>Ga0207694_10000004_pt1 | contig 967075 bp, 928 predicted proteins | sample KBSC34metaG_FD_184353 | JGI IMG/M metagenome (GOLD analysis project Ga0207694, IMG submission 184353) | Corn rhizosphere microbial communities from Kellogg Biological Station, Michigan, USA - KBS C3-4 metaG (SPAdes) (version 2) | ecosystem: Host-associated > Plants > Roots > Rhizosphere >... | reverse complement strand
TGATGAGCACCACCCTGCCCCAAAGCGCCTGGGGCTGGGCCTACCTGACCCACTTCGACATGACCCTCGATAGGCGCTTTCGCCGCCACGGCAAGGTGCGCTCCTACGTCTCGGCGGCATGCTCTGCGCCCGATGGGTTCCCCGGGGCGGTCTTCCCCTTCGCCAAGGCGAGCTTTGGCTTTGACAACGGCCAGCGGCTGGGGATGACGGTGGTGCGGAGCTGCCGGGTGGGGTGAGGATTACTGGAACGGCTGCGGGCTGGTGGAGAGGACCAGCCACTTCCCGCCTTCGCGTTTCAGCGCGAGCCAGTGATCTTCGCCGTCGCTGCCATGGAAGAGGGCGAAGCCGGCGCCTTCGCCGGCCAGTCCGCCTTCTTTGATCCGCAGGCTGGCGATGCCTTCGGGGGCGTAGATCGGGGCATGGTCGCCTTTCGGCGAGAAGGTTTCGATCATGGTCGGCAGGGTCTCGGCGCAGCCGCCGGACTTCGATTCTTTCGAGAGTCCGGAGATCTGGGCCTTGATCGTGGCCGAGAGGTAGCCGCAGGCCTTCTCCCATTCCTCGGCGCCGCTCGCCTGCAGGTAGGCGACGACGACTTCGCTCGCGTCGCCGCGGCTGCTGTTGCTCGCCTCGTCGCCGAATTCGGCCAGGTGCAGTTTCGCCTGGCCCTTGCCGCTGTACTGCTTGAAGGCGGAGCTCTGCGGGGAGACGCTGCCTCGCACCGGCAGGTCCTGGTGCTGCGCCGCGCCGCTGTCCGAGCCGTTGCCGCCGGTCGTCGACCCGCCGCCGCCGGATTCATCGCTGGACGTGCTGCTGGCGCCGTTGCTTGGCGCCTCCGCGCTGCTTGAAGTCGAGTCGGAATCAGCTTCGACAGCGGTCGAAGCTGATTGAGTCGAGCTGTCGTCGCCGCCGCCGCAGGCGGCGAGCAGCGCTGCGCAGGCTAGGGCCGCGACGAGGACGGCGATGCGTCGGAAGTGACCCCCCATCGAGTGGGACTGTACCGGTGCAACCCGCTTCGCACCCGGGCATTTCAGGTACTTTTATGGAGGCTCTCGGGTACGTCAACCGGCCAGCGCGACGAGCTCGTCGCTCGCCGCCTCGTGCCCCTCGTAGGGCAGCACGGCGAAGTACATCAACGAGGGAAGCAGGGCCTCGAGGCCCTCGGTCTCGCCGCGGTAGAGGCGGGAGTAGAGCAGTGCCTCGATGCCGCCGACGATCCCGGCCGCGGCGATTCCAGGCGGCGCGGAATCCGGCGGCGCCTCGGCCCGCACCTGGGTGTCGAGGCAGGAGGCGAAGTTGTCGAGCAGGTCGTCGCGGCGGCGCAGCGCAGCCGGGCAGGCGGCGCGGGCGTCGACGATCACCGACATCGCCGCGTCGAGGTCCTCGCTGACGAAGCGCAGCAGCTCGGCGAGGCTCGCCCGCAGGCGCTCGCGCCAGTTCGCGCCCTCCGCGCCGGCTGCCTCGAGCCGCCCGCGCAGGCGTGCCGTGGCGCTGTCGAAGGCGGCGAGGAAGCAGGCTTCCTTGTTCTCGAAGTGCTCGTAGAAGGTGGGGCGGGAGACGCCGGCGCGATCGAGCACGTCCTGGACGCTGACTTCCCGGTAGGTGAGCTCGTTGGTCGCTCGCAGCATCGCCGCCAGCAGGCGCTCACGCTGCACGGCGCGGACCAGATCCGCGGGCAGCGAGCGGATCCCGGAGGGGAACTGCCCTTCGCCGCCGGAGAGCAGCTCGGCGGCGGCGCCGATCTCGGCCGGCGTCCAGCTGTCGCCGAGCGCGGCAAGCAGCGCGTCCTGACTCAGTTCTACCCTGTTCGGAGGAATAAAGAAACCTAGCCGTTTCTGTTATAAACCCAAATGGTTTCCGCACGGTACCAAATGGGTTGGTGGAGTGCAAGGGGCATCCGTCACCCGCGGCTATCCTTCGCCCCATGTCGCCGCGGGGGCAGGGGAAGGCTGGAGCAGAGCGGGTGCCCGTGTCGAAGGCTCGTCCCGTCCTGTCCCCGGAGTTCATCGCCGGCCACAAGCGCCGCCGGATCATGGACGCGATCGCCGAGCTGACCGCCGAGAACGGCTACGACGCGACCAAGATCGGCGACATCGTGCGCCGCGCCGGCGTCGCCCGCAAGACGCTCTACGACAACTTCGAGGGCAAGGAGGAGGTCTTCCTCAGCGCTTTCGACGCGGCCGTCGAGGAGTCGATCGCCCGGGTCGAAGAGGCGTGCGATGCGGCCGGGGACGGCTGGGAAGCGCGCGTGCAAGCTGGCCTCGCTGCCTTCCTTGGCTACGTCGCCGAGCGACCCGCCCGTGCCCGCATGTGCCTGATCGAGGCGCTCTCGGCGACCCCCACCGCGACCGAGCGCTACGAGGCCGCGATGCAGCGCTACGTCGAGCTGACCCGGGCGGCGGTTCCCAAGAGCGACATGCTGCCGGAGACGATCGACGAAACCCTGGTCGGCGGGGTCGCCTGGATCGTCTACCAGCAGATTCGCCGCAAGGAAGCGGAGCGTGCGGGGGATCTGCTGCCCGAGCTCTCCGAGTTCATCTTCGCCCCGTTCCACGGCGCGGCCGATGCGGCGCGCAAGCGGGCGAACACTTAGCGCCGCGCGCTGGCAGACTCCTGCGTACCGTGGAACGACTTCCCCGCGGCCGCCATGGCCTTCCCCGTGAGTTCGTCGCGCAGAACCAGCGCGAACGGCTGCTTGCCGGTCTCGCCGAGGCGCTGCAGGAGCGCGGCTACGAAGGCACCACGGTCTCGATGATCGGCAAGCGCGCCGGCGTCTCCAAGAGCGACTTCTACAAGCAGTTCGAGAGCAAGGACGCCTGCTTCGTCGCCGCCTACGATGACGCGGTCGAGCACATCCGCGAGCCGGTGCTGGCCGCCTGCGAGGCGGCTGACAGCTGGGCCGAGGGCGTGCTCGCGGCCCTGCGTGCCCTGCTCGGGCACCTGGCAGATGAGCCGGCGCGGGCGAGTCTCGTCCTGGTCGAGGGGCTGCGCGCCGGCCGCGGCGTCTATGACCGCTTCCAGGCGGCCCTGCTGAGCTTCGTCCCGCAGCTGCGCGAAGGGGCCCCGGCGCCGGCCGGCGGGCGGCACCCGCCCGAAGCGACCGACGAGGCGGTGGTCGGTGGCATCGCATCGCTCCTCTCGCGGCGCGTTGTCGCGGGCGAAGCGGCGCGGCTGCCCGAGTTACTGCCCGAGATTGCGGAGTTTGCGCTGACGCCGTACCTCGGCGCAGCCGAGGCGCGCCGCATAATCTCGGGGCGATGAGCGATGCGGCCCCAGCAGCAGCAGACGCCCTCGGCGAGCGCGCCGCGGCACTCGACGGCGTCCTGCCCTCGCAGGCGCTGAGCGAGGCGATCGCCGCCGAGTGGGTCAGCTCCGGCGACTACCGGATCCGGCCCGAGGCGATCCAGCCGGCCAGCATCGACCTGCGGCTCGGCGACCACGCCTGGGCCCTGCGCTGCTCCTTCCTGCCCGACGTCGACTCGACCGTCGAGGAGAAGGTCGAGGGCCTCGCCTTCCAGCGCATCGACCTGCGCGACGGCGCGGTGCTGGAGCGCGACCGCCCCTACCTGGTGCCGCTGATCGAGGAGCTGGCGCTGCCCGAGGACGTGCGCGCCAAGGCCAACCCGAAGAGCTCGACCGGCCGCCTCGACGTCTTCACCCGGGTGCTGACCGACCGCCATCACCGCTTCGACGAGATCCGGCCCGGCTACCGCGGCAAGCTCTACCTCGAGGTCGTGCCGCGCTCCTTCGCTATCCAGGTGAAGGCCGGGCTCTCGCTCAACCAGCTGCGCTTGGCGCGCGGCGACGTGCGGCTGAGCGACGCGGAGATCCGCTCCCTGCAGGACGAGTTCCCCCTGCTCTACCTCGATTCGCACGCGCTGCGCGAGTCGGAGCTGGCGCTCGCCGAGGGCCTTTTCCTCAGCGTCGACCTCTCCGGGCCGGCCGACCGGATCGTCGGCTACCGGGCGAAGAAGAACAGCCTGCCGATCGACCTCTCGCGGATCCGCGCCTACCGCTGGACCGACTTCTGGGACCCGGTCTTTCCCGAGGCGGGCAGCAAGATCGTGCTCGAGCCGGAGATCTTCTACCTGCTGCTCTCAGCCGAGGGGGTCTGCATCCCGCCGCAGATCGCCGCCGAGATGATGGCCTACGACCCCACCGCGGGCGAGCTGCGCACCCATTACGCGGGCTTCTTCGATCCCGGCTTCGGCTACGACCCGGCCGGCGACCGCCACGGCAGCCGCGCCGCCCTCGAGGTGCGCGCCCGTGACGTCTCCTTCATGGTCGAGCACCGCCAGCCGGTCTGCAAGCTGGCCCTGGAGCGGACCAGCGCCCCGGCCGAGCGGCTCTACGGGCAGGACCTGGGGTCCAACTACCAGGGGCAGGTGACGATGCTGTCCAAGCACTTCGAGGAGCAGGGGGCGGGGGTGGGGGAGGGTCTGTAGCCCCTCCCAAAACGCGCGGCGGAGCCGCGCTTGAGTGTTTTGGGAGGGGCTACAGACCCTCCCGATCGCAGCGGCCCCTAGGATCTGGCTGTGGCAGAGCGAATGTGGCTGGTCTACCTCTCCGGGGAGATTCACTCGGACTGGCGGGAGCGGATTGAGGCGGGGGTGCGGGAGGCTGGGCTGCCGGTCGAGCTCTCGGCGCCGGTTACCGACCATGCGGCTTCCGACGATGCCGGGACCGGGACGCTCGGCGCCGAGGAGGCGCCCTTCTGGCGGGACCACATGGGCGCCGGCGTCAACGCGATCCGCACGCAGACGCTGGTCCGCGCCGCCGATGTCGTCGTCGTCCGCTTCGGCGACAAGTACCGGCAGTGGAACGCGGCCTTCGACGCCGGCTTCGCGGCGGCGCTCGGCAAGCCGATCGTCACCCTGCACGACCCCGAGCTCGACCACGCGCTGAAGGAGGTCGACCGGGCGGCGCAGGCGACGGCGCGCACCGCCGAGCAGGTGGTCGACGTGCTGCGCTACGTGATCGAGGGCAAGCTCCCTTAACGCCAGCTATGTTCGCCGCGGCGCCCGGCCCGGCTAGGGTTTGGCGCACTGTGGGGGAGGACGCCAACCGCGAGCTGATCGAGCGCTTCTACGAGGCGTTCGGCCGCTGCGACGGCGTCGCGATGAGCGCCTGCTACGCGCCGGGCGCCCACTTCCGCGACCCCGCCTTCGGTGACCTGGAGGGCGAGGAGATCGGGGCGATGTGGCGGATGCTGACCGGCCGCGCCACCGACCTGAAGATCGAGCTGCACGAGCACGAGGCCAACGGGGACTCAGGCTCGGCCCACTGGATCGCGCGCTACACGTTCTCCACCGGGCGCCCGGTCGTCAACGACATCCAGGCCAGGTTCCGTTTCGCCGACGGCCTGATCGCCGACCACGTCGACGAGTTCGACTTCCGCCGCTGGGCCGGCCAGGCGCTTGGCCCGATGGGGCACCTGGTCGCGATCCTGCCGCCGCTGCGCTCCAAGGCCCGCGCCAAAGCCCGCGGCCAGCTCGACGAGTTCATCGCCGCCGAGCGCGGCGGGCCTTCCGCGCAGGAGTAGCCACCGCCGCGAGGCATGCGAACATGTGTTCGCATGCGCTGGGACGAACAAAGAGTCGAGAACGACCTGCGCCTGCCCGGCGTCGGCGACGGCACGGTGGTTCGCACCTTCGATGCGCCCGAGGCGATGGGAATCAACTTCCACGAGGTGCGGGCGCGGTCGGCGCTGAACCACGTGCAGGGTGGACGGTTCGGGTTCGACTGGACTGTCAACCCATATCGAGGATGCAGCCATGCCTGTGTCTACTGCTTCGCCAGGCGGACGCACACTTACCTCGACCTGAACGCCGGCCGGGACTTCGAGCGGGAGATCGTGGTCAAGGTCAACGTCCCGGAGCTGCTGCGGCGGGAGCTGGCGCGGCCGAGCTGGAAGCGGCCGCTGGTGGCGCTGGGGACGAACACCGACCCGTACCAGTGGGTCGAGAGCCGCTACCGGATGATGCCGCCGATCCTCGAGGCGCTGGAGGAGGCGCGGACCCCGGTCTCGGTCCTGACCAAGTCCCCTCTCGCGATGCGGGACGTCGAGATCTTCGCGCGGATGGCGAAGAAGCTGCCGGTCTCGGTAAACCTTTCCGTCCCGACCCTCGACGAGGACGCCTGGCGCGCGACCGAGCCGCACACGCCGAGCCCCGCCGCCCGCCTCGATGCGGTCGCCGAGCTGCGCCGCCGGGGAATCGACTCCGGCGTCCTCATCGCCCCGCTGATGCCGGGCATAAACGACGACCCCTCGCAGGTCCAGCCGATAATCGACCGCGCCCGCAAGGCAAACGCAACCTTCCTCGGCGGCGTCGCCCTTCACCTCAGGGGTGAGGTGAAAGACGTCTTCTTCGCCTGGCTGGAGGCAAAACGCCCCGACCTGCTGCCGCGCTACGACAAGCTTTACGCAAGGGGTCGGGCCTACATGCGCCCGGAAGCTCGAAAGCACACAACGCGTGCCGTGAGGGGGTGGGGGAAGCGTCCGACCCCTCTCCGGACGAACGACCCCGCGGGTCGTTCTGGAGTGTCCGGAGAGGGGTCCGACGCCTCCCCTTCCCAGGACGCACTCTTCTGAGCGTCCTGGAGAAGGAGGGCGGGGGTCCTCTCGACTGGCGGATACTCAAATTGCCGGGCTAATTAGCCCGGCAATTGTCAGGCGGGAGGACCCCCGCCCTCCTGCCCCTCGTCGAGTAGGTCAAAGGTGCACTCGCTCGGATCTTTGTCGTCCCGGAACCGCCGGAACCGCGCCCCGTGCCGGATCCGCCCGGCGGCCGCGTGGTCGTAGCCGACTTCGATCACCAGCTCGGGCCGGAGAGCCACCCACTCCAGGTCCCGACCGCCCGCCCACCGGCTCGGCTCCGCCGTGCCGCTCTCACCCGTCTCGAGCGGCTCGAGCATCGCCCGCATGCTCCGTTTCGCCTCGACGCTGAAGCCGGAGATGTGGCCGACTGAGCGCAGCTCCTCGCCGTCGTAGAGGCCGAGGATCAGCGAGCCGACCGTGCCCTCCTCCTTGCCGGGGCGCCAGCCCATCACGACGCAGTCGATCTCCCGCTCGCGCTTGACCTTGGCCATCCCCTTGCGCTTGCCGGGCAGGTAGGGCGCGTCGAGCTGCTTGGCCATCGTGCCCTCGGTGTGGCGCAGCCACTCCTCCGCCTGCGCCGGGTCCGGGTCGAGCGTGCTGACCTCGAAGCCGCCTTGCGCGTCGCCCTTTCCCCTCTCGTTCGAGGAAGATGTGCGCCGCAGCCGCTCGAGGCGCTCGCGCCGCTGCCCGAAGGGCGTCTCCAGCAGCGACTCGTCGCCCTCGGCGAGCAGGTCGAAGGCGACGTACTCGGCCGGGATCTCCTTCGAGAGCAGCGCTATCCGCGACTCGGCCGGGTGGATGCGGCTCTGCAGGGCGTCGAACTCGAGGTTGCCCTCGGCGTCGCGGATGACCAGCTCGCCGTCGAGCACGTAGCGGCCGGGTGGGAAGCCGAGCTCCGGGAAGTAGCGGGCCAGCGCTTTGCCGCCGCGCGACTGGACGTAGGCCTCGGCGCCGTCGACGAAGACGATCGCGCGGAAGCCGTCGAGCTTCTGCTCGTAGGCCCACTCCTCGCCCAGGGGCAGCTCTTTGCGGGTCAGGGCCAGCTGCGGTTTGATCGGCGGTTCGAGCGGCAGGGTCAAGCTGACCCGATAGTTTGCCGACGTGCCCGCGCTTCGCGCGGGTCGGGTATCGGCACAGCCGCCAGCAGCTGGCGCGTGTAGGGGTCCTGCGGGCGCTCGCAGACCTCGTCGGCCGGCCCCTGCTCGACGATCTTGCCCTCGTGCATCACCGCGATCCGGTCGGAGACGTGGCGGACGACGCCGATGTCGTGAGCGACGAAGACGTAGGTGAGGCCGAACTCCTCCTGCAGGTCGGTGAGCAGCTCGAGGATCTGCGCCCGGATCGAGACGTCGAGGGCGGAGACCGGCTCGTCGGCAATCACCAGCTTCGGCTGCAGCGCAAGCGCCCGGGCGATCCCGATCCGCTGCCGCTGGCCGCCGGAGAACTCATGCGGGAAGCGGTTGTAGTGCTCGGGGGCGAGGCCGACCCGGTCGAGCAGCTCGCGCACCCGGCGCTGACGCTCGGCGCCGCTCGCCTCGCCCTGCAGGCGCAGCGGCTCGCCGACGATCTGGCCGATCCGCCTGCGCGGGTTGAGCGAGGCGTTGGAGTCCTGGAAGACGATCTGCATCTCGGGCCGCAGCGGCCGCATCTGCCGTCGCGAGAGGCCGGCGATCTCGCGACCCTCGAAGCGGACTGAGCCCGAGGTCGGCTTCTCCAGCTGCAGCAGGGTGCGCGAGAGCGTCGTCTTGCCGCTGCCCGACTCACCCACCAGGCCCAGCGTTTCGCCCCTCTTGACGCTGAGGCTGACGCCGTCGACGGCGCGCACCGGGTCGACCTCGCGGTTGAAGATCAGGCCGCGCCTGACCGGGAAGTGCTTGACCAGGTCGGTGACCTCGAGCAGCGGCTCGCTCTCCCGCGCCGGCCGCAGCGGCGGCGCCGCGTCGAGCCGGACGACGGCGTCGAGCAGCTTGCGCGTGTAGGGGTCGGTGGGCGAGTAGAAGACCTGGTCGAGGCCGCCGCGCTCGACGATCGCGCCCTCGTGCATGACCAGCACCCGGTCGGCGACCTCGGCGACGACGCCGAGGTCGTGGGTGATCAGGATCGTCGCCAGGTTGCGCTCCCGGTTGAGCCGCTGCAGCAGGGCGAGGATCTGCGCCTGCACGGTGACGTCGAGCGCCGTCGTCGGCTCGTCGGCGATCAGCACCTCCGGGTCGAGCGAGAGCGCCATCGCGATCATCGCCCGCTGCCGCATCCCGCCCGAGAACTGGTGCGGGTAGTCGTCGACGCGCCGCTCGGCGTCGGGGATGCCGACCGAGTCGAGCAGCTCGATCGCCCGCTCGCGCGCCTCCCTCGCGCCCACCTCGCCACCGTGGGCGCGGATCGCCTCGGCGATCTGCCAGCCGACCCTGTAGACCGGGTTGAAGGAGGTCATCGGCTCCTGGAAGACCATCGCCACCCGGGCCCCGCGCACACCGAGCAGCTCCCGTTCGCTGACCCCGACCAGCTCCCGGCCGCCCAGCTTCACCGACCCCTCGATCCGCGCGTTGGGGGAGCTGGTCAGGCCGACGATCGTCTGCGCCGTGACGCTCTTTCCCGAGCCCGACTCGCCGACGATCGCCAGGACCTCGCCCGGCGCGAGGTCGAAGGAGACCCCGTCCACCGCCCGCACGCCGCCGCCCTGCGTCTCGAAGGAGACCCGCAGGTCGCGCACCGAAAGCAGCGCCTCAGTCACAAGGCCTCCTTCCGGTGCGCCTTATGCGGGCATGGGGCGCAAAAGGCGCACCGGAAGCTCATCGGGCCTCGCTCCCCAGCTTGACCCGCGGGTCCAGGTAGGCATAGGCGATGTCGACCAGGGCGTTGAAGAGGACGATGAAGAAGGCGCCGAAGAGGACGATCGCCATGATCGGCGGCAGGTCGGTGTTGATCAGGGATTCGTAGGCGTACTGGCCGATGCCGTTGAGGCTGAAGATCGCTTCGACCACGATCGCGCCGCCGAGCAGGGCGCCCACGTCGAGCCCGAAGAGGGTGACGATCGGGACCAGCGAGTTGCGCAGCACGTGGCGGGTCATCACCCGCCGCTCGCTCAGGCCCTTGGCCCGCGCCGTGCGGACGTAGTCCTCGTTCATCGCGTCGAGCATGTTCGAGCGCAGCACCCGGCTGTAGACGCCGACGTAGACGATCGCCAGGGTCACCCAGGGCAGGACCAGGTGGTAGGCCCATTCGAGTGGGTCTTCGGCGAGCTCGACGTAGCCGCCGGAGGGGAAGATCTCGCTCTGATAGGTGAGGTAGTTGAGCAGGATCGCAGCCAGCCAGAAGACCGGGATTGAGATGCCGGTGACGGCGACGATCGTCAGCACCCGGTCGAGCAACCCGCCGGCGCGCACGGCTGAGAGGTAGCCGAAGAGGATGCCGAAGAACATCCAGAGCACGGCCGCGCCGATGCAGAGCGAGAGGGTCGCCGGGATGCCTTCGGCGATCCGTTCGTCGACGTTTTCGCGCCCTTCGTAGGAGATCAGGTCGCCGCTGAAGATCTTCTTCATCATCGTCAGGTACTGCTGCGGCAGCGACTCGTCGAAGCCCCATTCCTCGGTGATGTTCGCGACCAGGGTCGGCGTTGGGTTCTTGCCCGCCATCCGCAGGGCCGGGTCGGAGTTGGGGATGACGTTGAAGATCAGGAAGGTGAGGACCGAGACGGCGAAGAGCACGACGACCATCCCGAGCAGGCGGTGGAGGATGAAGCGGCCCATCAGGGCGCGATCCCCCCGCTGATCTCGGCGGCGCTGAGCCCGCTGCGGGCCTCGGTGCGCAGCTTCGATTTGGGGTCGAGCGCGTCGCGCAGGCCGTCGCCGAAGACGTTGACCGAGAGCACCGTGAGCAGCAGCATCGTGCCCGGCAGCACGGTCAGCAGCGGCGCGCTGGTGATCAGCTGAAAGCCGCTGGCGATCATCGTTCCCCAGGATGTGTTCGGCGCCTGCACGCCGACCCCGAGGAATGAGAGCATCGACTCGAGCAGCATCGCGTTGGCGACGCCGAGGGTGAAGAAGACGATGATCGTCGAGGCGAGGTTGGGCAGCAGCTCACCGAACATCACGCGCAGCGGGCCGGCGCCCTGCGACACCGCCGCCTCGACGAACTCCTTCTCACGCAGGGCGAGCACCTCGCCGCGAATCGGCCGCGCCATATATGGGACGTAGACGCCGCCGATAATCAGGATCGGGATCCAGATCGAGCTGCCCGAGAGCTTCAGCGGGCCGATCTGCAGGCCGCCGACGGCCAGCGACAGCCCCAGCGCGATCGCCAGCAGGATGACCGGGAAGGCCCAGATCACATCCATCGTGCGGGAGATCAGGGTGTCGGTCCAGCCGCGGCAGTAGCCGGCGATCAGGCCCAGCAGCGTCGCCGCCAGGGTGGTCAGCAGGGCGGCGGCAAAGCCGACGAGGAGCGAGGTCCGCCCCCCGTACATCAGCCGCACCATCTCGTCACGGCCGAGCCGCCCGTCGGCGCCGAGGAAGAAGCGGCCATCGGCTTCCAGCCACTGCGGGCCGATCGGCTTGCCGCTCGGGCTGACGACTTCGCGCACCTCGCCACCGACCTCTAGCTTCTGCAGCGTGTGGGTCGCGTTCGGCCCGGTGTGGGCGACGCTGTCGGCCCAGATCGGCGCCGCGAGCGTGAAGAGGACGATCAGGAGGAAGAGACCGCCGAAGGCGAGCGCGACCCGGTTGCGGCGCAGGCGCCGCCAGCCGAGCCGCCAGGGGCCCCCGGCCGCCGCGCGGGCGGCCTCCTCGGCATTGGGCTGGGAGGCCACCCGCATATTGTGAGGCTGCGGCCGGGCGCTACTTCAGTTCGAAGCTGGCCAGCGAGTGACCGTAGGCCGGGTTGTAGACGACGCTGTCGAGATCGATCTGGTCGTCGACGAAGGTCGAGGTGGTGTTGGTGCCGTAGGGGACCATCGGCGCCAGTTCCATGTAGGAGCGGTCGAGTTCCGCGTATTCGGCTTCCTGGTCGGGGCCGAGCGGTTCTTCCGAGAGCTTCGCGATCTTCTCGTTCAGTTCCGCCACGTCGATGCGGGGGAAGTTGGAATTGCCGGTTGGCGCGATCGATTCCCCGCTCAGCAGCGGCTGGAAGAAGGCGTTCGGGTTCGGGTAATCGGCGAAGTAGGCGAGCCAGCCGGTGTCGAGGTCGGGCGTCGATTCGTTGCCGATGATCGTGTAGTAGTTGTCGGCGTTGATCGTCTTCAGCTTCGCGTTGAAGCCGAGCTTGCCGAGCACGTCCTGGTAGTAGGCGCCCGCTTCGTCGTTGGGGCTTTCGTTATCGGTCCAGACCGTGATGTCGCGGTCCGAGGGGTTCGCTTCGGCCAGCAGTTCCTTCGCCTTGGCCATGCTGTGGGGGTAGAGGTCGAGGGCTTTGAACCCCGGGATCCCCTGGGGCAGGATCTGGTGAGCCGCGGCCATCGAGCCGGCGTAGACCCGTTCCAGCGCATCCGTGTCCACCGCGTAGTTGACCGCCTGGCGGACCTTGGGGTCGTCGAACGGCGCCTTTTCGGTGTTCATCCAGAACATGTAGATGTTGAGCGGGTGCTCGACCCGGAATTGGGTCCCTTCGTATTTGTCGACGATCGCTTCGCGCTGGTCGGACGGCACGAGCGTCTGCATCCACATCGTCTTGTTGCTCTCGATTTCGTTGACCTGGGTCGCGCCATTGCGCACGACGCTGATCTCGATCTTGTTGAAGTTGCCGGCCGGCACCTCGCTGACCTGCGGGCCGTTGTCCTTGGCCCAGTGGGGATTGCGCTCGTAGGACCAGCTGCGACCCTTCTCGACCTTTGAGATCGCGTAGGGCCCGGTGGCCGGCGGCGGGTCGGAGGTCAGGTTCCTGGCTGGCGTGCCGGGCGGCAGCGGGGCGACGAAGAGCATCGCGAGCTCGTTGGTGAACGAGCCGTGGGGAGCGGTCAGGTCGATCTCGATCTTGCCGGTCTTGTCATCCGTCTTGATGCCGGAGATGCCGCCCTTCTTCGTCTTGGCGAACTGTTCGGCGCCGACGATGCCTTCGTAGTAGAACGAGCCCGGCGAACTGATCTTGAAGAGCCGTTCAACGGTGCTCGCGAAGTCGGAGGCCTTGACCGGCGTGCCGTCGGAGTACTTGAGGCCCTTGCGCAGGGTCAGCGTGTAGGTCTTGCCGCCGTTGCTGATCTTCGGCAGGCTCTCGGCGAGGCCGGGGACGACCTTGCTGCCTTCGGGCCCGTTGACGCGCTTGTAGGTGAGCAGCGGCAGGTAGGTGTCGAACATCGCCGTCCAGCCTTCCTGCGTGTAGGAGAGCTGCGGGTCCAGGTAGTCGGGGAACGAGGCGTAGCTGCCGGTCAGCGTGCCGCCTTCCTTGCCGCTCGAGCCGCCGCAGGCGGCAAGGCCGAGCGCCGCGCTTGCGGCGAGGACGGACACCAGCAGTACGAGACCAAGCTTTCTCAAGTCACAACCTCCGAATTAGGACCCTCAGGACCGGGTGCGGGCCAGCCGACTCTCCCCCACTGGAATCAACTCCACCATAATCTCCAGCTCGGCGTCAACGGCACCTTTGTCCGCCTTTTCCCTGCTCTGCGGCCATTTCCTGCCCAATAGTGGTATTGCGAGCGCGACGATCGCGAAGACGCCGAGGCCGGCGACCAGGAAGGTCGTGCGCGGGCTCGAGGCGGTGGCGATCAGGCCGCCGACGAAATACCCGATGCCCGGCATCGCCGCGCCGATCGACTCGAGCACGCTCATCACCCGCGCCTGCATGCCGGCGGCCGTCAGCTCCTGCACGGCGCTGATCGCGCTCACCCACTGCACCCCGTTGCCGGCGCCGCCGACGATCGAGGCGGCGCACGCGAGCCCCAGGGTCGGGGCCGCGGCGAGGCCGAGGTAGCCGGCGCCGACGGCGACCGTGCCGAAGAAAAGCAGCAGCGGCAGCGGCGCGCGGCGCAGGGCGGCGAAGACGATGCTGCCGATCACCATCCCGACCCCCCAGCTGGCGAGCAGCAGCCCGTAGCCGGAGTCGCTGCTGCCCAGGGTCTGCTTGGCGTAGATCACCTCGATCGGGATCACCGCGGCGAAGAAGATGAAGGCGGCGCCCTGGGCGGTCAGCAGCCGGCGGAGGGTCGGCCGCTCGCGGATGTAGGCGATGCCGGCGCGGAACCGGTCGCGGACCTGGCCGGGGTCGGGCTCGGCCTGGGGCAGGTCGCCGGCGGTGAGCAGGATCCAGGCGATCGCGTAGAAGGAGACCGCGTCGAGCAGCAGCGCCGACTGGACGCCGAAGCCCGCAACCACCAGGCCGGCGATACCGGGGCCGAGCGCGGCGCTGCCGGTGAAGGCGACGTTGAGCACCGCGTTGCCGGAGCGCAGCTCCCCTGACGGCGCCAGCAGGGCTGCGACCACCGCCCGGGTGAGGGCGCGGCCGGTGAGGGCCAGGGCACCGTCGATCACGGCCAGCACGATCACCGGGGCGAGCAGGAAGTCGCTGCCGGCGAGCAGGGCGAGGGCGCCGAAGGCGGTCGCCTCGCCGCAGTAGATCACCGGCAGGGCGAATCGCGGCGGCGGCTGCTCGACCTTGGCGACGAGGATCGGGGCGATAAGCGCCGGCAGGAAGCGGGTGCCGAGGAAGAGCCCGGCGGTCGCCATCGCGCTTCCGGTCTGGTCGAAGACCAGCACCGAGAGGGCGACGATCCCCATCCAGTCGCCCAGCTCGTTGACGCCGTAGCTCGTCGCCAGGCGCCGGAATTGCGGCCTTCTCAGGGGGTCGGTTAGGCGCGATCTACGCATGGATGGACGCAAGAACTACTGCATTTCTGCACAAGATTTGCTGCAGATGCACAAGTTTCCGCCAAGCTGTGCTACAAACTGCGCAAGCAACGAATGAGTTTCGGGTTGTGGCTATGCAACTCGAGGGCCTCTCACTCCGACCGAAGGGATAGGAAAATGGGCTTCCACAGCTAGATCTTCAGATACGAACGCTACTTGCAGCGTTTGTTGTTCTTTGAAGGGCGCCCCCTTGCGGGCGCCCTTCGCTTTTTTCGGGGCCGGACCCCCGAATCCCCCGCTGGCCGCCCGTGCCTGGGGCGAAGGGGTTTGGGAAGCTTCTCGCAGACTTGCTTGCGAAGCTTGCCAGCCAGGCGTGACCCGGCTACCTTGGATCTCGCAAGTAGCGATCGATGCGAGCCAGTCGACCCAGCTCGCAGGGAACGGACAGCCGTTCGTGAACCTGTAGAGGGTCCGGCGCGCCGAGCGCAACGCCGCAACCCCAAATAGGCAGATGGCTGACACGCGCCCCACCCGCTTCGCAATCGCCGTGATGTTCGGCCTCCTCGGGCTGGCCATCGCCGCGGCGGTCTGGCTCGCGCCGGAGAGCAACTGGGACCCGGCCCTGTTCGGGATCCTGCTCGTCTTCTCGATCTTCAGCTACGTGACGGCGGTCACGACCCCGTCGAACGTCAAGGTCTCCGGCGCCTTCCTCGCCCTCGTCCTGGCGATGGTCTTCCTCGGCGGCACCGCGGCCGCCGCGATCGGCATCGCCACGAACCTGGTCGGCTGGCTGTTCCGCTGGCGCGACGAGCCGCACTACCTGCTCAACAACCTGGTCGCCTACTCGATCTTCCCCCTGGTCGCCGGGGTCGCCTTCCACGCCGTGGTCGATGCGACCGGCCTGACCGCGGCGGACCCGGTGTTCTACCTGCTCGTCTTCGTCCTCTTCCAGTTCGCCCTGGCGCTCAACTTCCTGCTCATCGCCGCCTACCACGTCTATGTCGGGCGGGCCACGTTCGTCGACCAGCTGCGCGTGCTGCCGGCTGTGATGCCCTCCGAGTTCGCCAGCGCGATGCTCGCCGTCGCCGTCGCCTTCATCTACCACGTCATCGGGATCGCGGCGATCGCCCTCTTCGGCGTCGTCCTGCTCACCTTCCAGTACCTGCTCGGCCAGCTGCTGCTCTCCCAGCAGCGCGCCGACGAGCTCGAGCGGCGCAGCAAGCAGCTGGCCAGCTTCCAGGTCGGGATGTTGAGCGCGATGCTGCGCACCCTCGACCTGCGCGACCAGATGACCGCCCGCCACTCCGCCGCGGTCGCGCGCTACTCGCGGGCGATCGCCCAGCGGGCCGGCTACTCGCGCCAGGAGGAGGAGCTCGTCCACATCGCGGCGCTGCTGCACGACATCGGCAAGTTCATCCTTCCCGACCGGATCCTCAAGGCCAACGTGCCGCTCACCGACGAGGACTGGATGCTGATTCGCCGCCACCCGCAGCAGGGCGCCCGGGTCGTCTCCTCGCTCGACGGCTATGGCCCGGTGGCGGAGATCATCCTCGCCCATCACGAGCGGGTCGACGGCAAGGGCTACCCGCGCGGGCTGGTCGGCGACGACATCCCGGAGCTGGCCCGGATCATCTCGGTCGCCGACACCTACGACGTGATGACGGCGCGCGACTCCTACCGCACCCCGGTCTCCACCATGGAGGCGATGCAGGAGCTGCGCCGGGTCGCCGGCAAACAGCTCGACCCGCGCTTCGTCGAGGTCTTCATCGAGCTGCTCGAGGGCAAGGACGTCTCCTTCCAGCACGGCGAGGCGGCCGACTTCGAGAAGGAGCTGGCGCTGGAGGCCCGGATCGCGGTCACCGCCGACCCGGCCGGCGCGGAAAACCGCTTCGGCGTGCCCGGCGTCAGCGTCGGCTGAGCGACGGGCGATACGGTTCGCGCCATGCGCGCGGTCACCTTTCAGGCTCCCGGCGAGGTTCGGATCGAGGAGAAGCCGGGTCCTGAGCTCGTCGCGGCGGACGACGCCCTCGTCCAGGTCGAGGCGAGCGGGATCTGCGGCTCGGACCTGCACATCTTCCACGGCCGGGTGCCGGTCGAGAAGGGGTTCACGATCGGGCACGAGTTCGTCGGCACCGTGCTCGCCGCGGGCGCCGACGTCGAGCGGGTCGCGGCCGGCGACCGCGTGCTTGGCTGCTTCCACACCGCCTGCGCCACCTGCACCCCCTGCCTGCGTGGCGACTATCACCGCTGCGACCACGGCCGGACCTTCGGCCACGGCTCCCACCTCGGCGACCTGCAGGGGGCCCAGGCCGAGCAGCTGCTGGTGCCGCGCGCCAACCTCACCCTGCGCCGCGTGCCGGAGGGGATGTCCGACGAGGTGGCGCTGTTCGCCGGTGACGTGATGGGCACCGGCTACCACGCCGTCGCCCACGCCGGGATGCGCTCCGGCGACACGGTCGCCGTGCTCGGCCTCGGCCCAGTCGGCCTCTGCGCCGTGCAGGCGGCGCTCGCCGGCGGCGCGACGCAGGTCTTCGCGGTCGACTCGGTCGGGCAGCGCCTGGAGATGGCGCGCGAGTTCGGCGCCGTCCCGGTCCACCTGACCGAGGAGGAGCCGAAGAAGGCGGTGCGGACGGCGACCGGGGGCTACGGCGTCGACGTCGTCGTCGACGCGGTCGGCGACCCCGGGCCGCTGGCGATGGCGGTCAGCCTCTGCCGCGACGCGGGCACCGTCTCGGGGATCGGCGCCTACGCCGGCAAGGGCGAGGTGCCGCTCGGCCTCGCCTGGCTCAAGGGCCTGACCCTGCGCCTCGGCCTCGCCAACGTGATCGCCCACGTCGACCGCGTCCTGGCCCTGCTCGAGGCTGGCAAGCTCGATCCGGCGCCGCTCGTCACCCACCGCATGAAGCTCGACGAGGCGGCCGAGGCTTACGCGCTGTATGACAACCGCGAAGCGCTGAAGATCGTCCTGACGCCGTAGGGCCTATCCCGGCAGGGGTTCCACTTAACTTTTTCGGTGGAGAGTGGTCATGCTGGCGCCGCCAGCTCACTGCGAAAAAGTACAAGACGTTCCACCCCTACCGGGATAGGCCCTAGCCGCGGCCGGGTGAAGCGCCTTCGAAATGCGTTGCATCGGGCGCTACCCTGGACCTGTGCGGGGGAGGTGGGTGATCGCAGCGGCTTTGGTCGTGCTTGGGGTTCTTGCGCTTGCCGCGAGCGCGCGGGCCTGCTCCTGCGCGCCGCAGTCGCCGGCCGAGTCGCTGCGCGAAGCCGACGCGGCGGTCGTCGGGCGGCTGGTCAAGGTTCTGCCGCACGGGTCGCTGCGCGCCGTCTACCGCTACGAAGTCCGCCACGTCTACCGTGGCGGGGAGGCGATCGACCCGGGCCAGATGCTGGACGTGCGCAGCGCCCGCCGCGCCGCCGCCTGCGCCCTGCCGCGGCGCACCGGCCACAGCTACGGCCTCTTCCTCAGCCGCCACGCCGGCCGCTGGTTCGGCGGCATCTGCGGGGTCGTCCAGCCGAGGCGCCTGCGGCACGCGGCCCAGCACCAGCCGCGCGTCTACCGGAGCGCCTCGGGCGCCGCACCGGCCGGCTGCGGCGCCTGACCGTTGCTTGAATTCGCCCGACCGGCGGGGTAGGTTCGCGCCGTGCCGAATCGCGGGACGCGCCGGTGATCTCGAATCCGCTGCGAGCGGGTGGGGAGGAGGAGCGCCCGCCGGCCCGCGACAGCGGCCTGCTCAAGCGGGCGCCCGCCGCGCCGCGCTGGCGCGCCACCAAGGTGCCGCGGGGCCGTCGGAAGCGCTGGCTGCTCGACGGCGGCCGTCCCGAGCCGGTTCCCTCGCACATCGGCCCGGTCGAGCCGCCGGAGGAGGACAAGCTCGGGATCTGCTGCTCGGGCGGCGGCATCCGCTCCGCCGCCTTCTCGCTCGGCGCGCTGCAGACCCTGCAGCAGCGCGGCCAGCTGCGCAAGGCCGCCTACCTGGCGGCGGTCTCGGGCGGCTCCTACATCGCCGCCGCGGTCTCGATGGTCGCCAAGGCCGGGCCGGATGACTCCGACGAGGACCTGCTGAGGGACCATCCCGCCTTCGAGCCCGGCTCGCCCGAGGAGCAGTACCTGCGAGATCGCTGCTCCTACATGGCGCCGACCCTGACCGACATGATCTACCTCGGCTGGCGGGCGCTGCTCGCCCTGCTCTTCAACCTGGCCTTCGTCGCGATGCCGCTGATCGGCGCGGCGCTCGTGCTCACCGGCCTGCTCTACGCCCGCGTCTTCCCCGACCTCGGCGGCCAGTGCAGCGCCGGCGCCTGCGCGGCGAACCCGCCCGGGTGGACCTGGATGACGCCGCTCGCGGTGCTCGGCCTCGCCGCCGCCTGCGGGCTGCTCAGCCTCGTCGTGCGCTGGGGGTCGGACCGGCGCGAGAGCGCCTTCGCGATCTGGTCGGCGCGGCTGCTGGTCGCCGCGGCCGTCCTCGCCTTGCTCCTCGTCGGCCTGCCAAGCCTGGTCGACTGGCTCGACCACCTCGGGGAAAGCGGCGAATCCGTCCAGCCCTCGGTCATCGACAGCCTCAGCTCGATCGGCGCCGGCTTCGCCGCTCTGGTCGCCGGCGTGATCGCCCAGGCCGGGCACCTGCTCAGGTCCAAGGAAGCCAGCGAGAACCTGAGCAAGGCGCAGAAAGCCGCGAGCAAGCTGGGCTCCGGCCTGCGCCTGACCCTCGCCTACGCGGCCGGCGCGGTCTTCGGGCCGCTGCTGCTCCTGCTGGCGGTGGCGACCGCGATGGCCGTGGCGATGGCGCAGGCCGGTGGCGACGGCGGCACCGATTGGGGCGTCACCCTCGCCGGCGTCGCGGTCCTCGCCGCCTTCGGCGTCATCTACCGCCTCGCCGATCTGACCACCTGGTCGCTGCACCCCTATTACAAGCGGCGGTTGAGCAGCGCATTCGCGCTCAAGCGGGTCAAGGAGGCCGGCCTCAGCCCGGAGGAGAAGGACAGGGTGGAGGCGATCGTCCCCTCCCCCGGGGAAGGGGGCCGCGACGAGTACAGGGGGCTGGCGCTCGAACGGGACTTCGACCGGCTCGTCTCGCTCTCCGACACCGCGCTCGACGAGAGCCGCGACCGCGAGTGGCCGACCCTGCTGGTCTGCGCGGCGGCGAACGTGTCCGACCCCGGCGCGACCCCGCCTGGCCGCCACGTGACCAGCTTCACCTTCAGCGCCCACGCGGTCGGTGGCCCCCTGGTCGGGGCGGTCGGCACCGAGGCGATGGAGAGCGCCTTCGACGGCAGGCGTCGCCGGCGGGACCTGACCCTGCCCGCCGCGGTGGCGATGTCGGGCGCCGCGGTCTCGCCCTCGATGGGCAAGATGACCAAACGGCCGCTCACCTTCCTGATGGCGCTGGCAAACATCCGGCTCGGGGTCTGGGTCCCCAACCCGCGCTGGGTCGCGGCCGGCCTCGGCGAGGACGATCGTCGCGAGCGCGAGCGCTACGGCAGGCCGCGCCCCTGGTACCTGCTCTGTGAGCTGCTCGGCCGCAACCGGATCGACGCCCGCTATCTCTACGTGACCGACGGCGGCCACTACGAGAACCTCGGGCTGGTCGAGCTGCTGCGCCGCGGCTGCACCAGGATCTACTGCTTCGACGCCAGCGGCGTCGGCCAGGGGAAGGCGGAATTCGATGCGCTTGGCGACGCGATCGCCCTGGCCCGCAGCGAGCTAGGGGTCGAGATCGACTTCAGCGAGGACGACCCGGAGGACCTCGAACCAGACGCTGAGACGCACCTGGCGAAAAAGGACGTCGTCACCGGCACGATCCGCTACACGCGCGGCGAGCAGGTGGTCGAGGGCACGCTGATCTACGTCCGCAACGCGATGACCGGGAAGGCGACCTGGGACGCCCGCGCCCATCAGCGCGAAGACCCGCGCTTCCCGCACAACTCGACCGTCGACCAGCTCTACACGGACAAGAAGTTCGAGTCCTACCGGGTGCTCGGCGCCCGCGCCGCGAGGCGCGCGGTGAAAGCGATGAAGGCGGCGTGACCGGCGGGGAGCGCGGAGCCCGGCGCGCGGCCGTGTCAGCATAGGTCGGCGATGGCGCTGCTGAACGACGCTGAGATCGAGGCGAAGCTCGCCGGCCTTCCCGGCTGGGAGCGCGACGAGGGCGCGATTCGCCGCCGTTTTGAGTGCGGCGACTTCGTCGGCTCGGTGCGCTTCGTGGAGAGCCTGGTCGAGCCGGCCGAGGCGATGGGCCACCATCCCGACCTCGAGCTCTCCTGGAGCACCGTGACGGTGACGATCTCGACCCACTCCGAGGGCGGCCTCACTGCGGCGGACTTCGAGCTGGCCGAGAGGGTCGACGCCCTATCGCCGACGAGCTGAGAATCGATTCGCGCCTCTCGATCCCGCTGGCCGAGGTCGAGCTGCGCGCCAGCCGCTCCTCGGGGCCGGGCGGCCAGCACGCCAACGTGACGGCGTCGAAGGTGGAAGCGGTCTTCGACGTCGAGGCGTCGAGGTCGCTTGACGATCGCGATCGCGACCGCCTGCTCGGCCGGCTCGGCCCGACGGTCACCGCCGTGTCCCAGGACGCGCGCGGGCAGGCCCGCAACCGCGAATTGGCATTGCGGCGCCTGGCGGAGAAGATCGCCGCCGGACTGGCCGAGCCGGCGCGGCGGCGCCCGACCCGTCCCACCCGCGCCTCGCGCGAGCGCCGCCTCGAAGAGAAGCGGCGGGCCGGCGAACGCAAGCGGGCCCGGCGCCGGCCCGGCGACGGCTACTGAGTCGCGCCCCGGCCCCTCGCCTGGCAGACTCGGGGCGATGGCGAAGCGCAAGCAGCGGCGTCCGCGACGGAAGGCGGCGACGGTCGACTACACCGACGCCGAGGGCAACGTCCTCTCCCTGCGCGAAACGCTCAGCGCCGGCACGATCGCCAAGCTGAGCGCCGGCCCGGCGACGGCCGCGACCTCCCAGGACGACGCCTGGCGCCGCCGCTCGGAGCTGCTCTTCGAGCGGCTCGCGGTGGGCTGGGAGATCGCCGGCCTGCCGCTCACCGACCAGAAGATGCTGCTCGGCCGCTACCGGATGGCCGACGCCGCGACCCAGCAGTGGGTGCGTGGCACGATCGACCGGCACATCGAGCGGCATATCCCGGAGCTGGCCGGGTAGACGGACCAACAACGAGGAAAGGAATCGGGATGTTCGCGAACACGAAGGCGACCAACGGCTTCGCCGTCGACGACATGGAGGCGGCCAGGCGGTTCTACGGGGAGACGCTGGGCCTCGGGGTGACCGCGCTGAGCGAGGAGTTCGGCGTCAGCTCGATCCAGCTGGCGGGCGGGCGCGACACGCTCATGTACGCCAAGCCCGACTTCGTCCCCGCCACCTACACGATCCTCAACTTCGAGGTCGACGACATCGATGCCGCCGTCGACGAGCTCGCCTCGCGCGGCGTCGAGCTCGAGCGCTACGAGGGCTTCGAGCAGGACGAGAAGGGCGTCGCCCGCGGGCCCGGCCCGTCGATCGCCTGGTTCAAGGACCCGGCCGGCAACATCCTCGCGGTGCTGCAGCAGCCCGGGGGCTGACGCCGGGGCGGCCTATTTCTCGGCGAGCAGCGGGCGCCACTTCTCATCGGCGCGCTTGAGCACGTCTTTGGCGTATTTCGGGTTGGGTTTGCCTTCGCCGCCGTTGTAGGCGCCGGCGCCGGTGAACTCCCCCAGCCGGTGGACCAGGTCGGCGAAGATCGAGGTCGCCAGGTAGACCTGCACTTTCGGCTTCCAGAGCCCGGCGTGGTCGCGGATGTGGGTCCAGAAGGTGATCTGACCGAGGCCGACGCCGTTGGAGCCCCCGCCTTCGCGGCGGACGACCTCTTTGCGGAAGGCCTTGTAGTTCTCCCTGGTCACCGCCTCACCCGGGTTGAGCCCGCCGATGTCGTGGCCGTAGATGGCTTTGAATTCCGACTCCTGGTCGAACATCGAGAAGCCGAGCGCGTAGCGCAGCTTTTCCTTGGCGCAGGCGAGGGCGATGTCGGTGGCGATGTCTTTGGGCACGCCGTTCTTGGCTGCCCGCTGGGCTACGCGAAGGGCCGCTTCGCGGCTGAACAGGGCGCTCATCGGCTGACTCCTTTCTGGACTGGGACCCGCCCAAAAGGCGGCAAGGAGTCAGTTTAGTTAAAAAATTACGAGCGCTAAGAGTTCAGCAGCTTGGCCTTCTGGGCGGCGAACTCCTCCTCGGTGAGGATGCCCTGCGCCTTCAGCTCGCCGAGCTCCTTGAGCTGGTCGATCGTCGACTGGCCGCCCGCCTGGGGGGCGGGTGCGGCGGCGGGCGGCGGGGCTGCGGCCTGCGGTTCTTCCTGCGCTGCCCAGCGTTCCCCCTGGCGGCGCGAGACGCGGTTGCTGACGGCGGTCGCCGTTCCGGCGACGACCGCGGTCCGTGCGACTCCTCGAAGCAGTCCTGGCATAGCTGTCTCCTTACTCGGATGCCTCGGCCGCGTCGAGCGCGGCGAGGACGTCTTGGACGGGAATGCGGCCGCTGGCGACCAGCTGGCCGCCCGAGCGGCGCAGGGCGGCGGCCAGCGGGCCGGCCCAGCGGTTCTCGTAGACGAGCAGGGCGGCCGAGGTGCCGGGCTCGAGCGCGCCGGCGGCCTCCTCGTAGTCCTCGTCGGAGAGCAGCCCGGAGGAGGCGCCCTCGAAGACCGCAAACGCCTCGACCTCCTCGCCGAGGTCGGAGATCTCCAGCGCCGCGACCGCGCCATCCTCCCCCTTGGCGATGAAGGCGAGGTCGAGGATGCGGATCAGGCCACGGTCGACGAGGTCGACCAGGTACGGCATCGCCTCGCCGGTCGGCTGGCGGTCCGGCCACTCGATCAGCAGGTAGTCGATAGGCCCCATCTCGTTGAACTCATCGCCGGTCAAGCCCGACCCCTTTCGTCATCTGAGTTGACGGTGCAGGCGAACGCGCGCCTAAACACCAACATACCTGCGCGAGGCTGCCGCGGGTGGGGCGAATCCCGGCTCGCGCAGCCTTAGGTGTTGCGCGCCGGCAACCGGCGGCGTTATTCTTTACGAATTGACAAAAAGGTAAAGAAAATGAAGAATGCGACTGCTGGCCCCCGCAGCCAGACGCGGGTTTCCTTCAAGCACCAGGTGACTATCCCGGCCGCTGCCTTCCGCACGGCCGGCCTCGAGGCCGGCGATACCTTGAAGGTGGAGGCGGCGGGCGCCGGTCGCGTGGTCCTGACCCGGATCGACGAGCTGGTCGATCGTTACTCCGGGTGCCTGGACACGGGCGGCGATCTGCGCCGGCAGGTGGAAGGGCTGCGCGAGGAGTGGCGGTAGTCCTCGACTCGGGCGCGGTGATCGGCTTTCTGGATCGGCGGGATGCCCTGCACGAGGCCGCCGACGCCTCGATCCGGGAGCTGGTCCGCGAGTCCCCCCTGACGGTGTCGGCGGTCACCTACGCGGAGGTGCTGACCGGCGTGAGGCTCGGCCACCACGCCGAGGAGGCCGTCAAGGGCTTCTTCACCGACCTGATCTCGGCGGTGCACAGCGTCGACGTGGCCGTTGCCGACCGGGCTGCAGAGCTCCGCGCCGCCTCGAAAGCGCTGCGAATGCCCGACGCGCTGATCCTCGCCACCGCCGAGACCGTGCCGGAGGTCGAGCTTCTGGTGACCGGCGACGCCGGGATGGCCAGGGCGCCGGGCATCGGCTGCGCGGTGCGGCTGCTGCGGTAGCGCTCAGCTGGGGCAGGGGCGATGCGCCAGCTCGGCTAGCGGCAGGCGATCCTGCCCGCCGCGCGGCCTTCGCCCGGCTCCCACGCCACCCCGTAGAGGGCGAGCTTCGGGCTCGTCCTCAACGTCTTCTGGCAGGTGCCGTCGGCGTTCATCTCCCTGATCCGGTTGCCGAAGGGGAAGAGGAAGTCGAGCCCCGGGACGAAGCTTGTGCTTGCCTTCGTTTCCACGTAGGCGATTCGCTCCCCGGACGGGTCCCAGCTGGGCGAGGTCTCGACCCCATCCTCGTTCTTGGTCAGTCGCTTGACGCCGCTGCCGTCGATGTTCGCCACGTAGAGCTCGCCGATCTTGTAGTCGCGGTTCTCTTCGGCTTCGATCACGGTGGGGTTGAGGTAGCCCGCAAAGGCGATCCGTGTCCCGTCGGGCGAGATCGACCCTTCGCTCGCATCGGCGATCAGGGGTGTCGAGCCGCTGCCGTCGGCGCGCGCCAGGACGACCTGCTGCTCGTCGGCGCTGTCATCGCTCATGGTCAGCGCCAGCAGCGAGCCGTCAGGGGAGAAAGAGGTCGGCACGTTCGACAGCCCGTTTCGCCAGGCCGTCAGCCGCCTCGCCTTGCCGGTCCCGAGATCGGCGATCCAGGTCGCCGTGCTCGAGTAGTCCCCGCCCGCCGGCCGTCCCGGGTGGCGATGATGGGAACGGCTCGTGCTGAAGGCGATTCCCTTGCCATCCGGGGAGAAGACCGCGCCCGTGACGCCGCCCAGGCGCTGGAGCTGCTCGCCGTCGGCGCCGATCGCGTAGACGGAGGTGCTCTTCCCCTGCGAGCCTAGGAAGGCGATGGCGCTGCCGTCTCCCGTCCAGGACGGCCCGTAGAACGGGAACGGCCTGACGCTCCCTCCTTCTTCGAGCCTCGCCTTCAGCAGGTGCCGTGCCTTCTGCCCGGAGGCCCCGAAGGTGGTCAGGGCGATGAAGGGAGCCGTGGCGTTTTCGTCGCGTTCGGAGCCTTTCGTCTGGATCAGCTCGACGGTCGCCAGGCGCGGGCCGGGCGGGGCGGAGGCGACGGCCGTCGCGGACCCCGCGGCCATCGCGATCAGGCCGAGCGCGGCAAGCGAGGACGGTCCAAGCGATAACGCTCGGGCGAGCCGGCGGCGCTTCTCGGTCTTTGGTCGCGTGTCCATTGGCTGCGGGCCGACGCCGGGCAGGCATCGACATTTTCAGAGGATGCTTTAGGGGAGCGCCTCAGGTGATCCTCCGTCCTAAACACCACGACCTGCCCGCCGCGAACCGCTCCGCCGCCTGCGGGCAATAACTACCGGTGGACCAAACGACCCTCGACAGCGACGCGGTCTGCGCCTCGCTTCACGCTCCCGCCGGCTTCGCGGCGATCTTCGATCGTCATTTCGACGCCGTCCACGCCTACCTGCAGCGCCGAGTGGGGCGGGACCTGGCCGACGAGCTCTCGGCGCAGACCTTCCTCGTCGCCTTCGACAAGCGCGGCGGCTACGACCAGGCCCAGCCCGACGCCCGACCGTGGCTCCTGGGCATCGCCACCAACCTCGCGCGCCGCCATCATCGGGACGAGGTGCGGCAGTTCCGCGCCTACGCGCGGAGCGCCACCGACCCGGTGCTCGATGCCTTCGACGGGGTCGAGGCCAGGCTCGACGCCTCGATGATGCGTCGCGAGCTCGTCGACGCCCTGGCGGGCGTCCCGGGGGAGGAGCTCGACGCTCTCCTTCTCTACGCCTGGGCTGAGCTCTCCTATCCGGAGATCGCCCGTGCGCTGGGCATCCCGATCGGGACCGTCCGCTCGCGGCTCTCGCGCGCCCGCGGGCGGATCCGCGCGGCGCTCGACGCCCGTCAGCCCCGGGCGTTCAGCCAACCCGTCCCGGAGGAGGGAGGATCGCGATGAACGAGATCGATTTGCTGCGTGGGCTTCGAGCGGGCCTGCCCGGTCCCCGGGCCGAGAGCCGGGCGTCGGCCCGGGGGGCGTTGCTCGCGCGGATCGAGCTGTCCCAGCGACCGGCGGCGATTCCCGCCTGGCGGCGGTCCAGGCTCCGTCTCGTCGCCGCGCTGGCGGCGGTTGCGGCCCTGCTCGTCGCCCTGCCGACCCTGATCCTCGGCGGCGGTGGGGACGTGCAGCCCGCCGTCGGCGAGGTGCTCCGCGCGGCGGCGGCCACCGCCGCGACCCAGCCCTCCGAGCCGGCGCCGGGCCCGGGCCAGTACTTCTACACCCGCTCCAGGGAAGCCTATTTGACCTCCGTCGGCTTCAATCCGCGCTGCGCAACGCATCCGTGCGACCGCGAACACCCGTGGCAGGCGACGCGGGCGTGGAGCGTGCTCGTGCCCAGGATCCGCCAGACCTGGATCGCCGCGAACGGCGCCGGCCGGGCGCGCGCGGTCTCCGCCAAGCCGGAATTCCTCACCCCCGGACAGCGCCGGGCGTGGGTGGCCGCCGGGTCGCCTCACCTCGGCTCCGGCGGGGTCGAAGACTTCGCGCTCTCGGGCCAGCCGTTCCTCGACACCTCGGACCTGCCGACCGAGCCGCGGGCCCTGCTCCGGCTGATCGAAGCTCGCAAGATCCCGCTGGTCGACGGACCGCCCGGCGAAGCCGAGACCTTCACGCTGATCGGCGACATGCTCCGCAACACCTACCTGCCGCCGGGCTTCCGAGCCGCCCTCTACCGGGTGGTGGCGGAGCTGCCCGAGGTCAAGCTGCTGGGTGAGGTGGAGGACCCGATCGGCCGTGCCGGCATCGGGGTCGCCTTCACCAAAGGCAGCGTCACCCACGAGCTGATCTTCGACCCGGCGACCTCGGCACTGCTCGGCGAGCGCGAAGTCGCGGCCCGCCGGATGCCCGAGCTCCAGGTCCCGGCCGGGACCGAAACGGGCTCGGTCACCTACCTCGAATCGAAGCTGGTCGACTCGCTCGGCAAGGGAGCCCCGCCCGGTGCCGGGCACCTGCGGCAGAGCGTCGGCTGCTACGAAAAACCCTCCCTGCACGCCAGCGCGGCGGTCCTCCACGGCCCCGACCCGATAGCGATCTGCGCCAAGCTCTGGCGCGAAGGCGTCATCGGCACGACTCTCGAGCGCCTGGAACGCGAAGGCAAGATCGCCGAACGCGACGACAAGGCCCCCAACCTCGTCGCCTGCGAAGGCGACTACCCGGCGGTCACCTACGTCTTCCCCGGCGACGGCCCGGCCGTGTGCAGGAGGCTGGGTCTAAGGCCGTGGACGCCCTAGCCGCCACTCGACCTCAATTGCCGCCCCCGCCGCCTTCTCCCCCGCCGCCGTGGTGCCCGCCGTGGTGCCCTGCTCCCGCCACGCCCTCGGCCATCCCCGCCCCCGGTCCGGCGAGCGCCAGGCCCGTCGCGGCTAGCAATTGACCGTCGCTGACCGCGAGGTCGTAGATCGTCCACTCGGACTCGGCCCAGGGCGTGACCTCTCCTGAGCTCGGATCGACGCGGACGATGCTGCTCTTCTTCTCGCCGCGGTCGCCACAGGCGACCCAGATGTGCCCGGCGCCGGCGGCGATCGCACGCGGCGCGCTCGGCAGCTGGGGAGGCGCCCCGAGCGTCATCGCCGCCAGATCGACCGGGACGAGCGTGCCCCACTTGGGGCCAAGCCGCCGGCCGCTGGCGACCCAGAGCGTGCCTTCGTGGAGAGCCGCCCGGACGCCGCGGGCCGGCAGCTTCGCCTCGGCTTCGACCTCGCCGCCGGGCCCGATCCGGCAGGCAACCGAGCCGTTGGCCGACAGCGCCACCAGGACTCCGTCGGCGCAGAGGAGCTGGCCGCCGCCGCGGCGGATCTTCGCCTCCGTCGTCGTCTCTCCGGTCGCCTGGTCGACGCCGGCAAGATGGCCGTTCGCGTGCAGGGCCCACACCGATCCCCGGTCGCAGGCGAGGCCCCGCACACCGTCCTCGAGCCGGGCGACCCCCTCGCCCTCACCGCTCGGCTGGAATCGCCACAGCCAGCCGTTCGAGCAGAGAACCCAAATCGCCTCGTTCCCGAGGGCGAACGACACCGGCCTCCGTCGCAGATCGGCGCTGTTGCTGATCTGGCCGGTTCGCCCGTTGATCCGCACCACCGTGCGGCTCGCCGCGTTCGTGACCCAGATCGCATTTGGCGCGACCGCCAGCCGGCCGAACCCATGGCCGGTCTCTATCCGCCCGTCCCTGACGCCGGGGGCCGATATCGAGTGCCGGTCCACCCAGGCAGTCGCCCTCTGCTTCGGCGTGTCGAAGAGGTTTCGCGGTGTGAACAACGGCGGCATCGCCGGCAGCATAGGAGCCTCGGGAGCACTCGTATCGTGAGAGACGGAGCTTCGTCGAGTAGAGCGCCCAGCCGCGCACCCGCTGGGGTAAATTGAGCATGAGGAAGGGGGACGGAGCCATTCTCTCCGCCCCCAACCCTGCTCGAGGTCTATGACCAGCGTCTTCCTGTCGTGCTTCTTTGGCTCTAGCTAGAAGTCCTATGGGCACGGCTGGGTTCGAACCAGCGACCTCTCGCGTGTGAGGCGAGCGCTCTCCCACTGAGCTACGCGCCCGGGAGACCGGCCAATCATAGGTGGGATGCCTCGGGCGGTCAGGCGAGGGCCGGGGCCTCGGCGGCGCCGGCGGGTGGCGGCTCTTCGCCCTGCTCCGCCATCGCCTTCTTCTGCAGGGCCATGCCTATGTAGGGGAAGATCAGGGTGGAGAGCATGGCGGCGCCGACGAGGCCGGCCGCGGTCGAGGCACGCATCTTTTCGGCGTCGATGGCGATGGTCGTGATCGCGACCACGAGGGGGAGCTCGGTGGCGGAGAAGAAGGCCAGGGCGCGCCGCTCGGTGGCGCTGAGGACCTTGCGGTAGAGGAGCAGGGCGGGGGTGCCGCGGACGACGAGGAAGAGGAAGAAGAAGAGCGCCATCTTGGCCAGGGCTTCGGCCGAGCCGAGCGCCGCGAGGTCGAACTCGAGGCCGCTGGTCACGAAGAAGAAGGGGACGAAGAAGCCGAAGCCGACTGCGGTCAGCTTCGACTCGAAGATCTGCAGCTCGTGGCCTTTGAGCGCCGCACGCGTGATCATGCCGGCGACGAAGCCGCCGAGCAGGACGTCGAGGCCGAGCTGGCTCGCCAGCAGGACCAGGCCGAAGACGAGCACGACGGTGATCCGCACCGCCAGCTGGCTGCTCGCCTCGAAGGTTTTCTCCAGGGCCGGCCAGCCGCGCCAGGCAAGGCGGACCGAGGCCAGCGCGACGGCGATCGCGAGTGCGACGAAGGCGAGCAGGATCGCGGCCTCGTGCAGGGGGCTGGCGGTGGTGAGCACGAGCGTGACCAGCAGGATCGGGCCGAACTCGCCGGCGCCGCCCGCCGCCAGCAGGTAGGTGCCGAAGCGCGTCTTCAGCCCGCCGCTGTCCTTGAGAATCGGGATCAGCGTGCCGATCGCGGTGGTCGCGATCGCCGAGCCCGTGTAGAGGAAGGAGACGACGATGCCGGCCGCCGCGAGCACGCCGCCGATCCCGTATGCCAGCCCGACCGAGAGCGCCCAGCCGAGCGCGCCGAGCTTCATCGGCGTCCCGCGGATCCGTTCGAAGTCGATCTCGTAGCCGGCGAAGTAGAAGAGCATCCCCAGCCCGAGGTTGGAGAAGAAGTCGATGAACTCCGATGAGTGGGCGAAGTCGAGGACTTCGGGGCCGATCACGATGCCCATCACGAGCTCGAGCACCACCACCGGCGGCGCCATTCCCCTGGGCAGTACCGCGACCGTGATCGCGGCGATCGCCGCGACGAGGACGATGGCGAAGAAGGAGCCTGTGTCGACGTCGATCACGGAGAGGTCGATCCTATGGCCAGGCGGGTAGGATCACCAGTGGACCGTGCTAGGCGGGGAACCAGCGGTGCCCTGTAACCCGCAATCCGCTTTAGCGGGGCCGAATCCCGTTCCGAGGGGCTGGCCGTCGGGGTCAGTGCGCCGCGGGCGGCGTTGACGGCCGGGTCCTGCGCGACGTGGGCACGCGAATCAGGTCAGGTCCGGAAGGAAGCAGCCTTAAGCGGATGCCGCGGGTGCCGCAGGAGAGCCCGGCTCGAGCCAACCGCGACGGACACGCCCGGTGACCTTGCTTCGGAGGGCGGGGCGCACGGTCCGTTTCGCATCCGACATTGACCCCATCCCTGTGTGGTCAACGTCGGATGCGTTAATCGATAAGCCGCCTGTACATGCGGCTCACCGCCACCCGCCAGGTGAGCAGGGCGAAGCCGACGAGGAAGGCGAAGCGGGCGACGTCTACGGCCTCGAAGCCGAAGGCGCCGCCGCGGACCAGTTCCACCAGCTGGTGCAGGGGGTTGATCTGGGCGATGACCTGGAAGCCCTCGGGCAGGCCTTCGATCGGGAAGAAGGTGCCGGCGACGAGGAACAGCGGGGTGATGAAGAGCGCCGTGACGTAGTTGAACTGGTCGATCTTGGCCACCGTCGCCGCCATCGCCACGCCGAAGCCGGCGAAGCCGAGCGCGGTGACGAAGCAGAAGAGCGGCACCAGCAGCATCCCCCAGGCGGGGTCGAGGCCGAACCCGATCGTGACCAGCAGCGGCACGCAGCCGTAGGTGCCGGAGCGCAGCGCGATCCAGAGCATCTCGGCGCTGACCAGCTCCTCGACGTCGACCGGCGCCGCCAGGATCGCGTCGTAGGTGTTCTGGAAGCGATGCTTGACGAAGGTGCCGAACATCGCCGGCAGGGCGCTGGAGAAGATCACCGCGGTCGCCACCATGCCGGTGCCGACGAACTGGATGTAGGGGACGCCGTTGACTTCGTCGACCAGCGTCGCGCTAAGTCCCAGCCCGAAGGCGAGCAGGTAGACGATCGGTTCCAGCACGCTGGAGAAGGTGGTGCCCTTCCAGTAGGTGCGGAAGTTGGCGACCTCGCGGCTCATGATCCCGGCGATCGCCGCCGGTTCGAGCCGGCGCAGTCCCGCTGCCGTCGTGCCCTCGCTCATTCGGCCTCGGCTCCCGTGAGCAGGACGAAGACGTCCTCCAGCGAGGCGGCGCGGACGATCGCGTCCTCGGGCACGCCGCCGTTCGCGGCCCGCTCGGAGCCGACGATCGCGATCGCCGGGCCGGCGGGACGCACCGGCAGGCCCTGCTCTTCGGCGATCGCGCGCACCTCGGTGAGCCGTTCGGGCGGGCCGTAGACCTCGGCGGTGTGGGTGCCGGCGTGGGCCGCGATCAGCTCGGCCGGCGTGGCGCGGGCGATCACCCGGCCCTTGTTCACCACCGCGACCTCGTCCGCCAGGCGCTCGGCCTCCTCGATGTAGTGGGTCGACATCAGGATCGTCGTGCCGTGCGAGCGCAGGTTGTCGATCAGCGACCAGAGCTCGGTGCGGATCTGGGGGTCGAGCCCGACCGTCGGCTCGTCGAGCAGGATCAGCTTCGGCTCGTGGACGAGCCCGCGGGCGAGCAGCAGGCGCCGGCGCATGCCGCCGGAGAGCTCGTCGACGGCGTCGCGGCGGCGGTCGCGCAGCCGCGCCAGGTCGAGCGCTTTGTCGACCGCCGCGGCGACGTCCGGCACCCGGTAGAGGCGGGCGAAGATCCTCAGGTTGTCTTCGACCGTGACGTCGACGTCGAGGTTGTCGAGCTGGGGGACGACGCCCATCTCGGCGCGGGCCGCCTTGGCGTCGCCGGGCAGCTCATGGCCCAGCGCGCGCAGCTCGCCGGCGTCGGGGATCGCCTGCCCGGTGAGCAGCCGCATCGTCGTCGACTTGCCGGCACCGTTGGGCCCGAGCAGGCCGAGGCAGATGCCCTCGGGCACCTCCAGGTCGAGTCCGTCGACCGCCGTGATCGGCCCGAACCGCTTGACAACGCCGCGAAGCTTTATCGCCGCCATACGGCGATTCTCAACGATCGCTGGCGCCGGCGGCGAGCTGGCGCTCCAGCTCCGCCGCTCGCTCGGGGTCGAAGAGGCTGAGCGCGACCGCCGTGGCGACCGAGCGCAGGGTGGAGATCGCCAGCAGCCGCCGGTCGGTCGGCAGGCGCCTGACCGAGTCGGTGAGGAAGAGCTCGGCGAGCACCGGCATGTCGCGGCCACCGGCCGTGCGCAGGACGTGGAAGACGGAGAGCGTCGCGCTGGCGTCGGAGGTGCGCTGGTCCCAGGTGACGGGGCTGGGCATGACCAGGACCATGTGCGGGCGGGACTCGATCAGGCTGCGCGGCAGGTGGGTCGAGTCCGTGGGCCGCGCCTCGACGAAGTCGATCTTCACTCCGGACGGTTCGGCGCCGCCCAGGTAGCGGTCGAAGGCGTCGCGGGGGGCGACCATCGTCACCGAGAAGTACTCGGCGCCGACCTCGGCCAGGTCCTCCATCAGGGCCGGGGCGTTGATCCCGCAGCCGACGATCGTCAGCCGCAGCGGCCCGTCGCCGCGCGCCGACCAGGCGGCGTCGACGAGATCGACGAAGGGCTCGATCGCGCCGTGCTCGGCCACCCAGCCGGGAAGCTGCGCCAGCGCCGGAGGCCGAGTGATGGCCAGGCGCAGCACCGCCGAGACGGTGCGGTCGCCGACCACCGCGTCCCAGTCCTGCGGGAAGAGTTCCCAGCTGGCGTCGGCGTTGCGGCCGCGGCGGAAGAGCAGGCGCACCGGCGGCTCGGCGCCGTGCTCCCTGAGGTAATCGAGCAGGGCGAGCCCGCTTTGCGTCACCTCCACGTCGGCGGCCTCGGCCGGGACCGGACCGCTGCTCGATGGCATCAGCAGGATCGCCCGCGCCCGCTCGGCGCCGGCCAGCTCGAAGCCCGAATCGCCCGAGGTGTCGCCGAAGACGAGGTCGATCTTGAGGTCGCCGCCGGCCTCATCGAGCTCGTCGCGGATCTGGGCGCGCTCCTCGCGCGCCGACTCGGGCGCGAGGACGACCAGCCGCTCCAGCCCGGTCTCCAGGTGCGCCTCGGATGCCGCCGAGGCGGCGACGCCGACCAGGTCGACCCCGCCGACGACGAGCAGGTGGCCGCGGGCGCCGACCGGCCGTTCGGTCTGGCCGATCCGCTCCAGCGAGCGGCTGACGACCTCGGCGACGAAGGTGAAGAGCAGGCCGACGAGCAGGACGAGCCCGGTGACGACCTGGAAGACGCCGATCGCGCGCTGCGCGGTGCCCTCGTCCTCGTGCAGGCTGGAAGGGTCGAGCACGTGCAGCGTCGCCGACCAGAAGGCGGCGCCGAAGCTGGCGTACTCGTCGAAGGCGAAGTGGGCGAGGGCGGCGCTGCCGAGCAGGACCAGGGCCACGGCCGAGATGAGCAGCGCGACCCGTCCCGACGTGGTCTCCGTGGCGCGTCTCAGCATGGGGTGTCTGACCTTAGGGGGTCTTATGGACCCCCTAAGGTCAGACACCCCCCGGGCGGGGTGGGAGGATGCGGCCGTGCTGGACGAGCGCTGGATCAGGTCGCTGCACGTGGAGACCCTGCGGGAGTCCGACCTGCACGCCGAGCGGGAGCCTCACGTGCTGTTCCAGGCCTCGACCATCGGGGCGCTGCTCGAGGGGGCCTACGACGGGGACCTCAGCTTCGCCGAGCTGGCCGAGCACGGCGACCTCGGCCTGGGCACCCTGAACGGGCTCGACGGCGAGATGATCGCGCTCGACGGCCGCTTCTACCGGGCCGACGTCGACGGCGCGGTGGGGGAGGTGGCGGGAGACGCGTGCACGCCGTTCGCGGTGGTGACGAGCTTCGCGCCGGCGGTCGACTCCGAGCTCCCCGGGCCGCTCGACCACGAGGCGCTGCTGACCCGGCTCGACGAGCTGATCCCGGCGGGCGCCGCCTCCTGCGCGATCCGGATCGACGGCGAGTTCGAGACGGTCCGCGCCCGCTCGGTGCCGCGCCAGAGCCCGCCCTACCGACCGCTGACCGAGGTCGTCGCCGAGCAGCACGTATTCGAGCTGGCGCGGGTGGAGGGGACGATGCTCGGCTTTCGCTTTCCGGCCTACGTCGAGGGGATCGAGGTGAGCGGGTACCACCTGCACTTCATCAGCGCCGATCGCGCTCGTGGCGGCCACGTGCTCGGCTCACGCTCGGCCGGCACACTGCGCGTCCGGCTCGACCCCTCCAGCGAGCTGCACGTCGAGCTGCCGCCGGGAATCGAGCTTGCCGGCGCGGAGCTGGCGGCGGCGACCCACGACGCGGTCGAGCGGATCGAGCGGGGCGGCTGAGCGACGCTCAGGACGCCGCGTCGGCGAGCCGCTCGGCGAGCCAGAGGTCGCAGAGCCAGTCGGCCTGGGCGCCGCCCTTGCGGGTGACGACGATGCCCTCGGGCCCGCCCTCGACCGTCAGCTTCTTCCAGCGGGTCGAGTTGGGCACGCCTTCGAGCGCCGCCGCGATCGCGACTGGCGTGCGGTCCCCGGGCCGCACTCGGCCGTCGCGCGATTTCGCCTTGAACTCGGGCGCCGCGACCCGCACGGTCACCTCCCCGCGCGAGCTGACCTCGCCGCTGCCGAGGCGCACAGAGACCTGCCGGCCGTGCCGCTCGCCGCTCAGGACCAGCGCCCCGTGGACCCTTGGGCCGACCCGGCCGGTGGTCGCTTCGCGCACCTCGATGTTGACCTTCGGCCTCTCGGTCACCTCGAGCCCGAGCGGCGCCATCGCGACCCCGACCTTCTCGTAGGCGCTGTCCATCTCGCCGCCGGGCATCAGCGCCCGCACGCTCCCGTAGAGCGCCGCGAGCACGATCAGCGGGCCGCCGATCAGCAGCGGCACGAAGCTTTCGAAGAGGTAGATCGAGGGGACGGTGAGGAAGATCAGCAGCGTCACGATCATCCCCAGCCGCAGGCTGCGCCGGCCCGCGTCCCACATCGAGCCGCGCGCCCTGATCGCCTCGTCGTCGATCGGCCCGGTCGCGAGCGCCGCCCAGAGCTGCTGCTCCTCCATCGTCGTCGGGTTCTCGATCTTGCCTCCGCCTTCGGCCATCGCCCGGGCGACCGCCTTGGCGTCGCCGCCCGCGGCGCGCTCCATGTCCGAGCGCTGCAGGGCGAAGAGGATCACCATGAAGACGGCGAGGACGCCGAAGATCAGCGCGTAGGTGGTCTTCGGGTTGCTCTGGCCTTCCCCGGTCGTGGTGGCGATCGCGATCACGATCGCGGCGACGACGAAGACGCCGATCAGGCCGAAGAGCCCGGAGCGCTTGAAGCCGCCGCTGAGCACGCCGCCAGCCTACCCGCGAACCGCCGCCGACGGGACGATTTTGTCCCTATATAGAGGGAATCGTCCCGTCGGCGACGAGTCAGCACTGGCGGTAGAGGATCCACGACTCGTTGGCGGCCACCCGCCGGTAGCCGTGCGGCACGCTGAGCGAGAAGCGGGTGGGGTCGTTCGGGTCGAGGATGAAGTTGTGGATGACGAAGGGGCTGGCCGGCTTGAGGAAGTAGCCGCGCGGCGGAACGCCCTCCTCCGAGACGCTGACGATCCGGGTCGGGCGGACGTCGAGGCCGAAGGCGAGGCGGGGGATGGCGCGGTGGTTGGGCACGGCGACCGGTCCGCAGAGCGGCTCGGCGAAGGCGCCGCGGTCGACGAGCGCGGTGAGGTTGCGCTCGATCGTCCCCTGGTTGGAGAGGTCGCGGTGCACGGTCGAGTCGAGGTCCCACTGGTTCGGCAGCCAGATGACGAACATCGCCGCGACGAGGCCGGCGAAGACCTGCCAGCCGCGCTGCCAGGGGTGGCCGCGGTCGAGCAGGCGCCAGCCGAGCAGGCCGACGGCGACGAAGATCGCCAGCAGGGCGCCGCCGAGCATCGTGTAGCGGGCGATGATCGCCAGGCCGGCGGAGCCGAGCAGGGCGAAGGCGCCGAGAGCCAGGGCGGTCGCGACCAGGCCGAGGGCGGCGCGGCGGCGCAGGCAGGCGAAGGCGAGCACGAGCCCGCCGGCGGCACCGACCATTCCCGGCCACTGCATGACTTCGCCGAGCGCGCGGGGGCCCCAGAGGACTAGGTCTACCGGGCCGGTGTGGCGGGCCAGGGTGTCCACCGTTTCGCGGGTGCCGGTGAACGAGTAGGTCGGGCTGCCGGCGGTGATCCAGTCGAAGAGGGCCCATGCCAGCGGGGCGGCGAATGCCAGCGATGCGAGCGCGATGCCGTGAGGGGAGAGGAGGGCACCCCTCGCCCGTCCAATCGCCGGCCTAATTAGGCCGGCGATTTGAGTATCCGCCCGTTCGAGGGGTGCCCTCCTCTCCCCTTCGGGGCCGTTCTCGGGGGACGATCTCTCGGCGCCGGATCGGCGGGACGACTGCTCTGGGCCGGGCTGGCGGGACGATCCCTCGGACTCGGGCGAGTGGGACGAGCTTTCAGGGTCGGCCGCGGCTGCGGAAGCTTCCGCCGGGGCGAGGAGCAGGTAGGCGAGGTAGGCGACTGAGAAGAGCCAGGCCTCGGGGCGCAGCAGGCCGGCGAGGGCCAGGAGGGTCAGGACGGGCCAGCCGGCCCGGGGGCGCCTGGTCTCTATCGCGAGGGCTCCCAGGACGAGGGCTATGTAGGGGAGGTCGACGTAGGCGCGCAGGCCGTTGGAGAGGTAGGGGGCGCGGGTCAGGACCACCAGGGCGGCGACGGCGCCGATCGGGCGGTCGAACCAGAGGGACCCGAGGCGGTAGACGAGGTAGCCGACCAGGCCGAGGGAGAGGTAGGCGACGACCATCGTCGCGTCGACCGCGCCGCCGCCGAGTGGGCTGGCGAGCATGCCGAAGAGGTCGGCGAGCGGGTGCGGCGTGGGCGGCAGCGCGGCGCCGTAGTCGGGGCTCGTCCCGTGCGCGAGTTCGCGTCCCCAGACGAGCGCGTAGATCGTGTCGTAGTTGGGGAAGCCGACCGGGAAGACGAGCAGCAGGGCCGCGCCGACGGCGGCCACCCAGGCGAAGGGCGTGAGCCAGTTGCGGAGCACCGGGGCAACGTATAGGCGCAGATACACTGGCCGCAGTGCCGCCCGCGAGCGATTCGATCTCCCTCTACCGCCGCCACCGGCCCGGATCCTTCGATGAGGTGGTGGGCCAGCAGCACGTCGTCCGCACCCTGCGCAACGCGGTCGAGCAGGGCAAGGTCCACCACGCCTACCTCTTCGTCGGCTCGCGCGGGACCGGCAAGACCTCGATGGCGAAGATCCTCGCCCGCTCGCTCAACTGCGAGCGCGGCGGTCCGACCGTCACCCCCTGCGGCGAGTGCGAATCGTGCCTGACGATCGCCTCCGGCACCTCGATCGACGTGATCGAGATGGACGCCGCCTCCAACCGCTCGGTCGACGACGTGCGCGACCTGCGCGAGCGGGTTGCCTACGCCCCGACCGGGGGCCGCTGGAAGGTCTACATCCTCGACGAGGCGCACATGCTGACCAAGGAGGCCTGGAACGCCTTCCTCAAGACCCTGGAGGAGCCGCCGCCCAACACGGTCTTCGTCCTCGCCACGACCGAGGCGCACAAGGTGATGGCGACGATCGCCGACCGCTGCCAGCGCTTCGACTTCCAGCGCCCCTCGCTGGAGCAGATCTCCGAGGTGCTGAACCGGGTCGCCGCCGCCGAGGGGATCGAGGCCGAGGACGCCGCGGTGGCGACGATCGCCCGCTCGGCCACCGGCAGCTTCCGCGACGCGCTCGGCACGCTCGACCAGCTGGTCGCCTACGGCGGCAGCGAGGTGAAGCTCGCCGACGTGCTCGAGATGCTCGGCGCGGCCGACGCCGAGCTGCTCTTCGACGCCGTCGACGCGGTGATCGCCGAAGACCCGAGGGCCGTCCTGCTCGGGGTCGAGAAGATGGCCCGCTCCGGCCGCGACCCGTCCCAGTTCGCCCGCGACCTGCTGGCCCACCTGCGGCACCTGCTGGTGACCCAGACGGTCGGCGAGGTGCCGAACACGTTCGTCGTGACCGCGACCGATGCGGGCCGGCTGGCGGCCCAGGCGGGCGCGATCGCGCCCGCCAACCTGATCCGCACGATCGACGAGCTGGCGGGTGCCCTGACCGCCGTCCGCGAGGGCGACGACGCCAGGATGGCGGTTGAGATCGCCCTGCTCAAGGCGGCGCGGCCGGATTTCGACCCTTCCACCGAGGGACTGCTGCGGCGCATCGAGAAGCTCGAGCGAGGGACGGGGGCCGGTCAGGCCGCGGGTCCTTTCGCTGCAGGGGACCCACCGCCCCCTCCGGTCGCTAAAGCGTCCTCGGGGGCGGTCCCCCCTACAGCTACAGCGCCACCCGCGGCAGAGGCCTCACTGGCTGACGTACAAGCTTCGATGCCGCAGGCGGAGCCACCTGAAGAGCCTGAGCCTGAGTCGTCAGCCGTAGACGATCCTCCCGCGGGTGGCGGCGCAGGGGGGAACAGCCCCGAGGAAGCTTCAGCTACCGGAGGGGCTGGTGGGTCCCCTGCGCCGACAGGACCCGCGGGCGACAGCGCTCTCGCCCTCGACCTCGACCAGATCACGAGAACCTGGCCCAGCGTGCTCGACAAGCTTCGCGAGACGAGTCCGGCTTTGGCGGCGACGTTCGACGGAGCGCGGCCGGTGTCGCTCGATGAGGAGGGGCTCAAGGTCGGCTTCCCGGCCGACCTCACCTTCAACAAGCGCAAGGCGGAGTCGCCGGAGAAGCGGGACCTGATGGCAACCGTGATCGAGGACGTGCTCGGGGAGAGGTTGCGCCCCACCTATGTGCTGCTGGAGGGCGAGGCCGCAGAGCCGGTCGAAGAGGAGGCGGAGGTTTCCGACCCCGCGATCGATCACGATGCGCTGGTGGAGAAGCTGAAGAGCGAGTTCGATGCCGAGGAGGTCAGTGGTGGCTAAAGGCGGGATGCCGGGGGGCTTTGACGTCAATGCCCTGATGAAGCAGGCGCAGAAGATGCAGAGCGAGATGCTGCAGGCGCAGGAGTCGCTCAAAGACGAGGTGGTCGAGGCGAGCGCCGGCGGCGGCATGGTCAAGGTGAAGATGGGCGGCGACCTGACCCTGCGCGAGATCGTCATCGACCCGGAGGCGATCGACCCGGAGGAGCCCGAGCTGCTCGCCGAGATGGTCCAGGCCGCCGTCAACGAGGGACTGCGCGCCGCCCAGCAGCTGGCGGAGTCGAAGATGGGCGGGATCACGGGAGGCCTCCCCGGCCTCCCCGGGATGTGAGCGCCGAGGGACCGGCGCCGCTGGCCCGCCTGGTCGCCGAGCTCTCGCGGCTGCCGGGGATCGGCCAGCGAACCGCCCAGCGCCTCGCCTTCCACATCCTCCGCTCCCCCGACGAGGAGGCAGCGGCGCTCGCGGCGGCGATCGTCGAGGTGAAGGAGAAGGTCGGCCTCTGCGAGGAGTGCTTCAACCTCTCCGAGGGCCCGCGCTGCCGGATCTGCTCCGACCCGGGCCGCGACCGGGAGACGATCTGCGTGGTCGAGGAGCCCGCCGACGTGATCCCGATCGAGCGCACCCACGAGTACCGCGGCCTCTACCACGTGCTCGGCGGCGCCCTCTCGCCGATCGACGGCGTCGACGCCGAGGACCTGAAGATCGCCGAGCTGCTGCGCCGGGTCGAGGGCGGCGAGGTGCGCGAGGTCGTCCTCGCCACCAACCCGACGACGACCGGCGAGGCGACCGCCCTGCACATCGCCGATCGCCTGCGTGGCCAGGTCGCCGTCACCCGCCTCGCCAGCGGCCTGCCGGTGGGCGCCGACCTCGAGCACGCCGACGAGGTCACCCTCGGCAAGGCGTTCGCCGGCCGGCGCAGCCTCGATTAACCCGCTCCTTGCGGACAAAATGACTAGACGTTTATCGGGCCGCAAATAGCGAGCTTTCGCGGCCCTGGCGTCCGTTGCTTTCGACAAGGTCTGAACGTGGCGACGCAGCTGACGACAGGAGGCGGGGATGGCGGCGCATCGTCCGTGGCGGACGTGGCCCGCGAGGTCTCCTCATTGCAGGCCTCGCTGCTGGCCAAGCTGCGGGCCGAGATCGGCGACGCCGACCCGGCGCCGTTCGCCGAGGCGGCCCAGAGGCTGGCCGAGGAGTTCGGCTCGGTGACGGCGACGGCCGTGTCGGCGGTCTGCGAGCGGCAGGTTGCGTCGCAGCAATCCGAGCCAGCCACCGAGGCGCACGCCAGCCTCTTCCACCCCGGCCACATGCGCCGCCGCCTCGACCAGCTGATCGAGGCCAGCAAGCGCTACGGGCACCCCTTCGCGCTGGTCGTCTTCGACGTCGAAGGGCCGGGCGTGCGTCAGGACGGCGGCGGCGACGAGGGCGAGACGATGCTGGCCGTCGTCGGTGCGGCGCTGCGCGACAGCGTGCGGATCCTCGACGAGACCTTCCTGCTCGAGGAGGACGCGCTCTGCGTGCTGGCCCCGAACCAGACCACGCTCGAGGGCGTGCAGATGGCCGAGCGGCTGCTGCGGATGCTGGACGAGCTGGAGGCCGCCGGCGGGCTGCGGATCACGGTCTCGGCCGGCGTCGTCGCCTGCCCCGACCACGGCAACGACGCCGAGGGGCTGTTGAAGAAGGCCGACGAGGCGATGTGGCGGGCCCGTGCGGTGGGTCAGCCGGTGGGCGTCGGCCCCTTGGAGGAGTCCCGACCAAGATGACCGCGGGTCGGATGAGGCCGAATGACACTGCGCGGATACGGCCCCGCCCCGGCGTCCCGCGTAGCGCCGCTACGCGGGAACCGTGTCGTGACCGTCCCGCTTGGTCCTCGACCTCCCCGAACCCACGCTCATCTTGGTCGGGACTCTTGCAAGATCGCTGACAGATTCCTGAAATCTGTCCATAACCTGCGTAAACCTGGATTTGGGGTGCCAGAATGCCGCCAGATGCCGGGCATACGCACAAACGCCGCCGCCGAAGTTCTCGGGGTCAGCCCCAACACCCTGCGCAGCTGGGAGCGCCGCTACGGCTACCCGACCCCGAAGCGGACGCAGGGCAACCACCGCAACTACGAGCTGGTCGAGCTGCAGACGCTCCGCGACGCCCTGGCCCAGACCGGCAACATCTCCTCGGCGATCGAGCTGGCGCGCCAGCGCCAGGCGGCGCCGGCCAGCAACGGAAACCTGCTGACGGCGCTGGAGAGCTTCGACGAGGACGCCGCCAACCGCGCGGTCGAGGAGAGCCTGGCGCTGCGGCCGCTGGAGCGCACGGTGGAGGAGATGCTGCTGCCCGCGATCGACCGGCTCGCTGCCGATCCCGACCGCGAGGCCGAGCTCGAGTTCGCCTCACGCTGGGCGACCGGGTGGCTGCACGGCGCTCGCCGCCTTGCCGCGGCCGCCTCGCGCCCGGCCGGGATCCTGCTGCTCGACTCCAGCCGCGGCTCCGATGCCGAGGCGGTTCACGCCCAGGCGCTCGACCTGACCCTACGCCGCGCAGGCTTCCGCGTCCTGATGCTTTCCAACGAGCTCGGCGACGAGCGCCTCGAGCGCGCCCTGCGCGCCCTCGACCCGACCGCCATCGTCCTCTGCGGCCCGCGCGCCGACACGGCAAGCGCGGTGAAGCTGGTCCGCCAGATCCGCGAGGCGGGCGTCGACGCTCCGGCCTTCGGCTTCCGCGCCAGCGGCCTGATCGGCGACGCCATCCCCTCGGCGGGCGCCACCCCGAGCGAGGTGACGGGGATGCTCAACGCAGACCTCCGCCGCCGCGCCGCCCAGGCGTTTGCCTAGCAGCTGACGGAATTTCCATCGGCTGCTGACGGATCTGACGGGTTCGCGGGCCAAAGCAGGCCGGGCCGAGACCCCTTGCGGAGTCCCGGCCCGGATGCTGGGGCGTTTTGGCGCCTCCCTGGCGCTGGGCCCTACAGCCCGGCGAGTGTGTTCTTCGCGGCCGTCAGCACGACTTTCGGCATCGGGGCGAAGTCAAGCGCAGGGCCGTATTTCTGACCCGTGGTCATCGCGTAGAGGATGAATTCCGAGACCAGGCTCTTCTGCGGCGCCCCGTGCGGGACGATCGCGTAGGTGAACGTGGACAGCGGGTACGCGGTGCTGTACTTCTTCGGCGGGTTGACGATGTGGAGCTCGTTGGTGGGCGGCACTTTTTTCACCATTGACGCCGCGTTTTCGATGTTTTTCAGGTTCGGCAGCTCGTACTTGCCGGCTTCGTTTTTGAGCGCGGCGACGTGAATCCCCGCCGCGATCAGGTAAGAGGCCGAGATGTAGCCGATCGCACCGGGCGTGGTGCTGACCACGTTGGCGACACCGGAGTTGCCTTTGCCACCGACACCGTGGGTGAAGCCGACCGAGGTCGCATAGCCGACTTCGTTCTTCCACGCCTTGCTCACCTTCGAGAGGTAATTGGTGAACGCGTAGGTGTCGCCTGAGCCGTCGCTGCGGTAGACCGGCGTGATCGCCAGGTTGGGCAGGTGAGCCTTGGGGTTCGCCTTCTTGATCTTTGCGTCGTTCCAGCTGGTGATCTTGCCGAAGTAGATGCCGGCGACGATCGGGCCGGTCAGGTTCAGCTTTTTGACGCCTGGGACGTTGAAGCCAATTCCCGTGGCGGTGAGTGCCCAGGGGATCTGCACGCAGCCGTTGCAGGCAGCCGCCTGTTCGGGCGTCAGAGGGGCATCGGATGCGCCGAAGTCGACCGTGCGGGCCGTGATCTGGGCGATCCCGGCCCCCGAGCCGACCGAGCCGTAGGTCACTTTCTGACCGCCGTGGCTGGCGGCTTCGAAACCGTTGATCCAGTTAGCCATCAGCGGCGCCACGAGTGAGGAGCCGGCACCGGTGAGGTTTGCGGATGCGGCGGCCGTCGAGATGGTGGCCATGCTTGCAACCATCCCCACCGTCGCGATGAAAAAGCCAAACAGCCTGTTGCGAATCAAAAGGGAATCCTTTCGGCTTATGTAGTTAACCGTTCTCGTGCCACAGGCCGTAGAACGCCCCCTGGCGAGTCGCAGGATCCTCCCACCGCGAAGCACATTTGTTTCAATCGTGTGAAAAATCGGCTGTTTCAAATATGTAACAACAAGCTGAGTTGTGTCAATTTGGTGAACGCCGAGTTCCTACTTGTGACAATTCTGTGAAAATTGGCTGTGGCGCATGTGCAGGTGGGTGGATCTCGTCTACGCTGCGCGCCATGAGCACCACCGTGAGCCCGGCGGGGGCGCAGGGAGTCGCCGCCGCCCGCGCCCGTTCGAGCGCGCGACGCAAGTCCTTCGACCGTTTCGCCGACCGCCTGCTCTTCGGCGTCTGCGCGCTGGCGGCGCTGCTCGGCGCGGTGGTGATCCTCGTGATCGCCTACCAGGTCGTCGCCGGCGCCAGCCCGGCGGTCTCGAAGTTCGGCCTGGGCTTTCTCACCGGTACCACCTGGCAGCCGAACTTCGGAGTCTTCGGGGCGGGCTCGCTGCTCTTCGGCACCGTGGTCAGCTCCTTCGTCGCCCTGCTGATCGGCGCGCCGATCGCGATCTCGATCGGCCTCTACCTCAGCCTGCTGGCGCCGGCGGGCGTACGCGGGGTCGTCTCGCCGCTGGTCGAGATGCTGGCCGCGATCCCCAGCGTCATCCTCGGCTTCTGGGGCATCCTGATTCTCGCCCCGTTCGTTCAGGGGACGCTCGAGCCCTGGCTGCACGACACGCTGGGCTTCATCCCGATCTTCGGCGCCCCGGAAACGACGGGCGCCAGCGTCTTCACGGCGAGCCTGATCCTGACGATCATGATCGTGCCGATCATCGCCTCGATCTCCCGCGACCTCTTTCTCGCGGTCCCCCGCGACGTGCAGGACGGCGCCAGCGCGCTCGGCGCGACCCGCTGGGAGGTCGTGCGCGGTGTGGTCCTGCCCTCCACCGCCTCCGGGGTCGTGGCGGCCTCGCTGCTTGGCCTGGGCCGTGCGCTCGGCGAGGCGATCGCGGTCACGCAGGTGATCGGCGCCGGCGCGGCGATCAACGCCTCGCTGTTCAAGACCGGCGACACGCTGGCCTCGAGGATCGCCAACCAGTTCCCGGGGGCGATCACCGAGATGCACAAAGCGTCGCTCTTCTACCTCGGCGTGATCCTTCTCGTGATCGGGCTGCTCTCGAACCTCGGCGCGCAGTGGATCGGCAGGCGCTTCGACTACCGGAGGATGGCGGGATGAGCGCGGCCGCCCTGCCGGACCCGACCGCGCCGCTGACGGCGAGCGGCAACCTGCGCCGGCGCCGGCTGGTCAGCCGCCTCGCCGAGGGCGGGGCCACGGCGGCCGCGGCGTTCGCCGTCGCCGTGCTGGCGATCGTCGTCTACACGGTGGTCGTGCGCGGCGCCAGCGCCCTCAGCCTCGAATTCCTCCTCACCGGGATCCCCACCGGGATCGGCCCGGCGATCGTCGGCACCGTGATCATCGTCGCCATCGCCACGGCGATAGCGATGCCGCTCGGGGTCCTGGTGGCGCTCTTCGTCACCGAGTTCGCCGGCGCCCGCGTCGCTCAGCTCAGCCGCCTCACCCTCGACCTCCTCAACGGCCTGCCCTCGATCATCATCGGCCTCTTCGTCTTCGGCCTGCTCGTCGACCATCGCAGCCAGTCGGGCTTCGCCGGCTCGGTGGCGCTGGCGATCATCATGCTGCCGCTGGTCGCCCGCGGCAGCCAGGAGATACTCGTCCTCGTCCCGAACAACCTGCGCGAAGCCGCCGACGCGCTCGGGGTGAGCCGCTGGCGCACGGTCCTCGGCGTGATCCTGCCCAGCGCCATGGGCGGCATCCTCACCGCGACCGTGCTCGCCGTGGCCCGGGCCGCCGGGGAGACCGCCCCCCTGATCCTGCTCTCCTCGGTCTTCGACGGCAAGGAGGCGATCCTCAACGCCGGCGAAGCGATGCCGAACATCCCGGTGACGATCTTCCAGCTTTCCGAGGAAGCCAACCCCGAAGGCTTCGCGAGGGCCTGGGGCGCGTCCCTGGTCCTGATCGCGTTCATCCTCTTCGCCAGCCTCGGGGCGAGGGCGATGCTGGCGCGCAGCCGCAGGAAGATGACGGGGCAATGAGCGGCTTCGACTCTCCCGGCCTGCACGAGGTGGTTCCGGAGACGCCCTCGCGGGTTCGCATCCAGGCCGGTCCGCTTGCCGAGCCCGGGCTGGGTAACGGGCGGCGCGCCGATGCGATGCTCGAGTCGGTCTTCGACGTCAACGACGTCTCGGTCTTCTACGGCGCCAAGCAGGCGCTGGGCGGTGTCAGCCTGCGCATCCCGCGCAGCCGGATCACGGCGCTGATCGGACCCTCGGGCTGCGGCAAGTCGACCTTCATCCGCAGCCTCAACCGGATGAACGACTCGGTGCCGGCCTTCCGGCTCGAGGGCGAGGTCCTCTACCACGGCCATGACATCTACGCGAGCAACGTCGACCAGGTCGAGGTGCGGCGGCGGATCGGGATGGTCTTCCAGAAGCCCAACCCGTTCCCCAAGTCGATCTACGACAACGTCGCATGGGCGCCGCGCAACCTCGGCCTCAAGCAGGGCCTGGACGAGCGGGTCGAGCAGGCGCTGCGCGGCGCCGCGCTCTGGGACGAGGTCAAGGACCGGCTCAAGGACAGCGCCCTCGGCCTCTCCGGCGGCCAGCAGCAGCGGCTCTGCATCGCCCGCGCGATCGCGGTCGAACCCGACGTGCTGCTGCTCGACGAGCCCGCCTCGGCGCTCGACCCGATCGCGACCGCCTCGATCGAGGACCTGATGCACAGCCTCAAAGGCCGCTTCACGATCGTGATCGTCACCCACAACATGCAGCAGGCGGCGCGGGTGGCGGATCGCACGGCCTTCTTCGGCCTTGAGTCGAGCAGCGGCGACCCGACCGGGACCCTGATCGAGTACGCCGACACCGAGACGATCTTCAACGCGCCGGCCGACCCGCGCACGCGGGACTACGTGACCGGCCGCTTCGGCTGAGCCACCGCCGAGGCGAGATACCCACCCCCGGAGCGAACTGCATCAAATTCCCTCTCCCGTGGAGGGAATTTGATGCAGTTCGCAGGTTTGAGGGGAGGGTCGCCGCTCAGCGGCGCAGGATCGCGTCGCTGGGGACCTGCTGCAGCAGGGGCTGCCCGCACTGCCAGCAGAAGGTGGCGCCGGTGCTGTGCGGGGCGCCGCAGGCGGTGCAGGAGCCGGCGGTGCCGGTCTGCTCCATGCGCACTATCCGTTCGACCTCGCTGAGCTCGGCGTCGGCATCCTGAAGGGCGACGGCGCGCTTGACCAGCACCTCGACCTCGATCCGGTTGCGGACCGCCATCTCGTAGACGAGCCCGCCGAGGTCCCACTGCAGCTCGGCGACGCGGGCGACGAGCTGGTCGCGGCGCCGTTCGAGGTCGACGGTCAGCTCGTGTGAGGGCGGCGTGGATTTCGCCGCCGGGGGGCTGGCCGCCGCCGCCGTTGCGGCGCCGTTGCGGTTCGCGCTCGCCCGCATGGATTTTTTCAGCAGTCTCATTCGCCGAAGAAGTCGCCCGTGAATTCGCCGCCTTTGCAGCCGGCGGCGCCGCTTTCGCAGTGTTCGCCGGGCTGCACCGTCGCCGGCGGCAGCTTGACGTCACCCGCCGGCTTGAGGACTTCTTCGGCGCCCTGGCCGGAGTCGGCCGCCGCCTTGGCCTGCTTGGCTGACTTCTTGCCGCCCTTGGAGCTCTTGCCACCGCTCGCTCCGGCGGCGCCGGCCGAGGCGGTGGCAGATTCCGCGCCGCCGCCCTTGATGACGATCGGCGCTGACGCCTGCTGTGGCGCCGCCACGGTGTCGTTGCCCGAGCGCCCGATCAGCACCCCGACCCCCATCGCCAGCAGCAGCGTTCCGACGCCGGTGATCAGCGCCGCGTTGGGGGAGATCCCGCGTCGCTTCGCCTTCGGCGGAGCGGGCGGCGCCGCGGCGGGACGCTTCATCGCGTCCATGAAGGTGACCGCGTTCATGAAGGGAAGTCGCGGCTCGCCGCAGCGCTGCCCGCACTGCAGGCAGTAACGCTGGTCGGTGGCCACAGGGTTGCCGCATGAGGGGCACTGCTCGCTGCTCGCCACCAGCGAGTGATGCACGGCGGTCGCGGGGCTGGTCCCCGTGGGGGCCTGGGGCGCGTTCAGGGCGTTGGTCGGGTCCATGCGTGTCAGCCGGCAGCCGCTGTGCCCGGTGGGCCGGGGATGGCGATGCGACCGCACACATGGTCATTGCCACCGTGCCTTCAAATGTTTCCGTGTTGTAAAGAAGTGAGTGCGTTTCGTGGGTTCTTTTCACACTTGAGTCACATCTCGGTGACCTGCCGGCGTGAAACTGCGTGGTGGTGGCAGGCTTCAACGGCGACGAGGGGCACGGCCGGGCGGGCGCCGCGGGCTGCTCGAGTTGCGGCAAGAGGCTCGCGCCCGACCAGCGCTACTGCCTGGAGTGCGGCGAGCGGCGCGGGCCGCTGCCCGCGGCCGTCGCCAGCTGGCTCTCGATCGTGCCGCCTGACCCGGTGGTGGGGGCGCCCGCGGCCGAGGGCGCCGTCGAGGCCGCCGCCGGCGCGGCGGATGAGGCGGCAGATGACGATCCGCTGCGCCGCTACATGCCGGAGCCGCGCACCGCGGCGGTCGCGGTGATGGCGCTGCTGGCCTTCGGGGTCCTGCTCGGCGGAGTCACCGGACCGGTCGCGCAGAGCGCCGGAATCGCGCCGATCGTCCTCTACACCGAACCCGAACCGGCCCCGATCGCCGCCGAACCGGAGGAAGAAGCGGCCGAACCGGTGGAACCGGTCCCGGTCGCGACCGCCCCCCTTGCCGAAGAACCGCTGCCCGCCGCACCGCCGCCGGAAGAAGCGCCGCCGCCCCCGGCCCCCAAGGCGCCCCTGGAAATCCCCGAAGAAGAAGCGCTGCCGCCGGTCGGCCACGTCTTCCTGATCGTGCTCGGCGACAACGGCTACGAGGAAGCCTACGGAGAGTCCTCGCCGGCGCCCTACCTGTCCCAGACGCTGCGCGAAAAGGGTGAGCTGCTCTCCAACTACTACGCGGTGACCACGGGCGACCTCGCCAACGAGCTCGCCCTGATCAGCGGGCAGGGCCCGACTCTGGCGACGGCGGCGAACTGTCCCGAATACGTCGACGTCACCCCGGGCACGCTGGGCCCCACGGGCCTGGCGGAAGGCGACGGCTGCGTCTACTCCGCCGAAACCGAGAGCCTTCCCGCGCAGCTGGTCGCGGCGAAAAAGTCCTGGAAGGCATACGTCGAGGACATCGGCAACGGCCAGGCCGGCCAGGCGACGAGCTGTCGCCACCCGGCGCTGGGCGGGCCCGACGACGCCGCCCTGCCGCGGCCCGGGGACGCGTATGAGACCTGGCGCAACCCCTTCGTCTACCTCCACTCGGTTATCGACAGCCCCGAATGCGCCGAACGCGACGTCGGCCTCGACCAGCTGGCCCTGGACCTGAAGAAGGAGGCCCGTACCCCAGCCTTCTCCTACGTCGTCCCCAACGCCTGCCACGACGGCAGCGCCGAACCGTGCGAGCCGGGCCAGCCCGCCGGCCTGGCGGCCGCGCAGCCGTTCCTGGAAGCGGTGGTGCCGCAGATCGAAGCCTCCGACGCGTACAAGAAAGGCGGCCTGATCGCGATCACCTTCGCCCAGGCGCCGCAGAACGGGCCCGAACCCGACACCAGCGCCTGCTGCTCGACCCCGGAATACCCGAACCTGCCGCCGCCGGCCGAACCGCCGCCGCTGACCAGCGGCCCTGTCAAAGAAACAGGTGGCGGGGGCCGGGTCGGGATGCTGCTGCTCTCACCCTTCGTCGAACCCGGGAGCAGCAACGAAAGCGGTTACTACAACCACTTCTCCTTCCTGCTCAGCGTCGAGGAACTGCTCGGGCTCACGCCGCCGCCCGGGTACGCCGCCGAACCGGTGCTGACCGCCTTCGACAGCACGGTGTTCAACCTTGCCGAATAGGGGCGCCTAGGCTTCCTCCGGCAGGGCCGCCTCGCTGATCCCGAACCTTTCGTGCAAACGCCGCAGCGGCGCCGGCGCCCACCAGTTCCATTTGCCGAGCAGCTCCATCAGCGAGGGGACGAGCAGCGCGCGGATGATGCTGGCGTCGATCAGCACCGCGAGCGCCGTGCCGACGCCGTTCTCCTTGATGAAGATGATCTGCGATGTGGCGAAGGCGCCCATCGCGACGGCGAAGAGCAGCGCCGCGGCGGTGACGATGCGGCCGGTCCGCTCCAGCCCGATCGCCACGCACTCCGAGTCCGAGGCGCCGTTGTCGCGCGCCTCTTTGATCCGCGAGAGCAGGAAGACGGCGTAGTCGGTTGATAGGCCGAAGGCGACGGCGAAGAGCAGAATCGGCATCGTCTGCTCGATCGCGCCGGGACTGGTGTAGTCGAGGAAGCCCTCCAGCCGCCCGTCCTGGAAGATCAGCACCAGCAGGCCGAAGACCGCGCTGAGGTTGAGGAAGTTCATCAGCAGCGACTTGATCGGCAGGATCACCGAGCCGGTCATCAGGAAGAGGATCGTCAGCGTCGCGACGACGATGATCGCCAGCACCGCCGGCAGGTGCCTGGTCAGGCTGCTCTGCAGGTCGATGAAGTCGGCGGTTGCCCCGCCGACGAGCGCCGTCGTCCCGGGCGCCGGTCGCAGCTCCCGGATCGCCCGCACGGTCGACTGGCTCGCGTCCGAGACGAAGGGGTGCTTGGAGATCACCTGGATCGCCGAGACGTCGCCGCGCAGCCTCTGCGGGGGCGCGACTTCGGCGACTCCCTCGACCCGCCGCACGCGCGCCGCGAAGGCCGTCGCCGCCCGCGGTCCGCCGCCCTCGACGTCGACCCAGATCGGCGCTTCGTGGAAGGGCGGGAACTCCTGGTTGACGACGTCGTAGGCCTGCCGGGCGCTGGCCGACTCGGGCAGCACGGTCGGGTCGACGGTGTCGAACTTGATTCCGAAGAAGGGCAGCCCCATGGCGATCAGCAGCAGGCCGCTGAGCGTCGCCACCCCCACCGGCCGGCGCATGACGAAGCGCGAGAGCCGGTACCAGAAGCCGCTCTCGTCGGGACGGGTGTCGGCCTCGGCGCGGCGCTGCAGGAACCTCGGCGCCAGGGCGTTGACCCGGGTGCCGAGAAGGGTCAACACCGCGGGCAGCACGGTCAGCGAGATCAGCGCCGCGAAGAGCGCCACGAGGGCGCCGCCGAGGCCCATCGAGTAGAGGAAGCGCTGCGGGAAGACGAGCAGCGAGGCGAGCGCCGCCGCGACCGTCAGCGAGGAGAAGAAGACCGTGCGCCCGGCGGTCGCCAGCACGCGCCGCATCGCCGCCAGGCCGGGCCCGTCGACGGCGATCTCCTCGCGGTAGCGAGAGACGACGAAGAGGCTGTAGTCGATCGCCAGCCCCAGCCCGAGCGCCGTTGTCAGGTTGAGGGCGAAGATCGAGATCGAGCCGACCTCGCTGGCTATGCGCAGGATGAGGAACGTGCCGACGATCGCCAGGCCGCCGATCATCAGCGGCAGCAGGGCCGCGACGAGGCTGCGGAAGAAGAGCAGCGAGAGCAGGAAGAGGAGGGGGAAGGCGAGCATCTCGGCCGTGCGCAGGTCCTTCTCGACCTGCTTGTTGACCTGCTCCTGGGCGACCGCGGCGCCGCCGACGAGGACGCCGGGCCTGCCCGCCAGCGAGTCGGCGATGTCGGCGCCGGCTTCCTGCCAGCGTTTGTCGTCGTGCGGCTTCAGGGTCACGGCGAAGTAGGTCGAGCGGCCGTCGCGGGAGACGAAGACGGGGGAGCGGGTCTCGTAGTAGCCGAAGACGGACTTGACATCGGGATTGGCGCGAACCTGGCGCTCGAGCGCCCTGACCCGCGCTCGGGTCGCCGGCGCACCGACCCGGGCGCCTTCGAGCACGACGAGCACCGCCGGGACGTGCAGGCCGGCGTCTTCGAGATGCTCCTTCGCCTGCACCGCCTCGGTCGCCGGATCGTCGGCGCCGTAGGGGTCGAGGCGGCTGGCGACCGAGCCGCCGAGGGCGGCGGCGAGGAGGAAGAAGGCGATCGCGAGGATGCCGATGCGGCGGGCCTTGCCATCGGCGAGGTGGGCGAGTGCGTCGAACATCATTTGCTCCCTTCGGTCTCGGCGGAGCCGAGGAGGCGGGCCTCCATGCGCTCGCACCAGTCTGCGAACCACTCGTTGAACTCGATCCCCCCCTGCAGCACGAGCAGCGGGTAGGGGTCCTTTGCTTTCCGTTTCTCCTCGGTCTCCGGTTCGAGGCCGCGCAGCCGTTCGGCGACGCCGAGCCGGTGCTCGCGCATCGCGCGCAGCGTGCCGGCCGCCTCCTCGGGCGGCAGCACCCCGGAGAAGAAGAGCTTCAGCAGCCCTTCCTCGCGCATCTCGAAGGTCGAGGGCGGCTGGCGCAGCCACTCCCTGAGCGCCTCCGTCCCCGCCCCGGTGATCGCGTAGACGGTGCGCCTGCGCTCGCCGCGGGGGACGTCGCTGCCCTCGAGGAGCCCGGCTTCGGAGAGCCGTTTCAGCTCCGGGTAGATCTGCCCGTAGCTGGCCGCCCAGAAGAAGCGGGTGCTGTTGTCGACCAGCGCCTTGATCTCATAGCCGGAGCGCGGCTCGCGGCTGACCATGCCGAGAATCACGTAGGCGGTGGGACTGAGCTCCATGGCCCGTAGATATATCAAGTCGATATATCTAGAAGTGTGATCGGGCGCACATGTAGTCTCCACAACGATGCCAATCGACCAGAGCAAGATGGGGCAGGTGGTCACCGCCCAGATGGAGGCGCTGGAAGCCGACTACGGCGAGGACTGCCAGATCGGCGACGTCTGCACGATCGTCGAGGTGGTCGGCCCGCACGGCTCCCACGTCCGGGTGCGGACCAGCGACATGCGCCCCCACATGGCCCTCGGCCTGATCCGCATGGCCGAGCACGCGATGCTCGGCAACCTCGGCGGCGCCGAGTAGCCCTGCCGACATCCCGGCTGGGATGGTCAGCGCTTCGCGCGCGCTTGACTATCCTCAACCGTTCATGGCTGACGGGAGCGTCAAGACGGTTGTGATGAAGTTCGGCGGCACCTCGGTGGCCGGCGCCGAGCAGATCATGCGCGCCGCGCGGCGGATCGTGGCCGCCCGCGAAGCCGGCAACCGGGTCGTCGCGGTGCTCTCGGCGCGGGGCAAGACGACCGACGAGCTGGTCGCCCAGGCGCTGGAGATCTCGGCGCGGCCGGAGCCGCGGGAGATGGACATGCTGCTCTCGACCGGCGAGCGGATCTCCTGCGCGCTCTGCGCGATGGCGATCCACGACATGGGCCACAAGGCGATCTCGCTGACCGGCTCGCAGGCCGGGATCGTCACCGACTCCTCGCACACCAAGGCGCGGATCATCGACGTCAGGGCCGAGCGGATCCGCGAAGCGCTGGAGGAGGACCGGATCGTGCTGGTCGCCGGCTTCCAGGGCGTCTCGACCGACAACCACGACGTGACCACGCTCGGCCGCGGCGGCTCCGACACCACGGCCGTCGCCCTCGCCGCGGCGCTCGGCGCCGAGGTCTGCGAGATCTACACCGACGTCGCCGGGGTCTTCAGCGCCGACCCGCGGATCGTCCCCGACGCGCGCAAGATCCCGGTCGCCACCTTCGAGGAGACCCTGGAGATGGCGGCGTCGGGCGCCCGCGTGCTGCAGCTGCGCTCGGTCGAGTACGCGCGCAACCACGGCGTTCGCATCCACTGCCGCAGCAGCTTCGACGACGGCCCCGGTACCCTCGTCGTCAGCGAGGACGAGAGCGAGCAGGAGACCATGGAGAACCCCTTCGTTACAGCAGTGACCCACTCCGACGACGAGGCGCGCGTCACCCTGGTCGGGATCCGCGACGAGCCGGGCGTCGCCGGCGAAATCTTCCAGGCGCTCGCCGACGCGGGGATCAACGTCGACGTGATCATCCAGAACGAGCCGGTGGGGGAGGACGAGCTGGCCGATCTCTCCTTCACCATCGACCGCGCCGAGCTGACCGCAGCGACCGACGCCCTGGCGGCGCTCGGCGACGTCAGCCAGGGGGTGCGCACCGACGACCGGATCGGCAAGGTCTCGATCATCGGCGCCGGCATGCGCTCGCACCCGGGCGTCGCCGCCAAGGTCTTCGAGGTTCTCGGCCGCGACGAGATCAACATCGAGATGATCTCCACCTCGCCGATCAAGATCTCGTGCGTCATCTCGGCCGACCGCGTTCCCGACGCGGTGCGGGCCCTGCACGAGGCCTTCGAGCTGGGCGCCGGCGCGGTGCGTCCCGAAGACGCGGCCGGTGCCGAGCACCACCCGCGGGTCTCCTCATGAGCGGCTACCGGGTCGGGGTGCTGGGGGCCACAGGCGCCGTCGGCTCGACCATCCTCGAGGTGATCGCCGAACGCGACTTCCCCGCCGCCGAGGTCGTCCCCTTCGCGTCGGAGCGCTCGGCGGGGCGCCGGATCGAGTGGAACGGCTCGGCGCTGGAGTGCCGGCCGCTGAGCCCGGAGACGATCCAGGGCCTCGACCTCGTGCTCTCCTCGGCCGGCGGTGCGGTCAGCGCCGAGTGGGCACCGCAGCTGGTCGAGGCCGGCGCCGTCGTCGTCGACAACACCAGCTACTGGCGCATGCACGACGACGTGCCGCTGGTCGTCGCCGGGGTCAACCCCGAGGCCGCGGACGGGCACAGGGGGATCGTCGCCAACCCGAACTGCACGACGATGGTGGCGATGATGGCGCTGGCGCCGATCCACCGCGCGGTCGGTCTCGAGCGGCTTGTCTTCTCCACCTACCAGGCGGTGTCCGGCACCGGCCAGCGCGCGATCGAGGAGCTGCTGACCCAGTCCCGGGCGGTGCTCGACGGCGCCCCGGTGCCCGAGCCACAGGTCTACCCGCACCAGATCGCCTTCAACATCCTGCCCCAGGTCGAGTCCTTCAAGGACGGCGACGACTACACGACCGAGGAGCGCAAGGTGATGGCCGAGACGCGCAAGATCCTCGAGGTCGACAAGGAGGTCGCGATCTCCGTCACCTGCGTCCGAGTGCCGGTCGTCAGCGGTCACTCGGAGTCGGTCAACGTGCGCACGCGGGAGGACCTCTCGCCCGAGGAGTGCCGCGCCCTGCTGGCGGAGGCGCCCGGCGTGACCGTCGTCGACGACCCCGCCGCCGGCGCTTTCCCGATGGCCATCGACGTCGCCGGCAGCGACGAGGTGCTGGTCGGGCGCATCCGCCGCGACCCCGATCAGGAGCGCACGCTCAACCTCTGGATCGCCGGCGACAACCTGCGCAAGGGCGCCGCCACCAACGCCGTGCAAGTGGCCGAGCTGCTGATAGAGCGGAACCTGCTCGGTTAAGGTCGTTCCGGTGCGCCTTTTGCGCCCCATAGGCACATAAAGCGCACCGGAAGGGCAAGGCCTCCCATGGACATCGGTTTTGGCGACGCGGTTCTGCTCTTCGGCGGCCTGCTGACGGTCGTTGCGGCGCTCTCCGGGGTGATGCGGGGGACGGTGCTCTCGGCCTCGGTGCTCTCGGTGGCGCTCGGCATCCTGCTGGCCGCCGTCGGGGCGGTCCACGTCGACGCCACAGACCAGGCGATAGTCGAGCTGGTCGAGCTGGCGCTGATCCTCACCCTCTTCTCCGACGGGATGTTCGTCGAGCGCGAGCTGCTGCGCCGGCACTGGAGCCCGGTGGCGCGGGCGCTGGTGCTCGCGATGCCGATCACGATGGCGCTGCTGGGACTGGCGGCGAAGGCGCTCTTCCCGGACCTGTCCTGGGCCGAGGCCCTGCTGTTGGCCGCGGTGCTCTCGCCCACCGATCCGGTCGTCACATCGGCCGTGGTCACCTCGCGCATCGTCCCCGCCTCGGTCCGCCACACGCTCAACCTCGAGTCCGGCCTCAACGACGGCCTGGCGCTGCCCTTCGTCCTCTTCTTCCTCGTCCTCGCCGCGCCCGGCGGCGATCCCGGCGGCGAGGCGGCGAAGCTGTTCGGCGAGGCGCTCTTCGGCGGCCTCGTCGGCTTCGCCCTCGGCACCCTCGGCGGGCGCCTCCACCACCACCTGCCCGGCGGCGGACTCACCGCGCGCTACGAGGGGATCTACTCGGTCGGCTTCGCCCTCGTCGCCTTCGGCTTCTCGGACGTGACGATCGGCAACGGGCTGATCGCGGCCTTCGTCTGCGGCATCGCGCTGGCGGCGACCGAGAGGGAAGTTCCGCAGGGCTTCGTCGAGTTCGCCGAGAACACGAGCGCGATCCTGCAGGTGCTCACCTTCTTCGTCTTCGGCGCCCTGATCGTCGCGACCGGGTTCCACCACAGCATCCCGCCGCTCGTCCTCTTCGTCGTCTTCGCCCTGATCGTCGCCCGCCCGGCGGCGGTGATGCTCTCCTTCGTCAAAACCGGGATCCCGCGCCCGCAGAAGCTATTCATGGCCTGGTTCGGCCCCAAGGGCGTCGCCTCGATGCTCTTCGCCCTCTTCGTGCTCAAGTCGAACGTGGCCGACAACGCGCTGATCTTCGACATCGCCGCGATCGCGATCATCGCCTCGATAGTCGCCCACGGCCTCACCGACACGGTCGGCGCCCAGTGGCTGGCCCGCCGCGTGGGCTTGGGCGGGCAGAGCGAGGGCGAGAACGGACGCCTTTAAGGCTCTTTACGCAATACTATAAGTATCGGTATTTGTATACTAATCCGGTGTCGGTAGCCCTGGATGCCAACCCCTTCATCTACTCGCGGCCGGTCGCGCCGGAGCAGATGATCGGTCGCGAAGAGGAGCTTGTCCGGATGCTCGAGCTTGCCCAGACCGGCCAAGCCGCCCGGCTTGAGGCTCCGAGGCGCTACGGAAAGACGACGCTGCTCGGCAGGCTCGCGCTCGAGGCCGACAGGCAGGGCATCGCAACGGCCTACGTCGATTTCTCGTCCGTCTTCTCCATCGCCGATGCGGCGGCTCGGATCTCAGCTGCCTATCGCCGCCTGCAGGGCTCGGGACGGCGGGTTGCCGGCGAGGCGTTGCGGGCGCTTCGTATCGGCCTCGGCGCCGGGCCGCTCTCCGTCTCGACCGGGCCACGCGCCGGGGGCGCCGAGGCGGAGTTGATCGAGCTGCTGGACCTCCCCGTACGGATCTTTCGCCGCACCGGCTCACGCACGCTCGTGCTCTTCGACGAGTTCCAGGATCTGCTCGCGCTGCGCGAGGGTCTCGACGGGCTGGTGCGCAGCCGCATTCAGCACCACGGCGAGGCCGCCAGCTACGTGTTCGCCGGCTCGCGGACGTCGCTTCTTCGCCAGCTCTTCACCGATCGCGAGAGGCCTCTCTATGGCCAGGCACAGCCCGTCGAGCTGCATCCGTTGCCGCAGGAGGCCCTTGCGAGCTACGTCGGCGATCGCTTTGAGCGCACCGGGATCGACGTCGAGCCCATCCTCGACACTTACCTGCACCTGGTTGCCGGGCATCCGCAGCGTGCGATGCTGGTCGCTCATCACCTCTGGCGCGCCTTCGCGCGCACCGACGATCCATTGGCGGCGATGGACCGGGCCATCGAGGATGGGTTTGCGGAGCTCGAAGAGCCATTCGAGGCCGCGCTCCAGGCGCTGCGCCCGGCGGAACGGGCGGTCCTGGTGTCGCTTGCCGGAGAGCAGCCGAGCATCTATGCGCGGGCGACCCTCGAACATCTCGACCTCAGCAAGTCCCAGGCGCAGCGAGCGATTGCCTCGCTTGAGGATCGCGGCTACATCCAGTCCATTGGCCGTGGTCGATGGACCTTCGTGGATCCGCTGCTGGCCGAGTGGCTGCGGAGCGTCTTCTCGCCCGCGCGCCGGGAGAGCTAGGCCGGGACGGCGGCGAGGCGCTCGACGACCGACTTGGTCGAGGCGATGTGCCTGCTCATGCCGAGCTGCTTGGGCTCGGCGCCGAGCGCCAGGGCGACCAGCTGGGGGAGGTGCAGGATCGGCAGGCCGAGCTCGCGGTTGACCACCTTCGCCGCCTCGGGCTGCTGCATGTCGAGGTTGAGGTGGCAGAGGGGGCAGGGGGTGACCAGGCAGTCGGCGCCGGCGTCGAGCGCGTCGCCGACGTGGGTGCCGGCCTGGCGCAGCGAGGTGTCGCGATTCATCGTGATCACCGGGAAGCCGCAGCACTTGCGGGCGCCGTCGTACTCGACGACCTCGCCGCCGAGCGTCTCGATCACCTTCTCTAGGTAGACGTCGCGGTCAGGGTGCTCGTCGTAGCCGAGGCGCTCCTTGGGCCGCACCACGTAGCAGCCGTAGAAGGGGCCCACGCGCAGGCCGCTGAGCGGGCGCGTCACCTTCTCGGCGAGGCGGTCGAGGCCGTAGTCCTCGACCAGCAGCCAGAGGAAGTTCTTGTTGGTGAAGCCGTCCTTGTCCTTCTCGTAGGCGAGGCCCTGGCCGCTCAGCACCTCGTTGATGTGAGCGCGGTAGGAGGAGTCCGCATCCAGCCGCTGCTGGCACTCCGACTGGGCGCCCTGGCAGGTCGAGCAGATGTTCATCATCGCCAGCCCGGTCTGCTGGGCGAGGGCGAAGGTGCGGGCGTTGAGCGTGTCGGCGAGCTCCTGGTTGTGCTCGGCGATCACGCCGGCGCCGCAGCAGTTGGCGCGGTCGAGCTCGACCAGCTCGATGCCGAGCTTCTCGGCGGCGATCGCCATCGAGCCGTGCAGCTCGGTGGTGAAGCCGCGCGAGACGCAGCCGGGCCAGTAGGCGACCTTGATCTGCTCGCTCACGACTCCTCGCTTTCCGCGGCGGCTGCAGCCTCCGCCGTCAAGGTCTCGTCTGTCATCTCATCGGGCTCCGGTTCGACGAAGTCCTCGTCCTCGCCCTTGATGTAGATGTTGAATTCCTCGCGGTGCTCCTCGGCGTGCGCGTAGATCGCCTTGACCTCGTCCTGGGCGCCGTCGGGCAGTTTCGGGTGGATGCCGGGGATCAGCTTCGGCAGGGAGCGCATCTTGCCGCTGCGCAGGCCGCGAATGGCCGTCGGCAGCGAGCCGAGCATTTCCCTGATCGCCCGTTTGGTCGGTTTCAGCTTCCCTTTCAGGCCCGGCGCGAAGGACTCCTGGAGCAGCAGCGACTCGTCGAGCGTCCCCTTCTTCTCGATGATCTTGACGAAGGCGAGCTCGTGATCGTGGCCGCTGTTGGGGTCCTGGATCCCCTCCTCGCCGGCTTTGCGGCGCAGGCGCATGATCTGGTCCATCGGCGCGACGCCCTTGGGGCAGGCGTCGATGCAGCTGAAGCAGTGGGTGCAGTCGTAGATCCCGTGCGGGTCGTGCGCCAGGTCGTGGAGGCGCTCGGTGGTCTCCGCGTCGCGCGGGTCGCCGACGAAGCGGTAGGCCTTGGCAAGCGCCGCCGGGCCGATGAACTCGGGGTCGGCTTCCATCGAGAGGCAGGACGAGACGCAGGCGCCGCACTGGATGCAGGCCATCGACTGGGTGATGTCGATCATCGACTCGGGCTCGACCACGTACTCGCGCTCGGGAGCCTCGCCGTGGGGGAGGAGCCAGGGGGTGACGCGGCGGATCTTGGTCCAGTGGGTCGACTCCATGTCGGTGATCAGGTCCTTGATGACCGGCATATTTCCCATTGGCTCGATGACGATGGTGGGCGTCTCGCCGTTGGCGTCGGGGCTGACGCTGGCCTTCTTCTCGGCCAGCTCCTGGGCCTCGCCGATCTGGGTCTTGCAGCCAAGGCCGGACTGGCCGTTGATCTTCATCCCGCAGGAGCCGCAGATCGCCGCCCGGCAGGAGCAGCGGACCGAGAGCGAGCCGTCGTCGCGGTCCTTGGCCTGGAGCAGGCCATCGAGGACCGAGAGCGAGGGATCGAGCTCGACCTTGAACTCCTCCCAGTAGGGCCCCGCGCCGCTCTCGGGCTGGTACCGGCGGACTTTCAGCGTGTACTCGGCCATCTCAGTAAGTCCTCTCTTGCGGTTCCCACTGGGTGATCGTCACCTCGGAGTAGGAGATCTCGGGACCGTCGTCGCTCAGCTGCAGATCGATGTGCTTGAGCCACTCCTCATCATTGCGCTCCGGGAAGTCCGTCCTGTACTGGGCGCCGCGGCTCTCCTTGCGCTCGAGGGCGGCGAGGCAGGTGCACTCTGCGTTGTCGAGCATGTAGCCGAGCTCGATCGCGCCGAGGATGTCCTGGTTGAAGACGCTGCCGCGGTCGTCGATGTAGGCGGTCTCGGCCTCCTCCTTGAGTCGGCGCACGGTCTCCAGCGCCTCCTGGATGCCGGCCTCGTCGCGGAAGACGGCGACCTTGGCGTCCATCACCGTGCCGAGGTCGAGCTTGATCTCGGAGATGCGCCGGCCGGAGCCCTTCTCACGCGCGGAGATCGCCGCGATCGCCGCCTCCTCCGCCTCCAGCACCTCCCTGGAGGGACGCGAGCCCTCGACCCGCTTGGCGCGGGCTGCGGCGTCGGCGCCGGAGCGGCGGCCGAAGATCAGCGTGTCGAGCAGCGAGTTGGCGCCGAGCCGGTTGCCGCCGTGGACGGAGACGCAGGCGGTCTCGCCGGCCGAGTAGAGGCCGGGGATGTCGGTGCGGCCGTCGACGTCGGTCTTGACGCCGCCCATCGTGTAGTGGTTGCCCGGCTTGATGTGGATCGGTTCCTTGGTGATGTCGACCCCGGCGAAGTCCTTGCCGACGAGGACGATCTCGCGCAGCGCCTCGTGCACGCGCTTCTTCGGCACCACCGTGATGTCGAGGGCGACGGTGCCGTCGGGGAAGCCGCGCCCCTCGTTGATCTCGGTCTGCTCGGCGCGGGAGACGACGTCGCGCGAGGCGAGCTCCATCTTGTTCGGCGCGTAGCGCTCCATGAAGCGTTCGCCCTTGGCGTTGAGCAGGTGGGCGCCCTCGCCGCGAGCGCCCTCGGTGATCAGGAAGCCCTTGCCCGCCAGCGTCGTCGGGTGGTACTGGATCATCTCCATGTCCATCAGCTTCGCCCCGGCCCGGTAGGCCATCGCGATCCCGTCGCCGGTGCAGATCAGCGCGTTGGTGGTCGGCTTCCAGACCTGGCCGTTGCCGCCGCAGGCGAGGATCACCGACTTGGCCCGGAAGAGCTCCATCGAGCCGTCGGCGATGTTGCGGGTGACGACGCCGCAGCACTCGCCCTGCTCGTCCATCGCCAGCGCCGTGCAGAACCACTCCTCGTAGCGGGCGACCCGCTCGGAGTACTTCATCAGCTGCTCGTAGAGGACGTGCATGATCGCCTGGCCGGTGATGTCGGCGACGTAGTAGGTGCGGGCGGCGGAGGCGCCGCCGAAGGCGCGGGTGCCGAGCTTGCCCTCCTCGTTGCGGTGGAAGGTGACGCCGAGGTGCTCGAGGTGGAGGATCTCCTCCGGCGCCTCGCGGCACATGATCTCGACCGCGTCCTGGTCGCTCAGGTAGTCGGAGCCCTTGATCGTGTCGAAAGCGTGCGACTCCCAGGAGTCGCCGGGGTTGAGCGCCGCGTTGATCCCGCCCTGCGCCGCGTTGGAGTGCGAGCGCACCGGGTGGACCTTGCTGACGATCCCGACCGAGACGCCCTCCTCGGCGGCCGCCAGTGCTGCTCGCTGGCCGGCAAGGCCGGCGCCGATCACGAGTACGTCATGCGTGGGCACGAGCGCGCACTCTATAGAGCCGAAATCCGACCCCGCAGTCGGAATTTCCTCCCCCGCCGACGGGACGGAAATGTCCCTATACAGAGGGAAATCGTCCCGTCGGCCCCCTTGGATCTAGAGCCAGCGTTCGTCGAGGCGCCGGACCGCCGCCTCGATCAGGCGGGTGCCGTCGGCGACGCTGCCGAAGTCGACGTTCTCGGCGAGGTCGTTGGGCCAGTGGTAGTTGGCCGGGTTCTTCAAGTCGGTGCAGCCGCAGAGCGAGGCGGTCTCATAGCCCGCCGCCAGCGGCTCGAGCCCGTCGGTCCCGTTGTGCAGCCGCAGGTTCGGGTAGAGCCAGATGCCCAGCTCCTCGGCGAGGCCGTCCATCAGCGCCAGCGCCCGGGGTGAGTACTCGCGCATCTTCAGGAAGCCCTCGCCGCGCAGGACCAGGAGGTGCGGCGAGCCGATCGAGTCGATCGCGAGGAAGAAGGTGCTCTCACGCGGCAGGTCGGGGAAGTGGCGCTCGCCGAAGGCCTTGATCCCCTCGCTGAAGGACTCCTCGGCGCCGGCGGAGAGCAGGATCACGCGCAGGTTGCGCGGCGGCTCCTCGACCAGGCGGCGGGCGAGCGCGAGCAGGGCGACGACCGCCGTGCCGTTGTCGTTGGCGCCGGGGACGGTGTCGCGGGCGCCGATCTCGGCCATCGCGGCGGCCGAGCCGGCGCTGAGCACGAGGCCGAGCTTGGCGAGCCAGCGGCGGCCGCTGATGGCCCCGAGCGCGGTCAGGATCGGGCCGCCGACGACGGGCGCCATCAGCGGCGGGCTCGTGTCTTTCCCCTCGATCAGGCCGAGCCGGTCGGCGATCTTGGGGATCTCTGGGTGGAAGATCAGGCCCGAGCGGGCCGCGTCGTGATGGGCGACGAGGACGATCGTCCGCTCCGCGTCGGCGCGGCCGAGCTCGCAGACGACGTTGCAGGTCGTGCGCTTCGCCAGCAGCTTCCGCAGGCGGCGTTTGCCGGGCGGGAAGTCATCGGCGATCCCAGCCCCGCCCAGCGCGCCGAGCGCTGCGCCCAGCACTCGGCGTCCGCGCAGCGCCGCGAGGCCTCCGATCGCCCCGAGCGCGGCGCCGAGGCCGAGCGGCCACCAGTAGGTGCCGTGCGCCGGCTCCGCCTCGATCCGCGCCTCGGCGCCGGCCTCGGCGAAGCGCTCGACGATCCACTCGGCCGCTCGCCGCTCGCCTTCGGAGGCCGAGGGCCGGTGGATCCGCTCGAGCTGCTCGAGCTGTTCGCGCAGCCGGGCCCGGTCGGGCGCCGGGATCCCGGCGGAGGTTGCTGATTCTGCTGTCGCGGACCGTGACATCAAATCGTGACCATATCCGCCGCTTACCATTGCTACATGCTGGGTGGCGGTTCCATAACCCTCTTCCACGTCCGCGGCATCCGCATCGCGGTGGACTGGTCCTGGTTCTTCGTCCTCTTCCTGGTGATCTTCTGGCTCTCGCGCTTCTACGGCGACGTGCTCGGGCAGAGCGGCTCGGACACCGGTCCCTTCGCCCTCGCCGTGCTCAGCGCGGTCGGCTTCTTCGGCTCGATCGTCCTGCACGAGCTCGGCCACGCCTTCGTCGCCCTGCGCAACGGCATCGGCATCAGCAGCATCCAGCTCTGGATCTTCGGCGGCATGGCGCGCATGGACCGCGAATCCGACAGCCCCTCGACCGAGTTCAAGGTCGCGGTCGCCGGCCCGCTGGTGACCCTCGCGATCGTCGTCGCCCTGACAGCCGGCGGCCTGGCTGCGGCCGGCTGGAACGAGTTCCGCCAGGCGGCCCTGGTGGAGCGCGACGCCGGCGCCTCGGGGGCGTTGGCGATGGTCGCCTGGCTGGCCTCGATCAACCTCCTGGTCCTGATCTTCAACCTGCTGCCGGCCTTCCCGATGGACGGCGGGCGCATAGTCCGCGCGATCGCCTGGTGGAGGACGGGGGACCGCAACTCGGCCACCCGCTTCGCCGCCAACCTGGGCCGCGTGTTCGGCTACCTGTTCATCGGCGGCGGCCTGCTCCTGGCGGCTGGCGGCGAAGTCTTCGGCGGCATCTGGCTGGCCCTGATCGGCCTCGTGATCAACAGCTCCGCCAAGGCCGCCTCGCTGCAGACGGCGCTGACCGGGCGCATCTCGAAGCTGGTCGTCTCCGATGTGATGGACCGCGAACCGGTCGCGATCCCGGACGAGCTCAGCGTCGAGCAGGCGCTCGACGAGTACTTCCTCCGCTACCGCTGGCCCTGGTTCCCGGTGGTGGACGCCGCCTACCGGTTCCTTGGCCTGGTCGTCAAAGACAAGGCCGACGAGGTCCCGGAGACCTCACGCGCGAGCTCTCACGTGTACGACCTGCTCGAGCGGGACGACGGAACCTTTCAGGTCCGCGACGACGCCCCGCTGGACACTCTGCTTGCCAGCCCCGCCCTGCGCCGCTTCGGCGCCCTGATGGTCGTCGACGCGGAGGGCCACCTCGCCGGGGTGATCACGACCGAGCAGGTGGGTCGGGCGCTGCGCGACTCGGCTATGGCCGGTGCCGGTCGATGACCCGACCGAAATCGGCGCCGGCCGGCAGCGTGCCGAAGGCGTAGCCCCAGTCGCCGGAGAGGCGTGAGGCGCAGAAGGCGTCGGCCACGGCCTCATCGCCGAAGCGGACCAGCAGGGAGGCTTGCAGCGCCAGGGCCATCTTCTCGACGATGCGGCGGGCGCGCGACTCGATCGTCTCCAGGTCGCCGGGAATCTCGTCGCGGAGCGCGGAGACGTAGGCGTCGAGCTTCGGTTCCGCGCCGGCGCCCTCCATCACCTCGGCGAAGAAGGCGTCGACCGAGCTCGGGTTCTTCACCATCGCCCGCAGGACGTCGAGGCACTGGACGTTGCCCGAGCCCTCCCAGATCGAGGCCAGCGGGGCCTCTCTGTAGAGACGGGGCATGCCCGACTCCTCGACGTAGCCGTTGCCGCCGAAGCACTCGAGGCACTCGACCGCGTGCCAGGGCTGGCGCTTGCAGAGCCAGTACTTGAGCACCGCGTTGGCGAGGCGGCGGAACTCCATCGCCTCACGGTCCCCGGCGGCCACCTCGTCGTAGGCGCGGGCGAGACGCATCGCAGAGACTGTCGCCGCCTCCGACTCGACGCAGAGATCGGCGAGCACGTTGCGCATCAGGGGCTGGTCGATCAGGTCCTTGCCGAAGGCGGACCGCTGCGCGGTGTGGTTCAGGGCCTGAACGACGCCGGCGCGGTAGCCCGTCGCCGCGCCGATCACGCAGTCGAGCCGCGTGTGGTTGACCATCTCGATGATCGTCGGGACGCCGCGGCCCTCCTCGCCGACCATGCGCGCCCAGGCACCGCGGAACTCGAGCTCCGAGGATGCGTTGGAGCGGTTGCCGAGCTTGTCCTTGAGCCGCTGGATCTGGAAGGCGTTGCGCTCGCCGTCGGGGGTCCAGCGCGGCATCAGGAAGCAGGAGACGCCGGACTCGGTCTGGGCGAGGACGAGGAAGGCGTCGCACATCGGCGCCGAGCAGAACCACTTGTGGCCGACCAGCTCGTACTCGGCCCCGGCGCCGCCGCCGTTGAGCGGGGTCGCCGTCGTCGTGTTGGCGCGCACGTCGGAGCCGCCCTGCTTCTCGGTCATCGCCATCCCGCAGAGCGCGCCGCTCTTGCGCTCGGCGGGCAGCGAGCGCTCGTCGTAGTCGAGCGAGAGGAAGCGCTCCTCCCACTCGGCGGCCAGCTCGGGCTGCTTGCGCAGCGCCGGGATCGCCGAGTAGGTCATCGAGATCGGGCAGCCGACGCCGCTCTCGGCCTGCATCAGAAGCATGAACATCGCCGCGCGGGCGACGTGGGCGCCGACGCCCGGTTCGCGCCACGGCATCGCGTGCAGGCCGTTGCCGACCCCGATCCGCATCAGCTCGTGCCAGGAGCTGTCGAACTCGACCTCGTCGATCCGGTGGCCGAAGCGGTCGTGCGTCTTCAGCTCGGGCTTGCGCTCGTTGGCCCGAAAGCCCCAGCGGATCGTCTGCGCCGAGCCGCAGATCGCGCCCAGCTCCCGCACCCGGTCCTCGGCCCAATCGGCGCCCTCGCGGCGCAGCGCCTCCTGCAGCGGCAGGTCGGCGTCGAAGGGGTTGTAGTCCTCCAGCGGCGAAGCCTGGTTGAAGACCTCGTGGGTCTCTCGCGCGGCGGCGGTGCGTTCGGCGGTTGCCACCCCGCCATTCTCGCAGGAGACCCGCCGGCGGGTCAGGCCGAGCCGTCCGCCGGCTGCGGGTCGGGCCTGATCACAACCGTGTCGGCGACCTCGAGGATCTCGTCAGCGGGCATCTCGACCCGCGAGGCGTGGCTGCGGACGGCCTCCTCGTCGCTCGCCTGGTAGATGCAGACGGTGCCGAGCGAGCCGCCCGGCTCACTGATCACGTAGCTGCGGATCCAGGCGATGTCCTCGGGGAAGTCGGTCTCGGCGACCTGCTTGGAGCGGGCCGCGGTGGCCTCCAGCTCATCCGCGGACTCCCACGCGCGTTCCCTGCGGATCACATACGTCTTCATAGCTTCTCCTTGCTCGACAGCACGGTGACGGGAAACCCAGTCCGCCGTTTACAGACTAACGCCGCATCGGACTCGGCCAAAATCGTGCGCGCTGGGCTGGGAGGGCCGGCGGGTGGCCGCGAGCGAGCCGCGAACCGGAGTGTCGCTGCAATCGTCGTCGACCTCCTGGAGGGCCTGCGCCGGTAGCATCGCCGCCCGCGTGCCCAAGATCTCCGTGAAGAACCCGGTCGTCGAGCTCGACGGCGACGAGATGACCCGGATCATCTGGTCGTTCATCAAGGAGCAGCTGATCCTGCCCTACCTCGATCTCGACCTGGTCTACTTCGATCTCGGGATCGAGAGCCGCGACGCGACCCGCGACCAGATCACGGTCGACGCGGCGGAGGCGATCAAGCGGCACGGAGTCGGCGTCAAGTGCGCGACGATCACCCCGGACGAGGCGCGGGTCGAGGAGTTCGGCCTGGCGGACATGTACCGCTCGCCGAACGGGACGATCCGCAACATCCTCGGCGGGGTCATCTTCCGCGAGCCGATCGTGATCTCCAACATCCCCCGCCTGGTTCCGGGCTGGACCAAGCCGATCGTGATCGGCCGCCACGCCTTCGGCGACCAGTACCGCGCAACCGACATGGTCGTCCCCGGCGAGGGGACGCTGACGCTCACATACACGCCGAAGGACGGCTCCGACCCGGTCGAGCTCGACGTCTATGACTTCCCGGGCCCGGGTATCGCGATGGCGATGTACAACCTCGACGACTCGATCCGCGACTTCGCCCGCGCTTCGATGCGCTACGGCCTCGACCGTGGCTACCCGGTCTACCTCTCGACCAAGAACACCATCCTCAAGCGCTACGACGGTCGCTTCAAGGACCTCTTCGCCGAGGTCTACGAGGCCGAGTTCAAGGAAGACTTCGAGGCCGCCGGGATCACCTATGAACACCGCCTGATCGACGACATGGTGGCGGCGGCGCTGAAGTGGGAGGGCGGTTACGTCTGGGCCTGCAAGAACTACGACGGCGACGTGCAGTCGGACACCGTCGCCCAGGGCTTCGGCTCGCTGGGGTTGATGACTAGCGTGCTGATGAGCCCCGACGGCAGGACGGTCGAGGCCGAGGCGGCGCACGGCACGGTCACCCGCCACTACCGCCAGCACCAGCAGGGCAACCCGACCTCCACCAACCCGATCGCCTCCATCTTCGCCTGGACCCGTGGCCTCGCCGCGCGCGGCCGGCTCGATGACACGCCCGAGGTCTCGCGCTTCGCCGAGACGCTGGAGCGGGTCTGCATCGGGACGGTGGAAGGCGGCAAGATGACAAAGGACCTAGCCCTCCTCGTCGGTCCCGGTCAGGAGTTTCAGACGACGCAGGAGTTCCTCAACTCGATCGACGAGGGCCTCCAGCAGGCCATGACCTAGCTTCCCGCGGCCGATGGGCCGAAAGCGCCCGATAGTCGGACGCTTTCGGCCCATCGGCGGGAATTTCGAAAGGAGATTTCGTGAGCACCCCTGTGAAAGTCACCGTGACCGGCGCCGCCGGGCAGATCGGCTACGCGCTGCTATTCCGGATCGCCAGCGGCCAGATGCTTGGCCCCGACACCCCGGTCGAGCTGAGCCTGCTCGAGATTCCCGATGCCGTGAAGGCTGCCGAGGGCACCGCGATGGAGCTCGACGACTGCGCCTTCCCGCTGCTGCGCAAGATCGACATCTTCGACGACCCCAAGCAGGCCTTCGCCGGCTGCAACGTCGGCCTCCTGGTCGGCGCCCGGCCGCGCGGTCCAGGCATGGAGCGCTCCGACCTGCTCGAGGCCAACGGGGGCATCTTCAAGCCCCAGGGTGAGGCGATCGCCGCCGGCGCCGCCGACGACGTGCGCATCCTGGTCGTCGGCAACCCGGCCAACACCAACTGCCTGATCGCGATGTCGAACGCCGACGGCGTTCCCCGTGAGCGCTTCACCGCGATGATGCGGCTCGACCACAACCGCGCGATCGCCCAGACCGCCAACAGGCTCGGTGTGCAGGTTTCCGAGGTCACCAACATGACCGTCTGGGGGAACCACTCGACCACTCAGTACCCGGACCTGGTGAATGCGCAGGTGAACGGCGGCAGTGCCTGGGAGGCCATCGACGACGAGGCCTGGATCGCCGATGAGCTCATTCCACGGGTGGCAAAACGCGGCGCCGCGATCATCGAGGCGCGCGGTGCATCCAGCGCCGCTTCGGCGGCGAACGCCGCGATCGACCACGTGCACGACTGGGTGCTCGGCACTCCGCCGGGCGACTGGGTGTCGATGGGCGTGCCCGCCGACGGCTCCTACGGAGTCGCCGAGGGGATCGTCGCCGGCTTCCCCTGCCAGTGCAGCGGCGGCGAGTGGTCGATAGTCGAGGGCATCGAGATCCCGGAGTTCTCGCGCACGCGGATCGACGCAAGCGCCGCGGAGCTTCGCGAGGAGCGCGACGCGGTCGCCAAGCTGGGCCTCGTCTGAGCCTTTGGCACAAAAAAAGCCGGCCCCACCGTGGGGCCGGCTTTGTCCGGCAAAAAGTCGCCGTGCTCTGAGAGCGGCTACGCGGGGTGGTACTCGCGCCCCTTCTTGGTGACCCGACCCTCTTGCTCCAGTTCACTGAGGACCCGGTAGAGGTAGTTGGGTTTGATTTTCATCTGCTTGGCGATCTCAGAGGCACTGATTCCTGGGTTCTGCTCCACCAGTTTCACCGCCTGATCTGCGCGGGTGCCGCCACGACGGCGACGACGCCGTTTGGCGGGGGCGGCGGGTGCTGCGGCCGATGCGGCTTTGGGCGGGCGGCCAGGACCGCGGCCCGTGCCACGCGGGCGGCCGGGACGACGGTGGGTGATGGTGCCACCAAGCTCGGCGAGCGCGCGCTCGAGGCGCTTACGCTCCTCGTCGAGCTCGGCGAGGCGCTTCTTGACGAGGTCTAGGGCCTCGTCGAGTACGTTGCTGGTGCTGGGCATTGCCTTCCTTTCATCCCGTGAGCCTTTTTGCCTCCCGGGTCGTCAGCTAGCCGGGAGTGTGGCACAGTCACAGTGACAGTGACTATTCATATAGTCAAATTCACCGCTGTCACTCTGGCCATTTGGATGACACCGAGCTTAGCGAGTCGGTTGTGCCGCCCTGCGTTCTGCCTGCCGTGCCGGTGAGATTCGCACCACATTCCAGGCGAGGCCGAGCTTCTCCAGGGTGCCGATGATCATCGCCGAGGGATCGATCTCCCGCCGGCGCAGGCCGTGCACGGCCGAGCGTGGGAACGCATGGTGATTGTGATGCCAGGACTCACCGAGTGAGGGAAGGGCGAGCCAGAAGACGTTTGTGGACCGATCGTCTGTGTCAAACCGGCGCGTACCGAAAAAATGGCAGATGGAGTTGACGCTCCAGGTGACATGGTGGACGAAGAAGATTCGCACCAAACCACCCCAGAGCAGCCCGGTTGCGGCTCCGGCGAGTGTGCCGCTCACCGCGTAGCTGGCAAGCGCCGGCAGAGCCAGGCTGAGTGCGACGAGGGGGACGAACTGACGCCCGATCGCGCGCATGCCCCGGTCCTCGTAGAGATCGCGGGCGTAGCGCTTCCAGTCGGCCCGGCCCTGGGTCGACATCAGCCAGCCGGCGTGTGCGTGCCAGAGGCCGGAGAGCACGCCGCGCACGCCGCCGTCACGGCCGACGTGGGGACTGTGAGGGTCACCGTCGGCGTCGGTGTGGGCGTGATGCTTGCGGTGATCGGCCACCCAGGCGATCACCGGCCCCTGCACCGCCATCGAGCCGAATATGGCGAAGGCGTACTCGAGGCCCTTCGAGGTCTGGAAGGAGCGGTGCGTGAGCAGGCGGTGATATCCGACCGTGATGCCGATCGCGGTGAGCAGGTACATGACTGCGGCGATGACCAGGTCGACCGGGCTCACGAGCCTGTTCCAGAAAAGGACGATGGCGGCGATCGTGGCGAGGAAGGGGAGGACGACGGCGCCGAGGTTGGCGAGCTTCTCGGTCCTGGTCATCTCGCCCACGCGGGGCAAGTTACGCTGGTGTCCCCCACATTTATTAGCCTTTAAGCCAATTCCTGAGGCTATTTCTTATTAGATAAATGACAAATTTTGTCGATTCCGAGCCCTGGCGTGGGCTGCCGGCGAGTGTCGCCGACCTGATCGAGCCGGAGCTGGAGGCGGTGACCGGCGAGATCTTGGCGAGCATCGGGCGCCAGGTGCCCGAGTACTCGCGCCCCCTGGAGGGCGACTTCGGGCACGGAGTCCGCACCGGCGTCGGCGAGGCCCTCAACCAGTTCGTCGCCCTGATCCGGGATCCAGACGCGGGCCGCGAACCTGGCCGCGACGTCTACGTCGCCCTCGGCCGCGGCGAGCTGCGCCAGGGACGCACGCTGGACTCGCTGCAGGCCGCCTACCGGGTGGGGGCCAGGGTCGCCTGGCGGCGGATCGCCGCGGCCGGCACCCGCGCGAAGCTGGACCCCGAGACGCTGAGCCTGCTCGCCGAGGCGATATTCGCCTACATAGACGAGCTCTCTGCCGACTCGGTCGAGGGCTACGCCGAGGCGCAGGCGGAGATCGAGGACAGGCGCCGCCGCCGCCGGGACGAGCTGGTCGAGCTGCTGCTGCGCGAGCCGCCGGCCGACGAGTCGAGCATTCAGGCGGCGTGTGAGGCAGCGGGCTGGAAGCCGCCGCGCGGCATTGGCGCTGTGGCCTGCACCGCGGATGACCTCGAGCACCTGGCGCGCCGGCTGCCGAGGGATGCCCTCGCCGCACAGGTGGACGAGATCGGCTGCCTGCTCGTGCCGGACCCAGCCGGACCGGGACAGGCCGCCGCGCTCACCCGAGCCGTGGGAAAGCGCGTCGCGGCGCTCGGCCCAGCCGGCCCGCCGCCGGAGCTGCCGGCCTCCTGGGGGTTGGCACGGTCGGCGCTGCAGGCGATCGCGGCGAGCGCGCTTCCCGGCACGGGTCTGCTGAGGGTCGAAGATCACCTTGCGCAGCTGCTGCTTCACGAGGCCGGCGCCCTCACCGGCCGCCTCCGTGCGCGCACGCTCTCCGCCTTCGATCCCCTGACGTCGAAGGCCCGGGCCCGGATGGAGGAAACGGCGCTCGCCTACCTCCGCCACCGTGGCAACGCGGTCGAGATGGCCTCAGCGCTGCATCTCCACCCGCAGACCATCCGCTACCGGATCGCCCGCCTGCGGGACCTCCTGGGTGAGCGGCTCGATGACCCCGACGCCCGCTTCGAGCTCGAGATCGCCCTCCGCTCCCTGCCCCCCGGCGCAACTGCATCGAATTCCCACTCCGCGAGAGAGGGAATTTGATGCAGTTCGGCGGTCAGCTGCGGCGGCTGCGCGGCAGCGTCCGGAACACCACGTCCCACAGCGGCGAGGAGACGCCGAAGCCGTAGCGGTGGTCCTGGAAGTGGTGGCGCATGTGCTGCTCGCGCAGGCGCTTGCCGAACTCCGACTTGGGCACGAAGTGGTGGACGTAGTAGTGCGTGTAGTCGTAGAAGAGGTAGCCGCCGATGAAGCCGGCGAAGAGCGGGTAGGTGGCCGGCGTGCCGAAGATCAGCGTGAAGGCGAAGTAGAAGAGGGCGGCGAGCGGGATCGCCACCGCCGGCGGCATCACCAGGCGCAGCTTGTCGTTGGGATGGTCGTGGTGGACGCCGTGGATGATGAAGTGCATCTGGCGGCCGAAGGCGTTGTCTGGCTGCCAGTGGAAGACCAGGCGGTGCAGCCAGTACTCGGTCAGCGTCCAGATCCCGACCCCGCCGAGGGTGAGCAGGATCAGCTGCCAGGCGGCGTAGCCGCGGGAGGCGCCGAGCCACTCCATCGCGACGACGACCGGCACGAAGACGATCGCCGGGATCGAGGGGTGCACCCGCGAGAAGAAGTTGAGGAATTCGCTCTCGAACAGCTGCGGCGAGGCGGAGAGCTTGTCGGTCCGGCTGGAGGACTCCATCCAGCGGCAATGGTAGCGGCGCGACCCCGCGGCTTCCGCAAGACGCGGGGAACCTGTGACGAGACTGTGTCAAAGATGTGGCGCTTTGCGGAAATGACGCTCACGGAAGACGCACGGGGATGGCAGTATCGGCGCCGTGCCGCGCAAGCCCAAGAAGCCCACCTGCGAGGACTGCTACTTCCAGAAGAACATGCTCTGCGCGCTCGAGCTGGGGGAGCCCTGCGCGACCTTCCGGCCCGACCGCCCAGAGGGCCTGGTGCCGCCCCGCCAGCCGGTGCTGCTGATGCGGCCGCCGCGCTGGGCCTCGCAGGCCGGCGCCGCCTGAGCTCGTCGCGGGCTATGTTTTGACCCCGATGCCTGAGCGCGACCCATTCGCGACCTTTGCCTGGGGCAGGACCACCTACGTCGCCCGGCGCAGTCGGGGGTTCTCGCCAAACGTCGACGTCTACTACAGCGGCAACCCGCAGATGGCGGTGGTCAAGGTCGACCTCGCCGGGGTCGAGCTTGCCGACGTCGGGATCGAGGTCTCCGGGCGGCAGCTGGCGATCGTCGGCGAAAGGCCGGTGCAGGAGACCGAAGGCCGCGTCTACCAGCAGGTCGAGATCCCCTCGGGGCCGTTCCGGCGGATCGTCGAGCTGCAGGTGGACGTCGACGCCGAACGGGCGAAGGCGACCTATGAGGACGGGATATTGCGGGTCGAGCTGCCCCTCAAGGACCCCTCCGAGACGACGCGCCGGGTCCCGATCGGGAGGGATTAGGAGATGGAGGGCAGCCCCGTTCTCGAGGTGGTCGAGTCGCCGCTCGACGCCGAGGACGCGATTCGCTCCGCGGAGCCGCTTCCCGACGCGCTGCCGGTCCTGCCGCTGCGCGAGACCGTCACCTTCCCCGAGACCCTGACCCCGCTGGCGGTCGGCCAGGAGCGCTCGATCAAGCTGGTCGACGACGTCCTCGGCGCCAACCGGATGCTGGCGATGGTCGCCGCCCGTGACCCCGAGAACGAGGAGCCGGGGCCGGTGGACCTCCACGAGGTCGGCGTCGTCGGCGTCGTCGCCCGCATGCTCAAGGTCCCCGACGGCACGCTGCGGATCCTCGTCCAGGGCACCCAGCGGGTCCGCCTCGGCCCCTACGTCGCCGAGCAGCCCTACCTGGTGGCGCGGATCGCCGAGCTGCCCGACGTGGTCGAGGACGGGGCGGAGCTGGAGGCGCTGACCCGCAACGTCCAGCGCACCTTCTCGGAGATCATCGAGCAGATCCCGTACCTGCCCGAGGAGCTGCAGATGGCGGTCGCCAACCTCGACGACCCCGCCGCCCTCGCCCACCTGATCGCCGGCGCCCTGCGCATCTCCACCGAGGAGAAGCAGGAGCTGCTCGAGGAGGTCAACGTCGTCGGCCGCCTGCGCCACCTCTCCCAGATCCTCGCCCGTGAGCTCGAGGTGGTCCAGCTCGGCACCCAGATCCAGTCGCAGGTGCAGTCGGAGATCGACAAGGGGCAGCGCGAGTTCTTCCTGCGCCAGCAGCTGAAAGCGATCCAGGACGAGCTAGGCGAGGGCGACGAGCAGCAGGCCGAAGTGAACGAATTGCGCGAGCGGATCGAGGAGGCGAAGCTGCCCGAGCACGCCCAGAAGGCCGCCGAGCGCGAGCTCTCGCGCCTCGAGAAGCTGCCGCCGGCGGCGGCCGAGCACGGCGTCATCCGCACCTACCTGGAGTGGCTGACCGAGCTGCCCTGGGCGGCCGAGACCGAGGACAACCTCGACATCGCCCATGCCCGCGAGGTGCTCGACACCGACCACTACGACCTGGAGAAGGTCAAGGACCGGATCCTCGAGTACCTGGCGGTGCGCAAGCTGAAACCGGACTCGCCCGGACCGATCCTCTGCTTCGCCGGCCCGCCCGGCGTCGGCAAGACCAGCCTCGGCCGCTCGATCGCGAAAGCGCTGGGGCGTGAGTTCGAGCGGATCTCGGTCGGCGGCGTCCGCGACGAGGCGGAGATCCGCGGCCACCGCCGCACCTACATCGGCGCGATGCCCGGCACGATCGTGCGCGCCCTGCGCGACGCCGGATCCCGCAACCCCGTCTTCATGATCGATGAGATCGACAAGATGGGCGCCGACTTCCGCGGCGACCCGGCCTCGGCGATGCTCGAGGTGCTCGACCCGGCCCAGAACGACTCCTTCCGCGATCACTACCTCGACCTCGAGTTCGACCTCTCCGAGGTGATGTTCATCGCCACGGCCAACGTGCTCGACACGATCCCCGGTCCGCTGCAGGACCGGATGGAGACGATCGAGCTGGCCGGCTACACGCTCGACGAGAAGAAGCACATCGCCCGCCGCTACCTGGTGCCGCGCCAGATCGAGGCCAACGGGCTGAAGCCCTCGCAGATCGAGTTCGCCGATCCCGCCCTGGTGGCGATCGTCGAGGAGTACACGCGCGAGGCCGGCGTGCGCAGCCTGGAGCGACAGATCGGCGCCGTCTGCCGCAAAGTCGCCCGCGACGTCGCCGAGGGAAAGAAGGGCAAGGTGAAGGTCTCGGCCAAGCGCGCCCGCGAGCTGCTCGGCCGCCGCCGCGTCTTCGCCGAGCAGCGGCGGCGGACCAAGGACCCCGGCGTCGCCACCGGGCTCGCCTGGACGCCGACCGGGGGGGACGTGCTCTTCATCGAGGCGACCGCGATGCCTGGCTCGGGCGCGCTGACGATCACCGGTCAGCTCGGCGACGTGATGAAGGAGTCGGCGCAGGCGGCGCTCTCCTACGTGCGCGGCCACTGGCGCGAGATCGAAGCGGAGCTCGATGAGGAGTGGTTCGCCAAGCACGACATCCACGTCCACGTTCCGGCCGGCGCGGTGCCGAAGGACGGGCCCTCGGCAGGCGTGGCGATGACCGTGGCGCTCTCCTCGCTGATCAGCGGCCGGCCGGTTCGCAACGATGTGGCGATGACCGGCGAGGTGACCCTGACCGGGCAGGTGCTGCCGATCGGCGGCCTCAAGGAGAAGTCGCTGGCGGCGCAGCGGGCCGGCATCAAGCGGGTGCTAGTGCCGGCGCGAAACGAGGGCGACGTGACCGAGATTCCCGAGCACGAGCGCAGCGGAGTGGAGTTCGTCTACGTGGACGAGGTATCGAAGGCGATCGCCGAGGCCCTGGCCTAGCCGCATGGAGGCTGCCGGCGCGCTGGGCCGAGCCCGGCCCCACACATATATGGAGGCGCTCCGCGAGGCGGTGCGCTCGCGCTCGCGCGCCTTCTGGATCGTCGCCGGGCTGACCGTCCTCGCCGCGGCGCTCCGCTTCGCGACGCTCGGGGTGCAGAGCTACCACCACGACGAGATCGTCACCGCCAGCCGCATCCTGCGCGACGGCTTCTGGCATGCGATGGACGCGGTCGGCTTCAGCGAGTCGGCGCCGCCGCTCTACTACGCCCTGGCCTGGGCCTGGACGCAGCTGACCGGCACCGGTGAGGTCGGCCTGCGCTCCTTCTCGGCGCTGGCCGGAGTCGCCACGGTCCCGGTCGCATACCTGCTCGGCGCGGAGCTGCGCGGGCGGCGCACCGGGATCGTCGCCGCGGCGCTGGTCGCGGTCAACCCGATGCTGCTCTGGTACTCGCAGGAGGCCCGCGCCTACGCCCTCTTCGCGCTGCTCGCCGCGGTCTCGCTGCTCTACTTCGTTCGGGCCCTCGACCGCGGCTGGCGGCGCGACTTCGTCGCCTGGGGGGTCGCCTCGGCCCTCGCCCTGGCGACGCACTACTTCGCCGCCTTCCCGGTGCTCGCCGAGGCCCTCTGGCTACTGCACCGCCGGCGCCGGCGCAGCGCGCCGGGCCTGGCGATCGTCGCCGGCGCCGGGCTGCTGCTGGCGCCGCTGGCGATCCACCAGATGTCGATCGGCCACGCCGAGTGGATCGGCAACTTCAGCCTCGGCCACCGCCTCGGCGAAGCCGCGCTCACCTTCGCCCTGGGCGAGACGGGGGACATCATCGCCAGCCCGACGCACCCGCTGCTGGCACTGGCGCCCTTCCTGCTCTCAGCCGCCGGCCTGGCGCTCGTGCTCCTCCGCGGCGATCGCCGCGAGCGCCGCGCCGCCGGCATCCCGCTGGCGCTCGCCGCGGTGACGATCTGCGTGCCGGTCGGCCTCGCCCTGCTCGATCCGGGCAAGGACTACGTCCTCACCCGCAACCTGATCCCCGCCGCCGTGCCGCTTCTGATCGCGATCGCCATCGGCTTCACCCTGCGCCGGGCGCGACGCACTGGCGCCGCCCTCGCCGCGGTCCTGGTCGCCTACTCGCTCGGCTTCTCGATTTGGGCGAGCGTCTCACCCGCCCTGCAGCGGCCCGACTGGGACGCGGTCGCCGCCGCGATCGGCGAGCCGCAGCGGCCCCGGGCGATGGTCACCTGGACCCTGGGCGAGGCCTCGCTGCGCTACTACCTCTCGACCGGCTCGGTCCAGGTGCGCGCCGACGAAGGCTTCGAGTGGTGGGTCGGAGAAATCGACTTCATCTCCGACGGGCCGGCCTCGCCGCCGCCCCGCCGCATCCTCGGTCCGGGCTTCCGCGAAGCGGGCTACAGGCGGGTGGGGCGCCTCTACGTGAGGCGCTACGCGGTCCCCGGCCCGGGCCTAGAGCGCCTGCGCCTGCGCACACTGCCCAGGGCCGAGCTTGGCTTCCGGTCCAACGGGGTATTGCTGGATGGAGTCAGTCCGCCCTGACGCAAAGTCATTTCGGAGTTATCCTGATCGTCCCCTTAGGAATCCAGCGAGGAGAAGGCATGAGCAAGACGAAGGCGACGCAGGCCGCGGATCTCTACTCGACCGCGCGGGAGAACCCGTACGTGCAGCGGCTGATCGAAGACGAAGAGCTGCGTGACAGCCTCAAGGACGCCTTCGATGCGGCGCGCGGCGCCTACACGCGGGCGACCGGCAACGGCCACGGCGCGGTCAAGGCGGTCACCAGCGACAAGAAGGTGCAGCGCGACCTGCGCTCCGCGGCGGAGAGCCTGCGCGACGCCTCCGAGGCTCTGCGGGCGCCGAAGAAGCGCAAGAAGAGCCGCCTCGGCCGGATCGTGCTGCTGGCGCTGATCGGCGCGGGCCTGGCGCTGATCCTCAGCGAGGACGCCCGCAAGACCGTCCTCGACGCCCTTTTCGGCGCCGAGGAGGAGTTCGAGTACACGAGCACGACCAGCATCAACGGCTCCTGAATCCAGCGCCAAAGCTCGCTTCTGGCCTGCCGTCTCCATAGACTGGACACATGGAGGCGGCAACCAAGGAGCGTGAGCTGAGCGGTGAGAAGGCTCAGCGCATCGTCGATGCGATGCGGGACAGCGTCGCCAAGCGCGGCGCTGCCGGCTCGACCTTCGAGCACGTGGCGCGCGAGGCCGGCGTCAGCCGCGGCCTCCTGCACTACTACTTCGGCACCAAGGAGCGGCTGCTGGTCGAGGTGGTGCGCCGCGACGCCGAGATCCGCGTGGCGCGGCTCGACGAACCCCTCGCCAAGGCGCAGACCGTCGACGACGTGATCGACGTGCTGCTCGCCAGCCTCACCGACCTGATCGAGAACGAGCCGGCCTTCTTCCTCCTCCTCTACGAGCTGTTCAGCGCCGGCCGCCGCAACCCCGAGATCCAGCACGAGGTCGGCCAGCTCTTCGAGCGCACCCGCTCCCACGTCGCCGACGTGCTCAGGGCGAAGGAGCGCGAGGGAGTGCTCAGCCTCCGCTACGACGCCGAGGAGATCGTCTCCTACCTCTTCGCGATCGCCGACGGCTTCGCCCTGCAGGCGCTCTCCGACCCCGAGCGGGACATCGGCGGCGGCCTAGCCGTCGCGGCCGCCTCGGGTCGCTACCTGCTGGTCGACGAGTAGCGCCTTCGCCCCGGTCGTGTGACCGGTTGGCTTCTACAGAGAAGGGATAGGCGTGACCGGGCTCACAGACGCCTGGCCGCTCGTTCGAAAGGCTGGCTGTCCAGCCAATGCGTGACTTCATGATCCAGCTCGCAGGGTTCCTCGGTCGCCACCGGCGCTGGGTCCTCGCCGGCTGGGTCGCGGTCGTCGTCGCGGCGCTGCCGATCGCCTCGCACCAGACCGACCACCTCACCGGCGGCGGCTTCGACGTGCCGGGCAGCGAATCGAAAGCGGTCAACGACTCGATCGAAGCCGGCTTCGGCGACCGCACCGGCCAGATCGCGGTTCTGCTGCGCGCCGAGCCGAGCGCCGGCCGCGCGGCCCGCACGGCGGCGGTCGCGCGGGTGCGCCGGGCGGTGGCCGGCCTCGACGAAGTGACCCTGCCGCCGGCAACCGCCCGCCGCGCCGAGCTGGCCCTGCGGCGGACCGGCACCGCGATGCTCCCCCTCTACAGCCAGCAGTCATCGGATCGCCAGATCGACTCGGCCGCGACCCTGCGCGAAGAGCTCGACCCCGGCACGGCCACCGCCGGCGTCACCACCTACCTGGCGGGGCAGCCGACGATCTGGGCCGGGATGCAGGAGCTCTCCAAGAGCGACCTCGCCAAAGCCGAGGCGGGCGGCTTCCCGATCGTCGCGATCATCCTGCTCGTCGTCTTCGGCTCGCTTGCCGCCGCGATGCTCCCCCTGGTGCTCGGCTTCGTCAGCGTGATCGTCACCGGCGCGCTCATCTACTTCCTCTCGCTGCAGATGGAGACCTCGGTCTTCGTCACCAACATGGCCTCGATGATCGGGATCGGGGTGGCGATCGACTACTCGCTCTTCATCCTCGCCCGCTACCGCGAGGAGCGGGCGAGTGGCCGCGAGCCAGACGCGGCGCGCGCCGAGGCGCTCTCGACCTCAGGGCTGGCGGTCGCCTTCTCCGGCCTGGCCGTGATCGTCTCGCTCGCCGGCCTCTGGATGGTCGACAACCAGGCGCTGCGCTCGATGGCGCTCGGCGCGATGACCGTGGTCGCCGTCTCGATCCTCACCGCGGTGACGCTGCTGCCGGCGCTGATCGCGATGCTCGGCGACCGGGTGCTGCCGGGCGGCATCGTCGCCCGCGTGCTCTCCTTCTTCAGGCGCGGCGGCGAGCGTCCCGACCGCGAGGCCTTCTGGGTGCGCTGGACGGCGCGGATCATGGCCCACCCTTGGACCGCCGTGATCGGCGTCTCGGCGGTGCTGCTGACGCTGGCGATCCCGCTGCTCTCGATCGAAACCGGGACGCAGGCGATCAAGCAGTTCCCCGCCGACAGCGACGTGCGGGTCGGCAACGAGCTCGCCTCGCAGCAGCTGGGCGGCGGCGCCGACCCGGTGCAGATCGTCGCCTCCTTCCCCGGCTCCGGCATCGATGCCCGCCAGCGGGCGGCGGCGGCGGGCTTCACCCGCACGATCGAGGCGACGCCGGGGGTCAGCTCCGTCGCGCCGCCGGCCTACTCCGGCCAGGACGTCCTGATTCAGGCGACCTCGGCCGCGCCCAGCGAGTCCGATCCCACGATCGCCCTGGTCGAACGGCTCCGCGACACGGTGGTCCCCGGCGCGGCGCTGAGCCACGTGGCGACGGTCGAGGTCGGCGGCGAAACCGCGCGCAGCCAGGATGCTCGCGACCAGATGAGCAGCTCGATGTGGAAGATCGTCCTCTTCGTCCTCGCGCTCAGCTTCGTCGTCCTGATGGTGATGCTGCGCTCGCTGCTGCTGCCGCTGAAGGCGGTGCTGATGAACCTGCTCTCGATCGGGGCGGCCTTCGGGGTCCTGGTCGCGGTCTTCCAGTGGGGCTGGTTCTCCAACCTGCTCGGCTTCGAAAGCCAGGGGGCGCTGGACACGATCAACGTGCCGCTGATCTTCGCGATCGTCTTCGGCCTCTCGATGGACTACGAGGTCTTCCTCATGTCGCGCATGCGCGAGCACTACCTGGAGCACGGCGACAACGAACGCGCCGTTGCCGAAGGCCTCTCGACCAGCGCCCGGACGATCTCCTCGGCGGCGCTGATCATGACCGCCGTCTTCTCCGTCTTCGTCCTCACCGGCGTTCCCTCGATCAAGGAGCTCGGCCTCGGCTGCGCGGTGGCGATCGCCCTCGACGCGACCCTGGTGCGGCTGATCCTGGTGCCGGCGGCGATGAAGCTGTTCGGCGACTGGAACTGGTGGATGCCCTCCTGGCTCGACCGCGTCCTGCCCCGCCTCAGCTTCGAGAGCGGCAGCGGCGAGCCCGAGCCCGCCGAGGCTTGAGGGCCTACCCCGTTCCACCCCTACCGGGATAGGCCCAATACCCTGTGGCCGTGAGTGAAGACCTCGCTTTTGCAGGAGCTGCCCGGCAAGCGGAGATGGTGCGGGCGCGGGAGGTCTCGCCGCGTGAGCTGGTGCAGCTCTACCTGGACCGGATCGCGCGGATCGATCCGCAGCTGAACGCGTTCCGGGTCGTCCTGGGCGAGCGAGCGCTGCTGGAAGCGGAGCAGGCCGAGGCTCGGTTGCGGGCCGGGGACGAGCGACCGCTGCTGGGCGTGCCGATCGCGCTCAAGGACAACCAGGGGCTGGCTGGGGAGCTGACCTGCAACGGGACCGACGCCTTTCCCGACCCGGCCGCGGCCGACGATGAGATGGTGCGGCGGCTGCGCGAGGCCGGCGCGATCGTGGTCGGCAAGACCCACCTGCCCGAGCTGGCGATCTGCGGCTTCACCGAGTCGGCGACCTGGGGCGTCACCCGCAACCCCTGGGATCCGCAGCGCACCCCGGGCGGCTCCAGCGGCGGCAGCGCCGCGGCGGTCGCCGCTGGCCTCGTGCCCTTCGCGTCCGCATCGGACGGCGCCGGCTCGATCCGCATCCCGGCCGCCTCCTGCGGGCTCTTCGGGCTCAAGCCGCAACGCGGCCGTGTCTCGATGGCGCCGTTCACCGAGCACTGGAACGGGCTTTCGGTCAACGGCTGCCTCAGCCGCACCGTGCTCGATACGGCCCTCTATCTCGACGTCGTCAGCGGCGGATCGGCAGAGCGAGGCGCTCCGCCGCCGCCCGAGCGGCCCTTCGTCGAGGCCGCGGAGACGCCTCCCGGCAAGCTGCGCGTCGCCTTCTCGACCCTGCCTCCGCGCGCCGCCGCCCCGCCGACCGTCTCGGCGCCGGCCGCCGGTGCCGTTGCGGAGACGGCCGAGCTGCTGCGCTCCCTCGGCCATGAGGTTGCCCAGCGGGACCCCGACTGGGGCGGGATCGGCAACAACAGCGTGCCGCGCTACCTGCGCGGGGCGGCCGAAGACGTCGCCCGCGTGCCACGGCCGGAGCGGCTCGAACGCCGTACCCGTGGCTTTGGCCAGCTCGGGCGGCTGATTCCGCAGGCGCTGTTCGAGCGCGCCCGCGTCGCCGAAGCGGCCGACGCCGCCCGCGTCAACGCGATCTTCGACTCCCACGACGTGCTGATGATGCCGGTGATGGGCGGCACCGCCCTGCCGGTCCGCCGCTGGCAGGGCCGCAGCGCGCTCTGGACCGTGCTCGGCATGAGCCGCTTCTATCCATTCTGCGTCCCCTGGAACCACCTCGGCAACCCGGCGATGTCCGTGCCGACGGGCTTCGCCGACGACGGCATGCCCCTGGCAGTCCAGATCATCGGCCGCCCCAACGACGAGGCGACCCTAATCTCCCTAGCCGCCCAGCTGGAGCAAGAGCGCCCCTGGGCAGACAACCGCCCCCCGATCAGCTGAGCAACTCAAGCTGCCGCGGGAGCTTGAGTTGGCCTGAGTAGGACGGCGGAAGAGGCGCGGGTGCCCCTCTCCCGGAGGCTCCCGGCCCCACGCCCGAACTCAGTCCAACGACCAGCTGCGCAACGGTCTCCGGGGGAGGGGCACCCGCGCCTCCCCACCTCCTCAGCCAAACACCTTGCGCATCCGCGCGATCTCACGGATCGAACCGCGCGGCCGAATCTTCCGGGTGAGGATCATCTTCAGCGGACTCGCTTCGGGCTTGCTGGTCGAGATGAAGTCGGCCCAGCTCGCCTCGAGGGTGACGGTCGGGTTTGGGGCTTCGCCCGGCTCAGCGCGGGTCGAGCCGTTGTCGATCACCAGGTGCCAGGGCTCGGCGTCGGTGAAGCGCCACTGGTAGACGAGCGGCGAGCCGTTGGCCGCACCGGTGTTGGCGGCCCGCTTGACGACCTCGAAGTAGAGCTTCTGCAGCTCCGGCGTCGACTCCGGCGTGGCGTCGGGCGGGCCGAGGATGCCGCCCATCATCAGCTTCACCTGGTTCTCGGCGATCTGCTCGGGCGAGGCCTTGGGGTCGAAGGGGAAGACGCCGGGCGGCATCTCCTCGGTCGGGTAGCCGATCGTGCGCCAGCGCTGGCGGATCAGTTTGAGGCCGAAGGCAAAGATGTCCTCGAGCGAGAAGCCGTAGCACTCGGTGTACCCGCGATCCATGTTCGGCGGGGTGAAGACGGCGGGGCCGTAGGGGAGGACTTCGCGCAGCAGGTCGGTGACGGCGGCGCGGTTCTCCTCCCAGCCGGGCGCGCCTTCGCCGAGCAGCTCGGAGAGCACCTTGACGCCGAAGCCGATGTGGCGCTGCTCGTCGCGGGAGACGTTGGCCATCCCGGAGCTGAAGCCGGGCATCGTCTCTTCGGAGGAGAAGAAGTCCTCGATGAAGTGCTGGCCGGGCTGGGCGAGCGAGCCCTCGACGATCAGGTGGTAGAGGGTGATCGCCTGCGCGTACTTGGGCAGCGAGCGGTCCCTGCGCAGTTCCTCGGCCATCAGGTCGAGGCGGTCGAAGATGCCCCGGTAGCCCCAGTTGAGCTGCGGCAGGGTGGAGGAGAGCGTCTGCTGGATCGAGTCGCCGCCGACGCCGATCACCTCCTTGAAGAAGCGGTGGAAGAAGACCGAGTGGCGCACCTCGTCGACCTGCTGGGTGGCGAGGAAGTAGGACTGCTCCTCGGTCGGCGCGGCGGTTATGTAGGGGGCGAGGGTGTCGGCGACCCGGTCCTCGCCGTAGAAGAACATCGAGTAGATCCACATCGCCGAGCGCCGCTGGATCTCGCTGAGCCCTTCCCAGCCCTGCTTGTCCTGGGAGAAGTCGATCTCATAGGCGCTCCAGTTGCCCCCCTCCCAGCGCCGGTAGAGGTCCTCGTAGGTGACGTTGTCCATCAGGCTCTGCGACGCGACGCTCATCTCTCTCCTTTGCCGTGCTGCCGGGGGTTGGGCCGCAGGTTAGCGCCAAACTGGCTGATCAGCCAGTTTGGTACGGGGTGAGTTCGTCACACAGGAGCCGGCGGCTCGATCTCGCGCTTGAGGATCTTGCCGGTCGGGCCCTTGGGCAGGTCGTCGATGAACCAGACGAGGCGCGGGTACTTGTAGGCGGCGATCCGCTCCTTGACGTATTCGCTGACCTCCTCCGGCGCCAGCTCTTCGCCCTCGTGGAGGACGACAGCAGCGCCGATCTCCTCGCCCCACTCGTCGTGGGGGACGCCGACCACGGCCGCTTCGCGGATCTTCGGGTGCTCGTAGAGCACCTCCTCGACCTCGCGCGGGTAGACGTTGTAGCCGCCGCGGATGATCAGGTCCTTCTTGCGGTCGACGATGTAGAAGTAGCCGTCCTCGTCGGTGCGGGCCATGTCGCCGCTGTGGAACCAGCCGCCGCGCATCGCCTCGGCGGTGGCGTCGGGGCGCTGCCAGTAGCCCTTCATGATGTTGTGGCCGCGGATCACGATCTCGCCGACCTCGCCCTGGGCGACCTCCTCGTCGCTCTCGTCGACGACGCGCATCTCCACCCCTTCCAGCGGCGTGCCGATCGAGCCCGCCTTGCGCTCTTTGCCGGGGTGGTTGGAGCAGGCGACCGGCGAGGTCTCCGAGAGGCCGTAGCCCTCGAGCACGACGGCGCCGAAGGCGTCCTCGAAGCCGTGCAGGACCTCGACCGGCATCGAGGCGCCCCCGGTGATGCAGGTGCGCAGCTTCGAGGTGTCGAAGCGCTCGCGCTCGGGATGGTGTAGAAGGGCGCCGAACATCGTCGGCACCCCGTAGAAGTGGGTGACGCCGTCGCGCTCCATCGTCGCCAGCGCCTCGCCGGGGTCGAACTTGGGCACCAGCGTGAGGTAGGCGCCGACCTTGAGCGAGGCGTTCATTCCCACCGTCTGTCCGAATGAGTGGAAGAGCGGCAGGGCGCCGAGGACGACGTCGCCGCCGGCGATCTCGCAGGTCGTGCGGCTGGAGACGTCGGCGTTGCGGAAGAGGTTGAGGTGGGTCAGCTCGGCGCCCTTCGGCTTGCCGGTCGTGCCCGAGGTGTAGAGGATCACGGCGGTGTCGTCCTCGGCGGTGTCGGCCAGTCCGGGGGTGGGCTCGTGCTCGGCGAGCGCCGCGGCGAAGGCCGCCGGCTCGACCTCGATCAGCTCGGCCCCCGCGTCGGCGGCGCCGCTCCGCGCCTCCTCGGCGAAGCCATGCCAGGCGAGCAGCAGCTTCGCTCCCGAGTCCTCCAGGTAGAAGGCGATCTCACGCCGCTTGAGCAGCACGTTCATCGGCACGACGACGCCGCCGGCGCGCAGCACGCCGTAGTAGGCGACCGGGAACTGGGGCACGTTGGGCAGCATCACCCCGACCCGGTCGCCCGGCTCGAAGCCGTGCTCGCCCAGCAGCGTGGCCAGGCGGGCGCTGAGGTCGTCGAGCTCCCCGTAGCCGAGCTCGAGCTCGCCGAGGCGGATCGCCGGCGCATCCGGCGTCCGCTCGGCGCTCTCGGTCAGCAGCGATGCGAGGTTGAGGCCCATCGCCGGTGGGCTAGGGCTTGACGATGTGATGGACGGGGAACTCCTTGATGTCCGGCGGCCCCTGCGGCGCCCGGTCACCGAGCTCCTGGATCGCCGGCACCAGCCGCGAGCCCTGGAAGCGGTCGAAGTGGTCGCGCGACTCCCAGAAGTCGATGACGCCCCAGCCGCCGTCGATCGGCCCGGCCGCGTGGAAGATGAGCCCCTCGGGCGGGTTGTTGTCGACGTCCATGTGGCCGTGCACCGCCTCGTACTGGTCCTGGGTGCCACCCTCGAACTTCAACCGCAGGCCGATCGCCATCGCTTCCTCCTCCGTAGAACCGTGAGTACCGGCAGCGAGCATAGCCCGCCCGGAATCGCGAGGGCGGTATTTGCGTGTGGATATGCTCAGCTCGATGGAGGATCTGGGCCAGCCGAGCTCCTATCTCGTCGTCGCGCGGGGCGTGCCCGTCTTTTCGAGCGACGGCGAGAGGCTGGGCAAGGTCGTTCGCGTGCTGCGCGACGTCGACGCCCAGGTCTTCGACGGGATCGTCTTCGACACGACGGCCGGTCCGGGCGGTCACCGATTCGTCGATGCGCCCGAGGTGGGGGAGATATATGACGGGGGCGTGGTGCTCAAGATCGACGCCGCCGAAGCGGGGGACCTTCCTGCCCCAAGCGCCAATCCCGGCTCGATGAAGGTCAATCCAGGCGACCTCGTGGGCGGACGGCCCGGCGCGCTTCGCCGCGCCTGGAACTCGCTCACGGGCAGGCGATGAGCGTCCCGCCCTTCTGCGCCCGGCTCGCGTAGGATCTGCTGCCGTGAAGCGCCTTGCCCTGATCCTGATCGCCTGCCTCGCCCTCGGCGTGGCCGGCTGCGGCGGTGGTGACGACTCCTCGACCGAGTCCACCGAATCGACGGCGACGACGGAATCGGCGCCGCCCTCCGAATCGAGCTCCGGCGGCGATAAGACGAAGCCAAAGGTGACGGTGCCCAGCGGCGCCCCGCCGAAGAAGCTCGAGATCGAGGAAATCGAAGAAGGCAGCGGCGCCGAAGCGAAGGCGGGCGACGAAGTCACCGTCCAGTATGTCGGCGTCGGCTACGAAAGCGAAGAAGAATTCGACTCTTCCTGGAGCCGCAGCGAACCGTTCGCGTTCGGGCTCGGCGCCGGCCAGGTGATCCCGGGTTGGGATCAGGGCGTGGAAGGGATGAAGGTCGGCGGCCGCCGCGAGCTGATCATCCCGCCGAACCTCGCCTACGGGCCGTCCGGCTCGCCCCCCGCGATCGGCCCGAACGAAACGCTGATCTTCGTCATCGACCTGCTCGCGGTCCACTAGAGCTCGCGCCCCAGCGCGACGAGCGGCGCCCCGACTGCTGAGTTCCGCGGCGGGGAGCCTTGCGCAGGAGAACCTTGATCGCTCAGGTCATCTGCTCATAGGATGCCGCCCTTGGCGGTGTGGAAGCACAGATACGGACTGTTCCTCCTCGCCGTCCTGGGGGTGGCGACGGCGGCGACGCTGCTCACCGGCGCCCCGGACGACCTGCCCGACGTCGCGCTCGGCTCCAGCGCCCTCCTCCACGTCGAGCGTGTGGCGGCGATCCTCGCCGTGGCCTTCTTCGTCTTCGTCATCACCGTGCGGGCCTGGAACGGGCAGCTGCCGACCAAGGTCTCCAAGGACGGCTTCGAGTACGTCGACCCGGCCGTGGTGGATGGAGTCGAAGAGGCGGCGCAGCAGATGCCCACCGCCGAACAGGATCGGGACGAGCCCAAGGGAACGCCCGACAGCGTCATCGAGCTGCGGCTGAAGCTGGAAGAAAAGCTCGCCTACATCGCGAAGTTCGTGCTCTCCGACGAGGAGTGCTGCGTCACCTATCTCACGATCGGCAGCATGAAGTCAGATGGCTACATCACCGAGCAGGAGGCTCAGACGCTGATCCAGGTGATGACCCTTCGCGACGAGGAGCTGAACACCCTGCCCGAGGGCGAGCGGATGAGGCTGCTCCGCAACGCTCACACCGTGGTCAAGAACATAAGGGCGAGTGTGTTCTACGGGTTGGTGTCAGAGATCTTCGAGGCCAACAAGTGGAAGATCGAGCCGATACCGACGAAGCGCAAACGTCCCGACCTCCATGTCGTCAAGGGGGGCGAGCAGTACCGGATCGTGCCGCGCTACGCGATGGCGAAGTCGTCGTCGATCCTGCCAAAAGAGCTGCGCCGGCTGAAGAAATTCGCCGGATCGAAGTCGAAGCGCGGCCGGACCCTGGTCGTCGTCCCCGACCGCTCGCGCAGCAAGCTGGACCCGGGCGGCGATCCGGGGGTGGTCCGGCTCGGCGAGCTGAAGGCGGCGCTGGGGTTGAAGAAGGACCCGCGCTCCACCGCGTGAGCGGCCCTCATGAGGGACCGCCTCACATATGCGGAGCGGTTCCTCGCCCAGGGGCTGGCGGGCGAGCCGGCGCGAACGCCTGAGGCCGTCGCCGAGCGCCTGCTCGCGGTCCAGGGGCAGGACCCACGCGGGGCGCGGCTGGCTGTGCGGGCGCGCAGCGACGGGCTGAGCGCCGCCGACGTCGACCGGGCCCTGTCCGAGGAGCGCTCGCTGCTGATCACCTGGCTGAACCGGGGGACGCTGCACCTGGTTCGCAGCGAGGACTACCCCTGGCTGCAGATGCTGACCACGCCGCCGCTGCTCACCTCCTGCGCCCGCCGCCTGCGCCAGGAGGGGATCGCGGTGGAGGCGGGGGAGCGAGCGGTCGCCCTGATCGAGCGGGCGCTCGCCGAGGAGGGCCCGCTGACCCGGGTTCAGCTGAAGGAGCGGCTCGACGCGGCCGGCATCCCGACCCAGGGCCAGGCCCTGATCCACCTCCTCTTCCTGACCTGCGTTCGGGGAGCCGCGGTGCGCGGGCCGATGGTCGGCAAGGAACAGGCCTACGTCCTCGTCCGCGACTGGCTCGGGCCGCCACCGTCGCTCGATCGCGAGACGGCGCTGGCGGAGCTGGCCCGCCGCTACCTCGTCGGCCACGCTCCGGCCAACGACCGCGACCTCGCCCGCTGGGCCGGCCTGCCGCTGCGCGACGCGCGCGCCGGCCTCGGCGCGATCGCGGCGGAGCTGGTCGAGCGCGGGGACGGCCTGGTCCACCTCGCGGCCCACCCGCCCGCGGCCGAGATCCCGGCCCCGCGCCTGCTCGGCGCCTTCGACCCGGTCCTGCTCGGCTGGACCTCCCGCGAGGCGATTCTCGGCCCCCACACCCAGCTGGTCACGATCAACGGAATCTTCAAGCCGTTCGCGATGGTCAATGGCCGTGCGGTCGCCACCTGGAAACTGAAACGGGGCAAGGTGACGATCGAGCCGCTGGGCCGCATCGCCAAGACGGCAAGCGCGGCGCTCGCCGCGGAAGCAGCCGATGTGGAACGGTTCATGTCAACGGCCTAGCTACGACAGGAGGAGATATGGGACAGCCAGTGGTCCACTTCGAGGTGGTCGGCAGGGATGGCGGCAAGCTGCAGGGCTACTACGCCGAGCTCTTCGACTGGGATGTCAACGCCGACAATGAGATGAAGTACGGCCTGGTCGACCGCGAGGCCAACAGCAACGGCGAAGGCATCGGCCTCGGCGGCGGCATCGGCCAGGGGCCCGAGGGCTACGAGGGCCACGTCACCTTCTACGTCGAAGTCCCCAGCGTCGAGGAGGCCCTGAGCAAGGCCGAGTCCCTCGGCGGCACCCGCGTGATGGGGCCCGAGACGATCATGGGCCGCATGGTCCTCGGCCAGCTCAAGGACCCCGAGGGCAACGTGATCGGCCTGATCGAGGGCGGCTCTTAGGGCGCCAGCTTCGGGCTCGTCCAGGGCCGGGTGAGGCGGGCGGCGAGGCCGTCCGCCAAGCCCTCTATCGGGACCCTGGTCTGCTCCAGCGAGTCCCGGTCGCGCAGGGTGACGGTGTCGTCTTCCATCGTCTGGTGGTCGACGGTGATTCCCCAGGGGGTGCCGATCTCGTCCTGGCGGCGGTAGCGCTTGCCGATCGAGCCGCCCTCGTCGAACTCGGCCGGGACCCGCTTGCGGATCTGCTCGAAGAGCTCGCGGGCCTTCTCCGGCATGCCCTCCTTGGAGACGAGCGGCAGGACGGCGACCTTGACCGGGGCGAGCTTGGGGTGGAGGCGCAGGACGGTGCGCTGGCGGCCCTCGACCTCCTCGACGTCGTAGGCGTCGACGAGGAAGGCGAGCGTGGCGCGGTCGGCGCCGGCCGCCGGCTCGATCACGTGGGGCACGTAGCGCTCTTTGGTCTGCTGGTCGAAGTACTCGAGCTTCTCGCCGCTGAACTTGGCGTGCTGGGTGAGGTCGAAGTCGCCTCGGTTGGCGATTCCCTCAAGCTCGGACCAGCCGATCGGGAAGAGGTACTCGACGTCGCTGGTCCCCGATGAGTAGTGCGACAGCTCGTCTGCGTCGTGGGGCCGGACGCGGAGGAACTCGGGGCGGATGCCGAGCTCGGTGTACCAGCGCTCGCGCTCGGAGATCCAGGTCTCATACCAGCGCTGGGCGTCGGCGGGCGGCACGAAGAACTCCATCTCCATCTGCTCGAACTCGCGGGTGCGGAAGATGAAGTTGCCCGGCGTGATCTCGTTGCGGAAGGACTTGCCGATCTGGGCGATCCCGAAGGGCGGCTTCTTGCGGGCGAAGCCGAGCACGTTCTTGAAGTTGATGAAGATGCCCTGCGCGGTCTCCGGCCGCAGGTAGACCTCCGAGCCCTCTCCCGCCACAGGGCCGACGTGGGTCTCGAACATCAGGTTGAACTGGCGCGGCTCGGACAGCTCACCACCGCACTCCGGGCAGCGCAGCTCGGCGCTCGGGTCGCCGCCCTCGGCCTCGACGGCCTCGCGCAGATGGTCCTCGCGCCAGCGCTTCTTGCACTTGCCAAGGCACTGGACGAGCGGGTCGGTGAAGCCCTCCAGGTGGCCGCTCGCTTCCCAGACCCGCGGGTGCTGGAGGATCGCGGAGTCCAGCGCGACGATGTCGTCGCGCTCCTGCAGCATCGCCCGCCACCACTCCGCCTTGACGTTGTTCTTCAGCAGCACCCCGTAGTGGCCGTAGTCGTAGGTCGAGCCGAGCCCGCCGTAGATCTCCGAGGAGGGGAAGACGAAGCCACGGCGCTTGCAGAGAGCGACGATCTCGTCCATCGAGACGTCGGTCGCGGGCGTTGCTCCCTCGGCGGTTGCCATGGCGGGAACCGTATCGGCTGCGATAATCCCGCATCCCGTGCCCATCTACGAGTACAAGTGCGAGAACGGCCACGTCTTCGACGTGATCCAGCGAATGACCGACGAGGCGCTCACCGAGTGCCAGGAGTGCGGCGCCCCCGCGGTGCGCGTCCTGCACCCCGTCGCCGTCCACTTCAAGGGCTCCGGCTTCTACAACACCGACTACGGCAAGAAGAAAAAGGGCGCGGCCGCCAACGGCGGCTCATCCGAGGGCTCGAGCGAGTCGAAGGGGTCATCCGAGGGCTCGAGCGAGTCCAAGCCGAGCGACTCGAAGCCGTCCGGCGACAGCAAGCCGAAGGCCTCGGCTACCAGCGACTGAACGATTTGCCCCCGCTTTAGGGGGTCAACTGTTCAGCCGTTGAGCAGGCGGTCGACGGCTCGGCGGCGGGTCGCCTCCGGCACCACGACGCTGCCTTCGGGGCCTTCGGGGTCGCAGCCCGAGTGGGCGCCGGCACAGAGCACGTCGGTGGGGGCGCTGCCGCCGATCGCGGCGGAGAGGATCAGCTGCGGCATCGTCAGGAAGCCCATGTCGCTGACGAAGGCCTTGGGCGCGTCCCAGCCGATCATCGGGCCGTGGATGAAGTTGTAGGGGAGGCGCAGCGGGTCGGTCAGCCGTTCCCTGATCCCGTTGATCACCCGCTGCTGGGCCTGGGCGCGCTGGAAGTCGTTGTAGCCGAGCGAGTAGGCGCTCTTGCCGGGGCCGGGGCATTCGGTCGGCTCGCGCACCCGGGAGTAGGCGAGGGCCTTTTCGCCGTTGAGCGTGTTCTCGCCCTTGTGCAGGCGCAGCGTCACGCCGCCCTGGCCGCCTCCCGCGCCGCCCGAGATGTCGGCGCAGAGCTTGTGCGGGACGTCGACCTTGACCCCGCCGACGGCGTCGATCAGGTCTTCGAAGCCGGTGAAGTCGACGATCGCGACGTGGTCGATTTCGACGTCGAGGAAGCCTTCGACCGCTTCGATCTCGGCCTTGGCCCCCCCGAAGGAGTAGGCGGCGTTGATTTTCTGCGGGCTCTGGCCGGGGATCTCGGCGTAGCTGTCGCGCGGGATCGAGAGTTTGCGGAAGGCGCCGCCGCCGGCGCGAATCAGCATCAGCGTGTCGGCGCGGTATTCGCCGGCTTCGCAGCCGTCGTGGGGGGCGTCGCCGTGCGACTGCTGTTCGAAGCACTTCTGCGAGTGAGGGGCCCCGGGCTCCTTGGTGTCGGGCGGGCGGGCGTCGGTGCCGAGGACGAGGATCGTCTGCGCGCTGGGCAGGAGGAGGGGGTTGCCGTGCAGGGCGTCCTTCGCTTCGCCGGAGAGCTTGAAGGACTGCAACTGGGCGGAGACGGCGAAGGCGAGGAAGCTGAGCAGGATCCAGCCGAGGGCCGCGATGCCGACCCACTTGAGCACCCGCTTGCCGGTCCAGCGGCGGGGCGGCCCGGTGCGCTCCGGCTTGGGCCCCTTGTCCCGTCGCCACCATTTCGGCGCGCGCGGAGTCCGCTCTCTGAGTCCTGAGAGATCGGGGGACCGCAACCCTGACAAGCGGCCCTTCCGGGACCGGTAGACCTTGTACTCGGGCGGCCCGGAGGGCTGCTGCTCGCCATCGGTGGGCATGAAAGACTGCGGAAACTATGCCGATGCCCGCGGTCGCCCGCCTCCAGCCCCGCCGCAACGTCGCATGAGTGCCCGTGAACTCGGAGCGATCCCCCGTGCATATCTGATTCTTCGGGGGTGAGCAGAGAGTGAACAGTCATGGCGAAATCATCGGCGTCGACCTGGGCGGGACGAAGATGCTGCTCGGCGTGCTCGACCCCGACTCGAAGGTCCTCTGGGAGAGCCGCGAGGCATCGACCGGGCAGACCGAGGACGAGCTGGTCGAGCTGCTGGTGCGTGAGATCGAGGAGGCGCGCGGGAAATGTCCCGGCGCCTCGGCCGTCGGGCTGGGCATCCCGGCGACGATCGACCACGACAGGGGCATCGCCGTCTCCGCCGTCAACCTGCCGCTGGAGAACCTGCCGATCCGCGAGCTCGTCACCGGGCGCACCGGCCTGCCCGCCTTCGTTGACAACGACGCGACCGTCGCCGCCCTGGCCGAGCACCTCTACGGCGCCGCGCGCGGCGCCGAAAACGCGGTGATGCTGACGATCGGCACCGGGATCGGCGGCGGTCTGATCCTCGGCGGCGAGGTCTACCGCGGCTCGACCGGGGCGGGCGCCGAGCTCGGCCACGTGGTGATCGAGGCCGACGGCCCGCCCTGCCAGGGCAACTGCCCCGGCCGCGGCTGCGTCGAGACGCTGGCGTCCGGGACGGCGCTGGGCCGCGAGGCCCGGGCGGCCGCCGAGCGGGAGCCGGGCTCCGCCCTGGGGGCGATGCTCGCTGCCGGCGAGACGGTCGACGGCAAGGCCGTGACGGAGGCGGCGCTGGCCGGGGACCCGACGTCCCGCGGGGTATTCGACCTGGTCGGCTCGCGGCTCGGGGTCGCCCTGACCAGCTTCGCCAACATCTTCGAGCCCGAGGTGTTTGTGATCGGCGGCGGCGTGATCGCCGCCGGCGATCTGCTGCTCGACCCCGCCCGCCGCGTTTTGGCCGAAAGGGCGCTGCCGCCGATGAAGCGCATCCCGGTCGTCGCCGCCGAGCTGGGGCCGGACGCGGGCATGATCGGCGCCGCGGCGATGGCGCGGATCGAGCTGGAGCGAGGGAAGGGCTGATGCCGGGGGAGCTGATCGTCTGCCCGACGCCGATCGGCAACCTCGACGACGTCACCCCGCGGGTCCGCGACGCGCTGGTCGCCGCTGACTGGATCGCCTGCGAGGACACCCGGCGCACGGGCGGCCTGCTCGACAAGCTCGGCATCCGGCCGGCGCCGCCGCTGATCTCCAACCACGAGGGCAACGAAGGCCCGCGGGCGACCGAGCTGGCGCAGCGGATCGAGCGCGGCGACACCGTGGCCCTGGTCTCCGACGCGGGCATGCCGGCGATCTCCGACCCCGGCTACAAGCTGATCCGCCGCTGCATCGAACGCGACCTCGACGTCACCGTCCTGCCCGGCCCCTCGGTGGTGCCGGTGGCCCTGGTCGCCTCCGGCCTGCCCACCGACCGCTGGCGCTTCGAGGGCTTCCTGCCCAAGCGCTCCGGGGAGATGGAGCGGGTGCTGCGCTCGGCCGAGACTGTGGTCGCCTTCGAGTCGCCGCGCCGCGTGGGGGAGTCGCTGGCGGCGCTGGCGGCAATCGCCCCCGACCGGCCCGCGGCCGTCTGCCGCGAGCTGACCAAGATGCACGAGGAGATCGCGCGCGGCTCACTCGCCGAACTGGCGCGCCGCTTTCGCGGCGACGTCAAGGGCGAGATCGTCCTGGTGATTGGCCCGGCCGCCTCCGAAGACCACGATCACGACATCAGCTTCGCCGTCGACGCCCTGCGCCACCTGGTCCAGTCCGGCGCCCGCCCCCGCGCGGCCGCCAGCGTCGTCGCCGCCCTGACCGGGACGCGGGCAAACGACCTCTACCGGGCGCTCACCGGCCGCGAGCCGCGCCGGTGAGCGCGTGGCGCTGCGCATCTCTGCGTCCTCGGTCGCTTGCGTTCGGAGCACGCGGCGCTCGCTGCGTCCTTGACCTGCTTGGCCACGCGCACACCGGCTAGGGATAGCCTGGAGAAACGTGTCGTACTACGTCACCACGCCGATCTACTACGTCAACGCCGAGCCGCACCTCGGGCATGCGTACTCGACGATGGCGGCCGACGTGCTCGCGCGGCACATGCGCCAGCGCGGCGAGGACGTCTTCTTCCTGACCGGCACCGACGAGCACGGCGAGCCGATTGAGACTGCGGCCGAGCGCGAGGGGATCTCGCCGCAGGAGCTGGCCGACCGCAACGCGGCCAAGTTCGAGGCGATGGGGCCGATCATCGGCGCCACCAACGACTTCTTCATCCGCACCTCGGACCCCCGCCACAAGGCGAAGGTCGCCGAGATCATGCAGCGGGTCTACGACAACGGCTGGGTCAGCAAGGGCACCTATGAAGGCTGGTACTGCCCGCGCTGCGCCGACTTCAAGACCGAGCGCGAGCTCGGCCCCGGCAACACCTGCGCGATCCACGAGATCCCGCTGGAGAAGGTGCGCGAGGAGAACTGGTTCTTCCGGCTCTCCGCCTTCCAGGCCCAGCTCGAAGGCCTCTACGAGGAGCGGCCCGACTTCGTCGTCCCCGAGTTCCGCCGCAACGAGGCGGTCTCGTTCATCAAGGGCGGCCTCGAAGACGTCTCGCTCTCGCGGCCGGCCCTGAAGTGGGGGCTGCCGCTGCCCTGGGATCCGGAGCAGCGGATGTACGTCTGGTTCGACGCTCTGCTCAACTACGTCACGGCGCTGACCTTCGCCCACGAGGGGGAGGACCTGACCGAGCGCTTCTGGCCGGCCAGCCTGCACGTGCTGGCCAAGGACATCCTCAAGTTCCACGCGGTGATCTGGCCCGCGCTCTGCATGGCCGCCGACCTCGAGCCGCCGCGGCGGATGACGATCCACGGCTACCTGCTGATGGGCGAGAAGAAGATGTCGAAGAGCCTCGGCAACGTGCTCGACCCCTTCGAGGTGATCGAGCGCTTCGGCGCCGACGCGCTGCGCTTCTACCTCTTCCGCGAGGTCAGCTTCGGCCAGGACGGCTCGATCTCGACCGCCGGCTTCGAGGCCCGCTACGAGACCGAGCTCGCCAACGACTTCGGCAACCTGGCCAGCCGCGTGCTGGCGATGGTCGAGCGCTACCGGGCCGGCGTCGTGCCGCCCGCCGGGGTCGACGCGGTGCTCGCCGAGGACTTCGAGGGCGCCGTGCCGCGCTTCTGCGAGCTGCTGGACCGGGCTGAGCTGACGCAGGCGCTGGAGGTGGCCTGGGCCCTGGTGCGGCGCCTCAACCGCTACGTCGAGGAGACCCAGCCCTGGGTCCTGGCCAAGGACGAGGCCGACCCCGAGCGGCTCGACGAGGTCCTCTACAACCTGGTCGAGGGCCTGCGGGTGACGACCCTGCTGCTGGTGCCCTACCTGCCGCGCACGGCGGAGCACCTGCTCGCGACCCTGGGCGAGGACTCGCGCGAGCTGGCCGAGCTCGGCTCGCGCTCCGGCGGCCAGTCCGTAGAGCGCGTCCCCCCGCTCTTCCCGAGGATCGACTAAACCAGCGCGTCGGGGCTCAGCTGGCCGGGCGCGGTGTAGCCGCATAGGGCCATCGTCAGGTCGAGCTCCGCCAGGATCATCTTCAGCACGGTTTCGACCCCGGCCTGGCCGTCGAGTGCGAGGCCCCAGACGTAGGGGCGGCCGAGGCAGACGGCGTCGGCGCCGAGGGCGAGCGCCTTGATCACGTCCGAGCCGCTGCGCACGCCGCTGTCGAAGAGGATCGCGAGGTCCTCTCCAACCGCCTCGGCGATCGCCGGCAGGGCGTCGAGCGAGCCGATCGCGCCGTCGACCTGGCGGCCGCCGTGATTGGAGACGACGATGCCGTCGACGCCGCGCCGCACCGCCTCGCGAGCGTCGTCGGCGTGCTGGATGCCCTTGATCACGAGCGGCAGCTCGGTCACCCCGCGCAGCCACTCGAGGTCATCCCAGTTGAGCGACGGGTTCGAGAGCACGCCGAGGTAGTGGCCGGTGGCGGCACCGAGATCCTCCTCGGGCGTCTTCTCGAGGCCGGCGCGGAAGACCGGGTCCTGGAGGTAGTTGGCGTTGCCCGAGCCTTCGAGGAAGGGGAGCCAGGCCTGCTGCAGGTCGCGCGGCTTCCAGCCCGGCAGGAAGGTGTCGACCGTGAGGACGATGGCGCCGTAGCCGGCGGCCTCGGCGCGGCCGACGAAGCTCTCAACCAGGCCGCGGTCGCTGGCCCAGTAGAGCTGGAACCAGCGCGGCGAATCTCCACCCGCCTCGGCGATCTCCTCCATCGTGAAATGGGAGGCGGTACTGGCGATCATCGGCAGGCCGAGGCTCGCCGCGGCACGAGCCGTCGCCTTCTCGCCGTCGGCGTGGACGACCTTCTGCACGCCGATCGGCGCCAGCAGCAGCGGCGCCGGCAGCGCTGCGCCGAGCACGGTGGTGGAGAGATCGCGGGTGGCGACGTCGCGCAGCATCCGCGGCACGATCCGGTGGCGCTCGAAGGCGGCCCGGTTGGCGTCCATGGTTCCGTGGCTGCCGGCGCCGGCGAAGACGTAGTTGGCGGCGCGGTCGTCCATCGCCTCCTCGGCGAGCCGCTCGAGCTCGGCGACCGGCACCGGGATCGCCGGCGTCTCACCCCCGAGGCCGCGGGCGTAGATCTCACGGTAGTAGTCGGCGAAATCCGCCATGCGCGGCAAAGGCTATCCCGGCGAGCTGCCGATGCCACTGTCAGAGATTCGTTGAGTATTCGGCCTTTCCAATGAATTCTACTCATTTCTAGGTACTAATTTCCTAGATCAAATGCCGGTCCCCCTTGCCGGGGTGGCCGGGGGGAGAGAGGTTCCCGCGCATGGAGACAAACGCCGTATTTCTCAATCCCGTTCGCCGTCAGCTGCGCATCGCGCCGGCTGCCGTACTCGCCGCCCTCGCGGTGCTGCTCGCCGCCTTCTGCGGGTCCGCAGCCGCGAAACGGCACTCGCTGGTCGGCGGGGACGGAAAGATCCACGCCTGCTATCGGGTCAAGGGCAAGCCGAAAGGCGCCCTGAGGGTGGTTCGCAGCCCGCGCGCTCACTGCCGACGGGGCGAGCGCAAAGTGGCCTGGAGCGTCGCCGCTGGCTCCAGCGCTCCCGGCTCGGGAGGCCAGGCGGGCTCCGAGGGCCAGGCGGGCGCCGGCGGAGCCAGTGGGACGAGTCCCAGCGAAGCGGCGCTGAAAGCCCAGATCGGCGCCCTCTCGCTGAAGGTCGAAAGCCTCGAAAACTTGCTCGCCGGGCTCAACGGCGGCGACCTGAGCGGCCTGCTCGGCCGGGTGAACAGCCTGGAAGGGGTCCTCGAAGGGGTCGACAACGAAGGCCTGACGCACGCCGTCGGAGCGGTCCAGGGCCTCAGCGGGACCGAGCTGGCCGAAGCGGTCGGCTCCGTCGCGCTGCTCGACGAAGTGTGCTCCCAGACCGAAGAACTCACCGGCCGGTCAAACGCGCTGCTCGGCTTTCTCGACACGCTCGATGCGCTCAACGTGCTGTCCCTGCCGGTCGCGCTCCCGGCATTCACCAGCGTCTGCCCGGCACCGTAGCCGCGCACCGCGCCCTGCAGACGGCCCGCTCCCCTCGGGGCGCGGGCCGTTTCCCGTTCGGGGGGCGCGGATAGGCTGGAGCGCGGTGATCGATTCCCACACCCACCTCTTTCTCTGCGAGCGGCCCGAGGACGAGGTCGTCGCGGCCGCGGTCGAGGCCGGGGTCGTGCGGATGCTCAACGTCGGACTCGACGCCGAGTCGAATCGGCTGGCGATCGCGGCCACCGAGCGCCACGAGAGCGTCTTCGCCACCGTCGGCTGCCACCCGACCGAGGCGATGGGATTCGACGACGCCCGGGCCGCTGAGATCGCCCGGCTCGCCGCCGAGAGCCCGAAGGTGCGGGCGATCGGGGAGACCGGGATCGACTACTACCGCGAGTCGGCGAGCCCGGCCGACCAGCGCCGCGCCTTCGAAGCCCAGATCGAGATCGCCCGCGGGCGCCGGCTGCCGATCGTGATCCACGCTCGCGACCCAGACGGGGAGACCGGCGCCGTCGACGACGTCTTCGAGATCCTCGATGCCCGCGGCGAGGGCGTCGCCGTGATCCTGCACTGCTTCCTCGCCCCCTGGCGGGTGCAGGACGCGATCGACCGCGGCTGGCACTGCTCCTTCTCGGGGATCGTCACCTTCCCCAGCGCCGGGGAGCTGCGCGAGGCGGCGGCGGCGCTGCCCGACGAGCTCGTCCTGGTCGAGACCGACGCCCCCTACCTGGCGCCGCAGCCTGTGCGCGGCAAGCCGAACGAGCCCGTCCACGTCGTCTCCACCGCCGAGGTCGTCGCCGAGGCCCGCGGCGTCTCCTACGCCGAGCTGGAGCGCACGGTCGAGGCCAACGCCCGGGCCCTGTTCGGCTGGTAGCCGGTGGTCCGCCTCGGGCAGAACTTCCTCGCCGACCCGAACCTGCTCGATGCGATCGTCCGCGACGCCGGCTTGGAGGCGGGAGACGTGGTGCTCGAGGTCGGCGCCGGGGAAGGGGTGCTGAGCGAACGGCTGGCCGGTGCGGCCGCCCACCTGCACGTCGTGGAGATCGACCGGCGTCTGGAGCCGGCGCTGGCGGCGCTGGAGGAGCGGCCGAACGTCGACCTGCACTGGGCCGACGCGATGGACCTCGACCTCGCCGGCCTCGAGCCGGCGCCGACGGCGGTCGTCGCCAACCTTCCCTACTCGGTGGCGACGCCGCTGATCCTGCGCACGATCGAGGAGCTGCCATCGGTCGGGCGCTGGACGGTGATGGTGCAGCGTGAGATCGCCGACCGGCTGCGCGCCGCGCCCGGCAGCCGCACCTACGGATCGCCGAGCGTCCTCGCCCAGCTCGCCTGTGAGGTGGGGATGCTGCGCAAGGTCGACCCGGCCGTCTTCAAGCCGCGGCCACGGGTCGAGTCGGCGATCCTCGCATTGCGGCGCACGGGGCCGGCCGCCGACCCGGCGACGCGCGAGCTGGTCCGCGCAGCCTTCGCCCACCGACGCAAGGCGCTGGCCCGCTCGGTCGAGCACGTTCGGCCGGGCTCGCTGGCCGCGACACGGGCGGCGCTCGAGGACCTCGGCCTGCCCCCCGACGCGCGCGCCGAGGCGCTCTCGCCCGACGATTTCGCCGCGCTATCGGCGAAGCTGCGTCCCAGCGAGTAAGCCGCGCCGCCCAACCCGATGCAGATCCACGCCCCCGCCAAGCTCAACCTCTGCCTCTACCTCGGGCCCCGCCGCGAGGACGGCCTGCACGAGCTTTGCTCGATTTTCGAGCCGCTGGCGCTGGCCGACCTGATCACGCTTCGGACTTTGACCCCACCAGAAGGGGGTCAAAGTCGGATGGGCGCCGGGCTCGACGAAGTCGTCTGCCCGGGGGTCGAGGGAGAGAACCTGGTCGCGCGGGCGCTCGCCGCGCTGCGGAAGCGTGGCTGGCGCCGCCCGCCGCTGCGGGTCGAGGTCGAGAAGCGCATCCCGGTCGGCGCCGGGCTCGGCGGCGGCAGCGCCGACGCGGCGGCGATCCTCCGTCTGGCCGCTGGAGAGGTCACGGACCTCGAGCAGATCGCGGCAGCGCTTGGCGCCGACGTGCCCTCGCAGCTGAGGCCGGCTCTGGCTCTGGTGCGAGGGGCGGGGGAGAGGATCGAGCCGCTGCCGAAGCCGAAGCCGCACGCCGTGGTCCTGCTGCCCGGCGGCGGCGGGCTCGCCACCGCCGCGGTCTTCGCCGAGGCGGATCGGCTCGGCCTCGGTCGCGCCGACGAGGAGCTCGAGGAGCTGGCGCGGCGCCTGCGCGCGGCGGCAGGCGCCGGCGCCTCGCCGCTCGCTTTCCGGGAGCTGCTCGTCAACGACCTCGAGCCGGCCGCTCGCTCGCTGCGGCCCGACATCGGCGACGCTCTCGACGCGCTGCGTGGCGCCGGGGCCACGCACGCGTTGCTCACGGGCTCCGGCCCGACCGCCTTCGGGCTCTTCGACACCCTGGCGGCGGCGCACGAGGCCGCGGACGCGCTGGATCGCGACGACGCGATCGTCTGCGAGGCGGGCAACGAGCGCGCAGCGAAGGAGCGAGATAGCCGGTGACGATGAGCGCGACTGAGCGAAGCGCGAAGGCGGTGTTCCTGCCGTGAAGCTGCCGGGCGAGGGGGGAGGCAATCGCAAACGCCTGCTGCTGGCGCTGCTCGCCGCCGCGGTCGCCTTCGGCTACTACATGCTCAGCCGCCAGCTCGGCCACATCGACCTGCAGGGGCTGCTCGAAGACGTCTCCAACACGCTCGGCGCCTGGACCTACCTGCTGGTTGGCCTCTTCGCCTTCGCCGAGACCGGCGCCTTCGTCGGCCTCGTCGTCCCCGGCGAGACGGTGATGCTGCTTGGCGGCGCCGTCGCCGGCCAGGGCGCGATCGACATCTATCTGCTGATCGCGATCGCCTGGTTCTCGGCCTGGGCCGGCGACACGACCAGCTTCTTCGTCGGCCGCCGGCTCGGACGCGAGTTCGTGCTCAAGAACGGGCCGCGCTTCGGCATCGGCCACGAGCGCTTCGAAAAGGTCGAGGACTACTTCTCCCGCCACGGCGGCAAGACGATCTTCATCGGCCGCTTCATCAGCCTCGTGCGTGCCTTCGCGCCGTTCATCGCCGGCAGCTCGGGGATGCGCTACCGCGCCTTCGTCCCCTACAGCGTCCTCGGCACCGGGCTCTGGGCCAGTGCCCACATCCTGGTCGGCTACTTCTTCTCGCGCAGCATCGAGAGCGCCGCCAAGTACGCCGGCCGCGGCGCCTTCGTCCTCGCCACCACGATCGTCGTCGTCGGCGGCGCGGTCTTCCTCGTCCGCCACTTCCGCGTCGAGGGGAACCGGCGCGCCGCGGTGCGCTGGATGGAGGGCCATGGGGCGACGCGCTGGATCGTCGTCCTCTCACGGCGCTTCCGCCCCCAGCTCCAGTTCCTCTGGGAGCGGGTCACGCCGGGCGGCACCTTCGGGCTCGAGTTCACCTCGCTGATGGCGATCTTCGCCGTCGCCTGCTTCGTCCTCGTCTCCTACACCGTGATCGTCAGCGGCCAGCCGGGGCCGACCCCGGGTGACGAAACGGCGATGGAAATCGCCGAACAGCTGCGCGCCGGGTGGCTGGTCGATTTCTTCAAGGCCTTCACCTTTCTCGGCTCCTACCTCGTGCTCGGGCCGCTGGTCCTGCTCGCCGCCGCCCTGCTTGCCGCCGGCCGCCGCTGGCCGGAGTTCTGGGTGCTGCTCGCCGGCGCCGCGATCGTCGTCGTCGGGGTCCACGAGCTGAAGATCGCGATCGACCGGCCGCGCCCCCCGGGCGGCCTGGTCGGGACGTCGAGTGCCTCCTTCCCGAGCGGCCACGCCGCCTACTCGACCTTCTACGTCTGGTTGGCGGTGACGATCGTGATGCGGCTGCGGCCGGGGATGGCGCGCGGCGCCCTGGTCGTCGTGGCCGGGATCTTGCTGACCGCGCTGGTCGGGCTCTCGCGCGTCTACCTCGGCGTCCACTACCTCAGCGACGTCAGCGCCGGCTGGGCGCTGGGCGCCGCCGCCTTCTCCTTTACGGCCGCCGTTGCGCTCACCATCACCACGGTGCGGCAGAATGATCGCCGTGCTGCCGCTGGCGTTGCAGAAGATCGACCATGAGTACCTGCTGTTCGGCGCAGCCGGGCTGGTCAGCCTCGTCGCCTTCGTCAGCCTGATCCTGGTCCCGGCGGTCAGCTCCTACGGTCGGGTCTGGGAGAAGGCCGCCGCCGGCTTCCTCTCGCTTTTCGTCCTCGCCGCCCTCGTCCTGGTCGGCGTCGTCATCGGCCTGGCGGTCGTCTACTACTACAACGACATCCTCAATCTGCTCCACGGCAAGTAGCTGGTAAGGGGCTTTTGCTCAAGGAGAACAGCGGCATTCCCCTGCCATTCTCTGTTGATAATGGCAGGGGATGACGGTGACTTCTAAAGAAGCCGGGACGCTCGACGGGCTCTCCGATGCGGTCGAGTCGGGCGCCGGGCTGCCCGCGGTGGCGCGGGCCGCGGCGAAAGTGCTCGACGCCAGCGTCGTCCTGATCGACCGCTCCAGCGCCGTGCTGGCCGTGGCCGGCGCCTCGCCCGACCAGGAGAAGAAGCTGCTCGCCGGGGGGGAGGGGGTGACGCGGGTCGAGCTGCGCGTCGCCGACAGCGCCGTCGGCGAGCTGCGCTACCGCAGCGCCACCCCGCCGGAGCCGATGATCGCGCGGATGGTGACGACGCTGCTGGCGCTGGAGCTGGAGCGCTCCCGCTCGCCGGAGTGGGAGAGCGAGGAGGTGGCGGGCGCCTTCGTCGCCGCCGTGCTCGGCCGCCAGGTGACCGACCGCGGCGACATCGTCGCCCGCGGCGAGGAGCTCGGCGCCCAGCTCGAGCGGGGGGCCGGGGTCCTGATCCTGCACGCGGCGCCGCGTGCGGCGCAGAGCGGCGACTGGCGGGCGCGGGTCCTGACCCTCGCCCAGCGGGCGCTGCGCTCGCTGGCGCCGGGCTCGCTTGCCAGCCCCGGCGGCGAGGAGGTGGCCGAGATCGCCGTGATCGTCCCCGCCGAGGACGACACCCGGGTCGAGCGAGCCGCCGCCGGCCTGGCGCGGGAGCTGGAGGACGGCCTCGGCGGCTTCCACCTGACGATCGGCCGCAGCCGCCACGCGGGCGACCCGGTCGACCTCTACCGCGCCGGCAACGAGGCCCGCCTGGCGGTGAACGTCGGCGAGGCGGAGGGCCGGCCGCTGCTCGCCTTCGAGGACACCGGCTCCTACCGGCTGCTGCTGCCGGCGATGAGCGAGGACCCGCGGGAGCTGGAGCGCTTCTACGCCGAGACGATCGCGCCGCTCGCCGCCTACGACGACCAGTACGAGACCGAGCTGGTCACGACGGTCGAGGCCTACCTCGACAACGACGGCAACGTCGCCGCGACCGCCAAGCAGCTCTTCACCCACCGCCACACGATCCGCTACCGGCTCGAGCGCGTGAAGGAGCTCTGCGGCCACGACGTCTCCGCCACCGAGGGCCGGGAGAAGCTGGGCCTCGGCCTCAAAACCATGCGGGTGCTGGGCATCGCCTCACCGCGCGGCCCGGCGCTGGAGCCGGGCGCCGAAGCGGGCAAGGTGCCGCGGTCGTCCGAGGAGTAGGCGTCCTCGGTCGGGCTAAGCTTTGGAAGTCCCTTGGGGAGTCGGCTAATGGCAAGCCTCTGACCTTTGGAGTCAGCTATCCCGGTTCGAGTCCGGGCTCCCCAGTCAAAGAGATGGAGCCGCCGCGCCGCAACTTTCTGTCTGAGATGGTTGAGACCATTGCTCGAGGAACGACAACCGTCTCGAGAACCTGCGGATGGTCTGCCCAAACTGCGCCGCTACTCTCGACACCCACTGTGGCAGAGCAGTAGAAAGCCCGCCTCCGTTGCGGAATTGCGCGCGGTGTGGGGAGATGTTTCGCGCCAAGCACCGGAAGTGCGCAAGTGGGCGGTTCTATGAGCGACAGGCTGAACGAGAAGCCGCTGAAGCTGCATCGGCTGAGACGGGTTGATCCCGTCCGCGGAGCGGCTTAGGGTTCGCAACATGGAGATGGGGGCGGTTCAGTTGGATCCGGAGGTCCGCGAGGGCCTGCAGCGCAGCTGGAAGGCGCTGATGGCAGTTGGCATCACCGCGATCGTCATCGGCTGCATCGCGATCCTCGTGCCGGCCGTCGCCTCGGTCGGGACGGCGATCTTCATCGGCTGGGTCCTGGTCATCGCCGGCGCCTTCATGGTCGCCGGCGCCTTCATGGCCCACTCGATCGGCAGCGTGATCCTGCGCCTGCTCTGGGCGCTGCTGACCGTGGTCGTCGGCCTCTGGCTGATCGTCGAACCGCACAACGGCACGCTCACCCTGACCCTGGTGCTCGGCATCTACTTCCTCTTCATGGGCCTGACCCGGATCGCGGTCGCCTTCGCCGGCCGCGGCCAGGAAGGCGCCGGCCTGGTCGGCCTCAGCGGCGTCGCCGGCCTCCTGATCGGCATCCTCGTCCTGGCGAAGTTCCCCAGCAGCGCCGACTGGGCCATCGGCCTGCTCGTCGGCATCGACCTGATCTTCGCCGGCTGGACGCTGACCAGCGTCGCGCTGGTCGGGCGCGATCTCGCGCGCGAAGCCTGACGAGATCGGCGTTTGCGGGGGCCGTGTGCCCCTCCCCGAAAGGCTCCCGGCCAGACGCTCCGAATCTCCGACCCGACCTGCTGCGCAACGGTCTTTCGGGGAGGGGCACACGGCCCCCTCCCGCGCCAATACGATTCAGAGAGTGAGCTCTCCCCTGGTTCTCGTCATGGCGGCGGGGCTGGGGACGCGTATGCGTTCCAGCCTGCCGAAGATGCTGCATCCCGTCTGTGGGCGGGCGATGGTCGCCTGGCCGATCGGGGCCGCGCGCGAGGCCGGCGCCGGTCGCGTCGCCGCGATCGTCTCGCCTGGCGCCGACATCTCCGCCGGCCTCCCCGAGGGGGTCGAGACGGTCGTCCAGCCGCAGTCCGACGGCACCGGAGGCGCGGTCCGGGCCGCGCTGCCGCTGATCGAGGAGGCCGAGACCGTGCTGGTGCTCTCCGGCGACGTGCCCCTGATCTCAGCAGAGACGATCTCCGCCCTGCTCGAGACCCACGCCGCCAGCGGCGCCGCGGCGACGATGCTGACGATCGAGCTCGAAGACCCCGGTTCCTACGGGCGCGTGGTGCGCGACGTGGAGGGGGGAGTCGAGCGCGTGGTCGAGGCGAAGACCGCTGGGGACGCGACCCCTGAGCAGCTGGCGATCCGCGAGGTCAACGCCGGCACCTACGCCTTCCAGGCCGCGCCGCTCGCCGAGGCGCTAGCCGGTCTCTCCAACGACAACGCCCAGGGCGAGTACTACCTGCCCGACGCGCTGCCGGCCCTGCGCGATGCGGGCCACTCGGTCGCCGCCCACCTCGCCGACGACCTCGCGGTGACGATGGGGGTCAACAACCGGGTCGACCTCGCCGCCGTGGAGGCCGAGGGCCGGCGCCGCATCCTCGAGGCCCACATGCTCGCCGGGGTCACCGTCGCCGATCCCGGCTCGACCTGGATCGACGCCGGCGTGACGATCGCCGCCGACGCCCGGATCGAGCCCGGCACCAGCCTGCGCGGCGCCACCGAGGTCGGCGCCGGCTCCACGGTCGGCCCGCTCACCACCCTGATCGACTCGAGGCTCGGCGAGAACGTCGCCGTGCCGCACTCCTACCTGGTCGAGTGCGACGTCGGCGACGGCGCCAGCGTCGGTCCCTTCGCCTACCTGCGCCCCGGCGCCGAGCTCGGGCCCGGCGCCAAGGCCGGCACCTTCGTCGAGGTGAAGAACTCGCGCATCGGCGAGGGCGCCAAGGTGCCGCACCTCGCCTACGTCGGCGACGCCGAGGTCGGGGCCGGCAGCAATCTGGGCGCCGGAACGATCACCGCCAACTACGACGGATTCCGCAAGAACCGGACTCAGATCGGCCGCAACGTCCGCATCGGCGTTGACACGATGCTGATCGCACCTGTAGAAGTCGGCGACGGCGCCTACACTGGCGCTGGCGCAGTGATCAAGAGCGACGTGCCCGAGGGCGCGCTCGCCGTCAGCGAGAACGAGCAACGGAACATCGAGGGCTACGCCGACCGCAAGGCGGCGAAGATGCAAGAGGAGCAAGAGACCCCGTGAGCACGATCGAGGAGCGTCCCCAGGCGGTGCCGACGAGCGCCATCACCCACGACTACTCGAAGCGGCTGATGGTCTTCGGCGGCCGCAGCTCGATGGAGCTGGCCGCCAAGGTCGCCGGCAAGCTCGACGTCGACCTCGGCCAGGTGACGCTGAAGACCTTCGCCAACGGCGAGGTCTACTGCCGCTACGAGGAGTCGATCCGCGGCGCCGACGTCTTCATCGTCCAGTCGACCTGCGCCAACGAACACTCGGACATGACGCCGAACGACGCCCTGATCGAGCTGCTGACGATGATCGACGCGGCCCAGGGCGCCTCGGCTCACCGGATCATCGCCGTCATGCCCTGGTACGGCTACGCCCGCCAGGACAAGAAGTCGGCGCCGCGCGAGCCGATCTCCGCCCGGATCGTCGCCAAGTGCCTGGAGGGGGTCGGCGTCGACCGCGTCCTGACCATGGACCTGCACGCCGGCCAGGTGCAGGGCTTCTTCCACGTCCCGGTCGATCACATGACCGCGATGCCGATGCTGACCCAGTGGTTCGCCGACCAGCACCGCGCCGAGGACCTGGTGATCGTCTCCCCCGACGCCGGCCGGGTCAAGACCGCGCGCAACTTCGCCCGCCGCATCGGCACCCACTGGGCCGTGATGGAGAAGGAGCGCCCCGCCCAGCAGGTGGCCGAGATCGGCTACGTGGTCGGCGACGTGAAGGGCAAGACCGCGGTCCTGGTCGACGACATGATCGACACGGCCGGCACCCTCTGCGCCGCGGCCCAGACCGTGCTCGACGAGGGCGCCGCCCGGGTGATCTCCTGCGCCACCCACGGCGTCTTCTCCGGCCCCGCCTACGAACGGCTCGCCTACGAGAGCTCCGGCATCGAGCAGATCGTCGTCTCCGACACGATCCCGCTGCGCCCCGGCGCCCCGGACAACATCACCGTGCTCTCAACGGCCGGCACGTTCGCCGACTCGATCCGCCGCATCTTCACCGACGACTCGGTCTCCGAGATCTTCGCCGGCGAGAACCAGCTGTTCTGATGCCCGGCGACCTGCGGCTGGTCGGCCACAAGGGCGCCGACCTGATCGCTCCCGGCAACACGGTCGAGAGCTTCCACGCCGCGGCCGAGCACGGCGTCGACACGATCGAGCTCGACGTGCTCTGGCTGCGCGACTCGCACCTGCCGCTCGAGCAGCGGGCCGAGCTCGTCGTTGCCCACGACTGGCACGACGCCGAGCGGCGTGAGCCCCTGACCCTCAGTCAGGCGCTCGACGCCTTCCTCGCCCCGCCGCTGCACGAGGTCGAGATCGACATCGACATCAAGCTGCCCGGGCGCGAGGAGGAGATCGTCGCCGCCCTTCGCGAGCGCGACCTGATCGGCCGGGCGATGGTCTCGACGATGGAGCTCTACTCGCTGGGCCGCATCCTCGAGCTGGAGCCGGCGCTGCGGCGCGGCTGGACCTACCCCAAGGTGACCAAGGACTGGACCTCGAAGCGCTGGGCGAAGCTGCCGATGTTGGCGGCGCTGGTCGCGATGCGCCAGCGCCTGCCCGGCCTGGCGGCCGAGAAGCTGCCCAAGATGGGAGTCGAGTCGATGTGGGTCTACCACCCGCTGGTCAGCCCCCGGCTCGCCCGCATCACCGAGCTCGCCGGGGTAGAGCTGATCGCCTGGACCGTCGACGACCTGCCCCGGATGCGGAAGCTGACCGCGGCCGGCGTCAACGGCCTCGTCTCCAACGACCCCCGCCTCTTCGCCGAGTTGGCGTAGCGCATCCGACCTTGACCCACCCTGGAATGGGTCAAGTTGGATGGGGCATGTCAGATGGTGCCCGGCGTCGCCGTCGGCGGGGCGTTGCGGCCGCCTCGGGTCCTCACGGCGGAGTTGAGCTCCTCGGGGGTGAAGCCGCCGACGGCCTGGTCGTCGAGCGCGAAGCGGTAGAGGGCGACGCCGAAGATGTTGCTGAGGGCGCTGGAGATGAGCATCGAGATCGCCAGGCCGATCACCCCGAGGACCAGCAGCAGGGCGCCAACGAAGCCGGCCGAGGCCCAGACCAGGAAGCCGGCGAAGATCAAGAGCGCCGAGGGCAGGACGCCGAAGAGGAAGACGGCGCCGCCGATCGCGATGTTGCCGGTCACCTGGGCGCCCCAGCGCGACTTGAAGAGGCTGGAGGAGCGCTTCAGCGTCGCGAGGGGGCCGGTGCCCTCGAGCGCGATCACGGGCACGGCGAGGAAGGTGATCAGCGACCAGCCGACGGCGAGAAGGCGGCCGACGATCTGGCCGGCGGCGCCCTGGTTCTCGAGGGCGCTGAGCACGAGGCCGATCGCGGTCGAGACGGCGGCCCAGCCGGCGATCTGTGAGATGCGCGTGCGCGCCACGGCGAGCCCCTCGCCGACTCCCGCCTCCTGGCCCCTGAAGATCATGTCGGCGGCGGCGGCGAGGCCGACGCTGAAGTAGGTGCCGATCACGGCCAGCAGGTAGAAGCCGATCACCGCCACGGCGCCGCCGAAGACGGTCTGGTCGTCCTCGATCAGGTAGAGCCCGGGGCCGACGACGACGATGGCGCAGACGATCGTCGCCGCGCCTCCGTAGAGCGGGAAGCGCAGCAGCTCCGGGTTCGCCCGCAGCACGGCCCAGCTTTTCTTCGTCAACTGCCAGCCGCGTTTGATCCTGCTCATCGCTGCTCTCCTTCCAGGGACCGCTCGACTATCGGCATCTGCATCACGCCTCTTCCCTCGAAGTACTCCCACTCCTGCTCGCCGAGCGGGGTCGAGGGCGGGTCGGCGTAGATCCACTCGCGCATGATCCGGTGCCAGTTGCGCTTTGCCCGCAGCTGGCCGAGCACCGCGACGACGCCGATTTCCATCCGCCGCCCCATCAGCTCCTCGGCCGGCATCGACTCGCGCCGCATCAGGTCGTAGTACTCCGAGCGCGGGTCGTTGGTCGACTCGATGATCTTCATCACCCGTTTGGCGCTGATCTCGATCTCGCGGTCTTCGACGAACCAGCCGCTGACCGCGAGCATGTGCTCGATCAGCCTTTCGGCGTCGAGCTTGGACGGGTTCTTGATGAAGCCGATCTCGTGCAGGGCGTCGCGGAAGGCCTCGGGGTCGTTGTGGAAGGCGGCGTCGATCGTGCGCTGCTCGAGCACGATCTGCTCGTGCGTGAGTTTCTTCGTCATGCCGAAGTCGAGGAAGGCGACGCGGCCGTCGGGCATCAGGATGTAGTTGCCGGGGTGGGGGTCGGCGTTGAAGTGGCGCAGGTGGTAGATCGAGCCGAAGCTGCCGCGGAAGACGATCTCGCCGAAGCGGCTGCGCTCCTCGTGCGGCAGCTCCTTGACCTGCTCGAAGCCGATCCCCTCGACCAGCTCGGTGACCAGCACCCGGCGCCGCGAGAGCCGCACGATCACGTCGGGCACGTAGATGAAGGGGTGGTCGCGGTAGGCGCGCGAGAAGCTGCGCTGGTTCTGCGCCTCGTACTCGTAGTCGAGCTCCTCCATCACCCGCTCGCGCAGCTCCGCTGCGATCTCCTTGGCGTCGAGGCCGGGGGCGAGGGCGCGGGCGAGGCGGACGATCGTGCCGGCGTTGCGCAGGTCGGCGTCGAGCGCCTCGGCGATGCCGGGGTACTGGATCTTGACCGCGACCTTGCGCCCGTCGAGCAGCTCGGCGCGGTGCACCTGACCGATCGAGGCGGCGGCGAAGGCCTCCTGCTCGAACGAGGCGAACATCTCGTCGAGCGGCTCGCCGTCCCACTCCTCCTCGAGCACCTTCTCGACCTTCTCCCAGGGCATCGCCGGCGCGTCGGTGCGCAGCTTGGCCAGCTGCTCCTGGTAGATCTCGCGGTACTCGTCGGGGATGAACTCGGTGTCGATGAAGGAGGCGAACTGGCCGAGCTTCATCGCCGCGCCCTTCATCTGGCCCAGGGCGCCGACCATCTTCATCGCCGTCTCGATGTGGCGCTGCTCGAGCCGCTCCCTGCTCGACTCCTCCGAGCGGCCAACGTTGGTCGCCTTTGTGCCGGCGTAGCGGGCCCCCTGCACGCCGACGATCGAGCCGAGCTTGGCCGAGCGGCGCATGCGGCCCTTGGGGATCTTCGAGCCCTCGCTCACGCGTCCTAGGTTGCCACAGGTTCCGATTTCGCCTCTTTCTCTATCCTCTCCCGTCCGGATGGCCCGTGGACGCGAAACACTGAAGGCAGCACCCCGCACCGAGTTCGGCTCGAGGACCTCCCGCCGGCTGCGCCGCGACGGCCTCGTGCCGGGCGTCGTCTACAGCGGCGGGGCCGAGGCGCGCGCCTTCCAGGTCGCCGAACGCGACGTCCGCAACGTGCTCGGCGAAGGCGCCGCGCTCTTCGACCTCGAGATCGAGGGCGGCGGGGCCGTCCCGGTCGTGGTCAAGGAGCAGCAGCTGCACCCGGTGCGCGGAAGCCTCCAGCACATCGACCTGCAGGAGGTGCGGCTCGACGAGGCGATCCAGGCCGAGGTCACGATCGAGCTCGAGGGCGCCGACAGCGCCCCGGGCGTCAAGGGCGGCGGCGTGCTCGAGCACGTCACCCGCGAAGTCACGGTCGAAGCGCTGCCCGCCGAGATCCCGGACCGGATCGTCGCCGACGTCTCGGCGATGGAGATCAACGACACCCTTCAGCTCTCGTCGCTCGTCGTGCCCGAGGGCGTCACCCTCGTGGCCGACGACCTCGACGAGGTGACGATCGCCACGCTTTCGCCGCCGCGGGTCGAGGAAGAGCCCGAGCCCTCCGTCGAGGAGGAGGCCGAGCTGGTCGGCGAGGAGGGCGAGGCCGCCGCCGACGAGGGTGGCGAGTCCGAGGGCGACTCGGGCGACTCCGGCGGGGATTAGCCCTGTCGATCTTTCGCCGCCGCCGCGATGAGCACGGCGAGGGCGAGAAGGCGGGCGATCGCATCCTGATCGTCGGTCTCGGCAACCCCGGCGAGCGCTACGCGGCGACGCGCCACAACATCGGCTTCGAGGTCGCCGCCGAGCTGGCGCGGCGCTGGGACCTGCCGCGGCCGAAGCGCAAGTTCGGCGGACTGCTCGCCGAAGGCCGGGCGGGACCGGGCGGCTCTCGGGTCGCGATCCTGCTGCCGCAGACGCAGATGAACGCCTCCGGCGACTCGGCCGGGCCGGCGCGCGGCTCGCTGAAGGCGCCGCTCGAGCGGACGGTCGTCCTCCACGACGAGATCGACCTGCCCTTCGGCGAGGTGCGGACCAGGCTCGGCGGCGGGCTGGCCGGCCACAACGGGCTCAAGAGCCTCAAGCGCGGCTTCGGCGACGCAGATTTCTGGCGGGTCCGGATCGGGGTGGGGCGGCCCGACTCGACCGACCCGGAGGTCGTCGCCTCCTACGTGCTCTCGCGCTTCCGCGAGCCGCGCGGGGAGGTCGAAGCGCTGATCGGCGCCGCCGCCGACGAGGCCGAGCGGCTCGTCGGGCAGCTTGACGAATAGATTCCCGCGCGTGAGCGAGGCAGGCGCGGTGACGAGCTACGAGATCGACCCCCAGGGCGTTGCGATTCTGCGCCTGCAGCGGCCCAAGTCCCGCAACGCGATCGACACCCAGATGCTGCTCGAGCTGCTCGAGCACATCGCCGTGGCGCGCGGCGACGAGGCGGTGCGGGTGCTGGTCTTCAGCTCCGCCGACCACATGGGCTTCTCGGCCGGCGCCGACGTCAAGGAGGAGCTCGACGCGGAGGGCAAGGTCCGCCGTATGCAGCTCTTCGCCGACGTCTACGACCAGATCGTCGCCTTCCCCAAGCCGACGATCGCCAGCTGCCACGGCGACGTGGTTGGCGGCGGCGCCGAGATCGCCGTCGCCTGCGACATGCGCATCGGCGGCTCCAATCTGCGCATGCGCTTCCCCGGCGCGGCGCTGGGCGTCCCCGTCGGCCCGGCCCGGCTGGTCACCCTCTGCGGCCTCGCCGCCGCCAAGTACCTGCTGCTCTCCTCGCGCACGATCGGCGCCGACGAGGCCCTGCGCTTCGGGCTTGTCAACCGCGTCGCCCCGGCCGCGGCGACCGAGGAATCGGCCCTGGACCTGGCCGCCGAGGTGGCCGCCCACCCGCCCGAGGCGGTCGCCCGCCTGAAGGCGATGCTGCACGAGTGGGACGACGTCGTCGGCCGCTCGGCCCGCGAGGGCGAGGGCCAGGTCGAGTGGCAGCGCAGCGGGCCTGGCCTGCCGTTCAGCGGCTAGCTCGTTTGGCTGGCGGAACTTGCGCGATCGCCGCCGCGCTGGATAGGGTCGCGGCTCTGCCCCGTCCGCACCCCTGCCCAGGAGGGTCGCTTGAAAGTTCTCGTCTCAGTCCTGCTTGCTGCCGGCTGCCTGCTCGTCTTGCCCGGCACTTCGATGGCGGTCGTGTACACCGTCGACAGCACGCTCGACGAACCGGATGCCAACCCCGGCACCGGTGGCTGTCTCACGGCCGGCGGGAAATGCACGCTGCGGGCCGCGATCCAGGAGTCGAACGCCTCGACTCTCGTCGTTGACGAAATCCACTTCGACGGGACCTTCAACGGCCAGCTCGCCGACACCGTGACGCTGACCAACGGCCTGCTGCCGGCGATCACGAACCCGGTCGGCGTCAACGCGGGCTCGTCGTGCACGACGCAGGCGGGACAGGGTGGCCCGTGCGCCGGCCTCGAAGCCGCTGGCCTGAGCTACGGTCTCAGCGTCGACGACACCAACACGGTGGAAATCGCCGGTCTGGCAATCACCGGTGCGACCACCGGGATCAGGGTGGTCAACAGTTCGCAAACCTTCGTCTCCCACGGCAACTGGCTCGGGCTGAAGCTCAACGGCAGCAACGGCAGCGGCGCCAATACCGGGATCTGGCTCGATCCCGACTCGAACGGAGCGACGATCGGTGGCATCGAAACAGCGGACCGCAACGTCTTCGCCAACAGCGCCGCCGAGGGCCTCGACATCGAAGGGGCCGACAACACCAAAGTGCGGGGCAACTACTTCGGCGTCAAAGCGGACGGTGTCACGAAAGCCGCCAACGGAAGGGACATCGAGCTCACCGATACGGCCGCGTTCGCGGCTACCGGCAACGAAATAGGCGACACGATCGCCGGCGCCGCCGCCCCCTGCGACAGTGTCTGCAACCTGATCTCCGGCGCGACCACGGCGGGCATCAACCTGCAGGGCGACGGTGGCAACGAGAAACCCGCCACCGGACCGACGACGATTCGCGGCAACTTCTTTGGGCTCAACGCCGCTGGCACAGCCGCCGTCGCCAACGAACAGTACGGCGTCTACGTCGGCGAAGCGAGCGATGTCACCATTGGCGGTCCTACCGGCGGTGACGTCAACTACATCGCCGGGGGCGGGGCTGGGATCTACCTCACGAACGGGGAAGGCCTCAAAGTCCTCAACAACCTGATCGGCTCCGGCCCGGTCGCCACCAACCTCACATCGCCCTCGCAGACGGGGATATTCCTGCTCTGCCTCGAGAACGACAATCCCGCCCTGCTCTTCGGCAACACGATCAAGATGGAAGGTGGGGTCGGTATCGAGGCGCGGTTCGGCGGTGCCGAACTCATCTTCAACTCTATTTTGAGCGCGGAAATCGGGATCCTGACCGAGGTCGCGCCGGGCCCAGCTGGGGCCAACCTGATCGAAGACAACACAATCGAAGAATCGAGCGCCAACGGCATCCGCATCGAAGACGAAGGCAACCTGGTCTTCGGCAACTCGATCGTCAAATCGGGCGCGGCGGGAGTTCGCCTCCAGGCTCCGGCTGCGTTCCTCCACGCCGACAAAAACAAGATCGGCGGCAACACGACCGATCGCGAAAACAGCATCAGCGAAAGCGGCGGCGACGCGATCGAGATAGACAACACGGGCGAGGAAGAAGCGAGCCAGAACGAAGTCGCCCGCAACAGGGGCAACAAAAACGCCGGTCTCTTCATTGACTTGATCGGGGCCACGACCAACGGCGGGATCCAGCCACCGGCGTTTGCGACCTCGATCCAGTCGAGCGCCAGTGGAACCGGGGCGCAGGCCGGTGCGACGGTCCGGGTCTTCCGCAAGAAAGCTGCCGAAGCGGGCGAGCTCGAATCGTTCCTCGGCGAAGCGGTCGCCGACGGCAGCGGCAACTGGCAAGTCGCCTATCCCGGCCAGATTCCAGTTGGCACGATCGTCGCCGCTACCCAGACGAGCACAGCGGGCGGAACCTCGGAGCTGGCCTTCGCGAAAGCCGAGCCGGACCCGGCGAAAAAAGGCGGCGAGAAAAAAGAACCCGACGTGATCGTCGACCCGGCCTGCGCCTTCACCGCCGGCAAGTGTCGCTGGCCGGAAACCATCATCACCGGCGCGCCCAAAGCCAAGACCCACGCGACCACGGTCAAGTTCAGGTTCAACTCGGATATGCCCGGCGCGAAGTTCGAATGCAGGCTGGACCGCCAGAAATTCAAGCCCTGCAAATCGCCGAAGACCTACAAAGGGCTGAAGTCCGGCAAGCACGTCTTCAAGGTGCGGGCGTTCAAGGGAAAGAGCGTCGATCCAACCCCGGCGAAGCGGAAGTTCAAGATCCTGAAGTAGCGGCGGCCTCGCCGACCCCGATCGCCGCCGCCATGATCGAGATCTGGGGGTTGACCCCGGGGCAGCTGGGCAGGATCGAGCCGTCGGCGACCCAGACTCCGTCGACGCCGCGCAGGCGGCCCTCGGGGTCTACGGGGTGACGGGCCGGGTTTGAGCCCGCCGCCGCCGTCCCGGTCGGGTGGAAGGCGGCGAGGCGCAGGCGGCGGACGTCGAGGCGCTCGATCGCGCTTCCGAGCTCGGCCTCGGAGCGCACCCCGGGTGCGCCGCCGCCGAGCTCGACCTCCCTGGCGCCGGCCGCGAGCATCACCCGCGCCATTGCCTCGATGCCGACCGTTAGGCGCCGCTCGTCCGCCTTGGCGAGCGGGTAGTGGACGATCGGCGCGCGGCTGCCGAAGACCCGGCCCGAGGGCTCGTCGGCGATCATCGCGCCGAGCGTCGCGGTGTTGGCCGCGCGCTCGAGGCGCCCCATCAGGTGAGTGCCGTAGCCCGGCGCGGAAACCGCACCCATGCCCGGTGGCGTCGAGGTTGCCTCGATCAGGACGCCGTCGCTCTCGTGCAGCCGCTTGATGCCGACGCTCTGCATCACCCCCCGCCAGGCGACCACCTCCTCCTCGAAGGTGGCGGTGATGCCGGTGGCGGGATGGATCGAGAGGTTGCGCCCCATTCTGGGGTGGCGGCCGAGGCCGCTGCGGCGCAGCAGCGGCGGGGTCGGAATCGCGCCGCCGGCGACGACGACGAGCGGCGCGGAGATCGTCACGTCGCCGCCATGCGTTCGCTTCGCCTGGACCCCCGAGGCGCGGCCGTCCTCGACCAGGACCCTGCTGACGTGGAGCCCGGTGACGATCCGCGCGCCCGCCGCGCAGGCCTGGGGCAGTGCGTTGAGGTGGACACCGCCCTTGGCGTTGTTCGGGCAGCCGATCGCGCACTGGCAGGCGCCACGGCAGCCGGTCGCGTTGCGGCGCAGCGGCGCGCTCTCCCAGTCGAGCGCCGCGGCGCCCTCGAGCGCCAGTTCTCCGTTGCGGCCGAGCACGTCCATCGAGGCCGGCGCGACGCCGATCGTCGCTTCGGCGTCCGCGACCCGCGGTCCGAGCAGCTCGGGCTCGGCCAGGGCCAGGCCGTGCTCCCGCCACCAGGCCGTGACCACCGCCCTGGGGGGCGGGAAGCAGGTGCCCGAGTTGATCACGGTCGTGCCGCCGACGGCGCGGCCCAGCGGCAGCGCGATCGGCGGGTTGCCGAGCGCCATCGTCGTGCCCGCGTCGCGATAGATCGAAGCGAAGCGGTCAAGTGGATGCGACTCGCGGATCCGCTCCACGGTCCAGCGCTCGCCTTCCTCGACGATCACGGTGTCGAAGCCGGCCCGGGCCAGCTCCCGGGCCGCGAAGGCGCCGCCGGCGCCGGAGCCGATCACGACGGCGTCGCAGCGCGTGGCCTGCGGCCACTCCGACGCGGGGCCGATGCTCATCGCCTGGTCGGGCTGCGAAGGCTCGTGGCGCGAGCCGACCGCGGCGATCTCGGCCGCGTAGGCATCGGCGCCGCTGGCGAGCAGGACGATCGACTTGACCGCGTCGATCGCCGGCGAGCCGCCGAGGCGGCCGACTTCCGCCAGAAGCGCTTCGCGTCGCCGCGGGGGAAGTGCTCCGAGCCGGCGACCGGTGCGAGCGAACGAGAACGCCTGCAGCCCGGCGAGCACCGCCGCGAGCCCGGCCTGGGAGGTCGCGGGCATCCGCGAGACCATGCGCCGGGCGACCCCGGCGACGCGCTCGGCGTCGGGCCCGCCCGCCTCGGGCGGCAGGATCGCCGCTACCGCGTCTCCCATCGCCGACACGCGGCGGATTATCCGGTACGCGCGCGGTTCGTGAAGGACGGCCCGGTCGCGGTTCGTAGAATCGGCACCCCGCCCGGAGCGACCCTCCCGGGCGTTTCGCCTGCCCATGAGCCTTCGCCCCCTGGTCGAGATCGCCGCCGAGAACGAGCGCGTCCACGCGCTCACCGGCCGGGTGCGCGCCGCCGCCGACGGCGCCGACGCGGTCGAGGCGCCCGTCTCGGCGATGCTGCGGCCGCTGCTGCTGGCGGCGCTGCTCGAGGACGACCGCGGCCTCGCAGGGCGGCCGGCGCTGATCGTCGCCGCCGACGACCGCTCGGCTCGTGACCTGGCCAACGACCTGCGCGCCTACCTGGCGCCGCGCCGCGTGCGGCTCTACCCCTCGCGCGGGACCGGTTTCGCCTCTCACGTCACGCCGCCCCCGCACCTGACCGGGCTGCGGATCGACGCTCTCGACGCGCTTGGCCGGGAGCGGGACGCGATCGTCGTCGCCGGCGCCACCGCCCTCGCCGAGGCCGTCCCCGACGCGGCCCTGCGTCCGGCGGGCTTCGCGATCGCGATCGGCGAGGAGATCGACCTCGCCGGCGTCGCCCGCGACCTCGCCGCCGCCGGCTACGAGCGGGTCGAGCAGGTCGAGGAGCGCGGCCAGTTCGCCGTCCGCGGCGGGATCCTCGACGTCTTCGGCGCGACCGAGGACCGCGCCGTGCGGATCGAGCTCTTCGGCGACGAGGTCGAGTCGATGCGCTGGTTCTCGACCTTCACCCAGCGCTCGCTTGGCGAGGCCGAGCGGATCGAGCTGGCGCCGGCCGCCGAGCTCGACGCCGAGCACCGCGAACTGGCCGAGCTGGCGGCGATGGAGGCCGAGGAAGAGGGCGTCACGCCGCCCAGCCTGGCCGAGGTGCTGCCGCTCGACCGCTTCGGCCCGCCGCTCGCCCTGGTGCCCGACGCCGCGGCCGTGATCCTCGCCGCCGCCGAGGAGATCGAGCCTGCCCTGCGCGACCACTGGGACGACGCGACCACGGCGATGCACGCCGAGGACGCTCAGCACCTCTACGTCGACGTCGCTGCGCCGCTCGCCGAGCGCGCGGCGCTCTCCTTCACCGCGGCCGGGGGCGACGACGAGGAGGCCTTCCGCGCCGCCCGCGCCGAGTCGCCGGCGCGCAGCGTCAAAGAGGCCGAGGCCGAGCTCGAGAAGCAGGTCCGCTCCGGCTACCGCACCGTCGTCGCCTTCGACGACCGCGGCGAGGCCGAGCGCGCCCGCTACGGCCTCGACCGGCTCGACGCGAGCCTGCTCGAAGGCGGCCGGATCTCGCCGAATCCCGCCCTCACCTTCGCCGAGGCGCGGCTGCGCGAGGGATTCGTCAGCCCCGAGCTGCGGCTTGCCGTCTACCCCTTCCGCCGCCTCGTCCACCGCCGGCGCCGCGCCGAAGCGGCTGCGGCGCCGGGCGCCGCCCGCGGCCGCCTCGCCTTCAGCGACCTGCGCGTTGGCGACTACGTCGTCCACGAGGACCACGGCGTCGCCCGCTTCGCCGGCTTCGAGACGCGCGAGGTCGGCGGCGTCACCCGCGACTACCTCTACCTCGAATACAAGGGCGAGGACCGCGTCTACGTCCCCACCGACCAGCTCGCCAAGCTGAGCCGCTACGTCGGCGCCGGCGGCGAACCGAGCCTCTCGGCGCTGGGCGGCAAGCGCTGGCAGAACATGAAGGCGCGGGCGCGCAAGGCGGCGGGCGCGATCGCCGGCGAGCTGCTCAACCTCTACGCCGAGCGACGAACCCGCAAGGGCCACGCCTTCAGCGCCGACGGCGAGTGGCAGATGACGATGGAGGCCGCCTTCGCCTACCGCGAGACGGCCGACCAGGTGGAGGCGATCGAGGCGGTCAAGGGCGACATGGAGGCCGAGCAGCCGATGGACCGGCTGGTCTGCGGCGACGTCGGCTTCGGCAAGACCGAGGTGGCGCTGCGCGCCGCGGTCAAGGCGGCGGCCGACGGCAAGCAGGTGATGATCCTGGTGCCGACCACGATCCTCGCCCAGCAGCACTTCGGCACCTTCCGCGAGCGGCTCGCAGACCTGCCCTTCGTCGTCGAGGGCGTCTCGCGGCTGCGCAAGCCGGCCGAGGTGAAGGAGGTGCTGGCCGGCTTCGAGGCGGGCAAGGTCGACATCCTGATCGGCACCCACCGCCTGCTCTCGCGCGACGTGCGCGCCAAGGACCTCGGCCTCGTCGTCGTCGACGAGGAGCAGCGCTTCGGCGTCAAGCAGAAGGAGCTGTTGCGCCAGCTGAAGCTGAAGGTCGACGTGCTGGCGCTCTCGGCGACGCCGATCCCGCGCACCCTGCAGATGAGCCTCGCCGGCCTGCGCGACATCTCGACGATCGAGACGCCGCCGGAGGGCCGCCGCCCGATCCGAACCTACGTCGGCCCCTACGACGAGGACCTCGTCGCCAAGGCGATCGTCCGCGAGCTCGAGCGGGGCGGCCAGGCCTTCTTCCTGCACAACCGGATCGACTCGCTGCCCGAGACGGTCGAGCGGCTGCGCGGCCTGATTCCCAAGGCGCGCTTCATCGAAGCGCACGGGCAGATGGACGAGAAACAGCTGGAGGAGACGATGCTCGGCTTCCTGCGCGGCGACGCCGACTGCCTGGTGACGACGACGATCATCGAGTCCGGGCTCGACATCCCCAGCGCCAACACGCTGATCGTCGAGCGCGCCGACCAGCTCGGCCTTGCCCAGGCCTACCAGATCCGCGGCCGCGTCGGCCGCTCTCGCGAGCGCGCCTTCGCCTACCTGCTCTACCCCTCGGCCGAGGCGCTGACCGAGGACGCCGCGGCCCGGCTCTCGACCCTCGCCGACCACACCGAGCTCGGCTCCGGCTTCAAGATCGCGATGCGGGACCTCGACATCCGCGGCGCCGGCGACCTGCTCGGCGAGGAGCAGTCCGGCCACGTCGCCGCGGTCGGCTTCGAGCTCTACTGCCAGATGATCGACGAGGCGGTCGGCGCCGCGCGCGAGGCCGAGGGCGGGGAGGAGGCGCCGGAGCCGGTCCGCCTCGACGTCCCGGTCGACGCCTACCTCTCGGCAGCCTTCATCCCCTTCGAGGCGGCGAAGATCGACGTCCACCGGCGCATCGCCGCCGCCCGCGAGCCGGGTGAGCTGCGCGCGATCCGCGACGAGATAAGCGACCGCTTCGGGCCGCCGCCGCCGGAGGCCGAGAACCTGCTGGCGCTGCAGCGGGCGCGGATCGAGCTCGGCCTCGCCGGGGCTCGCAGCGTCGAGTTCCGCGGCGGCCGGCTCAGCGTCACCGGGGTCGAGCTGGAATCGGAGGCGGCTGGCGTGCTGGCGGAGAAGCTCGAGGGCGCGCTGTATGAGTGGCGCGAGAAGACGGTCGCCATGCGGGTCCCCGACGAGCCCGACGCACGCCTCGCGGCGGTGCTGTCGATGGCCGATGCGATCCGCGCGGCGCGGCATGCGCAGGACGCCGCCGAGGAGACGAGCGTCGCCGGCTGAGACGGTTTCCACCCGCTCGCGGAGCATTTGATTTATGCTGCCCGGTCGGTGGCTCCGAATAAGCGGTCAGGGAGGAAGTCGGCGGGTCTGCAGCGCCTTGCGCTGCTCGGCTTCGGCGCGCTCCTGATCGTGCTCTTCGTGATCTTCGCGGTGGCGCAGGGGATCGGCAATCCGAGCGTCCCGAGCGGTGACGCGGCGCTGGTCGAAGACGCTCCCGAGGGCCTCGGGCCGGTGAGCGAAGCGCAGTACAGGCACGCGCTGGTCCAGACCGCCGCCCAGGAAAAAATCAAACCCCTTCCCAAGCCGGGCGACGAAAAATATGAGGAACTGAAGGAAAAAGCTCTCGGCGAAGTCCTCGACTCGATCTGGATCCAGGGCCAGGCGGAAGAAATGGGCATCTCGGTGACGCCCAAGGAAATCGCCAAAGAACTGGTCAAACTGAAGAAACAGGCCTTCAAAACCGAGAAGCAGTACAACGAATTCCTCAAAGAAGCGCACTTCACGAAGGCCGATGTGCTGACCCGCGTGAAGATCCAGATGCTCAGCACGCTGATCCAGGAACAGGTCACCGAAGAAGCGCCGCAGCCGAGCAAGTCCGAAATCGAAAACTATTACGAAGCTGCGAAGGCGACCCAGTACACGACGCCCGAATCGCGCGACATCCGCGTGATCAAGAACAAAGACAAGGCGAAAGTCGAAGAAGCGAAGGCGGCGCTGGAAAAAGACGACTCGGTGAAAAGCTGGGAAGAGGTCGCCAAGAAGTACTCGACGGACACGACCAAAGGCAACGGCGGCCTGCAGTCGGCGGTCAGCGAAGAAGCGCTGGGCGAACCGCTCGGCGCCGAGGTCTTCGAAGCCGAGCAGGGCGAACTCGAAGGGCCGCTCGCGGAAGGCAAGACCTACACGGTCTTCGAGGTGATGAAGATCACCCCGGAGAAAGTCCAGTCGCTGGACGAAGCCAAATCGCAGATCAGCGCACAGCTGGCGGAACAGTCCAAACAGCAGGTCTTCGCCGCCTTCGTCCGCGGCTACGGCAGCCGCTGGAAGTCGCGCACCTTCTGCTCCTCGGACTTCCTGATCGAACGCTGCTCCAACTTCAAGGGAGACGGTCGTCCGCCGGAATCGAACCCGGCCTGTTACGAAGCGAACCCGAAAACGCCGGCCGAAGCCTGTCCGGCGCCGATCTCGCAGGTCAAACCGGCGCTGCCGGGGACGATCAGCCCGCTTGAACCCGAAGGCCAGAAACTGGCCCAGCGCCCGCAGCCGGCGGGGCTCGGGGCAGCGGTGGCGCCCGAAGGCGCCGAACTGCCGCCCGGCGTCGCGCCCGAAGGCGAATAGCCGGCGCGGTTCCACGGCTCCGGCGGCCTCAATAGACTGCCGCCTCCGATGAGCCGCATCGTCGCTGTCCACGCCCGCCAGATCCTCGATTCCCGCGGCAACCCGACCGTCGAGGTCGAAGTCGCGCTGGAGTCCGGTGCCCGCGGCCTCGCCGGGGTCCCCTCCGGGGCCTCCACCGGCGAGTTCGAGGCGGTCGAGCTGCGCGACGGCGGCGACGCCTGGGCGGGCAAGGGCGTCTCGGGGGCGGTCGCCAACGTCAACGGCGAGATCGCATCGGCGCTGGTCGGTTTCGACGCCGCCGACCAGGCCCGGCTCGACGCGAAGATGATCGAGCTCGACGGCACGCCGAACAAGGGCCGGCTCGGGGCAAACGCGATCCTCGGCGTATCGCTGGCTGCGGCGAAGGCGTCGGCGATGCTCGAAGGGGAAGCGCTCTTCCGCTACCTGGCCAAGCTCTACGGCGGCGAGGAGCCGACACTGCTGCCGGTGCCGATGATGAACGTGCTCAACGGCGGCGCCCACGCCGACAACTCGGTCGACTTTCAGGAGTTCATGGTCGTGCCCGCCGGCGCCGCCAGCTTCTCGGAGTGCCTGCGGGTCGGCACCGAGGTCTTCCACGCGCTGAAGAAGAGCCTCGCGGCCGCGGGGCACTCGACCTCGGTCGGCGACGAGGGAGGCTTCGCGCCGAACCTGGAGTCCAACGAGGCGGCCCTGCAGGCCGTTCTCGCCGGCGTCGAGGCGGCGGGCTACGAGCCGGGCAGGGACGTCTTCATCGCGCTCGACCCGGCCACCAGCGAGGTCTTCGAGGGCGGCGCCTACGTGCTCGAGCACGAGGGCCGCTCGCTCTCCCCCGGGGAGATGGCCTCCTACTGGGAGGACGCCTGCTCGCGCTACCCGATCCTCTCGATCGAGGACGGCATGGACGAGGAGGACTGGGACGGCTGGAAGCTGCTGACCGAGAAGCTGGGGGAGCGGGTGCAGCTGGTCGGCGACGATCTCTTCGTCACCAACCCCGAGCGCCTGCGGCGCGGGATCGAGCTCGGCGTCGGCAACTCGATCCTGGTCAAGGTCAACCAGATCGGCACCCTGAGCGAGACGATGGAGGCGATCCGCATGGCCTCGGAGGCCGGCTACACGGCGGTGATCTCGCACCGTTCCGGTGAGACCGAGGACACGACGATCGCCGACCTCGCCGTCGCCACGGGCGCCGGCCAGATCAAGACCGGCGCTCCCTCGCGCTCCGATCGAGTCGCCAAGTACAACCGCCTGCTGCGGATCGAGGAGGAACTGGGCGATTCAGCCCGGTTCCCGGGCTTGCAGGCGTTCCACCAGCGGTCCGGTTAGTGAAGGAATGCTGGGCCCGGCCTCGTAGGTCGGGGCATGCCAGCACGCGCTCAGGCGAGGAGAAGGCCCGCCGGCGCCACCAAACGGCGCCCTGCGGCGCGCCGCAAGCCGGCCGCTCGCCGCGGCGCAAGCCGCATCCACTGGGACAGAGTCGGCCGCGTCGCCCTCACGCTGGTGCTGGCGGTGGTTCTCTACTCCTACTTCAACCCGGTGATCGACTTCGTCAAGACCTACACGGCGACCACCGAGGCGCGGGTCCAGCTTCACGAAGCGCAGCACGAAAACACCCGCCTGCACTGGCGCATCCAGCACGCCGACGACCCGCTCGTTCTCGACGCCAAGGCGCGCGCCCAGGGCATGGTCGCCCCCGAAGAGCGCCCGGTGATCGTCCGCGGCCTCTAGCCCCCGACGCTTCCGGTGCGCCTTATGCCGTCCATGGCCATATAAAGCGCACCGGAACGGGCGGAGATCATGGTTAGCGCTGGCCCCTACGCCCTCAGCGCCCTGGCGCTGGTCGCGGTAGGGCTCTCGATCGGCTTCACGTCCTACCACCTGCGCCAGAAGCTCCTTCCCGCCTGGGACGGCGCCCCTGCCCGCCTCGTCGAGTCCGTCGTAGCCATCGCCCTGCTGGTCTGGCTGGGGGAGCTGCTTGGGACATTCGGACTCTTCTACGAGTGGATCTTCGTGGGCGCTTCCGTGCTGATGGCCGTCCTGGTTGGAGCGCTCCTGCCGGGGGGTGGCGCGGCAGGGGGGACCGCCCCTGAGGACGCTTTAGCGACCGGAAGGGGCGGTGGGTCCCCTGCCGCGACAGGACCCGCCGGCCTGCGAGCGCCTGCCTCGGGACCAGAATCAGCTTCGACGCTTGCCCTGCTCATCGCCTGGGGTGTCATCGCCCTCGTCGTCGCCCACTGGGGACTCACCACGAAGCATGCGCTGGACCGGGGCATCTTCAACTTCGACTCGCTCTGGTACCACATGCCCTTCGCGGCGGACATGGTCCAGAGCCATTCCACGGTCGGGCTGCACTACCCCGAGACGGTCTTCACCAACTGGTTCTACCCCCAAAACGCGGAGCTTCTGCACGCGACCGGGATCCTGCTCCTCCACCGCGACACTCTGTCGCTGTTCCTCAACTTCGGGTTTCTAGGTCTGGCTTTCCTAGCCGCCTGGTGCATAGGCCGCCCCTACGAGCGAGGCCACCTAACCGTCGTAGCGGCAGCCGTAGTCCTCGAGTGCCACACGCTCGTCGTCCGAGAGCCCGGAGCGGCCAAGAACGATCTCGTGGCTGCGGCCCTGCTCCTTGCTGCGGCGGCGATCCTGATCAACGCCTGGAGCCGTCGGCGAGGGACGCTCCAGCCGGCGGGTGGCGCGGCAGGGGGGACCGCCCCTGAGGACGCTTTAGCGACCGGAAGGGGCGGTGGGTCCCCTGCCGCGACAGGACCCGCCGGCCTGCAATGGCCCGTCGCCGCAGCCGGGCTCGCCGTGGGGCTGGCAGTCGGCACAAAGTCGACCGCGGTCGCGATGGCAGCCGCGATGACTCTGGCTGTGGTCGTTCTCGCCCCGAGCGGCAGGCGTTGGAGCACCTTCGGCTGGTGGTTCGTCCCGGCCCTGCTCGGCGGCGCCTACTGGTACCTGCGCAACCTGATCGTCGCCGGCAACCCGCTGCCGCAGGCGACCGCGATCGGGCCGATCTCGCTGCCCCATCCCGAGCGCCTGCAGGAAGGGCGGCCCAACTTCAACATCGTCCACTACGCGACCGACACGGGCGTCTGGCGCGACTACTTCGAGCCTGGCCTGCACCAGGCCTTCGGGGGGCTCTGGCCATTGGTGGTCCTCGCGGCCGCGGCAGGCGGCCTCCTGGCGCTCCTGCGCGGCAGGGACACCGTCCTGCGCTGGATGGGCGGGGTCGCGCTGCTCGGCCTCCTCGCCTACCTCTTCACCCCGCTCAGCGCCGCCGGCGCCGACGGGGCACCGGTCGGCTTCGGGATCAACATCCGCTACGCGATCCCGGCCCTGCTCCTCGGCCTGACCCTCCTGCCGGTGGCGCTCGGCCGCCTGGAGGGCTGGCGCGAGTGGGCTCTGCTGGGGGGCCTCCTCGCCGTCCTCGTCATAACCAACCGCGCCGACGCCGTCGTCCGTGACCCGTCCCGCCCCTTCGCCCTGGCTCTCGCCTTTACCCTTGTGGCGCTGCCGGCGCTACTCGTCTGGTGGGGCTCCCGGGCCACGCGAGCCGGGGCCTCCCTGCCGGCGGGTGGCGCGGTAGGGGGGACCGCCCCTGAGGACGCTTCAGCGACCGGAAGGGGCGGTGGGGCCCCTGCCGCGGCAGGGGCCGCCGGTCGACCCGCATGGTCCCTTGCCGTCGGTTTCACCGCCCTCGTCCTGCTGGTCCTAGCTCTCGGCTACCCGCTCCAGCGCCACTACCTCGGCGATCGCTTCGGCCCCGGCTCGGAAGTCCCCGGCATGCAGTTGGAAGCTGCCTACCGCTGGGCCAGCGACCGCAGCGACACCAGGATCGGCATCGCCGGCACCACCGCAGGCTTCCTCCAGTACGGCCTCTACGGCACCGACCTCTCCAACCGCGTCGTCTACCTGGGGGAAAAGGGCCCCCACGGCGCCTACAACGCGATCCCCACCTGCAAGGCCTTCCGCGCCGCCGTCAACGCCGCCGACCTGGAATACCTGGTCACGGCCCCGTTCCTCAACTTCATCCACACAGACGAGCCAATCACGTCCCCAGAGTCCCGCTGGCTCCAAAACGACCCCGCAGCAACCCCCCAAATACGCAGCGGCCCAGTAACCGTCTGGAAGCTGAAAGGCAAGCTGAACCCTGACGGATGCAGTCAGGCCAACGCCCCCCTGCGCTTCGTCCCAGACACCCCCGAGACCCGCTCCCAGTAGGTCGGAGCGTCTTGTACTTTTTTCGGGCAGGCCAACGGGCGCCAGCCCGAAAGCGCATCTCCGAAAAAAGTTAAGCGGAGACCTGCTGGGAGCGGGTCTCGCGTCCCTGCTGTGAGCGACCCGGGAAGGGCTCGCGCGACCAGCTACTCGTCGGAGTCGGCAGCCTCAGGCTCGCCGGCCCGCCGGATCACGATCTGATCGGCGTCGATCCGCACCGTGACCTCGCGCTTGCCCGCCCAGTGCTCGGCGTAGACGGGGTTGTCCTTGACCGAGGCGTCGAGCCAGAGCCCGTAGCCGTCGGTCTCGCCGTGGTCGAAGCTCGCCTCGATCTCTTTGCGGCGGCCGCGCCCTCCGCGACGGCCGCGACGGCGGCGCCGTTTGGGCCGGTCGCCACCCTCCCGCGGCTCCCGCTTCTCGTCGGCGTCTTCCTCCGACTCGTCGGCGCCCTCGTCCTCGTCCTCTTCCTCGGGCTCCTCGGCGGTCGCCGCCTCGATCTCGGCCTCGATCTCATCGCGGAGATCGAGCTCGGCCGAGCCGGCGTCCTCCTCGTCGGGCGTGAACCCGTGCGATTTGCGGAACTCGCGCAGCTCAGAGGTGCTGACTTCGAGTTGGTGGGCGATCCATGCGTCCGTGCGGCCCTGGCGGACCCAGGCGCGGATCTGGTTCAGTTGTGGCTTCAGTGAGCGTCGTGGCATCGGCGCGCGAGTCTATTCAACCGGGGCGGTCGTTCGCAGGGTCGGTCTATGCCATCAGGAAGGCGAGCGCCTCGAACATCGAGACGACGACCACCGCGACGGTCACCGTGAGGCAGACGGCAAGGACGCTGAAGCGGACCTTGCTCTCCTGCTCGCTGCGGTTGATCCGCCGCGCGCGGGAGCGGTTGGCGGCCCGGCGGCGAAGCTGCTCGCGGCGGCGGCGCTCCAGTGATGTCTCCTGCTCGAAGGCCGTCTCGAACTGGGAGATGCTTTGACGCATTCGCATAGAAAGATGGCCCGGGGGCCGCGGGGGACCGTAGCAAAGGCGCACGAGCGCTTGCAGGGGAAGGAAATGTGCGATCCGTCACGATAGGCAGGCTCAGCAGGCGCCCCAGAGGCCCCGCCCGGTGCGCGCGGCGCGCAGCTCCAGGCGCCGGAACAGCGCCGCGAAGCGGTCGTTGGGCGGGATCGTCAGCGAGCGGGCGAGGCCGCGCCGGGCGAGGATCGCGTTGACGAAGCGCCGCCCCAGGTAGGCGTAGGCCAGCAGCCTGCCGTAGGCATCGCGCCGCTCGACGCCGAAGACGAGCCGCACCCGCCGCCCTTCGACGAGGTGGTGGTTGAGGGCCGAGGCGCGCGGCCCGAAGCACTGCACCGGCGTGCCGGGCTTGACCGTCTCCGGCGTGTCGATGCCGATGTAGCGGACGTCCTGCTCGCGGCCGCCGATCCGCGCTTCGATCGTGTCGCCGTCGATCGCCCGCGTGACGAGGGCGCGGACCGAGGCCGGTCCCTCATCGCGCCCGCCGCTCGTTTCCCAGGGGCGCAGGATCAGCAGGACGGCGACCCCCAGCAGCACCAGGCTGCCGAGCTGGCCGCGCGTCCACACGTCCCTTCCCACGCCCCCTTAAGGGCGCGGGCGGCAAGAACTCGCCCCCGCTAGGGGGTCCTGCGCACGTTGGAGAGCAGCGTCTCCTTGATCTGGGCGATGATCTCGAGCGCGTCGTTCCACTCGCGCTGCCAGACGTTGCGGCCGAAGATCACGCCTGAGCCGCCCGCCTCCATGATCTCGCGGCAGTGGGTGAGCACCGTCTGATCGTCGACCTTGGAGCCGCCGGAGAGGACGACCAGCGAGCGGCCGGCGGACTCGACGCACTGGCGGATCGCCTCGCCCTCGTCGACCTGCATCTCGTTGTAGGGGGCCGGCGCGTCCTTGTCCTTGTCCGGGTTGATCTTCGGCATGTTGAGCTTGACCACGTCGGCGCCCATCTCCATCGCCATCCGCGCCGCATAGTCGATCGCGTAGAAGGAGTTGGCGCTGCCCTTGGCGTCGACGGCTTCGCCGCGCGGGTAGGACCAGACGATCAGCGGCATGCCGAAGCGATCGCAGTCTTCGCGCACCCGGCGCAGCTGGGCGAGGTCCTCGTCCTGGCGCGGGGAGCCGACGTAGAGCGTGTAGCCGACGGCGTCGGCGCCGAGCCGCACCGCGTCCTCGACGCTGGCGTTGCAGGAGGAGAAGGCGTGGGCGGAGGAGGGGATGTCGGTCTTGCCGTTGACCTTGAGGATCAGCGGCACCTGGCCGGCGTAGTCGGGGTAGTACTTGGTCGCCATCCCGATCTGGCAGGCGAGGGCCGAGTAGCCCGCCTCGGCGGCGAGGCGGAACTGGTAATCGGGGTCCTTCGAGGCCGGGTTGGGGAAGAAGTCGCGCGGGCCGTGCTCGATCCCCTGGTCGATCGGCAGCAGCATCAGGGTGCCGTTGCCGGGACCGAACTCGAAGAGCAGGCGCCGCAGTCGGGCTCGTTTGCCGGGGGGCAGGGTCGCCAGCAGCGATTTCTGCTCGGTCAGGCTCTTCAACTCCACGCTGTTTTCCTCCTAGGATCCTCGAAGACGGGTGTCTGGGCAGTATGTCATCGGCGCTTCCCGGCGAGTGCTTAGCGATGGGCGGTTATCCTCGGATGACCATGAGCGAGACTGAGCTCAGCGTCATCTGCAAGAACTGCGGCTCCGAGGTCAGTCCCTACGTAACCGAGTGCCCCTACTGCGGCGCGCGCCTGCGCAAGCGGGCGCCGAAGCTGGAACGCCGCGGTGACGGTCTGGAGGCCAAGCCGCGCCGCCGCGGCCGGCCGAAGCTGCTGCGCCGGCGCCGTCCTCGGGACGAGTCCCAGGCGTGGTTCCGCCCCTACGCGACCGCGGTCGTGATCCTCGGCTCCGCCGTGCTGCTCCTGCTGCTGAAGGCGACCGGCTCGGTGCTCAGCGGCTACGGTGGCCTGGTCGTGCCGGTCGCCGACGAGTGGTGGCGCTTCCTCACGGCCCCCTTCGCCTACGTCGACGTCGGCTATCTCTTCGTCGTCGCGGTCGGCCTGGCGATCTTCGGCACCGGCCTGGAGCGGCGCCTCGGCACCCCGGCGACAGCGGTGCTGCTGGTCGCCTGCGGTTCGCTGGGGATGCTGGCCGCCAGCGGGATAGCCAACGCCCAGGGCGGCATCCACGTGATCGCCGGCGGCAACGGGATGGCGCTCGGCGCCCTCGCCGCCTGGTTCGCGATCCGCCGCGCCGAGGCCCACGGTGCGATCGACGACGACTACGACGTGATCGGCGTCGTCGTCGCGGCCGCGGTGCTGCTCGCCCTGCCGATCTTCGACTCGGCGGCCGACCCGTTCGCCGGCCTCGTAGGAGGCGCCGTCGGCGGCCTGGCGGGCCTCGCCGCCTCGGCCCTGCGCCACGAGTGAGGCGACCCCCGTAGGATCGCGGGATGGCGCCGGACGATGCGAAGCTCGAAGCCGCGATCGAGCGGCTGATCGACGCCGAGCGCTTCTCCGAGGCGGAGCGGATCGTCAGCCGCGCCGCGCCGCAGCTGCAGAAGGTCCTGGCCGCCGCCCTCGCCGAGGGCGGCTGGTTCGGCGAGTCCCACGACGCCGAGACGCTGAAGGCGGCGACCGTCCCGGACCCCGAGGAGCGGGTCGCGGCGGTGCGCTCGCTGCTCGCCGAGGAGGCGAGGATGGGGATGATGGTCGGGGTTGCCGTCGGCTGGGCGCTCCACGGGGAGATGACCGAAGCCGGCGCAGACGACAAAGATCCCGAAGGAGAGAGCTGAGATGGAGATCAAGTACCACGGCCACTCGTGCTTCGAGCTGAGCGACGGGTCGACCAGGATCCTGGTCGACCCCTTCCTCAAGCCCAACAACCCGGCGGCGGTCGCCAGCGCCGGTGACGTCAACCCCACCCACGTCGTCATCTCGCACGGCCACGCCGACCACATGGCCGACGCGGTCGGCGTCGCGACGGCAAGCGGCGCCGAGTGCGTGGCGGTCGTCGAGATCGCCAACTGGCTCGAAGAACAGGGTGTCGAGAAGGTCCACGACCCCAACCTCGGCGGCACGGTGCGCTTCGATTGGGGCTGGGTCAAGCTGGTGCCGGCCTGGCACACGAGCACGATCGCCGGCTCCGCCGAGACCCCCTTCAGCCCGACGCCGGGCACCGTCATCGGCGTCCCCGCCGGCCTCCTGATCAACCTCGGCGGGGTGACCGTCTACCACGCCGGCGACACCTGCCTGTTCAGCGACATGAAGCTGATCGCCGAACGCAACCCGGTCGACGTCGCCCTGCTGCCGATCGGCGGCCACTACACGATGGACCGCCATGACGCCGCGGTCGCCGCCCAGTTCGTCGGCGCCGGGACGGTGATCCCGATGCACTTCGACACCTTTCCGCCGATCGAGACCGACGCGGCGGCGTTCAAAGCCGAGGTCGAGGGCAGCACCTCGTCGCAGGTGGTCGTCCTGGCCGCGGGCGAGTCGCACGCCACTGGCTGAGCAGCCAGGCCGGTGCTACGCTCGCCCGACCCGCAGCCGAGCCGAGGAGCGCAGAGATGGGAACCACTGAGGCATCCGGGACCGAGACGCGGACCGGGCGCGCCGACTTCCAGGCGACCGCCGATCCGGCCCTGATCGAGGCGGCCGACCGCACGGCCGACGTCAAGCTGCTCACCTACGAGGAGCTCTACCTGCTCTGGGAGCGCCAGCAGTGGCAGACGCAGGAGCTTGACTTCAGCCGCGACCGCGAGGACTGGAACGAGCGCTTCGACGAGGAAGAGCGCTTCCAGCGGATGTACGGGCTCTCCTCCTTCTTCATCGGCGAGCAGAAGGTCGCCGATGAGCTGGGGCCGATCATGCGGGCGGCGCCGACCGAGGACCAGAGGATCTTCCTCTGCACGCAGATCGCCGACGAGGCCCGCCACGTGCGCTTCTTCGAGCGCTTCTACCGCGAGGTGGGGGTGCTCGACTCGACCGAGCTCTCGCAGATGCTCACCGAGACAGCCGAGCACCTCAACGAGAACTTCGGCCGTCTCTTCGACGAGATGCTGAAGCAGCGCACCGAGCGGCTCTCGGTCGAGCCCGAGGACACCGAGGCGCTGGTCGAGGCGGTGACGCTCTACCACATGGTGATCGAGGGGATGCTGGCCCTCACCGGCCAGCACTTCATCATGGACTACAACGAACGCGAAGAGACGCTGCCGGGCTTCGTCGAGGGCTTCCAGAAGGTCGCCCGGGACGAGCACCGCCACGTCGCCTTCGGCTCGGTCTTCCTGCGCGAGAAGGCGCATGAGGACGAGCGCTACAAACAGGCGATCCAGCGCACGCTGGAGGAATCGCTGCCGGTCGCCGACGGCGTCCTCTCACCGCCCTGGGCGTCCGATCACGACGACTGGGAGCTGTTCGGCTACTCGCTGGAGGAGACGCGCAAGTTCGCCGGCACCTGCCTTACGCGCCGGCTCAAGGTGATCGGCCTGCAGTAGGGCGCTCTCCGCGCCGGGCCGGCTAGCTTTCGGCGCCGGCCGGGCTTTCGCTGCCGCCCGAGGACGAGGAGGGCGGAGTCGATTCGGCGGGGGGTGGAGGCGTCGGTTCGGCCGGCGGCGGAGCGCTTTCAGCCGGCGGGGCCGTGGCTTCGGCCGGGGGCGGTGAGCCGCCGCCGACCGTGACGACCACGGTGCCGCCCGCCGCGGGTGCGCCGGCGCTGCCTTTGGAGGGCGTCGCGCCGTCGATGCCGGGCGTGGACTGCGGGTCCGTTTCTGTCGTTTCCTCGCCGCTGCCCGCCGCTTCGCCGCCAGTCGCATCGGCTTCGGTGGCCGGTGCTTCCTCGGCGGTGGGGGTCGGGGCGGTCTCCGGGGTCGGTTCGACGATGACGGACTGTGGCGCCGGGGGCGCGGTCACCACAGCGTGATGCGCCGGGGCGACCGCCTGGAGCGGGCCGTGCTGCACCGTGCGGGAGATCGCGGCCGGGCCCGAGCTCGCCGGCGTCGGTTCGACCTGCTGCTTGACCTCGACCGCGCCGGCAGTGATCACGGCGGCGGTGACGACCCCGGCGACGGCCTTGGTGCCGATCGCGCCGCCGACGGCGCCGATGCCGCTCGCCGCGCCGCCCGAGCTGAGCGCCGCGCCGATGCCGCCGGCCGCTCCGGCGCCACCCACGGCGCCGGCTCCGGTGGCGCCGGCACTCGTTGCCGTCGCGGCGCCACCGGCACCCGTGCCTCCCAGGCCGAGCTTGGAGAGGATGAAGCCCTTGAGCGCGACCAGCGGGCCGACCGGAACGAGCGCGGCCAGCACCTTGTCGTTGGAGCGAAGCTGGGAGCGGAAGTCCCCGCACTCCTCGCAGTCGCGGACGTGCCGCCGCACCGGGCCGGAGAGCTTGCGCAGCCCCTCGGCCGCCTCGGCCAGGTCGATCCGCACCTCGCCGCAGGTCAGCTGGCGCGCCTGGCTCGCCTCGGCGAGGGAGATCCGCGCCCGCACCAGCAGCGACTTGACCGAGGGGACGCTGGTCTCCATCGCCTGCGCGATCTCCTCGTAGGACATCGCGTCCATCTCACGCAGCAGCAGGGCGGAGCGCTGCGTCTCCGGCAACTTGCTGACGTCGGTGAGCAGCTGGCGGAACTCCTCGCGGTTGTGGACCTTCTCCGCGGTCGAGGCGGCCTCGACGGTCGGCACCATGTCCATCGATTCCTGAGCGTCGGCGGTCGGTTTGCGCAGGTGGTTGAGGCAGCGGTTGCGGGCGATCCGGTAGAGCCACGGGCGCAGGTTGATCTCGCGCTCGTCGGCGAGCATCGCCCGGTAGGCGTTGACGAAGACCTCCTGCAGGACGTCCTCGGCGTCCTCGGTGGAGTGGAGCATCTGGCGGCAGAAGCCCAGCAGCCTGCCCTGGTAGCGGTCGACGATGGCCTCGAAGGCGCCGGGGTTGCCGGCGCGGGCCATCGCGATCAGGCGGTCGTCGCCCTGCAGCTTGAGCAGCGGGGAACGCCGGGCGAGGAGTCCGCGGCGACTGGCGTGGGTGAGAGCTGAAGCCTCCAAGCGAATCTCCTACGTAGAGGGGGCCAGGGAAGGCGTGTTCTAGCTTCAGAGACACCGTAGCAGCGGGGTAGTTGCGGTACCTCGACAGTTTTTAGTGCGACTTTAGATACCCAAAAAGCGAGTGCCCGGGGCGGGATTCGAACCCGCAAGCCCCCCAGTGGGGCAACGCCTTTTAAGGGCGCCGCTTTTGCCAATTTCGCCACCCGGGCAAGCCGATGGTAGCCGGGCGCCTTATAGGCTCAAAATCATGGAGGCTCATGGTGGCCGGATTGTCGCCGCGGCGCTGCGCTCGCGCGGCGTCAGCCACCTCTTCACGCTCTCCGGGGGACACCTGTTCTCTATATACGACGGCTGCCGCGCCGAGGGGATCGAGATCGTCGACGTCCGTCACGAGCAGACGGCGGCCTTCGCGGCCGAGGGCTTCGCTAAGGCGACGCGGGGGGTCGGGGTCGCGGCGCTGACCGCGGGGCCCGGGGTGACGAACGGGATCAGCGCGATCGCCGGGGCGCAGGCGAACGGCTCGCCGGTCTGCGTGCTGGGCGGGCGGGCGCCTGAGCTGCGCTGGGGCTCGGGCTCGCTGCAGGAGATCGACCACCTGCCCTTCGTCTCGCCGCTGGTCAAGTCGGCGGAGACGGTGAAGGAGCCGGGGCGGATCGGGGCGCGGACGGCGGCGGCGCTCGACCTGGCGCTGGCGGCGCCGAGCGGGCCGACCTTCGTCGACTACCCGCTTGACGTGGTCTTCACCGAGGCGGATCTCGGGGTGCCGGCGCCGGCGCCGGTCGCGGCGGGTCCGGCCGAGGGCGTCGAGGAGGCAGCGGCGCTGCTGGCCGGGGCCGAGCGGCCGGCGATCATGGCCGGCAGCGGGCTCTACTGGGGTCGTGGCGAGGAGGAGCTGCGGGCGCTTGCCGAGGCGCTCGGGGCGCCGGTCTTCCTCAACGGCCTCGGGCGCGGCTGCCTGCCCGCCGATCACGAGCTCGCCCTCAGCAGGGCGCGCGGGGCGGGGCTCGGCGGTGCCGACGTCGCCCTGGTGATCGGCGTGCCGCTCGACTTCCGGCTCGGCTTCGGCGGCGCGATCGCCGCCGACGCGAAGCTCGTCCGGCTCGACGCGGCGCCGAACGCGCTCGGCGCCAACCGGGCGCCGGACCTCGACCTGGTCGGCGACGTCGCGGCGAGCCTTGCGGCGATCCGCAAAGCGGTGGGCGAAGGCGGCGCCGGGCGGACCGAGCCCTGGCTGGCCGAGCTGCGCCGGGTCGAGCAGGAGAAGCGGGCGGCGGAGGAGGGGGAGCTGAACGACGAACGCTCGCCCCTGCACCCGGTCCGCATCTACAAGGAGCTGGGGGAAGTGCTGGAGCGCGACGCGATCGTCGTCGGCGACGGCGGCGACTTCGTCTCCTACGCGGGCCGCTTCATCGAGACCTACCAGCCTGGCTGCTGGATGGACCCGGGGCCGTTCGGCTGCCTCGGCGCCGGGCCGGGCCAGGCGATCGGCGCCAAGCTGGCCCACCCTGAGCGGCAGGTCTGCCTGCTGCTCGGCGACGGCGCCTTCGGCTTCGCCGGGATCGAGTTCGACACGATGGCCCGCCACGGCCTGCCGGTGGTCGGCGTGATGGGCAACAACGGGATCTGGGCGCTCGAGCACCACCCGATGAAGTTCCTCTACGGCTACTCGGTGGCCGCCGAGCTGCGGCCGGAGACGCGCTACGAGCAGATGGTCGAGGCGCTCGGCTGCGACGGGGTGCTCGTGCGCGAGCCCGGTGAGCTGCGCCCGGCGCTGGAGCGTGCTTTCGAGTCGGGGCGGCCGACGCTGGTCAACGTCCTCACCGATCCCGAGGTCGTCTACCCGCGCAAGTCGAACCTGGCCTGAGCGGGCGCCCGGAGGCGCCGGTGGCGCGATTCGGTCCCAGACGAGAATCGACCGCCATCTCTGGCGGTCGATTCAAGTTGGTCCCTCAGGACGGGCAGGGGTACGTCTTCAGGGACCAGTTCTTATTTGGTGGACCCAGACGGCGGGAGGCGCCATGATGCGGCAATCGCCTGAGCCCTGTACCGGTTCCAGTGGTGGTATGCCCCACCTCTTTCCCCGATGCGAGGATTATCTGCCTGCCTGTCCGCTGCGTCTAGTCGCCTCGCTTCCGGCTACCGGTAATTGGGTAGGGAGATGCTACCGACTTTTATGGGTTAGGCCGCGATCTTGACCCAAATGGAGCGCGCTGTGAAACTCAGCTATCCACCTGGGAACAGGTGAATACCCCTAATTGAGAATACGGGGTTACCCGCAGTCCAGAGCCGAAACAGCCGATATTGCCGTGCCGTAGAGGATGTCGTGCTCGGAAACGGAGATGCGGTCGAGGCCGAACGCGCGCATCGTCTCGACCAGGATCACGACTCCAGCCACGATGTTGGGTGCCCTGTCGGGGTGCAAACCGGTGATTTCGACCCGTTTGGACAGAGGGGCAGAGGCCAATTGCGAGAGCAGGCGCTGGATCGCGGTCAGGGTCAGCGTATGCCCGTGTACTTGCTTCGGATCGTAGGTCTCGAGCCCGATCTCGATCGAGGCGAGCGAGGTCGGCGTGCCGGCGACGGCGATGCCGGCGGCGGCGGACGCGGCGGGCTGGTCGGCGATCGCGTCCTCGATCAGGGCGCGCACGTCGGTGGCCAGCGCCTCGAGCTCGGGCGTCGCCGGCGGGTCGGAGCCGATGTGGCGCTCGGTGTGGCGGACGACGCCGGCCTGCAGCGAGGTGTGGAAGGCGATCTCCGAGCCGGTGCCGACGATCAGCTCGGTCGAGCCGCCGCCGATGTCGACGACCAGGGTCGGCTCGGTGGGGGGGTGCTCGGCGGTGGCGCCCACGTAGGTGAGCCGCGCCTCCTCCTCGCCATCGAGCACCCGGGCCGAGAGCGCGAAGCGCTCGCGCAGCTCGGCGACGAAGGCGCCGCCGTTGGAGGCATCGCGCACGGCGCTGGTCGCGATCGCGTCGACGTTCTCGACGCCGGCCTCGCGGCAGATGGCGACGTAGTCGGCGATCACCGCGCAGGCCGCCTCGATCGCCTCGGCCGAGAGCTGCCCCGAGAGGTCGACGCCCCGCCCCAGCCGGGTGACCCGGCTGTGCCGTTCGACCTCGGCTACCGAGGTGCCGGAGACGTCGGCGATCAGCAACCGGGTCGAGTTAGACCCGACGTCGACCACCGCGACCCTGTGCGAATCCCCAGCCATCTGCCCGCGGCACAATAGACCGCCCCGCCTAGCAACCGCGCCTGCAGCCTCCCGCAGCGCCGCCCGCCAGCCCCCACCACGTTGCTAGCATGACCAAACCGCCGCGGGGTGGAGCAGCCAGGTAGCTCGTCGGGCTCATAACCCGAAGGTCGCAGGTTCGAATCCTGCCCCCGCTATTTCACGAAAGCCCCGCAAATGCGGGGTTTTTGTTTGTCTAGAGTTGCAGACAAAACACCTCACAAATGCCGCTGGGGCAACGCCTGGGGCAACACGAGGCTGCATCGGACCGAGATCGGCAACATCGAGAACGGGCGCCGGGATTCATCGGGTGGACACGATGATTCGGATTGCGGGTGCGCTGGAAGTCAAGCCGACGTGCTGCTGTCGGGGACCGAGTGGCTGCCAGCGCCGCCCCCGCCGCCACCTGTCGGCTTCACCTTCCAGTTCCCGGGCTGAGGAGGTCGACCATGCCACGGAAGGGACAGCCGAGTAAGGACCTCGCTGCATCTGACGTGGTCGGGACGTTGATCCGTCGACACTCTTCGTCCCACGTGTCTCGCGAGAAAGACGATGGCGGAGCAGCCCTGGTTCGCTCCACGCGGGGCGGCTTCTCGGTGACACCGGTCGGACGCGCGTCGCCGACCTTCTGAGCCTCTCGCGGCCGCTCGCCTCTCGTCCTCCATAGGTACTTGAATGGTCGGGTGCCCTCGCGTGCCCCCACCGCCGAGAGATTCGAGGCCATCCGAAGCTGGGACGGTTCCAAGTACCGTGCCTTCGAGGAGCTTTGCTACCAACTGCGTGACCCGGTCCCAGGCGGTGCCGAGCCGATCAAGACGGGAGATCCGGATGCCGGGCTGGAGTGGTATCTGCGATACGGGGACGGCAGTGAAGTCGGCTGGCAAGCGAAGTACATCTTCGACACCAAGGGCCTGCTGAAGGCGATGCGAGAGTCGCTGAGGAGCGCCGTGGAGAAGCGTCCCGGCTTGAAAAAGATGACCTTCTGTATTCCATACGACCTCGCAGACGACCCCAGCAACTCGGCCGGAGTCCAGGCGGCGCAACGTTTCGAGGAAGCAAAGACCCGCTGGCTGGAGTTCGCACCCGCGGTCGAGATCGGCCTGCTCTCGGGCGGGCAGTTGCTCGAGCGCTTGGCCCTGGAGGAGCATCGGGGCCGTGAGTGGTTCTTCTTTCGCGAGCGGATCCTGGGCTCCGAGTGGTGCGCGAGCGAGCTCGAAGGGACGATCGAGGACGCCGGGGATCGCTACACCCCGCTGCAGGACGTCGATCTTCCGATCGACCACATCCTCGAAGCCCTCGGCCAGCCTCACGAGTTGGAGGGCGAGATCCGTGGGCGTCTGGACGCGGTGCTCATGGCGGCGCGCGATCTGCTCAAGGATCGCGAGACGGAAGGCAGCTGGTCCGATGAGCTGGGCTCGCTCGAGGACCAGCTGAAGGAACTCGAAGTCGGACCTCTCGTAGGGCGGGAGCCCCCGAGCCTGCACACCGCAGGCGCGAGGGCTCTGGTGGAGGGAGCACTCCGACGCCTGGATTCGCTGAGCGAAGCGGTGAGGCCGTTCGCCTGGCCGCCGGAGAGTGAGAGGCGGCGCTATGACTCGACCACCGACGCCGGTCGGGCGGCGTCCGCCGAGCAGGAACGAATCCGTTCGTCGGCCCAGGGCCTCTACGAAAAGGCCGGCACCCTCGCCCGCGCGCTCAGGAGATTCGACTCCCTCCTCTCGGGACCGGCCTGCCAGGCGGCGGAGCGTGGGGCACTGTTCGTTGAGGGTCCCGCCGGGCGTGGGAAGACCCATCTCTTCTGCGATGTCGGGGAGCGCCTGGCGGCACTGGGTCATCCCGTCGTCGTCTTGCTGGGTCAGCGATTTCATGGCGGTTCGATCTGGGGCACCCTGGCTTCACTGCTCGGTGAGCCAGGGCTCGGTCCGGATGAGGTGGCGACGGTCTTCGCCGCCTCGGGAGAGGCGTGTGGTCGGAGGGCCATCCTGCTGATCGATGCGATCAACGAGACGAAACCGGACGCCGGGATCTGGGCCACCGAGCTCTCCGACCTGCGGCGACGGCTGACCGCCGGCGGCTGGGTGGGCTTCGGCGTCAGCTGTCGCGACACCTACCTCGACCTGGTGGAACCACCGGGCGGTCGCGATGAAAAATTCGCCCGGATCGAACACATCGGCTACCGAGGCCGTGAGTTCGAGGCCGTCGAAAAAATCTTCGCCCTCCATGACCTCGCACCACCACGCGTACCGCTGCTGCTTCCCGAGTTCAGCGATCCACTCTTCCTGAAGCTTTACTGCGAGGGCCTCAAAGGTCAGGCCGCTGCGCCGACCGGTAGCGAGCATCTATCTCGCGTCTTCGAGAGCTTTGTCGATGCCCGCCGTGGCAGGGTCGAAGCGACCCTTAACCTCGATCGTAAGCTCGACACGGTCAAGCGGGCGCTGACGGCCCTCGCTCGGCGCCTCGTGCAGGCCGGCGGTGAGCGAATCCCATACGACGAGGCGGCCGAGTTGGTGAACGGATTTGCCCCACATCTCCACGCCTCTCCCGACACGCTCATCGAGCAGGTGGCGAGTGAGGGTCTGATCGCAGTCGATCGCGCGTGGATCGACGAGCGCGGCGAGATGGGCGAGGTGGTCGGCTTTCCCTACCAGCGCTTCTCCGACCATCTCGTGCTCCGCGCGATCCTGGATGAGCATGTGGCCGGCGAGAGACCGGAGGATGTCGCCGCCGCGTTTTCCGCCGGAGGACCGATGGAGGGTTGGCCGGCCGAGGCGCCGAGAGGGCTGTCGGAGGCCCTGGCCGTACAGCTCCCCGAGAGGTGGGGGATCGAGTTTCCCGACTTGGTCCCGGCAGAGGACGAAGAAGCGCGGAGAGGGCCATACCGGACGAACTTCGTGCTACCGGGGTTCGTCGCGAGTCTCGTCGCGCGCGACCGGGCTGCTTTCAACGAGCGGACGACCGAGCTCGTGGACGAGTGCCTGAACGCGATCCCCGACGAGACGGCGGAGGCGCTCATCAGCCTCGCCCCCGATCCGGAGCATCCCTTCAACGGCGATCGCCTGCATCGATTTCTCGAGAAGATGTCGATGCCCGAACGCGATCGCTACTGGGGGAAGTTGACCTTCGACTCCTTTGGCGATCCGGGGTCTGCCCTGGACCGATTGATCCGGTGGGCTGCACGTGGACCCTACGACACCTACTCAGACGAGGGGGTCGAACTCGCCTGCGTCCCGATCGTCTGGCTGCTTGCCTCCCCCAATCGCTTTGCCCGCGACTACGCCACGAAGGCGCTGGCCACGGTGCTGATCGGCCGGGTGGATGTATGCCGAGCGCTGGTGGCGCGCTTTTCCGCCATAGACGACCCCTACGTGAAACAGAGACTCGCGGCGGCGGTGCTCGGCTCGATCACGAGATCTCGCGCACGGGATCTCGACGGGGCCAAGTCCAGGGGTCTGCTCGAAGACCTTGTTGCCGACTTCATCGAGGCGGACTCTGCGCTTCCCGACATCCTGACGCGCGACTACATCTCCTCGCTCGCGCGTTGGCTCAGAAGAGCACGGCTGATCCCACCCCGCCTCTTGGCGAGGGCCCTGCCGCCCTACCGATCTAGCCCACCCAAGATCCCACGTCGGGCGGCCTATCTCGAAGAGGCCTATCCCGAAACCGAGGAGCGAAGCGAAGGCTATGGATCGCTTCGCTTCTCGGCGCTGCTCTCGCACAGTGACTGGAACCGCTACGAGGTGAATGGGCGAATCGACGATTTCCTCCCTGTGAAGTTGGGAGAGAAAATCCCCGAAGAGAAACGCCGCGACCCCGCCGAGGACCTCCGTCTCGACAAGCGCGCGTGGAACCGGTTCGTGAAAAGCCTCACGCCCGAGCAGCTGAGGCTCTGGGATCGTGACGACCAGACGTCGAGTCCGGACGAATTGGTCGACGGTCTGGAGTCCGATCAGAGGGATCTCCTCGCGAAGGTGTTCGTCCCGCGCAAGCGCCGCAGGGTCGCCGAGTCCGATCCGGTCGCGGTGCCCGCCGAGCGGGCAAGGAGGCTGATCTTCCAGCGCTGCGTCGAATTGGGGTGGACACCCGAGCGATTCGGAGAGTTCGACCGCATGATCAGCCGCCGCGATCGGGGCCGCGAATCACACAAGTCCGAGCGATTCGGAAAGAAGTACCAGTGGATCGCGCTGTTCGAGCTGCTGGCCCGGCTCAGCGACAACTTCACGATGAAGACCTGGGGAGGGCCGAAGACCTACGAGGGAGCCTGGCAGCTGAACCTTCGGGACATCGACCCTACCATCCCGCCGGAGAGGATCGTCGTCGATAACGACCAGGAACACAGCCGCACTCCGACCTGCGCGTCCGACACGCGTCCCGTCTGGTGGTCACGCAGTGCGCCGTCCTTCGACGAGTTTCCCTTCGACCGGGCAAGCGAGTGGGCCGATCAGGAAGACGACCTCCCGACCCCGCAGGAACTTCTCCAGGTCACCGACGAGGATGGCCAACGGTGGGTGATCATCGACGGGTTCCACACCTGGCGCTTCGACACCGACGACCTGGCGAGCCTGACGGTTGAGGCTCAACCGATGCTCGACCTTTCGATCCGATCATTCGGGACGATTATCCGCCGCGCTCAGCTCGAAAAGCTTCGCGCATGGTTGGAGGAGGAACCGGATCTACTGCGAGCGATCCCGGATTGGATGTCCCACCCCATCCACGGAGCGTTCTGGTCCGAGCTGCCCGACGAAAGCACCACCCATGAATACCCGGCCGGTTGGCGATCCGCCGAAAGCGACGGTCGTCTGCCGGTGCGCTCGGCGGCCGCGAGTCTCGGGTACGCGGCAGAGGACGGCGGCTCTGATTGCTCGCTGAGCGCCAGCGTGAACGTCGACCTGCCGTCGAAATTTCTCCGCGATCTACTCGACGCGGTCTGGGACGAGAACCGTCGGATCTGGGTCGATGAGGAAGGCCGTCCGGTCGCGCAGTATCGCCAGACCGACGAGGGATTCCACCGCGATCGCGCACTGCTGCTGTCGGAGCCGGCTCTGGTGACGGCGCTTTCAGAGAGGGGACTGGTGATGGCGATCGGCTTGTTCAGCGAGCGGCGAGCCTTTGATCGCGCGGCGATGTCAGACCACAAGCTTCTCGGTTGGGCAGACCGGGCCGGACATCTGATCATCAATGGGAAAGACGTCAGCGCAGCACCCCTGACCGTAGTCAAGCGGCATTAGAGCTCGACCACCGACGGCGCCGCGACTATCGGCCTCGGCGGTTCGCTGGCATGCTCGGGCCGGAGAACCGACACGGGTTGGAACTGGGCAACAGATGGGGCGCAACCCCACAGATTCCAGCCGATCCTGCTGGAAGGCGCGCCGCTGGCCGCGATAGGTTGCGCGACCACGGTGCCGATCGCTGTGCCCAACATCGACCATCCGAACTTCGACGAGCCGCGCGAGCGGGAGGGCTTCCGGGTGCGCCGGGCGCGGATCGGTCACCAGCTGGGAACCGAGCGGATCGGGATCAGCCTCTGGGAGCTACCGTCGGGGCAGAAGGCCTACCCGTACCACTTCCACCTGGCCGAGGAAGAGGTGCTGATCGTGCTCGCGGGCACGCCTTCGCTGCGGACTCCGGAAGGGTCACAGACCCTCTCCACGGGGGACGTGATCCGCTTTCCCACCGGCGCGCAGGGCGCCCACCAGGTCTGGAATGAGGACGAGGAGCTGGTCCGCCTGCTCGCGGTCAGCACCCACGGGACCCCCGATGTCGTCATCTATCCCGACTCGAACAAGCTCAGCGCGGCCGAGCGGCTGCCCGAGTCCGACGGGCGCAAGCACTACTTCCGGATTGAGGACGAGGTCGACTACTGGGAGGGCGAGCAGATCTGAGGTGCGGCCGTTCGACTTGCGCCGCTGGCGAGAGGAGCAGGTCGACTGTCGTTAGGCAGACTGCGGGCATCGTGGCTTCACCCGGCGACCTCACATACGACGTCTGGACCGACGGCGCCTGCGCCCACAAGACCACTGGCGCCGGTGGGTACGCGGCAGTACTGGTCGCCCGCCGTTCCGATGGCAGCATCGCCGAGCAGTGGGAGCTCTCCGACGGCGACTTCGAAACCACGAACAACCGGATGGAGCTGATGGCGGTCATCACCGGATTGCGCGCCTTGCCCGCGCCCGCGCGCGTGTGCATCCACATCGACTCCACCTACGTGATGAAGAACTTCCAGGGCTGGCTTGAGCGCTGGCAAGGCAACGGCTGGCGGAAGGCGAACAGGAAGCCAGTGAAGAACCGCGACCTGTGGGAGGAGCTGTCCACCGAGGTTGATCGTCGCGACGTGGAATGGGTGAAGGTCGCCGGTCACACCGGGGTCGAGTTGAACGAGCGCGCGGACCAACTCGCCTGCGCCCAACGGGATGCCTACGCCGAGCGGAGCCGTCGGCGCCCCGTGGAGTAGCTCCTCCCCCTGCCCTCGGCGGTCTTGTAGAGCAACTGCACCACTGGTCGCAGCGGCTTGGCGCACCGTTCAAGGTCGTGCATGACGACTCAGCGGTGGTCCGACGCTGGCAGCAACTGCTTGAGCGGCTGTCCGATCAAGAGAACCGCGCAGGACGTTCGACATTGGCGACATTCACTTCGACTTCCCGCTCTACGGGGGTGGAGATCGGAACGGTCGATTCCCTCCACACGGCAGCGGCGCGCGCTGATGGTTTCGCACAGCCCTAAAGCAACGCCGTCACCACCGGAAGTACCCGACGATCTATGAAGTCCTTGATCTCTGCCAGCGTCTGGACTAGATCGCCGATTAGCTCGGGAGGCTCGTTCAGTGCCAGGTCATACGTAGGGAGGATGAACACGTCCGTATCGAGTTCCTCCTTGACAGCGAGCGAGACGGTGTACGTGTCTCCTCTGTCGTGATCGGTTATCCGGGCGGTCGGAGCAGGACCCTCATAGATTGGCTTTCCGCCTGCATCAACGAACTTGATCGAAGCGCGACGGACCAGCAGATTCAAACGTCGATGCTTGTCCCGATTGCTCAACTCTCGGAGAAGGAAGAGAGGATGTTGCATCGGATTGACCCTTGGCACCCCATAGAATGGCTGCAACTGCTTCAGTGCGGCCTTGGTGCCATCGGGGGTGCCGCGGAGCTGCCGTTTGATTCGCCGGTCGGGATCGGTCTCCCACCACTGGTCGATGTCCGCCCAGCCAACGCGGTCGATCCCATAGATCGGGAATTCGCTCGTCCTGTGCTCGCCACCTCCCGAACTTCGGATGAGGGCAGCAATCAAGTAGTCGAGGGAGACGCGGGCGTTGTATGCGAAGTCTCCGAGAATGAGCGCCCAATCTGGCGGATGCCGCTCTAGGGGTACCTCGAAAACGTATTGTCGGGCCTCCGTGTCGAGAGCCCCCTGGACGGCGTCGCGGTCGCGGGCGGTGAACGCCTTAACCGATTCCCGAAGGGCCTCGAAGTGGAACATCGCGCGCTGGCGCTTACGTTCGTACTCCCGCAGCGCCCCTTCGCTCAAAACGGTCCCTCAGCACGGAGGCACCCCAGCCGACGATGGCGGATTTCGGGACATGCACTTGCCGGAAGCGGGGGCATGTACCAAGCCTGAGTCTCGCTGCGGACGAGATATGACGGCGCTACCGCCCGTCTTCCCGCCGCCTGGCCAGCGACCGGATCGAATCCAAGCTCATCCGTCCCTGGTCGACCTTCGATTCTCGGGGATAGGGCACGCCCGACCCTGGTGTCGCGGCTACGCTCAGTCGGCATGGCTCTGCCCGGTTCCTCTTGGCTTCGCTCTCTCTGCGCCCTTGTCGGTTCGCCGCAGGCAGACGACCTTGCTGATCGGCTGGTGCCCGACTCGATCGCCATGCGCGCCACCGCTCTCATCGACCTGGCCGAGGGGCGCTTGGAGGTCGAAGGCCATGCCCTCGGCCCGGAGACGGCCTGGCCGATGGTCGGGCCTGCACTCCTCGTCCACGCGACCTCGAGCTTGCGGTCCATCGTCTTCCGGCTTCGGCCCGATGGTGCCCACAACGACTCCTCGCGGCTGCTGCGGAGCCTCTACGACCACGTCGTCACCTTCGCCTGGCTGGCGGGGGACCCGCCGGCTCGTCTCAGGCTGTGGCGGAAGGAGGACCTGAAGGAGCGCCTGAAGATCCACCGCGAGTTCGCGGATGCCGGCGTGCAGTTGCTTCCAGACGCCGACCGAGAGCAGATGGAACGCGATGTTGCCCGCATCGATGGCAATGCGCCCAACCTCGCCGACAAGGCAGCGATGGCCGACAAGCACTGGATTCCCCGCATCGGCGGCGCCCTTCGCCCCGGCAGCCTCAGCTCGTTTCGCGGCTTCTACACGATCTTGTTCCGCGAGCAGAGCGGCCTCGTCCACGCGACTATGCGGGGGCTGAACCACGTCACGATCGACTTGGAGCCACCCCGGAAGCGGGTCGTTCTGGAGGCGCCGCTGGGGGAGAGCAGCCCCTACGTCATGGCAACCGTTGTCTATGGCGTCGGCCTCTTGGTCGCTGCCCAAGGTCTCGCCTGGCCCGTCGCCGAGGAGGTCAACGCGATCTTCGAGCACTACCCGTAAGCCATCAGGGTCGGGTCATATCTTGGACGGCAGCAATGAGCATTGCCGCCGATCGCACCCCGACCCGCCTCAGCGTCGACCACGAAGGCAAGTGGGCCGAAGTCGAGCTCGCCAGCGGCCTCGTCGTTGCCAGCGCGCTTTCGGGTCGTGCTGCCGCTCACGAAGGCGAGGTCGGTCGCACCGACTACGACCTGGAGCGCAGGGAGCAGACGATCACCTTCCAGTGGGGCGAGATGGTGACCTTCGACATCGGCCCGGTCGAGCGGCCTGATGCGCCGGTGGTCTACCTCGATCAGAACCAGTGGGTGATGCTCGCCCGCCACCAATGGGCGCCCGAGAAGGTCCCGGCGCCTCACCGCGAGGGCTATGCCCGTCTTATGGCACTTGCTCGCGAACGGGCGATCGTCCTTCCCCTGTCCGCAGCTCACGCCTTTGAGAGTGCCCGCAAGGATGGCCGTCAGCGCCGGGAGCTCGCCACCACGATGCTTCAGCTTTCCCGTGGCTGGCAGATGCTGAGTCCATTGAAGGTGCGCCGCGAAGAGCTGCTGTGCAACGTGGCCGACTTCCGTGCCGCCGCGACCGAGTTCCAGCAGCGCCCGGTGTTCACGCTTGACCCCGATGCGTTGTTCAGCACCTCCGACTATGCCGAGAAGGATTCGCCGGAAGCCGACCTGCACGCCCGCTTGACCTGGGGGCCGGCGCTGGCCGAGACGCTGATCGAAGACGAGCGCGAAGACGACGAGGTCGCACGCGCCAAGGGCGAGCGGTGGGCGACGCTCTACGGGGGGGGTCGCCACTCGGATGGCCGCAGCGAACCCCTCGCCAGAGGAAAAGTGGGCCACGGCGAGGATGGCCCTCATGATGGATCTCACGGACGAGTTGGGCGCAGCAGCGGCGACGGCCGGGCTCGACCGCGACGCATGGGAGGAATGGCTGGGGGAGTCCGAGGACAACTTCGCCTCCATGCCTGCGATCGCGCGGGTCCAGCAAATCACTCACGGCGCCTCTCCAATCCGCAGTACCCCTGGCGAGTCAACGACCTCAGCGATATGCACTTCCTCGCCTCCGCGGCCGGCTATGCCGACTTCCTGCTGGCCGAGAAGGCGACCTCTCACGACCTTCGCTGCGCCGAGCCTCAGGTGCCGCCCGGGGCTCGAATCTGTCGCTCGCCCGGCGAGTTGGCCGATCTCATCGAGGAGCAGCGCTAGTCCCCGATCCGTTGGGGCAACAAATGGGGCGTCGCCTAGTTCGGACCGGGGCGAGTGTCGGCGATGGCTCGACCAAGCGCGTCGAGTTCATCCTCCCCGACCTCGTCCTCCAGCTTCCCGAGGCGGATCAATTCGCGACCGACCGCCGTCGGGGTCATTGCTGCGACGGACTGGGTAGTGAGCTGACCCCCGCCGAAGGTGGTCGAAGGGTTGGAGATCCGCCCGCCGGGGATGCCGGTGCCAATCAGTTCCAGGGTAAGGCCAAGTTCGGAGAATTCAGCGCTTAGAGCCGGGGCGATGTCGATGTCGCCCTCTTGACCCGCTGCGACGATGCGCTCGCGTTCTTGGGCTCGCTCCCCTGCTTGCAGAAATTGGAGGGCGACGAGCTGGCGCCAGGAGCAGGCCCGGATTCGTTCGATGTAGAGGAGGGCGTCGGCAATCGTGATTGACGGGTCAAAGGCGATCGAGGCGTAGAAGTTGGCGATGACGGCGCGCTTCCGATCCTCGACGCTCTGAGCCGCAGCCTCAATCACTGCCTCGAACAGCGCGGTGGCGGCGTCGCTCTCAGGGTCGGCAATCTCCGCGCGGACCTTCTCGCCGGCCGCGATGCGGGTCGCGGCCTCATCGGAGACCTCGATCAACGTCCGCGAAACTCGATCGCTCTTTCGATCATCGAGGAAGGCGACAGCCGCGACCCCCGCTTCGGAGATCGTCTCAGCGACGGCGGGGCCGGCCTCGGGACCGAGCACGGTGCTCAGCCATCCGCCGGCTGCCGCCGCGCCGATGCGGACGCCGGCTTGGATCACTTTCCCCCTGCCCGACTCCATATCCGAAGAACCTACGTCACCGAGTCGGCTGGGCTGCGTACGATCCGCCGGTGGAGGTCCGGCGCATGCGTCCCGATGAGCTTGATTCGGCGGTCAGCGTGTGGCGTGAGGCGAACGTCGCCCGTGGTGCCCCGCACGGGCGGGAGCGCACCGCCCGCGTCCACGCGAAGCTTTCAGCCTCGGATGCCCTGGCATTCGTGGCGCTGCGACCGGGCATCGTGGGCATGGCGCTGGCCGAGCCGGGACGGTTCGATGACGGCGCAGGCGAACCCGACCCGTCGCTCCTGCACATCTCGATGGTGTTCGTGCATCCCGCCGCACAGCGCTCAGGAGTCGGCCTTCCCCTGATCCTTCATGTCCTCGACATCGCCGGTTCACACGGATATCAGCGTGTCGCTGTCTGGACCGCCAAGGACAACACGGGCGCCCGCAGGCTCTACGAGCGCGCCGGGATGACCCTCACCGGCAAGAGCGCTCCTTTTCGTGCGGGAACGCAGCTCCAATACGGATGCTTCCTCAGCGGCTAGCCCCGCTGGGGCAACAAATGGGGCAACATGCCCCACAGATTCCAGCCGATCCCAGCCGATCTCGATCTCGCGAAAACCGCTTGAAACCGGGCCCCACAGTGCCCAGCCGAGTGGGCGGGCCGCGCTCATAACCCGAAGGTCGCAGGTTCGAATCCTGCCCCCGCTATAGGACGAAAGCCCCGCAAATGCGGGGTTTTTGTATTTATTGTCTGGCAGACAATAAGATGCAAAATCGGCCGTGGGGCAAGAAATGGGGCAAGGTGAGGTTCGGGAGAGGTCGATTCCAGTCCCTGGGCCTGGGATCCAGGCACCCCCAATCGGAGACCGATACTGAAACGCAACTGGACCATGAGCGGGCTTCGTTGCTGCTTTATTCGGGCTGCCCTGCCGCCGACCGAGACTGCTTAGCTCTGCCTATGCTGCCCTTTGTGCCCGAGTCCTCCGCGAAGCCCTTTTCCCGCCACTGCTCCCACCTCGGCCGACCGTGAAGGTTCTCTCCCTCTTCACCGGCGCCGGCGGGCTCGATCTGGGCCTCGAGCGAGCCGGTTTCAAGATTGCCGGCTGCGTTGAGATCGATGCCGCTGCTCGGCGCACCTTGGCCTTGAATCGGCCGGGTTGGCGGCACCTCGAGTCAGGCGACATTCACTCCCCTCGGCCGGCGGAAATCCTCAGCGAGTTCGGTCTCCGGCCGCGCGAGGTGACCTTGCTTGCTGGTGGGCCGCCCTGTCAGCCCTTCTCCAAGTCCGGCCAGTGGCGCCATGGCGCTCCCCGCCGAATGAGCGATCCGCGGGCCAAGACCCTGCGCGCCTACCTAGAGGTGTTGGAGGCTGCCCTCCCGGAGGCGATGCTGCTGGAGAACGTCAAGGGCCTGATCGCCACCCGCAAGCACGTCACTCATCGCCACGAGGGCCTTGACGTGCTGAGAAGCGGGCTGCAGCGGATCAACCGTCGCCACGGCACTCACTACGAGCCGATCTCCCTGGTCCTCGACGCCGCTGACTACGGCGTGCCCCAGCACCGCCAAAGGGTCTTCGTCTTCGCCGCCCGCGATGGCTCCAGCCTCACCTTGCCGCCCACCACGCACGGCCCCATGGACCCCGGGCTCTCGACCCACCTTGACCGCTACGCCACCGCTTGGGACGCGCTCGGTGATCTTGACGATCCCGATTTCGATGACGCCCTGCTGCCGCTCGGCAAGTGGGGCGGGCTCTTGCCATCTATTCCCGAGGGCGACAACTATCTCCACCACACCGCGCGGGGTGGGGGTGAGCCTCTCTTCGGCTGGCGCCGCCGCTACTGGAGCTTCCTCCTCAAGCTGGCCAAGGACCGCCCTTCATGGACGATCCAGGCCCAGGCTGGCTCGGCCACCGGGCCCTTTCACTGGCGCAGTCGCCGCCTTACCGTTCGCGAGATGGCGAGACTGCAGTGCTTCCCCGATGACTGGAAGATCGAGGGGCCGATGACCTCCGCTCGCCGCCAGGTCGGCAACGCCGTACCGCCGCCGATCGGTGAGCTCCTCGGCCTCCAGGTCCGCCGCCAGCTGCTCGGTCAGCGTCCCCGTCCCAAGCCGCCGCTGATCCCGAGCCTGCGCGACGATTGCCCACCGCCCGAGCCCATCGCCTCTGTGCCCGCGTCCTACCTAGCCCTGCGCGGTGCGCAAGAGGAGCACCCCGGCCCGGGGCAGGGACCAGGCGCTCTCGCCCTCTCCGCGGCCTTGGCGTGAGTGCCGTTCCCTATCCGGCCCCCGCAGATGCGGCGACGTCAAAGCGAATGACGCGCAACCGCAAGCGTGACACCCGGCCCGAGCGAGCTGTCCGCAGCGCCCTTCACGCCCGCGGCCTGCGCTTCCGCGTCGATCACCGGCTGCGCCTACCCGAGCTGGCGGTGCGACCGGACATCGTCTTTACCCGCGTCCGGCTCGCCGTCTTCATCGACGGCTGTTTTTGGCACGCGTGTCCCGAGCACGGCACCGCCCCGGCCCGCAACGTCGAGTACTGGGCGCCCAAGCTGCGCCGCAACGTCGATCGCGACCGCCGCGTCGATCAGGCCCTCACCAAAGCCGGTTGGTTGGTCCTCCGCGCCTGGGAGCATGAGGATGTTGATTGTGTCGTCAACCGGGTGCTGGCGGCGCTCAACTCGGCGGTTCAGGCCAGCACCTCGGCGCCGACCTCCAGAACCGCGTCGACGATCGTCCCCTCCTCTGCCGTGACGTCCTCCCGGTAGCGGGCGAGGCGAAGCCGGTCCAGGACCAGCCGCTTTTTGTCTTGGACCATCTTCGCCAGGTGGTGTAGCTCGACGTGATGGGGAACCGCCAGGAAGACGAATGGCATCACCCCAACCTTCAGCATCAGCCGCCAGGTCTCATCGCTCGGTTCATCCATCTTCTTCGACCACGTATCGCTCTCCCCGCAGGTCGCTTGGCCGAGGAAGGCCCATGCTCCGGGCCGCAGGTCCCCCCAGGGAAGGTGGGCGAGGCTGTCGACCTTTTCATCGTTGGCGTTGACCATGGTGATCACCGTCTCTGGCGCGGCTCGCAGCCCCACGGCCACCGCCGCCTGCTTTGCGGTCTCCGCGAATCCACCCCCTCCGCGACCAGCGGCCGCGACGTCTACGGCCTCCAGCCCGCGTAGCTTCAGCGTCGCGACCACGGCCTCCTCCAGTAGTTGCGTCGGAGCGTGTGCTACGTCGAGCTTGTGGGCATGGGCCAGGGTGATCGCTAGCAGAGCGACATACGGCGAGCGCCGGGGATCGACGCCGTCGCGAAGCCTCAGCTCCTTGCCGATCGTGAACGGGTAGTGCTCGCCGAGCAGTTCCGCGCGCTCCTCCAGCCTGTCGAAGACCCGGTCGGCCTGCACCGTCCCTGGCTCATCCGCGGTCGCCGCTGCTTCCTCCTCGGAAGGGTCTTCGAATTCCCCCCGTGGTGCTGGCGTGGGGACGTCGAAATGCTCCTCCATCTTCGCGATCCAGGCGCGATCGCTGATCACGTCGGCCAGCCCCTTGCGGTTCAGCCCCTGGCCGAGCAAGCACAAGAGCTCCAGATGATCGGCGAGGTTCGACGCCCGCGCATAGCGGCCATAGGCGTCGATCGTCGGTTGGATCGGCTGCCCGGCCAACTAGGCCTTCGAGTCGGCAACCGCTTTTAGCGCGGCCGCAACCGTCGCCAGCTCTGCCGCAGCCTCGCCGACATCCTCATCGAGCTCGCGTGCTCGGGTCACCTCCGCCACTGCCAGCTCGACTGCCTGCGCGAGGTTTCGCAACCGCGCTGCGAGACCCGCTTCCTCCACGATCTGGCGCGCTAGCTCCAGGTCCCCATACTCGCGTAGCGCTTTGTGGGCCTGCTCGTTTTGCAGCGCCTGCGCGTAGACGGTCACGTCGCGGGAGTCCGCCAGCAATGGTTTTGCGCGTCCCTCCGCTGGGGTCAGGTCCGTCAGCACCTCGACCAGCTTCGCCTGATCGAGGTCCTCCAGGTTCGCGCGCACTTCCGCGTATGACCGCGGGTCGCCGAGGCCGATGTAGTCACGCAGGTCAGGCGAGTTCATCGCCCGCACCCAGACGCCGAAGCGGCGGTGCTGGACCTTTGAGGTTTCAATGCCGAACTCCTCGCTGGCATAGCGCAGGATCGAGATCGCGATGTAGGCGTGCCTTACCCCCTGCTGGTTGCTGCCCACCCTGCGGGCGACGTCGAGGAAGGGGTTCGGCTCGTCCTTGACCAGCTCCACCTCGGTGGCGAGATACCTGGCCTTCGCCTCCGCGCTCCAGGTCTTGATGCCACCGATGTGGCGGAAGCCGAGGTACTTGCGGACCTCACTGCGGTCAGCGACGGAAAAGATCGGCAGCTCGAGGAGCGATGCTCGGACCTCCTCGCTCAGCTCGTCGTCGAGCTCGAAGTTCAGCTCGGCCTCCTGGGCGTCGTCGTCCTCGAGCAGGATCTTCACGGCGGCCAGTCGCCGGTTCCCCTCCAGGGCGACGTAGGAGTCCCCCTCGGGGGTGACGATCAGGTGCTCGTGTGGGAAGAAGCCGTTGTTCAAGTAGGAGCGGGCGAGCTCCTCCAAAACCGCGTTGTCGTAGAGGTAGGCGAGGATCTTCGCCTGCGAGCTGCCTCGTAGCTCTTCCGGCAGCCGCGGATTGTCGGGGTCTAGCAGCAGCTCGCCGGAAGGAACCTTCTTCTGCTCCATCGAGCCATTATCTCCCAACCGATCCCAACCTGGCTGGCGCGTGTCGGTCTGCTCGTCTTGATGCAGGCCGTCGGGGACGCCGCGTGGGTCCAGCCCCTGCAGCGGTCGAGAAAGGCGTCGTGGGTGTTCACCACGACGCGTGATGTGAGTGAGGGTTGTCCAAGTTGCCGGCCCTCACCTCCCCTATCGGCCTGAGCCAGAACTTCAAGGTCTTGGCGGCCTCAATGCGCTGGGGCAAGAAATGGGGCAAGGTGCCCCACGGATTCCAGCCGATCTCCACGTAGTTCGATCTCGCGGAAACCGCTCTACACCGTGCTCCACGTAGTCCAGCCGATCTCAAGGCCAAAGCTCATAACCCGAAGGTCGCAGGTTCGAATCCTGCTCCCCTTTCGTCGCTTCGAGGAGGAGAGATTGTGCCGGGTGCTTCCTCGCCGGCCCTTCCGTCACGCCCTCGCGGCGCCGAGGAGGGGGTCGACCTGGTTGAGCGTTTCGGTCATGCCTTGCTCCATTCCCATCTCGATCATCTGTTCCATCGACTCGCGATCAGCGAAGTGGGTTTGGATCGACATCGTCGCGGTGCCGTCGGTCTCGGCGATCGTCACCGTCATCGCCGTCGGGCCTCCGTCATCCGGCTTGCCCTCGTCGTCGACGGCGTCGTCCTTGATGTGCAGCCGGTGGGGCGGCTCGACCTCCACGATCCGCCACCAGCCATGGTGCTTCTCGCCGTCCGGGCCGGTCATGAAGTAGGTCGTGCGCGCGCCGACCGTGAGCTCGTGCTCGAGGAAGGTCGACGAATGGGACGGTGGGCTCCACCAGCGCTCCAGCTGGCGCGGATCCGACCACAGCTCCCAGAGTCGCTCGGCATCGGCGTCGAACTTTGCCGTGATCGTCATGGTCAGGGCGTCGATGTCCTTGTCTACGTCGGTGACGGGCATCAGCTGTCTCCTTTGTCGGTTTCGAGGATCTGCTCCATCCGCTCGATCCGGCCACGCCAGTCCGCCTCGAGACGATCGAGTGCGGCGTGGGCGCGCCCGAGGGCGTCGGTCTGAGTGTGGACGATCGACTCGCGACCGACCCGGTGCTTGCTCACCAGTTCAGCCCGCTCCAGCACGGCGACGTGCTTCTGCATCGCCGTCACGCTGATCGGGTGTTCGCGGGCCAGGGCCGAGACCGAGAGCCGGCCCTCGTGGGCGCGACGGAGGATGTCGCGGCGGATCGGATCGGCCAGCGCCCCGAACAGCAGGTCAGTGGCCCCCTCGTCGTCATGGATCGGTTTCTTATCTACAACCATTTGGTTGTAGGTTAGCACGACTGGGTACGGTGCCGACGCCTGCAGATCGCAATCACCTGGAGGGCGCGATGCCGGACACCACCTGCCACATGTCGATCTCGCTCGACGGCTTCGTCTATCGGTGCCGCGCAGGCTCGCCGGACACGGCCGCCGTGTTCTGGAAGCGCTGACGCTACAGTCGATCCGATGGCGATCCAGCGCATGGACCATGTGGGCATCGTGGTCGACGACCTCGCGGCTGCGACGGCGTTCTTTGTCGAGCTCGGCCTCGAGCTGCAGGGCGGGGGGCCTGTCGAGGGCGATTGGGTCGATCGCGTGGTGGGCCTCGAGGGCGTCCGGGCGGAGATCGCGATGCTGGAGACGCCGGACGGTCATGGACGGGTCGAGCTGGCGAAGTTCCACGCTCCGTCGGGCCCGGGCGGCGACCGGCGCGCTCCGGCGAACGCTCCCGGCATTCGCCATGTCACATTCGCGGTCGACGACGTCGACGCTGCCGTCGCCGGCCTGCGAGCACACGGCGCGGAGCTCGTGGGCGAGGTTGAGCGCTACGAGGACATCTATCGCCTCTGTTACATCCGCGGCCCGGAGGGGATCATCGTCGAGCTTGCGGAGCGGATCGGCTGACGGCGCCGGCCGGTAACGCTTTCCTCCTCCGCGACCAATAAGGGGCATGGAGGCAGAGGAAGCGTTGCCGACGGCCCCGAGCGCGCTGAGCCGCAGCCTGCGCGTGGTCGCCGCCCGCGGGCGCGGCGTCGGCGCCGAGCAGCTGCGCTGGATCGGCACCGACCCCGAGCTGTTCGAGGCGTTCTACCGCGAGCACGTCGAGGATCTTCAGCGGTTCGTCGCTCGCCGGGTCGGCGACCGTGAGCGGGCAGCCGACCTGACCGCGGAGATCTTCCTCGCCGCGATCGACTCGGCCGATCGCTACCGGCCGCGACGGGGCACGCCGAAGGCGTGGCTGTACGGGATCGCACGCGCCCTCGTCGCCAACGACCGCCGCCGGCACGGTCGCGAGCGGGCGCGGGAGGAGCGATTTCGCGGCAGCGCCCTGCTCGACGAGGAGGACACGGCGCGGATGGACGCGCGGATCGACGCCGCCGCGCAGGCGCGCCGCCTCTACGCGGCCATGGATCACCTTCCCGAAGCGGAGCGGGCGGTGCTGGAGCTGGTCGCGATCGACGAGCTGAGCGTCGCCGAAGCGGCTGCCGCGGTCGGCGTGCGAGCGGGCACCGCCCGGGTTCGCCTGCACCGGGCGCGGCGCAAGCTGCGCGCCGACCTCGAAGCCGCGGCCAACCAACCGAATCCAAGGAAGGAGGACCGATCGTGAGCCAGGAGCAGAAACCGAATCCCGATTTCGAGCAGCGGCTCCTCGCCCGGCTGAAGGCGGTCGTCGCCGAGCGCGGCGCGGCCGCCGCAGCCGCGGAGGCCTCAGAGGCGCAGGCGGCCTCGCCCTCCTGGCGCCGCCGCGGCCCGCGCCTGGCGCTCGGTGCCGCGATCGCCCTTGCCGCTGTGGCCGCCGCGCTGATCGTCAGCGCCGGTGGCGACAACACCTCCAAGGCCTTTGCCGTCGAACCGCAGGACGGCGGCGGAGTCACGATCAAGATCTACACCCTCGAAGACGCCTCCGGTCTCGAACGGGCGCTGGAGGACGCCGGCATCCAGGCCCAGGTGACGTGGCTGCCGGCCGGAATGACCTGTCGCGAACCTCACTACACGCCCTCGACCGTGCACCTTCCCGGCGGCGGGACTCTCGGCGGTTTCACCATGGGAGGCCCGGGCGCCGGTGAGATGACCTTCGGGGTTGGCAGCACCCGGCAATGGCGCGAACGATCCGGCGAGCACATGCGTCGGGTCATGCGCGGTGAGATTCCCGCCGGTGAACACGACGAATCGATTCCCAATCAGAATCTGGACCCCGAAGCGTTTCGTCCCGATCAGAGCGTCGTCATCTCCGGCGCACCTGTTCCCTTCGACGGCGATCCCGAAGGGGGAGGGATCGCGAAGATGGGGATCGCGGAAGGCTCGGTCAAACCCTGCGTGCCGGTCCCGGCGCTGCCCAGCGGTTTTGGCGGCTTTGGGCTCAGCGCGGGGGGCGGATCGGACTACACCCCGAGAGGCGACGAAGCCCTCGGCCAGAGTGCGATCGCCGCCGATCTGCACCGGGCCGCCATCGCTGCCGAAGCGTCCGAAACCCAGGTCGAGGCGCCGCCGGCTTCCGGCCAGCTCCTCTACACGAAGACCAAGGTGGCCCAGCTTCAGGGCTGGCTGCCGAAAGGCTCCGGGACGAGGCCGGCGGGTCCCAAGGCGCATCCCAGGTACTTCACGGCGAACCTCCTGGGCCCCGAGGGCGATGCGCTTCCCGCGCTGGTGCCGACCCTGAAGGAAGTCTGGATGGCTCCCGATGGGACGACGCGCGAGCGGGAAACCCTCGGCCGGATCGACTTCCTCTCCGCTGCGGATCAACGGCTCTGGGAAGAGGCGGGCTCACCGCCTCCCTTCTCGTATGACCCCGATGAACACCGGGTGGCCCGTGACAGCTCGGGGCGGCCGGTGAAGGTCTTCTCGTCCAAGGCTTTCCGGGGGCGCCGTGAATTCTCCTACATGTCCAAGCTCTCCCAGCTCCCGACCGAGCCTGAAGCTCTGCGCCTGGTCATCGAAAACCGCCGCGGCGGGGACACGCCGGTCGGCCCTTCTCCGGCCGACTCGCCGAGGGGCGGCGCGACTGTCGAAAGGCTCCTGGAAATCCTCAGCGAACCGGTCACGACGGCGGCGCTGCGCGCGGCCGCCTTCAACGCTCTCGCTGAAATTCCGGGCATCGGGCTGGAGCGCGGCGTCTCCGATGTCGCCGGGCAGCGCGGCGACGCGATCAGCTGGGTCAGGGAACGCGGATTCGGCCGCAGGTTCATCTTCGATCCGCATACCTCCAAGATCCTCGCCCAGGCCGAAATGATCTTCGGTCCTTCGGCCACGGGCGAGTATGGAGCCCCGGCCGGGACCCCCTATCGCGAGACCGCCTACCTGCAGTCGGGGATCGTCGACTCCACGCGTGAAGGGATCGGCGAGGACCATCACCGAGGGCCGGTCGCGACGGCGAGCTCCGCCGAGCGTTAAGGCGCGCCGCTACGCGGCGACCGGCGCTCCGAACCAGGTGGTCAGCGCGTTGGGCAGTCCCGGATCGCCTGACTCTCCGACCCAGGCGACGTATCCGTCGGGCCGGACCAGCACGGCGGTGGGAGCGGTGACCGCGCCGAGCACCGGGAGCTCCCACTTCCCCTCGTAGCTTGCGTCGACCAGCTGGACCCGGTCAGCCCACGGCGCGATGTCGAAGCTGCCTGGCGCGCCGAGGTTGAGCAGCACCGGCTCGGCGCCGTGCAGCAGCTCGAAGACTCGGAGCGAGCTGTCGGCGGTCACCAGGCCCAGATCCGGCATGCGGCGTCCGAGCAGCGGGTGACCCTCGCCGAGGTCGTATTGGATGTCCAGCCCGGAGATCAGACCGGCGAGGTGTCTGCGGGGCTCGTCCATGGTCGCCAGCTCCGACACGACGTCGACCAGGGCCTGCATTCGCTCGCCGCGGCGCTGGAGCGCGGCCTGCGCCATCGTGTGCTGAATCGCGCGGGCGGCGACCGGGTGGCGCTCGTCGTGGTAGGTGTCCAGGAGGGTCTCCGGGGAGGTCCCGCTGACCACCTGGGCCAGCTTCCAGCCCAGGTTCACCGCGTCTCCCACCCCGAGGCTTAGGCCCTGCCCGCCCGCCGGGTAGTGCACGTGCGCCGAGTCGCCGGCGAGCAGTACCCGCCCCGCGCGGTAGGTCGCCGCCTGACGCGTCATGTCGGTGAACCTCGAGATCCAGGTTGGACTGTGGATCCCGAAGTCGGTGCCGTACACGGTGACCAGCGCCTCGCTCAGGTCGGCCAAGGTGGGCTCGGTGGCGGCGCCTACTTGCTCCTCGGTCACCAGGACCCGTACGGGACCCTCATCCGCATAGACCACCTCGCCGTCGCGAATCTCGTACTCCACCCGGCCGAGGGAATGCACCCCGCGATCGTCGTGGCGGATGCCAAGATCGGGCTCCTCCGTCATCTCGACCTCGGCGATCAGGTTGCTCCGGGTCGGGTCCCACCCGGGGAACTCGATGCCCGCCGCCTTGCGGACCAGGCTGCGCCCGCCGTCGCAGCCGACGAGATACCGCGCCCGCATTGACCGCTCGCCGGACAGCTCGACGTCGACTCCGGCGGCGTCCTGCGCGAAGCCCGTCACCTCGGAGCTGTAATAGATCCGTACCGGCAGCTCGGCTATCCAGGCGGCCATGATCCGCTCGATCTGGTTCTGCCAGATCCCGAGCGAATACGGATGACGGGTCGGGAAGTCGCTCATGTCCAGGACGGTCGTGGCCAGCATTGCGGCTTGAGCGGGTTGACCCTCCGCGAGGAAGCGCTCGGCGACGCCGCGCTGATCCAGCAGCTCGATCGTGCGCGCGTGAAAGCCGCCGGCCCGGGAGCCGGCGAGCACGTGATCGGGGCGTCGCTCGACGACCGCAACATCCACCTTCGCCAGCGCCAGCTCAGCCGCCAGCATCATTCCCGCCGGACCTCCTCCGGCGATCGCCACCGCATGCTCCGTCATGGACGACACCTCAGCTCGCGAAGCGGCTCCAGCCGCGGTCAGGACGCCGGCAGGTAGGTGAGCAGGACCACTCCGGAGTCGAACCGCCTCACGTCGTCGAGCTCCATCCGGACGGTTCCCCTGTCGCCGAGCACGTGGAGGTTTCCCCTGCCCCAGACGAGTGGGTTCAGGTAGACCTCGTACTCGTCGATCAGGCCCTTCTCGGCGAGGGCGTAGGCGAACTCGCCGCTGCCGTGCATGAAGAGGTCGCCGCCGACCTCGTCCTTCAGCTTCGGGATCGAATCACCGAGGTCGCCTTCGAGCAGGGTCGCGTTCCACTCGAGCTCACCAGACAGTGTGTTGGAGCCGACGTACTTCGGGATCGAGTTGACCATGTCCGCCCATGTGCCCGACTGGCTCGGCCAGTACCCCGCCAGGCCCTCGAAGGTCTTGCGGCCCAGCACCAGCCCGCCGGACCTCGCCTGGCGTTCGAACGAGTAGGTGCCGTGGTCTCCGTCCGCCTGCACCCACTCGCCGACCGGGTCGATGACGCCGTCGACGGTGGCCTGGGTTGTCGCGATCAGCTTGCCCATCTCGGTTCTCCTCCTCCGGGTCGCGGGCTCTCCTCGGATCCTCTACCCATGAGACGCGACCTTCAACGGTCAGGTTTGGGCAGGCGGACGAGCTCTACATAGCAGGGCTGCTATACATAGCAACCTTGCTATGGCGAGGCGCGGGCAAAAATCCTCTCGGCGGCTGGACGACCGGCTCGCGTCTCTGCGCGAGGTCGTGGGCGGCGCGGCCGACCCCGACGATCGCGAGCTGTTCGGGCTGATCGCCGAGCTGGTCGCGGAGCGCCGGAAGGCCTGGGGCGTCTCCCAGCGCGAACTGGCCGAGCTCTGCGGGACGACGCAGTCCGCGATCGCCCGGCTGGAGCGAGGGGCGCGACCGCCCCGGATCGACACCCTGGCGCGCATTGCCGCGGCACTCGACTGCGAGCTGGTCATCGAGCTTCGCCCCAGGACCAATCCGCCCCAGGGCGGCAAAGGAGGAGAGACAGGATGAGCGAGAGCAACCGGAGATTCCGACCTGCGGGCAGCCGCGTCGGGGACGGGGAGATCGAGACGAGCACCGCCGAGAAGATCCTCGCCCTCGTCCTCGCGGTCTTCATCGCGATCGGCGCCATCTGGGGCTACTTCAAGCTCGACGAGGTCGCCAAGAGCGATTCGGTCGCCTATGTGCCGGCCCAGAGGCTGATCGAGCCGGCCGAAGTCTCGGCGATCCAGGCGCACCAGCAGGCGCTTCGCTCGGTCGGGAGGGCTCGACGGGAGCGGCGGGCAGCCACCCGCCAGCTGGAGCTCCGCCGCGAGGCCTACCGAACGGCACTGGACGCCAACGAGCCGTCAGCCGCGCTGCGGGCTGAGTACGAGGCCGCGCAGGCCGGGCTCGCCTCGCTATCGAGAGAGCTGGAGGCCGCCGTCGGGGCGGCGGCGCGGACTCGTCCGGCGGCGATGGAGGCACAGCAACGGCTGGAAGCCCTGCGACAGCGCGCCGCGGACAAGGAAGACGAGGACCGGGCACATCACGACCGGATCGTCTTCCTCCTGCGCCTGGCTCTGTTGATCCTGATGCTCGCGACGGCCTGCTGGCTGCTGATCCGCCTGCGATCCCGGGGCTCCCGCTACATCCCAGCTGCGCTCGCCTGGATCGGGGCCACCGCCGTGGTCGCGGTCGTCATGGCGGCGGACTACACCGACAACTACATCGAGTTCGCCGAGGTCGGGCCCCTGGCGATCTCGATCGCCGGCATAGCCGTGACGCTGCTCGCGTTCGTCGCGCTGCAGCGCTTCCTCGCGAAACGAGTCCCCGCCCGGCGAGTTCGCCGCGGGGAGTGTCCCTTCTGTGGGTTCCCCCTGCGCGACAAGCCGCACTGCGAGGGCTGCGGGCGAGCGGTTATCGCCAGCTGCTCGAGCTGCCACGAGGATCGCCGGGTCGGCACGCCCCGCTGCGGCAGCTGCGGCAATCCGTAGCTACAGGCACCCCATGACGCTCGCCGGGGCCGCCCCCGCCGGGGTGAGGTACCCGGCGGGGCGTCCCTTCACGTAGATCGTCCGGACTGCCGGCTTGCGCCTGAGGTGGCCGCCGGCGATTTCCCGTGCCGCGGTGAGGATCTCCGACGGCCAGCCCTGGCCGTGGAGCGGCAGGGCATCCCCCTGGAAGCCTTTTTCGCGGACCATCTGCAGGAGGACCGGCCAGTGGCGAGCCGTGCCCATCGCCTCGACCGCCTCCCGCGCCGCGGCGTCATCGCCGGCTCGGGTGGCGGTCAGCCAGCGCTGGAGCCAGTCGCAGGCGACCGCGCCGGTCAGGGACCTCGCGAGCGTGAAGCGATCGGCGAGGGCGCTTTCGCTCTGCACGGCGGAGCCCGGGGGCCCGGGCATCACGCGGAAGCGCAGGGCGGAGGCATCGAAGCCCGGCGGCACGGGCATGCCGCGGAGCATCTGCTCGATTGCGGCCGAGCGCGCGGCGGGACGAAGGACTTCGGCAGGCATCGCGGTGAGCCAGGCCTCGACGCCGACCGGGCGCAGCGAACGCAACACGGCCTCGTATTCCCGCCTGCTTCCGAACGAGCCGCCGACCTCGATGAAGACGCCTCCCTGGGGCGAGAGGACCGTCGTGTAGTTCGGGTGCTGGCCGGGGTAGGCGAAGGTGGTCGCCCGCTGGCCGAGGAGGGTCGAGGTAACCGGCCCGCTGACGTGGCAGCAGGCGTGACCGTCTTCGCGCAGCCTGTCGCCGTAGAAGCGGGCGGGGTACCAGGTGAGGCCGAGCTGTCCCCTGCCGGGCCGCTCGTCGTTCTTGTAGATCAGGCTGCCCGTGTCGACTTCGAAGCTGCGGGCATGGGCGATCGACCAGCCGGGCGCAGTGACGAGCAGGCGCGGATTCGCTTCGGCCACCTTGACCGCGGCGGCAGCGAAGGTGGGGTGAGCGCCGTCTCTGACGGAATCGACGGAGCCACCCGAGAGAAGGATCAGCAGGGCGACGACCGCGACGCAGGCGATGCCGCCGAGGCCGAGCGTGGCCCCGCGGTGCCGGGAGAAGATCCCACCGCGAGCCGAGCCCGCTCGGCCGGCGCTCTCCCCGGCGACGCGATCGCCCGCCGGAATCGGCTTGGGAGATTCGCCGCCGCCGATCGCCCGCCGCATGGCGGTCGAGAGCTCCGCGGCGGAGATCGTCTTGCCCAGCTCCGTTGCGGAGAAGGGGTTGGCCGCCCTCATCCTGGCGAGCGCGTCGTCGTCTCTGCTCATGCGGTTCATTGGATCTCCTCGGCGGGTTCGGTTGCAGCGGCGCGGTCCGCTCGGGGTGGATGTCCGGCGGCTTCGAGCTGTCTCGCGAGCTTGCGGCGGGCGCGGTGCAGCCGCACCCGGAAGGCGCCGGGCGAGCAGCCGAAGACCCGGGCAGCGTCGCGCGTGTCGAGTCCGTCCCAGGCGACCAGGCGCAGGACCTCGCGCTCGGGCTCGGCGAGGAGGGCGAAGGCGGCGGAGAAGGCGTCGCGGCGGCCGAGCGACTCGGCGAGGTCGGACTCCGGCGCCGCGCCGCCGGTCTCGTGCGCCAGGCGCGTATCGAGGTCCTGACGGCGGCGGGTCGACCGGTACTGGTTGGCGATGACGTGAGCCGCGATCGCATACAGCCAGGGAAGGGCGGGCTCGGGGATGCGGTCGCGCCGGCGCCAGGCGACGGCGAACGCGTCGGCGACCACGTCCTCGGCGATCTCCCGAGCCGGGACGCGCCGCATCGAGAAGGCGAGCAGCTGCGCGTAGTGGTCGCGGAAGCAGCGCTCGAAGCGGTCGCGATAGATGTCCGGGGCCGCGTTCGGCGGATCGTCGACGGGAAGCATCTGGGAGCTAAGTGTGCGGCCGGGCACGGTTGTTACAGCGCGGTACCGTCTGACCGTCGCCTACCCATAGGAGGAGCCGTGATCACCAAGACCGACTTCATCGGTATCCCGTCGACCGACAGCGAGCGCTCGCGCCGCTTCTACGTCGAGACGCTGGGGCTGCGGCCCGACGATCGGGGGAAATTCGAATTTTGGGCGGGGGACACCTGCTTCGGCATCTGGGAGCCCGCTCGCCTGGGCTTCGAGTTCTCCCCGCAGAAAAACGCCCACCCGGCCCTGCACGTCGAGGACGTCGCCGCCGCCCGGGCGGAGCTGGAAGCGAAGGGGGTCGAGTTCGCCGGTGAGACCTTGGACACGGGCGTCTGCCACATGGCCCTCTTCACCGATCCCGACGGCAACGACCTGATGCTGCACCACCGCTACGCGCCGTTCCAGGACTGAGCGGCCAGTCCCGCCGCTACCTTGTTCGCCGTGAGCGCGGCGAGGCGCCCCAGCCGGGCGCAGGTCAGGCGGCGGCGGGCGGTTGCCCTCGGGGCGATCGGCCTGGTCGCGGCGGTCGTCGCCTGGGCTCTTCTCGCCGACTCGCTCTTCGGGCCGAGCGACGCCGAGATCGCCCGGCGAAACGGGGACCAGCTCGTCCACATCGAGATCCACAGCAAAGCTGTCGGCAGGGACCTGGGCGTCAACGTGATCGTGCCGCCGCTCGCCGGGCCGCGCGGCAGGCGGGGGCTGCTCGTCTACCTGCACGGCCGGGGCGGCTACGAGGGGACCTTCAACGACGCGGTCCTGCGCGGGCTGCCGCTCCTGCACGGCCACGGCCCGGTGATCGCCTTCCCCGCCGGCGGCGATCACGGTTACTGGCACGATCGGGCCGAAGGCGACTGGGACGCTTGGGTCGTCGACGAAGCGATCCCGCTGGTCGAGCGCCGCTTCGGGGTCGACCGGGGGCGGGTCGCGATCGGCGGCATCTCGATGGGCGGCTTCGGCGCCTTCGACATCGCGCTCCACCATCCCGGCCTCTTCTGCGCGGTCGGCGGCCACTCGCCGGCGCTCTGGTTCGAAGGCGGCGAAACCGCGCCGGGCGCCTTCGACGACGCAGCCGACTTCGAAGGCAACGACGTGGTCGGCGCGGTCCGGGAAGACCCCGAAGCCTTCGGCGACGCTCGCGTCTGGATCGACTACGGAACGGAAGACCCGTTCCGCGTCTACGACGAAGGCTTCGTCGAAGCGATGGAAGCCGGCGGCGCCGACCTCACCGCCCACTCCTGGCCGGGCGCCCACGAGGGCGGCTACTGGGACGAACACTGGCCGGACTACCAGCGCTTCTACGTCGACGCCCTGGCGCACTGCGGCTAGGGTCGGAAGGAACCGCTCAGGCGGTGCGGGTGCCGGCCTGCGGCTGCAGCGCCAGCGCAACGGCAGCGGCGAACTCGTCGGCGCCCTCCTCGGGCAGGAGGCTGGCGGTGACACGGATCGCTCGGCCGCTGCGCAGGCGGTAGGGGGCGCCGGGGGAGACGGCCCAGCCGGCTTCGAGCAGCGACTGGAGCACCGGCGCTTCCTCGGGGACGGGGACCCAGACGGTGATCCCGGCGGGCGAGTCGGCCGCGATGCCGCGCTCGGCGAGCGCCCCGACCAGGCGCTCGCGGCGAGCGCTATAGGCGGCGGCTGCACGCTCCAGGTCCGCCTTCACCCCGGCGTCGGACCACATCTCGGCGACGAGGCGCTGGAGCAGGTGGCTGACCCACTGCGGGCCGACGGCCTGGCGCCCCCGCACCCGACTGATCGTCCGCGGGTCGCCGGCGAGGACCGCGACGCGGAGGTCGGGGCCGAGAGACTTGGCGACCGAGAGGGCGGCAGCCCAGCGCTCGCGGCCGCCGGTCAGGGTGTGCCGCGGCGTTCCGGCGATCGGCCCCAGGTGGTCGTCCTCGATCAGCATCGCCTCGGGGAAGCGGTCGAGGACGGCGCCCAGGGCGGCCGCCCGCTCCTCGTCGAGGGCGGCGCCGGTCGGGTTCTGGCCGCGCGGGTTGATGACGACCGCGGCGGCGCCCTCCCCGAGCGCGGCCGCCAGCTCGGCCGGGAGCATGCCCCGTGAGTCGATCGGGACCGGCCGCAGCGCCAGGCCGAGCGCGCGCAGCAGGTCGAAGAGGCCGGCGAAGCCGGGGTCTTCGACCGCGACCAGGTCACCCGGCTTCAGCTGCGCCCCGAGCGCGCGCTCGATCCCGTCGAGCGCGCCGCTGACGACCGCGATCGCCCCGGCGTCGATCCCGGCGCCGGAGAGATCGGCCCGGGCCAGCTCCAGCAGGCTGGCGTCCGCCGGCTCGTCGCCGTAGAGCTGGGTGGGTGGGCCCATGCCGCGCAGGAAGGGGGTCGGGTCGGGCAGCAGGGAGGGGTCCGGGTTGCCGCTGGCGAGGTCGCGGGCGCCGGCCGGTATGGCCGCCCGCAAGACGGCGCCGGCCAGCGGCGGGCGCCAGCTGACCTGGGCGCCGCTGCGCTCGCGGGTGACGATCAGGCCTCGCGAGCGCAGGTCGCCGAAGGCCGCCGAGACCGTGGTCGGGCTGACGCCGAGCTGCCGGGCGAGGCCGCGCACCGCGGGCAGCGCCGCGCCGGGGGCCAGCTCGCCGCGCTCGATCGCGCTCTCGATGCCGGCCGCGATCTCACCCGCGCTCTTGCCGGAGATGGAGTATTGTGCCATTGCAGAAACCATTACTGTACTGTAACAGATGGCGAAGACGCTGAAGACACCACGCACCAAGCTGCGCCGCAAGCCGGGGCGCGGCTCGCACGAGCGCGCCACGATCGAGGCGATCCTCGACGAGGCGCTCGTCTGCCACGTCGGGGTCGTCGATGAGGGCGTGCCGGTCGTGATCCCGACCCTCCACGCCCGGGTCGGCTCGCGGGTGTACCTGCACGGCTCGACCGCGAGCCGCATGCTCCGCCTTGCCGCCGGCTCGCAGGTCTGCCTCACCGCGACGCTGATCGACGGCCTCGTCCTCGCCCGCTCCGCGATGCACCACTCCGCCAACTACCGCTCGGCGATCCTCTTCGGCGCCGGCGAGCCGGTCGAGGACGAGGCCGAGAAGCTGACCGCGCTCGAGGCGCTGGTCGAGAAGCTCGTCCCAGGTCGCTGGGCCGACGCCCGCCAGCCGACCGCGAAGGAGCTGCGCGCGACCGCCGTGCTGCGCCTGCCCCTCGATCAGGCCTCGGCCAAGATCAGGACCGGCCCGCCGATCGACGACGACGCCGACCTCGCGCTGCCCGTCTGGGCCGGGGTGGTCGGCCTGCGCACCGTCGCGGCCGAGCCTCAGCCCGACGAGCTGCTGGCGCCTGGCCTTGGCAGGCCCGCCTACGTCGACGACCTGCTGCGGGCGCATGCGTAGCACCGCTGTGTGAGATCCGCACGTCTAGATTGGCTGACCAGCCAGCATGAGAGAATGCCGGTGGCGTGACGGCGAACGGGGAATCCAGCGAGCATCTCGACGTGCTGATCGTCGGCGCCGGCCTCTCGGGCATCGGCGCCGCCCATCACCTGCAGGAGGCGTTCCCCCGCAAGAGCTACGCGATCCTCGAGGCTCGCGAGGACCTGGGGGGGACCTGGGACCTCTTCCGCTATCCCGGCATCCGCTCGGACTCCGACATGCACACGCTCGGATACCGCTTCAAGCCGTGGACAAGCGACACCTCGATCGCCGCCGGCCCGTCGATCCTCGATTACGTTCGCCGCACGGCGCGCGAGGGTGGCATCGAGCGGCGGATCCGCTTCCACCACCGCGTCCTGAGGGCCGAGTGGTCGAGTGAGGAGGCGCGCTGGGCGGTCGAGGCCGAGCGCACCGACCGCAGCGAGGCCGTGCGGGTCACCTGCGACTACCTCTGGGTCTGCAGCGGCTACTACCGATACGACGAAGGCTTCACCCCTGAGTTCGCGGGCAGCGAGGAGTTCAAGGGGGAGGTCGTCCACCCGCAGCACTGGCCCGAGGAGCTCGACTACACCGGCAAGCGGGTGGTCGTGATCGGCAGCGGCGCCACCGCCGTCACCCTGGTCCCGGCGATGGCCGAGAAGGCGGCGCACGTGACGATGCTGCAGCGCTCGCCCACCTACATCGCCTCGATGCCGGCCAAGGACCCGATCGCCAACGGCCTGCGCCGCTTTCTGCCGCGCAAAGCGGTCTACCCGATCGTGCGCTGGAAGAACGTCCTCCTGCAGTCGGCCTTCTACCAGCTCAGCCGCCGCCGTCCCAGGGCCGTGAAAAAGCTGATCCGGCGCGGGGTCGAACGCTCGCTGCCGGCCGGCTACGACATCGACAGGCACTTCAAGCCGAAGTACAACCCGTGGGACCAGCGCATGTGCCTTGTCCCCAACGGGGACCTCTTCAGGGCGATCCGCAAGGGCAGCGCCACGGTCGTCACCGAGACGATCGAGCGCTTCACCGAGGGCGGGATCAAGCTCGACTCGGGCGAGGAGCTGGAGGCCGACGTGATCGTCACCGCGACCGGCCTCAACCTGCTCTTCCTCGGCGGCATGGAGCTGGCCGTCGACGGCGAGCCGGTCGACATCTCGAAGCGCATGGCCTACAAGGGGATGATGCTCGACGGCGTCCCCAACTGCGCCTTCACAGTCGGCTACACGAACGCGTCCTGGACGCTGAAGGCCGACCTCACCTCCGAATACGTCTGCCGGGTGCTCGCCCACATGGACGCGCACGGGTTCCGCAAGAGCGTGCCGGAGATCACCGACCCGAGCGTCGAGGAGATGCCGCTGCTCGACTTCACCTCCGGCTACGTGCAGCGCTCGCTCGACAGGTTCCCCAAACAGGGCTCGAAGGAGCCCTGGAAGCTGCGCCAGAACTACGTCGTCGACATCAGGACGATCCGCCGTGGCCCGCTCGAGGACGGCGCGATGCAGTTCTCGGGGGTCGCACTGCGCGGGCCCGCCGGGCGCGAGAAGATCCCCGCCTGAACCTTCGAACGGAGGAGACGGCGTGACCGAGCTGACCGACAAGCAGGCTGAGCTGTGCGAGAAGAGCGAGACCGACTTCTCGGACCTGAAGGCACTCTTCATCAACTGCACGCTGAAGCGCAGCCCCGAGGTGTCCAACACGCAGGGGCTGATGGACATCTCGATGGAGATCATGCGGCGCAACGGGGTGGAGGTCGAGTGCATCCGCGCCGTCGACCACGAGATCGCCACCGGCGTCTGGCCCGACATGACCGAACACGGCTGGGAGGCGGACGAGTGGCCGGCGATCTTCGAGAAGGTGATGGCCGCCGACATCCTCGTGCTCGGCATGTCGATCTGGCTGGGGGAGAAGTCCTCGGTCGCGACCCAGATCGTCGAGCGGCTCTACGGCAACTCGCACCTGCTCAACGACGCCGGCCAGTACGCCTACTACGGCCGGGTCGGCGGCTGCCTGGTGACCGGCAACGAGGACGGGGTGAAGCACTGCGCGATGAACACCCTCTACTCGCTGCAGCACCTCGGCTACACGATCCCGCCGCAGGCCGACGCCGGCTGGATCGGCGAGGCCGGGCCGGGGCCGTCCTACCTCGACGAGGGCTCGGGCGGGCCGGAGAACGACTTCACCAACCGCAACACGACCTTCGCCGCCTGGAACATGCTGCACCTGGCGCGGATGCTGAAGGACGCCGGCGGCATCCCCGCCCACGGCAACCAGCGCACCGCCTGGGACGCCGGTTGCCGCTTCGACTTCCCCAACCCGGACTACCGCTGAGGCCCATCCGACTTCGACCCACGCATAGGTGGGTCAAAGTCGGATGCGCGGCGCTCAGGGCCGCAGGGCCTGCGGTTGCGGGAAGGAGCTGAGGCCGACCGACTGGGCGAGCGCGCCCGTCGCCGTCGCGGTGGCCGCCGAGGCGGTCGACGCCGTGTTGCATTCGTCGAACAGCGCCCAGCCGCCGACCCCGTCGCCGGGGTAGGTCGCGTCGAGGGCGGTGGTCTCTATTACCTGCACTTCTTCGGCTTCGTTTTCGTACTGGAAGAGGTAGCCGAAGGGCCCTTCCGGCTGGCCGTACTGGGTGAGCGGGATCTCGACCAGGCAGCTGTACAGAGCGTTCACTTTTTTGCCGGTGATCGCGCCTTCGTTCTGGACCGCGGCGATCGCCTGGGATTGCTGGGCGATCGTCCGTCCCTGGGTGGCGATGGTCTGCTCGGCTTTCTTGAGGCCGCGCGTCAACTGCTTCACCTGCTGGTTGAGGCAGCGGACCCCGCAGCGCGCCTCGGCGCTGCCGGCGGCGGCCAGCGCCAGAACCAGCGCCGCCACGGTTATCGCGAGAACCTTCTTCATTCGTCTCTCCTCACTCGTTGTCTGGATCGGAAGCTTCGAGTCGCTCGGCGAGCCGGTTCATGCCGCGCGCGCGGGCCGCGGCCGCGGCGCTCGCCCAGTCAGTCTCACGGTCGGCGGGCGGCTCGACGCCGGCGTCGCGCAGGGTGGCGATGTCCTTGAAGGCGCGCAGGTCCTCGGCGGCGTCGAGCAGGGCGCCGCGCAGCGCCGGGCGGCTCTCGCGGATCGCGTTTTCGAGCACCGCCTCCAGCGAGCCGTGTTTGCGCAGCAGCTCGGCCGCGGTCTTCGGCCCGACGCCCTTGGCGCCGGGCAGGCCGTCGGAGGGGTCGCCGCGCAGGGCGATGAAGTCGGGGACGAGCTCCGGGTCGATCCCGTAGCGCTCGCGCACCTCGGCCGGGCCGACCTCTTCGGCTCCCCTGCCTTTGGCGCCGGTCTTCACGTAGAGCACGGCTATCCCGTCGCCCGCGCACTGGTACATGTCGCGGTCGCCGGTCATCAGCAGCGCCCGGCCGCCGGCCTCGGCCTCGCGGCGGGCGTAGGTGCCGAGCAGGTCGTCGGCCTCCAGGTCTTCGCTGGTGGCGACCGTCCAGCCGAAGGCCTCGAAGAACTCGCGCGCGGCGCCGAACTGGGGCGAGAGGTCGTCGGGCATCGCCGCCTCGCGCTCGGCGTGGTAGGCGGGGTAGAGCTCGGTCCGGTAGGAGGCCGCGTCCGGCCCGAAGCAGAGCACCACGGCGCGCGGCTCGTGCCGTTCGATCTCACGCAGGACGAGGTTGGCGGTGCCGAGCAGGGCGTTGACCGGCCTTCCGTCCGGCCCGACGATCGAGTCCGGCAGCGCGTAGAAGGCGCGGAACAGCATCGATGGCGTGTCGACGACGAGCAGTGGTCCTGGCACGGCCCCGGAGCCTAGCTGTCGCCGGTTTGGGTACGGTCAGAGTCGTGGACGGCGCTCAGGGACCGCGTATCGCACCGGGAGACCGGCGCCAGCTCGGCTGGGTCAACTTCGGCCTCGCCAGGATCGCCGGGCGGGCGACCGGAGGGCGCCCGCCGCACATCTTCACGACGCTGGGCCGGCACCGCGGCCTTTTCCGGCGCTGGCTCTGGTTTGCCGCGGCGCTGATGCCCGGCGGCAAGCTGCCTCGCGAGGAGACCGAGCTGCTGATCCTGCGCGTCGCCCACAACACCGGCAGCGAGTACGAGTGGGCCCACCACGAGCGCCTCGGCCGCCGCGCCGGTCTCAGCGACGAGGAGATCGCCCGCGTTCGCGAGGGGCCCGCCGCGCCGGGGTGGACCCCGCGCCGGGCCGCCCTGCTGCGCTCAGCCGACGAGCTGCACGCCGATGGCAGGATCGGCGACGCCCTCTGGGCCGAGCTCCGCGCCGAGCTCGACGAGGTGCGGCTGATCGAGCTCTGCATGCTGGTCGGCCACTACGAGATGCTCGCCATGACCCTCAACACGCTCCAGGTCGAACCCGACCTCGAGGCGCGCCTATGAGCTTCCGGTGCGCTTCATCCGGGGCGGGGCCGCATAAGGCGCACCGGAACGGGGGAGCCCTGTGAGCGGTCTCGAGCTGCGGGGGAAGCGCTGCCTGATCACCGGCGCCGCGAGCGGGATCGGGCGGGCGACGGCGATCGCGGCGGCCGGCGAGGGGGCCGAGCTCTTTCTCACCGATCGCAACGGCGAGGGCCTCGAGCGCGTCGCCGCCGAGATCCGCGATGCGGGCGGGGCCGTCTCCCACACCGCCGTTGTCGACCTCGTCGATCACGAGGCCGTGGTTGCCTACGCCGGGGAGGTGCACGCGATCGCCCCCAGCATGGACGTGGTCATGAACATCGCCGGGATCTCGACCTGGGGGCGGATCGAGCAGCTCGAACACGAGCACTGGCGGCGCACGATCGAGATCAACCTGATGGGGCCGATCGGCGTCCTCGAATGCTTCGTGCCGCCGATGATCGAGGCCGGGCGCGGCGGCCACGTCGTCAACGTCTCCTCGGTCGCGGGCCTCTTCGGCCTGCCCTGGCACGCTCCCTACAGCGCCAGCAAGTTCGGCCTGCGGGGGGTCTCCGAGGTGCTCCGCTTCGACCTGCGCAAACACGGGATCGGCGTCAGCCTCGTCTGCCCAGGCGCGGTCAAGACGCCGTTGGTCGGCACGGTCGAGATCGTCGGGGTCGATCGCGACAGCCCGAAGATGCGCCGGCTGATCGCGCTCTTCGAGCGGCGCGCGGTCAGCCCCGAGAAGGTGGCCGAGAAGATCCTCGACGGGATCCAACGCAACCGCTACATGGTCTTCACCTCCCCCGACGGCCGCTTCCTGCACTGGCTTCAGCGCAAGTTCTCCCCGCCCTACGAGCTGGTCATGCGGGTGATGAACCGCGAGCTCGACCGGGCGGCCCGTTAGCCGGGAGCTGCCGTCCTCTAGGTTTGTCGCCGTGACCGAGGCGGCCCTGAAAATCGAGGATCTGGTCAAGCGCTACCCGACCGGGGTTGAGGCGCTGCGCGGCGTCTCGCTGGAGATAGCCCCCGGCGAGCTGTTCGCGCTGCTCGGCCCAAACGGGGCGGGCAAGTCGACCCTGATCCATTGCACGACCGGCCTGGCGCAGCCGAGCGCCGGGGCGATCCGGGTCTTCGGCCACGACGCGATCGGCGACTACGGCGAGGCGCGGCAGGCGGTCGGGCTCGCCCCGCAGGAGCTCAACATCGACTGGTTCCTCACGGTCGAGGAGACGCTCGACTACCACGCCGGCTACTTCGGCATGCCCAAGCGGGAACGGCGCGAGCGGACCAAGGAGCTGCTCGAGACCTTCTCGCTGACCGAGAAGGCCGACGAACGGACCCGCACCCTCTCCGGCGGGATGAAGCGGCGGCTGATCCTGGCCCGGGCGATGATGCACCGGCCGCGGCTGCTGATCCTCGACGAGCCGACCGCGGGCGTCGACGTCGAGCTGCGGCTCGAGCTCTGGCACTACGTGCAGCGGATCAACCAGGAGGGGACGACGATCCTGCTCACCACGCACTACCTGGAGGAGGCCGAGCAGCTCTGCGACCGGATCGCCTTCATCAACGAGGGGCAGATAGTCGGGGAGGGGACCAGCGGCGAGCTCGCTGCCCGCTACGGCGTAGACAGCCTCGAGGACGCCTACCTGGCCCTGGTCGGCCGCAAGGAGCTCTCCCGCTCCCACGCCGAGGTCGCGGCGCCGTGAGCGCCGCCCAGATCCGCTTCGCGACGCTCTGGCGCCGCGAGGTCAACCGCTTCATGAAGATCAAGAAGCAGACGCTGGGCGCGCCGCTGCTCGAAACCTTCCTCTACATCTCGGTCTTCGGCGCCGCGCTCGGTTCGCGGATCAAGGAGCTGCACGGGATCGAATACGTCGTCTTCGTCATCCCCGGCCTGATCATGATGTCCTGGTCGATCAACGCCTTCGCCAACAACTCCTCCTCGATCCTGCAGCAGAAGTTCCAGGGCGCGATCCACGACCAGCTCTCCTCGCCCGCCTCGCCGATGGAGCTGCTGCTGGCCTTCTCGCTCGGCGGCTTCATGCGCGGCCTGATCGTCGCCGGGCTGACCTTCGTCGCCGCGTCGCTGCTGGTCGACCTGCCGGTCGACCACATCCTCGTGCTCGTCCCGTCCCTCTTCCTGGTCGGCTTCTTCTTCTCCCAGCTCGGGGTGCTGATCGGCGTGCGGGCCGAGCAGTTCGACGACGTCGCCTTCGCCCAGACCTTCATCCTGCAGCCTCTGATCTTCCTCGGCGGCGTCTTCTACTCGGCGACGCTGCTGCCCCAGCCCTTCGAGACGCTGACCCACTTCAACCCGATCTTCTACATGATCAACCTGGTCCGCTACGGCTTCGTCGGCTACACCGAAGTCAGCATCGCACTCTCGCTGCTGGCGCTGACCGCGGCGACGGCGGCGCTCTTCGCGGTGAACCTGCGCCTCTTCTCCCAGGGCTACAAGCTGCGCGCGTAGGGCGCTACGCCTCGGCGAGCGGCAGGCGCTCAGCCAGACCGGTCAGCTCCAGCACGCGGCTGACGGCGGGCGACGTGCTCGGGATGAACCTGACGTCTGCCCCCTGCTCGTTGCGGCTGAGCGTGGAGACCAGCAACGCAATCCCAGTCGAGTCGATGAACTCGAGCTCGCGCATGTCGACGACCACTGCCGCCGACTCGCTTTCGAAGCACGCCTGCAGGGCGGTTTCCGCTGTGCCGACGTTGGCGAGGTCGAGCTCGCCGCAGAGGGAGATCAGCTTGGCCTCTCCGTTCTCGGCCGTGCGCACGACCAGAGTGCCGTCGGCGATCTCGCGCTGCTCATTGCTCATCGAGCCTCCTTCCCGGTGGTTGGCCCCATCAGCCTACGACAGAGACGTTCGCCAGAGCAAATCGTGGGCTCCGGCCGGATCCAAGGCTTGATCGCTCAGGCTTTTCAAGCTAGATTCACCCGTCCATTCGTCCAGGTGTTCGGGAGTGGCCGGCGCCTCGAAAAGGAGAGCAAACCTTGAAGCAGCGACTGTTCCGTGCGGTATCCGTCAAGACCGCGAGCGCGCTCGCGGTCGGCGTGGTGGCATCGTTGATCCTCGTCCCGGCGCTCGCGGCCGGCGATGCCAGTCCCGAAAACACCGTCTACATCAAGGACGGCAAACAGGGCCTGCGCTTCGTCGCGCCGGAGTTCATCTACTCCGGCGAAGAACTGGGCGTGCTCAACACGACCAACCCGCACAAGGTCGGCCCGCACACCTTCTCGCTGGTGACTCAGGAATCGATCCCGAAAACTGCGAAAGAACGCCAGGTGTGCTTCACCCCGAAACACATCTGCAAGGCGATCGCCAGCTGGCACGGCGTCAAGGGCAACGGGCCCGTCAAGAAGAACCCCGCCAAAGCGGGCGAACCCGGCTGGGACACGCTTGGCAGCGTGACCGAAAAGGGCGACTCGTGGTTCACGGGCGAGAAGCCCGGCACCTCGATCAGCCAGGTCGTCAGCGCCGCGGGGGGGACGACGCTCTACTTCATCTGTGCGATCCACCCCTGGATGCACGGCTCGGTCGAAGTCCGGCCCTCGCCGGTCGGCTAGCGCACGTCTGGTTCGCCGACAGACTCACCGCGCCTGGGGCGCCGAGCTTTCCTCGGCGCCCTGGGCAGCGGCGCCCTCGCGACGGCGCTGCCGCTTGGCCTGAGGCCGTCGGCGCTGCTCTCCGCCGGAGGCTCGGCGCCGCGCCCGGCGGCGCCCCCGTTCAGGGAGCGCCTGCCGATCCCGCGCGTGCTCGGGGACGCCAAGCTGACGATCCCGATCCGCGAGGCCGAGGTCCAGGCGCTGCCGGGTGAGCGGACGCGGATGTGGACCTACGGCGGCACCTTCCCGGGCCCGACGATCAGGCGCCCGGCGGGCCATCGCACCACGGTCACCTTCCACCACCAGCTGCCGGCCTCCGCCGGCGAGCTGACCGTCCACCTGCACGGCGGCCACAACCGCACGCAGTTCGACGGGCAGCCGGGCGGGCTGACCCGGTCCCATCCACGCTCCTACTGCCGCATCCCTTCAGGGCTCTCGCCGCGCCAGTCGGGCAACGACGTGCTGATCGAGCCGGGGGCGCGGCGCACCTACGTGTACGACCTGATGGAGGACGGCGCACCCGAGCGGGCTGCCTTCCAGTGGTACCACGACCACCGTCTCGATCACACCGCCCGCAACGTCTGGCGCGGCCTGGCCGGGATGTGGATCGTCGACGACGAGCTCGACGCCGGCCTGCCCCTGCCGGCCGGCGACCGCGACCTGGCGCTGATGATCGGCGACCGGGACTTCGACCGCCACAATCAGCTGACCAACCCGTTCACCAACCTGCGCCCGCCGGCCGACGGGATCGCCGCCCGGACGATCCTCGTCAACGGCGTGCACATGCCCCATCACAGGGTCACGGCGCAGCGCTACCGCCTGCGCCTGCTCAACGTCTCCCAGTTCCGCTCCTACAACTTCCATCTCTCCAACGGCGCGCCCCTGGTCCAGATCGCAACCGAGAGCGGCCTGATGCCGAAGCCCGTGCGGCGCGACGAGGTGACGCTCGGCCCCGCGGAGCGGGCGGAGGTCGTCGTCGACTTCGCCGCCGCGCGCGGCGAGCGGGTCGAGCTGCGCAGCGGGCCCCGCCACGGCGCCCGAAACCCGCGCGGCGCGCACCCTTACGTCGGCGCCGTGATGCAGTTCCGGGTCGACTCCGCGCGACTGGCGGACCGGACCCGGGTGCCGCGCAAGCTGCGCCCTCTGCCGGGCTGGACCCGGCGCGCCCCGCAGGCGCCGCAGCGCAGGTTCGAGATCTCGATCGGCGGCCTCTTCAAGACCACCTGGCTGATCAACGGCCGCACCTTCAACCCCGCCTACGCGGCGGCGCGCCCGAAGCTCGGCAGCGTCGAGACCTGGGAGTTCGTCAACCGCACCGACGTCGCCCACGTGATGCACGTGCACCTGACCGACTGGTTCCTGCTGTCCCGCAACGGCAAGCCGCCGCCGCCCTGGGAAGAATGCCTCAAGGAGACCTTCTTCGTCTACCCCCGCGAACGCATTCGGATCGCCGGCCACTTCGCCGACTACACAGGCAAGTTCCCGATCCACTGCCACATGCTCGACCACGAGGACCACGGCCTGATGAGCCAGTTCGAGGTGGTCAGGTGATGCTGGGGCGCCGCGCCCGTGGTCGACATGGCGCGGGAAGGCGCTGCGCCCGGCTCGGAGCCGGGCGCTACTCGCCGATCAACTCGATGCGGTAGCCGTCCGGGTCCCTGAAGAAGCAGATCCGGTGGCCCTCGGTGCGGCCGCCGGGGCGGTAGGGGGGCTTTTCCGGCTCGACGCCCTGCGAGGCCAGGCCCTCGATCGTCGCCTCGAGGTCGTCGACCGCGAGGGCGATGTGGTTGTAGCCGGTGCCGTGCTCGTACTCGGCGATGCCGTGGTTGTAGGTCAGCTCCAGGACCGGGGCCTCGCCGGGCAGGTTCATGAAGACGTTGATCGCCTCGTCGCCGATCGGCATCCGGCCGGCCACTTCGAAGCCGAGCTTTTCGTAGAAGGCGACCGAGCGGTCGATGTCGCCAATCCGGTAGCACGTGTGCAGGAAGCTCGTCATTCGCGACCCAGCCTACCGGCCTCCCTACAATTTGCGGTCGAATGGCGCGCCGGACGCGACGGCGGAGACGCAGGTCGCATACCTCGAAGTGGCGGAAGATCACGATCCCCCTGGGGGTCCTGCTTGGCGCTGCCGTGATCGCGGGCGGGGTCGCGGGCAGCTGGGCGGTCGACGTCTACGAGTCGGCGCCGCCGCTCTCCAGCCTCAAGCCGGTGCAGAAGGGGCGCTCCTCGGCGATCTACGCCGCCGACGGCAGCCTGATCGGCTTCATCCAGGCGGAAAACATCCGCCAGCCGGTGCGCGAAGAGGCGATGCCGCAGACCCTGCGCGACGCGACCGTCGCGATAGAGGACAAGAACTACTTCAACCACGGCGCCCTCGACCCGGCCGGGATCGCGCGCGCCGCCTGGAAGGACCTGCTGGCCGGCGGCAAGCCGGTCCAGGGCGCCTCGACGATCACCCAGCAGCTGGTCCGCAACCTCTACATCCAGAACCCCGAAGAGACGATCAAGCGCAAGCTGATCGAAGCGCACCTCGCCTACGAGATGGAGGAAGCCCACTCGAAGGACTGGATCCTCACCGCCTACCTCAACACGGCGCCCTACGGGACGGTCGAAGGCGAGACGGCGGTCGGGGTCGAGGCGGCGGCGCAGACCTACTACGGCAAGCCCGCCAAGGACCTCGGCCTGACCGAATCGGCGCTGATCGCCGGCCTGCCGCAGGCGCCCTCCGAATACAACCCCTTCCTCGACCCGCATGCCGCCCTGCGGCGCCGCAACGACGTGCTGGCGGCGATGCACGACCAGGACTACATCGACGGGACGGAATATCGCGAAGCGCTGGACAGCGGCCTCGGCCTCGACCCCGGGCACAAGTACCGGGTCATCCGCGACCCCTTCCTCTTCGACCTCGTCCAGCAGGAGCTGATCGACAAATACGGGATCAACACCGTCCGCAACGGCGGCCTCAAGGCCTACACCACGATCGACCCCGAACTGCAGGAACGGGCGCAGGAAGCGGTCGACGCCTGCGCGGTCTGCTACCCCGGCGGCGGCCCGGCGGCGGCCCTTGCCTCGGTCAACCCAGCCAACGGGGAGATCGTCGCCCTGGCCTCGACCGAAGGCTACGAAAGCGAAAGCGAATTCAACTACGCCTGGCAGGCTCACCGCCAGCCCGGCTCGTCCTTCAAGACCTACGTCCTGACGACCGCGATCAAGCAGGGGATCGACCCCTACACCACCTACTACGACGGGACCTCGCCGAAGACGCTCGACCTGCCCGGCGGCGGCACCTGGACCGTCAACAACGACGAGCCCGGGGGCGGCACGATGCCCCTCTCCTCGGCCACCTGGAACTCGATCAACGTCGTCTTCGCCCAGCTCGACCTCGACGTCGGGCCCGAGAACGTGACTCAGACCGCGCACGAAATGGGCATCGAAGAGGAGCTCGAATCGGTCCCGGCCGAGGCGATCGGCGGTCTGCGCGAAGGCGTCACCCCGCTCGAACAGGCCGACGGCTACGCGACCCTTGCCAGCGGCGGCATCCACCACGAGCCGACCGCGATCAGCCGGGTCGAGTTCCCCAACGGCAAGGTCGACGAAACCGACACCGACGAAGGGGACAGGGTGCTGACCGAGGGCCAGGCCTACGAAGTGACGAAACTGCTCGAGGGCGTGATCACGCAGGGCACCGGCGCCGGCTACACATACATGGGCTGCGGGGCCGAGGCCGGCAAGACGGGGACCTCGGAGGGCGAGTCCGACGCCTGGTTCGTCGGCTACACGCCGCTCTACTCGACCGCGGTCTGGGTCGGCCACCCGCAGTCCCGCGAAGCGACCGGCTTCGGAGGCCCGACCGCCGGGCCGATCTGGCGCTCCTTCATGGAAGCCGCGGTCGCCGGCGACTGCCCCGAATTCCCCGAACCGTCGAGCCTGCCCGAACTCTCCGGGCTCGACGGGGGGCACGCCTCCGGCTCGTCGTCCTCCTCCTCGAGCGAATACGAATACGAATACGAAGAAGAACCGGAAGAAAAGCCATCGAAACAGGGCAAGGGCGAAAAGGGCGCGGCCGAACCCGAAGCGGAAGCCGAACCAGCCCCGGAAGCGGCGCCCGAACCCGCCCCGGCGCCCGAACCGGCTCCGGCTCCTCCGCCGGCCGTCGGCGGCGGCATCGCCAGCCCCCACTAGCCTTCCGGCGAGGATGAGCTCGTGGCGGTGATCGAGACCGAGGGGCTGTCGAAGTTCTACGGCGCCGAGCGCGGCATCGAGGACGTCACGATCGCGGTCGAGCCGGGCGAGGTCTTCGCCTTCCTCGGGCCCAACGGGGCCGGCAAGACGACGACGATCCGCACCCTGCTCGACCTGCTCCACCCGAGCGGCGGCAGCGCCCGCATCTTCGGCCTCGACAGCCACCGCGACAGCGTCGCGATCCGCTCCCGGCTGGGCAACCTGCCCGGCGACTTCGGCTACGGCAAGCGCAGCAGCGGCCGCGAGGCCCTTGCCCTCCTGGCTCGGTTGCGCGGGGTCGGGGACCTCGGCCGGGCCGAGCGGCTGGCGGCCCGCTTCCGGGCCGACCTCGAGCGACCGCTCGGGCAGCTCTCGCGCGGCAACCGCCAGAAGGTCGGCCTGATCCTCGCCCTCTTCCACCGGCCCGAGCTGCTCATCCTCGATGAGCCGACCAGCGGTCTCGACCCGCTGATGCAGGAGGAGTTCCTGGCGCTGGTCCGCGAGGAACGCGAGCGCGGCTGCGCCGTCTTCCTCTCCTCGCACGAGCTCGACGAGGTGGAGCGGGTCTGCGACCGGGTCGGGATCATCCGCGACGGCAGGCTGATCGCGGTCGAGCGGGTCGAGGACCTGCTCAGCAAGACCGCCGAGCGCCGCCGGGTCGAGGTCGAGTTCGCCGAGCCGGCCGACCTCGACCGGGTCCGCGCCATTCCCGGCGTCGTCGGCGCCGAGTTCGCCCGCCCGACCCTGGAGGAGGTCTTCCTCACCTACTACCGGGAGGAGGGGGAGGGGTCGTGACCGCGCTCGTCCTCGCCCAGCTGCACGAGCGCCGCCGCTCGCTGCTCTCCTGGGGGTTGCCGATCGGCGCCTGGTCGGCCTTCGTCGTCGCCATCTACCCATCGGTCGAAGACGCGCTGAGCAAGGCGGTCGCCTCGTATCCGGAATCGCTCAAGCAGGCCTTCGGCATCGCCGAGCTGACCTCGGTCGAGCAGTACCTGAACGCCGAGATGCTGAGCCTGATCGTGCCGCTGGCGGTCGGCTACCTGGCGGTGCGCTCGGTCGCCAGCGGGCTCTCCGGGGCGGCCGAAAGCGGTCGCCTCGACGTGCTGCTCTCGGCGCCGGTCTCCCGCACCCGCCTGGTCGTATCGGGCTTCGCCTCGACCGCGGTCGAGCTGGCGGCGGTCCTGCTCACGGCCGTGCTGATCTGCGCGCTCGGCAGCCTCCTGTCCGGGGCCGGCCTCTCCTTCGGCCTGGCGCTTGCGGGCTTCGCCAGCGTCTGGCCGCTGGCGCTGCTCTTCGCAGCGCTCGGGATCGTCGTCAGCGGCTGGTCGCTGCGCACCAGCGTCGTCACCGGGTCGGTTGCCGGGGCGCTGGTGGCGATGTACGTCGCCGACCTGGTCGGCCGCCTCGACACCGGCCTCGACTGGGTCCGCTACGGCTCGGTCTTCCGCTACTACGGCAAGGCGATCGAAGACGGCATCGACCCGATCTCCTTCGCCGGGGTCACTGCCGTCGCCGTCGCCCTTGCCGCTCTCGGCGCCCTTCTCTTCGAGCGCCGAGACATCTCACCCTGAGCGGGGGCCTACCCCCAGCTCTCGATCCGAGCCATGCAGCGGACGTCGCCGATCGGGTGCTCCTTGATTTCGACGATGCCGCCGTCGGAATCGCGGACTTGCGATGAGGTGTTGCCCTCCACGGTGAAGATCGTGCCGTTCTCCGACTTGCTCCTGATCAACCCGACGTGGTCGTCGCCGCCGCCGGCGTAGAAGGTCGCGATGTCACCCGGCTCGGCGTCGGCGGGGTTGATGTCGTGCAGGTTGTTGTTCCCCGCTTCCGCGTCCACCCGGATGTGTTCGACCGCGGCGAAGCCCGTGTCGCAGTTTGCTTTGCCGATCTTCTTCACGGCGTAGCCGACGAAGATGCCGCACCACGGTTCGCCGTGCATTTCGAAGAACGCCTGCCACTCGTCGATCTTCGGGCCTGTGTTGGTTTCACCCTCCTCCTTGGTGCCGACCTGTTTGAGCGCCCACTCGACCGCGGCTTTGGGCCCCACCTCATGCTCTTTGTGAAGCTTTTCGCGCTTGGCTTTGCGGCCGTCCTCGCGTTTGCGGTCTTCCTCGCTGCGCTTGCCCGGGTCGCGCAGCACGCGCTGCAGCTCTTCGCCGATGTGCCCGGACATGCTGCCGATCCCCTCGATGCGCTTGTCGTCCAGGCCGATGAGCCAGGCCACGAATTTCGCCGTGCGCTGGGTGCGCTTTCCGTATTCGCCGTCCGCCTTCGTCCGGCGCCAGGGGAATTTGTAGTGCTCGCAGTGGTGGTTCAGCCGCTCCTGCAGGGCTTTGACGTCGGGTCCCATCAGCATCGGGGTGACGAGGTTGAGGTCCCGGTGCACCTCCGCGTTGCTCGACATTCGGGTCTTGCCCATTTCCCTAGATCTCCTTTCCAGCTTTTGGATGAGACAAACGGTCCATTGATCAACGGAACTTGATCATTAGGGAGATTTAGGTACATCAGTAGTTTCTACCGATATGTCTCAGGCGCTTCGAACCTGTAATGAGCAGAAGCTTTCAGTGCCGCCTACGCTCCATCCATGTCGCAGCGCCGGTACTCGCTTGGCCTGAGCCGTGAGCCGCCTCCCACCTGGCAGGGCCTGCTGGCGACGCTCCTCGCGGTGGTCGTCGGGACGCTGGTCGTCTACCCGCTGAAGTCGGTCGCGCCGGTGGTCTCGCTCGGCGTCGTCTACCTGCCGGCGATCCTCTTGATCTCGGTCGTCTGGGGGCTGCGACTGGGCCTGCTCGCCTCGCTGTTCAGCGCCGTCGCCTTCAACTTCTTCCAGCTGCCGCCGCTGCACCGCTTCGCAATCGCCGACGAACAGAACTGGATCGCGCTGGCGACGTTCGCGATCGTCGCCGCGATCAGCAGCACGGTCGCCGGCCTGGCGCGGGAGCAGGCGATCGAGGCCGAGCGGCGGCGCGAGCAGGCCGACCGGGCGCTGGCCGAGCTGGCGGCGCTCGCCGAGGAGCGGGACCGGATGCAGGCCGAGATGGTCGAGGCGGAGGCGCTGCGGCGCAGCGACGAGCTGAAGACGGCGCTGCTGCGCTCGATCTCCCATGACCTGCGCACGCCCCTCACCTCGATCATCGCCAGCGGTGCGGCGCTCGACTCGGCGACGCTCACCGCCGGGGAGCGGGCCGAGCTGAGCGCCGCGATCGTCGCCGAGGGCGAGCGGCTTTCGCGCCTGGTCGAGAACCTGCTCGACATGTCGCGGATCGAAGCGGGCAAGGCCGAGCCCCGCCGTGAGGCGGTCGACCTCGGCGAGGTGCTCGACGCCGCCCGCGAGGCGACCGCGCGGCCCGAGGTCGTGCGGCTGGAGAGCGACGGGAACCTGCCGATGGTCGAGGCCGACGCGGCGCAGCTCGAGCGCGCCTTCGCCAACCTGATCGAGAACGCGGTGCGCCACGGCGGCGGCAGGCCGGTCCTGGTCAAGTCGAGGCGCGTCGGTGAGAAGATCATCGTCCGCGTGGTCGACCAGGGTCCCGGCATTCCCCAGAGCGAGTGGCAGCGGATCTTCGAGCCGTTCCAGCACGGCGGGCCGAACGGCGCCCAGGGCGGCGCCGGCCTCGGGCTGGCGATCGCCAGGGGGTTCGTCGAGGCCAACGGCGGCGAGATCGGGGTCGACTCCGTTCCCGGCCAGGGCAGCAGCTTCGTCGTCTCAGTCCCCTGCGGGGACCGGGCGTGAGCGGAGCGGCGCGGGTGCTCGTCTGCGACGACGAGCTGCAGATCCTGCGGGCGCTGAAGGTGATCCTCCGCGACGCCGGCTACGAGCCGGTTGTCGCCGCCACCGGCGAGGAGGCGCTCGACCAGGCAGCGGTCAAGCCACCGGCGGCCGCGATCGTCGACCTGATGCTGCCCGACATCGACGGCGTCGAGGTGACCAAGCGCCTGCGCGAGTGGAGCGAGATGCCGATCATCGTCCTCTCGGCGGTGGGGGAGGAGGAGGCGAAGGTTCGCGCGCTCGCGGCCGGCGCCGACGACTACGTGACCAAGCCGTTCGGGCCCCCCGAGCTGGTCGCGCGGCTGCAGGCGGTGCTGCGCCGGGCCCCGGGCGGGGAGGAGGAGCCGACCGTGGAGATCGGCGGCCTCACGGTCGACCTGGCGGCGCGGGCGGTCCGGCGCGACGGCGAGGAGGTCCACCTGACGCCGACGGAGTTCCAGCTGCTGCGCGCCCTGGTCCGCAACCGCGGCCGGCTGATGACCCACCGGGCGCTGCTGACCGATGTCTGGGGACCGGCCTGGAGCGAGGACACGGCGACGTTGCGCACCCACGTCGCCAACCTGCGCCGCAAGATCGAAGCGGGCGGCGGCGAGCGCCTGATCCGCACCGACCCCGGCGTCGGCTACCGGATCGCGGTTTAGCGCCGGCGCCGAAGTTGGGGACCGAGCGCCGGGCGATACTGCGCCGATGATCGTCGACTGCGCGGTTTACGAGCACGGTCGCCGCCGGCCCGGGGATCTCACCCTGGCGCAGGCGAGGGCGGTCGCGGAGGGTCCGGACGCCTTCGTCTGGCTCGGCGTCGCGGAGCCGAGCGCCGCGGAGTTCGAGCAGATCGCCGCTGAGTTCGACCTGCACGAGCTGGCCGCCGAGGACGCGGTCAAGGCCCGCCAGCGGCCGAAGGTCGAGATGTATGGGGAAACGCTGCTGATCGTGGTCAAGACCGTGACCCATCCCGACGCGGGGATCGAGGTCGGCGAGCTGCTGGTCTTCGTCAACCCCGCCTTCGTCATCACCGTCCGCCACGGCGACGGGGGGCTGAGCAGCGTCCGCGAGCGGGTCGAGGGGCGCCCCGACCTGCTCGCCCACGGCACCGGGGTCGTCCTCTACGCGATCCTCGACCACGTCGTCGATGGCTACGGCGACGTTGCCCAGACGATCGACGCGGAGATCCAGACGGTGGAGCGCGAGGTCTTCTCCGTCGAACGGACCAATCCGGCCGAGCAGATCTACAGGCTCGAGCGCGAGGTGCTCGATCTCTACCGGGCCGTCGCGCCGCTCTCCGAAGCCGTCGACGAGCTTGCCGAAGGCCGCTTCGACGCCGTGCCGGACGAGCTAGACGACTACATCCGCGACGTCCACGATCACCTGCAGCGCGTCGCAGGCCGCATCGCCGGCTTCCGCGAGCTGCTCAGCAGCGCCCTGCAGGCGAACCTGACCCAGGTCTCGGTGCGCCAGAACGAGGACATGCGCAAGATCTCCGCCTGGGTCGCGATCGTCGCCGTGCCGACCATGGTCGCCGGCATCTACGGCATGAACTTCGACCACATGCCCGAGCTGCACTGGCGCTATGGCTACTACTCGGTCCTAGCCGTCATAGCCGCCATATGCCTGGCCCTCTACTGGCGCTTCAAGCGCGCCGGCTGGCTCTAAGGGGGCGAGTTAACGCGACTGTCGACTTATGCACACCATGGTGTGCTCAGACGGACAGTCGGCGGCGGGGGGGACGGTTTGGGGGCTTGCTGCGCGGCAGCATGGGGTGGTGAGCTATTGGCAGCTCTTGGAGCTGGGGCTGAGCCGGAGGGCGATTCAGCACCGGGTGGCGAGGGGGAAGCTGCATCCCGTCAGGCGCGCCGTCTACGCGGTCGGCCGCCCGGAGCTGACCCGCCACGGACATTGGATGGCTGCGGTCCTGAGTGGAGGACCGGGCGCGATGCTGAGCCACCGCAGCGCCGCCGAGCTGTGGGGTATTCGCTCTCCCTCTGCGGTCACGGCGGAAATCAGCGTTGGGGCGTCGTGCAGGCATCGCTGCCCCGGCATCGTGGTTCACCGTCGTACCGGCCTGAGGCGGGCCGACCTCGCTTGCCACGAGGGCATCCCGGTTACGGGGCCGGCGCTGACCCTGGTCGACCTTGCGAGCGTTGCCGAGGGGGAGGTTGAGCGCGCGGTCAATGAGGCCGACAGGCTCGACCTGATCGATCCGGATTCCCTGCGAGCCGCGCTCGACTGCCACCGGGGGAGACGCGGGGCGCGGCGACTGCGCGAGCTCCTCGACCGGCGCACCTTCCGCCTCACCGACTCGGAGCTGGAGCGGCTCTTCCTGCCGCTCGCGCGGAAAGCAGGGCTACCCGTGCCACTTACGCGCCAGCGGCTGAACGGCTTTCGGGTCGACTTCCTCTGGCCGGGGCTGAAGCTCGTGGTCGAGACCGATGGGCTGCGCTACCACCGCACCCCAGCCCAGCAGGCGCGCGACCGGCTTCGCGATCAGACCCACCTCGCGGCTGGATACACGCCCCTTCGGTTCACCCACGCCCAGGTTCGCTACGAGGCCGCTCATGTGCGCGCGACCCTGCTGGCGGTTGCGCGCCGTCTCGGCGGAAGCGACTGACCGCGTCTTTACGAAATCTGCACGGCGGTGGGCGGATCGCACACACACCCTTGACGCGCGCGAGCGCATGATCGTCATGTGCTCTCGCTTGCCGACATCTTTCCCGGGGGTGGCGGCCCGATCGCCGACGTCTTCGCTATCGCTCTCTCGGTCGGGCTCTTCGCTCTCGTCTCCTGGGCGATCGAGCTGATCGACCGGATATGAGCGTGCTGCCGCTGGCCTCGCTCACCGGCGCCGACGTCTTCGGGCTGGTCGCCGCCGCGCTCGTCTTCGGCTACCTGCTCTACGCGCTGCTGCGCGGGGAGAATCTCTGATGGCGCAGGGCTGGCTGCAGGTGGCCGTCTTCGTCGGGGTGGTGGTCGCACTCACGCCGCTGCTCGGCAGGTACATGGCGCGGGTCTTCGCGGGCGAACGCGTCTTCCTCAGCCCCGTTCTCGGACCGGCGGAGCGACTCACCTACCGGGCACTGCGCGTCGATCCCTCCGAAGAACACGACTGGAAGGCCTACGCCAAGAGCCTCGTGCTCTTCTCGGTCTTCTCCTGGGTCGCGCTCTACCTGATCCTGCGCACACAGGGCGTCCATCCGTTCAACCCCGAAGGCTTCCACTCGGGGCCCTGGGACGTCAGCTTCAACACCGCCTCCTCCTTCGTCTCCAACACCAACTGGCAGTACTACGGCGGCGAAACGACGCTGAGCTACTTCTCGCAGATGGCGGGGCTGACGGTGCAGAACTTCGTCACCCCCGCGGTCGGCATCTGCGTCCTGCTCGCCTTCATCCGCGGCATCGTCGGGCGCAGCGGCCCCGGGCTCGGCAACTTCTGGGTGGACCTGACCCGCAGCCTCTACTACGTGCTGCTGCCGCTCTCGGCGATCGTCGGGCTGGTGCTGGTCTCCCAGGGCGTCGTGCAGACGCTCTCGGGCGCCAGCATCGCGAAGACGGTCGAGGGGGCCGAACAGGCTTTGGCCATGGGCCCGGCGGCCTCGCAGATAGCGATCAAGCAGCTGGGCACCAACGGCGGCGGCTTCTTCAACGTCAACTCCGCCTATCCGTTCGAGAACCCCAACGCGCTGACCAACTTCGTCGAGCTGCTCTCGCTCATCCTCATCCCGGCGGCGCTCACCTACACCTACGGGAAGATGGTCGGCCGCCAGCGCGAGGGCTGGTCGATCTTCGCCGCGATGCTGGCGATCTACCTCGCCTTCGTGATCGTGATCATCCCCGCGGAGCAGCACGGCACGCCCGCCGAGCACGCCGCCGGCACCCCGACCACGGCGATCGCCGGCTCCACCGGCGGCAACATGGAAGGCAAGGAGCAGCGCAACGGCATCGCCGAGTCGGCGCTGTGGGGAACCACGACCACCGTCACCTCGAACGGCTCGGTCAACTCCGCCCTCGACTCCTACACCGGGCTCGGCGGCCTCGTCCCGATGTCGGGCCTGGGCACCAGCGAGGTCGTCTTCGGCGGCGTCGGCACCGGCCTCTACTCGATGCTGCTCTACGTCCTGCTCGCGGTCTTCATCGGCGGCCTGATGGTCGGCCGCACCCCCGAGTACCTCGGCAAGAAGATCCAGGCGCGGGAGATCAAGCTGGTCTCGCTGGGGATCCTCGTCACCCCGCTGGCGGTCCTGGCCACGACCGGGCTGGCGATGGCAACGCGGGCGGGCATGAGGTCGATCTACCAGGCCGGGCCCCAGGGGTTCTCGGAGACCCTCTACGCCTACCTCTCCCAGGCCAACAACAACGGCTCCGCCTTCGCCGGCTACACCGGCTTCATCCAGCCCAACGCGCCCGGCAACGTCGGCGCCTTCGGGATCTCCTTCGCCGACCTGCTCGGCGGCGCGACGATGACGCTGGCCCGCTTCATCCCGATCGTCCTCGTCCTCGCCGTCGCCGGCTCGCTCGCCGGCAAGAAGGTCGCGCCGGCCGGGCCCGGGACGATGCGGACCGACACGCCGACCTTCGCGATCCTCCTCGTCGGCATCGTGATCCTGGTCGGCGCCCTCACCTTCTTCCCGGCGCTGCTGCTCGGCCCTGTCGTGCAGAGCCTGACCGGGAGGCTGTTCTGAGATGAGGCGCAACGCCGTCACCGCGATCCTCGCCGTGATCGCCTTCACGCTGATCTTCGGCCTCGCCTACCCGCTGGCGATGACCGGCGTCTCGCAGCTCGCCTTCCCCGGCAGGGCGGACGGCTCGAAGATCAGCGTCGACGGCCGGGTCGTCGGCTCGAAGCTGATCGGCCAGTCGTTCTCGCGGCCGGTCGTCGGCTCGAACGGCAAGCCGGTGCTCGACGAAGAAGGCGAAGAGGTCCTCGCACCCGACAAGCGCTACTTCCAGCCGCGCCCGTCGGCGACCGGCTACTCCGCCAACGTCACCTACTTCTCCAACTCCGGCCCGAACAGCGTCGAAGAGCGCGAAGCGGTGCGCGCTGCGCTCGCCGCCTACGTCAAGCTCAACAAGCCCTACGACAGATCGCTGACCAGGGCCGGCGTGCCGGTCGACGCGATCACGATGTCGGGCTCCGGGGTCGACCCGGAGATCTCCGAAGCCAACGCGCTGATCCAGGCGCGGCGGATCGCCGCGGTCCGCAAGCTGCCGCTCGCCAAGGTCGAAGGCCTGGTCTCAGGCCACACCAGCGGCCGCTTCCTCGGCGTCTTCGGCGAGCCCGGCGTCAACGTCCTGCAGCTCAACCTCGCCCTCGACGAGGAGGCCCGGACCGGATGACCACCGAGACCCAGCCCCGCTCCCTGCTGGACCCCGAGATCCTGCGCCCGGCGCTGCTCGAGTCGCTGCGCAAGCTCGACCCGCGCGTGCAGGCGCGCAACCCGGTGATGTTCGTGGTCGAGGTCGGCGCCGCTATAACCACCGTCGCCTGGCTGATCCAGGTCTTCGGCGGCGGCCCGCTGGGGGGCGGTCAGGAGCCCTCCTGGTTCACCTTCAACGTCACCGCCTGGCTTTGGCTGACCGTCGTCTTCGCCAACCTCGCCGAGGCGCTCGCCGAGGGGCGCGGACGCGCCCAGGCGGCGAGCCTGCGGGCGATGCGCACCGACACCGTGGCCAAGCTGCGCGACGGCGGTGAGAAGCCCGCTTCGGAGCTCGTGCGGGGCGACGTCGTGGTCGTCGTCGCGGGCGAGCCGATCCCCGGCGACGGCACCGTGATCGAGGGCATCGCCTCGGTCGACGAGTCGGCGATCACCGGCGAGTCCGCGCCGGTGATCCGCGAGGCCGGCGGCGATCGCAGCGCCGTCACCGGCGGCACCGGGGTGCTCTCCGACCGGATCGTCGTGGAAATCACCCAGGAGCCGGGCAAATCGTTCCTCGACCGGATGATCGCCCTGGTCGAGGGCGCCGAGCGGCGCAAGACGCCAAACGAGATCGCGCTCGGCATCCTGCTCGCGGCGCTCACCCTGGTCTTCGTCCTCGTGATCGTCTCCCTGCGCCCGATCGGCCTCTTCGCCGGCACCGAACTCTCCGAGACGACCCTGATCGCCCTGCTCGTGGCGCTGATCCCGACCACGATCGGGGCGCTGCTCTCGGCGATCGGCATCGCCGGCATGGACCGCCTCGTGCGCCGCAACGTGCTCGCCCTCTCCGGCCGCGCGGTCGAGGCCTCGGGCGACTGCGACCTGCTCCTGCTCGACAAGACCGGCACGATCACCCTCGGCAACCGCGAGGCGGTCGAATTCATGCCGATGCCTGGCGTCACCGTCGAGGAGCTGGCCGAGGCGGCGCAGATGTCCTCGCTCGCCGACGAGACCCCCGAGGGACGCTCGATCGTCATCCTCGCCAAGGGCTACGGCATCCGCGAGCACGACTTCGCCGGGCACGAACCGGCCTTCGTCCCCTTCAGCGCCGAAACGCGGATGAGCGGCGTCGATTTCAACGGCACCCGCCTGCGCAAGGGCGCGGGAGACGCAATCGAGGAGTGGGTGGCGACCGAGGGCGGCCGCGCTCCGGCTCAGCTGCGCGCCGAGCTCGACCGGATCGGCAGCGAGGGCGGCACCCCGCTGGCCGTCGCCCGCAACGAGCGCGTGCTCGGCGTCGTCTACCTCAAGGACGTGATCAAGGAGGGGATGAGCGCCCGCTTCGACCAGCTGCGCGCGATGGGCATCCGCACGATCATGGTCACCGGCGACAACAAGCTGACCGCGGCGAAGATCGCCCAGGAGGCGGGTGTCGACGACTTCCTGGCGGAAGCGACGCCGGAGCGCAAGCTGGCGCTGATCAAGGAGCAGCAGGCGGACGGGCGGCTGATCGCGATGACCGGCGATGGCACCAACGATGCCCCGGCCCTGGCCCAGGCCGACGTCGGCGTGGCGATGAACACCGGCACCCAGGCGGCGCGCGAGGCGGGCAACATGGTCGACCTCGACTCCAATCCGACGAAGCTGATCGAGATCGTCGAGGTCGGCAAGCAGCTGCTGATCACCCGCGGCGCCCTCACCACCTTCTCGATCGCCAACGACGTCGCCAAGTACTTCGCGATCCTGCCGGCGATGTTCGCCGCGACCTATGCCCTGGCGGGGGAGAGGGGCCCGCTCGACGCGCTCAATGTCATGTCTCTGGGCACCCCGGAATCGGCGATCCTCTCAGCGGTGATCTTCAACGCGCTTGTCATCCCGCTGCTGATCCCGCTCTCGCTGCGCGGCGTCCGCTACCGGCCGATCGGCGCCACGGCGCTGCTGCGCCGCAACATGCTCCTCTATGGCCTCGGCGGCCTGATCGCCCCGTTCGTCGGGATCAAGCTGATCGACCTCGTCGTCCACAACCTGCTGGGGGCCTAGCGATGCGCAACGCGGCTCCCGGTGCGCTTTATGCGGCTATACGCCGCATAAAGCGCACCGGAGCGCGGGGGGCCTGAGGGGCGGCGGCATGGACCGCGGCCACTACAAGATCTTTCTCGGCATGGCGGCCGGCGTGGGGAAGACCTACCGGATGCTGCAGGAGGGTCGGGCCGAAGCCGAGGCCGGCCGCGACGTCGCGATCGGCTACCTGGAGCCGCACAAGCGCGAGGAGACCAGCGAGCAGGCGCGCGGCCTCGAGGTCGTTCCGCGCCGCAGGGTCTCCTACCGCGAGGTGGAGGTCGAGGAGATGGACCTCCCCGCCGTGCTGGCCCGCCGTCCGCAGCTGGCGCTGATCGACGAGCTCGCCCACAGCAACCCTGACGGGCTCGAGCACGCCAAGCGCTACGAGGACATCGCCGCGGTGCTGGCGGCCGGGATCGACGTCTTCTCGACCGTCAACGTCCAGCACCTCGAGTCCCTCAACGACCGCGTCGCCGAGCTGACCGGGGTGACGGTGCGCGAGACCGTCCCCGACTCGATCCTCGGCACCGCCGACGAGGTGGTGCTGATCGACCTCACCCCCGAGGCGCTGGTGGCACGGCTGCGCGCCGGCAAGATCTACCCCGGCGAGAACATCCAAGCCGCGCTCGACAACTTCTTCCGGATCGAGAACCTTGCGGCGCTACGCGAGGTCAGCCTGCGCCAGGTGGCCGAGGACGTCGAGTCCAAGCGGCTCACCCTGCAGGTCGCTGCGCCGCTCGGCACGCGCGAGGAGCGGGTGGCGGCGGAGGTGCCGAAGGCGGTCGGCGAGCGCCTGCTGGCCCTGGTCCGGCCACAGCCCAGCTCGCAGCGCCTCGTGCGCCGCGCCTGGCGCTCGGCCCAGCGGCTCGGCACCGACCTCGACCTGCTCTGGGTGAAGCCCCCGGGCAAGCCGATCGAGGGCGACGTCGAGCGGCAGGTGACGGCGCTGCGCCAGCTCGCCTCGGTGCTCGGCGCGACCCTCCTGATCGAGGAGCACGACGACCTGGTCACGGCCGTGGCGCGGGTGGTCCGGGAGCGGGGCACCACGTACCTGATGGTCGGCGAGTCACTGCCGCGGCGCGGCCTTGCCCGGCTGCGCGAACCGCTGCCGCAGCGGCTGATGAACGCGACCCCGGCGGGGGTCGACGTGCGGATCGTCGCCCACCGCGGCAGCAAGGAGGAGGGGGGATGATCGAGCACTTCCTCGTTGGGGCGGCGCTCCTGCTCGGCCTCTCCGGCGGCTACCTGATCGCCAGCTCGCGCTGGCGCGGCAAGCGCTCCGAGCGCCCGCAGGAGGTGCACCAGATCCTCCTTCCCTTCACCGGCACCGAGATCTCGCGGCGCGCCATCGACGCCGCCCTGCGCCTGGCGCGGGCCGAGGGCGCGACGCTGATGCCGGCCTACCTCGCCGCCGTCCCCAAGCAGCTCCCGCTCGATTGCGCGATCCCGGGCGAGGCGGCAAAGGCGATGCCGATGCTGGAGGCGATCGAACAGCGGGCGACCGCGCAGAACGTGCCCGTCGACGCCCGCATCGAGCGCGGCCGCAGCTACCGCCACGCGCTGCGCCGGCTGCTCGAGCGCGAGACCTTCGACCGGGTGGTGGTGTCCGCCACCGCGACCGGCGCAGCTGGCTTCTCCGGCGACGACCTCGTCTGGCTGCTCGACAAGGCCCCGGCCGAGGTGCTGATCCTGCGCCCGGGCCCCGAAGACCGCCAAGTCGTAGCTGCCTAGCCCGGCCGGACCCTCGCTTCCGGTGCGCCTTATGCACTCGGACGGTGCATAAGGCGCACCGGAACGGCAATTGCTGAATTCGGATCAGGTTTTACGACTTTGCTGATCGACTTTGTGCTAGCCTGCCGTCTCTCTTTAAGACTTAGTCAGTCAAAAAACTAAATCAGTCAAGAAAGAAAGGATTCCTTTCTATGCGGAACGCTCGCAAGGTAACCCGGCGGCGCAGCGTCAGCGCGGCCCTCCTGGCCGCGCTGTTTGCGCTGGCAGCTGTGGTCGCTGGATGTGGAAGCAGCAGCAGTGACAGCAGCTCCTCCTCGGGCGGCGGCAAGCTCGACGTGGTCGGCTACTCCACCCCTGAAGCGGTCTACCAGGAATCCCTCGAGCCGGCCTTCGAGAAGACCGCCGCCGGGGAGGGCGTCAGCTTCAGCAACTCCTTCGGCGCCTCCGGCGACCAGAGCCGCGCCGTCGTCGCCGGCCAGCCGGCCTCCGTCGTCCACTTCGCCCAGGCCGGCGACATGGAACGGCTGGTCGAAGAAGGCGGAATCGTCGCCAAGGGCTGGGACAAGCAGCCCTACGGCGGCATCGCCCAGGACTCGGTCGTCGTGATCAGCGTCCGCAAGGGCAACCCGGAGGGGATCGAGACCCTCGACGACGTGCTCAGCAAGGACGTCGACGTCGTCACCCCCAACCCGTTCAGCTCCGGCGCCGCGCGCTGGAACATCATGGCCGTCTACGGCACTCTGATCAACGAGGGCAAGTCTCCCGACGAGGCTCTCGCCGGCGTCAAGACGCTGCTTGAAAAGACGGTCGCCCAGCCCGGCAGCGCCCGCGACGCCCTGGCGGCCTTCACCCAGGGCGAGGGCGACGTCCTGCTTGGCTACGAGAACGAGGCGATCAAGGCCGAAAACGAAGGCGAAGACCTCGAATACGTCGTACCGCCCTCGACGATCCTGATCGAAACTCCGATCGCGGTCACCAAAGACGCGCCGGAGCCCGCGGCCGAAGATTTCCTCAAGTTCATCTGGTCCGACGAAGGCCAGGAAATCTGGGCCGAGAACGGCTACCGCCCGGTCAACCCGAAGCTGGTCGACGCGAAGCAGTTCCCGACCCCGAAGGACCTCTTCAAGATCAGCCAGTTCGGCGGCTGGAGCAAGGTCAACGACGAATTCTTCGATGACGAAACGGGTTCGGTCGCCAAGATCGAGACCGAACTAGGGGTCTCGACCTCAGGCTGATGTCCGCGCACCCGGCAAGCGCAACGTCAGCACCCGCAGCGCCCCGGGCGGGCATCCGCCTGCCCGGGGTCGGCGCCGGCCTCGGCCGCGGGACGGTCGTGCTCTATCTGAGCGCGATCGTCATGCTGCCGCTGGCGGCGTTGACCGCTCAGGCATTCGAAGGCGGCCTCGGCACCTTCTGGACCCAGGTCACCTCGCCTCTGGCGATCTCCTCGCTCGAACTGACCGTGATCGCTTCGCTGATCGTGGTCGCGATCAACGCGGTCTTCGGCACCGTCATCGCCTGGATCCTCGTCCGCGACGACTTTCCCGGCAAGGCCGCCGTCAACGCGGTGATCGACCTTCCCTTCGCCCTGCCGACCATCGTCGCCAGCCTCACGCTGCTGGCGCTCTACGGCAACGACAGCCCGCTGGGCATCGACATCGCCTTCACCAGGACGGCCGTCGTCGTCGCCCTGCTCTTCGTCACGCTTCCCTTCGTCGTCCGCGCGGTGCAGCCGCTGCTGATCGAGATGGACCGCGAGATGGAGGAGGCGGCTGCCTCGCTGGGTGCGAGCGGCTTCACGATCTTCCGCCGCATCATCTTCCCCAACCTCCTGCCGGGCCTGGCGGCGGGCGTGGCGCTTGCCTTCGCCCGTGCCCTGGGCGAGTTCGGCTCCGTGCTGATCTTCGCCGGCGGCCTGCCCGAAACCCAGGTCTCCTCGGTCTTCATCCGCCAGCAGATCGAGTCCGGCAACGAAGTCGGCGCCGCCGCGGTCTCGGTGGTTCTGCTGCTGGCGTCGCTGCTGCTGCTCGCGGCCGTCTCGCTGATCCAGCGCTGGGGCAGTCGCCATGAACGCAGCACCGGTGGCGGCCTGACCGCTATGCCGATCAGCGGCGAGGACTTCTCTGCAGAGGAGGATGACGATGGGCGCCGCTAGCGGACGGGGAAGCCGTTGGGGGCTTCGCACGCTGGGGCTCGGCTACCTGACCCTGCTGCTGCTCGCGCCGCTGGTGATGATCTTCTTCAAGGCCTTCGAAGACGGCCTGGGGCCGCCGCTCGAAGCGATCACCTCTCCCGACGGGCTGCACGCGCTGAAGCTGACGTTGCTGATGGTCGCGATCTCGGTGCCCCTGAACACCATGTTCGGCATCGGCTGCGCGCTGCTGCTGGTCCGTCACAAATGGAAGGGCAACGCGGTGATAGACGCGATCATCAACCTGCCCTTCGCGATCTCACCGGTCGTGATCGGGCTCTCCCTCTTCCTGCTCTACGGCACCGACGGCTGGTTCGGCCCTGCGTTGGCCGAAGCCGGGATCAAGATCCTCTTCTCGGTGCCGGGGATGGTCCTCGCCAGCATCTTCGTCTCGCTGCCCTTCGTCGTGCGCGAGACGGTGCCGGTGCTGCAGGAGATCGGCACCGAGCAGGAGCAGGCCGCTTCGACCCTCGGGGCCAACGCCTGGCAGACCTTTTGGCGAGTGACCCTGCCGGCGATTCGCTGGGGAGTCGCGTACGGCGTCGTCCTGACGACCGCCCGCGTGCTCGGAGAGTTCGGCGCTGTGACGATCGTCTCGGGCTCGATCACCGGGCAGACCCAGACCCTGCCCCTCTTCGTCGAGAAGCAGTTCCAGAACTTCAACCTCCCCGGAGCCTACGGCGCCTCGATCCTGCTGGCGCTGCTCGCGCTCACGACCCTGCTCGCAATGAACGTCCTAAAGAGAAAGGAGGACGCCTGATGGGAATCACAGTCGAGGGAGCATCCAAGCGCTTCGGTGACTTTCAGGCCCTCAATGACGTGTCGATAGAGGTCCCGAACGGATCGCTCACCGCCCTGCTGGGGCCGAGCGGCAGCGGCAAGTCGACGCTGCTGCGGGCGATCGCCGGCCTCGAGACCCTGGACGCCGGTCGCGTCATGATCGAAGACGAGGACGTCTCGACCAAGCCGACCCAGAAGCGCGAAGTCGGCTTCGTCTTCCAGCACTACGCCGCCTTCAAGCACATGACCGTCTTCGAGAACGTCGGCTTCGGGCTGAAGATCCGCAAGTGGGACAAGGCGAAGATCTCCGCCCGCGTCCACGAGCTGCTGCAGCTGGTCCAGCTCGACGGGCTCGCCGACCGCTACCCGTCGCAGCTCTCCGGCGGCCAGCGCCAGCGCATGGCCCTGGCCCGGGCGCTGGCGGTGGAGCCGCAGGTGCTGCTGCTCGACGAGCCCTTCGGGGCGCTCGACGCCAAGGTGCGCAAGGACCTGCGCACCTGGCTGCGCAACCTGCACGAGGAGATGCACGTGACGACGATCTTCGTCACCCACGACCAGGAGGAGGCGATGGACGTCGCCGGCCAGCTGGTGGTGATGAACGAAGGCAGGGTGGAGCAGTCCGGCAGCGCCGACGACCTCTACGACCACCCGGCCAACGAGTTCGTGATGAGCTTCGTCGGCGAGGTCAACCGGCTCGGCGACGGCTTCGTGCGCCCGCACGACATGGACGTCGTACTCGATCCCGACGAGCGCACCGAGGAGGCGTGGGTGCAGCGGATCGTCGCCCTCGGCTTCGAGATCCGGGTCGAGTTCGTGCTTGCCGACGGCACCGAGGTCTGGGCCCAGCTGACCCGCGCCGAGCTGCAGAAGCTCGAGCTGCGCCAGGGTCAGATCGTCTACCTGCGGCCGGGCAAGACCAAGAGCTTCAGCGGTGACTCACCGCCCGACGGTGGCGGGGCCTCGACTCCCCGCGACTCAGAGGGCGGCGACGACGCAGAGGTATCTGCAGCCGCCTGAAGGGGCGACGGGGCGGGGTGCGCTTTGCCGGGTGGCGCCCCGCCCCTACCCGCCACTGCCTCACCGATTATGCGCCTCCAGGCGCCCTCCCGCTGACCTCGTCTCTTATTGCCGCATAGCGGAGCTCAAAGGCGAAGTCAGCCGCGAACCGTTGCTGTTCGTGCTAATCTTGAGTTAGATGGTCAATAAACCCAAGAAAGGAGAAGAGCCGGTGAGCGACGCACCCCAGAAGACGACGTTCTCCTCGCGTGGCAGGCTGAACGGCGTTCTCCGTCAAGGCCCCGTGGGTGGGGGGCCGGCGGATGCCGCGGCGACCCAGCCCGGACGTGAGCGGCACGCCGTCGACGAGCTCGACACGCAGACCTTCGAAGCTCTCCACTACCGGGCTCGCCTGATCCTCGGCGAGCCGCTTCCCAGGCCCGGGCGGTTCCAGCTGCGCGGGCACTGAGGGGCTTTCTCCCGGCCCCCAGAGACCCGACCGCGCCAGTGTCGATTCTGGCGCGGTCGGGTCGGGTCACCCCTCGACCTACTTCGATTTCGTCGTGCTCGTGGGCGGCGCTTCGGGTCGCTCGGGGTAGCCCTGGGCCGACAGGCTCCAGCTCTTCAGCCCGAAGACCACGTTTTTGGCCCCGGCGTACTGGATCGCGACGGTGTGGCCGCCCTTGCTGAGGACGGTGGTCTGCATCACCGTGTTGACGATCGCCGCCGGGCTGGGCGAGCTCGCGGTCGCGGGGGCGAAATTGACTTTGCCGGTCGCCTGGCCGTCGACCACGATCTGGATCGGGCAGGCGAGTTCGACCGTCGGTTTCGCCGACGTGCAGGTCGCCGACCCCGAGAACGTGATCACGACCGGGCCGGTGCCTGGAAGGCCAAACGAGGTGTAGGCGGTCGGCAGGTACACCGGCGCCGTCGCTTCGCTCCCCCAGGGGGCCGTGCCGGCCGCGATCGCCGCCACGGGCGGAAGCGGCGCCTCGATCTTCTTCACGAAGGTGTTGTCAGCGGCCTTCCTCCGCAGGAAGAGCGTCGACGCCTTCTTGTTCGAGACGTAGATGTGGCCGGCCGCCTTCTTCGTGATGAAGGGGTGGCCGGCCGATGACCCGGCGAACGACGGCGTCACCGCGATCGCCGCGGCGAGCACCGCTGCCAGCGCTACCGCCGTGGCGGCGCGGGGCGTGGACAGTCGTCTTCTGAGCAATTGAACCTCCGTTTCAGGGCTGCCGGGGAAGCCTTTTCTAGTAAAGAGGTCAATAAAGTACAGAAGCTGGTAGGGTCATGTCGAGTTAGGCAATCAAGAAACTCCAGTACCCGGCAAGGAAGGAAGCAAAACGCGTATGAGAATCAGGACCCTCGTCATCTCGGCGGTCGCCCTCGTGGCACTCGCCATACCGGCATCCGCCAATGCCGTGACTCTGATCGGATCGGGCTCCGTGGCCGCCCAGCCGGTCCTGGAAGCGCTCTTCAAGACCTACACGAAGCAGGTCAACCACAGCGTCCACTTCCACTACACCGCCAACGGAGGCAACGCCGGCGTCAAGGACGTCCAGAACGGCACCAGCCAGTTCGCCGGCCAGGCCCGCACGCCGCTGCCCAGCGACGCCGGCACGACCTACGTGAAGATGTTCCTCGATGGGCTCTGCATCGACGTCAACCCGAAGAACTCACTCACCGACATCAGCATCCAGCAGACCCATGACATCTACCGCGGGCTGCTGACCAACTGGAGCCAGGTGCCGGGCTCGGGCCTGGCGACGACGATCGACCCGGTCGGCCGCGACACCAACGGGGGGACCTACAACTTCTTCCTGCAGGCCGTGCTCAACAACGAGCTGCCGGCCTCCAACGTCAACGCGCTGACGGCGGACGGCCTCGTCGTCAACGCGGTCAAGCAGGACCCCAACGCGATCGGCTACGACGGCCTCGCCTGGCAGGGCAAGGGCCAGAAGGCGCTCAAGGTCAACGGCGTTCCCTGCGAAGCCAGGAAGATCAGCGTCGAGCCGCTCAAGTACCCGCTTTCGCGCTACCTCTTCCTGGTCTTGCCGGGTGACGGCAGCACGATCTCTCCGGCGCTGAGCAAATTCATCAACTGGGCCCGGCTCAACCCGGTGGCCGGGGAAGTGATCGCCAAGGCCGGCGGCGTTCCCGCCTTCAACAAGAAGCCCAAGAAGAAGAAGTAAGCAGGGGATGGAGGAGCAGTACCCGACCGAGTACGGCCCGAAGTGGTCGGACCAGCGCGCCGAGCGGATGCTCGGCGCGCTGGTCTGCGCCGTCGTCGGGCTGCTGCTGGCGCTGATCGTCACCGTCTTCGTGCACGCCTGGCCCTCCTTCGCGCATAACGGCCTGGCCTGGTTTGGCGCGGGAGGGAGCGTCGAAGAACAGCTCAACCAGATCTACCTCTCCGGCCTCAGCGGCGCCAACTACGTCTACACCTTCCACGCCTGGCCGTTGGTCTGGAGCACGATGCTGATCACCGGGGGCGCGGTGCTGCTGGGCCTCTTCTGCGCGCTCTTCGTCTCCGTCTTCATCGTCGAGTTCGCGCCGGAGCGGATGCGTGACGTGCTGCAGCCGGTGGTCCGCTTCCTGGCCAGCGTGCCCTCGGTGATCTACGGCCTGCTCGGCGTGCTGATCGTGGTCCCCTTCATCGGCAACCACCTGGTCACCGAGCCGCAGAAGGCATCGGTGGCGGGCGTGATCTCGCTCAGCGGCTACAGCCTGCTCGCTGCCGTGCTGATCCTCACGGTGATGATCACGCCGCTGATGATCTCGATCTTCTCCGACGGGCTGCGCTCGGTCCGTCCGGGCTGGCTGGAGGGCTCGCTGGCGCTTGGCGTCAACCGCTGGCGCACGACCTGGAAGATCGCCGTGCGCAGCGCCCGCCCGGCGATCGTCGCCGGCACGGTGCTGGCGGTGGCGCGGGCGATCGGCGAGGCGGTGATGCTCGCGATGATCTCCGGCTCCGTCGCCTTCGCGCCCAACCCCGCCGACGGGCTGATCTTCATCTATGAGCCCTCGCGGCCGCTGGCGCCGACGATCGTCAAGAACATCGACTCGCTTGGCTCGCCACCCTCGAACGCGACGCTGTTCGCGATCGCGGCGGTGCTGTTGATGTCGGCGGCGTTCTTCTCGCTGGCCGGCTGGGTCGCCCGGCGGGCGATGCGCAAATACGGGGCAACCGCCTGATGACCTCCCCAGTCGCCACCCCGCCGGCCAGCCAGCCGCCCACGGCGGCCCCGCCCAAGCAGCCGACGCAGGCAGTCGAGGGCAGCGCCACCTGGCAGCTCTCCGATCGCATCGGTCTGGCGATCTGCTGGGGACTCGGCCTGCTCTTCTGCGCGATCGCGGTGGCGATCGTCGTCTACCTGCTGATCCAGGGATTGACCTACCTGAAGCCGTCGATGCTGGTCACCCCGGCCACGTCCGGATTCAGTCAGAGCCAGACGGGCGGCTTCTCCGACGCCCTCATCGGCACCCTGATCGTCGGCACGATGGGAATCTCGATCGCGCTGCCGGTCGGAGTCGGGATCGCGATCTGGCTGGTCGAGTACGGCCGCCCGGCAGCGCTGGCTCGGCTCACCGAATCGACGATCGAGGCGATCGCCGGCATTCCCTCTATCGTGCTCGCCCTCTTCGGCACGGTGATCTTCTCCAGCACCGCGCTCGGCTTCCTCAGCCGCACCTCCGAAGGCGTTGTCTTCGGCCGGTCTTTCTTCGCCGCCGCGACGATGCTCTCGCTGGTCGCGCTGCCGCTGGTCGTCGCCAGCACCCGCGAGGGGCTGAGCTCGATCCCCCAGCACGTGCGCGAGGCCTCCTACGCGGTCGGCAAGACCAAGATCGCGACGGTGCGGCGGATCCTGCTGCCGACGGCGCGGCCCCAGGTGGCGACCGGGGCGATGCTGGGCCTCGGCCGGATCATCGGCGACACGGCGATCGTCGTCGTGCTGCTCGGCGCCACCCAGAACTTCGCCCCGGTCGGCAACGCGTTCCCGCTCAACTACCTGCGCGGGGCGGGCACGACGCTGACCAACTTCGTCTACGAGGCGTCGCCGACCGGGAACCTCAATCAGCCCCAGAAGGCCTACGCGGCGGCCTTCGTCCTGCTGCTGATGGTGCTGGCCCTGAACGCTGCCGTCGACGTCGTCCACCGCCGCGCGAGAAAGGCAGGAACGTGGAGTCACTGAATCACGTCTCGGAGCTCGACCGCCAGGTGGTAGGGGTGAGCACGGAGGTCTCCGCGCCGCCGCCGATCAGGCGGCTTCCGCTGGAGGGCTCGGCGCCAGCCACGCAGGTCGCGCCGCCGGCGAGCACGCCCACCGGGGATGGCGCCTCGGCGGCCAGCGGCTTCACCGCGGCGAAGCGCTCGATCGCCGCGCCGCAGTTCTCGATTCGCCGCATGGAGATCGACGACCTCTCGGTCTCCTACGCCACCCGCGAAGCGGTCAAGTCGGTCTCGATGCCGGTCCGCCAGGGCGAGGTGCTGGCCCTGATCGGCCCTTCGGGCTGCGGCAAGACGACGCTTCTGCGCTCGCTCAACCGGCTCACCGAGCTGACCCGCACGGCGACCCTGAGCGGCCGCATCCTGCTCGACGACGTCGACATCAGGCTGATCGAGCCGACCCTGCTGCGGCGCCGGGTGACGATGGTCTTCCAGCAGCCCAACCCGTTCCCGATGAGCGTCTTCGACAACATCGCCTACGTCCTGCGCGAGCAGGGCTCGCGGCGCCAGCGCAGGAAGGCGATGGAGCCGAAAGTGCACAGCGCGCTCGAGCGGGCCGGCCTCTTCGAGGAGGTCAAGGACAACCTCGACCACCCGGCGCTGCGGCTCTCCGGCGGCCAGCAGCAGCGGCTCTGCATCGCCCGCGCTCTCGCCGCCGAGCCAGAGGTGCTGCTGCTCGACGAGCCCTGCTCGGCGCTCGACCCGCAGTCGACCCAGGTGATCGAGGACCTGATCGTGAAGCTGCGCGACGACGTCGCCGTCGTCATCGTCACCCACAACCTGCAGCAGGCCTACCGGATCGCCGACCACGTCGGCTTCATGTACCTGGGTGAGCTGGTCGAGTACAGCAGCGCCACGGCCCTCTTCAACTCACCCCGCGAGCAACGGACCAAGGAGTACGTGAGCGGTGCCTTCGGTTAGCCCTCATCTGGCCCGCGCGCTTGTCTTGGTGGCCTGCGCCCTGCTAGCCGCCGCCGCGCTGGGCGGCTGCGCGACGACCCAGGAAACCGCGGCGCTGAGGCAGGCCGAATCGAAGCGGATCCTCGAAGCGCGGGAGCGCAAACACCAAGCCAAGACGCACGACCACGGGAGCAGGAAGCGATGACCGTCACAGCCAAACAGCCGCCGGCCCTCAACGGCAAGCCGCAGTACGAGCCCTGCGAGGAGTGCGGCGCGCCGCTCGACCCCCAGCAGCGCTACTGCGTCAACTGCGCGGCGCGTCGGGGCAACGGCGCCAACCCGTCCTCGCGCTACTTCGCGACGATGAGCAAGCGGGCCCACCGCCCGCCGCTGCGGGCGCCGGCCAAGAGCGGCTCGGGCAGCAGGGCGGCGGCGGTCGGCTTCTTCGCGCTGCTGCCGATCGCCGTCGCGATCGGCGTCATGGTGGGTCGCAGCGGCAGCGATGGCGGCGAAAACGAGGCGCTGCTGGAAGCGCTGCGAAACCAACCCGCCGCCGTGGCCGGCACCACGGCGGGCGCGACGAGCGCCGCCGCCAACTCCGCCAAAGGCGGCAAGGACAAGGCGGCGCAGAAATCGAGCAAGGGCGCCGGCGAGGCGCTGGCCAAGACCCGGAACGGAACGGTCCACCAGGTGGGGACCGGCTACAAACCGCCGCCGGAGAAGGTCGAAGAAGACACTAAGCTGGTCGAAGCGAACCCCGAACAGGCCGGCGAAAACTACATAAAGGCCCAGCAGAACCTGCCCGACGTGACCGTGGTCGGCGGCGACCCCGGCACCGCCCCGGCGGCCGCCGGAGGGGCGGGCGAACCATGAGCGACGAGCTGCGAGCCGAGCGCGACCGTCTGCTGGAGAAGTTCACGGTCATGCAGACCGACCTCGGCGGCGCCTTCTATGAGATGGCGATCCGCGACCACGTGCGGCTGGACGTGCTCACCCGCAAGGCGGCGGAGCTGCAGCGGGTCGACGCCGACCTGCTCGCGGTCGACCGGATGCTGGGTATGTTCGACGGAGAAGACGCACGGTGAAGGGGCTTGTCCGCCTTCAGGTCAGCCGCGCGCTCGCCGCCGCGGCGACGCTGACCGGCAAGCGCTTCGGCCTGCTCGTCGCGTCGTCGGTGGTGGCGACCTCGGCGATCGTCGCCAGCGCGATGACCGGGACCGGGGGGAGCGGGGCGCTGGCCGCGCTGATCGGCCGCAGCCTCGCCTCCGACAGCACCCCGGTGGCGAGTGCCCCAGCGGCGGCGCCCGAAGCCGCGGGAAGCGCCGTGCCCTCCGGCGGGGAAGGCGGCTCCCCCTCGCCGGAACCCTCCTACGCACCGGAAGCGGCACCCGAGCCGCTGCCGGAATCCGCTCCCGCGCCAGCGGCGAAGAAGCCTGCCAAGGCCCCCGCCGAACCGGCCGCCGAAAGCGGCCCGGTCAAGCACGTCTTCGTCATCTCCCTGGCCAGCCCCGGCTACGAGCAGTCGCTCGGGGCGCAGTCGCAGATGCCCTACCTCTCGGCGACCCTGCGCCCCCAGGGCGAGCTGCTCGGCAACTACGCGCTGCTCGGCGAAGGCGCCCTGCCGAACGGCATCGCGGCGATCGGCGGCCAGCCACCCAATGCCGCCACGACCGCCGGCTGCCCGGGCTACGAAGAGTTCAGCTCGGTCAAGGCGAGCCCGAGCGGGATCCTCGCCGGCGCCGGTTGCGTCTACCCGGTCGAAACGCTGACGCTCGCCGACCAGCTCACCCTCGACCAGCTCGGCTGGCGCGCCTACGCCGACGGCATGGCCGGCCCGGACGGGAAGCCGGGCGATTGCGTCCATCCCGGCCCCGGCGAGGGGAGCGGCCCTGCCCAGCCCGGCGGCTACGCGGCGAGCCAGAACCCGTTCGTCTACTTCCACTCGCTGCTCGACCTCGGCGACTGCTCGGAAAACGACGTCCCGCTCGAGCAGCTGAGCAGGGACCTGGCCAAGGCGGACAAGACCCCCAGCTACTCGTTCATCGCGCCGACGCCGTGCGACGCCGGCGCGGCCGGCCAGTGCCCGCCCGGAGCAACGGAAGGGGCGGCCAGCGCCGATGCCTTCCTCGCGACCTGGGCGCCGAAGATCCTCGCCTCCCCGGCTTACAGGGCCGACGGCCTCCTCATCGTCGCCTTCTCCTCAATCAATCCACCCCCCGCCGGGGCCCCGGCCCCTGCGGGCGACCCGCTGCGCACCGGCGCCCTGCTGCTCTCGCCCTTCGTCGCCCCGGGCAGCACCGACGGCGCCCCCTACAACCCCTACTCGCTGCTGCGCAGCGTCGAGGACCTCTTCGCCCTGCAGCCCCTCGGCCTCGCCGGCGCGGCCAAGACGAGGTCATTCGCATCCAGCCTGCTGGAGGGAAACGGCGGCGACTGAGCCGGCCGGCATCGCGCATCCGATATTGACCACACCAGAGCGGGGTGAATGTCGGATGCGCGGCGGCGCTAAGGCGTCAGCGCCACCTTGACCACTCCTTCGCGCTGGTTGCCGAAGAGGTCGTAGGCCTCCTCGATCTGGTCGAGGGAGAAGCGGTGGGTTATCAGCGGGCCGAGGTTGAGGCGGCCGTGGCGCACCATCTCCATCAGCGTGCGCATCCGCTCCTTGCCCCCGGGGCAGAGGGTGGTGAGGATCTTCTTGTCGCCGATGCCGTAGACGAAGGACTCGAGCGGAATCTCGAGCTTGCCGCCGTAGACGCCGAGGCTGGAGACGATGCCGCCGGGACGGGTCGCGTCGAGGCAGGCCTGGAAGGTCTCCTGGGTGCCGAGCGCCTCGATCGCGACGTCGACGCCACGGCCGCCGGTCAGCCGCTTGATCGCGGCGATCGGGTCTTCTTCGGAGAAGTCGATCGTCTCGTCGGCGCCCATCTTCTTCGCCAGCTCCAGCCGCCCGGCGATGCGGTCGACGCCGATCACCAGCGAGGCGCCCATCAGGCGCGCGCCGGCCGTCGCGCAGAGGCCGATCGGGCCCTGGGCGAAGACCGCGACCGTCTGGCCGATGCGCACGTTCGCCGTCTCGGCGGCCGAGATCCCGGTGGAGGCGATGTCGGCGAGCAGCACGCACTGCTCGTCGGAGAGGTCGTCGGGGATCTTCGCCATGTTGGCCTGGGCGTAGGGGACCCGGAAGTACTCGGCCTGGACGCCGTCGATCGAGTTGCCGAGCTGCCAGCCGCCGATCATCTTCCACTCGTCCTCGTGGCCCGAACACTGCGCCTCGTTGTGGTTCTGGCAGTAGAAGCAGCTGCCGCAGGGGGTGATCGCGCCGACCAGGACCCGGTCGCCGACCTCATAGCCGGAGATCGCGTCCCCGAGCTGGTGGATCGTGCCAACCGGCTCGTGGCCGACGATCCGGCCCTGCTCGACCGGGTACTCCTCACGCCAGATGTGCACGTCTGTGCCGCAGATAGTCGTCAGCGAGATCTTCACGATCGCGTCGGTGGGGCCGCAGGGGGGGACAGGCTTCTCCTCGAGGACGATCCGCTCGTTGCCCTCGAACACGGCCGCCTTCATCGTCTCCGTCATCGCCTCGCTCCTTCAGCAGTGGTCGAGACGACACGCTAGGCGGGTCCGGGCGCGCACACATCGGTACTAGGTACGGACTCTGCCGCCGGGATTCCACGCTTTCCCCGGTCGCGTCCAGATGGGAGGCTGGAGGCCGTGGCGCGACCTGAGCAAGTTCAGATCCCGTCCCAGCCACTGGAGCGGTTTCGCGGGCTGATGGGGGAGGAGTTCCCCGCCTTCGAGGCGGTCGCCGCGCAGGCTCGGCAGGAGTTCGAGGGGCGGGCGATCTGGCACGTCAACTCCACCGCTCGCGGCGGCGGCGTCGCCGAGATCCTCCACTCGCTGCTCCCCTACGTGCGCGGGGCCGGCGTCGACACGCGCTGGGTCGTGCTGCACGAGGACCCCGAGTTCTTCGCCCTGACCAAGCGCATCCACAACCACCTCCACGACGATCCCGGCGACGGCAGGGAGCTCGGGGGGGAGGAGCGGGCGCTGTACGAGGACACCCTGCGCGCCAGCGACATCCAGCTCGCCCGCTTGATCCAGCCCGGTGACGTCGTCTACCTGCACGACCCGCAGACCGCCGGCCTGGTGCCGGCGATGCGCGAGCGCGGCGTGAAGACGATCTGGCGCTGCCACATAGGCGTCGACGAGCCCGGGGTGCTGGCGCACGGCGCCTGGGACTTCCTCCGCCCCTACGTCGAGCCCGCGGACGCCTACGTCTTCTCGCGCGAGCAGTACATCTGGGAGGGGTTGAGCAAGGAGAAGGCATGGCTGATGCCGCCTGCGATCGACCCCTTCGCTCCCAAGAACCAGGATCTCGACCGCGACAGCGTCGGCGCGATCCTGCGCGCGATCGGGCTCAGCGACGGGGCGCCGCCCAGCGCCCCCGTCTTCACCCGCGGCGACGGCACCCCGGGCCGGGTCGAGCGGCCGGCGGAGCTGCTGCAGGAGGAGCCGGTCCCGGACGGGGCCAAGCTCGTCGTCCAGGTCTCGCGCTGGGACCGGCTCAAGGACCCGCGCGGGCTGCTCGAGTGCTTCGCGCGCCACATCGACGACCCCGGCATGCACCTGGCCCTGGTCGGCCCGGTCACCTGGGCGGTCTCCGACGATCCCGAGGGGGCGGCGGTCTACGGCGACGTTGCCGAGTCATGGCGGCGCCTGCCCGATGACGTGCGGCGCCGGATCCATCTGGCCAGCCTGCCGATGGACGACCTCGACGAAAACGCGGCGATGGTCAACGCGATCCAGCGCCGCGCCGACGCGATCGTGCAGAAGAGCCTCGCCGAGGGCTTCGGCCTCACCGTCGCCGAGGCGATGTGGAAGGCCAAGCCGGTGATCGCCAGCGGCGTCGGCGGCATCCAGGACCAGATCGTCGACGGCGAGAGCGGCGTCCTGGTCGACGACCCATCGGACCTGGAGGCCTTCGCCGCGGCGATCAAGCGGGTCCTGGCAGACCCGGCCGAGGCCGAGCGCCTCGGCGCCGGCGCCCAGCAGCGGGTCAAGGACCATTTCCTCGCAATCGGCCGCCTGCGCGAGTACGTCGCCCTGCTCGCCAGCCTGATCGACGGCGGTTAGCGGCCCTCGCGGGCCCGTTCGAGCAGCAGGCGCTGCTCGGCGGCGGCGATCAGGCGGCGGGCCTGGTCGACCGCGTCCATGTTGACCGAGATCGCGTCGATCCCGGCGCGAACCAGGAGCTCGGCGTACTCGGGGTAGACGGAGGGCGCCTGGCCACAGATCGAGGTCTGCAGGCCGAGCTCGCGGGCCCGGCGCAGCAGCTGCGAGATGTATTCGGTGACCGCGGCGTCGCGCTCGTCGAAGACCTCGGCGACCAGCTCGGAGTCGCGGTCGGCGCCGAGCACCAGCTGGGTCAGGTCGTTGGAGCCGATCGAGATGCCGGTCACGCCGAGCTCGGCGTAGCGGGGCAGGTGGAAGAGGACGGAGGGCACCTCGGCCATCACCCAGAGCTCGAAGCCGCGGCGGGAGAGCAGGCCGGCCGCCTCCATCTGCTCGCGCACCGCGACCACCTCGCGCGGGGTGCGGACGAAGGGGATCATCACGTGGAAGTTGGTGTGGCCCTCGTCCCAGACGCGGCCGATCGCGTCAAGCTCCAGCCCGAGCAGGTCGGGCTCGCGCGTGTAGCGCAGGGCGCCGCGGTAGCCGATCATCGGGTTGGACTCCTGCGGCTCGAAGCGCTCGCCGCCTTCGAGGCCGCGGAACTCGTTGGTGCGGAAGTCGATCGTGCGGTACGTGATCGGCCGCGGCGCGAAGGCGTTTGCGAAGGCGGTCAGGGACTCGGCCATGCGCTCGACGAACTGCTCGCTGCGGCCCTCCTCGATCAGCAGCCGCGGGTGCACGCCCTCCAGCGCCTCGACCACCATCAGCTCGGCGCGCAGCAGGCCGCAGCCGTCGGCCGGCAGGCTCGCCGCCCGCTCCAGCTGCGATGGCTCGGAGAGGTTGACCAGGACCTTGGTCCCGGTCACCGGCGCCGCGGCCGCCGCCGGCGCACCCTCGACCCGTGCCCGGGCCGGGGCGGTCGCGCCCTCGGTCACGACGCCCTCGCCGGCGTCGACGGTCACGAGCTCGCCGTCGCGCAGGACCCGGGTCGCCTCGGCGGTCCCGACCACGCAGGGGATGCCGAGCTCACGCGAGACGATCGCCGCGTGGCAGGTCATGCCGCCGGAGTCGGTGACGATCGCGGCCGCCTTGCGCATCAGCGGAACCCAGTCGGGCGCGGTCATGTGCGTGACCAGCACCTCGCCCTCGAGCAGGTCGTCGGCGCCCGACAGCTCGCCGATCACCCGCACCGCGCCGGAGGCGACGCCGGGCGCGGCGCCGAGGCCGCGGACAAGCACCTCGCCGCGCTGCTGCTGGCGCGGCTCGTCGAGCGGCACGCCGCCGGTCGCGGTGACCGGGCGCGACTGCAGCATCCAGATCGCGCCCTCGGCGTCGACCGCCCACTCGGTGTCCTGCGCCGAGCCGTAGTGCCGCTCGATGCGCGCGCCGAGCTCGGCCACGCGGCGCACCTCGTCGTCGCTCAGCACCGGCTGTTCGGCCTCGTGCTCCTCCAGCTCCCGGGTCGTCGTGCCGCCGTCCTGGTCGGGCTCGATCGTCAGCTCCTTGCGCCGCACTTCGCTGCGCAGGATCGTCAGCTTCTCCTTGCCGACCACGTAGCGGTCGGGCGAGACCGAGCCGGAGACGACCGACTCGCCGAGGCCGAAGGCGCCCTCGATGATCAGCCGGTCGGTGGCGCCCGAGGCGGGGTCGATCGTGAACATCACCCCGGAGCGGGTCGAGGGGATCTGGCGCTGGACGACGACGGCGATGTCCATGTCGGCCTGGCCGAAGCCGCGCTTGGCCCGGTAGTAGATCGTGCGGGCGCCGAACAGCGAGGACCAGCACTGGCGCACCGCCTCGAGCACCGCCTCGCGGCCGCGCACGTTTAGGAGCGTCTCGTTCATGCCGGCGAAGGACGCCGACTCGGTGTCCTCGGCGGTCGCAGACGAGCGCACCGCGACCGGGGCCCGCGGGTCCTCGGCGGCCTTCGCGAGGCGGTCGTAGGCATCGCCTATCGCCGCGGCGAGCTCCTCCGGCAGCGCCTCCGCCTCGACCATCGCCCGCACCTCGCCGGCCGCCTGTTCCAGCGCTTCGGTGTCCTCGACGTCGACCGCGGCAAGCCTCTCTTCCATCCGCTGGCGCAGTCCGCCGTTGTCGCAGAAGGCGGCGTAGGTGGGGGCGCCGACGACGAACCCGGACGGCACCGGGAAGCCGGCCGCGGTCAGCTCGCCGAGGTTGGCGCCCTTGCCGCCGGCGTAGTCGACGTCGGCGCGGGAGAGATGCTCGAAGGGCCGGACCACGTCCCCGGTCGCGAGGCGCGCCGCGTCGGCGACGCTGTGGGTGTCGCCGGCGCGCCCGCTCATGGCCGCGGCACGACCAGGACGGGGCAGGGCGCCAGGTGGACCAGCTGGGTGGAGACCGAGCCGAGCAGCACCCGCATCACAGGGCCGTAGCGGCGCGATCCGGCGACGAGCAGGTCGACGCCGTCCTCGCAGGCTGAGGCGAGGGTCGCCGCCGGCGGGCCGTCGAGCCGGCGTCCCTCGGCGGCGAGCTTGCCGTCGACCGAGTGGATCGCCTCGTTGAGGAGCTTGTCCGGCTCCGGTGGGTCGACCGGAACGTAGCCGGCGAGGCCCGGCATCGCCACCGGCGGGGCGAGGACGGTGAGGATCCGGATCGTGGCGCTGGTGCGTGCGGCGATTGCTTCGGCCCCGCGCAGCGCCGCCTTCGCTTCGGCGGTCCCGTCATATGCGACGGCGATGCGGTGGAAGGGTTCGTGGGTGTCGGCCGCGTATCCGCGCGGGGCGACGAGGGCGGCGCAGGGCGCTCCGTGCAGGAGGCTCTCGGCGACGCTGCCGATCAGGGCGCGGCCGACCGCTCCGCGGTGGGGCGAGCCGACGACGAGCAGGTCGACCTCCTCGGCTTCGGCGAGGTCGGTCAGCACGCCGGCCGGCGAGCCGCCGCCGAAGCCGCGCGTCTCTGCCGTGAGCCCGGAGAGCCGTTCGCGCACCTCGGCGAAGAGCGGCTCGGCTTCGGTGGCGGCGTCGGCTTCGAGCGCCTCGAAGCTGACCGGCAGCGGCCCGTAGGGGAGGACGGAGACTGCAAGCACTTCCGCCTGCGCCGGCTCGGCGAAGGCCCGCGCAAGCTCGAGCGCGTCACGCCCCCCGTCGCTGCCGTCGAAGCCAACCATGATCTTCACTCCCGCCCCGCGTCCTTTCGTCTCGGCTCGATCCGCGTCACCCAGTGGCGAATCTAGGTGGGCCGAGCCGGTGCGGCATCGGGGAAAAGCCGAACACAATCCTGGGGAATACCCCGATGACTCACGGCCGGACCGCTTGCACAATCGGAAGCGACGATGCATTGGAGCCAGGGAGACCCGCAACCGACCCGCTTCGCCGACCGCGGCGACGCGGGCAGGCATCTCGCCGCGCGGCTGCTGCCGCTGGCCGTTGAGGACCCGATCGTGATCGGCCTGCCGCGCGGCGGCGTGCCGGTCGCCGAGCAGGTGGCAGCCGCCCTCGGCGCGCCTCTGGAGATCCTCGTCGTGCGCAAGCTGGGCGCACCCCACAACCCCGAGTACGGGATCGGCGCGATCGCCGAGGGCGGCACCCGCGTCTTCGACCCCGAGGCGCTGGCGGTGCTCGGCATCGACGGCGGCGAGCTCGACTCGATCGTCGCCCGCGAGACCGTCGAGCTGCGCCGCCGGGTCACCGCCTACCGCGGCGGGCGTCCCCTGCCGCCGCTCCGTGGGCGCACGGTCCTCGTCGTCGACGACGGGGTCGCGACGGGCGTCACCGACACCGCAGCGCTGCGCGCTATCCGCCGCCTCGACGCGCGCCGGGTCGTGCTTGCGGTCCCGGTCTGCGCACCCGACTCGGCGGCGCGGCTGCGTGAGGAGGCCGACGAGCTGATCTGCCTGAGCGAACCGCCGCTCCTCTATGGGGTGGGTCAGTGGTACCGGGACTTCTCGCAGGTCTCCGACGGCGAGGTGATCGCCGCGCTCGGTGCAGCGAGGGTCGCGTGATGGCCGGCGACGGCCAGCGGGGCGAGAGGCGGAAGGTTCTGATCGCCGGCGGTGGCATCGCCGGGGTCGAGGCGGCGCTGGCGCTCCGCGACCTGGCCCGGGACCGGATCGAGGTCAAGCTGCTCGACCCCCGCCGCGAATTCGGCTTCCGCCCTTTCGCCGTCGGCGAGCCCTACGGCGCCGCGCGGGTCTTCCGCTGCGACCTGGCGACCCTGGCCGAGCGCTGCGGCGCCACCCTGCGCTGCGCTGGGGTGGTCTCGGTCGAGCCGCAGGCACGGGCGGTGGTGACGCGCGACGGCGAGCGCCTGTCCTACGACGACCTCGTGGTGGCGAGCGGCGTGCGGATGCTCTGGGCGGTGCCCGGCGCCGTCACCTTCTGGGGAGTCGCCGACGAAGGCCAGGTGGGCGAGGTGATCGCCGACCTGCGCGAGGGAAGGCTCGACCGGCTTGTCTTCACGATGCCCGGCGGACGGAGCTGGGCCCTGCCTCTGTACGAGCTCGCGCTGCTCGCCGCCACCGAGCTGCTCAGGGCCGGGCCCGGCGCCCACGGCACGCGGCTGACCGTGGTCACGCCGGAGGGTGCGCCTCTCGAGGTCTTCGGCCGCCAGGTCAGCGAGCGCATGGCGGAGCTGCTGGCCGAGCGGCGCATCGAGGTGGTCTGCGGCGCCCACCCGGTCAAGTTCGCCAACGGGGGGCTTCGGATCGCGCCGGGCGGGGAGATCGAGGCCGACGCGGTGATCAGCCTGCCCCGCCTGGAGGGGCGGCCGCCGGCCGGCGTGCCCCACGACCGCGACGGCTTCGTCGGCGTCGACGAGCACGGCCGCGCGATCGGCTGCGAGCACGTCTTCGCCGCTGGCGACGTCACGGCCTTCCCGGTCAAGCAGGGCGGGATCGCGACCCAGCAGGCCGACGCCGTCGCCGAAGCGATCGTCGCCGAGGCCGGCGTCGAGCTCGAGCCGCGCCCCTTCGACCCGGTCCTGCGCGGCGTGCTCTGGACCGGCGCCGAGCCGCGCTACCTCTACGGCCGGCCGACCGGTGGCCACGGCGAAGCGTCGAGCTTCGGCACCGAGCCACAGGGGACGCCGCAGAACGGCAAGCTGGCCGGCCGCTACCTGGTGCCGTTCCTCGACTCGCTCGCCGAGGGCCCTGAGCCCAGCGTCGCCGCACACTCGCCGCAGCCGCGCTGAATCGGGTGCAGCGGGCATGATGGGGGCGTGAACGAGGCCCTCGTCCAGCGCTACCGCGCCGCCCGCCGCGACCGCTCGCTGGCCGTGCTCGAGGGCTTCCACGCGCTCAAGCACGCGCTGCGTTTCGGCGCGGCGGTCGAGGAGGCGGTGGCGCTCGAGCCTGCCGAGCTGGAGCGCCTGGCGGCGGACCTGGCGCCTGACCTGGCCGGCTCTCTCGCGTCCCGGACGGCGCCGGTCGACGCGGAGACGCTGGAGCGCCTCGTCCCGCAGGCGCCGCGGACCGGAGTGGTGGCGATCGCCCGCCGCCCTTCCGTCGACCTGGAAGCGGCGCTGGCCGATCTCCGCCCTGCTCCCTTCGTCCTGCTCGAGGACCCACGCACCATGGGCAACATGGGCGCCTGCGTCCGAGTCGCCGCCGCCGCCGATGCGGCCGGGGTCATGACCACCGGCGACAACGACCCCTGGCGCCCGGAGGCGCTGCGCGGCGCAGCCGGGCTCCACTTCGCCCTGCCGGTGGCGCGGGTCGGGCAACTGCCCGCCTGCGACCGGCCGCTGGTCGCGATCGACCCCGATGGGGAGGAGCTCGACCCCGGAGCGCTCTCGCCGCGCTCGATCCTCGCCTTCGGCACCGAGCGCTACGGCCTCAGCGAGGAGCTGCTCGGCCGCGCCGACGCCCGCCTCGCGATCCCGATGCGCGACGGCGTCTCCAGCCTCAACCTGGCCACCGCCGTGGCCGCCGTGCTCTTCTCGCAGCGCGTTTGAACCTGGCCGGCGGCCGCCCCGTAGATCGGGCCGATGAGGTCAGTCGCAGCTTGCATCGCCTTCACCCTCGCCCTGCTCGCCGGGCAGGTCGCGCCGGCGGCGCAACCCGGTCCGGCCCGGGCGAGCGCGGCCGGCTCGGTCAGGATCAGCCACTTCAAGTTCCATCCCGGCACCCTCGCGGTCGGCAGGGGCGCGAAGGTGGTCTTCGCCAACGCCTCGGGGGTCGAGCACACGGCGACCGACGGCGGCGTCTTCGACACCGGCCGCATCGAGCCGGGGCACTCCGTCGCGATCCGCTTCAAGCAAAAGGGGACCTTCAGCTACCACTGCAAGATCCACCCCTTCATGCACGGCAAGATCGTCGTCGGCTGAGCGCGCCGCGCCCGTGGGCCGGAAGCGCGGAAATTACGGATGCGCCAGGCAGGTACACCGAATAGGTTGCTGAACACTTGAGCGCGGCGTTTGCCGCAAACCCCAGCCCGCTATCGAAAGGACGCCGCCTTGCCGTTTGCAGACATCAACCTCGGAGAAGCACTCCTTCTCGCCTTCGAGATCTTCTTCTTCGTGGTCTGGATCTGGATCCTGATCACGATCCTCACCGACCTCTTCCGCGACCACGAGCTCTCCGGCTGGGCGAAGGCGGCCTGGGTGCTGTTCCTCGTCTTCATCCCGTTCCTGACGGCGCTGGTCTACCTGATCGCCCGCGGCGCCGGCATGCGCGACCGCACGATCAAGGCACAGGCCGAGGCAAAGCAGCACATGGACAGCTACATCCGCGAGCAGGCCCACGTCTCGCCGGCCGACGAACTGCACAAGCTCAACGACCTGAAGGAAAAGGGCGCGATCTCCGCCGAGGAGTTCGAGCAGGCAAAGGCCAAACTGCTCTCCTGAGCTTGATCCGGGGGCGCCCGTCGCGGCGCCCCCGGCAATCCCTTCAAGGGCGCGCCGCTGCAACCGAAGTTGCAAGTTATTAGCAACTCCTAACAATCTTTCGGCGACTTCGCTACCGTGCGCCGCCGATGCGCGTTCCCTCCCGCGGCAACTCATGGCGGCTGCTGCCGCCAGCGGCGCTGCTCTTCGCCCTGCTCTGCCTGGTCGCCTCGGCGCCGGCCAAGACGCTCGAAGAGAAGCTGCAGACGACGCAGGGCAAGCTCAGCCATGTGCGCGAAAGCCAGAGCGAGCTGGCGGCGACGATCGCCGAGCAGAACCATGCGATCGACTCGATGATCGGCGAAGTCTCGGCGCTGCGCCAGCGCCAGGCCGCGGTCGAGTCCGAGCTGGCCGCGAAGCAGGGGGAACTGGATGCGGCGAGCGCCAAGCTGGCCGCCGACAAGCACCGGCTGGCGCTGGTCCGGGCTCGCCTGCAGCGCGCGCTCGGAGTGCTGCGCGAGCGGCTCGTCGCGATCTACGAGTCGGGCAGCCCCGACATGCTCAACGTCGTGCTCGACTCCTCCAGCTGGTCGGAAGTCAACACGCGGGCCGACTACCTCAACCAGATCCAGGAATACGACGACTCGGTCGCCTCACGGGTCAAGGCGCTGCGCAACCAGGCCCGCGCCGCGGTGAAGCGGATGACCGCCGTCCGCCTGCAGATCAAGGACGCCCGCGACGCGATCGCGGTCAAGGAGCGCCAGGTCGCCGCCGCCCGCCAGGAAGCCGAGTCTCGCTTCGCCGACCTGAAGTCGGCCCAGGCGGCGCGACAGGCCTCGCTCGAATCGCTCGAGTCGCGCGAAGAAGCGCTGAGCGACAACCTGGCGGCGATCTCCGAACAGATCGCCAGCACGACCGGCACCCCGGCGCCGGTCACCGGCACCCCGGCGCCGCTGACCCCCGGCGAGAGCGCCGAATACATCTCCGAAAGCCAGGCGAGCGTGCCCAGCGCCGCGCCGGCCGCGATCGCCGCCGCGATCGAAGCCGCCAACTCGATCGCCACCACCCCCTACATCTGGGGCGGCGGCCACGGATCCTTCGAATCGTCCGGCTATGACTGCTCGGGCGCGGTCAGCTTCGCCCTGCACGGCGGCGGCTTCCTCGAAAGCCCGCTCGACTCGACCGGCCTGGAGACCTGGGGCGAACCGGGTCCGGGCAAGTGGATCACGGTCTACGCCAACGCCGGCCACGCCTGGATGATCATCGCCGGGCTCGCCTTCGACACCGTCGGCGGCCCCGGCCCGCGCTGGCACTCCTCCCCGGTCGATTCCCCAGAAGGCTTCGTAGCCCGCCACCCTCCGGGCTACTAACCCCGCCGACGGGACTATTTCCCTCTATATAGGGACATTTGCGTCCCGTCGATCCCACATCGCGGCGTTTCCGCGGCTGACGTGGATCACGCCCTCGAAGCCTTCGCGTTGCAGGATCGACGCGGCCAGGCCGCTGCGCTTGCCGGCCTTGCAGATCGTCGCGATCGGCCGCTCGCGCGGCAGCTCGTCGAGGCGGTCGCGCAGCTGGGCGAAGGGGATGTGGATCGAGCCGGGGACGTGGCCTTCCGCGTACTCGGCGTCGCCGCGCACGTCGAGCACCTGCGGCCCGTCGCCGGAATCGACCCGCCGCGCCAGCTCGGCGAGGTCGATCGCCTCGATCCGCGCCACCGGCCGGTCCTCGGCGCGCCAGGCGGTCATCCCCCCGCCGAGGAAGCCGCGCACGCGCAGGCCGACCGCGGCCAGCAGCTCCGCCGCTTCCAGCTCGTTGCCATCGGAGGCGGCGACGACGAGCAGCTCGGCGTCGACCGGCACCATCTCGGCGACCTTGGTCGCGAACCCGGTGTCGTAGGCCGAGGCGCTGATCGAGCCGGGGATGTGGGCCTCGTCGAACTGCTCGTTGGTGCGTGAGTCGATCGCCAGGGCGCCGGCGGCGATCGCCGCCTCGAAGCCGTGCGGGGTGAGCTGGGTCGGCGAGCCGATCGATTCGACCAGCGGGCCGCGGTTGAGCGAGACGATGTGGGAGACGTTGGGCGGCTTGCTGCCGATCGTGGCGACCGCGTCCTCGACGAACTCGGCCTCGCTCTCGAAGCCGAGCGCCCGGTTGTGGCGGCGCTCGAAGCCGATCGTCGAGGAGGTCTTCAGGTCGATCCCGGAGCTGCCGCAGAGCGAGCCGCCGAGGTGGCCGGGCCAGACCTCGGTCTCCTCGGGCAGCGCCAGCAGGCGCTCGTGCAGGGAGCGGAAGATGTCGGCGGCGCCCTCGCGCGGCTCGATCGCGAGGTCGGGGCGAGCCACGTCGCCGACGAAGAGGCAGTCGCCGCTCAGCACCGCCCAGGGCTCGGAGCCGCGTGAGGCGTCGCGCAGCAGGAAGGAGGTGTGCTCGGGCCGGTGGCCGGGGGTGTGGATCGCCTCGATGCTCGCTCCCTCGCCCAGCGCCAGCGCCCAGCCGTCGGCGAAGGGCTCGTGCGGGTACTCGGCATCGGCCAGCTCGTGGATGTGGATCGTGGCGCCGGTGGCGCGGGCGAGCCGGCCGTGGCCGGAGACGTGGTCGGCGTGGTTGTGGGTCTCGAGCACGTGCTCAATCCGCACCCCGTGCAGGCGCGCCAGGCGCAGGTAGGGGTCGATGTCCCACTGCGGGTCGACCACCGCGGCCACGCCGGACGGCGTGTCGCCGACCAGGTAGGAGGCGCAACCGAGGTCCTCGTGGATGATCTGTCGGAAGAGCATTCGATCGGTCGCTTTCGAAATCGGCGGTCGGCTACGGTTGAGACCAGGGTAGCGGCGAGGGAAGGAGCGGAATGGCAAGCGAGGTCAACACGGACTTGGAGCGGGAGCTCGGCGCCCTGCTCGAGGTGGAGCGCTTCGAGCCCTCCCAGGAGTTCCGCGCCCAGGCGCTCTGGAGCGATCCGGCGGTCTACGAGGAGGCGGCCGCCGATCCCGCGGCATGGTGGCTGAAGCAGGCGACGGAGCTGCTCGATTGGACCCGTCCGCCGAGCCAGGGGCTCGACGAGTCCAACCCGCCCTTCTTCAAGTGGTTCGCCGACGGTGAGCTGAACGCGTCGGCCAACTGCCTCGACCGCCACGTCGAGGCGGGCAGGGGCGAGCGGATCGCCTACCACTGGCTGGGCGAGGAGGGCGAGGAGCGCCAGGTCACCTACGCCGATCTGCTCGCCGAGGTGCAGCGCTTCGCCAACGCGCTGCGCGACCACGGCATCGGGAAGGGCGACGTGGTCGGCATCTACCTGCCGATGATCCCCCAGGTGGTGGTGGCGATGCTGGCCTGCGCCCGGATCGGGGCGATCCACAACGTCGTCTTCGGCGGCTTCTCGGCGGAGGCGGTGCGCGAGCGGATGGAGTTCTCCCACGCCAAGGCCCTGGTCACCGTCGACGGCGCCCGGCGCAAGGGCAGTACGGCGCCGGTCAAGCAGCAGGTCGACGAGACGATCGCCGGGGTCGACTCGGTCGAGACGATCTTCGTCGTCCGCCACACCGGGATTGAGTGCGAGATGCGCGAGGGGCGCGACGTCTGGTTCGAGGACGCCTGCGCCGCCGCCGAGGCCGAGTGCGCGCCCGAGCCGATGGGGGCGGAGGACCCGCTCTACATCCTCTACACCTCCGGCTCAACCGCGAAGCCGAAGGGGATCCTGCACACGACCGGCGGCTACTTGACCGGCGCCGCATACACCCATCGCTACGTCTTCGACCTGAAGCCGGAGGAGGACGTCTACTGGTGCGCGGCCGACGTCGGCTGGGTCACCGGCCACTCCTACATCGTCTACGGGCCGCTCGCCAACGGCGCCACCAGCGTCATGTTCGAGGGCGCGCCCGACTACCCCGGCAAGGACATCTGGTGGGACATCGTCGAGCGCTACGGGGTGACGATCCTCTACACGGCGCCGACCGCGATCCGCGCCTGCATGAAGTGGGGGCCGGAGCATCCCGCCGGCCACGATCTCTCCTCGCTGCGGCTGCTGGGAAGCGTCGGCGAGCCGATCAACCCGAAGGCCTGGCTCTGGTACCACAAGGTGATCGGCGGCGAGCGCTGTCCGGTCGTCGACACCTGGTGGCAGACCGAGACCGGCCAGATCATGATCTCGCCGCTGCCGGGGATCACGACGACCAAGCCGGGATCGGCGACCCTGCCGCTGCCCGGCGTCGACGCAGCCGTCTATGACGAGGCCGGCGAGCCGGTCGAGGGGGGAGAGGGCCTGCTCGTCCTGCGCCGGCCCTGGCCGGGCATGCTGCGCACCCTCTACCGCGAGGAGGAGCGCTTCGTCGAGACCTACTTCTCCCGCTTCGGCAAGGAGACCTACCTGGTCGGCGACGCCGCGCGGCGCGACGAGGACGGCTTCTTCTGGGTGCTGGGGCGGATCGACGACGTGATCAACGTCTCCGGCCACCGCCTCTCCACGGCCGAGGTCGAGTCGGCGATCGTCTCCCACCCCAAGGTCGCCGAGGCCGCGGTGATCGGCCAGTCCGACGAGGACACCGGCCAGGCGATCTGCGCCTTCGTCACGCTCGAGGGCGAGCTCGAGGGCTCCGACGAGCTGGTCGCCGAGCTGCGCGACCACGTCGCCGAGCGGATCGGCAAGCTGGCCCGCCCCAGGCGCGTGATCTGGTCCGGCGACCTGCCCAAGACCCGCTCCGGAAAGATCATGCGCCGCCTGCTGCGCGACATCGCCGAGGGCCGCGCACTCGGCGACGTGACCACCCTGCGTGACCCCGACGTGATGCAGGAGCTCGAGGCCAAGGTCGCCGCCCGCCAGGACGCCGAGGGCTGAGGCCCATCCCGGTAGGGGTTCCACTTAACTTTTTCGTGAATCGTTGGATTGCTGGCGCCTCGAATCAGCGCTCGCGAAAAAGTACAAGACGTTCCACCCCTACCGGGATGGGCCTCAGTGAGCGCGTTCGTCAACCATCCGCTCGACCGCGACCTCTAGCGCCTGCAGCTGTTCTTGGACCCCGCGCAGCTCGCGAAGGGCGATCTCCTCCGCTGAGGCTTGCTCGCTCCCCAGCTCCTCCTCTATCCCCTCTATCTCGGGACTGAGGAAGCGTTGGGCGAAGGCACCGGTGAGCAGGGCGACGAAGCTGATCCCGATCAGCAGGATCACGGTCGAGACGATCTCGCCGCCGGTCGTGGTCGGGTAGATGTTGGAGCCCAGGGTGGTCATCGTCGTCACCGACCAGTAGATCCCGTCCCAGGCGTCGAGGTGCTGGCTGCCTTTCTCGAAGGCGACGAAGAGGGCGCCGCCGCCGATCGCGGTAAGGACCGAGAGCAGCATCGCGTAGCGCAGCCCCTCCAGCGAGAAGACCTCGCGCGAGAGCTGCGCCAGGCGCAGCAGCCTGACCAGGCGCAGCAGGCGCAGGACCCGCAGGCTCTGCAGGCCGGCCGGCAGCACCGGCGGGGTGAAGACGACGATGAACGGGTCGAGCGGATGGTGCCGCAGCCACTTGCGCCGGTCCGGCACCACGGCCAGCATCACGACCAGCTCGAAGGCGAAGGCGATCCAGGTGATCCAGTTGAGCGCTCGGGCAGTGGCCTCCAGCGCCCCGCCCGGGTGCGACTCGCTGATCGCGACCATCGGCAGGGTCAGCGCCGCGGCGATCATCATCGGCGTGTTCAGCGCCGCGGCGACCCGTGTGCTGCGCGCGTCCATGCCGGGCGCGTAATGAATGGGCTGCACGCTCGTCTCCGGGGCCATCCGACTCTGATTCGACGCAACTCGGATGACCCCCTTTGCGTACCATTGTCGGAACAGGAACCGGAACTACTAGGGAGATGCTGACTCGATGACCACGACCACCGCCACGCAGGACTACAAGGTCGCCGACATCGGCCTCGCCGATTTCGGGCGCAAGGAGATCACGCTGGCGGAGGTCGAGATGCCGGGCTTGATGAAGACCCGCGCCGAGTTCGCCGACGAGCAGCCGCTGAAGGGCGCCCGGATCACCGGCTCCCTGCACATGACGGTGCAGACCGCGGTCCTGATCGAGACCCTGGTGGCGCTCGGCGCCGAGGTGCGCTGGGCCAGCTGCAACATCTTCTCCACCCAGGACCACGCCGCCGCCGCGATCGCCGCGGCCGGGATTCCGGTCTACGCCTGGAAGGGCGAGACGCTGGAGGAGTACTGGTGGTGCACCGAACAGGCGCTGCTCTGGCCCGACGAGGAGGGCGGCCCGAACATGATCCTCGACGACGGCGGCGACGCGACGCTGCTCGTCCACAAGGGCGTCGAGTTCGAGAAGGCCGGCGTCGTCCCCGACCCGGCCGGGGCCGACTCGGAGGAGCTGCGGATCATCCTCGAGACGTTGCAGCGCTCCCTCGCAGAGGACCCGCAGCGCTGGACCGGCGTCGCGGCGGGCATCCGGGGCGTCACCGAGGAGACGACGACCGGCGTTCACCGGCTCTACCAGCTGGCCGAGACCGGCGACCTGCTCTTCCCGGCGATCAACGTCAACGACTCGGTCACCAAGTCGAAGTTCGACAACCTCTACGGCTGCCGCCACTCGCTGGTCGACGGGATCAACCGCGGCACCGACGTGATGATCGGCGGCAAGGTCGCGGTGATCTGCGGCTACGGCGACGTCGGCAAGGGCTGCGCCTCCTCGCTGCGCGGCCAGGGCGCTCGGGTGATCGTCACCGAGATCGACCCGATCTGCGCCCTGCAGGCGGCGATGGAGGGCTATGAGGTGAGGACCCTCGACGAAGTGGTCGAGACGGCTGACATCTTCGTCACCGCCACCGGCAACAGGGACATCATCACCCTTGCCCACATGGCGCGGATGAAGCACAACGCGATCGTCGGCAACATCGGCCACTTCGACAACGAGATCGACGTCGCCGGCCTCGAAGGCGGCGGCGCCGAGCGGGTCAACATCAAGCCCCAGGTCGACGAGTGGCGCTTCCCCGACGGCCACTCGATCGTGCTGCTCTCCGAGGGGCGCCTGCTCAACCTCGGCAACGCGACCGGCCACCCGAGCTTCGTGATGTCGAACTCCTTCACCAACCAGGTGATCGCCCAGATCGAGCTCTTCGGCCAGGGCGCCGAGTACGAGGCGAAGCAGGTCTACGTCCTGCCCAAGCACCTCGACGAGAAGGTCGCCCGCCTCCACCTGGACTCGCTCGGCGTCCAGCTGACCGAGCTGACCGCGGAGCAGGCCGCCTACCTCGGCATCCCCGCCGACGGCCCCTACAAGCCCGACCACTACCGCTACTAGCTGCGCCCGGCCAGCGGGTCAGAGCAGCTCGACCGGGCTGCCGTGATAGCCGGCCCGGCCCAGGCTGCGCTCCTCGCCGCCGGGCCAGAGGGTGAGCTCGAGGTTGGCCCGGTCGTCCGCGGGCTCCATGCGCAGCCACGCGAGCGGCGCCTCCGTGGTGGCCCGCTCGCCGGACTCGGCGATGCCGTCGAAGAGCGCCGCGCGTTCGGCGTCGCTCAGGTACTGGCTGACGATCGAGTGGTAGATAACGGTGGCCTGTCCCGGCGCCGGCTCGGACAGCATCCGCCGGGCCCAGGGGGTTGCTGACTCGCGGTCGATGGCGGCCGGCTGCTCGGCGACCACGTCAAGCGCGGCCCGCATGCGGCCGATCCGCTCGACCTGGTCAGGCCAGACATAGGTGAGCAGGGTGAGCTGGCCCTGCTCGGCGGTCGGGTCGATCGGCGCCGGGTCGCAGCCGCGGCGGCTGGCGATCTCGACCTCGGCCGGCAGCTCGGCCGGGGCCTCGCCCTCGAGCTCGAACTCGAGCGTCAGGGGCGAGTCGGCGGGGCCCCAGGAGAAGCCGCCGGCCTCGTAGCGGTAGCGGTCCCAGTGCAGGTTGAGGCCGGCGCTGGCTCCCACCTCCAGCAGCCGCAGCGGCAGGCCGGTCTCACCGGCCGCCGTGAGGAAGCCGAAGAGGAGCGCCGAGCAGCGGCCGACCTCGTTCGTCTGCACCGGCAGCTCGAGCGAGCGCCGCAGCTCGACTGCGTTGCGCCGCAGGACATCGCGCAACTGCGTCCACGCCTCCGCCACCCGCCCGGCGCGGTAGGCACCCGCCAGGCCCGGCTCCTGGCCGGTCAGCACGAGGCGGTTGACCGCGCCCAGCAGGCGCAGGCCGAGGACCGAGAAGCGCGGGTCATTCTCGTGGCCGCGCAGGATCTCCCACGTCGGCCCCAGCGCCTCGACGTCGTCGGCGGCGCGTTCGAGCAGGCCGGCGTAGAGGGGCGAGCCGATCATCCGGCAGGCGTCGGCCTGCCAGCGCAGCTGCGCCGCCACCGCGCCCTGGGCCGTCCCGGTCATCCCGCTCCACAGATCGCCGCTTTCGGTCATGTCTTCACGCTACCCAAAATTTCCCAGTTCACTCGCAACTGGCCGAAGAGGGTAGTTTGCTAAACTAATTATCAAAGCTAATTAATGACGCTGAAGACCACCGACACCACGCTCACCGAGTCCGCCGCCAGGTTGCGGATGGCGATCGTGCGCACCTCGCGGCGGCTGCGCCAGGAGGCGGCGGGGGCGGGGTCGGAGCTGACGCCGAGCGCGGTCTCGGCGCTGGCCGCGGTCGAGCGGCACGGGCCGCTGACCCCGAGCGAGCTGGCGGGGATCGAGCGGATCAAGCGGCCGACCGCGACCCGCATCCTGCGCGGCCTGGTCGAGGCGGGGTTGATCGACCGCGCCCCCGACCCGGCCGACGGCCGCAGCGCCCTGCTCAGCGTCAGCGCCGCCGGCCGCGAGCGGCTGCGCCGGCTGCGCAGCCGCAAGAACGCCTACCTGGCGCGGCGCATGCGCGACCTGCCGGGCGAGGACCTGCGCACCCTGGAGCGCGCCGCCGAGATCCTCGAGCGGATGCTCGAAGGTGACGGACGGTGAGCGCGGGCCTCCGTCGCAGCTTCGACTCCCTCGCCGTCCCCAACTACCGCCGCTACTTCGCCGGCCAGCTGATCTCGCTCTCCGGCAACTGGATGCAGACGGTCTCGGCGCTCTGGCTGGTGCTCAGCCTGACCGGCAGCGGCGTCGCCGTCGGCCTCACCACGGCGCTGCAGTTCCTGCCGATGCTGCTCTTCGGCGCCTGGGGCGGCCTCCTCGCCGACCGCTTCCCGAAGCGGCGGCTGCTGATCGTGACCCAGGCGCTGATGGCGATCCCCGCGATCGGCCTCTTCGCGGTCAGCGCCAGCGGCGTCGCCGCGGCCTGGATGGTCTATCTCGCCGTCTTCGCGATGGGCGCCGTCAACGCGGTCGACAACCCGACCCGGCAGAGCTTCGTGATCGAGATGGTCGGCCCCGACCGCGTCGTCAACGCGGTCAGCCTCAACAGCGTCATCGTCCAGTCGGCGCGGATCGTCGGCCCGGCGATCGCCGGGCTGCTGATTGCCGCCTTCGGCGTCGCGCCCAGCTTCGCGCTCAACGCGCTCACCTTCCTGGCGATGATCTTGGCGCTGCGCGGGATGGACGCGGCGCAGCTGCGCGACGCGCCGCGAGCGAGCCGGGAACGCGGCGCGATCCGCGCCGGCCTGCGCTACGTGCGAGCGACGCCGGAGCTCGCCGTGCCGCTGGCGCTGATGGCCCTGGTCGGGACCTTTGGCTTCAACTTCCAGGTGATCCTGCCGCTGCTGGCGCGCTTCAGCTTCGACGGTGGCGCCGGCGTCTACGCGGCGCTGGTCTCGGCGATGGGGGTCGGCTCGGTGGCCGGGGCGCTGATCACCGGCGCCCACGGCCGCACCGGCCCGCGCCTGATCGCCGGCGCCGCGCTCGCCTTCGGCGGCGCCGCCCTGCTCGCCGCCGCGGCGCCGCAGATGATCGTCGAGGTCGGGGCCCTCGTCCTGCTCGGCGCCGCCGCGGTCACCTTCGCCGCCACCGTCAACTCCTCCCTGCAGCTGGCCGTCTCGCCCCACATGCGCGGCCGGGTGATGGCCCTCTACTCGGTCGTCTTCCTCGGCTCGACCCCGATCGGCGGCCCCCTGAGCGGCTGGCTCTCACAGACCTACGACCCCCGCTTTGCCCTGCTCCTCGCCGCCATCTCCGGCCTCGCAGCCGCCTGGGCCGCCCACATCTCCTTCGCCCGAATCAGCGCCCGAGCCAAGCATCCAAATCCCCGAGAAGCGGCCCCCGCCTGAACCCGACGGGAAACCTGCTGAAGCGTGTAAGAGCGCGAGGGGGAGGGGTCCCGCAGACACTCCCCGCTTTTGTCTGCGGGACCCCTCCCCCTCGCGCCCAAGGGGCTACCCCACGTACCCCGCGGACTTGAGGTACGCCGCCGCCGCTTCCTTCGGAGTCTGCTTTTCGAGTTCGACCCGAGCATCCAACTCCTGCATCACCGGCAGCGTCAGGCCCTTCTGCACTTCGACGATCGTCTTTTCGTAATCCGGCCCCGCCTTTTCGGCGGTCGACTTCTTGGTCACGAAGATCACGTTGCCCGCCGGGAAGACGTGCTTGTCGTCTTCGAGGATGACGAACTTGTCCTTCTGCGCCGAGAGCTGGGGGTCGGTGGTGAAGAGAATCGAGAGGTCAGCCTGCCCCTTTTCGAGCACCGTGTAGCGGAGGCTGATGTCGACCGGGTGGAAGGACTTGAATTTGAGCCCGTAGTACTTTTCGAGCCCGGCCAGGCAGTCGATCCGTTGGCGGCACTCGGGCGAGCCGTAGAGCGTCATGCCTTCCGACTTGCCTTCCAGGTCGGAGATCGTTTCCAGCCCTTCCTTTTCGGCGAACTTCTTCAGCGTCCCGACCGCGTTGGCGCTGGCGAACGGCGTCGGCGGGAAGCTGGTGAGGCCTTCCTTTTCGAATTCGGCCTTGGCCTTTTCGGAGGCCGGCTCGGCGCCGGAGGGGACTTCTTCCGGTTCGAGCCCGAAGAAGGAGGTGAGCGCCGTGCTGGCGTACTCCGGGTAGCCGGAGATCGCCCCCGACTTGACCGCCTGCAGCGCCACCGTTTCGGAGCCGAGGTTGAGGTCGCTCTTCACCTTGTAGCCCGCCGCTTTCAGCGCCTGAGCGTAGATTTCGCCGAGGATTTCCTGTTCGGGGAAGTTCTTCGATCCGATCGTCAGGCTGACCTTGCCGTTTTCGGGGTTGGAGACGATCGCACCGGCGCCTTCGCTTTCTGCGCTGCTGCTGCCGCTGTCGTCGCTGCTGCCGCAGGCGGCGACGCCGACGGCGAGGGCCAGCGCGAGCAGCACCGCTCCGAGTGCTCGCAGGCGAGTGGAATTAGGCCTCATTTGGTTCCTCTCTTGTCGTTTTGCATGGACGAGATTCAGGTTTCGCTCAGCTTCAAGCCTGGCGAGGTGAGCAGACGTTGCAGACCGGCGAGCGAGAACTCGAGCGCCAGCGCGAGCAGGGCGACCAGGATCGCCCCGGCAACCACGCCGTCGTCGCCGTAGACGTTTTCGCCGATGATGAATTCCCCGAGCGTGGCCACGCCGGCCAGGGGCGCGATGGTCGCGGTCGCGACGATGTTGATCGTCGCCGTCCGGATGCCGGTGAAGATGCTCGGCATGGCCATCGGCGCCTCGACCTTGCGGACGATCTCGAGCTCGGTCATCCCCATCCCGCGGGCCGCTTCGACGCTGGGGCGATCGACCTGGCGGATGCCGACGAAGGTATTGGTGAGGATCGGGGGTATGCCGAGGATCGCCAGGGCGACCGTGAGGTTCAAAAGCCCGACGCCGATGACCGCGGCCATCAGCGCGATCAGGGCCAGCTCGGGCACGGCCCGCCCGGCGTTCCCGAGGCCGATGGCAAGCAGCTCTCCGGTCCCGCGGTGGCCGAAGTAGAGCCCCGCCGGCAGCGCGATCACAAGCGCCAGCAGCAGGGCGAGCACCGTCACCTCGAGCTGGGTGACGGCGAGTTCGATGACCTGCGAAGGGCCGCCGACGGTCTTGCCGCCGGTGACGTTCGAGGTCTGCGGCGTGAAGATGAATTCGAGCGCCCCGCCAAACGAGGCGAGCACCTGCGCCTGGATCGAGAGGACGCTCACGACAGCCCCGCCCGCCGCCAGGGGGTTGCGAAGCGCTGGATCGTGAGCAGGATCACGTCGAAGAAGAGCGCCATCGCCATCGCGATCCCCCCGGCGATCACGATCGAGGTCGGGAAGTGGAGGTTCGCTTCGCCGTAGATCTGGGTGCCGAGTCCGCCTGCGTGGGCGAAGACGGCGAGGGTCGCGATCGCCACGGTGCTGACGGTGGCGATCCTCAGCCCACCGACGATCTCCGGCGTCGCGAGGGGCAGCTCGACCCGCCAGAGGATCTGGCGGTCGGTCATGCCCATGCCGCGGGCGGCGTCCCTGGCCGACGCGGGCACGTTGGCGAGGCCGACGATGACGTTGCGGTAGATGATCTGCAGCGTGTACGCGCTGAGGGCGATGATCGCCGTCTCGCGCCCGCGTCCCGTGATCGGCAGGAGCAGGAGGAAGAAGGCGATGCTCGGCACCGCGTAGAGGACGCCCGTCCCCGCCAGCAGTGGCGGCCGCAGCCAGCTGCGGCGGTGCGCGAGCAGGGCAAGGGCGAAGGCGACCGCGAACCCGAGCACGACGGAGATCACCACGAGTTCGAGCTGCTGGACCGTCGGGGCGCCGTAGCGATCGATGTTCTCCCGTGCCCAGTCCCAGCAGAAGAGGTGGCTGGGCCGCGCCTGGCAGGGCAGCGTCTCCGAGCTGCGTTCGTGGAAGAAGCCCTTGCCGACCTCGCCCGCGGCCGCCAGCAGCGCCGGGCTAGCCATGCGGTCGCTCCACGGCGGTGTGCTCCTCGGTCTTCGCCTGCGGCGATTTGAGGAACTCGGAGATGATCTCGACCGAGAGCACGCCGTCGATCCGTCCCTGGGCGTCCGCCACCGCCGCGTACTGGGCCTCGCCCTGCAGCAGGTCGGCGAGGGCGTCGCGCATCACGTCATCGCGGTCGAGGAGCGGGCCGAGCGGGGAGCCGGGCCTGCTGGGGACCACCTCGGCGCGGAGGTCGCGCTCCGAGAGCCAGCCGAGCGGGCGGCGCTCGCCGTCGACCAGCAGGGGATAGGGGACCTCGACGTCCGGTGACGCCAGCTTCGCCCGCACCTCGGCGGTCGGCTGGCCGGCGTAGGCGAGCGGCGCCTCCCAGAGGTCGATGTCGGCGACCCTCATCAGCGCCAGCCGCTTCAGCGCCCGGTCGGCACCGACGAAGTCCTCGACGAACTCGTCGGCGGGGTCCATCAGGATCTCGGCCGGGGTCGCGTACTGGGCGACCCTGCCGCCCTCGCGCATCACCGCGATCCGGTCGCCCATCTTGATCGCCTCGTCGATGTCGTGGGTGACGAAGAGGACGGTCTTGCCGATCTCGGCCTGCAGGCGCAGGAACTCGTTCTGCAGGCGCTCGCGGTTGATCGGGTCGATCGCGCCGAAGGGCTCGTCCATCAGCATCACAAGCGGGTCGGCGGCGAGCGCCCGGGCGACGCCGACCCGCTGCTGCTGGCCGCCGGAGAGCTGCGCCGGGTAGCGCGCGCCGAGCGCCGGGTCGAGGCCGACCAGCTCGAGCAGCTCGGCGGTGCGGGCGGCCGCGCGGTCCTTCTTCCAGCCGAGCAGCTGCGGCACCGCGGCGACGTTCTCGGCGATCGTGCGGTGGGGGAAGAGGCCGACCTGCTGGATCACGTAGCCGATCTCCCGCCGCAGCTGGGCGGGCTCCCGGTCGCGCACCGAGCGCTCGCCGATCAGGATGTCGCCGGCGCTCATCTCGACCGTGCGGTTGACCATCCGCATCGCGGTCGTCTTGCCGCAGCCCGAGGGGCCGACGAGAACGCAGATCTCCCCGGCCGGCACCTCGAGGCTGAGGTCCTCGACCGCGGCGGCGTCGGAGCCGGGATAGCGCTTGCTGGCGCCCGCGTACCGGACGGACGAGGCTCCGGTGGGAGAGGCGTCATGCAGCTCTTCGCTGGGCACTCGGGTACGAGCCTATACCCCGCGGAGCGCGGCTCAACCGTGGGCGGCGCACTCCGAGCGGCGCTCGCCACCCTGCCTGGCGAGCCAGGTGAGCGCCGCGAAAACTGCCAGCCCGATCAGGTTCAGCACCAGCTTGTAGTCGAGCTCGACCGAGCCGAAGATGTCCTCGCGGCTGGGGCGGGCGGTCGGGATCAGGCCGGCGGCGCTGAAGAGCGCGTCGACGGCGAGCGCCGCGAGGATCATCGTCACCAGCATCAGAGCGACGATCCGGATCGTGAAGGCCCAGCCGTAGTACTTGCGGTAGATCGCGATTATCGGCAGCACGATCAGGTCGGCGAAGATGAAGGCCATCACGCCGGCGAAGCTGATCCCGCCCGACCAGAGCACGGCGGCGAGCGGCACGTTGCCGATCGAGCAGACAAAGCTGAGGATGGCGATCAGCGGCCCGACGATCACGTTCTCCAGCGCGTTCAGCCAGCCGGGCGCGTCGCTGACGAAGAGGCCGTTGAAGAAGTCGTCGCCGAGCAGGCCGATGAAGCCGGCGAGCAGGAAGCCGACCGAGATCTCCTTCCAGAGCATGGCCCAGTCGCCGCTGAAGTTCTGCGCGACCTCGGTCCAGCTCGAGCGCGAGGTGAGCCGCTCGCGCCAGGACGGTGCCGCGCCGTCCTCGTGACCGCCGTGGTCGTGCTGGTGGCCTGCGTCGGCCTGCTGCGCGTGGCGGCGGGCCTGCTCCTCCAGCCGCGGTGAGACGAAGGCGCGCAGCAGCACCGTCATCAGGACGATCATCACGATCCCGCCGACGTACTCGGCGAGGGTGAACTGCCAGCCGAGCAGCACCCAGAGCACCAGGCCCAGCTCCCAGACCAGGTTGGTCGAGGCGAACTGGAAGGCGAGCGCCGCGGCGGCGGAGGCGCCCTTCTGGAAGAGGCTCTTGGCGATCGCGATCGCCGCGTAGGAGCAGGAGGAGGAGGCGGCGCCGAGCCCGGTAGCCCAGGCGATCGGCCTGGCACCGTCGCCGGCCATCGTCGCCTCGATCCGCTCGCGCGGGACCCAGGCCTGGACCACGCCGGAGATCGCGAAGCCGAGCACCAGCGCCCACCAGACCTCGTAGGCCATCAGCAGCGACTGTTCGAGGCCTTCGAGGATCGTGCTGAGGACGTCACCCATCGACCGCACCCTAGCACATACCCCGGGGGGGTATCTAGATCAGCCGATGCCGAGCCGCCGCGAGCGCTCCGCCGCCCGCGCGAGGATCTCCTCGCCGTCCGGGACCACCCCGTCGCGCATCAGCACCCGGCCGCCGACCACGGTCGTGTCGACGACCGAGCCGCTGGCCGCGTAGACCAGGTCCGAGTGCAGGTCCCCGACCCCAAGCTCATAGGAGCGAGGCCGCAGCAGCAGGAAGTCCGCCGCCCCCCCAACCCGAACTGCATCAAATTCCCTAGCTCCTGGAGTGGGAATTCGATGCAGTTCGGCTGTTTCGGCTTGGAGGAACGGGGCTCGGGCGCCTGTGGCTATGGACCAGGCCTCCGCCGCCGGCAGCACCGTCGGGTCGCCCGCCGTGTGGCGCTGGGCGAGGGCGAAGACCTTGAGGTCGGAGAGCAGGTCGAGCGAGTCGTTGGAGCCGGCGCCGTCGGTTCCGAGGCCCACCCGGACCCCGGCCCGCCGCGCCGCCGGGTAGGGGAAGACGCCGCCGACGGCCAGCTTCATGTTGGCGACGGGGTTGGCGACGACCGTGCAGCCGCGCGCGGCGATCAGCTCCAGCTCGGTCTCGTCGAGCCAGACGCCGTGGGCGAGGACGGTGCGCTCGCCCAGCAGGCCGAGCCGGTCGAGGTACGCCGCCGGCCGTTCGCCGTGCCGCTCGAGGCACTCGCTCACCTCCGGCTCGGTCTCGGAGAGGTGGATGTGGACGGCGACGCCGCGCTCGGCGGCGGTCTCCGCGGTCCAGCGCAGCAGCCCTTCGCTGACCGTGTAGATCGCGTGCGGGGCGAGCGCCGCGCCGACCTGCGGCCCGAGCACAGCCAGGGCGTCGAGGCTGGCCAGGGCGGTCGCCTTCATCTCCTCCGTGTCCCCCTGGGCATCGAAGAGCGGCCCGCCGATGGTCGCCCGCAGGCCGGCATCGCCCACGGCGCGGGCCGTCGCCTCGGGATGCCAGTACATGTCCCAGAAGCGGGTGGTGCCGGTGCGGATCATCTCGGCGCAGGCGAGGCGGGCGCCCCAGTAGACGTCCTCGGGCTCGAGCCTCGCCTCGACCGGCCAGATCTTCTCCTGCAGCCAGCGCATCAGCGGCAGGTCTCCGCCGTAGCCGCGAAAGAGGGTCATCGCCGCGTGGGTGTGGCCGTTGACGAGCGGCGCCACCAGCGGCGCTCCGTCCGCATCGATCCTCTCGTCGCCGGGCTCCGCTTCCACTCCGGGCCCGAGGGCGACGATCTCGCCGCCGGCGCAGCGCAGGCTGACCGCCTCGCCGTCGAGCAGCGCCCCGGTCACGGTCAGCGGCGCGGCGCTCATGGCCCGACCGCGCCTAGCTGTGAGAGCACCGCCGCCAGTCCGTCGTGCAGGCGCAGGGCGTTGGCGGCCCGGGCCGGGTCGAGCCCGGCGGCATCGACCGGGGTCGGTTCGAGGCCGTTTGCGAGGTTGTCGACGGCGCAGACCGCGGCGTAGGCGAGGCCGAGCTCGGCGGCAACGGTGCACTCGGCGGCGATCGTCATCCCGACCACGTCGGCGTGCGGGGCGATCAGGCGGATCTCGGCCGGGGTCTCGAAGCGCGGGCCGATCGTCTGCCAGTAGACCCCGCCGTCTCGCAGCTCGCCCGCGCTCTCCGGCCAGACCGCGAGCACCTCCTCGCGCCAGTCCGGGTCGAACCGCGGCGCGCTGTGGGCGCGCTGGTCGGCGAAGGCCGAGAGGCCGAGGTGCAGGGCGATGAAGTCGTCGGGGCAGAGCAGGCTGCCGACCGGCAGCTCGGCGCTGAGCGAGCCGACCGAGCCGACCGCCAGCACCCGGTCGCAGCCCTGCTCGACCAGGTGGCGCAGGTTGGCGACGTGGTCGATCTCGTGCGGCAGGACGTAGTCCTGCTCGCCGCCGTGGCGCTGAACGACCGCCGCCCCATGCTCTGCGGCCGCAGCGGCGACCGCCTCGCCCCCGGGGCTGAGGCCGCTGCTGCCGAGCATCACCGCGAGCCGTCCCATTCCCAGCGATCCTAAGCGCGGGCACTCCGCCGGGCGAGGAAGGCTGCGGCTGCGGCGTCGTGCTCGACGATCGGGGCGGGGTAGTCGAGGCGGCTGCGCCGGCCGGCTTCCAGGAGCCACGGCTCGTGGACCGCGGCGCCCTCCAGCGCCTCGAGCTCGCGAACGTAACGGCGCACGTAGTCACCCTCGGGGTCGAAGCGGTGCGCCTGGCGAACCGGGTTGAAGACGCGATTGGGCCGGGTGTCGTTGCCGGTGCCGGCGACCCACTGCCAGTTGCCGGCGTTGTTGGCGATCTCGCCGTCCGTGAGCAGGTCCCAGAAGTGGCGCGCCCCCCAGCGCCAGTCGAGGTAGAGGTCCTTGACCAGGAAGGAGGCGGCGATCATCCGCGCCCGGTTGTGCATCCTTCCCTCGCGGGCCAGCTGCCGCATCGCCGCGTCGACGATCGGGTAGCCGGTGCGCCCTTCGCGCCAGGCGTCGAGGGCGCGCCGCGAGCGGGACCAGCGATCGCCGCGGTGGCGGTAGTCGCGCTGCGGCAGCGACGGGTTGGCGGCGAGCACCTGGTGGTGGAAGTCCCGCCAGCAGAGCTGGCGGGCGAAGGCGGCGCCACCCGGCCGCGAGCGCGTCTCGGCGAGCAGGTTGCGCGCCGAGACGCAGCCGAAGCGCAGATACGGGCTGAGCCTCGAGGTCGCGTCGCCCGCCAGGTCGTCGTGGCGGTCGTCGTAGGTCGCGAGGCCGGCGCGGAGGAAGGCGCGCATCCCCCGCAGGCCTTCCCGCTCGCCGCCGCTTGCGCGGTCCGGCGGTGGAGACGCCCTCAGCAGGGACCCGGCCGCCGGCAGGCGCCCCGATGCCAGGCCGGCGGGCGCCCGCAGCCGTCGCGGCGTCGGCGCTTCCGGCCGCAGCGGCGCCGCGTCCCAGGCGCGATGAAACGGGGTGAAGACCTTGAAGTGGTCGCCACCCGCCGGCGCCAGCTTCCCCGGCTGCACCACGGTCGTCCCCGGGTGGGCGTGGAAGGCGATCCGCTGCTCCGCGCAGGCATGGCGCAGGCGCGCCTCGCGGCGGCGCGCGAAGGCGCTCCAGTCGGCCGCGGCGTGCAGCTCGGTCGCGCCGCACTCGCGGGCGACCGCGATCGCCTCCGCCACGGCGTCGCCGCGCCGCACGTGGAGCCGCGCGCCGGCGCGCCGCAGCGAGCCGTCGAGGTCGCGCAGCGCTTCGAGCATGAAGGCGACCCGGCTCGGCGCCGCGAAGCGCCCGAGCAGCTCCTCGTCGAGGACGAAGAGGGGCACGGTCCGCTCGGCCCGCGCCGCCGCGGCCAGGGCCGGGTTGTCGCGCACGCGGAGGTCACGGTTGAAGAGGACGACTGCGGTGCTCACGTCGCCTATGGTGACCGCATGCAGGAAAGGCCGTCAGGCAGGGACGAGAGCGAGGACGCGCGGCTCGATCGAAACCTCGGCGAGCTGCTGCAGGAGCTGCGCGTCGCACTGCCCGGCGTCCAGGTCCTCTTCGCCTTCCTGCTCGCCGTCCCCTTCCAGCAGAACTTCACCGAGATCTCGGCCTTCGAGGAGAAGGTCTACTTCGTCACCCTGCTCTGCACGGCGATCTCGGCGGCGCTGCTGATCGCGCCGTCCTCCTATCACCGGATGACCTTCCACCTGCAGCAGAAGCACGAGCTGGTCTTCCTCGCCAACCGCTTCACGATCGTCGGCCTCGGCTTCCTCGCCCTGGCGATGACCGGCGCGATCGTGCTGATCACCGACGTCCTCTTCGGCGGGATCATGACCGTGGTCGTCGGCGCCGCCGCGGCGGCCACCTTCGTCACGCTCTGGTACCTGCTGCCGCTGCGGCGGCGCCTCAGTCTGAGGAGAGGCGAACGGCCCTGAAGCGGTCGCCCCAGAGGCCGACCATCTCGTCGGCGAGCTTGTTGGTCAGCGGCATCTCGGCTGCCTCGTCGAAGAGCATTTCGAGGTCCTCCTCCCAGATGTACATCTTCAGGTCGAGCGGCACCGCGAGTTCCTCGCTGACCCGCTCCTCGATCAGCGCGTATGCCTCGCGCAGCATCGCCACGTTGGTCAGTTTGTCGGCGGCGAAGATCGCCAGCGCCTCCGGGTCGGCCTTCGCCACCCGCCGCCGGTGCTCGCGCTTGCGCTCCTCGTAGTCCTCGATCGTCTCGTCTTCGGTCAGCGCCGCGACCAGATCGGCGACCGGGTCGCCGAAGCGCTCGCAGATCTCATCGGTGCCGACCTCGCTCTTCTCGACGACGTCGTGGAGGAGCGCCGCGGCGATCACTCGGTCGGCGTAGCCGAGGTCGTAGAGGCGCTCGGCGACGGCTTTCGGATGGTCGATGAAGGGGTGCCCGTCGCTGCCTCGCCGAAGCTGGCCCGCGTGTGCCCGCCGCGCCGTCTCGAAGGCTTCCCTGACCAGATCGGACCTCTCGATTGCGGCGTCGATTCCAGGGGTCGACGACATCGAGTCGCAGCGTACCGGGCCACGAAGGCCCAGTAAACCGTGCAGTTCAACTCAAGTGGTCAGGCGGCGGGCAGGACGCTGGCGGCGTGCGCGGGGAGCTCGTACTCGGCATGCTCGACCGCGAGCTCGAGCTGGCCCTCCTCGCCGCCCATCGCGACCCAGCGCTGCCGCGCTTCGCGCCCGAGCTGGTCGAGCCGCTCGTCGGAGTGCATCGGGTCGTGGTGGAAGAGGACGGTGCGCCGCGCGTTGGCGCGGCGGGCGAAGGAGACCGCGTGCGAGAGCGAGGAGTGCCCCCAGCCGAGGTGCTCGGGGTACTCGGCGTCGGCGTACTGGCCGTCGTGGATCAGCAGCGAGGCGTCGCGGGCGAGGCCGAGCCCGGAGATCCAGTCCTCCTCGAGCAGGTCGAGGTCGGCGCCGAGGGCCGGCTCGTGGTCGGGGATGTAGGCGAGCGAGGAGTCGCCGTCGTCGATCCGGTAGCCGAGCGTCGGCCCGCGGTGGGCGACCGAGGCGGCGCGGATCCGGGCCGAGCCGATCTCCCACTCGGCCTGCGGGCAGTGGCGGAAGGAGACGTCGCAGGGCAGCTCGCGCACCTCGACCGGCGAGAGCGGCGCCGAGATGTAGCGGGCGATCCGGTCGCGCAGCGAGGCCTCGGGCGAGGCCGGGCCCCAGATCACGATCTCGGTCTGGGGGCGGAAGGCCGGGGCGAAGAAGACGAGGCCCTGGATGTGGTCGAGGTGGAGGTGGGTGAGGAGGATGTGCAGGCGGGCCGGCTCCGCGGCGAGCGCCAGCCCGAGGCTGCGGATGCCGGTGCCGGCGTCGAGCGCCAGCATCGAGCCGTCGGAGAGGGTGACGCCGACGCAGGAGGTGTTGCCGCCGTAGCGGATCGTCTCCGGCCCTGGGGAGGGGATCGAGCCGCGGGTGCCCCAGAGCTTGACCTTCATCTCAGTGCCCGGACCCGTTGCTCGAGCCGGCCGGCCAGAAGACGGCGATCGCGCCCTGCGAGCCGTGCGCGGTGAGGATCGGGAAGGCCGAGGCCTCGACCCGGTGACGGGTGCCGTCGATCGAGCTGATCTCGAAGTCCGCGTGCGCCGGGCGGCCTTTGCGCACCGCGACGACCAGCGGCAGCTCGTCGTAGGGGATCGGCTCGCCGCTCTCGTCGAAGGGCCCGAACATCGAGCCCCACTCCTCGGCCCCGACCGTGCCCAGCTCCTCGAAGCGCTTGCCCAGCATGGTGCCGGCGGCCTCGTTGTAGAACACGAGGACGCCGCCCTCGTCGACCAGGAAGGCCGGGGTCGAGAGCGCAGACATAAGGTTGCGAGCCAGGATCAGCTCGAGCGGCTTCTGCGTCACAGACGACACTTTAGATAGTTCGGATCGGCACAGCTCTGGGGAGGAAAGCTCGCTGGTTGCAGAAGCGAGACGAGTACCTTCGACCGCCGGGAGGGTCGAGTGCGTGATGTTGGTCACTTTGGCTTCAGCCGAAATCGCTTGCCGAGCGGGTTGGATCGAGTACCGTCCTGCTTCCCTTGGAGGCCGCCGCGCAAACCCAGGATGTCCCGCCGCTCGGACCGCCGCCGGGGGAGCCGAGCCCGATGTACCGGACCGCCATGGCGGTCTGCCGGCCGGCGATGCTCTGGGCGCGCCTGCGGGTCGAGGGTCTCGATGCGCTGGCCCCGAGCGGGCCGTTGCTGGTTGTCGGCAACCACGACAGCCACTGGGACCCGGTGACGGTCGGGGTGGCGGCGATCCGGCGGCGGCAGATCCGGGCGCTGGCCAAGTCCGAACTGTGGAAGGTGCGGGGCCTGGCGCCGGTCCTCAACGGCATGGGCCAGATCCCGATCGAGCGCGGCGCCGGCGACGCGAGGGCGCTGGCGCGGGCGATCGAGGAGCTGCGCCGCGGCGCCTGCATCGGAGTCTTCCCCGAGGGCACGCGCTCGCGCGGCAGGGTGATGCGCGCGCGCAGCGGCGTCGCACGGCTGGCGCTCGAGGTGCCGGAGGCGAAGCTGGTCTGCGTCGCGATCGAGGGGACGACGGGCTTCACCGGGTTCCCGAGCCGGCCGCAGGTCAGCGTCCGCTTCTTCGAGCCGCGCGAAGGCCAGGCCAAGCCCGGCGAGGAGCCGGGTCAGCTCGCGGACCGGCTCCTCGCCGAGATCCGCGAGCTCGTCCCCCCGGTCGCCGCCGGGCGCGGGCGCTCCTAGTCCGGGGCCTCTTCGCCGCTGGGCAGCAGCGCGTACCACTGGGCGCCAAAGGAGGAGAAATCGTGGCCGTTGGCCTCGCCGGGCTTGGTGTCGGCGGTGTAGGTGTAGAGCGGGTGGCCGGCGTAGGTCACCTGGATCGTGCCGTCACTGCGCTTGGTCGTCCCCAGCTTGGAGCCGCTCGCGCCTTCGCCCGCCTGCGGCGCGCCGTCGGTGGTGAGCGGTGGCCAGACTTTTGCGCACGCCCCGTAGCAGGACGACTTGCCGCCCTTGTCCTTGTGGAAGTCGTAGAGGGTGAAGCCCTTCGCGTCGACGAGGACGCGTCCCAGCTTCGGCACGCTCGCCGAGGTGATCACCGCAGCCGCGCCGCCCGGAGACGTTTCGGCGGCCGGCTTGCCGGTCGATTCGCCGCCGCCTCCGTAGGCGCCGCCCGAGCTCGAGCCGCTGTCGCTGCCGCCGCAACCGGCGATCGCCAGCAGCGCGGCGATCGCCAACAGCGCGATGGCGGGGAAGGTCCTGTTCACGTCGATTCCTCCTCTTTGTATTGGCTGTCGAGTGCCGTGCTCCCCGCCCCGAGCGGGGCGACGAAGGTGCGGTCTCCGGCGTGGACGATCAGCGCCCTGGCGCGGGAGAGGTCGAGCGCGGCGCTGAGCACGGCCGCGGCGTCCCCGCCCCAGCGGTAGCGGAAGGTGCCGGCCGAGACCGCGGCCCCGCCAGGGCCGCGCATGTATACGCGGCAGAGCGTCCCCGAGCTGATCCCGGACACGTACATGTGAATCTCGGTGCCGAAGGCCTGCGGCTTCAGGGTCGCGGCGATCTTCACCCCGGCGGGCAGCGAGCGGAAGGCGACGTGCCGCTCGGGCCCCGCTCCCTCGTTGCTGGAGAGGACGAAGATCGCCAGCACCACGGCGGCGGCCACCGCGGTCGCGCCGCTCAGCCCGAGGCCGAGCCGGACGCGGCGGCGCCGGTGCCGCGAGCGCCGCTCGGCGCCGATCGTCGCCGCGATCCGCTTGCCGAGGTCCGCCGCCGGCTGCGGCGCCGGGCCGAAGTGCTCGGGGTCGGCATGGGGGAGGAGGCGCGCGACGGAGGCCAGCGAGTCGGCCTCGGCGCGGCAGCCCGGGCAGCCCTCGAGGTGGGCCTCCAGGCTCGCCCGCTCCCCCTCGGCGAGCTGGCCGAGCGCGTAGGCGCCCAGCGACTCGCGCCACTCCCGGCAGTGCTCAGTCTTCATAGCCCATCTCCTCGAGCACGACCCGCAGCGCGCGCAGGCCGTAGTAGACGCGGCTCTTGACGGTCCCCTCGGGGACGCCGAGCTCGGCTGCGACCTCGGCGTAGGGGCGGCCGCGGTAGTAGGTCTCGACCAGGACCTGGCGGTGCTGCTCGCCGATCCTGCGCATCGCCTCCTCTATCTGCCAGGCGAGCAGCGCCTCGTCGAACGGCTCGACCGAGGGCTCGGCACCGCCCTCGGCGACGCCGGGGCGGACGGCGCGGGCCCGGCCGAGGTCGATCGCCACGTTGCGCAGGATCGCGAACAGCCAGGTGCGCAGCGAGCCGATCTGCGGATCGAACCGCTCACCGGCCCGCCAGGCACGCAGGAAGGTCTCCTGCACGGCCTCTTCGGCGAGGCCGGCATCGCCGAGGGACCGCACCGCGAAGCCGAACAGCTCACCCGAGTGGGCCGCGTAGGCCTCGCGCACATCCCGCTCGTCGGTCAGGGCTCCAGGTGGCATTCGGCGGGAGATACGAACGCCACCCGATGCGGGTTCAGAGCCCCGGTGCCCGCGGCCCGGTCCAGGCCGCGATCATCTCCGCGCCGGGCCTATTCGAGTTTGCCGATCTTGAAGATTTTCGTGCCGCAATCGGGGCACACACCTTGGATCGCCGGGCGACCGTTCTTCATCGTCACCTGCTTGGCGTCTTTGATCTCGACCTTCTTGCGCTCCTTGACGCAGTAACCCTCGGGCATCGGGGACTCCTTTCACTGCCTGGCGGCAGAGGCTCGCGGTGCACGCGAGATCGAATTGCGGCGAATGTAACGCAGGAAGGGGACGGGGCCGCGCGTCTTCGTGCGAATACGCACGAAGTGCTACTTCGTGGACTTCTCGATCGCTTCTTCGCCGGCTTCTTTCAGTTCCTGCCGATCCTGCGCGCCGCCGCCGCTCTGGCTGCCGCCGCCAGGGGCGCTCTCGCCGCCGCTCCGCGCTTCTTCGCCGGAGCCCCCGTCGCCCTGGGTTTCGCTGCGCAGGGTCGTGACTTCGCCCCGCAGGGTCGCCAGCTCGGCTTCGAGCTGGCTCACGTCGGTGGCGGCCTGCGGCGTGCCGCCGGCGAGTTCGTCGCGCACGGACTGGAGGTCGTCCTTGGTGACGGCGTCGTTCTGCGCTTCGACGGCTAGGTAGATGCCGACCGCCGCGCCGCCGACCGCGATCGCGACCAGCACGAGGAAGACGCGCGTGCGCATCGTCAGCTTGCGCTCAACAACTCCGATCCAGGCCCGCAGTCCGTCCAGCGACATCGCGACTAACTTAATCCACTACCCTGCGGCCCGCACTTCCCGACCCCCGCTCTGAAGGAGATATCCCGCATGCCCGAGGCAGTAATCGTCGACACCATCCGCACTCCGATCGGCCGCGCCTTCAAGGGCTCGCTCGCGCAGCTGCGCCCCGAGGAGACGGGCGCCTTCGTCGTCGACCAGCTGCTCGAGCGCAACCCGGGCGTCGACCCCGCCCTGGTCGAGGACCTCTTCTGCGGCGTCGGCATGCCGCAGGGCCTGCAGGGCTTCAACATGGGCCGGATCATCTCGCTGCTCTCCGAGAAGCTGCCGCAGACCGTCAACGGAGTCACCGTCTCCCGCTACTGCTCCTCCAGCCTCGACGCGATCCGCCACGCGGGCAACGCGATCAAGGCCGGCGAGGGCGACGTCTACATCGCCGCCGGGGTCGAGTTCGTCAGCCGCTTCAACGAAGCCAGCGAGCCCGTCCGGGTCGACGACCGCAACCCGAACCTGATCGGCGAGAACGGCCAGCCCAATGCCTACATCGACATGGGCATCACCGCCGTCAACGTCGCCGAACGCTACGAGGTCAGCCGCGCCGACATGGACAAGTTCGCGCAGCGCTCGCAGGAACTGGCCGTGAAGTCCCAGGAGGACGGCTTCTTCGACCGCGAGATCGTGCCGGTGACGCTGCCCGACGGGACCGAGGTCGCCAAGGACGACGGGCCCCGCGCCTCCTCGACCCTGGAGAAGCTGAGCCAGCTGGACGAGGCCTTCGGCGGCGGCGGCGTCACCGCCGGCAACTCCTGCCCGCTCAACGACGGCGCCGCCGCGGTGCTGCTGATGAGCGACACCAAGGCCAAGGAGCTGGGCCTGACCCCGCGCGCCCGCATCGTCACCGCCGCCACCTTCGGCAACGAGCCCGAGTACATGGGCGTCGCCCCGATCGGCGCGATCAAGAAGGTCCTCGACCGCGCCGGGATGACGATCGACGACGTCGACACGGTCGAGCTCAACGAGGCCTTCGCCGCCCAGGTGATCCCGATCATGGACGAGTGCGACATCCCGCTGGAGAAGCTCAACACCCACGGCGGCGCGATCGCCCTCGGCCACCCCTTCGGGATGACCGGCGCCCGCATCATGGGCACCCTGCTCAACGCGATGGAGACCGACGACCACCAGGTCGGCATCGAGACCATGTGCGTCGCAGGCGGCCAGGGCAAGGCCATGATCGTCGAACGGGTCTGACGTAAGAGCCTGGTCCGGCAGGGGTTCCGCTTAACTTTTTCGAGGGTTGCCTTCCGGCTGCCGCCCGAGGCGAACCCGCGAAAAAGCACAAGACGCTCCACCCCTGCCGGACCAGGCTCTAAGGTCCGCTCGTGGACACGCTGACCTACGAAACCGAAGGCCGGATTGCTCGCGTAACGCTTAATCGGCCGGAGCGGGGCAACGGGATCACGCCGCGGATGCCGGTCGAGCTGGCGGCCTGCGTCGAGCGGGCCAACCTCGATCCTGAGGTTCACGTCATCGCCCTGGCCGGCAGCGGGACCGGGTTCTGCGGCGGCTATGACCTGGTCGCCTCGGCAGAGGGCGACATGAGCGAGCTGGGTGGGATGGAGGCGCCGGCCGGGTCGCCGCTCGACCCGGCGACGATCGGGGCCAATCACATGCCGGAGTCCAACTGGGACCCGGTCACCGACTTCCAGTTCATGTGGCGCAACGTGCGCGGCTTCATGAGCCTCTTTCACTCGGAAAAGCCAGTGCTCTGCAAGGTGCACGGCTACTGCGTCGCAGGCGGCACCGACATGGCGCTCTGCTCGGACCTGCTGGTGATCGCCGAGGACGCCAAGATCGGCTACCCGCCGGCGCGCGTCTGGGGCTCGCCGACGACGGCGATGTGGGCGTCGCGAGTCGGGCCGATGCGGGCCAAGCGGCTGCTCTTCACCGGCGACTCGCTGACCGGCGCCGAGGCCGAGGAGTGGGGCCTGGCGACCGAGGCCGCCCCCGCGGCTCGGCTGGACGAGCGCTTCGAGCGGCTGCTCGGCCGGGTCGCCCAAATGCCGATCAACCAGCTGGTGATGATGAAGATGCTGGTCAACCAGGGGCTCTACGCCCAGGGCCTGCACCAGACGCAGCTGCTCGGCACCTTCTTCGACGGCGTCGCCCGCCACACCGAGGAGGGGCACGGCTTCGTGCGCCGCGCCGCCGAGGGGGGCTTCAAAGAGGCCGTGCGCGATCGCGACGAGCCCTTCGGCGACCACGGGCTGGAGGGCTTCGGCCTTGAGTGAGGGACCCTCGATCGCCGTGGTCGGCGGCGGCTTCGGCGGCGTCGGCGCCGCCGTGATGCTGAAGCGCGAGGGCTACGAGGACGTCACCGTCTTCGAGAAGGGCGAGCGGGTCGGCGGCGTCTGGCAGGCGAACACCTACCCGGGCGCCGCCTGCGACATCCCCTCCCACCTCTACGAGTACTCCTTCGCCCCCAACCGCTGGTCGCGCCGCTTCTCCCCGGGGCCGGAGATCCGCGCCTACGTCGAGGGGGTCGCCCGCCACTTCGGCGTCTTCGAGAGGGTGCGCACCGGCACCGAGGTGACCGCCGCCGCGTGGGACGGTGAGCGTGGCCGCTGGCGCCTGGAGACGAGCGCCGGCCCGCACGAGGCCGATCTCCTCCTCACCGCCTGCGGTCAGCTCTCGGTGCCGAAGGCGCCGCCGATCGCCGGCCTCGGGGAGTTCGAGGGCCCGGCGTTCCACACCGCCGAGTGGCGCCACGACGTCGAGCTCGCCGGCAAGCGCGTCGCGGTGATCGGTACCGGCTGCAGCGCGATCCAGGTGGTCCCGGCGATCCAGCCCGAGGTCGCCCAGCTCGACGTCTACCAGCGCTCACCCGGCTGGACCTTCCCCAAGGGGGACTACGAGTACACGGCGCGGGCGCACGCGCTCTTCAGGCGCCTGCCGGCGCTGCGGCGCCTCGACCGGGCCTCCGTCCAGGCCTTCCAGGAGTTCGGCGCGGCGGCGATGACGAGCCGGCCCTGGTTCCTCCCCGTCCTGCGGGCGATCTCCAGGCGCCAGATCAACTCGGCGATCTCCGACCCCGAGCTGCGCCGCAAGGTGACCCCGGCCGACGAGGTCGGCTGCAAGCGGATCATGCTCACCGACGATTGGTACCCCGCCCTGACCCAGCCCAACGTCGAGCTGGTGACCGAGCGGATCGCGACCGTCACCCCCAGCGGCATCCGCGACGCGAGCGGGACGGAGCGCCCGGTCGACGCGATCGTCCTCGCCACCGGCTTCGCCAGTCACGACTTCGTCGCGCCGATGGAGATCGCCGGCGACGGCGGCCGCACCCTGGCCGAGGAGTGGGGCGAGGTGGCCCGCGCCTACCTCGGCCTGACCGTGCCCGGCTTCCCCAACATGTTCCTGCTCTACGGGCCCAACACCAACGGCGGCACCGGCTCCGTCGTCAACACGCTCGAGTGCGGCATCGGCCACGTGCTCGCCGCCCTGCGTGAGATGGAGCGGGCCGGCGCGGCGCGGATCGAGGTGCGGCGCGGTGCCGCCGAGGACTTCGACCGCGAGCTGCGCGCCGCCCTCGCCGGGACGGTCTGGCACAGCGGTTGCAGCAACTGGTACGTCGACGAGAACGGCAACGACCCGAGCAACTGGCCCTGGCTCTGGCGGACCTACCGGCGCCGCACGGAGCGGCTCGACCCCGGCGCCTACGAGATGACGCCGGCCGCCGCGCCCTCGCTCGATTCGGTCCCCCTCGGGTAGGGTGCCGCCGCGATGGGCGAGGCTCCGCATCACCCCAGCAGCCTGATCACGCCGGACTCGGTTCGCGGCTTCCTGCCGGGCAGCTTCCCCGGCGATCTGGGGATCGAGCCCCTGACGATCGAGGACTCCCACGCGCGCGGCCGGATCCTCGTCGACAAGCGCCACCTGCACCCGGGCGGCTTCGTCCACGGCGGCGTCTGGACCGCCCTCGGCGACACCGTCGCCGCCTGGGCGACCTTCCGCGCGATCCCGCCCGAGCACAACTTCACGACGATCGAGCTGAAGCTCAACGTCTTCGCCGCCGGCGTCCTCGGCGATGAGATCGTCGCCGTCGCCGAGCCCCTCCACGCCGGCAAGAGCACGGTCGTGATCGAGGTGCGGATGGAGCGCCTGCGCGAGGGCGCCGAGCCCAAGCTCGCGGCGAACCTGATCGTCAGCCAGTTCGTGCTGGCGCCTGCGGGCGGCTGACCGGGGCTCCCCACGCTTCGATCTGGGGAAGGCGCCAGAGCATGCTGGCAATCGCCAGGCCCGCCGCGGCTGAGAGCAGCGCCAGGAACCACTGGGCGGAGCTGAGCAGGGTCATCTCGAAGAAATCTCGCAGCGGCGGGATCGCCAGGATGCCGGCGAAGAGCCCGCCCAGGCCGATGACGAGCATCAGCATGTTGCTCTGGATCGCGATGTGCTCGCGGCCGGGCCCGCGCTCGAGCAGCAGCACGAAGCTGAGGCCCAGAACGATGAGGGTCGTCGTCGCCGCCGTTCGGCCCGCCTCGAGGCTGCCGCCGAAGACGGTGTCGACGAGGAAGAAGGAGAGGATCGAGCCGAGCGCCGTCGCCAGCCCGGCGGGCACGGCGAAGGCGGCGAGGGCGCGCAGCAGGCGGCCGCGGTAGAGGGGGCCGTCCGAGGGCAGCAGCGCCAGCACGAAGGAGGGCACGCCGATCGTCAGGAAGGCGGCCAGGGTGAGGTGGCGGGGGAGGAAGGGGAAGGCGAAGCCGGGGATCGCGACGAGCAGGATCAGCGCCGCCGCGTAGACGGTCTTGGTCAGGTAGAGGCGGCCGAGCCGGTGGATGTTGCGGGCGATCCGCCGTCCCTCGCCGACCGCCTGCGGCAGCCGCGCGAATTCGTCCTTGAGCAGGACGACGTCGGCGACGCCCTTGGTCACCTGGGCGCCGGAGCCCATCGCCACCGCCATCCGCGCCCGCTTCAGCGCCGGAACGTCGTTGACCCCGTCGCCGATCATCGCCGCGTAGCGCCCCGAGGCCGCCAGCGCCGCGACCAGGTCCCGCTTCTGCTCGGGCTTGATCCGGCAGAAGACCGTGTTGCCCAGGGCCGCCGCCGCCAGGCCCTCCTCGTCGGTGGGCAGCTCGTGGCCCTCGATCACGCCCGCCTCCGGCGGCACCCCGACCGCGGCCGCCACCGCGGTGACCGTCGCCCGCGCGTCGCCGGAGATCAGCTTCAGGTCGACTTCTTCCTCGCGCATCGCGGCGACGGTCTCCGCCGCGTCGGGACGCAGCGTCTCCTCCAGCACGACGAGCGCGATCGGGGCCAGCCGCGGCGGCGCCTCCTTCGCTGGATCGGCCGGCAGTGGCTCGCTCGCCTCGCCGAAGGCGACGACGCGCCTCCCGGCCGCGGTCTCGCGCTCGAGCACGCGGGCGAGGCCCGGCGGCAGCGCCAGGGCGCCGGCCGCGGCCAGCACATCGGGCGCCCCGAGCACGTAGGTGGTCGAGCCGATCCGCAGCCCGCTCCACTTCCACTCCGAGGAGAACGGCACCTCGCCGCCCACCCGGCCCGCCTCGCCGGGGAAGCGCTCGGCGATCGCTTCCAGGGTGCGGTTGCGGTCCCCGGCGCTGGCCGCGAAGCGGCCCAGGGCCGCGTGGGCCGTGCTCGGCTCCAGCCCCTCGGCGATCTCGGCGCCGAGCAGGCGCAGCTCGCCGTCGGTCAGCGTGCCGGTCTTGTCGACGCAGATCGTGTCGACCGCGGCGAGGCTCTCGGTGGCGCTCATCTGCTGCACGAGGGTGTCCCTGCGCGCGAGGCGCACGGCGGCGACGGCGAAGGTGACGCTCATCAGCAGCACCAGCCCCTCGGGCACCAGCGTCACCAGGCCCGCGGTCGCCGTCTGGGCCGCCTCTTCGATCCCGGTGCTGCGCAGCTTCAGGGTGAGGATCAGCAGCACCGCCAGGGGCGCCATCGCCCAGACGCAGGCGACGATCACCTGGTTGACCTCGCCCTGCAGCGGCGAGGGCGGGTGGCGGAAGGCGCGCGCCTCGCCGGCCAGCTTGCCGGCGTAGCTCTCCTCGCGCACCGCGTCGACCCGGTAGAGGCCGGAGCCGCTGATGCAAAACGAGCCGGACAGGGCCCGGTCGCCGAGCCCCTTCCTCACTCCGTCGGCCTCGCCGGTCAGCATCGACTCGTCGAGTGTCATCCCGCGCGTGCGGATGACCTCGCCGTCGGCGACGAGCTGGTCGCCGGGCTCGACCTGGATCGCGTCGCCGGGGACGACCTCCTCGGCCAGCAGGCCGACGACGGCGCCGTCGCGGAGGACCTTCGCGTGGGGGGCGACGAGCACGGCCAGCTCGTCGAGGGTGCGCTTCGCCTTCAGCTCCTGGCGGATGCCGATGTAGCTGTTGATCACGGCGATCAGGCCGAAGATCGAGTCGGCGTACAGCCCCAGCCCGAGGTCGAGGACGAAGAAGGCGCCGATGATCGCGTTGAAGAGCGTGAAGACGTTGCCGGCGACGATGCTCGAGGTCGAGCGCGAGGAGCTCTCCGGCGGCTGGCCGAGCTCGCGCAGCCGCTTCGCGGCGGTGGCGCTGGAGAGGCCCTGCTCGATCGCCGCGCTCGTCATCGTCGCCTATTCAATAGGGTCCGAGCCGGATGGCTTTGAAGCTTGGACTGAACCTCGGCTACTGGGGCATCGGCCCGGCCGGTGAGGAGGCGCTGGAGATCGTCCGCGCCGCCGAGGACGCCGGCTACGAGTCGGCCTGGGCGGCCGAGTCCTACGGCTCCGACGTGGTCAGCGTGCTTGCCTGGCTCGCCGGGCAGACGACGAAGATCAACCTCGGCGCCGCGATCATGCAGGTCCCGGCCCGCCCGCCCGCCGCCGCGGCGATGGCCGGCGCGACGATCGACAAGCTCTCCGGCGGCCGCTTCCTCTTCGGCTTCGGCCCCTCCGGCCCGCAGGTCTCCGAAGGCTGGTACGGCGTCCCCTACGCCAAGCCCTGGGGGCGGACCCGCGAGTACATCGAAGTGGTGCGCAAGATCGTCGCCCGGGAGGCAAAGCTCGACCATCAGGGCGAGCACTACCAGCTGCCGTTGCCAGGCGGCGAGGGCAAGCCGCTGAAGCTCAACTTCCACCCCGAGCGCTCCCAGATCCCGGTCTTCGTCGGCGCGATCGGGCGCAAGTCGGTCGAGATGGCAGCGGAGATCGCCGACGGCTGGATCCCGATCTTCTTCTCGGTCGACGCCTTCGAGCAGACCTGGGGGGAGCACCTGGAGGCCGGCTTCGCCAAGGGCGGCCGGCAGCGCTCCGACCTCGAGGTCTCGCCATCGCTGCAGGTCGCGATCGACGGTGACCAGGAGGCGGCCAAGGCAGTGGTCAAGGCCGGGCTCGTCCTCTACTTCGGCGGCATGGGCAGCCGCAAAACCAACTTCTACGTCGACCTCGCCCATCGCTTCGGGTTCGGCGAGGTGGCCGACGAGGTGCAGCGCCGCTTCCAGGAGGGAGACCGCGAGGGCGCCTTCGCCTCGGTCCCCGACGAGGTGGTCGAGGCGACCTCGCTGGTCGGCACCGAGGCAGAGGTCGCGGAGCGGGTCGAGCGCTTCCGCGGCGCCGGCATCGACCGCCTGATCGTCTCGCCCGTGCACGCCGAGAAGGACCAACAACTGCACACCTTGCAGCGCCTCGCGGCGCTCATCGCATAACCTTCCGCGCCGCGTCGATGAAGATCGGAGTGCCAAAAGAGACCGCCGATGGGGAGCGCCGGGTCGCGCTGGTCCCTGACGTGGTCAAGTCGCTCGCCGGGAACGAGAAGATCCAGGTCCTGGTCGAGTCCGGTTCCGGCGACGCCGCCGGCCATCCCGACTCCGAGTACGCCGAGGCGGGCGCCGAGGTCGTCGAGGGCGACGTTACGTGGGGCGCCGACGTCGTCCTTCGCGTCGCCGCCCCGTCCGCCGCCGAGATCGGCCGCCTCAGCTCCAGCCAGATCCTGATCGGCCACCTCTCGCCCTGGACCGCGGCCGAGACCAACAAGGCGCTGGCTGCGGCCGGCGTCACCAGCTTCGCGATGGAGGCGATCCCGCGCACGACCCGCGCCCAGGCGATGGACGCGCTCTCCTCGCAGGCCGCCGCCGCCGGCTACGCGGCGATGCTGATCGCCGCGCGGGAGTCGGGCCGCTTCTTCGGGATGATGACCACCGCCGCGGGCACGGTCCCGCCGGCGAAGGTGCTCGTCCTCGGCGCCGGCGTCGCCGGCCTGCAGGCTGTCGCCACCGCCAAGCGGCTCGGCGCGATCGTCACCGGCTTCGACATCCGCCGCGCCGCCTGGGAGCAGATCGCCTCGCTCGGCGGCCGGCCGCTGGAACTCGACTTCATCCCCGACGCGGAGGGCGAGGGCGGCTACGCCCGGCCGCTCACCGACGAGGAGAACGCCCAGGTGCGGGACGCGCTCGGCGAGAACTCCGCCAAGCAGGACGTGATCGTCACGACGGCCGCGATCCCCGGCCGGCCGGCGCCGCTGCTGATCACCGCCGATGCGGTGCGCGGCATGCAGCCCGGCTCGGTGATCGTCGACCTCGCCGCCGAGACCGGCGGCAACTGCGAGCTGACCGAGGCCGGCCAGACCGTGGTCGAGGGCGGCGTCAAGGTGCTCGGCCCGCGCAACCTCGCCAGCGAGATGCCGGCGCCCGCCTCGCAGCTCTACGCCAAGAACCTCGAGAACCTGCTCGGCCTGCTGATCGGCGAGGAGGGCGAGCTGAAGATCGACTTCGAGGACGACATCGTCGACGCGGCCTGCATCACCCACGGCGGCGAGATCCGCAACGAGAGGGCGGCGGGGAGGGATTCTGCATGAGCGTGATGACCGAGGTGACGATCTTCGTGCTCGCCGCATTCGTCGGCTTCGAGGTGATCTCGAAGGTGCCGACGACCCTGCACACGCCGCTGATGTCGCAGACCAACGCGATCCACGGCATCGTCATGCTCGGCGGCCTGATCGTCGTCGGCTACGCCAACGACCCGCTCGAGTACGTGATCGGCACGATCGCGATCGCCTTCGGCGCGATCAACATCGTCGGCGGCTTCATGGTCACCGACCGGATGCTCGGCATGTTCTCCAAAAAGCCGAAGCCGAAGGCCGACGCAGACGGCAAAGCCGGGGGCGGCAAATGATCGAGGCCGTCTTCAAGCCGGGGGGCGACGCCGCCACCGCGCTCTACATCGTCGCCTTCTCCCTCTTCATCCTCGGCGTGCGGCAGGGCACCCACCCGACCACCGCCAAGCGCGGCAACCTGATCGCCGCGGCCGGCATGGCGGTCGCCGTGGCCACCACCCTGCTGCTCGACGGGATCGGCAACTGGGGCCTGATCGCGCTCGGTCTCGGGATCGGCACGGCCGTCGGCGTTATCGCCTCGGTCCGCGTGCAGATGACCGAGATGCCGCAGATGGTCGCCCTCTACAACGGCGTCGGCGGCGGCGCCGTCGCGCTGATCGCCTGGTCGGAGATCCGCCACGGCATCTCGCTCGGCGAGACGATCCCGCTCGACACGCTGATCCCGGTCCTCTTCGCCGCGGTCGTCGGCTCGGTCTCCTTCTGGGGCTCGAACATCGCCTTCGCCAAGCTCCAGGACCTGATCCCCACCCGGCCTCTCGCGATTCCCGGCCAGCAGGTGATCAACGGGGTGCTGCTGGTCGGCATCCTCGCCGCCTGCGTCAACATCGCGATCAACAACGACGATCCCAACCAGGCGATCTTCATCGCGATCCTGATCGCCGCCGGCCTGCTCGGCAACCTCGTCGTGCTGCCGATCGGCGGCGCCGACATGCCGGTCGTGATCTCGCTGCTCAACGCCTTCACCGGCCTCTCGGCCGCCGCCGCGGGCTTCGCCCTCGACAACGTCGCGCTGATCGTCGCCGGCACCCTGGTCGGCTCCTCGGGAACGATCCTGACGATGGAGATGGCGACCGCGATGAACCGCTCGGTCGCCAACGTCCTCTTCGCCGGCTTCGGCGGCGCGCCCTCGGGCGGGCCCGCGGGTGGGGGAGAGGAGCGCCCGCACGTCTCGATCGGGGCCCAGGACGCGGCGATCAAGCTCGCCTACGCCGACACCGTCGTGATCGTGCCCGGCTACGGCCTCGCCGTCGCCCAGGCCCAGCACGCGATCAAGGAGGTCGCCGACGAGCTCGAGAAGCGCGGCGTCACGGTCAGCTACGCGATCCATCCGGTGGCGGGCCGCATGCCAGGCCACATGAACGTCCTGCTCGCCGAGGCCGACGTGCCCTACGAGCAGCTCAAGGAGATGGACGAGGTCAATCCGGAGATGCCGCGCACCGACGTCGCGGTCATCGTCGGCGCCAACGACGTCACCAACCCGGCCGCGAAGAACGACCCCGACAGCCCGATCGCCGGCATGCCGATCATCGAAGTCTCCGAGGCCCAGCAGGTGATCGTTATCAAGCGCTCGCTCAGCCCGGGCTTCGCCGGCATCGACAACGACCTCTTCTACGAACCGAACACCTCGATGCTGTTCGCCGACGCCAAGCAGGCCGCGGCGGACATCGCGGCGGAGATTCAGAACCTCTAGCGGGGCGGACCCGCCTCAGGCGCCGCTCCGCGCAACTCTCGCGATGCCCAGCGGGGGAGAGATATGGCGAGACGGGCCTTGTACATAGGTGCGAGAGCGGGGGCAGGGAACGGTCGAGTACGTGGGAGTGGTGACGCTTGTTGCGCTGACGTTCGGTGCGCTTGTCTTCGCCGGGGCGCGGGTACCGGGAGCTGCGCTGGCGCGCGGGGTCGCTTCGCGCATCCTCTGCGCGGTGGCGATGGCGGACCATTGCGGGGACGAACCGGCGCTGATTGCCGCCTACGGGACGGAAGTTGGGAAGCTGGTGAGGGCGCACATGCCCTCGATCCTCTATGAGCAGGGGTCGCGTGCAGTGCCGGTGGACTTCAGGCGCTGTCGCAGCACAGCCTGCGGCGATGCGGCCGAGCATGGCTATGTGCGGCGCACCGAGGCCGGGCTGCCGGTCACGGCGTTCGTCCACGTAATCGACTGCCGACCCGACGCGGCCGCCCGGGGCGAAGCGGACATCGACTGCTCGGGGGGCCGGGCTGGAAACCTCTACCTCCAGTACTGGCTCTACTATGCGGACTCGGCGACGCTGCGGAGCATTCCCGGCGTCGGCGAGGCCGGCTATCACCGCGACGACTGGGAAAGCGTCCAGATCCGCATCCGTCCCGATGGCGCGGTCGACGAGCGTGCCTCGTCTCACGGTGGCTACAACCACGGCCAGGAAGTCGTCAACTGGGGATCGGACGTGAGCATCGGCCCGCTCAGGGACGTCGCCGAGGTCATCGGCCTCCGCCCCCACAACGGCTGGGGCGCGGAGACCCACATCCTGCTCGTCTCCGGCGGCAGCCACGCCGGCAACGCCGACGGCGTCCCGCGGATCGAGCGCCTCACGCCGCGCAACCGGGCCCGCCTGATCCCACTGGAGCCGATCGCGCCCACGACCTCGGCTCGTTTCACCGTCAACCCCCCCGTGGCGCAAGCAGGTCTGGCGCGACCCCGAGGCGGAAGGCACCGACTAGAGGAACGAAACGCCGATTTACCCCCTCACGCGTGGAAAATCGGCGTTCGGTTCGCTTGGCTACTTCGGTGGCATTCGCAGGGCGCCGTCGAGCCGGATCGTCTCGCCGTTGAGCATCGGGTTGGCGACGATCTGGCCGACGAGGCGCGCGTACTCCTCGGGGCGGCCGAGGCGCGACGGGAAGGGGATGCCGGCGCCCAGGGCCTCGCGGGCTTCCTCTGGAAGCGCCGCCAGCAGCGGCGTGTCGAAGAGGCCGGGGGCGATCGTCACCACGCGGACGCCGCGGCCGGCCATGTCCCGCGCCGCCGGCAGGGTCATGCCGACGATGCCGCCCTTCGAGGCGGCGTAGGCGATCTGGCCGATCTGGCCGTCGAAGGCGGCGATCGAGGCGGTGTTGACGCAGACGCCGCGCTCGCCTTCCTCGTCCGGCTCGTTGCCGCTCATCAACGCGGCGGCCAGGCGCAGCACGTTGAAGGTGCCGATCAGGTTGACCTTGATCACGTTGGAGAAGAGTTCGAGGCTGTGCGGCCCGCCTTTGTGGGCGACCCGCTCGGCCCAGCCGATCCCGGCGCAGCAGACGGAGATGCGCAGCCCGCCGTCGTTGGCCGCCGCCCGCTCCACCGCCGCCGAGACCGCCGCCTCGTCGGTGACGTCGGCCTGCACGAAGCTCGCGCTCGGCCCCAGCTCCGCCGCCAGCGCCTCACCCTTCTCGGCGTTGAGGTCGGCGATCGTCACCGCGGCGCCACCCGCGACCAGCGCCCGCGTCGTCGCCTCGCCAAGCCCGGAGGCCCCGCCGGCAACCAGCGCGCTCTTGCCCTCGATCCTCATCGCCGCGGCAGCCTACCGGCAAGTTCACATACCGGTAAGCAGACCTCGCTAGGGTTTCCGCCATCGCCACCGAGGTGACGCAAAGCTCCAAGGGTGCGATCGCGGAGCGCCTTTCCAAGGCGCGCACCCGCACGTTGGAGCTGCTGGAGCCGCTCGACGACGAGCAGCTCAACCGCGTCTACTCGCCGCTGCTCAGCCCCCTGGCTTGGGATCTCGGCCACATCGCCAACTTCGAGGAGCTCTGGCTGGTGCAGACGATCGGCGAGCGCGAGCCGCTGCACGGGGAGCTCGGCCGCACCTACGACGCGATCGAGAACCCGCGCCGCACCCGCGGCGAGCTGCCGATCCTGCGCGACGCCGATCTGCGCTCCTACCTCGCCGACGTGCGCGAGCGCACCCTCGAGGTGCTGGACGAGGTAGAGATCGGCCCCGACGCTGAGGACCCCCTCCTGCGTGACGGCTTCGTCTACGAGCTGCTCCTGGCCCACGAGCAGCAGCACAACGAGACGATGCTCCAGCTCCTGCAGATGGTCGACGGCTACAAACCCCCTCCGCACCTCAAGTCCCGGCTGACTTCCCCTTTCTTCGCGGATACCGCGAAGAAAGGGGAAGTCAGCGGCGGGGACGGGTGGGCGATCCCGGTCGCTGGCGGGCAGTACGAGATCGGCGCTCCCGCGCGCGGCTTCGCTTACGACAACGAGCGGCCTCGTCACACGGTCGAGCTCGAATCTTTCGAGATCGATCGAACCCCGGTGACCAACGGCGCGTATACCCGCTTCATGGAGGAGACCGGCGCCGAGCCGCCCCTTTACTGGGAACGCGACGGGGCCGGGGGATGGGTGCTGACGCGGATGGGGGGTCGCGACCCGGTCCATCCGGCCCATCCCGTCCTCCATGTCTCCTGGCACGAGGCCGAGGCCTTCGCGCGCTGGGCCGGCAAGCGCCTGCCGAGCGAGCACGAGTGGGAGGCGGCCCGCCCGCACCTCGACGGCGTCGGCCAGGCCTGGGAATGGACCAGCTCGGACTTCATCGCCTACCCCGGCTTCGAGGCCTTCCCCTACCGCGAGTACTCCGAGGTCTTCTTCGGCGACGAGCACAAGGTCCTGCGCGGGGCCTCCTGGGCGACCGACCCCAACGTCGTCCGGCCCAGCTTCCGCAACTGGGACCTGCCCCAGCGCCGCCAGATCTTCGCCGGGTTCCGTTGCGCGAGGGATGCATGACGATCGCGATCGAGGTCCACCTCGACGCAGACACCGCCGCGACGATGGCCGCGGACGTGCGCGCCGGCCTCTCGGCCGAGCCCAAGGAGCTGGCGCCGAAGTACTTCTACGACGAGCGCGGCTCGCAGCTCTTCGAGCGGATCACGGCGCTCGACGAGTACTACCCGACCCGCGCCGAGCGTTCGATCCTCGCCGAGAGCGCGGCCGAGATCGTCGCCGCGGCCGGCGCCCCACGGACCTTGGTCGAGCTCGGCTCCGGCTCGGCGTCCAAGACCCGCCACCTGCTCAGCGCGATGCGCGACGCTGGCTGCCTGCACACCTACGTCCCGGTCGACATCTCCGAGGAGATCACCCACGAGACCGCCGAGTCGCTGGTCGGCGAGTACCCCGGCCTCGTGGTGCGCGGCCTCGTCTGCGACTTCGAGCACCATCTCGAGCGCATCCCCGACGGCGACGGCGGCCGCCTCATCGCCTTCCTCGGCGGCACGATCGGCAACCTCTACCCAGAGGCGCGCCGCGACTTCCTCGCCCGGCTCGCAGCTCTGATGGAGCCCGGCGACCGCCTCCTGCTCGGCACCGACCTGATCAAGGAGACCGGCCGGCTGGAGGCCGCCTACGACGACGCAAGCGGCGTCACCGCCGAGTTCAACAAGAACGTGCTCGAGGTGCTCAACCGCGAGCTCGGCGCCGACTTCGACCTCGACGCCTTCGAGCACGTCGCCCGCTACGACGCCGGCGAGGCGCGCATGGACATCCGCCTGCGCTCCCTCGCCGCCCAGCAGGTTCGCCTCGACGACCTCGACCTGACCGTCGCCTTCCGCGCTGGCGAGGAGATGCGGACCGAGATCTCCGCCAAGTTCACCCGCGAGCGCCTCGACGCGGTCTACGAGGAGGCCGGCATGGCGATGAGCGGCTGGTTCACCGACCCGGCCGGCGACTACGCGCTCAGCCTCGCCCGGCCGTCATAGCTCCCAGTGGTGGCCGATCTGGGCCGCCGCCCTCGAGGTGAGGAGCGGGTCTGGCGCCGCCGAGGCCGCCTCGCCCTCGCCACCCAGAGCCGCCAGCGTGGCCACGACGCTCTCGGCCAGAGCATCGACGTCGTAGCCGCCCTCCAGCACGGCTCCCAGCGGCGCGCCGAGCTCGCGGGCGAGCTCGCGCACGTGGCAGGCCATCGCCGCGAAGGAGCCGGCGTCGAGCCGGCAGCTCGCCAGCGGGTCCGCCCGGTGGGCGTCGAAGCCGGCTGAGATCAGCACCAGCTGCGGCTCGAAGGCGCGCCCGGCGGGGATGACGATGTGCTCGAGCAGCGAGAGCCAGACTTCCTCTTCGGAGCCGGCCGGGACCGGCAGGTTGATCGTGAAGCCCTCGCCCGGCCCGGAGCCTACGTCCGCAAGCGCCCCCGTGCCGGGGAAGATCCCCTCCTGGTGGATGTTGGCGACGAGCACGTCGGCCCGCCGCCGGAAGATCTCAGCCGTGCCGTTGCCGTGGTGCACGTCCCAGTCGACGACCAGGACCCGCTCGGCGCCGAGCTCCCGGATCGCCAGCTCGGCGGCGACGGCGAGGTTGTCGAAGAGGCAGAAGCCCATCGCCCGCTCGCGTTCGGCGTGATGGCCGGCCGGCCGCGTGCCGCAGAAGCTGACGTCGTCCTCGCCGGCCAGCAGCGCCCGCACCATCGCGCAGGCGCCGCCCGCCGCCCGCCGGGCCGCCTCCCAGGAGGCCTCGACCGCGTAGGTGTCGGCGTCGATCGGCCCGCCTCCCGCCGCGCAGAGCTCCCGGATCGCCGCCACGTGCGCGGCACTGTGCGCGAGCTCGAGCTCAGCCTCGCTCGCCGCCGTCGCCTCGCGCAGCTCCCAGCCGAGCCAGTCGCGCTCGGCCAGCGCCCGCTCGATCGCCAGCAGCCGCTCGGGCCGTTCGGGATGGCCCGGCATCACAGTCGCCGGGTCGTGGGCGAGACAGGCGGGATGGCGGAAATAGAGCACCGCGCCGACTGTATCCGCGTACGATCGAAGCGTGGGCGCCACATATCCCGCCTCCCGCGAAGCCGACGTCGTCCTCCACGACGGCTCCACGGTCCACCTGCGCCCGGTGCGAGACGGCGATCAGGCGGCCCTGCTCGAGCTCTTCGGCCGGCTCGGCGCCGACTCCCGCATGTTCCGCTTCTTCTCCGGCGCCCCCAATCTGGAGGAGGCCGCGCACGATATGGCCGACGTCGACTACGCCGGCCGCTACGGCCTCGTCGCGACCCGCGGCGGTGACGACCGCCTCGTCGGGCACGGGATCTACGTGCGCAGCGCCCCGACCCGGGCCGAGGTCGCCTTCGCGGTCGCCGACGAGATGCAGGGACAGGGGCTGGGGACGATCCTGCTCGCCCACCTCGCCGAGGTCGCCGAGGGCAACGGCATCGCCGTCTTCGTCGCCGAGGTGCTGCCGCAGAACCACCGCATGGTCGAGGTCTTCCGCGAGAGCGGTTTCCCGGTCGAGATCTCCTCGATCCCCGGTGCGATCGAGGTGCAGCTGCCGACCTCGTTCTCAGGCGAGGCCCTCGCCCGCTTCGAGGACCGCGACCGGCTGGCCGCCCGCGCCGCCGTCCGCCACTTCCTCGAGCCCAGCTCGGTCGCCGTGATCGGCGCCTCCCGCCACCGTGGCACGGTCGGCGGCGAGGTCTTTCACAACCTGCTCCAGTCCGATTTCGGCGGCGTCGTCTACCCGGTCAACCCGGCGACCGAGGTGGTCCAGTCGGTGCGCGCCTACTCCTCGGTGGAGGCGATCCCCGGCGACGTCGACCTGGCCGTGATCGCCGTCCCGGCCGAAGCTGTCGCCACCGCCGCCCGCCAGTGCGGCGAGCGCGGCGTGCCCGCCGTTGTCGTGCTCTCCGCCGGCTTCGCGGAGGTGGGGGAGGAGGGCGGAGAGCGCGAGCGCGAGCTGGTCGAGATCTGCCGCGCCGCGGGCATGCGACTGGTCGGCCCCAACTGCCTCGGCGTGCTCACCGCCGAGCCCGGCGCCGCCCTCAACGCCACTTTCGCCCCCGGCGCGCCACCGCCCGGCAACGTCGGCTTCGTCACCCAGAGCGGCGCCCTCGGCCTCGCCCTGATCGACCTCGCCGCCGACCGCGGCCTCGGCGTCTCCTCCTTCGCCTCGATCGGCAACCGCGCCGACATCACCGCCAACGACTTCCTCGAGCACTGGGAGAGCGACGAGGGCACCGGGGTCGCCCTGCTCTACATCGAGTCCTTCAGCGACCCGCGCCGCTTCTCCCGCCTGGCGCGCCGCATCGGCCGCCGCAAGCCGATCGTCGTCGTCAAGAGCGGGCGCTCGGTCTCCGGCGGCCGGGCGACCGGCTCGCACACGGGCGCGATGCTCTCGGCCTCCGACGTCACCGTCGACGCCCTCTTCGAGCAGGCCGGCGTGATCCGCACCGAGACCCTCTCAGAGCTGCTCGACGTCTCCTCGCTGCTCTCCAGCCAGCCGCTGCCGGCCGGCAAGCGGGTCGGCATCCTCACCAACGCGGGCGGCCCGGGGATCATGTGCGCCGACGCCTGCGAGGCCGCGGGCCTGGAGGTGCCCGAGCTGCCGGCCGAGGTGCGCGGCGAGCTCGCCGGCCTCCTCGCCGCCGAGGCCTCGCTCGCCAACCCGGTCGACATGATCGCCACCGCGACCGCCGAGCAGTACAGGCAGGCGATCGGCACGCTCGCCGCCTGGGAGGGGATCGATGCCCTGATCGCGATCTTCATCCGGCCGCTGCTGACCCGAGCCGAGGACGTCGCCGACGCGGTTGGCGAGGCGCTGGCGGATCTGCCTCGCGAGATCCCCGTGCTCGCCGTCTTCATGTCCAGCCGCGACCGCGCCGCGATGGCCGCCACCGAGGCGGCACCGGTCTACCTCTACCCCGAGGACGCGGCGCGGGCGCTGGGCCGCGTGATGCGCCACGTCGAGTGGCGGGCGCGCCCCGCCGAAGACCCGCCCGGGGTCGACGGCGCCCGTCCCGACGAGGCCGCCGGCCTGCTCGCCGAGGCGCTGGAGGGCGAGCGCGAGTGGCTCGGGGCCGAGCAGATCGCCAAGCTGCTCGATTGCTACGGGATCGCGATGCCGGCCTGGCGCCTGGCCGAGGACCCCGAGGCCGCCGGGCGTGCCGCGCGCGAGCTCGGCGGCCCCGTCGCCCTCAAGGCGGAGGGGGAGGGGATCGTCCACAAGACCGAGCTGGGCGCGGTCCGCACCGGCCTCGCCGGCGCCGAGCAGGTGACTGCCGAGGCGCGGGCGATGGACGAGCGGCTTGACGCCGCCGGAGCCACCCGGCGCGGCTTCCTCGTCCAGGAGATGGCCGGGGCCGGGGTCGAGCTGCTGGTCGGCGTGGTCGGCGATCCGCTCTTCGGCCCGGTGCTCGCCTGCGGCGCCGGCGGGACCCAGGCCGAGCTGCTCGGCGACGTCGGCGTGCGGATCTGCCCGATCACCCGCTCCGAGGCGGCCGAGGCGATCCGCTCGCTCGCCACCTTCCCGCTGCTTACCGGGTTCCGCGGCGCTCCGGCCGCCGACCTCGCCGCGCTCGAAGACCTGCTGCTGCGGGTCAGCGCGATGGTCGACGCCCACAAGGAGATCGCCGAGCTCGACCTCAACCCGGTGATCGCCGGCCCCGACGGCGCCACCGCGGTCGACGCCCGCATCCGGGTCGGCGCCGCCGCCCCGGCCCGCCCCTGGCCGAAGACCTGGCGCTGAGGCTCAGGGAGCCAGCGCCTCGATCAGCTCGCCCAGCTTGTCGGGCGTGGTGATCGGGGTGAGGATCGGCAGGGTGATGCCGCCCTCGACGAAGGCGTCGATCCGCGCCCGCATCTGCTCCGCCGAGCCGAAGATGAACATCTCCTCGATCAGGTCCCAGGGCGCCGCGGCTGCCGCGGCCTGGCGGTCGCCCGCTTCCCAGGCGCTGACCATCGGCTCGATCTGCTCGCCGTAGCCGAGCCAGCCGTAGAAGGCGGCGTAGACCGGGACGGTGATGTAGGAGGAGAACATGAAGCGCGCCAGCGGCTCGACCGCCTCGCGCTCGCCGGGCAGGCAGAAGAAGCGGCAGAGGAGCTCGAAGCCCTCGGGCGCGCCCTCCAGCTGCGCGGCCACCTTTGGCAGGCCGCCCAGCGGCAGGAAGTTGGTGAAGGCCCCGTCGGCGCGCTCGACCGCCAGGTCGAGCATCTTGCCGCGCAGCGCGGCGAGCACGATCGGCACCCGCTCGGCCGGCGCGCTCTCCAGCTTGAAGCCGCTCCCGGTCCGCTCTCCGGCCAGCGCCGTGCGGAGGAAATCGAGCGTCTCGCTCACCCGGCTCAGCGGTCGCTCGAAGGGGATCCCGTTCCAGCCTTCGACGATCCGGTCCGAGGAGGAGCCGATGCCGAGCACGAAGCGCCCGTTCGAGGCGCTGGCGAGCGCCGCCGCCTCCTGCGCCAGCAGTGCCGGGCCGCGCTGGAAGACGCCCACGATCCCGGTTCCCAGCCGCGCCCGCTCGGTCCAGGCGGCGCTCAGCGCCAGCGGCGTGAACCCGTCCGGCCCGTTGGTCTCGCCGCTCCAGAGGTCGGTGTAGCCGACCGCCTCGGCCCGCTTAACCAGCTCCTCGTGCGCGGCGAGCGAGAGCCCCGGCAAGGGCAGCGTCAGTCCCCATCTGTCCATGCGAGCACCCTACCCGCCGATCCCGGTTCCGGTGCGCCTTTTGCTCCCCATAGGTGCAAAAGGCGCACCGGAACGGTTTCGAAGTAGCCTGCCGGGCGATGGGGGAGACCTCGCCTACCAAGCCCGACCGCAACCTCGCGCTGGAGCTCGTCCGTGTCACCGAGGCCGCTGCGCTCTCCGCCGCCCGCTGGGTCGGTCGTGGAGACAAGATCGCCGCCGACCAGGCAGCGGTCGACGCGATGCGCTTCGTGCTCGACTCGGTCTCGATGGACGGCACCGTCGTGATCGGCGAGGGGGAGAAGGACGAGGCGCCGATGCTCTACAACGGCGAGCGGATCGGCGACGGCAGCCCGCCCGTGGTCGACATCGCCGTCGACCCCCTCGAGGGCACCCGCCTCTGCGCGCTCGGCATGCCCAGCGCCCTGGCCGTGATCGCCCTCGCCGAGCGCGGGACGATGTTCGACCCCGGTCCCTGCGTCTACATGGAGAAGATGGCCGGCGGCGAGGAGATCGCCGACCTGCTCGACCTCGACCGGCCGCTGCCGGAGACCCTGAAGCTGATCGCGGAGCGCAAGGGCGGCAGCGTCGGCGACGTCACCGTCGTCATGCTCGACCGTCCCCGCCATGAGGACGCGATGCGCGAAGTGCGCGAGGCCGGCGGCCGCATCCGCCTGATCACCGACGGCGACGTCTCGGCCGCCCTGCTCGCGGTCAGCGAGCGCTCGCCGGTCGACCTCCTCTGGGGGATCGGCGGCACCCCCGAGGGCGTCCTCTCCGCCGCAGCGCTCAAGTCGATGGGCGGGCAGCTGCTCGGCCGCCTCTGGCCGCGCAACGACGAGGAGCGCAGCGCCGCCGTCGACGCCGGCTACGACCTCGACAACATCCTCACCGCCGACGACCTCTGCTCCGGCGACGACGTCTTCTTCTCCGCCACCGGCGTCACCGACGGCGACGTGCTGCAGGGCGTCCGCTACCGCGGCCCCGGCGCGACCACCGAATCGCTCGTCATGCGCTCCCGCTCCGGCACGGTCCGGCGCGTCCACGCCCGCCACGACCGCGCGAAGTTGCGCCAGGTCATCGGCGAGCGCTACGGCTGACGCGCGGAGGCCGGCGCACACCGGCGTCCTCGGCCGCTTACGCGCAGAGCACGCTGCGCTCCCTGCGTCCTGGTCTGCTTGGCCTCCCGCGCGTCAGTCACAGCCGCATGGCTTGGCGGCGGGCGGCGTCGCGTACGGCATCTCTCCGGTCGCGTGCAGCTCGTGGCGCAGCGAGTTGATCACCGCGCCAGCCAGCAGCGCCAGGCTGAGAACGTAGAACCAGAGCAGGGCGATCAGGATGAAGCCCAGGGTCGAGCCGAAGCGCGACAGGCTGGAGACGTTGGAGAGGTAGACCGGGAAGAGCCAGTTGGCGACGCCGGCGCCGACCGTGACGAACGCCGCCCCCGGCCAGACCGCGCGCCAGGGCATGTGGCCCTTCGGCACCGCCCAGAAGATCACGCAGCAGATCAGGAAGGTGATCAGGATCGCCGCGCCGAGCAGCAGCGCCGTGTCGATCGCCTTGATGTGGGAGAGGCCGAAGGGCAGCCGGTCGGTGCTCGAGACCAGGGCGCTCTCCATCGTCGGCAGGAAGATGCTGGCGGCGATGAAGAGCAGGACGACGGCGAGCATCGCGAAGGAGAAGCGCTTCTGCTCGACCCAGCCGCGGCACTCGACGTGGTAGATGCGGCAGAAGGCGGTGTCCATCGCCCCCCAGAAGGAGGCGCCGATCCAGAGCGAGCCGACGAAGGCGGCGATCCCGATCGTGGTCGAGTTTTCCTGGATCCGATCGAGCACGTCGGTCAGCGTGTGCTGCTCGGCGTTGGGGAAGAGCCGCTGCAGGTCGTTGACGACGCTGGTCTCGACCCCGCCGATCTTCAGCACCTGGCCGAAGACGAAGAGGACGAGCAGGGCGAAGGGAAAGACCGCCAGCATCAGGTTGTAGGCGACCATCGCCGAGAGCCCGGTGACGTTCTCGCGATAGGCTCGCTGCCAGAAGGCTTGCAGCCAGGGGCGGGATTGGCGCATGGATTTTGGCATTGACTTCAGAAACTGAAGCGACTAATATGCGAACAGACGTTTGAGCGAATTCAGATCGCCCGTCCCAGGCCTCAAGGCCAGCGCAGGATATTCAGCTTCTCGGACCGGATAGCCGGTCCATTTTTTCGCGACTCTCGGCCGTCAGCGGCGTTCTAGTCGCAGGACTAAACCACCTAGCCCAAAGAAACGAGTTAGACAGGATGCTGGTAGCAGAGCTTCAAGAGCTTGAGGAGGTCAAAGGCCTCATCACCCGTGGGCAGCAGCTTGGCGTGCTGACCTTCGGCGACGTCGCCTCCGCAGTGTCGGAGGTGGACCTGGACGAGTCCGATGTCGAGGACCTTTACGGGCACCTCGAGAAGTCGGGCATCGAGTTGGTGGAGGACATGGACCCCGCCCAGAAAGCGGCCGCCGATGCCCTCCCGATGGACACCGGGAAAAAAGGCCGGCGCCGCCAGAAAGCCGCGCTCGACCTGAAACCGGACATGACCACGGACAGCCTGCAGCTGTTCCTCAAGGACATCGGCAAGGTCCGCCTGCTGACCGCCGCGGAGGAGGTCGAACTCGCCAAGCGCATCGAGCGGGGCGACCTCGACGCGAAGCAGAAAATGGTCGAGTCGAACCTGCGCCTGGTCGTCTCGATCGCTAAGAACTACCGCAACCAGGGCCTGCCCTTCCTCGACCTGATCCAGGAGGGCACGCTGGGCCTGGTCCGCGCGGCGGAGAAGTTCGACTACCGCAAGGGGTTCAAGTTCTCGACCTACGCCACCTGGTGGATCCGCCAGGCGATCGCCCGCGCGCTCGCCGACAAGGCGCGCACGATCCGCATCCCGGTGCACGTGGTCGAGAAGCTGAACAAGATCGGCCGCGCCGAGCGCAAGCTGGTCACCGAGCTGGGCCGCGAGCCCACCCCGGAGGAGATCGCCGAGGTGACGGGGATCGATCCCGAGGAGGTCGACTCGATCAAGCGCTCCGCGCAGGCCCCGGTCTCGCTGGAGAAGCCGGTCGGCGACGAGGAGGAGTCGGAGTTCGGCCAGTTCATCGCCGACGAGAAGGCCGAGTCCCCCTTCGACCGCGCCGCGGACCTGCTCACCAAAGAGGCGCTGAAGGAGGCGCTGGAGAACCTCTCCTACCGCGAGCGCCGCGTGCTGGAGCTGCGCTACGGCCTGGGCGGCGAGCACCCGCGCACGCTCGATGAGGTGGGGCGGACCTTCAACGTCACCCGCGAGCGCATCCGTCAGATCGAGAACCAGAGCCTGAAGAAGCTCCAGCAGCTGGGCGAAGCCCAGAAGCTGCGCGAGGTCACGTAGCGCTTCAGCACTAAGGATCACGGGCATCCCGGCCGATACAGGTCGGGATGTTCGAGATCGACAAAGCACTGGGCACGCTGATCGAGCGTGGCGGGTCAGACCTGCACGTCAAGGTCAACGCCCCGCCGATCGTCCGCCTGCACGGTGAGCTGGCCCATCTCGAGGGCTACGGACCGCTCACCCAGGAGGACACCGAGAAGGCGTTCCACGACATCGCCGAGGTGCGCTCGCTGACCGAGTTCGAGGAAGCGGGCGAGGCGGACTTCTCCTACTCGCTGCCGGGCCTCTCGCGCTTCCGCGTCAACGTCTTCAAACAGCGCGGCTCGATCTCGATCGTCTGCCGCGCGATCCCCTTCGACATCCGCTCGGTCGAGGAGCTGGGGCTGCCGCAGGTGGTCACCAACCTGGCCGAGGAGCAGCGCGGAATCATCCTCGTCACCGGGACCACCGGCTCGGGGAAGAGCACGACGCTGGCGGCGATGATCGACCACATAAACCGGACCCGGCCGCATCACATCATCACGCTCGAGGACCCGATCGAGTACCTGCACGAAGACAAGCGCTCGATCGTCAACCAGCGCGAAATCGGCTCCGACACCGAAAGCTTCGGCCGCGCGATGCGGCGCGTCCTGCGCCAGGACCCCGACGTGATCCTGATCGGCGAGATGCGCGACGAGGAGACGGTGCGCACGGCGCTGTCGGCCGCGGAGACCGGCCACCTGGTCCTCTCCACGGTCCACACCCTCGACGCGACCGAGACGATCAACCGCATCATCGACTTCTTCCCGCCCCACCTGCAGCACCAGTCGCGGGTGATGCTGGCGGCGACGCTGAAGGGCGCGATCGCCCAGCGGCTCGTCCCCGACGTCAGCGGCGAAGGTCGCGTGCCCGCCTCGGAGGTGATGGTCGTCACCGGCCGCGTCCAGGACCTGATCATGAACCCCGACGAAACGGGCAAGATCACCGAGGTCATCGGCGAGGGCGAGTACTACGGGATGCGCACCTTCGACCAGTCCCTGCTCGGCTACGTGATGGAGGGCAAGGTGAGCGAGGAGGTCGCGCTCGACTACGCCTCCAGCCCGCACGACTTCAAGCTGATGCTCTCCGCCGGCGGCCAGCGGGCGAGCGGCATCGAGCAGCTCGAGAAAGAGCCGGTGGCGCAATGAGCGCCGCGATCGTCACGGTGATCTCCGGTTGCTCGAGTCCGTGGCGATCGGGGCGCGAACAAGAAGGTGTGTCATGAGGGAGAAGCTCAACGAGAACCCGATCGCCCAGGTCGCCCTGATCGCCATCCTCGCCGTGGTCGGCGTCGTCATCTTCATCGGCCAGAGCGGCGGCGAAGAAGAAGAAGGCGCCGGCGCCACAGAAGCCACGGTCGCGGTCGCCGGCACGGAAGCCAGCGCCACGGCAACCGGCGCCACGCCCGGCGAAGCGGTCGAAAGCGCTGTCTCCTCGCTGGAAGCGGGCGCCGCCACCAGCGCGGCCACTGCGCCGCCGGCCACGGTGCCGACCCCCTCGCCGCCCAAGCGCTTGGTCCAGGCCTACGAATCGGGCAAGACCGTCGCCCTCCTGATCGTCAATCCCCGCGCCATCGACAGCGCCTTCTCCGCCCGGGCCTCGCTGCTGCTCGCGCCCTACGACGACGTCCTGCTGTTCATCGTTCGCGCCAAGGAAATCGCCCGCTACGCGGCGATCACGGTCGGGCTCGAAGTCAATCGGGTCCCGGCCCTGATCGTGATGAAGCCGAAGCGGCTCAGCCACGGCACCCCGCAGGCGACCGTCGACTACGGGCTGCAGACCCCGCAGAGCGTCGTGCAGGCCGTGCTCGACGCCAACTACCACGGCCGCGAACTCGCCTACCACCCGAACTGAGCCAGGCGGATGAGCGCCGATACCCCGTATCCAGGCCACCTTCGCCCGGTCCCCACCTCGGGCGGCTCGGCCGCGCCCGCGCTCGAGGGCCCGCACGCCGGCGGCACCCTGGGGCTGACCCCGCCCCGCCACCGCGGCCACTCGCGCGGCTTCATCACCGACGTCCTGGTTGAGCTCGGCTTCGCCACCCCGGAAGCGGTGGCCGCCGCGGTCGAGGCCTCGCGCACCGCCGGGCGCCAGCCCGAGGCGCTGCTGGTCGAGCAGGGGACGGTCAGCACCGACCAGCTCGCGCGCGCCGTCGCCGAGCGCTACGGGCTCGACCATGTCGACCTCTCCACCTACCACGTCGACGTCGCCGCCGCGGCGCTCTTCCCGGTGACGATGGCGCGCCGCTACAAGGCCGTCCCGGTCGGCTTCGTCGACGCCAAAACGCTGCTCGTCGCCGCCGTCGACCCGGCCAACGTGCTCGCCGCCGACGACATCCAGATCGCCACCGGCCTCGACTGCCGCATCGCGGTCGCCGCCGAAGACGACGTCGAGGCGCTGCTCTCGCGGCTCGGGACGCTGCAGAGCGCCGCCGCCGAGGCGATCGTCGAGGACCAGCACGGGATCGAGGAGGAAGAGGAAGAACAAGCGCTCGCCGAGGTGACCGAGATGCAGGCCGGCGCCGAGGACGCCCCGGTGATCAAGCTCGTCTACAGCATCCTCGCCCAGGCGGTGGGGGAGGGGGCCTCCGACATCCACCTCGAGCCCGAAGAAGGGGAGCTGCGGATCCGCTTCCGCATCGACGGCGTGCTGAAGGAGTCCGCGCACGTGCCGAAGCGGATGATCAGCGCCGTGATCTCGCGGCTGAAGATCATGAGCGAGCTCGACATCGCCGAGAAGCGCGTGCCCCAGGACGGCCGCGTCAGCGTCGCGGTCGAGGAGCGCCGCATCGACCTGCGCGTCACCACCCTGCCCACCTCGCGCGGCGAGGGGGCGACGATCCGCATCCTCGACGAGAGCAACGCACAGCGCACGCTCGACGACCTCGGCATGGACGGCTCCGCCCGCGCCCGCTTCGAGGACGCCTTCCACCAGGCCTACGGCGCCGTCCTGGTGACCGGGCCGACCGGCTCGGGCAAGAGCACGACGCTCTACGCGGCGCTGGCCGAGCTGAACGAGATCGAGAAGAAGATCATCACGATCGAGGACCCGGTCGAGTTCCGCATCCCGGGCGTTAACCAGATGAACGTCAACCGCAAGGCCGGGCTCGACTTCGCCCGCGGCCTGCGCTCGATCCTGCGCGCCGACCCCGACATCGTCATGGTCGGCGAGATCCGCGACGCGGAGACGGCCCGGATCGCGATCGAGGCGGCGCTGACCGGCCACATGATGCTGACGACGCTGCACACCAACGACGCCCCGGGCGCGATCGCCCGGCTCGGCGAGATGGGCATCGAGACCTTCCTCACCGCCTCCGCGGTCGATTGCGTCGTCGCCCAGCGGCTTGCCCGCAAGCTCTGCCCGCACTGCAAGCGGCGGGCGATCGTCCCGGCCGCTGCCCTGCAGGAGGCTGGGATCCGGGTCGGCGCCGACGTCGAGGCGTGTGAGCCGGTCGGCTGCGGGCGCTGCAGCAACAGCGGCTACCGCGGCCGGGTCGGGATCTACTCGGTGATGAGCCTCAGCGAGCGGCTCAAGCAGATGACGATCGCTCGCGCACCGGAGACGGAAATCGCCGCCGTCGCCCGCGAAGAGGGAATGCTCACCCTGCGTGAGGACGGCGTGGTCAAGATCCGGGCTGGGGTCACCAGCCTCGAGGAGGTGCTCCGTGTCACAGCATGATTTCGACTTTTCCGAGGTGCTGCGCCGGATGGTCGAGGCACGGGCCTCCGACGTCCACATCACCGCCGGCTTCCCGCCCGCGATCCGGGAAAAGGGCAAGATCGAGCCGATGCAGGGCTTCCCGGTCCTGACCGGGCAGCAGACCCGCGAGGTCGTCTACTCGATACTCAACGACGACCAGCGCAAACGCTTCGAGAACCACAAGCAGCTGGACTTCGCCTACGCGATCCCCGGCGTCGCCCGCTTCCGCGTCAACTGCTTCTTCCAGCGCGGCGCGGTCAGCGCCGCCTTCCGGCTCGTGCCGCAGGACATCCCCGCGCTCGACACGCTCGGCGTGCCGCAGGTGCTGCGCGAGCTGGCCGACAAACCGCGCGGCTTCGTCCTCGTCACCGGGCCGACCGGCTCGGGCAAGAGCACGACCCTGGCGGCGATGATCGACGTGATCAACTCCGAGCGCCAGGACCACATCCTCACGATCGAGGACCCGATCGAGTTCCTGCACACCCACAAGCGCTCGATCGTCAACCAGCGTGAGGTCGGCTCTGACGCCGAGGACTTCTCCCTCGGCCTGCGCGCCGCCCTGCGAGAGGACCCCGACGTCATCCTCGTCGGCGAGATGCGCGACCTGGAGACGATCTCCACCGCGCTGACCGCGGCCGAGACCGGCCACCTCGTCTTCGCCACCCTGCACACGCAGTCCACGGCGCAGACGGTCGACCGGATCATCGACGTCTTCCCGCCCGAGCAGCAGGGCCAGGTGCGCACGCAGCTCTCGATCGCGCTGCAGGGGATCGTCACCCAGCAGCTGCTGCCGACCGCCGACGGCCGCGGCCGCGTCGTCGCCTGCGAGGTCCTGGTGCCGACGCCGGCGATCCGCAACCTGATTCGCGAGGGCAAGACGCACCAGATCTACGCCGCCCTGCAGACCTCGGGCGCGGTCGGGATGCAGACGATGGACGCCGACCTTGCGCGCCTGGTCCGCTCCGGCCGCATCACCCGCGCCCTCGCCGAACAGCGCGCCTCGGTCACCGAGGAGCTCAAACGGCTGCTCGGCGGCGCGCCCGCGGTGGCTCCGGCCGGGATGCCCGCTGCCGTCGCCGCCTCGGCCGACGGCGCCGCCCTCCCGACCTCGACGCCGATGTACACGCCGGGGGCCTAGCGAGCGATGGCCGGCGCCACCACATTCGCGTTCCGCGCCATGGACCTGGCGGGTACCGCCTCGGCGGGCGAGCTCGAGGCCGATTCCAAGGCTGCCGTCACCGAGCAGCTGCGCCAGCGCGGCCTGATCGTCCTCGACGTCAGCGAGAAGAGCAACCCGCTGAAGATCGAGGACGTCTTCAAGCGCTGGCAGGGCGTCGACATGCGCGAACTGGCGATCTTCTCGCGCCAGTTCGCCACCCTGATCGCCTCGGGGATGCCGATGCTGCGCAGCCTGCACACGCTCGAGGAGCAGACCCAGGACGAGCAGATCAAGGAAGCGGCGGCGGGGGTGCGCGCCGACGTCGAGGCGGGCAGCTCGCTGGAGGCGGCGATGGAGCGCTACCCCAAGGTCTTCGACCGCCTCTTCCGGGCGATGGTCCGCTCCGGCGAGCAGTCAGGCCGCCTCGACGAGGCGATGGACCGGATCGCCTTCCAGGTGGAGAAAGCCGACGCCCTGCGCCGCCAGGTCAAATCGGCGCTGATGTACCCGGCACTGGTCTTCGGCTTCGCCGGCGTGGTCCTGATCGCGATCGTCGCCTTCGTCATCCCCGTCTTCGCCGGCATCTTCGAAGAACTTGCCGAAGAACACCCCGAGGAAGCCGCCAGCCTGCCGGCCCCGACCCAGCTCTGCGTCACCGCCTCCGACGCGATCACCGGCTACTGGTTCATCATCATCCCGGCCATCGCCATCTCCTTCTTCGTCTTCTTCAAATGGAAGAAGACGGATCGTGGCCACGAGCTCTGGGACCGCTTCAAGCTGCGGCTCCCGTTCAAGATCGGCGACGTGATCCAGAAGGTGGCGCTGGCCCGCTGGTCGCGCACCTTCTCCGGCGCCGTCTCCTCCGGCGTGCCGATGCTGCAGGCGATCAGGCTGACCGGGGAGACGGCCGGCAACGTCGTCGTCGAGCAGTCGATGGACGACGTCTACGCCTCGGTCAAGGGCGGCGGCTCCCTGGCGGGCCCGATCGAGGAGAACTCGATCTTCCCGCCGATGGTCGGCCACATGATTGCGGTCGGCGAGGAGACCGGTCAGCTCGAGCACATGCTGACCAAGATCGCCGACTTCTACGAGACCGAGGTCGACGCCAAGGTCAAGGCCCTCACGGCCCTGATCGAGCCGGTGATGATCGTCTTCGTCGGCGGCATAGTCGGCTTCATCGTGATCTCGATGTACCTGCCGATGTTCAGCATCTACGAACACATCCGCTGAGCCTCCGACGACAAGTGCTACTGTGACGCACATGAACTGCGTCGGGGTCAGGGAGCTGCGACAGAACCTCTCCCGCTATCTGGTCGAGGTCAAGGCGGGGGAGAGCTTCATCGTCACCGAGCGAGGCAGGGAGGTCGCGAGGCTCACTCCCTTCGGTCCGGCCGATTCGCCGATTGCCCGCCTCGCCGCCGAGCGAGGCGCGACTATGCCCCGCGGCGACCTGCTCTCGAAGGTCCGTGGCTCCGACACCACGCCGGCGGTGGGGCCGCCGAGCCTCGAGGTCCTCGACCAGCTGCGCCAGGAGCGACTGTAGCCGGAAGGCTTGCCTATCTGGATACCTCGGCCTATGTGAAGCTGCCGCTTCAGGAGGCCGAGCTCGACGCTCTGCTCGAGGCATTGGCGGAGTGGGACGGGTATGTGTCCAGCGCCTTGCTCGGCGTCGAGGCGATCCGCGCCTGCGCGCGCTACGAGAGGCGGCACGCCGCGGATGCCAGGTCGTTTCTCGACGGCATGGCGCTGCTGCCGCTCGATAACGCCGTGCTCGATGAGGCCACCGCGATAGACCCGACGGAGCTGCGAAGCCTCGATGCCCTGCACCTGGCTACGGCCCTGAGCGTCAGGGACGAGATTGGCGCCTTCTTCACCTACGACGAGCGCCTGGGCGAAGCTGCGGCCAGTCATGGGCTGACCGTGGCGAACCCCCGATGACCTCCGCGCTCGTTGGAGTTCGCGACCCTTGGACCGGATATGGCCAAATCTAACTATCCAGAGCTACGCGGAGAGGGGGCTTTGAATTTGCGCTGATCGCACGGCCGGTTGACCGGTTATCCAGCGCTTCCGGGCTTGAATCACGAGTTTTGGGGAGATGAAGTCCTAGTTTCAGGGATCAAGGGATCTCGCTGGCGGTCGATTACGGGAGTGTGAAAGATCTGCCAGTGCTTCGGTGCAAAAGGCAAACTCGCTGTGAGGCGGGGGCGCAAAGCCAACGGGGCTCCTTCCTTGGAGCCGGCCGGGCTACCACCGGGATCGACAGACACCACGTGGCTGAGACGCGACGGGGCTCTGGCTCAACTATTAGGAACCTAGGAGGTCCCTGATGTTTATCCAGAATCTCCGGGCCAAGATTGGTGCCCGGCTCAACGGCGACCGCGAGGCCGGCTTCACGCTGATCGAGCTCCTCGTCGTCATGCTCATCCTCGGAATCCTGGCCGCGATCGCGCTGCCCGCCTTCTTCAACCAGAAGGAAAAGGCCGGCGACGCGAAGGCCAAGGAGAACGCTCACTCGGCCCAGGTCGCAATGGAGACGTTCGCGACGGACAACAACGGCTCCTACGTCGGTGCCACCGTGGCAGAACTCAAGAAAATCGAGCCGACCATCGTCGAAGCTAAAACCTCCGGCGAACCCGGCAAAGAAAAAACCACTGCCGGCATCAAGGTCACTGGGCTGGCGACGAATGGTTACACGATCGAATCCTTCTCCTCCAACGAACGTGTCTTCAAGGTCATCAACGCAGCTGGCACGATGGAATACACGTGTACGCCCACCGGGGGCGGCTGTCCCGTCGGTGGCTGGGGCGGCTGATCCTCTAGCCGCAACGCTTAGCCATGTCTAAGCAACGCGCAATCGCACACGAGGGGCGGGCCACTCTGGCCCGCCCCTCGCTGTGTCTGCTTTTCGTCCTTCTCGCAGCGGCGCTTCTCCTCCCTCCGGCCGCTAAGGCGGTCCAGCTCCCCGAAGTGGTGCTGACGAAAACGAAGCCGCACTCGACCGAAGCCGCTCCAGTCAACTGGACGACCCCGGGGATCATCGGCCGCGGCGACGGTGGCGTGATCTCGACGATCCGCTCACCCGGTCGGTCCGGCTTCGGCCGCACCGCCGCCATCGGTGGCGCGGCGGTGGTGAAGCTCTACACCGACCCGTCCTGCAGCACGGAAATCGGCAGCGGCACCCTCAACGAACTCGAAGGCGAAACCGGAATCGAAGTCGAAGTCCCGCCCGACTCGGTCACGACCTTCTTCGCTGTCCAGCACGACCCGACCGAAATCGAAACCGACTCGAAATGCTCCAAAGCCGGGCTCACCTACTGGGAGAGCTCGACCGGGTTGACACCCGGTGAAGTCGAAGAAAACGAAAAAAAAGAAGGCACCCCGGGCGGCCAACCCCCCGGCTCCGGCAATCCGCCTGCGGCCCCGCGCCTGCGCATGCTGCCACGGGCACGCGCCAATGACAACACGCCGCGGGTGACCGGCAGCGCGCCGGGAGCCGCGACGGTAAAGGTCTTCAACGGCTCGAGCTGCGCCGGCTCACCGGTGGCGACCGGCTCGGCAACCGAGTTCGCCGCCGGGCTCTCGGTCCACGTCGCCGACAACAGCGCCAACGCCTTCACCGCGGTCTCGGTAGCCGGCGGCAATGCCTCCTCCTGCTCGGACCCGGTCACCTATGTCGAGGACTCCTCGCCGCCCCACACGAAGATCACGATGGGCCCCGGCGTCAAGACCCGCCATCGCAAGGTCGTCTTCCGCTTCGCCGACGTCACCGACGATCCACCCGGCACGACCTTCCTCTGCAAGGTCGACCGCAAGAAGTGGAAGCAGTGCAACTCTCCCTTCAAGCTCCGCCACCTCGGCTTCCGCCGCCACACCCTCCGCGTCCGCGCCATCGACGCCGCGGGCAACGCCGAGGCCAAGGCCGCCAAGCGGCCGTTTCAAGTCATTAAATAGTGGGACTTGTTTGACCATCTGGCCACAGTCGAAGGTTCAGGGATAACCGCCAGCTACGCTTACGATGGCTTGGAACGGCTGAGCGAACGCAAAGGCGAAGCAGGAACGCAGGTTCTCCACTACGGCGACCTCTCCGACATGCCGACCTATGCGGCGAACGGCGAAGGCGAAACGACGACCAGTTACGTCCAGGGCGCGCACGGCCTGATCGAGCAGCGCTCGGGCGAAGTGACCGACTACCCCCTTGCCGACGGGCACGGCAACGTCACCGCCATTGCCGGCCCGACCGGCGGCGTCGAATCCCGACAGGAATACGGTCCCTGGGGCGAACAGCTCTCAGGCCCGAACCTCGAAATGGGCTTTCTTGGCGCCTGGGAGCGCCCGACCGATCCGGCCAGCGGTCTGATCCAGATGGGGGCGCGGACCTACGATCCCTCGCTCGGGAGCTTCGCCAGCGAAGACCCCGTGTTCGGGCACTTGGGGCTCGGCGAGTCGGTTGATCGCTATCTCTATGTGAGGGACAATCCACTCGGCGCGTATGACCTCAATGGACGCGACTTCTGCATCGCCGGGGCATGCGCGGGAGAAGCCGCGGAAGACGTGGGCGGTGCTGCCGAATCAGCATGGAACGAAGTGCAAGAAGCCGGAAACTCTATTGGTACGGGTGCCGAAGAAGCATGGAATGCTACGGCGCCAGGCCGTCACTGGATAAGCAGTCGCACCGAAGATTTTGTGAAGCAAATTCATTTCTCGACTGAGGAGTTCATAGCCAATTCTGGGTCAATTCTGATTGGCTATGGTATATGTGCCGCTGCGGGCGCGGCTGCGACTGCGGTAGGCACGCCGGTTGCTGGTGCTGCAGCCGTAGGAACGTGTGTCGCATCTGACGCGGTTACGGCTGGTGGCGCGACGGTTGACATCTTCGATGAAGAAGATGGCCTTTGGACTGATCAAGTTGGGGCGCGGCGATGACAGATCAATGGTTCAATAGATACGCCCGAATCACTCCGATTGGAATCGCTGTAGCTGTTGTGGTGGGCTACTTGATTGCGGGTGGCGTTTGGTGGGGAATATTCATTGTGGCCGCCATCGCAGCGGCTTACGCTGCGTTTCGAGTAGGACTTGCGCGTCGAATTGTGCAGCGCATTAACCGCCGAATGTCGAAAAACAAACCGTGACTTTCTCGTTGCAGCCGCTCACGCGGTCTCTTGGTTCGTTCTGATACAGGAGTTCCAGGTCGATGGGTGGCGAGGAGAGAAAGAGCCGCGCCGAGGTCCGCTGCGTTCAAGCGGCGTTTGAGCGAGCCCAGGCGAAACGCGAGGCAGCCGCGACCGTCCGCCGCAAGGGGTTTGAGCGGGCAAAGGAGGCGGGGCTTCCGGTCCGCAAGGCCGTCTTCCGCTTCCCCGACGTCACCGACGATCCACCCGGCACCACCTTCCTCTGCAAGGTCGACCGCAAGAAGTGGAAGCAGTGCAACTCTCCCTTCAAGCTCCGCCACCTCGGCTTCCGCCGCCACACCCTCCGCGTCCGCGCCATCGACGTCGCGGGCAACGCCGAGGCCAAGGCCGCCAAGCGGCCGTGTCAAGTCATTAAATAGTGGGACTTGTTTGACCATCTGGCCACAGTCGAAGGTTCAGGGATAACCGCCAGCTACGCTTACGATGGCTTGGAACGGCTGAGCGAACGCAAAGGCAGCGGCGGCACCCAGGTGATCCACTACGGGAACCTCTCCGACATGCCGACCTACATCGCCAACGGCGAAGGGGAAACCACGACCAGCTACGTCCAGGGCGCTCACGGCCTGGTCGAGCAGCGCTCCGGCGAAGCGACGGACTACCCGCTCGCTGACGGCCACGGCAATATCACTGCGATCAGCGGCCCAGCCGGTGGCGTCGAATCGCGCCAGGAATACGGCCCCTGGGGCAAAAAGCTCTCTGGGCCGAGCCTCGAAATGGGCAACCTGGGCGCTTGGGAGCGGCCGACCGATCCTGCGACCGGGCTGACCCGGATGGGCGCCCGGACCTACGATGCCTCGCTAGGGACCTTTGCCTCCGAAGACTGGGTGTTCGGGTATCTTGGGATTGGCGCCTCGTTCAACCGCTATCTCTACCGGTGGGACGATCCGGTCAACACGTTTGATCTCACTGGCCGTTTCCCGTCGTTTAACGTACCCGGTACGCCGATTGAAATTCATATTCCGATCCCGACGCCAAGAAACCCAGTCCCGGAAGTGCCGGTTTCAATCGAAGGACTCCCAAATCCAGCGCATTGGATCAATTCGCAAATCCCTAACCCGTCCTTTGAAAAGACCGGCAAGAATTCGTTTCTCATAGAGCGTCAGATTTCTGTAAAGACGGCGAAGAGTTGGCTTTCGCACATCAATCTCGATCCGTTTTGGCATAAGGGCTGCGAAAAGAAGTACATTGCGTCAACTGACAGCTTCTTCCCTTGCCTTGAAGAAGGGGGTGCGCCAGAAGAGGGCTCCGACAGCGTCCCCTTCCTCCCAGCGCCTCCGCCCCAGCATCCGGTTCCAGTTGAGCCAAGCGTCCCCAGGGTCCCGAGCCGTCGCCAGTTCTAGAGCCGATTATTCCCTGACGTAACCTCAGCTCATCTAGCTCTTTCTCACGATGCTTATTACTATCGGTGGTCTGCAAATAGCGCTGCTTCTGTGGGTTGGGGCGATGTCGGGCATGGTCTGGTCGTGGAATCGGCATGTGCCCCTCATTGTTGCAGCTGGATTTGATGTTAAGGAAGAGCATCAACATATCGACCTCGCGCGCGTTGCCCATAGACATACGTGGGGCTGGACTGCTTTCTTTGCGGTGCTGTTCTTGGCGTTGGCACTATCCAATTTTCCACTCTGGCAGCGAGTGGGATTCGCGGCAGTGCTTTCAGTGATATATGGCCTAAGCCAGATTAAGCGAGGTGAAGCTACTCGGCTAGGAAGAGATGAACCTAACCGGGTTGCGATGTTCGGTGTAACCCGAGATCGAATGTGGTATCGAGCGCTTGCAATCGGTGACTGGGCGGGGTATCTCATTGCCATAGTCTTTGCTACGGAGCTGGTGGCGAAGGCCATTGGGCAATGAGGCAGTTCTACTGGCATCGAGGACCATGGAGTGCCCCGCTTTGACGGACATCTGAGCGCTGGGTCGTCTGGCCCGGCGGGAAGGATGTCCAGAGATGGAAAAGAGTGGAAGGGGATGAGGGCCATACTCGCCTGAGTTCCGCCGCGAGGCCGTCGAGCTTTACCGCTCCTCGGGCAAATCGCTGCGGGTGATTTCAGAGGAGTTGGGGATTGCGGTCGAGTCGCTGCGGTCTCGGAGCAAGCAGCAGGAGGTCGACGTCGGCAAGCGAGAGGGCCTCACCTCGGATGAGCGCGAGGAGCTCCGAGAGCTGCGCCGCAAGGTCAAGCGGCTCGAGCAGGAGCGGGAGATCCTCAAGCGAGCCGCGGTCTTCTTCGCAAGGGAGACCGAGACCCGGTGAGCGTCTACCGGATGATCTCGGCGGAGAAGGCCCGCTTCCCGGTCTCCTTGCAGTGTGAGCTGCTCGGCGTCAGCCGCTCGGGCTACTACGGGGGCCGAGCGACCGTGAGATCGCTGACAAGCTGCTCACCGCGAAGATTCGCGAGATCCACAAGCGGGCCAGGGGTGTCTACGGCGCCAGGCGGGTGCACGCCGAGTTGCGGCTGGGTCATGACATCAAGGTGTCCAAGAAGCGGGTAGAGCACCTGATGCGCCGGGCTGGGATATCCGGCCTGGTTGGTATCAGCACTTTGTATTAGTGTCTGTCTGGATGGGATCAAGTAAGTGAAACTGGATAACGATGGGCTTTTGGATTGCACATCCGAAACTTGAGGAGGGTGAGGCGATTCGCTGGGAATCTTCGGCGGGTCGGGCGCTCAATCGGTGGATCACTTCGGGTGGTCGGCTGGTCGTAACCAACAAACGTGTTTTGTTTCAGCCGAATCGCTTCGATGCGATGACCGGCAAAAGGCCGTGGGGACGTCCGCTCACATCCGTGAAGGATGTCCAAGCAGTCGACCGAGATCCGACCGTCCTTGCAGGCGGAATGCGCAAACGATTGGGAATTCAGACTGCGGATGGGATCGAGGTCTTTATCGTCAACAACGTGACGACAAAGGTAGCTGATCTTCGGGGGCTATTCAGCGACTGAGTGGGCTTCCGGCGTGTCAAAGAACAGGCCGTGATTTCCTTGCTTCAACCGCTCAATCTCTCGATTTGTTCTGAAAAATGAACCGGCACGACCTTCCTCTGCAAGGTCGACCGCAAGAAGTGGAAGCAGTGCAGCTCTCCCTTCAAGCTCCGCCACCTCGGCTTCCCGCCGCCACACCCTCCGCGTTAAGGCAGCCGACGTGGCGGGCAACGCAGAGGCCAGGGCCGCCAAGCGGCGATTCAAGGTCGTTCGCGCGTCTTAGCGGCCGGTTGGCTGGCGGCGGGCAGCGGCGGCCGACGGCTGGGGTACAACTCCGCCGATGGTCGGCGTTGTCCTGATCGCGTTCTTGGCGGGCCTTGCGGCCGGCAGCTTTGCGACCGCGGTGGCGCACCGGGTGCCGCGTGGGATATCGGTGGCCTTTGCGCGCTCTGAGTGCCCTGCCTGCGGGGCGCAGATCGCCGCCTATGACAACGTGCCCGTCTTCTCCTGGCTGCTGCTGCGGGGCAGGGCGCGCTGCTGTGGGGCGCGGATCTCGCCCCGGTACCCGCTCACAGAGCTGGCCGTTGGGCTGCTCTTCGTCGCGACCGTGCTGGTTTACCGGCACGACGTGGCCGAGGCGATCATCGGGCTCGTCTTCGTCACCGTGCTCGCGATGGTCACCCTCACCGATCTCGAGCGGCGGATCATCCCCAACAAGGTGCTGATCGCCGGCGCCGTGCTCTGCTTGGCGATTGCGCTGCCCACGGATCCCAGCGGGGTGCCGGAGCGGCTGATCGCGGCTGCTGCCGCGGGTGGCATCCTCTTCCTTGTCGTCCTCGCCTACCCGGCCGGCATGGGCCTCGGCGACGTCAAGCTGGCGGCGACGATGGGGCTCTTCCTCGGTCGCGCGGTCGCGCCGGCGATCCTGATCGCTCTGCTGGCCGGCAGCATCGTCGGCGTCGCCCTGCTCGCCCGTCATGGCGCCAGCGCCCGCAAGATGGCGATTCCGTTCGGCCCCTTCCTCGCCCTCGGCGGCGTCGTGGCGCTCCTGGTTGGCGACCAGCTGATCGACCTCTACCTCGGCTGAGCGCGGTTCGCGGCGGAGAGGTGTTTCAGAATTGACTGATTCTGCGACTTGAGAAGCTAGCCCGCGGGCTGTTCTTCGGGCTGCTTGTCGCCGCCCTTGTCCTTCGGCTTGCTCAGCGGCGCCTTGTGGAGCTTGTCGGTGGCGAGCAGGTGGAGCTTCAGCAGCTCGATGCGGAAGGTTCGTTCCTGGGGGCCGTAGACGACCGTCTCGGGGATGCCCTTTTCGAGCGCGAGGAGCTGGCAGTGTTCGGAGCCGACTATGCAGACGCCGTCGCCGAAGAGGCCGGTGACCTTGTCGGAGACCAGCATCAGGACCTTCTTTTCGTCCTTGCTGACGTCCATGAAGGTGAGGGCCGGCTCTTGGCGGCTGGGCAGCATGGTCAGCTCGGGCAGGTCGTGACGCACCGAAGGCTTCGCCTTGCTCTCGCCCGATTCGGGGTCGACCGGGACGATGCGGACGTCGATCGCGAAGGAGTAGTAGCGCAGCTGCTCGCCCTGGGAGGGTTCGCCGTTGCCGCCGCCTTCGCTGGGGGGCGCGATCGGGGTCGTTTCGCTCGGCGCGGTTTCGGGGAAGCCCGATTCGCTGCCTTCGGAGGGACTTTCGGCGCCGCCCGACGGCGGGCTTTCGGCGGAGAGCGAGCTGACGTTGGCGCCGGTTTCGCCGCCTTCGCCTTCGCCTTCGCCCCCTGCGTACTGCTGCTCGAACGGGTCCTTGGGGATGCCGGCGAGGCGCTTGCGGTATTCGCGCAGGCCGGGGGCCGCCTTGGCGACGACCAGCTTCGAGGAGGGCAGGGAGGCGCTCGGCGCCGTGGCCGGGGTTTCGACTTCTTCGGAGTCCGAGCTGCCGCTGAGCACGACCGGCAATGCGACGATCGCGACCAGCAGGATCCCGACCAGCGGCAGTAGGTGGCGCTCGCGCAGGTCGTAGTAGAGGTCGAGCAGGAAGTCCGGCACCTTGAGGCTCGGCATCTTCAGCTCCGGTCCTTTCTTCAGCATGTTCACTTTGCCGACACCTGCTGGGCGGAGGATTCGGTTGCCGCTTCGCTTGCGCCGGCTGGCGTGGTCACCGGCGCCGGCGCCGCGGTCGTCGCTCCGGCGGTGATCCCCTGGGTGGGCGGCGTGACATACGCCGTGACCGCGAAGCTCGCCGCCAGGGTCGAGGATTCCGGTTCGGTCTTGAGCGAGAAGCCGTCGAGGGTGAGGAGGCGACCGTCGACGAGGATCTTCGATGCGGACTTGGTGTGGACCATCGAGTCGATCGCCCTGATGAAGTCGGCGATCTGGAAGAAGTTGCCGCTGAAGGTGAGGTCAAAGGGCATCACGCCGAGACCTGCGGGGCCGACCGCGGCGCCCAGCGGCAGCAGCGAGGCGGCGGCCTCGGTCGGCGGCACCGTCGAGGAGGCGGGCACCGCACCTGAGGGCGAGCCCGGCACCGGCGCGGTTGGAGCGACTTCGGTGGCCGGGGCTGCGGTGACGCCCGCGCTAGAGCCTTCGAGTTTGATGGCGTCGAACCTGACCTTCGCTGCGTTTGCGACGGTGTTCAGCTCAACCAGCAGCGAGGAGGTTTCGTCGTCGCCCGGCACCGCCTGGCCGAGCACGACGAGCTGGCGGTAATCGGCCGGGAACGCCTCGCGCGCGGCTTCCGCCTGGGCCGCTTTCGCCTGCGCTTCGCTCAGCGCGACCTGCATCTGTCCGGCTTCGCTGGAGAGTTTGTTGGCTTGGTCGCGCTTCGGCCCGAGCAGCAGCATCCAGAAGCCGACCGCGAGCGCAGCGACGATCAGGATCGCAACGATCAGGCGAGTGGAGGATGTGGCCTTCATGCTCAACCCCCTTCCGATTCGCCAGAGGTCGTTTCGGCGGCTGGTTCCGCTTCCGGGGCGACCGCGCCTTCTTCGGCGCCGGTGCTGGAGATGGGAGCCGCGTCGAAGGCAACGACCATCTGGAACTGGGCGATTGAGGAGCGCGTCTGGCAGTCCGTGCCGCCCCCGGAAGCTGCGCCGCCCTCTCCGGACTTTTCGCCGAGTTCAGAGGATTCGACCCCGACTCGGGTGACCCCGTCGATTTGCTTCAGCGCCTGGACGAAGCCGGCGACCGCGTCCTGGCCGGTGGCGCAGCCGTTCAATTCGAGCGCGGGGCCGGGGATCGACGTGCGCAGGGCGGCGCTGCCGCCGCCCTCGATCGAGACGCCCGGATTTGCCGTGCCGCTGAGCGTGGTGAGCCAGACGTCGCCCGGCAGGACGATCGCCAGTTCGCGCATCACCCGCTGCCAGTCGAAGCGGCTGTCGGCGAGGCCGGCGACGGTCAGGTCGCGCTGTTCGCGCAGGGTGTGGAACTGGGTGTAGGCATCGAGCGCCCGGGCGCGTTCTTCGACCGCCGACGTTTCGCTTTCCAGTCTCGTGATTTCCGCCTTGCTGTCGGAGATCTGGTTGCTGGTGACCGCCAGCACGGCGACGCCGATCACCGCCGCGGCGAGGGCGCCGACGACGATGTAGGCGAGCGGGCCGCCGCGCATCGGCCTGCGCTCACCGGGGCGCTCCTCGGGGGGGATGAGGTTGACGGGGCGCATCGCTAGCGGTCCAGTGCGAGTCCGAAGGGCAGGGTGAGGCGGGCCGATGTGGCGGCGTCGAGGCCGCCGAGCGCTTCGGGGCGGCCGACCGAGATCGGCAGGCCGAGGACGGGCTCCATCTGCGCGGCGAGGCCGGGGATCGCACTGCCGCGGCCGCAGATGACGATGCGGTCGACCGGGACGGCCGCCTCCTGGGCGCCGTAGAAGTCGAGCGAGAGGCGCAGCTCGTCGATCAGCGCCGTGGCGCCGTTCTCCAGCGCCGCGCGCGTCTTGCCGACCGTGTCCGGATCGCCCTCGATCGACTCGAGCGGCTGTTCGAGGCCGACGTGGTCGAGCCACATCTGGGCGTGTTCGGGGGGCAGGCCGGTGACCGAGGCGAGGCCACCGGCTATGTCCTCGAGGCCGACCGGGGAGACGCGGGTGAAGAGGCAGGAGCGGCCCTTGGCGACGGCGAGGTTGGTGACGTCGCCGATGTTGCAGTAGAGGACGGCGCTCGGCGCAGGCTGAGCTTCGTCGCCGGCGACAGCCGGCGCGGCGGCGTCGCCCAGGGCGCGGATCATGCCGAAGGCCGAGAGATCGACCCCGACCGGCTCCAGGCCGGCGTCCTTGAGCGGTCGCAGAGAGGCGGCGATCATGTCGCGGCGGGCGGCGACGACGATCACGTCGACCTGGGGCGGCGCGTCCTCGACCGCGGCGACCCCGCCGACGACCCGGTGGTCGATCACGGCCTGGTCGAGCGGCATCGCGATCTGCTCCTGGGCCGAGAAGCGGACAGCGGCGGCGAGCTCACCGGGGTCTTCGATTGCGGGCAGGCGCAGGGTGCGGACGACTACGCGCTGGTTGGCGATGCCGAGCCGCACCCGCTTGCCCAGCTTGTGCTCGGCGAAGAGCTCGCGGAGCGCCTCGGCGACGCTGCCCGGGTCGGCGACCTCGCCGTCGTGGAAGGCCTCGGGGGCGAGTGGGGCGGTAGCGGCCGCGCTGAGTTGGACCGCGCCGTTGCTGCGCACCTCGGCGACGCCGATGCTGCCGGCCTCGATCTCGAGGCCGACCAGGGTCGACTCCTTGCCGCCGCCCCTCGTCAGGGATGGGAGCTTGAGCGACGGCATCTTCAGCGTGGGCAGTGGGCGGCGCAGCGCGTCCATTGCATCCTGCATCGGCCAAACGGCCACAGAACCTTTGCCCCCGCCTACCAAGAATTCGAACTTGCAGGCGTCATTCGAGCGTCTCGCGCCCGATGACCCAGGCGGTTTTTTCAGGCGCGATGAAGCTCGGCGGCTCGATGTACTTGAGCCGGCTGTCGTAGTTGTAGCTCTTCAGGTAGCCGCTGCCGCCGCTGCCGGTCGTGCCGACCGCGCCGCGGTACTTCTGCGCGATCGCGCCGTTGACCTTGAGCGTGCCGAGCTTGGCGCCGCAGTTGTAGTCGTCGACGATGAAGGAGTGGGCGATGGCGAGGATCGCCGCGTCGATCGTCACGTTCTGCATCGTGCCTTCGGCGTTTGCGCTGCATTCGTATTTCTGCGTGTTCGAGTTGTAGACCTGGGTGTGCGGGTGGTAGATCCGCACGAAGTTGTTGGCGACCAGGCCGAGCACGCCTTCGCCTTTCATCGGCGGTTCGTTCGAGCAGGTTTCGAGGCAGACGTCGCCCGTGATCACGATGTCGTTCGCGGCCGCGATCGTCAGCTGCCCGGTGTAGTTGCCCTGCAGGTAGACGTTGCCGCATTCCGAGGGTGGTTCGGTGATCGCGTAGGAGACGTTGTAGGGGGTGTAGGCGCCGGAGCAGGTGCCGTTTTCGTCGTAGACGACGCCGTTGGCCGGGATCGCGCCGGTGTAGAGGACGCTTTTCGGCGAGGCGCAGGTGCCGGTGCTGGTCAGCGTCATCACCGTCATCGACGCGGCGCTGAGGCAGATCCGGATCTGGCCTTTGAACCTGAATTTTTCTTCGGCGATCGCCTGCAGTTCGCTGTTTGTCGCCGGGGGAGTGAGGATCGCCGAGTTCGCGGTCAGCGTGCCTTTGAAGTTTTTGTCAGAGCCGGTGCAGCTCGACCCGGAATGGGGGATGTCGGTGGTCGAGAACCAGCCGACCGGGGGGCCGCTGACCTCGACTGGGTCGGCCGCCGAGCCGCCCAGGGTCGGGCTGCCGCAGATCACGAAGGCGTCGTTGGTGTGCATCGGCCCGTTGATGAAGTCGCCGCTGACGAAGGAGATCGTGTTGCAGTAGCCCTTGTTGGTGAGGATTTCGTTTTCGTAGCGTTTTTCGGCGATCGTCTTGAAGCACTGGGTTTCCGCCGCTTTGATCACCGCTTCTTCGCCGTAGGTGCGCGGGTCCGAGGTCTCGCGCTGGGTGAAGTAGACGTAGTCGAGGAAGCTCGCCGGCTTGAAGGTGGCGACGATCTTTCGTTCGACGCCGTTGGCGAACCCGGTGGAGCGGATGCGGAAGGTTCCCTTCAGCGGGTCCAGCGACTGCAGCATGCTTTCGGTCGCGTGTTCCGTATCGCACTGGCTGTATTTGGTCTGCGTGGTGGAGGGCAGCAGTTCGATCGCGTATTCGGCGCCGGTCCCGCCCGGCACTGGGCGTTTCTTGAGTTTCGCCGGTTTCTGCAGGTTGACGGCGCTCGGTTCGGCGACGTTGGCGCACGATGTCCAGTAGCTGTTGTTGGCATGCAGGTGGTAGGCGTAGTCGTCGATCCCCGACTTGGCAGCCTCGTAGGCGCGCTTCTGCTGGAGGTCGTGCGCGGTCAGGTGCTGGTCGCCGTTGACCGCGGTGACCGCGACCAGGACCAGCGCGGACATCAGCGAGAGGCCGATCACGGTCATGATCATCGTGAAGCCCGCCTCGTTGTCGTTGCGCCTCACTGGCATGGCCGGGCCGGCGATCCTTCGTTGTAGGAGGGCGGGGTGAGCCGCAGGGTGGCGGTGTTCTGGATGCTCGCCTCGGCGCCGGCGTCCGCCACCGGCGTGTGTTCCGGCGCCGCGCTGATGGCCGCGCGGACCTCGACCGTGAGCAGCGCGTCCAGTTCGCTGAGCGGCGTTGTCTGCGGCGTTTCGGAGATCGTCCCGCCGGAATACGCGTAGTAGCTGAAGACCGAGGTGCTCGGCGGCATCGGCGCCACTTTGGTGAGCAGGGTCTTGCTCGAGCTTGCAGTTTTCGAGAAGGTCCAGTTGGGCGAGGTGCCGCCGGTCGACGCGAAGTCGAGCTGTTTCAGGGTTCCGGCGCTGTAGACGACTTCGCTGAGGACCGGCGTCGGGGCGACCGCCGACCCGGTCTGGTGGACGAAGAGCAGCTTGTTCCCTTCGCTGCCTTCCTTGACCGGGGCGATTTCCGGCATCACGCAGGCCGAGTGCAGCTCTTCCATCAGCTGGGTCATCGTCAGCCTGGCGCGCTGCGTGGCGTGGACCCGGGCGCTGACCCGGTTGCTGCCGTGCAGGGTGGTGAGGATCACCATGGTCAGCGCCGAGATGATCACCAGCCCGGTCATCAGCGCCACCATCAACTCGACCAGCGTCGTGCCGCTCTCATCCGCGATCTGCTTCGGCATGGTCATGGGCAGGTCTGGTTTTTTTCAGAGCCGCTGCCCGAGATGTCGAGCGTTTCGGCTTTGCTCGACGTGAAGCTCTGAACTTTCAGTTTGGAGACGATCAGGCGCCGGTTCGTCCCGGAGAGGTTCGCCGAGGCGCAGACCGAGTATGTGCCGTAGGGCAACCCGTATTCGGGTTGGCCGTTGGAGGCGGTGCTCTGGTGCCCGCCCGATTCGCTCACGTATTCGCGCTTCAGGTTGCTCGTCCCGATTTTGCAGTTTTCGTCGGTGATCGTGATCCTCGCGCCACTGAGAATCGTGCTCCCGCTCTTCACGGTCAGTTCCAGCGCCGGCACCTGCAGTTCGACCGTCGGCGAGTACGTTTTCCCGGGGCTCAGGGTCACGCTTGCCAGCCCCGCGCCGCTGCCGGGGTTGTTGACTTCGCAGGCGCCGGCGTAGACGCTGTCCGGGCTGGTGAAGGGGAAGATCGGCGTCGCGACGATTTCTTCCTGGCGCGCTTTGGTCGGCGACCAGTACGGTTTCGCCGGGTTCATAAGGACGTTGAAGACGAGCACGGAGTCGACCTTGGCGGCTTTGAATTCGTTGCTGCTGCCGACCCGGTATTTGAATTTGACCGGCAGCGTCGCGCCGTAGTCGAACTGGAGCGGGAAGGTGTTGGTGCCGCCGGCGATGACGCTGGTTTTCTGCGCGGCGGCGGTTTCGCCGTGTATGTCGACCAGGCCGGGCGCGTTGGGCGTGACTTCGTAGTTGCCGGCCGGCAGGTCGGCGAAGTTGGCGCAGCCGGTCGAGTCGGAGGTGCCGCTGAAGCTGCCGGCGCCGGTCCCCGAGAGGCCGACGTTCGCCAGCGCTTCGCCGGCCGAGTTCTTCGTCGTCACGATCAGCGTTCCGTGGTTGGGGTCGAGCGAGCCGTTGGAGGGGGAGACGATGCTCTGGACGACGACCGGCTGGCGGCTGCCGGGCCAGCTCGTGGTCGAGGTGATCCGCACGTAGTCGGCCGCGGTTTCCCCCGAGGTGCAGGAGGAGGGCTGGCCTTTTGTGTTGTTGACGAAGACGCCCTGCGAGACGACGGTGAATTTGCTGCCGTCGAGCGTGACGGTGCGGGTCTGTTCGAGCCGGTTGAGCGCCGAGAGGCGCATCGAGCGCAGGCGGGCCTGGTCTTCCTGGGAGACGGCGTAGGCCTCGGCATGGCGGCGCTCGTCGGCGGCCGATCGGGTCGTCGCCTGCAGCAGGGCCATGACGCCGGCGGCGACGATGGCGAGCACGAGCGCGCTGACCAGAACCTCGATCAGCGCGAATCCATCTTCCCCAGGCGGCGCTATCCGCCCTGTCGGCGTCATGCCTCTCCATCGGACGTCCCGGAGCCGATCTTTAGCCGTCCAGAATGCGGTAGACGCCCATTCCATCCCGGATCGCCCAAAACTTCAGTAAGTGAAGCGATGTCGCTACACTCGCTTGAGCGAGGCAATTGAAGCGACACGCCTCGTTCTGCCTTATGAGCGCCGCCTCCAACTCAAGATGTCCCGTGTGCCGCACGGCCGAAGTGGTCTGCGGCAAGTGGACCCTCCTCGTCATCCGCGACCTGGCCGAGGGGTCCAGCCGCTTCTGCGAGCTCGAGCGCTCGCTCGAGGGGATCAGTCCGCGCACGCTCTCGCTGCGCCTGCGGGCGCTCGAAGAGGAGGGGATCGTCGAGCGTCATACCTTCCCCGAGGTGCCGCCCCGGGTCGAGTACGCGCTGACCGAGAAGGGCGAGGCGCTGGTCCCCCTGGTCGAGGACATGCGTCGCTACGGCACCCGCTGGCTCTTCGAAGACGCTTCGGCCTCCGAGCCGGTCGTCGCCTGAGGCCGCGAGTCTGCATTTAGGCGCGTATAGGGCGTCCAAATGCAGACTCGCGGTGAGTTACGTCTTGCAAGGGAGCATGCACACGCAGGAGGGCTAGGCAGGGGGCGGAAGGCTGGGCCGTGCGTGACCGACTGCTCACCGAATCGCTGACCCGCCTCGCCTCCGAGGCGGCGATCCGCCTCAGCGCCCTGGTCGCCGGCGGGGATCAGATCCCCTTTGACGTCGACGCCGAGAGCGGCGACGACTCGCTCTTCTACAGCTACCGTCCGCTGACCTCGCGCTACGTGCGCGAGCGCGATGGGGAGCTGCGCGGGCTCGAATCCTTCGGTCCGGCGCGCGACGCTGTCGCCGCCGCCGGAATCGCAGCCGCCTATCTGGAAGCCCGCGGCGAGCAGGTGCCGTCCGACCCCGGCGAGCGCGCCGCGCAGATGCTGACCGTCTTCCTCGCCTCCCTCTGGGACGGCTGCACCGAGCTCTCTCTTGACCATGAGCGGCTGCGCGCCGCCCTCGCCGTGCTCGAGGCCGAGACACGTGGGGTGGACGAGGCTGAGGTGCTGATCGCGCCGCTGGTCGGGTTGCGGATGCCGCTGCCCCGGCTGCAGCTGCCGCACGGCGTGCAGGTGATCCGCGCCGACGGGATCGAAGCGCCGATCGAGGCGATGCGCAGCGAGGGCATGGGGCGCGCCGCCTGGGAGCCGCAGTTCCTGGCCCTGGCCGAGCAGGGCGAAGGGCCCGAAAGTGCGGCCGACGCGATGCGCCAGCTGCACGAGCTGATCAGCGTCATGCACCTCTTCAAGCCGGGCAGCGTCGATCTCGGCCCCTACGCCTTCGCCCCGGCCGGCGAGGGGCGCTGGGCGCGGCTCGCGACCGGCGCGCCGTCGACCCGGCCGGGCGGCTACGAGCTGAGCGAGGAGGAGGCGATCGAGCTGGCGGAGTTCGCCGCAGCGCTGGAGGCGCGCCCCGACCCCGACGGCGCCCTGGCCTGGGCTGTCGGCCGCTTCGAGATGGGCTGCGGGCGGGAGTCGGCGCTGGAGGGACTCAGCGACCACCTGTTGGCGCTGCGCGCGGTGCTCGACGGCCACGGGCCGGTCGGCGCCTCGCTGCCGATGCGCGCCGCGGCGCTGATCGCCGATGAGACCTACGACCGGATCGAGGCGCGCGAGCAGATCGAGCACGCGCTGGAGCTGGAGCGGGGCCTGATGAACGGCGCCCCGTCGACGACCGGCCTCGCCCTCGCCAGCTGGATCGAGGGGGGCGTGCGGCGCATCATCCGCGAGGCCGCCCTCGGCGAGCTCGGCACAGACCTCAACACCGCCGCCGACGAGACCCTGATCGCGACCGGCCTCGAAGCCGGCGACGGGGCGATCGTCGGAACAGCTTCAGAGTGGGAGACACCCGAGACCGGAGAGGTGGAGGAGACAGTGAGCGCAGATCGCACCGAGCACCGCGAGCCCACGCATGAGCAGGACGAGGGCGCGACCCGCATCCTCGAGCCGATCCCGGCCGAAGGCGAGATCCGCATCACCGCGACGCCCTGGCTCGACGAGGTCGAGGCGCCGGAGAGCACCCTCGACTTCCCCGCGATCGAGGGCGACATCGGCCACCGCGAGCGGATCGACACCCCCCGCGTGCGCCACCTCTTCCCGGTTCCCGAGGACGCCGAGTGGCAGGTGCGGGAGCTGAAGTACGACCATTACCGGCGCGAAGCCGGCTGACCGCGCAGCGGTTTAGTCGCGCTCCAGCGCATTTGACTAGGGTCCCGGCCCGATGGCAGGGGCTCTCTCCACGCTCATCTGGGTGCGCGTGCCGCTTCTCGCGCTGGCGGCACTGACCCTGGTGCTTCCGGCAGCCGCCGCGGATGCCGCCGCTGGCACGAAGACGGCAAACGCCAAGTACGGGTACCCGTATCCCAACGCTCCGGACTGCAATGAGTTCGGCAGCTCCAACGCCGGCTGCGTGCTGGACCGCTGGCGCTTCTTCCAGGGGCAATGCACGTCCTGGGTCGCATACCGCCTGAATCAGCGAAGCGGCGTTCCCTTCAGCAACGGCTACAGGGGACAGCGCTGGGGCGATGCGCGCGAATGGGGCGCCGCGGCACGGCGCGCCAAAGTCACCGTCAACGGGACCCCGGCGGTCGGCGCGGTCGCCTGGTACTCCTCGGGCCACGTCGCCTACGTCGAGCAGACCTCTCCGAGCGTGGTCATCTCTGAGATGAACGCCGATTTCCACAACAGCTTTCAGCTCATCGGAATCGGCAAAGGCCATCGCTGGCCGACCGGTTTCATCCACTTCAAGGACATCAAGCCCAAGGCAAAGCCCAAACCGAAGCCGAAACCCAAACCCGCCGGGCCGGCGCCCGCCGGGGTCGGCGACTCCACCGGGGCCTACTTCCCCTGGGACCAGAGCTGGCACCTGAGCAACGCGCTCGCCCCCGGCGCCTCCAACTACATCTTCGTCCGCGCCCAGCCCAACTCGGTCCCGGTCACCGGCGACTGGAACGGCGACGGCAAGGACTCCACGGGGGTCTACTTCCCCTGGGACCAGTCATGGCACCTTCGCGACGAGCTCAGCGACGGGCCGTCCGAGTACGCCTTCGTCCGCGCCCAGCCCGAATCGATCCCCGTCGTCGGCGACTGGAACGGCGACGGCAGGGACACGACGGGCGTCTACTTCCCCTGGGATCAGAGCTGGCACCTGAGCGACTCCCTGGCTCCGGGGCCCTCCAACTACGCCTTCGTCCGCGGCCAGCCCAACTCGATCCCGGTTGTCGGCGACTGGAACGGCGACGGCAAGGACTCCACGGGGGTCTACTTCCCCTGGGACCAGTCATGGCACCTGCGCAACGAGATGAACGACGGCCCTTCGGAGTACATCTTCGTCCGCGGCCAGCCCAACTCGATTCCGGTGGTGGGCGACTGGAACGGCGACGGCAAGGACTCGACCGGGGCTTACTTCCCCTGGGACCACAGCTGGCACCTGCGCAACGAGCTCAATCCCGGCCCCTCGGAGTACGCCTTCGTGCGCGGCGAGCCGAACAGCGTCCCGGTCGTCGGCGACTGGGACGGCAGGTAGGCCGGCGGGCCTACGCCCGGCCCGCGGCGATCGCGTCGCGTTCCTCGCTGCTGGCGAACAGGTAGCGGTTGATCTCGGCCAGCCCGGCGAGGTCGTGGACGTCCTCGTCCAGATAGGGGACTCGGATCACGGCCTTGGTGCGCAGCTCGCCCGCCAGGCGCTCGATGTTGCGGGCGTCGCGCTCGGCCAGTGCCTGGTAGTCGGCGAAGTTCTCGGACACCCTGGCGGCGAGCTCCTCGTCGCCCAGCTTCCCCGCCAGGGCCGCGGGCAGGTCGGCGGCCTCGCCCCGCAGGCGCTCCGCCGGGTAATGGACCTTGTTGACGATCACGCCGCCGAAGGGCAGCTTCGCCTCGACCAGCTTGCGGTGGAAGTAGACGGCCTCGTCGACCGGCTCGCCCTGCGGTCCGCAGACGACCAGGAAGCAGGTGCGCCGGTCGGCGAGCAGGCTGTTGACCCGTTTCGCCCGGGCCTGGAAGCCGTCGATCATGCCGCTGAAGGCATTGAAGAACTCGGCCAGGTCGGCGAGCAGGTCGAAGCCGACGATCCGCTTGAAGACCGAGAGCGCAACCGAGGCCCCGCGCCCGGCGACCTTGGCGGCGAACCCGGTCGGCTTCATGAAGACGCGCAGCGAGCGCCCTTCGATGAACTGCATCAGCCGCTTGGGGGCGTCGAGGAAGTCGAGCGCGTTGCGGGTCGGGGGGGTGTCGAGGACGAGCAGGTCGAAGCGCCCCTCGGTGTGCAGCTCGAAGAGCTTCTCCATCGCCATGTACTCCTGCGAGCCGGCGAGCGCGTTGGAGATCTGCTGGTAGATGCGGTTGCCGAGCACGCGGTCGCGCGACTCCTCGTCGGGCGCCTGGCGGGCGACCAGCTCGTCGAAGGTCGCCTTCGCGTCGAGCATCATCGCCCACAGCTCGCCCTTGATCTCGACCCCCTGGGCGGCGAACAGGGCGGGGTCGACCCGGCGCGCCTCGTTGCCCAGCTCCTTCAGCCCGAGCGAGTCTGCGAGGCGCTTGGCGGGGTCGATCGTCAGCACGCAGACCCTGAGGCCGCGCGCCGCCATGCCGGTCGCGATCGCCGCCGAGGTCGTCGTCTTGCCGACGCCGCCGGAGCCGGCGCAGATGCAGATGTCCTTGCCGTCGAGGATCTCGCCGACCGCCGCCATCAGCCCAGCCTCCTCGCCAGCCGCTCGGCCGCCTCGACCCCGAGCTCCGGCTCGAAGAGGAAGGGCAGCGTCTTCACCGGCGCCTGCACGCGGCGCCGCAGGCGGGCCAGCTGGGCGCGCTGGGAGCGGGCCCGGTTGTGCTCGGAGACGGCGGCGCGGGCGGCGGCGCGGGTCGCCCCGTCCTCGCCGCCGGCGAGCTTCGCCAGCCGCTCGGCCTCCTCGCTGGAGAAGCGCTCCGGGTAGAGGGCGTTCATGTAGACGCGGTCGACGGCGACGCCGACCTCGGTGCGCAGGTCGTGCTCGAGCGCCGCCGACTCGTTGACCGGCATCTCCTCGGGCAGAGCGACGATCGCCACGCCCGTGTGCTCCTGGTCGGTGATCAGCCGGTCGAGCTCCTGCGCCTGGGAGTGGATCGGGCCGACGCGGGCGATCGCGGCGAAGGTGCGCGGCGTCTGCAGGAACCCGACCCCGTGCCCCGTGGCGGGCGCGTCGACGATCACGAGGTCGTACTTGCGGCCGCTCTTCACCTTGCGGTCGAGTTGGGCCAGCTCCCAGATCTTGCCGATCGTGACCAGCTCCTTCAGTCCCGGCGTGGCGGCGGCGAGGTAGTTGAAGATGCGACTGCGGAAGAGCATGTCCCGCATCGCCCGCACCTTGAGCTGGAGCAGCACGTACTCGCGCATCGACTCGTCGGGGTCGATCGAGATCGACCAGAGGTTCTCCGACATCTCGACCTCGTGGAAGCCGACCTCGGCGTGACTGAAGAAGCGCGAGGCGTTCTCCTGGGAGGCGACCTCGCAGACGATCGTCCGCTTGCCTTCCGAGGCGGCGCGCAGGCCGAGGGCCACGGCGACCGTGGTCTTGCCGACGCCGCCCTTGCCGGTGACGAAGACCACTCGCTTGTCGAGAAGCTCGGTTACCGGGTGATTCCTAGCAATTTCTGGCGGCGGCAGGAAAAGCGGATGACCATGCGAATACCCGCGCAATGGGATTCCTCAGCCGTAAGAACAAGTTCGCGCCCGCCCCGGTCGTCGAGGAGACGCACCCGATCGTCGAGGAGCTGGCGGAGATGGAAGAGGCTGTGCCCGAGCGCGGACGGCAGGACGGTCAGGGACCGGCCGAGTCAGCCGCGGGTCCTGTCGCTGCAGGGGACCCACCTCCCCCTCCGGTAGCTGAAGCTTCCTCGGGGGTGGTTCCCCCTACAGCGCCACCCGCGGGTGAGGCGGAGGTCGTTGACGCTCCGGTGCGGGCGGAGACGGCCTCTCCCGGAGTGGAGAAAGCTTCAGTGGCCGAGCGCGAGCCCGAGCGGTTCATGCCTCGGGACCTGCTTGCGCCTTCGCGCCATGAGGTCGTGGTCGAGGAGGCCGAGCCGGAGGTGCCCGTCAAGCACGCCGACGTGATCGCCTTCGCCAACCAGAAGGGCGGCGTCGCCAAGACCACCACCACGCTGAACCTCGCCGTCGCCTTCGCCGAGTCCGGGCACCGCGTGCTCTGCATCGACCTCGACCCGCAGGGGAACCTGACGATGAGCCAGGGGATCGACCCGGACAAGGTCGAGAAGAGCCTCTACGACGTCCTCGTCCACGACATGCCGATCTCGGAGATCATCCAGCACCGCGAGATCGACATCGCCGTCGCCTCGATCGACCTGGCCGGCGCCGAGATCGCGATGAGCACCAAGATCGGCCGCGAGCGCTCGCTGGAGAAGGCGCTCAAAGAGGTCTCCGGCGACTACGACTTCGTCTGCATCGACACGCCGCCCAGCCTCGGCCTGCTGACCATCAACGCGCTGACCGCCGCCAACAAGGTGATCGTCCCGGTGCAGTGCGAGTATCTCTCGATGCGCGGGCTGGTCCAGCTGCAGAACACGCTGAAGATGATCCAGGAGAACCTCAACCCCGACGTGAAGATCGAGGGCATCCTGCCGACCATGCTCGACACGCGCACGGTGCACGCCAAGGAGGCGGTCGAGATCCTCGAGGAGAACTTCGGCGACCTCGTCTTCAAGTCCCGCATTCGCAAGGCGATCAAGTTCGCCGAGGCGCCGGTCAAAGGCTCCAGCGTGCTCAAGTACGATCCACAGGGCAACGCCGCTGGCTACTACCGGGACCTGGCGAAGGAGGTACTTGCACATGAGTCGGCGTGACAAGCGGGCCAGCATGCGCGAGGGACCCCTGTCCGACCTCTTCAAGTCGACGGCCGACGAGTCGCCCGAGCAGCCGCCCGCCGAGCCTGAGGCGCCCGCGACCCCCGAGGCGGAGACCCCGCCCGAGCGCCTGAAGCGGGTCTTCTCGGAGGAGCCCAAGACCCAGCGCCGCGAGATCGAGCCGGTGGTCGAGGCTCCGCGCTACGGGCGTGAGGAGCCCGCCTACGAGCCGCCGGGAAGCGGCGAGCCCCACCAGCCGGTGATCCGGGTCGTCGGCGTCGGCGGAGGTGGCGTCAACGCCGTCAACCGCATGGTCGAGGCGCGGATTCCAGGGGTCGAGTTCATGGCCGTCAACACCGACCTTCAGTCCCTGCAGCTCTGCATGGCCGACGTCACCGTTCACATCGGCGAGGAGGCGACGCGCGGCCTCGGCGCCGGCGCCGACCCCGAGCTCGGCCACCGCTCCGCCTTCGAGGAACAGGACAAGATCAAGCGCCTGCTGAAGGGCTCCGACATGGTCTTCGTCGCCGCCGGAGCCGGCGGCGGCACGGGGACCGGCGCCGCACCGGTGATCGCCCGCCTCGCCCGCGAGGTCGGCGCGCTGACCGTCGGCATCGTCACCAAGCCGTTCAGCTTCGAGGGCAGCCGCCGCGGCAACCAGGCCGGCAAGGGCATCGAGGAACTGGCAGCCGAGGTCGACACCCTTATCGTCGTCCCCAACGATCGCCTGCTCGAGGTGCTCGACCAGCAGACCTCGATGGTCGAGGCCTTCCAGGTCGCCGACGACGTGCTGCGCCAGGGCGTCCAGGGCATCTCCGATCTCGTCACGCTGCCCGCCGTGATCAACCTCGACTTCGCCGACGTGCGCACGATCATGTCGGAAGCCGGCCGGGCGCTGCTCGGCATCGGCATGGGCCACGGCAACGAGCGGGCCGTGCTCGCCGCCGAAAAAGCGATCTCCTCGCCGCTGCTCGAGACCTCGATGGAGGGCGCGCGCGCGATCCTGCTCTCGATCACCGGCGGCGCCGACCTCTCGCTGGTCGAGGTCAGCGAGGCAGCCAAATTGGTTGGAGAAGCCGCTCACCCCGATGCCAACATCATCTTCGGCGCCAACGTCGACGAGGAGCTTGGCGATCAGGTCTGGGTGACCGTCGTCGCCACCCGCTTCGACGGTCGCGCCGCGTCGCCTCGCCGCGTCGCCGAGCCGACCATCCGGCGCACCAAAGAGGGGCCTCGCACGCGCCGCTCAGAACGCCCCGGCGACCTCGGCGCCCTCGACGTCCCTGAGTTCCTGCCCGGGTAGCCGGCTTCCGCGATGAGCGGGGTCGTCGCCGCGGGCCACCCGCTCACCGCCGAGGCGGGGGCGGAGGTGCTGCGCAGGGGCGGCAACGCTGTCGACGCCGCCGTCGCCGCGGTGCTCGCCTCCTTCGCGGTCGAGAGCCCGCTGACCGGGTTCGGGGCCGGCGGCTTCATGATGGTCCACCGCGGCGGGGAGACCGTGCTGCTCGACTTCTTCGTCGCCGCCCCGGGGCGGGACGGGATCGAGAGGGGCGCCGAGCTGGCCCCCGTGCCGGTCCACTTCGACGCCGAGACCGTGCAGACGTTCTACGTCGGGCCGGCCTCCTGCGGGGTGCCCGGCACCGCCGCCGGGTTGGAGGAGGCGCTGCGCCGCTTTGGCTCGGTGCCGCTGTCGGAGCTGGTCGGCGCCGGGGTGCGGCTCGCCCGCGAGGGCGCGCCCGTCAACGCCGAGCAGGCCTACATCCTCGACATCCTCGAGCCGATCCACTCGCGCCTCGAGGGCACGCGCGAGCTCTACGCGCCGGCCGGCCGCACCCTGCGCGAGGGCGAGACCTTCCGCTTTGCCGAGCTCGCCGAGGCGCTCGAACGCTTCGGCGCCGAAGGGGCGGAGCCGTTTCGCCGGGGGGAGGTCGCGGCCGCCCTCAGCGATCACGTCGTCGCCCACGGCGGCACGCTCGGGCCGGGCGACCTCGCCGCGTACGAGCCGAAGGAGCGGCGGCCGATACGCGCCCGGTTCCGCGGCACCGAGGTCCTCACCAACCCGCCGCCCTCCTCGGGTGGGATCCTGATCGCCTACTGCCTCGGCCTGCTCGAGCGGCTCGGCGAGAGCAGCGGGCCGGAGCAGCTGGTCGCCGCGATGGGCGCCGCCAACGACGCCCGCGGCGAGGCCTTCGCCGAGGCGCTCTACGGCGACGAGCTCGAGGCGAGCCTGCTCGAGCCGGGCGCGCTCGATCGTTCCGCGGGGGACCTGCTCGGCTCTACGACCCATGTCTCGGCGCTCGACGAGGACGGAATGTGCGCCAACGTCACCTGCTCGAACGGCTCGGGCTCGGGCGTGCTCGTGCCCCGCACCGGCGTGATCCTCAACAACATGCTCGGCGAGGAGGACCTCAACCCGCTCGGCTTCCACTCGATCGCCCCGGGGCGGCGAGTGCCCTCGATGATGGCGCCGACGGTCGTCCTGCGCGACGGCGAGATCGAGCTCGGCCTCGGCAGCGCCGGCTCCAACCGGATCCGCTCGGCGATCCTGCAGACGATCGTGCGCGCGGTCGAGCAGGGGATGGCGGCCGAGGAGGCGGTGCGCGCCCCGCGCCTGCACTACGAGGCGGGCATCGTCCAGGCAGAGCCCGGCATCGACGAGGATGCCCTGGCGCGGATCGAGTCCCGCGACATCCCCGTCCTCCGCCGCCCCGCGATCAATCTCTTCTTTGGCGGCACGCAGGCCGTGGCTCGGGAGCGAGGCACGGGAGCGCTGAGCGGCGGCGGCGATCCGCGCCGTGGCGGTAGCGTGGCGCACGCATGACCGACTTCGAGGCAGAGGGGCTGCTGGACGGCGTCGAGGGCGCGGCGCGGGCGGATCGGCTGGCGCTGCTCGAGCAGCTCGATCGCGAAGGGGTGCCGCTGGCGGAGCTGCGCGAAGCGGTCGCCGTTGGGCGCCTGACGCTCCTGCCGGTCGAGCGGGGGCTGGCCGGCGACGGCGCCCGCTACACGCGCGAGGAGATCGCCGAGCTCTCCGGCGCCAACCTCGACCTGTTGCAGCGGGCGAGCGCCGCGCTCGGCCTGCCCTACCCGGAGGCCGGCGAGCGCACCCTCAACGAGTCCGACCTGGAAGCGGCGCGGCGGGTCAAGGCCTTCCTCGACGCGGGCCTGCCCGAGGACGGGATCCTGCAGGTGGCGCGCACGATCGGGATCGGCACGGCCCGGATCGCCGACGCCAACCGCGAGCTGATCCGGCGCACGCTGATGCAGCCGGGCGACAGCGAGCGCGACCTGGCACTGCGCTTCGCCGCCGCCGCCGAGCACATGCTGCCGATCTTCGAGCCGACCCTGCTCTACGCGGCGCGCTCCCACCTGCTCGAGCAGGTGCGCCGCGACGTGATCGGCGCCGCCGACCTCGCCTCGGGTGAGATGGGGGCGACGACCGAGGTCTCGGTCTGCTTCGCCGACCTGGTCGGCTTCACCAAGCTCGGCGAGGAGATCGCCCCCGAAGAGCTCGGCCTGGTCGCCGGCCGGCTGGAGGAGATGGCGACGGCGGTCGCCGAACCGCCCGTGCGCCTGGTCAAGACGATCGGCGACGCGGCGATGCTGGTCTCACCCGAGGCCGAGCCGATGACCGACGCCGCGCTGCGCCTGGTCGAGGCTTCCGAGGAGGAGGGCGAGGAGTTCCCGCGCCTGCGCGCCGGGATAGCCCGCGGCCTCGCCGTCGCCCAGACCGGCGACTACTACGGTCGCCCGGTCAACCTCGCCAGCCGCATCACCGGAATCGCCAAGCCTGGCAGCGTGCTCGCCGACGGCGCTGCCCGGAAGGCGGCAGCCGATGCCTTCGAGTACTCCTTCGCCGGCGAGCGCCGCCTCAAGGGCTTCGACGCGCGGGTCAAGGTCTACCGCGTGCGCCGCGGCGAGGGCGGCGCCTAGGCCGGCTTGCGGGCGGAGACGAGCAGGTTGTAGAAGAGCTCGGCCGGCAGGTGGGGCTCGAGCAGGCGGCTGTCGACCTTCTGCAGGGCGAGGTAGCTGCGGAAGGCGAAGCGGCGCCAGCCCCAGGAGATCGATTCCGGCTCGGCGCTCGACTCGACCGTGCGCAGGCCCCAGCCCCAGGCGTTGGCGAGCAGCTCCTCGCCGCCGACGCGGCGGTCGTCGAAGCCGGCCTCGCGCAGCAGCCGGCGCAGGTCGGCGGGGGCGAAGGCGTGCACGTCGACCTCGCCCTCGAGGCTGTGGCCCTCGGACTGCTCGGCCTCCGCCACCGCGCGCGGGCTGGCGCCGACCGCGCGGCGCCAGAGCGGGGCGGCGAGCAAGCCGGTCTGCTTCGGCAGCGCCGCTAGCCGGTCGCCGTAGCGGGACGGCTCGCCGCAGAAGACGATCGCGCCGCCGGGTCGCAGCACGCGGAGGAATTCGGCGAAGGCGCGGTCGAGGTCGGGGATGTGGTGCAGGACCGCGTGGCCGAAGACCAGGTCGAAGCTCTCCTCGGCGAAGGGCAGGACCTCGGCCTCGGTCCGCACCGTCTTCACCTCCAGGCCGAGCGAGGAGGCGGTGCTGGAGAGGCGGCTCAGCATCCCGGGCGAGATGTCGGTCGCGGTCAGCCGCTCGATCGCGCCCAGCTGCATCAGGTTGAGCGAGAAGTAGCCGGTGCCGGAGCCGATCTCGAGCGCGTCGCCGAAGCGCTCACGGCCGTCGCTGCCGAGCGCCTTGGCCAGCTTCTGGCGCACCTGCTCCTGCCCGGTCGCGCCGAAGTCGATCCCCCACTTGGCGTCGTATTCGTGTGCCGCCGCGTCGTGGTAGCGGGTGTTGACGTCCTTGATGTGCTCCGGCGTCGCGGTCGGGGAGGCGGGCATCGGCCCGGGAACAATACGGTCCCGGGGTCGTGACGCGCGAGTACGTTCAGGAAAACCAGCCTCCCGGGGTGCCGCCGCTGCCGCTAACCGGCGAGCGGACGCTGCCCGACGTGCCCGAGGAGAACTACTGGTACCGGCGCCACCTCGTCGTCTACGAGTGGATCGCAGAGCGCGTCGGCGGCAGACGGGTCGTCGACATGGCCTGCGGCGAGGGCTATGGCTCCAGCGTGCTCGCCGGCGCCGCCGCCGACGTGGTCGGGGTCGACGCCAACCCCGAGGCCCACGAGCACGCCCGCCTGCGCTACGTCGCGCCCAACCTGCGCTTCGCCCGGGACCTGGTCGAGAGCTTCAGCCAGCCCTGCGACGCGGTCGTCTTCCTGCAGACGATCGAGCACGTGCAGGACCCCGGCGCGATCCTCGAGCACTTCAAGGCGATGCTGGCGCCGGGCGGCGTCGCCTTCGTCTCCACGCCCAACCTGCTGACGCTGGCGCCGCCCGGAGCGGAGAAGTCCGACAACCCCTGGCACGTGCACGAGTACCGCGCGGCCGAGTTCCGCCGGCTCTGCGAGGACCACTTCCCCCGGGTCGAGCTGCTCGGCCTCTTCCACGCCCGCAAGCTGCGCGCCCACGAGATCGCGATCAAGCTGGGCTGGGACAGGGTGCACAAGGGCCTGCGCCTGAGCAAGCCGTTCTACGACCGGTTCACGCCGGCTATCGCTGCGTCGGACTTCGCGCTGAGGGACGGGGACCTGGACCGGGCCCTCGACTTCCTCGCCGTCTGCCATGCCCCCTGAGGGCAGCGCCGGCGATCTGGCGATCGTCCTCCACTCCCACATGCCCTACGTCGAGGGGTTCGGGACGTACCCGTTCGGCGAGGAGTGGCTGTTCGACGCGGCGATCCGCTCCTACCTGCCGGTGCTCGAGGTTGCCGAGAGGCTGACGATGACGGTCACGCCCGTCCTCGCCGACCAGCTCGAGGACCCCGGGGTCGCCGAACGGCTGCGCCGCTTCCTGACCGACTGGCGGATCGCCGCCGCCGTCGCCGACCGGGACGAGGTGGATGCCGAATGCCGCGAGGCGTGCCTGGCCGAGGAGGCGCGCTACCGGCGGGCGCTGGAGCTGCTCGACAGCCACGGCGGAAATCCGCTGCGGCCGTTTCAGGCCGCGGCCGAGGAGGGCCGGATCGCGCTTGCCGCCTCGGCGGCCACGCACGCGGTGCTGCCGATGCTGGCGACGCGAGAGGGCATGCGGCTGCAGCTGGAGACCGGCATCCGCTCGCACCGGCGGCGCTTCGGCTGGGACGGGGGGTTCTGGCTGCCCGAGTGCGCCTACGCGCCGGGCCTGGAGTGGCGGCTGGCGGAAGAGGGGGTGGGCTGGTTCTGCGTCGACCAGAGCGCGCACGAGGAGCCGATGCAGGCCCTGGCGCCGGTGGCGACCGAGGCGGGGCCGGTCGCCCTGCCGATAGATTGGGACGCGATCCGCTGGCTCTGGTCGCTCGACGGATACCCCTCCGACCCGGCGCACGCCCAGTTCGCCGGCGAGTCGCTGCGCGGGGTGCGGATCTGGAAGGTGGGAGGCGGCGGCTACGACCCGGCGGCCGCGGCCGCGGCGGCCCGCCGCCAGGCGGGAGAGTTTCTCGACGCAGTCGCGCGGCGGCTGCGCGACTACGGCGCCGCGCAGGGCCGGCGCGGCCTGCTCGTCTTCGCGATCGACACCGAGCTGCTCGGCCACTGGTGGTCTGAGGGCGCCGTCTGGCTGGGCGAGGTGATCGCGCGCGCGGCCGGGGCCGGCGTGCGACTGCTCACCGTGCCCGAGGCGCTGGCCGAGCACGAGCTGGTGCGGCGGCCGCTGCGCGCCTCGACCTGGGGCGAGGAGAAGGACCTGCGCACCTGGGACTCGCCGCCGGTCGCCGACCTCGCCTGGGGCGCCCGCCGGCTGGAGCTGCGCCTGCTGCGGGCGCTCGCCGGCGGCCTGCGCGGCGACGCCGCGATGCGGGCCGCCCGCGAGCTGCTCGCCGTGCAGTCGAGCGACTGGGCGTTCATCGACAAACGCGGCCAGGCGGGCGACTACGCCTTCCAGCGGTCCATTTCCCATTCACGTGCGGCCCTGGAGGCCATAGACTCCCCGACCATCGCCGATCCGCGCATGCGCGCACTCGCCCCTGACCTGAGCCTTTCGTCGCTGCTACAGCCGTGACACGCGTCCTCATCCTCTCCTGGGAGTACCCGCCGCTGATCGAGGGGGGGCTGGCTCGGCACGTGCGCAAGCTCTCCGAGGCGCTGGTCGAGCGCGGGGTGGAGGTCCACGTCCTCACCCGCGGCGGCGAGGAGTCGCCGGCAGAGGAGAGGCGCGGCGGGGTCCTCATCCACCGCATCCGCGAGCCCAAGCGGCCAACCGACCTGGGCGAGTTCGTCGCCTGGGTCGAGCGGATGAACTCGGACATGCTCGCCGCCGGGGTCGAGCTCGGCGACCGCTACAGCTTCGACCTCGTCCACGGCCACGACTGGCTCGTCGCCAACGCCTGCGACCACCTCGCCAAGCGCTTCGACGCGCCGCTGGTGACGACCATCCACGCGACCGAGCACGGCCGCCATCAGGGCTGGGTCGACAAGCACCCGCAGACCTACATCCACGGCGTCGAGCGCTGGATCACCAACCGCTCCGACCGGGTGATCGCCTGCTCCCACTACATGCGCGAGCAGATCGCCGACATCTTCGGCGTCGAGGAGGGGCGGGTCTCGGTGATCCCCAACGGGATCGACCCCGACGACCTGCAGCCGCAGGATCCCGAGGAGCTGACCCGGCTGCGCTCGGAGTTCGCCGCTCCGCGGGAGAAGCTGGTGCTGCTGATCGGCCGCCTCGTCTACGAGAAGGGCTTCCAGCTGGCGCTGGAGGCGATGCCGAGGCTGATCGAGGAGGTGCCGGGCACCCGCTTCCTGATCGCCGGCTCCGGCACCCACGAGGCCGAGCTGCACAAGCAGGCCGAGGACCTGGGCCTGATGGAGCACGGCACCTTTCTCGGCTGGATCGGCGACGACGTGCTGCACTCGCTCTACCGGATCGCCGACCTGACCGTGGTCCCCTCGATCTATGAGCCCTTCGGCCTCGTCGCCCTCGAGGCGATGGCTTCGGGATGCCCCTGCATCGTCGCCGACACCGGTGGCCTGCGCGAGGTCGTCCCGCACGAGGAGGCGGGGCTGCGCTTCCGCGCCCACGACCCCGAAGCGCTGGCCGAGGTCGCGATCCGCGTCCTTTCCGACGACCAGCTCGGCCGCAGCCTCGTGGCCGAAGCCTACGAGCACCTGCGCCGCTTCGACTGGGGCGACGTCGCCGAGCGGACGGCGGGCGTCTACGCCGACCTGGTCGGCGAGACCAGTCGCGCCTAAGCGACCGCCTCGGCTTCGCCGCTGCCAGCGGCTGCCTTCCGCGAGCGGAACCGACCGAGCTGCGTTCCCCCGGGCTGCCAGCTGAGGCCGACGAGCAGATCGCCCGGGGGCAGCCCCAGACCGCCGGCGAGCTTGACCAGAGTGTCGACTCGGGCCACGCGTTCCCCGCGCTCTATCTGGCCGACCGCGGTTCGGTGCAGCGAGGCGCGCACGGCCAGCTCTTCCTGGGAGAGCCCGACCTGCTTGCGGCAGCGGGCCAGGTTGCGGCCGAAGTCCGAGGCGAAGTCCACCGGCGCATTCTTTTTCCTGACGCGCAGGAAGGCCACAGGGGCGATATGCGAGCGATGGCGCTCCGCGTGTCTATGTGAGAGTTGTTTTGTCATACAGACAAGACACTTCATTCATGTTACCGTGAGGTGGAGCCGAGATGCCCACGATCACCGCCAACATAGGCCCCATCACCACAGCGCTCGAGGCCGTCGCGACGGCGATCGGCGCGGGAATGCTCGTCTCGGGGTTCGTCATGGCGGCGGTTGGCTTCGCGCGGAGCAGGACGCGCGGCGAAGTCGAGAAGAGCTCGCTTAGGGATGCTTGCCTTGGGGGCATGGTCGCAACCTGCTTGATCGTCCTCGACCTGGTGATGAGGTATTTTGTCTGAGTCGTGTACTCGAAGAGCGAAATACGCAACTCGGGCATCGGGCTTGCCGCGAGCATCGTCATCCTCGCCCTGACGGTGGTCTTCCTCCACGATGCCGGGGAGGGGGTCGTGACCGCGGTCGCCCTCTTTGGCTACGCCTTCGCTTTCGTGGTCTCCCACTCGCTCGACGCGCTGGGCGCCAGGCGCACCCGCGCGGCGGAGCAGGCTACTCGCGCGGCGGCTGCAGGGTCGTCTGGGCCCCGGGGTCCGGCTCGACCGGATCGGGCCAGCTCAGCTCCCGCGGCGCCTCGCGCATCCTGATCACGCGGGCGGGGATGCCTGCGACCACGGCGTTGGCGGGGACGTCCTTGGTGACGACGGAGTTGGTGCCGACGATCGCGTTGTCGCCGACGCTGACGCCGCGCAGGACGCAGGCGCCATAGCCGATCCAGACGTTGGAGCCGACGACGACGTCGCGCTTGTAGATGCCCTGCACGCGAATCGGGCGCTCGACTTCGACCACGCCGTGGTCGAAGTCGATGAACATTGCCCGGTCGGCGATCACGCACTGCTCGCCGATCCGCACCCGCTGGTAGGCGGAGATCGTGCACTCCTGCCCCATCACGGTCTTCGAGCCGATCTCGACCTGCCCCTCGTGGCAGCGGATCTTGGTCCCGTCCCCGATCCAGACGAAGCGGCCGAAGTCGAGCCGGCCGCTGCGGCCGATCTCGAGTTCGAGCCCGCGGCCGAAGAAGACCAGCCCGTCGGTGCGCCAGCGGCGGCCGGCCGCGGTCAAGGCGCGGCGCCAGCCATAGCGCCAGAGCAGCAGCCCGTAGCGGTGGTTGAGCATCCCGTTGCGGGAGATGAAGCGGATCAGGCGGATCACGGCGGCGCGGACTCTAGACTGGCGCAGCAATGACCGACGCCGCGAAGACCGCCACCCTCGCCGAGCGCCTCGTCGCCGGCGAGAAGCGCGCCCTGGCACGGGCGATCACGCTGATCGAGTCCGACGACCCGGCCGGCTGGGAGCTGGTCCGCGAGGTCTACCCGCGCACCGGCAGGGCGCGGATCGTCGGCTTCACCGGGCCGCCCGGGGTCGGCAAGAGCACCCTGATCGGCGCCCTCACGGCGGAGCTGCGCAAGGCCGAGCGCCAGGTGGCGGTTCTCTCGATCGACCCCTCCAGCCCCTTCACGCACGGGGCGCTGCTGGGCGACCGCATCCGGCTCTCCGAGCACTTCCTCGACCCCGGCGTCTTCATCCGCTCGATGGCCTCGCGCGGCGCCCTCGGCGGCCTCTCCGAGGCGGCCCTGCAGGTTGCGCTGGCGATGGACGCGGCCGGCAAGGACGACGTCCTGATCGAGACGGTCGGCGTCGGCCAGGCGGAGATCGACATCGTCGACCACGCCGACACGATCGTCCTGGCGCTGATGCCGGGCTCGGGAGACTCGATCCAGGCGCTGAAGGCCGGCGTGATGGAGATCCCCGACGTGATCGTCGTCAACAAGTCCGACCACCCGATGACCGACACGATGGTGCGCGAGGTGCGCGGCGTCCTGGCCCTCTCCCACGATCCCGAGGGCTGGCGGGTGCCGATCCTGCGCACCGAGGCCGCCCGCGGCGAGGGCGTCGCGGAGCTGGCGGAGGCGATCGACGAGCACCGCGTCCACATCGAGCAGGCGGGCACCCTGAGCGAGCGCCGCGCCCGCAACCTGCGCAGCGAGGTGCTGGGGATCGCGACCTCGCGGATGCGGCGGCGGATGGAGGCGACCGCCGCCAGCGACCCGGAGACGGCGGAGCTGCTGGAGCGTGTCGTGCGGCGCGAGCTCGACCCGGCCAGCGCCGCCTCGGAGCTGCTCGAGAGGCAGGCGGATGAGTGAGGCGCCGGCCGCTGCGCTCCCGGGCCTCGACGAGGTGCGAGGCTGGGCCGGGCACGCGGTCGATGACCTCGGGGGCGCCTCGGTCGGCCAGGTCCACGGCCTCTTCGTCGACGCGGTGGACGGCCAGCCGAGCTGGCTGGTCGTGCGCCAGGGCCGCATGCGCGGCACGCTGGTCGCGGTGCCGCTGCGCGACTGCGCGGCGGGCGCCGGCCGGGTCTGGATCGCCCAGGAGCGCGATGCGATTCGCGGCGCCCCGGTCGTCGACCCGACCCGGCCGCTGCTGCGCGAGCACGAGGTCGCGATCTGCGCCCACTACGGCATCGGCGAGCGGGTCGGCAGGGCCGCCGAGGTGGCCGGCCGCGAGCCGGGCTCGGTCACCTCGCAGCCGGCTGCGTAGCTCGACTGAACCGGTCGCCGGCATCTCCTCGTAGTCCTCGGATGGGAAGGTTCAGTCCATGGTCCTGCTGATGCTGTTCGGCTTCGTCGCGGGCGCGGGGACCGCGCTCTCGCCCTGCGTGCTTCCGGTGCTCCCGATCGCGCTCTCCGCCGGCGCGACCGGCGGTCGGCGGCGGCCGCTCGGCATCGTCATCGGCCTCGCCGTCTCCTTCACCTTCGCCACCGTTGCCCTGGTCTACGCGATCTCGGCCCTGGGGCTGCCGGGAGACCTGCTGCGCAAGCTGGCGATCGCGGTCCTTCTCGGCTTCGGGATCACGCTGATGATCCCGCCGCTGGCCGCCCGGGTGGAGGCGGCGCTGAGCCGCTTCGCCGGCCGCGCCGGCGGCGCCCGGCCGGGAGGCGACGGCTTCTGGTCCGGCGCGGTGGTCGGCGCCAGCCTCGGCCTCGTCTACGCGCCCTGCGCCGGCCCGATCCTCGCCGGCGTGATCACCGCCTCCGCCTCGCAGCCGTTCACCGCCGGGCGACTGGCGGTGGCGCTCAGCTACGGCATCGGCTCGGCAGCCGTCCTTTATGTCCTGATGCTGGGCGGGCGGCGTTTGGTCGCGCCGCTTGCCAGGCGCGGCGCCGGCCTGCAGGTCGCGATGGGCGCGGTGATGGTCGTCGTCGCCCTGGCGATGGCCGCCAACTACGACATCCGCTTCCAGAGCTCGATCGCCAGCTCGCTGCCCAGCTTCCTCGTCAACCCGACCGAAAGCCTCGAGGACACTGCCTCGGCGAGGCGCGCGCTCAGCGACGTGCGCGGCGAATTGGCGCACGGGGTGGGGGCCGACGCGACCAGCGCGAAGGCGGCGCTTACGGAAAGCGGCGGCAGGCCGTCCGGGCTGCCGGTGCTCGGCCCGGCGCCGGAATTCCTCGACAACCAGCGATGGTTCAACACGCCGGGGGGCAGGCCGCTGACGCTGCGCTCCCTGCGCGGCCGCGTCGTCCTGGTCGACTTCTGGACCTACAGCTGCATCAACTGCCTGCGCACGCTGCCCTACCTGACCGCCTGGGACAGGACCTATCGCGGCGACGGCCTGACGATCGTCGGCGTCCACTCCCCGGAGTTCCCCTTCGAGAAGGACGCCGGCAACGTCGAAGAGGCGATTGGGCGCAACGGGATCCACTACCCGGTCGCCCAGGACAACGACCTCGCCACCTGGAGCGCCTACGGCAACCGGTACTGGCCCGCCGAGTACTTCATCGACGCTCGCGGGCGGGTTCGTTTCGCCCATTTCGGCGAGGGCGAATATGCCGAGAAGGAGAAGATCATCCGGGAGCTGCTCGCCGAAGCGGGCCGTCCCGTCGTGCACCGCCATTCCGGCGCGCACGGGATCGAAGCCTCCGCCGGGGTGACGACCCCGGAGACCTATCTGGGCGCGGCGCGTGCCGAACGCTTCACCAACTCGATGCTCTCGCCTGGCAATCGCGGCTTCGGCGAGCTGCGCGAGCCGCCGCTGAACGAATTCGCCTACGGCGGCCGCTGGAAGATCGCGCTCGAGTCGGCGACCGCGGAGAGGGGAGCCTCTCTGGCGCTCCACTTCGGCGCCCGCCGCGTCTACCTGGTGCTCGGCTCGTCGCGGGGCCCGCGGCGCGTCCGGGTCCTGCTCGACGGCGAGCCGATCCGGGCTGAGCTCGCGGGCTCAGACGTGCGCGACGGCAGCCTCGTGGTCGCTTCCCAACGCCTCTACAGCCTCGTCGATCTGCCGCGGGTCGGCCAGCACGTCCTCACCCTGGAGCCGGAAGCAGGAGTGATGGGCTACGCGTTCACCTTCGGCTAGCCCGGCGGGTGGCTAGCAGCCGAGCTGGCGGGCGATGACCATCTGCTGCACCTCGTCGGTGCCCTCGCCGATGGTGAGGATCTTGGCGTCGCGGTAGAAGCGGCAGACCGGGTACTCCTCGATGTAGCCGTAGCCGCCGTGGATCTGCACCGCCTCCTCGGTGGCGCGGACCGCAAGGCGGCCGGTGATCAGCTTCGCCTGGGCGGCGGTGAGGGTGAAGGACATGCCGGCGTCCTTCTCCAGCGCCGCCCGCCAGGTGAGCAGGCGCGCCGCCTCGATCTGCGCCGAGAGGTCGGCGATCTTGGCCTGGATCGACTGGAACTTGGAGATCGCCTTGCCGAAGGCCTGGCGCTCCTTGGCGTAGGCGATCGCCTCGTCGAGGGCGCCCTGGGCGAGACCGACGCCCATCGCGGCAACGCCAATCCGGCCGCCGTCGAGGATGTGGAGGAAGTTCTTGAAGCCGTCGCCGCGGCGGCCGAGCAGGCCGGCCTCGGGGACGCGGCAGTCCTCGAAGGTCAGCGGCCGGGTGTCCGAGGCGTTCCAGCCCATCTTGCGGTAGGGCTCGCCGGCCTCGTACCCGGGCGTCCCGGTCGGAACGATCAGGTTGGAGATCTCCTTGCGCCCGTCCGCCTCGCCGGTGACGGCGGTGATCGAGACGCAGCCCGAGATGTCGGTGCCCGAGTTGGTGATGAACTGCTTGGCGCCGTTGACGACCCACTCCCCGCCGTCGAGCTTCGCCCTCGTCCGCACGTTCCCGGCATCCGAGCCGGCCTCGGGCTCGGTCAGCCCAAAGGAGGCGAGCCGCTCGCCGCTGCAGAGCTGGGGCAGCCATTCGTCCTTCTGCTGGTCGCTTCCCCAGAGATAGATCGGCATCGTCCCGAGCGACGTGTGCGCCGCCATCGTGATGCACACCGAAGAGTCGATCCGGGCCAGCTCTTCGACCGCCAGCACGTAGCTCAGCGTGTCCGCCCCGCCGCCCCCGTACTCCTGCGGGAAGGGGATTCCCATGAGCCCCAGCTTCCCCAGCTTCCCCACGATCTCGTAGGGAAAGCTCTTGGTCCGGTCCAGCTCCTCGGCCACCGGAGCCACCTCCGCAAGCGCGAACTCCCGCACGGTCTCGCGGAGAAGCCGCTGCTCATCTGAAAGCTCGAAATCCAAGGTCGTGCAGCCTATTCACCGACGGGGCCGAGCCGGGTTCACCCTCCCCCGGAAACTCCAGGTTCCCGCCTGGAACCCACGACCACGATCCAGCTGCGCGACGGTTTCCGGGGGAGGGTGAACCCGGCTCTTTCTCCCCCAACCGCCTAGAGCTGCAGCGACTTCACCTGCAGAAGCTCCTCGATCGCATAGCGCCCGTTCTCGCGCCCGTGCCCAGACTGCTTGTAGCCGCCGAACGGCGCCAGCGGGTTGAACGCCCCGCCGTTGATCTCGATCTGCCCCGTCCGGATCCGCTTCGCGACGGAGATGGCGCGGTCCTGGTCGGCCGACCAGACGCCGCCGGCGAGCCCGTAGTCGGTGTCGTTTGCGATCCGCACCGCGTCGTCCTCGCCGTCGTAGGGCTGGATCGCCAGCACCGGGCCGAAGATCTCCTCCTGGGCGATCGTCATCTCCGTCGTCACCTCGGAGAAGACGGTCGGGCGGACGAAGTAGCCCTTCTCGAGGCCCTGCGGCGGCGCGGCGCCACCGGTGATCAGCTTCGCGCCCTCGGCCTCGCCCTTCTCGATGTAGCCGCGCACCCGCTCGCGCTGGACCTCCGAGACGAGCGGCCCGATCCGGGTCGAGTCCTCGAAGGGGTCGCCGGGCGTGAAGCTCTCCGCGGCCTGCTTGGCGATCTCCTCCGCTTCGGCCAGCTTCTCGCGCGGCACCAGCATCCGGGTCAGGGCGCTGCAGGTCTGGCCGGAGTTGAGGTAGCACTTGGCGACGCCGTCGGGGATCGCCTTGGCGAGGTCGGCGTCGTCGAGGATCACGTTCGGGGACTTGCCGCCGAGCTCCATCGCGACCGGCTTCACCGTCGCCGAGGCGAGCTCGGAGACGCGGCGGCCGGCGCGGGTCGAGCCGGTGAAGGAGACCATGTCGACGCCGGGGTGGCCGGCGATCGCCTCGCCGACGACGGGGCCTGTGCCGGTGACGAGGTTGAAGACGCCGGCCGGCAGGCCGGCGGCCTCGATCACCTCGGCGAGGATGAAGGCGTTGAGCGGCACGACCTCGCTCGGCTTGAGCACGACGGTGCAGCCGGCGGCGAGGGCGGGGGCGACCTTGCAGGCGATCTGGTTCAGCGGGTAGTTCCAGGGGGTGATCGCGCCGAGCACGCCGACCGGCTCACGCAGCACGCGCGAGTTGCCGATCTCCTCCTCCCAGCGGACTTCCTCCATCAGGCCTGGCATCGCCGCGAACTGGGCGGTCGGCAGGCCGGCCTGGATCATCTGGCTCAGCTTCAGCGGCATGCCCAGCTCCTGGGCGATCGTCGCGGCGATCTCCTCGGAGCGCTCGCCCAGCCCGGCGGCGATCGCGCTCAGGTAACCGGCGCGCTCCTCGCGCGAGGTCTGCGACCACGACTCGAAGGCCTCGCGCGCCGCGATCACGGCGCGGTCCGCGTCGGCCGCGGTGCAGGCCGGGATCGTGCCCATCGCCTCCTCGGTGGTCGAGTTGATCACCTCGAGCGTGCCGTCCGCCTCCGGCTCGACCCACTCGCCGCCGATGAAGATCCTGTCCTTGCTCTGAACCTCAGCCGCTGTAGCCATCCCGTCCCTCTCCTCCTGGTTCGTCCTAATCGCCTGGCCGCTCAGCCAAAGCTAGCGAACTGCATCGAATTCCCTACCTGGGAGAGAGGAAATTTGATGCAGTTCGGGTCAGGCGGCGTCGATTGAGGCCAGTGCTGTGGCCAGGCCGGGGCCGGGGTGGGCGCGGGCGTCGCGGGCGTGCAGGACCTTGCCGCAGCTTTCGCAGATGCCGCGATCGCTGACCGCGCCCCCGCACTCCTTGTGGACGATCAGCATCGGCGGGCCGTCCGGACTGGGGGAGTGGCGATCGCCCCAGGCGAGCAGGGCGACCAGCGCTGGCCAGAGGTCGAGCCCCTTCTCGGTGAGGAAGTACTCGTAGCGGTCGGGGTTGTGCTGGTAGGCGCGCCGCTCGAGGATGTCCTCCTCGACCAGCCGCAGCAGGCGAGCCGAGAGCACGTTGCGAGCCACGCCGAGCCCCTTCTGCAACTCGTCGAAGCGTCGCCTGCCGTTCATCACGTCGCGGACGATCAGCAGCGACCAGCGCTCGCCGACGACCTCCAGAGACCTGGCGATCGAGCAGATCTGCCCCGGATAGTCGTTGCGCAGCACAGAGTGATCTTGGCACACTGAGTTGCATCAAGCAACTCAGTGAGCTAGGGTCCGACCCATAACGAGTTGCGTGAAGCAACCCATCCGCCGTGAGTTCCCGTTTCTTCGCGCTATGCGCGAAGAAACGGGAACTCACGAGGAGCGAACGGAGGCAAGGCTATGAGGCTGATTCATAGGCAGCGGCGGCGGGTCAAGTCACCCCGGATTTCGATAAGCCAGGCGGAGATCACCGCCGACCTGATCTACCCGGCACAGCCGCGGGCGGCGCGCCAGCGGGTCGCGGCCGGCGGTCGCAGGGTGGGACGTTGAGCGCGGAGGGAGTGGCGGAGCAGGGCGGCAACGCGGTCGACGCCGCGCGCGTTTTCGCCGAGCAGCGGCCGGAGATCACCCGCACCCGCGAGCTGGTCTGGCAGGACCCGGTGCCGACCGCGGCGGCCGGGGCGACGATGACCGGGATGGAGTACATGGAAGCGATCGTCGCCGCGGAGATGCCGCCGCCGCCGATCGCGGTGACGATGCGCCTGCGCCCGATCGAGCTCGGCGACGGCCGCTGCGTCTTCGAGGGCGAACCGGGGGAGGAGCACTACAACCCGATCGGCGTCGTCCACGGAGGCTATGCCGCGACCCTGCTCGACTCGGCCCTCGGCTGCGCCGTCCACACCACGCTGCCGGCCGGGGTCGGCTACACCTCGCTCGGGCTCGAGGCCAAGTACGTGCGGCCGATCACCCGCGACACAGGACGCGTCCTCTGCGAGGCCAACGTCCTCTACCGCGGCCGCCGCCAGGCGACCGCCGAGGCGAACCTCACCGCGGCCGAGAGCGGCAAGCTGCTCGCCCACGGCGTCGCCACCTGCATGATCCTCGGCGGCTGAGCGGTCCGGACGGCGCTCAGCCGGCGAGCGAGCGGGCGACGCCGGTGAGCAGCCGCACGCCGAAGCCGCTGCCGTCGCTGCCGGTGTAGGGGCGGCCGACGTCCCAGGCGGTGCCGGCGATGTCGAGGTGGGCCCAGGGGGTCTCGCCGACGAACTCCTCGAGGAAGGAGGCGGCGGAGATCGTGCCCGCCTTGCGCTTGGACGCGGCGTTGGTGAGATCGGCGACGGTCCCCTTCATCAGGGCCTTGTACTCGGGGTGCAGCGGCAGGCGCCAGACCAGCTCGCCGGTCTCCTCGCCGGCTCCCTCGACCTCAGCGGCGAGATCGTCGTCGTTGGAGATCAGCGCGGCGTAGCTCGAGCCAAGGGCGATCATCACGGCGCCGGTCAGGGTGGCGATGTCGATCACCCGCTCCGCGCCCTGCTCGATCGCGTAGGCGAGCGCGTCGGCGAGGATCAGGCGCCCCTCGGCGTCGGTGTTGTTGACCTCGACCGTGGTGCCGTTGTACTGGGTGATGATGTCGCCGGGCTTGACCGCCGTGCCCGAGGGCATGTTCTCTGTCGAGGGGACGACAGCGATCAGGTTCAGCTCCAGCCCCAGCTCGGCGATCGCGCCGACCGCCTCCAGCACCGCGGCCGCTCCCGACATGTCCATCTTCATCTCGTGCATCCCGCCGGGCGTCTTCAGGGAGATGCCGCCGGTGTCGAAGGTGACCCCCTTGCCGACCAGGCCGAGGGTCTTGCCCGAGCCGCCGCCCGCATAGCGCAGGACGATCAGGCGCGGGTCCTCGGCGCCACCCTGGCTGACGGCGACCAGGCCGCCCATCTTCTTGGCGGCGATCTCCTCGCGGCCGAAGACCTCGACGCTGAGCGAGTCGTGCGCGGCGGCGATCTCCTCGGCGCGGCCGGCCAGGTAGGACGGGGTGGCGACGTTGGAGGGCAGGCTCTGCAGGTCGCGGGCCCGGTTCTGGGCCTCGGCGCAGACGCGGGCGGCCTCGGCGGCCTCGGCGAGAGCTCCGTCCCCGATCAGGGTCAGCGATTCGAGCGACGGCGGCGCCGGGTCATCGGCATCGGCGCTCTTGAAGCGGTCGAAGCGGTAGGCGCCGAGGATCGTGCCGGTGACGAGCCCGTCGGCGAAGGCGTCGCCATCCCCCTCGGGCATGGCCCAGGCGAGCGAGCCAGCCTTCAGCTTGGCTGCCTCTTTGGCGACCAGCGCGGCGGCGATGCGCAGCCGCTCGGCGTCGAGCTCCTCGCGCTTGCCGAGGCCGGCGACGAGGACCCTGGCGGGGCGCTCCGGGTGGAGCGTGGCCAGCTTCCTGAAGCCGCCCCTCGCGTCGGCGGCGCCGCGGGCCGAGGCCAGCTCCGGCGGCAGCTCCTCGCCCTCGCAGAGCCCGACCGCGAGCAGGTCGGCATCGACGTCGGGCAGGGCGATCTGGCTGACGGAGACCTTCATCGAGTGGGCGAGTCTATGACGTTGCGCACAGCGGCTCGGTGTCACTCGGCGCTATCGTCCCAATTGGGCCAGGCGGCCCTCCTCTAATCGAGCCGAGACCCGGCATAACCACTAGAAGAAAGGCAGCCAATGCCCAGCACAGTGATCCTAGGTACCGCACGCACGCCCTTCGGCAAGATGGGCGGCACCCTGTCCTCTCTCGACGCCACCGACCTCGGCGGCGAGGCGATCTCAGCGGCGCTGGAGCGCTCCGGCGTCGACCCCGAGCAGGTCCAGCAGGTCGTCTTCGGTCAGGTCCTGCAGGCCGGCCAGGGGCAGATCCCCTCGCGCCAGGCCCAGATCAAGGGCGGCATCCCCAAGGAGGTCCCCTCGGAGACGATCAACAAGGTCTGCGCCTCCGGCATGCGCTCGGTCGGCATCGCCGACATGGCGATCCGCGCCGGCGACACCGAGGTCGCCGTCACCGGCGGCATGGAGTCGATGAGCCAGGCGCCGCACCTGCTGCCCGGCGCCCGCTTCGGCTACCGGATGGGCCACGTCGAGACGATCGACGCGATGGTCCACGACGGCCTCACCAACCCCTTCACCGAGAAGCAGATGATCAACGAGGCCAGCGAGGTCTCCAACGAGCTGGAGATCACCCGCGTCGACATGGACCGCTTCGCCGAGCGCTCGCACCGGCTCGCCGCCGAGGCGACCGACGCGGGCCGCCTCGCCGATGAGATCGTCGGCGTCACGGTCAAGTCCCGCAAGGGCGAGCACACGATCGAGGCCGACGAGGCGATCCGCCCCGACACGACCGTCGAGACTCTCTCTGGCCTACGGGCGATCGGCGGCGAGGACGCCACGCACACGGCCGGCAACGCCCCGGGCGTGAACGACGGCGCCGGCGCGATCGTCGTCGCCTCCGCCGAGTGGGCGGAGAAGGAAGGCCGCGCGCCGCTCGCCCGCGTCCTCTCCTACGGCACCGTCGCCGACGACTTCCCCTACCTGGCCAAAACCCCCGCCAACGCCGCCAAGCAGGCGCTGGAGAAGATCGGCAAGAGCCCTGAGGACGTCGACCTCTGGGAGATCAACGAGGCCTTCGCCTCGGTCGCGATCAACTCGGTGCGGATGCTCGGCGTCGACAAAGACAAGGTCAACGTCAACGGCGGCGCGATCGCCCTCGGCCACCCGATCGGCGCCTCCGGCGCCCGCATCGTCGGCTCGCTCGTCCACGAGCTGAACCGGCGCGGCGGGGGCATCGGCGTCGCGGCTATCTGCTCCGGCGGCGGGCAGGGCGACGCGATCGTGATCGAGGTCGACGGCAAGTAGCCCGGTGAGCCGCGCCGCGGCCTTCTTCGACCTGGACAAGACCCTGATGGCGGGGTCATCCGGGATGCAGTTCGCGCGGGTCGCGACGCGGCACAAGCTCGTCAGCCGCCGCCAGCTGGCGAGCTGGGGGGTCGAGCACATGCGCTACCGGCTGCGCGGCACCACCGACGAGCGCACGACCGAGGTGCTGCGGGTCGCCCGCGAGCTGATCGCCGGCGTGCCCGCGCGCAGCCTCGAACGGATGAACCCGGAGGTGATGGCGGCGATCCTGCCGCGCATCTACCCGCAGATGCTCGACGAGGTCTACGCCCACCAGGACGCGGGCCGGCCGACCTTCATCGTCAGCGCCGCGGGCAGCGGCGTGGTCGAGCCGCTTGCCGTCGTGCTCGGGATGGACGGCGGCGTCGGCACCCGCTACGGGGTCGGCGAGGACGGCGCCCTCACCGGCCGCTTCGACGGTCCCTTCGTCTACGGCGCCGGCAAGGTCGAGGCGATGCGGGCCTTCGCCGCCGCCCACGACATCGACCTCGCCACCTCCTACGCCTACTCGGACTCGGCCTCCGACCTGCCGATGCTGCGCGCGGTCGGCAACCCGGTCGTCGTCAATCCCGATCCGCCGCTGGCCGAGATCGCCCGCGACGAAGGCTGGCAGACGATGCGCTTCGAGCGCCTCGGCCGCCGCCTCGTGGCGATCGCGGTCACCCTCCTGGCCACCGTCGCCGGCTTCGGCGGCTCGCGGATCGCCGCCCGCCGCAAGCAGCCGCCGCGCCGCTTCCCCGTCCGCCGCTAGCCTGTGACGATGGCCGCGGAGCCGGGCGCCAAGCCGGAGTTCAAGCAGCGGGAGGCGGAGTTCTCGACGATGTCGGGGCAGCCGGTCGCGCCGCTGTACGGCCCCGAGCACGCGCCCTCCGAGCCTGAGGAGACGATCGGGGCGCCGGGCGAGTACCCGTTCACCCGCGGCCCCTACCTCTCGATGTACCGGGGGCGGCTCTGGACGATGCGTCAGTTCGCCGGCTTCGGCACGGTCGAGGAGACCAACGAGCGCTTCCACTACCTGCTCGACCACGGCCAGACGGGCCTCTCAACGGCCTTCGACATGCCGACCCTGATGGGCTACGACTCAGACCACCACCGCAGCCTCGGCGAGGTCGGCCGCGAGGGCGTCGCCGTCGACACGCTCGACGACATGGCGCAGCTCTTCGACGGCATCCCGCTCGGCGGCGTCACCACCTCGATGACGATCAACGCGCCGGCGGCGATCCTGCTCGCCTTCTACGTCCTGGTCGGCGAGCAGCAGGGGGTGCCGCCGGAGAAGCTCGGCGGCACGATCCAGACCGACATCCTCAAGGAGTACATCGCCCAGAAGGAGTGGTGCTTCCCGATCGAGCCGGCGATGCGCCTGGTCACCGACATGATCGAGTGGTGCAGCGAGCACATGCCGCGCTGGCACCCAGTCTCGATCTCCGGCTACCACATCCGCGAGGCCGGCTCGACCGCGCAGCAGGAGCTCGCCTTCACGCTCAAGGACGGCTTCACCTACGTCGAGCGGGCGCTCGAGCGCGGCCTCGACGTCGACGACTTCGCGCCCCGCCTCTCCTTCTTCTTCAACGCCCACATCGACTTCTTCGAGGAGATCGCCAAGTACCGGGCGGCGCGCCGGATCTGGGCGCGCGAGATGAAGGAGACCTACGGCGCCAAGCGCGAGGAGTCGATGCGGCTGCGCTTCCACGCCCAGACCGCCGGCGTCTCGCTGACCGCCCAGCAGCCGCTCAACAACGTCGTCCGCACCTCGCTGGAGGCGCTCGCCGCGGTGCTCGGCGGCACCCAGTCGCTGCACACCAACTCCTTCGACGAGGCGCTGGCGCTGCCGACCGAGGAGGCGGTGCGGGTGGCGCTGCGCACGCAGCAGGTGATCGCCTTCGAGTCCGGCGCGCCGAACACGCCCGACCCGCTCGGCGGCTCCTGGTTCGTCGAGAAGCTGACCGACGAGATGGAGGAGGCGGCCTACGGCTACTTCGCTCGCATCGACGAGCTGGGTGGGATGGTCGAGGCGATCCGCCGCAACTTCCCCCAGCGGGAGATCGCCGACGCCGCCTTCACCTACCAGCGCGAGCTCGACGAGCGCAAGCGGATCGTCGTCGGCGTCAACGACTTCACCCAGGAGGACGAAGAGCCGACCCCGATCCTGCGCATCGACCCGGCGCTGGAGAAAAAGCAGGTCGACCGCCTGCAGGCGACCCGCGCCCGCCGCGACGCCGCCGCGGTCGAGAGCGCCCTCGCCGAGCTGAAGCGCGCCGCCGCCACCGAGGAGAACCTGATGCCGCCGATCGTCGCCGCCGCCCGCGCCCGGGCGAGCGAGGGAGAGATGATCGCGGCGATGCAGGAGGTCTTCGGGACCTACACGGAGTCCCCAGTCTTCTAACCCTCCCACCTTTCTCGCGACTGGTCACTTCGCCCACGGATGCGGTGGCAAAGGGTTCAGCCGAGCCTCTCGGCGTCGGCTTTGGCGCGCGCCGCGGTGCTGCGGAGGATCAATTGCACATGCGCAGGGTCGTACTTGATCTGCCAGTGGGAGAAGCGCAGTGGCCACGTACCAGCCGCGAGGTGTGCCTGATCGCGTTCCAAGCCGCGCCGCTGCTGGGAAGCGGTGCGGTGGTATCGCAACCCGTCCGCCTCCACCACGATTCCTAGCTCGGGCCAGAAGAAGTCGACTTCATAGCCATTCAGCCACGTTTTCGTCTCCGGCATTGGGAGTTCGGTAGCGCGTGCCAGTGACCTCATCAGCTGCTCCAGCTCGGAATCGCTGAGCCGGAACGCGAGGGGATCGAGGAGCTTTCGCAGCGGCGCCACACCGGGTTGATCTCGGTAGTCGTCGAGCGACGCATGCAGCGCGTCGGCTCTAACCCGGTCGAGCTTGTCGGCCTCGTTGACGGCACGCTCGAGCTGCATCGGCCCCAGTCGTGTCGCGTGGTCGATCAGCGTGCGAGTTGGTGATGTAAGGGGAATTCCTTCGTGGATCGCGGCGTCGCGGAGGACTGCCTCCGTGCGCCGGTGGACCCGGATTCCGGGCGAGCGGCTGCGACGTCGGGCCGGTATCGAGACATCGATCAGACCTCCTCGCTCCGTCCCGAATCCCCACAAAGCTGCCGCGCTGCCGTGGCTCAACACCGCGCCAGGCCCGCTGGCGAGTACCGCCGCCATCCAGCGTCCACGTCGATCCAGCAGGGGCCGCCCAACCGCGTAGACACCGCGCCATATGGGATGAAGCCGCCCGGAGGAGATCCTTCGCTCGATCCGTCGCGCTCCGAGCCCGAGTTCCAGCAGCTGCCGTCGCGCGACCACGCCGTGCTGTCGTCTGACCAGGCCCCAGATCGCCGCATCCCGCCCGACTTGGGCCGACGAGTGGTCATTTGACCCACGCATATGGTGGTTAAGGGTTCAGCGGGGCGATTCCTCCCCCCGCTCGAGCCCTCGGTCGTCTAACCTCCCCGCCGCTATGGAGGCCGCAATCGCCCGCAAGATCCGCGTCGTCGTCGCCAAGCCCGGCCTGGACGGGCACGACCGCGGCGCCAAGATCATCGCCCGCGCCCTGCGCGACGCGGGGATGGAGGTCATCTACACCGGCCTGCACCAGACACCGGAGCAGATCGCCGAGACGGTGATTCAGGAGGACGCCGACGCGGTCGGCCTCTCGATCCTCTCCGGAGCCCACATGACCCTGGTGCCCCGCGTGGTCGCCCTGCTCGCCGAGCAGGGGGTCGATGACGTGCTGGTCACAGTGGGCGGGACGATCCCCGCCGAGGACATCCCGGAGCTGGAGAAGCTCGGGGTCGCCGCCGTCTTCACTCCCGGCGCCGGCACCGATGAGATCGTCGATTTCATCCGCGAGAACGCGGCCGAGCGCGACGACGTCTGAAGCGTTGCGGTGCGCCTTTCCCCCGATATACGGGGGAAAGGAACAGCGCAGCGCCGAGCCCGCTAACCTCCCGCCGCTGCTCCAATGGATAGACTGATTGACTGGTCAGTCAACCAGCTTGAGAACCCAGCCAAGGAGGCTTGAAACTTGAAGATCTGCGTCCTGGTCAAGGAGGTCCCGGACGCCGCCGTCCAGAAGCGCATCGACCCCAACACGATGCGACTGGACCGAAGCGGCGAGAAGAACCTGAACCCCTTCGACACACACGCCATCGAGGCCGCCATGCAGATCAAGGAGGGCGGCGCCATCCCGGTCGAGGAGGTCGTCGCGGTGACGATGGGCCCCGACTCGGCGGTCCGCGCCCTGCACAAGGCGGTCGCGCTCGGAGCGGATCGCTCCGTGCACCTCTCCGACGACGCGCTTTCCGGCTCCGACGTCTGCGCCACCGGCTACTCGCTGGCCAAGGTGCTCGAGGCCGAGAGCCCGGACCTGGTCCTGCTCGGCCAGCAGTCCGATGACGGCGAGTGCTACACGATCGGCGCCGTCGTCGCCGACCACCTGCAGATGCCCTCGCTGACGCAGGTGATCAAGATCGACGTCACCGACGGCAAGCTGCGCTGCGAGCGCCAGGCCGAGTACGGGTACGACACCGTCGAGGTCGAGCTGCCCGCCGTGATCAGCGTCGGCGACGCGATCAACGAGCCCCGCTACCCCAGCCTCAAGGCGATCATGGGCGCCAAGAAGAAGCCCCTGGACGCGAAGGCGACCGGCGACGTCGGCATCGACGGCGGCATGGTCGGCGAGGCCGGCTCCAAGACATCGGTCCTGGCCCTCAACCCGCCACCCGCCAAGCAGGCCGGCGAGATCATCGAGGACGAGGACACCAACGAGACGGTCGAAAAGATCGTCGCCTGGCTCGACGAGAGGAAGCTGATCTAGATGGCAGGCATCCTTACCTACGCCCTCCACGACGACGAGGGCAACTTCAACAAGAACTCGCTCGGAGCGATCTCCGAGGCGGCCAAGCTGGCCGGCCAGATCGGCGGCGAGGCCGCCGCGCTGGTCGTCGGCGACATCGCCGACGACGCCTGCGCCTCGCTCGGCAACTGGGGCGCGGCCAAGGTCTACCGGGCCAAGGACGTGCCCGAGGGCCTCGCCCAGCCGATCGTCGACGCGATGGCCAAGGTCATCCAGGACGAGGGCTTCTCCTACGCCCTCTTCGGCGGCGGCCTGCTTGGCTTCGAGATCGGCGCCGGCCTCACCGCGCGGCTCGGCGCCGGCGTGACGATGGAGGTCACCGAGGTCAAGGTCTCCGACGGCAAGCTGATCGTCGAGCGGCCGATCCTGCAGGACTCCCAGATCGCCGACGTCGGCTACGTCTCCGAGCCGGGGATCATCATCGGCCGCCTCAACGCCTTCGACGCCAACGAGAGCGGCGGCACCGCCGAGGTCGTCGACGTCCAGGTCGAGCTCTCGCCCTGGTCGTCCAAGGCCAAGCTGGTGCAGCGCGGCGAGCAGCGCGGCGCCGACGTCAACATCGAGGACGCCGAGATCCTGGTCGGCGGCGGTCGCGGCCTCGGCGCCGCCGAGGGGTTCAAGCAGTGCGAGGAGCTGGCTGAGGCGATGGGCGGGGCGGTTGCCGCGACCCGCGCCGTGGTCGACGCCGGCTGGTACCCCTACGCGGCCCAGATCGGCCAGACCGGCAAGACGGTCGCGCCGAAGCTCTACCTGGCCGCCGGCATCTCCGGCGCGATCCAGCACAAGGTCGGGATGCAGAGCTCGGAGAACATCCTCGCGATCAACAAGGACCAGAACGCGCCGATCTTCGAGTTCTCCGACCTCGGCGTGGTGGGCGATCTGCACAAGATCGTTCCCAAGCTGACCGAAGCGATCAAGGCGAAGAAGGGCGGCTGAGCGCAAGCTCGGCCGTCCCCGACCAAGCAGAGGAGAAGCAGCGATGCCGGCAACAGCACCGAGTGAGTTCCCGCCGCCGTTCGACGCAGCCGACGTGATCGGCCCGCCGACCGATGCCGAGGACGAGCGCATAGAGGTCGGCATCGCGATCGTGGGGGGTGGGCCCGCCGGGCTCGCCTGCGCCAACAAGATCATGCAGCTGCTCGAGGACGAGCCGGAGCTGACAGAGAAGCTCGGCGAAGTCCCCGTCGCGGTGATCGAGAAGGGCAAGGTGGCCGGCGCCCACCTGCTCTCCGGGGCGAACATGAAGCCCTCGGCGATGGAAGAGCTCTTCCCCGACCTGCCCAAGGAGGAGTGGCCGGTCTTCCAGGAGGTCACCAAGGACGCGGTCTACCTGCTGACCTCGAAGGCGGCGCTGCCGTTGAAGCCGATGCCGCCCAACTTCCGCAACCACGGCAACTACGTCACCTCCGTCTCGAAGCTGGGCCGCTTCCTCTCCGACAAAGCCGAGGAGGCCGGCGTCTACATCCTCTCCGAGACGGCCGCGACCAAGCTCCTGGTCGAGGACCGCGTGGTGAAGGGCATCCGCTCCGGCGATCGCGGCCGCGGCAAGGAGGGCGAAGAGCTCGGCAACTTCGAGCCCGGCTCCGACGTCGTCGCCAAGGCGACGGTCCTCGCCGAGGGCACCGTCGGCCACCTCACCTACGCCGCCTATGACTACTTCGACCTGCACGGCGCCGACCCGATGCGCTGGGAGCTCGGGGTCAAGGAGGTCTGGGAGGTCCCCAAGCCGCTCGACCGCGTCATCCACACGATGGGCTGGCCGCTGCGCAAGTCGCCGAAATACAACGAGTTCGGCGGCACCTTCATCTACCCGATGGGGGAGGACAAGCTCTGCATCGGCCTGGTCGCCGGCCTCGACTACACCGACGCGACCTTCTCGGTCCACGACGCGCTGCAGCTGATCAAGACCCACCCCTTCATCAAGAACCTGCTCGAGGGCGGCAAGCGGGTCGCCTGGGGCGCCAAGACGATTCCCTCCGGCGGCTACTTCGCGATGCCCAAGCGCCTCGCGGTGCCCGGCATGGTGATCGCCGGCGACGCCGCCAGCATGGTCAACGTGCCGACGCTGAAGGGCGTCCACTACGCGATGCACGCGGGGATGTTCGCCGCCGAAGCGATCGTCGAGTCGCTCAAGCAGGACTCGGTCAACTTCGAGGCCTACGACGAGAAGGTCCACAACTCGCTGATCGAGAAGGACCTCTACGAATCGCGCAACATGCGCCAGCCCTTCTCGAAAGGCTTCTTCCTCGGCGGCGCCATGGCCTCGGCGATGACGATCACCAAAGGCAACTTCCCCGGCGGCCACTGGAAGCAGGAGCACGACTCCGAGGTCGAGATGGAGCTGGGCAAGGCCAGCGACATGTACCCCAAGCCCGACAACGAGCTGACCTTCGCCAAGCTCGACTCGGTCTTCCTCTCCGGCAACGCGACCCGCGACGACGCGCCCAACCACGTCCGCATCCAGAGCAGGGTGCCGCGCGAGATCGCCCAGACCTGGGTCTCGATGTGCCCGGCGCAGGTCTACGAGATCCCCGACGAGCAGCTCGAGAACGGCGCCGCCGAGGTGGACGTGCACGTGACCGCTTCCAACTGCGTGCAGTGCGGTGCGATCACCGCCAAGGGTGGGCGCCTGACGCTGCCCGAGGGTGGCGACGGGCCGCTCTACCAGGAGACCTGAGGCTTAGCTCTCACAGGGAGGGGCGCCAGACCCTCCTGCCGGGGCTCCTGCGCCCGTGACCTCAGGTCGCGCGAATAGTGTCGGCTTGTGATTGCGCTTGGGATCGTTGCGGCTTGTGGAGCTTCTTTGCTCTACAACGCGTCGATTGCCTTTCAGGCGCTGGAGGCTCGGGAGGTTGGGCATGAGCACTCTTTGCGGCCCTCGCTGATTGGGAAGCTGGTGCGGAACCGGAGGTGGCTGGGGGCCACGGCGCTGGGGTTGGCCGGGTGGCCGCTGGAGATCCTGGCTTTGCTCCTGGCGCCGTTGACGGTGGTGCAGCCATGCCTGGCCAGTGGGCTGATCCTCCTGCTCTGGCTGGGGGTTAAGCGGCTGGGGGAGAGGCCTGGGCGGAGGGAGCTCCTGGCCGTGGGCGCGATCGTCGCCGGTGTCGCCGGCGTGGCGCTGGCGGCGCCGGAGCGGACCACGGATCACGCCAGCGCCGGCGCGATCGCCCTGGCGCTGGCCCTCGTCGCCATCCCGATCGCCGCTCCCTACGCGCTGCGCGCGCGCTTCCGGCATTCGCCCACCTCTGGTGGGGTCAAAGTCGGAAGCGCCGCCGCACTCGGCACGCTGGCCGTCCTCAGCGCCGGCTGCGGCTATGCCTGGACCGCGATCGCCAGCAAGCTGCTCACCGACGAGCTGGCGGCCGGGGCGGCGATCGTGGCCGTCGCCTGGCTCGCCACCGCGGTGGCCTCGGAGGGACTGGCGCTTCTCAGTGAGATGAGCGCGCTGCAGCAGCGGCCGGCGACGCAGGTCGCCCCGGCGATGTTCGCGGTCCAGGTGCTGGTGCCGGTGCTGCTGGCGCCGCTGATCTTCGGCGAGTCCTGGGGCTCGACACCGCTTGGCGGAGTCGCGCTCGTCGCCGCGATGGCCGTGGCGGTCGCAGGCACGATCCTGCTGGCCGGCTCACGGGCGGTCGGGGCGGTGATCGAGAGCGCGCACTCCGGCGACTCGAAGTGATTCGAGTCCGGCTTCGCTGGTAGCCTTGCGGCGCCTCCTGCGCATCTCATCGTCCCGCGGAGGCAAACCCCAGCCACACCACCTTCAAGGAGCCACCGTAGGGTCCGCAGAGACAGCCCGGCCCGATGCGACCAAGTTCGCGATCGGGTTCGACCATCGCGATCGCAGCCGGCTGTTCGAGCTGTGGAGCGAGGTCCTCGATTCCGAGCAGTGGTCGGAGGGCCGGATGCTGGAGGCGTTCGAGGCGCGCTGGGCGGAGTGGAACGGGCTGCCCAGCCTCGGGCTCTCGAGCTGGGCCGGCGGCGCGCTGGCGGCGCTCGAGTTCGCCGGCGTGCGCGGCGAGACGGTGCTCTGCCCGTCCAACACCTTCATGGCGACGCCGCTGGCAGCCGTCAGCGCCGGCGCCGCGATCGAGTTCGTCGACTGCAACCGCGCCGACCTCTGCATGTCCTTCGAGGACTTCGAGGCAAAGGCCGAGAAGCACAAGCCGCGGGCGGCGATCCTCGTCCACATCGGCGGCCACCTCGCCTTCGACGCGGAGCGCATCGCCGCCTACTGCCGCGAGCACGGCATCTTCCTGCTCGAGGACTGCGCCCACGCCCACGGCGCCGAGTGGAACGGGGCCAGGCCGGGCGGCTTCGGCGACGCCGGCGTCTACTCGCTCTACGCGACCAAGACGGTCTCCACCGGCGAGGGCGGCGTGCTGGTCAGCGGCAACGAGGAGCTGCTCGAGTTCGCCCGCAAGTTCCGCAACTACGGCAAGTTCGAGCACGAGGTCGACGGGCTCAACTTCCGCATGAGCGAGTTCACCGCGGCGCTGGGACTGGTCCAGGCCGATCGCATGGAGGAGATCGTCGCCTGGAAGAACGAGTACGCGCGCGAGCACCTGGACCCCCTGCACCCGGCCCGGCTCGAGCTTCCCGAGGGGATGACCTCCGGCCTCTACAAGTACATCGTCTTCGACCCGATCGAGAAGTCCACCGGCCGCGTCTACGAAGAGCCCTGCCACAGGATCATGGGCCGCGCCGACGAGTTGCCGAACACCGACTGGGTGGCCGAGCACCACTGGTGCGTGCCGCTCTACTACCGGCCCGTGAGCGCGGAGCGAAGGAGCGAGATCTCCGGTGACGATGAACGCGACTGAGCGAAGCGCGAAATTTGTGCGTTGCCGCGAGGCGGCGCTCGGCAAGGAGGTCGCATGAGGGTCCTGGTCACCGGCGGCGGCGGCTTCATCGGCTCCCACGTGGTCGACCGCCTGATCGAGCGGGGCGTGACGCCGCGCATCTTCGACCTCAGCGCCTCTCCCTACCACTCGCCGCTCGAAGTCGAGACCTTCACCGGCAGCATCACCGACCCGGCGAACCTCGACCTGGCGATGCGCGACTGCGACGCGGTGATCCACCTTGCCGCCGTCGCCGACGTCGGTCACGTCCTCGCCGACCCGGTCCTCGCCGAGGAGGTCAACACCCGCGGCACGCTCAACGTGCTCGAGGCCGCCTGCCGGGCGAAGGTCGGCCGCGTCGTCTACGGCTCGACGACCTGGGTCTACAGCGACTGCGTCGAGCAGGACGTCGACGAGGAAACCCCGATCCCGGCGCCGCGCCACCTCTACACCGCGACCAAGCTCGCCGGCGAGACCTACTGCGCCGGCTACGCCGAGCTCTACGAGCTGGAGAGCACGATCCTGCGCTTCGGCATTCCCTACGGCCCGCGCGCCCGGGCTGCCGGCGTCGTCGCCAAGTTCACCGACCTCGCCTTCGAAGGCAAGGCGCTGACGATCGCCGGCGACGGCAGCACCACCCGCAGCTTCATCTACGTCGAGGACCTCGCCGACGGGATCGTCGCGGCGCTGGCGCCGGAGGCGGCAGGCCGCACCTACAACCTCTCCGGCGACGAGGTCGTGACGATCCTCGAAATCGCCGAGCGCGTCCAGGAAAACACCGACAACTGCGAGATCGTCCACACGCCGCCGCGGCCGGGCGACTTTCCGGGCAAGGCGATCTCCAACGAGCGGGCGCTCTCCGAGCTCGGCTGGAAAGCCGAAACCAGCTTCAAGGAGGGGGTCCGCAGGTACGTCGAATGGGTGCGCAGCAGCACCCGGCCGCCCGACCCGGTCCCCGGCAAGCAGCCCTCGCTGAACGGCAACGAACACGCGGCCGGCGCCCTGCTCGCCGGCGCCAACCGGGCCGAGGAGCGCCCGCCCCGGGTGCTGATCCTGAGCGCCGACATCGGCGAGGGCCACGACCTGCCCGCACGAATCATCAAGGCGGACCTCGAAGAGGAGGTGCCCGGGGTCGAGGTGAAGATCGCCAACGGGCTCGAGGCGATGGGCAGGCTCTCCGCGGCGGTCCTCCGCAACGGCTCCAAGGTGACCTTTCGCTGGATGCCGTGGCTGTTCGACCTCCAGTACTGGCTGATCACCAAGTTCGCCCCGGCCCGCTGGCTCTTCCATCACATGGGCTACGTCTTCTCGGGCCGCGGCCTGCTCAAGGCGATCGAGGAGTACGACCCGGACGCGGTCATCTCCACCTACCCCGGCGTGACCGCGGTGCTGGGCATGCTGCGTGAGAATCGCCGCCTCGACATCCCGGTGCAGTCGGCGATCACCGATCTGGCCGGGCTGCGCTACTGGGCGCATCCCGGGGTCGACCTGCACTACGTCACGCACCCCGAGTCGATCGAGGAGGTCGAGAAGCTGGTCGGCCCCGGGACCGTCGAGTGGGTCCGGCCGCCGATCTCGCGCGACTTCCTGATGCCGCGAACCCGGCGCGACGCGCGCGCGGCGCTCGACGTCCCGGCCCACGCACGGGTCGTGCTCGTCTCCGGCGGCGGCTGGGGGATCGGCGACCTCGAGGGAGCGATCCGCTCCGCCCTCTCCGAGGACGCCCTGGTCGTCTGCATCACCGGCCGCAACGACGTCGCCCGCGAGAAGCTGGAGCGCAGCTTCTCCGGCAACGAGCAGGTCCGCATCCTCGGCTTCACCGAGCAGATGAGCGACTGGATGGCCGCCGCCGACGCGATGATCCACGCGACCGCGGGCCTCACCGTGCTCGAGGCCCACATCCGCGGCTGCCCGGTCGTCTCCTACGGGTTCTCGGCCGGGCACCTGCGCGCCAACAACGCGGCCTTCGAACGCTTTGGCCTGGCCGAGGTGGCGGGCTCCAAGCACGAGCTGGAGTCGGTCCTGCGCCACGTCACCCGCGAGCGGCGCTCGCCGGACTCCTCCTTCGCCTCGCTGCCCTCGATCGCCTCCAGGGCGCTTGCGGTGCGGCCGCGGGTCAAGCCGCAGCCGGTCTGGCGCCTGCGCATGGAGCGGGTCGCGACGGCGGTCAGCCTGGTCGCGATCGCGGCCGTGATGCTGTTCACGGTGATCGACCGGGAAGCTCCCTACAAGGTGATCGCCAAGCCGCTCGAGGGCCGGATCCACATCGGCAGGGACAATGACGAAGCCGCGCCCGCGGTCTCCAGCGCCAAATCCGCCCAGCCGGCTTCGGCGGCGGCCAAGCACGCCGAAGCCAGCGGCGGGCATTGATCGGGGCGCTGCTCGGCGCCGGGGCCTCGACCGCGGCGGTCCTGCACGCGGGCCCGGCGCTGGCGCCGATCGTGCCGGGGATCGGCACGGCGCTGCGGATCGAATTGCGCCAGGAGGGTGCCGACGGCGTCGCCCTCACCTTCGACGACGGCCCCCACCCCCAGGGCACGCCGATCGTGCTCGAGATCCTGCGTGAGCGCGGCGCCGTCGCGACGTTCTTCCTCGCCGGCGAGCAGGTGGCGCGGCGCCCGGCGCTCGCGGCGGAGATCGTCGCCGCCGGGCACCGGGTCGAGCTGCACTGCCACCGCCACCGCAACCTGCTGCGCCTGACCACGGCCGAGTTCCTCGATGACGCCGAACGGGCCCGGGCGACGATCGAGGAGGCGAGCGGCCAGGCGATCGCCGACTACCGGCCGCCCTACGGGATCTTCAGCGGTCCGACCCTGCGCGCGGTGCGCCGCCGCGGCTGGCGGCCGGTGCTCTGGTCACGCTGGGGACGGGACTGGACGAGGCGCGCCACGGCCGAGTCGATCGCGCGTCGCTCGAGCGCCGGCATCGCGGCCGGCGACATCGTCCTGCTCCATGACGCCGACTACTACAGCGCCCGAGGCTCCTGGGTGCGCACGGCGGCGGCGCTGCCGCTGATCCTCGATGAGCTCGAGAGTCGCGGGCTGAAGACCGCCTCGCTGCGTCGCTGAGAGGGCGGTGCGAGCGTCCACTGCTCGCAGCCGGCGAACGCCTCGTCGAGGCGCCTCGCCATCGCGCTCCTCCTGGTGGGCCGGTCCTGGTCGAAGATTTCCTTGGGCACTGTCCCTCTCCGTCCTGTAGGGGGCGTTATGGAACCTTCGCCGCTCGATCGGACGAAAAAGGTGCAAAGAGCGAAAAGAACGCGCAACTTGCGCGTTCCGCGTCAGCTCTCGCCGACGAAGCCGGCGATCTCGTCGGCGAGCCGCCGTGGCTGGTCCAGCGCCACGAAGGTCTTCGCGTCCGGGATCTCGACCAGGCGGGCGTTCGGCGTCTCGCGCGCCAGGCGTTCGGCGTAGGAGATCGGGAAGAAGCGGTCGCCGGGCGCCCAGGTGAGCAGGACGGGCAGCTCGGAGCCGCTCAGCTTCTCGGCCGCCTCGAGCGTGTAGCGCTTGTTCATGCCCGCCGTCACCTTCTGGGCGTCGCGCTTGACGCCGGGGTCGCTGAGGCCGGGCGCCATCCACGAGGCGACCAGCTCCTCGGGGATCCTGGTCTTGGCGAAGGGCTTGAAGGCGGCGCGGGCCAGCGCGCCGATCCGGAACGGGGCCGAGAGCACGGTCATGCCGCCGGGCAGCTTCGCGAGGGGCGGCATCGCCTTGAAGATCCCCGGCGGGAAGTTGTCGTGCGTGTCGCAGTTGGTCAGCACCAGGCGGCCGATCCGCTGCGGGTGGCGCGTGACCAGCACCTGCGACATCGCGCCGCCGGAGTCGTTGCCGACGATCGTCACATCCTCGAGCTCGAGCGCCGCCAGGAAGCTGTCGACGATCGCGGCGATGCCGTAGGGGGAGAGGTCCGCGTCGGGGTTCATCGCGACCTGCTGGGCGCCGATCGGCCAGTCCGGCGCGATGCAGCGGCAGCGATCGGAGAGGGAGTCGACGACCCCGTCCCAGAGACGGCCGTCGACGAGGAAGCCGTGGACGAAGACGACAGCGGGCCCCGACCCCGCCTCGCGGTAGCGAATTCGCCCTGCTGGCAACTCGATCTCCCGACGTTCGCTGGACTCGTTCATCATGCGCCTCCTCTTCTCGCGACTCGCGAACTGCATCAAATTCCCTATCTGGCAGAGAGGAAATTTGATGCAGTTCCGTGGGTTGTGCTGGTAACCTACATACAGTCTGTATGGATGTCAAAGGGACCAAGGTGACGGCCGCGAGGCGCACGCAGGCGGAGCGGACCGAAGCGACGCGGGCGGCGTTGATCGGCGCGGCGCGCTCTCTCTTCGCCGAGCGCGGCTATGCCGAGGTCGGCACCGAGGAGATCGTCCGTTCCGCCGGCGTCACCCGCGGCGCCCTCTATCACCATTTCGACGACAAGCGCGAGCTCTTCGCCGCCGTCTACGAGCAGATCGAGGCCGAGCTTGCGCAGCGGATCGCGGAGGGCGCCCTCGCCGGTGGCGCCACCGATGCGCGGGCGGCGATGGTGGCGGGCATGGAGATGTTCCTCGCGGCGTGCACCGAGCCCGAGGTGCAGCAGATCGTCCTCCTCGACGGGCCAGCGGTGCTCGGCTGGGAGCGCTGGCGCGAGATCGCCGCCGAGCACGGGCTGGGACTGATCGAGGCGACCTTGGGCGCGGCTATGGAGGCGGGCGCGATCGCGCCCCAGCCAGTGCGCCCACTCGCGCACGTGCTGATGGGGGCGATGGACGAGGCGGCGATGCTGGTCGCTCGGGCGGAGGACCCCGAGGCGACGCGGGCCGAAGTGGGCCGGACCCTCGAGGCGATCCTCGCGGGGCTCAGCCGCGGGTAGCGCGGATCTCCTGCTGGCCCGCGCCGGGCGTCGCCGCCGGAACCTCGACCTGCCTGGGTGCGACGCGGCGCGACTCCTTCTGCGCGTACATGCGCACGTCGGCGAGCTGCAGCGCCTCCGCCGGCAGCGCCGCCTCCGACGGGATCCTCGCCATGCCCCAGGAGGTTCCGACCTCGTAGCCGCGCCCCTTCTCGCCCAGCGCTTCCGCCGCGCGCTTGGCCGCGTCGTCGAAGCGGTCCTCGGGGCAGATCAGCAGGACGCAGAACTCGTCGCCCCCGATGCGGTAGGCGGTGCCGTCGCCGGAGACCGCCTCGCGCAGCCGCTTGCCGAGCCGGGTGAGCAGCTCGTCGCCGGCGGGATGACCGAGCGTGTCGTTGAAGTGCTTGAACCCATTTAGGTCGAGGAAGAGCAGCGCCGCCGGGAGCTCCTCGGTCGCGACTGCGCAGCGCTGCTCGAGGTCGACCTGCATCCGCCCGCGGTTGCCCAGGCCCGTGAGCGGGTCCGTCTGCACCTGCTCGAGCAGGGATTTGTTCTCCCGGTCGCTCATCGCAAGGCGGACGATCACGGCCGACATCGTCGCCGCCCAGAGGATGGTCGAGAGGCCCCCGGTGGCGCTGTTGTACTGCATCGCGAAGAGGCCGATCATCACCGCGGCGAAGACTGCTGGGACGAGGATCTCACGGCGCCCGTCACCTGCGGGGGAGGTGATCTCGGCCGCCTGGCGCGGCTGCCAGACCGCGGCGCCGAGGCAGACCGCGGCGGTCAGGTAGATCGGGTTGATCCAGTCCCCGCCGGGAAGCGTGCCGCTGGTGGACTGCAGCGTGTAGGCGATGTCGGCCGCCACCATCGCGCTCAGCCCGGCGAGGAGCAGGGACCAGGTGCGGCCCGGTCGCCACCCGGTCAGCGCGATCACGCCGACGATCATCGAGAGCATCGCGATGTCGCCGAGCGGGTAGGACAGGGTCGTCAGGGCTTCCAGCTGCGTGCCCGAGGTCCGGTCGGCGACGAAGTCGAAGACGAAGGCGGTCCCCAGCGCGGCCGTGCCGAGCGTCGCGATCAGGCCGTCCATCCATAGCCGCCAGTTGATCTCGTGCGCCCTCGCCCTGACCAGCATCGCCAGGCCGGCGTAGGCGAGGGGGTAGAAGAGGAGGTAGCCGACGTCGGCCGGCGAGGGGTAGGGGGCTGAGTCGTTTCCTTCGATGAAGGCGGTCCAGTAGACCTCGCCCGCGCCCCAGCAGAGGATCGCGAGGCCGATCAGCACCCAGGCGGCGCGCTCGCGGCGGTAGTCGGATGCCCTGACCAGGCATGCGATGCCCGCCCCGAGAACGACCGCGTCGTAGAGCGGCCCGCCGATCGCGAAATCGAGCCCGGGCAAGAGGCCGAGCCAGTAGCGCAGGGCGACGACGACCGTGCCGCCGAGGAGGAGGACGGCGAGGGCGCGGCGCAGGTGCCGGCTGGCCCTGCCTGGAGCGATGTCGGCGTCAGGGGTTTCCACCAGTGGAACTATCGGCAGCAAGCCGCAAATCCCAAACCCTTGGACGGGTCGATTGCGCGCGTCATCTAGACTGATGGGCGTGAAAAGCGGAATCCACCCCGAATACACGCTGGCCCACGTGCATTGCTCCTGCGGCAACCAGTTCTACACGCGCTCGACCGAGTCGGATCTCCATGTCGAGCTCTGCTCGGAGTGCCACCCCTTCTATACCGGCAAGCAGAAGCTGGTCGACACCGGTGGCCGGGTCGAGCGTTTCCAGCGCCGCGCTGCGAAGCACGCCAAGGCCGGGAGATAGAGGGTCGTGAGCCCGGAGTTGGGCTCACCCCAGGCTGACCCTGTTTCGTCCCGCAACGGGGCGGACCCGCTGCGCATGCCCGACGGGGCGCTGGTCGCCAAGCGAGACGCGCCGGTCGGCGGCCAGGCGGTGCTCGAGGGCGTGATGATGCGCGGCATCTCGGTCTGGGCGGTGGCGGTGCGCCGTCCCGACGGCGAGATCGAGATCAGCTCGGAGCAGATCCGGCCCTGGGCAACCCGCCACCGGCTCTGGCGCCTGCCGGTGCTGCGCGGCGTCGTCGCCCTCGGCGAGTCGCTGAAGATCGGCTTCCGGGCGCTGGGGATCTCGGCCAACGCCCAGCTCGAGGAGGACGAGGAGGGCGAGCGGGAGGAGATCGGTGGCTGGATGTGGGGCCTGACCATCGTCTTCTCGCTGCTGCTCGCGGTCGGCCTGTTCTTCGTCGTCCCGGTCGGGCTGACCAGCCTGATCAAGGACCAGCTCGGCTCGCCGCTGCTCTTCTGGCTGGTCGAGGGCGTGCTGCGCACGGGGATCTTCATCGGCTACATCGCGGCGATCAGCCGCCTGCGGGACCTGCGTCGCGTCTTCGAGTACCACGGCGCCGAGCACAAGACGATCTCCTGCTATGAGGCCGAAGACGAGTTGACCCCGGCCCGGGCGAAGCTCTACTCGCGCCTTCACCCGCGCTGCGGCACGAGCTTCCTCCTGATCGTGATGGTGCTGGCGATCTTCGTCTTCGCCCCGATTGGCCTGCCTGCCTGGTACTGGCTGGTCTTCTCGCGGATCGTCGGCATCCCGCTGATCGCCGGCCTCTCCTACGAGGTGATCAAGTGGGCCGGCAAGAACCGCCGCAAGCGCTGGGTGCGGGCCGTGATGTGGCCGGGCCTGATGCTGCAGAACCTGACCACGCGCGAGCCCGACGAGGAGGAGCTCGCGGTGGCGATCGCCTCGCTCGAGGCGGTCCTGGCCCGCGAGACGCCGGAGCAGGCGGCGGCCGGGCAGCACATCGAGATCGTCGCTTAGCCGTTTAGGTTGTCGGCGTGATCGATTCGCTCGTCGAGCAGATAGAGGCGCGCTTCGCGGAGCTGGAGCGGCAGATGTCCGACCCTGCGGTGATCGGCGACAGGGAGCGCTACGCCGAGGTCGGGCGCGAGTACCGCGAGCTGCAACCCGCCCAGGCGCTGGCGGCCGAGTACCTGACCCTGAAGGACGACCTCGAAGGCGCGCGCGAGCTGCTCGCCGAGGACGGCGACGATTCGGAGCTGCAGGCGGTCGTCGACGAGGCGCCGGCGCGGATCGAGGCGCTCGAAGAGGAGATCCGGCTGGCGATGGTCGAGCGCGACCCCAACGACGGCAAGAACGTGCTGGTCGAGATCCGGGCCGGCACCGGCGGCGACGAGGCGGCTCTCTTCGCCGGCGACCTCTACAAGATGCTGACCCGCTACGCCGAGGAGCGCGGGTTCGCCACCGAGCCGCTCTCGCAGTCCAGCGCCGAGGTCGGGGGCTTCAAGGAGGTCACCTTCGCGATCAAGGGCGAGGGTGCCTACTCGGTCTTCAAGTACGAGGGCGGCACGCACCGCGTGCAGAGGGTGCCGGAGACCGAGTCGCAGGGCCGGATCCACACCTCGACGGCGACCGTCGCGGTGCTGCCGGAGGCCGAGGAGGTCGAGGTGCAGATCGACCAGAACGACCTGCAGATCGACGTCTATCGCTCCTCCGGGCCCGGCGGGCAGTCGGTCAACACGACCGACTCGGCGGTGCGGATAACCCACCGGCCGAGCGGGATCGTCGTCTCGATGCAGGACGAGAAGTCCCAGCTGCAGAACAAGGAGCGAGCGATGCGGGTGCTGCGGGCGCGCCTGTATGAGCGCGAGCTGGCCGAGCAGCAGGCGAAGATCGCATCCGAGCGCAAGGCGCAGGTCGGCAGCGGCGAGCGCTCCGAGAAGGTGCGCACCTACAACTTCCCCCAGGGCCGGGTCACCGACCACCGGATCAAGCACACCTCGCACAACCTCGACGGCGTGCTCGGCGGCCAGCTGAGCGAGTTCACCGAGGCGCTGGCGGCGGAGGAGAAGCGGCAGCGCCTAGAGGCCGCGGCCGTCGGATGATCCGCGAAGCGCTGACGGCGTCGGCCGACGCCCTGCGCGCCGCGGGAGTCGAAGATCCGCGCCTCGACGCCGAGCTGCTGCTGGTCGAGGCGACCGGCTGGGACCGGGCCCGGCTCGTCGCGGAACCGGAGGCCCAGATCCCGCCGCCCGCCGCGCGGCGCTTCGGCGAGATGGTGCGGCGGCGGCTGCGGCGGGAGCCGGTCGCCTACATCCTCGGCCGCCGCGGCTTCCGCGACCTCGAGCTCTCGGTCGACCCCCGGGTCCTGATCCCGCGGCCGGAGACCGAGCTGCTGGTCGAGCTGGCGCTGGAGGTCGAACCGGGCCGCGTGCTCGACGTCGGCACAGGCTCCGGGGCGATCGCGCTGGCGGTGGCGGCCGAGCTGCCGGCGTGCGAGGTGACGGCGAGCGACACTTCGCCGGCCGCGCTCGAAGTGGCGCGCGCGAACGCCGCGCGGCTCGGCCTCGAGGGCCGGGTGCGCTTCTTCGAGGGCTCGCTGCCGCCCGGCCCGGACTTCGACCTCGTCGTCGCCAACCTGCCCTATGTCGCCGAGTCGGACTGGCGCTCTCTGCAGCCCGAGGTGACCGAGTGGGAGCCACGCGAGGCGCTGCTCGCGGGCCCGGACGGCCTCGACGCGATCCGCGCCCTCCTCTCCGATCGAGTTCGTGTTTCTTCGCGGATAGCGCGAAGAAACACGAACTCAGCCCCGGGGGGGGTTGCGCTGGAGGTCGGCGAGGGGCAGGCGGGGGCGGTTGGCGGGATGTTGCGCGAGGCGGGATTCGGGTCGGTTGAGGCGCGCCCTGACCTTGCTGGGATCGAGAGGGTCGTGGTGGGGTGGCGATGACTGCTGTCGCATCGATCGATCGGGACGGGCCGGAGCGGGTGCGCGCCGCGCTGGAGCTCTGCATCGCCGCAGGTGGGGTGGCGGTCTTCCCTGCCGACGGCCTCTACGGACTCGCCTGTGACCCGCTGGACGAGGCGGCGATCGACCGCATCCACGCGATCAAGGGGCGCGAAGACGGCAAGCCCTCCGCCGTTCTCTACCTCTCGCCGCTCGCGATGCGTGAGCTGGTCGGCGGATTGGGGGAGCGCACCCGGGCCGCCGTCGGGGCGCTTCTGCCGGGCCCGCTGACGCTCGTCGTCGCCAACCCCGATCATCGCTACCCGCTTGCCTGCCGAGAGGATCCCGAGAGGCTTGGCGTGCGCCTGATCGCCGGGCCGCTCGCCGGAGCGATGTGCCCGCTCTTCCAGACCTCGGCCAACCGCAGCGGCGAGCCGGCGCCGGCGAGCTTTGGCGAGGTGCCGGCGGAGATCCGCGCTGCGGTCGACCTCGCGATCGACGGCGGCACGCTCGGAGGACTGCCGTCGACAGTTGTCGACCTGACCCGGTTCGACGGCGAGGGGGAGTGGGCCGTGCTGCGCGAGGGCGCCATGGCCACCGCGCCGCTCGCCGAACGGCTTAACGGGCTCTTAAAACTGTCCTAGTTGACTAGAACAGCTAGGAGAATTACTGTGTGGATTGATGGCACAGCGAGCCGCAGATCGCGAGGCCACTCCTTTCTCCATCGACCCCGCGGCGGAGCTGCCGGTCGGCGTTCAACTTTCCTGGCGCCTGCGGGCGCTGATCGCCACCGGCCGGCTCGCGGCGGGTGAGCGCCTGCCCAGCTTCCGCCGCCTCGCCGAGTGGGCGGGGGTCAACGTCAACACGGTGCGGGCCGTCTACGCCGGGCTCGAAGAGGGCGGGCTCGTGTTCAGCCGCCAGGGCCAGGGCACCTTCGTCGCCGAAGGGATCGTGGCCGCGCCGGAGCTCGAGGAGATCGCCGGGGACGCCCTGCGCCGCGCTCGCGAAGCCGGTCTGGATCCCTGCGACCTGGCGATCGTCGCCACCGCCTGCGCCAGCATGGCCGGCGCCGAGCCGCTGGCGCCGGAGGCGCCCTCCGACCTTCCCGACTTCGCCGGCGAGAGCGAGGCGATCGAGGTGCGGCACGAGCTACGCCGCCAGATCGCCCGGCTCGAGGTCGAGCTCGCCGCGTACATGCGTGACATTCCCGACGACATGCCGACCGCGGCGCGCTTCTCCGAGGCGCACGTCGCCGGGGTCGAGGAGCTGGAGCGGACGCGCGACACGCTGATCGCCCAGCTCTCCGAGGCGCAGCGGGCGGCTGAGCTGCGCGCCAGGCTGGCGGGCGAGGCCCGTGCGCGGCGCAAAGCGGAGATCGAGGAGGACGACGGCGAGGCGACCGCGCAACCGGGCGGAGGCCCTCTCGGCAGGGCGATGAGCTGGTGGCGGGCGAAGGCCTAGGCCGGGCAGCCCTGCCCGCCAAGTCCGCCTTCGAGCAGGTGGGGGAGATGATGATCCTCACCGCGAAGACGATCGTCTCCGCGGTCCGGCGGCCCTATCCCTATGGCGAGGAGCTGGTCTGGCAGTTCCTCTTCGTTCTGAAGCTGTCCTGGTTCCCGCTGCTGATCTCGACCTTCGCCCTCAACCTCGGCGCTCCCGGCCTGCAGGCGGCTGGCGCCCTCTCGCTGTTCGGGGCGCTGGACCGGCTCGGCGGCTTCTTCGTGCTCACCGCGATCCGCTGGATCGGGCCGCTGGTGACCGCGGTGGTCGTCGCCGGCGTCGCCGGCACCGCGATCACCGCCGACCTCGGCGCCCGCAAGATCCGCGAGGAGCTCGACGCCCTGCAGGTGCTCGGCGTCGACCCGATCAAGAACCTGGTCGTGCCCCGTTTCCTCGCCCTGATGGTCGTCACCAGCCTGCTCGACATCTTCGCGATCGTCTTCGGCCTCTCCGCCGGCATCGCGGCCGAGCTCCTCTACAAGCAATCGCTCGGCGGCTTCTTCGCCACGCTCTTCTCCAACGCCTCGGTCACCGACCTCTGGGGCTCGGTGCTGATGTGCATGATGTTCGGCGCGATCATCGCCGTCGTCTGCTCCTTCAAGGGAATGACTGCGTCAGGCGGCGCCGCCGGAGTCGGCCGAGCGGTGAACCAGGCGGTGGTGATCGCCCTCGTCGCCGTCTTCTTCTTCCAGTTCGTCTTCTCCGCGATCCTGCTGGCCACCAACCCCGAATTGCAGACGATCCGGTGATCGGCTGGCTCGACGTCCCGCGTGGCTGGCTCGACTCGTTCGGCGAGGTGGCCCGCTTCGGGTCACGCGTCGCCGGGCTCGTCTACAGCGGCCGCGTCCTCCCCTACTTCGGCGAGAGCCTGCGTCAGGCCGGCATCCTGATCCTCGGCTCGGCGCTGGTGATCTGGGCCTTCGTCTTCATCCTCGGCCTCCAGTGCGGGCTGCAGGGCGCCTACTTCTTCCGCGCCCAGGGCGCTCCGGCTTACGCCGGCCTATTCGCGGCCTGGTGCGATCTGCGCGAGGCGCTGCCCTACGCCTTCGGCTACATCCTCTCGGCCAAGGTCGGCACCGGGATCGTCGCCGAGATCGGCGCGATGCGGATCTCCGACGAGATCGACGCACTCGAGGTGATGGGGATCCCCCCGGTCACCTTTCTCGCCGCGACCCGCCTGCTCGGCGCCTGGATCGCGCTGCCGTTCATGTACCTGGTCGGGATCGGAGTGATGTATTTCGCCAGCTACATCTCGGTCGTTCAGCAGGTCGGCGACGTCTCCTCGGGGGGCTTCCTGCTGATCTTCTGGATGTTCCAGAACCCCGGCGACCTGCTCTTCAGCCTGATCAAGGGGATGGCGATGGCGACCGCGATCGTGCTGGTCGGCTGCTACTACGGCTACACCGCCTCCGGCGGCCCGGTCGGCGTCGGCACCGCCACGGCCCAGTCGATGGCAGTCAACATCATCCTCGTCCACATCATCGGCATGCTCGGCACGGTCGTCTTCTGGGGCTCGACGCCAAGGGCGCCGATCGGGGGCTGACCGCCAATGGGCCTATTTCCATCGATATAGGGCGATTTCAGGCCCGTCGGCGGGCTCAGCAGCCGATGTCGCCGCGGAAGGGGAGGTGGACCAGGCGCTGGGAGGTGTTGTCGCTCTCGTTGGACTCGAAGAGCAGGCCGTTGGGGTCGACGCGCATGACGAAGGCGAAGCAGCCGCGCAGGCCGCCGACGCCGATCCACTGCTTGTCGTAGTCGGCCGGGTAGATGTCCGACCAGCCGACCGAGGTGCCGAGCGTGACGCTGTCCTCGTAGGGGTTCTGGTTGCAGCCGGGGTAGTGGGGGGCGCTCGGCGAGCTCTTGCCGGGGCGGGTGCGCTCGAGGTCGCGCAGGCAGTAGTTGAGCTTCGGCCCGGTTCGGACCTGGTGCACGAGCCGGTGGCTGCCGTCGACGGACCAGAGCTCGAAGCGGGCGAGCTGGTGGACCTTCCAGTAGCTGCCGCCGAAATAGGAGCCGACGCTGGTGAAGCGCAGGGTCGCGTTGCCCGGCAGGTCGAGGTGGCCGCCGCCCGCTCGGTAGATGCGCTGGCGGGTCCGCATCGTGCGCCAGCCGTTGCGCGTGCCGCGCAGCTCCATCGGCCCGCGGCCGCGGCTGCGCACGTCGCTGGTCGCCCGCAGGCGAAGGCGGCCCCCGGCGCGCTGGAGGTAGAGCTCGGTGGGCGGCCCGATCCGCAGGTTGGGGCAGAGCAATGCGCCGGCTTCGGGCCCGCCGCAGGGATTGGGCTCGGTGGCCGCCGAGGCCGGGCTCGGCGCGATCGCGAGCAGGCACATCGCGGCGAGGGCGAGGCGGAAACGGCCTTTCACAGGCCTCAGGCTATCCATGACCGTTGCTATGGTCGCTCGCCGATGAGCGAGCTTCCCGAGAACTTCCAAAGCGCGCCGCTGGCGGAGGTCGACCCGGCGATCGCAGCCGTGCTCGAGGGCGAGCTGCGGCGCCAGCAGGGAACGCTGGAGATGATCGCTTCGGAGAACTTCGTGCCGCAGGCGGTGCTCGACGCGGTCGGCTCGGTGCTGACCAACAAGTACGCCGAGGGCTACCCGGGTCGCCGCTATTACGGCGGCTGCGAGGAGGTCGACGTCGCCGAGCAGCTGGCGATCGACCGGGCCAAGGAGCTGTTCGGCGCCGAGCACGCCAACGTCCAGCCCCACTCCGGAGCGCAGGCCAACAACGCCGTCTACATGGCGTTGCTCGAGCCGGGCGACACCTTCCTCGGGCTCGCTCTCGACCACGGCGGCCACCTCAGCCACGGGATGAAGATCAACGTCTCCGGCACGCTCTACAAGCCGGTCCCGTACCACGTCCGCAAAGACGATCTGCTGGTCGACATGGACGAGGTCGCCGCGCTTGCCGAGGAGCACAGGCCGAAGCTGATCGTCGCCGGCTGGTCCGCCTACCCGCGCCAGCTCGATTTCGCCGCCTTCCGCGCGATCGCCGATTCGGTCGGGGCGAAGCTGATGGTCGACATGGCGCACTTCGCCGGCCTCGTCGCGGCCGGCGAGCACCCCAACCCGGTGCCGCACGCCGACGTGGTGACGACGACGATCCACAAGACCCTCTGCGGCCCGCGCAGCGGGATGATCCTCAGCACCGAGGAGCACGCCAAGGCGATCGACAAAGCGATCTTCCCCGGACAGCAGGGCGGCCCGCTGATGCACACGATCGCCGCCAAGGCGGTCGCGCTGCGGATAGCGGCCAGCGAGCAGTTCGCCGCCCGCCAGCGCCAGACGATCGCCAACGCGCGGGCATTCGCCGCGGGACTGGAAGCGAACGGGGTGCCCGTCCTCACCGGCGGCACCGACGTCCACCTGGTCCTCGTCGACCTCACGCCGACCGGCCTCGACGGCCAGGCCGCGGAGGACCGCCTCGACGCGGTCGGCATCACCGTCAACCGCAACGCGATCCCGTTCGACCCGCGGCCGCCGATGAACCCCTCTGGCCTGCGCATCGGCACCCCGGCGCTGACCACGCGCGGCCTGGTCGAGGACGACATGACCGAGATCGCCTCGGTCATCGCGACGGCGCTCTCCGGGGAGTTCGAGGCGCAGAAGGACGCCCTCGCGGAGCGGACCGGGGCCCTGATGGATCGCTACCCGCTCTACCCGCAGCTGTCGCCGACGACCGTTTGAGGGTCTGGGTCGACTGCACCGCCGCGGCGCACCCGCTGGTGCTGCGGCCGCTGATCGAGCGCTTCGAGGCGCGCGGGGACGAGGTGCTCGTCACCGCGCGCGAGTACGGCCAGACGCTGGGCATCCTCGAGAGGCTGGGGATCCCCTACGTCGCGGTGGGCGAGCACGGCGGCGCCTCGGCGCTGGGCAAGGGGCGCGCTCTCGCCGGCCGCTCGGCGCGGCTGGCGCGGCTCGTCTGGGAGCGTCGGCCGCAGCTGGCGCTCGCGCACGGCTCGGTCGACCTCGCCGTCGTCTCCTCGCTCTTCCGCATCCCCTCGGCGCAGATGCAGGACTACGAGTTCGCCGGTTGGCAGCGCCAGATCGCCTTCCGCGCGGCGCGCAGGGTGCTGATGCCCGATTCGATCCCACTCGACAGGCTGAGGAGGATCGGCGCCAAGGAGCGGAAGCTGGTCCGCTATCCCGGCCTCAAGGAGGAGTACTACCTCGCTGACTTCGTGCCGGACGCCGCCGTCCTCGACGAGCTCGGGCTCGACCGCGGGAAGGTGACGGTCGTCGTCCGGCCGCCGCCGGAGACCTCCGAGTACCACGCCCGCAACGACCTCTACGGCGAGGCGATCCGGCGCCTGGCCGGGGCGGAGGAGGCGCAGGCGGTGGTGATCCCGCGCACCGAGCGCCAGAGGGACGAGGTGCGGGCGATGGGCGCCGCCAGCCTGATCGTCCCCGAGCGGGCGATCGACGCGCAGAGCCTGATCGCCTTCGCCGACCTGGTCGTCAGCGCGGGGGGGACGATGAACCGCGAGGCCGTCGCCCTCGGCACGCCGGTCTTCACCACCTTCGCGGGGCGGATGGGCGGCGTCGACGAGGCGCTGATCGCCGACGGCCGCCTGCGCGTCCTCGCCGACCCGGCCGAGCTGCCGCTGCGCAAGCGCGAGGCGCCCGTCGGCGTGCTCAACCCGCGCGACCCAGACCTCCTGGTCGAGGGCGCGCTTGGGGCTGTCGCGGGCGTCGAGTAGCCTGACCCGGCCCGGTCGTTCCCCGGGTGCCGCGACATGGCAGCGACCACCGAAGCCATCTTCGCCTTTCTGCTCGCCGCCGCGATCGCCTGGCTGCTGGTTCCCTACGCCGAGCGGCTCGCCTACCGGCTCGGCGCCATCGACATGCCGAAGGAGCGCGGCCTGCACGATCGGCCGATGCCGCGCCTCTCCGGCCTTGCGATCTTCGCCGGGATCGAGGTCGCCGGCTGGATCTGGCTGCCGGGCGACGGCGAGAGCCGCTCGATCCTGCTCGGCGCCGCGGCGATCGCCGCGGTCGGAGTCGTCGACGACGTGCGCGGCCTGCCGGCCCTGCCGAAGCTGCTCGGCCAGGTCGGGGCAGCGCTGATCCCGGTCCTCGCCGGGGTTCGCGTCGACAACCTCACCCTGCCCTTCGTCGGCGGCTTCGAGCTGGGCTGGCTCGCCTATCCGCTGACCGTGCTCGGCATCGTCGCCGTGGTCAACGTGATCAACTTCATCGACGGCGTCGACGGCCTCGCCGCAGGCGTCTGCGTGATCTCGGCGCTGGCCCTCGCCGTGATCGCCCTCTCGCTGGACCGCAACGCCGCCGGCGTGCTGGCGGCGCTGACGGCGGGCGGCGCGCTCGGCTTTCTCCGCCACGGCTTCCCGCCCGCCTCGAGCTTCATGGGGGACACCGGCTCCAACCTGCTCGGCTTCCTGCTCGCCACCGCCTCGGTCCAGGGAGCGCTGAAGACGAACGCGGTCGTCGCCCTGATCCTGCCCCTGGTCGTCCTCGCCGTGCCGATCCTCGATACCGGCTTCGTCGTCGCCAAGAGGCTCAAGTACCGCCAGCCGATCTACCAGGCCGACAGCTGGCACTTCCACCACCGGATGGCCAACATCGGCTTCTCCCAGCGCCGCACCCTCGCCTACCTGTACGGCTGGACCCTGGCCCTCGCCGCGCTCGCCCTGGCCCTGCGCTTCGTCCCCTACAGCGACGACCACGGCCACTTCGACGCGCTCTGGACAACGGTGATCGTCGCCTTCGGCCTGGTCGCGCTGGCGACCAGCGTCTACCTGATCTACGTGCTGGAGATCCTCAAGCTGCGCCGCGGTAGGCTCAACCCGGATACCGGCGAGATCGAAGCGATAACGCTGGAGCAGGTCGAGGCGGAGAGCCAGAAGACTTAGTAACAGGTTGTAACAAGCCTCACGAACTGGCTCTAGAAAGCGGATCGTCGGCCCGTTCGGATATAGTCGCTCGTCCGCCCGCCCTTTGCAGAGACGGGCGAATTTTATGTCTCCTCCCAAGTACGTCGACCTCTTGGTCCTTGCCGCCGCCCTCGCCGTTTTCTTGCTCGGCGGCCTGCCCATGCTCGGATTCGCCGCCGGGGCCGGGGTCTGGCTCGTGCAGCGCGGCATCCAGGTGCTCGCAGAGCGCCGCGCCAACAGGGAACTTGCCGCCGGCAACCGGCAGCGGGCGATGGCGACCGTCGCCGTCTCCACCCTCGGCCGCGTCGGCCTGATGGCGACCGCGGTCCTGCTCGCCGGGATCGTCGAACGCGAGGCCGGCCTCAGCTCGGCGATTCTGGTCCTGGTCCTCTTCACCGTCTCCTTCGCGGCGCAGGGCATCGCCCATCTCTTCGAGGAAGAGCCCGAGGCGGGCAAGGCATGAAGACCAAGACCAAGGTCTTCATCGGGCTCGGCGTCTACTTCGCGATCGCGATCCTGATGCTGCTGATCTTCGGCAGCAGCGGCAAAAACGAAGCCTTCCAGCCGCAGAACGAGTTCAAGCTCGAACCGTGGATCACGCTCGAACTGGCCGGCATCGACCTGAGCATCAACAAGGCGGTGCTCTACCTGGTCCTGGCCAGCGCGCTGACGATCTTCACGATGGTCTGGATCTCACGCCGCATGCAGCAGAAGCCGAACCGCGTGCAGACCGCGATCGAGGTCGCCTACGACCTGACCAAGAACAACATCACCGGCGGCAACCTCGATACCGCGACCGCGACCCGCTGGTTCCCCTTCCTCGCCGCGCTCTTCTTCTGGATCTGGTTCTCGAACATGATCGGCTTCCTGCCGCTGCCGACCAACACCGAGCACGAGGTCAGCGTCTTCGGCCTCGAAATCCCCTCCTTCGCGATCTACGCCGCGACCGCCAACCTCTCGATCCCGCTGGTCCTGACGCTCGTCGTCTGGATCTCCTACCACGTCGAAGGCATCCGGGCCAAGGGCTTCTTCAAGTACCTGGCCAGCTGGCTGCCGCCGGGGCTGGAGGAGATGAACCCGATCGCCAAGGGGTTCATCTTCGTGATCGAGGCGATCTCGCACTTCGCCCGGCTGATCTCGCTCTCGGTGCGACTCTTCGCCAACATCCTCGCCGGCCACCTGCTGCTGCTCTTCATGGGCGGTGGGCTCGCGGTCCTGCTCGGGATCGCCGCGCTCGGCGCGCTGACCTTCCCGCTCGCCTTCTTCTTCTTCATCCTCGAGGTGGGCCTTATCGCCACCCTGCAGGCATTTATCTTCTCGACCCTCACCGCTATCTACCTAGGCGGAGCGACCTCCGCCAGCCATTAGAAAAGGAGCGCTACCTCAAATGGACCTGTCCCCTGTTGCCGCCGCGATCTCCGACGAAGGGATCGAAGCCGCCGGTAAGGCGATCGCTCTCGGCGTCGGCGCCGGCCTCGGTTCTATCGGCGCCGGTATCGGCATCGGCATCATCTTCGGCAAGGAGATCGAGTCGGTCGCCCGCCAGCCGGAGATGAAAGACGAGCTGCAGAGCATCCGCTGGCTCGGCTTCGCGCTTACCGAGGCCGTGGCCTTCTACACCTTCATCTTCGGCCTCATCGCCTTCTTCCTCTAGGTCGATCGCGTGGAGCTCTTTGGCCACATAGCCGGACTGATCCCGCTTGCCGCGGAGGAGGAAGGCGGCAGCTTCCTGGTCTCGCCGGGCCTCGGCCTGATGATCTGGACGCTGGTCCTCTTCCTCTTCACGATGTGGGTGTTGAGCAAGGTCGCCTTCCCGAAGATCCAGGAGGCGCTCGACAGGCGCGCCAAGACGATCGCCGAGTCGATCGAGGCGGCCGAAAGGCAGCGCAAGGAGTCCGACGAGCTGCTCGCCGAGTACCGCGAGCGCCTCGCCGAGGCTCGCGAGCAGGCCGACGACATCATGGCCCGTGCCCGCAAAGCGGCCGATACGGCCGAGTCGGAGGCGAAGGCTGAGGGCAATGCGAAGCGCGAGGAGCTGGTCGCCGCGGCCAAGCGCGACATCGAAGCGGAGACGCGGCGCTCGCTGGAGCAGATCCGCAAGGAGGTCGCCGACCTCACCGTGCTGGCGACCGAGAAGGTCACCCGCAAGGCGCTCAGCGAGGACGACCAGCGCAGGCTGGTCGAGGAGGCCCTCAGCGAGGTCGATTTCTCGGCGCTCTCGGAGGGATCGCAGAACTGATGCCGGAAGCGGCTCGCGTATATGCCGAGGCCCTCTTCGACGTGGCCAAGGACAAGGGGAAGCTCGACGCGGTCCGCGACGAGCTGGCCCAGTTCGCCGACGCCGTCGGCGGCGACCGCGACCTGCAGGTCTTCTTCTTCAGCCCCTACTTCTCCTCGGCGGAGAAGGTGGCGGGGCTGAAGCGCGCCGTCAGCGGCGCCGACGCCGAGTTCCTCAACTTCCTCGAGCTGCTGATCGAGAAGCAGCGGATGGCGGAGATCTTCCGCGTCCGCCGCCAGTTCGACGAGCTCTGGAAGAGGGAGAACAGGCGCATCGACGTGACCGTGACCAGCGCCGTGGCGCTGGAGCCATCGGTTGTGGAGAGGGTCGGCGAGGAGATCGAGCGCCAGACCGGTCAGAAGGTCGAGCTCGCCAGCCGCGTCGACGGCGAGATCCTCGGCGGCATCGTCCTGCAGGTCGGCAACAAGGTCCTCGACGCGAGCATCCGCAGTCGCTTGGAGAAACTTCGAAAGAGCGTCGCCCAGGCGGCGTAAGGAGGAAGAACGCACCCGATGGAGATCAAGCCCGACGAGATCGCAAGCATCCTCAGAGAGAGGATCGAGGGACTGGACACCGAGTCTGCCGACCTGGCCGAGGTCGGCACCGTGCTCTCGGTCGCCGACGGGATCGCCCGGATCCACGGCCTCGACAACTGCATGGCGCTGGAGATGCTCGACCTGCCGCACGGCGTCACCGGCCTTGCCCTCAACCTCGAGGCCGACAACGTCGGCGCCGTCCTCTTCGGCGAGTGGGACAAGATCGTCGAGGGCGACACGGTCAAGCGCACCGGCCACCTGCTGCGGATCCCGGTCGGCGACGAGCTGCTCGGCCGCATGGTCGACCCGCTCGGCCGCCCGCTCGACGACAAGGGCGAGGTTGCGACGACCCAGACCCGGCCGGCCGAGTTCAAGGCCCCGGGCGTCGTCCAGCGCCAGCCGGTCACCGAACCGGTGCAGACCGGCCTGATGTCGATCGACGGGATGATCCCGATCGGCCGCGGCCAGCGAGAGCTGATCATCGGCGACCGCCAGACCGGCAAGACGGCGATCGCGATCGACACGATCATCAACAACCGCGACAAGGACATGATCTGCATCTACGTGGCGATCGGCCAGAAGATGTCGACCGTCGTCCAGCTCAAGCAGGTGCTGGAGGAGAACGGCGCGATGGAGAACACGATCATCGTCGCCGCCCCCGCGGATGAGGCCGCGCCGATCAAGTTCATCGCCCCCTACGCGGGCTGCGCGATGGGCGAGCACTTCCTCTACAACGGCAAGGCCGCCCTCTGCGTCTACGACGACCTCACCAAGCACGCCTACGCCTACCGCCAGATGTCGCTGCTGCTGCGGCGCCCGCCGGGTCGCGAGGCATACCCCGGCGACGTCTTCTACCTGCACTCGCGCCTGCTGGAGCGGGCGGTGAAGCTCAACGACGACCTCGGCGGCGGCTCGCTGACGGCGCTGCCGATCATCGAGACCCAGGCCTCCGACGTCTCCGCCTACATCCCGACCAACGTGATCTCGATCACCGACGGTCAGATCTTCCTCGAGTCCGACCTCTTCTACTCGGGGGTGCGGCCGGCGATCAACGTCGGCATCTCGGTCTCGCGGGTGGGCGGCAACGCGCAGACCAAGGCGATGAAGAAGGTCGCCGGCAAGCTGCGCCTCGACCTCTCCCAGTACCGCGACCTCGAGGCCTTCGCCCAGTTCGGCTCCGAGCTCGACCCGGAGACGCAGAAGACGCTCAACCGCGGCGAAAGGCTGGTCGAGCTGCTCAAGCAGAAGGAGCGCGAGCCGCTCGGCGTCGCCGATCAGGTGGCCGCGATCTACTCCGGCACCGGCGGCTACCTCGACCGGATCGCGACCGAGCGCGTCGGCGAGTTCCTGGGCGACCTGAAGATCCGCCTGCACGCCGAGAAGGCCGAGCTGCTGAAGCGGATCGGCGAGACCGGCAAGCTCGAGGAGGCCGACGAGGAGGAGCTGGGCAAGGCGATTGCCGAGTTCGTCGACGACTTCGGTCCCGACTTCGATGAGCACGGCGACCCGCTCGAGGCCGGCGAGTCCGACCGGATCAAGTCCGAGGAGGAGCGCGCCAAGCCCTCCCGCACCGCCGAGTCCGAGGATGCCGAGAAGGAGGCCACGCCCGCCTAGCCAGCGAGCCGGACCCCGCCCATGGCAACCCAGAAGGACGTCAAGAACCGGATCGCGTCGATCAAGAACATCAACAAGATCACGCGGGCGATGGAGATGGTGGCCGCGGCACGGCTGCGCCGCGCCGAGCAGCGGATCGAGCAGCTGCGCCCCTACGCGCAATCGATGCGCAAGCTCACCCGCCGCGCCGCCGAGCAGGCGAACGGCCTGCCGCGCGTGCCGGTCCTGACCGAGCGCGAGGAGGAGAAGCGGGTCGGGATCGTCCTGATCACCGGCGACCGCGGCCTCGCCGGCGCCTTCAACACCAACATCATCCGCGACGGCCTGCGCCTCAAGGGGGACCTGCGCGAGCAGGGCAAGGAGGCGGTCTTCTCGGCGGTCGGCCGCAAGGGCGTCTCGGCGCTGACCTTCCGCAAAGAGGAGCCGCGCACTTCCTACGTCGGCTTCACCGACCGGCCCGGCTTCGCCAACGCGCGCGAGATCGGCGAGGAGCTGACCGCGCGCTACGTCGACGAGGAGCTCGACCGGGTCGAGCTCGTCTACAACCGCTACGTCTCGCCGCTCACCCAGCACGTCTGGCGGCAGACCCTGCTTCCACTGCAGCAGGCCGACGTGATCGGCGAGGGGGTCGCCGAGGAGGAAGAGGAGGGCGAGGAGACCGAGATCGAGAAGGCGCACAGCCACTCGGTCTGGGAGTACGAGCCCGAAGCGGAGGAGCTGCTTGGAGAACTGATTCCCGAGTACGTCAACATCTCGGTCTACCGGGCGCTGCTCGAGTCGGCCGCTTCCGAGCTCGGGGCGCGGATGACAGCGATGCGCAGCGCCGCCGAGAACGCGGAGGAAATGATGGACGACCTGACCCTGGAGATGAACCGGGTCAGGCAGGCTGAGATCACCCAGGAGATCCTCGAGGTCGTCGCCGGCGCCGAGGCGCTCGGGTAAAGACTTAGAACCGGAGAAAAGGAACCAATGTCTGAGAGCAACGGAGCAAACGTAGGGCGAGTCGAGCAGGTGACCGGCGTCGTCGTCGACGCGGTCTTCCCGGACAAGCTGCCGGAGATCTACTCGGCGGTGAAGATCGAGATGGCCGGCGACGCCGACAACGAGGCGACGGAGCTGGTCTGCGAGGTGCAGCAGCACCTCGGCGACGACCGGGTGCGCACCGTGGCGATGGACGCCACCGACGGCCTGCAGCGCGGCGACAAGGTGATCGACACCGGCGGCCCGATCTCGGTCCCGGTCGGCGACGCGACCCTGGGTCGGATCTTCAACCTGCTCGGCGAGCCGATCGACCTCGGCGAGCCCGTGCAGGCCGAGGAGCGCTGGCCGATCCATCGCTCAGCGCCCGCTGCCTCGGATCTCGCTCCGACCCAGGAGATCCTCGAGACCGGGATCAAGGTCATCGACCTGCTCGCGCCCTACGCCAAGGGCGGCAAGGTCGGGCTGTTCGGCGGCGCCGGCGTCGGCAAGACCGTCCTGATCCAGGAGCTGATCCGCTCGATCGGCGAGGAGCACGAAGGCCTCTCGGCCTTCTGCGGCGTCGGCGAGCGCTCGCGCGAGGGCAACGACCTCTGGCTCGAGATGAAGGAGTCGGGCGTCATCGACAAGACGATGCTCGTCTTCGGCCAGATGAACGAGCCGCCCGGCGCGCGCCTGCGCGTCGCTCTCTCCGGCCTGACGATGGCCGAATACTTCCGCGAGCAGGGCGGCCAGGACGTGCTGCTCTTCATCGACAACATCTTCCGCTTCGTCCAGGCGGGCTCCGAGGTCTCGGCCCTGCTCGGCCGCATGCCCTCGGCGGTCGGCTACCAGCCGACGCTGGAGACCGAGATGGGCGAACTTCAGGAGCGGATCACCTCGACCGAGCGCGGCTCGGTGACCTCGGTGCAGGCGATCTACGTGCCCGCCGACGACCTCACCGACCCGGCACCGGCCTCGGTGTTCGCCCACCTCAACGCGACCACGACGCTCTCGCGGTCGATCTCCGAGAAGGGGATCTACCCGGCCGTCGACCCGCTCGACTCGACCTCGACGATCCTCAAGCCCGACGTCGTCGGCGACGAGCACTACCGCACCGCGACCGAGGTCCAGGAGGTGCTGCAGCGCTACAAGGAGCTGCAGGACATCATCGCCATCCTCGGCATCGACGAGCTCTCCGACGAGGACAAGCAGACGGTCTCGCGCGCCCGCAAGATCGAGCGCTTCCTCTCGCAGCCGTTCTTCGTCGCCGAGCAGTTCACCGGCCGCAGCGGCGAGTACGTGCCGGTGGGCGAGACGGTGCGCGGCTTCCGCGAGATCCTCGACGGCGTCCACGACGACCTCTCCGAGGGCGCCTTCTACATGAAGGGCGGCATCGACCAGGTCACCGCCGACGCCGGAGCGGCCGCGGCCGCCTAGGGGAGACGCATGGCCGCCGAGCACATGGTCGACGTCGAAGTCCTCACCCCGGAGGGGGAGGTCTTCAGGGGCGAAGCGCGCCAGGTCTCGACCCGCACCGGGGTCGGCGAGCTGGGCATCCTCGCCAACCACGCGCCGCTGCTCGCCTCGCTGCGCCCGGCCGAGCTGCGCCTGCACCTGAGCGACACGGAGACCAAGCGCTACGCCCAGGCCCACGGCTGGCTGCAGGTCTTCGGCAACCACGCCAAGCTCCTGGTCGAGGAGGCGATCGCCCCCGAGGACCTCGATGCGGCGACGCTGAAAGAGCAGCTCGCCGACGCCAAGCAGCGCCTTGCCGAGTCCGAGGAGGGCAGCGGCAAGCGCGCGCGGGCCGAGAAAGACCGCGAGCGGGCGGAAGCATTCCTCGCGATTGCCCAGGGGTGACGGGGCGATCCGATACCCCTTCGCCGGAATTGAGGTCGCACGCGCTTCGCGCTTAGCTCCGGATCTCAAGCGCGGCCTTCGGCCGCGCGATCACCAGATTGCATGTCGCCGCCTTCGGCGACATTCCGGCGAAGGGGCATCGGATCGCCCTCTCGCCGCCCATCCGACTTTGACCCCGCTCCAGTGTGGTCGATCTCGGATGCGCGGGACGCAGGCGCACGGAAGTTGCCCGCATGACCGATGAGCTCGTTGCGCTTGCCGAGCGGTTGATCGGCTACGAGACGTCCTCGGCGGATGCGGTGCTGGAATGCGCCGGATTCGTCGAAGGGTGGCTGGAGGCGCGGGGGATCGAGACCGCCAGCGACGAGGTGCGGGGGCTGCCGGTGCTGAAGGCGGAGGTCGGGCCGGCCGGGGCGCCGACCGTGGTCCTGCATGGGCATCTGGACGTGGTCCCCGGGCTGCCCGGCCAGTTCGAGCCGCGGGTCGACGGCGACCGGCTCTACGGGCGCGGCGCCTACGACATGAAGGGGGCGCTGGCGGCGATGCTGCTGGTCACCGCGGCGATGCGGGGTCAGGACGCGGTGCGGGTGCGGCTGGGGATCGTCGGCGACGAGGAGTCCGAGGAGGAAGTCGAACGCGGCTCCGACCATCTGGTCGACGGCGGCTTCACCGGCGACTTCGCGATCACCGGCGAGCCGACCGACCTGCACATCGGGGTCGAGGCAAAGGGGGTGCTGGCGCTGCGCGTGCAGGTCGGCGGGACCGCCGCCCACGGCGCCACGCCCTGGCTGGGCGAAAACGCGGTTCTGCGGGCGATCGACGTTTTCCGCAGTATCGAGTCGCTACCGTTCGCTCGGCACAGCTCCGAGCTCTTCGACCGCCCCTCGATCAACCTTGGCCGGATCCTGGGTGGCGACGCGCTCAACAAGGTGCCCGACCGATGCGCCATCGACGTCGACATCCGCTACCTGCCCGACCAGGACCCAGCCGACCTGCTCGCGCAGGTCGAGGGCATTGCCGCGGCCGAGGTCGAGCAGCTCTTCACCCGGCCGCCGGCCGTCGTCGCCCGCGACCTGCCCTACGTGCGCGCCCTGCGCGAGGCGGCGGCGTCCAATCACGACGGCGAGCCGATGAGCGTCGGGCGCGACGGCGCCTCCGACGCGGTCTCCTTCCTGCGGGTCGGTGTGCCGGCGGTCGAGTTCGGACCGCTCGGCGAAGGTCACCACGGTCCGGCGGAGTGGGTCTCGGTCGCCTCCCTGCACGCATACCGGCAGACGCTCGACACCTTCCTGCGCTCCTTGCCCGACCGCCTCGAGGCCTGAGCGACAACGACCTTGGTTGAGCCCGTCTTCAGCAAGCCGCCGCCCGAGGGCGACCACGAGCCTGCGCCGAAGCCGAAGCGCTTCTGGTGGCGCTTCACGCTCGGCTCGGTGGTGATCGTCGCCGTCGTCGCGGCGGCGACCGCGGCCAGCATCCTGCTCTACGTCGACAGCATCGCCAACGCGCTCTCCCACCACAACCACTTCGGCAAACTCCACCGCTACCTCTCGCAGGTCACCGGCGGCGACCCCGAGAACATCCTCATCCTCGGCTCCGACAAGCGGGCCAGCCTGGAGGAAGACCCGGGCCGCTCGGACACGACGATCCTGCTCCGGCTCGACCCCGACCGCAACGCGATCGCGGTGATGTCGATCCCGCGCGACCTCAAGGTCTACATCCCCGGCGTCGGCACCGAAAAGTTCAACGCCGCCTACACCTACGGCGGGCCGAAACTGACCCTCGAGGTGGTCAAGGAACTGACCGGCCTGCCGATCAACCACGTCGTCAACGTCGACTTCCTCGGCTTCGTCCGCGCCGTCGACGCGATCGGCTGCGTCTACACCGACGTCGACCGCCGCTACTACCACTCGAACGTCGGCGTGCCGGCCTCCGAACAGTATTCGGAAATCAACGTCAAGCCCGGCTATCAGCTGCTCTGCGGCAAGAAGGCGCTGCAGTACGTGCGCTACCGCCACACCGACACGGACATCGTCCGCTCCGCCCGCCAACAGGACTTCCTCAGCGCCGCCCGCCAGCGGGTGCCGATCTCCAAGCTCGTCCTCGGACAGAGCGACCTGGTCGACATCTTCACCAAGTACACGACCTCCGACATCAGCGACACGGAGACGATGCTGCAGGTGATGAAGCTGTTCATCGCCTCACGCAACGCTGCCATCAAGGAGGTCCACTTCCCGGCCGAACTGGGCCCCAGCTACGTCTACGCCTCCCCGGAAGCGATCCAGGAAGCGGTCGACAAGTTCCTCGGCATCGAAGCCAGCAGTGGGCCGCGCGGCTCGCTGGAAAGCGCCCCGGGGAAGTCGAAGAAGGGCAAGGGCTCCAAGGGCAAGAAGGGCTCGGCCAAGAATCGCAAGCAGCAGAAGCCGCACCTGGCGCCGCCGAAGCCGCCCGGCAGCGACGGTCTCGTCCCGGCCCGCGAAGCCGGCGAACTGGAGGCCGCCACGGTGGCGCGCAAGGTCAGCTCCGGCTTCCCCGTCTTCTACCCGACCCGCCTCCCGTCGGGTGCCTTCTACGTCGAAAGCAACTCCTACGAGCACGTCCAGGACCCGCGCGTCTACCACTTCAAGGACACCGACGGGGAGCGGCACGGCGCCTACCGGATGGTGGTCGAGCTGCCGCTCTCCGACGGGATCCACTACTTCGGCGTCCAGGGCGTGCAGGGCTGGGAAGATCCACCGATCCTCGACAGTCCCAGCCTTACCAAGACGATCAACGGGCGCGAATACGAGATCTTCGTCGACGGCGACCGGATCCCGATCGTTGCCTGGCACAGGGGGGACAACTCCTACTGGGTCGCGAATGACCTGCTCAACACCTTGACCAACGACCAGATGATGGGGATCGCGCGCTCCGCCGACGTGAAGCTGCCGAACCCGAAGCGAAAGCGAGGAAAGACGAGCCGATGAGCGCAGAGCGAGAGACGATTGGCGTGGTTGGCGTCGGCTGGGTGGGGCTGGTCACCGCGGCCTGCTTCGCCGAGCTCGGCCACCCCGTGGTCGCCCGCGACATCCTGCCCGAGAAGGTCGAGGCTCTCTCGCGCGGCGAGATCACGATCCACGAGCCGGGGCTCGACGAGCTGCTCGCCCGCAACGCCGAGCGGCTCACCTTCACCACCGATATGTCAGAGCTGCTGGAGGCGGCGAAGATCCTCTTCGTCTGCGTCGATACGCCGCCGACCCGCTCCGGCGACGCCGACCTCTCCCGCGTGCGCTCGGTGGTCGAGGAGCTCGGCGAGGGCAGCGACCACGTGCTGGTGATGAAGAGCACGGTCCCGGCGGGCACCGGCCAATCGATCCGCCGCGACCTGCCCGGCGTGCCCTATGTCTCCTGCCCCGAGTTCCTCAAGGAGGGCACGGCGGTCGAGGACTTCATGCACCCCGACCGGGTGGTGATCGGCGCCGACCCCGGCGACGAGGCCGCCTCCGCCGCGGTCGCCGCCCTCTACGAGCCGCTCGGCGGCCAGCTGGTGCGGACCGACGTCGCCAGCGCCGAGATGATCAAGCTCGCCTCCAACGCCTTCCTCGCCACCAAGATCTCCTTCGTCAACGAGATCGCCAACGTCTGCGAGGAGGTCGGTGCCGACGTCGCAGAGGTCGCCCGGGGAATGGGGCTCGACCAGCGCATCGGCTCCTCCTTCCTGCGCGCCGGGATCGGCTACGGCGGCTCCTGCTTTCCCAAGGACGTCAGCGCCCTGAAGATGCTGGCCGGCAACAGCGGCTACCACTTCCAGCTGCTCGGCTCGGTGATCGAGGTGAACGAGCTGCAGAAGCGGCGCGTCGTGCAGAAGCTGCAGCGGCACCTGGGCTCGCTGGTCGGCAAGCGGGTGGCGCTGCTCGGCCTCGCCTTCAAGCCGCAGACCGACGACATGCGCGAGGCCTCGAGCCTGGTGCTGGCCGCCCGGCTCGAGGGGGAGGGGGCCGAGGTCGTCGCCTATGACCCGGTGGCGGGGCAGGTCGCCCGCGGCCTGCTCGAGACCGTCGCCTTCCGTGACTCCGCGCTGGAAGCGCTCGACGGCGCCGACGCGGCGATCCTGGTCACCGAGTGGCCCGAGTTCGCGGAGCTCGACTGGCCCGCGGCGGCGGAGCGGATGGCGCGCCCGCTGCTGATCGACGGCCGCAACTTCCTCGACCCGAGCCTGCTCAAGAGCGCTGGCTTCGAGTACGAGGGCATCGGCCGCGCGGTCGATGCTCCGGTTCAAGTGGAATCTGCGTCCTAGTGCCCCCGGCCAAGCAGACCAAGGACGCAGGGAGCGTGGCGTGCTCTGCACGCGAGCGACCGAGGACGCCGGTATGCGCCGGCCGGGGGCACTAGGTGCAAGCGATAGTCCTAGTCGGCGGGGAGGGGACGCGGCTGCGGCCGTTGACCGAGACCGTTCCCAAGCCGGCGCTGACCCTGGTCGACCGGCCCTTCCTCGCCTACATGATCGAGTGGCTGGCGGGGCACGGCGTCAGCGAGGTCGTGCTCGCCTGCGGCTTCCTGCCCGACGTGCTGCGCGAGGCGCTCGCCGGCGAGGAGGAGCGGGCCGGCGTCGCGATCACCTACGTGGTCGAGCCGGACCGGCGCGGCACCGCGGGCGCGATCCGCTTCGCCGCCGACCAGCTCGGCGAGCGGCTCGAGGACCGCTTCCTGGCGCTCAACGGCGACGTGCTCACCGACCTCGACCTGAGCGCGCTGCTGCGCGCCCACGAGCAGCGCGGGGCGTCCGCGACGCTGGGGCTGCACCCGGTCGAGGACTCCTCCGCCTACGGCCTCGTGCGTCGAGACGGGAGCGATGCCGTGCTCGAGTTCCTTGAGAAGACCGGCGAGGCGGTGCCGGGCGAGATCAACGCCGGCATGTACGTGCTCGAGCGCTCCGTCCTCGACCTGATCCCGCCCGGCGAAGAGGTCTCGATCGAGCGCGACGTCTTCCCCCGCCTGGTCGGCGAGGGCCTGCATGGCCTGCGGCTCGACGGGTACTGGATGGACATCGGCACGCCTGAGCGCTACCTGGAAGCGAGCTGGGACATCCTCGAGCGGCGGGTGCGGACGCGGGTCGAGCCGACGGCTCCCGGGACCCTGATCGCCGCCGGCGCCGAGGTGAGCGGCGAGGCGACGGTCGGCCCGCGCGCTGTCCTCGATCGGGGCTGCAGGGTCGGGCCCGGGGCCGAGGTGCGCGACTCGGTGCTGCTGCACGGCTGCACGGTCGGTGCGGGCGCCATCGTGCGGGGCTCGATCCTGGCGGCCGGCGTCGAGGTCGCCGCCGGGGCCGAGCTTGAAGGGGTCGTGGTGGGCGCCGAAGAAGAAGTCCCGGCCTGATGCTCGACGACGTCCTCGCAATCCCCGACCACCTCCGCGACGCCCTCTGGCGGGTCGAATCGGCGCGGCTCGAGCCGGCCGAGGCGGCCGGCCTGATCGTCTGCGGCATGGGCGGCTCGGCGATCGGCGGGGATCTCGCCGCGGCCGCCTTCGGCGACCGCCTCACCCGGCCGCTGGTCACGGTGCGCGGCTACGAGCTGCCGACCTGGGCGACGCCGGAGTGGACGGTGTTCTGCTCGAGCTACTCGGGGAGCACCGAGGAGACCCTGGCCTGCTTCTCGGCGGCCGAGGCGCTCGGCGCCCGCCGCATCGTCGCCAGCACCGGGGGCGAGCTGGTCGAGGACGCCCGCGAGGCCGGCGTGCCGGTGATCGGCCTGCCCGGCCTGCTGCCCGCTCCGCGCACCGCGGTCGCCTACATGCTGGTCTGCGTCGCCGAGGTGGCCGCGCTGGCCGGGGTGGCGCCACGGGTCCGCACCGAGATCGACGCAGCCGCTGACTTCCTGACCGGCAGCATCGAGGATCTGCGCGCCCGCGCCGCGGCGATCGCGACGCGACTCGGGGAGAGTGCCCCGATCGTCACCGGCTCCGACCTCACCGTGCCGGTCGCCCGCCGCTGGAAGACGCAGATCAACGAGAACGCGAAGGTGCACGCCTTCTTCTCCGAGCTGCCCGAGGCCGACCACAACGAGATCTGCGCCTGGGCCGGCCCGGGCTTCGCGGCGGTGATGCTCGAGGACTCCGACCAGCACCCGCGCGAGCGCCGCCGCTTCGAGCTCACCGCCGAGGCGATCGTCGCGACGGGTGCCGAGGCGCTGCGGGTCGAGACGGAGGGGGAGACCCGGCTCGAGCGGCTGCTCTGGGCGACGATGCTCGGCGACCTCGTCTCGCTGGAGATGGCCGCTGCCCGCGGTGTGGACCCGCTGCCGGTCGAGGCGATCGAGGGCTTCAAGACCGCGCTCGGGCGTCCCTGAGGAATCCGTGGCGCCCGCGTATCCTTCGCCCGCACCGTGATGAGAGCAATGGTCCTAGCGGCGGGTCTCGGCACTCGCCTTCGCCCGATCACCTACGCGATGCCGAAGCCGATGGTGCCGGTGCTGAATCGGCCGGTGATGGAGCACATCGTGCGCCTGCTCGCCGGCCACGGCTTCGGCGAGGCAATCGCCAACCTGCACTGGTTTCCGGAGACGATCGAGGGCCACTTCGGCGACGGCTCCGAGCTCGGGATCGAGCTCTCCTACAGCCGCGAGCAGGCCCTGCTGGGCACCTCGGGCGGCGTCCGCAACGCGGCCGGCTTTCTCGGCGACTCCTTCCTGGTGATCTCCGGCGACGCGCTCACCGACATCGACCTCGGCGCGATGCGCGAGTTCCACGAGTCCCACGACGGAATCGCCACGCTGGCAACGAAGCGGGTCGCCGACACGACCCAGTTCGGGGTCGCGATCACCGGCGCCGACGGCCGCATCCAGGGCTTCCAGGAGAAGCCGCAGCCGGCCGAAGCGCTTTCCGACCTCGCCAACTGCGGCATCTACATGTTCCGTGCCGAGGTCTTCGACTACTTCCCCGAGCCCGGCACCAGCAAGGCGGCGGGGGAGGGTGACCCGGCCGGCTTCGCCGACTGGGCGATGGACGTCTTCCCCGCGCTGCTCGAGAACGACGTGCCCTTCTACTCGCACGAGATCGACGCCTACTGGAACGACATCGGCAACCTCGACGAGCTGCGGCAGGGCAACCTCGACGCGCTGGAAGGGGCGGTGCGGGTCGACCCGGGCGCGCCCGAGGTGGCCGCGGGCGTCCGCTCCGCGAGCGACCTGCGCCGCGCCGAGGTCGAGGGCCCGGCGCTGATCGGCGCCGGGGTCGAGCTCGGCGAGGGCGTCCGCATCCAGGGCCCGGCGATCGTCGGAGACGGCTGCCGGATCGGCGCCGGCGCCTGGGTGCGCGACTCGATCCTGCTCTCCGGCGCCGAGCTCGCCCCCGAGGCGATGCTGATCGGCGCCATCGCGGGCCGCGTCGCAAGGGCCTGACGCTTAATTGACATTTGGCGCGCCACGCGTGCGCCGCGGTCGCCGAGGATCGGCGCATGCAGCCGCTGCACGCGCTCGCCACCGCTCTCCTGCCGGCGCTTTGCGCGGCCTGCGGCCGCTCCTGCCGCCAGGGCACCACGCTCTGCACTCGCTGCAGCCGGCGCCTGGCGGCCGCCGAGCCGCTCGCCGGTCACGGCGCGCCGGGGCTGGACCGGGCCTGGTCCTCAGCCTCCCACGAGGGCGTCGCGCGCGACCTGGTCGCGGCGCTCAAGTTCCGCCGCCTGCTGCCGGTCGCCGGGCTGATGGCCGAGCGGATCGGGTGGCTGGCCCCGTCCAGCCTGCTCAGCGGCACGATCGTGCCGGTGCCGACCGCGCCCCTGCGCTCGCTGGGGCGCGGCTTCGATCCCGCAACTGAGATCGCCACGGCGCTGGCCGAGCTGACCGGGCTGCCCCTGCGCTCTTGCCTGACGCGGCGCGGCGGGGGACGGCAGGTCGGCCGCCGCCGCGCCCAGCGCGTCGGCCACCCACCCCGGATCGAGGCGTGCGGACCGGCGCCGCGCAGCGTCCTGCTGGTCGACGACGTGCTGACCACCGGCGCCACTCTGTCGGCCTGCGCCGGTGCCCTGCGCGCCGCCGGGGCGGTCCGCGTCGCCGCCGGCACCTTTACCCGGAGGTTGTGACGGCGTAGCATCGTGGGACCGACACAAAGGAGGAGCGATGCGGATCGAGATACGTGGGCGCAACGTCGAGGTGGGCGACGAGCTGCGGGGTCATGTGACAAAGCGATTTCGGCGTGTCGGGAAGCAGGTGTCGGAGCTGGCGACGCTCGACGTCGAGGTCTACGAAGAGCGCAACCCCTCGATCGAGGACAGCCAGGTCGCCGAGGCGACCCTGCGGCTGAAGGGCGTGACGCTGCGCGCGCGCGAGGCTTCGCCGGAGATGGCGCACACGATCCACGAGCTGGCCGAGGACATCCGCCGCCAGGTCAAGAAGCACCGCGAGCTGCGCCGCAAGCGCACCCAGACTCGCCGCGCCGTCGCTCGCCTGCGCGGACGGTCAGCCGAGTCTTAGCGCAGGACAGCTACTCTCTCTGGGATGCCCGCCGCAAGGGACATGGTCACGCGTGCACTGCGCGTCGGCGAGGGGCGCAAGTTCAAGGGTTACGAGAAGCGCGCCGAGTCGATCAACCGCATCGAGCCTGAGATGGAGCTGCTCGACGACGCCGAGCTGCGCGAGGAGGCCGACGCCCTGCGCAAGCGCGCCTCCGGCGGCGAGTCCCTCGATGACCTGCTGCCCGAGGCGTTCGCGCTGACCCGCGAGGCGGCCCGCCGCTCGATCGGCCAGCGCCATTACGACGTGCAGCTGATCGGCGGCATGGTCCTGCACGAGGGGGCGATCGCCGAGATGAAGACGGGCGAGGGCAAGACGCTGACCGCGACGCTCGCCGTCTTCCTCAACACGCTGGGCGGCGACAGCGTCCACCTGGTCACGGTCAACGACTACCTCGCCCGCCGCGACGCGGAATGGATGAAACCGGTCTACGAGATGCTCGGGGTCAGCGTCGCCTCGATCCAGGAGGGGGACGACCACGCGACGCGGCAGGCCAAGTACGCCTGCGACGTCGTCTACGGCACCAACTCGGAGTTCGGCTTCGACTACCTGCGCGACAACATGTCCGACGCGCTCGAGCACTGCGTCCAGCGCGACCATTGCTTCGCGGTGGTCGACGAGGTCGACAACATCCTCATCGACGAGGCGCGCACGCCGCTGATCATCTCCGGCGCGCCCGAACAGGCGGCCCAGACCTACTACACGTTCGCGCGCCTGGCCCGGCAGATGGTCGGTGTCCCCGCCAAGGACAAGCTGCGCTCGATGGGCGAGTCGAAGGACACCTCCGAGGCTGACTACGACTACGAATTCGACGAGAAGCACAAGACCGTCTCGCCGACCGAGCGCGGCGTCAAACGGGCCGAGGACTTCGTCGGCGTCGACAACCTCTACCTCGGCGAGCACGGCAGCCTCGTCAACCACCTGGTCCAGTCGCTGAAGGCCGAGGCGCTCTACAAGAAGGACACCGACTACGCGGTGATCGACGGCCAGGTGATGATCATCGACGAGTTCACCGGCCGCATCCTCGAGGGGCGGCGCTGGTCGGAGGGGCTGCACCAGGCGGTCGAGGCGAAGGAGGGCGTCGCGATCGGCGAGGAGAACCAGACCCTGGCGACGATCACCCTGCAGAACTACTTCCGCCTCTACGACAAGCTCTCCGGGATGACCGGTACGGCGCTGACCGAGGCGACCGAGTTCATGAAGATCTACAAAGTGCCGGTGGTCGAGATACCGACCCACCGCCAGATGGTCCGCGACGATCGCAACGACCAGATCTTCAAGACCAAGGACGGCAAGTGGAAAGCGGTGCTGGCCGAAATCCTCGCCCGCCACGAGAAGGGCCAGCCGATCCTGGTCGGCACCGTCTCGGTCGAGGTCTCGGAGATGATCTCCGGCGAGCTGAAGCGCCAGGGCATCGAGCACGCGGTGCTCAACGCCAAGCCCGAGCACGCCGAACGAGAGGGTGAGCGGATTGCCCAGGCCGGTCGCAGGGGCGCGGTGATGATCGCCACCAACATGGCGGGCCGCGGCGTCGACATCAAGCTCGGCGGTGACCCCGAGCAATCGGCGATCCACGAGCTGAAGAAGAAGGGGATCGCCCCTGGCGACGACGGCTACGAGGAGGCACTGGCGGCGAAGGTCGCCGAGCTCGAACCGCTGTGCGCAGCCGAGGCGGAGGAGGTGCGCGAGCTCGGCGGCCTCTTCATCTGCGGCACCGAGCGCCACGAGTCGCGCCGCATCGACAACCAGCTGCGCGGCCGCGCCGGCCGCCAGGGCGACCCGGGCGAGACCCGCTTCTTCCTCTCCGCCGAAGACGACGTGATCCGCCTCTTCGCCGGCGACCGGATCTACAAGATCCTCGACCGGCTCGGCCCGGTCGACGATGACGGCGAGGAGATGCCGCTCGAGGCGGGCATGCTGACGAAGACCGTCGAGAACGCGCAGAAGAAGGTCGAGGAGCAGAACTTCCTGATCCGCAAACGGGTGCTCGAGTACGACGACGTGATGAACGAGCAGCGGCGCATCGTCTACAAGTACCGGCGCGAGATCCTCGAGGGCCGCGACATGTCCGAGATCGCCCGCGATGAGATGGAGGGCGTGATCGAGCGGCTTGTCGACGAGTACACGCCGGGCGACGTGCTCGACGAGTGGGACATGCCCGAGATGGAGACCCAGCTGCGCCAGATCTGGCCGGTGACGATCGAGGTCGGCTCGATGGCGCCGGAGAGCGTCGATCGCGAGCAGCTCAAGGACCGGCTCGACGACGACGCGATGAGCGCCTACGACGAGCGCGAGCAGACCTTCGGCGAGGAGCTGATGCGCTATCTGGAGCGCTCGATCCTGCTGCAGGTGATCGACAACCGCTGGCGCGAGCACCTCTACGACATGGACTACCTGCGGGAGGGAATCCACCTGCGGGGCTTCGCCCAGATCGACCCGCTGGTCGCCTACAAGAACGAGGGCTTCGGCATGTTCGAGGAGCTGATGCACTCGATCTGGGAGGAGTTCAGCAAGACGATCTTCCACGTCGAGGTCGAGATCGACCCCTCCCAGGCCCAGGAAGCATTCGCGCCAAACGGCGCCGCCCAGCCGACGGCGCTCGACTACTCGGGTGGCACGCTGCAGGGGCAGCCCTCGGCGCTGACCCAGGCCGCGGCGGGCACCGCCGAGATGGTCGCCGCCGGCACCGGCGGCAACGGCGCAACCGAGGTGGTCGAGACGGTGGTCAAGGACGAGCGCGAGAAAGAGATCGGGCGCAACGATCCCTGTTGGTGCGGGTCGGGGAAGAAGTACAAGCGCTGTCACGGGGCCTGAGAGGCGCCGGAGCGGGATGGGGGGCATCCCGGCAGGGGTTCCACTTAACTTTTTTCGAAGGAGCCGCTGGGGGCTGGCGCCCGGGGCGGGCCCCGAAAAAAGTACAAGACGTTTCACCCCTACCGGGATGCTCCTCGGATCGGTGGGGGCTTTGTGAGCGACTCGGTTCGTGAGTTCATCCGTGCTTTCAACGAGCGCGACCTGGATGGGTTCGTCGAGGCGCTCGATCCTGGGGTTGAGCTTCATTCGATGAAGGGATTGCGGAAGGGGAGGGAGGCTGCGCGGTTGTGGGCCACCCGCCCGCCTGGTGGGGTGCAGCAGACGATCGAGGTGGAGGAGCTGTTCGAGGACGGCGGCAGGGCGCTGGCGCTGATCCGGCGGGTCTGGCGCTGGGACGAGGACGGCTCGCCGGCCGGCGAGGACGAGATGGCGTGGTTGTTCGAGCTGAACGACGACCGGGTCCGTTGCTGGCGGCCATTCGAGGATCGCGAAGCGGCCTGGCGCGCGTACCATGGGGGCGATGGCAACTCCAGCCGCATCCAACCGTGAAGCAGCCGAAGCCTGGAGCGGCCCGCTCTTCGAGACCTTCGTCCGCTACCGCGATCTGGCGATCGGCGGCCTGGGGGCGCACGGCGAGGTGGCGATGGCGGCCCACCCGCCGCGGCGCGGCGACCGGGTGGTCGACCTCGGCTGCGGCTTCGGCGACACGACGCAGCGCCTCGCCACGCTCGTCGGCGAGGACGGCGATGCGCTTGGCATAGACGTCTCCGAGCCCTTCATCGAGATGGCCCGCTCGGAGGCCGAGGAGGCCGGTGTCGCGAACGTGCGCTTCGCGGTCGGCGACGTGCAGGCGACCGAGTTCGGGGAGAGCTTCGACTACGCCTTCTCGCGGATGGGGATCATGTTCTTCGCAAACCCGGTGCAGGCGCTGCGCAACGTCTGCCGTGCCCTAACCCCGGGCGGGCGGCTCTGCGCGGTCGTCTGGCGCCGCAAGCTCGACAACGAGTGGGTGCGCCGGGCCGAGGCGGTCGTCGAGCAGTACCTCGACCATCCGGAGGAGACCGACGAGCCGACCTGCGGTCCCGGCCCCTTCTCGATGGCCAACGCCGACACGGTGACCGAGCAGCTCAAGATCGCGGGCTTCGAGGAGATCACCCTGCAGCGCTGTGACCTGCCGCTGAAGATCGGCAACGACCTCGACCACGCGGTCGAGTTCAACATGTCGCTGGGCCCGGCGGGCGAGGTTCTGCGGCTGTGGGAAGACCGCATCGACGAGATCCGGCCGAAGATCGCCGCTGAGTTGCGCGAGAAGCTGGCCGAGCTCGAGGGGCCGGACGGTGTGTTTGCGCCAGCCTCGACCTGGATCATTGCCGCCAAAGCACCCGCCTGACCCGAACTGCATCAAATTCCCGCTCTCGCAGGAAGGAAATTTGATGCAGTTCGCCCCTATAACCTAAGGGGCATGGCCGAGACCGCGCCAACCGAGTCGGTGCCGGCGCGGCTTGCCGAGATCCGCGAGCAGATGTCCCTGCTCTCGGACTATCTTTGACCCCGCTTCGCTCGAAGGAGAGGTCGAGAGGCTCGAGGCCGAGATGCAGCGGCCCGGCTTCTGGGACGACCAGGAGTCCGCGGCCCGCACCTCAGCCGCGCACGCTCGTGCCCAGGGCAAGCTGAAGACCTTCCGCGGGCTCGAAGCCGAGGTGGGCGATCTCGGCGAGCTCGCCGAGATGGCGAGCGAGGACGAGGAGATGGCCGCCGAGCTGGTCTCCCAGCTCGCGACCGTCGAGGCTCACCTCTCCGAGCTGGAAGAGGCGCGCCTCTTCAGCGGCTCCTACGACGCCGGCGACGCGGTCGTAACGGTCCACGCCGGGGCCGGCGGCACCGATTCCCAGGACTGGGCCGAGATGCTGCTGCGCATGTACCTGCGCTGGGCCGAGCGGCGCGGCTTCGACGTCGAGATGAAGGAGGCCTCGCCGGGGGAGGAGGCTGGGCTCAAGTCGGCGACCTTCATCGCCCGCGGCGAGAACGCCTACGGCCTCTTCGCCGCCGAGCGCGGCGTCCACCGCCTGGTGCGGATCTCACCCTTCGACTCCTCGGCGCGGCGCCACACCAGCTTCGCCCAGCTCGACGTCGGCCCCCTGGTCGACGAGGGGGTGGAGGTCGAGATCGACGACGCCGACCTGCGCATCGACACCTACCGCGCCTCCGGCGCCGGCGGCCAGCACGTCAACAAGACCGACTCCGCGGTGCGCATCACCCACATCCCAACCGGTGTCGTCGTCCAGTGCCAGAACGAGCGCTCCCAGCTCCAGAACAGGGCGATGGCGATGCAGTTCCTGCGCTCGAAGCTGATCGAGCTCGAGGAGCGCAAACGAGCCGAGGAGCTGGCCAGGGTGCGCGGCGAGGTCAAGGACGTCGCCTGGGGATCGCAGATCCGCAGCTACTTCCTCCACCCCGACCAGCGGGTCAAGGACCACCGCACAGGCCACGAGGCCGGCGACGCCGAACGGGTGCTGGACGGTGACCTGGATGACTTCATCAGGGATTACCTGAACAAGACCGCTGCTTCGTCGGCGCGGTAAGCACTTAGCCGGCTTTGCCGCACACGGGAAGGTCCTTCGTCTGCTCGGCGGAAAACCCGCCTGTCTTGACGGGCCTCTCTCCTATGTGTTAGGCCACGCATAGCGGCAGACCTCTGCCGCGGCAGCAGCCGTAACTCAATAGGAAGGAACGAACCAATGCGATCGAGAGCCACGCGCAGAGCGCTTTGCCTCTGCATGCTCGTCGTCGGCTTGATGGGTCTTGGGGCCGGCTCGGCTCAGGGTTCCCAATGGATGGTCAAAGGGGCGAACCTGAAAGAAGGCGTCTTACCGGAAGTCAAAATAAAAATCCTCCACAAACAGTGGATCTTCAGGGTCGTCGGCATCGACGTCAAGGTCTTATGCACGGTGTCGATTCTCATCGGTGCCCATCTGAAGATCTTTCTCCCCACAGCCTCCTTCTTAGGGAAGCTGAAGGACACGGGCTGCACGATTACCTTGACAACTAAAAAAGAATTAGAAGAAGGCAAAGGCGGCAAAGTCTCCGCAGCCTGTGAACCGACCCACCTGGGAGAAAAAGGCGTCATCGAAACCAAAGAATTCGAAGGGCCGCTGACCTTAGTGTCTGGTGAAGGGGCTCTGGTTCTGGCGCCGAAGTCGGGCGAAACCCTCGCCGTCATCGAAACGGGCGAAGAATGTGCGATCGGCGAAGAAATCCCGATCATCGGCAAATTTGCGCTGAAGGACTCGGGCGGCCTGAAAGGTCTCGAAACCGAAGCCAAAGTACACACGTTCGAAGAAGGGCCCGGAACCGAACTCTGGGCAATCAGCAAAACCGCAGAACACGCAGCCGCAATCCAAGGTAAATCGGAACTGGAACTCGCTTCAGGTGAAGTCTGGAGCGGCTTAGCCGAATGAGCAGCTAGCGGTCCCTGAAGGGACTCGCCGCGAGGCGATACTTCGTTAGGACCCGGGCCGCATGAGCGGCCCGGGTCCATGCGGGCGTCAGCGTGTGAACAGCACGAGCCGCCGGGTGGGGCACGCGGCCTGGCCCACGGACTCGATGTTCACGACCACCTTGCTGCTCTGCTTGTGGGTTAGCGGCTCGGTGAAGCGGAGGACACCGCTCTTTCCAAGGTGGCGCTTGTAGGTCTCGACGCGGCTGTTGCGGATCTGGACGCGGGCTGGGGCCGGTTGGTACGTGGTGTAGCCGATCGTGATCTTCAGCTTGGTGTGCGTTGTCGCCGCGTGGGCGCTGGCGCTGCGCAGGGGGCACTTTTCGGCCGCTTCTTCTTCCTCTTCTTCGCAGGCTTCTTCTGCTTCTTCCGATTCGGTTTCCAGCTCTTCCGCTTCTTCGAAGCAATCGCCCGCGCCTTCTTCTTCGCCGAGCTGGAGGTCGGCTTCGGCGGAGATCGCCGGCGCTTCGCCTTCTCCGTGCGCTTGGGTTGCCCTTGCGGCGCCGAGGATCATGAGCACGGTGAGCGGCACGGCGAGGCAGACGAGCCAGGCGATTCGCGCCGGGGGGGCGCCCTGGTGGGCCGGTTTCGCGCTCCTGCGGTTCATCGGCCCTTTGATCGGCCGAGCGGCGGGTTCGCTTTAGCCGCGGCTGGGCGGCGCAGCGGCTGTGTGCCGCTCGGGCGTTCTGTCCAGACCGTGCGCCCGCCGTTGCGGTGGGTCTGGGTCAGGTGGCGGGTGCAGTAGAGCTCGCAGTAGGAGGGCGTGCCTGGCATCTCGACCTGGACGACGTACACCCTGGCGGCCTCCGCTTTGGCCAGCTCGCGCTCGTCGATGTGCGCGGTGCGCGTCAGGCTTCCCTGTCGTGAGACGTGCCAAGTGGCGCTGCCGAGTTTGAGTGAGCCGCGGCGCCCCTTCAGCCAGTAGGCGAGCTTGGCGCGGCCCGCCTCGTAGGAGTCGTAGTGGACGGTGAGGCGGACGGTGCGGTGGGGTGCCGAGATGACGATCCGCGCGGCGACCGTGTATTCGAGGCACTCCGGCGGCACGCCGTGGGGCCGTTCGGCGTTCGCTTCGCCTTCTTCTTCGGCTTCTTCACCTTCGCCTTCGGATTCTTCCGCCCATTCAGATTCGTCTTCTTCGACTTCTTCTTCGTCTGCTTCGGCCGCCATGAAGAGGTGGGGTGGGACTGGCCGTGGCTGATTCCCCGGGCTCGATGCTGCTGCCGGTTGGGAGAGGACCGTGGTGAGGACGAGGATTGCGGCCAGGAAGCCGGCGAGAACGCCGAGCCGGCGCCAGATCGAATCGGTGATCTCGGGTTGGTGCTCCATCGGACATCTGATCGGAGCCCTGGCGCTGGAACGTGATGGCGTCGGCCGGGTCTGTGGGTTTCCCGGTGTAGATTCTCGGCGATGTACGGACCGCCGCCCGATGTCGATGGGGTAACACACCGATACGTCGAGGTGAGCGGCGTGCGCATGCATCTCGCGGAAGCGGGCGAGGGGCCGCCGCTCGTGCTCCTGCACGGCTGGCCGCAGCACTGGTGGATCTGGCGCAAGGTGATCCCGGCGCTTGCCCGGGAACGGCGGCTGATCTGTCCCGACCTGCGCGGCTTCGGCTGGAGCGAGGCGCCGCCCGGCCGCTACGAGATGCAGGGTTTTGCCGACGACACGCTGGCGCTGCTCGACGAGCTCGGTCTGGAGCAGATCGACCTGATCGGCCACGACTGGGGCGGTTACGCCGGCTTCCTGCTCTGCCTCGACGCGCCTGAGCGCGTCCGCCGCTACCTGGCGCTCGGCGTCGCCCACCCGTTCTTCGAGCCGCCGCAGCCCTCGCCGCAGACATTGCTGCGGATCTCCTACCAGGTGATCCTCGCCACCCCGGGCCTCGGTGCCGCAGTCGGGCGCCACCTGCCCGGCTTCGTCCGCCTGGTGCTGCGCCGCGGCACGCACCCGAGCATGTCCTGGAGCAAAGAGGAGCTCGACTGCTACGCGCAGAGCTTCCGCCGGCCCGACCACGCGCTTGCCGCCTCTCATGTCTACCGCAGCTTCCTCACCCGGGAGCTGCCGCGCCTGCGCAAGGGCCATTACCGCTCGCGGCGGCTGACCGTGCCGACCCTGCTGCTGGCCGGGGAGGCCGACCCGGTGGTCAGGGGGAGCGTCCTCACCGGCTATGAGCCCTACGCCGACGACATGACCGTCGAGACGGTGGAGAGCTGCGGCCACTTCGTCGCCGAGGAGCGTCCTGACGTGGTGATCGAGCGGGCGCGCGAGCACTTCGGCCCGGCCGTCGCTCCGGCCTAGAGCACGCCCTCCATCTTCAGCAGCGCTTCCTTCATCGGCAGGCCGCCGCCGTAGCCGCCGAGGCCGCCGCCGCTGCGCAGCACGCGGTGGCAGGGGACGACGATCGGGATCGGGTTGGAGCCGCAGGCCGTGCCGGCGGCGCGCACGGCCCGCTCGTTGCCGGCGCTCCGCGCCATGTCCATATAGGTGCGGGTCTGGCCGTAGGGGATGCGGTTGATCGCCCTCTGCACCTTGCCGCGGAAGCCGCCGGTCAGCTGCCAGTCGATCGGCAGGTCGAACTCGGTCAGCTTGCCCTCGAAGTAGAGGTCGAGCTCGCGCCGCACCCCGTCCAGCTTGGCGGGCGCCTCGAGCACGCGCGGGGAGACCCTTGCGGCGAGCTCCTCGAGCGTCTCCTCGGGGTCGTAGGCGGGCAGGTTGATCCGCACCAGGCCTCGCGGTGTGGCCGCGAGCAGCAGCGGGCCGAATGGCGAGTCGACGTTGGCGTAGGCGACGTCGAGCAGGCCCTCGGCGGTAGCGCGCTCGGTGAGGCGTTGCAGGGAGGCCTTCATGCGAGTTCCTTCCTCAGTCGCTTGATTCCCTCGTGCAGGCTGCGGCGGGCGGCATCCGGCGAGCAGCCGAGCGCGGCGGCGATCTCGGCGTGGGGGAGGTCGCAGGCGTAGCGCAGGGCGACCGCAGCGCGCTGCTTGGGCGGCAGCGCCCCGACCAGCTCCCAGATGCCGTCGTCCGCGGGCTCGGGGTCGAGCGTGCCGACCTCGTCGACCTCGGCCACCGGCTGCGGCCGTCGCCCGTTGGCGCGGTGGTGGTCGATCGCCTTGCGGTGCGCGATCGTCAGCAGCCAGCCGCGCAGGTTGCCGGCGTCGCCGAGCTTTGGATAGGCGCGCAGGGCTGCGAGGAACGTCTCCTGGAAGCAGTCCTCGGCGTCGCTCCTGCCGACGGCGCCGCGCAGCACGCCCATCACTTCCGTGGCGTGCTCGTCGAGCAGTGTCTGGAACGGGGGCAGGGCGGTCACTCTGGGGATTAAACGCTGTGGGTGGGAGGGACGTGAGAGCGCGGGGGTGCCCCTCCCCGAAAAGACCGTTGCGCAGCCGATCGTGGGCGGTGCTTCGATGGCGTGGTCCGGGAGCCTTTCGGGGAGGGGCACCCCCGCGCTCTCCGGCCTACCAGGGTGCTTGATCTAGGGTGCCCGCATGGCCGTTCTTCAGGAGCTTGTGGCTCGGGCGCTTGCCGAGGATCTCGGGTCCGGTGATGTGACGGCGGAGGCGACCGTGCCGGAGGAGGCGCGGGGGCGGGCGCGGATCGTGCAGAAGCAGCCGGGCGTCGTCTTCGGGCTTGGGGTCGTTGCCGAGGCGATGCGGCAGTGTGGGGTGGAGGACGTCGACAACCTCGTGGTCGAGGGGCAGTGGCGCGACGCTGTGCCGGTCGAGGTGCTGTTCGCGAGCGGGTCGGCTCGCGGATTGCTCGCCGCGGAGCGCACGGCGCTCAACTTCCTCGGCCACCTCTCGGGTGTCGCGACGCTGACCGCACGCTTTGCGGATGCGGTTGCCGGCACCGGGGCGGCGATCCTCGACACGCGCAAGACGACGCCGGGCCTGCGCGAGCTGGAGAAGGCCGCGGTGCTTGCCGGCGGCGGCCGCAACCACCGCATGGGCCTCTACGACGCGATCCTGATCAAGGAGAACCACATCGCCCTCGCCGGCAGCCTGGCCAAGGCCGTCCACGCCGCCCGCTCCAAGCACCCCGACCTCGCGGTCGAGGTCGAGTGCCGCAACCTCGACGAGGTCGCCTACGCCCTCGGCACGGGAGCAGACGTATTGCTGCTGGACAATATGGACGTAGAGACGCTGCGCGGCGCAGTGGAGCTGCGTGCCGAAAATGCCTCCGGCGGAAAGGGTCCATCTCTGGAGGCATCCGGTGGGGTCAACCTCGAGACGGCGCGCGGAATCGCCGAGACCGGCGTCGACTTCATCTCGGTTGGAGCGCTCACGCACTCGGCCCCAGCCCTCGACTTCTCCATGCTCATGGAAGCTGTGTAGCTGCGCGGGAGGGTCGGGTGCCCCTCCCCGAAAGACCGTTGCGCAGCTGATCGTGGACGGTGCTTCGATGGCGTAGTCCGGGAGCCTTTCGGGGAGGGGCACCCGACCCTCCCCGGCACACGCTTACTTGAGCAGCCGAGAAAGGCGCCGATCCTTGAGCACCCGCCCGCCGGTCTGCTCCTTGGGGCAGTAGTTGGTCTGGTGCTCTGAGAAGAAGACCGCCTCGATGGTCGTGCCGCAGCGGGGACAGGGTTGGCCCTCGCGCTTGTGGACCTTGAGGGGCATGGGGACCTTGTCGGGGAGTTGCTCGGGGATCGTGGCCTCGTAGTGGTCGATCGCGTCGCCGAGCACATGGAGGGCGGCATGGAGCTGTTCGACCTCTTCGTCATCCAGCTCCGAGCCCTTCTTGAACGGCGAGAGCTTTGCCTCCCAGAGGATCTCGTCTACCCAGGAGCGGCCGATGCCGGAGATGTCGCCCTGGTGGCGGAGGAGGGGGTGGAGGTGGCGGGGCTGGTCGATCAGCTCTGCGAACTGCTCAAGTGAGGGTGGTGGCCAGGCTTCGGGGCCGAGCCGCGCCACCGCCTCGTCCTCGTCGACCGCATCGCTCGGCAGTAGCTTGGCCCAGGCCCGCTGCTTCGTCCCGAACTCGCGCAGGCGCAGCTCGCGCCCGTCGTCCAGGCGGACCAGGACGCGGGATGCGCGGTCTTTCGGCGAGGCCCGTTTCTCGAAGAGCCGCAGGCGGCCGGCCGACATCAGGTGGATCAGCAGGGCCAGGTCGCCGAGCTCGACCACCGGCATCTTTCCCACCCTGCGCACGCCGCTGACTTCCCGCCCCGTCAGCGCATCGAGCGGCGGCTCGAAGGTCTTCATCACGTTCATTCCCGGCGCCAGCGCCGACTCGACCGTCGCTCCCCGCAGCGCCGCGTCGAGCCTGCGCGCCGTGATCTCGACCTCGGGAAGCTCGGGCATGCGGAGAGGTTAGACTTGGTGAACGTTCATTCGACTGGTTCAAGGCACCGTGCCGGGCCAGCGAACATGAGGAAAGGAAGGGCTCGTGCAAGAGCTCCCGACGATCCAACCCACTTCACCGGACGCTCTCTCGCCCGAAGAGATCGCTGCCCTCAGCGATGAGGTGCGGGCGCTCGCCGCCGAGCGCAACGCCGTGATCCTCGCCCACAACTACCAGCTGCCCGAGGTCCAGGACGTCGCCGACCACATGGGCGACTCGCTCGGCCTCTCGCGCGAGGCCGCCGCCACCGACGCCGACGCGATCGCCTTCTGCGGCGTCCACTTCATGGCCGAGACCGCCTCGATCCTCTCGCCGGAGAAGACGGTGCTGATCCCCGACCTCGACGCCGGCTGCTCGCTGGCCGACTCGATCGACGCCGACCAGCTGCGTGCCTGGAAGGCAGAGCATCCCGGTGCGCTCGTGGTCATGTACGTCAACACCTCGGCCGAGGTCAAGGCGGAGACCGACTACTGCTGCACCTCCTCCAACGCGGTCAAGGTGGTCGAGCACATCTGGGCCGAGCACGGGCCCGAGACCGAGATCCTCTTCGGCCCGGACATGTGGCTGGGGGCGTTCGTCGAGCGCGAGACCGGGATCCACGAGGACCCCGAGCGGCGCGCTCGCTTCCACATCTGGGACGGCGAGTGCCACGTGCATGCCGGCATCCGGCCCGCGGACATCGCCCAGACCCGCGCCGAGCACCCGGAGGCCGAGTTCCTGATCCACCCCGAGTGCGGCTGCGCCACGCAGGCGATGGAGTACGTCGCCGCCGGCGACGTCGAGCCGGAGGGAGTCCACATGCTCTCCACCTCGGGGATGCTCCGCCACGTCGAAGAGAACCCCGATGGCAGCTTCATCGTCGCCACCGAGAACGGCATGCTCTACCCGCTGCAGCAGGCGGCCCCGGCGGCCACCCTGATCGAGGCGAACCGGATGGCGTTCTGCAAGTACATGAAGATGATCACGCTGCCGAAGCTGCGCGACAGCCTGCTCGAGATGAAGTTCGAGGTCAGCGTTCCCGCGGACGTTGCGGCGCGGGCGAAGCTGCCGATAGAGCGCATGGTCGCGATTGGCTAGCCGCCCCCGGACGCAGGAGCGCGGGCGCGAGATCGCCGGGTGTGATTAGCGCGCCCGCGTGGGAGCAGAGGAGGCGGCGCCCGGCAGCGATATTGTCTCCGCCCGTGAAGGAGCTCGCCCAGCAACTGCGCGTCGACTCGGTCCGCGCCGCCGCCGCCGCCAACTCCGGCCACCCGACCTCCTCGATGTCGGCCGCCGACCTGATGGCGGTGCTCTTCACGAGGTACCTGCGCTACGACTTCGACGCCCCGGAGAACACGGCCAACGACCACCTCGTCTTCTCCAAGGGCCACGCCTCGCCGCTGCTCTACGCGCTCTACAAGGCCGCCGGAGCGATCGACGACGAGGAGCTGCTCACCTTCCGCGAGCATGGCTCGCGCCTGCAGGGCCACCCGACGCCCGAGCTTCCCTGGGTCGACGTCGCCACCGGCTCGCTCGGCCAGGGGCTGCCGATCTCGGTCGGCATCGCGCTGGCGGGGGCGAGGCTGGAGAACGCTGACTTCAGGACCTGGGTCCTCTGCGGCGATTCCGAGCTCGCCGAGGGCTCGATGTGGGAGGCCTTCGAGCACGCCGGCTACGCCGGGCTCGGCAACCTGATCGCGATCGTCGACGTCAACCGGCTCGGCCAGCGCGGACCGACCATGCACGAGTGGGACACCTCGAAGCTGGCGGCGCGCGCCGCCGCCTGCGACTGGCACGTGCAGGAGATCGACGGCCACGACCTCGAGGCGATCGACACGGCCTACGCTGCCGCGCTCGCCGCCGGGCAGCCGGCCGTGATCTTCGCCCGCACAAAGAAGGGCTCCGGCGTCGCCGCGGTCGAGGACAAGGAGAACCAGCACGGCAAGCCGCTGCCCGACGCCGAGGCGGCGATCGAGGAGCTGGGCGGCATCCGCGAGGTCAGCGTCCAGGTTCAGTCGCCGCCCGAGCCGAAGCCGTATGACGTCTCCACCGCGTCGGTCGAGCGCCCGGCCTATGAGATCGGCGAGAAGGTCGCCACCCGCGGCGCCTACGGCGACGCCCTGGCCTGGATCGGCTCGGTCGACGAGCGGGTCGTGGCGCTCGACGGCGAGGTCGGCAACTCGACCTACGCCGAGCGCTTCGCCGCCGCCCACCCCGACCGCTTCTTCGAGATGTACATCGCCGAGCAGCAGCTGGTGGCCGCCGCGATCGGGATGCAGACGCGGGGCTGGAAGCCGTTCGCGTCCTCCTTCGGCGCCTTCCTCAGCCGCGCCTACGACTTCGTCCGCATGGGTGCCATCTCCGACGCCGACCTGAAGCTCTGCGGCTCCCACGTCGGCGTCTCGATCGGCCCCGACGGGCCCTCGCAGATGGCGCTCGAGGACATCGCCTCGCTGCGCGCCGTGCTCGGCAGCGTCGTCCTCTACCCCTCGGACCCCAACCAGACCGTCGCCCTGCTCGACGCGATGCGCCAGCATCGCGGCGTCAGCTACCTGCGCACGACGCGGGAAAAGACGCCGGTTCTGTACGGGCCGGGCGAGGAGTTCCGGATCGGCGGCAGCCGTACCCTGCGTTCCGACCCGGCCGACGAGGTGACCCTGGTCGGTGCCGGCATCACGCTTCACGAATGCCTCACCGCGTCCGATGAGCTCGCCGGGAAGGGGATCTCCGCCCGCGTGATCGACCTCTACTCGGTCAAGCCGGTCGACTCCGGCGCCCTGATCGCGGCGGCGCGGGAGACCGGGGCGATCGTCACGGTAGAGGACCACTGGGCCGAGGGCGGCATCGGCGACGTCGTCGCCACCGTGCTGGCCGAGGCCGGCGTCGGGGTCGCGTTCGAGCGCCTCGCCGTCACCGAGCGGCCCGGCAGCGGGACGCCGGAGGCCCTGCTGGCTGCCGCAGGCATCGACGCGGCGCACGTGGTCGCCGCCGCCGAGCGCGTCGCCGAACCGGCGCGCGCCTGAAGTCCCCCAGCAGTCTCTTGAAAAAACCGTAGCCGTACCGTAGAACTGTGGGAGTGGTTCTGCGCAGGGTGACCACGGCCGTTGCCGTCATCGTCGGCTGCAGCGGCCTGCTTCTCTCGCCGCCCGCTCGGGCGGCTGGACCGCCCATGGTCGAAGCGTCGTGGGTGACCGACGTCACCGCGACCGGGGCCAACCTGTGGGCCGAGATCAATCCCAACGGCGTAGAAACCAAATACCGCTTCGAATACATCGGCCAGGCTGGCTACGAAGCGAACCTGGCGGCGGCGCCGCCGCGCGAAGGGTTCTTCGGCGCCACCCAAGCTGGAGAAGGCGAAAGCCTCAGCGGCTCGACGCCCCTCACCCGGTTTAAGCACATCAGCGGCCTGAAACCGGTCACCACCTATCACTACCGCGTGGTGACGACGGTTGGCCCGACGATCGGCCCGGAACACCAGCTCACCACGCAGGCCAGCACGCTGGTCTTCCAGCTGCCCGACGGGCGCGGCTGGGAGATGGTCTCGCCGGTCGACAAGGGCGGCGGCGCGATCGGCGCCCCCGAAGCGCTCTTCGGCGGCGGCGACTTCCAGGCTGCCGAAGCCGGTGGCGCCGTCACCTACGGCTCGGCGACGGCGTTCGGCGACGCCGCCGGGGCGCCGCCGGTGAGCCAGTACGTCTCGCGCCGCAGCGGATCTGGCTGGGCGACCGAGAACGTCTCCGCGCCGCTCGATTCGGGCGGCTATGGCGACGAACCGGACGGCGCGCCCTACCGGGTCTTCTCCGGCGACCTCTCCCGCGGCCTGATGCTCGACGGGAGCCGCTGCGCGGTCGCGGGCAGCTGCCCGCCCACCTACTCGCTCTGGCTGGGCGGGCCCTTCCAGGCTCTGCCAACCGCCGCCGGACTCGCCTTCGCCGGCGCCAGTCCCGACCTGCACCACGTCGTCTTCGAGGCCGACGCCGGTCTCTACGAGTGGAGCGGGGGACCGCTCGTTCAGCTGAGCGCGGTCCCCGGCGCGGCGCTCGCCGCCCCGCTGGGCGCGATCTCCACCGACGGGTCGCGCGTCTACTTCAAGGCCGCGGGGAACCTCCAGCTGCGCGAAGGCGCGACGACCGTGCCGGTCGACGAATCGGTGGGGGGAGGAGGCGTGTTCCAGGCCGCCACGCCGGGCGGCTCGGTCGCCTTCTTCACGGTGGGCACCTCGCTCTATCGCTTCGAAGTCGGCGCCCCGGTAGGCGCCCCGATTGCCACCGGTGTCGTCGGGGTGCTCGGCGCCTCCTCGGACGGCTCTCGCGTCTATTACCAAGATTCAGGGGGCCTGAAGCTCTGGCATGCGGGCACGACTGCGACGGTCGCCCCCGGCGCCGCCGCCCAGTCCAGCGACTACCCGCCCGCGACCGGCACCGCGCGGGTCAGCGCCGACGGGCTCCACCTCGCCTTCCTCTCCAAAGCCGAACTGACCGGTTACGACAACGCCGACGCCGGCAGCGGCGAACCGGTCCCCGAGCTCTATCTCTACGGGCCGCCGGTGGGGGGCGGGGCGGCGGCGCTGGTCTGCATCTCCTGCAATCCGACAGGCGAAAGGCCGCAGGGCCCGTCGACGATCCCCGGGGCGCCGGCCAACGGCAGCACCCGCGCCTACAAGCCCCGTGTCCTCTCCGCCAGCGGCCGCCGCCTCTTCTTCGACTCGGGCGACCGCCTGTTCGCGCTGGACACCAACGCCCGAGCCGACGTCTACGAGTGGGAGGCCGGCGGAGAAGGCGACTGCACGCGCTCGCCGGGCTGCGTCAGCCTGATCTCGAGCGGGCGCGACCCGCGTGGCGCCAGCTTCGTCGACGCCTCGGCGGACGGCGGCGACACCTACCTCCTCACCAACGAGTCGCTGGTCGGCGCCGACCCCGGCTCGATCGACCTCTACGACGCGCGGATGGGTGGCGGCTTCCCGGAACCGGCGAAACCGACTGTCTGCCTTGCCGACGCCTGCCAGCCCCTGCCCGGCGAACCGGACGATCCGACTCCGGGCACGCTTGTCCCCACCACGGGCAATCCGGCGCCTCGCTACATCAAGGAAAAGACCAAACGGCACCGGAAGAGGCGCCACGGCATCCGCCACCGTCACCATGGGAAGCATCGGGCAGCCGGTCGTCACGGGGGGCGCCGATGAGCTCGCGGCTCGCAGCGGTTGCGTTCCTCGCCGTGCTTCTGGGCTCGCCCCTCTGCCTGCCGGCGAGCGCCGGCGCCTTCGACTTCCTCCCCGGCGCGGAAGGGTTCAGCGCCGCGGTCCATGCGGAGGGTGGGGCGGTCGCGACGCAGGCCGGTTCCCACCCCGTCGCCCTGGTCGCCGACTTCAATTTCAAAGAAGAAGGGGGCGGGCCGTTCGGCGAAGGAGACCTGCGCGACCTCAGCCTCGAGCTGCCGCCGGGGCTGATCGAAAACCCGACCGCGCTGAGCAACGCCGGCTACTGCAGCCAGGCCGACTTCCAGACGCCGCGGGACTCACCCTGGGAAGACAGCCTCTCCGGCGAGACCTGCCAGGACCGCAGCCAGGTCGGGATCGCCACCGTGCGCTCCTCCTTCGGCGGCGGCACGACCCGCACCTTCGGCGTCTTCAACCTGGCGCCGCCACCGGGGGCGCCCTCGGAGCTGGGCCTCAACCCCTACGGCGCGCCGATCGTCTTCGTGCCCTCGATCCGCCAGGGCGAAGGCGAATATGGCATCACCCTGAAAACGACCGACGTGTCGCAGCTGGACAGCATCACCGGTCTGAAGCTGACGATCTGGGGCACTCCCTGGTCGGTCCTCCACAACGCCCAGCGCGGCAACTGCCTCAACGAGCTCGAACCGGAATTCGGTTGGGCGAAATGCTCGGTCGGCCGGCCCTCGGACGTCGAAAGCAAGCCGCGCGCATACCTGACGTTGCCCACCGCCTGCGACGAGCCGATCTCCTTCACGGCGCACGCCAGCTCCTGGCAGCAGCCCGGGGAAATCTCGCGGACGAGCGGTGGCGAAACCCTCCAGGAATGCGAATCGCTTCCCTTCGAACCGGAAGCGATCGCCCAGCTGGCCAACCCGCGCGCCTCTTCGCCCTCGGGCTACGCCTTCCACATCGAGGTCGACACCCGCGGCGTGACCGAACCGCAGCTGCGCGCGCCCTCGCCGGTGCGCAGGGCCGTCGTCAGCCTGCCAGAAGGCGTGACGATCAACCCGTCGGTCGGCTCCGGGCTGGGGGTCTGCACGGAAGCCCAGTACGCGGCCGAGACGCCGACCTCACCACCCGGAGCGGGTTGCCCGAACGAATCGAAGATCGGCGACTTCCGGGTCATCAGCCCGATCGTCTCGGGCGCCTTCGAAGGGGCGATCTTCCTCGCCGCACCCCACCAGAACCCGTTCGGCAGCCTGCTGGCGGTCTACCTGGTGGCGAAGTCGATCGACCGCGGCTTCCTGGTCAAGGTCGCCGGCAGGCTGGACCCGGACCCGGTCACGGGTCGCCTCACCGCGACCTTCGACCGCCTGCCGCAGCTGCCCTACTCGGACCTGGAAATCCACTTCCGCGAAGGCCAGCGCAGCCCGCTGGCGACCCCCGCTTCCTGCGGCCCGATCTCGACCGAGGCTGACATGACCCCCTGGCGGAACGCGGCGCTTGTCCGGCACGTCTCGCTTCCCGCGACGATCACAGCCGGGGTCGGCGGCGGCCCCTGTCCCAGCGGCCTTGCTCCGTTCAACCCGCAGGCCAAGGGCGGCACGCTGAACTCCCGCGCCGGGGCCTACACGCCCTTTTACCTGCGCCTGACGCGGCAGGTGACCGAACAGGAGATCGTCTCCTACTCGGCCAAGTTCCCACCCGGCCTGCTGGGCAAGATCGCCGGCATCCCCTACTGCCCCGACGCGGCGATCGAAGCGGCCCGGGGGCGCAGCGGGGTCGAGGAGCGCGACAACCCCTCCTGTCCCGCCGCGAGCCTGATCGGTCGCACCTACTCCGGCTACGGAGTCGGCTCGGTGCTCGCCTACGCGCCCGGCAACCTCTACCTCGCCGGTCCATACCGGGGCTCGTCGTTCTCGGTGGTGGCGATCGACTCGGCCCTGGTCGGGCCCTTCGACCTCGGCACCGTGATCGTGCGCTCGGCGGTGCGGATCGACCCGGTCACCACCCAGGCCTCGATCGACGCCACCGGGACCGACCCGATCCCCCACATCGTCGACGGCATCCCGATCCATCTGCGCGACGTGCGCGCCTACATAGATCGTCCCGACTTCACCGTCAACCCGACCAGCTGCGAGAAATTCAGCGTCGCCTCGGCCCTCAACGGCGCCGGCCAGCGCTTCGGCGACCGCTCAGACGACACGCTCGCCGTCGCCACGGCGCCCTTCCAGGCCTTCGACTGCTCCTCGCTCGGCTTCAAGCCGAAGGTCTCGCTGCGGCTGCGCGGGGGCACGCGGCGCGGCGCCCATCCGTCGCTGCGCGTCGTCGTCCGGCCGCGCGCGGGCGACGCCAACATCGCCTTCTCGCAGGTGAGCCTGCCCGACTCGCTGTTCCTCGACCAGAGCCACATCAAGACGATCTGCAGCAGGACGCAGTTCGCCGCCGGCAAATGCCCGCCGGGGTCGGTCTACGGCCACGTCCGCGCCTTCACGCCGCTGCTGGGCGCGCCGATGGAAGGACCGGCCTACCTGCGCTCCTCCGACAACACCCTGCCCGACCTCGTCTTCGCCCTGAGCGGGCAGGGGATCGAGGTCGACGTCGCCGGCCGGATCGACGCGCGCAAGGGCAGCCTGCGCGGCACCTTCCCGACGATCCCCGATGCGCCGGTGACCAAGTTCGTCTTGAGCATGAAGGCGGGCAGACGGGGCGTTCTGGTCAATGCCGAGAACCTCTGCCGGGGGCCGCAGGTGGCGATGGCGAGGTTCCTCGGGCACGCCAATGTCGGTCGGATCTACCACCCGGAGGTGAAGGTGAAGTGCGGTGGTAAGCAGGGGGAAAAGCGCGGACGGCGCAGCCGCCGCCGCTCGAACGAGAGGGGGGTGCGGCGGTGAGGGTGAAGACGACGATCGCGTACTTGGCCTGTGTGCTGCTGTTGCCGATCGCAGCGGTCCCGGCCCATGCCGAACGGGTGCTGAAAAGCGAAAAACTGCTGCTGGTCGCCGGTCTTCCTCAGACGCCTCCGTCGGAAGGCGAGATCGAAGGCGTCTGCGGCCTGGCGGTCTCCCCGTCGCCCGGCAGCAGCCTCTACGTCTCCGACTATTACCACCGCGTCGTCGATCTCTTCAGCCTCGGCGGCACCTACCAGTCGCAGATGGTCCTCGGCGGTAAAAACCCGGTCTTCGGCATCAACACGCTCGATGCGGTCTGCGGCCTCGCCTTCGACTCGTCGGGCAACCTCTATGCCAACGAATTCCACGAGAAGGCGCTGCGGCTCAAACCGAGTCCGGCGACGATCGACGAAGGCGAATCGACCGGGGTCGCGGTCGACGCCGCCGGCAACCTCTACGTCGACGACCGCACCTACGTGGCCAAATACGAAGCGCCGGTCTCCGAAGGCGACGAACCGGTCGCGAAGATCGGCCTTGGAACTCTCGAAGACGGCTACGGCCTCGCCGTCTTCGGCGGCAAGGTCTACGTCCCCGACGCCGCCAGCGACGCGATCAAGGTCTATGAATCCACGGGCGATCCGCTCGAGCTGAAAGCCACGATCGCCCACGGGTTCACCTCGCTCGTCGACGCCGCCGTCACGGTGGACCCGACCAACGGCCATCTGCTCGTCGTCGACAACTCTCAACCGGGCTTCGAACATCCCAAAACGGCGATCTACGAGTTCGACGCGAGCGGCGCCTTCCTCGGCCAGCTCCCCGGCGCGCCCGTCTTCGGCGAGCCGTCGGGCATCGCGGTCGACCCCGCCAGCGGCGAACTCTTCGTCAGCGACGGCAACACCGAACTCTCGAACGTCTTCGCCTACGGCCCCTACACCGGGGCCACGCCGCTGGCGCCGTCTGCGCCGGGTGGAGGCGGTTCCTCTTCCGGCGCGGCGCTCGCCGGCTCGGGCCCGTCCGCCGCCGGGCCCGCCGCCGACTCCCATCCGCGGTCCCACCCGGCCACCACCTCAGTCGCCGTCCAGCGCGGCCCGGTCCGGGTCAGCGTCGACGGCAAGCTCACGCCCCACGCCCTGCCCCGCCACGGCGCGGCGCCGGTTGGGATCGCGGTCTCGGCGAGGATCGTCGGGACCGGCAAGGGGGCGCCGCCGCAGCTGCGCAGGATCGCGATCGCGATCAACCGCAACGGCCACTTCACCCCCGCCGGCCTGCCGCTCTGCCGCGTGCACGAGATCCAGCCCTCGACCACGGCGGGGGCACTCGCCGCCTGCCGCGGCGCGCTCGTCGGCGAAGGCCACTTCGCCGCCAACGTCAAGCTGCCCGAGCAGTCCCCCTTCCCCTCGCAGGGCAAGGTCGTCGCCTTCAACGGGCGCGTGCACGGGAAGCCGGCGATCCTCGCCCACATCTACGGCACCCAGCCGGCGCCGACCTCCTACGTGCTGCCTTTCCTGATCCGCTCCTCGCGCGGCACCTATGGCAACGTGCTCGAAGCGTCGCTGCCGCAGGCGACCGGCGATTGGGGGTACGTGACCGGCCTGCGGATGAGCCTGCGCCGCAGCTTCCGCTACCGCGGCGCGCGCCGCAGCTACCTGAGCGCTGGCTGCCCGGCGCCCTCGGGCTTCCCCGGCGCGGTCTTCCCCCTGGCGCGCACCAGCTTCGTCTTCGCCGGGGGCATGACCCTCGCCTCGGTGCTCGACCGGAGCTGCCGGGCGAAGGGGTGAGGACGGTCGCGTGCCTAATCATAAGATTCGCTAACAATTCGCTAGTCTTTCGCTCACTCAACTTGGGCGGGGAGTTGCGTGCCCGGCGGCGCGCAGGAGTCACCCTGTATCCGCAGAAGGGACGGCGGCATGGCCAGATTGCGCAAGCGAAAGACGGGCGGCGAGGAGCCGCAACGGCGCCGCCCAGGCGGCAAGCCGATCATCGAGCTGCGCGACGTGACCAAGGTCTACCCGGGCGGCCACATGGCGCTCGACCGGGTCTCGCTGGCGATCGATCGCGGTGAGTTCGTCTTCCTCGTCGGCCCGACCGGGTGCGGCAAGTCGACCCTGATCAAGACCCTGATCCGCGACGAGGCGGCCACCGACGGCGCGGTGCGCATCGCCGGCCGCGACATCGGCGCGCTGCCGGAGAAGAAGATCCCGCAGCTGCGGCGCAACATCGGCACCGTCTTCCAGGACTTCAAGCTGCTGCCCGACCGCACCGTCTACGACAACGTCGCCTACGCGCTGCAGGTGATCGGCGCCAGCCGCGCCCAGATCCGCACCCAGGTACCGGAGACGCTGCGCCTCGTCGGCCTCTCGACCAAGCTCAACAACTACCCCGATCAGCTCTCCGGCGGCGAGCAGCAGCGCGTCTCGATCGCCCGTGCCTTCGTCAACCACCCGCCGCTGCTGCTCGCCGACGAGCCCAGCGGCAACCTCGACCCGGTCACCTCGATCGGCGTGATGCAGCTGCTCTACCGGATCAACAAGACCGGCACGACGGTCGTCGTCGTCACCCACGACCGCGAGATGGTCGACAACATGCGCCGCCGCGTGATCGAGCTGTACGAGGGCCGCGTCGTCCGCGACGAGGTCAGCGGCGGCTACACCGAGGAGTCGACGACCGAGTTCGGCGTGCGCATGCGGGCCGAGATGGGCGTCGCCCCCGAGGGCCAGACCAACGGACACGACTCGCTCTTCTGATGTCGCGATTCTTCTTCTTCACCCAGGAGGCCTTCCGCGCGCTGCGCCGCAACGGCGCTCCGAGCATGGCGGCGATCGTCACCACGGTGACCACCGTGATCCTGCTCGGCGTGCTGATCCCGGTCTTTCAGACGACGCAGGCGAAGAGCAACCAGGTGCGCGAAAGCCTCGAGTTCCGCGTCGCGATCTACGACGACGCCACCCAGGGCGAAATCTCGGCCCTCGAACGCAAGCTGGAGGCGATCCCGCACGTCGAGTCGGTCAGCTTCATCAGCAAGGCCGCGGCGCTCAAGGAACTGGAAAAGGACCTCGGCAAGAGCAAGAGCGAAGACCTGCTGACCCAGCTGCACGACAACCCGCTGCCCGCCAACTTCCAGATCAAGGCGGACGACGCGAGCAACCTGGACTCGGTGCGCGCCGCCGTCACGCCGCCGGGGCCGAACGGCAAGCCGCAGCCGATCTCGCCGATCGTCCAGGACGTCTTCGACCGCCAGCAGGAGTCGCAGCAGATCGAGCAGGTGACCAGCGCCCTGAAGATCGTCCTGACCGTGATCACCGCGCTGCTGATCCTCGCCTCGCTGATGCTGGTCGGCAACACGATCCGGCTCTCCATCTACACCCGCCGCCGCGAGGTCGAGGTGATGCGGCTGGTCGGCGCGACCCGCTGGTTCATCCGCTGGCCGTTCATGATCGAGGGCGTCGTCGTCGGCTTCGCCGGCGGTCTGGTAGCCATACTGATCCTGTGGCTGGGCAAGATCACGATCGTCGACCCGCTGAGCGACACCTTCTCCTTCCTGGCGGCGCAGAACAACAGCACGCTCTCCTTCCCGGCGCTGGTCGCGATCCTCTTCGCCGCCGCGGTGCTGGTCTCGGCGATCGGCTCCGGCGTCACCCTGCGCCGCTTCCTCAAGGTCTGAACCCGTCGTGAGGGCGCGCTCGATCGTGGCCCTCGCGGCTGCCCTGGTAGCCGTGCTCTGCGCCGGGATCTGGCTCGGCGGCCACCCGGCCAAGCTGCCCGAATTCCTCCGCGACCGGCTCGTCGACGACAGCGCCGGCCTCAACCTCGAAGCAACCGAGCTGATCGAGGACAACTACTTCCGGCCGGTCGGCCCCAAGGAGCTGACCAACGCCTCGCTGCAGGGCATGGTCCGCGAGCTGCGCCGCCGCCACCGCGACCGCTTCTCCGATTACTTCTCGCCGGAAGCCTTGGCGCGCTTCGACGAGCAGATCTCCGGCCACTTCTCCGGCGTCGGCCTCACCGTCTCCCAGGTCGAGCAGGGCCTGCGGGTCGACAGCGTCTTCCCGCGCTCTCCGGCGGCGAAGGCCGGGGTCGAGCCCGGCGAGCTGATCGTCTCGGTCGACGGCGACTCGATCGCGGGCGAGAGCAGCGAAGTCTCGACCGCGAAGATCAAAGGGCCGGAAGGGTCCGAGGTGACGATCGGCGTGCGCGATCCCAAGGGCGGCGGGACGAGGCAGCTCGAGATCACCCGCGAACAGATCGCCCTGCCGGTGGTCAGCAGCGCGATCAAGCACGTCGGCGACCGCACGCTCGGCTACGTGCGGCTGATCTCCTTCAGCGAAGGCGCTCACGCGCTGCTGCGCGAAGCGGTCGAAAAGGTCGAGAAGAAGGGGGCCGAAGCGATCGTGCTCGACCTGCGCGGCAACGGCGGCGGCCTGCTGGAGGAGGCGGTTCTCGGCGCCAGCGTCTTCCTGCCCAAGGGCGAAGTCGTCGTCACGACCGATTCCCGCACCCAGGGCCACGCCGTCTACAAGACGGTCGGCGACAACCTGGCGAGCGTTCCGCTCGTCGTCCTGATCGACCGCAATACGGCTTCTGCCGCTGAGATCCTGACCGCGGCGCTGGCCGATGACGCCGGCGCCAGGGTGGTCGGCACCCGCTCCTACGGCAAGGGCGTCTTCCAGCAGGAGATCGGCCTCTCCAACGGCGGCGCCCTGAAGCTGACGATCGGCGAGTACTTCACGCCGCAGGGCGTCAACCTGGCCCGCAGCGGCGGCATCCACCCCGACGTGAAGGCGAGCAACGACCTGGCCACGCGGAGAGACGAGGCGCTCGAACGCGCCCTCGGAGTGCTCGCCGCCGAACGATGAGCCTCCAGTGCGCCTTTTGCTCTCTGGACGTGCATAAAGCGCACCGGAAGAGGGTTCGGTGAGCGGGGGGAGGGACTGGCGTTATTTCCGGGAGCGGCAGCGGGCTCGCGGGCGGTCCGCCAAGCGGGCCGAGCCGCAGAACGCCCGCGAGGCTGTCGAGGCGCTGTTGGCCGAGCGGCTCGGCTTCCGCGGCTTCCCGGCGGCGCTCGAGGTCGAAGCCGGCCGCGCCGCCGATGCCGCCGGGGAAAGCGAGCTGCGCCGCCGCGACCTGTCCGAGCTGCCGACCTTCACGGTCGACCCGGCGACCGCGCGCGACTTCGACGACGCCGTCTCCGCCCGGCGCGAGGAGGACTGCCTGCGGGTCTGGGTCCACATCGCCGACGTCGCCGCGCATGTGCGGCCGGGAACGCCGCTCGACCTCGAGGCGCGACGGCGCGCCAACAGCACCTACGTGCCGGGAGCGGTCGAGCCGATGCTGCCGCGGGCGCTGAGCGAGGACGCCTGCAGCCTGGCGCCCGGGGTCGAGCGCCTGGCGGTGACGGCCGAGATCGAGCTCGGCCCCAGCGGCGCTCCGCGCTCGGCCAGCTTCTACCGCAGCCGCATCCGCTCGCTTGCTCGGCTCGACTACGACCAGCTCGACCGCGTCTTCGCCGGCCGCGAGGGCCCGCCCGAGGGAGTTGCCGAGCCGCTGGCGATCGCGCGGGAGGCGGCGGTGGCGCTGGGCGAACGGCGCGGCGCGACCAGCCTCGACGTCGACTCCAGCGAGCCTGAGTTCCGCTTCGACACGGCCGGCAGCATCGTTGGCGCGCGCTCGGTCGAGCAGACCGAGTCCCACCGCCTGATCGAGCGGCTGATGATCCTCGCCAACGAACAGGTGGCGCAGCTGCTCGAGCGCAAGCGGGTGCCGGCCGTCTACCGCGTCCATGCCCAGCCCGATCCGGTCCGGGTCGAGCGCCTGGTCGAGCAGCTGCACGCGCTCGGGGTCCCGACTCCGCCGCTGGGGCAGGGCCTGGCCCCGGCTCAGGCGGGAGCCGTCGCCGCCGAGGCCAGCCGCCTGGTGGTTGAGGAGGCGGCGCGGCGCGGGCACGGCCGCGAGGCGTATACATCGCTCGTGCTCCGTTCCCTGATGCAGGCTTCTTACAGCGACCGCAACAGCGGCCACGCCGGCCTCGGCAGCGCCGCCTACTGCCATTTCACCTCGCCGATCCGGCGCTACCCGGACCTGCTCGTGCACCGGGCGCTGCTGGCGACCCTGGGCGAGGGGGAGGAGGCGCCGCGGGCGGCCGACGCGCGCGAGGTCGCCTGGCACTGCAGCGAGCGCGAGCGCGAGTCGGCGAGGATCGAGCGCGATGCCGACGACGTCTGCGCCGCCTACCTGCTCGAGCGCGAGCTGGGGCAGCGCGGCGCCGACGCCGGATTCGACGGAGAGGTCTCGGGCGTGATCCGGGCCGGCGCCTTCGTCGGCTTCGGCGGCGAGCTGGGCGACGTCTACGAGGGTTTCGTTCCGGCCCGCACGATGGGGGAGGGCGAGCGCTTCGAGCTCAGCGAGACCGAGACGGCGCTGGTCGGGCGCGAGTCGAAGCAGACTCTGCGGCTCGGCGATCCGATATCCGTCCGGGTCAGCGGGGTCGAGGCGGCGCGCGGCCGGGTCGACCTGGAGCGCCTCGATGGCTAAGAAGCAGAAGAAGAAACGCGAGCCGGCCTCGGGAGACGTCGCCACGAATCGCCGCGCCCGGCACAAGTTCGAGCCGGTGGAGAAGATGGAGGCCGGGATCGTCCTGCGCGGCTCCGAGGTGAAGTCGCTGCGCGGGGGAAAGGCGCAGATGACCGACGCCTACGCAGTGGTCGAGAAGGGGGAGGTCTGGCTGCGCAACCTCCATATCCCGCCGTATGAGCCGGCCAGTCGCGAGAACCACGAGCCCGAGCGACCGCGCAAGCTGCTCCTGCACAAGGGTGAGATCGAACGGCTGATCGGCAAGACCGCCGAGAAAGGCCTGACTCTGATTCCGCTGCGGATCTACTTCAAGGGCTCCAGGGCCAAGGTCGAGCTGGCGCTCGCCCGCGGCAAGGAGGGGCGCGATCGGCGCCGCGACATCGCGGACCGTGACGTGCGGCGCGAAGTCGAGCGAGAATTCAAGGGCAGAATGAGGTAGCTTCGAGACCGATGCGTTCAAGGATTGCCCTGCTGTGGTCCGCGGTGACCCTCGTCGCGCTGGCCCTGGTCGTTCCGGCACAGGCCCACGCCGAATCGTTCCCGAGCGAAGCCGGGAACTTCGTCAGCGACAACATCAAGTACTTCGTCGCCGGCCTGGTCGCAGCTGTCCTGCTCCTCCTGCTGGTGATCAGCATCTCCCAGCGCCGTGCGAAGGAGAAAGCCGCGAAGCAGCCCGCGGGTTCGGCGGGCACGCCTCCACCGGCTCCGCCCGGCGCCGCCACCCCGGCCGGAGCCCAGGCCCAGACCACCGAGATTCCGGCGACGCCGCCACCCGGCGCGCCTCCCGTCCCGCCAGCCCCCGCAGGGCAGCCGCTGAGCGCCAAGGAGAAGCGCAACCAGGCGCGCGAACAGCAGCGAGCCGCCCGTCTCGAGCACCGCAAGAGCCGGCAGGCCGAGGCCAAGCGGCGCAAGGAAGAGCGCCTGGCGAAGCGCGCCGAACGGCGTGGCAAGCCAGCTCGTGGCGGTGGCCGCGCCGACAGCCGCCGGGCGCGCAAGGAAGCGGCGAAGGCCGAGCGCCAGCTGGCCGAGGCGCGGGCCGCGCAGGAGCGCGAACAGCTTCAACAGGGTGGACAGGCGCCGCCTGCCGCCGCGCCGCAGCCCCCGCAGCCCGTCCCGGCGCCGCCGCTGCAGGCTGTTGCCCCACCGCCCGCCGAGCCGCTGCCGCCGACCCAGTTTCCGGCCGCCGCGCCGCCCGCAGGGGCTCCGGCCGGCTACGACGATCCTGCCGCCGCCGAAGGCAGGGTGCGGGCCAAGGTCGAGGAGATCCAGGAGGAGGAGGCGCGCATCCGCGCCGAGGCCGACCGCCGCATCGCCGAGGCCGAAAGGCTGCAGCGCGAGGCCGACGCACGCGCAAGCGCCGCCGGGGCGGGGCAGGTGACCCAGGGCATGGGAGCGGTCGCGCCGCCGCCCGGGCCGTCGGGTGTCGGGCCGGCAGCCGACCTGCAGACGGCGGAGCATCGCCTGCAACAGGAACGGGACGCGCAGGAGCGGGCGATGGTGGAAGCCCAGGACCGCCTGCGCCAGATCGAAGAGCGGACCAAGGAGGCCGAGCGGCGCGCCGCCGAGGCCGAGCGCCTCGCCAAGCTGAAGTCGGAGGAGCAGGAGCGCGAGCGTCGCCTGCAGGAGATCCGCGACAGCGTCGCTCAGGCCGAGGAGCGCGCCCGCGAAGCGGAGCGGCGCGCGGCCGAAGCCGAGCAGGCCGTGATCCAGTCGGTCCAGGGTGGGGCCGGCGCGGCGTTCGCCCCGCAGCCGCCCGCCCCCGCGCCGGCCCCTGTGCCGCCACCGCCAGCTCCCCCCGCGCCAACGCCTCCCCCGGCGCCGACCCCGCCACCGCCTGCGCCGACCCCTCCCGCACCTGCGCCGACGCCCCCGTCGCCCGCTCCCGAGCCGCCGGCGCCCGCCCCGGAGCCACCGGCTCCTCCCGCGCCGACACCGCCTCCGGCGGCCGCGTCTTCAGGCGGAGCGATCGACCTCAACTCGGTCACCTTCGAGCAGCTGCGCGCCGAAAACCTCTCGGTCACACAGGCCACCAGGCTGCTGGCGCACCGCGAGCGGTTGGGGCGCTTCGGCTCGGTCGACGATCTCGACGAGGTGCCTGGGTTCCCGCAGGACGTCTTGGAAGACCTGAAGCGGCGTTCGAGCGTTTGACGAGCGGCCCCGGTGGGGGTTCCGCTTAACTTTGTCAACCGGCTAGGCGGGCGATCCAAGTTTCCGCACCCGCGGATGACGCGCCTGGCGCGGCGCTGGATCAACACGCACGACCTTGCGCGTAGCGCTGCTACGCGCGGCGGCCGCGCGCGCCGCCCAGCTTGGCCAGTCGCGCCCCCGCTGGCACGCAAACGTTGAATCGACCGCCTAGCCGGTTGATTCGGATTCCCATTTCTCGAGCAACTTAAGCCAGATCTCGCTGCGGGAGGGGTAGGCCGCTACGGCGTGGCGAAGCTTTGGTAGAGGTGCTTCGGCGACTATCGCGATGGTTGCTGCGTGGAGGAAGTCTGCTGTCTCGAAGCCGGTGAAGGTGGCGCCGACTATGACCTGGCGCTGCTCGTCGACGACCAGGCGGGAGGTGCCTCCGGTTCCCTTGCCCTGGAAGCTGGCGCCCGCGGTGCCGTCGGTTGGGACGTCGACTGCGCGGGCGTCGATCCCCGCCTCAATTGCCTGCTCGAGGGTCCTGCCGGCGGCTGCGACCTGAGGGTCGGTGAAGGTGACGCGGGGGGAGCCGATTCCCTCCGCGATGGCCTCGACCTCGCGGCCAAGGGCGTTCTCGGCCGCGACCCAGGCCTGGTACTTGCCCATGTGGGTGAAGAGGGCGCGGCCGTTGACGTCGCCGACGGCGTAGAGCCAGTCGCGGCCGCCGACGCGCAGCCGCTCGTCGGTCTCGAGGAAGCCACCCTGGCCGGGCTCTGCGCCGACCGTCTCGAGGCCGATCCCGGCGGTGCGTGGCTTGCGGCCCACGGCGACGAGGATCTCGGCGGCGCTCACAGCGCTGCCGTCGTTGAGCTCGACCGTGACCGTGGCGCCGTCGCGGCTGGCGCGCTGGGCCAGCACCCCCGTGCGCACGTCGACCCCGTGGCGCTCGCGCAGCGCCGCCGCGACCTGCTCGCCGGCGAAGGGCTCCTCGCGCGAGAGCAGGCGCTCGCCGCCCTCGACCAGCGTCACCTTCACGCCGAGCGTCGACCACGCCTGGGAGAGCTCGGAGCCGACCGGGCCGCCGCCGAGCACGATCATGCTTGCCGGCACCTCCTTCGAGGTCGTCCCCTCGCGGTTGTTCCAGGCTCCCACCGAGTCGAGCCCCTCGACCGGCGGCATCGCCGCGCCGCTGCCGCTGGCGATCACGATCGCCCTGCCGGCGCTGAGGAGGTCGTCTCCGACGCGCACGCGCCGCTCGCCGTCCAGCGCTCCCGAGCCGCGGAAGAGCTCGATCCCGCGTTCCTCCAGCCAGGGGAGCTGACCGGAGTCGTCGAGGTCGTGGATCACCTCGTCGCGGCGGTCGAGCACCGCCCGCGGGTCGAGGCCGCCGTCGACGGCGATGCCGGGCACCCGCTGCGCCTCGGCGATCAGGTCGCCGGGCCGCAATAGGGCCTTCGAGGGCATGCAGGCGTAGTAGGAGCACTCGCCGCCGACCAGGTGCTGCTCGACGATCGCCACCGAGAGGCCGCCGTCGGCGAGCCGCCCGGCGCAGACCTCCCCCGGCGCCCCGGCGCCGAGCACGATCGCGTCGAATTGGCGGCCGGCCATCCTCGACACCGTACAATCGATCGCACATAGCACGGGGGCGACAGGCTTCGACGTGGTCGGTCCGTGCGAACGGTTGCAGGTCGAGGTTGCCGGAGGCCTCGTTAAACCCCGGCAAAAACCAATACGTGCGGACCATGAGTTCGCCCTCGCTGCCTAGCTAGAACCTAGGCGATGAGAGTCGGTCCTTCCCCGCCCGCGGGAAGGGCAGCCGGCTTCAGAATGCGGGCTCACCCAGGCGGATCGCCCCGTCTGCCCGGGGAAATCTCAGAGGGCTCTGTCTCCCGCAGTGCCCGCCGGCGCGGACCCCGGGAGACGAGAACCAAGCGCCGGCTAAACCTGTAGATGCCTTCGCGCTACGACCTCGGACCCGAGTTCAATTCTCGGCGCCTCCACTGATGGACCGTTACGTCGCCTTCCTGCGTGGGATGAACCTCGGTGGGCGGCGGATCAAGAACGACGAGCTGCGCAGAGAGCTCGAGGCGCTGGGGTTCGCGGAGGTCAGCTGCTTTCGCGCCAGCGGCAACGTGATCTTCGCCGCCGAAGACGGCGAAGAGGCGAAGCTGACGACGCGGATCGAAGCCGGGCTCGGCGAGGCGCTCGGCTACGAGGTGCCGGTGTTCCTGCGCGGCGCAGCCGAGCTGCGGGCGGTTGCCGCCCGCGAGCCCTTCGACGCGCGGGCCCTGAGCTCTTCGAAGGGCAAGCTGCAGGTCGCCTTCCTGCTCGCGACGCCGAAGGCGGCGGCGCGGGGGCAGGCGCTTGCGCTGGCGACCGAGGACGACCGACTCGCGCTCGATGGTCGGGAGCTCTACTGGCTGCCCCGCGGCGGCATGTCCGAATCGGAGCTGGACCTGAAGGCGCTTGCCGCCGCGCTCGGACCGACCACGATCAGGACGATGGGCACGGTCGAGCAGATCGTCGCCAAGCACCTCCCCTAGAGGTCTGCACGCGGCAGCGCGGCAACTCGGGCGTCACGGCTGATCGAGCCGATCTCGTCGGGGAGGCCCGCGAGCTGGACGTTGGAGACGAACTCCAGGTCGGTGCCCAGGGGGCGGAAGAAGTTGTCGTAGTGGGTGGGGACGACGACCTTGGGATCGAGGCGGGGGAGGATGCGGCGCCAGTAGTCCTCGGTGAAGTTGCGGCCGGCGACGCCGGCGAGGAAGACGTCGACCTCTCGCTCAAGGATCGCCTCGTCGATCAGGTTGGCGCTGCCCTGGTGGTAGAAGCGGATTCCGGCGACCTCGATCGAGATGCCCCAGACCTGGCCGCAGCGGTAGGCCCCGGGGGCGAGCCCGTCGAGGTGCTCGCAGGTCAGGTCGCCGTCGTAGGGGACCGCGAGGCCGAGCAGCAGCTTCGAGTGGACGCTTGGCGTGAAGCGGACCGCGAACGGGCCCAGCTCGTAGGTTCGGTAGGGCTCGACCTCGACCGTCTGCCCGGCGAGGCCGTGCAGGCCCATCAGCGTCATCAAGGAGTCCGACCCGTAGGCCTTGCAGCCAAAGCGGCGGGCTATCGCCGGGGCGTCGACGGCGTGGTCGAAGTGGGTATGGCCGACCAGGACCCCGTCGACCTGGCCGGGCGCGTGGACGAAGCGGTCGAGCATCGCCGGGTCGGGCAGGGCCGATCGGCGCCGGAGCAGGTCGGCGAAGGGGACCCGGGAGAGGTAGGGGTCGATGAAGATCGTCCGGTCCTCGAACGTCATCCGGTAGCCGGAGACGCCCAGCCATTCGAGCTCCAGCCCGGATGGCAGCTCGAGCGGCCGCGCCTCCAGCTCACCCAGCGCCTGCTCGCCTTCGCGCTGCGCCGCGCGCCGGCCGACCTGCGACTTGGCGAGCTCGCCGAGGTGTCGCAGCGGGCTCGCCACGCCCTAGGCCGTGGCGATGGTCGCGGAGAGCTCGGGCGCCTTGGCGATCGTCTGCAGGACGACGCAGTAGCGCTCGGTCAGCTTCAGCAGCGTCTGCAGCTGCTCGGGATCGGCGTCGGTGTCGAGCTCGAAGCTCAGCCGGATCGAGCTGAAGCCGACCGGCGCGTCGCGGTCGACGGCGAGCGTGCCGCGGAAGTCGAGGTCGCCGTCGGCGCGAACGGTTCCCGAGCGCACCGCGATCCCCAGCGATGTCGCCACGGCGCGCAGGGTGACGCCGGCGCAGGCGGCGAGGGCCTCGAGCAGCATGTCGCCGGAGCAGAGCTGGCTGCCGTCGCCGCCGCTTGCCGGGTGCAGGCCGGCCTCGGCGATCGCGCGGCCGGTGTCGACCGAGCAGGAGACGCCCTCGCCGAGCTCGCCCCGGGCGGAAAGCGTGATCGTGGCGGTCTCGGGTTCGTCGCGGTAGCGGTCCTTCAGCGGTGCCTGGATCGCCTGCAGTCGCTCTCGGTCCACATCCGCAGCTTACGCATCGCCCGCTGCTCGGCTGGCCGCGTAATGTCACCCCCGAGATGGCCATCGCCACGGCGACCACTATCGACGTCTACGCGGGGGGCGCGCTGCTCTTCGCCGACGTCTCCTTCAAGCTCGAGCCGCGCGAGCGGATGACGCTCTCGGGGCGCAACGGCGCCGGCAAGTCGACGCTGCTGCGGGTGCTGGCCGGGGAGCGGCCACCCGACTCGGGCAGCATCTCCATGCAGAAAGGCGCGCGGGTCGCGCTGCACGACCAGCGGCCGCCGCGCGACGCCGCGGTCTCCCTCCGCGAGTACGTCTTCTCCGGTCGCGCCGAGATGGAGGAGACCGAGGCCGAGCTCGCCCGGCTGGAGGCCGCGATGGGGCAGGGGGAGCCCGATGAGGAGACGATGCGCGCCTACTCCGCCGCGCAGCAACGGCTCGAAGCGGGGGGCGGATATCGGTGGCGCGACGAGGTGCTCTCGGTGCTCGCCGGCCTCGGCTTCGAGGAGGAGGCCGCCGGCCGCCAGCTCTCGACCTTCTCCGGCGGCGAGCTGACCCGCGCCTCGCTCGCCCGGGCGCTGGCCTCGCGCCCCGACCTGCTGCTGCTCGACGAGCCCACGAACCATCTCGACATCCCCTCGCTCGAGTGGCTGGAGCGCTATCTGGTCGGGTTCGACGCCGCCGTCGTCCTCGTCGCCCACGATCGCTGGTTCCTCGAGGCCGTCGGCACCTCCGTGCTGGAGCTGGAGGCCCAGCGCGGCCGCTTCTTCGCCGGTCCCTGGCACGCCTGGCGCAAGGAACAGGCGGCGCGCGAGATCGCCCGCGGCAAGGCGATCGACCGCCAGCAGGCGGAGATCGAGCGGATGGAGCGCTTCGTCGAGCGCTTCCGCTACAAGGCGACCAAAGCAAAACAGGCGCAGTCGCGCCTCAAGCAGATCGAGAGGATCAAGCGCGACGGGGTGCAGGCCGAGCAGCGCGACCGGCGCAACCTGCGCTTCACGTTCGTCAAACCCGCGCGGCCGGGACGGATCGTGCTGAAACTGGTCAACGCGACGATCGAGGTGCCGGGCCGCACGCTGCTCAGCGGCGCCGAGCTCGAGCTCGAACGCGGCGAACACGTGATCCTCGTCGGCCCCAACGGCGCCGGCAAGACGACCCTGATCGAGACGCTGGCCGGCAGCCGGCCGCCGGCCTCCGGATCGGTGCGCACCGGCCACAACGTCAAGATCGGGTACCTCTCCCAGCACGCCGAGACAGCGGCGGGGGAGGGGACGGTGCTCGACGCGGTCCAGCGCCAGACCGGCCTCAGCGGCCAGAAGGCGCGCAGGCTGCTCGGTCGCTTCCTCTTCTCGGGGTCCGACGTGGAGAAATCGCTCGAGGACATCTCCGGCGGCGAGCAGCGCCGCCTCTCGCTGGCGATCCTGGTCTCCTCCGGCGCGAACGTCCTGCTGCTGGACGAGCCGACCAACCACCTCGACGTCGAGAGCCGCGAGGCGCTCGAGGACGCCCTGTCCGCCTTCGAAGGCACGGTGATCCTGATCTCCCACGACCGCGCCCTGCTCGAGGCGGTGGGCGCCCGGACGGTCGTCTGCGAGGAGGGGGAGCTGCGCAGCCACCCGTGCGGATGGGCCGAGTACCAGCGGCGGCGCGACGAAGAGGAGGCCCAGGCGGCCGCCGCCGCGACCGGGGCGCGGCGAGCCGGCAAAGGCGGCAAGCGCCAGCGGGCGGCGGCGGTGGCGCAGCGGGCGGCGCGCAAGGCGAGCCGGCTCGCCGAGAAGGTCGAGGCGGCCGAGGCCGAGCTGCGTGCGGTCGAGGAGGAGCTATCCGACCCCGCGGCGTGGTCGACCCAGGCCAAATCCGCGCGGGCGACGGAACGGCACGAGGAGGCCAAGCGCAAGCTCGCCGAGCTCTATGAGGAATGGGAGGAGGCCGAAGCCGCGGTCAGCGCAGCGGCCGGTCGAGCCTGACCACGGTGTCCCGGGCGGGGGCGAGGGTGATGTTGCGGACCTTGACCCTCTCGTCGGCCGGGTCGGGGGCGCTGAGCTCCGCCCGCTCGATGAACTCGCGCAGGATGATCCGCATCTCGTATTCGGCGAAGGCGGCGCCGATGCAGCGCCGCACGCCGCCGCCAAACGGGATCCACGCGTAGTTGTCGGCCTTCCCCTCGAGAAAGCGCTCCGGCCGGAACTCCTCGGGGTGCGGGAAGAGGTCCTCGCGGTAGTGCAGGGCGGCGATCGCCGCCATCAGGTAGGTGCCTGCCGGCAGCTCGTAGCCGCCGATCGCGGTCGGCACGGTCAGCTTGCGGGCGACGTCGACCAGCACCGGCCGCGCGCGCAGCGTCTCTTTGATCGTCGCGTCGAGGTAGGAGTCCTCGCCGGCGGCGACCGAGTCGCGCAGGTTCGCCAGCGCCCGCGGCGCCCGCAGCAGCCTCTCCATCGCCCAGGCCAGGCCGGTCGCGGTCGTCTCGTGGCCGGCGCCGAGGATCGTCACCAGCTCGTCGCGCAGCTCCGCGTCGCTCATCGCCTCGCCGTCCTCGTCGCGCGCCTGCAGCAGCAGCGTGAGCACGTCGTCGTGGACCTCGGTTCCTGCCTCGACCTCGGCGCGGCGCAGGGCGATCTCCTCGTAGATGAAGCGGTCGAGGTCCTCGCGGGCGGCGAGGAAGCGGCCCCAGGGGCTCCAGCGACCGAGGTCGCGGCGCAGCGGCGGCAGCGCGGTGACGAGGCTGAGGCGCCCGGCGAACCGCTCGATCAGGTGCTCGAAACGGCCCAGGCGCTCCTCGTCGTGAACGCCGAAGACGGCGCGCATGATCACCGCCAGGGTGATCCGCTGCGTGTGGGGCCGCAGCGCGAAGGGCTCGCCGACCGGCCAGCTCTCCATCTCACGTTCGGTGACGGTCCGGATCAGCTCGCCGTAGCGGTGGATCCGCTCGCCGTGGAAGGGCGGCAGCAGCAGCTTGCGCTGGCGCATGTGCGGCGCCTCGTCGAGGGTGAGGACCGAGTTGGGCCCCAGCGCCGGCTCGAGCACGGTCGCGTTTGCCTCGCCGGCGTGGGCCTGCTCGGGCGGGGTGGTGAAGAGCTGCTTGACGAGCCCCGGCTCGGCGACGTAGACGAGCCGCTTGTAGAAGGGGAACGAGACGGTGAAGATGTCGCCGTAGCGGCGCTGGAAGCCGACCAGGAAGCCGAGCGGGTCGCGCATGTAGCGGGCCACCTGGACCGTCGCCGGCAGCCTGGTGCCGGGTGGGAACCGGGGCGGCGCCGCGACGGCGGGACGGGGGAGGGTCGCCTGCTCCACGCCTCAGTTATAGCGATTCGACTGGCTGACCAGCCAGTCCCCTAGAAGACGATCGTCCTCGCCCCGTCGAGCAGCACCCGGTCGTCGAGGTGGGCCTTGACCGCGCGGGAGAGGACGAGGCGCTCGATGTCGCGGCCGATCCGCACCATGTCCTCGGTCTCGTCGCGGTGGCTGACCCGGGTCACGTCCTGGTCGATGATCGGGCCGGCGTCGAGCTCCTCGGTGACGTAGTGGGCGGTGGCTCCGATCAGCTTGACCCCGCGCTCGTGGGCGCGCCGGTAGGGGTCGGCGCCGACGAAGGCGGGCAGGAAGCTGTGGTGGATGTTGATCGCCGGGGCGCCGAGCCGCTCGAGGAACCCGGCCGAGAGGACCTGCATGTAGCGGGCGAGGACGAGCAGGTCGAGCTCGCCGAGCAGCTCCAGGGTGCGCGCCTCGGCCTCCTGCTTGCGGCCGGCCTCGACCGGCACGTGGTGGAAGGGCAGGCCGAGCGACTCGACCTGGCCGGCGTGCTCGGCGTGATTTGAGACGACGGCGACCAGGTCGGCGCCGAGCTCGCCGCTGCGCCAGCGCCAGAGCAGGTCGGAGAGGCAGTGGTCTTCGCGCGAGACCATGATCGCCACCCGCTTGCGCTCGCTCGACTCGGCGAAGCGGAACTCCATCTCGGAGCCGGCAGCGAGCTCGCGCTCGAAGCGCCGGTACAGCTGGGCGCGTTCGGCCTCGGGCACCGCATCGAAGGCCATCCGCATGAAGAAGCGCCCCTCGTCGCTGGAGTGCTGGTCGGCGTCGACGATGTTGAGCCCGGCTTCGGCGAGGAAGCCGCTGACCGCGGCGATCAGGCCCGGGCGGTCGGGGCAGGCGAGCAGCAGGCGCGTTGTCGGGTGGGAGCCGGCGATCCGAGGATGATTGCGGTTAAGGCGATGTCCCGCACCGCATCGAGATCCACCGCACGTCTCGGCTCATTCGACGCCGACGCCCGGTCGCGGCTCCTCGCCCTCGCCTGCCTGCTGCTGATCGCCCTCGGCGGGGCGCTCAGCCTGCTCGGCGCGAGCGCCGCCGGCGACGCGGTCTGGGCGGCCACCGTGGCGCTGATGCTGGTGCCGCTGACCTGGTCGATCCTGCGTACGCTCGCGCAGGGCCGGGTCGGGGTCGACGCGATCGCGCTGGTCGCGATGGCCGGCGCCCTGGCGATCGGCGAGTACCTGGCGGGCGCCGTGATCGCGCTGATGCTCTCCGGCGGCAACGCGCTGGAGGCCTCCGCCTCGCGCCGCGCCCGCCGCGAGCTGACCGCGCTGATCGAGCGGATGCCGAGCGTCGCCCACCGCCGCCGCGAGGGCGGCTGGGAGGAGGTCCCGGTCGAGCGGCTCGCGGCCGGAGACGCGGTGCTGGTGCGCCCCGGTGAGCTGGTTCCGGTCGACGGCGCCGTGCAGAGCGCCGAGGCGGTCCTCGATCAGTCGGCGCTGACGGGTGAGTCGCTGCCGGTGACGCTCGTCCGCGGCGCCGCCGTGCAGAGCGGCGTCGCCAACGCCGGCGACGCCTTCGAGCTGCGCGCCAGCCGGCCGGCGTCGGAGAGCGCCTACGCCAACCTGGTCAGGCTCGTGCATGCCGCCGAGACGCAGCGGGCCCCCTTCATCCGCCTCGCCGACCGCTACGCGGCCTTCTTCCTGCCGGTCACGCTCGCCGCCGCCGCCGCGGCCTGGGCCGCCGCCGGCGATCCCGAACGGGCCGTAGCCGTGCTGGTCGTCGCGACCCCCTGCCCGCTGATCCTCGCCGCCCCGATCGCGATCGTCTCAGGCGTCTCGCGCGCGGCCAGGGCCGGTGTGATCGTCAAGGGCGGCACCGCGATCGAGCGGCTCGGCGAGGCGCGCACAGTGCTCCTCGACAAGACCGGCACCCTGACGCTGGGCGAGCCGGCGGTGCAGGAGACGATCCCCTTCGGGGACTGGACCGAGGCCGCGGTCCTGCGCCTGGCCGCCTCCCTCGACCAGCTCTCCGCCCACGTCCTCGCCGAGGCTCTCGTCCACGACGCCGAGCGCCGCGGCCTGAACCTGGTCGAACCGGTCGGCGCGGTCGAGGAGCCCGGCCAGGGGATCGAAGGAGAGGTCGAGGGGCGCCGGGTCGCGGTGGGCAGCGCCGGCTGGCTGGCTGGGCGGGGCTATGAGGTCGGCGAGGCGGGCAGCCTGCGCGAGGACGGGGGGGACGCCGGCCTGGCGAAGGTCCTGGTCGGCGTCGACGGCCGGCTGGCGGCGGTGGTGGTGATGGCCGACCGGCTGCGCGAGGACGCACGCGAGCTGGCCGGCGAGCTGCGTGGCGCCGGCATCCTCCGGGTGGCGATGGTGACCGGCGACCGGGCCGCCGTCGCCGAGCGGATCGCCGCCGAGACCGGCCTCGACCGCGTCTACGCGGAACAGGGCCCCGAGCAGAAGCTCGAAGTGGTCCGCTCGATGCGCTCCGACCCCGAGCTGGCGCCTGTGGTGATGGTCGGCGACGGCGTCAACGACGCGCCCGCCCTCGCCCTTGCCGACGTCGGCATCGCGATGGGCGGGCCGGGCGCGACCGTCTCCTCCGACACCGCCGACGCGGTGATCACCGTCGATCGCATCGACCGGGTTGCGACCGCGGTCTCGATCGGCCGCCGCTCGCTGTCCATCGCCCGCCAGAGCGTCGTCTTCGGCATCGGCCTCAGCCTGGTCGCGATGGGCTTCGCCGCCTTCGGCTACATCCCGCCGATCGGCGGCGCCCTGCTCCAGGAGGGCATAGACGTGGCCGTGATCCTCAACGCCCTCCGCGCCCTCACCGACTGAACCCAGTGGGTAGGGTGGCGCCCTATGCGGATCGCGGCTACGCCAGACGGGGCGATGGAGCGGATCGGCTTGATGCTCAACCGGCTGCCGACCCCGATCGGCGAGGCGATGTTCGCGATGCCGGTCGCCCGCTCGCTGCAGGTCGCGCAGCGCACCGGGATGCTGACCGCGCTGGCCGAGGACGCGCGGGACCCCGCTGAGCTCGCCGAGCACCTCGGTCTGCAGCCGACCGCGACAGAGCTCGTCCTCGACGTGATCGCCTCGCTAGGCCATCTCGAGGTGCGGCCCGACGGGCGCTACGAGATGACCGACCGCGCCCGCCGCTGGCTCGACCCGGGCTCCGAGCACTACGTCGGCGACTTCCTCGCCGACACCGCCGAGTACTGGCAGTGGTGGCAGGGCCTCGAGGACCTGGTCCGCGACGGTCGCCACGTCGAGCTGCACGACACGCCGCCCGACGACCCCTACTGGCGCTCCTATATCCGCGGCCAGTACCAGCTCGCCCGCCTCTCCTCGGCTGAGGTCGCCAAGGCGGTGCCGCTCGCCCGCGGCGCCCACTCGCTGCTCGACGTGGCCGGCGCCCACGGCGAGTTCTCGATGGCGCTCTGCCGCCACCACCCGGGCCTCAGGGCCACCGTCGTCGACCTGCCCGGCAGTGCCCGCGTCGGCCGCGAGATCGTCTCCGGCGCCGGCATGGAAGACCGCGTCCACCACGTCGAGGGCGACATGTTCGAGGCCGACCTCGGCGGGCCCCACGACGGCGCCCTCTGCTTCAACATCGTCCACCACCTGACCCCCGACCAGGCGCGCCGGCTCTTCACCCGCATTCGCGCCACGCTGCGCCCGGGCGCCCCACTCTGCGTCCTCGACCTCTACGACCGTCCCGACGACCGCAAGCCCGACTCAGGCTCGATCCTCGGGCTCTTCTTCCACCTCACCTCGGGCGCCGACACCTACACGGTCGAGCAGGTCTCGACCTGGCTCGGCGAAGCCGGGTTCGAGGCGCCGAAGAAGCACACGTTCCGCACGCTGCCGAGCCTGGCGATGCTCGCCGCCAAAGCGGTCTGAGCGCTCGCCCGGCGACGCAAGACGCGGTTCATCTCCTTTTCCGGCCTCCCGGATTCGTGCCTGAGCTCGTTGCAAGCCTCACATAGTCCTGCAGAAATGTGAGCGCGATCACGTTCCTTCGCCGCAAATACCGGCACGGTCCCGCGCTTGCTCACAAAACGCACATATTTCATTCCCGTCCTGGTCGCCCTGATCGCCTTCCCGGCCGCGGCTCTCGCGGCCACCGGCGGAGGCTCCTCTCAACAGATCGGAGTGGCCGACGCGAAGCCGGCGAAGATCGGCGTCCTGCAGCGCCCGGTGATCAGCTTCCACCGCACGATCCACGTCACGGTCGCCCACATCGAAGCCGTCCACCGCGCCGAAGCTCGCCGCAAGCGCCGGGAGCTCTTCGCGTCCTTGCCGGGCGGCGTCTCGCAGGAAACGCTCGACGCCATCGGAGCCTGCGAGTCCGGCGGCGACCCGACCGCGGTCTCCTCCGACGGCAGCTACCGCGGCAAGTACCAGTTCGACTACGGCACCTGGGAATCGGTCGGCGGCAGTGGTGACCCCGCGCAAGCTTCAGAGTCAGAGCAGGACTACCGCGCGGCTCTCCTGTACTCGCGTTCGGGCTCTTCGCCCTGGCCTGTCTGCGGCTGAGCCCTTGAAGAGGGTCCGGTGCCGCTCCCCGCGGCTTGTACTTTTTCGTTACCCACTCTGCGGCGTCAGCAGCCGCACTCTCCACCGAAAAAGTTGAGCGGGGAGTGGTGCCGGACCCTCCCCTACGATCCGGGTCATGACCGAGGCAGTCCCCACGCCTGACCCGAAGGGGCCGATTCGGAAGCCGCCTCGCGAGGCGATCGCCGAGGCCAAGGTCAGGGCGCCGACGCGGGGGAACCGGAAGCTCGAGCAGTTTCTCGGCGCCGTCAACGAGGACGAGCAGGTTCGGGCCTGGTGGTACATGGCCCAGGTCCATGCCGAGCGGCTGGGGATGTCCGATCACTCCTGGGTGCACATGCAGATCGTGCTCAACATCGCGCTGCGGCTGCTGCGGCTGCTCGTCAAGGCCGGGGTTGAGCCGGCGGTCGTGGCCGACCACGGGATGTCGCCCAGGGATGCGGAGGTGGTCGTGGCCGGTGGGGCCTTGCTCCATGACGTCGGCATGTCGATCCACCGCGCCGATCACGAGGCCTACAGCCTCTTCCTCGCCAGCGGCGCGCTGGAGCGGTTGCTCGGCGGGGTCTACAAGGAGCCCGAGCGGACGGTGATCGCCGCGGAGATCCTGCACGCGATCATCGGGCACCGGCGGCGCGGGGAGCCCTACACGCTGGAGGCAGGGGTGGTGCGGGTCGCCGATGCGCTCGACATGGCGCAGGGGCGCACGCGGCTGCCGATCGAGGCCGGGCAGGAGGGGATCCACTCGATCTCGGCTGCCGCGGTGGACGAGGTCCGGATCGAGGCGGGGGAGAGCCGCCCGGTGCGGCTCGAGATCGAGCTCAACAACTCAGCCGGGATCTTCCAGGTCGACGACCTGCTGGCGACCAAGATCCGCGACACCCCGCTCGAGGGCAAGGTCGAAGTGGTCGCCGAGATCGAGGGCGAGACGGAGAAGCGCCTGCTGACCGGCTTCAGGCTGGACTGACGCGGATCAGCCGTAGCGCTCTAGGTCGTAGCGCCTGCGTTCTTTGCGGGCGTCGAGCCGGCCCTGCACGATCGAGAGCACGATCACGAGGACGGCGAAGAAGGCGATCACGCCGAAGCAGAAGAAGGTGATCGTCTTGTCAGTGGTCGGCCCCGCCAGCCCGACCCCGTTCTCGGCCAGGGCCAGCGGCGCGGCCAGCAGCATCGAGGCAAGGGCCGCGAAGAGGGCGGCGGCGAGGGCCGTTCGGCGCGAGGGAGACTTCACGTCCGGCAATCTAGCGCAACCCGACCCCAGAAATGGCGAACGGCCCGGGGCAGTGGGCCGTTCGCGGTGACGAGAGAGGAGTCTCGTGAGATCCAAGTGTGGCGGCACCCGGCCGGCCTGCGGTGAACATCCAGAGAAACCTCGGGAGGCCCCGAGCGGCGACTTTCCCGCAAATTACGGTCATCGGGCTGTGAAAATCCTGTGAACGCAGGGATTTTGGCGGGGCGGGCGCCGTCGCAAGCGCTTACAATCCTGCCGTCGCGGAACAGGTCACTCCAACCGACGCGGCGTCTCGCCACTTGAACCCACAGCAGACCATCCGGCTCGCGGTAATAGACGACGACAGCGGCTTCGTCACCGTCCTCTCGAAGCGCACCGAGTCGGCGGGCTGGCAGCAGCGGGTGCTGAGCACCGCGATCCCGCCCGAGGAGCTGGTGGCGATGAAGCTCAACGCGCTGCTGCTCGACATGGCGGTGCTCGGCGACGAAGCCTGGGAATACGTCGAGCGCGTCTGCGACATGCTTCCCGACCTCGGCGTGATCGTCTGCACCGGCCGCTCGACCGTGGCCCAGCGGGTCCGGGCCCTGCGCCTCGGCGTCGACGACTGGATCGGCAAGCCCTGCCACCCCGAGGAGGTGATGGCGCGGATCGAGGCCGTCTCGCGTCGCCGCCGTCGCAGCCGCACCGATGCGGAGGCCGGCCCGCTCGTCGCCGGCGAGCTCGAGATCCGCGCCGACCAGTTCCAGGCCTTCGTCGGCGACGGCAGCCTCGACCTGACCCGGCGCGAGTTCGAGCTGCTCCAGCTGCTCGCCGACGCCAAGGGCCAGGTGCTCGAGCGCGAGACGATCTACCAGCGGGTCTGGGGCTACGCGATGGCGCACGGCGACCGCTCGGTCGACGTCTTCATCCGCAAGCTTCGCCAGAAGCTGGAGAAGCGCTCGCCGAGCTGGCGGTACATCCACACGCACTTCGGCGTCGGCTACCGCTTCGAGCCCGAAACGGTCGGCGCCGCCCGCACCGAGCCCGCTCCCGAGCCCGTCGCCGGGGCCGGAGATTCACAAATAGTTCACAGCAGCTTTACGGCCGCGTAACCGAGTCGCCGCCCGCCGCGACGATGCTCGGCCGGGATGCTGGAGATTCGGCCTGAGGAGCACGCGGCGCTGGTCGACGGTCGGCCGCTGAGCCTGACCATGCGCGAGCTGCAGCTGCTGACCACGCTCGCCGCCCACCCGCAGCGCATCCTCACCCGCGAGGAGCTCTACGCGGAGGTCTGGGGGCGCGAGCCGCGCCACGCCGACCGCTCGGTGGACGTCTACGTCAGCCGCCTGCGCTCGAAGCTGAGCGAAGCGCTGCCCGGCAAACGGCTGATCCACACGCACAGCGGCATCGGCTACCGCTTTTCGCCGGAGGGATAGCCCAATCGACCCCGTTTGCGGGTTTTCCTGGGCCTTTTACATCTTTTTCACAATCCCGATACAGCCAGGTAACAAGCTGTCGGAGGAGCGCTGAGAGTGTGGCCGCGAGCCGGCCGTGCGGCCGGCCTCGTGTCAAAACGACGAAAAGAAGGAGTTGGTGTGAGTCCCTCTAGATGGTTGGCCGTCTTCGCCTCACTGGCCGTCCTCGCAATCGGCGTCTCTGCGTGCGGTGGCAGCAGCGACAGCAGCAGCTCGTCCGGCAGCCTCTCCGGCGAGATCGCCGGCGCCGGCTCGACTGCCCAGGAGGCCGCGCAGGAAGCCTGGATCGCCGAATTCGAGAACGAAAACTCCGGCGCGACGATCTCCTACGACGCCGTCGGCTCGGGCGGCGGCCGCGAACAGTTCATCGCCGGCGGCGTTGCCTACGCGGGCAGCGACGCCGCGCTCGAAGAAGAAGAAGGCGAACTGAGCAAGGCCATCGGCCGCTGCAGCCCCGGCAAGCTGGTCGAGATCCCCGCCTACGTCTCGCCGATCGCGATCATCTACAACCTCGAAGGCGTCGAATCGCTGCAGCTCGACCCCGAAACCCTGGCGAAGATCTTCAACCAGGAAATCACCAGCTGGAACGATCCCGCGATCGCCAAGGACAACCCCGGCGCCGAGCTGCCGGACACGCGGATCACCCCGGTCAACCGCTCCGACGAGTCGGGCACGACGGAGAACTTCACCGACTACCTCTCCAAGGTCGTCCCCAGCGTCTGGTCCTACGAAGTCAGCGGCGACTGGCCGGTCAAGGGCGGCGAGGCCGCGCAGGGCACCTCCGGTGTGGTGGAAGCGGTCACCGCCGGCGACGGCGCGATCGGCTACGCCGATGCCAGCCAGGCCGGCGAACTCGGCATCGCCACGATCAAGGTCGGCGACGAATACGTCGAGCCGACGCCGGAGGCCGCGGCGAAGATCCTCGAGGAGTCGCCCGAAGCCAAGGACCTGGCCAAGACCCCGTACATGTTCCCCTTCGAACTCGATCGCAAGACCGAATCGCAGGGCACGTACCCGATCGTGCTGGTCTCCTACCTGATCGGCTGCACCAAGTACGGCTCGGCTGACGAAGCCGCCCTCGTAAAGGGCTACTTCAACTACGCGATCAGCGGCGAAGGGCAGGAAGTGGCGGCTGAAAACGCCGGCTCCGCTCCGCTCTCCTCGGCGCTGAGCAAGAAGATCCAGCCGGCGGTCGACGCAATCGAAGGCTAGGTGGAGGCGCACGCCGACACCACGACCAACGCCGGTCAGCTCCTCGCCGCCGCCTCCGGAGGGAGGCGGCGGCGAGGCGACCGTGCCTTCTCCGGCTTGGCCATCTCGGCGGCGCTGACGATCCTCGCCCTGCTGGCGGGGGTCGCGCTCTTTCTCCTGATCCAGGCGCTGCCCGCGATCGGCGCCAGCCCCGCTGAGCTGCCGGGCGGCAAGAGCCTGGTCGACTACATCGCCCCGCTCGCCTTCGGCACGGTGCTGGCGGCGACGATCGCGGTCGTGCTGGCGGTGCCGCTGGCCGTCGCCGTGGCGCTCTTCATCAGCCACATCGCCCCGCGCCGCCTGCTCCTCCCGCTCGGCTACATGGTCGACCTGCTCGCGGCCGTGCCGAGCATCGTCTACGGGCTCTGGGGCATCTTCGTGCTCGGCCCGGCGGCGGTCGGCCCGATGGAATGGCTGGAACAGAAGCTCGGCTTCATCCCCTTCTTCGAGGGCCCGGCCTCGGTGACCGGCCGCACGATGCTCGTCGCCGGCCTGGTCCTGACGGTGATGATCCTGCCGATCGTCTCCGCGGTCGCCCGGGAGGTCTTCTCGCAGACGCCGCGCAGGCTGCAGGAAGGCGCGCTGGCGCTGGGCGCGACCCGCTGGGAGATGATCCGGATGACCGTCCTGCCCTTCGGCAAGTCCTCGATCATCAGCGGCGCGATGCTGGGCCTCGGCCGGGCGCTCGGCGAGACGATGGCGGTGACGATCATCCTCTCGGTCTCCGGCATCGTCACCTTCAACCTGATCAGCCAGGCGAACCCCTCGACGATCGCCGCCAACATCGCCCTCGACTTCCCCGAATCGACGGGTCTGGCGATCAACACCCTGATCGCCTCGGGCCTGGTGCTCTTCGCGATCACCCTCGTGACCAACCTCTTCGCGCGGGCGATCATCGCCCGCCAGAACATCCAATGACCGCGCTCGCCGGCCGCGTCCTGCCTGACTGGGCGCCCTACGGGGCAGTCGGCGGCTCGGCGGCGTTCGCGGCGCTGGTCCTGCTCGCCAGCGGCTCGTTCAGCGTCGCCCTGCTGCTGGTCGCCACCGCGATCGTCTCCTGCCTCGTCACCTACTCCTGGTCGCGGGCCGTCGAGGGTCCGCGCCGGGCCAAGGACCGGCTGGTCACGCTGATGATCGTCTCGGCCTTCGGGTTGGCGCTGATCCCGCTGCTCTCGCTCGTCTTCGAGGTGGCGAAGCGCGGCATCCCCGGGCTCAGCCTCGAATTCCTCACCTCGGACGCGCGCGGCAAGATCGGCGGCGGCGGCGCCGCGCACGCCCTGGTCGGGACCCTGGTGATCACCGGCGTCGCCGCCGCGATCTCGGTGCCGATCGGGCTGATGGCGGCGATCTACCTGACCGAGTACGGCGGCGGCCGGCTGCGCCGGGCGCTCACCTTCTTCGTCGACGTGATGACCGGGATCCCGTCGATCGTCGCCGGCCTCTTCGCCTACGCCGTCTTCGCCCTGATCTTCGGGCCCGGCATCCGGCTCGGCGTGATGGGCTCGATCGCGCTCTCGGTGCTGATGATCCCGATCGTGATCCGCACCTCCGAGGAGGTGCTGAAGATCGTCCCCAACCACCTGCGCGAAGCCGCCTACGCGCTGGGCACGCCGAAGTGGAAGACGATCGTCAAGGTCGTCCTGCCGACCGCCTTCGCCGGCCTCGTCACCGGCGTGATGATCGCAATCGCCCGGATCATCGGCGAGACCGCGCCGCTGCTCGTCACCACCGGCGTGGTCGACTCGATCAACAGCAATCCCTTCGACGGCCGCATGCAGAACCTCGCCGTCTATGCCTACAGCGAGTACCGGACCCCCGGCGTCTTCAAGCAAGCGTCCTACGACCGAGCCTGGGCAGCCGCCCTCACGCTGATCGTTATCGTGATGGTGCTCAACCTCGCCGCTCGCTTGATCTACCGCCGGTACAGAACAGAGATCCGTTAGTGGACAGAAGGAGACCACGACCGATGCGAGCGACGAGCGAACCCAGGACCGAGGCCGAGCCCGGCCAGGCCGAGATGAAGCAAGCCCTACCGACCACCGCCACTCCCGCCGAGCCGAGCGCCGCGAGCACGGGTCGCCTGGCGAAGACGATCGAGACCCGCGACGTCAGCCTCTTCTACGGCGACTTCCAGGCGGTCGAAAGCGTGTCGATGACGGTCGAGCCGAACAAGGTGACGGCCCTGATCGGCTCCTCGGGCTGCGGCAAGACGACCTTCCTGCGCTCGCTCAACCGCATGCACGAGCTGACCGCCGGCGCCCGGGTGGAGGGGGAGATCACCCTCGACGGCCATGACATATACGGCCGTGGCGTCGATCCGGTGCAGGTGCGGCGCCTGGTCGGGATGGTCTTCCAGCAGCCCAACCCGTTTCCGACGATGTCGATCTACGACAACGTCGCCGCCGGGCTCAACCTCAACAGCGGGCGGGTGAAGAAGTCCGACAAGGACGCGATCGTCGAGCGCTCGCTGCGCGGCGCCCACCTCTGGAACGAGGTCAAGGATCGCCTCGAGAAGCCCGGCTCCGGCCTCTCCGGCGGGCAGCAGCAGCGGCTCTGCATCGCCCGCGCGATCGCGGTCGAGCCGGAGGTGCTGCTGATGGACGAGCCCTGCTCGGCCCTGGACCCGGTCGCCACCCTGGCGATCGAGGATCTGATCGGCGAGCTGAAGAGCAAGTTCACGATCGCGATAGTCACCCACAACATGCAGCAGGCCTCGCGCGCCAGCGACATCACCGCCTTCTTCAACCTCGAGGAGACCGGCAAGCCGGGTCGCCTGGTGGAGATCGGCCCGACCGAGACGATCTTCACCAGCCCGAGCGTGCAGGCGACCGAGGACTACGTCAGCGGACGCTTCGGCTGAGCATGCCCGCCGGGATCCGAGTCGAATATCAGGAGGAGCTGGAGCGGCTCGAGGCGAGCGCGCTCGGCGGCCTCGACCTGGTCAGCGCCGCGCTGACCCGCACCATGGAGGCGATCGAGCACCAGGACGTCGAGCTCGCCCAGATCGTCGTCGCCGACGACGACCGCATCGACGGCCGCTACCTGGAGGTGCACCAGGCGCTGATCACGCTGCTCGCCACGCAATCGCCGGTGGCGACCGACCTGCGCCTGATCTCGGCGCTGCTGCACGTGCTGAAGAACGTCGAGCGGATGGGGGACCAGTGCGTCAACATCTGCAAGCTGATCCCGCTCTCCGGCAACGAGCCGCCGTCCGACGTGGAGATGGTGAGGATGATCCTGGCGATGGGCGCCCAGACCAAGACGCTGATCAGCCAGGCGAAGCGCGCCTTCGGGGACCGCGACGTCGAACTCGCCCGGGACCTGGTCCGCCAGGACGACGTCGTCGACAACCTCAACCGCGACTGCTTCCGCCTCGCGCTGGAGATCGGCGACGACGCCGACCGCCGCGAATGGGCGATGACGATGCTGCTCGCCGCGCGGGCGATCGAGCGGATCGGCGACAACGCCGTCGACATCGGCGAGCAGGTCAGCTTTGTGGTCACCGGGCTCTTTCAGGAGTTCGAGGACGCCTCGCATCCCAGTGCTTGAGGGGGGGGCGGGGTCGGGTGCCCCTCCCGGCTCAACTTTTTCGGTGGAGACGGATCGGGCTGGCGCCTCGCGGCTCACGACGAAAAAGTACAAGCCGCCGGGAGGGGCACCCGACCCCGCTCGCGGCCCGTGCGCTTGAGATCCGGGGTGTTTGGGAACATGTTGAAGAACGCTCGTGACGCTCTGCGCTGCCATAGATATCGGGTCCAATACGACTCGGGTGCTCGTTGCCGAGCCCGTTGGGGGGCAGCTTAAGAAGGTGATGGAGCAGCGGGCTTACACGCGGATCAACAAGGCGCTCGACGCCGACGGGGCGATCGTCGCCGAGAAGATCGGCGAGGTCTGCGACGTGGTCTCGACCCAGGTGCGGCTGGCCAAGGAGCTGGGCGCCAAGGAGATCCGGGCGGTGGCGACTGCCGCCGTGCGCGAGGCCTCCAACGGCGAGGCGGCGGCGGCCGCGATCGGCGAGGCGGCGGGGGTGCCTGTCGACGTCCTCAGCGAGGAGGAGGAGGGGAGGCTCTCCTTCATCGGCGCCACGAAGACGCTCGGCCACCCGGTCGACGGCCGTGTCGGCGTGGTGGACGTCGGCGGCGGCTCGACCGAGGTGATCCTCGGCACCGTGCCCGGCGGTGCCACCGAGGTGCGCTCGTGGCGGGTCGGCTCCGGTGTCCTCGCCGACGAGCTGATCTCCTCCGACCCGCCCTCGGCGGCGGAGATCCGCAAGGTGCGCGACCGCATCGACGACATCTTCGCCGGGGTCGAGATCGAGCATCCGGCCCAGGCGGTCGCGGTCGGGGGCAGCGCCACCTCGCTGCGCCGTCTGGTCGGCGCCGTGCTCGAGTACGAGACGCTGGAGCGCGGCATCCGCGTCCTCTGCGGCGACCCCGCGGCGGACGTCGCGCGCCGCTTCGAGCTCGACCCCGAACGGGTGCGGATCCTCGCCACCGGCGTCCTGCTGCTCGAGAAGGTCTCCGAGATGCTCGGCCAGCCGCTGCAGATCGGCAAGGGCGGCCTGCGTGAGGGCGTCATCCTCGACCTGCTCAACGGCAACGTCAACGGCTCGCCGCTGCGCCTCGTCGCCTGAGAATCCCTCCTAAGGGCGCAGGCCGAAGAGCAGGAACTGGGCGTCTGAGACGCTGAGTTCGTCGTCTTCCGCGAAGGGGGGCATGTCGGCCCGGCCGCCGACGACGAGGCGGCCGTCTCGTTGCTCGATGACCGCGCATGCCTGGCTGTAGGAGCGAAAGGAGCGCGAGTAGACGCCGCGGTTGGCGAAGCGGCGGTCCGGCCTCCCGTTGAGGTGGAAGCGCAGGACCCTGGGCCCGTATTCCGTGCCGCCGGCGACGACGATCCGCCTTTTCCGGGTGAAGATCACGTCCCGCGCCGCCCCGAAGAAGCTCATCCCCTTCAGCCCGACGCGCCCGCGATCCCCGAAGCTCCGGTCGATGCTCCCGTCTGCGTGGTGGGAGACCAGCACGGAGCTCCCCCCGGCGCTGCCCGCGAGGACGATCCCCCCGTCGCCGGTGAGGGCGAGGCTGCTCATCCTGGGGCAGGCATCGCATTCGCTGCGACCGACCCTGGTCGCCGTGCGCCCGTCGCCGCCGCCGAAGCTCCGGTCGAAGGTCCCGTCGGGCTGGAGCCTGGCCAGCAGAAGGCGCGTGCCGTAGGTGCCCGCCGCGAGGATCTTTCCGCTCGGCAGCACGGCTATATCGGTGATCGCGACGCTCGTCCGGCGGCTCGCCCGGATTCGCAGCTCGCCGCCGGTTCCGAAGCTGCGATCGATCGAGCCGTCGGGCATGTAGCGGACCAGCAGGCCCGCTGGCCCCGGCCGGCGGAGCCCGGGCCACATCACCGGCCCGACGTATCCGCCGACGAGGATCCGCCCGTCCCCCTGCACCGCCACCGTCCGGGCCGCCCCGGCGACGCGGCCGAGGCGATTCCGGACCACGCCGTGGGCGCCGAATCCCGGGTCGAGGCGCCCGTCGGGCAGGTAGCGGGCGAGCACGAGCCCGGCGGAATAGATCCCCGACCCGTTGGAGCCGGCGGCGACGATCTTGCCGTTCGCCTGGACGGCCACCCCGAAGGCGCCGCCTCCGGATTCGATTTCGGTCCGGACCACGCCGGGGCTTGTGTCCCGACCTCCTTCGAAGGACCTGTCCAGGGCTCCGTTGGGCAGGTAGCGGGCGAGGACGAAGCCCGTGTCGCTGACCCCGGCCGCCACGATGCGCCGGCGACGGTCTTCGACCATGCCGGTCACCACCCCGTTCGCCTCCGGGGTGACCACGATGCCGGCTTCGCCGAATGCGGTGTCGAGAGGATCTCGCGACGCCTGGGCGCCGGTGGCGATCAGCAGCGCGGCGAGGATCGCCACCGGTTGCGCTTTCACCACGAGCTTGACCCGGTTCGACATCGCAGCGAATCAAACAGGATGGACCCGCCGTGGCCGCGACCGGGTGGACGAATTGAGTGGCGGAAATCGCCCTCGGCTAGCCTCACCCTGTGGCTGGCGCGCGCAAGGTCGAGCTCGACTGTGGGGCTTCGTTCGGGCTGGCCGCGGCGAGTGTGGTCAGGTTGCGGGCCGGGGAGGTCTTCGAGCACTCCGAGGGCGTGCTCGACCTCGACGACGTCGAGCGCGTGCACGACATGCGGGTGGCCACACGGCGGCTGCGCGCGGCGCTCGAGGTCTTCGCGACGGCCTTTCCCCGCAAGCCCCACCGCAAGGCGCTGAAGCGGGTCAAGGCGCTGGCCGACGCGCTCGGCGAGCGGCGTGACGCCGACGTCGAGATCGAGCTGCTCGAGGGCCTCGCCGGCGAGGCTGCGCCGCGGGACCGCGAGGCGCTCGCGGCGCTGATCGAGGAGCTGCGTGCCAAGCAGCGCCGGGCCAACGAGGGCCTCGCCCCGTTCGTCGCCCGCAAGCGGCTGAAGAAGCTGCGCAGGCGGTTGCGCAAGCTCGCCCGGAAGGCCGTCCGGTGAGGGCGAGGGCGATAGAGGGGCTGGACCTGAGCGGATCGCTGATGCCCAACGTCGCCAAGATCGTCTCGGTCCGGCTCGACGAGCTGCGCGGCTTCGCCGACGCAGCCCTGGTCGCCGACGCCAGCGTGGCGCAGCACGACATGCGCATCGCGGCCAAGCGCCTGCGCTACGTGCTCGAGATCTTCGCCCCCTGCCTCGGCGGCGAGGGCGAGGCCGCGCGGCGCGCCGCCAAGCGGCTGCAATCCGTGCTCGGCGACCTGCACGACTGCGACCTGATGCTGGCCAAGATCGGGTCGATCGGCTCGGTCACGGCGCTTCTGCAGGCGCGCCGCGAGCGGCTCTTCCACGAGTTCGCCGACCTCTGGCGGTCTGAGGCAAGGGAGGGCACCTGGGACGCCCTTGGCTAAGCTCGGCTTCGTCATAGACCACGATGCAGGAGGGGAGCCGACCATGAGCAGCAGCGTGCGCACCAACGGAGGTCGCGGGCCAACGAATCGCTTGGCGGTCATCGCGATCGGGGTCGCGCTCGCGCTTGCCCTGCTCGCGCTCCCCGCCGCCGCCTCGGCGGCGGGCCGGGCCTACTGGACCGACAACGCCAGCCGGGTCTCCTTCGCCGCCCTCGACGGGGCTGGCGGCGGCATCCTCTCGCTTGGCGGGGGCACGCTGAGCAATCCCGGGGGCGCCGCGATCGACAGCGCCACAGGCAGGATCTACTGGGTCAACGAAACCGGCAGCGTCTCCTTTGCCTCCCTGGACGGAAGCGGCGGTGGCGGCGTCCTCAACACCACCGGGGCGACCTTCAACCAGCCGTTCGGCGCGACGATCGATCCGGTTGGCAGGCGCATCTACTGGGCCAACTCCGGCAGCATCGCCTACGCCAACCTGGACGGCTCCGGCGGCGGCGTCCTCAATACGGGAGCCGCCCCTGTCTTCACCGCGGAGGGCCCGGCCGTCGACCCCGCCGCCGGGCGCATCTACTGGGCCAGGATCAGCGGCAGCGAAATCGGCTACGCCAACCTCGACGGCTCGGGCGGCGGCGCTCTCAACACCACCGGCGCTGCGGTCAACGGGCCCGACGGCGTCGCGATCGATCCGGTCACGAAAAGGCTCTACTGGTCCAACAACGGCGGCGTGTCTCCGATCTCCTACGCCAACCTCGACAACTCCGGCGGCGGCGGCAACCTGAACGTCTCTGGCGCCAACACGCTGAGCCCGCGCGGCGTCGCGATCGACCCCGAAGCCCGGCGCATCTACTGGGCCGAAGAAGAATCGCCCGGCTCGATCTCCTACGCCGATCTCGGCGGCGGCGGCGGCGCGGTGCTGCCGAGCGCCGGCGCCTCGCTGCAGTTCCTGCGCTTTCCCATCCTGCAGAACCCACCGCATGCGATCTCGGCGCCGGCCCTCACCGGCGCCGCGGCGATCGGCGCGACGCTGAGCTGCTCGCAGGGCGGCTGGGCGGGCGACGAGCCGGGCTCGCAGCTGTACCGGGCGCCAAGCGGCTTCTCATTCCAGTGGCTGCGCGACGGCGCTGCGGTTGCCGGCGCCTCGACGGCTTCCTATGCGCCGACCGCCGCCGGGTCTTACGCCTGCCGTGTCACCGCCGCCAACGCGGCGGGCTCGACGGCCCAGACGAGCGCCGCGATTGACGTGCCCAGGCCCGCCAAGGCCCCCGGCCGGGCCATCGTCGCGGGGCAGGCGACGGTGAAGAAGGGCAAGGCCGGGCTGAGGATGCGCTGCCCGGCCAAGGGCGGAGAATGCCGCGGGGTCGTGAAGCTGGTCGGCTTCGGCGCGACGAAGGGCGCGGGCAAGGATCGTGCCTCGAGCCGCGGCAGGCGCGTGGTGCTGGGCAAGCGGCGCTTCCGGATCGCACCCGGCAAGAAGAAGGTCGTCCCGGTCAAGCTCAGCGGCGCCGGCTTGCGAATGCTCAACCGCGCTTCCAATCACCGGATCACCGTCAGCGTGGTGGGCAAGTGGGTCAAGCCCCGCAGCATCTCCCTGCTCCTGGCCGGTTGAGCCTGCTTCCCGCTGCGGCCGCCGACGGCCGCAGCGGGTCACCGGATGTTCACGGCTAGTTTCCCGCCCGTTCACAAGTTTCCCCTGCTAATGGCGAAGCCTGGTGGTGACCGGACAGTTACGAGCAGGGGAGACGCCGATGATTTCCCGAGTAGACATGCACTGCCACTCCACCGCCTCGCAGCTCTCGCGGCTGGGGGTGCAGAGATCGCTGGGCTTGCCCGAGTGCGCGACGCCGCCCGATGAGGTCTACGAGCTGGCCAGGCGACGGGGGATGGACTTCGTCACGATCACCGACCACGACACGATCGACGGCTGCCTCGAGCTGGCCGATCGTCCCGACTGCTTCGTCTCCGAGGAGCTGACCGCTCGCTTCGCCGGCGAGCCCCAGGCGGTTCACGTCCTCTGTTACGGGATCACTCCCGGAGACCATGAGTGGCTGCAGGCACACGCCGGCGACGTCGAAGCCTGCGCCGCATACCTTGCCGAGAACGAGATCGCCTGCGCCCTGGCGCACCCGTTCTACAACGTCGCCGCGCCGCTGACGCCGCGCCACCGCCGCCGCTTGACCGAGCTCTTCCCTGTCTGGGAGGTGCGCAACGGATCGCGTGCCGCGGAGCTGAACATGCCCGCCGCGATCTACATCGAGACGCACGGGGGAACCGGCATCGGCGGGTCCGACGACCATGCCGGCGTGGACATCGGCCGCACCTTCACCGAGGCGCCCGCGGCCGCCACGCCGGAAGAGCTTCTGCAGCACCTGCGCGAGGGCCGGGTCGGGGCCGGCGGAGAGCAGGGCAGCGCCGCCAAGTGGGCGCACGCGGCAATGGCCCTCGCCACCCGCGCCCTAACCCTCCCCGGTTCCGGTGCGCCTTTTGAACCCATGGGGTCCATAAAGCGCACCGGAACGGTCGACCCGGCTGCCGTGCTGAAGATCGCCCAGCGGACGATCTCCCAGGGCGCCGCCCGCGAGGGCAAGGTCGCCGCCGACATCGGGCCCGAAGACGCTCGCGCGCTGCTCGAGGCCTGGCTGCGCTCGGTCGAGATCGACCTCCGTGGCCGCGACCTGCTCGCCTTCATGCAGGCCGAGGACTTCTCTCACGCCGACCTCTACCGGCGCGCTCGCCGCATCCACGAGCGGAGCCTGCGAGCGGTGGTTTCCGCCGGCTCGGAGGCGGCCGCCCGCGGCAACCCGCTGGGAGCGGTGGGCGGCCTCTTCGACGCGATCGTCCCGGCCGTCCCCTACGCGCCGGCGACCGCCTTCCTCGGCGCCGAGAAGGCGAAGCTGGCTGCACGCCCCGGCGAGCGGCCGCGGGTGGCGCTGATCGCCGACGGGATCGGCTCGATGCACGGGGTCACGGCGACGATCGAGAAGATCCGCGAGCTCGGCGTGCCCGGCTATGAGATCGAGGTGATCGGCACCGACGCCGGCGTCGACCGGCGCCTGCCGGCGGCGGCCGAGCTCGAGGTCCCCTTCTACGCCGGGATGAAGCTCGGCGTTCCCGGGCTGCCCGGCCTGGTCGAGACGATCGCCGACGGGCGCTATGACGCCGTGCACGTCACCGCTCCCGGCCCCTCCGGGATCGCCGCCACCCTGCTCAACCGGATCGCCGGCACGCCGCTGATCGCCAGCTACCACACCGAGCTGGCCAGCTACGCCGGCCTGCGCAGCGGCGACGGCGCGCTCGAGGCGACCGCCAAAGCGGCGCTCGGCGCCTTCTACGGGGCGCCCTCGCTGGTCCTCTCGCCGAGCCCGGCGGCGGACCGCTCGCTGCTCGCGCTCGGCCTTGAGGCCGGGCACCTGGGGCGCTGGGAGCGCGGCGTCGACGCCTCCCGCTTCGACCCCTCCAGGGCCGCCCGCGAGGCCTTCCCCGGCGAGGTCAAGGTTCTCTACGCCGGCCGGCTGACCCGCGAGAAGGGCGTCGACCTGCTCGCCGAGAGCTTCATCAAGGCCCACGCGGCCGACCCCCGCCTGCACCTGCTGCTCGCCGGCGGCGGGCCCGAGGAGGACGAGCTGCGCCGGCGCCTCGGAGAGCGCGCGACCTTCCTCGGCTGGCTCGAGGGCGATGCGCTGGCCCGCGCCTACGCCAGCGCCGACGTGTTCCTCTTCTGCTCGACCACCGACACCTACGGGCAGGTCGTGCTCGAGGCCGGCGCCAGCGGCGTGCCGGTTGTCGCCGTCGCCGAGGGCGGGCCGGCCTCGCTGGTCGAGAACCGTCACACCGGGATGCTCTGCCGGCCCGATGCCGACCACATCGCCGGCACCGTCCTGCAGCTGGCGGCCTCGCCGCTGCTGCGCCGCCACCTCGGCGCCTCGGCCGTCCGCTCCGCCCGCGATCGCTCCTGGGGGCGGGCGATGGACCAGCTCGCCGAGGGTTACGGGCGCGTCCTCGCCGGCGCCCGCGAGAGCGCCCGGCAAGCGCCGGCCCGTGCCGCCTGAGGCGGGCCGGATGGCGGAGCCCCGGCAGTACGATGACCGGATCGACGATCCCGGTCTCTACTTCAACCGCGAGCTCTCCTGGCTCGACTTCAACCAGCGGGTGCTCGAACTCGCCGAGGACCCGGACGTGCCGCTGCTGGAGCAGGTCCGCTTCTGCGCGATCTACGCCTCCAACCTCGACGAGTTCTTCATGGTCCGGGTCGCCGGCCTCTTCGACCAGCTCGACGCAGGGATCGACGCGCGCGGCCCCGACGGCCTCGGGCCGGGCGCGCAGATCGACGCGATCCAGGCCCGCGTGCTCGAGCTCGACCACCGCCTGCACACCTGCTTCAACGGCGCCCTGCGCCCGGCTCTGGAGCAGCACGGGATCCGCATCGTCTCGCTCGACTCGGCCAGCGCCGAGGAGCGGGACGAGATCGATACCCGCTTCCACGAGCAGGTCTTCCCGGCTCTGACGCCGCTGGTGATCGGCCTCGGCCGGCCCTTCCCCTACATCTCCAACCTCTCGCTCAGCCTCGGCGTCCTGCTGCGCGATCCCGAGAGCGGCACCGAGATCATCGCCCGGGTCAAGGTGCCGAAGGAGCTGCTCGGCCGCTTCCTGCCGGTCGGCGACGACGGCAGGGCGTTCGTGCCGCTGGAGGAGGTGATCGCCGCCAACCTCGACGCGCTCTTCCCCGGCACCGAGGTGGTCGACCACGGCTACTTCCGCGTCACCCGCGACGCGGACTTCACCGTCTCCGACGAGGCCGACGACTTGCTGCAGGCGGTCCAGGACGAGATCCGCCGCCGCCGCTTCGGCGAGGTCGTGCGGCTCGAGATCGCCGCCGGGATGAACCCGAAGCTGCGCCAGCAGCTGATCGACGCCCTGCGGCTCGAGGACCGCGAGGTCTACGACATCGACGGCCTGATCGACCTCGCCGACCTGACCGCGATCGCCGACGTGCCCGGCCACGCCGAGCTGCGCTACCCGCCCTGGACCCCGGTCACCCAGCCGCGGCTGCAGGGGGAGGACGACGAGCCGGTCGACATCTTCGCCGCGATACGGCACGACGACATCCTCGTCCACCATCCCTACGACTCCTTCGCCACCTCGGTCGAGCGCTTCGTCGAGCAGGCGGTCGCCGACCCCGACGTGCTGGCGATCAAGCAGACCGTGTACCGGACCAGCGACGACTCGCCGCTGGTGCCCTCGCTGATCCGCGCTTCCGAAAGGGGCAAGCAGGCGGTCTGCATGGTCGAGCTGAAGGCCCGCTTCGACGAGGAGGCGAACATCCACTGGGCGAAGTCGCTGGAGGAGTCCGGCGTCCACGTCGTCTACGGCATCCCCGGGCTGAAGACCCACGTCAAGGCGATCGTCGTCGCCCGCCGCGAGGGGAACCGGGTGCGCGAGTACGTCCACATCGGCACCGGCAACTACCACCCGAAGACGGCCCGCCTCTACACCGACTTCGGCCTCTTCACCGCCGATCCGGAGATCGGCGCCGACGTGGCCGAGATGTTCAACTTCCTCACCGGCTACGGCCGCCCGGCCGAGTACCGCAAAGTGCTGGTCAGCCCGACGACGATGCGCGACCGGATCGTCGAGGAAATCGAGGCCACCGTCGCCGCGCACCGGGCCGGGGAAGAGGCGCGGATCGTGCTGAAGATGAACTCGCTGGTCGACGCCGCCTGCATCCGGGCGCTGTATGAGGCCTCGAGCGCCGGCGTGCCGGTCGACCTCAACGTGCGCGGCATCTGCTGCCTGCGGCCCGGCGTGCCGGGCGTCTCGGAGAACGTCCGCGTCGTCTCGATCGTCGGCCGCTTCCTCGAGCACTCGCGGATCTACACCTTCCAGCGCGGCGCCGAGACGCGGGTGCTGATGGGCTCCGCCGACCTGATGCCGCGCAACCTCGACAGCCGGGTGGAGCTGGTCACGCCGGTCGAGGACCCCGGCCTGCGGGCCGAGCTCCTCGACGTCCTCGACCGCTGCTTCGCCGAGAACGCCAACGCCTGGGAGCTCGATCCCGACGGGGTCTGGACCCGGCTGGCGCCGGCGAACGGCCAGCGGCGCAGCGTCCAGGAGGAGCTGCGCGAGCGCCACGCCGCACGCGCAGCCGAGCAGCTCGCGGCGAGCGCCGGCTGAGCCGAGCCGTGCCCCGCGGCGATCAATAGGATTGCCAGGTAGTGCGCCTCTCCCTCCTGCCCCGCGATCGGACCTTCTTCGATCTCTTCATCGAGGCCGGCCAGAACTCGGTCAAAGCCGCGCGGCTGCTCGACGAGATGATGGGCACATGGCCCGACGACAGCGGCCTCTCGCAGCAGATCGTCGACGCCGAGCAGGAGGGCGACCGGATCACCCACGACATCGTCAAGCGGCTCAACTCGACCTTCGTCACGCCGATCGACCGCGAGGACATCTACGGGCTGGCGACCCAGATGGACGACATCGTCGACTACACCGAGGAGGCGGCGGACCTGCTCGGCCTCTACAAGATCGAGGCGCCGATGTCCCAGGCCCAGGCGCTGACCAAGGTCCTGGTCGCGGCCTGCGAGCAGCTCGCCGAGGGCCTCGAGCACCTGCCCGAGTTCAAGGAGCTCGACAAATACTGGATCGAGATCCACCGGCTGGAGAACGACGGCGACCGGATCTCCCGCGACGCGGTCGCCTCGCTCTTCTCCAACGGGATCGACCCGATGGTCGTGATCCGCTGGAAGGACATGTTCGCCGTGCTCGAGAACGCGATCGACGCGACCGAGACGGCGGCGCAGATACTCGAGGGCATAGTCATCAAGAACTCGTGAGGGGCCCGGACACCGCCAAGCTGCGTCTTCGGTCGCTTACGTGCAGAGCACGCTGCGCTCCCTGCATCCTTGCCTGGCGGCGTCCGGGCCGCCTCACGGCGGTCTGATGAGTTCCGACGTCATCCTCGTCATCGTCGTCGGCACGGCCCTCGCCTTCGACTTCACCAACGGCTTCCACGACACGGCCAACGTGGTCGCGACCTCGATCTCGACCGGTGCGGCGCGGCCTTCGGTGGCGATCGGGGTCGCCTCGCTGCTCAACTTCGCCGGCGCCTTCATCTCGATCTCGGTCGCGGCGACCGTCGCCAACGACGTGGTCGACTCGGCCGTGGTCACGCCGACGGTCGTCTTCGCCGGGCTGATCGGGGCGATCGCCTGGAACTTGATCACCTGGTCCGTCGGCCTGCCCTCGAGCTCCTCGCACGCGCTGATCGGCGGTGTCGTGGGCTCGGCGGTCGCGGCGGCGGGCTTCGACGCGGTCATCGCCGACGGGCTGGTCGGCAAGGTGCTGATCCCGGCGGTGATCGCGCCGATCCTCGCCTTCGTCGTCGCCGGGATCGCGATCGGCCTCGTCTACCGGGTCGTCGGCCGGCAGCGGCCGGGGATGGTGACGCGCGGCTTCCGCTACGGCCAGATCATCTCGGGCGGCCTGCTGGCGCTCGCGCACGGCACCAACGACGCGCAGAAGACGATGGGCGTGATCACCCTGGCGCTGGTCGCCAACGGCACGCTCGCCGCCAACGCCGACCCGCCCACCTGGGTGATCGTCTCGGCGGCGACCGCGATAGCGCTCGGCACCTACAGCGGCGGCTGGCGGATCATCCGCACGACCGGCACGCGGATCATCAAGATGGACGCGGCGCAGGGGTTCTCGGCGCAGGGGGCGGGGGCGACCGTGATCCTCGCCTCGACCCACTTCGGCTTTCCGCTCTCGACCACGCACGTGATCAACGGCGGCGTGATGGGCGCCGGCGCCGGCAAGCGCGTCTCGGCGGTGCGCTGGGGGGTCGCCGGCAACATCGTCACCGCCTGGCTGCTGACGCTCCCCGCGGCGGCGGCGATCGGGGCGCTCGCCTACGGCCTCACCGCGATCTTCGGCGAAGGCGCCCTCGGGCCCGTGCTGGTGACCCTGATGTCGCTCTCGCTGATCGTCGCGGTCTTCGCCCGCCGCTCGCGCCGCGGCGCGCCGGTGCCGGTCAGCTGATGGCGGTCGTGGTCGAGACCAAGGAGCTGCTCGAGACCGTCGTCTTCTCGCTGGTAGCGGGCGTCGGCGTCACCGTCGTCTTCTCGGTGGCGATCTGGGGAGTGGCCCGCTTCGCCGACCTGAGCAGGGACGAGCGGCCGCTTGCCGCGAGCGCGGCGGCAGCCCTGGCCGGTCTGGCCGCGCTCGTCACCCTGGCGGCCGTCGTCTTCGGCATCGTCGTGATGACCCACAAGTAGCCGGGGCGTAGAATTTTTCCCGTGCGCACCCTGCGTAACGTCGCGATCGTCATGCTGCTGGCGCTGGCGGTCGCCTTCCTGCCCGCGGGCGGCAACCTCGCCGACGCGATCCTGACCGCGATCACGATGGGCTTCCTCGCCGGGATCGCCTGGATGCTGTTCGTGCTCGGCCGGCAGAACCAGCTGACCCTGGCGACGCTCACCGACGCCCGTCGGGCGATCCTCTACGCCGCGTTGGGAATGCTCGCGCTGCTGATCGCCGGCAGCGATGAGCTCTTCTCGACGGGCGGCGGCACCCTCCTCTGGATCGCCCTGTTCGGCGCCTCGGTGGCTGCGATCTGGCGTGTCTGGATGGACGCCAATTCCTACTGAGCACGGCGCACTACCGTCGCTGAATTTTTCGATTTGACGCACCACGTGTGAATCGGGGACTGGCAGCGTCGCGGGCGTGCCGTCACCGGACTCCAGCAGCGCAGGCCACAGGGAGGAAGGGACCGCCTCGGTCGAGCTGATCGCGGCGGTGCCGTTCCTGCTGCTGGCGGTTCTGGTGGCGGCGCAGCTCGGACTTGCGGGTCAGGCGCTCTGGTCGGCGGCGGTTGCCGCCCGGGCGGGCGCGCGGGCGGCTCTGGTGGGCGGCGACGCGACGGTGGCAGCGCGGCGGGCGCTGCCCGCCGCGCTGCGCTCTGGGGCGCGGGTCGATGCGGACGACGGGGTCTCCGTGCGGGTCGCGATCCCGCGGCTGCTGCCGGGACTGCCACGGCTGAGCGTCGGGACGACGGCTGGGCTGCCCGATGGGTAGGGAGGACGGGCAGGCGACGGTCGAAATGCTGGCCGCCATCCCGATCCTGCTGCTCGCCGGCACGGTCGCCCTCCAGCTTCTGCTTGCCGGCTACGCCCTGACTCTGGCCGACGGCGCCGCCGAGGTCGGCGCGCTGGCGCTTGCGGCGGGCCGGCCGGCGCGCGGCGCCGCCCTCGACGCTCTCCCGGGCTGGGCCGCCGACCGGACCGAGGTCAGGGTGCGTGGGGGAGAGGTGACGGTGCGCCTGCGCCCGCCGTCGCCGCTTCCGGCGATCGCCGATCGCCTGGCCGTGACGAGCACCGCCTACGCGAGGCCGCCAAGCAGATGAACGGGCGGGTGATCCTGGTCGCCGCGGTTGGCGCGGCGAGCGGCTCCAGGGCCGCGGCCGCGGCGCTCGCCTGCGCGGGCGCAGAGCCCGATCGTGCCGGGCTGCTGATCGAGGTCGGCGGTCGCCCGCCGCGCCCGACCCTGATCGCCTCGGCTGGCGCGCGTCAGCTGGAGGAGCGGCTCGCCGCCCACCTGCCGGGACATCGCGCCGCCTCGCGCGGGGTGACCTGCCACCTGGCCGTTGGCGATGAGCCGCTGGATTTCGAGGCCATGCGGGCGGCGCTGCCGCTGGTCCGTGACACGGTCGCGGTGCTTCACGTTCCACCCGCCACGCTCCACGAGGTCCTGGCGCATCCGGACGTGTCCGCGACCGGGGCGGTGCTGCGCGCGGATCTCGATGCCGATCGCGCTCTCGCCGCCCTCGCCGTGCGCAACCTGGTCGGCCGCGGCCTGCGGGTGAGGGTGCTGAAGCGCCCGCTTGACTGGGTGCCTGCGCGCCGCGCTCTCTTCGGGATGCTGCCGCCAGCAGCCCCGGGAGGCCTGTCTTCACGCTTGACAGCAGGCATTTTGGAAAAACGCGACTCAATGGAGCACGAGTGCTACGATGGCCACGACAATGACGCGGAAATTGACCCAGAGGGAACTGAGGAACGACAGCGGCGAGATCATGCGCGCGCTGGACGGTGGGGAGGACTTCATCGTCACCCGGAACGGAAAGCCCGTCGGTGAGCTGCGTCCGTACAGGCAGCGTCAGTTCGTACCGACGAAGGAGCTCATCGAGGCCTTCCAAGGCGCTCCGAGCATCGACTACGAGGAGCTCCGCGCCGACCTCGACCGTTACGTCGATCAGGACCCTACGCCTCGCTACTTGGTTGAGTGAAGACAGAGGTCTGATCGATACGTCGGTCGCGGTGGTCATCCGCGATCTCGACGCGGCGCTGCTCCCGGCTGAAGTCGCGATCTCGGCCCTGACCCTTGGCGAGCTTGGGGCGGGTCCGCATGCCGCCGATGACGACCTGACGCGAGCACGACGCCAGGCCCACCTTCAGTTCATCGAGACGAAGCTCGAAGCCCTGCCCTTCGACTCCTCATGCGCCCGCGCCTATGGCCAGATCTACGCTGCCGTCCAGGGCGTTGGCCGCAAACCGCGCGGACGGCGCACGATTGACCTGATGATCGCCGCCACGGCTCTCGCCAATGACCTTCCCCTCTACACGCTGAACTCCAAGGACCTCCGCGGCCTCGAGGAGTTGATAGAGATCGTTCCATGCTGACCGTCGCCGTCACCGGCCCCACGGGGGAGATCGGCCGGGCCTTCATCTCGGCGCTCGAGCGCATGCCCGAGGTCGAGCGCGTGATCGGCATGGCGCGGCGCCCGTTCGACCTGGCCGGGCAGGGCTGGGAGAAGACCGAGTACCGGCGCGGCGACGTGCTCGACCGCGAGGCGGTCGATTCCCTGGTCGAGGGCGCCGACGTCGTCGTCCACCTCGCCTTCGTGATCGTCGCCGGCGGAGGCGACAGCCGCGAGGTCAACCTGACCGGCTCGCGCAACGTCTTCGAGGCGGCCGCCGCGGCCGGCGCCAGGCGGCTCGTCTACACCTCCTCGGTCGCCGCCTACGGGTTCCACCGGGGCATGCCGGCGCTGCTCGAGGAGGACGAGCCGCTGCGGGGCGGCTCGCGCCACCCCTACGCCGCGCACAAGGCCGCGGTCGAGGCCGAGCTGGAGGAGGCGCTCGCCGACTCGCGCACCGATGCCTACGTCTTCCGCCCCTGCATCGTCGCCGGCCCCGAAGCGACCCTGCTGCTCGACCTGATCCCGTTGCTGGCGGTCGGCCAGCGCATCCCGGGCCCGCTGCGCTGGGCGCTCGGCAAGGTCCCCGAGCTGCGGCCGGTTCTCCCCGATCCCGGCGTGTCCTTTCAGCTCGTCCACCACGATGACGTCGCCGCGGCCCTCTGCGCCGCGGTTCTCGGCCACGGCCCGCCCGGCGTCTACAACCTCGCCGGCCCGGGCGAGCTGACGATCTCCGACCTTGCCCACGCGCTCGGCTGGCACGCTGTGCCCGCCCCGCACCTTGCGGTCGGGGTCGCCGCCGAGGCGGTCTCGATGATGCCCTTCCTTCCCGACGAGGCGGCCTGGATCGAGGCGGTGCGCCGCCCCGTCCTGATGGACACCTCCCGCGCCCGCCGCAGGCTGCACTGGATGCCTCACCACGACGCTCGCCAGACGCTGGCGCAGACGATCGCCGCTGTCCGCTCGCGCTGAGGCCCCGGCTGAGAATCCGTAGCTGCCCCGGATGGCACGTCGGCATTCCACTCGTACGGTGGGATGTGTGTTCGAGGTGCGCATCCACGGGCGTGGGGGACAGGGGGTGGTCACGGCCGCCGAGCTGCTCTCCGTCGCGGCTTTCGAGGAGGGGCGGCACGCGCAGGCGTTCCCCAGCTTCGGCTCGGAGCGGACCGGGGCGCCAGTGGTCTCCTTCTGCCGCTTCTCCGATCGCGCGATCCGCACCCGGGAACCGGTCGCCGAGCCCGATGCGCTGATCGTCCAGGACCCGACCCTGCTGCACCAGGTCGACCTCTTCGCCGGCCTCTCGCGCGAGGGCTGCGCGCTGATCAACACCGGCGGCAGCGTCGACTCGCTCGGGCTCGCCGAGTTCGCCGCCGGCTTCGGTCCGGGCAAGGTCCTGGCGACGCCGGCGACCGCGATCGCCCGCGAGCACCTCGGCCGCCCGCTGCCCAACGCCGCCCTGCTCGGCGGCTTCGCGGCGCTTACCGGGCGCCTGCGGCTCGAGTCCGTCCTCTCGGCGATCGGCGAGCGCTTCCCCGGCCGCGCCGGCGAGGGCAACGCCGCCGCCGCCCGCGCCTGCTTCGAGCAGGTCAGGGGCCAGCTGGAGGCGGTCGCCCATGTTTAAGCAGACCGAGGGGTCCGCGGCGGTCGCCGAGACGGTCGCCCTCTGCCGGCCCGAGGTCGTCTGCGCCTACCCGATCTCACCCCAGACCCACATCGTCGAGGGCCTCTCCGACCTTGTCCGCGCCGGCCGGCTCGAGCCGTGCGAGTACGTGATGGTCGAGTCGGAGTTCGCGGCGCTCTCGGTCTGCATCGGCGCCTCCGCCGCCGGTGCCCGCGCCTACACGGCGACCGCCAGCCAGGGCCTGCTCTACATGGCCGAGGCGCTCTACAACGCCTCCGGCCTCGGCCTGCCGATCGTGATGACCGTCGCCAACCGCGCGATCGGCTCGCCGATCAACATCTGGAACGACCACAGCGACTCGATGTCCCAGCGCGACTGCGGCTGGATCCAGCTCTATGCCGAGACCAACCAGGAGGCCGCCGACCTGCACGCGCAGGCCTTCCGGATCGCCGAGGCGCTCTCACTGCCGGTGATGGTCTGTATGGACGGCTTCATCCTCACCCACGCCTACGAGCGGATCGACATCCCGACCCAGGAGCAGGTCGACGGCTTCCTGCCGGCATTCGAGCCCCGCCAGGTGCTCGACCCGGCCGACCCGGTGACGATCGGATCGATGGTCGGGCCCGAGGCGTTCGCGGAGGTCCGCTACCTCGCCCACGCCAAGCAGATGCAGGCGCTCGACCTGATCCCCCGGGTCGCGCAGGAGTTCGAGGCCGCCTTCGGCCGCGCCTCCGGCGGCCTGGTCCGCGGCTACCGCGCCGAGGACGCCGAGACGGTGGTCGTCGCGCTCGGCTCGGTGCTGGGCACGATCGAGGACACGGTCGACGAGCTTCGCGAGGAGGGGGTCAGCATCGGCGCCCTGGCGATCAAGTCGTTCCGACCCTTCCCGCTCGAGGAGGTGCGCGCCGCGCTCGCCGGCGCCACGCGGGTCGTCGTCCTCGAGAAGGCGCTGGCGGTCGGGATCGGCGGCATCGTCTCGGCCAACGTGCGGATGGCGCTATCGGGCATCCAGCTGCACGGCTACACCGTGATCGCCGGGCTCGGCGGCAGGCCGATCACCAGGAAATCGCTGCGAGCGCTGTTCGCCGACGCGGTCGCCGACCGGCTCGAGCCGCTCAGCTTCCTCGACATGGACTGGGGGACGATCGAGGCGGAGCTGAGCCGGATGGGCGAGGGCGGTCGCTCCGGTCCCCACGCCGAGAACATCCTGCGCGAAGCCGGGATCGTCGCCGCGAGGTCGCACTGATGGCCGGCCAGCAGGTGAAGCTCTACCAGTCCGGCACCTTCGTGGTCGGCAACCGGCTGCTCGACCCGGAGGAGCGCACCGTGCAGGCGCGGATGGACCGTTCCAACAGCCTCACCTCGGGGCACCGCGCCTGCCAGGGCTGCGGCGAGGCGCTCGGCGCCCGCTACGCGCTCGACGCGGCGATGCGGGCGACCGGCGGCAAGCTGATCGCCGCCAACGCGACCGGCTGCCTCGAGGTCTTCTCGACGCCGTTCCCGGAGTCCTCCTGGCAGCTGCCCTGGATCCACTCGCTGTTCGGCAACGCGCCGGCGGTGGCCAGCGGGGTTGCCGCGGCGCTGCGGGCGAAGGGCCGCGAGGACGTGAGGGTCATCGGCCAGGGCGGCGACGGAGGCACCGTCGACATCGGCTTCGGCTGCCTCTCGGGCATGTTCGAGCGCGGCGACGACGTGCTCTACGTCTGCTACGACAACGAGGCCTACATGAACACCGGCGTGCAGCGCTCCGGCGCGACGCCGCCCGCTGCGCGCACCGCCAACACCAAGCCGATCGGGGCGCATCCCGGCAACGCCTTCGGCCAGGGCAAGGACATGGCGCGGATCGCGATCGCGCACGGCATCCCCTACGTCGCCACCGCGACCGTCGCCGACCTGCACGACCTCGAGGCGAAGGTCGAGCGGGCGATGGAGCTGCGCGGCGCCCGCTACCTGCACGTCTTCGTCCCCTGCCCGCTCGGCTGGGGCGCCGACTCCGCCGACACGATCAAGCTCGCCCGCCTGGTCAAGGAGACGGGGCTCTTCCCGGTCTTCGAAGCGGAGTGTGGGGAGGTGACGGGCGTCTCGAAGATCCGCCGCCAGGTCCCGGTCGAGGAGTACCTGCGGCCGCAGCGCCGCTACGCCCACCTCTTCGGCGAGGACGGCCACCCGGAGATCGTCGAGCGCCTGCAGGCGATGGCCGACGAGAACATCCGCCGCTACGGGCTGCAGCCCGAGGACGCATCCGACATTCGCCATGCCAGGGGTGGGACAGAGTCGGATGGGGAGGCGCCGGCATGAAGAAGCCCTACGCGATCACCCTCGACGTCGGCACCAGCCGCGCCAACCACACCGGCAGCTGGCGCACCGAGCGGGCCGTCTACGTCGACCGCCTGCCGCCCTGCAACAACGCCTGTCCGGCCGGCGAGAACATCCAGGCCTGGCTGTATGAGGCCGAGGACGGGGAGGACGGCTACGAGCGCGCCTGGCGCAAGCTGGTCGAGGACAACCCGCTGCCGGCGATCATGGGTCGGGTCTGTTACCACCCATGCGAGACGGCCTGCAACCGCGGCCAGCTCGACGAGGCGGTGGGGGTCCACTCGGTCGAGCGCTTTCTCGGTGACGAGGCGATCAGGCAGGGCTGGCGGCTCGAGGCCGGCGCCGAGCCGAGCGGCAAGCGCGTCCTCGTCGTCGGCGCCGGCCCCTCGGGCCTCTCCGCCGCCTACCACCTGACCCGGCTCGGCCACGCGGTGACGATCTACGAGGCGGGCTCGATGCCGGGCGGGATGATGCGCTTCGGCATCCCCCAGTACCGGCTGCCGCGCGACGTGCTCGAGGCCGAGGTGCAGCGCATCCTCGATCTCGGCGTGGCGCTGGAGCTGAACCGCACCGTCGAGAACGTCCTCGACGCGATGCGCGAGGGCGGCTTCGACGCCGCATTCCTCGCCGTCGGCGCCCACATCGGTCGGCGCGCCTACGTTCCCGCGGGCGAGGCCGAGCGGATCCTCGACGCCGTCTCCCTGCTCGAGCAGATGGAGGGGCCCGAGCGGCCGCGGCTGGGCCGCCGCGTTGCCGTCTACGGCGGCGGCGACACGGCGATGGACGCGGCGCGCACGGCGAAGCGCCTCGGCGCGACCGATGCCGTCGTCGTCTACCGTCGCACGCGGGACCGCATGCCCGCCCACGAGGAGGAGGTCGCAGAGGCGGCCGAGGAGGGCGTGGAGATGCGCTGGCTCTCGACGGTGAAGCGCTTCGAGGGCGGCAAGCTGCTGCTCGAGCGGATGGAGCTCGACGAGACGGGCTTCCCCCAGCCGACCGGTGAGACCGAGGAGCTGGAGGCCGACTCGCTGGTCCTCGCGCTCGGCCAGGAAGCCGACCTGCGGTTGCTCGAGGGCGTGCCCGGGATCGAGGTCGACGACGGCGTCGTCCGGGTCGGGCCGAACATGATGACCGGCCACGAGGGGATCTTCGCCGGCGGGGACATGGTGCCGGCCGAGCGCACGGTCACGGTCGGCGTCGGCCACGGCAAGAAGGCTGCCCGCAACATCGACGGCTGGCTGCGCGAGCGCCCCTACGTCGCCGCCGCCAAGCACGAGATCGCCGAGTTCGAGACGCTCAACACCTGGTACTACTCGGATGCGCCGCGCACCGAGCAGTCGCGCCTCGAGGCGGCCCGCCGCGCCTCGAGCTTCGACGAGGTCGTCGGCGGCCTCGACCCCGACAACGCCCTGTTCGAGGCACGCCGCTGCCTCTCCTGCGGCAGCTGCTTCTCCTGCGACAACTGCTACGGCGTCTGCCCAGACAACGCCGTGATCAAGCTCGGCCAGCCGGGCGAGCTCTACGAGATCGACCTCGACTTCTGCAAGGGCTGCGGCCTCTGCGTCGCCGAGTGCCCCTGCGGCGCGATCGAGATGGTCCCCGAGGAAGTCTGAGCGTCAGTAGCCGTAGGGGTTTTCGGCTGCCGGCGGGGGAGCGGTGGCGGTGCCGGACACGGTCGCTGCGTGCCAGGTGCCGACGTCCCTGATCCCCTCGCCGTTGGCATCGCCCGCCTTCGTGTCCCCGGCGAAGCGGTAGAGCGGGCGGCCCTTGAAGGTGACCTGGGTCTTGCCGTTGTCGGGGCGCTCGATCGTCCCCAGCTTCACCGGGCCGGTCGGGTGGGTTCCGGCCGGCACGGTCAGCGGGTGCCACTCGGCCAGGCACGATGCCGTGCAGATGAACCGGCCGTGCTTCTCGACGCTGAGGCTGTAGAGCGTGCGGCCTCCCGTGGTCGTCAGGACGGTCTTGCCGAGCGCTTCGTTCGGAGCCTCGGCAACCACCCGCTTGGTGTGGTGGCCGGCGGCGGAACCGGTGCCCGTGGCGACCGCTGCCGCGATCGCGCAGGTCGCAAGCGCGGCTGCGAGCAGCTTTGGCTTTGTGTGTCGGCGAACGGAGATGCGCGGCATCTTGGCTCCTTGGGTCGGTGAACGCTGGTCGGGTCTACGGCCGGCGGGGCCGTTGGGTTCGAAAGGAGCCTCAGCCGAACCGGCGGCCGGCTCCGAGGTCGACGTCTTTGGAGGCTGAATCGCCGAAGCGCCAGACGTCGTGCTTGCGGCCGGTCGGGCCGAGCACGACCGCGATCGAGCCGAGCGCTTTTTTGGCCGTGTCCTCGCCGAAGGTGAAGTGGATTCCCAGCTCGTAGTCCGGCGAGCGCGGTTTGTTGTATTTGGTCGTCACCTCGAGGCCCTCGCGCAGCGCTTCGAGGCTGACCAGGTGGGGAAAGCCGTAGGCGGCGCCCCGGTCGGCGCAGGAGATGAGGCTGACCGCCGGTGCGATTTCCTCCACCAGCTCCAGGTTGAGGCCGTGCTTGGACGCGTGGTGGGGGACCTTGAAGACGTCGGCCTTCAGCGGGTTCACGCCGCGCGCCCGGTCGAGTGCTTCGGCGACCGCCGTTTTTTCCGCGGCGAGCTGCGGGAAGTCGATCAGCACCTGGGCCCAGGAGAGGGTCTGCGCATCGGCGCCGAGGACCAGGCTTGCCCCCTTGGGGAGCTTTTCGACGCTGCCGTCTTCGCCGCGCGGGTAGTAGCGCCGCGCCGGGAAGTCGAGCCGCAGCGCGATCGAGCTGTTGTTGGGGTCGATGCCGTAGCTGTCGTAGCGGTTCTTGAGGCCGACGGAGGGGGCGAGCACCGTCACCTTGACCTGATCGATGAAGCGCACCATGCCGCTGCTCGGCTGGGTGTGGTTGAGCGTCGCTTTGGCCAGCGCGTCCATCATCGTGAAGTAGCTCTTGGTGGCGATGAAGTAGCCGGGCTCGAGGAACTGCTCGATCCTGGGCGCGTTGCTTTCGAGGAAGCTCGCCATCCCGGAGATGTGATCCCCGTGCGGATGCGTGGCGACGACCAGGGCGAGCGGCTTGCCTTCGGTCGGCAGCAGGCCGGCGCCCTCGAGCCCCCCGATCAGCGCTTCGAGCTTTCCCGCCGCGCAGACGTCGATGACGATCGCCTTGCGGGCGCCGTTCTCTTCCGGGAGCAGGACGATCTGCGTGTCCCCGTCGCCGACGTTGAGGACGAAGTGGACGAGGTCGTCCTTGCCGATGCCATCGAGGAATTTGCCTTCCTCGCCAAGCTGGCCGGCGGGCACCTCGTCCGTACGCGGCGGGGCTTTGCTCATGCCTGGTCGGTCTCCCCGTGCGCCTTGCCGCGGAGCGCATCCGCGACGTCCTCGGCGAGCGGTGGGGTCAGCGCCTCGTACGTGGCGATCTTCGCCGCCTCGCGGGCGTCGGCGGTTACGTCGATGACCCTCTCCATCCAATCGACGGCGCCCGCCTTGCCGCTGAGGCTCCCCAGCTCCTCCGGCGCGGGCGGCTGCGGCCCGGCGAAGACGGCGTACACGTCGCCGACCTCGGCCGGGCGGCTCTTCAGCTCCCCGATCGCCTGCGCGCCGCCGGCGGCTTCCACGACCGGCTCGGGAACCTCGCGGCTGGCGAGCTTCTCCTGCAGCTCACGGCGGTCGACCGCGACCTCGACCTCCGGCGCGTCGGAATGGAACTTCAGCCTGCCGTCGTCCCGCGCGCATGGCCAGGCGGAGACGAGCAGGCCGACCACCTCGTCGATCTCCTCCTCGACCACGACGTAGAGGCAGCGCGAGAGCTCCTCGTCGGCCGGCAGCTCTCCGAGCGACGGTGGACGCCAGGGCGTGTGCGGCGCGTCCGGCGACTCGACCCCATTGGTCACAGTAGTCAGAATAGCTTTCACCAATGGAGCACGCGTTTGAGTGACGCGTGCAGTCACACGGATGTGACTGAATTCTTGGATTCCGCGCGCCACACGTGCGCTTGAGCCCGGCAGGGTCGGGCCATGCCATTTCGTCAGGATGAGGGACAGGCGCTGCCGCTGGCCATGGGCTTCGCCTTTGCGCTGCTTGCGGCGGCGCTGGCGCTGGTGGCGATTGCCGGCGCGGTGACAGGGAAGGGGAGGGCGCAGCGCGCCGCCGACCTCGCCGCGATCTCCGCGGCGCGGGCGATGCGCGACGACCTGCCGCGGCTGCTCTCGCCGGCGACGCTGCCGGGCGGCATGCCGAACCGGCGCCACCTGGAGAAGTCGACCTACCTGGCCCGGGCGCGGGCGGCGGCCGTCGACGCCGCCCGGTCGAACGGCGTGGCCGCGGCGGGCCTGCGGGTCTCGTTCCCGGATCGGGGCTCGTTCGCGCCGGTGCGAGCGAAGGCCGTCGTCGTCGCCGAGCTCGACGTCGGAGCCGATGCCGCTCGGGTGGAGGTCTCGGCCGTGGCCGAAGCCGGGGCGCCGTCGAGCCCGCCCGGCGGCGCCGGGACGATGGCCACCGGCGGCGGCTACAGCGGCCCGCTCGTCGAGCGCCAGGGCCACGGCATGCGCCCCGACGTCGCCGCCGCCTTCGACCGCATGGCCGCCGCGGCCGCTGCCGACGGGATCGACCTGATCGTCAACTCGGCCTTTCGCTCCGACGCCGAACAGGCCGCACTGTTTGCCGCCCACCCCGACCCGACCTGGGTGGCGCCGCCGGGGCACTCGCTGCACCGCTGCGCGACCGAGCTCGACCTCGGTCCCGAGGCGGCCTATGCCTGGTTGGCGTCGAACGGCGGTCGCTTCGGCTTCGTCCAGCGCTACGCCTGGGAGGCCTGGCATTACGAGTCGCGTTAATGCTATAATCTGCAACCATGCAGCCTTATGCGGCCGTCGTTCGGGTCAGTCACCTTGGGAAGAGGAAGCGGGGTTCCGACAGCTTTCATGCCGATGAAGATCAGGTTGCCGCTGTTGAAGCGTGGGCCAAGGCGAATGGCGCTCGGGTGGAGGTTCTGCCTGCGGAGTTGAATGTCTCCGGTGGGTTGCCAATCGAGAAGCGGCCATCGCTGCTTGCTGCGATAGAGGGGGTCGAGCGTGGCATCTATGCCGGGATAGTCGTTGCCTACCTGTCTCGCCTTGGTAGAAGCGTTTCCGAGCAGTTGCGGACCTGGAGTCGCGTTGAGGCAGCTGGCGGCGAGATTGTTTCCATCAAAGAGGGAATCGATACCAGCACCGCTAGTGGCCGACTGCATCGCAACCTGCTCATCAGCATCGACGCGCATGAGCGTGAACAGCATGCTGAGCGCTTTGACGAGCGCCGTCGATATGCAACCGAGGCCGGTATCTGGCAGCGCCGACAGTGCCCACGCGGCTACGTGAAGGGTCCGAATCGAAGGCTCGAACCTGACTCGGGGAAGCGCGAGGAGGTCGTCGCGACGTTTACCGACTTCCTTAGGGGCTTCTCGATAAGCGAGCTTGCCCGGCGCCTTTGCATGACCCCGAGCGGCGTTAGGGCACTTCTGAGGAATCGCGTCTACCTTGGTGAGTTGCGCGTCGGCAAGTACGTCAATCCAGCGGCGCATGAGCCGTTGATCGACCTCCAGACCTTTGACGAAGTGCAACGGAAGCTCGCTAATAGGACGCGACCGGCGCGCTCCATCTCGGGTCCGGCCTTGCTCTCCGGTTTGGTGCGCTGCGCTTCTTGCGGTCATGTGATGACGCGCACCGGCCGAGGCAAGAACGCCCGCAAGCACGACCACAACTACGTTTGCGTGAGGCAGCATTCTGGTGGCCAGTGTCCGGCGCCAGCCGGGATCGTGGCGCGACGGTTGGACGAACACGTTGAGCGGTTGGCGCTGGCCGAGCTTCAACGTTTGCAGGTTGAGGTGGCCGAGACCGATCGAGTGGCTGAGGCGCAGGCGGCTGTAGGGGCTGCGGAACGTGAGCTTGACGCCTACCTCGATGCTGTTGAAGTAGCCGACGTTGGTGCTGAGGCATTCGCTGGCGGAGCCAAGAAGCGCAGCGCCGCCGTGGAGGCCGCGAAGGACATTCTCTACGCGGAGCTTGCACGTCGGCCCGCGAACCCCACCCTTGGGAGCGGTGCAGACGCCTGGCACGACTTGAATGCGCACGAGCGCAACACGCTCCTACGCAGTCTTTTGGCTGCGGTCTTTGTGCGGCCTGCCGGGAAAGGAAGGCGCGTTCCGGTTGATGATCGCGTGCGTGTCGTGGTCTTCGGAACCGAACTTCCTCTTCCAGCGAACCGGGGACATCTTGCGAGCGGCATCGTTCCGGTCTTTCCTGATGCGGACGATGTAGGCGTGTTGAGCATCTCGCCGACCGAGGATGCCTTGGAGGCTGCGAGCGGCGCTGTCTAGGTAGAGACTGTTGACGAGGGACAACTGGCTATGCGAATCGGACGATCGCGTTGGCTGTCGCTCTGGTTGTCCGTCAAGACCGCCCATTACATCGAGTAAGTCGAAAAACACCCCCATCGCTGCCCCTGTCAATTCGTCCACAGCGGCGCATCGGTTTGCAGCCTTCGTTCCCGTTCAGCCGACGTCGGGGCGGAGGCTGCTAGTTCACAGTCTCCGGAGTGATCTCTAATTGCCCGAAACTTCCATCCAGGTGAGGCCTCGATGCCTAGGGGCGAAACGCCTTCAACGGCGGCGTCTGGGCTAGGACGCTTCGGCCGGCCGGGACGTCAGCCCCGGCAAGGCGCTCCGGCGGGAGGGCCGGCTGTCTGGGTCCTTGGCCTGCTTTGGCCTCAGGGCGGCATCGAGAATCGGCCGGCCTATCCCCGAAGCGCCGAAGTGCAGCACGTCCAGCCCCTCCCCGGATAGACGCCGGTTTCCGGCTTCGATCACTGCGACAAGCTCGGGGGCGATGTAGACGCTGCCCTGGAAGTTCAAGATCATGTGCCGGCGCTCTTGGCCGGCACGCTCGAAGGCGGCTTCGAGTCGCTCGACCGCATCGGCGGTTGCCTCGCCAGGGAAGCTGACCTCGATGCAGTCATCCCCGATCCTTCGCTCTTGGATGCCGAGGAGCGCCATCCCTCTCCAATGATCTCATGACAGGTCAAGGCCCCTCCGGGCTTGATCGGCGCCAGCCCTTCAGTCCACCGGCCGGTTCGCCTGCCACCACTCGGGCCAGTTGTCGACCACCCGCCCACCGCCGAAGAGCCTCATCGCCAGGAGGCGCTGAATCAGCTCGTTGGCGTCTGGGTCATTCAGCATCGCCCGCCTCATCTCGATCACGGCCTCCTTCACGGTGGCCTCCTCGGGGATCCCCCGCTGAGCGAGGGCGATGACCTGCGCTACGAGGTCGCCTTCGTGCTCTTCAAGGGCGTGCTCTGCTTCTCTGAGCGGGTCGGGCGGCGGCTCGCCGTGGCCGCCGTCTTTCGCTAAGTCCGGCTCATCCACAGCCGAAGCGTAGTGGCGGGAGGACCCGAAGGCCAGGACTCAGAAGCCAACGCGAAGCAGCCAGCCACGAGCCACGCCCAGCCAAGCTCAGCAAGAGCCTTTGACGGCCGCTCAGCCAAGGCCAGAGCGCCAGTCAAAGGCCGACTCCCACCGCACCAACAGCCAACAGCCAACAGCAACAGCCCTCACGCCCTATCACTTCGTTAAGAGATCGGCACAGACAGCGCTCCGCCATCGACTACCGGAGTGATGCTGTCAATCGGAAAGCTCGGCAAAGGCCAGGAGCGCTATTACCTGGAGAAGGTCGCCGAAGGCGCTGAGGACTATTACTCCGGCGAGGGCGAGATCGCCGGAGAATGGCTAGGCGATGCCGCCAATGACCTGGGCCTCTCAGGCAAGGTCGAGGCGGCCCAGCTAGAAGCGATGCTGAGGGGGCAAAACCCCCTAAACGGGGAGCCCCTGCTTGGGATGCGCGGCGTCCCGGCAAACGGCTCGGTCCCCGGCTTCGATCTCACCTTCTCAGCCCCCAAGTCGGTTTCCCTGCTGTGGGGCCTCGGCGGCCCCATCGCTGCCCTTGAAGTCAGCGCCGCCCACCGCGAAGCCATAGGTGCCGCCCTCGACTACATGCAGCGTGAGGCCTGCTGGACCCGCAGGGGGGCCGGTGGCGCGCAGTTCGTCAAGGGCAGCGGTTATCTCGCCGCCGCCTATGTGCATCGCTCCTCCCGAAACGGCGATCCCCAGCTGCACACCCATGTCCTGATCGCCAACGCGACCAAGGGACCGGATGGCAAGTGGAGCCGCCTCTATCACCCGGCGATCTACAACCACGCCAAGACCGCCTCCTATGTCTATGAGGCTCATCTGCGCTATGAGCTCGCCCGCCGCCTTGGCGTCGAGTGGCAACCGACCCGCAAGGGCATCGCCGAGATCGCGGGCTTTGCCGATCAGCACCTACGGGCCTTCTCCACCCGCCGCGCGGAAATACTCGAGGCGGCGGGCGCCGATGCCTCGGCGCGCTCGATGCAGCTCGCCGCCCTGGGGACCCGCAAGCCGAAGGAGCCCGACATCGGCCGCGGCGAGCTATTGGAGCGGTGGCGATCGAGGGCCGAGGAGATCGGCTTGGACCGCGAGACGATCGCGCGCACCTTCGACCCCGAGGTGGCGCTTGGGCCGGGTCCCGCCGTGGACCGCACGGTCTTCGCCTTGCAGGTAGACCGTGCGGTCACGGCGGGTACCTCGCACTTCGACCGCCGCGATGCGATCCAGGCCGTCGCTCACTCGCTGTCCCAAGGCGCGCCCGGCCCCGAGGTCGAGCGCCTGGCCGACGCCTTCCTCGCCTCAGAGTCGGTGATCCAGATCGCCCAGGGCGCCAAGGCCCCCCGCTACACCACCCGGCGGATCTGGGAGCTTGAGCGCGAGGCGCTGGCGAGCGCGGAGCGAATGCGAGTGCAGGGGCCGAGGCCAGCGGGCGGGCCGGTGGCGGCGCGCGTGATCGGAGCTTGCCCGTCCCTGAAGGATGACCAGCGCGAGATGGTCCGCCGCCTGCTGGTGAGCCCCGAGGGGCTTGCCGTCGTGATCGGCGAGGCGGGAACCGGCAAGACCTTCGCGATCGTGACCGCAGCCGAGGGATGGGCGGGGGCCGGGATCGAGCTGCGCGCCGCCGCGCCGACCTGGCGGGCGGCGAACGTGATGAAAGCAGACGGCCTGCCCGCCACCACGACCGCCAGCCTGCTCTTGGAGTTGGACCGCGCCGAGCACGAGGGCCGCGAGGGCTTGGCGCCCGGGTCGGTCCTCTTGGTGGATGAGGCCGGGATGGTGGACTCGGCCGCCTTGGCGTGGCTCATCTCCCACGCCGAGCGCGCGCAGGCAAAGCTCGTCTTGGTCGGCGATCCCGAGCAGCTCGGCGAGATCGAGGCCGGCGGCCTGTTTCGGGCGCTAGGTGAGCGCACCGACCCGATCCACCTGCATGAAGTGATCCGCCACCGCCACGACCTGGACCGCGAAGCGGCGAAGCGGATCAGGCAGGGCAGCGGCCGTGAGGCGCTTGGCCTCTATGAGTCCTCAGAGCGAGTCAGGGTCGCCCCAAACGCCCAGGAGCGCCGCGAGGCGATGGTCTGCGACTGGCATGAGGCATTCGAGCGCGGTGAGGACGCCGTGATGATCGCCAAGCAAAACGCCGAGGTCGCCAAGCTGAACGAGATCGCGCGCGAGGTCCGCCGCCAGGCCGGCAAGCTCGGAGTGCAGGAGATCGAGATGGGGGAGGCTCGCTTTGGCGCCGGGGATCTCGTGATCACCCGTGTCAACGACCGCGGGGCGCAGGTCTTCAACCGCGAGCGCTGGCGAATCGCAGAGGTCGATGCCGCCGGGCGCCGTATGACCCTGGAAGGCGTCGACCAGGCCGCGACGGTCGAGGTGGGAGCCGCCTACCTCGACCGCACCAACCCGCACTCAGACGCCCCAGCGCTCGAACACGCCTACGCCGTCACCACCTACTCCGCTCAAGGCACCACGGTAGACAGCGCGTTCATCGCCGCCGATCCCTCGATGGACAAGCAGGAGCTGTACGTCGCCGCCTCGCGCAGCCGCGAGAAGACCTTCATCTACGCCACGCCGGAGATCCAGACCCACCGTGAGGAGATGGCGCCGGCGGCCTCCCCCATACGCGAGCCGATCGCGCACATCGCCGAAGCCTCAGAGCGCGACCGCGCGCAGCTCAGCGCCCACGACGAAGCGCTGCGCTCGAAGTTCTCGGCCCTGCCGACCGAGGAGCTTGTCGCCCGGCGAGGGGATCTGCTTGAGCCTGCGCGTTGGGAGCACCGCACGCAGCGCGACCGATACCGCTTGCAGGCGCAAATTGAGAAGGCTCGCTCGCCAGAGGAGGACGAGCGCCTCAAAGCGCGGTTGCGCGAGCTGCCCCTTCCCGGGGATGGCGCGCGTCGCGAGCTTGGCGTCGCCGAGCAGGTGCTCACAGAGCGCCGCGAGATGGCGATCCTCGCCGCGCGGATCTCATTGCCCGCCTACCTGAGAGAGGAGCTGGGGGAGAGGCCACGCGATCCGGCCAAGCAGAAGGCCTGGGACTGCGGCGTCGCTGAGATCGAGCACTATCGCCAGATGCACGGCGTCAAGGACCCGGGCAAAGCCTTCGGCCGGGAGGCAAGACCCGGAGCCGAGCGAGCCCGCCAAGAATCAGCACGGGGGCGGCTCCTTGGCAGGCAGCGAACCCTTGGGTTGGAGCAGCACCTGGCCAGGGCGCGCGATTTGGGCAGGAGCCGGGAAATCGGCCGATAGGTGGGCGCGGCTTGACCTTGGGCATCGAGCCGTGGAACGGGCGGCCTGGGCCCGGAGACGCAGGCGGGGCTCGGCTCGTACCGATCAAGCGCAGCCGTGTAGTCTGCTCGAATTGTGAAATCTCCTATGGAGATATGTCGCATTAGGGCCGACGATCCTCTGCGTGTGTGGCGATCTGGGAAGGAACCTGCGGCGTGCGCGGCTCGACCGCAAGATGACGCAAGAGGAAGTTGCCGAACTAAGCGGCGTTCATGCCACCGAGGTAAGCCGCATCGAGGGCGGCAAGCGCGACCCGCAGGTCTCGACGGTGCGACGACTGGCAAAGGCCGTCGGCGTCAACGCAGGCGACTTGCTGCGCTGAGCGTTAGGCCGGCCTCCCGTCCCTTTGCGGCCATGGAAGGCCGGCCCATTTCGTGGCGTGCCTACTTGGTCTTAAACACCTGTAGAAGCGGCGCCACCGGATTAACGGGCACGATCTTCATCCTTGCTCACCCCCTCCCGCTCGTCAGCGCCCGGCTGTCTGCCGGGGCGGGAAAGGGAGATGGTAAGGAGGTTCTTAGCGCTGGCCGCTTGCTTAGCGCTCAGAATGCAGCTGCGCCGGGCGAGTGCATATGCTCAGACATCCTCGAAAAAACTTGATAGACCTGATTGGAGGGGAAATGGGTGGAAAGCACGCAGAGCTACGGCCCGGGCGAAACCCGGCTAAGCGGCGATCGAGGCTGCCAGAGGAAGTACCTACATACCCGGCCAGTCATCGGGTTCGGCTCGAAGCGCTCATCATCCTTCACGAGGGGCAGTTCAGCGCGGCGGAGATCGCAAGGATGATTGATGAGGACGTGTCGATGGTGACCAATCACCTCCGCGACCTTTTCGACGCCGGCTGCATCGAATTTGTCGGGCATCAAGGAGAGGGCAATCTCAGAAAGGCGGTCTACCGAGCTATTGCCCGGCCCTTTACGAATCCAGGTGAAACCAAGAAAATGTCACTGGACGAACGTCAAGAAGCCGCCGGCGTGCACCTCCAATGGATTTTGGCCGAGGCTCTCGGGGCTTACCGGAAGAAAAAGATGGTCAGTGACAAGACCGTCGTGATGTCGGATGAACCTTGTCTCGACACAGAGGGCATTCTCGAACTACACGATTTTTTCATTGCTTGCTGGATCGGCGATGTAGAGACACTGACGAGGCTAGAAGGTGTTCAACAGATTGCCGCTCGCGCTATGAACCGGATGGTGAAATCAAACGAGGTAGGCACGACCGTGGTTGCGTCGCTGATGGCCTTTGAGCGGGCTCGCCCCTCAATATCTGATGGGTCTTCCCGGGTCCCGATAAGCAAACCATGAGCGGTAAGTAGATTTGGGTTGCCAGGTACGTACCGAACTGAAACTATTCAGTACTCCGCACCAGATAATTGCCCGTCGTCGTCAGCTTCGGGCCTGTCTGGATCGGAGCCCCGGATGGCGGGCTGCCACACACAATGCTCGTCGTCCGGGGCGAACCGACTCGAATATGACCGAAGACCACACTTCCATCCAGCAGCTACGCGTCGCCCAGCGCCGTCGGCGGCGAATGCCTGCGCTTCCCTCTGGACTGGGGGAGGAGTCGATGGAGGGGGCCGGACACGCCTATGACTGGGGCGTGTCCGGCCCTCCCATCGTCAACGAGACCAAGCTGCACATCATCGCGGTCATGGGAGAGCTTGCTCGCCCGGTGACGGCGGCAGGGCTTCACACGCTTTGGGGTGGACGCAAGCCACTGTCGGTTTTCGACTACCACCTCTGCACGCTCGTTAAGGCTGGAGTCGCAGAGGTGGTCCTCGGTCCCGAACTTCGCTTTCGCTTGACCGATGAGGTCAGAGCTCAGCCAGTCAAACGTCTTTCAGGGAGCGGTGCCGTTAGCGCTGACGAACAGAAGTGCATCGAGTCATAGGGACTCGGCGGGAATTCAAACCAGAGCAACGTCAAAGGGGAGGGACTCAGTGAAGGGGATCAGGCTCATTGCAGCGCTTGCAGCCATGCTGCTTGCCATCGGCACGGGAATCGCGTTCGCCGCGGAAGAGGAATCGGCGAAGGAGTCAGGCCAGGAGTCACTGAGCGCCCCGCCGCCGGCAGATCCCGGCACCGAAGTCCTCGCTGATCGCACCGCTAACTCTCAGACCTTCCGCTCGCCAGATGGCGGGCTTCAGACGCGCATCTACCAGAGCCCGATCAACTACAAGGACCCAGACGGGCAATGGAAGCCGATCGAAAACGATCTCGAAGAGCTGCCAAGCGGCGCGCTCACCAATAGCGCCAACAGCTTCGACCTCAGCCTGCCCGAGGAGCTCGGCGCCGAACCCGTGCGCCTGTCCAAGGGCGAGCGGTGGGTCTCCTACAGGCTCCTGGGACCGACCGCCTCGCTCGAAGGCGTGGAAGAGAACACCGCCGGCTACGAATCGCCGGGGGGCGTTGGCTTCGATCTCGCGAGCCTCAGCAGCGGGGTCAAGGAGACGATCGTGCTGCCCGACGCCAGCCAGCCGAGCAGCTTTGACTTCGAACTCGATGTCGCCGACGGCCTGATCCCCTCGATCGAGACCGACGGCTCGTTGGGAGTCCGCGATCAAGACGGCAAGCCCTTTGCGGTGCTGCCGGCCCCCACGGTCTCCGACGCATCCGCTTCCCAGCCGAGCGCCGGCCCCGTCTCATATTCGCTTGCCCAGACCGCCCAGGGCAAGTGGCGGCTGACGGTCGCCGTCGATAAGACCTGGCTCGCAGATCCCCAGCGAGCCTGGCCGGTGCGGATCGACCCCTCGGTGCTGATTCCCTATGACACCTTCGACTGCTCGATCGGGAACCTCCCTGCGCCCAACGGCTCCTCGCATTGCTCGTGGCCGAAAAACTGGACCGTCAACCCGGTCGAATACAAGCCCAAAGAAAACGCGATCGCCCGCGATCTGTTCATCTTCAACGAACTTTCCGCGATCCCGAGCGGAGTCTCGATCTACGGCGCCACGATTGGCCTCTACGCGCCCGCTGCGGCGGTAAACACCTCGACGGTGGAAATGCTGCAGGTCACTCATGTCTGGTTTTCAAACGCCGACTGGACACGCTCGATGATCTTTTTCGGCGAAGAATTCTGGAACAAACCCGGCGGCGACTACAGCAGCGCATACAAGGCCGAAGTGAAAACCAGCGAACGAGGCTCGGCGGCCGGTTGGTGGAACTTCTCCTCTGCCTCCCTCGCCGATCTGGTCTCGGGATGGGTCTCCAAAGCGATCCCCAACTACGGGGTGCTGGTCAAGCATGCCGATGAGTCCCTGGCTGAATGCGAAGGGTGCAGCCGTCGCTACGTCGGCTTCGACTCGCTCGCCGCGGAAGGGACGGGCAAACCCATCCCCTATTTGGAAGTCGCCTACTACCCCAAAGCGCCGGCCACCAGCAAGGTCGTCTCGCCGAAGGAAGGCACCGTCTCGGCCAACCGGCTCAAGCTGAAGTCCAAATGGGCAGAACCCGGCGTCACCGGGATCACCTTCCAGTACAAGGCCAAAGCCAATCCGCATGGCTTCGAAAACATCCCGTCAAAACTCATCCGTAACGGTGCCGGGGAAGAAGTCACCTGGCCGCTGGCGGTGTCGGGATATGAAAGCGAACCGCTCTACTTCGAAGCCGGTCGCGCGAACAGCGAACTGACCGAAAAAGGCGGGGATGTCGAGGTCAGGGCGATCTACGTCGGCCCGAAAGGGGTCGAAGGCTTCAGCGAGGCGGCGAAAGCCAAAATCGACCCTGAAAAGGGCGGCCCCAAAGACGCCGTCGCCCCGGTCGGCCCGGGCAGCGTGGACCTGCTCACCGGCAACTACACGATCACCCGCACCGACGTCTCCATCCCGGGGCCGACGGCCGGCCTGGAATTCGCTCGCTCTCACAGCTCGCGGGCGCCCGGGGTCGTGGAAGACAAAACCGTGCTCGGGCGAGGCTGGAAGCCAGCCGCTCCAGTCGAAGTCGCGGGTGGCTCGGAATGGCGAAGCGTTCGCGAAATCACCACCAGCGCGGAAGAAAAGGAAGAAGGGCTCGAAGACTACGTGCTGCTCACCGACCTCGAAGGCTATGAAATGGCCTTCGAAAAGTCGGGGGGAAGCTACCTCTCCCCGCCCGAAGCCAGCGGCTGGGTCCTGACCCACACGGCCGGCAGCGCCACCTTCACGCTGAGCGATCCGGCAGGCAACGCTACGACCTTCGAAAACAGCGGTGGCGGAGCCGAATACCTGCCGGTGTCGGTCTCGATGGCCGGTGGCTCGAGCAACGCATCGAAGATGGTCTATGACATCGTCGGCGGCGCCCGGCGCCTCAAAGCGATCATCGCGCCTGCCTTCGGCGTCAGCTGCACGGCTGAAAACATGACGACGACCGTCGGCTGCCGGAGCCTCGTGTTCTCCTACCAGGCGGCGTCCACCTGGGGCGCGCCAAGCGCCTACGGCGATCGGCTGGCGAAGATCACCTACTACGGGCCGAGCGGAGCGAAATCCATATCGAATTGGGAAGTGGCCAAGTACGAATACGACAATGCGGGCAGGCTGATCGCCGAGTGGGACCCGCGCATATCACCGGCGCTGAAAGAAAAATATGGCTACGTGGGCACGGGCACCACGACGCCCCAGGGCGGCCAGATCAAGCGGGTCTATCCCGCGGGGCAGGAACCCTGGACGATCGAATACGAAGCCCTGAAAGGCGAGCTGCCAAACGCCGGGCGCCTGAGGTCGGTGAGCCGGGCGACCCTTCTGGCCGAACCCGTCAGCGCCCAGACGACGGTGGTCTACGGCGTGCCCGTCAGCGGCAGCGGAGCGCCATATGAAATGGGCGGCAAAGAAGTCGCCGCCTGGGGACAGCAGGACATCCCCACCGATGCGACGGCGATCTTCCCGCCCGATGAAACCCCCGCAAATCCGCCGAGCAGCTACGCGCGCGCCAGCGTCTTCTACATGGACGCCGAAGGCATGCAGGTCAATACGGCCATGCCCTCAGGGGCGGGGACCCTGGCGCCCAGCATCACGACCAACGAAACGGATGAATTCGGCAACGTGGTGCGCGAACTCAGCGCCCAGAACCGGCTGCGAGCATTGGCTGCGGGAGCCGAATCGGTCACCCGCTCCCACGAACTGGAGACCAAGCGGGAATTCAACGCAGACGGCACCGAGCTCCAGCAGGAATGGGGGCCGATGCATCTGATCCGCCTCCCCGAAACAGGGGAAACCAAACAGGCGCAGCTGCACACCACGATCCAATATGAAGACACCAAAGAAGGCTGGAACGGCACCGGCACCAACCCCCACCTGCCCACGCGGGTGACTACCGGCGCCAAAATCCCCAAAGTCGGCACCGACGCCGACCAGCGCGTCACCGAAACCAAATACGACTGGACCCTGCGCGAGCCGATCGAAACGATCGTCGATCCAGGCGAAGGACATCTCAACCTGAAGACCCGCATCGCCTACAACAAAGAAACGGGCCTGATCACCGAACGCAGCTTGCCCGCGAAAACAAGCGGAGGAGATGCCCACACGACCAAGACGATCTACTACAGCTCCAACGGCGAAGGCGATGACGACTGCAAGAACAAGCCGGCATTTGCAGGGCTCCCCTGCAAGGTGCTTCCGGCTAGCCAGCCCGCAACACCAGGGCAACCGGAACTGCTCGTCACGAAATACCAGACCTACTCGCCGATGAGCCAGCCGACGGAAATCGTCGAAAGCCCCGGCGGAGGCACGTCCAACGCGCGGACGACGATCGCGACCTTCGATACCGCGGGCCGCGAGACGAGCCGCAAAATCGAAGGCGGCGGCACAACCCTGCCTGCGACCCAGGCCACCTATGACAAAGAACTGGGGCTGCCGGTCGAACAGAAGCTCGCCTGCGAAAGCTGCGACACGCAAGCGACTATCACAGCCTATGACAAACTCGGCCGCCCGGTCAAATACGAAGACGCCGACGGCAACGTCGCGAAAACCACATACGACCAGCTCAGCCGGCCGGTTCTCAGCGAAGACAGCAAGGGGGCGCGGGCAATGCGCTATGACCCGGCCTCAGGCCTTCTGGTCGAACTCGAAGACTCAAGCGTCGGCACCTTCACCGCCGCCTATGACGCCGACGGCAGCATGACCGAAGAGCTCTTGCCCAACGGCCTGAACGCTCAGAGCACCTATGACGAGACCGGCGCGCCGGTCGCGCTCTCCTACAACAAGATCACGAACTGCTCGCTTGAATGCACCTGGCTGCAGTTCAGCGCCAAACGCTCGATCTACGGCCAGGTCCTGGCCCAAGAAGGCACTCTCTCAGCAGAGCAGTACTCCTATGACAAGGCGGGAAGGCTGACGTTGGCCAAGGAAACGCCGCAGGGCGGCTCATGCACCACCCGCGCCTACAGCTATGACGCCGATTCCAACCGCACGGCGATGATCACGCGCGAACCGGGCGTGGGCGGCGCATGCAACACCGAAACCGGCGGCACCACCCAGAGCTACAGCTATGACGCGGCCGATCGCCTGACCGGCGAAGGCATCACCTACGACAGCTTCGGCCGCATCACCACCCTGGCCGGCAAATACGCCGGCAAAGGCGAAACGCTGAGCACCAGCTTCTACAGCAACGAAATGATCGCCAAACAGTCCCAGGGCGTGATCACGAACTCCTACGAACTGGACGCGACCGGCAGGCCTCGCTCTGTCGTCCAGGAAAAATCCGGTGCCAAAAGCACGGAAATCTTCCACTACGACGGGATGTCCGATGCTCCGGCGTGGACCTCGAAGGGGGCCGAATGGAGCCGCAGCGTCATCGGGATCGCAGGTGAGCTCGCCGCTATCGACAGCAGCACATCCGAACCCAGCCTCCAACTCACCGATCTGCATGGCGACATCGTGGCCACGGCCAGCCTCAGCTCCACGGCCACTAAACCGACGGCGACCTTCTCCTTCGATGAGTTCGGCAACCCGGTCAGCGGCGGAGCAGGTCGCTTTGGCTGGCTAGGGGGAAAGCAGCGACGGACCGAACTTCCCTCTGGAGTGATTCAGATGGGGGTGCGGAGCTATGTGCCTGGCCTGGGTCGCTTTATCTCGCGTGATCCGGTCGAAGGCGGATCAGCGTCTGCGTACGACTACGCCAATTCTGACCCCGTCAACGGTTTGGATCTCGACGGTATGCGGGCGAGACGCAGAGTCGGACCAAATGTAGCTAGGAGAGCCAGGGTGCGCAGCAGCATCGGCGGTCGCTCAAGGCACGTTTCCGCAGCGCGGCCTGTACGAATTCCCGGCCCGACCTGCGATTTTAGTGCCGTTGCTGACGCCTCAACCGTCTCTAGCCCGGAAGGAGGTCTGTACGAGGTAGCCGCTACAGTTTCTTGGACTTGCACAAAAAAAACTACGGTCTGGGGGTGGATGAAAGCCGCTGGGGAGGTTCACAAGCCAGAAGAGTTGGGAAACTCGGCCTCCGGAACGGGGACGCTCTACTACAATAGTTACGACTATAAACCGGCTCATCCTTGGGTATGTCTAAAATTCTTCTATGCAGGTCAATCTGCCAAGGAGTGTGAGAGGGTAGAGACCGCATAATAAGGAAAGCTAGCGTGTTGAAAATGCTCAACTTCAGAGTTACAAGAATTTGTTATGTCAGTGTGCTTGCATTTACGGGCCTGATTATTGCTACCTCTTCCATTGGGTGTGGGGGCAATGACTCTACGTCTACAGGTACCAAAACCCGCCTAGGAACTGTCCATGGGTCTGTGACCGTGCCGGGAACAACGAAGAAGAAGCTCGAATCAAAAGGCCCATCGAACTAGGTGTGCTCGGTGTCGTGGCGGGCTGGGCGGTCTACCTTTGGAGGAGCCGTAAGAGCAGTTCACAGTTGCGACTTGATTTCGTCCACGGTTAGACTTGGGCCGTGCGCACCCTTGGGTCGCCCATCCTGCAGAGTCAAAACATCTATCTCTAAGGTGAAAGGCGGACTGGTGAAAAAATGAGCAACAGTAAGCAGCCCGCTAGTTCCCTACAGAGTCCCAAGACGGCGTGTTACCGGGGCAGTCTGCTCGCTTCTGCGTGCCTGGTCTTGGCAGGTGTGCTGACGCCGACCGCAGCATCTGGCAGCAGTGCCCCCGAAAAGATCGGTCGCAAGGCCACCATGACTTTGGCTGCCAGCCGGGGCTACCGGATGGATGTCCAGATATCTGATAGGGCGGCTAGCCTAGCGGTTTCGTGGGGGCATTCCGGCGTGCTGTACCGGACGGTCGAAGCCAAGGTGGTCAAAGACCGATTTGAGGCTCGTTTTGGGCGAATGGGCGAAATCAACATGACCTTCAGTCCGCAGAGGGGCCGACAAGTGGATACCGCGCAAAGTGAATGTATACGGCGGATTCGCGGTCGTTTTGTTGGGAGACTGCATTTTCGAGGCGAGCAGCGTTTCACTGCCGTGGATCGCAGGGTGGTTCAGGGCGTGGAAAGCGTGCCGGGTATGCGTCAAAGAACTACTTGCCGGAATGCAGAGCGAGTGGCTGATCGTACGGCCGGTCCGTCATCTGCGCAGGTCACCCTGCAGTCGGTGTCTTTTCCAAGGCGGCGCCTAATTGTTTTTCGTATAGGTGACGGTGCCATTCAGGCGTTGCGCACCTGGGAAGGGGAAGGCGGCATAGGTCTGGGGTTGGGTCGACTAGAAGGAAAGGAAGTCGCATATAGCGCCCTTTCCGTCGAAAACCGACACGGACTTCACATAGTGAGATTTGCGGCAGCTATCGGTGGACGGCGGTCAGCCAGGATGAGTGCAGGTGGCCGAGCGGTGATCGTGGCGCCGCCGTCTCCCTTTGCCGGTTCGGCCGAATACAGGCCTTGCGCTCTGAAAAGATGGAAGGGATTGCTTCGAGTTGCGTTTCCAGGACTTGAGCAGTCTCTCGTAACGAGGGAATTCGCATCTGTGCTCACGCCCGCTGTCCCATGTAGCTAGATTGATATCTAGCAACCATGGCTGCGGTGTGTCAGCCGTTGGTGGTGTGAGCGGGCAGTTATTGGCGGACGTCCACGCTACTAATTGGCGGCCCTAAAGATCATGCGCCGCGCACGGAGACACCTTTGCAATCTCTAGTGCTGTGCGCGCATTGGGGTGCGCGGAGTGAAGACGCATTTGTGAAAGGCCTTGGGTCTAGAGGACGCCTACATCGCGAACTCAGCCCCAGGCGGAGTAGGCGCGGCGGGTTGCGGAGCGCTGTAGGTAGCTGCCTCGAAGGGTTCGGCTTGGGGCACGACCGGGACCGGCTTCGTCGTTGCTTGCGTGAGAGGGACGGGCGCTAGAGGGGCGGCGCGTCTGTGTCGTCGGGGACCCTTGGACCTCGTGGCGGGCGGGCCTGTTCACGTGCCTGTACGGCGGAGCCGACGTTGAGATTGATGCCGGCGGCATTCCCATTCCCTCGGTGATGGAGAACTTGTAACGGTGTGGATACCCGGTGCAGGAGAGACGCTGCTGCTCTTGGAGAGTATATCGACTATCCTACTCTGTGAGGGAGTATCCTGATTAGGATGACTTTAGGAATGGAGACTACCGATGGCCTTGCTGTCGCGATCGGCGCGTTCGTTGCGGTAGCCGGAAGCATTCTTTTTATTATGCGGACTCACTCTCTTGACGGGGGAGAAAAGGATCCTCAGGGCGGAGTTACGGGAATGCGCCGGGTTGCTCTGCGAAACGTCTTGGTTGCCTATACAATTATCGCGTGGCTTTGTGTGGTGGCGACTGTCATCATCGGAGATGAGAATTTCATCCGTCTGTCGGCGCTCTTTGCGGTGATCATGAGCATGGGTTTGTTGCGAGTATGGCTGGTGGGCGACGGCGCCTCCTCGCGCGGCTCTATCCGGTGATCGGAAACTATGGCCCGTCGCCCAGGCAAGCAATGCGTGGGTGGACCGGCGCAATGACGAGGCTGAGCGGAATTCGATCGCGGATGGGCATCGGCCTGGTATTGGCGGTCGCGCTGTTTGCCGTCGCCATTCTGGCCGCCGTCGCTCTTGCCGGGCAACGTGGTCAGGTGGGCGGCCCGCCGACGGTTGCCCTCGGGCCTCCGGATGAGGGCAAGCGCACAACGCCGGATTTTGTCATCGGCCGCGGCAACACGCCGAACGGCGCCGTGGAGCTAGTTGCATACGGATGGCTTGCGCCGCCTGACTCGCTCCCGCCCGCACCTCGTAAACAGCTTTGCGTCTGGATCGAGCATCTGCCGAAAGAGATCAGCCCGGGCATGTGCGGACCCCTGCTGGACCCCGAAGGTGCACACGAGGTCATCGTCGACGATCGAATCCAGGCTATGGGGAAGCCTGCTCAGCGTTGGACAGAGATCGGGGGCCGTTTGACCCCTGACGTTGCGTCCGTCCGGGTCCTCTATCGCCGCGACGGTCGCACGTTCGCCTCCATGGCGACGGTCGCCCAGGTCACTGGGGAGCTCCAGCACAAACTGCACCAGCCGGTGCCATTTGGCTACTTCAACCTTCGGATACAGGGCCGAATTCCCTGGCGCTCGATTCGGGTGCAGGCTCGCGACAGCGCAGGCGCCATCGTCGGCACCGCCGGGTCAGGGTAGTCCTCTGCCGGAAGGCATCGACCGACTCTGGAAAACTGAGTTGCGCGAGAGTCGCTCCGCGACGGCGAGGTAGCCAGGTAGTACATGGCTCAAGCACCAGGACAAAGTGGCGCGATCCAGCCGAAGCGGGTTATTGCGCTAGCTGGTCTCGAAGCATTACGGCTACGACGCCGGTCCGCCACCCTGCTCGGAGGCGGGGAACTCGGTCGGCGCGAGCGGCGGAGGGGGAGACGGCGCGCTGGCGGGCACCTCGCTGCCATCGTTCGTCCCGGCCGAGTTCCGGGCGCCGATCCTCCGCGCCGCCAGCCGCTGGAACGTCTCAGCCGCCCTGCTCGCCGCGCAGCTGATGGCCGAGTCGAACTTCGACCCCTTTGCGGGGTCGCCGGCGGGCGCTCAGGGCATCGCGCAGTTCATCCCCTCGACGGCCGCCGCCTACAACCTCCGCAACCCGTTCGACCCCGGGGAAGCGATCGGCGCCGAGGCCCACCTGATGTCCGACCTGATCCGCCAGCTCGGCTCTCCCGAGCTGGCCCTCGCCGCCTACAACGCCGGCCCCGCCCCGGTCGAAGCCTGCCACTGCATCCCGGCGATCCCCGAGACCCGGGCCTACGTCACCCGGATCATCGCCCTGCTCGGCGGGGCGGGGGCGCTGGCCGTTCCGTCCTTCGAAGTGAGGCTGGTCGCATGAGCGTCCTCGAGCGAGTTGCCCGCCCGCCTGGCCGGGTACCCACCCGCATAGACACCCCAATACACCCAAGGGTGTATTCTTCGGCCATGTCCCGAACCAACATCGAGATCGACGACGTGCTGATCGACCGCGCCATGCGCCTCTACCGGCTGCGCAGCAAGCGCGAAGCCGTCGACCTCGCCCTGCGCAGGCTCGTCGGCGAGCCGATGAGCCGCGAGGAGGTGCTTGCCGCCGAGGGGACGGGCTGGGCTGGCGACCTGACGGAGATCCGCTCGCCAGAAGAGATCGCCGAGCCGTGATCCTCGTCGACAGCTCCGCCTGGATCGAGTTCCTGCGCGGGACCGGCAGCCCTGTCCACCTGCGCTTGCGCTCCGCCCTGCAGGAGGAGGTCGACCTGGCCTGCACCGACGCGATCGTGATGGAGATCCTCGCCGGCGCCCGCGACGATGCAGATCGGGACAGGCTGCGCCGATTGCTCTACGGCCTCGAGTTCCTGGCGGTGGACGGCCCCGCCGACTACGAGCAGGCGGCAGAGCTCTACCGGGTCTGCCGCGCCGGGGGGGAGACGCCGCGCAAGCTCACCGATTGCCTGATCGCCGCGGTCGCGATCCGCAACGGGGTCGAGCTGCTCAGCGATGACGCCGATTTCTCCGCCATCGCCCGCCACGCGCCGCTGAGGCTGGCGGTCCCGTAGCGGCGTTGCAGTGTGTGGATATCAGTGGGCTAAGCTATGGGTATGCGTATGCACATAACGCTGGATGACACGTTGGCGAAGGAAATCGACGAGATCGCCGGTCCCCGCGGGCGCAGCAAATTCATCCGCGACGCGATCGAGGCGAAGGTCGACGTGGACCGCCGGCTTGCGGCGCGGCGGCGAGCTATCGGCTCGCTCCCGGACTTCGCGCCCTGGATGACCGCGGAGTGGATCAGCGAGAACAGAAAGCGCGAAGGGATCGAGCGCGAGAAGAAGCTCGCCAAGCACTGGCGACGAGACGACTGACGGCGATGGGCGTGGTCCTCGACACATCGGTCCTGATCGACCTCCTGCGCGGAGGGGCGACCGATCCAAGCCTGCTCGATCCGGCTCGTGAGCCGGTGATGATCTCCGCGGTCAGCGTTCACGAGGTGCTGGCGGGGATGCGGCCGGGAGAGGAGGAGCAGACGTGGGGGCTGCTGTCGAGCTTCGTCGTCGTTCCGTATGGCCTCGACGAGGCCGAGATGAGCGCTCGTTGGCAGTCGGAATACCGATCGACGGGAGCGACGCTCGACATCGCCGATCTTGCCATCGCCGCGACCGCCGCCATACGAAATCTTCCCGTGGCCACCGGCAACGTCAAGGATTTCCCGATGCCGGAGCTGCGCGTCGAGCACTGGCCACCGCATCGCTGAGCGGGAAACGGGTATCCAGTAGCCGATGGGTTTGCGACGTGCGATTGCCGGCGCTGCAGCGATAGCCGCGATCGCGGCGATGCTGCCTGCCCCGGCGCCGGCGGCGGGCGCGGCGACGACACCGAGCTGCGCCGAAGGGCCCGCGGAGACCGGTGACACGGTCTACGGGACGCCCTGCGACGACCGCATCGTCGCGCCGGCCGACGTGGCCCTCGTCAAGGGGGGCGGGGGAGACGACACGATCGTCGCGGCGCAGCTCGCGGCGGCGCCCGAATGCGGGGCGGGGTGCTACCTCGGAATCGGCAGTCAGACCTTCGAAGGCGGGCCCGGCGACGACGTCGTCTACGGCGAGCGCGGCAACGACCGGCTGCTCGGTGGCGGAGGCAGCGACCGGCTCTACGGCGGCATCGGCGACGACCAGCTGCGCGGCGGGCCGGGCGACGACCTGCTCTCCGGCGGCTTCGGGGCCGACTCGATCGACGGGGAGGAAGGGAACGACTACGTCCGCGGCGACGCGACCCAGGACGAAATCGTCGACCGCGGCGGCGGGACCGACACGCTCAGCTACTCGACCGGGATCGCGCCCGGCTTCTTCAACAGCCACTCGCCGCCGATCGCCTTCGCCTCGGTCCCCGGCCTGCCGGCGCAGGGCGGCGAGCGCGGCGTCTACATCGATCTCTCCGGCGCCGAAGACGAAAACGGCGATGACGGCGTCGCGCCCTTCGGCGGCGGCATCGACGAAGTCGAGGGGGCGGATTTCGAGGTCGTGATCGGCACCGCCTTCTCCGATTACATGATCGGCTCCGAACGCGCCGAGACCTTCTACGGCGGCGGAGGCGGTGACGTGATCCTCGCCGGCAATGGCAACGACACGCTCTTCGGCGGCGCCGATGGCGACCACCTCGACGGCGAAGGCGGCAGCGACGCGCTCGACGGCGGGCCCGGCAGCGACCACTGCCCCAGCGCCGAAACCGGGACCGGCTGCAAGCGGGGCGACGGCGAAAACGGCGTCGTCGCGCGTGATCAGAGCAAGGTCACGGGCGGCCAGCTGGCGCCCGCCTACGCGCCCTACAGCCAGCTCTACCTGAACGGCAGCAACGTCGGCGATCAGGTCACGGCGTCCTACTCGGCCGCGGCGGTCACCTTCAGCGTCGTCTCGGGGGCTCCGCTGACCGCGAGCGAGGGCTGCAACGCGCCCGTCGGCGCCACGCTCACCTGCCCGCTGTCCAAGCCGCTCGACTCGGTCGTCATCTCCGGCTTCGGCGGCGACGACACGCTGGAAGCGGCCAACTTCCCCGGCTCGGTCGCGGTCGTGATCGCCGGCGGCGAAGGGGACGACACCGCCACCGGCGGCGACCAGAGCGAGGACGTCCTGGTCGACGAAGGAAGCTCGGGCGGCGCCGGGGAAGACGTTCTCGAAGCCGGTGACGGCGACGACGCCCTGCTCAACAACGGCGGCGTGGACCACCTGCTCGGTGGCTCGGGCAACGACCTCTTCCTCTCCACCTCGCTCTGCGACGGCGACACGATCGACGGCGGCGCCGATCGCGACAACTCCTCCTGGGGCAAGTTCAACGCGCCCGTCGACGCCCACCTCGACACCGGCAAGGCCGGGCAGCCCGGCGCCGGGGGCACCCCCGAATGCTCGGGCGGAAGCCTCGACACGCTGGCCGCGATCGAGGATCTCGAGGGCACCGGGCTCGCCGACGTCTTCTACGGCGATGGGGGAGAAAATCAGCTGCTCGGCTGGGCGGGGCAAGACGAATACTCAGCGGGCGACGGCGCCGACCGCATCCTCGCCAACTCGGGCGATTTCGACCCGCGGATCGAGTGCGGGCCCGGCAGCGACGTGGCGCTGATCGACTTTCCGGTGCTCAACCCGCACGACGTCGCCTCCTCGGACTGCGAGAACGTCCAGGAATCGCCGAAAAACAACTTCCGGCTCGAAACCGAGCTCGAGGTGCCGCCCGAATCGGAAGTTCCAGCGCCCCCGCAGCCGACCACGACGACCCCGGTCAAGCAGGGCTCCGGAGGCACGCGGCGCACTCGCTTCTGCCTCGCCGGCTCCGGGTCGGGCCGCCTGCGCTGCGCCGTCCGCCCCGGCCACCTCGACTTCGGCGCCCTGGGGCGCGTAGACCGGGTCCACTGGCGGCACTGGGGCTCCCGCCGCACGATCGGGTTCGGCCGCTTGACGATCCTCTGGGGCCGCGACCGCCCGGTCGGGCGGGCGGCGGCCAAGATCCGGGTCGGCGAGCCCGAATCCTGCGACTCCAGCCGCTGGTACAGGCGAATCACGGTCACCTACGGGCGGGCCTACGGCCACGCCTTCGTGCGCGCCGCCCGCAGCCAGTCGCCCTGCGGCTAGACTCCGCGCCGATGGCAACCGTGGAGGTGAACGGCGTCGAGGGGATGCAGGCACTGCTCGGCCAGGAGATCGGCCCGAGCGAGTGGCGAACCGTCACCCAGGCCGACATCGACACCTTCGCCGAGCTCTCCGGCGATGACCAGTGGATTCACGTCGACGTCGATCGGGCCAAGGCCGAGAGCCCCTTCGGCACGACGATCGCCCACGGCAACCTCACCCTTTCCCTGGTCGACGGCTTCCGCAAGGAGCTGATCTCCTCGACCGGCTTCGCCCTCGGCGTCAACTACGGCTGGGACAAGATCCGCTTCCCGGCCCCCGTCCCCGTCGACTCCCGGGTCCGCGGCCGGGCCGAGGTCGTCTCGGTCGAGGAGAAGGGCGGCGGCTGGCACCAGGTGGTCACCCGCTTCACCCTCGAGGTCGAGGGCAACGAGAAGCCCTGCTTCGTGGGCGACAGCGTCACCCGCGTGATGGCGCCCGCCGAGTAGGGCGTCGCGGCTGTGTCAGACGAGTGGGGGAACCCGGCGCGCGTAGCCGAGTATCTCTCGCGCGAGATACCGCACAGGTCCATCGCGGAGAAGATGATGTTGGAGGCGCTTCCCCCTGAGGTAGGGCGGTTCGTCGACCTCGGCACCGGCGACGGTCGTTTGCTGGCAGCGGTGCGCGGCGAGCACCCCGAGGCCGTGGCCGTGGGGGTCGATGCCTCTGAGCCGATGCTGGCTCGTGCCGCGGAGCGATTCGACGGAGAGGCTCTCGTGGAGTTGCGCAAGCACGATCTGGGGCTTCCCCTCGCTGATCTGGGGCCACTTGACGCCGCCGTCTCTGGCTTGGCGATTCACCACCTCGAGGACCCGCGCAAGCGGCAGCTGTTCGGGGAGATTCATTCGCTGCTTGCTCCTGGGGGCGTCTTCGCGAACCTCGACCTCGTGGCCCCGGCCTCCTCACGCCTGCACGAGCGCTTTCGCCGCGAGATCGGGCGAGTCCAGGACGATCCGACAGACCGCCTCGCGGACCTGTCGGAGCAGATCGGCTGGCTGCGGGAGGCCGGCTTCGCTGAGGTCGACTGCCACTTCAAGTGGCTGGAGCTCGCTCTGGTCGTCGCCGTGAAGTAAGACCCGACCGCTCTGGGGCGTCCGATGTGCTCCTGACGGCGAACGAGGGCTGCGGTCCGGCTACTTGACGGTCAGCGTCCCTTCCATGCCGGCTTCGCGGTGGCCGGGGACCGAGCAGTAGTAGGTGTAGGTGCCCGGCTTGAGGTCGACGGTGGCGGAGTCTTCGCCTTCGGCGATCAGTTCGGTGCCGCCGACTTCCCCGCCGCTGGAGTCTTCGATCTTCACGTCGTGGGTGAGGGCCTGGGGGTTGTTGAAGTCGACCGTCACCTTGCCGGCTTTGGCGGTGGCCGTGGTGGTGGTGTAGGCGAGTTCGCCATTGGGGTCGGCTTCGACGCTGACCGTCGAGGTGGAGCCTCCGCCGCTGCTTTCTTCCCTGGCGGCCCCGCCCTGCTCGGCCTGGCTTTCGCCGCCGCTGGTGGCCGTCGTGCTGGAGCTGCTGTCGCTGCTGCTGCCGCAGGCGACGAGGGCCAGGGCCGCGAGGGCAAGGACTAGGAACGCGACGACCTTCTTCATGGCTGGGGAACCTTTCCTCGGGGAAGAATGCTCAAGGGGACTGTAATGGCTGCATACGAGCGAGTGGTGGCCGTGGTTCAGCGGCCCTTGAACTCGGGCGTGCCGCCGCCGAAGAAGGCGGTGACGCCCTCGTGCAGATCCTCGGTCGCCATGCTGTCGGCGATCCCGTGGCGCTCGAGCTGCAGGTGCTCGGTCAGGTTGTTCTCGATGCTCACCCCGACCAGCCGCTTTGCCATGCGCACGTAGTACGGGGCCTTGGCGCCCAGCTTCTCGGCCTTCGCCCGCGCCCGGTCCATCAGCTCCTCCGCGGGCACGACCTCGGCGACGAGCTTCTCGGCCAGCGCGTCCTCGGCCTTCATGTTGGGGTCGTTGAGCAGCAGCTCCAGCGCCCGGCTCGGCCCGACCACGCGCGGCAGGAAGTAGGTCATGCCGCCGTCGGGCGATGCGCCGATGCGGCCGTAGGCGCAGGCGAAGAAGGCGGTCTCCGAGGCGATCCGCGTGTCGCAGGCGAGCGCCAGCGAGAAGCCGGCGCCGGCCGCGGGGCCATTGACCGCGCAGACGACCGGATAGGGGATCCGGCGCAGGTCGACGATGGCCTGGTGCAGCGCCTCGGCGCCGCGCCGCACTTCGGAGGGCAGGTCGATCTCCTCGTCCTCGACCCCGCGTTTGAACCAGTTGACGTCGCCGCCGGAGCAGAAGGCCTTGCCGGCGCCGGTGACGATCAGCGCCCGCAGCGGCGCACGGTCGGCGAGCCAGGAGAAGGCGACGGTCAGCTCGGCGATCATCTCCGGGCTCATCGCGTTGAAGGCGTCGGGGCGGTCGAGGGTGAGGGTTCCGATCTCGCCGTCGATCTCGATCTTCAGCGTCTTCAGCTCGGGTGGGCTGCTGGTCAGGGGCTCGGGCTGGGTCGTCATTTCGCGCTCTCTCCGTATTGCGTGAAGTTGGCCGGGTGGCCAGGAGCCTACCCTTTGGTCGGTGAGCGACAGCGACGACAGGACGGGCCTGACGCGCGCCGAACGGATCGCGCAGCAGCGCCGCGAGTTGCCCGATGCGCCCGGCGTGTACCTGTTCCACGCCTCCGACGGCGAGATCATCTACGTCGGCAAGGCACGCTCGATCCGCAAGCGGGTCGCCTCGCACTTCTCCGGCGGCGAGAGCCGGCTCACCTCGCGGGTCGACCGGATCGAGTGCCTGGTCACCTCGACCGAGGCCGAGGCGCTGCTCGCCGAGCAGAGCTTCATCAAGCGCCACCGGCCGCGCTTCAACATCCGCCTGCGCGACGACAAGTCCTACCCCTACGTCTGCGTCAGCCTCGACGAGGACTATCCGCGGGTCTATTTCACCCGCGAGAAGCACCGCGCCGGCCGCGCCTACTTCGGGCCCTTCTCCAGCGCCAAGCGCGTGCGCGAGACCCTCGACCTGCTCGGCAAGCTGTTCCAGTTCCGCACCTGCGAGGGCGCCGAGCCGGGCCGGCGCTCCGGCAGCCCCTGCCTCGACTACTACATAAAGCGCTGCGGGGCGCCCTGCGTCGGCTACGTCAGCCGCGAGGAGTACAGGCGCAACATCGACGCGATCGTCGACTTCCTCTCCGGCCGCTACCGCCAGGTCGAGGCCGACGAGGAAGCGAAGATGGAGGCGGCTGCGACCGCGCGCGAGTTCGAGCGCGCCGCCCTGCACCGCGACCGGCTCGCCGCGATCCAGTCGCTGTTCGAGCGCCAGCGCGTCGCCGGCGCCTCGGTCGGCACCGCCGACCTGATCGGGGTCGCCGCCGAGGGCGCCGACGCCAACGCCCAGGTCTTCCAGGTCCGCGACGGCATCCTCGCCGAGCGCCAGAGCTTCTACCTCGACAACCAGGCAGAGCGCGACCTGGCCGAGGTGGCGGAGGAGTTCGTCGGCCAGTACTACTCGGCCTCGCCGGCGGTGCCGCGCACGATCGTCGTCGGTCCCTACCTACGTGACCGGGTCGAGCTGCTCGAGGCGGCGCTGAGCGAGCGGCGCGGCGGCGCGGTCGAGGTGCGCGTCGCCGAGCGCGGCAACAAGCGCCGCCTGCGCGAGCTGGCCGAGCGCAACGCCTGCCTCGCGCTCGACCAGGACCGGCTGCGCCGCGAGCATCGTCGCCAGCGCCGGGTCGAGTCCCTCGCCAGCCTGCGCGACGCGCTCGCGATGGGCGAGCTGCCGGTGCGGATCGAGGGCTTCGACATCTCCAACCTCGGCGGCGAGCACACCGTCGCCTCGATGGTCGTGTTCGAGGGGGGTGCGACCAAGAAGGCCGATTACCGCCGCTTCCGGGTGCGGGGCGAGCGCGGCGAGGGCCGCGGCGCCGGCCCCGACGACTTCGCCTCGATGGAAGAGGTGCTGGGGAGGCGGATGAACCGCTACCTCGAGCAGGTCGATCTGTCCCCGCACGACGGCAAGCGCGACGCCAGCTTCTCGGCGCTGCCATCGCTGATCGTGATCGACGGCGGCAAGGGGCAGCTCTCGGCCGGGATGCGGGTGCTGAAGCCCTTCGTCGAGCGCGGTGTGACCGTGATCGGCCTCGCCAAGCGACTCGAGGAGGTCTACCTGCCGGGGCGCTCGGCGCCAATCGACCTGCCGGCCGACTCTGAGGCCTCGAAGCTGCTGCAGCGGGTGCGCGACGAGGCGCACCGCTTTGCGATCGAGCACCACCGCGGCCGCCGCGACCGGGCGATGACCGGCTCGGTGCTCGACGAGCTGAAGGGCGTCGGGCCGGTGCGCAAGCGGGCGCTGCTCCAGCATTTCGGCTCCCCAGAGCGGTTCGTAGCCGCCTCCCGCGAGGAGCTCGAAATGGTGCCCGGCCTGCCTGGCAAGGTAGCCCGTGAGATCCACGAGCAACTCAACAGGACGGGCTGATGGCGAGCACGGGGGAAGCGCAGAAACTGGATCGCGACGGCGCGGCGCCGAGCCGCGAGGTGACGCTGGTCGTGATCACGGGCCACTCGGGCGCCGGCAAGTCGGAAGCGATCGCCGCCTTCGAGGACAACGGCTACTTCTGCGTCGACAACCTGCCGCCCCGCATGATCGGCAGCCTCGGCGAGCTCTTCCGCCACGAGGGCAGCGGGGTCGAGCGCGCGGCGGTCGTCTCCGACGTGCGCGGCGGCGACTACTTCGACGACCTGCTGCAGGTGCTCGACGACCTCGAGGCCGACGGGCTGAAACCGACCGTGCTCTTCCTCGAGGCCGACGAGGAGACACTGGTCGACCGCTACAAGGAGACCCGTCGCCGCCACCCGCTGGCGCCGGAAGGGCGGATCGTCGACGGGATCCGGGCCGAGCGCGCGCTGCTGGCGCCGCTGCGCGAGCGCGCCGACCTGGTCATGGACACCAGCAGCCTGACCGGCGGCATGCTGCGCCGCCGGATCACGGAGGAACTGCTCGGCCACCACGAGACCGGCAAGATGGCGCTGACCCTGCTCACCTTCGGCTTCAAGAACGGGCCGCCGCACGACGCCGACCTCACCCTCGACGTCCGCTTCCTGCCCAACCCCCACTACGTCGAGGACCTGCGCCCGCTGACCGGCCTCGACGCCCGCGTGCGCGAGTACGTCGAGGCGGGGACGCAGGCGGGCGAGTTCTACGGCCGGCTGCTGCCGCTGCTTGAGTTCCTCGTCCCCGCCTACGTCGCGGAGGGCAAGAGCCACCTGACGATCGCGGTCGGCTGCACCGGCGGCCGCCACCGCTCGATCACGGTCGCAGACCGGATCAGCCGCGAGCTGTCGGAGCGCGACGACGTGGTGGTCCATACGAAGCACAGGGATGCGAATCTCGATTGACGGGTGAGGGGCCGGCGCGCCTCCGCGGGAATCGAGTCGCTTCGGCCTTCGGCCTTCGCTCCAATGGGCGAGCGCGGCTGGCGCCGCGCATCCGACAGATTGCATTTCGCCGCTTCGCGACATTCCCGCGGAGGCGCGCCGGCCCCATGACCGATCCGCCTAGAATCGCGCACCTTGTCTGAGACGGTGATATCGATCGCGGGGTTGCGGAAGAGCTATGGGGAGTTCGAAGCGGTGCGCGGAATCGACCTCGAGGTGCGGCGCGGCGAGGTCTTCGCCTTCCTCGGCCCCAACGGGGCGGGCAAGACGACCACGGTCGAGATCCTCGAGGGCTACCGCAAGCGCAGCGGGGGAGAGGTGTCGGTGCTGGGCGAGGACCCCGAGCACGGCGGCCGCGCCTGGCGCGAGCGGATCGGCATCGTCCTGCAGAGCTGCCGCCTCGACCCCTACCTGACCGTGCGCGAGTCCCTTGGGCTCTACGCCGGCTACTACCGCGCCCCGCGCCCGGTCGAGGAGACGATTGAGCTGGTCGGCCTCGGCGGCAAGGCCGACGATCGCACCGGCAGCCTCTCCGGCGGACAGCAGCGCCGCCTCGACGTCGGCATGGCCCTGATCGGCGACCCCGAGCTGCTCTTCCTCGACGAGCCGACCACCGGCTTCGACCCCTCGGCGCGGCGCCAAGCCTGGGAGACGATCGCCGGCCTGCGCGAGCTCGGCAAGACCGTCTTCCTCACCACCCACTACATGGACGAGGCGCAGCGACTGGCCGACCGCGTGACGATCATCTCCCGCGGCGAGGTGGTGGCGAGCGGCACGCCGGACGACCTCGGCCAGCGCGAGAGCCTGCCGACCACGATCAGCTACCGGCTCGGCGGCGAGCAGGTCTCGGTGGAGACAAAGACGCCGGTCGCCGACCTGCACGCGCTCACCGGCCGCGCGGTCGAGCAGGGCCTGGAGCTCGAGGGGCTCGAAGTGACCCGGCCCAACCTCGAGGACGTCTACCTCTCGCTGACCGAGGAAGGGGAGTCCAAGTGAGCGGTTTCGCGCTCTTCGCCCACCAGTTCCGCTACGACCAGAAGGTCTTCTGGCGCAACCCGGCCTCGGTCTTCTTCACCGTCGCCTTCCCGCTGGTCCTCCTGCTGATCTTCGCCACGGTGTTCGGCGGCCAGACGGTCGACGTGCGCGGCGGGATCAAGACCACCGCCTACTACGTGCCGGCGATCATCACCCTCTCGGTGATCTCGGCGACGATGCAGTCGCTGGCGATGTCGCTGGTGATCGCGCGTGAGGACGGGCGGCTGAAGCGCGGCCGCGGCACGCCGATGCCGGCCTGGGTCTTCATCGCCGGCAGGGTCGGCAACTCGGGCGTCGTGGCGCTGCTGATGCTGGCGCTGATCGCCGCGGTCGGCCGCGTCCTATACGGGGTGCCGATCCCCTGGGACCGGCTGCCGGAGATCGTCCTCACCCTGCTGATCGGCGCCGCCGCCTTCTGCTGCCTCGGCATCGCGCTCACCGCGGCGATCCCCTCGCAGGACGCCGCCGCGCCGATCGTCAACGCGCTGCTGCTGCCGCTCTACTTCCTCTCCGGGGTCTTCATCCCAGACGACCAGCTGCCGAGCGGCGTCATCCACTTCGCCGACGTCTTCCCGATCCGCCACTTCTTCGAGGCCTTCTTCGACGTCTATGACCCTGGCGCCGGGGGCGGCAGCATGCAGTGGGGCAACCTGGCGATAGTCGCGCTCTGGGGCGTCGCCGGCCTCGTTCTCGCGATCCGCTACTTCCGCTGGACCCCGCGCGGCGGCTGACCGCGCGGCCGACGGGACGAAAATGTCCCCATATAGATGGAAATCGGCCCATCGGCCGACGGGGCGGCGGGTTGCCCGTATAGCCTCCCGGCCCGAATGCTGCACCACGTTCTACTGGAGGTTTCCGACCTCGAGCGGAGCGCGTCGTTCTACGACGCGCTGCTCGCGCCGCTGGGCTGGCGGCGCCATTTCGAGGAGGACGAAACGATCGGCTGGGGCATCGCCAAGCCGGTCTTCTTCATCTCCGCGCACCACGATCCGCAGGCCGGCTTCGGCCTCGTCAGCTTCTCCGGCCTTGGCATCGTCGCCGTCAAGGCGGCATGGGAAGGCGGGATGAGCGCCGGCGGCACCCTGGTTCACGAGCCGGGTGAGCGCCGCTCCTACGGCTCCGGCTCGTACTCGGCCTTCCTCAAGGACCCGGACGGGTACGAGATAGAGATCACAATCGGGTCCGACTAGCGACCGGCGAGCGCCGGTCCATAACATCGATACATCTCCAAACGACTCCCAGGAGGGTTGACTCAATGGCTGTGAAGGTCGGCATCAACGGTTTCGGGCGGATCGGGCGCAACGTCTTCCGTGCGGCGCAGGCCGCCGGGGCCGACCTCGAGTTCGTCGCGGTCAACGACCTCGTCGACATCGGCACGATGGCCAACCTGCTCAAGTACGACTCGATCCTGGGGCGCTTCCCGGGTGAGGTCGAGGCCGGCGACGGCGTGCTCGCGATCGACGGCAGGGAGATCAAGGCGTTCTCCGAGCGCGACCCGGCCGCGCTGCCCTGGGGCGATCTCGGCGTCGACGTCGTGATCGAGTCGACTGGCTTCTTCACGGCCCGCGCCGATGCCGCCAAGCACCTCGAGGCCGGCGCCAAGAAGGTGATCATCTCGGCCCCCGCCAAGGAGCCGGACGTGACCGTGGCGCTCGGCGTCAACTTCGAGTCCGCCTATGACCGGGACAACCACCACGTCATCTCCAACGCGTCCTGCACGACCAACTGCCTCGCCCCGCTGGCCAAGGTCCTGCATGAGGCGTTCGGGATCGAGCAGGGCCTGATGACGACGATCCACGCCTACACCGCCGACCAGCGGCTGCAGGACATGCCGCACAAGGACCCGCGCCGCTCGCGCGCCGCGGCGCTCAACCTGATCCCGACCACGACCGGCGCCGCCAAGGCGGTCGGGCTGGTGCTGCCCGAGCTGAACGGCAAGCTGAATGGGTTCTCGATGCGCGCTCCGGTCCCCACCGGCTCCGCCGTCGACCTCGTCTTCACCACCCCGAACCCGCTCGAGCCCGCCCAGATCAACGCCGCCCTCAAGGAGGCCGCGGACGGCCCGCTGAAGGGCATCCTCGCCTACACCGAGGACCCGATCGTCTCCACCGACATCGTCGGCGACCCGCACTCCTCGATCGTCGACGCGCCGTCGACGATGGTGATCGGCGACGGCCGCCTGGTCAAGGTGATCAGCTGGTACGACAACGAGTGGGGCTACTCCAACCGCTGCGTCGAGCTGGCAGGGAAGGTGCTCTGATCCGCGTCGGAGCGGAGCCGTGAGCTTCTCCAAGGCAAGCGTCCGCGACGCCGACGTCGCCGGCAAGCGGGTCCTGGTCCGGGTCGACTTCAACGTGCCGCTCGACGGCGGCCGCGTCGCGGACGACACGCGGATCCGGGCGGCGCTGCCGACGATCGAGCTGCTGCGCGAGCGCGGCGCATCGCTGGTGCTGGTCTCGCACCTGGGCCGGCCGAAGGGCCAGGTCGTCGCGGAGCTCTCGATGGGCCCCGTGGGGGAGCGCCTGGCCGAGCTGCTCGGCACGCCGGTCAAGCAGGCGCCCGCGGTGGTCGGCGAGGACGTGGCGACGATGGCCGAGGGGCTCAGTCCAGGTGACGTGCTGCTGCTCGAGAACGTGCGCTTCGAGCCGGGCGAGACCGACGACGACCCCGTCCTGGCCAAGCGGCTGGCCGGCCTCGCGGATCTCTACGTCAACGATGCCTTCGGCGCCGCCCACCGCGCCCACGCCAGCACCGCGGGCGTCGCGACCTTCCTGCCCGGCTACGCGGGTCTGCTTCTGGAGCGCGAGGTGACCGAGCTGACCCGCGTCGTCGAAGCGCCGCAGCGGCCGCTGGTCGTCGTGCTCGGCGGCGCCAAGGTGACTGACAAGGTGGGGGTGATCGACCGCTTCCTCGAGGTTGCCGACCAGATCCTGATCGGCGGTGCGATGTGCTTCAGCTTCTTCCGCGCCCAGGGGATCGGCACCGGCGACTCGCTGGTCGAGGAGGCCGGCGTGAAGCTGGCCGGTGAGGCCCTCGAACGGGCCGACTCGGTCGCTTGCACCCTCTCGCTGCCCGTCGACCTGGTGCTCGGCGAGAGCTTCGACGCGGAGACCGAGGTGCGCGAGAGCGACGGGGTCGAGGTGCCGGACGGCTGGATGGGGCTCGACGTCGGCCCGCGCACCGCGGCGTCCTACGCCGAGGCGATCGCCGCCGCCGGCACGGTGCTCTGGAACGGCCCGATGGGGGCCTTCGAGCTGGCGCCGTTTGCCGCCGGCACCCGCGCCGTCGCCGAGGCGGTCGCCGCGGCGCCGGGCACGACGGTGATCGGCGGCGGCGACTCGGTCGCGGCGCTGCAGCAGTTCGGACTTGCCGACAGAGTCGACTGGCTCTCGACCGGAGGAGGAGCATCGTTGGAGCTCTTGGAGGGGAAGGCGCTGCCGGGAGTGGGGGCTCTGCGGGATGCCTGAGCGCACGCCGTACATCGCCGCCAACTGGAAGATGCACAAGACCGTCGCCGAGGCGGGCGAGTTCGTCGACGTCTTGCTGCCCCAGATCGCGGCGACCCAGAGCGACGTGGTGATCTGCCCGCCCTTCACGGCGCTCACCGCGGTGGTCGAGCGCCGCTACGGCACCGCGGTCAAGGTCGCCGCGCAGAACATGCACGAGGAGGGCTCGGGCGCCTTCACCGGTGAGGTCTCGGCGCCGATGCTGGTCGAGCTCGACGTCGAGGCGGTCGTCCTCGGCCACTCCGAGCGGCGCCAGCTCTTCGGCGAGACCGACGAGGCGCTGGCCCGCAAGGTGCCGGCCGCGCTCGCCGCCGGCCTCGAGCCGATCCTCTGCGTCGGCGAGACCGAGGAGGCGCGCGACGCCGGGCAGACCGAGGCGGTGCTCGAGCGACAGCTGCAGGCCGACCTGGCCGCGGTCGACGGCGGCAGGCTGAGCGACGTGGTGATCGCCTACGAGCCGATCTGGGCGATCGGCACGGGGCGCACGGCGACCCCCGAGCAGGCGCAGGAGGCCTGCGCCTTCATCCGCGACGTGCTGCGCGAGCGCGGCGCGGCGGCCGACGCGGTGCGGATCCTCTACGGCGGCTCGGTGAAGCCCGCCAACGCGGCCGAGCTCCTCGGCCAACCCGACATCGACGGAGCCCTGGTCGGCGGCGCCAGCCTCGACCCGGCCGACTTCGCCGCGATAGTGAACGCAGCATGAACTTCCGGTGCGCCTTTTGGACCGAGGGCGTGCATAAGGACCACCGGAAGGACGGAAGTTGACTTTCCCTTCGCTGGCGCTCGTCATCCTCGACGGCTGGGGGCTGGCCGAGCCGGGGCCCGGCAACGCGATCTCGCTCGCCGACACCCCCGTCTTCGACCGGCTCTGGGAGCGGTTTCCGCACACCCGGCTCTCCGCCCAGGGCCGCGACGTCGGCCTGCCCGACGGCCAGATGGGCAACTCGGAGGTCGGCCACCTCAACCTCGGCGCCGGCGCGATCGTCAAGCAGGACCTGGCCCGGATCGACGACTCGATCGCCGACGGCAGCTTCTTCGACAACGAGGCGCTGCTCGCTGCCTGCGACCGGGCGCGCCGCAGCCCGCGCGGCCGCCTGCACCTGCTCGGCCTGGTCTCCGACGGCGGCGTCCACTCGGGCTGGGAGCACATCGAGGCGGCGATCGAGCTCGCCTCCCACGAGGGCGTCCCCGACGTCGTCTTCCACGCCTTCACCGACGGCCGCGACACCCTGCCGCACGGCGGCCGCGGCTACCTGCACGAGCTCGAGCGCTGGCTGCGCCAGGCGGGGCGCGTCGCCACCGTCAGCGGCCGCTACTACGCGATGGACCGCGACACGCGCTGGGAGCGGATCAAGCTCGCCTACGACGCGATCGTCCACGCCCAGGGGCTGCGCGCGCCGAGCTCCGAGGCGGCGGTCGAGGCCTCCTACGAGCGCGGCGAGACCGATGAGTTCGTCAAGCCGACGGTGATCGGCGACTACGACGGGGCCGCCGAGGGCGACGTCGCCTTCTTCATCAACTTCCGCCCCGACCGGGCGCGGGAGATGACCCGCGCGCTGGCCGAACCGGGCTTCGAGGAGTTCTCGCGGACCGGCGGCCCGGAGCTCGACCTGACCACGATGACCGTCTACCGCAAGGGCTGGCCCTACCCGGTCGCCTTCGCCGAGGCACGGCCCGAGACGACCCTGGCGCAGACCGTCTCGGAGGCGGGAGGCCGCCAGCTGCACGTCGCCGAGACCGAGAAGTACGCCCACGTCACCTACTTCTTCAACGGCGGCCGCGAGCATGAGTGGGACGGCGAGGAGCGCCACCTGGTCGACTCGCCGCGCGACGTGCCCACCTACGACCACAAGCCGGAGATGAGCGCCCGGGCGGCGGCCGACACCTTTGTCTCGCGCTGGCGCGACGGCGACTACCGCTTCGGCATCATCAACTTCGCCAACCCGGACATGGTCGGCCATACGGGGGTGATCCCGGCAGCGGTGGCGGCGGTCGAGGAGGTCGACGGCTGCCTCGGCGACGTGATCGAGGCGGTCACCGCGAAGGGCGGCGCCAGCATCGTCACCGCCGACCACGGCAACTGCGACCACATGCTCGAGCCCGACGGCTCGCCCAACACGGCGCACTCGCTCAACCCGGTGCCGTTGATCGTCACCGCGGACGGGCTGTCGCTGCGCGACCACGGCATCCTCGCCGACGTCGCCCCCACGGCCCTCGACCTTCTTGGCATCCCGCAGCCCGGGGCGATGACCGGCCGCTCCCTGATTGCAGAGTGAACGGTTGACCCACCAATTGGGTGGTCAATCGTTCAGCGAGCAGCCATGCGCGTCGAGGTAGACAGACTCAGGTTCGAGATCGGGGCGCGGGACGGTTCAGCGCGCACCGGGGTGCTGCACACCGCACATGGGTCGGTGAAGACGCCGGCCTTCATCCCGCTGGCCACCAAAGGGACCGTGCGCGGGCTGGAATCGCACGAGGTCGCGGCGCTCGGCTACGAGATGGTGCTCGGCAACACCTACCACCTGTTCGTATCGCCGGGCCCGGAGCGGATCGCCAGGGCCGGCGGGCTGCATGGCTTCATGGGCTGGGAGCGGGCGCTGATCACCGACTCGGGCGGGTTCCAGGTCTTCTCGCTCGCCCACGGCGGCGTCGCCAACGAGGTCAAGGGCAGCGGGCGTCAGGGCGGCGCCCACGGATCGGTGGTCTCGATCGAGGAGGAGGGGGTGCGCTTCCGCTCCTACCGCGACGGGACCGAGCTGTTCATCTCGCCCGAGGTCTCGATGCGGGTTCAGGCGGCGCTGGGGTCCGACATCGCGCTGGTCTTCGACGAGTGCACCCCCTTCCACGCGGACCGGGATTACACGGCCCGCTCCACCGAGCGGACCCATCGCTGGCTCGACCGCTGCCTGGAGTGGCATGGGGAGAACGGGCCCGAGAGGCAGGCGGTGTTCGGCATCGTCCAGGGCGGCGTCTATGAGGACCTGCGCCGCGAGTCGGCCGAGACGGTCTCGGCAGCCGGCGTCGACGGGCTGGCGATCGGCGGCACGCTCGGCCGCGACAAGGCGGAGATGCGCGAGGTGCTGGCGATGACCGCGCCGATGCTGCCGGAGGAGGCGCCCAAGCACCTGCTCGGCATCGGCGAGGTCGACGACCTGCTGACCGGGATCGCGCTCGGCCTCGACGTCTTCGACTGCGCCGTCCCCACTCGCCTAGCCCGCCACGGGGTGGCCCTCGTCCCCGACCCCGAGAACCGCTTCCGCCTCGACCTGCGCAAGTCCGGCCACGAAGGCGACCGCAACCCGATCGCCGAGGGCTGTCCCTGCCCGGCCTGCCGGAACCACGACCGCGACTACGTCAGCTACCTCTCGCGCGCCGAGGAGCTGACCGCGGTCCGCCTCCTCTGCCTGCACAACCTCACCTACCTGCGGGAGCTGATGACCGGCGCCCGCGCGGCCATAGGGGGCGGCGCCTTCGGCAGCTACGCCGGCTCGATCCTGGCCGGCAGCCCACCGTGGCAGGCGGCCGCGTCTATTCCTGGTTCTTCTTGACCAGCTCCTTGAATTCTTCGACGACCTTTTCGACCGTGTTGCCGGCCACTTCGGTCGCTTTGACCCCGGTCGCCTTGTCGGTCGCGTAGATCACCGCCGCTGCGACCGCGGCCGCGATCAGGACCAGCGCGACGAGAGCCATGACGAAGCGGGCGAAGCGCGAGAAGGCGCTCCGCCTCTGGGGGCCGGTCGGCTCCGGCGCGCGCACGGGCTCAGCCGGCCGCGGCGCCCGGGCCACCGGGCGCCGGGTCGGCGAGGGCTGCGCCGGGCGGTACTCGGTCTGGGCGGTGCGGTCGAGGCGGCGGGTAGCCGTCTCCTCGCCGCCGAGCACGCTGGTCGCCGCCGTCCCCGGCTCGCCCTCCGGCAGGGTCACGTCCTCGCCCTGCAGGCCGAGCGCCAGGCCGCCGGCCAGCTCGCTGGCGCTCGCGTAGCGGCGGTTCGGATCGCCCTCGAGGGCTCGCAGCACCGCCGCCCCGAGCGTCTCCGGCACCTCGGCGTTGTAGGTGCTGGGGGGGAGGGGCTTCTCGTTCTGCTGGCGCACTGCCAGCTCGGCCAGGGTCGAGCCCTCGTACGGCAGGCGGCCGGTGAGGAACTGGTAGAGGACGACGCCGAGCGCGTACACGTCGGTGGCAGGGGTCGCCTCCTCGCCGCGCACTTGCTCGGGCGAGAGGTAGGCGGCGGTGCCGACGACCGAGCCGACCTGGGTGATGCGGGTCTGTTCGACCGCGCGGGCGATGCCGAAGTCGGTCAGCTTCACCGTCATCTCGCCGCCGCCGACCGGGCCCCCGACGACCATCAGGTTGCCCGGCTTGACGTCGCGGTGGATGATCCCGCGCCGGTGCGCGTAGTCGAGCCCGGCGCAGGCCTGGGCGCCGATCTCGGCCGTCGTCTCGGCGTCGAGCGGGCCCTGGCGCTGGAGGATCTGCGCCCCGGAGCGCCCCTCGACGTACTCCATGACGATGTAATGGCGGCCGGCGTCGATGCCGGTGTCGTAGACCTGGACGATGTTGGGGTGGATCAGCTTGGCGACCGCCAGCGCCTCGCGACGGAAGCGGGCGACGAAGCGCTCGTCGTCGGAGAGGTGCTCGGCGAGGATCTTGACCGCGACCGTGCGCTCCAGGGTCAGGTCCGTGGCCATGTGCACGCTGGACATGCCGCCGGAGCCGAGCCGGTCGCCGATCTCGTAACGACCGGAGAGGGTGCCCGAGGCCATCATTCGCTCCCCGGAGCCGCGGGTTCGCCCGGGCTGACGCCGCCCGGCGCGCCGGTGCCGCCGCCTTCGCTGGGTGGGGCCGGAGTGGTCGGCGGTTCGGCCGGGGTGGTTTCAGCCGTCGGCGTTTCGGCTTTTTCCTGCTTCGCTTCTTCCTTTTCCAGCTGCTTTTCTTCCTTCTCGCGTTCCTTTTCTTCCTTCTTTTCCTGGCCCGGCGGCAGCTTTTCCTCTTCGGTCGTCGTCGTTTCGGCGGGAGGTTCGACGGTTTCCGTCGTCACTTCTTCGTCGCAGCTGGCGACGACTTCGTTCAGTCGCGCCGCGCCCGCTTCCAGCGCCCGCTTCAGCTTCGGGTCGACCCCGCTCAAGGCTTCGACCTGGCCGCTCACTTCCAGGGCGGCGTCGGAGGCGCCGACGCATTCGCCTTCGCCGGCGAGCTGCTGGACCGTGTCGAGGTTTTCGGTGATTTCCTGCGCCGTCGAGCCCGGCAGCAGCTGCGCGTCTTCGCCTCCCCCGCAGGCGGCGAGGAAGATGGCGGAGGCGCAGCCCAGTGCAAGGGCGAGCGCGAGGGTTGCCGGTCGGCGCATCGCAGCGAGTCTAGAGAACGCCTTGCGGCGCGGATTCTGCCTGCATTTATGCGTCATTGGCCGGTGTAGAGGCGGTCGGCGAGGCGGCTCGGCAGGCCGGCGGCGAGGATCGGCTCGGCGGCCCGTTCGATGTCGTACGCGACCCGGTGAAAGCTTGCCGTCTGCGCCTCGGTGTCGAGTTCCAGCCAGGCTGCGCGCGGGTCGCCGTCGCGCGGCTGGCCGGCGCTGCCGGGGTTGACCAGCCAGCTTCCCTCGCCGAGGTCGAGCAGGGCGCCGTCGCTCGCCTGGGCGCCGCGCGTCCCAGCCGCTCCCTCGCCCTCGGGCCGGCTGAAGAAGAGGGCGACGTGGGAGTGGCCGATCAGGCCGATCCGCTGCGGGTTGGCGTCCATGCCGGCATCGGCCTGCTCGCCGGAGAGCACGTACTCCCACACCGGGTCGCGCGGCGAGGCGTGGAAGAGGCCGACGCCGCCGCGCTCTCCGCACGGCTCGAGCCCGCGCAGGAACTCGAGCGTTCGCTCGGCGGCGTTCGCGCGCGTCCACTCGACCGCGACCGCGGCCGATTCCGAGAACGAGCCGATGTCGAGCTGGTCCAGCACGGCGAGGTCGTGGTTGCCGACCAGGCAGACCGCGCAGCGCTCGCGGACCAGGTCGGCGCACCCGTCGGGCTCGACCCCGTAGCCGACCACGTCGCCGAGGCACCAGACCTCGTCGACGCCGGCATCCTCGGTCGCCGCCAGCACCGCTTCGAGTGCGGGCAGGTTTGCGTGTATGTCGCTGACAGCGGCGATCCGCACGGCGTCAGCGTAAGGGGCGATCAGATTGCGCGTGGGGAGTGAGCCCCTTATGGTGCTGGCACTGCACTGCAAGCAACTCGCCGCTTGGCGCATGGAGGGACGAATGAGAGCTGGACGGATCGGAACTGGAGCAAAGGCACTGAAGCTGGGGGTGGGAGCGGCTCTTTCGTCTGCGGCCTTCTTCGCCATGTCCATGCCTGGCAGTGCGGATACGGTGACGGTGCCCTGTGACGGCGGCGCCCTGGTCAGCGCGATCGCAAACGCGAACGCGACCCCGGCGGCCGACGAACTCCAGCTCGCAGCCGGCTGCACGTACACGCTGGCATCTCGGAACAACAGCTTCTACGGCTTCAACGGCCTTCCGACGGTCTCGACCTCGATCGCGATCTTCGGCAACGGCGCGACGGTTCAGCGCGATCCCGCCGCGCCCTCGTTCCGCCTCATCGCGGTCGACGTTGGGGGCGTGCTGACCCTGCGCGACCTCACCCTGCGTAACGGATTTGCCCAGGGTGGCAACGGCGGCAGCGACCTCGGCAACAACGACGACGGCGGCGGCGGTGGCGGTGGCGCCGGCCTGGGCGGCGCGATTTACAACCGGGGCACGCTCTCGGTCGTGCGCAGCACCCTGACCGCGAACACGGCCCGAGGGGGCGACGGTGGAGCCGGAGCCAACAACCTGGGCTCCGATGGCGGCGGCGGCGCTGGCGGCGGCGGCCTCGGCGGCGCTGGCGGATTCTCCGGGCAGGCGTTCGGCGGCGATGGCGGCGCAGGCGGCGGCGGATTCGGTGGCTCGGGTGGGGCCGTGGTCGAAAACCTCACTTCCGGCGGCGGCGGCTCCGGCGGCGGCGGCACGTCGGGCAACGGTGGCGACACCACCGCTGCCGGCGTCGCTGGCCTCGGCGGAACCGTCAACGGCGGCAACGGCGGTGCGGCGCTCGCCAGTGGCACCAACGGCGGGATCGGCGGCGGCGGTGGTGGTGGCGGCGACGAAGGCAACGGCGGCGCCGGCGGGATCGGCGGCGGCGGTGGCGGCGGCGGCGAGAACGACAACGCAGTCGAAAACGGCGGCGGAGCCGGCGGCTTCGGCGGTGGTGGCGGCGGCGGCGGCGAGGACGGCAACGGCGGCAACGGCGGCTTCGGCGGCGGCGGTGGTGGCGAGGGCGAGAATGGCGGCGAAAACACCCAGGTGCCGGGCAACGGCGGCTTCGGCGGCGGCAACGGCGGTTCTGCGACGGAGTCCGGCGGCGGCGGCGGCGGTGCCGGAGTCGGCGGTGCGATCTTCAACGACGGCGGGATCGTGACGCTCGTGAACGCGACCGTCGCGGGGAACACCGTTCTCGGCGGTCACGGAGGGACCGGGACGACGGCAGCCGACTCGGGCGCGTCGGGCCTCGGCATCGAGCCGGCCGTGTTCAACCTCAACGGCACCGTCAACAGCGTTGCCGGCAAATGCAAGGGCCAGGTTGCGACCGCTGTCGGCACCCCGGGTGCGGATACCCTGGTCGGAACGCCGGCGGCTGACGTGATCGTCGGCGGCAACGGCAAAGACCGCATCGTGGCCGGCGGGGGCAACGACCTCGTCTGCGGAGGCGGGGGCAAGGACGTTCTCCTCGGTCAGGACGGGAAGGACAGCCTCTTCGGAGAAGGCGGTGGCGACAAGCTCAACGGAGGCAAGGGCAAGGACAAGCTCCTCGGCCAGAAGGGCGGCGACAAGCTGGTCGGCGGCCCCGGAAAAGGCGACGTCTGCAATGGCGGCAAGGGCAAGGACGTCGCGGCCGGCAGCTGTGAGATAGAGAAGTCGATCGGCTAGGAAAGCGCGTAGCGATGCCGGCCGCGGTCGCGGCCGGCATCCGCATACGATCCAATCGATGGCGTCCGATCCGATCGCCGAGCTTCGCTCGGCCGTCACCCAGGCCTCGCTCGCCCTGCGGGGCGGCGAGGCGAGCGGCCCCGAGCCGACCCTGGAGCGGCCGCCGAAGCCGGAGCTGGGCGACTACAGCTCTAACGCCGCGATGCTGCTCGCCGCGCCGCTGGGCGAAAGCCCGCGCGACGTCGCCGCCCGCCTCGCCGCCGAGCTCGGCGAGCAGTTGGGCGAGGGGACGCTCGAGCGGGTCGAGGTCGCCGGCCCCGGCTTCATCAACCTCTTCCTCGCCGACGAGTGGTACCGGGGCGCGATGCGGGGCCTCGCCGCCGCCGGCGAGTCGCTCGGCCCGGCGCCGACCGATTCGCCCGAACGGATCCTGATCGAGTTCGTCTCGGCCAACCCGACCGGGCCGCTGCACGTCGGCGGCGGTCGCCACGCCGCCTACGGCGACGCCGTGGTGCGGCTGCTCGAGGCGGTCGGGCACGAGGTCGAGCGCGAGTTCTACGTCAACGACGCCGGCGGTCAGATCGACCGCTTCGCCGCCTCGATCGCGGCGCGGATGCGCGGCGAGGAGCCGCCGGAGGACGGCTACAACGGCGAGTACGTGATCGGGATCGGCGAGCGGATCGCCGCCGAGGGCATAGGCGACGACGACCTCGCGGCGATCGGCAGCCGCGGCGTCGAGCTGATCCTCGAGAGCGTGCGTGGGACTCTCGACCGCTTCGGCGTCGGCTTCGACAGCTGGTTCTCCGAGCGCGACCTCTACAGCCGGGGCGAGGTCGACGCCGCCCTCGCCCAGCTCGACCGGGAGGGGCACACCTACCGCAGCGACGAGGCGCTCTGGCTGCGGACGACGACCTTCGGCGACGACAAGGACCGGGTCCTGATCCGGGCCAACGGCGAACCGACCTACCTGGCCGCCGACGTCGCCTACCACTGGGACAAGCTCGAGCGCGGCTTCGAGCGGCTGCTCGACGTCTTCGGCGCCGACCACCACGGCTACGTCGCCCGGCTGCGCGCCGCGATCGCCGGGCTCGGCGCCGACCCCGAGCGCTTCGAGGCGCTGATCATGCGCCTCGTCCACATCGTCGAAAGCGGCGAGCGGGCGCAGATGTCCAAGCGCAGCGGCGACTTCGTCGGCCTCGACGAGCTGCTCGACGAGATCGGCGTCGACGCGGCGCGCTGGTTCATGCTCTGGCGCAGCCACGACACCGAAGTCGACCTCGACCTCGACCTCGCCCGGCGCCAGTCCAACGACAACCCGGTCTACTACGTGCAGTACGCCCACGCGCGGATCGCCAGCATCCTGCGCAAGGCGGGACGGGAGCCGCGGAAGGTCGCCGCCGGCGCCGGCGTGGATACCCCGGGAACCGCGCTGGAGCCGGCCGAGCGTGAGCTGGTCAAGCGCCTGCTCGAGTTCCCCGAGGAGGTGCGCGAGGCGGCGGCGCGGCGCGCCCCGCACCGGATCTGCACCTACTCGACCGCGGTCGCGGCCGACTTCCACGGCTTCTATCGCGATTGCCAGGTGGTTGGCGCCGAGGGCGAGGGGGTCGAGGGCTCGCGCCTGGCGCTGGCCCTGCTCGCCGAGCGCACGATCGCCGGCTCGCTCGGCCTGCTGGGCATCTCGGCCCCGGAGCGGATGTGATGCTGGGCCGGCGTGGAAAGCACCCCGTGCTGGCCGAGGTCCCCGGGCGGGACGGCGCCGGCTCGCGCCCCGGCGCCCTCGGCCGCGCCGCGCTCGACGCCTACGCGGGCCTGGCGAGCCGGCTGGCCGGCACGGGGCCGCTGCTGCTGACCGGCTCGGCCAAGTCCGAGGTTGCGCTCGGGGTCGCCGCCGCGGCCACCGCCGAAGGCGGCCGCGTCGCCCTGCTCGAGTGCGACATCGCCTACCCGACCCTGGCCAGCACCCTCGGCCTCGCCCACTCGCCCGGATTGCACGAGTACCTGCGCGACGAAGCCGAGGCGTCGGGGATCCTGCAGCCGCTGGTCCTCGCCGGGCCGGCCTCGGGGCGCGCAACCGAGCCGCTGGCCGTGATCGTCGCCGGCCAGCCGCAGCCCGAGCCGGTGGCCCTGATCGACTCGGAGCGCTGCGATCACGCGATCCAGCGCTTGAGCAAGGCCTACGACCTGCTCGTCATCGACGGCCCGGCTCTCGACGAAGACCCCGACTCGCTGCGGGCGCTGGCCGAACACGCCGGCACGACCCTCGTCGCGGGCGGCAAGGCCGAGGTGCCCAAGCGGCCACCGCTGAAGGTTGCCGGCCTGGTCCTGGTCGGCTCCTAGAGGTCGTAGCGGCGGAGGTCGGCGTCGAGTCGCGCCGCGTCGTCGCCCTGCGGTCCGGTCTCGGCTGGCTCGTCCGGGGCCGCCGGCGAGCCGCCCGCCCGTCGCCAGCGGGCGACGCTGAAGGCGAGCACGGCGATCGCGGCGAGCAGCGCGACGACCGGGACGAGGTAGGCGGAGAGGTCGAACCCGCTCGCCTTTGGCAGCGCGAGGACCGACGGCCCGTACTGGGCGACGAGCGAGTCCTTGATTTCGGCCTTGGTCTTGCCTTCGGCGACCAGCTTCGCCACGTAGACCTTCTCGCGCTTCGCCTGCGGCGATTCGGCCAGCTCGAGCAGGGTGCCGCAGATCGGGCACATCACTTCCGCTTCGATCTCGGTGACGGTCGTCTGCGGGGCGGGGGCCGCCGCGGCGGCGAGCGGCGCCGCAAGGCCCAGGGCGAGGGCGGCGAGCAGCGCGGCGCGCCTCACTGCCGGCCTTCGATCACCGGCACGACCCGTTCGCGCAGGAAGCTGTCGTCGACCGGTCCCCGCCAGATCAGCGCCAGCCGCCCACGCGGGTCGACGAGGAAGTTCTCCGGCACCCCGGTCGAGCCGAAGGCGGCGCTGCGCTCGTCGCCGACCGAGCGCAGCTGCGGGTACCCGGTCGGGTGCTCGCGCAGGAAGGCGACGGCGTCGTCGCGGTTGTCCTGGACGTTGATCCCGAGCACGGTCGTCCCGTCCGAGCGCTGGCGCCGGTAGAAGCGCTCGAGCACCGGCGCCTCCTCGCGGCAGGGGACGCACCAGGAGGCCCAGAGGTTGACCAGCACCCAGCTGCCCCGGTACTCGGCGATCGAGCCGTGTCCGGGACCGGGCAGCGCCGGCAGCACCTCGTCGGGGACCGGCTCCCCGACCGCGATCTTGGTCGCCCCCTTGCTAAGCAGCCCGAAGGCAAGCAGGCCGACGACGGCAAGCACGGCGAGGAATGCGAAGAAAGATCGGGCGCCCACGGCGCCGAACTCTAGATCGCGCTCACCTCCGGCAGCCCCGCCCCGCCCGTAGAATCAGCCGCACGCGGACGTAGCTCAGTTGGTAGAGCGCGAGCTTCCCAAGCTCGAGGTCGCGGGTTCGACCCCCGTCGTCCGCTTGTTCCGTCAGGCAGCCACCTTTCGTTTGGCGCTGCGGCCGTTGCGGGAGTGGCCGTTGCTGGAGGGCTTGGCGCCGTTGGCCTCGCGGTAGAAGTGCTCGGTGGCGCCGCGCACGGGGCGTTCGTCGGTCAGCTCGACCAGGTTCGTGCGGTGCAGCTCGGTGACGTGGTAGTTGACGTTGCTGAGCGGCACGCGCAGCTCGTAGCTGAGATCGCTGGGGGAGAGCGTGCGGCCGCCGTCCATGCCCAGCACTTCGAGGATTGAGATGCGCAATGGATGGGTATTAGCTCGGGCTAGTAGCTGCCAGTTCATGGGACTCCTCCGTCCTATTCGATTGGTCTTACCAACTTCTAGGGCAATTCATACCAAAAAATGATGGTCTAAATCCAGAAAAGCGGGTAGGGTAGGGGACAGGATGCTCTCTGGGAAGGAGATTCCGATGGGTGCAGGAGGGGCTTGCAGGCTCGCTGCGGCGCTGTTCGCAGCGCTGGTTCTCGGCGTCATGGCCGTCCCGGTCGCGGGTGCAGAAGAGATCGACAACTCGCCGATCATCGCGCCCCAGCACAAGCCGCCCGAGGTGGAAGACGGCTGGCAGGCGGGCACCTGCTATTCGGACTCGCCGGTGGAATGCTCGGTCGACACGCCGAGCCTCTTCTTCGAACAGGCGGCCGGCCATCCCCAGGTCGGCTTCACCCAGTTCATCGTCAAGCACACGACGACCGAACCGGTCCCGCCCGTGAAACTCGAAGAACCGGTGGGCGACATCCGCACCGTCCGCGTCGACCTCCCGGTCGGGCTCAGCGTCAACCCGCAGGCGACGCCGCAGTGCCCCCAGGCCACCTTCGAGACCACGCCGCTGAGCTGTCCCTCCGGCTCGAACGTCGGCACCAGCTACGCGGTGGCCGCCCTGCTGGGGGTCAAATCGCCACAGCTGCCGGCGACCGTCTACAACATCGAACCGCCGGCCGGAGAGCCGGCGCGCTTCGGCTTCAACCTGCTCGGCAACAACGTCTACCTGCGGGCGGGGGTCGCCTGGGAGGGGGACTACCACGAGTACTTCACGATCGACGCCCCAACCTCGCCGGTCGGCCACGTGCTCAAGAACCGCCTCGTCTTCGAAGGCCGCGCCGGCAACGGCACCTTCATCACCACGCCGACGACCTGCTTCGACTGGACCCAGCCGGCGTTCCAGCACGTCTACTCGACATACCTGCGCGCGGACGGCCATCCACCGTTCGAAGAACCCAACTTCCCCAGCGGCTCGCCCTTCATCGAGTCCGAACTGCCGCCGAACACGAGTCCGAAGGAATGCGGCACGATCCCCTTCGGGCCGACGACCGCGGTCGCGCCGGGCACGACGCAGACCGATTCGCCCGCCGCCGCCGAGGTGGACGTCGCGGTGCCGTTCGAAGTTCCCTCGGTGCCGGAAAAAGCGCTGCCGCTGACCAAGCAGGCCAGCTCTCAACTGCGCACGGCCAAGCTGACCCTGCCGCAGGGCATGGGCATCAACCCCTCGGCGGCCAACGGTCTCGCCACCTGCACCAACGGCCAGTTCGGCAAGAACACCAGGAGCCTCGCCAACAGCTGCCCGCCGGCTTCGAAGATCGGCACCGTGGCGATCGACACCCCGCCGCTGCCCGACGGTTCGCTCACAGGCGACGTCTACGTGGGCCAGCAGCTCAGCCGCGACCCCGCGTCCGGCGACGAGTACCGGATCCTGGTCGAAGCGAAGTCGGACAAATACGGGATCGTCGCGCGGCTGATCGGCAACGTCAGCGCCAACCCGCAGACCGGCCAGCTGACGACGACCTTTGCCGAGAACCCCCAGGTCCCGTTCAGCTCCTTCCGCCTCCACTTCAACGGCGGGCCGCACGCGCCGCTGACCAGCCCGCCCACCTGCGGCCCAAACAAAGCCAGCTCGCAGATGACTCCCTGGTCGGGCAACGCGGCGGCGACGCCAAGCGACGAGTTCACCCTGGCCAGCGCCCCCGGTGGCGGTCCCTGCGCGCCGTCGCTCGGCGCCCGTCCCTTCGGGCCGTCGTTCGCCGCCCACTCGACCAACCCCAAGGGCGGCGCCTTCACCCAGGTCAACGTCGCCGTCGCCCGCAGCGACGGCAACCAGGAGCTGAAGGGCGTCGACGTCGACCTGCCGCCCGGCCTCACCGCCAAGCTGGCGGGGGTCCGCTACTGCCCGGCGTCGGCGCTCGCCGCCGCCGCGGCCAACAGCGGCGCGGCCGAGGCGGCGAACCCAAGCTGCCCCACTTCCAGCCTCCTCGGCAGCGCCTCCGTCGCCGCTGGCAGCGGCCCCGACCCGATCCACATCGACGGCAAGGCCTTTCTCACAGGGCGCTATCGAGGCGCCCCCCTTTCCCTGGCAGTTGTCACCCCCGCCACGGCCGGGCCCTTCGATCTCGGCTCGGTCGTGGTGAGGGTGGCGCTGTTCGTCGACCCCGCCACGGCCCAGGTCCACGCGGTCTCCGACCCGATCCCGCACGTCTACGGCGGCGCTCAGCTCGACGTCCGCTCGATCGCCGTGAAGCTGGATCGCAAGCAGTTCTCGCTCAACCCGACCAACTGCTCGGCGATGTCCTTCGGCGGCACCCTGCACGGCGGCGGCTCCAACCCGCTCGACCCGGCGGCGTTCAGCTCCGTGGCCGTCTCGACGCCGTTCCAGGTCAAGGACTGCGACGCGCTCGGCTTCAAGCCGAAGCTCTTCATGCGGGCCTTCGGAAGCACCCGCCGCGCCAAGAGCCCGAAGCTGCGCGCGATCCTCGTCGCCCGCGACGGTGACGCCAACATCGGCCGCGCCGCGGTCACCCTGCCCAAAGCGCTCTTCCTCGAACAGGCGAGCCTCGCCAACGTCTGCACCCGGGTCCAGTTCGCCGCCAACGACTGCCCGAAGGACTCGGTCTACGGCTACGCGCGCGCCTACACGCCGCTGCTAGACGGACCCCTGCAGGGCCCCGTCTACCTGCGCTCCTCCGACAACGAACTGCCCGACATGGTCGCCGCCCTCCACGGCCAGGTCGACATCGACCTCGACGGGCGCATCGACAGCGTCAAAGGCAAGATCCGAAACACCTTCGACGTCGTCCCCGACGTGCCGGTCTCCAAGTTCATCCTCACCGTCCGCGGCGGCAAGCACGGGCTCCTGGTCAACTCCCGCAGCCTCTGCGCCCACAAGTACAAGGTGCTCGCCCGCTTCACCGGCCAGAACGGCAAGCACGCCAACATGCGGCCGAAGCTGCGCGCTCCCTGCAAGAAGCACACGAAACGTCGTCGCCACCCGCGCTGAGAGCCCGTCCCGGTAGGGGTGGAGCGTCTTGTACTTTTTTCGGGGTTAGCTTTGGGCGACAGCCCAGTGGCGCAGCTTCGAAAAAAGTTAAGCGGAACCCCTGCCGGGACGGGCTCCAGGGTCGGTCGACCTCAGGTCGGCTGGCTCGTCGGCCGGATCAGGATCTCGTTGACGTCGACCCCGGGCCGCTGCTCCAGCGCGTAGATGACCGCTTTGGCGATGTCGTCGTCGCGCAGCGCCCACTCGCCGGGGCGGTTGTCGAAGAAGGGCGTGTCGGTCATCCCCGGCTCGATCAGGGTGACCTTGATGGCGTGGTTGTCGTGCATCTGCCGCAGCTCGGCGCGCAGCGCCTCGCCGATCGCGGTCGCCGCCCACTTGGTCGCCGAGTAGAGCGAGCCCGGCAGCGCCCGCCGGCCCGCGACCGAGCTGGTGACGAGGAAGTGGCCGTCGCCGCGCTCGAGCAGGTGGGGGAGGGTGGCGCGGATCGTCAGCGCGACCCCATAGACGTTGGTCAGGACCATCGAGCGCCAGTGCTCTGGCGACTCCTCGAGGAAGCCGCGGCTGGCGCCGAAGCCGGCGTTGGCGAAGACCGCGTCGATGCGGCCGAATCCGTCGATCGCGGCGGCTGTCATCGCCTCGACCTGGTCCCACTCGGTCACGTCGCAGCGCACCGCGAGCGCCCGCTCGGAGCCTCCCAGTTCGGCGACCAGCTCCTCCAGCGGCTCCAGCCGACGCGCGGCGAGCACCAGCCGGTACCTGGGCGCCGCAGCTCGCGCAGTCGCGGCGCCGATCCCGCTGGAAGCACCGGTGATGAGCAGCACTGGGTCGTCCGACATTGGCTGATTCTCGCAACTCGAGGCTGTGAGGAGCGATTGGGTGGGGGTCGGCGGACGCGCTTCGCGCTTGAGCGTCCGCCGACCCCCACCCAATCGCTCCCACAACCGACCTTGCGATAATGCGCGATCCGTGGATCCACAGCGCAAGCGGAAGATCCGGCTCGTGGTCGCCCTCGGCGTCGCCGTTTTCCTGGCGGCGGCGCTCGTCTACACGTCCTTCAGCGCCTCCTCGCAGGCGAAGGAGCCCTCGCAGCTGCTCAGCGCTGCGCCGGGCACCAGCTACGACCTGACCGGCAGGGTGGTCAGGGACTCGATTCGGCGCCGGGGCGACGACCTGCGCTTCCGCGTCGTCGACCGCGACGGCGCCGGCCCGAGCCTGCCCGTGACCTACAGCGGCACCGTCCCAGACCCATTCCGCGGTGGCCGCGAGATCGTCCTCACCGGGGAGGTCGAGCACGGGGTCTTCGTCGGCCAGCCCGACACGCTGGTCACCAAGTGCCCGTCGAAGTTCACCACGAATGACAGCTAGTCCCGGCGGCGTCGCCCTGATGCTGGCCTTCCTGGCCATGGTCGGCGCCGCGGTCGCGGCGCTGGTCGGCCGCAACGGCGACGAGCGCTGGGTCCTCGCCTCGCGGCGTGCCGTGTACGGAGCCTGCGGCCTGCTCACCCTCTGCGTCGTCCTGATCGAGATCGCCTTCCTCGGCGACGACTTCTCCTACGAGATCGTCCAGCAGCACTCCTCGATCGAGACACCGACCTTCTACAAGCTGGCGGCGATGTGGTCGAGCCAGGAAGGCTCGCTGCTGCTCTGGGCCTGGGTGCTCTCGATCGCCTCCTCGCTGGCGCTGTACGCGACCCGCAGCCGGCTGCGGGAGATCGTCCCCTACGCGACCGCGGTGATGGCCGGCATCGCCAGCTTCTTCACCGGCCTGATGCTGTTCGCCGGCGGCGTCAACCCCTTCGCCAAGCTCAGCCCGGTGCCGACCGACGGGATCGGGCTCAACCCGCTGCTCCAGCACCCGAGCATGATGATCCACCCGCCGATGCTCTACTCGGGGTACGTCGCCTTCACGATCCCCTTCGCCTTCGCGATCGGCGCCCTCGTCACCCGCCGCCTCGACGCCTCCTGGATCCGCGCAACCCGTCGCTTCGCCCTGATCGCCTGGGCCCTGCTCGGCTTCGGCCTGCTGCTGGGCGCCCGCTGGTCCTACACCGAGCTCGGCTGGGGCGGCTACTGGGCCTGGGACCCGGTCGAGAACGCGGCGCTGATGCCGTGGCTGATCGGCACCGCCTTCCTGCACTCGATCATGGTCCAGGAGAAGCGCGGCATGCTGAAGGTCTGGAACGCCTGCCTGATCGTCGCCACATTCTCGCTGGCGCTGCTCGGCACCTTCCTCGTCCGCTCCGGCGTCCTGCAGTCGATCCACGCCTTCGGCGACAGCACCGTCGGCCCCTACATCCTCGGCCTGATCGGGGTGGTGCTGATCGGCTCGACCGCGCTGATCGTCTCCCGCCTCGACGACCTGCGCAACGAGAAGCGGATCGACTCGCTCGCCTCGCGCGAGGCCGTCTTCGTCGTCAACAACCTGCTCCTCGTGGCGCTCTGCGCGACGATCTTCTGGGGCACCTTCTTCCCGCTGATCTCGGAGCTCTTCACCGGCACCAAGTCCTCGCTGGCGGCGCCCTGGTTCGACCGCTACACGACGCCGCTGGCGATCCTGCTCGTCCTCTTCACCGGGATCGGGCCGCTGCTCGCCTGGCGGCGGGTGAGCTGGGCGACGGCGAGGCGGGTCTTCCGCGTGCCGGCGCTGGCGGCGGCCGTGGCCGGCGTCGCCCTCGCCCTGTTCAGCGACGCCCTCCAGAAGCCCTGGGCGCTCGCCCTCTTCGTCTTCGCCAGCTTTGCCCTCGTGGGGCTGGGGCAGGAGTTCTGGCGCGGCGCGGCGGCGCGGCGCTCGCTGGCCGGCGGCTCGATGCCGGCCGCCCTGGTGGGGATCGTCACCCGCAACCGGCGCCGCTACGGCGGCTACATCGTCCACATCGGCATCGCCGTGCTGCTGATCGGGATCGCCGCCTCCTCCAGCTTCCAGACCAAGCGCGACGTCGATCTGCGGCCGGGGCAGAGCGCGGTCGTCGACGGCCGCACGGTCACCTACGTGCGGCCGACCGCGAGCGTCGACAAGCTCGCCTTCGTCGCCGGCGCGCTGCTGCGGGTGGAGAAGGACGGCAAGGCCTTCACGCTGCACCCCACCCGGCGCTTCTACCGCCCTACTGGAGCGGGGGGAATGGGCACGATCTCGAGCTACTTCGCGGGGGAATCCGACAGTGAAATCGGGCTGAGGGCGGGGTTCTTCAGCGATTTCTGGAGTGCGTTGCAGCCGGACATCCGCGGCGTGCAGCGCCGCGCCCGCGCCGCCGACGCCGGCTTCAAGGCCTGCGTGGGGGGCCGGCCGGGGACGCCGCCGCAATGCCGCGCGGTGGCGGGGATGATGCGCGCGGCGCTGACCAACCCCAGCCTGCGCCCGTCCGCGCTAGCCCAGATCGAGCGCCTGCAGCTGGCCACGGCGGAGCAGATCGCCCGCGGCTATGTCGCCGAAGCCTCGCCGGCCACCTTTCGGGTGATCGTCGACCCGCTGGTCACCTGGATGTGGATCGGCGGCCTGATCGCGCTTGCCGGGGCCATGGTCGGCCTCTGGCCCTCGCGCGGTCGCCGTCGCGGCCGGGTCGCCGACGCCGAGCTGGAGGCGCTGAAGGAAGCGAAGTACCGCGAGATCCGCGACGCTGAGCTGGACCATGCGGCGGGCAAGCTCTCTGACGAGGACTTCGCCATCCTCGACGCGGAGCTGCGCAGCGAGGCCGTCGCGATTCTCGATTCCGGCAACGGGGCGTCCGCGAACGGGCACCGCGAGGTCGAGGAGAGGCCGGCCGAGCCGGTCTAGATCTTCAGCAGGACGAGGGTGTTGAGCACGAAGAGGACGGCGAAGAAGACCGTCGCGCGGTCGAGGTTGCGCTCGACCATCGAGCCGCCGCCGAAGGAGCTGCCGCCGCCGCCGATGCCGAAGGCGCCGGAGAGGCCGGCGTCTTTGCCGGAGTGGAGCAGGATCAGGAAGATCAGGACCCCGGAGATGATCACCTGCAGGATGCCCAAGAGGGTGTACACGGCAGACAGTCTAGATGAGCGGCTCCGATTGCCGCACCCACGGTTGACGCGCCTGTCCGGCGCTGGATCGGTACCCGCCTCCTCGCGCGTAGCGCTGCTACGCGCAGCGGCTGCGTGCACCGCCCAGCTTGGACATGCACGCCCCCGCGGGCACGTCAATGCGAAGCCGATCATCTAGCCTCTCGGTGTTTCTTAAATTGACAAAAGCTGCTAATTTGTCAACCACGGAGACGCACACTGGGTAATTTGACAAGGAGGAGCGCGATGGAGGCAGCGACCCATAGCCACGACCACGGACCGGCGATCGAGCTCAACCCGGCGACCTGGCGCGACGCCAAGCGCTACGCGTGGCTGCTCGGACTGGTCATCCCCTTCGCGCCCTTCATCGCCTGGGCCAGCGTCGCGGTCACCGGCTTCGAGGGCTTCTGGTTCTTCGGCCCGCTGCTCGTCTTCATCGCCTTCCCGATCCTCGACATCGCGATCGGGGTCGATCCGACCAACCCGCCCGACAGCATCCTCAAGTGGCTCGAGCAGGATCGCTACTACCGCTGGTGCACCTACCTCTTCATCCCGGTCCAGTACGCCGGCCTCGTCTTCGCCTGCTGGCTCTGGGCGAGCGGCGACCTCTCCGTCCTCGAGAGCCTCGGCCTGGCGCTGACGATGGGGGTCGTCGGCGGGATCGCGATCAACACCGCGCACGAGCTCGGCCACAAGCGCGACAGCGCCGAGCGCTGGCTGAGCCGGATCGCCCTCGCCCAGACCGGATACGGCCACTTCTTCATCGAGCACAACCGCGGCCATCACGTCCGCGTCGCGACCCCCGAGGACCCCGCCAGCTCGCGGCTGGGGGAGAGCTTCTGGGCCTTCCTGCCGCGCACCGTCGCCGGCAGCCTGGGCTCGGCCTGGGGGATCGAGTGCGCCCGGCTCGACCGCCTGGGCAAGTCGCACTGGACCCTGCGCAACGACATCCTCGGCGCCTGGGCGATGACGGTGGCGCTCTTCGCGGCGCTGGCGATCGCCTTCGGCCCGGTCGTCCTGCCCTACCTGCTGATCCAGGCCGTGCTCGGCTTCTCGCTGCTCGAGGTCGTCAACTACCTGGAGCACTACGGGCTGCTGCGGCAGAAGAAGGAGGACGGTCGCTACGAGCGCTGCCGCCCGGAGCACAGCTGGAACAGCAACAACGTCGCCTCCAACGTCCTCCTCTACCACCTGCAGCGCCACAGCGATCACCACGCCAACCCGACCCGGCGCTACCAGGCGCTGCGCCACGTCGACGAGGCGCCGCAGCTGCCCACCGGCTACGCCGGGATGATCGTGCTCGCCTGGATCCCGCCGCTCTGGCGCCGGGTGATGGACCCGCGCCTGGTCGAGCACTACGGCGACGACGTGACCCGCGCCAACATCCAGCCCCGGGCGCGCAAGCGCATCCTCGCCCGCTACGGGAGCCCGGCATGAGCTTCCGGTGCGCCTTTTGGACCGCTGAGGTGCATAAAGCGCACCGGAGGAAGGCACTTCGGTGAGCCGCTGGCGCTGCCCGGGCTGCGGGTACGTCTACGACGAGGAGCAGGGCCACCCGCGCGAGGGCTTCCCGGCCGGCACGCCGTGGAGCGAGGTCCCCGAGGACTGGGCCTGCCCCGACTGCGGCGTCCGCGACAAGGTCGATTTCGAGCTCGACGGGGGAGACGGCGGCGAGTGACCGCCGTCGCTGGCACGATTCCGGCGGTGGCCACCGCGCGCACGCCCTACCCGCAGGCCGCCAAGGCGCTTCTGCGCGACACGCTGTTCGGCGCCGCTCGCGACGAGCTGCAGAGCCGCGCCTGGTCGGAGATCACGATGTCCGACGTCGCCCGCGCCGCCGGCGTCAGCCGCCAGACCCTCTACAAGGAGTTCGGCAGCCGCGACGAGTTCGCCCAGGCCTTCGTCATCCACGAGGGCGAACGCTTCCTCGACGCGGTCGACGCCGCGGTGCGCGAGCATCTCGACGACCCGCGCGCCGCGGTCGGCGCCGCACTCGAAACCTTCCTGCGCAGCGCCGGCGAGGATCCGCTCGTTCGCATCCTGCTCAGCGACGACGGCACCGGTGGAATGCTGCCCCTCGTCACCACCCAGGGGATGCCCGTCGTCCAGTGGGCGACGGCCCGCCTCGCGGTGACGATCCAGGACGGCTGGCCCCAGGCCCCGGCCGAGAAGACCGCCCTGCTCGCCGAGTCCCTGGTCCGCCTCGCGATCAGCTACATCACCGCCCCCGGGGACACACCGGAGAAAACCGCCGCCCAGGCGGGTGAGCTGCTCGGCCCGTTCATCGACCGGGCGCTCGGCGAGGGCTGAGCCGCGCCCGCTCAGAGGTCCAGCCGGAACACAAGCCGCTCGTGGCCGGTCTCGTCGGTCGTGTCCCGCTCGGGCGTGCGCCGGAAGCCGAGCGACTCGTAGAGGTGGTGAGCGGCCGTCTGGTAGCGGCGGCTCCAGAGGGCGATCGCCGGCCAGCCTTCGGCGCGCGCCGTGACCTCGCACCGCATGACGAGCGCGCGGCCGATGCCGGCGCGCCGAGCCGAGCCGGCGACCGCGAGCCGTGAGAGCTCGGCCTCGTCCCGCCGGGCGACCGCCCGCCCGGGCGCGCCGGGTGGGGAGAGGGCGACGATGCCGGCGGCGGCTCCGCCGCGCTCGGCGATCAGAACGCGGCCGCGAGCGGCGGTCTCGGCGAAGTCGGCCTCCGCGTAGGGCTCGGTCCGCCCACCGCCGCCTTCGCTGACGTAGGCCTCGGTCCAGAGCTCGACCGCGGCGGCCACGTCGGCGGGGGTCGCCGGCCGGATCGATCCATCGAACGTCAATTTTCCACCCATTGCGTGGTAAATCGGCGTTTCGTTCCGCGCGCCGGCCTCACACCTCGACCGTCAGCGTCACCGGGCCGTCGTTGACCAGCGCCACGCCCATGCATGCGCCGAAGACTCCCTTGGCTGCGCCGATGCGCTCGCAGAAGCGGTCGTAGAGGGGCTCGGCCTCCTCGCCGGGGGCGGCTTCCACGTAGCTGGGGCGGTTGCCCCTGCGAGTGTCGCCATAGAGGGTGAACTGGCTGACGCAGAGAATCTCGCGCTCGCCGATCGGCTCGTTCATCCGCCCCTCGGCGTCGTCGAAGATGCGCAGCGCCCGCACCTTGTCGGCGAGGCGGTCGGCCTCCGCCGCCGTGTCGCCGCGGCGCACGCCGAGCAGGACGAGCATGCCCGGGCCGATCTGGGCGACCCGCTCGCCCTCGACGTCGACCGCCGCCTGGCTCACCCGCTGCACCAGCGCCCTCACCCGGTCCTCCGGTCCATGGCTCGCAAGCTACCGGGTGAGGGGCGGCCAGGAAAATAAAAACGAGTCTCATTTTGATTAAATCGACGGCCGTGCTCGAGCCCTTTCAGCTGCCCTTCGTCCAGCGCGGCCTCCTCGAGGTCCTGATCCTCGCCGTGCCCGCCGGCCTGCTCGGCACCTGGATCGTCCTGCGCGGGCTCGCCTTCTTCTCGCACTCGGTCGGCACCGCGACCTTCCCGGGGCTGGTGCTGGCCGACGGGCTCGGCTTCGCTGCGCCGCTCGGCGCCTTCGGTGCCGCCGTCCTCTTCAGCCTCGGCGCCACGCTGCTCTCCAGCCGCGACGAGGAGGGGCGCGACAGCGCGATCGCGATCGTCCTCGTCGGCTGCCTCGCCGCCGGGGTGATCCTCGCCAGCGACGTCTTCGGCTCCGGCTCGAACGTCGAGACGCTGCTCTTCGGCAGCCTGCTGCTCGTCGACGACGCCGACGTCCGGCTCGCCGCGATCGCCGCGATCGCGACCGTCCTCGCCTCGCTGCTGCTCGGCCACCGCTGGCTCGCCGCCGGCTTCGACCCCGGCGCGGCGAGGGCCGTGCGCTCGGGCGGCCGCGCCCTCGACCTCGCGCTGCTCGGTCTGATCGCGCTGGCGACGACGGCGGCGCTCTCCGTGGTCGGGGCGCTGCTCGTCACCGCTCTGTTCGTCGTCCCGGCCCTGACCACCCGCCTCTTCGTCGCGCGCATGCTGAGCTGGCAGCTCGCAAGCATCGCCCTCGTCGCTGCCGAGGGGACGGCCGGGCTCTGGCTCTCGGTCAAGACCGACGCGCCGCCCGGGGCGACGATCGCCGTCGTATCCGGCGCCGCCTTCGCCCTGGCTGCCGCGGCGCGGGCCCTGGCCCGGCTCGGCCGCAGGCCGGCCCTCGTCGCCGCTGGCGCGGTCCTCGCCGCGCTGCTCGCCGCCGGCTGCGGCAAAGGGGTCAGCGCCGGGCCGGGCCAGATCGAGGTGGTGGCGACGACCACCCAGATCGGCGACTTCGTCCGTGCGGTGGGCGGCAAAGCCGTCGTCGTCGACCAGATCCTGCAGCCCAACACCGACCCGCACTCCTATGAGCCGCGTCCCAGCGACGTCGCCAACGCGGCCGGCGCGAAGCTCGTCTTCGCCAGCGGCGACGACCTCGACGCCTGGATCGACCAGGTCGTCGCCGACAGCGGCAGCGAGGCCGAGGTCGTGGAGCTCGGCGCGGGCCTGCCGGTGAAGCTGCCGGGCGAGTCGAGCGGCGCCGAGGCGTCGCGGTATGACCCGCACTGGTGGCACGACCCGCGCAACGCCGAGGCGGCCGTGCGTGAGATCGAGCGCCGCCTGGCGCTCGCCGACCCGGAGCACAAGGCCGAGTTCGCCCGCCACGCCGGCGCCTACCTCGCCAGGCTGCGGGCGCTCGACGCGGGCATCGCCCGCTGCATCGCCTCGGTCCCGGCGGCGCGGCGCAAGCTGGTCACCGACCACGATGCCTTCGGCTACTTCGCCGGCCGCTACGGGATCGATGTGGTCGGCGCCGTGATCCCGTCGCAGACCACCGAAGCGCAGCCCTCCGCCAAGGACCTCGCTGCGCTCGACGGGCTGATCGAACGCGAACGCGTCACCGCGATCTTCCCCGAGGCCTCGCTCAGCCCGCGGGTCGCGGAGGCGATAGCGAGCCAGACCGGCGCCACCGCCCACTACACGCTCTACGGCGACGCGCTCGGCCCGGCGGGCTCCGACGGAGCCACCTACCTCAGCATGGAGGCGGCCAACGCGGACGCGATGGTGCGCGGCTTCACGGGGGGGAGGCGGGGATGCCCGAGCGCCTGATCGATGCGCATGGGCTCGGCGCGGGCTACGACGGGAGCCTGGCGATCTCCGGCGTCGAGTTCAGCCTCGACGCCGGCCAGACACTGGCCCTGCTCGGGCCCAACGGCGGCGGCAAGACGACCCTGCTGCGCGCCCTGCTCGGCGAGCTGCGCCTCGCGGAGGGGGTTCTGCGCGTCGCGACGAGCTGCGGCGTCGTCCCCCAGACCGAGCGCTCGCGGCTCGACTACCCCGTCTCCGCTCTCGACGTGGCGGCGATGGGGGCGCTCTCGCGGCTGCCCTGGTGGCGTCGCCCCGGCCGGCGCGAGCGCAAGGCGGCGGCGCGGGCGCTCGACCGCGTCGGGCTGGGCCGGCTCGCATCCGAGACCTTCGGCCGGCTCTCCGGCGGCCAGCGCCAGCGCGTCCTGATCGCCCGGGCGCTGGTCCAGGACGCGGGCGTGCTGCTGCTCGATGAGCCCTTCTCCGGCCTCGACCGGCCAAGCAGCGAAGCGCTCGAAGCGCTGATCGCGGCGCTCGCGGCGGAGGGACGTGGCATCGCGATCGCGACCCACGACCTCGAGCAGGCGCGCGGCTGCGACCTCGTCCTCTGCATCAACAAGCGCCAGGTCGCCTGCGGCCGGCCGGCCGAGGTGCTCGCCGACCTCGGCGTCCTGGAAGCGACCTACGGCGGTGCCATCGTCGAGCTCCCCGGCGCCGGCGGCCGCGCGATCCTGCCACCCCACCATCACCACCACTGATCGTGTTCGAGCCCCTGCAGGAACCCTTCATGCAGCGCGCCCTCGCCGAGGTGGTGCTGCTCGGGGCCGCTGGCGGCGCGCTCGGCTGCTGGGTCGTCTTCTACGGCTTCTCCTACGCGTCCGAGTCGCTCGCCCACTCGCTCTTCCCGGGGCTGGTGCTCGCCGCGATCGCCGGCCTGCCGCTGCTCTTCGGCGCTGCCCCGGCGGTCCTCGTCGCGGCGCTCGCGATCGCGAGCGCCGCCAGGATCGCCGGGGTGGGCCGCGAGGCCGCGGTCGCGGTCGTCGTCACGACGATGTTCGGCCTCGGCGCCCTGCTGGCGCTCTCGCCCAGCTCGCCGCCAGGGATCGAGACGCTGCTCTTCGGCGACGTCTTCGGGGTCACCGACGGCGACCTGGCCGCCGCCGCCGGCTTCGCCGCGCTCGCGGCGCTGGCGCTGGTTCTGCTGCACGAGCGGCTCCTGGCCGCCGGGTTCGATCGTGCCGGGGCGTCCTCGCTCGGCGTCTCGGCCACCCGCGCCGACGCCGCCCTGCTCATCCTGCTCGCCGCCGGCACCGTGGTCGCCGTGCAGGGGCTCGGCAACCTGCTCGTCGTCGCCCTCTTCGTCGGCCCGGCGGCGGCGGCCCGCCAGCTCAGCGACCGGATGCTGCCCATGATGCTGCTCGCCGCCGGCCTCGCGACCATTGCCGGCATCGCCGGGCTCTATCTCTCCTACTACGCCGGCACCGCCGGCGGCGCCTCGGTGGCGCTCGCCATCGTCGCGACTTACCTCCTATCCCTTCCCCTCGGCCGCCTGCGCGCTGTCCGCCGCGCGATGCGGGTTGAGCCGGGGGCTACGATCGCCTGATGGCGACCAAGACGGACAGCGCCTGGGCCGCGCATGCTCTGGCTGCCCTGCGAGAGGCCGGCTACCGGCGTGGCGGCGCCCGCACCGCCGTGGTCGAGGCGCTCGCCGGCCACGATTGCGCCGTCACCGCGCTGGAGCTGGACGACGAGCTGCGCCGCCGCCGCCCGGCGGTCGCCCGCGCCAGCGTCTACCGGGCGCTCGAGCAGCTCGAGCGGCTCGGCCTCGTCCAGCGGCTGGAGGTCAGCCGCGGCACCGCCGGCTACGAGCGGGTCGAGCCCGGCGGCGAGCACCACCACCACGCGATCTGCCGCCGCTGCGGCCGCATGGTCCCGTTCGAGGACCCGTCGCTGGAGCGGGCGATCGCCAAGCTCTCGGGCGAGCTCAGCTTCGAGGTCACCGATCACGACGTCACTCTCCGGGGCCGCTGCGAGCGCTGCACAGGTCGTTCCGGCAAGGGCAAGGGGAAGGGGATGGCCGACACCAAGGTCGACCATCCCCCCGTCCGCTGACGACGGGCCCCTCAGGCGCCTGAAGCGCCTGGCTACGCAAGCTAGGACCACCGCCAGATAACCGCATCGCCCTGTTCGGGTGATTTCGGCCGCCGCCCGAGGAGGGACAATCCCCGCGGTGGGCGACCTCGGTCAGACTTTCGTGCTCGCGCTGCTCGCGATGTTCAACCCGACGCTGCTCGCCGCCGTCACCCTGATGCTGTTCCTGCCCAACCCCAAGCGGCTGATGCTCGGCTACCTGCTCGGCGCATACACGGCCAGCATCGGCCTCGGCCTCGCGATCGTCTTCGCGCTGCACGGCACGAGCTCGGTCAGCACCAGCAAGAGCACGATCGGCCCGGTCGAGGACCTGGTCGTCGGCCTGCTCCTGCTGCTGGTGGCGTTCGTCCTCGCGACCGACCGCGACCAGCCGCTGCGCGAGCGCAAAGCGCGGCGCAGGACCGAGAAGCTGGAAAAGAACGGGGGAGAGGAAAAGGACTCGCTGCCGATGCGGCTGCTCGGTCGAGGCTCGCCCCGGGTCGCCTTCGCCGTCGGCGTGCTGCTCAGCTTCCCGGGCGTCTCCTACCTGGCCGGCCTCAGCCACATCGACAAGCTCGACGCGGGAGCGCCGGCAACTGTCCTGCTGGTGGTCGCCTTCTGCCTGATCCAGCAGACGCTGCTCGAGGTCCCGCTGATCGGCTACGCCCTGGCGCCGGAGCGCACTCAGGACGCGGTCAACGGCTTTCGCGCCTGGCTCGCCCGCAACGGTCGCCAGGCGGCGATCGTCGGCGCCGCCGCGCTCGGCGCGCTTGTCGTCGTTCGCGGCCTTGTCGGCCTGCTCGGCTAAGGTCTGGAAGCACCGAGCAATCGGGGATTTCCACTGATGACTCCGTATGCCTGCGGGCGTAACTTCGCGAGTACCGTCCGTCCCGTTCGGGAGAGGAGCAGTGGACGGTTGAGATGCCACCCAAAGATCCAGTCCCGTTCGAACCCTCCCCGATCGCTGGGGTAGATCTCGGTCGGTCCTCGTTGGGGGGCTTGGTCGAGCGGCCCCGCCTGGTCGAGCGGCTGCTGGAGAACGCGGCTCCTCTGGTCCTGCTCGACGCCCCGAGCGGTTACGGCAAGTCCGTGCTGTTCGCACAGTGGGCGGCGCTGGACCCACGGCCCTTCGCCTCCCTCACGCTGGGCGACGCCCACAACGACCCGGTGCTCCTGCTCGAGTGGGTGCTCGACGCGCTGGACCGGATCGAGCCGTTGCCGGCCGGCGTCGGGGAGGCGCTTGCCGGCCCAGCCCCCGACGTCGAGGGCTCGGTGCTGCCGAGCCTGGCCCGGGCGGTCGCCTCGCGGGGGACGGCCGCCGTTCTCGTCTTCGACGAGCTCGAGCACATCGAGTCGCCGCTTTCCCTGGCGACGATCCGCACCCTGGCCGAAAACGCCGCCGGGGGCACGCAGGTCGCCGTCGCGACGCGGGAGGATCCGGCCCTGCCGCTCGGTCGCCTGCGCGCCAGGCGGCTGCTGGCGGAGCTGGGTCGCGCCGAGCTGGCGATGAGGCCGCCCGAGGCGAGCGAGCTGCTCGCCGGGCTTGGCGTCGAGCTGGACGAGGTGCGGCTCGACGCCCTGCACGGCCGCACCGAGGGCTGGCCGGCCGCCCTCTACCTGGCCGGCGTGGCGCTGCGGAGCGAGGCCGATCCGGGAGCGGCGATCGCCCGTTTCACCGGCGACGAACGCATGCTCGCCGAGTACATCCGCGACGAGTTCCTCGCCACGCTGTCGCCCCGCCGGCTCGAGTTCCTGCGCCGGGCCTCGGTCCTCGATCGCCTCGGCGGCGACCTCTGCGACGCCGTGCTCGGCCGCAGCGGCTCGGCGACCGTCCTTCGCGACCTGGCCCACGGCAACATGTTGCTGCTCGCGCTCGACCGGCGCGACGAGTGGTTCCGCTTCCACACCCTGCTCGCCGAGATGCTGCGCGGGGAGCTGCGCCGGGCCGAGCCGGAGCTCGAGGCCGAGCTGCACGGGCGGGCGTCGATCTGGTGGGAGGAACGGGACGACACCGACCGGGCGATCGTCCACGCGATCGAGGCCCGGGACTATGAACGAGCCGGCGCCCTGCTCTGGCGCGCGGTGCCTCAGTACAACGCGCGCGGGCGCGTCGTCACCGTGACCCGCTGGTTGGACCGGCTCGGCGCCGAGCAGATCGCCGACTACCCGACCCTCAGCGTGACCGCAGCCCAGGGCTGCCTTGCCCGTGGCGAAGGGAGCATGGCCGAACACTGGATCGCGGTCTCCCGTGGCCTGGTCGAGAAGATGCCGGAATCCGAGCGCAGGCGCTGGCTGCAGGCCGGGCTGGCGCTGGCCGAGGCGAGCCTGGGACGGGAGGGCGTCGAGGCGATGGGCGAGAGCGCCCGCGCGGCGGCGCGGCTGATGCCCGACGACAGTGCCGCGATCTCGATGTCCTGCCTGCTGGACGGCACCAGCCTGGTGCTGCGCGGGCGGCGCGAGGAGGCGCGGGCGCAGCTGACCGAGGGGGCTCGCCGCGGCGCCGTCGGCGCTCCGCACATCCAGGTCCTCTGCCTCACCCAGCTGGCGCTGCTGGCGGTCGAAGGGGGCGACTGGCAGGCGGGGCAGGCGCTGATCTCGCAGGCACGGTCGCAGTCCGAGCGCTCGGGCCTCGCCGACTATCCGACCTCCGCCCTGCCCTTCGCCGCCTCGGCGCTCATCCGCGCGCAGCGCGGCATGGCCGAGGAGGCGGCAGCCGACCTCTGCACCGGCCTGCGGCTGATGCGCTGCCTCGAGGAGTTCGCCCCCTGGTATGAGGCCCGGGCCCGGATCGTGCTTGCCCGAGCCGCGGTCAGGCTGGGCCGGGCGGGCGTGGCCGGGGAGCTGCTCGGGGAGGCGCGCCAGCGCCTCGAGCGGGCGCCGGACGCGACGATGCTCGCCCAATGGTTGGCCGAGGCCGAGGGAGAGGTGGCGGCGATCTCGGCATCGAAGGTGACCGAGCTGACCCCGGCCGAGCTGCGCGTCCTGCGAATGCTGCAAACTCACAACTCGCTGCCCCAGATCGCCACTCAGCTCCACGTCTCCCCAAACACCGTGAAGTCCCAGGCACAGGCCGTATACAGGAAGCTCGGCGTCTCCTCCCGGCGCGAGGCTGTCGAGCGGGCGCGCGCGGCGGGCCTGCAGCCCTTCGCCGACGACGGAACGCGGTCCTGAGCGTGGCGCGCTGGGGAGTCCTCGCGGTGCTGGCGGCCGCCCAGTTCCTGATGGTCCTCGACCAGGCGGTGATGAACGTCGCGATCTCGCAGCTGGTCGACGACTTCGACACCACCGTGACCACGATCCAGGCGGTGATAGCCCTCTACGCGCTGGTGATGGCCGGGCTGATGCTGACCGGCGGCAAGCTCGGCGACCTCTGGGGGCGGCGCCGCGCCTTCGCCATCGGGATCTGCATCTACGCGGTCGGCTCGGCGCTGACCGCGGCTTCCTGGAGCGTGCCGTCGCTGATGCTCGGCTGGTCGATCCTCGAGGGGATCGGCGCCGCCCTGGTCCTGCCTGCCCTCGTCGCCCTCGTCGCCGGCAACTACAAGGGCAGCCAGCGGGCCGTTGCCTACGGCGTGCTCGGCGGCGTCGCCGGCGCCGGCATCGCGGTCGGCCCGATCCTCGGCGGCTGGGCGACGACGGAGCTCAGCTGGCGGGTCGTCTTCGTTGGCGAGGTCGTCGTCGCGATCGGCATCCTGGCCGGGACGCGGCTGATCCGCGAGCCGGCCCGCGAGGGCCGGATGCCGGCGCTCGACTGGGTCGGCGGCGTGCTCTCCGCCGCGGGCCTCGCCCTGCTCGTCTTCGGCGTCCTGCAGGCGAGCAACTGGGGCTGGCTGGCGCCGCGCAGCTCCCCGATCGAGCCCTTCGGCTTCTCGCTGACCCCGTTTGTGATCGGCGCCGGGGCGCTGGTGCTGGCCGGGTTCGTCGCCTGGGAGCGGCGCCGCGAACGGCTCGGCCAGGACCCGCTCGTCCACCTGCCGCTGCTGGGCATCTCGCAGCTGCGCGGCGGCGTCGCGATGTTCCTCGCCCAGAACCTGATCCTGATGGGCGTCTTCTTCACGATCCCGCTCTTCCTCCAGGTGGTCCAGGGCCTCGACGCGCTGGAAACGGGCGTGCGGATGCTGCCCGCCTCGGTCGGCCTCTTCCTCACCGCGATCGCCGGCTCGGCGCTCTCGAAGCGGTTCGCGCCGAAACCGCTGGTCCGCGTCGGCCTCGTGGTCGTCTTCGCGGCGATCGTGATGCTGCTGGCGACGATCGAGCCCGATCTCGACAACGCCTCATTCCTCTTCGCGATGGGGGTGCTCGGGGTCGGCATGGGGCTGATCGTCTCCCAGCTCGGCAACGTGGTCCAGTCGGCGGTCGGCGACGGCGACCGCAGCGAGGCCGGCGGCCTCCAGTACACCGCCCAGCAGCTCGGCTCCTCGCTGGGGACCGCGCTGCTCGGCGCGATCGTGATCACCGGCCTGATCGCCGCCTTCACCGCCAACGTCGCCAGCGACGCGCGGATCTCCGACGAGGTCAGCAAGCAGCTCGAGGTGCGGCTGAGCGCGGGGGGGAGCTTCGTCTCCTCCGAAGAGGTCCGGGCGGGGGCGACGGCCGCCGGCGTCGACGCGGCGACCACCGAGGCGCTGGTCGAGAACTACGAAGACGCGCAGCTGGAGGCGCTGAAGACCGCCTTCCTCTTCGCCGCCTTCCTCACCATCGCCTCGTTCTGGACGACGCGCCGCCTGCCCTCGCAGCGCTTCGACCAGCTGGAGGCGGGGCCGTCGCCGCCGCTCGAGCCCGAGCCGGCGGCCGCCTGAGCGATGGTCGCCGCCGGTCGACCCGACAGCACGCCCGCCGAGCGCGCCGCGGCCGGCAAGGCGGCGCGGGAGGGGGCGCCGCGGTCGGGTCACGCGGACTGGACGCCGAGCGCCGAGCGCCCGGACCCGGTCGAGCTGCTGGAGAGCCAGGCCGCGACGCGGGTCGCCCAGCTGATCCCGCTGCGCTACGCGCGGATGCTGGTCTCGCCCTTCACCTTCTACCGCGGCGCCGCCGCGGTGATGGCGGCCGACCTCGGCGGGACTCCGCGCAGCGGCTTCGACGTGCAGCTCTGCGGCGACGCCCACCTCTCCAACTTCGGCGCCTTCGCCTCGCCCGACCGCGAGCTTCTCTTCGACGTCAACGACTTCGACGAGACCCTGCCGGGGCCCTGGGAGTGGGACGTGATGCGGCTCGCCGCCAGCTTCTCGGTCGCTGGCCGCGCCAACGGCTCCGGGGACGACGAGCGGCGCCGGATCGTCGCCGCGATGGCGCTGGAGTACCGCGAGGCGATGCGCCGCCTCGCCGAGCTCGGCAACCTCGAGGTCTGGTACACGAAGATGGACGTGGCGGCGATCGCCGAGCGCTGGGGGAAGGTGGCCGGCGCGAAGGAGGTCAAGGCCTTCAAGCGCAACCTGGCCAAGACGCGCGCCAAGGACCGCATGCGGGCGCTCTCCAAGCTGACCCACGAAGTCGACGGTGAGCTGCGGATCGTCAGCGACCCGCCGCTGATCGTGCCGATTGAGGAGCTGATCGAGGCCGAGGGGGTCGAGCGCTCGCGGGTCGAGGCCAGTGTGCTCGGCGTCCTCGACCAGTACCGCGCTTCGCTCGCCGCGGATCGCCGCGCCCTCCTCGACAGCTACCGGCCGGTGCACTTCGCGCACAAGGTGGTCGGGGTCGGCAGCGTCGGCACCCGCGCCTGGCTGGCGCTGATGGTGGGACGCGACAAGGGGGACCCGCTCTTCCTCCAGGTCAAGGAAGCTCAACGCTCGGTGCTCGAGCCCTACGCGGCGCCGAGCGCCTACGCCAACCAGGGCGAGCGCGTCGTCCAGGGCCAGCGCCTGGTCCAGGCGGGCAGCGACATCCTGCTCGGCTGGGTTTCGGCGACCGGGATCGACGGCAAGCAGCGCGACTTCTACGTGCGGCAGCTGTGGGACCAGAAGGGCTCGGCCCGGGTCGAGGGCATGGACCCGAAAGCCCTCACCGCCTATGCCCAGATCTGCGGCACCACCCTGGCCCACGCCCACGCCCGCAGCGGCGACCGCATAGCGATAGCCGCCTACCTCGGCAAGGGCGACACCTTCGACCGGGCGATTGCCAGCTTCGCCGAGACCTACGCCGACCAGAACGAACGCGACTACGCGGCGCTGAAGGCGGCCGCGGACGAGGGCCGGGTAGAGGTCGCGGAGCTGGCCGAATAGCGGCGCGGATCGAGCGCTCAGCCGGCGTGCACGACGCCGAAGCGGTTGAGCATGTCGAGCGAGTGGACTGAGCGTCCTCGCTATAGGCGTAGAGCCACGGAAGGGACTGCTCAACCAAGGCCGACATGGATCGGCTCATTGGGGTAGGGGACACGCCCGCGGACAACAACATGATTGCGACCCTTGGCCTTCTCCAGGACGACGCGCGGGTCGTCGTCGGCCAGGACGATCTTCCCGGTCCGGGCGTCGATGGCCACGAATTTCCCCTCGTAGCCCCTGAAGTCGGTGCGGATTGGCTCCATTGCCTTGCGATGGTAGCTGGCGGACCCGTCGGAAAGCTGAAGACAAGACATTTCGGCATCGAGCGCGGCGCGCCGGCGCCGTCTCGGTTGATTCACTGGCGCGAATGGCCGACGTCCTGCCCGATCTCCTTCGTCCCGGCTTGCGGATCGTCTTCTGCGGGACCGCCGCCGGTTCGGCCTCGGCCCGGGCGGGCGCCTACTACGCCGGTCCCGGCAACGCATTTTGGGGCACGCTGCACGCGACTGGGCTGACGCCCATCCAGCTGGAGCCGGCCGAATTCGCGCGCCTGCCCGAGTTCGGGATCGGCCTGACCGACGTCTGCAAGATCCTCCACGGCTCCGACGAGGAGGTCGGCACGGCGGAGTTCGACGTCGACGGGCTCCAGTCGCGGATCGCCGCCGCCGAACCCGAGCGCCTCGCCTTCAACGGCAAGAACGCCGCCCGCGCCGTCCTCGAGCGAGGCGTCGACTACGGCTGTCAGGAGGAGCGCATCGGCGGCGCGGAGATCTGGGTCCTGCCCTCGAGCTCCGGCGCGGCACGTCGCTTCTGGGACATCGGGCCCTGGGAGGAGCTGGCCGAGGCGTCCCCGTCCCGTTCGATCTGACCGGCGTCCTGCACCGCCCAACCGACCCGCTCGACGAGCTGACCGGAGAAGTGAGCGGACTCGAGGTCGGCGCTCTCGATCCGCTCCCGGTAGACGACGGTCGTGTCCGAATCTGCCGGCGGATCGGTGACTACGAGTATCTGCGGCATGAAGAGCCTCCTTCGCTGGGGTGCCAGAGCAGCATCCCCGCCCGGCCTTAGGCGCAGGTCAAGATTGCGTAAAGGTTCCGGCTCGGCCTCGATTCATATGTTGCGAACCCGCCGCCCGATCTCCTGATCGCGCGGGTAGCCGGCGGAGTCCCAGAACCCGCCCGCAGCGTCATCGTCGAAGGCGACGAGAGCGGTCACGCGACGGGCGCCACGACCGCGCAGATAGTCCTCGCCCGCCCGAACCAGGGCAAGCCCGACCCCCTCGCGACGGCAGTCGCCCCGCACCGCAAGCCGATACATGTTCCCCCGCCACCCGTCCCAAGCGGCGATCAGAGCCCCGACGATCTCCCCGTCGCGCTCGGCGACCAGAAGCGCCGCGGGGGAGTCGGCGACGAGGCTCTCCACATCCTCGACAAGATCGGCGCTGCTCGCGTGCCCGCTCCGAGCCCCAGCCCAGAGGGCCATCGCACCAGGGACATCGCGAGGCTCAGCTCGACGAACTGTGGTTTCCGGGTCGGCCAAGGCGAAAGCGTAGTGCGTACCGAGCGCGTCGGTCGTCGCTAGTGGACCCGGGTAGCACCCCGCAGCCGAGCCATTCTGACTCGGACCCCTACAACGCAGAAACCCCCGACTCGCGGGGGCTTCCGAGTGCGGCTGAATGGAGTCGAACCATCACGCCCCGTTAGGGGCACAAGGCCCTCAACCTCGGGGTTGGGGGCGATTTCAGCTCCATTCAGTGCTCTCAGATGACCTGTGGTGCTCTGAAGTTACGCAGGTTAGCGATCTGGAGGTCCGCCGAAAGGTCCGCAGTCTGGGCGCCGGATATCGTCGGGGCCGTGCGGGGGAAGGTGACCGACTTCTGGCGGGCTGTGGAGATGTTCAGTCCGCCGGCAATTCCGGCGGCTCGGCCGTCCCAGGATGTGTTCGACATCGAGCCTGATCGGCCGCTGCCATGGGAGAGCGGCCATCCGCTACGGCAACGGAAGCTGTCGGAAAAGCTGACTTGGCGCCATACCGTCTACCTAGGCCTCTATCCGCGCCAGAGTGTCTTCGAGGTGCTGAAGGGCGTCTTTCCCGCTGACTCCTACAGCTTCGAGGAGCGGCCTTCGGGCTCCAGCGCATTGCTCGCCTTCTCGGTCTCCGACGTCGGCATCATGTTGGAGAACTCCGTCGTGCTGTCGGCATGCGCGTGGGCAACTGGGCGAGCGCTCGATCCAGGGCCGGCGGCGGCCGACTGGCTCGACGGGTTCGCTGACATCGAAGGCCAATTCGCCTTGCGCCTCGAAGAGATCTACCTCGGCTGGGAAGACGGGGTGAAGCACCCCACCGTGCTCCAGCAGTCTTTTCTCGCGGAGTGTCTCGCCGCCGCCGCCAAGGAGCTCGGGGTGGCTAAGGAGCTTGGGGCCGCGGGCGTACGCGTTCGCAGCGAAATCGTCGCAGCACGGAATGCCGAGAGGGTCGAGCACGACTTCCTGAACAGCTTCATCGCCGACGACCTCGCTCGTGTGGCAAGCGCGGAAGATCGTGGAGACGTCGGAGCGGCGCTGCGGGAGTACCTGAGGCCCAACGCCGAGATCGAGACCGACGCCCGGATCGATGTGCGGGGCGAGCTGAGCGAGGTCCGGCTCGCGACTGCCCCCGAGCATGTTCCGCTTGGCCGCTGGCCCGCGAGCCCGGATCACCCGCTTGCGCTCGGCCAGCAGCTTGCCGTCAACGAGGCGGTGGCGCCACAAGATCCAGGCGGCGGACTCTTTGCCGTCAACGGTCCGCCGGGAACCGGGAAGACGACCATGCTTCGGGATCTGGTCGCCGGGCTGGTGACCGAACGAGCAGAACGACTGGCGACGCTGAGCGATCCCGCAGACGCCTTCCTCGAAGAGCCCGAGCGCTGGAAGACCACGCACTATCAGCGCACCGTCCACCGCCTGCGCCCCGAGCTCACCGGATTCGAGCTCGTCGTGGCCTCGAGCAACAACGGTGCGGTCGAGAACGTCACTCTCGAGATGCCCTCCGACAAGGCGATCGACCCTGTCTGGGGTGAGCGCGCCCAGGAGATCGACTACTTCCCGACGCTCGCCGGTCGGGCGATGGGGGCAGAAAAGAAGAAGCGCGCCCTGCGAGGATCACCCGAGCCAGAGGCCTGGGCGCTGATCGCGGCGCGACTGGGCAACAGCAAAAACCGGAAGGACTTCGTCAACGCCGTCTGGTGGACCGAACGCCATGAGCGCAAGGATCGCCCGCCCCCGCCCACCGGTCTTCGCGATCTGCTCAAGGGGTGGGAGGTCAACCTCGAGGGACCCTCCTGGGCCGATGCCGTGGCGACTTTCGAGCGGGCTCGCGACCATGCAGCTTCGATCCGCGATAGGCGCCAGCACGTGAACCGGCAGCTCGACCGCTTGGGGGAGGTGGAGACAGAGCTTGGGATCGCATTCCAGATCGAGCGGAAGGCTGCCGAGCGGGTCGAGTCCTCGCGCCCGCGCCACGAGCAGATCACGCTCTCGTTGCAGGCGAGCGAGGAGGAGCGCGAGCGCCGGGTCGGCGAGCGCGAGGAGCTGCGCCGACTTCGACCCTCGGTATTCAGGCTGCGGGCAAGGGCCGAGTGGCGCGTGCACGATCGCCAGCTGGCCGCCGAGGTCTCGAAGCTCGACGCGAGGCTGGGGGAGGGGCGCGAGGAGTTGCGACCGCTGGAGGACGAGGTGCGAGCCCTCGCCGAAGCGAAGGCCGCGGTTGTCGCCGCTGAGCGCGAACGCGATGAGTGCCAAGAGGCAATCGAGCGCTACCGCCAGCAGCCCGGTGCCTGGTTGCCAGACGACGAGTGGCTCGAGGACCGCCGGGCACGCGAGCTCCGGGCGCCGTGGAGCGACCAGGAATGGAACGAGGCGCGCAGCGAGCTCTTCCTGGCTGCACTCGCCTTGCACAAGGCATTCCTCGTCCACGCCGCCCGGCCGATGCGCGAGAGCCTCGACGGAGCGATGGAGATCCTCTCCGGAAACGCTCCTTCGGACCTTTCGACCGAGGCGGCACTCGCCGCCTGGCAGGCCCTCTTCCTGCTGGTCCCGGTGATCTCGACGACCTTTGCCTCGGTGTCGCGTCTCCTCGGCCACCTCGGTCCCGAGGCGCTCGGCTGGCTCTTGGTCGACGAGGCCGGCCAGGCCACTCCGCAGAACGTGGTCGGGGCGCTCTGGCGCTCCCGCCGCGCGGTCATCGTCGGCGATCCGCTGCAGCTGGAGCCGATCACCTCAATTCCGTTTCGGGCGGAGCAGGCAATCCGCGAGCACTACGGGGTGGGGGAGGAGTGGCTGACGGGGCGCGGCTCGGTCCAGAGTCTCGCCGACCGCCTTAACCGGTTCGGCACGAGCCTGCCCGGGCCCGAAGGGCGCGTGTGGGTGGGGGCTCCGCTGAGCGTCCATCGCCGTTGCGATCGCCCGATGTTCGAGATCTCCAATGAAATCGCCTACGACGGGCTGATGGTCGCCGCCACCGACCCGGCGCTGGGCGAGGCATTTGCAGGCCGCTACCCGACCCTTCCCCAGAGCAAGTGGATCGATGTCCGCTCCGATTCCTCCAGCGGCCACTGGATCTCGGCCGAGGGAGAGGAGGTGGACCGGATCCTCGCCCACCTCGGGCAGATCGGGTTCGATTTCTCCCAGGTGATGGCGATAGCGCCCTTCCGGGACGTCGCCACGCAACTCAGCGAACGCGCCCGTTCGCATTCGGGTCTGAGGGCGGGAACGATCCACACCGCTCAGGGCAAGGAGGCCGACATCGTGATTCTCGTTCTCGGCTCAGATCCCGCCCGCGAGGGGGCGCGGACGTGGGCCGCGAGCAGGCCCAACCTGCTGAACGTCGCGGTCAGCCGGGCCCGGCGGCGGCTGTATGTGATCGGCGATCGCGAAGCGTGGATGCGCCAGCGTTATTTCGACCTGCTCGCCGATCGCCTCCCCCACGATGGATCTAGGATCTGAGTGCATCGCGGGATGAGGGACGGCAGGCCCAGCGGTGTGACTGGCGAAGCTGAATACCGCGCAGCATAGCCACGCCGCCTCAGGGGCCATCCCCTGACCGCGCCCGTCGCTACGATCGATAATTGACGTAGAAACGAAGCCTCGGAGGGCAGTTTCATCAGCAAGTCGATGAAGAAGAAAGGCGGGATCGGCGGCGATGATCCGCGCCTTGCCCATGCGATCTTCACCCTGCGTGAAACCGCCGCCTACCTCGATGTTCCCAAGTCGACGGTCCACTGGTGGGCTCGCTCCCAGGGAGCCAGATACCCCCTGATCACCTGCTTCCCGTCCAAGGGACGGCAGGCGACCGTCCCCTTCATCGGTTTCGCCGAGGCCTTCGTTCTCTCGAGCTTCCGTCGCGCCGGCGTTCCTCTCCAGAGGATCCGTCCCGCTGTCGAGGTGCTGGAGAAGGAGATCGGCGTTGAGCACGCCTTGGCCTCCAAGCAGCTCTACACCGACGGGGCGGAGGTCCTCTTCGACTATGCCAACAAGAGCGGCGAGCGTGAGGTCATGGACCTGACCGTTGTGCGGACACAGCAGCGGCAGTTCACCGGGGTCGTCAAGGACTACCTCAAGCGCATCCACTACGGCGGAGATGGCTGGGCCAACTCGGTGAGGTTGCCGACCTACGAGCACGCGGAGGTGGTGGTCGACCCACGCGTCGCGTTTGGCCTGCCCCTTCTCGTTCGCGGCGGCGCCCGCGTTGAGGATCTCGTCGACCGCTTCCAGGCTGGCGACTCCGTCAGCGAGATCGCCACCGATTTCGGCGTGGCGTCCGCGGAGGTCGAGGACGTGATCCGCGTCGCAACCCGAGCGGCGGCCTGAGGACCTTCCCGAAGGAGGGTCGCGTCCGATAGTCGGCGGCGATGGCCCGGGAACCTGAACACCAGCCCGAGTTCTTCGTCGATCGCAGTCTTGGCAAGAGCATCGTCGAAGCGCTTCGCGACGTAGGCCTGGTCGTTCACTCCATGGCGGACGTCTATGGGGAGAAACGCGCCCAGCGTCTAGCCGACGAGGTCTGGCTGCGGGACGCCGGGAAAAACGACTGGATCGTGCTGACCAAGGACGACGCTATCCGCCGCCGGCCGGCGGAGCGCGACGCTCTGACCGAGGCGGAAGTAAGGGCATTCTGTCTGACGAGTGCGCAGCTGCGTGGAGCCGAGCAGATCGAGCGATTCGTCGACAACCGGCACCGGATCCTTCGCCAAGCCAGAAAGGCGGGCCCCTACATCTACGGGGTCTATGAGAGCGGGCTCAAGCGGCTCTGGCCGTAGCGATTGAGCAAAAGCGTGCTACGCCTATGTGGTGCGTCGAGTCGGTTTCCTGGTCTCCGTAAGACGGGGTTATCGGGCGTTGGGAATATCGCCGGTCGGGGGGTTACGCTGATCTGAGTGCCTCAGGAGCGTCTAGCAACGGCAGTAAGGGCCCTTGCGGCCAGTGCCGAACCCCTACAGGCTCGGCTGATGCATGCTGGCATCGCCCTCGCGCCCCTTCGGCCGGCAGACTTCGGCGAGTTCAGCGATCGCGAGCAGTTCACCGCCTTGATGGATGCTCTAAGCGCTCGCAATCCAGTGGGCCAGGAAGGGGCGATCGAGGCGACTGCCGCGTCCCTGAATGACGAGGACGCCGTTCGCCTGGCTAATCAAGTGGTCGAGCTTGATCTCAGCTGTCGACCGCTGCGCTAGACCTCGCTGTGGATCGGATCTTCCTCAAGGACGTCGAGACTTGGACCGCTGAGGATCTTGCGGATCTCGTCAAAGCGAAGTTTCCGGAGGGTCTTCGGCTCGAGTACAAGCGCCAGCTAAACCTTGACCGCAAAGCAGAGCGCGCTGAGGCGGCCAAGGACGTGAGTGGCCTCGCCAATGCGCAGGGCGGTTGGCTGCTGTACGGAATCGAAGAGGAAGATGGTGACGAACCGCTGCCGAAAGCGATTTTTCCGATCTCTGAGGAGGGGCTGCAAACGAAGCTCGAGAACGTACTCGACGACGCGCTGGCGCCACGGACGAGCTTCCACGCTGCGACGATCCCAGTCCGTGACGGCGTCGTTGTCGCGGTCCGTGTTGAGCCCCGAGTTGGTGCGCCGATCATGGTGCAGGGCTACGGGGAGTACCGCTACTACCGTCGCAGCGGGACGCGCACCATCCGCATGTCGGCGGCTGAAGTCGCCGAAGCGCACGCGAATGCAAAGGGGAGGGAGGAGGAGCTCGCTGAGGTTCTCCACGCCCTCCCCCTAAAGGCCCGTATAACTCGTCTCCGGTCGGTCGACGAGGCGAAGCTGGCTCTGCAGGGTCACCCCAAACCGGAATGGCGTCCGCTGGTGACGGTCGTCGTGGCTGCGATCGATTGCCCTCGTCCGCTGCTCGCTCCTGATCGAATCTCACCTGATGCCTTTCCGGAGACTTGGGAGGGGAAGCGCAGGCAGCTGCCCGCCACCGTCCGACCCCCCGGCCGGTGGGTTCTGGACGCCTTCGGTCTCCACCATGAGGAGATCTACGAGGAGCGGCTACTCGCAAGGCGTGTGGCCATCTACCGACAGGGCGTTTTCGAGTGGGCACAGCGGTATCGCGGCGGCGAGTCGCAGTTGCCAGGAAGGACGCTTGCCGACGATGTTCACGACGTACTGCGCTACGCGGCTGGAGTCTTCGCCGAGCTTGAGTACTTTGGTCGCCTTTCAACGGATGTGCGGATCGAGAATGCCGAGGAGGCGGTTCCCGAAATTCCCGCTGATTGGGACCTTGATGTGCGTCCAGCTGGAGTCGAATGGGTAGGTCTGCATCAAGAAGTATCGGTGGACGATCTGCAACTTGATCCCACTCCCACGGTGCGCAGCGCCATGGACGTGATTTGGCAAGGCTTCGGCGTTACGCGCTGCCCGTACTTTGACCAGAACGGCAACTGGACTTACGACTAGCGCGCCACGTACATCATGTGGTTTCGATGCGATCCGCTGCCAAGAGCGGCGTTCCCGAGTGAACACGGGATGGCTCCGAGACAACAACTACAAGGTGAATGGTGACGACCGACCCAACGTCTGAGACCCCTCGTCAGCGCGAAATCTTGCGCCGTCTGCGGCTTGTTGGCGGGGCGCCAGCGAGCTACTTCCGCGATGCCTGCAGGCTGATGGCGAAGGAGCCCGAGCTGGAATCCAAGACCCATTTGGTCAGTCACCTTCTGCGCGAGCTGAACAGCGGCTTGGTGGCTGCGCTCAGGCCGATGGTGCCGACGGAGGATTGGCCCGAGGATGGAGTCGGCGGCGCTCAAGCCAAGATGATCGGCCTTATCTGTGACGCCTTGCGCGTTCCGGCAGAGGACAACCTGCGGAAATCGTGGCGGACCTTCTCAGGCGAGCTTGCCCGGTTCGCCCATCGCCGGGGACTCGTGGCACCTCGGCCGGTCAGCCGGGAGTTCGAAGAGCATTGGGAACTCGGGGAAGCGGTCCTCCACGCGGTGACGCAGCGAATCGAGGCGAGCTACGCCGAAAATCTGCCGCGGATCGAACAACTCGCAAGCGGAGAGCCCGATATCCAGGCTTACCGAGACACGATGCTGCACTCGACCGTCGCCCTTGATCGTTTCTACGTCCTGGCCGGGGTCGAGTGGCTTGGACCGCTGCGAAAGGACGGTGCGTTTGACAATCCACCTCCCCTCGTCGCCAATGAGGAGGGAATGTACGTGTATCCACGGTGGCCGCAGGGCCGTTTCCTGGCCCGAGTCGTCGCTAACGCGCCTCGGGAGGTGATCGAGATCGGCCAAGGTCTTGAGACGAATAACCCCGAGGCCCACGAGTCGCTGGTCGCGGCCGCTCTCAACATGGAGGTCAGCGACGCGGTGGCGCTCGTGGAGCGGATCGAACAATGGCTGCAGAGCCCGGTCCATTGGGGCTTGCCGTTTAAGGTCCGCGACCTCATCGCCCGTTTCGTTGACGCAGGCGCTGTCGAGGAGGGGTTGGCGCTGATGCGGTCCCTCGTGACGAGTCCGGCCGAGGGGGGAAGCGGGGTCGACGGAGAACAGGTGATGTGGCTTGCGGAGAAGGTCTTTCCGGCTGTGGGTGTCGCCGGTCTCGATCTGCTGACAGACCTCATGACCGAGGAGGTGCAGGCCGAGAGCGGTCGCAGCCTCAAGTATTCGCAGACCTGGCGCCCTGACATTGGTAGCGAGCGGATGCGTGACGACCGCGACCACCTTGTCAGCGCGATGCGGGATGCCGCGGCGGCGCTGGTAGAGGGGGGCACGGATCTAGTCGACGTCGTTGCTGCACTGGAGCGCCCGGCGCTGGAGATCACGCGCCGCATCGCAATCGACCTCCTGGGCCGGCATCCGGCGACCGACACGGCGAAGTCATGCCTTCTCGATCGCGAGATCCTCGAGGGCGGCTCCTACCGACGCGAGTACATAAGGCTCGCCGAAGCTGGCTTCGCTGACCTCCCCGCAGCGAGCCAGGCCCAACTGCTCGAGTGGATCGGAGAGGCCCGACAGCACGCTGAGCACCCCGAACGACAGCGCATCTGGCAGCTGCACATGCTGAGCGCCCTCGGAGATCAACTGCCCGAGGAGTGGATTTCGAAGCGGGCGGAGCTGGAGGGAGAGTTCGGACAGGTAGAGCCGGCGAGCGTTGCTTTTCCGCAAGCCGGTTTCGTCGGGTTGCGCTCCCCCATCACGCCGGACGAGATGAAGGAGATGGAGATTGACGCGATCCTCGACTACCTTGGGACCTGGGAGCCCGAAGACGACGGTTTCGAAGCTCCGAGTCGCGAGGGCCTCGCGCCGGTGCTCGAAGGCGTGGTCGAAGATGCCCCCCCTGCCTTTGCAGGCGCGGCCCCGGGGTTCGCCGACGTCGATCCCACCTACGTCAGGGCGGTGCTGCGCGGGCTGGATGGGGCGCTTAAGGCGAGTCGCGATTTTGATTGGCGCCCCGTTCTCGATCTGATCGCGGTAATAGGTGACTTGCCCGGAGATTCCGAGCGTCAGAATCAGGCTTCGAGCGACGGCGATCCCGGCTGGTCATGGAGCTGGCAGCAGGCTCTAGAACTGATCTTCCACGGTCTAACCAGCAGCGCTGAGAACAAGATCGACGGCGACCTCTTCGGCTTGGTGGCGGAGATCGCCCACAGCCACGTCGAACGTACTGATCCCTCACTCCCCGATGAGCGGGAGGAGGGTCAGGAACTCGGATCCGTTGCCCTCAGCTCCGCTCGTTGTACGGCCATACGGGTTGCGATTGCTCTTGCGGAGCGGAAACGCGAAGCGGATATGGGCGGCAAGGGAGAGCTTGATTCGGACCTGGAGACGTTGCTCGAGGCATATCTCGATCCCGAAAAGGAGTCGTCGGGAGCGGTGCGTTCCATCTTCGGTTGGTACTTCGGGAAGCTGATGTATTGCGACGAGGCGTGGGCAATGGCACACGTGCCGAAGATCTTTCCCATCGAGGACGAGCGACTCTGGCGCGCTGCTTGGGAGAGCTTCGTGATGCACCACCACACCCACGACAAGCTGCTCGAAGTCTTGGCGCCCGTCTATCGCCGTGCGGTAGAGGAGATCAGCGCGGAGAAGCCGGAGGAACGCCTCAACGACCCCGACGAGCACCTAGTCGCGCATCTAGCGTCGTACTACGTCTCGGGCTCCATCGACTTCGGGGACGATTCGCTCCTTGATCGGTTTTATGAGAAGGCATCGACCGAGCGCAGGGCCCAGGCGATTTCGATCCTCGGCACCAGCATGGAGGTGCTGTCGCCGTTGGGGGAGGAAGGAGAAGCCCGACTTCGAGCACTGGCAGAGCGCCGTCTGGAGGCCGTTGAAGGCGGGGCCGATCCCGACGAGCTGGCCGGGTTTGCCTGGTGGTTCTCCTCCGAGGAGTTTGACACTGACTGGTCGTTGGATTTCTTGCGCAAAGTCCTCCATGCCGGATGTCACCCGCATCCAGACCATGTGGTCGCCGAGCGGTTGGTCGGCCTACGGGGCGACAACATCGTTGAGCGAATCGAGATTCTGCACCTGATGGTCGAACGGGGTGCCAGGGAGTGGTTCGTTCTCGGATCGCGAGAGAGGATCGAGGCGATTCTGCGGGAGGGGCTCGCCAGCGGCGGGGAAGCAACTTCGCGGGCACGTGACCTAGTCAACGTAATCGTGGCGCGCGGCAACCTGGACTTCGCCGATCTCTTGGGAGGAGGGGAGGGCGAGGACTCCGGTTAGCCATCGCGGTTCGGCGGGGAACCCCTCACCATCGACGATCGTCTGGATCGGGGTTAGGCGAAGATCGCCGACGCTCTGGCAAGGTCTACATGGTGAGTGGATTTTGCGCCACCACTCGCTCTTGCCACTGGATGTCTGGGCAGAGGCTCTCTGCTCGCCTATATGTAGCTGCTAATATGCCTACATGACGCTACATCGGTCAGAGAGCGAAGTCGGAGTCCGTGAGTTGCATGATCGCCTCAGTGAGTATCTGGAGCGGGTGGAGGGGGGAGGCGAGATCGTCGTCACGCGGCGCGGCCGGCCCGTCGCACGCCTCAGCGGGCTCAGTGAGAGGCCGCTCGACGCTTTCGTGCGTCGCGGCCTGGTCCGAATGCCGCAGGGGACACGCTCTCCTCGGTCGGCGCAGGTGAAGGGCACCGGCTCGGTCTCCGACCTCGTTTCCGAGCAGCGGGCCTGATCTTCTACTTCGACACCTCGGCGTTGGTCAAGCTCGTCGTTGTCGAGGAGGGGTCGGAGTTGGCGGCCAAGCTGTGGGGCGGTGCCTATCCGGTCGCGTCGAGCATCCTCGTCTACCCGGAGGGACGGTCTGCTTTGGCGGCCGCCCGGCGTGCGGGCCGGCTCGGTGAGGAGGCTCATAAAAAGGCGCTTGTCGCCTTCAAGGAGCTCTATGCGGAGTTGGTGGCGATCGGTGTCGACCAGGATCTTGCTCGCGGCGCGGGCGAGTACGCGGAACGCCTCGGACTGCGGGGTTACGACGCGGTTCACCTCGCCACTGCGCTCGAACTCGGCGACGAGGAAATCGTTCTTGTCACCTGGGATCGAGATCTCGCCCGGGCGGCCGAGCGGGCTGGGCTGGGCGTTGCCGGCGAATTTGGATAGCTGGCGAGGTCAGGGATCCAGCTCCACTTCGGAGAACGCCTCGTTGACAGCTTGAACTTCGTGCTCACGAGGTTCGTAGGCGGCATAGATCTGAGTCGCCCTGATGTCCTCGTGCCCCATCCACTCCTGGATGGTCCGGATCGGCACGCCGTTTGCCGCCAGCCTCGTGCCGAAGGCGTGGCGCAGGTCCTCGAAGCGGACCCGTCGCACGCCGGCTGCCCTCAGGCCTCCTTGAACCGCCTATCGATCGCCGAGCCGCTGAGCGTCTTGCCGGTGCGGGGATTTGCAAAGACGAGATCCTCCCGGTCGCGGTGTCGGGATCGGTCGAGGTGGCGGCGAAGGGCGCCTGCGACCTGCAGCGCCATCGGCACCGAGCGAGAGCTGTAGCGAGATTTCGGTGGTCCCCAATAGCCCCGCACGTAGCTGCGCTTCACCCGGATCCTCTTGGCGTCGAAGTCGACGTCGCGCCACTGAAGCCCGAGCAGCTCGCTCTGTCGAAGCCCGGTGAGCGCGGCGGTGAGGAAGATCGCCCAGTCGGTGTGGCCGAGCGGCTCGGCATCGACGTCCACCCCCTTGAGCAGGGTGACGAGCTCGGCTTCGGTGAGGAACCGGATGTCGGTGGTCGGCTCGACGTGGGGAAACTGGACCTGCTCGCACGGGTTTCTCCGACACCAGCCATGGCACTTGGCGAAGACGAAGATCTCCGAGAGAAGCTTGAGCGCATTGAGGCGTGTCTTCGGCGCTAAGCCCTTGCGACGCATCGCGCGGTCCAGCTCTTTGACCTCGCGCCAGGTGATGCGCTCAAGGGCGACTTCCTCTACGCCCCACAGCAGGTGGGTGCGAAAGAGCGACCTGTAGGTGGCGAGCGTCGTCGGCCGCCGGCCGATCGCTTCGAGGTGGCGCCAGAGGTGCTCGGCGGCCTCATCGACGCTCACCGTCCTCTCCGGCGGTGGAGCTTCTTCGGTGGCCAGCCGCATGCGTCGCAGCTCCGTCTCGGCCTCGGTCTTGGTGAGCCTGGCCTTATCGCCTCGCCGGCGCCTGGGGCCGATCCGGCGCTGGACGCGCTTGTCGCCGATGTACCAGCGCCCGTACCAGGTCTCACGCCCGCCGGAGCCGACGACCGGGTACAGCGATCCGGTCCCATGGGCGCGGCGCAGTTTGGACTTCATGGCCTTTGCACGTTTCGCGGCTCAAAGGCGCCACCCCGCTGCAGAGCCATCTTATTGGCCGACTTTGGTCCGAAATGGTCCGAAGAACAGCGTCCCTCGGAGTTCGCCGGCCCCGATCGCACAACGAGAAAACCCCCGCTTTGCGGGGGTTTTCGATGCGGCTGAATGGAGTCGAACCATCACGCCCCGTAAGGGGCACAAGGCCCTCAACCTTGCGCGTCTACCAGTTCCGCCACAGCCGCGTGGGGCGACGATTCTAGATGTTTGGGGGTTGCGGCGGGTTTGGTTGCGGGTGTCCGGGGGAGGCGGTAGGCTTTGCGAACAGGTGTTCGACCAAATTGGCGTGCGTGGACCCGGGGAGGGTTGCTAGATGGAGCTTGATCTGACCAAGAGGCAGAAGGAGATCTTCGACTTCATCCGCAAGTACGCGGCCAAGACCGGGTATCCGCCGACCGTGCGGGAGATCGGCAAAGCCGTTGGCCTGCACTCGTCCTCGACCGTGCACGCTCATCTCGCCAATCTGGAGAAAATCGGGCTGCTCAAACGGGATCCCTCCAAGCCGCGGGCGATCGAGCTTCTCTTCGACAAGGCGAAGCGGACGATCCGGCCCGGCAGCGGCCTGCCGCTGGTCGGCCACGTCGCCGCCGGCGAGCCGATCGTCGCCGAAGAGAACGTCGAGGAATACATCGAAGTCCCCGACGTGATCGGCGGCGAGGACGGCGACTACATCCTCAAAGTGCGCGGCGAATCGATGATCGGCGCCGGCATCTTCGAGAACGACTACGTCGTCGTGCGGCCGGCCGACGACGCCGCCAACGGCGAGATCGTCGTCGCCCTGATCGGCGACGAGGCGACGGTCAAGCGCTTCTTCCGCGAGGCCGACCACATCCGCCTGCAGCCCGAGAACGAGACGATGGAGCCGATCCTCACCACCGAGGCAACGGTCCTCGGCAAGGTGGTCGGCGTCTTCAGGAAGATCTAGTCGGGTTCTACGGCCAGCGGCCGGCTTCGATCTTCTTCTTGTAGCGCCGCTGGCGCCGCCTCGCGTCTTTCATCACCCAGGGCAGCAGTCGCAGGGCGAGGCGGGGGGAGAGGTCGAAGAGGCGCAGCAGTGGGCCGCGCCAGCGCGGCATGACGACGACCGGGCGGGGGCGCTCGGCCAGCCTGCCTACCTCCGCCGCGACGCGCTCCGGGGTGAGCAGGTGGCCGGAGAAGGAGCCCGCTGCGTCGGGGTCGTCGAGCTTGTCCTCCAGCATCGGCGTCCAGATCCCGTCCGGGCAGAGCGCCGAGAGCTCGACCCCATCGATCCCGGAGCGGCGCAGGTCGAAGAGCGTGCCCAGGGTGAAGGCCATCGCCGCGTGCTTGCTCGCCGAGTAGTTGACCTCTCCCGGGGCGGCGACGATCCCGGCCAGCGAGATCACGTTGATCACGTGGCCGCGGCCGGCGGCGACCATCGGCTCCAGCGCCGCGACCGTCCCGTTCATCGTTCCCAGCGCGTTGACCTCGAGCATCAGCCTGCGCGTCGCCTCGTCCTGCGTCCAGGAGTGGCCGGTGGCGAGCACGCCGGCGTTGTTGACCCAGAGGTCGAGCGTGCCGCCGCGCGCCGCGGCCTCGGCCGCGACGGCCCGGCAGGCGGCCTCGTCGCGCACGTCGAGCGCCGCCGCCCGCGCGCCGGTGCCGATCTCGGTCGCCGTCGCGGCGGCCGCGTCGGGATCGAGGTCGGTGACGTGGACGAGGTAGCCGCGGGAGGCCAGCTCGAGCGCGATTGCGCGGCCCAGGCCACCGCCCGCGCCGGTGACGACGGCGACTGGCATGGCCGGGCAGGATATTCGATGCAATTGTCTCAAGCCAGTCCGGGGGCGATACCATCGGTGGGCGGGCCGAGCGACTGCGGGGGGAGAGAAAACCCCTCGAGGAAAGTCCGGACACCACAGGGCGAGGCGGTGGGTAACGCCCACCCGGGGAAACCCGCGGGAAAGTGCCACAGAAATACACAGCCGATGGCGCGGCCACACGTGAGTCGCGTACAGGCAACGGTGAAATGGTGCGGTAAGAGCGCACCGGCGCCGCGGTGACGCGGCGGCCAGGCAAACCCCGCCCGGTGCAAGGCCAAGCGGGACCGTCGACCCTGCCCGGCGAGGTCCAGGTAGGCCGCAGGGCCGCTTCGGCGGCCCCCCGGAGCTCCGGCTCCGGGAGACAGATGGTCGTTCAAGACAGGATCCGGCTTACAGGCCCGCTAACGGAAAGGCCCCCGAAAGGGGGCCTTTCCCATGCCGTCAAAAGTTCATGTCTTAGCGTTTGCTAACCTGCCGCCAACTTCCGCTGAATCTTCGCCTACATAACGCGAGGAGCGGGGGACCCAACAGTTGGGGCGAATCGCCGGCATCTGCCGCGTAGCGCAGCTCTTTCAGCGCGAGCCCGTCAGCTAACCCCGTAAGCGTCGCAAAGAGCAATGAAGGCAGGCAGAGACCGCCGCGGGCGGAAAGACCATTCTTGGCGAGGGCGCGCTACCGGCATGCGCCCCGGCCGGCGCGCGCGCTGGGCCTGCCTGCTGGCCACGACCTTCTCCCTGGCGATGGGCGCCGCCCCTGTCCAGGCGGGCACGGGCGGCGCCTCGGCTTCCGAGGAAGCAACTGCCGGCGCCGGACTCTCGTTCACGGCCATGCGGGTCGCAGGGGCGACCTGGTACGGCCCCGGCCTCTACGGCAACCACACCGCCTGCGGCGCGACCCTGACGCCGAAGATCATCGGCGTCGCCCACAAGACCCTGCCCTGCGGCACGACGGTCAAGCTCGCCTACCACGGGCACCAGCTGATCACAAAGGTGATCGACCGCGGCCCCTACTCGCCCGGGAACGCCTTCGACCTGACCAACGGCGCCCGCCTCCAGCTCGAATTCAGCGGCGCCGACCGGGTTCACTACGCGGTCCCCGTCCAGTACGCGCGCCACCAAGACGGCTAGCCCGCCAGGCAGGATTTGCCGCTCTGATGGCTAATCTGCCCGGATGGGCAGGAACGTCAACGAGAGGAGCATGGGAATGTCGAGGTCTTCGCGGGCAGTTGTCAACGCCAATTCGGGCGGGCTCGGTGGTCGCCTCGGGATGGCGCTGGCGCTGGCGGCCAGTCTCGCGCTCCTCGTCGTGCTGGCGGCCGGCGCCGGCGCGGCGACGACCACCCACACGACCGTGGTGCTCGGCAACACCGCGACCACGCCTGACCCGTCCTGCCCGGAGTCTCCCTGCCAGGCGATCGGCAGCGTCACCGGCTTCCAGGTCAGCACCAGCCAGGGCTCGCTGCCCTTCCTCGTCCGCAGGGACGGCCGGATCAAGTCCTGGACGCTGACCCTCTCGCAGCCGACCAGCAGCCAGCGCTCCTTCTTCAACGGCTTCTTCGGCACGCCGCCCGAGGCGCGCCTGGCGATCCTGCGCCGCGTGCCGGAAACCAACCCGCCCCGCTACAACCTGCGCGCCCAGGGCTCGATCCATGTGCTCAGCCCCTACCTCGGCCAGACGGTCGAGTTCGGCGCCTCGCTGCGCGTGCGCAAGGGCGACATCATCGGACTGACGGTGCCGACCTGGGCCCCGGCCTTCGCCCAGAGCCTGCCCAGCAACAACGCCTGGCGAGCCAGCCGCGAAGCGGGCAAGTGCGTCAACTCGACCGACGTCCGCCAGGGCGAACCGCAGGAGAAGGTCGGCCAGCGCGCCGACTACGGCTGCCGATACAGCACGGCCCGCCTGCTCTACACCGTCACGGTCGTCGAGGACTAAACAAGCAAAAGAACAGGGCCGCGGCTGACCCTTTGCGCCCCTGGGGCGGCGCGGGTTGCCGTCCCAAGGGAAGGGCGCCGGGTGCCCCTCCCGGCGGCTTGTACTTTTCTCGGGCAGCCCCAAGGGCGACAGCCCTGAAGCGCTACTTCGAAAAAAGTTGAGCCGGGAGGGGGTACCGGCGCCCCCTACGCCTACGCCACGGAGGGCAGAACCCGAGGCCCGCTCTGGTCTTTGGGCAGCTCCGCCGCCCCGGCGATGAGGCTCTGGAACTCGTTCAGCGCCAGGTGCGCGACCGCCTCCAGCAGCTCCTCGTCGGTCCAGCCGATCTCCCGCGCCTCCTCGTGCAGGTGGAGTGGGGGGTGGCCGTTGGCCTCCAGCGCGCCGTGCAGGTACTCGAGCAGGGCCGCCTCCTTGGGGTCGCCCGAGGTGAAGCTGCGAGCCCGCGAGACCTCGTCCAGCCCGAGGCCTGCCCCGCGCGCCGACTTGGCGTGCTGGGCGATGCTGTAGCTGTCCTCGCGGTACTCGGCGACCGCCAGGGCGATCCGCTCGCGGGTCGCCCGCGGCAGCACGCCGCCGCGGAGCTCCGAGCGCATCCGGGTGTAGGCGCGCAGCACGGCCGGCGCGCCGGCGAGCACGCCGACGAACTTGGTCACCGCGCCGCCGGTGGCCTGGATCGTTTTGATCAGCGGGGCGCTCTCGTCGGGCGCCGTCAGCTCGTCGTGGATCTGGAACCTGCTCACGTCTGTTTTAACTGTCACGTTGCATCCGCCTCCGGCTCCGATTGGGGGGATTCCGCTTCACAGAGCCTTTATGTGGCCTTAACTTTACTTTTAGCCGATTACTTACGTCTCGTAAGTTATACCTGCTTTTCGGCTGCCCTGCAAGTTGGCTCCGGACAGCGATCCTTTACCCGAATACGGATGCTTCTACCCGCCTGGTTCATCGGCCCGGCCTTTCGCCTATCGTTGCGCGACCCCGAGCCGACAAGCGCGAGCCCCAGGAGGCATGAATGGCAGATCAACCGAGGAGTGCCGCTGACGTCATCCAGATCGTCAAGGACGCCGACGTGCGCTTTGTCCGGCTCTGGTTCACCGACGTGCTCGGCCAGCTGAAGAGCTTCTCGATCAACGCCGCAGAGCTCGAGGACGCCTTCGAGGGCGGGATGGGCTTCGACGGCTCCTCGATCACCGGCTTCAACCCGATCGAGGAGTCCGACATGATCGCGATGCCGGACCCCTCGACCTTCGCCCTGATCCCCTGGCGGCCGGAGGGCGAGAACGCCGTCGCCCGCATGTTCTGCGACGTCCAGGTGCCCGGCGGCGAGCCCTACGAGGGCGACCCGCGCTGGATCATGCGCCGGGCGCTGAAGCGTGCCGAGGACATGGGCTTCGACGCCTTCAACATCGGCCCCGAGCTCGAGTTCTTCTACTTCCGCTCGGCCAAGCCCGAGGGCGGCGTGCCCGAGGTGCTCGACGAGGGCGGCTACTTCGACCTGACCACGCTCGACGCCGGCTCCGACGTGCGCCGCGACACCGTCCTCGCCCTGGAGAAGATGGGCATCCACGTCGAGTACACCCACCACGAGGTCGGCCCCTCCCAGCACGAGGTCGACATGCGCTACAAGAACGCGCTCGAGATGGCCGACGACTGCATGACCTACCGCATCGTGGTCAAGGAGTACGCAATGAAATACGGCTGGCACGCGACCTTCATGCCGAAGCCGCTCTTCGGCGAGAACGGCTCCGGGATGCACGTCCACCAATCGCTGACCAAAGGCGGCAAGAACGCCTTCTACGACGCCGACGACCCCTACTTCCTCTCGCCGACGGCGAAGTCGTTCATCGCCGGCCAGCTCAAGCACGCGCGCGAGATATCACCGCTCTTCGCCCAGTGGGTCAACTCCTACAAGCGGCTCGTCCCGGGCTTCGAGGCGCCTGTCTACCTGGCCTGGTCGCGGCGCAACCGCTCGGCGCTGATCCGGGTGCCGCTCTACCACCCCGGCAAGGAGGGGGCGACCCGGGCCGAGCTTCGCTGCCCAGACCCCGCCTGCAACCCCTACCTCTGCTTCGCCGGCATGCTGCAGGCCGGCCTGGAAGGGATCGAGAAGGGCTACGAGCTGCCCGAGCCGATGGAGCAGAACCTCTACCACCTCTCGGCGGAGGAGCTCGCCCACCAGGGGATCGAGCAGCTGCCGGAGACGCTGGGCGAGGCGATCGAGGTGGCGGCCGAGTCCGAGCTGGTGCTGCGTACGCTCGGCGAGCACACGTTCCGGCGGTTTGTCGAGATCAAGCGGCAGGAGTGGGACGAGTACCGGGTGCAGGTGACTCCGTTTGAGGTCGAGCAGTTCTTGCCGGTTCTCTGAAGCGTGGGGGTGGGGAGGGTCGGGTGCCCCTCCCGCTGAGGCCGTTGCGCAGCTGGGATCGCTTCGGCGATTCGGGGCGGATTACCGGGAGCCTCATCGGGAGGGGCACCCGACCCTCCAGCGACAGCGTGGCTTCAGAGCCCCTTTTTCAGAGAGCTTGTTGCAGGGCCTTGGGGTCGGTGATTGGGACCTGGCAGGTGAAGTGCTCGCAGATGTAGGCCGTTGGCTTGCCGTCCACGGTTGTTCTTGCTTGTAGGAGCGGCGGGGTGGGGGTGGCTTCGGGGCCTCCTGCCAGGACTTGGTGGGGGCGCAGGGATGCGCGGACGATTTGGGTTAGGGCTTGGAGGTCGTCGCCGACCAGGGCCACCTCCTTCGTTGGGGCCTGGTGGAAGTCGATCGCCCTCAGCAGGTGGGCGAAGGACTCGGGGTGGGTGGCCGCCGGCCTGGCGAAGAGGCGGAGGACGCCCTCCGCGGCCTCTTCGTAGGCGCGGTCCCCCGTCAGGGCCGCGAGGCGGAGGAGGCCCATCGCGGCTGAGCTGTTGCCGGAGGGGATCGGGTGGTCTCCGGCCTCCTTGCGGCGGGCGATCAGCGCTTCGTGGTCGTCGGCGGTGCTGAAGAAGCCGCCGCGATCGGGGTCGGCGAAGCGGGAGAGGATCGCGTCGCCAAGGGTCTGGGCGCGTTCGAACCAGACCGGATCGAAGGTCGATTCGTAGAGGGTGAGGAGCGCCTCGAGCAGGAAGGCGTGGTCCTCGAGGTAGGCGCCGAGATGGGCGCGGCCGTCCTTGTAGGTGCGCAGCAGGTTGCCCTCGGCGTCGCGGAGGCCGGTCCAGACGAACTCGGCGCAGGCCCGGGCCGCGTCGAGGTAGTCGTCGCGCTCGAGGACGGCGCCGGCCTCGGCCAGGGCGGCGAGCATCAGCGCGTTCCAGGCGGTGAGGCGCTTGTCGTCGAGTCCCGGCCAGACCCGCTTTGAGCGGGCCTCGTAGAGGGCCTGCCGCATCTCGTCCAGCCCTTCGGGCCGGGACGTCCCGGCGCCCCCCGCCAGCCGCAGCACATTCCGCCCGTCGAAATTGCCCCGCTCGCTGACCCCGTAGAACTGCATCAAATTCCCAACCTGCTGGGATGGGAATTTGATGCAGTTCGCGTCGTCTGCGGCTGGGTCGCTGAGGGCTTCTTCCATCTCCCTTGGGGTCCAGACGTAGAAGCGGCCCTCCTCTCCCTCGGAGTCGGCGTCGAGGGCCGAGTAGAAGCCGCCCTCGGGGCCGTGCATCTCGCGCAGCGCCCAGTCGAGGGTCTCCTCGCAGATCCGCCGGTAGCGCTCGTGGCCGAGCGCCTGCCAGCCGTGCAGGTAGGCGCGGGCGAGCAGGGCGTTGTCGTAGAGCATCTTCTCGAAGTGGGGGACGAGCCAGGCGGCATCGACCGAGTAGCGGGCGAAGCCGCCCCCGACCTGGTCGTAGATGCCCCCGGCCAGCATCGCGTCGAGCGTGCGCTCGACGATCTCCCGCTCGCCGCGCGCCAGCAGCAGCTCCAGGGCTGAGGCCGGCGGGAACTTGGGCGCCCCGCCGAAGCCGCCGCGCTCGAGATCGGCGGAGCTGCGCAGGCGCTCGACCGCCTCCTCCAGCATCGCCGCCCCGGGCGTCCCGCCATCGGCCTCGAGCTGGCCGATCGCGCCGAGCCGCGCCCGCATCTGCGGCGCCCGCTCGACGATCTCATTCCTCCTGTTCTCGAAGGCGTCGACGACCGCTTCCATCACCATGCGGAAGCTCGGCATGCCGCGGCCCTCGTCCGGCGGGAAGTAGGTGCCGCCGTAGAAGGGGACGCCCTCGGGGTCGAGGAAGACGGTCATCGGCCAGCCGCCCTGCCCGCTGATCGTCTGCACCGCCTCCATGTAGAGGGCGTCGACGTCGGGACGCTCCTCGCGGTCGACCTTGACGTTGACGAAGTGCGCGTTCATGTAGTCCGCGGTCTCGGCGTCCTCGAAGGACTCGCGCTCCATCACGTGGCACCAGTGGCAGGCCGAGTAGCCGACCGAGAGCAGGATCGGGCGGTCCTCCTCGCGGGCGCGGCCAAGCGCCTCCTCGCCCCAGGGGTACCACTCGACCGGGTTGTCCCGGTGCTGGAGCAGGTAGGGACTGGTCTCCCCGGCGAGGCGGTTGGCCATGGGGCCACATTACCCCCGCTCCGATTGGGCCAACTTTTCGCACCATGCCGTAGATGAAATTCGTACCCATTCCGGAGGCCCGTGCCTGGGCACCGATCCGAACCGGCTCGGAAAGGTCTAACTTCGGTGGGTGATGCGCGAACAGCTTCCAACGCAGAGCAATCCGGAGATCGAGGCGGTGCTCGCCAAACTCGAGCCCGCGGATCGCCGCGTGGTCGAGGAGGCCCTGGCCAAGGCTGAGAAGACCGAGGCCCAGCTGCGCTACATCGCCGATCACGACTCGCTCACCGGCCTGCTCGACCGGCGCCGCTTCCGCTCCGAGCTCGACCAGTACGTCTCCTTCAGCGCCCGCTACGGCGGCCAGGGGGCGGTGATGATCATCGACATCGACGGCCTCAAGACGGTCAATGACTCGCTCGGCCACCACGCCGGCGACGTGCTGATCCGCCGGGTCGCCGGGATCATGCGCGAACGGGTGCGGGCCACGGACATCGTCGCCCGCCTCTCCGGCGACGAGTTCGCCGTGCTGATGCCGCAGACGGACACGGCCGGCGCCATGCAGCTGGGCGAGGACCTGCGCGCCCAGGTCGCCGAGAGCGCTCCGGCGGCGCCGGAGGGCGACGGGGCGACGATCAGCGTCGGGATCACGATGTTCGGCGGCGAGCACGGCGTCGGCGCGGAGGCGGTCCTGCTGGCGGCCGACCAGGCGATGTACCGCGCCAAGGAGGAGGGGCGCAACCAGATCGCCCTTTTCCAGGACCCCGGCGAACCGCGGCGCCAGCAGCAGCGGCGGCAGACGACCAGCGCCCGGATCCGCGATGCGCTCACCCACGACCGTCTCAGCCTCCACACGCAGCCGATCCACGACCTCGCCTCGGGTGGGGTCGAGCGCTACGAGCTGCTGCTGCGGATGACCGGCGAGGACGGTGAGCTGCTTCCCGCCGCCTCCTTCATCGAGGCAGCCGAACGCTCCGGCATGGTCCAGGAGCTCGACCGCTGGGTCGTCGTCCGCGCCCTGGAGCTGCTCGCCGGGCGCGAGAAAGAGGCCAGCCCGGTCTCCCTGCACGTGAACCTCTCGGGCGCCTCGGTCGCCGACCTGTCGGTGCTCGAATTCATCGAGCGGCGCCTCGACGAGGGCGAAGCCGACCCGGCGCTCTGCACCTTCGAGCTGACCGAGACCCCGCGCGACCACAACTACGAAGCGGCGGCCGGCTTCGCCGACCGGCTGACCGAGTTCGGCTGCCAGGTGGCGATCGACGACTACGGCGCCGGCTTCGGCCCCTTCCACTACCTCAAGAGCATCCCCTTCGACCTGATCAAGATCGACGGCTCCTTCATCCGCGACATGCCCAACAGCGACGCCGATCAGCTCACCGTGCAGGCAATTGTCCAGATCGCCCGCGGGCTGGGCAAGACGACGATCGCCGAGTACGTGCAGGACGACGTCACGATCCAGATGCTGCGCGAATACGGCGTCGACATGGCCCAGGGCTACCACCTCGGCCGTCCGGTCGACGTCGCCGAGGCGCTCTAGCCGCGAGCGGCGCTCAGGCGGTGAGGTCGCGGGCGAAGGCCTCGAAGGCGTCGAGGTAGCGCTGCAGGTCCTCGTCGCTGTGGGCGACCGAGAGCGTCCACTCCTCCTCGACTCCCGGCGTCATGAAGATGCCGTGGTTCATGTGGTAAAGCCAGGCCAGGGTCGAGAGCGCATCGTCGACCTTGCTCAGGTAGTCGCGGTACTCGTAGAGCCGCTCGGGCGAGAAGATCACGCAGCCCTTGGCGCCCATGCCCTCGGTGTAGGCGGGAAGGTCGTAGCCGTCGACGATCTGCTGGCAGCCGTCGAGCAGGCGGCGGTTGGTCGCCTCGAAGCGCTCGTAGACGTCCCCGGTGAGGACCTCCGTGAGGGTCGCCTCGGCGGCGGCCATCACCAGCGGGTTGCCGTTGAACGTGCCGTACTGCTTGACCGTGCCGTCGGCGACGATCGCGGCCAGCTCCTCGCTCATCCCGATCGCGCCGCCCGGGTAGCCGCCGCAGCTGGCCTTGGCCAGGGTGATCATGTCGGGGACGACGCCGAAGCGGGCCGTGGCGCCGCCGGCGGAGATCGTCGCCCCGGTCTTGACCTCGTCGAAGATCAGCTTGACCCCGTGCTCCGCGGTCAGCTCGCGCACCCGCTCCAGGTAGCCCTCGCGCGGCGGGATGATGTTGATGTTCATCATCGCCGGCTCCATGATCAGCCCCGCGACCTGCTCGCCGATCTTCTCCAGCACGCTCTCCAGGGCGTCGGCGTCGTTGAAGGGGACGGCGCGGGTCAGGGCCCGCATCGCGTCCGGGACGCCGCCGCCGTAGGGGACGCTGACCGGATCGTCGCGGGCGCCGAGCGCCTCCAGCGGCGGGTAGACGGAGACCATCACGGTGTCGTGGTGGCCGTGGTAGGAGCCCTCGATCTTGAGGATCGTGTCGCGGCCGGTGGCGCCGCGGGCGAGATGAACCGCGTCCATCGTCGCCTCTGTGCCGGAGTTGTTGAAGCGCCACTGCGGCAGCCCGAAGCGACGGTTGAGCTCCTCGGCGACGGCGATCGAGCCGTCGGTGGGGGCGGCGAAGTGGGTGCCCTCGTCGATCCGCGCCTTGACCGCGGCGCCGACGGTCGGGTTGGCGTGGCCGATGCACATCACGCCGAAGCCGTTGTGGAAGTCGGCGTACTCGTTGCCGTCGACGTCCCAGACACGGCTGCCGAGGCCGCGCTCGATGTAGATCGGCCAGGGGTCGTTCTCCTGGAAGGAGGAGGGGACCCCGTTCGGCATCACCTTCACGGCGCGCTCGAATGTCCTCGCGGACTGCCCGGTGTTGTTGCGGAAGATCTCCTGCTGCGCCTCCGTCAGCGCGGCGACCCGCCTGCGGTCCAGCTCAGCCATATCTCAAGCCTAGACGGCAGACGGCGCCGCCATGAGAGGAGGTCATGGGAGGAGGTCGGGTTCCCATCTCAAAACACTCAAGCGCGGCCCAGCCGCGCGTTTTGAGATGGGGAACCCGACCTCCCCCTACGAGCCCCCCGCAGCGCCGCCCGCCGGATCTTGCCGCTGGTCGTCTTCGGCAGCTCGGTGGCGAACTCGACGATGCGGGGGAACTTGTAGGGCGCGGTCTCGCGCTTGCAGTGCTCCTGGAGCTCGCGGGCCAGCTCCTCGCTCGGCTCGCGCTCGCGCGGCACGACGATCGCCCGCACGACGGCGCCGCGCTCGGGGTCGGGGGCCGCGACCGCGGCGGCTTCGGCCACCGCCGGGTGGGAGAGCAGCGCGGACTCGACCTCGAAGGGGCCGATCCGGTAGCCGGAGGAGAGGATGATGTCGTCGTCGCGACCTTCGTAGTAGAGGTAGCCGTCCCCGTCTTCGCGGACCAGGTCCCCGGTCCGCCACCACTCGTCCGCTGGGCGCTCGCCGCCGAGGTAGCGGGAGAAGAAGGTGGGGGAGGAGGCGGCGCGCAGCTGCAGCTCGCCCTCGACTATCCGCGTCTCCAGCCCCGGCAGCGGCCTGCCCATCGAGCCCTGCCGGACCGGCTCGCCGACGAGGTTGCCGCTGATGTGGCCGGTCTCGGTCTGCCCGTAGCCGTCGGCCGGCTCGAGGCCCATCGCCTCGCGGAAGGCGGCGATCGTGCCCGCCTCCAGCGCCTCCCCGGCGGAGACCATGCGGCGCAGGGCGGGGAGCGGACGCAGGGTCGTGCGCTTGGCCAGCATCCGGTACTCGGTCGGCGCCTGGCAGAGGACGTCGACCCCGAGCGCCTCGATCAGGTCGAGCCGCTCGGCTGGGTCGAAGCGCCCCTCGTGGATGACCGCCGCGGCTCCGGTCAGCCAGGGGGCGAGGAAGACGTTGCGGGCCGACTTCGCCCAGCCCGTCGCGGTCGTGCACCAGGCCAGGTCCCCCTTGCGCGTGCCGAGCCAGTGCTCGGCCTGGCCTCGCTGGCCGAGCAGGTAGCGGTAGGCGTGGACGACGCCCCGCGGCTCACCCGTAGTGCCCGAGGTGAAGACGATCAGCGCCGGGTCCTCGCCGTCCATCGCCTCGATCGGTGCGGGCGTCTCCTGCGGCCGGTCCTCGTCGAGCACCGCGGCGATCTCGTCCATGGTCATCGTCGCCACCCCATCGGGCAGCTCGGCAAGCAGCGCATCCTCACCGACGCAGAGCGAGGGACCGGCGGCAGCGACCCGCAGCTCCAGGTCGTGCCGCCGCAGCTGAGTGCTGCAGGGCAGTGCCACAGCCCCCATCCGCCAGCAGGCGAGCAGGGTGAGCACCCACTCGACCCGGTTCCCCACCAGCGTCATGACCGCATCTCCCCGCTTCACCCCCCGAGCGGCGAAAGCCCCCGAAAGCCCAGCAGAGCAAGCAATCAGTTCCCCGAAGCACCAATCCCGCCTTCGCCCGTCACCATCGACGGCAACGAGCCCCAGCCGAGAGGCCGGAGAAGCTTCCAAAAAGTCGACGAAGTTCACGCCGGGCAGTCTGCCGCAAGCAGAGGAAGACGGGATGAAGGCCGGGTGCCCCCTCCACAGAGGCTCCCGGTAAGACGCTCCGAACCTAGGCCCCGGCCCAGCTGCGCAACGGCCTCTGTGGAGGGGGCACCCGGCCTTCTGCCACCTACCGCAGTTCGCTAGAGCTCTTCCCAAGCAGCTGCCGAGCGACGATCAACAGCTGGATCTGCTGAGTCCCCTCAAAGATGTCCAGGATCTTGGCGTCACGAGCCCACTTCTCGAGCAGCTCGTTCTCGCCGTAGCCGACGCTCCCACAGAGCTCGACGCAGCCCAGCGCGACGTCGACGCAGGTGCGCCCCGCCTTCGCCTTCGCCATCGACGCCTGCAGCGAGTTCGGCTTGCCGTTGTCGGCCATCCAGGCCGCCTGCATGGTGAGCAGCAGCGCCGCCTCGTAATCGGCCTCCATCTCCAGGTAGCGGGCCGCGGCAGCCGACTGGCTCAGCGCCGGCGCGTCGTAGTCGACCTCGACGCCGGCCTTGGAGAGGCACTCTCGCGTCTCCTCCAGCGCCGCGCGGGTGACCCCGACCGCCATCGCCGCGACAAGCGGCCGCGTGTTGTCGAAGGTCTGCATCGCGCCGCCGAAGCCCTGTTTGGTGTCGACGTCCGGGCTGCCCAGCAGCGCCTCCTTCGGCACCCGGCAGTTCTGCAGGGTGAAGTTGGCGGTGTCGGAGGCCCGGATGCCGAGCTTGTGCTCGAGCCGGTCGAGTTTCAGGCCCGGGTTGTCGCGCTCGACGATGAACGACTTGATCGCCGCCCGCCCGACCTTGCGGTCGAGCGTCGCCCAGACCACGATCAGGTCGGCGCGGTCGCCAGAGGTGACGAAGATCTTCTCGCCGTTGAGCACGTACTCGTCGCCGCTGAGGTCGGCCGTCGTCCGGATCGAGGCCGAGTCCGAGCCCGCCTCGGGCTCGGTGATCGCCATCGCCGCCCACTTGCCTCCGTAGCGCTCGAGCTGCTCCTCGGTCGCAACCGAGGCGATCGCCGAGTTGCCCAGCCCCTGGCGGGGCATCGAGAGCAGCAGGCCGACGTCGCCCCAGCAGAGCTCGATGATGCCGAGCACGGTGGAGAGGTTGGAGCCGTTGCGGTTGCCGCCGTCGCCGTCGCCGTTGGACTCGCGGCGCACGCCGGCGGCTCCGGCGCCGCCGATGTCGGAGCCCTCGTTCATCCCGTCGATCAGCGAGGCGAGCATGTCTAGCTCCTTCGGATAGGAGTGCTCTGCCTCGTCGTACTTGCGCGAGATCGGCCGGAAGACCTCCTGCGCGACCTGGTTGGCCTGGTTGACCAGCGGTTTGAACTTCTTCGGTGTCTCTAGGTTGATCATCGTCGTCCTTTCGCAGGCCGCTAGGCGAGCAGGGCGCCCTCCATCACGCCCGCCGCTCGCAGGTCTCGGTACCAGCGCTCGACCGGGTGCTCCTTGACGAAGCCGTGCCCGCCGAGCAGCTGCACCCCTTCGGAGCCGATCCGCATTCCCTTCGCAGCGCAGAGGCGGCGGGCCAGGGACGCCTCGCGGGCGAAGTCCCGGCCCTGGTCGGCGCGGCTGGCGGCCCGGTAGGTGGCGAGCCGCATGCCGTCGCTCTCGATGCCGATGTCGGCGACGCCGAAGGCGACCGCCTGCCGGTTGGAGACCGGTTCGCCGAAGGCCGTGCGCTCGTTGACGTAGGGGATCGTGTAGTCGAGCACCGCCTGCGCCGTGCCGACCGCGAGCGCGCACCAGGCGATCCGGGCCCGCTGCACGCACTCGACGTAGTCCTCGCGCTTGCCCTCGCCGAGCAGCGCGGTCCCGGGCAGGCGGACGTCCTCGATCAGCAGCCGGCCCGTGGCGGCGGCGCGCAGTCCCATCGCCGGCTCGTCCTCGACCTCGAGGCCGTCGGCGCCGGGCTCGACGACGAAGAGGGCGGGGCCGAGGCCCTCGGCCTCGGCGGCGATGACGAAGAGCTCGCACTCCTTCGGCCTGGCGAGGAGGGACTTGGCGCCGTTCAGGACCCAGTCGCCGCTCTCCCTGCGCGCCTTCGTCTCCAGCTTCAGCGGGTCGAAGAGCGGTCGCGGCTCGAGGATCGCCAGCGCCGCCGCCGGGGTGTCGTCGCCGGTGAAGGCGGGCAGGTAGGTCGCCTCCTGCTCGGCCGTGCCCCAGTGGCCGATCGCGGTGGCGACCGCGCCGGGGGCCAGCGCCGCATAGGCGATCCCCATGTCGCCGTGGGCCAGCGCCTCGCCGATCAGGACGCTGGTCACCGCCGCCTGCTCGTGCATGACGCCGCCGAGCTCCTCGGGGACGCCGAGCATGTTGACGCCGAGCTCGTTGGCCTGCTCGAGCAGCTCGGCCGGCGCCGCGCGGTCGAAGTCGGCCTGCTTGGCGACGGGGCGGACCTTCGCCTCGGCGAAGTCGCGCACCCCTTCCTGCAGCATCTGCTGCTCGTCGTCCGGTGTGACGTCGAAGAGGCCGCGCGGCTTGCTCGGCGCCTGCCGGGCCGGCCCGGCCAGCTTCTGCGCCGCCTTGAAGGTGCGGCCGGCGGCGGTTGCCGAGCGGAACCCGTTCTTGGCGCCGGTGAACAGCGCTCGCTCGACCTGTTTGCGGAGCCGGATCCGGTCGAGCAGGTCCGAGCCGGCGAGCCGGTTGAGCCAGCGCAGGCCGAGCCCCATGCTGCGCTCGGCAACGCCCCTCTCGTCAGTGGTGGTGGGCATCTCTACTTCCTCCCGTCGTTGGTGTCGGCCTCGAGCGGCCTTGCCTCGCCGTCGAGGTGCGGCGTGCCGCGCACGGCGTCACGGACCGCGAATTCGGTGTCTTCTCCCTGCGAGCTGCTGGCGAACTCGACCCTGCCGGGCAGCAGGATCGGCTTGCGAAAGCGGACCTCGATGCTGAAGGCGCCGGGCAGCCGGGTCTCGATCGCCGCCAGGCAGCGGGCCTTGGTCCACATCCCGTGCGCGATGGCGCCGGGGAAGCCGAGCGGCTTCGCCGTCAGCGAGTGCATGTGAATCGGGTTCCGGTCCCCGGAGACTGCCGCATACCGCCGCCCCAGGTCCCCAGCAAGCCGCCACTCAGCACTCGCCGGCCGAACTGCATCAAATTCCCTCTCTGGTGGATTGGGAATTTGATGCAGTTCGGGCTCTTTGCCGGAGGGCTTGCCGCGGCGGAGCATGGTGCTTGTGCTCTCCCAGACCGGCTCGCCGCCGGCGCTCACGGTGGTGAGGAGGGAGAAGGTGCGGCCTCGCTTGTGGGGCTGGAGCTTGGTCGGGCGGACGCCGATCGTCAGCTCCTCGCCGATGCCGACCGGCCTGCGCTGGGCGATCCGGTTCTCGACGTGGACGAGGCCGACGGCGCCGAAGGGGAAGCTGCCGTCGGCCATGATCGCCATGTGCAGCGGGAAGGCGAGCACGTGCGGGTAGGTGGGCGGCAGCTGGTCCCGGAGGGTGAAGCCGCAGACCTTGGCGTAGGCCGCGACCCGCTCGGGGTCCGCCTGCACGCCCGGCAGCTCGAGCTCGAGCTCGGGGACCTCCGTGCCGCGGCCGGGGACGAAGGGCAGCAGCGAGGCGCCCGGGATCATCGGCGCCGCGGCGCGCGCGTAGAGCGGCAGGATGCTGGGCGAGCTCTGGAGCGTGCGCGCTTCCATCAGGCCCCCAGCAGGTTCTGGCCGCAGACCCGCACGACGTTGCCGTTGACGCCGGTCGAGGCGGGGCTGGCGAACCAGGCGATCGTCTCGGCGACGTCGACCGGCAGGCCTCCCTGCGAGAGGCTGCTCAGCCGCCGGCCGGCTTCGCGGGGGGCGATCGGCATCGCCGCGGTCATCTGCGTCTCGATGAAGCCGGGGGCGACGGCGTTGATCGTCGCGCCGCGCTCGGCGAGCTCGGGCGCCAGCGCCTCGACCATCCCGATCACGCCCGCCTTCGAGGTGGCGTAGTTGGTCTGCCCCGAGTTGCCGGCGATGCCGCTCATCGAGGAGACGCAGACGATGCGGCCGTTCTCGCGCAGCAGGCCGCGCTCGAGCAGGGCGTCGTCGATCCGCTCCTCGCTGGAGAGGTTGATCTCCATCAGCGAGCTCCAGCGCTCCTCGGGCATCTTGGCGATCGTCCGGTCGCGGGTGACGCCGGCGTTGTGGACGACGATGTCGACGCCGCCGGAGAGCTGCTCGGCGATCGCCGCCGGTGCGCCGTCCTCGGTGATGTCGAGCTCGATCGTCTCGGCGTCGAGCTGCTTGGCCACCTTGGCCAGGTCGGCCGCGAGCGCCGGCACGTCGAGCAGCACCAGGCCGGCGCCGTCGCGGTGCAGGGTGGTCGCGATCGCCTCGCCGATCCCGCGCGAGGCGCCGGTGACGAGGGCGATCTTGCCGTCCAGCGGCTGGTCCCAGTCGAGGGCCGGCGCCTTGGCGACCGCGGCGCCGACCTCGATCACCTGGCCGGAGACGTAGGCCGAGCGCGGCGAGAGCAGGAAGCGCAGGGTCGAGTCGAGCTGGTCCTCGGCGCCCGGCGCGACGTGGACGAGCTGCACCGTGGCGCCCTTGCCGCCGACCTCCTTGGCGAGCGAGCGGGTGAAGCCCTCCAGCGCCCGCTGCGCGGTGCGGGCCCGGGCGGAGCCGGCTTCGGCCGGCGGCGTGCCGAGCACGACGACGCGGCCGCTGCGCTGGAGGCGGCCGACCGCCGGGTAGAAGAAGCGCTGCAGCTCGACCAGCTCGGTCGAGTCGGCGATCCCGGTCGCGTCGAAGAGCAGCGCCTTGGCCGGTCCCTCGGCGCCGGCGCGTTCGGCTTTGATCCGGTCGAGGAAGACGGCGAGCGCCTTCCCCAGCCGGCCTTCGGGGGCCGCGCCAAAGAGCACCCGGCCGGCGACCACGGGCCCCCCGACCGTGTAGCGGTCGAGGGTGACGGGGCGGGGCAGGCCGAGCTGCCGGGCCACCGCCGAGACGACGGGGGCGTTGACGACCTGCGAGTAGCGGTCGCTCACGATGCGCCTCCCGCAGCCTCGAGGATCGCGACGACGCCCTGGCCGCCGGCGGCGCAGACGCTGATCACGCCGCGCCCGCTGCCGTCTTCGTGCAGCTGCTTGGCGAGGCCGGCGACGATCCGGCCGCCGGTGGCCGCGAAGGGGTGGGCGGCGGCCAGCGAGCCGCCGTTGACGTTGAGCTTGGACCGGTCGATCGAGCCGAGCGGCTCGTCGCGTCCCAGCTTCTCCTTGCAGAACCCAGCGTCCTCCCAGGCCTTCAGCGTGCAGAGCACCTGGGCGGCGAAGGCCTCGTGGATCTCGTAGTAGTCGAAGTCCTGCAGCGCCAGGCCGGCGCGGTCGAGCATCGCCGGCATCGCGTAGGCCGGCGCCATCAGCAGCCCTTCGCGCTTGTGCACGTGGTCGACGGCGGCGGTCTGCGCCTCGGCGAAGTAGGCGAGCACCGGCAGGCCGCGCTCCCTCGCCCACTCCTCGCTGGCGAGCAGCACGGCGGAGGCGCCGTCGCTGAGCGGGGTCGAGTTGGCGGCGGTCATCGTCCCCTCCGGCCCGCCGAAGACCGGCTTCAGCTTGGCCAGCTTCTCGGCGCTGGAGTCCGGGCGCAGGTTCTGGTCGCGCTCGAGGCCGAGGTAGGGGGTGAGCAGGTCGTCGAGGAAGCCGCGCTCATAGGCGGCGTCGAGATTGCTGTGGCTGGCGACGGTGAGCTCGTCCTGCTCGGCGCGGCCGATCTCCCACTCGGTGGCCATGAGCGCGCAGTGCTCGCCCATCGAGAGGCCGGTGCGGGGCTCCGCGTTGCGCGGGATCGACGGCACGATGTGCCCGGGCCTCACGCGGGTCAGCGTCCGCAGCTTGCCCATGGTCGAGCGCTGCCGGTTCGCATCGAGCAGCGTCTCGCGCAGCTGCTCGTTGAGCGCGATCGGCGCGTCGGAGGTGGTGTCGGCGCCGCAGGCGATGCCCGAGTCGATCTGGCCGAGGGCGATCTTGTTGGCGACGAGGATCGTCGTCTCCAGGCCGGTGCCGCAGGCCTGCTGCACGTCGTAGGCGGGCGTCTCGGGCGCCAGCCGCGTGCCGAGCACGCTCTCGCGGGCGAGGTCGCGGTCGTGGGAGTGCTTGAGCACGGCACCGCCGGCGACCTCGCCGATCCGCTCGCCGGCGAGGCCGAAGCGGTCGATCAGCCCGTCGAGGGCCGCGGTCAGCATGTCCTGGTTGGAGGCATGCGCGTAGACGTCGTTGGAGCGCGCGAAGGGGATCCGGTTACCGCCGACGATGGCGACCCGGCGTGGTTTCTCGGTCAACTGCCTTTGCCTTTCGGTTTGGGTCTGGAAGCTTTGGAGGCGGGGGTGGAGCGCAGGCGCAGGCCAGGCTCGATCGTCGCGATCAGCAGCTCGGCGGCCTCCGATGCGGTGGTCGCCTCGGTGCGCAGCCACCAGCGGGCGAGCGCCTCCGCCGCGCCGAGCAGCGCCGCGGAGAGCGCCTCGACTTCGATCCGGGCGGCGGCGCGCCGCTTCTCGGGCAGCTGCGCCAGCAGCGATTCGGAGACCAGCTCGATCAGCCGGCCGCGGTAGACGGCGACGCCGTCGGCCAGCTCGCCGCCCTGGGGGAGGGTGTCGTCGAAGAGGACGGCCCAGGCGGCGCGATCGGCGTCGAGGAAGGCGAAGAAGGCGCGCAGCCCCTCGTTCAGCGCCTCGCTGGGGCTGCTCGCCTCGCCGACCGTCTCGAGGATCGTCTTGACGAGGGCGTCGCCGGAGCGCTCCATGCAGGCGATGTAGAGGCGCTCCTTGTTGCCGAAGTAGTTGTAGAGCAGCGGCTTGGTGACGCCGACCGCCGCCGCGACCTCGTCCATGGTCACCGCCGCGTAGCCCCGCTCGGCGAAGAGGCCGTGCGCGGCGAGCAGCGTCTGCTCCATGCGGTCGCTGCGCGAGAGCCGGGACCGTGTCGACGTTGCAGACATCGGTGACAACGTTACCCGGATATAAATTTATATTCGAGTAACGTGATTGATCGCACACGAGGGCGACGGCTCGGGGCGAGCCGCGGCCGATCGCCTCGTCAGCGCCGTGCGGCTACTGCTCGTAGAGCTTGACGACGCGGACGCTGCCCGCGGGGGCGGCGTCGACGCAGAGGTTGCAGAGGACGCACTCGTCGAGGTTGCCCTCGACGACCTCGACCCCGGAGTCGGTCGCCTTGAAGATGTCGACGGGGCAGACTTCCTCGAGCTTCTTCGCCAGCTCGGCGTCCGCGGCGACCGAGGCGTCGACCTCGACGTCGATGAAGACCTTGCTCAGCGCCTCGCTCACGCTGTCACTCCCAGCTTCTGCTTGACCGCGGCGGGGATCTCGTCGATCCGCTCGACCACGCGGATGCCGGCGGCTTCCAGGCGGGCGATCTTCTCGGTGGCCGTGTCCTCGACGCCCTCGACGATCGTGCCGGCGTGGCCGAAGCTCATCCCCTTCATCTCCTCGTCGTCCATGAACTTGCCGGCCATGAAGGCGACGATCGGCAGGCGCGAGTCGTTCTCCTTGACCCATTCGGAGAGCTGCGCCTCCATGCGGCCGCCCGGCTCGGTGTAGATCACGATCGCCTGGGTCTGCTCGTCGGCCTCGAAGTAGGGCATCAGCTCGGCATAGGTGGAGCCGATGATCGCGTCGCCGCCGATCGAGACGGCGGTGGAGACGCCGAGGCCGGCCTGAGTCAGCGAGGAGGAGATCTCGGTTGTCATCCCGCCGGAGCGGCTCATCACGCCGACCGGGCCGGGCGCGTAGGCCTTGGCCGCGTCCTTGGCCGGTCCGCCGATGCCGCCCATCTTGCAGACCTCCGGGACGATCAGGCCGAGGCAGTTGGGGCCGATGATGCGGGCGCCGCGCATGTCGGCGAGCTCGACCATCTGGGCGACGTCGCGGCGCGGGATCCGCTCGGTGACGATCACGATCAGCTTGATCCCGTTCTCGATCGCCTCGAGCACCGCGTCCTTGGTGAAGGCGGGGGGGACGGTGACGACCGAGCCGTCGATCGGGCCGCCGTGGTTCTCGATCGCCTGGGCGACGGTGTCGAAGACAGGCACGCCGTGCACCTCGCGCCCCTTGCGGCCGGGGGTGACGCCGCCGACGACCTTGGAGCCGTAGTCGAGGCACTCCCTGGTCAGGTTGACCGCCTCACGCCCGGTGATGCCCTGGACGATGAAGGTCGTCTCCTTGGAGAGCAGGATGCTCACGCGGGGGCCCCCTGGATCTTGGCGACGGCGCGACCGGCCGCCTCCCACATGGACACGCTGCGGTCGCAGTACTCGACCCCGTAGCGCTCGAGGATCTTGAAGCCCTCGTCCTCCCAGGCGCCGGGGATGCGGAAGATCGCGATCGTCTCGCCGGGGTCCTTGCCGAGCTCGAGGCAGGCCTTGATCACGCCGCGGGCGACGATGTCGACCCGGGTGTTGGAGACGATCGACATCATCACCGCGATCTTCTCGACGCCGTCCTTTTCCAGCACCTCCTTGGCCAGGCCGCAGGCCTTTGCGACCGAGGGGTTGCCGCCGATCTCGGAGTAGTTGGCCGGCTTGCCGCCCTGGCTGCGCACCGCGTCGGTCAGGGTCAGCGAGCCGCCGCCGGCGCCGATCACGAGGCCGAGGTTCCCCTCGAAGCCGTGGTCCTTGCCCTGGATCACGCCGCGGTGGTCGGCGGCGTCGATCGCGGCGACGTGGCGCTCGAAGTCGGAGGGCTCATAGGTCTCGCGGGTGTCCTCCTCGGCGATCTCCAGCCGCTTGCGCAGCAGGCCCTTCTGGCGGCCGACCGCCTCGTTCTCCATCTCCATGTGGGCGTCGAGGGCGACGAAGCTGCCGTCGGTGAGCTCGGCGAGCGGGTTGATCTCGGCGAGGGTCATGTCGTTGTCGCGGAAGAGGCGGGCGAGGCGGGCGAGGACCGGAGTGGCGCGGTTGAGCTGCGAGCCGGTGACGCCGGTGGCGGCGACGACCTGCTTGGCTTCGAAGTCGGCGATCGGCAGCAGGTTGGAGACGTGGCCGCGGCCGACGTGGTCGGGGTGGGTCTCGGCGACCTCCTCGATGTCGATCCCGCCCATGTCGCTGAACAGCATCAGCGGCCGCTTTGCGGTGCCGTCCCAGACGACCCCCGCGTAGTACTCCTGCTTGACCTCGGCTTTCGGGTCGACCAGGACGCCGCGCGGCATCTGCCCGTTGATCTTGAGCTTGAGGATGTCCTCGGCGCGGGCTGCGGCCTCCTCGGGAGTGTCCGCGAACTTGACGCCGCCGGCCTTCATCCGGCCGCCGCTCAGCACCTGCGACTTGATCACGACCGGCCCGCCGATCTCCTCGGCGGCCCTGCGCGCCTCCTCGGCGGTCGTGCAGAAGCCGTACTTGGTGACGGGAATCCCCGCCGCCTCGACGATCTGCCTTGCCTCGTACTCGAAGAACCTCATCGCGGCGCGGAACCCTATCCAAGAGCGTCGCAGAGGGCCGGGCACCCCTCCCGGCTCAACTTTTTCGTGGAGAGCTCGCCGCCGTCCGACGCTGGTCGCCGCGAAAAAGTACAAGCCGCCAGGAGGGGTGCCCGGCCCTCTTGGGATACTTCTGGCGGTGACCCGCCAGATGGGAGAGGGATGAGCTTTTTCAAGCGCTCGGCTGCAGTGCTTTGCCTGTTTGCTGCCGCCGCTCTGGTTGCCGGCTGCGGGGAAACGGTGATCGACAGCACCAAGACCGAGGAACAGCTGCAGGCGAGCCTCTCGAAGTCGCTGGACAAGAAGGTCTCCTCGGTCGATTGCCCGTCCGACCAGAAGGTCGAGACCGGCGCCACGTTCACCTGCAGCGTGAAGCTCTCCGACGGCAAGGCCGAGACGGTGACGCTGAAGATCCGCAATGAGGACGCCGATCTGAGCGTGATCGAACTCAGCGAAACAAGCCAGCAGGGCCAATGAATAAAGTCCCGCGGATGAGCCAAACCATCGCGGCCGCAGCGCCGACCACGCACGCAAAGCTCCTCGACTGGGTCGGGGAGATCGCAGACCTGACCCAGCCCGACTCCGTCTACTGGTGCGACGGATCGGCCGAGGAGTACGACCGCCTCGCACAGACCCTGATCGACGCGGGGACCTTCGAGCGCCTCTCCGACGCCAAGCGCCCCAACTCCTACCTGGCCCTCTCCGACCCCGGCGACGTCGCCCGGGTCGAGGACCGCACCTTCATCTGCTCCGAGGAGGAGGCCGACGCCGGCCCGACCAACAACTGGCGCGAACCGGCCGAGATGCGGACCATGCTGACGGGCCTCTTCGAGGGCTGCATGCGCGGCCGCACGATGTACGTCGTCCCCTTCTCGATGGGCCCGCTCGGCTCGCCGATCGCCCACATCGGCGTGCAGCTGACCGACTCGGCCTACGTCGCGGCGAGCATGCGGATCATGACCCGGATGGGCAAGGGCGCCCTCGACGTGCTCGGCAGCGACGGCGAGTTCGTCCCCTGCCTGCACTCGGTCGGCGCGCCGCTGGCCGCGGGCGAGGAGGACGTGCCCTGGCCCTGCGACGCCGAGAACAAGTGGATCGTCCACTTCCCCGAGACGCGGGAAATTTGGTCCTACGGCTCCGGCTACGGCGGCAACGCCCTGCTCGGCAAGAAGTGCTTCGCGCTGCGGATCGCCTCGGCGATGGCCCGCGACGAGGGCTGGCTCGCCGAGCACATGCTGATCCTCAAGCTCACCTCGCCCGAGGGCGCGGTCAAGTACGTCGGCGGCGCCTTCCCCTCTGCCTGCGGCAAGACCAACCTGGCGATGCTGATCCCGACCCTGCCCAACTGGAAGGTCGAGACGATCGGCGACGACATCGCCTGGATGAAGTTCGGCGAGGACGGTCGCCTCTACGCGATCAACCCGGAGGCCGGCTTCTTCGGCGTCGCGCCGGGCACCGGCGAGAAGACCAACCCGAACGCGATGAAGACCGTCGCCCGGGACTCGATCTTCACCAACTGCGCCAAGACCGACGACGGCGACGTCTGGTGGGAGGGGATGACCAAGGAGGCCCCCGAGCACCTGATCGACTGGCATGGCAACGACTGGACGCCGGACGCCGACAAACCCTCGGCCCATCCGAACGCGCGCTTCACGACGCCGGCCAGCGCCTGCCCGGCGATCGCGCCCGAGTGGGAGGACCCGGCCGGCGTGCCGATCGACGCCTTCCTCTTCGGCGGCCGCCGCTCCAAGGTCGTGCCGCTGGTCCGCGAAGCCTTCGGCTGGGAGCACGGCGTCTTCCTCGGCTCGATCATGTCCTCGGAGACGACCGCGGCCGCTGCCGGCGAGGTCGGCAAGCTGCGCCACGACCCGATGGCGATGCTGCCCTTCTGCGGGTACCACATGGGCGATTACTTCGCCCACTGGCTCAAGGTCGGCGCCACCGAGGGCGCGCAGATGCCGCGCGTCTTCTACGTCAACTGGTTCCGCAAAGACGACGAGGGCAATTTCCTCTGGCCCGGGTTCGGCGAGAACAGCCGCGTGCTCGAGTGGGTCTTCCGCCGCTGCGAGGGCAGCGCCGAGGCGGAGGAGACCCCGATCGGCAACGTGCCGACGGTGGGTGACCTCAACGTCGAGGGCCTAGAGATCTCGGCCGACGAGGTCACCGAGCTGCTCGCGGTCGACCCGGCCGAGTGGAAGGTCGAGCTGCCCGCGATCCACCAGCACTTCGCCCGCTTCGGCAAGCACTTGCCGGACGCGCTGCACGAGCAGCTGGCGGACCTCGAGCGGCGCCTCAGCTGACGCTGGCCTGGGTGGTTGGGCAAGGGGCCTGACCACCCTCCAGGCGAATTGATGTCGCACGCGCCCGCTTTGCGGGCGCTTTGCTCCGGTGTTTGAGCGCGCCTCCCGGCGCGCAAGAACCGGATTGCATTTCCGCCGCTTCGCGACATTCGCCTGGAGGGTGGCCAGGCCCCTCCCCCAGCGTGCTCAGGTGGCTACGGCCCGGCTTCGTCGGGTGTCGGGCCGTATCGAAAGCTTCAAACCAAGGCCTTCGTCCTTGCGCGAAGCGCAAGGGTGTCAATTCACGGAGAAGGGCACCGGCACCCCGTTCATGCAACGCCGTCCTGTACTGCGCCTAAGGCCAGGAGGGCGGCGGGATTGGGCTCTGGGTAGCCAGGCCGCCGAATTCGTTTGGGCGGTAGACGGTCCGCTGGATGCCCTTGGCGAAGGCGTTGGCCGCCTTGCTGGAGCTCTCCAGGGGCCAGTGGGTGTTGCGGTCTTTGACGTCGAACCAGACCAGGGCGCGGATCTTGCGGTACTTGGACGGCACGATGCCCAGCGTGTTCTTGATCCAGGCCGGCTTCGAGCCGCCGCGCTCGTTGGAGGCGACCTCGCCGAGCATCATCGGCTTGTGCGGCGCGATCTTCAGGACCCGCTTGTAGGTTTCGTGGAAGACTTGGTTGAAGTTCTGCCAGCCGGCCGAGTCGCTGCGCTTGCCCCAGTTGAAGCCGTCGAGGCAGGTCCAGTCGACGTAGGCGTCGCCCGGGTAGACGCGGTTGAGCGGGATCAGTTTGCGGGTGAAGTCGACGTTGGGGCACCAGACCCAGGTTGCGTTGTGGGCGCCGACCGAATCGAAGAGATCGTGGATGTGGCGCCATGCGGCGACGAACTCACCCTTCTTGTTGCCGTTGACGCCTTCGGACCAGGGGAACCAGAATCCGTTCATCTCCCAGTCGAAGCGCATGAAGAAGGGGTGCCCCCATTCCCTGGCGGATTCGGCGAATTTGCGGATGTAGGGATCGAGGCTGCCGTTGACGATGTTGCCGAGCTTCCAGGGCCGCTGCGGTCCCTCTTCGGGAGTCGAGGAGGAGCTCCAGCTGAACAGCGGCACGGCCCCGTAGCCGCGGACGTTTTCAAGCGGCGTCAGGGGAAAGTTGATGAAGGTGCAGTTCGAGCCCTCGCATTCGGCGAACGGGGCGGAGAAGGAGATCAGCGAGAGCGGCTTGCGAGCCAGCCGTTCGAAGGCGGCGAGCGCGCTCATGTCCCAGGGGGCCGCTTCGCCGGTGATCTGATCGCCGATCTGGGCGCCCCAGTAGAGCGGTTGCGGAGGAGTGGCCGCCCGCTTGGCCTGCGCGGGCGCGGCCGCGCAGAACGCGGTCAGGGCGAGGCAGGATGTGAGTGCGAAGAAGCGCTTCATCTTCGTAAGAACCCCCGCAGGGCGCCCTAGCTTCTGCCGGCGCGCAGTTGGTGGGTTTCTTTCCGGTACGGGTATCGCGGCCGATCCGATCACCGCGGCGGCCGGATCGGGCTCGCGACGGCGAACTGGGCGTTGGACTGGAAGCCGCGCTTGCGGATGCCCTTCGAGAAGGCGCCGGCGGCCTGCGGAGAGGTCTCCAGCGGCCAGTCGACGTTGCGGTCGACCTGGTCGAACCAGATCAGGGCGCGGATGCGGCGGAAGTTGGTGCGCAGCTGCTTGAACATGTCGGTGATCCACCTCGCCTTGGCCTTGCCGGAGCCGGTCGAGGCCATCTCGGCGAGCACGATCGGCTTGCTTGGCGCCACCTGCTTGATCAGCTTGCGGTAGGTCGGGCCGAAGATCTGGCCGAAGCTCTTCCAGCTATGCGGGTTGGTCGGGTTGCTGCCCCAGTTGAAGCCGTCCATGCAGGTCCAGTCGACGTATTCGTCGCCGGGGTAGAGCGGAGCGAGGGCCGCGAAGTGGCGGTCGACCTCGGCATATGGGCACCAGGCCCAGGTCGCGTTGGTGGCGCCGACCGCGGTGAAGATGTCGTGCACGTGGCGCCAGGCGGTGACGTATTCGCCCGGGTTGTTGCCGTTGATCGTCGCGCCCCAGGGGAACCAGTTGCCGTTCATCTCCCAGTCGTAGCGCAGGAAGAAGGGGTGCCCCCAGTCGCGAGCCGCCTCGGCGAATTCCCTGATGTAGCCGTCGTAGGTGCCGGCGATCACGTCGGAGAGCTGGAAGGCGGGCATGTCCGTTGCCCCGGAGGGGTCAGAGGACGTTGCCTGCGAGGCCCAGTTGAAGAACGGGATGGCCCCGTACTGGTGGATCTTCTCCATCTGCGCGGTGGGGAAATCGAAGAAGGAGCAGGGAGAGGCGTTGCAGTCCGCGAAGGGCGAGCCGAGCGCGATCAGCGAGAGCCCCTTGCCGAGGAGCCCTTCGAACTGGGAGACGGCGCTCATGTCCCAGGGCGGTTCTTCGCCGGTCAGCTGATCGCCTATCCAGGCGCCCCAGTAGGCCGGGCGGGGCGCCAGCTTGCTCTTGTGCTTCGCCTGGCCCCGGTGGTGCTGTGAGCCGGCCATCGCCGGCGCCGCGAGCGCGAAGAGCAGCGCCATGGCGGCAAAGACCGCCACCACCGAGCGTGCTGTGTTCCCCTGTTTGCGCATTCGCGTTTTCATCGGCCCCGAAGCTGGAAGAGTTTAGGGAAGGGTGCGGGCCGTCAATTCGGGGGTTCGATCGGCCCCGCGGCGGCCGTCGCCCCGCCTTCTTCGACGTAGGCGGGGCTCTGGATCGCCGCGGCGAATGCGTTGGCCGAGCTGGCGGAGGTCTCGATCGGCCAGTCCATGCCGTCGTCGAAGGTGTCGAACCAGACCAGGCCGCGGATCATCGGGTAGCTCAGCGGGATCGCGGCGAGCGCTTCCTCGATCCATTCGGCCTTCGAGCCGCCGTGCTCGGTCGAGCCGATCTCTCCGATCAGCATCGGCTTGCCCGGCGCGATCGTCCCGACGATGCGCTGGTAGGTGGCGCTGTAGAGCTCGTCGAAGCCGCGCCAGCGATCGGGCTTGGCTGGGTTGAGGCCCCAGTTGTAGCCGTCGAGGCCGGTCCAGTCGACGTATCCATCGCCGGGGTAGAGGGCGCTGAGGTCGGCGAAGGTGCCGTCGGGGTCGACGTTGGGGCACCAGACCCAGGTGACTTCGTCGGCGCCGACCTGCGTGAAGATGTCGTGCACATGGCGCCAGGCGGCGACGAACTCGCCCGGCCGGTTGCCGTTCGCGCTCTCCGACCAGGGGAACCAGCCGCCGTTCATCTCCCAGTCGAAGCGCATGAAGAAGGGGTGTCCCCAGGCCTTCGCCGCTTCGGCGAAGCGGCGGATGTAGGAGTCGTAGGCGCCTGCGATCACGTCGGAGAGCTGGAAGTCCGGCTCGCTGAGCCGGGACGGGATCGATTGCGAGCTCCAGCTGAAGACCGGGATCGCGCCGTAGGCGCGGATGCTCTCCATCGGGCCGGCCGGGAAGCCGTAGAAGGAGCAGGGCGTCGTGGAGCAGTTGGCGAAGGGCGCGAAGAAGTTGACGAGCGAGACCTGCTTGCCGGCGATCTGCTCGAATTTCGAGACCGCGCCCATGTCCCAGGGGGCCTGGGTGCCGGTCAGCTGCGGCCCGATCGAGGCTCCCCAGTAGACGGCGCTGCCCGGCTGGCCGCCCGGTGCGGGTGCCGGGGGCGTAGTCGGGCCGGGCGGGGGAGGCGGCGGGCCGGGTCCCGCGGCCGGGGGGGTCGGAGCGTCGCCCGGCAGCTTCTGCGGGGGTGCGGCCGGCGAAGCGCCGGGCCCGGCTACGGCCTGTCCGACCGTCGGCGCTGAGCCCCGGGCCGGCGCGGCGGGCGCGAGCCCGACCGGCCCTGTCCGCCGAGCGGGATGGGCGAGGGCGACTCGAGGGGCCAGCGGACGGTGGCGTCCGCGGACGCCCGTGTGGCTGCCGCCCGCGGCCGGATGCTGGCGGGCGACCTCGCCGCGCAGGCTCGGGCGCAGCTCCTCGTTTGTGCCCCTCGCGGCCAGCGCTACGCCAAGCAGGCAAAGCGCGAGCACTGCGACGAGGACTCCGGCGACCGTTGCTGGGGACCGCAGGCGCAATCCATCCTCTCCTCCTCGGGAGAGGTCAGTCTAGGACAAACGTCCAGTCGGCTCAGCTGGGCGGGGCGATCTTGCCGGCGGGGAGGTCAGCGTAGGAGGAGACCTGGAAGGCCGGGTTCTGGACGCCGGCGGCGAAGGCGCTGGTGGCGCTGGCGGAGGTCTCGATCGGCCAGTCCATGCCGTCGTCGAAGGTGTCGAACCAGAGCATGCCGCGGATCTGCGGGTATTCGGCCAGCAGCTCGGACATCGCTTCGGAGATCCAGCTCGCCTTCGAGCCGCCGCGCTCGCTCGAGCCCATCTCCCCGATCAGCAGCGGCTTGCTCGGGGCGATCGAGTCGACGATCGCGTGGTAGGTGGAGCTGTAGAGGCTGTTGAAGCTCGCCCAGCCACCCTTGCCCGGGCCCCAGTTGTAGCCGTCGAGGCCGGTCCAGTCGACGTATTCGTCGCCCGGGTACTGGCTGGCGAGGTCGAGCATCTTGTGGCCGGGGTCGACGTTCGGGCACCAGACCCAGGTGACGTTGTCGGCGCCGACCTGCGTGAAGATGTCGTGCACGTGGCGCCAGGCGGCGACGAACTCGCCCGACTGGTTGCCGTTGACTCCCTCCGACCAGGAGAACCAGTTGCCGTTCATCTCCCAGTTGAAGCGGAGGAAGAACGGGTGGCCCCAGTCGCGCGCGTCTTCGGCGAATTCGCGGATGTAGGAGTCGTAGGCGCCGGAGACGACGTCTGAGAGCTGGAAGTCAGGCTCGTTGAGGCTGGAGGGGATCGATTGCGAGCTCCAGCTGAAGACCGGGATCGCACCGTGCTCGCGGATGTTCTCCATCGGGCCGGCCGGGAACTTGTAGAAGGAGCAGGGCGACGAGGAGCAGTTGGCGAAGGGCGCGAAGAAGTTGACCATCGAGACGCCCTTGCCGGACATGTCCTCGAACTTGGAGACCGCGCCCATGTCCCAGGGCGCCTGGGTGCCGGTCAGCTGCTCGCCGACCGTCGCGCCCCAGTAGAGCGGGGAGTGAGCGGCGCTCGACTGGGTCGCCTGGCAGCTGTTGCGCAGCCGGCGGGCGATGCGCCGCCGGCGCTGTGGGGCCATCCGCTGCGTGCGGACCCGCGCCAAGCGGGCCGTGCAGCTGCCTCGCTTGCCGACGCTGCGGGCGGCGCCGATGCTCGTGCGGACGACCGCCGGGCGCTTGCCCGCCTGTCCGCCCGGCACGCTGACCGCCGCCGACGCGAGCGGCGCGCCGATCAGCAGGGCAGCCAGAGCCACGGCGGTGGAGGCGAGGAGATGTCGGAGGCTGATGGTCACACCCAGCCATCGACGCGAGTCCCCTTTGGTTCAGGCCTTCGCGGTCAAACTGGACGTTTGTCCAGTCCCCCTTGACAAATCGCTTGCGGGCCGGGCTCAGCTGGCCGGCAGGACCGGGCCGAAGCCGAGCGCGCCGTACTTGTTTTCGCCGTAGGCGGGGTTCTGGATCCCCGCCGCGAAGGCGCTGGTGGCGCTGGCGGAGGTCTCGATCGGCCAGTCCATTCCGTCGTCGAACTGCTCGAACCAGAGCAGGCCGCGGATCTTCGGGTAGTCGGTCGGGATCTTGGCCAGCGCGTCGGTGATCCAGCTGGCCTTGGAGCCGCCGTACTCGGTCGACGCCATCTCGCCGATCAGCAGCGGCTTGGACGGGGCGATCGTGCCGGTGATCTTGTCGTAGGTCGAGCGGTAGAGCTGGTCGAAGCTGCGCCAGCGGTCGGGCTTGGCCGGGTTCGTGCCCCAGTTGTAGCCGTCGAGGCCGGTCCAGTCGACGTAGGCGTCGCCCGGGTACTGGCTGGCGAGGTTGAGGAAGATGTTGTCGGGATCGATGTTCGGGCACCAGACCCAGGTCGCGTTGGTGGCCCCGACCGCGGTGAAGATGTCGTGCACGTGGCGCCAGGCGGTGACGTATTCGCCGGATTTGTTGCCGTTGACGCCCTCCGACCAGGGGAACCAGCGTCCGTTCATCTCCCAGTTGAAGCGCAGGAAGAAGGGGTGGCCCCAGGCCTTGGCGGCTTCGGCGAATTTGCGGATGTAGGAGTCGTAGGTGCCGGCGATCACGTCGGAGAGCTGGAAGTTCGGCTCGCTGGTGGTCGAGGGGATCGACTGCGAGGCCCAGCTGTAGGACGGGATCGAGCCGTGCGAGCGGATCGTGTTCATCTCGTTGGTCGGGAAGTTGTAGAAGCTGCAGGAGCCGCCGGAGGTCGGGCAGTTGGCGAACGGCGCGGAGAAGTTGATGATCGAGAGCTTCTTGTGCGCCATTTCCTCGAACTTGGCGGCGGCGCCCATTTCCCACGGCGGCTGGTCGCCGGTCAGCTGCTTGCCGATCCAGGCGCCCCAGTAGATCGACGAGGGGGCGGGGGTGGGAGCCGGGGCCGGTTCGGGGCTGGGTGCCGGAGCGGGAGCGGGTTCTTCGGGGGCCGGGGCCGGTTCTTCGGGAGCGGGAGCCGGGGCAGGCGCCGGTGCGGGCGCGGGCTGCGGCGCGGGAGCGGAGTTGGAGACGCTGACCGCGACCGTCGTGCTGCCCAGCTTGGTGCGCTTCGCGTAGGCGGTGGCAAGCAGGGTGTGCGTGCCGTTGGAGAGCTTCGTCGTGTCCAGTCCGTAGGCGAAGGGGGCGCCGCTGTCGGATGCCTTGAGCGAGCCGTCGACGGTGAAGTCGACGCGGGTCGCGGTCGCGCCGGAGACCTTCACCTGCCAGCCGACCGTGCCGGAGACGGTGCTGCCGGCGGTGGGGGAGAGGGTCGTGACCGAGACCCGGGACCGCGAGGAGCTGGCGATCTTGGTCCGCTTCTGCACGCTCGCGGCTCCCTTCTCATGCAGCGAGCCCGCCGCCGCAGTCGCCGGGACCATGGAGGCGACCAGCAGGGCGATCAGCCCGAGGAGGGCGACGCGGTGGCGGTTGTTGGCGAGCAGTGCGGTCATGCATGGGGGTGATCGACCTCCATGCACGGGCCTTCAGTCGCCGAGCGACCGGAATGGACGTTTGTCCCGTTCGTGGCGCTCAGCCCAGCGAGCGGTAGAGCGCCAGCAGCTCGGCTGTGCACTCGTCCCAGGATGTGAGCTTCGGGCGCACGGTCTGAGGTGGCTTGTCGAGCTCCTCGAGCACCGCCCGCCCGACCCCCTCGGGGCTTTCGTCGAGCGGGATCCCGCGGGCGAAGCCGTCCGCGGCGATCTCGGCCAGGCCGCTTGCGTCGGCGACCAGGAGGCGCCGGCCCGCCGCCGCAGCCTCGAGCGCGACCAGGGGATGGGTCTCGAACTCGCTCATCAGGACCACGAGGGAGATGCCCTGCAGCAGCTCGGCCATCGCCGCCGGCTGGTCGGGTGGCGTGCTGGTGAACTCGACGCTGGTCCCGAGGCCGAGCTCGGCCGCCTGGGCTCGCAGCTCGGCCTCGTAGGGCCCGGTGCCGACGACCAGCAAGCGCGCTTGCGGCTCCCGCTCGAGCACGTAGGGGAAGGCGGCGATGACGCGGTGGTGGCCCTTGTAGCGCTCCAGCCTGCCAATCGAGGCGATCGCCGGCGGGCCGGGCGGCTGACCGTTGGCGGCCGCCCCCGCCGAGAAGGCGAGGTCGGTGCCGTTGGGGATCAGGACGAACTTCTCCGGCGGCAGCCCCAGCTCCTCGCCGTACTCGGCGATCTCGAAGCGGGCGACCGCGACCAGGCGCTCGGCTCGCGAGAGCAGCGGGCGCAGCAGTCGTCGCTGCAGTCCGCGGACGCGGTTGCGGGCGCCGGAGGTGTGGCCGCCGCCGTGGAAGGTGACCACGTAGGGGATGCCCAGCCGCAGTGCCCGCAGCATCGCCAGCGGCGCGACGAAGGTGTGGTAGGACTGGACGTGGACCACGTCCCACTCACGTCGCGACATCTCGCGCCAGATTCGCGGCGCCAGGCACCAGTCGCGGTTGGCGGGCCAGGCGCGCACGGTGCGGATCCTCACCCCGTCGCGCTCCTCCTCCTGGAGGGCAGGGCCGCCGGGCTCGGTGCAGAGCACCTCGACCTCGGCGCCGCCGGCGGCGAGGCGGCGGCTGACTTCCATCACGTGGCGCTCGACGCCGCCCTGGGACAGCGGGCTGCGCGGGGTGACCATCAGCACCCGCGGCGAACCGCGCTCCGCCTCGTGCTCGGCCAGCTCGCGCCGCCGTTCCAGCCGCCGCCGCTCGCGGCCGCCGGCGAGGTAGCCGGCGGTCGTGGTGAAGAGCCCGGCGACGATCGCCGCGGCGCGGGCGGCCCCGCTCGGCCGTCCGCGGAGGGTGTCGCCAAGGCCGCGGATGACGCCGAGCGGCAGGGTGCGGCGCGTGTAGGCTCGCTCGGCTTCCAGCCCCGAATCGCTGCCGACCAGGCCCGCCAGCACCGCCTTGGAGCGGCCCTCGCCGCGACAGCGCGACGTGAAGTAGCTCCACTCGGCGCGGCTCGGCGGCACGGTGTGGTCGACCGCGGCCGCCGGGTCGTAGACGATCTGCGCGCCGGGCCAGCGCCTGCCGACCCGGATGCAGAGATCGGTCTCCTCGCAGCCGGCCGGGATCGTGCCGACCCGTCCCAGCTCGTGGCGGAAGCCACCCACCTCCTCCAGCGCCTCGCGGCGGAAGGACATGTTGGCGCCGACCAGGTTGCGCACCGCGGCGCGCTCGCGCGGCATCCCCGAGTGGGTGCAGCCGACCACCCAGTCGAACTCGGGCGGGAACCAGCTCGGCTTGCCCTCTACCCAGGCGGGGTGGACGGCGCCGCCGGCGCCGAGCACGTTCGGGTCGCGGTAGGCCTCGCCGAGCCGCTCCAGCCAGTCGGGCGCGGCGACCGCGTCGTCGTCGAGGAAGGCGATCACCTCGCCGCCGCACTCCGCCATGCCGCTGTTGCGGGCGCCGGAAAGCCCCTGCTCCTCACGGTTCTCGACCAGCTTCAGCCAGGGCCAGCGCTGCCGTGCCTCGGCGAGCAGCTCGGGCGAGTGGTCGACGCAGAGCACGATCTCGTGCGCCGCCGCGCTCTGCGCTCGGACCGACTCGATCGCCTGCGAGAGTACGCCCAGCCGATCGAGCGTGTACGCGCAGATCAGGACCGAGATCGAAGGCGAACGGGGATCGACTTGATGCGCAGAGCTGGCGGCCACGGGGCGATTCTGGCACGCATATGGGGACGCTACGATCGGCGGGGTCGATGCGGATCCTGATGCTCGCCCAGTCCTACGCGCCGGTGGTCGGCGGCGTCGAGCGGATCGTCGAGGACCTGACCGGCGAGCTTGCCCGGCGCGGCCACAAGGTGTCGGTCGCCACGCTGCGCCAGCCCGGACAGGGCACCGATCCCGACCCGGGCGGCGTTCCGGTCCACGGGCTGGGCGGGGCGATCTACCGCCTGCCCGGCATCAACCTCGACGCCGAGCGCCGCCACGCCCCGCCCGTTCCCGACCCTGAGACCGTCCTGGCACTGCGGCGGCTGGTGCGCCGCGAGCGCCCGGACGTGGTGCACGCGCACAACTGGCTGGTCCACTCCTACCTGCCTCTAGACCGGCGCTCGGGCCCGGCCCTAGTGCTCTCCATGCACGACTACGGCCTCGTCTGCGCGACCAAGCGCTTTCTCAACCGGGGCGCCGATTGCACCGGGCCCCGGACCGGCAAGTGCATCCGCTGCGCCAGCGACTACTACGGCCATGCCAAGGGCCTCGGGGTGGCCCTCGGCACACGCCTGTCCGAGCCGCGGCTGCGCCGCCACGTCGATCTCTTCCTGCCGGTCAGCAGCGCGGTCAGGGATCGCTGCGGCTTCGGCGCCGGGGAGCTGCACCGGGTGATCCCGAACTTCATCGGCGATCTGCCGCCGTCCCCCGCGCCCGCCGACCCGCGCCTCGCCGGATTGCCGGCGGAGCCGTTCGTCCTCTACTTCGGCGACGTCACGATCGACAAGGGCGGCGGGCAGCTGATCGAGGCCTACCGCTCTTTGGAGCAGCCGCCGCCGCTCGTCCTGGTCGGGCGCTGCTACCTGAAGGAGGCCGAGGAGACCCCGGGGGTGATCGCTCTCGGCCCGCTTCCCCACGAGCTCGCGATCGAGGCGCTGCGCAGGTCGCTCTTCACCGTGGTCCCGTCGCTGCTGCCCGAGACCTTCGGCCTCGTCGCCCTGGAGACGGCAGCCGCCGGCAAGCCGATCGTCGCCTCGGACATCGGCGGTCTCGCCGACGTCGTCGTCGACGGCGAGACCGGGCTCCTCGTCCGCCCCGGCAACCGCGAGGCGCTGGGACAGGCGATGCAGCGGCTGATCGCCGACGGCGAGCTGCGAGCGCGGATGGGTGAGGCGGCTCGGCGCCGGGCCTCCGAGTTTTCCCCCGATGCCGTGCTGCCGAAATTCGAAGAGGCCTACGAGGTCGCCACTGAGGCCCGCCGGGCGCGGGCGAGCGGCGCCCGGTAGGGCGCCGGTGAGCACGCTCAGCTCAATCCGGGCCGGCCGCCTGCGCGAGCACCTCGGCGATCCCCTCTACCGCACCGGCTACTACCTGATCCTCGGCACCGGGATCACCAGCCTGCTCGGGGTCGGCTTCTGGGCGCTCGCCGCCCACTCCTACTCGGCCAGGGTCGTCGGCCTCAACGCGGCGGCGATCTCGGCGATGACCCTGGTCGCCGAAGCATGCACGCTCGGGCTCTCGGCGGTGCTGGTGCGCTACCTGCCGGTCGCCGGCGCCTCGACCCGGCGCCTGGTCAGCCGCAGCTACCTGCTCACCCTCTCGCTGGCGCTGACCTTCGGGTTGCTGGCGGCGCTGAGCAGTGGCGTCTGGTCACCCGAGCTGAGCTTCCTCTCCAGCGGCGGCTGGCTGGTCGGGTTCGTCCTCGCCGCCGGCGCGACGACGATCTTCACCCTCCAGGACAGCGTCCTCACCGGGCTGCGGGCGGCCAAGTGGATCCCGCTGGAGAACTCGCTCTACGCGCTGGCCAAGCTGCTGCTGCTGGTCGTGCTGGCGAGCACGCTGACCGGCTCGGGGCCGTTCGTCGCCTGGACCGCGCCGCTGGCGGTGGCGATCGTGGTGGTCAACTACCTGATCTTCACGCGGCTGATCCCGGCCTCGCCGCGCGAGGGCACGCTGGATCGCGGCAAGCTTCTCTCGATGGCGACCGGCAACTACGCCGGCAAGCTCTTCACCCTCGCCGGCAACCTCTACATGCCGATCCTCGTCGCCAACCGGGTCAGCGCCGCCGACGCCGCCTACTTCTACGTGCCCTGGATGGTCTCGCTCGCGATTGAGCTGATCGCCCTCAACGTGATGACCTCGCTGACGGTCGAGGCCGCCACCGACATGGACCACCTGCGCGAGCTCTCGCGGCGGGCGCTGCGGCAGACGATGCGCCTGGTCGTCCCGGTCGCGGCCCTGGCGGCCCTCGTCGCACCCTGGGCGCTGCTGATCTTCGGCAGCGAGTACGCCGACCAGGGCGCCTCGCTGCTGCGCCTGCTGGCGCTGGGCATGGTCCCCAACGCGATCGTCACCCTCGGCATCAGCGTCGCCCGCATCGAGCACCGCGGCCGGATCGTTGTCGCCATCCAGGGAGCCCACTGCATCGCCGTCCTCGGCCTCAGCGCCGTGCTCTTGCCGAGCCTCGGGATCGACGCCGTGGGCTACGTCTGGACCGCCAGCCAGACGGTGCTCGCCGGGGTGCTGCTCGCGACGCTGCTGCGGCCGGTGCTGTTCCGGGCACCGAAGACGACCTGAAGCCTGCCGGCGTGCCTACTCGAGGTTGAACGCGGATGGTGCGGCGCAGAGTGGTCGATTTGCCCCCGTATGCGTGGGTCAATCGACCACTCTGCGTCAAGAGGTTGAAACGCTCTGCGTTCAGGCGGTGAAGCGGCGGTGGGCGACGGCGCCGCGGGCGGTGGCGGTGGGACCGATCAGGCCGAGTAGGAGGGTTGCCCAGGCCGCTGGGGTGAATGGCCTGCGGCGTAGGGCTCGGAGCGAGTAGCGGGCGCCAGCGCGGCGCTTGCCCAGCAGGAAGGACTGGGTGGCGGCGATGCGGAGGACCGTCACGTACTGGCCCGGGCCCCAGCGCTGCAGCGCCTCGCCGTGGCGCTCGAGCGCGGTCTCTGCCATCCAGAGCATGTCGGGGGCCTCGCGGCGCAGGCGCGGGATCACGTCGGCCGAGCGGTTCGCGCGCAGCCAGCTGTCGGGCGCGTCGGCGTGGACCTTGGTGAGGACGTCCTCGACGCAGACGCTGGTCTCCCGTTCGGCCAGGTTGAGCTCGAAGAGCGTCTCCATCGCTCCGCGGCGGCCGTCGATGTACGGCGTATCGGCGAAGACGGCGCGCTTGATGCAGCGGGCGGCGTCGGTGCCGCCCTCCGCCTCGGCCCAGCGGATCCGGCCCTCGTAGCCGTATGGGCCGTCGGGGACGAAGCTGGGCGTGACGCGACCGTCGTCGTGGAGCTGGCGGCTGCGGAGCACCCGCACGCCCTCGGGCAGCCCGGCGATCAGCTCGCGCAGGCGGGCCAGCGCCTCGGGCAGCAGCTCGTCGTCGCTGTCGACGACCACAACCCACTCGCCGCGGGCGCTGGCGGCGCCTGTGTGGCGGGAGGGGTTGATGCCGCGGTTGGACTCGTGGGCGACCACGCGCAGGCGAGGTTCGTCGTAAGCCTCGCGCAGGATCGCCACGGTGTCGTCGCTGGAGCCATCGTCGACGACGACGACCTCGAAGTCCCCGAAGGTCTGCGCGAGGCAGGCGTCTATGCAGCGCCGTACGATCCGCGCGCGGTTGTACGTGGTGATGACGACGCTGAAGAAGGGAGCTGACATCGGAGGCCGGTTGCGCATTCTCGCCTACCACGCGATCGCCGACCTGCGCGACGATCCCGTCCTGGCCGAGTACGGCGTCTCGCCTGAGCTCTTCGCCGCCCACCTCGACGCGCTGGCCGCGCACGGTTGGGACTTCGTCGACCTCGACGCGGCCCTCGCCGCGCTCGCCGGCGACGCGGCCCTGCCGCGCCGCGCCGTCCTGATCAGCTTCGACGACGCCTACACGGACCTGCTCGAGGCCGCCGCGCCGCTGCTTGCCGATCGAGGCATCCCCGCGGTCGTCTTCGCCGTCGCCGGCCACCTCGGCGGCGCCAACGACTGGGACCATCACAAGGGCGCCGCCAGCCTGCGGCTGCTCGATTCTGTTCAGCTCGGGCAGCTGGCCGGGTGCGGAATCGAGGTCGGCGCACACACCGTCAACCACCGGCCGCTGCCCGAGGTGGCTCCGGCCGAGCTGGGGCTCGAGCTTGGCGGGGCGGCGGAGCGGCTCGAGGCCGCCGGCCTGCCGCGCCCGCGCGCGTTCTCCTATCCGTACGGCCGCTGGACCCCTGAGATCGCCGTGGCGGTGCGCGAGGCGGGGTACGCCGTCGCCTTCACCACCGCCTGGGGGGACCCCTGCCCGGAGGGCGACCTCTACGCCGTGCCGCGGATCGAGGTCCACGCGAGCGACACGCCGCGCAAGCTGCGCATGAAGATGGCCCTCGCCGGCTGGCCGGGCCTGCTGCGCGACTCGTTGCTCACCTTGGGCGGCGTGCGGCTCGATCCCTCGGCCGGGTAGTCGCGCCCGCAAGGGGTGCGCGTCCCGGCGCAGAACTTCAGTCCGAGTAGCCTCGCGCCGATGGAGCACCCGATGACCACCGAGACCGCCTCGCCGCCGAGCGAGTCCAGCCCGAACGTCGAGACGATCCGCCTGCAGGCCACGAGCGGCTTCAGCCGCGTGCTCTCGCCGCGCGAGCTCTGGCGCTACCGCGATCTCGGCTACCAGATCGCTGCCCGCGACGTCACGGTCCGCTACCGCCAGACCGCGCTCGGCGCTGCCTGGGCGGTGCTGCAGCCGGTCGGCTTCATGGTCGTCTTCTCGCTCTTCTTCGGTGGGGTCGCTGGCGTCTCATCGGACGGGCTTCCCTACCCGCTGTTCAGCCTGGCGGCGCTGGTTCCCTGGACTTTCTTCGCCAACTCGCTGCTGCTCGGCTCCGAAAGCCTGGTCAGCAACTCGGCGCTCGTCTCGAAGATCTACTTCCCGCGAATCTTCATGCCCGCGGGCGCGATTGCCGCCGGCCTGGTCGACCTCTCGGTCTCGCTGGTCATCCTCTTCGTCATCGTCCTGATCTGGGGGGTGATCCCCCCGATCGCGGTGCTGGTGCTGCCGGTGCTGGTGGCGATCATGCTCGCCGCGGTGATGGGCGCCACGGCGGCGCTGTCGGCCGTCAACGTCCGCTACCGCGACATCAAGTACGTGATCCCCTTCGCGATCCAGATGTGGCTCTTCGCGACCCCCGTCGTCTACCCAAGCAGCCTGATCGACGAGCCCTGGCGCACGCTGACCGCGATCAACCCGATGGTCGGGGTGGTCGAAGGCTTCCGCTGGGCGGTCCTCGGCGCCGACGCGCCTCTCGCCCTGATCGGCGTCTCGGCGGCCTCGGCCGTCGTCCTCTTCGTTGCCGGGCTTGCCTACTTCGACCGCGTCGAGCGAAGCTTCGCCGACTTCATCTGATCCGATGAGCGACGTTGCGATCGACGCCAAGGGACTCGGCAAGAGCTACGCGCTCGGGCTTGGCTCGCGCGGCTACGACACCCTTCGCGAGAGCATCGTCAACACCGCCAAGCGCTCCCTGGGCAGGCTTTCCGGCCGCGGCGAGAAGGTCGAGCCGGAACTCCTCTGGGCCCTGACCGACCTCTCGATGACGATCCGCAGCGGCGAGGTCGTCGGCCTGATCGGCCACAACGGGGCAGGCAAGAGCACGCTGCTGAAGATCCTCTCGCGCATAGTCGAGCCGACAACCGGCTGGGTCGACGTGACCGGGCGGGCGGGGTCGCTGCTCGAGGTCGGAACCGGCTTTCACCCGGAGCTGACCGGGCGCGAGAACATCTTCCTCAACGGCGCGATCTTGGGTATGCGCCGGGCCGAGATCCGCCGCCGCTTCGACGAGATCGTCGACTTCGCAGACATCGAGCGCTTCCTCGACACGCCGGTCAAGCGCTACTCGAGCGGCATGTCGGTCCGCCTCGCCTTCGCGGTCGCCGCCCACCTCGAGCCGGAGATCCTCCTCGTCGACGAGGTGCTCGCCGTCGGCGACGCCGCCTTCCAGCGCAAGTCCCTGGCGAAGATGAGCGAGGTCGCCCAGGAGGGCCGAACGGTGGTCTTCGTCTCGCACAACCTGGCGATCATCCAGGCGCTCTGCGAGCGGGGGATCCTGCTCGAGCACGGTCGCGCGATCGCCGATGCGCCGGTCGACGAGGCGGTCAACGGGTACCTGCGCTCGCTCGAGCGAGCGGCGTCCGGGGACCTGGTCGGCAGGACCGATCGCGACGGCCGCGCCTGGGAAGAGATCCTCGTGCGCCGGCTCTTCGTCGAGGATGCGGTCAGCGGCGAGCGCGACGTGGTCGTCGGGGGCCGCCGGGCGCGGATCGTGGTGGAGCTAACGGGAGTCGTGCCGATGGTCGAGTGCAGCCTGACGGTCCTCAACAGCCTCGGCCAGCCGGTCACCACCTTCGACAGCGAGGTCTCCGCCTCCTCCGACGTGCGCGACGGCGACCTCGGCCCGCGGATCGAGTGCGAGATCGAGACCCTGCCGCTGGTCCCGGGGCGTTACCGGATCGATGTCATGCTCAAAGGCCGGCGGCAGATTCAGGACGGCCTGCAGGCTGCCGCGTTCTTCGATGTAGAGCCCGGTGTGATCGCCGGCCGGCCGATGCCCGTCGCCGGCTCCGACGGCGACGTCGTGCTGCCGCACGCCTGGCATCTGCCGGCAGCCTGAGCGCTACTGGATGACGCCTGCGCAGAGCTTGCGCAGGAAGCGCGGCAGCGAGTCGGTGCCCTTGATCTCGATTCGCGGGATCAGCAACGGGTCCTCGTCGAGCCGGGCGAGGCGGGGCCGGGTCGTGCAGGCGGCGACGAAGCCGGCCTCGCGCACAGCTTCGACGGCGCGGTCGTCGAATTTGCCGTACGGATAGGCAAAGAGGGAGACCGGTTTCCCGAGCACAGCCTCGAGCTGCTCGCGGGACCCGAGGATCTCGTCGCGAAGCTCCTCGTCGGAGCATTCCGGAAGGCGGCGATGGTTGCGGGTGTGGGCCCCGAGCGAGATGCCGCCGCCGAGCAGCTTCCGCGCCCCGTCTGGGTCGAGCAGCGGCCGGTGGCTCGAGGCGATGCCCTCGTCCCAGTCGTTCGCTTCGTCCAGCCGGTTGCTGACGAGGAACACCGTGGCGGGGAAGCCTCGCTTGCGCAGGACCGGGGCGGCGATCTCCGCGTTGTCGGCATAGCCGTCGTCGATGGTGATCGCGACCGCGCGGCGCGGGGGAAGGTCTCCCCTTGCGAGCATCCCGACCAGGTCCTCCAGGCCGAGCACCTGACAGCGCGCAAGCGCCAGGACGCGCATCTGCCGGGCGAAGTCTCTGCGAGAGACGACGTAGCGATCGCCGAGGTTGCGCCTGTCGAAGGCGTGATACATCAGCACCGGGACCCGCCTGGTGAGCCGCAGCCAGCGCTCGCGGCTGACGCTGCGCCGCATTCCCGCCCAAAACGCGTAGCGGGACAGGAAGTAGAACCAAACCAGTCGCCGGCCCTCGCCCGGAATCAGGCGGCCCAGCGCCGCGAGCCAGGCGGGCGGAACTCGCAGCGCGATCATCAGACGCCGCAGCCGCACGTCGCGCGCCGTCGGCTCGCTGAACCAGCCGAGCAGCTTCGGCAGCGCCTCGGGGTGCCGCCTCGCCATCTCGATGTGGCCGCCGCCCTGGCGAAAGGCGTCCTGGAGCAGGCGAGCGCGCCCCTTCTGATCGTCGTGAACGGCGTGGGCTCGCGGCGCGTAGACCGGCTCGCAGCCGTGGCGGTGGAGCCGGTAGGCAAGCTCGGTGTCTTCCTCCAGCGGCAGGTCGGTGGCAAACCCCCCAACCTCCCGCAGCGCCGCACGGGGGGCGGAGAAATTGCCGCCGTAGCAATCGGTCCAGCTCGGCCGCTTTGCCGCCAGGCGCTCGAAATGCGCGTTCCAGGCATTGGCGAACGCGTGGGCGTACCAGTCGCGCGCCGTCGGGGCCTCCTGAGCGAGGTTGCCGATGACGATCGCGTCGGCCGGGCTTTCGTGTGCCGCGATGTGCGCGGCGACCAGCTCCGGCGAGGCGATGCAGTCGTCGTCGAGGAAGAGGCAGACGGCGCTCGTCGCCGTCTCGATCGCGGCGTTCTGCGCGGCCGCCTGGCCGGCCTTCTCGCGGCGCAGCAGGCGCAGCCGGTACGGCGTCTCCAGTCCCTCGACCATCTCGGCGGTCCCGTCGCTCGAGCCGTCGTCGGCCACGATCACCTCGTAGTCGGCCGGGTTTTGAGTCTGCTGTGCGAGGGCCCGCAGGCAGCGTTCGAGCAGTTCGCGGCGGTTGTGGCTGGCGACGATCGCGCTCAGCTTCGGGAGTGGCGCCGTGCTCATCGGGCGAGCCGCTTCCACTGCGGGGCTGAGGTCCGTCTTCTGACCTCCCGCCAGAAGGCGAAGCGCCAGACGACCCGGTACCAGTGCTCTTTGCGCGCCTCGCCTGGGAGGGCCCGGCCGGCGCTTGCCGCCAGCGCCGGTGAGATGCGCAGGGCGATCAGCGCCCGGCGCATGGCGACCTCGCGCGAACCGGCCTGGCCAAACCAGCCGAGCAGCTTCTCCGCCATGCCGGGATGACGTTCGCTCAGCGCCAGGTAGGCCTGGCCGTGCTTGCGCACGTCCTCCAACAATCGCCGCCGTGGCTTCTGGTCGTCGTGGACGGCACTGGCGCGTGGGAGGTAGCGCAGCGCGAAGCCCCGCTCCTGCAGGCGGAAGCCGAGCTCGATGTCCTCGCTCACCGGCACATCCGTTGCGAAGCCGCCCAGGTCGAGCATCGCCCTCCGCGGCACCGAGATGTTGCCGCTGTAGCAGTCGCTCCAGCTTGCCGGCCTCGTCTCCATGCGCTCGTAGTGCTCGCGCCAATCGCGCGCGAAGGCCCGCGCGTACCAGTCGCCCCCGTTCGGGATCTGCTGCACCAGCTTTCCGATCGCAAGCAGGCGGGGATCCTCTCGGTGGGCGGCGAGGTGCTCCTCGACCAGCTCCGCCGAGGCGATGCAGTCGTCGTCGAGGAAGAGGCAGACGGCGCCGCTGGCGGCCTCGGCGCCGGCGTTGCGGGCGGCTGACTGGCCGCCGCCGTGCAAACGCAGCGAACGCATCCGGTAGGGGGTGTCGAGGCCGGCGAGAAGCTCATCGGTCCCGTCGCTGGAGCCATCGTCGACGACGACCACCTCGAAGGCGGCTGGGTCGAGCGACTGGGCCGCGAGCGCGCCCAGGCAGCGGGCCAGCATCGCGCGCCGGTTGCGGCTCGGCACGACCACGCTGATCTCCACGGGGCGGGCTGCCTCGATCATCGCCGCCGCAGCTCCTCTTCAACGAGCCCCAGGAAGGTGCTTTGGCTGAGCGCATCGGGGGAGGGACGGTCCGCGGACTCCATAGCCAGGTGACCGTAGTCGGACCGGCTGTGGACCATCCAGCAGAGCAGGCGCAGCTGGGCGAAAGCCTTCATGGGAATGCCCAGCGCGGCGCAATACTCGGCCGCGCATCGGGTCGCGATCGCGCCGTGCGGGTGGTCGGCGTCGAGCAGGCGAGCGTAGCTCTCGCGGGTGCGCCCGGAATCCAGCGCCCCGTCGATCACGAAGGCCGAGTTGGCGAGGAAATAGGCGAGGTCGAGCCCCGGCAGCCCGCACGGCTCGGCCGACTCCCAGTCGAGCAGGGCGGGGGAGCCATCGGCTGTCAGGACCACGTTCCAGGGCGAGCAGTCGCGGTGCTCGCAGACCTGGGGCAGGCCATCGAGCTGCGCGAGCTGCGCCTGCGCCGCGGCCACCGTGCCGCGGGGCGCGGCACCGCCGAAATTGCGCTCGAACTCCGCCAGCGGCCCGTCGAGAAGGCGCTCCCGCCAATCGCCGGTCGCAGGCGCACCGTCTCTTGCCAGCTCGATCAGCCACCGGGTGACGCGCCCGGCCAGGTCTCCGAAGCTCTGCTCCGACAGCTCGGCGATCAAGGGCCGGCCGTAGATCGCGCTCTCGGCGAGCGCGTGGCCGCCGCCGCGGCGTCCGCGTGCGAGCAGGCGAGGCACGCCTTCGAGCTGGGGGTGGGTTTGTGCGACGGCGCTCAGCGCGTTGGCCTCGCGCTCCAGGGCGAGGTCGGACTCGGGCACTCGGGAGAACTTGACGACGGTGTCCGGCCTCGAGCTGCCGGCCGGGAAGGGCAGGGCGACGACCTTGTTGATGCTGCGGTCGCCGCCCGTGAGAAGCAGGCAGGGAGCTCCTGAGGGGAGGTGCGGTGTCAGGGCGTCTCCGCTGCCTCCGCCGTCCCTCTCGGGTGCCCTCGCGAGCACGAACACCGGTGCCAGAAGGCCCAGCCGAGCGGCAGCCCGCCAGAGCGCCCGCAACGCGGCCTGCGCGGGCGAGCCGGCGGGCCTGCTCGAGAGGAGGTGCGCGAGGGCGGCCGGCGAGTCGGGCGGCAGCCAGAACTGGGGGTGGCGGTGGGGAAGGGGCCCCGGCCAGAGCATGCGCGGGTCCGCGAAGCCGGCCCGCTCGAGTCGCCGCCGCGCGCGCTGAACCCCCCAGAGGCGCGGTATGCGCCAGCTGCAGAGCAACTCGCCTCCCTCGGGCAGGGACCTCACCGCGGCCGGGAGGCGGCGGCGGCCGGGAAAGCCGATCTCCAGGGGCCGCCCCGGCGCCGGAGCGTCCTCGTGGCGCAGCAGAAAACGCCAGTCACGGCGCCGCAGGAGCGCGTTGCGGCGCTTCTCGGGAAGCGACTCAATCGTGGCTTGATCCATCGCCCGCAAGCTCCTCGTAGATGCGTTCCACCCGCTGTCCCATCGTCGCGCGACCGAACTCGGTCTCGGCCCGTTCGCGGGCTCGCGCGGCGAGCTCGCCGCGCAGGGAGTCGTCATCGATCACTCGCCGCAGCGCCGTTGCGAGCGCGGTCGCGTCGCCGGCGGGGACGAGCAGGCCGCTCTCGCCGTCGGCGATCAGCTCCTCCGTGCCGCCGATCGCCGAGCTGACAACCGCGCGCCGCGCTGCCATCGCCTCCAGGACGGCGAGCGAGGAGCCCTCGTAGAGGGAGGGGAGGGCGAAGACGTCGCAGGCCGCCAGCAACTCCGGGATGTCGTCCCGGCGGCCCAGGAAGAGGACGCGGTCGGCGAGGCCCATCCGCCTGGCCTCGGCTTCGAGCTCACCGCGCAGGGGGCCTTCGCCGGCGAGGACGAACCTTGCGCCGGGAACCTGGGTCGCGGCCTCGAAGAGGATCGGGTGACCCTTCTGCTCGTCGAGCCGAGCGGCGGTGAGGACCAGCGCGGAGTCCGATTCGCCGGCGAGCTCCTTGCGCAGGTCGGGGGAGCGCGCGACGTCGAATCGCGCCAGGTCCACGGCGTTGTAGACGACCTCGATCTTCCTCGCCGGCCAGCGGAATCGCTCGCTCAGCTCGCGCGCAATCGCTCCCGAGACGGCGAGGTATCGATCCACGCGCCTGGAGAGAGCTCTGAGTTGCAGATCGCTGGAGCGCTCCAGCCTGAACTCGGGGATCAGCTGCACCGTCGCCACGCTGGGAACCCTGGCCAGCACAGCTGCGGCCAGCGCCCACTTGGCCGCCAGGGGCCAGCTCAGGTGGGCGTGGAAGAGTGCCGGTCGCTCCCTGCGCAGGAGCCGGGCGAGGCTGGCCGCGTGGCGGGCGCCGCCAAGGCCGAGGGGCATGGGCGCCACCTCGCGTGTCGGCACGTCGATCGCCGCCGCCCGCTCTCTCAGCGGCTCTACGCTGCCGGCCGCGTCGAGCAGCAGGGTCGGCTGCCAGCGCGTGCGGTCGAGCGTCTCGAGCAGCATCAGCATCGCGTTCTCGGCACCGCCGAGTTCGCGGCTATCCGTGTAGAAGAAGATCGATTGGGCCACGATTGAGTTCGGCCGCCAGTTGGACGAGCGCGCCGTCGTCTTGGGATTCGCTCAGGGCAACCTCGACCCCTGCCCAGAAGGCGTAGTCGAGGGTGGCGCGGTAGAAGAGCGGCTGGCGCCAGAGGCCCAGCCGCTCCAGCTTTGCGGCGAGGGCAAGGAGCCGGTGCGCGAGCGGAGGCTTCGCCCGGGTGAGCCCGAGCAGCAGCGCCCGCGCGGCCAGCCACGGTCGCGAGCCGTCCCAGGGCGTTGCCAGGCGCAGGTCGCCGAAGGCATCGGGATGTCGCTGGGCGAGCAGCACCGTGGTGCGGCCCTTCTCATGGGTGTCGCGCGCCAGCCCGGCGAACGCCTTGTCGTATTCCTGGCGCGCCAGCGCCCCCGGGTCGTAGCGGAGCTCTATCCCTGCCTTTGCGAGCCGCAGCGAGAGCTCGACGTCCTCGTTGCCGTAAGGCGCGAAGCCCTCGTCGAATGCGCCCACCTCGCGCAGCAGCTCGGTCGGGAGGGAGACGTTGCCCGAGTAGAAGTCACGGGGGACGAAGCGATGCCCCGGCCGCGCCAGCGCCTCCAGGTGATCGGCGAACTTCGCCTGCACGTAGCGAGCCGCATGCGGGCTTGCGGTGTCGAGCTCGACCGGAACCGGCCCGAGCACGCAGGTCCGCGATCCGGCGGGGTGATTGGCCAGGTGTCGCTCGATGAACTCCGGACATGGCTCCATGTCGTCGTCGATCAGGATCGTTACGTCGCCGCGGGCCGTACTGAGGGCGAGATTGCGCGCCGCGGCCCGGCCGCTCCTCGTCCCCTCGAGGCTGTGAAGCTCATACGGCACCTGTCCCTGCATCTCGGCGAGCATCTCGCGGCTTCCGTCGTTCGATCCGTCGACGGCGACCAGGACCTCGTAGCTGGCGGGCTCCGCAGTTTGGCGCCCGAGCGAGAGCAGCGCCCGGCGCAGTGCCTCGCAGCGCTGGTGTGTCGGGATGATCACGGTTGCCCTGGGTGGGTCGGTCATGGCGTTCGTCTTATCTTCGGCAGCGAGGAGGTCCTACTGCTGGCTGAGACGGCGATTGCAGATCGCCTCCTCGTAGGTCGCCTCCAGGCGCGAGGCCCAGGCGGGTGGGCTGTGGTGGGCTGCGGCGAAAGCCCGTGCCCGCTCGCCCAGCGCGAGCCTTTGGGCAGGGTCGCCGAGCAGGGCAGCGATCGCCGCGGCGAAGGCCTCGGCGTCGTCGGCTATCGCCAGCGGCGGCGGGTCGGCGAAGCAGTCGAAGCCCTCGCTGCCGCGGCTCGTCGTGACCACCGCCTTGCCGGCCGCGAGCGCCTGCAGGACCTTCATCCTCATGCCGCCGCCGGTCCGCACCGGCGCGACGACCAGCGCCGCGGACTCGGTGTAGGGCTCGATCGCTGGCGCGTCGGAGATCACCTCGACTCCGTCGCCGGCAAGGGCGAGGATCTCCTCGGGGGCGCTGCTGCCGACGATCCGCAGCCGCGCCCCGGGATCCTGCGCCAGCACCGCCGGCATGATCCGCCGAGCCAGCCAGGTGGCCGCGTCGCGGTTGGGCTGGTGGGTGAAGTTGCCGACGAAGAGCAGGCTGCCCGGCTGCTCGCGGCTTGGGTCCGCCGCGGGCGGCAGGGCGAGGCCGAAGGGGCTGACGCGAACCCGGGCCGCCGCCTCGGGAGCGAGCTCGGCGATCGCCGCCGCGTCGCGCCGGCCGAAGGCAAGCACGCGGTCGAAGCGGCCCCAGGCGGCGCGCTGGAAGCCGGGCCTCTTACGCCAATCGAGCTCCCCGAAAGCCCAGCCCGGCCACGCGCCTGGAGCGCCCGGGCGCCACTCGACCGGCCGCGGGCGCAGCACCTCGTGCTCGGTCAGCAGCGCCGGGACCGAGTCGGGAAGCCGGAAGCCCGACATCGCGCTGTCCTCGACCACGGCTACGTCGAAGCTGTGGGAGCGGGCGAGGCGATCGAGGATGGCCTGGATGCCCGGGTCGGCGAACCAGACCGCCCGCCAGGGCGTCCCCCGCAGCGCCCATGCCGTCGCCATCCGGGCTCGCCGTCGCCAGCGCTGCCGGGGGGCGCGTGGCTGGCGGCGGTCGGCGAAGTGGGCGTCGAGCCCCGAGGCGCCGAGGCGCTCGGCTGCCTCGGCTTCGCCCGGCTCATCGCCCACCGAGCTGACGAAGGTCACCTCGTTGCGCTCGCGCAGCCCGGTCAGCTGGGCGTCGAGCAGAACCGGGATCGCGCCGCTTCCGCCCGGCTGCGGCGGCACCGGTGCGAGGATCAGGATCCTCATCCGGAGCTGTCGGCTCCGGCGGCGACGGTCGCCCGGTAGGCGTCCTCGAAGCGCGGCAGGACGCTGCTGTCGGCGAAGGACTTCGCCCGCTCGGCCGCCGCCCGGCCCATCGCCTCGCGGCGCTCGGGGCTCTCGATCAGCTCGGCCATCGCCGCGGCAAGGGCGCCGACGTCGCCCTGGGGCACGAGCAGGCCGCTGTCCTCGTCGAGCATGTCGGCGTGGCCGCCCGGCACGGTGCCGATCACCGGCCGTCCCCGGCTCATCCCCTCGGCCACGGTGGCGCCAAGCGGCTCCGGCCACAGGGACGGCATCACGCCGAACATCGCCCGCGGCCAGGATGCCATCACCACCTGATTGGGGACGTCGGTGAGGACCACCGCGTCGGAAGGGAAGTCTGTCGGGGAGTCGCGCTCGTAGGTGCCCATCAGGACCAGCGGGGGCGGATCGTCGAGCCGGCGGTACGCCTCGAACAGGGTCTCCAGGCCCTTGACCTTGCGAAAGGCGCCGACGAAGAGGATGAAGGGCTCCTCGGGCAGGCGCTCGAGCCAGGCCTCGATGTCGGGCTCCGCCTCGCCGGGCCGGGCGGGCGGCTGGGCCTGGAAGCTGGGGATCGTCACCTCGAGCAGGTCGTCGCTGAGGCTGCCCCTCATGTTCTCGGTGGTGACGTCGTGCACGTAGGTGCTGACGCTGTGCAGGCCGGTCATCTTGCGGGCCAGCAGCGGCTTCGACAGCGCCACGCCGGCGGCGGCGAACCAGCCCTTCGGCGCTCCGTAGTAGTCGCCGGCGCAGGCCGCGCACTTGAGCGGTCCCGGCCCCGAGCAGGGAGCGCCCTTGCGCAGCAGCGTCCGCGTCGCGCAGAAGTAGCCGTAGTCGCGGGCCGAGACGAGCAGCGGAATCCGCCTGCGCCCGAGCGCGACCGCGACCGAGAAGGCGAGCCAGCCGTAGGCGTGGATCACGTCGGGCTCGAAGTCGACGATCAGGTTGCGCAGGGCGACGACCGATACCGGATCGGGGAAGGGCGGCTGGTGGCGCTGGCGCCGGTCGCCGACCATGAAGTCGAAGGCGGTCCGCATCTGCCGCACCCGGTGCACGACGAAGCCGTCGTCGTGTTCGAGCTTCGGCAGGCCGCCGTGCCAGGGCGTGACGACGGCGACCTGGTGGCCGCGATTGGCCATCGAGCGGCCGAGCAGCTGCGCCTGGCGGTGAGCGCCGCCGATGAAGGGCGGGAAGTGGTCCGTGGCGATCAGGATGCGCACTCAGGCCACCGCCTGGCGCGCGGCGCGGTCGGCCAGGTGCATCCGGCCCAGCAGGCGGTTCAGCCACGCCCGCCGCTGCGGGAACATGAACAGCTCGGCGAGCCGGCGGGCGAGTGGGCGGGGGGAGAGGGCCATCGCGGCGAACCAGGTCACGAAGGCGGCCTTCATCGGCGCCGAGACATCGCCGCGCCGGCGGGTCGCTCGAACCGCGTCGCGCAGCAGCCCGACCGGGCGATCGCCGGCGACCGGGTGGCGCGCGGGCTCGATCTTCACCGAGGTCATCCGGTTCGCGAGGTCGGCGATCGAGAGGATGCGCTCTGGCCGGGGCATCTCCAGCTCCTCGGCAAGGCGCAGCAGCTCGCGCGAGGTCGAGGCGGCGAAGCCGATCGCCTGGCGCAGGTGATCGAGGTCGAGCTCGCTGGCCTCCAGTTCATAGCTGTTTGATCCGTGCACCCGGTAGCCGGCGCAGATCTCATCGAGCGAGACGACGCGGCCGAGCAGCGCGGTCAGGTGGACCAGGTACCAGTCGGCCCCGGTCAGCGGGTACTCCTGAGCGGGGATCGGCAGGATGCGGCGCACCGCCTCGGCGCGGAATGCGTTGGCGCTGGTCGCCATCCAGACCAGGTCGTACGGGTATGCGAGCTCGGCCGCGCGCAGGTCGCCGTTCGGCATCGGCAGGTGGGCGGCGGGCTTGACCTCGCCGGTCGGCTGACCCTCTGCGCCGATCGTCTCCATGCGGAACTGGACCTTGCTGACGCTTTCGTCGGCGGCGAAGGCCGCGGCCGCACGGGCCGCGGCTTCGGGACGCAGGACGTCGTCGGCGTCGAGGAAGATCACCACGTCGCCTTCGCAGTGCTCCATCCCGGCGTTGATCGCCGCCGCCTGCCCTCCCTGCTCCTGCAGGACGACTCCGATCCGGTCGCCGTGGCGGGCGAGGATCCGGCGCGAGTCGTCGGTCGAGCCGTCGTCGACGGCGAGCACGTTGACGCGCTCGTGGGTTTGGTCGCAGGCGCTCTCGATCGCGTCCTCGAGGAAGGCGCCGTAGTTGTGGTTGTTGATCACGATGTCGACCACGAGGTCGCTGGCATGAGGGCTCATCGAGGCTCCGGAGAGGCGACCACCGAGCCCTTGACCCGACGGTAGACGCTGAAGGGGCGATTGTGACGCAACAGCGTTGCGACGATCGGAACGAGGCCCGTGCTGCCCGTGGGCGCCCCCACCCTGACCAGGCGCGTCTCGCCGGGGTCGAGCCGGAAGCTGCGCTTGACCAGCCCGTCCGGACCGATCCTGATCCGCAGGTCGTAGGAGACTGGGGTCTGTTGCTGGCTGCTCACGCCCACGCGCGCTTCGTGGCCGTGCGAGCCGGGCCGGGGAAGGATCCAGAGCTGTGTGTAGCCGATTGCGTTGTCTGCCGGCACTGATGAGGAGGCGAGCACGAGGGCGGCCACGACCGCGGCGACGGCACCGAGCAGCATCGCCGCCTCGGCGCGGCGAACCCGCACTCGTGGCCAGCGCGGCCCGGCTCCCGGTGCGCCGCGCCGCAGCGCCGCCGCGCGGCAGCTGCCGAGCACGACGAGCACCAGCAGCACAGCCCAGGAAAGCGGGTGGATGCCCCCTGCGTAGTTGAGCACCAGGCTGCCCAGCGCCAGCGTCGCCAGGCTGAGGGCGATGCTGAGCAGCAGGAACTGCGGCCATTCCAGCTTGCGCCGCGCGAACGCCGCCGCGGTGATCGAGTAGCCGGGCAGCACCAGTGCCATCGGCACGGCGAAGACCAGCGCCACGCCGTCGACCGGGATCGCCAGGGCCAGGGCAGCGCAGGTCGCCGCCAGCGCGACGACCAGGCGCAGATCGCCATGGCCTCTCATCGTCGGCTCCCCAGTTCGTAGACGGAGATGTCGCCGCTCGAGTAGATCCGCCGGGCGCGGGGCAGGCCGGCGAACTTGGTCACGGTCGCCAGCGGCATCAGCTCGGGTTCCTCGCCGCGGATCGAGAAGGCGTAGCCGCGCGTCGCGTCGGAGCTGATTTCGCGGCGGTCGGCGACGATGTAGCGGATCCCTTCTTCGCGCAGCAGCGGCAGCTCCCAGTCCGAGAGCGCCGGCTCCTCGAGCATGTCCTGGATGTCGGGGGTCTTGCCGGCGAACGCCACCCTTTCTCCCGGCGCCATCAGGATTCGCGCGTCCGCGGTGCTGGCGGCGAAGCGGCTGTCCTCGGGCAGGTTCTGCTTCGCCCACTCGCCCAGCGCCAGCGGGGCGGAGGAGATCGTCCGCCCCTCGGCGCTTGCCCTGATCGGCGCGGCGAGCTGCAGGTCCCAGGGCCAGCCTGAGATCGCGCCGCCGACCAGGACGACGCCGAGCCCGGCGGTCAGCGCCGCCCGCCCGGCCCACGGCCGCTTTGCGGGCGCCCAGTTCTGCAGCCCCGAAAGCGCCGCGATGAAGGCGAGGCCGACGAAGAGGTACTCGCTGAGCCGGTTGCCCGTCTCCCAGGCGGCGGGGGCGAGGCGCAGCAGCAGGGTGGCGAAGAAGGCGATCGAGGCGAGGGCGAAGATCAGCGCATAGGGGTCCTTGCGGTAGCCCCGCCAGAAGCGCTTCAGGCCGAAGAGCACCGCCAGGCCGAGCAGCGCGACCCCGAGCAGGGCGATGCCGCGGGCGGGCAGCGGCGTGGCCGGGATGCTCGAGCCCTTGCCCTGGAAGAGGCCCCGCGGCGGCGCCTCGCCGGAGGCGGTGTTGAAGATCGCTTCGAAGGCTTCGCCGATCACCGGGCCGAGGTAGCCGAAGGTGGAGCTGGCGACCAGCAGCAGCCAGCCGACGGCCAGCACCGCGGCGAGGATCGCGTATCGCCACGGGTTGGGCCAGCCCCAGTTGCGCCGCAGCGCCCAGTAGACGACGGCGAGCCCGCCGAGGAAGACGGCGGTGGCGTAGGAGGTCAGGTGGTGGGTGACGACGATCGCGGCTATCCCGAGCACGATCGGCACGCCCCAGTCGCGAGCCCACTCACGCGGCGAGGCGTCGCGCTCGGCGACGGCCATCAGGACCACGACGAAGAGCGGCAGGGCGATCGACTCGTAGGAGAACTGCGCTCCCCAGAAGAGGAAGTTGAAGTTGCCGGCGTATATAGCCACCGCCAGCCCGGCCGTCCGCGCCGAGCCGCCGATCCGGTTGAAGAGGAGGAAGAGGGCGATCATCAGCGACAGCCGGGCCGCGCCGACGACCACGATCCCGGCCCCGTAGCTCGACATTCCGGTGATCGTCATCAGGGCCGACGTGGCGCCCTCGAGGCCCGGGTAGTTGGGGGTCACCGGCAGGATCGGGTTGAAGCGGAAGAGGTGGTGGTGGGTGGCGATCTGGTCGGCGTTGAAGGCGTGGACGAGCTCGTCGGAGAAGCTGAAGAGGGGCGCGTCGCGGACCACCTTGACCGCGTACAGCGAGAGTCCGAGCAGGCAGACCAGTCCGAGCCGTTCGGAGAAGGAGGCCTCGCGGGACGTCAGCCGCCAGAAGATCGGCAGGGCGATGAGGAGAACCCCTGCCCAGTAGAGCAGCGAGGTCGGGTCGAGCGCTTCCCGCGAGAGCGTGTTGGCGTACGCGCAGAGCAGCAGGCCCAGCCCGCAGCACAGTGCGATCGGTGCAACGTAGCCGGTCGAGAGTTTGGGGCGAGCCATGGCAGCTGCCCGGTACTCAAGCAGCAGTTGCGGCTGCCTTCGCCTTCTTGGCGCTGCTGTCCGGCGCCGGACGCTCGGGCTTGATGCTGCGGCGGCGCCGGGCCTCGCCGAAGATCGTGCCGAGAACCCGGAAGCCGTCGCGGAAGGTGTTGAGGTTGCTCTGGCCCGAGATCCGGTCGAGCTCATAGCTCGGCACCTCGGTGATCTTCATCCCGGCCGCGGCGATCCGCAGGTTGATCAGGGTCTCGACCTCGAAGCCGGGGACGTCGAGCGAGATGAAGGGCAGGCAGCGGGCCCAGAAGGCGTTGTAGCCGTAGCAGAGGTCGGTGAAGTGGGTGCCGTGCAGGAGGTTGGCGGTGCCGCTGAGGAAGCCGTTGCCGAGGCTGCGCAGCTTGGTGATGTCGGTGCTGCCGCCGCCTTCGAGGAAGCGCGAGCCCTTGGCGAAGTCGGCGCCCGCCTCGAGCGCTTCGATAAAGCGGGGTATCTCCGCCGGGTCGGCCGAGCCGTCGGCGTCGAGCATGACGACGAGGTTGCCGGTGACGGCGGCGAATCCGGTGCGGAAGGCGTCGCCCTTGCCGCGGCCGCTCTGCACCAGGACGCGGATGCCTGGACAGGCGCTCCGCGCCGCCTCGATCGTGTCGTCCTCGGAGTTGCCGTCGACGAGGATCACCTCGTGCAGGTCGGGGGGCAGGTCCTTCAGGACGTGTCCGATGTTCTTCGCCTCGTTCATCGCCGGCACGACGACGCTGACTTTGGTCTTGCGGCCTTGACGGCGGTCGGGCCCGTTGTAGGGGACGGCCCTGCGTGCGGCGAGCGCCTCGACCTCGATCAGCGGCACCCCACCGACCTGGCTGGGGGTTGCCGAGGGCGCCTCCAGCAGGTCGAGAGGCCGCGGCAGCAGGCTGACCGGGACCCCGATCGACTTGAAGGCGCGGACGAGGTCGAGCAGGCTCTCGTCGTCGGCGTCCTGGGAGCCGATCACGACGCGGTCGGCGTGGTAGCGGTCGACGATCTCCAGCGCGGCGACGCGGTCGGCCGGGTTGGAGCGGTCCTCGAAGGGGGCGACGGTGCAGACGACGCTGGCGTATTTACGCAGCGGCTCGAAGGCTTTGAGCCGTTCGGCGGTAGCGTCGTCGCCGACGAGCACCCAGCGCTCGACCTCGTCGAGGCGGCTCAGCAGCGGCGCGCTGAGCGTGCGCCCGGCGGTGTCGAGCACGGCGAAGGCGAGCCAGAGGCCCAGCTGCGCGCCGCCGTCAAGCGGCGTGATCAGCGAAGCGGACCAGGCGAAGACCGCGGCGAGCAGCAGCCGGATCACCGGCCACGCCATTCCATCCTCGCTGCCGAGGCCGCTCTTCGATGCGTTGGCGCCGTAGACGCCGAGCAGCCCGTTGATGGCGACCAGGACCAGTGGCGCGATCGGCACGGCGGGGAAGACGGAGACGCCGGCGATCAGGGCGACGGCGGCAAGCGCGACCGAGGAAGAGACCAGGTCGATCGTGGGCGGCAGCCACCAGCCGAGGCCGCGCCGGGCGCGCGGCAGGCTGCCGAGCGTCGGACGGTCCTGGACGAGGGCGCCGCGCCGCGGTTCGCTGGCGGGGAAGGTGCGATCGAGTGGGACGTCGGTCGAGCTGTGCATGGGAGGGAGGGAGTGCCTTTTTGGGAGGGGTTTGTCGATGAGAATTACTGGACCGGATGCGCTGTTTGCCTGTTCCTCCCCCCATATCGGCAGCCGCGCAGATTCACGTTAGCGCGTCACGAAAGATGCATCCGAAATTGGTTCTACGGTCAAAACGACCGCTCCGGTTCACCTGTCAGGCCGGATCTGGGGGGGCTTAACTCCCAAACAAACTCAAAAGCCGTAGGTCGCGGCCAGCTCCGGGTCCTTGGCGGCGAGCATCTCGGCCAGCTCGACCATCACCTTGCACTGCTTCCAGGTCGCGTCGTCCTGCATCTTGCCGTCGATCATGTGGACACCGCGGCCGTCGGGGATCGCCTCCAGCACTTTCTTGGCGAATTTGACCTCCTCGGGCGGCGGGCTGAAGACCTTCTTGGCGATTCCGATCTGCACCGGGTGCAGCGACCAGGCCCCGACGCAGCCCATCAGGAAAGCCGCCCGGAACTGGGTCTCGCAGCCGGCCGTGTCCTTGATGTCGCCGAAGGGGCCGTAGAAGGGCAGGATGCCGGTTGCCGCGCAGGCATCGACCATGCGCGCGATCGAGTAGTGCCAGAGGTCCTGCTGAGCGCTGACCCGGTCGGCCTCGGGATTCTCCGGATCGGCAGGGTCCTCCATCACTCTGTAGCCGGGGTGACCGCCGCCGACGCGGGTCGTCTTCATCCGCCGCGAGGCGGCGAGGTCGGCGGGGCCGAAGCTCATGCCCTGCATGCGCGGGCTGGCGGCGGCGATCTCCTCGAGGTTGACGACGCCCTGGGCGGTCTCGAGGATCGCGTGGATCAGGATCGGCCGGTCGAGCCCTGCCTTGGCCTCGAGCTGGGCCAGGAGGCGGTCGACGTAGTGGATGTCCCACGCGCCCTCGACCTTCGGCACCATCACGACCTCGAGCTGCTCGCCGATCTCGGTGACCAGCGTGGTCAGGTCGTCCAGCACCCAGGGGCTCTCCAACGAGTTGACCCGGGTCCAGAGCGCGGTCTGGCCGAAGTCGGACTCCTTCGCGGCCTTGATCAGCCCCTGGCGCGCGGCCTCCTTGCGGTCGACCGGGATCGCGTCCTCGAGGTTGCCGAGCAGGATGTCGGTCTTCTCCGCGATCCCCGCCGCCTTTTCGACCATCTTCTCGTTGGAGAAGTCGAGGAAGTGGATCATCCGCGAGGGCTTGACCGGGATCTCGCTCAACGGCTCGGGGGCGCCGATCGCCTGCGGTTGGAAGAAGTCTCTGGGGTTTCTCACGCTGCTCCTCGTCTCAGTGCCCGGCTGACTTCCCACTTTTTCGCGGATATCGCGAAAAAGTGGGAAGTCAGCGTGCGATTCATCGTCGGCCGGGGAATCTACCCAAACGCGCGTTCGTGGTGCGGAGGAGTCTCACGCTCGCCGCAGTACCTAGTGGCGATGGACGCCGCCGCCCGCGACAGCACGCAGGACTGGCTGCTGCCTGAGCGGGAACGGCCGCCGCTGATCGCCGAGCTCGTCGATCGGGTCGAGGAGGCGCTGGCGACGGCGCGCGCGTCCGAGGCGGCGGTGATAACGGTCGGGGCTGCCGCGATCGACGCTGCCGAGCAGGCGCGGCGCGCGGCCGAGCTCGCCGAACGCGCCAGCGTCGCTGCCGTCAACGCGCAGGGGATGGTCTCCTCGGTCGCGGTCGCAGAGCCACCGCTCGAGTCTGTGCCGCAACCCGAAGACGCGAGCCTCAGCGACTTCAGCGCCCGGGCCGATCGCCTGGTCGAACGGCTGCGGCAGCTGCAACGGGTTCCGCTGGCGCCGCCCGCAGCCAGCGACTCCGCAGGCCGCCCGCAAGCCGCCCGCTGAGCGCGCCCGCGGCGCCGAGCGCGACGCCGTCGATCGAGCGCACCGGCTCGATCCCGCGCACCGAACCGGTGAGGAAGACCTCATCGGCCTCGATCAGGTCCTCTTGGCGCAGGTGCTCCTCGCCGGTCTCGATCCCCTGCTCGCGGGCGACCTCCAGCGCCTGGCGGCGGGCGATGCTGGGCAGGATGCGGCCGTCGAGCGGCGGGGTGGCGACGGTGCCGTCGCGAACGCAGAAGACGCTGGCGCGCGAGACCTCCAGGACGACACCGCCGCCGTCGATGAGGAGCGGCAGCTCACCGGGCGGGATCTCGGTCGCCGCCTGGTCGAGCAGGCGGCGGTCGGCCCACTTGTGCGCGCCGAGCCCTTCCTCGACGGTGAAGCTGCGCAGCGCGGCCCCGTGGGCCGGCGCCGGGAAGACGGCGGCCGGGTCGACCTCTTCGGCGGCGGTGCGGATGCGCAGCCAGCCGTCGCCGCCGCGGAGAACGGCGATGCGCAGTTTGCCGAGGCGAACGCCGCCGGCGGCCTCGAGCACGGTGTCCCTGCTTTGGGTGGGCAGGCCGCGGCCGTAGAGCTCCCGCAGGCTGTCGGCGAGGCGCTCCAGGTGAGCCTCGAGCTCGACCGGGCGACCGTCGATGACCAGCATCGTCTCGAAGACGCCTTTGCTCGGGTCGGGGCGGAGGCTGACGCGCACCGGGGATATCTTGACGCGATGTCGGTCACGCGTCAGCCTGAGGCCTCGCTGGCCTCGGTGCGCCCGCATCTCCTCGTCAAGCGGCTCGAGGCGCTCCCCGACGCCGAGCGCGCCTTCGTCCATATATATGGAGCAAGCCCGAACGCGTTCTGGCTCGACAGCAGCGCGACCGGCGAGCGTGGCCGCTTCTCGTTCATCGGCGACGACGGTGGGCCGCTGGGCTCGGTCGTCACCTACGACATCCAGGCCGGACAGGTTCGGATCGCGCGCAGCGGGGCAGTCGAGACTCGCGACGAATCGATCTTCGCCTACCTCGAGGGGGAGCTGCGGCGCCTTCGCACCGCGGTCACCGTCGGCGGGCAGCGCTTCGGCGCGGCGCTGCCCTTCGATTTCGACTGCGGCTTCGCCGGCTACCTCGGCTACGAGCTGAAGGCCGAGTGCGGGGCCACCGCCGCCCACCGCTCTCCAGCTCCCGACGCCGCCTTCATCCGGGCCGGGCGCCTGATCGCCTTCGACCACCGGGAGCGCGTGACCTATCTCATAGCCCTCGTCAGCCCAACCCCGCCCGAACTGCATCAAATTCCCACTCCGGCAGGTAGGGAATTTGATGCAGTTCGGGGGTGGGACTCCGCGGAGCGGTGGATCGGAATGACGGAACGGCGGCTTGGAGCACTGCCGCCGCTCGAGGCGCCCGTGGTGCCGCCGCCTGACGAGCTGCGCCTGCGCCGTTCGCCGCAGCGCTACCGCAACGACGTCGCGGCCTGCAAGCGCTACTTACGCGCTGGCGACAGCTACGAGATCTGCCTCACCAACAAGCTCGTGGCCGGGGGAGCGCCGGACCCGCTGACGCTCTACCGCTCTCTGCGGCGGGCCAACCCGGCGCCTTTCTCCGCATTCCTGCGCTTCGGCGATATCGCCGTGCTCAGCTCCTCGCCGGAGCGCTTTCTCGCCGTCGACCGCGAGGGCCGAGCCGAAGCGCGGCCGATCAAGGGGACGAGCCGCCGCGGTGAGACCGGGGAGGAGGATGCGCGCCTCGCCCGGGCGCTTGCAGCCGATCCGAAGAACCGCGCCGAGAACGTGACGATCGTCGACCTGATGCGCAATGACCTCGGCCGCGTCTGCGAGATCGGCAGCGTCGAGGTGCCCGAGCTGATGCGGGTCGAGACCTATGAGACCGTGCACCAGCTGGTCTCCAGCATCCGCGGCAGGCTGCGTCCGGGGGTCGGCGCCGCGGAGGCGATCCGGGCCTGCTTCCCGCCCGGCTCGATGACGGGGGCGCCGAAGCTGCGCACGATGGAGATCATCGACGAGCTCGAGGGGGAGGCGCGCGGCGTCTACTCGGGCGCGATCGGCTACCTGGGACTGGGCGGCGGCTGTGACCTCTCGGTCGCGATCCGCACGATCGTGCTCGACGGCGCCGCCGCGACGATCGGCGCGGGCGGCGCGATCGTCGTCGACTCCGACGCCGAGCGGGAGCTGGAGGAGATGCTGCTCAAGGCCGCGGCGCCGGCCGCCGCGCTCGCCGGGGACACGTCGATATCCTTCGCCCCTGTCGCCGCGCCGGGCTGACCCGGCGCGTCCCCTGTCCCCGACACCGACGAGCTAGGAGCCATGGCCGTAGACACCGCCGCGTACAGCGAACTCACCGACGACCAGCAGGCGATCACCGAAATGGTCCGTCAGTTCGCCGACGAGCAGATCATCCCCAACGCCGAGCACTACGACCACGAGGACTCCTTCCCGGAGCCGATCGTCGAGCAGATGAAGGAGCTCGGCCTGTTCGGGGTGACGATCCCCGAAGAGTACGGCGGCATGGGGCTCGACCTGAGCACCTACGCGATGATCGTCGAAGAGCTCTCGCGCGGCTGGATCTCGATCTCCGGCGTCGTCAACACCCACTTCATCGGCTCCTACCTACTGATGAAGTTCGGCACCGAGGAGCAGAAGGACTACTTCCTGCCGAAGATGGCGACCGGGGAGATCCGCGCCGCCTTCTCGCTCTCTGAGCCCGAGGTCGGCTCCGACGTGCAGGGCATCAAGTCGACCGCGAAGAAGGGCGACGACGGCAACTGGGAGCTCAACGGCCAGAAGATGTGGGTGACCAACGGGCTCGGCTCCAGCGTCGTCTTCGTGCTGATGAAGACCGACCCCAAGGCGGAGCCCGCATACAAGGGCATGACCTGCTTCATCACCGAGAAGAAGCCCTGGGAGGAAATCAACGAGGGCGACTTCAAGGGCCTCAACGTGCCGCCCAAGATCAAGAAGATGGGCTACAAGGGCGTCGAGTCCACCGAGCTCGTCTACGACGGCTACCGCTGCCCGCCCGGGCGCGTGCTCGGCGGCGAGGAGGCGGGGGTCGGCGAGGGCTTCGTGCAGATGATGGACGCGCTCGAGGTCGGCCGCGTCAACGTCGCCGCCCGCGGCGTCGGCATCGCCCAGCGCGCACTGGAGCTGGCCCTCCGCTACAGCCAGGAGCGCAAGACCTTCGGCAAGCCGATCGCCCAGCACCAGGCGATCCAGTTCAAGCTCGCCGACATGGCGACCAAGGTCGAGGCGGCTCGCCTCGTCACTCGCAAGGCGGCGAAGATGAAGGACGCCGGCGAGCGCTCCGACCTCGAGGCCGGCATGGCGAAGCTGCTCGCCTCGGAGACCGGCAAGGAGTGCGTCGAGGAGTGCTTCCGCATCCACGGCGGTTACGGCTACTCGAAGGAGTACGAGATCGAGCGCCTCTATCGCGACGCGCCGCTGCTCCTGATCGGCGAGGGCACCTCCGAGATCCAGCGCATGGTGATCGGCAAGAAGCTCCTGCAGAGGCACAAGATCTAAGTGGAGAGCCGCTAGCCGCATGGCATCGACTCCGGACCTGATCAAGATCGCCGTCGAGCGGTTCCAGGCCGAGGTCCCGGCCCTGCAGAAGCTGAAGCTGGTCTTCGGCCTCGAACTGAAGGCCAAACACGACATCCAGCTCTACCGGGTTGAGCTGCCCGGGCCGGTGATCAAGAAGGACCTCGCTCAGGACGAGCGGCTCCTGGTTCAGATCGACCGGCCTCAGTTCAACGACCTGGCCGAGAACGGAACCCTGCGCAGCTATCGCAAGGCCTATGAGACCGGCCACATCAAGGCGACCGGCGATTCCAACGTGAAGAAGCTGATCGCCCAGGTGGTCGAACGCCAGGAGGAACGCTCCCGGCTCAAAAAAGCCCACTGAGCGGAGCGCAGCGAAGCCCGGCGCGCGGGTAGCATCCCGCGCCGTCCAAACCCCAGAGGAGATTGCGAAGAAGATGAGCGAGCAGGCATACGAGCTGACCACCGATCAGGCAGAGCGCGAGGCGTCGGGCGCCCACGCCTACGGCCGCTACCTCGAGGAGTTCGAGGTCGGCGCGATCTACAAGCACTGGCCGGCGAAGACGGTGACGGAGTCCGACGACCACCTCTTCTGCCTGATCACGATGAACCACCACCCGCTGCACCTCAACGACGTCTACGCGGCCGGCTCCCAGCAGGGGCGCAACGTCGTCGTCGGCCCGCTTGTCTACTCGCTGGCGCTGGGCATGTCGGTCTCCGACGTCTCCGGCAAGGCGATCGCCAACCTGGCGACCGAAGACCTCAGCCACCCCAACCCGGTCTTCCACGGCGACACCCTCTTCTGCGAGACCGAGGTGCTCGAGGTCAAGCCCTCCAAATCGAAGCCCGACCGCGGCGTGGTCAAGGTCCACACCCGGGTCCTCAACCAGGACGGCGTCCTCGTCGCAGAGTTCAAGCGCCTGGTCCTGGTCCCGCGCAAGAACCCGGGCGAGTAGCTAGTGCGCCTCGTCGGAGGCGTGGGCCGGGGGTCTTGACTCCTCGGCCAGTGAGGTGATCTCGAGTGGGCCGTGGGCGGCCTGCTCGAGCACCTCGGTGGCCTCTTCGGCCGAGCGGGCGTAGAGCTCGACCAGCATGTGGACGACGACCTGCTCCTCGTCGTGCTTGTGGAAGCGGACGTGGGTGAAGAACTCGCGCACGCCGGCGTCGCCGAAGGCGCCGTAGGTGAGGAACTCGGCGGCTTCGGGGCCGGAGCATGTCTCGACCCGGTCCTGGTCGACCCGCACCGTGCAGGACGCGACCCAGGGCGTGCCGGCGACCATCCTTTCCCAGCGGTCCTCGATCGGCACGACCCGGTCGTCCTGGAAGGTCAGGTGCGGCTGGTCGTGCATGCAGTCGACGCACTGGACCAGCGCTTCCTGCACCTCGTCGACCCCTTCGGCGAGCACGCCGCCGTCGGGGTCGACGCGGCGGATCGCGTCGTAGTGGATCTGGACCTCGAGGTTCTGCGACCAGCAGCGGTAGCAGCGCAGCCAGGCCGAGCGGTCGCCGTTCAGTTCGCCCATGCGGCCATTGTCGCGCGCGAGGAGGCTCGGCGCTGCGCGGAGCGGCTCAGGCGGCCGCGGGGGAGCTGGCGCGCTTGGCGACGAGGTCGACGATCTCGCCCATGATCTTGTTCAGATCGAAGTCCTTCGGCGTGTAGACGCCGTCGACGCCCGCCGCGCGCAGCCGCTCGGCGTCGGCCGGCGGGATGATGCCGCCGGCGACGACCGGGGCGTCGACGTCCTCCTCGCGCAGGCGGCGGACGACCTCGGGGACGAGCTCCAGGTGGGAGCCGGAGAGGATCGAGAGGCCGATCACGTCGACGTCCTCCTGCAGGGCGGACTCGGCGATCTCCTCCGGCGTGAGCCGGATGCCCTGGTAGATCACCTCCATGCCCGCGTCGCGGGCGCGCAGGGCGATCTGCTCTGAGCCGTTGGAGTGACCGTCGAGGCCGGGCTTGCCGACCAGGATCTTGATCCGGTGGCCGATCTGCTCGGAGACCTCGTCGACCCGCTTGCGGACCTGCGCCAGCTGCTCGCGGTCGGCGGGCGGGGCGGCGCCGTCGACGCCGGTCGGGGCGCGGTAGGCGCCGAAGGCCTCGCGCAGGACGCCGGCCCACTCGCCGGTCGTCGCCCCCGCCTTGGCGGCGGCGATTGTCGCCGGCATGATGTTCTCCTCGTCGGTGCCGGCGACTCGTTTCAGCTCGTCGAGCGCTTTCCGCACGGCGCCCTCGTCGCGCTCGGCCTTCCACCGCTCGAGCGCCTCGACCCGTTCGCGCTCGACCTCGGGGTCGGGGGTGAGGATGCCGCCGTCGGCGCCGGCCGTCAGCGGCGAGTCCTCGCTCTCGCGGTAGGCGTTCTGACCGACGACCAGCTGCTCGCCGCTCTCGATCCGCGCCACCCGCTCGCGGTGGGACTCGACCAGGCGCGCCTTCATGTAGGGGACCGCGGCGACCGCGCCGCCGTGCTCCTCGACCACCGCCATCTCGGCGCGGGCGCCCTCGGCCAGCTCCTCGACCAGGCCGTCCATCACGACCGAGCCCTCGAAGACGTCCGGGTACTCGAGCAGGTCGGTCTCGTTGGCGAGCACCTGCTGGATGCGCAGGCTCCACTGCTGGTCCCAGGGGCGGGGCAGGCCCATCGCCTCGTTCCAGGCCGGCAGCTGCAGCGCCCGGGCGCGGGCGTCGCGGCTCAGCGTCACCGCCAGAGCCTCGAGCACGATCCGCTGGATGTTGTTCTCCGGCTGCGCCTCGGTCAGCCCCAGCGAGTTGACCTGCACCCCGTAGCGGAAGCGCAGCATCTTCTCGTCGGTGACGCCGTAGCGCTCGCGGCCGATCTCGTTCCAGAGCCGGCCCATCGCGCGCAGCTTGGCGATCTCCTCGATCAGCCGGATCCCGGCGTTGACGAAGAAGGAGATGCGGCCGAAGACCTTGGCGAAGTCGGCCTCGGCGACCTGGCCGCGCGCCTTGACCTCGTCGAGCACGGCGATCCCGGTCGAGAGCGCGTAGGCGATCTCCTGGACCGGCGTCGCCCCGGCCTCCTGCAGGTGGTAGCTGCAGATGTTGGTCGGGTTCCAGCTCGGCACCTCGTTGACGGTGAAGGCGACCATGTCGGCGATCAGCCGCATCGAGGGCTCGGGCGGGAATGCGTAGGTGCCGCGCGAGAGGTACTCCTTGATGATGTCGTTCTGGGTCGTCCCCTTGAGCTGGTCGCGCCCGACGCCGTTCTCCTCGGCGACGGTCACGTAGAGGCCGAGCAGCCAGGCGGCGGTCGCGTTGATCGTCATCGAGGTGTTCATCCCGTCGAGCGGGATGCCGTCGAGCAGCTGGTGCATGTCGCCCTTGTGGGCGACCGAGACGCCGACCTTGCCGACCTCGCCGCGGGCAAGGACGTGGTCGGGGTCATACCCGGTCTGTGTCGGCAGGTCGAAGGCGATCGAGAGGCCGGTCTGGCCCTTGGCCAGATTGCCCCGGTAGAGCTCGTTGGAGCGCTTTGCGTCGGAATGGCCGGCGTAGGTGCGCATCACCCAGGGCCGGTCGCGCTCGGGAAGGCGGTGCTCGCTCACACCCCCAATCTTATGTGGCCCGGACCGAAATCCGCCGTTCACCGCTTCCCTGGCCGCATCTTTCCCCCTTGCCTGTGTTTAGGCTGCGAGACCGTGAGACCGCTGCGTACAGCCACATTCGCCGTCCTGCTGACCGCCTTCCTTGGCTTTGTGCCGAACGCCGGCGCGGCCCTGGTCGGCATCTACCGGAACACCCTGGAGAGCAAGGGCCAGCTGCAGCAGATCGTCAAGCTCTCCGGCGAACGCTGCGGACGCGGCAGCGGCGGCCACGCGCTCAAAGTCGTCGTCGGCAAGCAGACCCGGGAGTGCTCCTACCGCACGCCGGTGCTCGGCCGCGACCTCGAGATCGCCGTCACCGCGCGCCTGCTGGGCGCGACGCCGGTGCCGGTGCAGCGCGCCGCCTACCTGGCCGTCGACCTGCGCTCCGGCGAAGGCGCCCGCTACCAGCTCGCCGTCTACCCGCTGCAGCGCAAGGTTCAGCTGCGCAAGGTGCTCGCCGACGGCAGCATCGAATACCTGGACATCGAGAAGAACGTCGCCGGCGTCGGCGGCGCCGACAAAGCCAACCAGCTGCGCCTGCGGGCGTTCAACGTGACCTCGGGCGACGAAAAGGGCAACTGCCAGCTGCTCGGCTTCCTCGGCGGCGAACTGGTCAGCGAAGCGACCGACGAAGGGGCCGGAGACCTGACGGGCCGCGCCTCGGGCTTCTCGGTCGGCTCGGCAAAGGTGGCGAAGGGCGCCCAGGCGACCTTCGACGACGTCGTGGTCCGGGTGCCGAGCCCGTACTAGCCCTTATCGCTCGCTTGCTCGACGATCCGGTAGATGTGTTCGACCGCTCCGCGCCGGGGCAGCGTTTCGATCAGCTCGATGCAGCCCAGCTTTCTCAGCACCCGCACGTGGTAGGCGACCGTGCGCACGTCGAGGTCGAGCTCCGCGGCGATCGCTTTCGGGCTGGACACCCCTTCGGCGATCAGGTCCAGGGCCCGAGCCCGCAGGGGGCTGGAGAGGGCGGTGGCCAAGCGTTGGTCGATCGGTGCTGGGCGCGGTGCCATCGCGATCCGGGCCTCCAGATTGGTTTGCAATATCCAAGAATTCTAGCGGCATAACTAATTCGAGTAGCTAAATGGACTTTAAGACGAGGAAACGGGCCGAGGACCCCCCAGCGCCCACTCAGCGGACTTTCCGCATAATGCGGAGCGATGTCGACGACGACGGTGGAGAGGCCCCGGGTTGGGGGACCCGGCTCGGATCTGGGTGGCGACTGGCGGGTCATCGTCCGCAACGACAACCACAACACCTTCGATCACGTCGCCTCGACCCTGGCGCGCGTGCTGCCCGGCGTCAGCCTGGACCGGGGGCACCAGCTCGCGGAGAGCATCCACAACCAGGGCCAGGCGATCGTCTGGTCCGGGCCGCGCGAGCCGGCCGAGCACTACTGGCAGCAGCTCGACTCGGCCGGGCTGACGATGGCGCCGCTGGAACGTTGCTGAGGGCCCTCCGGGCCGGAGGAGCGGTCAGCGCCCTGCTCGTCGCGGCTCTGCTCACGGTCGCCCCCGGTGCCCTCGCCGAGCCCACGCTGCCCCCGGGCTTTCAGGACGAAGTCGTCTTCGCGGGGCTCGAACAGCCGACCAACTTCCGCTTCGCCGCCGACGGGCGCGTCTTCGTCGCCGAGAAGCCGGGGCGCATCCTCGTCTTCGACGATCTCGAAGACACGACCCCCGAAGTCTTCGCCGATCTGCGCGGCGACGTCTACGACAACGGCGACCGCGGGCTGCTGGGCCTCGCCCTCGACCCGAAATTCGACGAAGGCAGGCCCTACGTCTACGCGCTCTACACCTGGGACCACGTGCTGGGCAAAGCCTGGGACCCCGAACACCCCGAATACGGGACCCCCGGCGTCAGCGGCGATCCGGGCTGTCCAAGCCAGAACACAAGCGCCTCATGCCTGGTCAGCGGCCGCCTCGTCCGCCTCACAGAAGACACGCTCAACCCGAACCACGCGGTTGAATCTGGTGGCCGGCCGGTGGAGCTGGAACTGCTCGGGGGCTGGTGCCAGCAGTTCTCCTCGCACTCGATCGGCGAGCTCCAGTTCGGCCCGGAAGGCGCGCTCTACGTCAGCGGCGGCGACGGAGCCGCCTACGAATCGATTCCGGACTACGGCCAGCTCGGCACGTCTCCAAATCCCTGCGGCGACCCGCCCAGCCCGGCCGGGACCACGCCGACGCCGAAAGCCGAATCGCAGGGTGGGGCGCTGCGCTCGCAGAACCTGAGCCTGCTCAACGGGGCGATCCTCCGCGTCGATCCCGAAACCGGCGACGCGTTCCCCGGCAATCCGCTGGCCGCCAATCCGAACCCGAACGCGCGGCGCACCGTTGCCAAGGGCTTCCGCAACCCGTTCCGCTTCACCCTCGACGAACAGACCGGCGAGATCTACACCGGCAACGTCGGCTCGTCGGAGATCGAGGAGATCGACCGCTTCCAAGCGCCGCCCACCGCGCTCTACAACTCGGGATGGCCCTGTTACGAGGGGATCGAGCGCCAGTTCCAGTTCCGGGAACTCGGCCTCAACGTGTGCAGCGCCCTCTACGCCGGGGAACCCAGCTCCACCTCGCTGCCCTTCTTCAGCTACAGCCACGGGCAATCGGTGGTGCCGGGAGACGAATGCCCGATGGAATCCGGCTCGGCGGTGAGCGGCGTCTCGCTCTATCGGGGCAGCCAGCTTCCGGCCGACTACAAAGGGGCGCTCTTCTTCGCCGACGCGGTCCGCGGCTGCATCTGGGTGATGTTCCCGGGCGAGGACGGCAAGCCCGATCCGGCCACGACCAAGCGATTCCTGCGCGACGGCAAGATCTACCCGGGCGTGAAGATCTCCGAAGGTCCCGGCGGCTACCTCTACTACGCGGATCTCTTCAGCGAAGAAGGCATCGGCGACGGGGAGATCCACCGCATCGCGTATCGGCCGAACGCCCCCACCGCCCGCCTCGAGGCCGACCCGCCCTTCGGCGCCTATGACGGCGGCGGCGACTTCGAAGCCACCCTTGACGCCAGCGGCTCGACCGACCCGAACTCCGACCCGCTCACCTACGAATGGGACCTCGACGAAGACGGCGCATACGAGATCTCGGGGACCGAACAGTCCCAGGGAGTGACCTTCGCCGAGGCCGAACAGGTGGCCAGGGAAGCCGCCATGGAAAGCCCGAACCGCGTGGTTGCGGTGCGCGTGAAAGACACCGAAGGCTTCACCAGCGTCTCGCGGATCACCGTCTACCCCGGCGACGAACCCCCGACGCCGACGATCACCGACCCGCCGCCCTCCTACCGGTGGAAGGTGGGAGACGAAATCGAGCTCAACGCGAGCGCGGAAGACTTCGAAGGCGACACGATCACCTCGCCGCTGCCCTACTACTGGGTGACGCGCATGGCCCACTGCCCGGACCCGGCGCATCCCGGGGCCTGCCACGAGCATCCGCTGCAGACGTTCGCGGGTCTCCGCAAGGCGGAATTCGTCGCCCCCCAGCACGACTACCCATCCCACATCGAGGTCGTCCTCTGGGTCTCCGACGAGCGGGGGCTCTCCGGGGTCGTGACTCGCCAGCTCGATCCGCAGACGGTGGATCTCTCGCTGGCCTCGGACCCGCCGGGGGTCCACCTGCTGGTCGGGTCCACCGAAGCTGCCTCGCCCTTCACGGCCCCGGAGATCGAGGGCTCCGAGCTCCTGCTCTCCGCGCCTGCGACGGCGCAGGTCAGCGGCAGGACCTATGTCTGGCAGGGCTGGTCGGACGGCGGCGCCCGCGTCCACACGGTGCTGGCCGACAGCGCGAAGCAGCTGATCGCCAGCTACGCCCCTGTGCCGCTCCCGCCAGCCGATGAAACCCACGATGAAACGGGTCGACCCGCCCCCAAGGTGACGATCGGCTCCCATCCGCCGAAGCAGACGCGCAGCCGCATGGCCCGCTACACGTTCTCGTCGAGCCAGAAGGGCGTCAGCTTCAGGTGCAAGCTCGACCGGGGCCGCTTCAGGGCATGCCGCTCGCCGCAGGTCTACAAGGGCCTGCGGGTCGGGTCGCACACCTTCGCCCTGGTGGCGACCGACGCGGGAGTGACGAGCAGGCCCGCGAAGTTCAGCTGGAAGGTGCTGGCGGCGAAGAGGTGAGTCGCTACTCGGCGACCAGCAGGGTGTGCCAGGCGGGGAGGAGCGGCAGGTCGTAGAGGTCGATGCAGGCGGCGCGCGCCTTCTCGATTTCCTCCGAGAACCAGTAGCGCTCGAAGTCCGAGCGGCTCTCCCAGACCGAGGACTGGCGGAAGGCCAGGGGGTCGTCGGTCGCCCGCGTCAGCGTCCAGCTCTTGGCGCCGTAGGCGGGCATCCGCGCCGCCGCCGGTTCCCAGAGGTCGAGCCAGCGGTCCGCCCGGAAGGGGGCGATGTGCCAGTCGAGCACGCAGACCTCGCTCATGCGCCCACCTCCGCCCGGATCGCCCCCGGTCCGTCCTCGTTTTGGCCGTCCTGCTCGGACTCGGCCCCGACCAGGATCGCGATCTTGCCGAGGTGCTTGTTTTCGTGCAGCAGCTGGTGCGCCTCGGCGACGCCGTCGAAGCCCATCGTCTGCCAGATCACGGGGCGGACCTTGCCCTCGGCCATCAGCTGGTTGGCCTTCATGCACTCGTAGGCGTTGGCGAAGTGGGAGCCGATGATCTGCTTCTGGCGCATCCAGAGGTAGCGCACGTCGAAGTCGAGCCGGAAGCCCGAGGTGGCGCCGCAGATAACGACTTTGCCGAACGGCTTGACGACGTAGACCGAGGTCGGGAAGGTCGCTTGGCCGACGTGCTCGAAGACGATGTCGGGGGCGTCGCCGAGGATCTCCTTGACCCGCTTGGCGAAGCCGCGCGAGGCCTTGAAGCGCTCCTTGTCGGCGGCCGGGTCGGTGAGGTTCTCGGGCGTCCGCATCATCTCGCCGAACTCGCGACGGTTGATGTAGTCGACGGCGCCGAGCTGCTTGATCAGCTCGCCCTTCTCGTCGGAGGAGACGACGCCGACGGCGTTGGCGCCGGCCGCCTTGCAGAGCTGCACGGCGAAGACGCCGAGGCCGCCGGCCGCGCCCCAGATCAGGACGTTGTGGCCGGGCTGCAGCTTGCACTGGTCGATCAGCATCCGGTAGGCGGTGAAGTAGGTGAGGCCGTAGGCGCAGGAGTCGGCCCAGGAGAGGTTCTGGGGGCGGGGGAGGAGCTGCTGGGCCTGCACCTTGGTGAACTGGGCGAAGGAGCCCCAGGTGGTCTCATAGCCCCAGATGCGCTGGCTGGGGGCGGCGAGCGGGTCGAGCCCGTGGACCTCGACGTCCTCGTAGGAGGCTTGGTTGCAGTGGACGACGACCTCGTCGCCGGGCTTCCAGCGGGTGACGCCCTCGCCGACCTTCCAGACGACCCCCGACGCGTCGGAGCCGCCGATGTGGTGGCCGTACTCGGGGTGGTCGCCGTAACCGAAGACCGAGACCGGCTGGCCGAGCGCCGCCCAGACGTTGTTGAAGTTGACTCCGGCGGCCATGACCCGGACAATCACCTCGAACGCCCCTGGCTCCGGCACCTCTATCTGCTCTAGCTGGAAAGCATCGTTTGGCTCGCCCTCCCGCTCTTGGCGGATGACCCAGGCTGCCATCGTCTCGGGCAGGGTTCCGGGCTCGACGTCCAACTTCGCGACTGCGCTCGTGTCAACGGCCAACTGAACTCCTCCAGGGGGCATCGGGAACGGGGCGGCGAATCCTAACGGCGCGGTGGCTCGGAGGGCCTATCCCGGTAGGGGTTCCACTTAACTTTTTCGTGGTTCGCCGGATGCTGGCGCCCCGGGACCGCGCCGCGAAAAAGTACAAGACGTTCCACCCCTACCGGGATAGGCCCTCAGGCTGCGTCCCTTTCGGCAGGGGCTGGCAGCTCGACCGAGGCCTCCTCCGGCTCGGCGCTGGCCTCGAGCTCGCGCAGCTCGTCAACGATGACTGGCTGCGCAGAGCGTTCGACCCGCGCCGGCTCCTCGAGGGCCTTGCCGGAGGCGGCGCCGAGCTCCTCGATGTGGCGAAGCTTGGGGAGGAGATTGCGCTCGGCGGAGGCGATCGCTTTGTTGTAGGCGCCGACCGCCTTGTCTAGCTGGGTGCCGATTTGGCTGAAGTGCTTGAGGAAGACGCCCGAGCGTTTGTGCAGATCGCGGCCGGCCTCGGCGATCTTCTGCGCCTCGGCGGCCATTTTCTCAGTCCGCCAGCCGAGCTCGATAGTCCTCAGAAGAGCAACCAGCGTGAGTGGGGTCGAGATGACGACACCGAGCGCGAGCGCCTCCTCGTAGAGGCCGGGCTCGACCTCGAGCGCGCCGAATAGAGCTGCCTCCACGCGGATATGGCAGATGACGAAATCAGGGCTCTGGCCCGCGTCGAACTGCCCCTGGTAGTCCTTCGAGGCGAGGCTCTTCACCTGGACCCGAATCGCCCCCGCCAGCCTGCGCAGCGCCGCCGCGCGATCGGCCTCACTGTCGGCTATCTGGGATTCCTCGAGCGCGTCGAGCGTGACCTTCGAGTCGACCGTCACCAGCCGTCCTCCTGGTAGCAGGACGACCATGTCCGGGCGCAGGCGCGATTCGCCGCTGACGATCTCTTTCTGCAGCTTGAAGTCGACGTGCTCGGTCATCCCGGACAGCTCGACCAGGCGACGCAGCTGCACCTCGCCCCAGTCGCCCCGGCCCTTTGGGTTGCGCAGCGACTGGCCGAGGCGCTCGGTCTGCTCGCCGAGCCCGCGGATCTGATCCGCCAGCACAGCATCCGTCTCGGACCGCTGTTTGGCCAGCGAGTCGACGCCCTCGCCAACTCGTTTGAGCGCGTCCTCGATCGGCTTGGTCAGCGCGACGATCTCCTGCTTTCGCCGGTCGAGGCTCTCATTGGCCGCCTCGCGCTCTAGCTCGCGCTGCTGTTTGCTGATCGAGAGCACATGCTCCGACGTCTTGCGCAGCTCCTCCCCGGCTTTGGCCTGCATTTCGGCGCTGGTTTTGGCGAGGAAGCCGGAAAGCTGTTCCTCCAGCTGGTCGGGCGCCGGTTGCGCCACCCGCGGGCTGCGGGTGAGGACGTAGGCCAGCACCGCGAGCAGCGCCAGCACAGCTATGGCGAGGACGATCGTCATCCAGCCGATGGTGACGTTCGGGGCAGACGGAGCCGCCGTCCCGTTAGGCCGCTATTTACGGCAGCAGGACGTCGTTCTCGGAGGACGTGCGGTACGGGCCGACCACGAAGCGGACCGGCTTGGCGCTCGGGATGTCGGCGGCGCTGACCGTGTACACGCCGGTCGGCAGGGGCGCGAGGAAGGAGCCGTTGCCGTTGGCCACCAGGCGCCCCGAGGTGGCGTCCTTGCGTCCGCGGATCTCCAGCTTCGAGTCGAAGTTGGTCATGTTGGCGGAGACGAAGACGACGTTGACGGGCGCCTTCGAGTGGATCGGCGGCTGCCCCGCGTGCTGGTTCTGGGGGATCTGCTGGGTCGGTTCCGGTCCGACCGCGATCCGCGGCGGCTGAACCGTGATCGCCCGCGGCGTGATCGTCACGCTGACCCTGGTCGGCGGCTGCGGGCGCGCTTCGTTCGGATGTTCCTCGGCGCCGCAGCCGATCGCCGCCAGCGCCAGCGCGCCGAGGACGCAGCCCGCTGCGACTCTGCCTCTCCCACGACCCATCGGGGCGGAATCTAGCCGAAGGGCAAGTCGACTACTTGAGCCGTAACGCCATCTTCACCTACGGCGAGCTCGGCGCCCGGCTCCGCCTCGCGGCGCAGGATCGCCAGCGCGATCGGGCCGTGGGCGGGGGAGACGCAGCTGCCACCCAGCCTGCCGACCTCCTTCTCGCCCAGCGCCAGGGCGGTCCCGGCGGCCGCCGGGGCGCTGAGGCGAAGGCCGCGCAGGTGGCGGTTGGGCTTGCCCTTGTAATGGAGCCGGGCAACCGTCTCCTGGCCGATGTAGCAGCCCTTCTCGAAGCTGACCGCGCGCGCCACGATCCCGGCCTCGGCGGGCATCGTCGCGGTGTCCATCTCGGCGCCGAAGCGCGGCGTGCCGGCCTCGATGCGGAGGATCTCGGCCGCCTCCGGGCCAACCGCGGGGGCGCCCGCCTCGGCAAGGAAGGCGGCGAGGCGCTCGGCGTCCGCCGCCGCCGCGATCAGGTCGATGCCGAGCGCGGCGCCGACCGCGATCGTCTCGATCCCGCCGACCGAGACGGGCTCGCTGGCGTGCTCGGGGAGCGCCGGCGCGCCGGCGATCTCGGCGCTGCGCGGTCCGATCAGGGAGAGGATCGCTCGCGCCCCGGTCACGTCCTCGACCGTCACGTCACGGCCGATCTTGTACATCTCGAGGTGCCGGCGGGCCTGCTCCAGCGCGACCGGCTCGGTGTCGACCCAGATCTCGTCTTCGGCGAGGCGCAGGACCCGCATGTCAGCCTGCATGTGGCCCTTGCGGTCGAGCAGCGCGGCGTAGCAGCCCTCCCCGGGGGCGAGCTTCTCGATGTCGTTGGTCAGCTGCCCCTGCAGGTACTCGGCCGCCTCGGCACCGCGGAGCAGCAGCTTGCCGCGCCCCGAGCGGTCGAGCAGCCCGCACTCCTCGCGCAGCTGCCGGTACTGGGCGTCGAGCTCCACTGTCGCGGCGTCGGCCATCGGATTCGATTCTAGGAAGGCCGGGGGGCGGGCCCGCGGGGCACCGGGTTTTAGATATGTCTAAAGTCTTTAGACGTGTCTAAACCTTCGGAGGCGATCGAGGACTACGCGAAGGCGATCTACGCCCTCTCGCAGCAGCGGCAGGGGCCTGTGCTGACCGGCGAGGTCGCGCAGCGGCTGGGGGTCGCGCCGGCGACCGCGACCTCGATGCTGAAGAAGCTCGGCGAGCTGGGCCTGGCCGAGTACCTGCCGTACAAGGGGGTGACGCTGACCGCCGCCGGCCAGCGGGTCGCGCTCGAGGTGATCCGCCACCACCGCTTGATCGAGACCTATCTCTCTGAGGCGCTGGGCATGCCCGATGACCGCGTCCACGAGGAGGCCGAGGTGCTCGAGCACCACATCTCCGAGGAGCTTGAGCTGCTGATCGCGGCCAAGCTCGGCGAGCCCAGCCACGATCCGCACGGCACTCCGATCCCCGGTCCCGACCTGAGCCTGCCGGCGGAGCAGGCGAAGCCGTGAAGCCCCCGCCGCCGCCCGCCACCGACGCGACGGTCGAGGACGTCCTCCCCGGCGAGGCGGCGGTCGCCCGCGCGGCGCGGCGCTCGCTGGACGGCCACGCCCGCGGCCTGGCGCGCGTCTGGCCCTTCCTCGGTCCCGCCTTCGTCGCCGCCGTCGCCTACATCGACCCGGGCAACTTCGCCACCAACATCGCCGGCGGCGCCAAGTTCGGCTACCTGCTGCTCTGGGTGATCCTCTCGGCCAACCTGATCGCGATGGTCGTCCAGACCCAGTCGGCGAAGCTGGGGATCGCGACCGGCCGCAACCTCGCCGAGCTCTGCCGCGAGACCTTCTCGCGACGCACCTCGATCGGGCTCTGGCTGCAGGCCGAGGTGGTGGCGATGGCGACCGACATCGCCGAGGTGGTCGGCGCCGCGCTCGGCCTCAACCTGCTCTTCGGCATCCCGCTCTTTCCGGCTGGGCTGATCGCCGGCGCCGGCGCCTTCGGAATCCTCGCCCTGCAGCAGATGGGCTTTCGCCGGCTGGAGGCGGCGATCACGGCCCTGGTCGGCGTCGTCGTCGCCTCCTTCGTCTTCGAGCTCTTCCACGCCAAGCCGGACGGCGGGGAAGTCGCCAAGCACCTCCTAGTGCCGGGCTTCGCCGGGACCGAGAGCATCCTGCTCGCCACCGGGATCATCGGCGCGACGGTGATGCCTCACGTCATCTACCTGCACTCGGCGCTGACCCAGCGGCGGATCGTCGGCCGCGATGCCGGGGAGCGCAAGCGCATCCTGCGCTTCGAGAAGATCGACGTGGTGATCGCGATGTCGCTGGCCGGCGTGATCAACCTCTCGATGATGATCGTCGCCGCCGCCCTCTTCCACGAAGGCGGCCTGTCTGGGATCGACTCGATCGAAGGGGCTTACGACGGGCTCAGGTCGCTGGTCTCGGTCAACGCCGCGACCGTCTTCGGCATCGCCCTGCTCGCATCCGGCTTCGCCTCGTCCTCGGTGGGGACGATGGCCGGGCAGGTGGTGATGCAGGGATTCATCCGGCGCCGCATCCCGATCTTCCTGCGCCGCGCGATCACCCTGGCGCCGGCGCTGGTGGTGCTCGGCATCGGCCTCAATCCGACCGACGCCCTGGTCGGCAGCCAGGTGGTCCTCTCCTTCGGCATCCCGTTCGCCCTGGTGCCGTTGCTGATGCTGGCCTCGAAGAAGGACGTGATGGGGGAGCTGGTCAATCCGCGCTGGCTGACTGCTCTTGCCGGGGTGCTGGCGGCGATGATCATCGCCCTCAACGTCTTCCTGCTGCAGCAGGTCTTCTTCGGCTGAGTGGGTGGGGCGAGCGGGGGACCCCTCCGCCGAGCAACAGCGGGGAGGCTCGTCGGAGGGGTCCCCCGCTCGCCTACGATGCGCCGGCGTCGAGAAGACCCGCTGCGAGGGTCACCAGCTCTCTTGCGAGTCGGGAGCGCGGAACGGTGACGTCGATGCCCGCGGCGTCAGCCGCACGCTTGGTCTCAGCGTTGACGTGGGAGTAGTAGCCGAGGACTGGGGTGCCGAGATCGGCGAGGGCCTGCGAGTCCTCGCTGTCGAGGTCGGCGACGATCAGGTCGGCGCCGCTCGGCTGGGCCTTGGCGAGGCTGGGGGAGAGGGTCACCTCGTGGCCGGCGGCCGTCAGCATCGCTTCGATCTTGCTGCCGAAGAGCAGGTCGGGGGCGATCGCGACGATGCGGGCCACTAGAGCGAGCGGCGGTCGCGGAACTCCTCGCGAACGCTCTCCGGCCGGCCCCACATCTGCACGACCTCGGCCCGGCCCTCGCGCACCTCGCGCACTGCCATCTCGCCGACGACGCCCTCGGCGTCGAGCTTCGCCAGCACGCCCTTGACCGTCTCGGCGGCGGCCGCGTGGCCGAAGCTGTGGGCGACGAGGAGGCGCCAGTCCCAGTCCGCCCGCGAGTAGGGCCGCGCGTTGACCTGGCTCAGCGCCACGGCGGCGTCGACGTACTGCCCCTCGTCGTCGATCCGCAGGTCGAGCTCGAGGTCCGTCCAGTCAGGTGGCAGGGTGTCGATGACCTCTTGGAAGTCGGCGGCCAGGCTCACGTGCCGAAGCGTAGCCGCTCAGGGTTCGGCGAAGGCGGCGTCGACGTCCAGCGGCCGCTCGAGCAGCCCGTGCTCGAGGTCCCAGCGCGCCCAGGCGCGGAGGACGCCGGGGTCGAAGGGCAGCGGTCGCAGGTCCGGGAGCAGGACCGCGAGCTGCGCCTTCTGGTCGGTTCGGTCGAGGCTGGGGACCTCGTCGAGCAGGTCGGCGAGGGCCTTCTTGGGATGGCGGATGGTGAGCTCGTATCCACGCCTGGTCGCGTCGACCACCGACCGCACCAGTCCTGGGTCGTCCTCCAGCGTCGATCGGGCCGCGACCAGGACCAGCTCGGGGTAGGGCGGCGCGCCGTAGCGATCGACCTTGAAGACGCGGATCGGGATGCCCTGGCGGCGCAGCTCGACCCCCTCGGCGTTCCAGAACCCGGTTGCCGCGTCGACCTTGCCGGCGGCGAGGGAGGAGACGGCGTTGAAGCCGATCGTCACTCGCTTTACCTGGGCCGGGTCGCCGCCGTCGGCGCTGACCTCGGAATCGACCACCGCTTCGTCGGAGGGCAGGCCGGTGACGCCGACCGTGTGCCCCGCGAGCTGGCGCGGCCGTGCGACGCCGCTCCCGCGACGGGCGATCACCGCGGCCAGCGGCCTCTGCACCAGCGGCATCACCCCGACCAGGTCGAGGCCGTGCTCGCGGGCGATGCCGAGGTCGTGGATGTCGAGGATGGCGAAATCGGCTCGGCCGGCGGCGAGCAGCTTCGGGGCGTCCGTCGATTCGCCGGGCTGGCGGATCGTCAGGTCGATCCCGGCGTCGTCGTAGTAGCCGTGGCGCTTGGCCGCGTAGATGCCGGAATGGACCGCGTTGGGCGTGAAGTCGAGCACCAGCGTCGCGCCGACAGGCGCGCCCGGTTCAGCGCCGCTCCCGCCGCAGCCGGCGGCGCCGGTGCTGAGCAGGGCGGCCGCCAGCAGCGCGGCAACCCACTTCATGAGCCCGGGAACCTAATTCATTCGACCAAATGTGGGTAGACTGGCGCCGCCCAGTCGATATCGGGAGACCTAGGAGGAGAGAGAGTGCAGGAACGAGGACTTGCGGCATACCTTGCTGAGCTAATCGGCACCTTTTTGTTGGTGTTCTTCATCACCACGGTCGTGGTGCTCTTCGTCTCGACCGGCGAACAGGCCCAGTTCGGGTCCGACTTCGCGGTCATCGGTCTCGTACACGCCTTCCTGCTCTTCGGCCTGATCGTCATGTTCGGCGTGGCCAGTGGCGGGCACTTCAACCCGGCGGTGACGCTGGCGGCGTGGGTGATCAAACGGATCTCCTCGCTCGACGCGCTGATCTACATGCTGGCCCAGCTTTCCGGCGGCGTGCTCGGAGCGCTGCTCTGCAAGGGGCTGCTGCTAGACGAGGGGCGCGCCACCCACTACGGCGCGGCTCAGGTGAGCGGCCTGCTCGGCGGCAACACCCAGGGCGCGATCATCGAGGCGATCGGCGTCTTCTGCCTCGTGCTTGTGATCCTCGCCGCGGTCTACTCGAAGAAGAGCCTCAAGGACTGGGCGCCGCTGGCGATCGGCACGACGCTCGGTTTCATCGTCATGGTCGGCGGTCCGCTCGACGGCGGGTCGTTCAACCCGGCGCGCTGGTTCGGCCCGGCCCTGGTCGGCAACGAGTGGGGCGGCGTCTGGCCCTACATCGTCGGCCCGATCGTCGGCTCGCTGCTCGCGGCCGCGGTCTTCCGCTTTGTGCTCGAGCCGGGCGGCAAGGCGCCGACCGAGTCGCCGGAGCGGGTCAAGCCCGCTTCGCCAGCGGCCTCCTAAGGGCCCGCAGAGCTTCACACCGCACGCGCCGAGCCTAGGCGGCGCGTGCGGTAGCGTCCCGTCGGTGCGCAGGGTCACCTTCTCGCGGAACTACACGCTCTCCCTCTCGCGCACCTGCCAGTGCTACTGCAAGTACTGCGCCTTCGCGACTCACCAGGCGCATATCCGCCCCCCCGATGAGGTCGAAGAGCTCCTCGACGAGGCGCTGAGGCGCAACGCCAAGGAGCTGCTCGTCCTCACCGGCGAGCGCCCCGAGGTCAACCCGGTCGTCGCCGCCAAGCTGGCCGGGTGGGGGCACGAGGACTTCACGTCCTACGTCGTCTGGGCCTGCGAGCGGGCCCTCGAGCGGGGGATGCTCCCGCACACGAACATCGGGGTGCTGGAGGAGAAGGACCTTGCCCGGCTGCGCGAGGTGACGGCGTCGCAGGGCCTGATGCTCGAGTCGGCATCGGAGCGCCTGATGGAGACCGTCCACGCCGGCTCGCCGACCAAGCATCCGGCAAAACGCCTGGCCACGATCGAGGCGGCGGGCAAGCTGAAGATCCCCTTCACGAGCGGCATCCTCGTCGGCATCGGCGAGACCGAGCAGGAGCAGGTCGAGTCTCTTGAAGCGCTGGCCGAGCTGCACAGCCGCTACGGGCACCTGCAGGAGATCATCATCCAGAACTTCGTCCCCCATCCGCGCTACTACGGCGCCGAAGTGGCCGACATCGCCGACGAAGCCTCCCGAGTGCGGTGGGCCGACGGGTCCCCCTCTGCCGGAGCAACAGATGGGGAGGCTCCGTCAGAGGGGGACCCGTCGGCCTTCGGAGTCGGAAAGGTCAGCTGGGCGCCTTCCGACGGAGCCTCCCAGGCTGTTGCTCCGGCGGAAGGCGCCCAGCTGACCCACCCGGCTTGGGCGTCACAGGTATCCGTCGACGACATCAAGCGCTTGATCGCCGAGTGCAAGCGGCTGATGCCGGACGTCGGCGTGCAGGTTCCGCCGAATCTCTCGGACGCCTGGGGGGAGCTCGTCGAGGCCGGGGCCACCGACCTGGGGGGCTTGTCCGCAAACGGCGACCACATCTCTCCTGAGCATGCGTTCCCAAGCCCGCACGAGGTGCGCAAGGAGCTTGCCCCCAAGGGGTACGCGCTGACGGAGCGGCTCTGTGTCTACCCGCAGTACATGGACCCGGAGTGGATGGAGCAGGGCGTGCTCGACGTGATCAAGCTCAAGTACTGGAGCTTCATCCCGCGCAAGGGCTCGGGCCGCAGGAGCGAGGAGGCGCTGGACGCGGGGCTGGCGCCGCAGGCGATCGACAAGGGGCGTGAGGGGGTCGAGCTCAGCGAGGACGAGCTGACGGCGCTCTTCGCCGAGACGCGGCCCGAGGTGATCGAGGAGATGCGGGTCGCTGCCGACGAGCTGCGGGCGGAGCTGGCCGGGGACCGGGTCACCTTCGTCGTCAACCGCAACATCAACTTCACCAACATCTGCGTCGTCGGCTGCGCCTTCTGCGGGTTCGGCCAGGGCAAGCGCTCGCCCGACGCCTACGAGGTGTCCGAGGAGGACTTCGCCGAGCGGGTGCGGGAAGCGGTGGAGTTCGGCGCCACCGAGCTCTGCATGCAGGGCGGGATCCATCCCGACCTGACCCTGGAGGAGTACGGCAGGTGGCTGAGGCTCGCCAAGGACGTCGCGCCGCAGCTGCACCTCCACGCCTACTCGCCGATGGAGGTCGACTACATGTGCGAGCGCTCCGGCAAGGGGCCGGACGAGGTCTTCGAGTACCTGATCGAGTGCGGGCTCGGGTCGACGCCCGGGACCGCCGCGGAGGTTCTGGACGACGGGGTGCGGCAGCGGATCTCCCCCAACAAGCTGCCGGCACAGCGCTGGATCGAGATCATCGAGGCCTCGCACCGCGCCGGTCTGCGCTCCACCTCGACCGTGATGTTCGGCCACATCGAGGAGCCCCGCGAGCTGGCCCGGCACATGCGCGTCGTCCGCGCCCTGCAGGAGCGGACCGGCGGCATCACCGAGTTCGTGCCGCTCAGCTTCATCCCCTTCAACACGATGCTCGGCCGCACGCACGGGATCGAGGAGATCTCCGACGCCGAGAACCTCAAGCACACGGCCGCGTTCCGGCTGGCGCTCGGCAGGACGATCCCCAACCTGCAGGCGAGCTGGGTGAAGATGGGGCTCGACGCGGCAACCGAGGCGCTGCGCTGGGGGGTCAACGACCTTGGCGGCACGCTGATGGAGGAGAACATCTCCCGCATGGCCGGCTCCCAGCACGGGGTGCGGTTGGAGCCCGAGCAGCTGATCGACGCCGCCCGCGCCGGGGGGCGCGAGCCGGCCCAGCGCACGACGCTCTACGAGATAGTTGAGACTTATTGAGTTACGGCGTAAGGTGGGCCGATAGCTTCACGGTCTTCACTGGGGGGAAGGTTTCAGAAGCCGACGGTGCTGTTGCTGCTCGGCTTCGCGCTGCTGCTCGCCCTGATGCTGCTGCTGGTCCTGCTCGCCGCGATCGGCTTGACGCCTGGCGGGCCCAGCTCGCTCGGCCCGGTCCCGGAGCCGCCTCGCTTCGAAGCGGCGGTCGGCGGCGCCCAGCCGCTTCGATCGCCGGGCAAGGCGCGCCTCGCCGACCGCGTCGTCGCGCCGGGCATTCGACCGGCTCAGCCGGTGAGTCGCCCGGCCGCTCGACAGACGGAAGGCGGGGGCGGAGCTTCGGCCCTGGCCGTTGCGCCGGCACAGGCGGTGGAGGCCGCAGGCGCGCCGCCGGCCTCCGCGCCGCCTTCGACCGCGGCGCCTGAGCCAGCCGAAGCGCAGCCGGTCGCAACCCCGCCGAGCACGCCCGCCACTCCTCCGGTCGTCGCCGGCGCCGGAACGCCCGGCGGCCCGGTCACCGCAGGCGTCGTGCCTCCCGAAGAAGCTGCGGAAGCCTGTGAAGGGGTCGAATACACGGTCACCGTGAGCTTCGACGTCGAGACGATCTTCAACGACACCGATTCCGAGATCCTGCTGCGCCGGGTCGGCAGCGACGGCAGCGAAATCGAACTCCAGGCTGAAGGCGGTCTCGACGATCTCAACGCTCTGCTGGCCCAGTTCGCCGCGGAAGGCGAGTGCGTGACGGTCGAAGTCGAACCTCTTCCCGACGCCGAACCCGCCGAACCGCCCGAGCCGGTGGAGCCGTAAAGGCCTATCCCGGTAGGGGTGGAACGTCTTGTACTTTTTCGTCGTGAGCTGAGGGCGTCAGCCTGACGACGCTCCACCGAAAAAGTTAAGTGGAACCCCTACCGGGATAGGCCCTGAGCCGATGCAAGCAATGGTCCTGGAGCGTCAACGGCAGCCGCTGCGGCCCGCCCAGCTTCCCGACCCCGAGCCCGCCCCCGGCCAGGTCCTGCTCTCGGTCCAAGCCTGCGGCGTCTGCCGCACCGACCTGCACATCGTCGACGGCGACCTGACCGAGCCGAAGCTGCCGCTCGTCCCGGGGCACCAGATCGTCGGCACCGTGGTCGCGGCGGGCGAGGGGTCCGAGCGCTTCGGCGCCGGCCAGCGGGTCGGCGTCCCCTGGCTGGGCTGGACCTGCGGCGAGTGCCGTTACTGCCGCTCGGGGCGGGAGAACCTCTGCGACCTGGCGCGCTTCACCGGCTACGACCTCGACGGCGGCTACGCCGAGGCCGTGGTCGCCGACGAGCGCTTCTGCTTCCCGATCCCCGAGGGCTATCCCGACGAGCAGGCGGCGCCGCTGCTCTGCGCCGGCCTGATCGGCTACCGGGCGCTGGGCCTGGTCGGCGATGCCGAGCGGATCGGCTTCTACGGCTTCGGCGCATCGGCGCACATCCTCTGCCAGGTGGCCGTGCACCAGGGCCGGCGGGTGTTCGCCTTCACGCGCGAGGGCGACGAGGAGACGCAGGCTTTCGCGCGTCAGCTCGGCGCCGAGTGGGCCGGCTCCTCAGAGGAGGCGCCGCCCGAGCCGATCGACGGCGCGATCGTCTTCGCCCCGGTCGGATCGCTGATGACGGCGGCGCTGCGGGCGAGCGCCAAGGGGGCGCGGATCATCAGCGCCGGGATCCACATGAGCGACATCCCGAGCTTTCCTTATGCGCAGCTCTGGGGCGAGCGGGTGCTTGGCTCGGTCGCCAACCTGACCCGGCGGGATGGCGAGGAGTTCATGGCGCTGGCGCCTCGGGTGCCGGTTCGCACCGAGGTCGAGGTTCGGCCGCTGGCGGAGGCGAACGAGGCGCTTGATTCGATCCGGGACGGGACTTTGCGCGGGGCCGCTGTCCTACGGATCCATCCTGGCAGGGGTTCCACTTAACTTTTTCGATGGAGAGCGGTGGGCTGGCGCCTCAAGCTCACGACGAAAAAGTACAAGACGTTCCACCCCTGCCAGGATGGATCCGACTTCAGCCGGGTCAGCGAAAGAGGTCCTCGGATCGAGGGCGGCGGAGGGCTTGGGCGCCTGGGCCGTCGTCGGGGGTCACGTAGCGGCTCAGTCCGCGAACGATGACGGCGGGGACGCCGCTGTCCTTGGTGCGAGCCAGGTCGGCCGCCGCGGCGATCTCGTCGGCTACGGCTATCTGGGTGGCTTGAAGCTCTTGACCATGGGCGTCAGCCCGGCCTCGCCAGTCGTCCAGTGGCTCCAGTCCCGCGCAGCCGATCGCGACCTCAGCCTGCCCGACTCGCCACGCTCGCCCAAAGCTGTCGGCGATGACGACGCCGATGCCGAGAGGGAAGTTGGGGTGGGGGTCTCCGGACACTCCCCGCTTTTGTCCGGAGACCCCCACCCCAACGTCCCGCCCCGCGACGACGTCGACGAGCTCGGCGCGGATGCGCCGCGCCGAGGCGTCGGGGTCCTCGGGCAGCAGGCAGGCCGTGCCCTCCTCGGGCAGGTTGGAGGTGTCGATGCCCGCGTTGGCGCAGACGAAGCCATGGTGCGTCTCGACGATCAGGACGCCGCGCTCGGCGCGCAGCACCTCGCGGCTCTCGTCGAGGATCAGCTGGACCAGGGCCGGCTCCTTGCCGAGCGCCGCGGCCAGGCGCCGCGCCTCCGCTCCCGGGATCTCCGCCGAGAGCCGGCGGACGCGGCCCTCGGCCTTGGAGACGATCTTCTGGGCGATGACGAGGACGTCGCCGTCGATCAGCTCCACCCGAGCCGCGATCAGCTCGCCGAGCGCGTCGCCCTCGCCGATCTCGGGCAGGCCCTCGACCGGAACCGCGCGCAGCTCGGTCATATGCCCAGCGCCCTGGCGGTGCGCCGGGCCCGGCCGCGGTCCCTCTCCAGGGCCGTGGTGAGGGCTACGACGTCGGCCGGGGTGTCGAGGTCGAGCGCCAGCGACGGCAGCTCCTCGACCGCGTAGGGGACGGCCGCCGCGCGGGCCGCCGCGACGTGGCGGGCGCAGCTGCCCTCGCCGAAGGCCGGCTCGATCGCGTCGGGAGGCGCCAGGGCCAACGCGTTGGTGCCGGTGCCGTGGCGGTCGGGGACGATCGCCGCGTAGCGTTCGGGCAGGCCGGTCAGCAGCCGTTCGAGCTCGCGCGGCTCTAGCAGCGGGCAGTCGCCGGGCAGCAGGACGGCGCACTCCGCGCCCAGCTCCATGGCGCGGGCGACGCCGGCCAGCGCCGCGCCCGAGTGGCCGCCCCGGTCTGGGTCGTCGATGACCTCGGCGCCCGCCGCACCCGCCAGCGCCGCGGCGCGCGGCTCGGCGGTGACGACGATCGTGCGCTCGATCGAGCGGGCGGCGCCGATCGCCTCGAGCACGTCCTCGAGCATCGCCGCGACGAGGTCGGGGCGGCGCTCGTCTTCGACCCCGGCCGCGAGGCGCTGCTTCGCGGCGGCGAAGCGCTTGACGGGGAGGACGGCGGTCGCTTTCAAGCCTCGACGAGGCTAGCGGCGTAGTCGAGCACGATGCGGGCGACGCGCGCCCGCCCGGGGGCGCCCTCCATCAGGGTCGCTGCCGCCAGGGTCGGGATCTCGCTCGGCGGCGGGTCGGGGTCGCCCTCGTCGACGACCATCGCGTCGATAAGCCCGGCGTAGAGCGAGGCGACGCCGGCGGCGGTGGCGGGGCGGCCGAGCCCCTGCATGAAGCGCTCGGTCGGGCCCTTGACGACGGCGCCGGCGACGAAGGGGCTGACGGCCACAACCGGCGCAGGCGAGGACAGGATCGCCTCGGTCATCCCCGGCACGGCCAGGATCGGGCCGATGCTGATCACCGGGTTGGAGGGGCCGATCACGATCGCCTCCGCCGAGCGCAGCGCCTCGAGAACCTCCTTGCTCGGCTCGGCCTCCGCGATCCCGTCGAGCTCGACGCCATGCACCTCGGGCTGGCCGCCGTCGACGATCAGGTACTCCTGCAGGCCGCGCGCCCCGGCCGCGGTCAGCACCTTCGTCCGCACCGGCGCCTCGCACATCGGCAGCACCCGCGCCTCGACCCCGAGCGAGCGGGAAATCTGCGCCTGGGCGGCGGCGAGGCTGCCGCCCTCGGCGAGGAACTGGCGCCGGTAGAGGCAGGCGGCCAGGTCGCGATCAGAGAGTCCGAACCAGCTCGGCGCGCCGAGCCTGGTCAGCCGCTCGAAGACGGTGAAGCTGTCGTCGCGCAGGCCCCAGCCGCGCTCCTCGTCGATTTCGCCGCTGAGCCAGTAGGTGACGAGGTCGGGGTCGGGGGAGACGTGGACCCCGAGCGTCTCGATGTCGTCGCCGGTGTTGGCGATCACCGAGAGGTCGGAGCCGATCTCCTCCTGCATCCCGGCGGCGAGCTTGGCGCCGCCGGTGCCGCCGGCGAGCAGCGCGATCCTCACCGCTGCGGCCCTAACACAGGATCGCGCTTCGCTCGCTGCGCGAAGAACCAGAGATGCACGCTTGCTCGCTCCGCGCTCAAGCCCAGTGGTCGCCGCCGGGCAGCCCGGTGAGCTTGATCCCGGCGTGGGTCTTGTAGCGGATGTTGACCGAGATCAACAGCGGCGTCAGCTGCTCGACGATGCGGGCCATCTCCAGCGCTCCGGCGTTGACCGCGCGCAGGCCGGGGATCAGCTCGACCAGCCGCGCCACCCGCGCCTTGTCGGCCTTGCGGTCGCCGCAGACGAGGACGTCCTCGTCGAGCACCGCGTCGGGGTCGCCGAGCGCGGGCGCGCCGACCGAGTGCAGGGCGGCGACGACGGTGACTCCCTCGGGAACCATCTCCTGCGCCTGCTGGGCGGCCGAGCCCTGCCAGACGCCGAGCGAGCGGGTCGCCTTGCCGCTGACCGCGGCGGCGAGCGGCACCGTGCAGTCGACCAGGATCTGCCCCGGCCGCAGCGCCTCGCGCAGGTTGTTGAGGTTCTCCGACTGGGCGCGGAAGGGGACGGTGAGGAAGACGATCTCGGCGCGCTGCGCCGCGTCGCCGTTCAGCAGGCCCTCGACCTGCGCGCCGGGAACCTGCTCGCGCAGCCGCGCCGCCGCCTCCTCGGCCCGCTCGGCCGAGCGGGAGCCGATCGCGATCGGCGCCCCGGCCTTGGCCCAGCGCAGGGCGAGGCCGGCGCCGAGCGCGCCTGTGCCGCCGACGATCGGGATGGTGGGCAGGTCCGCCACGGGGCGGCCAGTCTATGCTCACGGCCGATGCGACTGGAGGGACGAAAGGCGCTGGTCACCGGCGGCGCCAGCGGAATCGGCGCCGCGATCGCGGCCAGGCTCTCCGCCGAGGGGGCCGAGGTCTGGGTCGGCGACATCGACGTCGAGGGCGCCGAGCGGGTCGCGGGCGAGGTCAACGGCCACGCGGTCGAGCTCGACGTGACCGACCTGGACTCGGCGAGGGCCGCGGTCGAGTCGGCCGAAACGCTCGACATCCTCGTCAACAACGCCGGCACCGACGAGTTCGGCTTCTTCACCTACACGACGCCCGAGCAGTGGCAGCGGGTGCTCGGCATCAACCTCGTCGGCGTGCTCAACTGCACCCACGCGGCGCTGCCCGCGATGCAGCAGGCCGGCTACGGCCGCATCCTCAGCATCTCCTCGGAGGCCGGCCGGGTCGGCTCCAAGGGCTCGGCCGTCTACTCCGCCGCCAAGGCCGGCATCGTCGGCTTCACCAAGGCGATCGCCCGCGAGAACGCGCGCTACGGGATCATCGCCAACGCGATCGCCCCCGGGCCGATCGAGACGCCGCTGCTGATGGGCGCCAAGGAGTTCGGCGAGATTGGCGAGAAGGTGATCGAGACGATGAAGTCGTCCACCCAGATGGGCCGCCTCGGCCAGCCCGAGGAGGTCGCCGCGGCGGCCGCCTTCCTCGTCTCCGACGACGCCACCTACATCACCGGCGAGACCCTCGGGGTCAGCGGCGGCCTGGGGATGGTCTGATGACTGAGACCGAGCAGGGGCTGATTCCCGGGATCGAGCGCAGGGACGAGTTCACGGTCGCGCCGCCGCTGGTCACCGACGTCGGCGGCACGATCGGCACGGGCGTGCTCTCGACGCCGGGAATGATCGGGATGATGGAGGCAAGCGCCCAGGTGCTCGCCTACGAGCGCCTGCCCGAGGGTCAGGCGACGGTTGGCTTCGAGGTCTGCGTCAAGCACGTCGCGGCGGCGGCGGAGGGGGCGACCTGCCGGACGCGCGCGACGCTGCGCGAGGTCGTCGACGGGCGCAAGCTGCGCTTCGACGTCGAGGTGACCGAAGGCGAGCGGACGATCGGCGTCGGCACCCACGAGCGACGCGTGGTCGGCCAGGCCGGCCCGCCGACCGCGTAGCCTCGATCTCTATGGCCCCGCCCCCGAGCAGCGTCCGCATTCGTGAGGTTGGGCCTCGCGACGGCTTTCAGAACGAGCCGGAGACGATCCCGACGGCGGAGAAGATCCGGCTCGTCGACATGCTCTCGGAGACCGGACTGGAGCGGATCGAGGTGACCTCCTTCGTGCGGCCCGAGGTGATCCCGCAGCTCTCCGACGCCGAGCAGGTGCTGGCCGGGGTGCAGCGGCGCGAGGGGGTCGCCTTCTCGGTCCTGATCCCGAACGAGCGCGGGCTGGAGCGGGTGCTGGCGCTGCGCGACCGCTTCGACGAGGTCAACGTCTTCGTCTCCGCCTCGGAGACGCACAACCGCAGGAACGTCAACCGGTCGATCGAGGAGTCGCTGAACGGCCTGGAGCGGACCCTGGAGGGCGCGCGCGAGGCGGGACTGCGCTGCGAGGGCGTTATCTCGACCTCCTTCGGCTGCCCGTATGAGGGCGAGGTCCCGCCGGAGCGGGTCCTCGGGATCGCCGAGCGGCTGGCCGCCGCCGGGTGCGCCGAGATCGGCTTCGGCGACACGACCGGGATGGCGAACCCGCGCCAGGTCGGCGAGTTCTTCGCGGCGGCGCGCGAGCGGCTCGGCGGGGTCGAGCTGACCGCCCACTTCCACAACACGCGCGGCCAGGGGCTGGCCAACGTCCTGGCGGCGCTCGAGCAGGGCATCGACTCCTTCGAGTCGAGCTTCGGCGAGCTCGGCGGCTGCCCGGTGCCGCCCGGAGCGACGGGGAACGTCGCCACCGAGGACGTGGTCTCGATGCTGCACGAGATGGGCGTCGAGACCGGGATAGACCTGCCGGCCCTGATCGAGGCGGCCCGTACCGCCCAGGGCGCGCTCGGGCGCCCGCTCGGCTCCCACGTCCTCCGCGCCGGGCCGGTGGACTGGAACCCTGCGCGAACTGCATCAAATTCCCACCCTGGCGGGTAGGGAATTTGATGCAGTTCGAGGTGGGCCGAGTCCGAATAGGCTGCCGGGCGTGACGGAGTTCGCTCAAGCGCTCGAGGCCGCCCTTGCGGGCGGGCCGCAGCGCCACCACGAGAAGACCGCCGAGCAGGGCAAGCTGCCAGTGCGCGAGCGGGTGGCCCGGCTTATCGACCCCGGCTCCTTCGCCGAGGAGGCGGCGCTCGCCAACTGGGACAAGGAGGGCCTGGGCGCAGACGGCGTCGTCACCGGCCTGGCGACGATCGACGGCCGCCGGGTCGCGCTGATGGCCAACGACCCGACCGTCAAGGCCGGCTCCTGGGGGCCGAAGACGGTCGAGAAGATCCTCCGCATCCAGGAAAGGGCGCTGAGCCTGCAGGTGCCGATGGTCTACCTGGTCGACTCTGCCGGGGCGAGGATCACCGATCAGGTGCAGATGTTCCCCGGCCGCCGCGGCGCCGGGCGCATCTTCCACAACGAGGTGCGGCTCTCCGGCCAGGTGCCGCAGGTCTGCCTGCTCTTCGGGCCGAGCGCCGCCGGCGGCGCCTACATCCCGGCCTTCTGCGACGTGGTGATCATGCGTGACGGCAACGCCTCGATGTACCTCGGCTCGCCGCGGATGGCCGAGATGGTGATCGGCGAAACGGTGACCCTGGAGGAGATGGGCGGGGCGAAGATGCACACCGGCGTCTCCGGCTGCGGCCACTTCCTGGTCAAGAGCGACGAGGAGGCGATCGACCTCGCCAAGCGCTACCTCTCCTACATGCCCGGCAGCTGGCAGGAGCAGCCGCCGGCCGCGCCGGCCGCGGCGCCGGCCTCGGACACGCCGATCGAGGAGATCGTCCCCGCCGACGAGAACCAGCCCTTCGACATGAACCTGCTGCTCGACTCGCTGCTCGACGCCGACAGCTTCCTGCCCGTGCACAAGCGCTGGGCGAAGGAGCTGATCGTCGGCTACGGGCGACTCGACGGGCGGCCGATCGGCGTCGTCGCCAACCAGCCCCGCTACACCGGCGGCGTCCTCTTCGTCGACTCGGCCGACAAGGCCGCGCGCTTCATCCAGACCTGCAACGCCTTCAACCTGCCGCTGCTCTTCCTCGCCGACGTGCCCGGCTTCATGATCGGCACCGCGGTCGAGCGGCACGGGATCATCCGCCACGGGGCGAAGATGATCAGCGCCGTCTCCGAAGCGACCGTGCCGAAGATCTCGGTGGTGGTGCGCAAGGCCTACGGCGCCGGCCTCTACGCGATGGCCGGCCCGGCCTTCGAGCCAGACTGCTGCATCGCCCTGCCCGGCGCCTCGATCGCGGTCATGGGCCCGCAGGCGGCGGTCAACGCCGTCTTCTACAACCAGATCCAGGCCATAGAGGACGAGGCCGAGCGCGAGGCCTTCGTCGCCCAGAAGCGCGAGGAGTACGCCGAGGACATCGACCTCCTCCACCTCGCCTCGGAGATGGTCGTCGACGCCGTGGTCGAGCCCGCCGATCTGCGCGAGGACCTGATCAAGCGCTTCGCCATGGCGGCGGGCAAGGACCGCGACTTCGCCCGGCGGCGAAACCCGGTCACGCCGGCCTAGAGCCGCCCGGCGAACTCCGTGAACCAGTCGAGCGCGGCCGGGTTGGCGAGCGAGTCGCGGCTGGCGGCCTGCTCGGGCGGGGTGCCCATCAGGATCCGCTTGACCGGGACCTCGAGCACCTTGCCGCTGAGGGTCCGGGGCACCTCGGCGATCGCGTAGACCTCGTCGGGGACGTGGCGCGGCGAGCACTGGGCGCGCACGCGGCGGGCGATCTCCCGTTTGAGCTCGTCGTCGAGCTCGGCGCCCTCGCGGAGGACGACGAAGAGCGGCATCCAGCCCTCGGTGCCGGGGCGGGGGATGTCGACGACGAGGGCGTCGACGATCTGGTCGAGACTGAGCACCGCGCGGTAGATCTCGCTCGTCCCCATGCGGATGCCGGAGCGGTTGATGGTCGAGTCCGAGCGCCCGTAGATGACGGCGGTGCCGCGTGAGGTGATCTCGATCCAGTCGCCGTGGCGCCAGACGCCGGGGTAGTGCTCGAAGTAGGCGGCGCGGTAGCGGCTGCCGTCGGGGTCGCCCCAGAAGAAGACCGGCATCGAGGGCATCGGCTCGGTGACGACGAGCTCGCCGACCTCGTCGGTCACCGCGTTGCCGTCCTCGTCCCAGGCCTCGACCGCGGCGCCCAGCGCCCGTCCCTGCAGCTCGCCGCGGTAGACGGGGAGCAGGACGCAGCCGCCGACGAACGCGGTGCAGAGGTCGGTGCCGCCGCTGGTCGAGAAGAGCCATGTGTCGGCGCCGAGCTGCTCGTAGATCCAGTCGAAGCTCTCGGGCGAGAGCGGAGAGCCGGTCGAGCCGACCGCCTTGAGGCGGCTCAGGTCGCGGCCGGCGCCGGGCTCGACCCCGGCCTTCATGCAGGCGGCGATGTAGGAGGCGCTGGTGCCGAACATGGTCACGCCGGCGCGCTCGGCCAGGTCCCAGAGAACGCCCATGTCCGGGTGGCCCGGGTTGCCGTCGTAGAGGACGATCGCGGCCCGGGTGAGCAGGCCGGAGACGAGGAAGTTCCACATCATCCAGCCGGTCGTCGTGAACCAGAAGAGCCGGTCGCCCGGATGGGCGTCGACGTGGAGGTGGAGCTTCTTCAGGTGCTCGAGCAGGATGCCGCCCTGGGACTGGACGATCGCCTTGGGCAGGCCGGTGGTGCCGGAGGAGTAGAGGACCCAGAGCGGGTGGTCGAAGGGGACGCGCTCGAAGCTGAGCTCGGCGCCCCCGCCGGAGTCGAGCAGCTCGTTCCAGCGGATTGCGTCGCGCAGGGGGGAGAGGTCGGGATCGGGGTCGAGGTAGGGGAGGACGACGGTGCGCTCGAGGCTCGGCATCGCCGTCTGCAGCTGTGCGAGCGTCTCGCGCCGGTCGAAGTCCTTGCCGCCGTAGCGGTAGCCGTCTACGGCGAAGAGGACCTTGGGCTCGATCTGGGCGAAGCGGTCGATCACGCTGGCAGGGCCGAAGTCGGGCGAGCAGCTCGACCAGATCGCGCCGATGCTCGCCGTCGCGAGGAAGGCGACGATCGCCTCCGGGACGTTGGGCATGTAGGCGACGACGCGGTCGCCGCGCTCGACCCCGAGGCCGCGCAGGCCGGCGGCTGTGGCGGCGACCTGGGCACGCAGCTCGTCCCAGGTGAGCTCGCCGAGGTCGCGCAGCTCGGAGGCGTGCAGGATCGCCGTCTCGGCGCCGTCCACGCCGGCGAAGACGTGCTCGGCGTAGTTGAGGCTGGTGCCGGCGAACCACTCGGCGCCGGGCATCGCGCGGCTGCCGAGCGCCCGCTCGGAGGCGCCGTCAGCCTCGACGCCGAAGAAGTCCCAGATCGAGGACCAGAAGGCCTCCAGGTCTCCGACCGACCAGCGCCAGAGCTCGTCGTAGGTCTCGAAGCGCAGGCCGCGCTCCGCCTCCAGCCAGGCCATGTACTCGCGCATGCGCGAGCGCTCGGCCAGGTCGGCCGGCGGCTCCCAGAGCTTCTCCGGCGCCGCGCCGCTCACGCCGCGGCTGGGGCGCTCACGGCCTGCGCCCGGTCCAGCTCGTGCGGATCGTGCGAGCAGAGCAGCTGCACCTCGTCGCCGTGGGCGCCGACCAGCTCGCGCAGCCGTTCCTGGTTGGCGCGGCGCTGCTTGCCGTCGGCGGCGTTGAGCAGCTGGAAGACGCGCAGGCCGGGTGGGCAGTGCGGCGGGGTGGCGAGCTCGCCGTGGTGAAAGTAGGCGTCGCCGCAGTGCAGCAGCCAGCCGTCCTCGACCTTGATCGCGATGCCGGTGTGGCCCCGGGTGTGGCCGATCAGCGGAATCAGCAGCACCTCGGCACCGAGGTCGGGCAGGATGCGGACCCCCTCGAAGCCGAACCATGTGTCGCCTTCCGCGTCGTGCCGGACCCAGTTCGGGCTGTGGCGCCAGTGGGCGCCCAGGTAGCGGGGCTTGTCGCGCAGCGCCGGCTCCATCGCCGCGTCGAGCTCGCGGCCGAAGACGTGCACCTCGGCCTCGGGGAAGTCGGGAAGTCCGCCGGAGTGGTCGGGGTCGAGGTGGGTGGCGACGATCTGGCGCACGTCGCCGGCGGCGAAGCCGAGCTCCTCGACCTGCCTCAGCGCCGTCTCGCCGATCTCGGCCCGCGGGCGCATCGCCGCGAACACCGGCCCGAGCTGGCGCGGGTTGGCGACGTCGGCGGCGCCGAACCCGGTGTCGACGAGGACCAGCCCGTCGGCGGACTCGATCAGCAGGCAGTGGCAGACGACCCGCGCCGGCTCCAGCCACCCGCCCCGCCCGTTGATCAGCCGCGCGCTGTGGGGACACAGGGTCCCGCAGTTGAGGTGATGGATGCGCATGCCCGGCGGAGGAGTCTAGTCGGGACTATCTCTTTGGACCGACGTGGCGGTCCATGGTTGTGACCGCATCACGGCGAGCGATTGAGATGTTCCACGGTCCATCTTGGCGCCAGGCAACCTCCAGCCGGTCGCAAGTGTCGGTGAAGATCCCCTGGATATCGGACGAGCGATTGGAGAAGAAATAGCGCGAATACGTATAGGTCTTCTTGGGATGGCGGATCCTGTTGATTACCCGGCAGCCATCCGAGTGGATCAGTCCGCGCAGGAGGCGACCCGGATGGCGATCGACGATCTGCTGCTGCCAGGCGGCAAGCTTGACTTTGCGCCCGTGCTTGGGGCCGGGGCCGTGCTGGGGGAAGAGGTGGGGCCAGTGCTTCGAGAAGGAGCTCACCTCCTCGACTCGCTCGGTCCTGTGGTGGAGCACGCCGACCTTGCTTGCCGGCAGCACAATGCTCACAGACGCCACGCACTCGTCGACGATAAGAGGATGTGCGCGATCCAGGAAGATCCGGAGTCGGTACACGTCGCGTGGGTGTCTGGAGATCATTCCGTCTCCCAGGTAAAGGCCCAGGAGGTAGGAGTAGGCGTAGTCGGTCATTCCCGGCATGAACTCAGACCATCCAGGGCACCTTGGGCACACCATCGCTTCCCGGCGCCGGGGGTCGCGATAGGAGCAGGGGGGTCGTCGGCTCCGAGTACGACCTCTCACCCAGTCGCTGACAGTGCGGCGATTGACCCCTATCTCTCGCGAGATCTGGCAGTTGTTCCAGCCGGCATCGGAGAGCTCAAGTGCGCGTTCGACCCGGTCTGCTGGCTTCATTGACGGGTCCTCCATGCGGCGGGTGGGACTCGAACCCACAAGCGCTTGCGCGCAGCGGCTTTTGAGACCGCCTCCTTTGCCAGTTTGGACACCGCCGCCTGCTCGACCATTCTAGAGTCGACGCTACGAGCTCCATCGGTCGGGAACAGTCCGCGGTGCGGCCCTTCTGCGAACTCCGCAAATTTGACACATGCCCTTAACGAGCCGGTCTCCAACCTAAGCGGGCAGCGGGGCGCCGTCGTCGGGCGAGGCGCCGGCTCCGTAGTCCTCGCCGGAGCCGATCGGGCGCTCCTCCTCCACGTGCCAGTTCTGGTTGAACGCGTAGAGGCAGACGGCGACGACGACGATCTGCAGCAGCAGCAGGACGATCACCAGCAGGCCGATCGCCGAGCTCGAGATCAGCCCGGTGTCGAAGCCCGCCTTGTCGCGGGCGAACCAGCTTTCGGCGCCGGTCGCGCAGAAGATCGCGAGGATCGTCGAGAGCGCGGCCGCGACGGGCAGGATGCCCCGGTTCCAGCGGAAGACGAGGAAGGCGAAGAAGGCGTAGAGGGCGGCGTAGACGAAGCAGATGAAGACCATGCCGCCGCCGCCGGTCATCAGCGAGAGGCCGGCGATCGTGATGATCGCCGCGAGGATCGAGGTCGCCGCGAGCAGCAGGAAGAGCACGAACTTGGTCGTGATCGACTCGGCCTTCTCCCGATTTGGCCGCCACAGCTCGTAGCCGGGCCTGACCTCTCCAACCGCCACGCGACGATCATAGAATCTCAAGGCGACATCGCGGCATTGGTCGCGCGTTAAGCTCGGGCTTGGGCAGCCACGCGGGCGTGGTGAAATTGGCAAACACGCCGGCTTTAGGTGCCGGTGCTCGAGAGAGCTTGGGGGTTCAAGTCCCTCCGCCCGCATCAGAACTTCGGCCCGACAAATGAGTCGACCACTGCAACGCTCGCTCTTTCGCGACCGAGGTCTTCTTGTGGCGGGTCACGCGACGGCTCCGTAGACTCCGCGTTCTCTTGGGGGAGTGAGTTAACGGCTATGCGCACGGTCTCCAAAACCGTGAATCCGGGTTCGAATCCCGGCTCCCCCGCTGGCAGGCGGTCCTTGGAACGCCGCGAGCCGCCAGCTCTGTCCTTGGCTTGCATTGCCCGCCTGCAAAGATGCGGGCGTGGGCTTCGACCAGTACCACGAGCCACCTGAGCAGCTGCCGGAGGCGACCCGGACCTTTGCCCGGCTCTGCGCTTCTCTGACCGAGGAGGCGGAGGCGATCGGCTGGTACGAGCAGCGGATCGCGGTCGAGGCCGACGAGGGCGCGCGGGCGATCATGCACGACGCCCAGGGCGAGGAGTTCAAGCACTTCTGCATGGATCTCGAGTTCCTCATGCGCCGCACGCCGCTCTGGAGGGAGATCGCCGCTGGGATCCTCTTTCAGGACGGCGACATCGTCGAGCACGGCGAGGCGGCGGAGGAGGAGGCGACCGAGGGCGAGGCCGCGCGCGGCGCGCCCCTCGCCGGTGGCGAGTCGCTCGGCATCGGCAGCTTGAAAGGGGACGGCTCATGAATCACCTTCTGCGCCAGCAGGCGCCGATCACAGAGGCGAACTGGAAGCTGCTCGATTCCGAGGCGCGTGAGCGGCTCGCGCCGGCGCTGGCCGCCCGCCGGCTGGTCGACTTCGCGGGGCCGCTCGGGTGGCAGCACTCGGCGACGAACCTGGGTCGCACGGCCAGGCTCGACGACGCTCCGGGCAAGGGCGTCGGCGGAGTCCAGCGCCGCGTCCTGCCGCTGGTCGAGCTGCGGGCGGCGTTCACGCTCTCGCGGGCCGAGCTGGCGGACGCCGACCGCGGTGCCGAGGACGTCGACCTGGCAGCCCTGGACGTGGCCGCGCACGACATCGCGCTCGCCGAGAACGCCGCCGTCTTCCACGGCTGGAAGTCGGCCGGGATCGGCGGCATCCTCGACGCCAGCCCGCACGACCCGATCGAGCTGGGCGAGGACTGCGAGCGCTATCCGCTCCACGTCGCCAAGGCGGTCGACGCCCTGCGCGACGCCGGGGTCGACGGGCCCTACGGCCTCGCGCTCGGTCCCGCGGCGCATACGCGCGTGCTCGAGACCAGCGAGCACGGCGGCTACCCGCTGCTCGAGCACCTGCGCGAGATCGCCGGGGGGCCGCTCGTGTGGTCGCCGGGCGTCGAGGGCGCGGCGGTGCTCAGCGTGCGCGGCGGCGACTTCCTCTTCGAGTCCGGCGAGGACCTCTCGATCGGCTACGACCATCACGACGCCGACCTGGTCCAGCTCTACATCGAGGAGAGCTTCAGCTTCCGCGTCGCCACGCCCGAGGCCGCGGTCGCCCTCGCCTGAAGCCGGCGCTCAGCGCGCCGTCGGCTGCAGCCCGACCAGCGTGTAGTAGCCGATCAGGTAGAGGCTGCGGCCGTCGGAGACCATCGGCGTGTAGCCGGCCTGCTTTAGATGGAAGGTCCGGCGGTGGGTGCGGACGTCGATGCCGGTCGTCTCGTCGGTCTTGAAGCTGGAGACGTAGACCGTGTGGCCGATCACGGTCGCGGTGCCGGGCACCGGGCCGCCGACGTCGTATCGCCACCGCTGCTTGCCGCTCAGCGCGTCGAGGGCGTAGAAGTGCTCGTCGTAGGAGCCGATGTAGACGGTCGGCGGGGTCCCGGGGACCCTGGCGACGGCGGGTGAGCCGTAGACGAAGTTGTGGGTCGGGAAGCTCCACGCGACCTTGCCGGTCCGTTCGTCGAGGGCGTAGATCGTGCCATCGTCGCGGCCGGCGTAGACGCGGCCGTAGGCGATCGCGGGCGAGGAAAAGAACCCGCCCTCGCCGTAGGGCGGCAGCTTCGAGGTGTTCGTCCGCCAGAGCAGGCGCCCGCTGCGCGCATCGAGGCAGAAGATCCCGCTCTCGTAGTCGGCGACGAAGACCCGCCCGTCGTGGAAGCTGGGGCTGGCTTTGATCGCCGCCGGGGAGTTGAACTGCCAGAGGACCTTGCCGTCGGAGGCGCGCAGAGCGACGACGTTGGTCTTGTCGGTGCCCAGGTAGAGCGTGTCGCCGACGGCCATCGGCGACGATTCGAGGTGGCCGATCAGCTTGCGCTCCCAGACCCGCCTGCCGGTCGCAGCGTCGACCGCGAGCAGGTCGCCGTCGACGTCGGCGAAGAAGACCTTGCCCTGGTGGTAGACCGGCGCGGTCACGTCGGTCGGCGTGCCGGAGTCCTTCGGGTTCGGGTTGCGTTCCCAGAGCACCCTGCGGTCGGAGAGCCGCACCGCCTTGGAGTTGCCGTACTTGTTGACGACGTAGGCGACCCCGCCCGCGATCGCCGGCGGAAACTCGATCAGCGCGTGCGTGTTGATCGACCAGGCCTGGCGCAGCGGCGGGTCGAGCTCACGCCGCGGCGGCGCCGGCAGGTAGTGGGTCCGCTCCGGCACGCGGCCGAAGAGCGGCCAGGCGACGAGGCCGGCGTTCGCGGACGGCGAAGCGCCACCGTCCCCGCCGGACCCGCCGCAGCCAGGCAGGCCGATCGCCACGATCAGAGCAAGTGCCGGCAGGCTGGCTATCGGGAGGCGTCTGCTCATCGACCGGATCTGCATCGACGCCCCGGCGCCGACCTTGAGGGCCCTGGACGGATCGGAAGGGGAGAAGCGGCGGACGGGAATCGAACCCGCATCATCGCCTTGGAAGGGCGAGGCTCTACCGTTGAGCTACCACCGCACGAGCGAAGCCGCCCCGCGTTGCGGTCCGGCGTCGATGACAGTTTGCACAAACAACCTCGCACTTTGCCATCTCGTCGAGGACGCTCTGCCAGGCACGGTCCCTGAAGCCCTGGCCAATGCCGAACTCCTTGTCCCCGAGATGGTCGAACTCGAGGACGACGGGGTCTCTCTCCCCGCAGTCGACGCAGGGGTGTTCACGGAGGTAATCGACGATGAACTCGGTCCGTTCCGCCACGAGCGTCCGCTTGCGGCGGCGAGCCGAAGCGATGTAGCGCTGCCGGTTGGCGGTGTAGTGGGCTTGCTTGTACTCCGCGCGACACGGACGGCAGTAGTTGTCCAGCTGCCCCTGGGCCTTGCGGCGCCAGGCGAATTCATCGACCGACTTCTCCTCATGGCAGCGTCCGCAGCGCCTCATCCAGCAAGCTTACGAAAGCGAACAGACGTTCCCATATTGGGTTCTCTGTCCGCCGGTGCCCGGTCCACGGCTCCGCCGCGGATGCGTCAGAATCAAATAAGCCACGGGGAGTGGCGCAGTCTGGTAGCGCACTCGGCTGGGGGCCGAGCGGTCGCAGGTTCAAATCCTGTCTCCCCGATTTCCGAGAGCCCGCCTGGGAAGCGGTCCTCAGTCCAAACCGCTGGGGTTGCCGGGCTGCTTTGAGGAAGCGGGGTACCAACTTTGGTACCGACAGCAATCTGGGGCTGGGGCTGGCCTTCGGTAGGAACGTCCGACCAGTCTGATTCCCTCATTCGAGTCTGCTGTCCAGCCCTGTCGCTCGTGGGCTGTCGTGAAGGAATCCGGCGGAACGGAGGGAAGGACCCCAGGATGCCCTCGTTCGACTCGGTGGCCCTCGCGCGACTTCGCGATGCGGCGCTTAGTCGCACCCCGATCTCTCTGGGCGTCCGACGCACCGCGTCTCCTCATGAGTTCTACCGGTACCCGGCACGCTTCTCGCCGGAGCTTGCAGCTGCCGCCATCGAAGCTTTCAGCAAGCCTGGCGATGTCGTGGCCGACTACTTCGTGGGCGGCGGTACGACTCTGGTCGAGGCGCGTCGAGCGAGCAGACTTGCCATTGGTAGTGACATCAACTCGCTGTCGGTCTTCGTGAGCAACGTCAAGACGCGCCTCTATTCAGCGGCAGAGCTTGATCAAGTCATCGGGTGGGCGAGAAAAGTCGCAAACGACGATCCGGTTCCTGATGACGTACCAATTGACGAGATCGCACGCAGCTATTTCCGCAACCTCACGTCGGCCGATACGGCGTCGCACAGGGGCATGGTTCGCGCGGCGATCGCTGGCCTCGACGGGGTTGACTCCCCGAAGGCGCGGGCATTTGCGCGATGCGTCTTGTTGCGCACTGCTCAGTGGGCGTTCGATATGCGACGCGACATTCCCTCCGTGGAGCTCGTGCTGAAGGCCCTCGTTGACAACGCGTCGATGATGACTACCGCCGCACGCGCATCGACCAAGGACTATCGAGTTGCCGACGAGCGAGTGAGGGGTTCTGGATTGCCGCGGTCGCTTGTGCTGCATGAGGGTCTACCGGGGGTATCTGACCACCGCAGTGTCGCCCGCTACCCGGCACCTCGACTTGTGTTGACCTCGCCGCCCTATCCCGGCGTCTACGTGAACTACCACCGTTGGAAGGTGCGTGGCCGCCATGAGACTCCATTCCCCTACTTCCTCGCCGGTCAAGAAGATGGCAACGGGTTGGCCTACTACACGATGTCTGCGCGAAGCGATCCGTCCCTGCGCACGTACTTCTCCAAGCTGGAAGTCGCATTTGCCGATATCGCTCGGATGTGTGACCCGAGCACCCATGTCGTACAGGTGGTTGGCTTCAACGATGTCGGCGACCAGCTTGTCCGCTACCTGGAAGCGATGGAGGGCGCTGGCTTCACGGAGGTGAAGTTCGACGAACTCGCGACGGATGAGGACGGCAGGCTGTGGCGTGACGTTCCCGGCCGGCGATGGTGGGCGCATGTGGGGGACCGCGCAGACATCGCGCCGCACACCGCCCGTGAGGTCGTCCTAGTACATCGTCCCGCGAGCTAGACGGGCGCTTTCTCCTCCGAGAGACTGCCGATCGCTTGAAGCATCGGCAGAAGGATCGGACCGAGTGCGCTGGTGGTCCGAAGCACGTTCTCGCCGATGTCGAAGTCGTCGGCGTCATGCGCTTTGCCTTTGGCTCGCTGTTGGTGGTCCTGCAACAGTGCAAGCCCTACCAGCACCATTCCGTAGACGAATTGCTTCTCAAGGATGGCCGCATCGGCGCCTCGCTGCTTGTAGCTATGTAGCAGAAACTTGTTGTCGTAGTTGACGTAGAAGTCGTAGAGCGACTCGTTCGCCTCCGTGCCAGCGTGAACGATTTTGAGCGCGCTGGTCTCGTCGAAATCGTGCTCCGGCCAGTCCTCGCGGTGCACCGGGGTGATGTCCGGCAGGCTGAGGGTCGAATTTGACCCACCGCGTTTGCCTTTTCCGCTGTTCGTGTTATTCGGACCAGGGGGACCAGGGGGTGGTTGATGCGTGCGTTCGTCAGCTACTTCGAGAATCAACTCAAGCTCGAACGCGTCGAGGCGGCTGGGATCAGTCACTTCGACGAGATATTCGATTTTGGAGCCCGCGACGGCACCTTCGGGCAAGGCGTCAAACCAGAGCTGGGCGATCCCGGACTTGGGACCCGTCGCGGTCCAACCGGTCGCGTCGACGAGATCATCACCGATCCGCCGTCTGACGTTCCATGCTCCTGGCTCGACGTCGCGGACGAAGTAGCTGTCCTCGGCGTCCGTCTCGAACGCAATTCGGATGCGCGAGCCAAGGTGTGCCGCGCGGATCAATACATCGCCGTCCTCGTGGTCTTTGAAGCGGAAGAACGTCGGGAACCGCTGGCCGACGAAGTTTCCGCTACTGCCGTTCCGGCTTCCGCTTGGAGGGAACGGGGTCGAGATGTTTGCGCCCTTCAAGAAAAGCTGATTCAGCATCGGATTGCTCTTCATCAGTTTCTCGAGGACGTCACTCAGCGGTTTGTCGTCACTCAGCTTCTCTTGGGTCGCTTCCTGCCGCCGACGATTTTGGATCTCTCGCAGGGTCGGCTCCTCGTGCAAGAAGACGGCGAGCTTGTCCTCTAGTTGTCGCGCGACTGGATTGACACGCAAGCGATCCCGACTGTTCATGAACAAGTCCTCGCGCGTCTGCCCGTCGATCGCGCTGCAGTCTGCGAAGACTAGGAGGGAGTCCTTCAAGTAGCTCAGATTCACTCGCTCACGTGAAAAGAACTCGGTCGGATAGGCAGCGTGCATCTGACCGTTGACACTGAAGACGACGCCGTGTCGAGCGTTGCGGTAGTTCTTGGCCTTGTCCTTGTCCTTGAAGACGTAGACACGAAGACGGATCTGCTTGCCGTCATCGAGGGCAATGACTCCGCCGATCGGCTCGCCGGTGTCCAGGTTGTTTCCACCATCGCTATCCAAACGGGCTACGAGTCCGAGAGCGTTGGTCGCGAAACTCGCCGGACCGCCTCGGTATCCGGGGCGACACTCGAAGAGGCGAACGGGAAGTCCAAGCTCAGGCAGGCCGACGTCGATGCGACGCAGTAGGCCGTCGGCAGACAACACGATGTTGGACTTGACGCCTTCCCACGTGTACTCGTAAAGCTTTACGAGCGATCCGTACGACGACTGGCGGCTGTAGGCGTCTCGAACCTCGGAATCCGCCTCTGGAAAAATTGGCCACTCGGAAGCGTCGAAAGCTAGGACGCCCCGCTTGTCGTCGCTAGGGATTAGTACGGGCGCGAGGTACCGATACACCGAGCTCTTCGCGCCGTCGCCAGGCCACTCGCGTCGCACAACCGAGAATCCCCACTGCTGATCGCGTTGCGAGCTATCGGCTGGCAAGAATGCTGGGTTCCGACGGGACACAATCAGTTGCAACTTGCTGAACTGAAACGCACCGGTCCCGCCCATGTTGAACTTTCCCTGAACGAAAGGGATGCGCAGCTTGTTGTTGCGCTGGGTCGACATGAACGTCGTCGGGAAGTCATCTGGAGTCTGTCCCTCGCCCTGATCGGCCACCGTCAGGCTCGGTTGACCATCACGCGGCATGTATCCAGTCGCAGCGACCGTGAGGAGCCGACCCTCCGGCGTTGCCTGCGTCTTGTTCGGCCAGCTGGCGATGTGTCCGTCGGAGGGCTTCGGTTGGGCCTTGCCTTCATAGAACCTGGCGACGGCTGCGCGCATCGTTTGGGGTGCATCAGCTCCTTCGGGGTCGACGCCAGCCAGTCGGCAGGCGTTCACGAGGCGAGCATCGACCGAGTTGACGATCTTCTCGACGAAGGCGGCGATCGCCTCGGCCTGCTGGTTGCCGATCACCGAGAAGCTGTTCTCGCTGTCACTGAATAGTCGCCATGCCTCGGGGTCGCCCCAGTACCCGGCCTCGGTCAAGATGTTGATGACCTCGGCTTCGGAGTCGGCACGCATCAGCCGCATGCAGAGCTCTGCGTTGTCGGACGACGAACCGTTCATCGGGCCTCCGTGTTGTCGGCGAGCGCCTTCCGGCCTGCGTCGGTGATTCTCCATACGCCCCTTGGTGCCTCGCGGTCAAGCTCTCCCCGCTCTATCAGGCGGAGCCGGACGAACTGGAGCCGTGAGTGCCAGCGGATGCCACCCGACGCGAGCTTCTCGAAGTCAGCCGGCATGAGCTCCTTTTCGAGCGCGTGGCCGACGGAATCCAAAACCTCGCGGAAGGGCGCCTCCCCTCCCGCATCGACAAGCGCTTGGAGCAATGGCTTCTCGTATGCCTGCTCGCGCAAGAGGGTGCCTGAGGCGGCGCGGGTCCGACCTGCCTTTTTCCTGCCCTTCCCTCGCTTCCCACCGCGAGGGGCCGGTGGACCTCCGGTGTCACCCGACGGATCAGTCTCAGTCGTCTGTGACGCCGCCGCTCCGCTCATGTTGAGAAGGCGCCGTAGGACGGTGTTGGGCGTATCTGTGAACGGCTCGGCCTGCGATTTCAGGAGCTCGAAGATGTCGTCATCAATCTCGATTGAAGGGCTCATTGCAAACTTCCTTGTTAGGCGATTCCAACTGTAAGGAGCAACATAGGCGACTACAACGGAAATTGCAACTGCATTTGCAATCTTGCTTAGAATGCCGAGAAGGATCAACGCACGGGCGAGCTCTAGGACGCTGGTACATACTCCTGAGCCTTGAGTCTGAGCCGTACTCGGTTTCCGAATTAGGTCAATCACCCGCGCGTCCCGGCGTCCCTATCTAAGGCTGCACCCGGTCGATAGCCGAGCGGTCAGGAGCTAGTCTCTACATAGCCTGAGACCGCTTTGGAAGCCGAGTCGAGCCAGCTGAGCCTGGGTCTGGACGTCACCTTGGTACCAGCGGCGGTACCAAGGGCTATTCCGAAGCGGCCTCTCGCCACCAGGAAGCGGCCCGCGCTGCGGCTTCCCGATGGGCCTGCTTGTCCGGGTGCCCGTACTGATCGATCGTCGTCTGGATGTCCGCGTGGCCCAGCTGCTGCTGGACGAAGTAGATGGACTCGCCAGCCGCCAACCAGAGAGTCGCCGCGGTGTGGCGCAGATCGTGCAGGCGGATTTCTGAAGGCAGGCCTCCGTCCTTCAGTGCGTGGTCGTGGCCACGGCGACGAACGTTGTGGCGATTCAGCATGAAGCCTTCGGGGCTGCGGAAGACGAGCTTGTCGAGCCGGCCGGCGCTCGCTTGCCCTTTTCGGTGCTCGCGGAGGAGGTCGAGGAGGTAGGGGGCTACGAGCACCGCCCGGGACCGGTCGCCCTTCGGCGTCCCGACCTTGCCACTGTCCTTCGCCGAGCGCGAGATCGTCAGTGCCGATCCGTCCCAATCCACGTCGCGCCACTCCAGCGCGATTGCCTCCCCGATCCGCAGACCGGCGCCGACCAGTACCTCGGCCAGCGGCCGGTACCAGGCCTTGCAGGAGTCGAGATTGGAGTGCCCCCGCTTCTCCGGACACGCTTGATTAGGTCGCTTCTTCTTCTTTCATCTTTTATTGAGAGATTCTCGCTCAAACTGTTCAGGAGAGAGATACCCCAGCGTGGAGTGCCTTCTCTCACGGTTGTGGAAGACCTCGATCCACTCGAAGATCGCCGAGGTTAAAGCGACTTTGGTCGGCCAGGGGCCTTCGCGGTAGACAAGCTCCTCCTTCAAGGTGGCGAAGAAGCTCTCAGCGACTGCGTTATCGAAGCAATCGCCCTTGGAGCCCATCGAGACGGCGATGCCGGCGTCGCGGGCCTGCTGGCCGAAGGCGAGAGATACGTATTGCGACCCCTGATCGGAATGGTGAATGAGCCCCTCACCGGGGCGCCGGCGGGAGAGGCCCATTCCCAGCGCGTCGGTGACGAGCTCGGCTCGCATGTGGTTCTCCATCGACCAGCCGACAATCGTCCGCGAGAAGGCGTCCTGGACCGCAGCCAGGTAGAGCCAGCCCTCCCAGGTCGAGAGGTAGGTGATGTCGGCGACCCAAAGCACGTTGGGGTCGGCAGGCCGAAAGCCGCGGCGAACCAGATCATCGGCGACTCACACCCCTGGCACGCGGACCGTCGTGCGACCGCGCTTTCGAGTCACCAGGCCGGAGATCCCGGCCCGGCGCATCAGGCGCTCTACCCGCTTCCTGGACACCTTGATGCCGTGTCCCAACCGCAGCTCGGCGTGCACTCGCCTGGCGCCGTAGACGCCCCTGGCGCGCTTGTGGATCTCGCGGATCTTCGCGGTGAGCAGCTCGTCGGCGATCTCGCGATCGCTCGGGCCCCGGCGCAGCCACTCGTAGTAGCCCGAGCGGCTGACGCCGAGCAGCTCGCACTGCAAGGAGACCGGGAAGCGGGCCTTCTCCGCCGAGATCATCCGGTAGACGCTCACCGGGTCTCGGTCTCCCTTGCGAAGAAGACCGCGGCTCGCTTGAGGATCTCCCGCTCCTGCTCGAGCCGCTTGACCTTGCGGCGCAGCTCCCGCAGCTCCTCGCGCTCATCCGAGGTGAGGCCCTCCTGCTCGCCGACGTCGACCTCGAACTGCCTGTTCCACGAGCGCAGCGACTCGACCGCGATCCCCAGCTCTTCTGAAATCACCCGCAGCGATTTGCCCGAGGAGCGGTAAAGCTCGACGGCCTCGCGGCGGAACTCAGGCGGGTATGGCCCTCGTCCCCTTCCACTCCTTTCCATCTCTGGACATCCTTCCCGCCAGGCCAGACGACCCAGCGCTCAAGTGCCCGTCAAAGCGGGGGCACTCCAGGGACGACCTGAGGATGTAGGCGGCGCGATCCATCGGCGGTTCTGAGGCTTACGACCCGCGCTGGGAGCTCCTCATCTGAACCGCCGCCGGATGAGGCGCTTTCAGGCTCAACGCGAAGCGGTTCCCGTGGTGCTTCATGCTTCAGCTGGATGAAGCCTAGACCGGGGCTTTGAGGTCACAATTTGTGACCTCAAACGATGGCCGTAGGTGCCTCTACGCTCCGTGTCTTCACCGAACAGGAGTCGCGCTAGCGGGTCCAGACGTTTTGGAGGATCCCCAGGCTTGGATCACCTGAATCGGAGCCATGGACGACCACGTCGAGCTTGACTCGCTCCCGCCGGCGGAGATCCTCGGCCGTGCAGTCGAAGTTGAATTCTCCGGTGCCGTCGAGACTCTTGGCGGGCAGGCATTCGGGGGAGGCGTAGCTCTCCCCGTGCTTGCTCGCGATCAGGACCTCGGCTTCGTCCGCCATCTCGGCGGACGGGCGCCTCCAGGACCATTCCGATGGATTCGCGGGCGGGCCGTGGCCGACCGTAAAGCCAGACTGCCCCGAATCTCCGCACGCCGCCATCCCAAGGACGATCAGAACCGCCGAAGCCGAAGCAATCAGATGAGAGTGGCGCATCCGGTCGTCAGCAGCGTATTGTCAACCGAGTGCGCCGTGCTCTCGTCCTTGCCGGGGTGTTCTTCGCAGGCCTTCTTGTCGCAGGTCCCGCTCTTGCCTCAGGCGCCGGGGGCGAAGTCGAGCGCGAGATTGAATTCGGCCTGAGCGCCGGAGGCTTCGCCGGCCGGGTCTACGTCTCCAACAACGATGGCGACGTGACCGCGACGCTGGTCGTCGCTCGCGGCCCGCGGGTCGCCTATTACACGGTGCCGGCGCAGATCACCGCGGACCGGGTGACGGCTCGCTTCGGCGGGCTCGGCGAACTCGACTATCACTTCGCTCCGAAGCCGAATGGGAGCGTCGAATGCAACGGCGCCGAAGAGGGGGAAGCCGTGTTCGAGGGGATCTTCGCCTTCACCGGCGAGAACGGCTATGTCCACTTCGAAGCCGCCCACGCCGAAGGGTCCTTCCGGATCTCCCCCGAGCCGAAGACCTGTGCGCAGAGGCGGCTTGCACGGCGCGCCGTGCGGTATCACCCGTCCTACTCCGACGAAGGGGCGACCCTGAACGCGGCAGCCGGTTCGCGCGCCAAGGGGCGGATGCGCGAAGTCACGGTCTTCGATGAAGGCCGGCATGGGCCGCACCCGGTCATTCTCTTCGCGGCGCTGACCGAAAAGCGCGAAGGGATGGGGGTCGCCCGCGGGGTGCAGCTGGCGGCGGGTTCCGGCTCCTTCAGCTGGAACCTCGAGAAGGGCACCGCGACGTTGCGGCCGCCGGCGCCTTTCACCGGCTCGGCGACCTTCACCCGGCGCGGCCACGACGGCCACGGGGCCTGGAGGGGCTCACTGGGAATGCCGATCTTCGGCGGCGATTCGGTGAAGCTGGCCGGAGGCGGGTTCCGTGCCTACATCCACAGAGGCGTGCCGCAGGACGAGTGAGCGGCGGCACTCCTCGCGGGCCGGGCCGGCCCTAGCCAGCCCACCAGTCGCGCTGGCCTTCGACGTCCTCGCGGGGGGACTCGCCGAGGTTGGGGGCGCCGATGACGAGGATCTCCAGGCCCTCCGGACCGGCCTCGTAGCCTCGCCACGTGCCGGGCGAAACGCGCACCGCGTCCCACTCCGCGAGCTCGACGATCTCGTCGTCGAGCTTCATCCTCCCGCTCCCGCGCAGGACCACGTACACCTCCTCCTGCTTCTTGTGCGTGTGGCCGTACGGGAAGCGATACCCGGGTGGGACGCGCTGGTAGCCCAGGCCGGACTCCTCGAGCTCGAGCGCCTGGGTCGCCAGGCGGAACTCCAGGTCCGGCGAGCCGTCGAAGTTGGGCCCGAGGTCCTCCAGGTCCTCCTTGAGGTTCCTGTGCGTGAACGGCACGGCGCAATCCTACGGCCCGCGATGCCGTGACTCGAATCGGCTAGCGTCGTCGTGCACTGCAACGGGGTGGGTATCGGAGGAGTGAGGATGGAATCCAAGTCAGTCGACCCGGCCGGCTTCCGCGAGGCGCAGCACAGGAACTGGGACTCCGCCGCGGCGGGGTGGATGGAGTGGAGCGATTTCAACGACAGCGCGGACGCGCACATCAGCGAGCGACTGGTGGAGCTCGCCGGGGTGCGGCCGGGGAGCCGGGTCCTGGACGTCGCCGCCGGCTATGGCGAGCCGGCTCTGACCGCCGCGCGCAGGGCCGGCCCGGAGGGCGGCGTCGTGGCCACGGACATCTCCGCCGAGATGCTCGCCTTCGGGCGTGAACGCGCCGCGGCGGCCGGCCTGGGCAACGTCGAGCTCGTCGAGTCGGACGCCTCCAGCCTCGATTTTCCGCCCGCGAGCTTCGACGCCGCCGTCTCGCGCTGGGGGATCATCTTCGAGCCCGACGCCGAGGCGGCCGCTGCGCGCATCCGAGGCTTCCTCAGGCCGGGCGCGCGGATGGCGATCAGCTCGTGGGGAGAGCCCGAGGAGGTTCCCTTCCTCTCGATCCCGATGAGGACCACGATGGAGCGGCTGGGCGTGCCCCCGCCCCCGGCCGGAACGCCCGGGCCCCTCTCCCGGCCCAGCCCCGCCGCCATCGGCGGGCTGCTCGAAGGGGGTGGGTTCTCAGGGGTCGCCGTGGAGCAGGACGAGGTCACCTTCGAGTTCGGCTCCCCGGCGCGCTTCACCGCCTACGTCAGAGCCATCGCCGCCCCGATCCGGGCGATGATCGAGCAGCACGCGGGCGAGGACCAGGAGGGGGCCTGGGACGCGATCACGCGCGCCGCCGCGGAGGCGGGTGGAGGCTCGGGGCCGCTGAGCTTCTCGAACACGGTGCTGCTCGCCTCGGGAACCGCCTGATAGCTCGCCTATCGGGCGGTAGCTTTCACACACCGTGTCCGTCCCCGTCCTCCTTGCCATAGACGAAGACGAGGCTGCGCTGCGCAGGGTCGAACGCGAGCTGGTCGACCGTTACTCGCAGAGCTACCGCGTCGTCTGCGTCTCCTCGGCACAGGAGGGGATGGCGGAGCTCGGTGCGCTCGGGGAGGCGGGGGAGGACGTGGCGCTGGTCCTTGCCGCTCAATCGCTCGGGGAGACGACGGGGGGTGAGCTGCTGGGCCGGGTGCGCGATCTGCACGCGCATGCCCAGCGAGGGCTGCTGATCGAGTGGGGGAGCTGGGGCGACGGCCGGACCGCCGGGGAGATCTTCGAGGCGATGGCGCGGCGGCAGATCGAGTACTACGTGATCAGGCCGTCGCAGTCTCCCGACGAGCTCTTCCACCAGTCGGTCTCGACCTTCCTGCTCGAGTGGGCCCACGCGCGGCGGGTCTCGCCGCACACCGTCCACATCGTCAGCGAGTCGTGGACGGGCAGGGGTCAGGAGCTGAAAGAGGTCCTCGGGCGCTGCGCGGTGCCGCACGCCTTCCTCCTCGCCGATTCCCCGCGCGGCAGCGCGCTGGTGGCGGAATCGGGCAACGGCGAGCCGCTGCCGCTCGTCGTCTTCCCGAACGGCACCGTTCTCGCCAACCCGACCAACCTGGAGCTGGCGAGCGCCGCCGGCGCCACGATCGACCCCGACCGGCGCGAGTACGACGTCGTCATCGTCGGCGGCGGGCCAGCCGGCCTCTCGGCGGCGGTCTACGGCGCCTCGGAGGGCTTCCGGACGCTGGTCGTCGACGACGGCGGCATCGGCGGGCAGGCGACCTCGAGCTCGCTGATCCGCAACTACCTGGGCTTCCCGCGTGGAGTCAGCGGGCGGCGGCTGGCGGAGAGCGCCTACGAGCAGGCCTGGGTCTTCGGCGCCAAGTTCGCCTTCATGCACGACGCCACCGGGCTCCGGCGGGAAGGCGACCGCCTTCATGTCGCTCTCTCCGACGGCGGCGAGGTCAGCGCCCACGCCGTCGTCCTCGCCACCGGCGCCACCTACCGCCGGCTCGGCGTTCCCGAGCTCGAGGCGCTGGTCGGGGCAGGGGTCTTCTACGGCGGCCCGGCCTCCGAGGCGCCGACGACGGTCGACGAGGACGTGTACGTCGTCGGCGGCGCCAACTCGGCCGGTCAGGCGGCCCTGCACCTGGCCGAATACGCCCGCCGGGTGACGCTCGTCGTGAGGGGCGGGTCGCTCGAGAAGGGGATGTCGCACTACCTGGTGACGCAGGTCGAAGGCACGCCCAACATCGACGTTCGGCTCGGGACCGAGGTCGTCGGAGGGGGTGGGGGCGGGGACGGATGGCTGGAGAGCCTGGAGCTCCGTTCCCGCGCCGGCGGGGAGGCGGAGACGGTCGCCGCCGATGAGCTGTTCCTGATGATCGGCGCCCGCCCCAACACGGATTGGCTGCCGGCCGAGCTCGCGCGGGGGGACGGCGGGTTCATTCGCACCGGGACCGACCTGGAGGGCAATTGGCCTCTCGACGAGCGCGGCCCGTTCTCCCTCGAGACCAGCATGCCGGGCGTCTTCGCCGCGGGTGACCTCCGCCACGGGTCGATGAACCGCGTCGCCTCAGCGGTCGGGGAGGGCTCGATCGCGATCAAGCTGATTCACGAGCTCTTCGCGGCCGAGCAGCTCCACCCGCGGAGCGGTTCGCGTCACTCGCGTCCTTGAGTGCACCGGTCAGGCGCTCGCTCGCCAGGTAGCCGATGTTCCTGCCGCGCCCACGCTGCCGCACGAGGCCGGCGTCGAGCAGGCGCCTGAAGTCGGCGCTCGCAGTGGCCGGCGACACGTCTGCCTCCGTCCCGTACCTGCCGCGGTCGGTTCCGCCGACGAGGCTCTGCTCGAGTGCGATCGTCAGCCGGTCCGGCCAGTTGCGGGTGGCGACCAGCCCTTCCAGGACGGCCCAACGGGCGGCGGCCGCCTTGATCTGCGCCAGGCGCTGTCGGGCCTGCGTGAGGTGGGCGACGACGCAGAACGAGACCCAGCTGCTCGCGTCGCGGTCCGGCCGGTAGCTGCCTCCCTGCACCTGGCGCAATGCCGCGTAGTACTCCTGGGTGTGGCTGCCCAGGTACTCCTCGATCGAGAAGAACTCCGGCGCCGCAAGCCCCTCGCGGGCGAGGACCAGGGACTGCACGATCCGCGACACGCGGCCGTTGCCGTCGCGGAAGGGGTGGACCGAGGTGACGTGGAGATGGGCCATCGCCGCCCGCACGACGACGTCGACCTCGAGATCGCCGCTCGCCAGCCACTCGACCACCTCGTCCATCAGCGGGACCACCTGCTCGCCGTCCGGACCTTCGTACTCGAGCGAGCCGTCGGCGGCGGTGACGCCGATCGGTCCGGTGCGCCAGACGCCGGGATCCTTGTCGGGCTGGAAATAGCAGGCGTCGAAATGCAGGTCGAGGATCACCCTGTCGACCCACCGGAAGGACGGGTCGACCCCCATCGTCCCAATGTGGTCCATCGCCCGGGCGTAGCAGGCGACCGCCTGGCGACTCTCCTGGTCGCGGTTGGCGACGTCCCGGTTGCTGGTCAGGGCGAGCGCTTCCTCGGGTGAGACGCTGAATCCCTCGATCGAGGTCGAGCTCTCGATCGAGCTGGCCCTGACCTCGCGCCGAAGACTGCCCATCCAGCGGCTGCGCGTCGTGACCTCGCTGCCCAACGCGGCCCGCAGCTCGCGCAGCTCATCGAGTTGCTCCTGCAAGGTCGCGGTCATGGGTGGCGTCGCGTAGATCATCTATGCAGATTAGACGATAAAACGATTAATCGTCTAGATGCAAATGAGATGATATTTGCAGGTGGGTGGATCCGCGGGGGCGGCGGGGGACGAGGCGCCATTCGAGTGGATCGGGGCGGGCCTGCTACAAACAGGGGCAGAGATGAGAGGTCGGCGGTGCAGAGCTGGGATTTGAAATCGATTGAGGCAGAGCCTCGTCAGCCGCAGATCCTCGCCTCGGCCGACGACGCGCGGACGATCGTGTTGAGGCTCCAGGCCGGTGAAGAGCTGCAGGAGCACGAGGTGCACGAGCGGGCGCGGATCGTCGTCGTCGAAGGCGAGGTCGACGTCACGACCGCCGCTGGGGACGCCACGCCGGCGGGCGCCGGCCACCTCTTTGAGTTCGACCCCGGCGAGCGCCACACGATCGCGGCGCGGTCCGATGCCCGCCTGTTGCTGATCCTCACCCCGTGGCCCGGCGACGGCCACCCCGGCGCGATGACGCTCGAGCAGAAGGCGGACGTGCGGGAGCGGGCCGCCCAGCACCCGCAGGCTTGATCGCCCGCCGATCGCGATGAGGGTCGAGATGCTGAACGGCGGCTGGATGAGCGCCCCGGCGGCGCTCTGGCGCCAGGGCGACGACCCGGACGAGCGCATGCGCTTCCCGGTTCCGGTCTACCTGGTCGAGACCGGGAGCGAGCGGATCCTGATCGACACCGGCCTGCATCCCGGCGCCTGCGAGGACGCCACCGAGTTCTACGGCCGCCCCGAGGTGATGCGCCTCTTCTCCTTTGAGCTCGACCGGCCGGTGCACGAGCAGGTCGACGTCGCGACGATCACCCGGATCGTCCTCACCCACCTGCACTGGGATCACGCGGGCGGCCTATCGCTGCTGCCGCCGAGCATCCCGGTCGTCGTCCAGCGCCGCGAGTGGGAGGCCGGGCGGGACGCCGCCGCGATCGAGCGGAACTTCTTCTTCCCGCGCGACTACGCCGGCGACGAGCGCGAGGTGGTCCTCGTCGACGGCGACCACGACCTGCTCGGCGACGGCTCGATCGAGCTGCTGCTGACGCCCGGTCACACCCCCGGCCACCAGTCCGTCCGCATCGGCGACGACCTGGTCCTCGGCGTCGACGTCGCCTACTTCGAGGCCGGGCTGGACGACCACCGCTTCCCCGCCTTCGCCGACGACCACGGCGCGCAGCGCGACTCGGCCGGGCGCCTGCGCTCCCTGCGCGACGCCGGCGCCCGCGTTGTCCCCGGCCACGACCCGGACGTGCTGCGCCCGGGCCCCGTGGTCACTCCCTCTCTTCGCTGAGCGCTCGGCGCAGGGCCTCGTCGAACGTCTCCGGCGAGATGCCGAAGGGCTCGGCGCCGCCGGGGTCGGTGACGACGGTCGCCGTGGTCAGGCCCTCGACCAGCGGGCGCGCCACCTTGGTGTCGACCGGGGTCACGAGGCCCAGCCAGAGCGCCGACAGCCACGGCGTGATCAGCGGCACCGGGATCTTGCGGCGCGGCCGCATGCCCATCGCGATCGCCATCCGGTCCAGCATCTCGCCGTAGGAGAGCACGTCGGGCCCGCCGATCTGGACCTCCCTGCCCTCGGACTCCGGGACCCCGGGAGCCCGTCGCAGGTACTCGACCGCGGCGTCGATCCCGATCGGCTGCGTGGGGGTGCGCAGCCACGCCGGGGCGATCATCACCGGCAGGCGGCTGACCAGGTAGCGCAGGGTTCGGTAGGACTCGCTGCCGGCGCCGACCACCATCGCCGCCCGGAAGTAGGTGAGCGGCGGCCCCTCGGCGGCGAGCACCCGCGCCGTCTCGTGGCGGCTGCTCAGGTGCTTGGACTGGGCGGCATCGCCGAGGCCGCCCAGGTAGACGACCCGCCCGACGCCTTCGTCCTTCGCCATGCGGGCGAAGTTGCGGGCGCCGAGCTGCTCGCGCTCGGCGAACCCCTCGCCCCCGGCCATCGCGTGGACGAGGTAGTAGGCGACCTCGACGTCCCGCCCGGCGCCGGAGAGGGTCTCCGCCTCGGTGACGTCGCCGGCGTGGAGGTCGAACCCCGCCGCCTCGAGCGCACCGGCCTTCGAGTGGTTCCGAACCAGGCAGCGGACCGGGGCGTCCTCGGCGCGCAGGGCGGCGGCCAGACGGCCGCCGACGAAACCCGTCGCTCCGGCGATGAGGGTGCGTGGCGCGATCCCCTAACGGTAGCCCCACGCGATCCGGGTGCAAGACTGAAGCGGTGTCGCCGTCGACGCACCTCCTCGAACGGAGCCAGCGGGTCGAGGTGCCGGTCGCGCGGGCCTTCGACTTCTACGGCGACGATCGCAACCTGGAGCCGCTGACCCCGCCCTGGCTTCACTTCGAGGTGACGACGCCGAGGCCGATCGAGATGGGAGCCGGCACCCTGCTCGAGTACAGGCTCAGGCTGCACGGCGTGCCGCTGCGCTGGCAGACCCTGATCACGACCTGGGAGCCGCCGCACCGGTTCGTCGACATCCAGGCGAAGGGCCCGTACTCGCTCTGGGAGCACACCCACCTCTTCGAGCCGGACGGCGAGGGCGCCACCGTGATCGGCGACCGCGTCCGCTACGCGATCCCGTTCGGGCCGCTGGGCGCGATCGCCGAGCGGCTCTTCGTCCGCCGCGACCTGAGGCGGATCTTCGACTACCGCAGCGAGGCGGTCGCCGAGCGCCTCGCGCCCGAGTAGCGGCATGACGCCTGTCGCTGCAGGCGAATGGCGCCGATGCGGAGAGGATGATGCTCGTCCGAGAAAGAGTTGTCTGCAAAGGAGAGCGGCGTGGCGTCGATTCGCAAGGAACGGACGATTGAGGCAAGCGGCGACGAGGTCTGGGCGGCGTTGCGCGACTGGGGGGCGCTGCATGAGCGGCTCGTGCCGGGGTTCGCGGTCGATACGCAGCTGGAGGGCGAGGACCGTGTCGTCACCTTCTTCAATGGCGCCGTGGCCCGCGAGCGCCTCATCGACCTGGACGAGGATGAGCGCAGGCTGGTCTGGTCAGTCGTCGATGGTCCCTACACGCACCACAACGGCGCGGCGCAGGTGCTCGTGGCTGACGACGGCACCACGCGTTTCGTCTGGATCGCGGACTTGCTGCCAGGTGAGCTCACGCCGGTGACAGCAGAGCTGATGGAGCGCGGCATCGAGACAATCAAGCAGACGCTGGAGGCCGCTGCGCGCGCTTAGTCGGCGACCGGCGGGCTGGAGTCCTCGGCCGCGCGGCCCGGCTCGCGCCACATCTCGCGCAGCGGCGGGCCGCCCACCGGGAGGTTCCAGGTGCGTCTGAACGCGAAGCCGTGACGCTCGTAGAGCCGGCGGCTGCGCTCGGTGCTCGCCTCGAGGTGGGCGGGGACGCCCTCGCGGTCGCACTCGGCCAGCACCGGTGCCATCAGGGCGCCGCCGAGGCCGCGGCCCTGGCCGCGCGGCTCGACCCCGATGTAGTGCAGGTACCAGTGGTGGGGGGAGCGGGGGTGGTGGCGTTCGAAGCGCATCTGGGTCCACATCGCCAGCGGCAGGCGGCGGCCGAAGGCACGCGCCATCGGCCGGGCCTGGGCGGCCGTGCTGGCCAGCGGAACGCGCCAGCGTCCGGGCTGGGCCCAGATCGCGGCGCCGGTGCCGTCGTCCGCTATCCAGACCTGGCGGTGCTCGGGCGTCAGGTTGCCGATCTCGGCGTTGAAGAAGACGAGCAGCCGCTCGGCCCGGCTGGCCGGGTCGGGGAGCAGGTGCGCCCAGGCCGGATCGTCGGCGAAGGCGAGCGCCAGCGCCTCGGCGGCGGCCTCGTGGTCGTCGCGGCCCTCGGCAGGCCTCACCTGCGGCTGCGGAGGGGGCTGGGGCGGCATCGATTCAGTCTCGCACGGCGGTCTTGGCTGTGCAGCCAGTACGATCCCCCGCGATGGGGGACCTGGGACCGTCTTCACCGGCCGTCGAGCTCGCCGCCGCGCTGCGCGCGCGCGAGCTCTCCGCGGTCGAGCTGCTCGAGGCCTGCCTCGCGGCTGTCGACGAGCGCAACCCGGAGCTGAACGCAGTCGTCTGGCGCAACGACGAGGCGGCTCGGGCGGCTGCCGCCGAGGCCGACGCGCGCCTCGCCGCCGGCGAGGAAGCGCCCTTCCTCGGCGTCCCAATCCCGATCAAGGACCTGACTCCGGTCGCGGGCTGGCCGGTCAGCTACGGCTCAAACGGCGCCTCCGCCGAGCCCAGCGCCGAGAGCGAGCTGGTGGTCGAGTGCCTGCGGCGGGCCGGCTTCGTCCTCTGCGGCCGCACCAACACGCCCGAGTTCGGGTCGATCACCGTTACCGAGAACAGCCGCCACGGCATCACCCGCAACCCCTGGGACGCAGATCGCTCCTCCGGCGGCTCCTCGGGCGGGGCTTCCGCGGCGGTGGCCGGCGGCATGTTCCCGATCGCCCACGGCAACGACGGTGGCGGCTCGATCCGCATCCCGTCCGCCTACTGCGGCCTGGTCGGCCTGAAGACCAGCCGCGGCCGAATCCCGCGCCTCGCGCAGAGCTGGCTGGGCGCCGTGGTCGAGGGCGTCCTCACCCGAACCGTCGCCGACACCGCGATCGCGCTCGACGCGATAGCCGGCCCCGATCCGCTCGCCTGGTACAACGCGCCCGCGCCACCCCGGCCCTTCGCCGAGGAGGCGGAGATGGCGCCGGAGCGCTTGCGCATCGGCCTGATGGCGGAGGCGCCGCTCGGCATCCCCACCGATCCCGCCTGCGTCGAGGCGGCCCGCTCGGCGGCGGCGCTGATGGAGGAGCTTGGACATGAGGTGACCGAGGTCGAGGTGCCGACCGTATCCGAGGGCCTGATCGGGCCCTTCGTCGTCCTGACCAGCTCCGGCCTCGCCGACTACGACGGGGTCGAGTGGCCGAAGACCGAGCCGCACAGCCGCCACGCGCACGAGGTGGCGATCGGCAAGAACAGCTCCTACGACCTGGTCGTCGCGGCGCGCCAGCTGGAGATGCTCTCGCGGCGCGAGGTCGCCCGCTGGGGCCGCGACTTCGACCTGCTGCTGACGCCGACCTCGGCGATCCTGCCCCCGGTCGCCGGCGAGGTGCTCGCCAGCCAGCACGCGGCGCCCGACCAGCCCGTCCTCGAGGTGGTCAGCTCCGTCTCCTTCACCGCCTTCGGCAACATCACCGGCCTGCCCAGCATCTCGCTGCCGTTGCACCGGACCGAGGATGGACTGCCGGTCGGCGCGATGCTCACCGGCGCCCCCTTCGACGAGGCGACCCTGCTGCGCCTCGGCGCGCAGGCAGAAGAGGCCCGGCCCTGGGCCGATCGCACCACCGCCGCGGTCGCCGGCTAGCGCGGCAGCCAGTCAATGCCCTGCCGCCCAGCGGTCCAATAGCGTCCCGGCGGTGCCGAAGACGAGCGCCGGCATCCTGCTCTACCGCCATCCAGTCCCGGAGGCGATCGAGGTGCTGCTCGTCTATCCGGGCGGGCCGTTCTGGACGAAGAAGGACCGCGGCGCCTGGTCGATACCGAAGGGCGAAGTCGAGGAGGGGGAGGAGCCGCTCGCCTGCGCGCTGCGGGAGATGGAGGAGGAGCTCGGGACCCGCTTCGAGTTCGCCGCCGGGGAGCTGACCGAGCTCGGCTCGGTGCGCCAGAAGGGCGGCAAGCACGTGCTCTGCTGGGCCGCGAAGGGAGATTTCGATCCCGCCACGCTGCGCAGCAACACGTTCAAGCTCGAGTGGCCGCGCGGCTCGGGGGTCGAGCGCGAGTACCCCGAGGTCGACCGGGCCGAGTGGTTCGACCTCGAGCTGGCGCGGGAGAAGATCAACTACGCCCAGAGCCTGTTCCTCGACCGCCTCGGCGAGCTCGACAGCGTGCCGTAACGCTCTGTTCGCCTATCTGGGCCGTAAGGCGCTGCACCCGACCTATACTCGCCGGGCGATGACTGACGGTCCCGATCCGTACGCGTCTGCCGCGGGCGAAGGCCCGGGCGACGGGCCCAACGGCAAGCCGCTGCCGCTCTCGGTGCGGCTGCTCGGCGCCGGTGTGCGCAGCGCCCAGGCGGTGAGCAAGGCGGCCGGGATCGACCGCGCCGTGGAGAGCGCCGCCGAGGAGGCGATGGTCGCGGCGATCGAGAGCGAGGCGGTCGAACGGGCGCTGGCGAGGGTCCTGCGCGGTCCCGTCGTCGAGGAGGCGATGAACAGCGCCCTGGAGAGCGACGCGGTCAAGAACGCCCTGATCGAGGCGCTCGACAGCGAGCTGGTCGACGAGGTCTGGCGCCGGCTGCTGGCCAGCGACGAGGCGCAGCGGCTGGTCGAGCGGATCGCCGAGGCGCCGGAGATCCGCGCCGCGATCAGCGCCCAGAGCGTCGGCATGATCGAGGACGTCGGCCACACGATCGGCAACGGCACCCGCCGGCTCGACGGCGCCCTCGAGCGCGTGGTGCGCAGGATCGTCTTCCGGAAGCGGCGCTCCGAGCCGACCGAGCGGGCCGGCGCCGTCACCCGCGGGCTCGCCTTCGGGCTCGACGTGCTGATCGTCAACCTCGGCTTCTCCGGCCTCGCCGCGGTCACGGCTCTGATCGCCTCCGCCTTCACCGGCAACGGCAACGGCCTCTCCGATCAGGCGCTGGTCGCCGGCACGGCGCTCTGGTTCACGCTCGGCAGCCTCTACCTGGTCGGCTTCTGGTCCCTGGCCGGGCAGACGCCGGGGATGCGCTTCCTCGGCATCCGGCTCGACCTCGAGGGCCGGGGGCTGCGACTTGGCCGCTCGGTCAAGCGCCTGGTCGGGATGGCGCTGGCGACGCTCGCCTTCGGCATCGGATACCTGGGCATCTTCTTCGACGTGCGCCGCCGCGCCTGGGACGACCGGCTGAGCGGCGTCGACGTCGTCTACGAGGGCAACGAACGGGCGCCGGCGCCCTGGTCCCGCCTCGACGTCGGTGCTGAGGCAGCGGCCGGAGCGACCCCGGAGACGACGAAGGCCCCGGGATCACGGGGCCTTCGCGGTCACGGTGCTGTCGGCTCTTCGACTAGCTGACGGTGCCTTCCGGGCCCTCGGCCAGCTTGTAGACGATGATGATGGCGAGCGCGAAGATCGCCAGCGACCAGAACGGGTAGGCCGGGATCGAGAGCAGCGCGCCGATCGCGTTGAGCGAGGCGATGAAGATGCCGAACCAGCGCCCGAACTCTCCTCCTGAGAAGAGCGAGAACGCCGCCACCAGCTCGAGCACGCCGAGAATCAGGGTGATCCAGCCCCAGGTGTGCAGCCCGCTGATGATGTAGGTGGCGTTCTCAGTGAAGAACTTCGAGTCGCCGATCGCCGCGATGCCATAGATGATGTTGAGGACACCGGCAACCAAAAGCAGTACGCCGGCGAAAACCCACCAACCGCTGAGAGTGCTCTCCTGATTCATACGTAACCCTTTCGTCTGCAACTAGGTGGTGAGGCACGTGCGGCGATGGTATTCCAGGATGGGGCCGGATTTCCTGCTCCAGAGCGAAATCTGCCGATCTGGACAAAGCGCCATGCTGCCCGCTGCCGGGCGCAGCCCGTTGCGCTGCCGTAGGCTGCCCCTCCATGGACGTGTTCCGCACGCCGGAGGAGAGCCTGCAGGGGCTGCCCGACTATCCCTTCGAGTCGAGCTACCGCGAGATCGGCGGCCTGCGGCTCGCCTTCCTCGACGAGGGAGAGGGCCGGCCGGTCGTCTTCTTCCACGGTGAGCCGACCTGGTCGTTCCTCTGGCGCAAGGTGATCCCGCCGGTCCGCGACGCCGGCCACCGCTGCATCGCGCCCGACTACGCCGGCTTCGGCCGCTCCGACAAGCCGACCGACATCGGCTGGTACACGTACGACCGCCACGTCGACCTGATGTCGCGGCTGCTCGAGGAGCTCGACGTGCGCGACGCGACCGCGGTCGTCCACGACTGGGGCGGGCCGATCGGGCTGCGGCTGGCGGTCGAGCACCCGGACCGGTTCTCCCGCATCGTCGTGATGGAGACCGGCCCGTTCACCGGCAAACAGCGGATGAGCGAGGCCTGGCTCAAGTTCCGCGACTTCGTCCGCGACAACGCCGACATCCCGGTCGGGATGCTGGTCCGCGGCGCCTGCAAGGAGGACCCGGGCGACGAGGTGATCGCCGCCTACGAAGCGCCCTACCCGAGCCCCGAGTCGAAGGCGGGCGCGCGGGCCTTCCCGCTGATCCTGCCGACCGAGCCCGATGCGCCCGGCGCCGCCGAGGGCCGGCGCATCGCCGACGCACTGCGCGAGGACGACCGCCCGACGCTCATGCTGTGGGCCGACTCCGACCCGATCCTGCCCTTCTCGCTCGGCGAGCGGATCTCCGAGCAGCTCAACTTCCCGGCGCCGCGCAAGATCGAGAACGCCTCGCACTTCCTCCAGGAGGACGCGGGCGAGGAAATCGGCCGGATCATCGCCGAGTGGCTGTAGCGCGGGCGGCGAGCCCGGTGCGGGCGACGGCCGCCTGAAGCTCCTCGCGCGGGCGGTCGATCAGGAGGTTGACGCGGCGCGGCGGTCCCTCCTCCTCGACCCATGTGACGGTGCCGGGCCAGTAGGGGCCGGGCGGGGCGCCGGGGTGGTGGAAGGCGTCGGCGTAGACCCAGCTGCCGGTGTTGTGCAGGGCGCCACCGCCGGGCAGGGCCCACCGGTGCGCCTCGCCCTCTCCGGGGCCGGCCCGGTGGGTGTGACCGGTGATCGTGTGAGCGGCATCGATGCGCAGCCGGCGCGCGGTCTCGGCGGCCGCTTCGATCCCGCTGCGGGAGATCGAATCGCCCGAGAGGTCGGCGTCGAAGCCGGCGCGCAGCAGGCGATTGAGCAGCCAGACGGTGGTCGGCACGGCGGCGCCCACTGCCGCCTTCGCGGTCGCCTGGCGAGCGCGGCCGCCGTTGCGGTGCCGACCGCTGATCGAGCGCCAGGCGCGCTCGGAGGGCCGGGTCGCGCTGCGCGCCAGCCCCGCCGCGGCGAGCCCGTAGGCGAGGCCGTAGATCGGTCGCAGGGTGCGCTCGTAGTCGGCCGGGGCGGCCGGGTCCGGCGTGCGCCCCCCAGCCCGCATGACCGCCGCCGCGGCGACGCACTCGAGCCGGGGCAGGGTCATGTGGCAGTCCATGTAGTGGCCGTGGGTGGCGTAGACGTCGTCGCGCAGCCAGAGGCCGGGATAGGCGATGCTGAGCTCGGCCTCGCCGAGCCAGGCGGCGATCCGGGTCGTCGCCTCGCCGGCGGGCAGGGCCCGGTGCTCGAGGCCGAGCGTCCCGCCCTCCAGGGCGAGCGCCTCCAGCAGCGGCTCGGCCAGGCGGTGGTCGTGGTTGCCGGGGACGAGGACGACGCGGCCGCCCGCCATCGCCTCGCCGACCTCCTCGAAGAAGGGCCGGACCGTCTCCAGCACTCGGGCGAGCGGCAGCTCGCGCAGCTCCAGCACGTCGCCGAGCAGGACGAGGCGGTCGGCGCCGGCGATCTCATCGAGCAGGGCGCGGCGGGTGGCCGGGTCGCGGCCGAGGTCCTCGCCGCTGGCGGCGCCGAGGTGCAGGTCGGAGACGATCGCGGTGCGCACCGGGCCAAACTAGCGGTGCAACGCGCTGTGGGTGGGATGGAGCCGGAGCGCGTTACGTCGCGTGCGACTGGCTGCGCAGCCAGGACCTGTCTAGACTCTCGGCATGGTCGAGCTCAGCGAAGAGCGCCTGGCGCCCGCCAACGGCATCGAGCTCGCCTACCAGGAGGTGGGGGACCCGGACGGCGCCCCGCTGCTCCTGGTCATGGGACTGGCGACGCAGATGATCGCCTGGGACGACGAGTTCGATCCCCTGCTGGCCGGGCGCGGCCTCCGCGTCATCCGCTTCGACAACCGCGACATCGGCCACTCGACCAGGCTCGACGACGCCGGCGTGCCCGGGCGGCGCGACCTCTTCCTCGGCCGCAATGCTGCCTACCGGCTGTCCGACATGGCCGACGACGCGGTCGGGCTGCTGGACCACCTGGGGATCGAGTCCGCGCATGTGGTCGGCGTCTCGATGGGCGGGATGATCGGCCAGACGCTGGCGATCGAGCACCGCGCCAGGGTCCGCTCGCTCGTCTCGATGCACTCGACCACCGGCAACCGCTGGGTCGGCACGCCGACGCCGCGGGTCTTCCGCCAGATGCTCTCGCCGGCGCCGCGCGATCGCGACGCATTCGTCGCGCGGATCCGGCGGACCTACGAGCTGATCGGCTCACCCGCCTACCCGACCGACGAGGAGCGCCTGCTCCGGGTGGCCGAGGCCTCGTGGGAGCGTGGCCACAACCCGCGCGGCGTGCTGCGCCAGATGCACGCGATCACCTCGTCGGGCGACCGCACCAGAGCGCTGCGCAAGCTCCAGCTTCCGGTGACCGTGATCCACGGCACCCGCGACACCCTGGTCCGCCCCAGCGGCGGGCGCGCCACGGCCAGCGCCATCCCCGGCGCCCGCCTCCGAATCGTCGAGGGCCTCGGCCACGACCTCCCGCGACCCCTGTGGCCGATCTTCGCCGACGAGATAGCCGACACGGCCGCCCGGGCGGGCTGGAAACCCCGCGCGCCCCAGCTGGCCTGAGTGCGGCTGAGAGGAGTCGAACCTCCACGGAGTTTCCTCCACACGGACCTGAACCGTGCGCGTCTACCAGTTCCGCCACAGCCGCGAGGCCAGGCAATCTACCGGTTTGCAGGCCAGCATCCCCGCCCAAGGGGCGCGACAGCCCACCCACCCCGACCGCTAAAATGCCCGTCCCTCGCCGCTATCGTCTAGGGGACTAGGACGCCGGATTCTCAGTCCGGAAACCGGGGTTCGAATCCCCGTAGCGGTATGGCCTTAACGGAGAGAGCCGGATCACCAGCATCTCCCAGGTCACTCAGATTCCTCGCCTCACCGAACGCGCTCGACACCAGTGCTTTCAGGCGTATTCGACCATCGTTGCGGTCGATCTCGACTCGCAGGCGGAAGGCGTCGAGCACCGCGCGACGTACCTCGGGGTCGGCGGCGATCAGTGACTCGCCGAGGTCGGGCAGAGCGCCGAGAACCGCCAGCGCGTCGGCGGGGTCTAGGGCGGTGCTGTCCCGGTGTGAAGCTTCGAGCTGGGCGAGGGCGGCCTGCGCCTCCTCGCGCTCAGCCTTGAGGTTGCGGATTCGCTCGCCAACCAGGACCGGGTCGACGCCAGCCTCTATTGCCGCGAGCTGTCGCTCGATCCGCTGCTCGACCTCGCCGACCTGCTTGGCGATCCGCGCGCACTGGTCGTCGTCGCGGTCTTTCATTTCGCTCGCCAGCATCGAACTCTGAGCGCGGAAGTGGGTCAGGCGGTCAGAGCCGAAAATCCGCGAGGCGAAGAAGGTGTCGATCAGGGTGACCAAGCTGTCCTCGCGGACGTACTGCCATTTGCCGTGACCAACTGCCTCGGCCGCCCGGTCGCCGTAGGAGGTGCGATAGCCGCAGGTGTAATAGGTCGGCTCGCCTTTGCGGGCGCGTCCCTGCATCCGTAGTGGGTTGTGCCCGGTGGCGCAGTGGACGATGCCGCGCAGGAGGTGGGGGCGTTTCTGCGGGCGACGGCGGCGACCGCCGTGGCCGTTGCTGCGGCGCTTCATCTCGGCCTGTGCGCTCTCGAACTGCTCGTCGGTGATCAGGGCCTCGTGGCGTTCGTCCGCTTCGACCCATTCATCGGGGCTGCGGCGAACCACCGGCCCGACGCCCTGCTTGTGGGCGCGTGAATCGAGCCGGTTCCAGTAGAGGCGCCCAGTGTAGGTCGGGTTTTCGAGCATCGACTTGATCGTCGTCTTCGCCCACTTGCCGGAGGTGTTGCGCTTGGAATCGACGTGATTGGGCGTCGGCGGTCCACCGGGCCGGTTCAGGTGATTGGCGATCTCCTTGTAGCCCGAGCCGGAGAGGAAGAGGTCGAAGATCTCGGCGACCACAGGCGCCCGCTCGGGATCGGCAACGAGGCGCGACTTCGTATCGCCCGCCTTCGCCCGCGCCGGATCGGGATGCGCCTCGTGCTGCAGGCGATACCCGTAGGGCGCCCGCCCGCCATTGCGGTAGCCCTGCCGCGTGTTCTCCTTCTGGCCGCGCCGAACTTCGCGGCCCAGCTTCTCGACCTCGAACTGGTCAAGCGCCTGGAACATGTGCCGGATCAGCCGACCCTCGGGGCTGGTCTGATCGCCGGCGGTGAGCGCGTAGAAGACCTCGACCCCGGCCCGCGTCATCTCGCGCTCGTAGGTGAGCGCATGGAAGAGGTCGCGGCTGAGGCGCGAAGTCGAGTAGATGATCACCGCGTCGAAGCGGCGGGCGGGCTCTTTCGCCTCGCGCAGCAGGTCGGCCCACCCGGCACGGTCGTCGCGGCGACCGGCCTCCTGATCGGTGAACTCGCAGACGATCTCGCCGCCCAGCTCGGCGGCCTTCGTCGCGCAGGACTCCCGCTGCGAGGGAAAGGAGAGGGTCGGGTCCTGCTTGTCCTTGGTCGAGAGCCGTCCGTACCAGGCAAAGCGTCGCATCATCGATTCCTTTCCTCGGATTTACGCGGGGTCGGCCGGTACGCTTGAAGCGTGACCGCGAAGGAGAAGCTGCTACGAGAGGTGCTTGACCTCGATGAGGCCAGGGCGGCCCGTGCGCGGATCGTCATTCCCGACGAGTCGGTCGATGAGCCGGAGATGGCTGCGTTGCCCGCAGGCTGGGGCGAGACCCTGACCGGCGAGCCGATGCCGAATGTCGCGGCCGCCGTGCGGCGCTCCCGCGAGTCGCACTGAGCGTGCTGGTCGTAGACGCGAGCTTGGCGGTCGAGCTGTCGCTCGACCGGGCCGGAGAGCAGGCAAGCGCTGCCCTCGATGGCGGAGGCCAGCTCATCGCGCCGCCGCTGCTGTGGAGCGAGGTTCCCTCGGTGCTTCACGAGATGGCCTTTCGGGGCGATATCTCCGACGCCCTCGCCGAGCTGGCCGTGCAGCGGTTTCTCGCCGGGAAGCTTTCGATCAGCGAGCGACGGCCGGACGGGCTGGCGATGGCTGCGTGGGAAGTCGCCGAGGATTTCGGCTGGGCGAAGACCTACGACGCCGAGTACGTCGCGCTTGCGAAGCTGAACGATTGCCGCTTGGTCACCGTCGATGGCAGGCTTCGCCGTGGTGCAAAGCGGCTTGGCTTCGTCGTGACGCCAGCCGAACTCTAGGCGGGCCGCGCCGGTCATTGATCCGTGCCTTTGGCTTTACCCCGAGAGGCCAGCAGGTCGAAGATCGCCTTGGCCTGCTCGCGGCGAAGTTGAGCGTCCAGCGCTGATCCGGGCTTGGTCTGCTCAATCGACATCGTGGCCTCGAGTTCGCTGACTGGCGCCACCTTGCTCTGCCTGCCTTCGTGATCGCGGCGGCGCCGGGCTGCGATCCGCCCACCATGTGTAGCTCCGTCGCGCCCGGATCTCAAGTCGGCTCGACCCCCTCGCTCGGAAGCTCGCTCAGCGCCCCGGCCCCGCAGAAATGGCAGCGCCCGGCGACGTGGCGCCGACCGCCAGGGCGCGGCTCGCGCTCGGGGTCGGGATAGGCGATCTCCTCACAGCCCGAGCAGCACCGCAGCGCGTCCCGGTCGACCTCGGCCAGGAAGGCGTCGCGGCCGGTGCGGCGTCGGGCGATGAGGCCCTGCAACTTGGCGAGCCGCTTGGCCTCACCCTCGCGCCAGCGCAGGTAGTCCTCCCGCAGCCGGTCCTGCTCGGCAGCGGCCTCGCGGTCCTGTTCGGCATCGTGGGTCAGCCTCGCCAGCGAGTCGGTGCCGAGCAGGTCGCCGTCCGCGAGACAGCGGCGGCGCTGACGCACCTTCGGCCCTTCTCCGAATCGCCCGGTCACTTCCTCCAGGTGCCCTAGCTGGCTCGCACGGTGGTGGTCGACCAGGGCCGCCAGCGCCTCGCGCTCGGAGGGAGTTGGTCCTTCCTCGGCGAGACGGGCGGAGAGCGGTTCGGCCAGCATCCCGCCGACCGCCTTCAGGGCGGCGCGCTCGATCTCGTTCAGCTCGCCCTCGCCTTGGACCGAGAGGCGAAGGGCGTCGGTCGCCGCTCGGCCGAGCTGCTCGTCACCCCAGGCGTAGCGAAGCTCGTCCCGCAGCCGCTCGGCCAGGGCCTCGGGGTCAGAGCGCAGCCGCTCGCGCTCGGCCTCTTCCTCGCGGCGCTGGGCTTCCGCGCGCTCATTCGCTTCGTCGTAGGGCCGCCGCGCGGCGGCGAGGATGCCGAGCAGATCGGTGGCCTGCTCGCCGCCGCCGATCATCCACTCCGGCGCGGCGATGCAACGCCGGAGGTCGCGGGCCAGCCCGACGCAGGCGACCAGCATGCGGGCGCTGTCGATCTCCCTGCCGGCGGCGGCGAGGAAGGACCGCGCCCGCTTTTCGCTGGTGGTGATGAACAGCAACGGCGGGCAGTAGGCGTTGCGTTGGCGCCAGGCTCTGCGCTGGACGTACTCGCCGTAGCCCGCCGCCTTCGCTTTGAGCTGGCGGTGCGACATCGTGCCGAGGTCCAGCTCGACGAGGCCGATCAGCCCCTTGGCATCGGTATCGGTGATCTGGATGCAGGCATCGGGCGCGATGGCCCGCTTCTCGCGGCCGAGCGTGGTGAACGTCTCGCGTGCTTCGGCCTCCCGCTCGAAGCCCGCCAGCTCGATGCCCTCGGGCAGCTCGGTCTTCAACACCACGTACAGCTCGCTGAGGCCAGCGGCGTGAGCGAGGAACAGCGGGTTCGGCTCGCGCCGCTCGCCGCCGCGCGGCGGTGGCTTGCCGTTGGCGATTGCCTCGCCCTTCCGCGTCGGCCACAGATGATGCGGCGCTGAGCCGCGTTCGCGGTATGGCCGTGATCGCCCGACGAAGCCATGCTTGGCGAGGCGGGCGGTTCGATAGCGCAAAGTTCGTGAGGGGATCTCGGGCGAGATAGTGGCGAGCTGAGGCAGGGTCAGAACCCCGGAGAGAGGAGAGGAGGTCGAGAATCCGATGGTCGAGATCGGAGAGCGAGGGGTTCCCCGCCGAGGAACGCGCCCCGGCAGGGCGCCCGGTGCCAGAGGAGGAACGACCAGCCATTACCGAACTCCGAACATGGTGGTAGAGACTCGGGCGCGGGGGAGGGGACAGGATTCGGCACTACAAGACGGAATGAGCGCTGTCCTGCCTTGCCAGTCGGGGTCAGGGCGATTGGCAAGGTCCGGCGGCCGCGAACCAGCGGCAGCCCCGGTGGCTTGCAAGTAGAAACGACCCCGTAGCGCGCAAGAAAGGTCCCGGCCGCTTCGCGGCTTTCTCGTGCTCAAAAGGTTCTCGGCGGAACTTAGCCATCTACATACCCGTCGAACGAGCCCGCCGAATCCGGCAACTTTCAAGCAGCGCGGGTTCGGCTCGCCGAACTCGCGCTATGCGCCCGGTTTGGTTTTCAGCCCCCATGTACTACAGAGCGCCGAGCGGGGAAAGTGGACCCCCGTATGTGACGAATCCGTCCGATTACGTCGCCACGCGGAAGCGGCTTTCCGTTGCCGATCATGTCTCCTTTTCGCCTCAGGCCACGCGGAGCGGGGGAGGGTCGAGCGTCATCGACAAAAGCCGAGCTTTCAATTCGTCCCCAAGACGCGATCCGCGCGGAGCCAGGCAGAGAGGCCTGCGGCGGATTCAGCGAGACCCTGGGCTAAAACGTCAGCTTGCGCATTCCCGCCAGGCGAAGCGAGGGATCGGGCGCGGCACCGGCCAGTAAAACAGTCGCAATGAGGGCACCCAACGGCAAAATTGTGGCACGGCTTAGCCGTGCGTTGGCAGTATGTAGGGGTGCCAGGGAGCGCAAACTTCGTTCCCACTCGTTGTGTTGGCGGCTTGAGAGCTTTGAGAAGAGATCTACTACCCGAGCTTTATATGCTCGATGTCCGCCCGATCGATCTCTCGCCAAAAGGCATTGAGGGGATGTTTCTCGTCGCCGTCGGCTTTTTCGATGTCCTCAAGTTGATGAACGAGACCCCATGCGTTGTGCTTCCCACTTCCGCGCCATGGGCGCGGCGCAAGAACTTCCATTTTCTCCATGAACGGGATTACCTCATCCAAAACCCGTTTGGTGTCCCCGCGAAATCGCTGTTGAATCGTCTCGTCCACAACAAACGTGGTTCGACGGAATGTATTCAGTAGCCTACGGACAAGCTTGCGCAGGTCGCCCTCTGGAATCTCGGCCTGAGATAGGGAAAGCTGCTGAGTTGAGTCAACAACGGAAATCCCGTGGCGATTCAAAAATGTCGCCATTCGGGCGGGCGCATACTCCCGCATCTCTTCACTTCCGTCGGAGTTGATGAGTCGAATCCCGTCGATCTCACAATCGACGAACCGTACGTTTGTAAAACTTGCGGTCTCGCTAAGCGTCAACTCACCTACCCTGCATTTGACAAGCTCGACACCTTGCCATTGAGCATCGGCAAGGCTTGCGTTGGAAAATACGGCATTCCGAAAGCTCACGTTCCGAAGCTTCTTGCTTTCGTGAACAAGGCTCGAAAAGATGACCTCGGCATCAATCACTAGCGGATCAGAAAATGCTATTCCATCAAGGAGAAACGGAATAACGGTCCCTGCATTCGCCTGGAGATAGGTAGGTCTCCACTCTTCTCGAACAATATGTACGAGACCACTAATAATGCGCGTGACCAGCTCGGGCGTTCGCTCAAAGAGCGAACACACATAGCGGGCAGTTGCATCGGGGAGATGTGCGAAGCTCAGAATGTCCTGTGAAACTGATGGGCTCCCGTCGCCGAGCCTCATCAAGCGATCTTTAAGAGCGTAGGCGGTGAACCAGTCGCGGAACTCCTCATGATCGAAGCTGCGCTCGCCGAAGTCATCGCCATGGGGAGGTGTGAGCAGCACATGCATTCTGACCATGTCTATAACTTGCTGACGACGCGTTGGCTCAATCTTCCATTCATCCAGAAGGATGGTGGTAATCGTCTCCAGTACATCAACGCTAATTGAGGAACGCTGTGACCGAAACATCTCCTCGGCGACATCAGCGAGCAGCTTAAGGTGCTGTTCCTTGGTAAGAAAGGGTTCGCCAGTCTCTTGCTGCTTCCACTTCTCGGTGACCTCGCGGTTAACAAACGCCTCGATTACCGTGCCAACCCCTTTTAGCGGATCTTGCATACCGCGGATAAATTCTGCGGCGGGTAGGTCGTATAGTAGGAGTCCACGAGAGACTTGTGCCATTAGGAAGGGTCGAGCAAGGATCGGATGATCTTTCGATCCCAACTCAGACGAGATGTCGTTGAAAGTCTGAGTGGGATCAGAAAATTTTCGTCCCTGGTACTCAACTGCGGCGAGGTAGTTCAATGCGTTGCCTTCGCTCCAGTCCTCAAGCCGGATCTCAGTGAACTCACAGTCCGAGGCCGCAGAACGAAACATGCCTGCTCGCCGTATGTAGTCGTCCGTATCAAAGAAGGTACGTCGGGACGCCGCGATGATCGTGCCTTGGCCTTCAAGTTGATGGACCATCAATGCAAGCGCGCCAAGAGCATCCGTTCCGCCCTGCTCGGCTGCAAGCTCATCGAAGCCATCTATGGCCAGCATGAGGCTTCCTCGGCGAAGAAGGCGCACCACAGCAGACATCCATAGGCCCGAGACACGCAGATCTCCAAGGTCACCCATGAGAGCCTCCGAGAGGCGTAGGAGTTGCCTGCCCTGGAGATCGACATGCCAGAAAAGCGAGTCGGCTTTACCAGCGAGAAAATCCTGAGCCTGCCTCTGCTGAAACTCGCGTAGGAGGGCAGTCTTGCCCTGTCCGGCGTCGGCGGTAATGAAAATTACCCGCGACAAAAATGCAGGGGACATCCGAGTTTGGTTGTGCAATAGGCTCAGCCCGGTTCCCTCGTGCTGTTCTGCGCTTGGGCTCTTGAGGACGGCGGCACTGTCAACGTATGGAGTTACTGAATCCCGTTTTGACAAGATCCGCTCTGCGAGAACAGGCAGGCGAGCCAGGTTGTGAGTAACAAACCGAGCATAAGGAATCGACGTGTCATCAACCTCGACCATGAGGCGATCATCGGAGTTAAAGAATCGCAGGTGGGTCTCTTTGCCACCACGTACAAAAAGACACTGCCCCTCAGGCTCGATAACGACCTCCTCGTCGTCATCAGCGAAAGCCGCGATATCAGCGGATATCTCAGTGAAGTCCGTCATGCAGCCTGGAGATCTATGAGGTCAACCCCTATGGACTCAAGGGCCTCTGCGTAGAGGTTGTCGGTTCCGGCTTCGGCTCCCCGGACGAGGGTTACCGACGCGGACGAGCAACTTGCGGTAGTGACAACGCTCGGAAGTAGGTCAAGATCATTTGACATTACGACTATATGGACGCCGCGTCTCGCGAACTCGATAGCGTCGCAAGCCAATAGGACATCGACCATCTTCTGCTCTCTGATTAGAAACGCTGAATCATTATGCACCGGGCAGCCATTTATATGGCATTGACGTGTGCTACGGCGAGATATGCGCTGCACAAGATCTATGGGACAGGAGTCGGCCTTTACACAGGCCTCCGGACGAGGCTTGTCGGCCAGTCTGAGTTGGGGTAGACCACGCCTACTGCGGAAGGTGTGGTTCCACTGAATCCCTGGTACACCGACGAGTCGACTTGCGAGGTCGACGGTTCCCCGAATTAGGCGATTGGCGGCAGTAGCCTTTCCGGTCAACGGAAAGAAGTCTCGGGGGATCTTGGAAATGAGTTCAGATGCAGCCCTGGTCAAGACGCCGTCCTCCAGCCATCCTCCATATAGGCGAATGTTGACGGTATCGACCGTCGGGACTGTCTCAATTGCGAGGGAGGCCCAGTGATTGAGCCTAACTACAAGCTCCTCAGGAGTCTCGTGACCGCGCGGGTAGAGGTTGTCAAAGTCGATCAGCAGCGCAACTTCAGTGCTAGGGGCAACGGCTGGGGTGGTCACGCTCATTTGGGTGAAGCATACGTTGCGTTGCCGGAAGCGACTTTGGCCAACGACAGTCACGAGCGGATCGTAGGCGTTGCTCTTGCGTTTTATGGGTCATTCCTCGCCATTGTCGAGGAGCTTGAACTGGCCGAGCCTGGTCCCTCCCGGCGTCCACTCGATTCCGTCCAGTAGATCGAGCGGGCAGACCCCGAGCGATCCGGTCAGCTTGATGAAGGTGTCGAGGCGCGCGACTCGTTCGCCCCTCTCCAATTGGCCGACCGCCGTTCGGTGCAGCGAGGCGCGGACCGCCAGCTCTTCTTGGGACATCTTGGTTCGTCTGCGGCAATAGGCGAGATTGGCGCCGAAGCGATCGGCGACGTTCATGCCGACTCGCCTCTTCGCGGATCGAGCTTGGCGAGTAGCTCGTCGCAGGTGTTCCGCACGAACCGGAAGCCCTGAGGGATTTCCTCATCCCTTTCCTTGGACCTGCGTTCCTCCTCCGAATCGGTGAGGCCGCCTTCGGCTTCGCGGCGCAGGCGGGCGAGGACTTCGATCAGGTCCTCGCGTTGCACGGTTAGCTCGACGACCTTGCGGCTGTCGCTCTCATCCCAGCCGAGGTCGTGCAACAGCCTGAAGTCTTCGCCGAACTCGATACCGAGTCGCTCGGCCGTGGCGAAGTCCCGATTGCATTCCATCGCGATCCAGACACGTTCAGCCCTCCAAGGTGATTGCGCACCTGCTCATACAGCGCGTCGCGTTGCTGGCCGGTGATCGTGGCGGTGGTGCTGGGCATGGTGCCCTCCTCTCGGTAGGGCACCGAAGAGCCGCCTCTTTCAGGGACCGCCGATCTCGCCCGCGCACGAGGTGCTCTGGGAGAATCGGTCGCGCATCGAAGGTCGTTTCTTCGGTGCCAGGCCCCGGGGCGTTCCACCGCCGCCGGGGCCACTTATGTCTTGCGAGCCGGCGAAGGTAGGGCCGTCGGCTGTGATTTCAAGTCGAGTTTCCGCAGCCGCGCCGGGGCCGATCTCAGCCGGTCCTACCGCGCCCTCCGCTTTCCCTTCTGTGGGGCCAAATCCAGCGCCGCTTCTACCGGGACCACGATCTCTCCGTCCTGGACAAAACGCTGTAGCGGTACCTCACAGAAAGCGCTCTAGAGAGCCAAAAACCCCGGGTTTGCCGGGGTTTTTCTAGTCTTTGGGGCAACGGCGCGGCAACAGCGATGACAGTTCGCGGCAACGGTTGCGAGGCCGCCGTCGTGTTGCCTACCGACGCCGCGAGTGGCGACGGGGGAGGACCGTGATCGCGAAGGTGGCGGAGGCTTCGTGGATCAGGTCGACGGGCACCGCTGCCGTCTTGGCGGCGCTCCGTGGCGGTTTGCGCGAGCCGAAGAGAGCAATGGAGACCAGCTGCCCGCGCGGGTCATGGCGAGCCTTGTAGCGAATGCCGGCGTAGCCGGCCTCCTGGAAAGCGAGTGCCCAGCCTTGAGTCAGGTTGTAGTCGGAGGTTGAGTGGACCTCTGCGGTGAGGCCAACGAGCCCGAGGACGGTTGGGTCCGTCAGGTCGACGACGTTTGCTTTGAGCGGGGGCAGCCTGGATAGCCGTTGTGCGTCGACCAGCGGCTCCGGGATCACTCCGCCTGGTCGCAGTAGGCGCCCGAACTTCTCGACGAAGGCGCCAATCGGCTCCTCGGCGAGGTAGCAAGTGCCTGACTCAGAGAGGTTGAACCTGCCATCCGGGCCGACGTCGAAGAACCAGGGCGCGACGTCGGCGGCATGGATTCGCCACAGAGGTTTCGCCCCGAGCTTCGCGCTGGGAAGCTCGGGCAGGTCGTCGGGAGGAGCGGGCAGGCCGCGTGGGCTCAACGCTTCAGCTCGGCCACGGTGCGGTGAGCCGACAGCAGCAGGGGCTCTATGTCCGCGTCGCCGAAGGCATCAACCGGCGTCCGATCGTCAAGCTCCGGCTGAGGGGCGGTGGCAAACGAGGCGAGCGTCCACGCGTCGAGCCCCGCATCACCGAAGATCTCGTTGAGCCTCTTGACTGCTCCGAAGGGCACCCCGCTGGCAGCATCGAACTGCCAGCGTGGGTAGCGAACCAGCCCAGCGTCGTCGCGCAGCGCGACCACCGACCCGCTGATAACCCGCTTGCGCAGCGCCTCCCGGCTGACCCCCCCGAGCAGAACCCGCGCCTCAGCGCTGGTCAGCAGCTCCCCAAGCGCACGCTCCCAAGCCCCGCCCGCAAGCACGACCATTGCCGCTCGGCGGCCGAGCACCTCGGCATCATCAGCCGAGCTCGGCTGCCCGCCGATCTCGGTGAGCGTACGCCGGAACTCCTCGACGGTGCGATCTAGAAGAGCCGGATTGGCCGCCATCTCGCGGAGAGAATAGCGTCAACCTCGTCAACCGTCAAGAAGAGCTGGCAAGCCCTCGGGTGGTGGACGGCCGTGGCTCCTCTCGTTTTTTGCTCCGATGTGCCGGGGCACCCCCTCCCAAATCCGTCGAACTTGGCGACGGCCTGACGGCCTATTTGGGCGGTCTATGCCGGGCTGGTGAAAAGCCGCTGAAGTTCGGGCCACTGGGCGACGCGTCGATCTTGCGTTGGCTAGAGCGTGTGCGGAACGTAGGTCTCGGCGACGCCGACGGTGAGCAGGGCGGCGAGGCATAGGTAGACGGTTGCGACGGCGACCTTGGTCCCGGTCGGCACGGAGTGGAACGCGCGGCTTTGCTCCGAGTGCCGGTTCTTGAAGCGGTGGTAGAGCTCGGGCCCGCCGAGCAGGAGGACGAAGAGAAGCATGAACGGGCCAAGGAAGATGGCGCCCGCGACGACGGCTATGAGGATCCCGGCGATCCAGACCTTGGGGCCGAGGACCGCCATCGCGCGTCCGCCGTCGAGGGGCAGGACCGGCATCAGGTTGATCAGGTTGATGAAGAAGCCGATGTAGGCCAGGGCACGCCAGAGGTCGCTGCCGGTCGCCAGCCAGATGGCGAGCGGCACCAGGGTCCCCGCGGTGCCGAGGATCGGGCCCGCCAGACCGACACGGGCCTCTGCCGCTGCGTCCTCGCCCATGGACTTGGCCGCGATCACAGCGCCGACGAAGGGGATGAAGATCGGGGCGGAAGCCTCGACTCCCTCGCGGCGCAGCTGGATGACGTGGCCCATCTCGTGAATGAGGAGCAGAAGGACGAAGCCGACGGCGAAGGGCCAGCCGAAGGCCAGGGCGTAGGCGGCGATTGAGATGAACATCGTGCCCAGCGACGACACGGCCTTGATCTTGATCAGCGCGAGGAGGAGGACCTTGCCCTTGGCGACCAGCAGGGCGAGTGGAGCAAAAAGCCCACCGAGCTTCTTGAGTGGCGACCGCGTGCGCTGCCTGTCCAGCTCCTCGGCTGTCGGCGGCTCGGGGGCGAGGGGTGGCTCCGGGGCCAAGATGGCGCTGGCTCCCACCGTTCCGGCCTGCTGTTTACTCAACTCCATCCCCGAACAATAGGCCGTGCCGCTCGGTGTCGAGATGTTTGACAGCCGGCCTACGGCAACGCAAAATGGAAGGCCGGGGCGCGCCGGAGGGGAAACGGAGAGGGGCGGGTGATGCGATCAGGAGTTGCAGTGCAGGGACTGCCTGCGCTTGGGCATGGCGTCGCGGCGCGAGGAGGCTGGCTGCGACCCCGGACTGCGGCCCTGCTTGTGGGCTTGATGGTGGCGGTTGGATGCGTGGCCGTGCTTCGAACGCTGCCCGGTGGGACCTCCGCTCCGATCACGCCGACTGGTCATGGCTTGGAAAGCCTGCCGCTGGCCGCGCAGGGCCCGGTCTCGGCATCGCTCGGGCGGGACGCGCCGGCCTATCGCCTCGACGGCCTGCGGGCTGTCAATCCCGAACAGCACCTTCACACCCGCTTCTCGCGCCGCGGCGTCATGGTTGCCTCTGGCACCGCGCAGCTTGGCCTGGCGCTCTCCGCCTATGGGCACGGGAGCACGCTTCGGCGGGTTGGGCCCGCTGTTCCCCGTGTTAGCGCCAACCGCGTCCGCTACGCGCACAGAGCGCTGACAGAGTGGTACGCGAACGGCCCGCTCGGAATCGAGCAGGGCTTCGACGTCGCAGCTCGCCCCGGTCGCGCCGCCGGTCCGCTGACCCTTTCCCTGGCCGTCTCCGGCGACCTCGAGGCGCGGCTGCAGCGCGGCTCGGTGCTGTTCACGGGCAAGGGTGCCGCGCTCCACTACGGCGGCCTGGTCGCAACCGACGCTCACGGCCGCGTGCTGCGCTCGTGGCTGGAGCTGGTGGGGGGACGCGTCCTGATCCGCGTTGCCGATCGTGGCGCGGCCTATCCGCTGCGGATCGACCCGATGATCCAGCAGGGCGAAAAGCTCACCGCCACGGGCGCGATCGGAACCGGCCGGTTCGGCTACGCGGTGGCGCTTTCGGGAGACGGCAACACCGCGCTGATCGGCGCGCGATACGGGATCTTCGGCGGCGAAGCCGGCATCGGCGCCGGAGGGGCCTGGGTGTTCGTGCGCTCGGGCGGGACGTGGACCCAGCAGGGCGGCAAGCTCGTCGGCACGGGGCACCTCGGGGAAGGCGAATTTGCCCACGTCGGAGAAGGCGAATTCGGCATGAGCGTGGCGCTCTCGAGCGACGGCGACACCGCGCTGATCGGTGGCCCCGCCGACAACGAAGACGTCGGCGCCGCCTGGGTCTTCACGCGCTCGGGCACGACCTGGACCCAGCAGGGCGAGAAGCTCACCGGCACCGGAGAGACCGGCGAAGGAAGGTTCGGCAGAAGCGTCACGCTCTCGGCTGACGGCGACATGGCGCTGATCGGGGGGACCCGCGACAACGGCAGCGTCGGCGCCGCCTGGGTATTCACCCGCTCGGGCTCCACCTGGAGCCAGCAGGGCGCAAAGCTCACCGGGACCGGCGAGGTCGGGCAGGGCGAATTCGGCAGAAGCGTTGCGCTCTCGGCCGACGGCGGCACGGCGCTGATTGGCGGCTGGGGCGACAACGGCAGCGTCGGCGCCGCCTGGGTATTCACCCGCTCGGGCTCCACCTGGAGCCAGCAGGGCGCAAAGCTCACCGGCGCCGGCGGAGTCGGTGGAGAAGGCGAATTCGGCACGAGCGTGGCGCTCTCCGCCGACGGCGACACCGCGCTGATCGGTGGCCCCGCCGACAACGAAGACGTCGGCGCGGCCTGGGTCTTCACCCGCTCCAGCTCGACCTGGACCCAGCAGGGTTCGAAGCTGACCGGCGGGGGGGAGACCGGGAAAGGCAGGTTCGGCGTCAGCGTCGCGCTCTCGGACGACGGCAACACGGCCCTGGTCGGTGGGCCCAGCGACAACAGCGATGTCGGCGCGGCCTGGGCCCTCACCCGCTCGGGCTCCACCTGGAGCCAGCAGGGCGCAAAGCTCACCGGGACCGGCGAGGCCGGAGCGGGTGAGTTCGGCTCCAGCGTTGCGCTGTCGGCCGACGGCAACACCGCCCTGAGCGGCGCGCCGGAGGACGATGCCGCCACCGGCGGGACCTGGGCATTGACGCGTTCGGGTGGGGCGTGGAGCCAGCAGGGGTCCAGGCTCACCGGCGGCGAAGAGGACAACAGCGAGTTCGGCGTCCTGGTCGCTCTCTCCGCCGACGGCAACACCGCCCTGGTCGGCGGCTGGAACGACGACGGCCGCAAGGGCGCGGCGTGGGCCTTCACGCGTTCGGGCGGGGTGTGGAGCCAGCAGGGGCCAAAGCTGGTGGGCACCGGCGTGAGCGAGGGGGACGGTTTCGGCACGAGCGTCGCTCTCTCCGCCAACGGCAACACCGCGCTGATCGGCGCGCCAGGCAACGAAGGCCGCAAGGGCGCCGCCTGGGTCTTCACCCGCTCGGGCGCCGGCACCTGGGCCCAACAGGGTGGCAAGCTCACCGCCACGGGGGCGGTCGGTAACCCTTGGTTCGGCTACACAGTGGCGCTGTCGGGGGACGGCAACACGGCGCTGATCGGCGGCTGGCTCGACGACAGCTGGAAGGGCGCGGTCTGGGTCTTCACCCGCTCGGGCTCCGTCTGGTCCCCGCAGGGCGGCAAGCTCACCGCCAATGACGAGGACGGCGAAGGGATGTTCGGCACGAACGTCACCCTCTCCGCCGATGGAGACACCGCCCTGATCGGCGGCTGGAACGACGACAGCGAATTCGGCGGCCACCGGGACTACAGCGGCAAGGGTGCCGCCTGGATCTTCACTCGCTCTGGCGGCGTCTGGAGCCAGCAGGGGCCCAAGCTCACGCCGGGCGACGAGACCGGCAACGGCAAGTTCGGCACGATCGTGGCCCTTTCCGCCGACGGCGACACCGCTCTGATCGGCGGCTGGAACGACGACCACAGCAAGGGTGCGGCCTGGGTCTTCACCCGCTCCGGGTCGACCTGGACCCAGCAGGGCCCGAAGCTCACCGGCGGGGGTGAGACCGGGGAAGGCAGGTTCGGCGTCGCCGTCGCCCTCTCCGCCGACGGCGACACCGCCCTGATCGGCGGCCTGGCCGACGACAGCACCAGGGGCGCGGCATGGCTGTTCACCCGCTCGGGCTCCACCTGGACCCAGCAGGGGCCGAAGCTCATCCCCAGCGACTGGGCCGGGGAAGGCGAATTCGGCACGAACGTGGCGCTTTCCGCCGACGGTGCCACGGCCCTGATCGGCGCCTGGCGCGACAACAGCGGCACGGGGGCGGCGTGGGCATTTGTGAACCCGCCCGCAGCGACGACGGCCGCAGCGACGAACGTCGGCGAGACCGGCGCCACCCTCAACGGGACCCTCGCCGGCGCTTCTGGCAAGGCGTACTTCCAGTATGGGACTACCGCGGCATACGGGGCCTCGACTTCGGTCCAGGGCATTGGCGCCTCGGACAGCGCGAGTCCGTTTGCGGCCGCCATCGGCGGGCTTTCGCCGGGCACGACCTACCACTTCCGGCTCGTCGCCGAAAACTCAGGTGGAGTGGTCCACGGCAGCGATCGGACGTTCACGACCGACGCCCACGGCGAACCCCCCAAACCCCCGTGTTGCGATCCGGACCCGGGGAAGCCTCCCCGCGCCCTGCTTGTGCAGAACGTCCGCCAGTCGGCGACGAGATGGCGTCAGGGCAATCGCCTCGCCACGGTCAGTCGCGCGAAGACGCCGATCGGAACGACCTTCTCTTTCTCACTCAACGACCAGGCAACCGTGACATTCAGCTTCACCCGCCGCGTCAGTGGACGCACCGTGACGGCGGGCACGCTCACCTTTACGGGCCACGACGGCACCAACAAGGTGGTCTTTCAGGGCCGTGTCTCACCCAAGAAGAAGCTCAAGCCGGGGCGCTACACGCTCGTCATCACGGCCGCCGACCCTGCGGGAGCGCGCTCCGCGCCAAGGTCCCTGAGCTTCACGATCGTGCAATAGGGCTCCGAACCCGAGCCTCTGAATTCGGTCCACCCCGTTTGAGAGTCCTTCCGAGCAGACGGTTCGCAATCTGAGCTACGTCTGCGAACTTAATGTTTGCAACGAGTTTGGGGTGCTTGTCGCCCACGGTTATCGCCGCTCCGCAACAGTCTTGGGGTGCGAGCTGTTCTCAATCCTCGGGGAACCTATAGGATGCAGCCGATGGAGGGCTATCTGTGGGCAATCGACTGACGCTAGTGGGGGGAACGGTGCGTAGGACATGGGGATTGATCGGCGCGGTGCTCGTAATCGCGCTAGCTGTTCCGGGTGTCGCTAACGGTGCCTCCTTTACCGTCAACAGCACGGCAGACGAAGCGGACCTCTCTCCGGGGATGGCGGGTTGCCTCACCGCAGCCGGGAAATGCACCTTGCGCGCCGCGATTGAAGAATCAAATTTGACGAGCGCCTCCATCAACGAAATCGTGTTCGACGACGGCGTATTCTCCGGTCAAGGAGCCGGAACCATCGATCTCGGCGGCGGGCTTCCAGCCATCACCGGGCCCGTCCTGATCGAAGGCGGTCGCTGCCCGACCGAGTCTGGGGCTATCGGACCCTGCGTGACGATAAACGGAACCAATTCCTCGGCCGCGCTGACCGTCGAAAGCGATGAAACGGCTATTGGCAATCTTCACATCCTCAACGCTTCGATCGGCATCAAAGTCGTTGTCGGTGAAGGTTTCGAACTCATCGGAAACTGGTTCGGAGGCGGTCCGCTCAGTGGGCCGATGTTGGGAGGTGCCGGGACGGGCATCCTGGTCGGGCCAGGATCTGGCGGCGGCATCGTGGGCGGAAAGGGACCCACGGATGGGAACCTTTTCGTCAGCGGGAGCACCGGGATCGAAATTCACGGGGCTAGCCACGTGAAGGTCCAGGGGAACCGGTTCGGCTTCGAACCCGATGGAACCGCAGCGGCATGGCCCTATGGCGTCGACGTCCAAGTCACCTCTGCCCCGAACGCTGGCTACGAAGCCGTCGAAAACGAAATCGGCACGACGCTGAGCGAAGCAGCGCTGGCAACGCCCGCATGCGACGGGGGCTGCAATCTGATGTCCGGCGCCGAATACACGCTGATTCTCTTTTCGCTCAGCAACATCTACGGGCAGGACGGCCCTCCGGTAGACACAAGAATCTCTGGCAATCAAATCGGATTGGATGTCGCCGGGACGGCAGTCGTTTCCACCAACGGGGGGATAGCGACTGGGTCGTCCTTGGGGACAATCGTCGGCGGACCCGAGCCCGGAGATGGCAACCGCATCAACGGTGTTGAGGACGCGATCTACGGAGGCGGGAGGGCGCTGGTGGTCGCCAACAACCTGATCGGCGTCGACTCTACGGGCAGTGACATTCTCGCCCCGGCACACGGAGGCATCGCTGTTTATTCCAACTTCAACGACCCCTCGCTCGAAGCGACGATCATCGAAAACGAGGTTGTGGTCAATGGCGGGCGCGGAATCTCGAATAGTGGCCTCGGTGCGACGATTGCCGACAACGAGGTCGTTGGCGCAGATATAGGCATTTACACTCAGGGCGATCAGGGCCTGCAGGGAAACCTGATTGAAGCCAACAGCGTCGCCGTCTCCTCTGAAGAGGGGATATATCTCGAAGACAGCGACAACGAAGTCCTCGGCAACGAAGTCTTCGCCTCCGGATACGCGAACATCGCCGTCGCGGGTCAGCAGCCGGCTGGCGCGACCGGCAATGTGATCGGCGGGGAGTCGGAGGCGTCCGAAAACGAACTGTCGTTGAGCGGAGGTCCGGCGATCTCGATCTTCGCGCGCGAAGGTACTGAGAACGAAGTCGCTCGTAACTACGGATTTGAAAACGAAGGCCCCTTTATCCGTCTGAGTCCGGTCGACTGGTCTGAAACGGTCGGGCCAAACGGCGGCATAGAACCACCGGAATTCTCGAGCGCCACAACCACTGGTGCCGCGGGGTTGGCCGAGCCTGGGGCGCTCGTGCGGGTCTTCCGCAATGAATACGAGGACGAAGGCGAACTCGAATCGTTCCTCGGTCAAGCGCACGCCAACAGCAAAGGCGAATGGAGCCTCAGCTTCGAAGTCGTCCCGGGGGGCACGGTCCTCGTCGCGACCCAGACGCGAAACGGGGGAACTTCCGAACTAGCCCTAGCGCCCACACCCGGACCGCCGCGGAAGGACGCTCGACCCGAAGAGTTCGAGCGGGCGCGATCGCAATCTCGTCCGCGCCTCCCAGCCCTTGAGACGAAGATCATCGAAGGGCCACGTCGTCACGGTCGGAGCGTGCGGTTCCGTTTCAAGGCGAACCGACCTACCGCGACCTTCGAATGCAGGCTCGATCGGCAACGATTTCGCGCCTGTGGCTCCCCGAGGGTCTATCGCGGGTTCTCCGGGCGCCACATCTTTGAGGTGCGGGCGATTGTCGGGAGAGGTGAATCAGATTCCAGTCCTGCGCGAAGGGCCTTCGTCATGCCCAGGCTGGGCCGCCACGGACGTCGCGGCTAGCCTTTGCCGCCCGTCGGCTGGTTGATCCCGAGTCGGCTGTAGCGGCACTTTCACCTCCTCGCGGTATTTTCCGTCTATGAGCAGTGGGCTCATTGCTTGGATAGTCGCGATTGCTCTCGGCCTTGCAGTCGTGGTCCTCGGCTGGCGGCGCGATCTTGGCGAGACCACGCGAGAGTGGCTGCCGCGGTTTGGGGACTCCTCGGAGGGGGCGGAGGCCATGCCGGTGCTTTCCGGCCGTGAGCAGTGGCGCCGCCCGGTCTCCCCTCGGGAAAGGCGGTGGGTCATCCGGTTCTACTTGGCGATCAGTCTCCTCAATGCGGTTTTCGCGATCTCGTCAGCTGAGAGCAGGGTGATTCATGCGATCAATGCCATCCTGTTCGCGCTCGGCGCCCTGGTGTTCATGTTGAGAAAACCAGCATCTCCCTTGAACGAGTCACCTTCCTGACTTGGCTCTCGTTTTCCCCGGCTAGGGTTTTGGCATGGATCCCGTCGGTGGAGAGGGCCTGATCAGCGTCGCCTTTGCCGGCGATCGAGCGGAGGGGGAGATGGTCAAGGGGTTGCTGGACAGTGCCGGAATCCAGAGCTTTCTCCAGCAGGATGGCATCAGCGGTCTGCAGCTCGGGACCGGCATGCTGAACCCGGGCGGGGGGCCGCAAAGGGTCATGGTCCGTTCCGATCGGGCCGAGGCGGCGCGCGCCGTGATCGAGGAGGCGGTGGTCCGGGGCGACTCAGGGGAATGGGTCGAGACCGACAGCCCTTCTTATTCCGAACCGATGGACGGCAGGAAGCCCCGCAATTACGGTCTGATCGGCGCTTACGCCCGGATCTGGGCCTGGTCGTTTGGCGCCATGGCGCTCGCCTTCGGGGTCTTCCTCCTGCTGCGGTCGGTCTGACGCTTGGACAGGTGCTCCGGAACCGTGGAAGCGGCGATGATCGACTTGCTGTCGCATGCGACTAGAATAATGCCTAATCATGAATGAGATCCCAGGGGTTGCCTAAAACGAGATTTTTGCCGACAAGAGGGTAGATCGCACAAAACTGGCTATAGAAAAGGGATTGCAGAGACTTAGAGAATGAGGCAAGATTTTGCCTATCAACCATTTTACGGACGGGAATAAATCTGCTGTTTATGAGGCAAGAATACATCCTATGCGGGCCGGAACCCGGAGGAGAGCATGCCAAGCACGATTGAGCTGAGCGCAAGCTTCAGGCGCTATACGCCGCCTGCGACCGACGCGCTCACCCGGATTGCCGCGGCTCGGGCTCATGTCGATGCATCTGACATCCGCCCCGCCGCGGAAGACGAGCTACGGGTCTCAGCGCTGGCCGAAACCGTCCATTTCTCCACGCTTATCGAGGGGAACGAGCTGCCGATCGTCGAAGCCGAGAGGGCGGCGCGCGGGGATCTCGACCCCGACACGAAAGCAAAGGTCGAGCTCGTCAACTACGTGGACGCGCTGCGCTTTCTCGACGATCTCGCTGGCAAGGGGCAGATAGGCATCACCCCTGACTTCCTGCTCACGCTCCACGGGAAGACCACCCAAGGCCTGGGGTCGGAGGACTCCGCGCATTTCAAGCCTCGTCATGAGGGCGCCTGGCGCGACGGGGTTGCGCTGGTCATCGATCGCGCAACCAACCGCATCATGCACGAAGGACCGCCGGCCAATGAGGTGGCAGGCCGCGTCGCTGGGCTCTGCGCCTGGATTGCCGAGCGCGAGCAGCGGCTCATCGAGTTTCCACCCCCGGTGATTGCGGGGGTCGCTCACTACGCGATCACGGATATCCATCCATTTGCCGACGGCAATGGGCGCGTGGCGCGGCTTCTGACCGCCGCGATCCTGATGCGCCTTGGCTTCATGGAGCGCCGACTCTTCTCACTCGAGAAGTACTACGCCGTCAACCGAGAGGCTTACTACGCGGCGCTGAGGTCTGTGCGAGCGCAGACACTGAGCATGAACGACTGGCTCGAGTATTTCCTCCGTGGACTGGCGGAGGAGTACGAGAGGGTTGCCGCCAGGGTCCGCGAGCTGGAGGACCTCGGCCTCAGGGCCAGCGCGCCATTTCAGCTGACCCCGAGCCAGGAGCGCGGGTTGGTGCAGATCAACCTGAACGACCTCACCGAGTTTCGCCGGGTCGACTACGAACGTCTGGCCGAGGTCAACCGGAGCAAGGCGAACCGGGATCTCAAAAGCCTGACGGACGCCAAGCTCATCGCTCGGCGGGGAAAGAGCTCGGCGGCTCGGTATCGACTTCGCGTGCCGGCTCAGCAGAGCGGCAGAGGGCGACGGCGAGAGTGGACCGATGAGCGGATCGAAGGGCAGCTCAAGGAGCTCTGCGCGGGAAGGGATGACTGGCCAACCGTGGCGGACTTTCGCCTCGCAGGCAAGATGCCCCTCTACGAAGCGGTTCGCCGGCATGGGGGTCGCAGGCACTGGGCGAAGAGGGTCGGGCTTTAACTGCTCTACGCTGATCGCGGATGAACGTCCTGATCGCGGCCGATATGGAGGGGATCGCCGGGATCGAGGACTGCCGCGAATGCCTGCCCTCGCACCCGGCCGCCTACGCGCGCGGCCGGCGGCTGATGACCGACGAGGTGCTGGCCGCGGTCGAGGCGCTGCGCGACGGCGGTGCCGGGCGCATCTCGGTGGGGGACTGGCACATGGTCGGCACCAACGTCGAACGCGAGCGGATGCCGGACGGCGTCGAGGTGCGGCCGATCGCCGAGCTCGCGCTGGCCGAGACCGAGCCGTCGATCGCCAAGGCGCACGGCGGCCCGCTCGACGCCGTTGTGATGATCGGCCACCACGCGAGCACACCCAACCCACGCGCCTTCTGCTCGCACACCTTCGTCTGGGAGATGGAGGTGAGGCTCGACGGGCAGTCGCTCAGCGAGGCGCAGGTCTACGCGCAGGCGCTCGCCGCCGAGGGCATCCCGGCGCTGGTCCTCAGCGGCGACCGCTGGATGCTCGAGGAGCTGGGGGAGGGGGAGATGGGCGGCGCCCGGCTGATCGAGGCGATGCAGGGAGAAGGGCGGGCCCGGTCCCGCTCACGCCCGGTCGAGGAGGTGCGCGCCGAGCTGCGGGCGGGGATCTCCGCCGCGATGGCCGCGCCGCCGCAGCCGCCGCCGGCGCGGAGCTACCCCGCCGAGCTGCAGATCCTCGCCGAGGGCGAGGAGATCGCCCGCACGACGGTCGCCGAGCCGGCCGACCTGCTGCGCACGGTCGCCGAGGCCTTTCGGACCAGCCAGGTCTCCCGCGAGTACCGCCAGCTGGCCAAGCTCTTCCCGGCGGACGACGGCCCCCGCCTGCGCAGCGCCCGCCGCCGAGTCGGCGCAGCGGTTGCGGCGCCGGTGATGCGCTCCAAGGAGCGCCGCTGGCTCGCCGCCCGCCCGGCGCAGGCATCCGGCTGATCTCGGCCTAGCTCTGGCCCGAGGGGCGCCGGCCCGACTCCACGAGCGCGCGGCGGATGAAGTCGGCCTTCGCGTCTGTGTAGGCCTCGCGATCGTGCTCGAAGCGGCCGGCGAGCTCCCGCTTAAGGCCGAGGTAGGCGTCCGCAAGCGCGGGATCGCCGCGCAGGAGGTCGCGAAACGCCAGCTCGTCGCGGTAGCGCCCGGAGTCGACCGGGACGAGGTGGAGGTGGTGAGTGCGCCGGCTCGGCTCCGGCTTGCAGAACCAGTGCATCTCCTCGGGCAGGTAGGGCGCGTACACGTAGTCGAGCCGGGCAAGCGGCTCAAAGCACGCCCGCGACTCCTCCAGGCTGCGAACCCCGGCCAAGATGTCGACGATCGGCTTCGCTTCGAGCCCGGGCACGGCGGTGCTGCCGACGTGGTGGATGCCGCCAACCACCCACTCGCCAATCGCGCCTTCGAGCACGGCACGCTCGCGCTCGAACAGGGCCGGCCAGCCCGGGTCGTACTGTGAGAGCCGAATCGGCTCGCCGGCAGGGGGTGAGCCGGTGACGATGCCGGCCAGTCTACGAGCCCGTGAAGGCCGCGCCGGTTGTCTCGCGAGATGCCCGATTCCCAGTCGCAGGGACGGCTGGCCTCAGGATTTGAGGTAGGTGAGTCGGTACACGGTCTTCCAGGCGCCCCGCACCTGCCTTCTGCTCACCTCTCGCAGGATCCTGGCGTCCGCGAGCGTCTTTACGTGGTAGGAGATGTTCGAGACCCCAAGCCGCTTGCCAAAGACCTGTTCCAAGTCGGAAGACGCAAGCGGGCGGTCGATCCAGTGCATCGCTTCGATGATCAGGACCTTCGTCGGGTGGACCAGACGTGGAACGAGAACGCTCCAGTCCAGCGCAGCACGCCTGCCTTTGCCTTTCATCGTTTGTGTCTTCCCCTGAGGTCGCTTGACGTAATGCAGCCCCGGGCGGCAAGTGTGTGGCAAGCCGCCCGGGGCGCCCAGGCCAGATGCCCCGGCTTGACGACGATGGAGCATCCGGCCTTGAGTGGTAAACGGTTTCAGATGGGAACCTGTCAGTCCATACCGACTTCTCGAAACAGCTTTGGCGGATGCTCAGCTTTTCCCAGGGGCGAGACGATGGACCGCCGGGGCTGTTGCTCCTACCGGCCTGAATCGCTCGAAGTTCAGGGCGGCAACGATCGTTGACGTGGCAAACTCGCCCGTTTCCGCCATGCGGTTCGTCGACTCTCCCTCGATATCGGTGACACGCTTCCAAAATGCTGCTTGCTCGGCTAGAACTTCGCGTCTCGCTCTTTCGTCGAGATTGAACCAGCGCCAGCTCATCCATACCGGGTCGGTGCTCAGCTTGCCCGCCCATAGCGCTGCGAGGCCCTCGGCCATGAGGGCTTGGAGGATCACGGCGGCATATTCCTGTCGGACCTCAAAAGGCAGCTCTTCGGCTTCCTCGTCGGTGACAAAGGGAAGCTCCACGGCCCGGTAGAAATGCTGATCGGCGTTGCGTACCTTCTCGATCCGCGCGAGTTCGATGCGGCCTGAGTTGACCAGTTCCCTGATGTGGTGACCGATCGTCGTGATCGGCTGGTGGATCATTCGGGAGAGTTCGCTCGGGCTGCGAGGGCCTTCGTTGAGGATCCCGAGCATTTCAACCCTGATGCGGTGTCCGACGGCATAGGAGACCCCTTCCTCGATGCTCCTCTCCTTTCCACGCTTGGTGCTGACCGCCATCGTGATCCTCCAATCAGTCTGATTTGGGTATTCCGACGGGCCGGAGCATAGGGGATTTCGCAGAGAGCAATTCCACCTCGTTAGGGGAATAGCGGGTACTAGGGAAATCCCTACCATCGACCTTCCCGTTCCGGTGAGGCGCCGGAGTGACGACACGGGGAGGGAGGTGAGCAGGATGACCATCCGCAAGGTCGGACCGATGCATCCAAGCGTGCAGGTCTACAAGCACGCCTAGGCAAGGAGGTGCGGGCCGGCATTGCGCCACAGCGCGGCCGGCCCGCCGGCTTCAGCGCAACAGGTCGCCCGGCGCCACGCTCAGCGCCTTCGCCAGCCGCGTGACCGTGGATACACGAGGGTCGCGCTTGCCGCCCTCGATCCTGCTGACCTCGGTGGCGTGGACGCCGCTGCGTTCAGCGACTTCCTCCTGCGTCAGCCCCAGCCGTTCACGGGCATGCCGAAGGTTCTTGCCGAGCTTGCCACACACGTCGGGCATCGTCCGTGCTCCTGACCTGCATCGCCATAGTAAATATCACAAGTATCTGCAAGAGACTCTGAGTGGCCGCGACCGCGAAGGCTCGAGGGCAGGGTCGCCTCCCAGCCCTCGTCCTCGCACCCGAAGGGCGGTGCTCGTGGATTCGGTCAGCTGCTTCGCTCGTGCTCCAGTCGCTTTTTGCGCTTCGGATTGTTGCCCGGGCCGACCTGCCCCACTGCGCGCCCGCCTCGCCGAGGTCCTGCCGAAGGCCCTCGATCGCGCTAAAAGCAATTTTTGCGGCCCAATTTCTTTTGGATGCTCTGGGGCCCGTTTTCGGCGACCGGCAACGTGACGAAAGCTCACTGTGAAGCGAAAAAGCCGCTGGACTCAATTTCACCGACAAGAAGTTATTCGAGCAAATAACACAAGTTCCCCCTTGCAATCCCATTTTCCGTGATGTACAAACTCGCGCCGTACCCAGTCAGCAAACGTCAGCGCCCCAGACATCGGTGTCTGGGCAAGGAGGGGGAGGGGCTTCATGGCGGGGAGGAACTCAGTGAAGGGGATCAGGCTCGTCGTGGCGGTGCTGGTCGCGTTGGGTGTTCTCGGCTCGAGCATCGCGCTGGCCCAGCAGGGCGAAGCCGGATCAGGCGTGACGGAGGCATCCTCTGAGGTCAACGGAGCGAGCGGAGAGATCACAGCTTCCCGCACCGCGACCTCGCGCACCTTCGAGCTCCCAGACGGCAAGCTGGAAACGAGGATCTACCAGACGCCGGTGAACTACCCCTCAACTCAGACCAGCTGGAAGCCGATCGGCGAGCGCCTGCGTGCGGTCGAGGGCGAAACCCCCGCCAACGGCGCCAACGGCTTCGAGATCAGCCTGCCGGAGCAGATCGACGCCGATGCGGCTCGCGTCTCGCTCGGCGAGCAGTGGGTCGCCAGCGAGCTGACAAGCACCGGGGCAGGGCCGGTCCAGCTCGAAGGCGGCACCGCCACATACGAATCCCCCACAACCGGCGTCTCCTTCAACTACAGCGGCCTGGCCGACGGCCTAAAGGAGGACATCGAGCTCGCCAGCCCCTCAGACCCGAGCACGTTCGGCTTCGAGCTGAGCGCCTCCTCGGGGCTTGCCCCGAGGCTCGAGGAGGGCGGCGCGGTGGCCTTCCGCGACGAGCAGGGCAAGCTCGTCGCGCTGCTGCCCCCGCCGGTGATGCTCGACAGCGCAGGAGCCGAATCGCGGGCCGTGCGCTACGAGCTGGGGGAGGAGACCGACGGCCACTGGATGCTCACGCTTCGCGCCGATCGCGACTGGCTCTCCGATCCCCAGCGCAGCTTTCCCGCGACGATCGACCCGACGATCACCACCGGGCCTCCGTTTGGCTGCGTGATCGGCGGCAAAAAAGGCGAAACCGGCTGGATCGACTGCGCCTCCTGGGGCCGCACGACTTTCCTCGCCGGCTACACACCGAAACTCAGCGAAAAAGAAGACAGCTGGTGGCGGACGCTGATGAACTTCAAAACCGACGCGCTCCCACCCACCGCGGAAGTCTCCTCGGCCAAATTCTTCATCCGCTCGACCGAAACCGCGCAGAACACCAAAGGCGTCGAGCTGCGAAAGATCACCAAGCCCTGGACTTGGCAGGCCTCCTGGAGCCGCTACGACGGCCCCGAACACCTTTGGACGAGCGAAGGCGGCGACTACTCCGAATCGCTCGGCGAAGTGCTGACCAGCAAACGCGGCAACCAGGCCGGCTGGTGGGAATTCTCCCTGCCGGCCAAAGCCGTCGAAGAAGAAGCCGCCGAAGGCACCGAACTGCCGGTGATGATGAAGCTGATCGACGACAAAGCGCGCGAATGCGGCAAAACGAGCTGCACCAACCGCCAGATCACCTTCGACTCCAGCGCGGCGAAAACCGAAGCCAACCGCCCCTATCTCTCAGTCGTCTACACGATGCCCAGCTCAGAAGCGCCGATCGCCGAATACTCCTTCAACGAGGGCACGGGCGAAGTCGCCAAAGACGGCTCCACCCACGGCCACGACGGCGCCTTGAAAAACGGCGCCAAATGGAGCGCCGAAGGCCGCTACGGCGGCGCCCTCTCCTTCGATGGGAAAGACGACCTCATCACGGTCCCCTCCTCCAAGGAGCTGGAGCTGAGCCGGAGCTTCACCCTGGAGGCCTGGGCCAAGCCCGAGGAAGCCAACGAATGGAGCTCGATCCTGGTCAGGGAAACGCCCGAATGGATCAGCTACGTGCTGGAAGCAGAAGCCGAAGACGAAGCCCCGGCCGGCTTCCTCATCGACAACGAAGGAGAAGAAGCCGCGGTGGAAGGCACAAGCGCGCTTCCGGCCAAAACCTGGTCCTACCTCGCCCTCACCTCCGACGGCGAATACCTGCGCCTCTATCTCAACGGCAAACTCGTCGGCACCGCAGCCGCAGTGCAGGGGGCGGGCGGCAAAGGCCCGCTGCAGATCGGCGGCAATGCCTCCGGAGACAACGCCTTCAAGGGCCTGATCGACAACATCCGCCTCTACAACCGCACCCTGAGCGGCGCCGAAGTCGAAAAAGACGAAGAACGCGCGGTCGGCGCCAAAGTCCCCGGCGCGACCACAGAAGTAGCCACCGCCCTCGCGGGCTCAATGGCAACCCTCACAGGCTCGGTGAACCCCAACGGCGCCACCACGACCTACCAGTTCGAATACGGAACGACCACCGCCTACGGGACCAAAGTCCCCGCCAGTCCTGAATCAGCCGGCGCTGGGATCAAAGCCGCCTCGGTCAGCAAGGCGATCAGTAGCCTCAAAGAAGGAACGACCTACCATTTCCGCCTCGTCGCCAGCAACGAAGTGGGGACCGTCTATGGCGAAGACTTCAGCTTCGCGACGCCAGCAAAACCAACAGTAACAACCAATGCTGCAACACAAGTCAAGACATCCAAAGCAATGCTTAACGCAACTGTCGATCCAAATGGCCTCTCCACCACATACGTTTTCGACTACGGAACTTCCGAAGCGTACGGCTACACGCTTCCGCTTCCGGCGAAAGCCATTGGCTCCGGTACTAATACTGTGGAAGTCAGCGAGGCTATCGACAGCCTCGAACCGAATACCACATACCACTTTCGTATTCGAGCAGAAAACTCTGAGGGCTCCGCAGGAGGCAGCGATCACACCTTCAGTACCCCTGAATGGCCCATCGACCACGAACCCGGTTTGCCAAGTACCAGTAACTACAACGACATCTCGTGCATCTCTGCATCCAACTGTGTGGCCGTGGGTAGCTGGGACGCGTCGGGAGTCAACCAGACGCAAATCAGGCACTGGGGCGGTAGCGGATGGGCGATTCAGGACTCTTCGGCGGCCAACGCGACGTCACTGAGCACGCTCAATGGCGTTACTTGCGCCTCGTCCTCTTGGTGTGTGGCTGTAGGAAGCTACGTGTACGAAGGAGCTAACGACAAGACGCTCGCCCTCGAGTGGGATGGAGAAGAATGGACGATCATGTCGACACCCGACCCAAGTGGAGCCGTCTCCAGCGAGCTGGCCAAGGTGTCCTGCTCGGGTCCCGAAGCTTGTATGGCGGTTGGAAAATACACCGATGCAGAAGACAACCAAAAGACTCTGGCTATGCAGTTGAATGGCGCTAGCTGGTCTATCGCGGCGACGCCAAATGTTTCCAAAGGCTCTTTGGATGAGCTTTCCGGCATAGCGTGCCGGCCAGATTACTGCCTCGCGGTAGGGAGCTTCCTAAATACGGTCGAAGTAACGAAGACTCTCGCTATGACTTGGGATGGAAAAACATGGTCGATCGAGTCGACGCCTGAGCCAATTGGCGCGACACTGACCGATCTTTCGAATGTTGCGTGCCTCAGCGCCACGGAGTGCACGGCGGTAGGAACGTATTTCGATGCCAGTGGTGTCCAAAAGACTTTTGTGCTGAGCCGATCATCAAAAGGGTGGTCAATTGCCGCATCGCCTAATCCTCCTGGAGCACTGGGGAGCAAATTGGAAGGAATATCGTGCTCATCCTCATCTGCCTGCACTGCGGTTGGTAGCTATATGGAAAGTAGCGGAGAGGTGCCATTGGCTTTGCGTTGGAATGGGGAAGCATGGTCCGAACAGAAAGTAGATGCTGCGAGCTTTGGCGCCGTCTCGGTCGAGTACTCAGCGGTAGCCTGCACCGGAGTCTCTACGTGCCAATCGGTCGGATCGATCACCTACGGGCACGGGGGAATAAGGAAGAATCTCGCGTATGTGTGGGAAGGCTCAGTGTGGGTGCTCACCGAAGCCGCTGTGTTGACGAGACGATGGCACCGCGAGGCGGTGCTTCCTGCTAGCGGTCGACTGACAGATACGCAGTGCTTCAAATCGGTGGAAAGCTGCATTTCCACAGGGACCTTCAAGAACGGCCGAGGCGTCACTCGGGGATATACCGGCGGTCTAGCTGAAGAAGTAACTCCGATGCCGGCCGAAGCCAAAGCTAGTGAGCTCGAAGCACTAAATTGCACCACCAGTGCCGCCAACTGCCTTGCTGTGGGCAGCTACCGTGATTCCACTGGAGCCGACTGGGCGATGGCACTCGAACGGCAAGGTGGCACGTGGTCGCTGCTGAGCGTGCCAGTTCCTTCCAAAGCGACTGGAAGTCGCCTCATGGGGGTCAGCTGCAGTTCGAGCACATATTGCCTTGCTGTCGGTAGTTACAGGGAGTCAACGGGAATTACAGCCGCGTTGGCGCTGATCTGGAATGGCAGCAGTTGGCTAAACGTCAGCCCGACTCCACCGGTCGGTGCCCAGTCAAGCGAATTCCTTGACGCAAGCTGCGGAGGGTCGACCTCCTGCGCGGTTGTGGGCCGGTTCGTTGACGCAGAAGGCGAACCCCGCTTTCTCGCGTTCACATGGGATGGCTCAGAATGGACGACGGTGGAATTGACCTCGGCCCTTGGGGGCATCGCGAGCCATCTAACGGCAGTCGATTGCCCCGGAGCGACTAGCTGCATCGCAATCGGCAGCTACCTCGATAGCCAGGGTACGCCGAAGCCCTTCGCCATTCAGGCCTCGAAAGGCAGTCCGCAAAGCGAATGGGACATCATGGAAGGTCTGGCTGCGCTGGAAAAATCGGCTCCGCAACTGACAGACCTAACGTGTCAGAGCACGTCAAGTTGCATAGCAGTTGGATCAGCCGCCGAAGGAGAAGAAGGGCGCATGCCCCTTGTACTGGCTTGGAATCAAGGAACATGGAGTGATCTAGGGCTCGGCAAACCGACCGGCGTTGAAGCAACGTCGTACAGCCTTGCAGGAGTGACATGTGTATCGGCGACCAACTGCAACGCTGTGGGCTCGATAACGAGCACTGATGAAGCCAACGAGGAAGACTTCGAATACACATTGCATGAAGTTGAAGGTATGTGGCACGTGGGCGGCGATGCCGGTGGGCCGTCGTCGGGGTCCCTGAGGGGCGTGTCTTGCGTGCGCACAACAGAACCGTCCGTACCCTCGTGCGTGGTTGTCGGAAGTCAAGCGGAACCCGGACGTTCAGAAGGCACGAGCTGGATGATTTCGAGCGCGGGGGTTGCGGAAGTTCCCTTTGGAGTCGAAACGCCGGCCGTTGCAGATGTTGGCTGCTCGTCGACCACAGCTTGTACGGCCGTCGGTGCTCAAGGTGCAGGTTTGATTATCAGGCGTTGGAATGGCAGCTCATGGGCTAGCGAATCGGCACCGTCAGTGTCGGGAGCTACATCCGTCGTAGCGAGCGGAGTCTCGTGCCCCACGGGGGCCTACTGCAAGTTGGCGGGCTATTCAAAAGACGGCAGCGGCCATCCTGCAGCACTTATCGCAACATGGAATGGATCCAGTTGGGCGATCGACTCAGCTCCCACGGAACTGGCCAGCAAACCGATAGTGCTTACCGACGTCTCGTGCGCGTCCACAGACGCTTGTATTGCCGTCGGAGCTACTAGCGACAACGTAAGCGGCGTCGTTGAGCGCTGGAACGGATCGTCCTGGAAAGCCGAAGCCACGCCCGGAATCAGTGGTAGCGGGACAATAGCCTTGACCGGAGTCTCGTGTTCAAGTCCGGTGACATGCACGGCAGTTGGAAGATATGCAAAAGCGGAAAGTCCAAAACTCCTCCAAGGCCTAATTGAGCGTTGGAACGGGACCTCCTGGACAAGTGAATCGCCACCCTCGGCTAAAGAAGGCGCTCTGCCTTTGGCCGACGTATCGTGCTTTTCGAGCAGTGGCTGTGTTGCATTTGCAGAAGGATCAGCCGGAACAATGATTGCGTGGGATGGTTCTAAATGGTCCCTTGAGGATACGTCATTCGGGAGTACGGGGGTCACCGTAGAAGAAGGTGCTGGCGTCGCCTGTAGCGCCGCCGTCGACTGTGTAGCTACGGCCACAACGAACAGCGCAAACGGTGACAGCCTTCCGTTCCTTCTGGAACCAACGGAAGATAGACCGGAAGTAACAATTGGAGGCACTCCTGGCGCCGCAGCGTCCCTTAGCGTGGTTCAAGAAGAACAGGTTGAAACCATTTTGGCGCAGGACACGACGCTCCAAGCAAAGATCGGAAGCGAAGAATATGCGACAGAAATCATTCCTTGGACCGAAACCATTGAAGGGGAACAGGTAGTAATCGGCGCTAACGCAGTTCTGACGACGAGCAAACCGCAAACTTGGAGCAAATACGAAACGTGGCCGACCGTCACGTGGAATGCGCCGATAGAACCTGATCCCTATACGACTACGCAAATGAAAGCGTCAGCGTCAGAGGTGTCGACACTTCAGGTCAACGTAGCCGCCGTGACGGATCTCAGCGAAAACTTCGTTGAAGGAGAAGTCGTCCAGCTTGCGCCATTGACCGACGCAGGTGGAGAAGTCAAAGAAGAACCTCCAATCACGATTACCGAAAACCCCGAATTCCTGGGCTACTAGTGGAGGCTAACGTCATGCGTCGCCATCGTCTAGATCGTCGTTTGCTCACTGCGTTGGCCGTTGCTGCGGCCGCTGCAGTTGCACTTACGCCGGCTATCAAGTCGGCCGCAGGAGCTAGCACCAATCACCAGATCTTCTCCTTCAGCGTTCGAGAGGATCGCTTCGATGCGTTCGACTTCCTAACTGAGTCGGCCAACCGCAACAATGTCGACTGGGCGGTCGACGTCATCTTTGGGCACGATGCAAATATTAATAAGGTTAAGAGCGCCATGAATCATGGCTGCGGGCTCAGTGTGTGTTCTCACGTTGGCTATACGGTAGGCTACGGTTACGGCCTATTCGAGTCCAAGATGCACGCGCTGTTTGATAACGGCAATGGCTGGGAATGGGACCGCGATGGCGGAATGAAGACCTTTCCGTGCGGATTTCCCGACGTGTTTCACTATCGCATTTACGCTCCCTATCCGGCTGACCGCTTTTATAACCAAAATTGGGGTTACTACGTAGTCGGGACAACCCATGTTGATCACAAGGAGTGCACGGGAGAAGGTCCCGATAAGTGGTCTGGCCGCAGCGAGTACGCCGAGGGGTTCCTGGACTATGAAGCGCAATACTTTTTCGGGAACAATCACGTAGCCTACGATCAGGTAAATATTGGCAATGGTGAAAACCGGCAAGAAGCTGGCCACTGGTGGGAAAATGATGGCCGGGCGAGCTACATATCAGTGTACTGACCGTCTTGCCTCCGAAGGACGCGCAACGTGTTTTTGCTCGAGGAAGCCTCGGTCTCGTAATCCTTCTGTGCTGGTTGGTGCAATGGGAGAGCGTAGCAGAGGCATTTGATAGGCCGGTGTTAGTATCAGGCAATGGGAAGTGGGATCTCGGCAAACTTGGTGCCAGGCCGTTCCATCTAAATAGTGACCGGCGTCGGACAGCCATCACCTTTGCCGTCCCGGCTAATGGTGGGAATCGGCAGGGAACAGGCCACAATGCCTACAGAGTGCCGGCACCAAAGGGCTGGTCATACTTGGCAACATTGGATGTGGTGCTGAAAATCGCTCCGAACAGCGGGGCAGGGGTCATAGCGGTATCGAGCGGCGTTAACAGGTCGGCTGGCGCGAAAATCGAGGTCAAAGTGCCAAAAGTGAAACCCGGTAGGCTCAGTCGAGCCTCCTGGAATACCCTCGACTTGCTTAGTGGGTACCGGCAAGGACCATTGACTCGCGGAGGTCGATGGACGCGTATTCAAACGACTAACTATCTACCATTTAACAGTGTCTTGCCTGGTGTAAATACGCTTGGCTTCGCTTTCGAAGCAATCGGCAAGGCAAGAGTGGCGGACGTTAAGGTGCTCGGTGATTCGGGACTAACAGTCACAAGACGGAAACCGGCCCGACTCGTTTTGGAAGCTAGCCTTCCAAAGGATGAACTTGTCAAGGGACACTCAAGCAAGATCGGCTTTGTCATCAGCAACCACGGAGATCAGCCCGCGCGCGCTGTTCGTGTGGAAGTGCGCTCACTGTCAAGAAAGGCAAAGATACTTGGACGACATAACTATTCCTTGAGAGAGCTTGCTGGTCAGAAGTCGGGCGAATTCTTTATTCGACCCGTCTCCGTCGGAGATCTGCGCGTGGAGCTGAGCGCGAGAAGCGCAAATTCGAATCAACCCGTGGACATCCTGCGGGGAAATGCAGCCGCACATCCTGCTTCTCACCTAGGCGTGCCGGCCTGGGTACTAGCCGTTGCCGTAAGCGCCTGCGGCCTGATGGCGTGGCTGGTCTGGCGGAGGCGTCGAGTGACCCCTGGGGACTTCGCATGAGGTTAGTTGGGAGATCTGCGCGTACACTCCAAGGTATTCATTACATAGCATTCTGCCTGTGGAGCGTAATAGCCCTTATACTGGCTGGCATGAAGCCGAATGTAGGACGCAATAAGGGACTTGCCGTTGCACTCCTACTGCTTCTAACGATTGCGCTAGTTGTAGGGTGCAGTTCGGCGGCCTCTGTCCCAGGCGGAGTTCGCGTGCCTATGTTCCGCAGCGCACTTGCCAGATGGTCTCCGGACAGTCGTACGGTCGCGGTTCCGAGTCGTCACGGTATTGAACTACGTGGTCTTCATGACGGAGTCGGGAGAGTCCTCAAGTCGACGCCGCTCCTCAGCGTATCCGGAAGATCAGGCGAAGGTCGTCTTGAATGGTCAACCAACGGGCGCCGGCTATATTTCATAGCCGTAAAAGGTCCAAAAAAGCCTTCCGGTTTCTGGGCGGATTCTGTAAAGGTTGATGGCACAGACCTAGAACAGACGCCGCTCCGAGTTCCGGTGGCTGGCGCCTCGTGGTCCCCCGGTGGGTGGCCACTTGTCTTTGTTCCAAACGCTCTGGCACACTCTAATCACGGCCGTCTCGGGCCTAGGTCAAATCTTTGGCAACTTAATGGGCCTCGCTCTAGGCCCGAGCGTCTTGTCTATCAAAGAGGGGAAGACTCCGAACCTCTCATCTCCCCGGACGGTCAAAAAGTCATCTACTGCCGAAGTTATGAAGGTCACAGCAGTGTGTGGATCATGGCGCTCGGCGGTGGCACACCGCGCCTACTTGCCAACCATTTCGCAGCGATATTTGGAATGTCATGGTCGCCAAACAATCACGAAGTGGCGCTTGCAGCCGTTACCGCTCAGGGCGATCACCGAACTCATCTATACGTCGCGTCGACTTCCGGTAGAAGACTGCTACGACTCGGCAAAGACGAGATACTTGGCTCTCCCCCGGCATGGATGCCAAACGGCGAGTGGCTGACCTACTCCAACTACCAAGGTCAGATCATTCGCATCCGCGTCGACGATGGTGAGAGGCGAGTCGTGGCCCAACTCAACGGGCAAGAAATACGCGATCTGGCCTGGTCGCCAGATGGTATGCGCCTTGCGTATAGCTCCAGGTCCTTTCCGCCTAACGATTGACAGCTGAGATTCGAGAGGCTGGACGTACACCGGCGAGGCGCAGCAGGACTATGCGGCATGTCGTCGCTTCGATCCGCCTTTGCTGGTTGTCGCGGCGGGAGGGCTCGGAAAGAACCGGGTCGAATTCAGGAGGTGTGGTTCAGGCTTCCTACGGCGAGAGCAGGGTCGTCTTCCAGCCCTCGTCCTCGCGCTCGAAGAGGCGGCGCTCGTGGATCCGGTCGGCTGCTTCGCTCCACAGCTCGACCGTCTCGGGCTCGATCCGGATTGCGCCCCAGTTCTCGGGGCATGGGGGTGGGGTCTCCTGGACCTCGGCGATGTGGGCGAGGCGGGCGCGCAGCGGGTCGAGGTCGTCGATCGCCTCTCCCTGGCGGGAGACGACGGCCTGCAGCTGGTGAGCCAGGGGTCGCTCGCGCCAGAGCTCCTCGTCAAGGGCGCGGCCGGCGCGGACCGCCCGGCCGGTGACGTGGGCCTGGCGGCCGAGGCTTGGCCAGTGGAAGAGGAGGGCGACCTGGGGGTTCGCCTCGATCTCCTGCGCCTTGCGGGTCCAGAGCGCCGTGGTGAAGACCAGCGCGTCGTCCTCGAGCCGCTTCAGGGTTACCGTCCGGGCCGAGGGCCGGCCGTCGGCGTCGGCGGTGACGAGGGCGACCGAGGCCGGCTGCGGCACGTCCTTCTCGCGCGCCTCCTCGATCCAGGCGCCGAGCTCTGCGAGCGGGTCGAGGTCGTGTCCACCGGCCTCCACGCCCGCCTCAGCCTCTCTCGGCGAGCCGTTGGGTGGCGCCGAGCAGGCGGCGGGTGACGAGGACGTGCATGCGGGTTCCGATCACCAGCGCCCGGTAGGTGCGGCCCCTGAGCCCGGGGAAGACCGCCCTGGTCTCGGCGCGCAGGAGGGTGCGGCCGTCGGCCCCGGCGTCGAGCCGGAAGATCAGAGCGTAGTCGGAGAAGCGGTGCGCCCCGGCCAGCGCCAGCTCCCGTGGCTCCTCGGCGCGCTCGACGTGGAAGCCGGGCATGGCCGAGCCCTCCGCGAGCGGTCGCGGACCGGACGCCTCTGTGTCGGCGCAGCCGACCAGGCGGGCGAAGCGGGGGGTTGCCCCCGAGTCGAATGAGCCGCTGAGGACGCGCTGCAGCGCGGCCCAGGTCTTGTCCGCACCGGCCCCGATCGAGACGGAGTGCTCATCGACGTGGGGCAGGCGCTCACTGGGGGCGGACACGGCCGCAATGCTATTCAGCCCGCCGTCGGTACGTAGTCGTTCTTGTTTTTGAGAATGGCTCCCGGCCGGGTGTATTCCGGCATTTTGGCTTTTTGAAGGGGATTCTCGGTATCTCAAAATCGACCTCGGGCGCCCTGGTCAAATCTTGCGGGTTTTCCCTCTCTTGCGCACGGGTATAGGTGTGTACCTTTGTATGCGCGGAGAGACAAAGCGCCATGCGCAGGGACGCGGTTGCAGTCAATGCGAACTTGAGGAGACCGAATGAGCAGGCGCTTTATCGCTTTCGTTGTGCTGACCCTGTGGCTAGCAGCTGCGGTGCCGGTTGCACAGGCCGACACCGGGGACATCATCGAACCGCAGCTGGAAAAACCGAACAAAGCCAACGACGGCTGGCAGGCCGGCACCTGCACCAAAGACGAAATCACCGAACAGTGCACGCCGGAATCGCCGATCTCCCAGTTCTTCCGGACGGCCGCGGGGCATCCGCCGGTCGGCTTCACCCAGTACATCGTCAAGCAGGAAGAATTCGCCCCCGGGCTCTTCAGGCCGATCGGGCCGGTGAAGACGATCCGGGTCGACCTCCCGCCCGGCCTTACCGTCAACCCGCAGGCGACGCTGACCCGCTGCACCCAGGCGGAATTCGACACCCCGGTCGGGCCGACTGAACTTCCCGGCTGCGCCGCATCGAGTCAGGTTGGAGAAGAGCGCCTCACCCTCAAGGTCGAAGCGAACGGCGCCGAAGTGCCGCCGACCCCCGGCGTCACCAGGGTCCCCCTCTACAACATGGTTCCGGAATTCGGCGAACCGGCCAAATTCGGCTTCAAAATCGGCAGCACGCCGGCGAGCAAAAAAACCGTCTACCTGAACACCGAAGTCGCCTGGGAGAGCGACTACCACGAGAGCTTCACGATCCACCTGCCGACGCCCAACCCCGGCACCCGGAGCTGGAAGAGCCGGCTGGTGAACTTCGGCGCCCCCACCGGCAACGGCACCTACATCACCAACCCGACCACCTGCCTCAGCGCCCAGCTGCCTCCCTACGAGGGCATCTACACGACCTACCTGCGGGCGGAGTCCGTCGCCCTGCCGGAAGCGGACTTCCCGGCGAGCGCGACGCCGTTCGCCTCGGACCTCTCGCTGCCCGAAGGCCTGACCCAGACCGGCTGCGCGAGCGTCCCGTTCGATCCGGGCATCGACCTGACGCCGAACACCGCCACGGTGGACTCCCCGGCGACCCCGACGATCGAGACGACGCTGCCGTTCATCACCGGTGGCGGAACCCAGAGCGAGTCCCACCTGCGCAACGCCGACGTCGTCCTCCCCGTGGGGATGGGACTGAACCCCGCCGCAGCCAGCGGGCTGCAGTCGTGCACCGACGCACAGCTCGGCAAGGGCACCCGCAACCCGGTCGCCTGCCCCGCCGCCTCGAAGATCGGCACGGTCGAAGTCGAGACGCCGCCGCTGCCGGCCGGCACGCTGAAAGGAACCGCCTACCTCGGCCAGCAGCTGAGCCGCGACCCGGCATCCGGTGAGGAGTTCCGCATCTTCGTCGTCGCCGAGTCGGCCCAGTACGGCATCTCGGCGCGATTGATCGGCAACACGAAAGCCAACCCGCAAACCGGTCAGCTGACGACCACGTTCGCCGAGAACCCACAGGTCCCGTTCACCTCGGTGAAGATCAACCTCGACGACGCCAGGGGCGTGCTCAGCAGCCCGCCCACCTGCTCGGCGGCGACCACGACCAGCACGATGGAGCCGTGGTCGACGGCGAAATCGACGAAGCACCCGGAAAGCACGTTCACGCCCTCCAGCGCGCCGGGTGGGGGCGCCTGCCCGACGACGATGGCGGGCCGGCCGTTCGCTCCCGCCTACTCGGCGAAGACGGACAGCGCCAAGGCGAACGCCTACAGCCCGTTCCGGGTCGACCTGAGCCGGACCGATGGGCAGCAGGAGCTCAAGCGGGTCGACGTGACCCTGCCCAAGGGCCACGCCGGCAACCTGACCGGCATCCCCTACTGCTCCGATGAGGCCCTGGCCGCCGCCAGGGCGAGCGGCGGCGCCGCCGAGCAGGCGAGCCCGAGCTGTCCCAGCGCAAGCCTGATCGGAACCGCCTCGACGCTGAGCGGGACCGGTCCGGACCCGCTGAAGATCGACGGCAGGGCCTACCTGGCCGGTCCATACAAGGGTGCGCCGCTGTCGCTGGCGGTCGTGACGCCGGCGGTCGCGGGGCCTTTCGACCTCGGCAGCGTGGTCGTCAGGGTCGCCCTGTTCGTCAACCCGCTGACCGCGCAGGTCCGCGCGGTCAGCGACGCGATCCCGAACGTGTTCGGCGGGGTCAAGCTCGACATCCGCTCGATCGACGTCAACGTCGACCGCGCCAATTTCATGCACAACCCGACCAACTGCGTCGCCCAGGCCACCACGGGCACCGTCAACGGCGGCGGCGCCGACCCGGCCGTCCCGGCGGCATGGAGCTCCTACGCGGTGTCCTCGCCCTTCCAGGCGACGGGGTGCAAGCAGCTGAGCTTCAAGCCGAAGCTGCACACCCGCCTGTTCGGCGGCAGGGGCACGACCACCCGCGGCAAGCACCCGAAGCTGCGGGCGATCCTCGAAGGCAACGCGAAGGACGCCGGCGTCCTGCGCAGCGCGCTGGCCCTGCCGCACGCCCTGTTCCTCGACCAGAGCAACATCAGGACGGTCTGCACGAGGCCGCAGCTGGCCTCGGGGACCTGCCCGAAGGCGGCGGTCTACGGACACGCGCAGGCGAGGAGCCCGCTGCTCGGCAGCCCGCTGCGCGGACCCGTGTACCTGGTCTCCTCCGATCACGAACTGCCGGATCTCGTCGCCGACCTGCGCGGACAGGTGAACATCCAGCTCCACGGGGTGATCAGCTCCAAGCACGGTGGGATCAAGACCGTGTTCAACGAACTGCCGGACACCCCGGTGAGCAAGTTCGTCCTGCGCATGGAAGGCGGCAAGAAGAAGGGGCTCCTGGTCAACTCCCGGAACCTCTGCAAAGCCCCGCTCTCCTCGGTGATGAGCCTGAAGGGGCAGAACGGCAAGACCGTCAAGGACAACCACTTGCCGCTCAAGGTGAGCGGCTGCTAGCGGGCGGCGGTTAGAGACGCCACTGGGGCATGGCGGCGCGGAGGGCCCGACGGCTCGCCGCGCCGCCGCCCTGGGTCAGCGGGCTGCCGGAAGCGGCTGCGGGGGGCCGAGGCGCGCCGGTATGAGAAGGGCCGAGGCGCAGACCATGGCGAAGGCGGTGGCCTGCAGGGTGAGGCCGAGCGGGTGCGTGGAGAGCGGGTCCCCGAAGACGAGGATGCCGCCGAGGATCTGCGCCGCGTTGGCGACCAGGCCGATCAGCCCGATCGTCTCGATCGCGCCGCCGCGCTGGAGCGCCGCCGCAGCCGTGTACTGGGCGCCGAGCCCGGCGAGGATCGTCAGCGCGATCCAGGGACCGAGCACGGCGACCGAGACGTCTCCGGCCCCGGTCAGGCCCTTGATCGCGACGCCGGCCAGGGCGAACAGGGTGCCCGCGATCGCCGCAAGCATCACCTTGCTGTGGCCGGCGAGCCGCTCCGAGCGGTGGCCGAGCGCCAGGCCCAGGGCGAGCAGCGCCAGCCCACCCTCGAAGCCGAGGATGCCCCCGGCGGTGAAGCCGGAATGGCTCCCTTTGAAGTGGGGGACGGTGAGGACCAGCAGGGCGAGTCCGGCCCCGCCGAGCAGAAGCGCGAGCCACTGGCGCCGCTCGACCGAGTCGCCGAAGATGCGCTGCGCCATCACCGCCAGGGTGACGGCGCCGCCGGCGAGCACTGCCTGGACGATCGAGATCGGCGCCATCGAGAGCGCCGCGACGTGAATCAGCCAGGCCACGGCCGCGAGGCCCCAGCCGGCGGCAAACCAGGGCGAGGAGGCGAGGCTGCGGGCGCTGCGCAGCGGCTCGCGGATGCGGACCGGCGCGGCGCGGTGGCAGCCGCGATGCTTGAGCAGGGAGGCGAGGTTGGTCAGCAGCGCCGCCGCGACGGCGAGGGCGATCCCTACCTGCACGCGACAGCCGCCATGGTCCTGCTATCGGCTCGCAGCCGCGCGACGTTTAGCCCGCTGGGCCATCGTCGCCGGCGGCGGATCGGGAAGCTCGAGGTTGCGGCGCGCCCGGGCAACAGCGGAGACGGAGGTGCGGCAGGCCCGCGCGATGACTCCGTCGGGGTGGTCGGGCGTGCGGCTGACCTCGAACTCGATCAGGGCGGCGCGGCGCAGTTTGGCGCGGGTGTCGACGTTGACCGGGCCATCGCCGCGTGCCGCGTCGAGCGCCGCCTCGGCCGCCCGCTGGCGCCGGCAGACGAGGCAGAAGCAGCCCTCGGCCGAGCTGGTCCAGGTGTCGGGGAGGCACGAGGGCTGGTTGTCGATGCGGCCGGTGCGGACGCCGCACCCGTCGCAGGTCCACCTCTTGGCCAGGCTGCGCCGGCGGCTCATGCGGCCACCTTGCGACGGCGCCGCCTGCGCCGTGCGCCCGGCTTGGCGGAGGACCGCTGCTTGGGGGCCGGCGCCGCGCCGGCGACGTGGCTGAGGTTCTGCTCGAACTCGTGGCTGAGGCCGAGGTCATGGGCGATGCGGCGCATCTCCTTCGCCTGGTCGGTCAGCACGAAGCTGGTCCCGGCGCCGCGGCGGCCGGCGCGGCCGGTGCGGCCGACCCGGTGCACGTAGGAATCGCGGTCGCCGGGGGCGTCGAAGTTGATCACGTGGGCGATGTCGGCCACGTCGATGCCGCGGGCGGCCACGTCGGTGGCGACCAGCACGTCGACGTCGCCGCGCTCGAAGCGGGCGAGGGCGCGTTCGCGCTGCCCCTGGCTCTTGTCGCCGTGCATGGCGACGGCCTCCAGCTCACGGCTGCGCAGCCGCTTCACCAGCCGGTCGGCGCCGCGCTTGGTGCGGACGAAGACCAGCGTGCGGCCGGCATCGGGACCGCGCAGCTCACCGGCCAGGTGATCGATCTTGGCGCTCTGCGAGTCGACGTGGACGAAGCGGTGCTCGATCTCCGCCTCGCTGTCCTCGGGCGCTGCGTGAGTGTGGCGGCGGGCGTCGCGCGTGTAGGTCGCCGCGAGCTGGCCGGTCGCTCCCTCCAGCGTCGCCGAGAAGAAGAGGGTCTGGCGCTGCGCCGGCGTCTTGGCGACGATCCGGCTGACGGCCGGCTTGAAGCCCATGTCGAGCATCCGGTCGGCCTCGTCGAGGACGAGGATGCGGACCTGCTTGAGGGTGATCGCCCCGCGGGCGAGCAGGTCCTCGAGCCGGCCCGGGGTGGCGACGATGACGTCGGCGCGCTGCGCCGCCTTCACCTGGGGGCCGAAGCCGACGCCGCCGTAGACCGCGGCGACGTGCAGGCCGCGGGCGCCGGCGATCGCGCCGAGCTCGTCGACGATCTGGCTCGCCAGCTCCCGGGTCGGCGCCAGCACCAGCGCGCCGGGGCGCTTGCCGCCGGGCTCGAGCCGGTCGACCAGCGGGATGCCGAAGGCGAGGGTCTTGCCCGATCCAGTCGGCGACTGGACGAGCAGGTCGTGCCCGGCGAGCGCGTCGCTGACGACGAGCTGCTGGACGGGGAAGGGTTGGGTGATGCCGCGCTCCGAGAGAGCGCGCACCACGGCATTCGAGATGCCGAGGTCGGCAAACGACACGATTCAGTGACTCCTTTTTTGCGATTCAGGGAGATCCAGCGACCCCTAGATGCAAAGCAGAGCACGGAGGGAACGGAACCTCTCGGGTGGCGGAAGTGCCGAACCCGACGTATTCACCGTAGCAGCAAGCGGGAAAACCCCGTGGCGGACTCCCTGCATCCGCGTACACTCGAACGGTCCGGAACGGGCTCCGGGTGCAGCGCGCTGTGGATCCATTGCGTGCCCAGCGCGTTACGGCAGTCAACGAGAAGGAGCGGAGATGCACGACTACGTGATCGTTGGGGGCGGCTCGGCCGGCTGCGTGCTGGCGGCGCGGCTCTCGGAGGACCCGGACACCAGCGTCCTGCTGCTCGAGGCGGGGCCGCCCGACGTCAACCAGAACATCCACGTGCCGCTCGGATACCTCTCGCTGGCCCGCACCGAGGTCGACTGGGACTACGCCACCGCGCCGGAGCCGAACTGCAACGGCCGCCGCGTCTCCCTGCCGCGCGGCAAGGTGCTCGGCGGCTCCTCCTCGGTCAACGCGATGGTCTACATCCGCGGCAACCGCCTTGACTACGACTCCTGGGGCGTGTCCGGCTGGTCCTGGGACGATCTCTTTCCGTACTTCCTCAAGGCCGAGGACAACGAGCGCGGCGCCGACGAGTGGCACGCGGTCGGCGGGCCGCTGCCGGTCTCCGACCAGCGCTCCGGCAACCGCATCTCACCGGCCTTCGTCGAGGGCGGGGTGGAGGCGGGTTTGGCTCGCAACGAGGACTTCAACGGCGCCGAGCAGGACGGCGCCGGCATGTACCAGGTGACCCAGCGCGGCGGGATGCGCGTCAGCACCGCCGTCGCCTACCTGCACCCGGCGTCCGACCGGCGCAACCTGACCGTGATGCCCTACATGCACGTCAACAGGATCCTCTTCGACGGCAAGCGCGCCGTCGGGGTCGAGGCGAGCCAGCTCGGCCAGGCGCAGGAGCTGCGCGCCGAGCGCGAGGTGATCCTCTGCGGCGGCGCCTACAACTCGCCGCAGCTGCTGATGCTCTCCGGTGTCGGCCCGGCCGAGCACCTGGCGATGCGCGAAGTCGAGGTGCTGCTCGACCAGCCCGCCGTCGGCGAGAACCTCGGCGACCACCCGGCCACCTACACGGTCTTCACCACGCCCGAGCCGGAGAGCCTGCTGGCGGCGCTGGAGCCGGCGGCGATGGCCGAGTTCGAGGCGTCCCAGACGGGTCCCTTCGCCTCCAACCTGGCCGAGGCCGGCGCCTTCGCCCGCCTCGGCGCGGGCGCCGAGGCGCCCGACGTGCAGTTCCACGTCGCCCCGATCCACATCGTCGAAGAGGGGATGGGGGACCCGCAGGGCCACGGCGTCTGGGTCTCGCCCTGCCTGCTCACGGCGGAGAGCCGCGGCTCGGTGCGGCTCGCCTCCAACGACCCGACCGCGAAGCCGGTCGTGCGCAACGCCTTCTACGCGGCCGAGGCCGACATGGAGCGGATGATCGCCGCGGTTCGGCTCGGCGAGGAGATCTGCGCCCAGCCCTCCTTCAAGCCCTATGCGGCCGAGCCGTTCACCGGCCCCGCCGGCGATTCCGACGAGGACCTGCGCGAGCACATCGCCCGCACCACCTACGAGATCTACCATCCGGTCGGCACCTGCGCGATCGGCTCTGTCGTCGACGCCGAGCTGCGGGTCGAAGGTCTCGAGGCGCTGCGCGTCGTCGACGCCTCGGTGATGCCGACCGTCCCGCGCGGCAACACCAACGCGCCGACGATCGCGATCGCCGAGCGCGCCGCCGACCTGATCCGCCACGGCAAGGCGGTCGCCGCCGAGGCGGACGCCGCACAGGCGCGATGAAGAGCCGCGAGGTCTACCTGGCGAGCACGCGCGTCTACGTCGCCAGCGTCGTCGCCCAGGTCTGCGCGGCGGGCCTCTTCATCGGCGTGCTCGGCGCCGTCTTCACCTGGGGCAAGAGCTCGGCGGTCTTCGACCTAGCCAACAGCCCGCACGGCATCTCCAAGCCGCAGCTCGGCTTCCTCTTCGGCCCTGCCCTGATCCTTATCGCGCTGCCGCTGGTCCGCCACCGGCCGCCGCGCGTCGCCTACACCGAGCATTACCGCGTGCGGCTGGGGTTCGCGTTGGGGCTCTGGGGGCTGGGACTCGTCCTGCTGCTCACCCACCTGGCCGGGCTCGACGACGAATACACGCTCCAGGCCGGTGCCTACATAGCCGTGCCGCTGATCGTCATCGGCCTGCTGGCCACCGCGGCGATGTGGCCCGCGGGGCTCGGCACGGGCCAGTTCGACCGTCGCGGCGGTGTCGAGGCTGAGGCCGCCTGAGGCGGTTCGCGGGTCAGGCCGGGTCGGCGACCGGCACGGCGAGCTCATCGTCGTCGACGGGCATGACGAGCACAGCGCCCTCGCCCGTGACGTAGGCCTCCTCGCCGTGCTGGACGACGTCCATGCCGAGCGCCTCCTCGTGCTCTGAGGCGCGCAGCGGCATCACCGCGCCGACCAGCTTGAGCAGGACGAAGGTCATCGCGAAGGCGTAGGCGGGGCCGGCGAGGGCGGCGAGCGCCTGGTCGCCGAGCTGCGCGGCGTTGCCGTAGAAGAGCCCGTCGGAGACGCCGTTCCAGGTCGCCTGGGCGAAGAAGCCGATGAAGAGGATGCCGGTGAAGCCGGCGATGCCGTGCGCGGCGAGCACGTCGAGCGTCTCGTCGACCCGGGTGCGCGGCCGCCAGACGATCATCGCGTAGCAGGGCAGGGCGCCGAGGAAGCCGAGCGCCATCGCCCAGCCGGGGCTGACGTAGCCGCCCGCCGGCGTGATCAGCACGCAGCCGACGATGATCGCCGTCGCCGCGCCGATCGCCGTCACCTTGCGTCCGCGGATCAGGTCGAGCACGAACCAGGTGACCAGCGCACAGGCCGGTGTGAGCAGCGTGTTGGTGAAGGCGAGCACGCTCGGGTCGCCGGTCGAGAAGCCGCTGCCGCCGTTGAAGCCGAACCAGCCGAACCAGAGCAGGCCGGCGCCGAGCAGGACGTAGACGGCGTTGTGGGGGAGCAGCGCCTGACGGCCGTAGTCCTTGCGCGTGCCGACCACGAGCGCCGCGGCCAGGGCGGAGAAGCCGGAGCCCATCTCGACCGGCACGCCGCCGGCGAAGTCGAGCGTGCCGCCCGCCGAGAGCCAGCCGCCGCCGAAGGCCCAGTGGGCGAGCACGGCGTAGACCAGCACCGACCACAGCGTGGCGAAGACGAGGAAGGCGCCGAAGCGCATCCGCTCGACCACGGCGCCGGAGACCAGCGCGGTGGTGATGATGCAGAACGTGGCCTGAAAGGCCATGAAGACGAGGTGGGGGATCGTCGTCCCGTCGCGCGGCGTGAAGTCGACCCCGTGCAGGCCGGCGTAGCCGAGGCCGCCGATCAGCGAGCCGGTGCCGTCGAAGGCGAGCGAGTAGCCGACCAGCGCCCAGGTGACCATCGCCACGGCGATCGCGGCGACGCACATCATGAAGGTGTTGAGGGTGTTCTTCGACCGCACCAGGCCGGCGTAGAAGAGGCCCAGCGCCGGGGTCATCATCAGCACCAGCGCCGTCGCCACCAGCATCCAGGCGGTGTCGCCCGTGTCGACCTGCGCCGCAGCGGCAAGGACCGGCACCGCGCTCAGCCTTTCACCGGCGTCACGGCGCCGTGGTCGGTCTCGCCGGTGCGGATCCGCACCGCCCGGTCGAGGGGCAGGACGAAGATCTTGCCGTCGCCGACGTCGCCCGTCCGCGCCCCTTCGCAGAGCGCGTCGACGGTCGGCTGGACGAACTCGTCGGAGACCGCGATCTCGAACCGGACCTTCTCGGAGAGGCCCATCTTCACGGTCGTGCCGCGATAGGTCTCGACCCGCTCCAGCTCACCGCCGTGGCCCTGCACGCGGCTCATCGAGACGCCGCGCACTTCGGCCCTGTACAGGGCCTCGAGCACATCGTTGGCCTTCTCCGGGCGCACGATGCCGATCACGAGTTTCATCGCGTTGGGCTCTCCATCCCGCGGCGACCCTATGAGTCGGGCCGGACGCAATTTGGCCGGGCCGGCCGGGCTCCTACACTTGACCGATGTCGTATGAGCAGCAGGCCGACTCCACCTTCACGCTCTACCGGCGTGGGATCGAGCTGCTCGAGGAGGAGGACTTCGAGGAGGCGGCGGCGCCCCTGGCGGAGGCTGCCCGGCGGGCGCCGGAGAAGTCCTCGGTGCGCGAGGCGCTCGGGCGCGCCTACTTCCGCTCCGGCCGCTTCGCCGCCGCGGCGGAGGAGTTCAAGGCCGTCGTCGAGCGCCACCAGGTCAACGACTACGCCCACTTCTGCCTCGGCCGGGCGCTGGCGAAGACGGGGGAGACGGAGCGCGCCCGCCACCACCTGGCGCTTGCCTCAAACCTTCGACCCGACCGCCGCGACTACAGCTTCTACCGCGCCATGCTGGGGGCCTGAGGACGAGCCTCAGGCGGTGTTGGCGGCGCCGCCTTTGTCGTCCTGCATCTCGTCCAGCCGCTGCCGCGTCGGCTCGTCGGTTTCGTGGCGGTGTGTGGCGGGGAGGATCGCGCTGATCGTCGTGCCGCTGCCCGGCGCGCTCTCCAGCTCGAGCGTGCCTCCGGCGAGGTTGACGCGTTCGCGCATCGCCACCAGGCCGAAGCCCTCGGTCCTGACGCTGGGGTCGAAGCCCTTGCCGTCGTCGACCACCCGCACCCGCAGGCGCTTGCCGTCCTCGCTGACGTCGACCCGGGCGCGGCGCGTCTCGCCGTGGTGGACGGCGTTGTTGAGCGCCTCCTGCACCAGGCGGAAGACGGTGTCCTCGATCTCGCCCAGCAGGCGGTGATCGGTGCGGCCGGAGTGGAAGTCGAGGTCGACGTTCATCTCGACCTCGATCGAGTCGCCCATCGCCGTGCGTTCGCCCAGGGCTTCGAGGGCGGCGCCGAGGCCGAGTTCGTCGAGCGTGCTCGGCCGCAGGTCGGCGATCAGGCGGCGCATCTCGGCGATCGCGCCGTCGACCTGCTCGATGCCCTGGGCGAGCAGCTGGTCGACCTCGGCCGGGTCCCCGCGTCGCGCGGCGGAGAGCAGCACACGCAGCCCGGCGAGGCTCTGCAGGGACTCGTCGTGCAGCTCGCGCGCCCAGCGGCCGCGCTCGCGCTCGGTGGCGGCGATGCTTTCGCGGGTGCGGCCCTCGGCGACCGACTGGGCGGTGGCGACCGCGGTGGCGGCGCTGGCGGCGAAGGGAACCAGCACCCCCTCGTCCTCGTCGCTGAAGCCGGAGTCGCGGCCCAGCGGGTCGAGCGCGACGAGCACGCCGAGCGCCTCGCCGCGGAAGACGAGCGGCACGAGCAGCGCCGTGACGCCGGCCTCGGAGCGGGCCGGGCGCGCCATCAGGCTCGGGTCGAGGTCGTGGATGCGGCGCGGCGAGCGCGCTTCCAGGATCCGGCCGGGGATCGAGCCGGCGATCGGCAGGCGGGCTTTGCCGACGTCCCCTTCGCGCTCGCCGGCGATAGCGGCGGCGACGAGCTCATCGCCCTCGCGCAGCAGGATCAGCAGCGAGCGGGCCTCGATCAGGGCGCGGCCGCGCTTGACGACGATCTCGAGGATGCGGTCGAGGTCGGTCTCGCCGCCGACCGCGCGGGCGATCTCGGTCGTCGCTTCCAGCCGGTGCACCGCGCGCTCCATCTCTTCGCTGCGGCTGCGCACGTTGCGGTAGAGGCGGGCGTTCTCGACCGCGATGGCGGCCCACTCGGCCAGCACCATCGCCGACTGCTCGTCGGCCTCGTCGAAGTCGCCGCTTGCCTTTTCGGTCAGGTAGAGGTTGCCCCAGGCGTGGCCGCGGATCATCACCGGCACGCCGAGGAAGTTCGACATCGGCGGGTGGCCGGGGGGGAAGCCGTAGGAGCGCGGGTGGCGGCCGACGTCGCTGAGCCGCAGCGCTCGCGGCTGCTCGATCAGCAGGCCGAGGACGCCGCGCCCGCGCGGCAGGTTGCCGATCGTCCGCCGGGTCTCCTCGTCGATGCCGTGGGTGATGAAGCGCTCGAGCTCGTGGCGGTCCTCGTCAAGCACGCCGAGCGCCGCGTAGCGGGCGCCGGTCAGCTCACAGGCCACCTCGAGCACCTGGCGGAAGATCACCTCGGGGTCGAGCTCGGCGACGAGACTGCGGCCGACGTCGATCAGCTCTCGCAGGCGGGGCTCGTCCAACGCCCCGCTATCTGACCCCTGTGTCACTGACGCTCACCTCACCCTCCGGTGTTTGTGGGGCTCAGCAAGATCCTATCGGGTGTTTGGACTAATACTCAGAGTGAGTTGAATGGGACAAGTTCGCGGGAAAACCCGGATGTTCACGGGCTGGCCGCCGGGTTACATGAGCGTTATGAGTTCGAGTCACGGCCCCGGAGGCAGCGCTAACCTCGTCGCCGTGCAGGAGCCAGCACCTGAGGGGGAGGTCGAGATGGCGACGACGATTGTCCTGGCCGACGACCACACGGTCGTGCGCAACGCGCTGCGGATGCTGCTCGACGCAGAGCCCGGCTTCGAGGTGGTCGCCGAGGCCGGGGACGCGGAGGCGGCGATCCGCTATGTGCGCGGCCACAAGCCGAACGTGCTGATCCTCGACCTCAACATGCCCGGGCGCTCCAGCCTCGACGCGGTGCCCGACATCCAGGAGGCCTCGCCGCAGACCGAGATCGTCGTGCTGACGATGCAGAACGAGCCGGCCTTCGCCCGCCGCGCCCTGCAGGCGGGGGTGCGCGGCTACGTCCTCAAGGAGGCGGCCGACGCCGAGCTGGTCCAGGCGGTGCGCAGCGCGGCCGCCGGCGACACCTACCTGCAGCCGGCCCTCGGCGCCCGCCTCGCCGCCGGCGCCGACGAGAAGGACGGCGACGAGCTGAGCGACCGCGAGCGCGACGTGCTGCGACTGATCGCCCTCGGCCACACCAACGCCGAGGTGGCGGAGCAGCTCTACATCAGCATCCGCACGGTGGAGAGCCACCGTGCTCATATTCAGCAGAAGCTGCGGCTGTCGAGCCGGGCCGAGCTGGTGCGGTACGCGCTTGAGCGGGGGCTTGTCGAAACCTGAGCTTCGGGGCCGCTGGGAACCTTGGGGCCTGTCCCGGTAGGGGTTTCACTTAACTTTTTCGGTGGAGAGGGGTGGGCTGGCGCCGCTGGCTCACGACGAAAAAGTACAAGACGTTCCACCCCTACCGGGACAGGCCCTTACGTGACCAGAGGGATTACGCAGCGATATTTATGAGGCGTGCTTGACGCAGTGAAATCAATCACTCCCCCTGCGGAGACTGTGACAACGGCATATTCATCCGGTCCAGTCATATTCGTAAGGTCACTACTCCACTCGTCACCAGCATCCAGATTCACGCCCGGCTGCTGAGAGTAGGCGGCCAGCTGTAGGGCCTCGGGCAGGGTTCCGCCCTGGACCGCGCACGCGCTTGCGGCTGCCGGCGCGCTGAGCGCTGTTTGGCTTGCCGAGGTCTGCCAGCAGGCGCCGGCGAAGGGCTGGGTGCCGGGCAGGCAGCCGGCGCTGTGCCCGTTCACCGTCTGCGCCGTGATCGCGTTGACGGCGTTGAGCGCGGTCTGCGCGTCGACGGCGCTCTGGGCGGTGTCGGCCGTTTCCGCGTGCGCTGCCTCAGGCACCTGGCCAAGGGTCAGCTCGTTGATTTCACTGCCCACGATCTGTCCCGACTGGGCCGCTTCCAGTCGGGCCAGCACGTTGCGCTTCAGCCGGTTGGCGGGAATCGAGCGCAGCTTCACGCGGTTTCCGGGCAGCGATCTCACCTTCACGGCCTTGCCGTTTATCCCGGCCTTCTTGGCCGCGTAGACGGTCCCCCCAAGCGCGACGAACAGAGCTAAGGCCGCCACAGCCAAAGCCGGCGAAGGCACCCGCAACCGCTGTCCCATCTCTCCCTCCCAGGGTCGGACGAACGTGAGGTCGGCGAGCCTAGCCACGCGCCACGGGGCCCGCCAAGAGCGCTGGACGGATGGACCTGGCTGGTCCGTCCTGTGGATTAATCGTTCCTCAACGCGTGGGGCCTTGCGCTACCGCCGCCGTATGCGATAGGAATTCCGTCCGTACCGAAATTGTTTGTATTCATCGCCGGCGCAGGCAAAGACGTCGGCCCAAGCTTGGGGGAGAGTAGATGCGGGGGACGAGGCTGCTGGTGAAGATGGCGACTCTGTGTGCGATTGTCCTTCTATTGCCCGGCGCTGCGGGCGCGAAGGCTCGCAATGTCGTCACGGGTCCAAGCCAGGCAATGGAATTCCGCCTGCATGGCTCCCACGGTTACGCGATCTCCGTCTTCGCCAGCGGTCGCCAGGTCTCTCTCACCGCCGAACACGGGGGCTCTTCCGCGAGCTACACGGCATCGGGTGTCGTCTCGCCGGAGAAGGTCGAGGCGCGGCTCGGCAATCTCGGCCAGATCTCGCTGCAGTTTCACGCCAAGGGTCGTCCCAAGATGGTTGCGCCCGACCGTGGATGCAGTGGAAAGAAGGGGACCGTCGAATCGGGCACCTGGGTTGGGACGGTCGACTTCAAGGGCGAGCAGGGCTTCACGAGCGTGCATGCGACTCGGGGAAGGGCGGAATTCTCGAAGACCCCGAGGTGGACATGCAAGGGGGAAGAAGAAGAAGGCAGCTTGGCGGGTATCCGCTGGACGAGCCTGGAAGCGAGCGCCAATCGCGGGGCGTTCGTGCTGGCGTCGCGGATCGAGTCCCAGGCGCACCCCAGCATCGACACCTCCTTCTTCGTCGCCGCCATCGGCGAACGGCTTGGCGGGCGCCTCTCGGCGGTCCGCTCGATCAGCGCGGACGCGCCGATCGACGCGTTTGCCCTGACCGAAGAGGCCGGCAGCGTCACCTCGGCGACGGTCTCGCCGCCAGCTCCCTTCACCGGCACCGCCACCTTCCAGCGGACCGCTGGATCGAAAGGCTCCTGGTCGGGCTCGCTGGTCGGGGACTTTCCCGGCCGCAGCAACGTCGCCCTGGCGGGCCCCAAATTCTCAGCGAAGATCGCGGAGCTGGGCGGCTGAAAGGTGACCCGTGTGGCTTGAGGCGCTCGCCGTTGTCGTGTGGGCGCCGATAGACTCGCCTTTGTAAATACGGTCGGTGGTCAAGGGAAGTCCGGTGCGAAGCCGGCGCGGTCCCGCCACTGTGACTGGGTCAAGGAGGTCGAGGGCGCTCTGGCGCCAGCCACTGGGGAGGACACAGATTCCCCGGGAAGGTGCGGCCGACTACCCCGGAAGCCAGGAGACCTGTCCCCGGCCAGCCATGACAACCCTCGAGGAAAGGGTGGCTTAAATGCCAAGACTCGTTCCAATCCGGCTGGCGGCTGCGTGTGCGCTGGCCCTCACATCGATGCTCTGCTTCGCCTCCATGGCGATCGCGAAGGGCCCCGTCGCGGAGCTGCGCGTTGTCGGCAAGGGCGGCAAGGTGCTCGACGAAGACTCCTTCGGCGTGTTCGGCGAAGCCTCCGTCAAGACGAGCCCCAGCGCCACCTGCTTCGGCCCCGGCAGCGGCGGCAGCGGCGACAAGGTGACGCTCAAGAGCGCGACCGCGCTCGGCATGCTGATGCGGGCAGCCGAATTCACGGCCTCGCTGAAGCCGCTGCTGATCACCGACCATTTCGACTTCGGCCTGGCGATCTGCGGGGTCGGTGGCTCAGTTGCCACGGGCAAGTCGTCCTGGTACCTGAAGGTCAACCACAAGAGCCCCTCGGTGGGCGGCGAAATGGTCAAGCTGCACGCCGGCGACGAAGTGCTCTGGGACCTGGCGCCTTCATACCCCTACCCGGATGAGCTCTCGCTGCAGGCACCCGACCGGGTGATGGCCAACCAGGCGTTCCAGGTGCAGGTGTACTCCTACGACGAAAAAGGCAAGAAGAAGCCGGCGTCCGGAGTGACCGTGAGCGGCGCTTCCGGGCCGACCGACCAGCAGGGACGGGCGACCGTCACGCTGGCGCGGCCGGCGCAGCTGGTTGCGCGCGGTGGGGGCGACATCCCGTCCAACCGCGAGGCGGTCTGCGTGGGAGGGAAGTGCCCGGGCTCGGGTAAGTGAGCCGGCGCCGCGGCACGGCGGCTGCGATCGCGCTCGTTGCAGCGGCGATCGCGGCTGCCGGCTGCGGCCTCGGCCCCGGCAAGGAGGTCGCCGCGGTCGACCTCACGGTGACGCGCGACTACGGAGCGGTCCCGGTCCTGCACCGCAGCGTCGGCGACGTGACCGAATCCGACACCGTGATGCGCGTGCTGGAACGCAGCGCGAAGATCGAGACAAGCTACGGCGGCGACTTCGTCGACTCGATCGAAGGGCTGGAAGGGGAAGGACGCTCCGGCGGCTACCTCGACTGGCTCTTCTACGTCAACGGCGTCGAGGCGACGGTCGGCGCCGCCGCCTACCCGCTCCACGGCGGCGAGTCGGTCTGGTGGGACTACCGCGACTGGAGCGCGGCGATCAGCGTGCCGGCCGTGGTCGGCTCCTGGCCGCAGCCGCTTCTCGACGGCTACGACGGGCAGCGCCACCCGGTGGCGGTCGAGTGCCTGGCGGGTGGCGCGGCCTGCGGCGAGGTGCGCGAACGGTTGGTGAGCGTCGGGGTCCAGGTGGCCGCGGGCTCCCCCAGCGGCGCGATCAGGGTCCTGGTCGGTCCCTGGGCCCAGGTGCGGCGCGATCCCGCTGCGGCGCAGCTCGGTGACGGGCCGCGCGTGAGTGGCGTCTTCGCCGAGTTCCGGGCCGCGGGCGGGGGGTACGCGCTCCAGGGCCTTGGTGAGGATGGGGGGCCGCGACGCACGTTTGGCGCCGGCGCCGGGCTCGTCGCGGCGACGCGCGACGGCGGCGCGCCGCCGACCTGGCTGGTGACGGGGGTGGGCCCCGCCGGGGTGCGCGCCGCGGCCGGCCTGCTCGACGCGGGCGACCTGCGCGACCATTACTCGGTTGCCGTCGAAGGGGGAGAGAGGACGCCGCTCCCGGTGCGATGAGATCGCCGTTCGCATACACGCCGAGGCCGGGACCGCTGCAGGCGGCCTCGCCGGCGGCTGCCGTCGCCTACCTCGGGTCGCTGACCGTGGTCGCCTTCGCCTACTCCAGCCCGATCGTGCTGGCCGCGACCGGGCTGGCGCTGGTGCTCGCCGGGCGCCTCGCCGGGGCGCGCGCGGCGGTGCGGGCGGCGCTCTGGATGGGACTGACGCTGGCCCTGCTGATCGTCGCCGTCAACGCTCTCGTCGTCAGCCGCGGTGAGACGGTGCTGGCCCGGCTGGGCGAGTGGCCGCTCTTCGGCCAGGTCGACGTGACGCTCGAGGCGATCGGCGCCGGCGCCGTGCTCGGCCTGCGCGCCGCCGTGGTGATGGTCGCCTTCGCCGTCTACTCGGCCTGCGTCGATCCCGACCGGGTGCTGCGCGCCCTGCGCCCGCTGGCGGGCCGCTCGGCGCTGACCGCGACCCTGGTCTCCCGCCTCGTCCCGGTGGCGGCGGCCGACGCCGCCCGGCTGCGCGACGCCGCCCAGCTGCGCGGCCCGGGCGCGGCGCCGGTCGGCAAGGCGTCGCTGGCGCGGCGGCTGCTGGCCGGGTCGCTGGACCGAGCCGTGGACGTGGCGGCGACACTGGAGCTGAGGGGGTATTCCCTGGCAGCCCCAAAGGTCAGGGACCGCCGCCGTGGCTCGCGCTTCGACGGTCGCTTCTACGCGGCCGGCGCCGCCGTCCTCGTCATCGCCGTCGCCGGCAAGGCCCTCGGCGCCGACGCCTTCTCCGAATACCCGGCGATCGAGCTCGGCGCCGGCCCTGAGACCGTGGCCGTCGCGCTCGTCGTCGCCCTGAGCGGCCTCGCACCCTTGCGCCGCCCGCGGCGGGCGACTCGTTCCCGCCCGGCCAGCTCCCGAACTGCATCAAATTCCCTACCTGCCGGAACGGGAATTTGATGCAGTTCGGGAGCTCGACACCCGTGCACGCGGATGCGGCGCTGGCGGTCGAGGGTTTGACCTACGCCTATCCCAACGCCGCCGCCCCGGCGCTGCGCGAGGTCTCCCTGCGCCTCCAGCCGGGGGAGCTGGTCCTGCTCGCCGGCCGCTCGGCCTGCGGCAAGTCGACCCTGCTCCGCGCCGCCTGCGGCCTGGTTCCTCATTTCCACGGCGGTGAGATCGAGGGCAGGGTCGAGGTCGCGGGAATCGACGCGATCGTCACCGGCCCGGGTGAGCTGGCGGCCGCGGTGGGCTACGTGGCCCAGGACCCGGAGACCCAGGTCGTCTCGACCACGGTCGCCGCCGAGATAGCGCTGCCACTGGAGATGCGCGGCGACCAGCAAAGCTCCCGCGCCAGAGCGGTCGAGGAGGTGGCCCTGGCCCTGGCCATCCCCCACCTGCTCGACCGAGCCGTCGACACGCTTTCCGGGGGAGAGCTGCAGCGAGTGGCCCTGGCCGCTGCGCTCGTCACTCGTCCGCGCCTGGTCCTCCTCGACGAGCCCACCTCCCAGCTCGACCCTGTGGCCGGCGACGAGCTCATATGGCTACTGCGCCGCCTGAACGAGGAGTGGGGAGTGACGATCCTCCTAGCGGAGCACCGCCTCGAGCGCTGCCTGGCCGCGGCGGACCGAGTGATCGCAATGGACACGGGCTCAATCGCCTTCGACGGCGACTCACGCAGCTTCCTGGCCTGGGCGCAGCGCACCGACCAAGCCCTGGAGACCCCGGCCGCGCGCCTCTTCACCTCGATCGGCATCGAACCCCTCCCCACGGGAGTCCGCGACGCGCGCCGAACCCTGGCGTCAACCGAAGCCGACCGGGGGGAGGGACGGGACCCCCTCCGAACGGCTTGTACTTTTTCGTCACCGGCCTTGCGGCGCCAGCCCCCCAGCTCTCCACCGAAAAAGTTGAGTGAGGAGGGGGTCCCGTCCCTCCCCAGCCGAACGCTCTCGTGTAGAGACCTCTGGGTCGAGCTCACTCAGCGAGAGTCCCCCTGTGACGTCCTGCGAGGCATCGACCTGGACGTCCAGGGCGGTGAACGGGTAGCTCTAATGGGTCGCAACGGGGCAGGTAAGAGCACCCTGCTGAGATGCCTTGCCGGGCTGGTTCAGCCGGTCCGGGGCAGGCAGAAGGTGCCGAGGGGAATCGCTTTGCTGACCCAAAGCCCGAGTGACTATCTCGTCCGCGAGCGCGTCGGAGACGAGCTTCCGGGCGATTCTGGGGCTCATGCGCTGCGGATGGTTGGCATGGAGCACCTAGTCGACGCCGACCCCCGCGACCTCTCCGGCGGCGAGCGCCAGCGGCTTGCCCTGGCGATCGCCCTCGCCGGCCGCACCGAAGGCGACGAGCTGCCGGGCCTGGTCGCGCTCGACGAGCCCACCCGCGGAATGGATCGCGCCCGCAAGGACGACCTCGTCGGCCTGATCGCGGACCTCGCGACCCGCGGCGCGGGCGTCCTCGTCGCCACCCACGACGTCGAGTTCGCCGCCGCCTTCGCCGAGCGCGTCGTCCTGCTCGGAGACGGCGTCGTGATCGCCGACGGCCCCGCGCCCGAGGTCCTCTCCGGCGGCTGGTACTTCGCGACCGAGGTCGCCCGCGTCCTCGACCTGCCGGGCGTGATCACCCCCGAGCAGGGCGCCGCCGCGCTGCGCCGCGAGGGGGACGGCTGATGTCCTGGCAGCTGACCAGCTTCCTGATCGTCGGCGCGGTCCTGATCGGCGGCTTCGCCTGGTATGAGCGCTCGCGGCCGCCCTCGCAGGTCGTGGCCCTGGTCGCGGCGCTGGCGGCGCTGGCGATCGCCGGCCGGATCGCCTTCGCCGCCTTCCCAAACGTCAAGCCGACCACCGACATCGTCGTCTTCGCCGGCTACGCGCTGGGGCCGGCGCCCGGCTTCGCGGTCGGCGCCTTCGCTGGGCTCGTCTCCAACTTCTGGTTCGGCCAGGGGCCGTGGACGCCGTGGCAGATGGCCGGCTGGGGGCTCTGCGGCCTGCTGGGCGCGGCGCTGGCGCTCGGCACCCGCAACGCTTCTCGCCTCACCCTCGCCGCGGTGTGCGGTTTCGCCGGGATCGCCTACGGTGTGCTGCTGAACTTCTCGCTGATGGCGACCTACGGTGGAGACCTCTCTTTGCAGCGCTTTCTCGTGCTCGAGGCGCGCGCGATCCCGTTCGACGCGGCGCACGCGATCGGCAACGTCGCCTTCGCCCTGCTCGCCGGGCCGGCGATGGTGAGGATGCTGACCCGCTTCCGCGAGCGCTTCGAGTGGCGCACGGCGCCCGCGGTCGCCACGGCGGTGCTCGTCGCCCTGCTGCTGCCGGCGCTCGTCCCCAGCTCGGCCCGCGCCGACGACACCGCCCGCGCCGCGAACTGGCTCGAAGCCCAGCAGAACGAGGACGGCGGCTTCGGCGCCTCGCCCGGCGATCCCTCCGGCGCCGCGATCACCGGCTGGGCGATGCTCGGCCTCGAGGCGGCGGGCCGCAACCCCTACGACGTCGCCCAGGCCGGAAAGACCCCGCTCGACTTCCTGCGCGGCAGCCTGGACGAGGTGAGCACCCCGGGGGACCTCGCCCGCACGATCGTCGCGCTCGAGGGCGCCGGCGCCGATCCGCGCTCCTTCGCCGGCCAGGACCTGGTCGAGAAGCTGGCCAAGCGCCGCGCCGCCAACGGCTCCTATGCCGGCTGGCCGGGGACTACGGCCTTCGCCGTGATCGCCCTGCGCACGGCGGGCGCCGGCCTCGACGGCACGCTCTCCTGGCTGGCCGGCGTTCAGAACGAGGACGGCGGCTGGGGCGACGTGCCCGGCCAGCCCAGCAACGCCGACGTGACCGGCGCCGCGATGCAGGCGATGCCCGAGAGCAAGGTCGCCGAAGGGGGCCTCGACTACCTGCGCAAGCATCAGCACGGCGACGGCGGCTTCGCCCTCGGCGCCAGCGGCGAAGTCAACTCGCAGTCGACCGCCTGGGCGATCCAGGGCATGATCGCGGTCGGCGCCGACCCGGCCAGGATCGAGAGCGGCGGCCGCAGCGCCCCCGAGTACCTGGCCGCCCGGCAGGCGGGCGACGGCCACTACGCCTACTCGGCCTCCAGCGACCAGACGCCGGTCTGGGTGACCGGCGAGGTGCTGGTCGCCGCGGCCGGCGACGCGCTGCCGATCGCCCCGCCGCCGCGGGAGAAGGGGTCGACGAGCCTCTCGCCGTCGACCAGCCTGCCTTCGAGCCCGGGCGAGGAAACGGAATCGGTGCCGCCGGTGAGCCCGGCGACGCCGGAAGGGACGCTCCCTGGCGGGGCTCCGGGCACCACGGTCCCGCCGCCGGCGACGGGCGGCGTCCCCGTCGCGCCGGCCGCGCCGGGCGAAGCCGGCGCCGAAGCCGAAACCCCAGCGACCGCTCCCGAATCCGCCGCCTCCTCGCCCGCGCCGGTCACCGCCAGCGGCAGCGCCCCGTCCCCGTGGGCCCCGATCGGCATCGGCGCCGCCGTCGCCGCGCTGGCGATCGGCGCCCCCTGGTGGCTCGGCCGTCGCTACAGCTGGTAGTGGCTATGTTGGGGGCGTGGACGTGGAGACCGCGATCAGGACGCGCCGCACGCACAAGGCGTTCGGGCCGGAGCCGCTCGCCCGCGAGGAGATCCTCGAGCTGCTCGACCTGGCCCGCTGGGCGCCCAACCACCACCTGACCGCGCCCTGGCGCTTCCGCGTGGTCGGGCCCGCGGCTCTGGCGCGGCTGAAGGAGATCACCGGCCCCGAGGGGGCGGCGAAGCTGGACCGCGCCCCGACCCTGATCGTCGCCTCCTGCGCGCTCGGCGAGGACCCGGTCCAAAACGAGGAGGACCTGCACGCGACCGCCGTCGCCGCCTACATCGTCCTGCTCGGCGCCCACGCGCGCGGCCTCGCCGGCTACTGGCGCACCCCCGGCCTGCTGCGCTCCGCGGAGGGGCGCGCCGCCGTCGGCCTGCCGGAGGAGGAGCGCTTCGTCGGCCTCCTGCACCTGGGCCGGGCGCGGCAGGAGAAGGAGCCGCCGCGGCGACCCCCGGTCGAGCAGGCGACCGTCTTCCTCGACTGATGCTCTCCCGCGCCGCCGCCATCGAGTCGATCGCCGGCCAGCGCTTCGAGGTCGTCGTGATCGGCGGCGGGATCACCGGCGCCGGCGTCGCCCTCGACGCCGCCTCGCGCGGCTACTCGGTGGCGCTGCTGGAGCGCGGCGACTACGCGATCGGCACCTCCAGCCGCTCCTCGAAGATGGTCCACGGCGGCCTGCGCTACCTGCAGAACCTCGACCTCGGCCTGGTCCGCGAGGCCCTGCTCGAGCGCCAGCTGATGGTGCAGCTGGCGCCGCACCTGGTCTACCCGACGCCCTTCCTCGTCCCCGACTTCGCCGACCAGCGCCGCGACCGGCGCCTCGGCATCGCGCTCAACATGTACGACGTGATGGCGACCACGCGGGTCGGCCGCGGCCGCGGCGAGATGCGCTCCTCCAAGCAGGAGGACGAGGACTTCTACTGGTCGCCCGACCGCCACCGGATGGTCGACCGCGACGAGGTGACCGAGCTGGTCCCGGCGCTTGCGCCGCGCGACCCGAAGAACGCCTACCTCTTCTACGACTGCCAGACCGACGACGTGCGGCTCACCCTGACCGTGCTCGGCGAGGCCGAGCGCTTCGGCGCGACGATGCTGAACGGGGCCGAGGTGACCGAGGTGCTGGAGCGCGGCGGCCGCGCCGCCGGGGTCGCCTTCGTCGAGGCCGAGTCGGGCGAGCGGATCGAGGTCGAGGCCGAGAACGTCGTCAACGCGACCGGCGTCTTCGCCGACCGGATCCGGCCGGAGGAGACGATCGAGGAGGAGGACGTGCCGCGGATCTCGCCGAGCCGAGGAACCCACGTCCTCGTCGACCGCGCCGACCTCTCGACCGGCGAGGCGGCATGCATCGTCCCGGCCGGCGCGGGGCGGGCGATCTTCGCGCTGCCCTGGTACGGGCGCACCCTGATCGGCACCACCGACAACGACTACGAGGGGAACATCGACCATCCCCACCCGGCCGTGGGCGACATCTCCTACCTGCTCGACGCGGTCAACGACTTCTTCGGCACCTCGCTCGGCCGGGGGGACCTGGTCGGCGCCTACGCCGGCGTGCGGCCGCTGATCGCGACCGGCGACCCGAAGAAGTCGGTCGACATCTCGCGCAAGGCGGAGCTGTATGAGACCTCGTCGGGGATGCTGACGATCACCGGCGGCAAGCTGACCACCTGGCGGCGGATGGCGAAGCAGACCGTCGACCGGCTGGTCGAGCGCGAGGCGCGCGAGGCGCGCTGCCACACGGCCGAGATCCCGCTCGGGATGGAGGCGCGGCCCGGGGACCTCGAGGCGCCGGCCGGGGTCGGGGAGGAGGCGCTCGCGCAGCTCGCCTTCCGCTACGGGCACGCGGCCCGCCAGGTGCTGGCGCTCGCCCGCGAGGACGCGAAGCTTGCCGAGCCGATCGTCCCCGGCCGCCCCGACCTGCTCGCCGAGGCGGCGATCGCGGCCCGTCACGAGCAGGCGCGCTGCGTCGCCGACGTGCTGCTGCGCCGCACGCGGCTCGGATTGCTCGCCGCGCCGCAGCTGCGCGAGCCCGGGCCGGCGCGCGCCGTGGCGGCGGCGATGGGCGCCGAGCTCGGCTGGACGCGGCGCCAGGTGAAGCGCGAGGCCGAGGCCTGGCCGGCGGCGATGGCGGAGGCCGGCGTCGACCCCGCCGGATCGCCCGCCGAGTCGCTGCAATAACCTGCCGCATCCATGAACAAGACTGAGCTGGAGTCCAAGCACATCGCCGAGCTGCACGCGCTTGCCGCGGAGGCCGGCGTCCCCCGCTACCGCATGCTGCCCCGCGAGGAGCTGATCGAGAAGCTGAGCGACGGCAAGCCGGGAGGGGGAGAGCGCCCCCGCGGCGAGGAGAAGCCGTCCTCGCAACGACGTGACCGCGACCGCCCGTCACGCCAGCGCCGCGAGCGCTCCGGCAGCCAGCGCGGCGACCGCGACCGCCCGCCTCGTCAGCGCCGCGAGCGCCCCGCCAAGCAGGAGGCGGAGGAGCCGGCGGCGCCCGCCCCGGCGGCCGAGCCCACGCCCGAGCCCGCTCCCGCCGCGGCCCAGGCGGAGTCGTCCCGCCCCAAGCGCAAACGGCGCCGCCGCTTCGGCCGCCGCAGCAAGGGCCTCAGCGTCCAGGACCTGCTCACCCCGCCGCCCGGCCGCCAGGCGCTCATCTACGGCGAGAGCCGCTCCACCTGCACGGCGCTGCTGCGCGAGCTGGCCGGCGATCTCTCCAGCGCCGCCGAGGGCCCCGACCCGATCGCCCTGCTGATCGACCCCAGCCCCGAGGAGCTGGCCGACTGGAAGCGCGAGGCCCCGCAGGCCGAGCTCGTGGTCGCGGCCCAGGCCCGCCACGCCAGCGACGCCCTCGCCCAGGCGATCCGCCGCGCCGAGTCCGGCGAAGACATCACCCTGCTGGTCGACTCCCTGACCCGCCTGGAGGACGCCGACACCGCAAAAGCCGTCTTCGACGGCGGCCTGGGTCTGAAAGCAAAGGGCTCGCTGACCGTCGTCGCGGCTCTAGAGCGCGGCCGCGGCTAGACAATCCGTCGCGGTTAGTCGCGCAGCCGGTTTTTCCGCCTCGGCGGCCGGCGGCCGGCGCCATCGTGCTCTTTGGGCAAGCGCTTGTGGCGCCGCAGCCAGCAGGGCAGTCGTGACCTGAGCCGGCTGGACAGGAAAGTGCCGGTCTCGTCACCCTGCATGGTGCCCGACGGCGGCTTGGGGTCGTCCGCGTCCTTCACTTCGGAGGCGGGGCCGGCAGGGTCCTTGAACGGATACTCCCGCATCGAGGCGGTGGTCAGCCCGACCAGGCCGGAGATCAGGTCTCCCGCGGCGACGAAGGCGGCCCCCGTGGCAAACGCCTCGGCATCGTCGGCCGCGGTCCCGGCGAGCGCGATGATGCCGATGGTCAGGTCCAGGGTGGCAACGATGGCGGCCGCGGCGATCGGCGGCACCAGCCGCGAGTCCGGCGCGTGGATCTGGACCCTGTACGGCAGGCTGGGGCTCTCGACCACCACCGACCAGGCCGCGGTCCCGATCGCGAAGGCGACCGGATGCGCGGCCACTTCCTCCAGGTTCGCCGCCTGGGCCGCGATCACGATCGGGGTCAGGACCAGCGCGAACATCCCCATGCAGAGGAAGGCTCGCGAGAGGCGCCGCCGGCGCCCGCTCGGTTCGGTGAACGCGGCGATCAGATGGCGCAGGGACCAGAAGGCGTACTCGGCGAGGCGGGAATAGGCGGTCGCGTGGGTATTGGTGACCCGCGCGATCCAGTCCTCCCGGTGGGCCAGCTGCCACGCATTCCAGGCGAGCAGGCCGCCGATGAAGACGACGCTTGCAAAGAGAAGCAGCGCGGAAAGGCTCACCTCCGCGCTCCCCCTGCACGCAATTTCTCCTGTCCAGGCGTCATCGAAGCCGCCCGGCAGCGACCAGACGACTCAGAAAGTTTAAAGCTGCCGGCCTAGCGGCGGTAGGCGATGCGGCGCCAGCTCGGCTCTTTGGAGAGCTCGATCAGCTCTGAGCTGCGATCCGGCTGCACGTAGCCGAAGGTCTGGGTCTCGCCGTCGAAGACGATGTCGAGCTCGCCCTCCTTGACCCGCTGGTCGAGCCAGGCGCCGCGGAAGACGAGGCGGCGCAGCCAGTGGACGAGGCTGCGGTTGGCGGGGCCGACCAGGTTGTCCCAGTTCTCGTTGATGTGCTCGCCGAGGCGGGAGCTGGGCTCGGCGATCTCGCCGCTGACTGCCAGATCGAGCAGGTCGTCCAGCTCCTCCTGGCTCAAGCCCTGGTCGACGAAGCCGAGTTTGACCGCGGCCTGCTCGACCCGCTGGCCGAAGTCCTCCTCGTTGAAGGCGAAGCGGAGCTCCCCGTACTCGAGCACGTAATCGGAGCCAGACTCGTAGTTCCCTCGGCGGGTGGTTTTCTTGTCCATCGGTTGAAGCCCATCCGCTCCCACAAGCCCAGCGGGAGCAGGTGCTGGATCATGCCGGTCATCGTAGTCCGATGCCACTGCGTGCCCGTGCCTGAAACGCTGTTTGCACCGATGATCGATCTTCACTGCCACATCCTTCCCGGGGTCGACGACGGGGCGCTCGACGTCGCCGACAGCCTCGGCCTGGCGCGGCAGGCGGTCAACGACGGGATCGAGGTCGTCTGCGCCACGCCGCACATCCGCCACGACCACGACGTCAGGATCGAGGCGATCGCCGGACGGGTCGAGGACCTGAACGCGGCGCTGCACGAAGAGGGGCTGCCGGTGACGGTGCTGAGCGGCGGCGAGGTGGCCGAGACCGCGGTCGAGGGGCTGAGCGAGGAGGAGCTGGCGCGGGTGGCGCTCGGCGCCGGGCGCTGGGTCCTGCTCGAGCCGGCGCCCGGACCGCTCGGCGAGACGCTCGAGCGGCGGGTCGAGCACCTGGCCGAACGCGGCCACCGGGCGCTGATCGCACACCCCGAGCGGCACGTCTCAGCCGACATGTACGAGCGGATCGCGGCGCTGGTCGTCGCCGGGGCCCTGGTCCAGGCGACCGCCGACTACTTCCTGCGCGAGCACACCGCGGACGGGATGCGATCGCTTGCCGAGGCGGGCCTGGTCCACGTGCTCAGCAGCGATGCGCACTCATCCCACGGCGGCCGGCCGCTGCACATGCGCGAGGCCTTCGAGAGCCTGGCCGGGGTCGAGGCGGTGGCGCCGCACCTGGAGTGGATGCGGGACGTCGCGCCGCGGGCGATCGTCGAGGGCGGCGAGCTCGAGCTGCCCTTCGGCCCGGCGGTCTAGTCGAGCGGGCGCAGCTCGACCCTGCGCGCCAGGTCCTCGACCACCTCGCGCGAGCCGCTGCCGAGGCCGTGGCGGAGGAAGTTGGCGGCGCCCGCGGCGGCGCCGGTGCGCAGAGTCTGCTCCCAGTCGAGGCCGGCCGCCATGCAGGCCGCCAGGCCGCCCATCATCGAGTCGCCGCATCCCTCGCGGGCGCCGCGCTCGAAGCGCGGCGGGACCAGCTCCCAGGCTTCCTCGCCGCGCAGGACCAGGGCCGGCTCCTCGGCGCGGGTGACGATCGCGACGCCGGCGCCGGCGCCGAGCAGGCGCCGGCCGGCGCTCCGCAGGCGCTCCATCCCGTCGACCGGGCCCTCGACGTAGGCGGCCAGCTCCCAGTCGTTGATCTTGACCAGGTCCGGACCGCCCTCGAGGGCGCTGTTCAGGCGCGGCGGCGAGAGGTCGACGACGACGGGCGTCCCGTTCGCCTTCACGTCGGCGACGAGGTCGCCGTAGATCTCCAGCGGCAGCGCCTCGCCCGGGTATGGGCCGCAGAGCGCCAGCACGCCGGAGTCGAGCGCCGCCGCGACGGTGCCGGAGAAGAGCTCGTCGACCTCGTGGCGGGAGGGCGGCAGCGAGGCGCTCTGCGCGATCGGGACCCGCTCGCCGCTGCGCCGGTCGTGCAGATAGCAGCCGCTCGCCTCGCTCGTCTCGACCAGGCGCAGCTCGACCGCCAGCTGCTCCAGCAACGGTCGCAGCACGGTCCCGGTCTCACCGCCGATAAAGCCGCAGAGGATCGGGTCGGCTCCGAGCTCGGCCGCCATCCGCGCCACCCACACGCCCTGCCCGGCCGCGTGCACGTGGATGTCGTCGCCGCCATCGCTGGTCATCGCCTCGACCGTGACCGAGAGCAGCGGGTGGGGGCCGAAGACCGTGACTTTCGGGACCGGGGCCATGGTCAGAGCCTACGGGCAGGGCCGTCCCCGGGCCACGCATTCACTTAGCTTCATGTGATTGGATCGCTTTTCCATATGGATGAGAAAGCGCTCCGCCGAGAGCTCCGCGCCGCCGCGATCGACGGCAGGTGGGTGAACCTGGCGAACGAGGAGGACCGCACGGTCCCGGCGAGCCTGCTGAAAGAGCTCCTCACCGTGGAGGCGAAAGACGCCCACCCCCTGCACTCGCTGAAGCTGCAGGGCGCGATCGTGGACGGGCCGCTGGATTTCAACTGCTGCCGGATTCTCGCTCCGCTCTGCATGAAGGAGTGTGAGATCCCGGAGCGGGCCAGCCTGCGCGAGGCGAGGGGCGCCGGTTTCCTGTTCGAGCACTGCGAGTTCGCGCGGCTCGACGGCTCCCAGCTGGTGGTTCGCGGCGATCTCGACATGACCGGGTGCAAGGTGCGCGAGGGCGTCGACCTCTCTCACGCGCGGATCGATGGCCGCCTGGTCCTCAACGGCGCCGATCTGCACGGGTCGCCGGCCCTCAGGGCGGAAGGGATCGTCGTCGAGAAAAGCGCTCTGTTCCGCCTCGATCGCGAGCGGGGATTCAAGGCAGATGGTGGGGTTCTGCTCACCGACGGGAGCATCGGCGGCATCTACTTCAATGGCGCCGAGCTGATCGGGGCCGAGGGTGGCAGTGCGCTCGTGGCCGACCGGCTCCGGGTCGTCGGCAGCGCGCACGCGCGCAAAATCCGCGCCAAGGGGGAGATCAAGTTCATCGGCGCGACGGTTCAGGGCCAGTTCACGCTCTCGGGATCGACGCTCGTCGGCACCAACGGCCGGGCGCTGGCCATCGACGGCATCGAGGTGGCCCGTGACCTCTACATCTCGGCCCTGTCCGACGCCGAGGCGGTCATAGAGGGGGAAGTCAGCGTGGTCGGCGCCAAGGTCGGCGGCCAGCTCAGCCTGCATGGCGCGAAGCTGACGAATGCGGGCGGCATAGCCCTGAGCGCGGATGGCATCGACATCGCCCAGGACCTCATCTGCCGGACCGTTGGCAAAACCGGCGTGAGCGTCAAAGGCGAAGTCAGCCTCACCGGTGCCCACGTCGGCGGGCAGGTGGACTTCGCCGGCGTCACCTTCGACGCCGGCGACGGCAAGGTGGCCCTGGGTGGCAACAACCTGATCGTCGACCAGGCCTTCTACTTCCACGACGAAGAAGAAATTCGATCGACGATCAAAGGTGAAGTGCGGCTGCTGGACTCGACCGTCGGCGGCTCGCTCTCGATCCGCAGCAGCTCGTTTCAGGGCCAGGGCGGCAACGCGTTCGTCGGGGACCGGATGACGGTCAACGGCGGGGTCACCTGGACCGAATCGGAGCTCGAAGGGCAGTGCACGATCGCCGGCGCCCGGATCCGGGGCCAGCTCACCTTCATCGGCTGCACGCTGGAGGCTTCCGAGGCGTTCGCCCTCAACGCCGAGGGCATCGACGTCGGTCAGGGCATGTACTTCGGGGTGGGGGAGAAACCGCGAGTGGAGACCACCGGGACGGTGAGCTTGGTCGGCGCGCGGGTGGGCGGCCAGCTGGTGATCGCCTTCGCGCGCATGAAAGCCGAGGACATCGCGCTGGCGGCCGACCGGGTCGAGGTCGACGGGGACATGTTCATCCACGGCGCCAAGCTGAAGGGTGAAGCGCGCTTCGCGAATGCGCACGTGACCGGCCGGCTGGAGATAGCCGACGTCGAGATCCGGGGTAAGACCAGCCCGTCTCTCTGCGCCTCGTCGATACGCATCGACGCGGAGTGCGGGATCCGGGCGACGGTGGATGGCGACGTCGAGCTCGACGGTGCGCGAGTCGACGGGCCGCTCAAGTGCCAGCTCGACCTGGCGGGAGGGCGCATAGCCCTAGACATGACGGATGCCAGCTTCGGCCTGTTGCAGGTGGCTCTCCAGCACGGCGACGCCGTGCTGGACCTGCGCCGGAGCGTTACTGGCACGCTTCACCGGCTGAGCGGCGCGGACGGGCTGCCGCCGCGCACCTTCCTGGAGGGCTTCGTCTACCGGAGCCTCACTCCGCCTGACCGCACGAAAAAGGAAGTCGAAAGCCGCCTGAAGTGGATCGCCGCCGATCCGGACGGATACTCGTCGCACCCCTACGAGCAGCTGCGGGAGATATACCGCGCCACCGGATTTGAGGATGGGGCGCGCCGGGTGGGGATCTTCAGCCAGCAGCAGCGGCGGCGGCAGCTCAACCTGGCGGGGAAGACGGGAAGCCGTTTCCTCGGGGCGGTGGTCGCCCACGGGTACCGTCCCTCGCAGGCTCTGGCCTGGCTCGCCGCGCTGGTCCTGGTTGGGTGCGTCCTGTTTGGCTGCGTCTTCACGACCGGCGTGGCGGGCTCCGACGCGGACCTGACCGCGCTCAAGCCTCCGAACCAGCAGGCGGCGCTGCAGCCGATCGCCTACACCGTCGACCTGCTGATCCCCGGCATCGGCCTCGACCAGCAGAGCGCCTGGGATGCCCACGGGATGGCCAGATTCATCGGCCTGGCCCTGACCGCGGCCGGCTGGCTGCTCACCGCGGCGATCCTCGCGGGCATCTCGATCCGGCGGCAGTGATCGAGCAGGGGGGCGAATCCGCGCCGCCCCCGCCTTATCCCGGTCATGGCCGGCGGCAATCGAGCTTCGGGGACGGCCGCCCGCTTCCGCGGCCTGCCGGTGGCCGCGATCGGCGACCTTGAGGTGCCGGTCGCGACGCGCCGCCGCGTCCGCCTGCTCGGCCTCGCCCGCCTGGACCGCGAGGAGGCGGGGCCGGGGCTGCTGATTCCGCACTGCTCCAGCGTCCACACCTTCGGCATGCGCTTCGCGCTCGACCTCCTCTTCCTCGACCGGTCGGGCGCCGTGCTCGGCGTCCGGCAGCGGGTGCCCCCAAGGCGCGTCGTCGCCCATCGCCGGGCGCACTCGGTTCTGGAGATTCCGTCGCCGCAGGGGGGTGAGATTCCCGCGCTGCGCCCTTAGAGGGCGCACATGCTTCCCCAGCGACACGAGATAGCCAGCCTGGTCGTCTGCGAGGACGACCGGCCGACGCGGGACCTGCTCTGCGACCACCTCGCGGCCGACCGCTTCGGCGTGCTGCCCGCGCCGAGCGCCGCGGACGCGCTGCGGCTCTGCCGCTTCAACCATCCCGACCTGCTGCTGCTCGACCTGACCCTGCCCGACGCCTCCGGGCTCGACGTGCTGCGGGAGATCCGCGACGCCGACGGGGTCACCTCGCGCTTCGATCCCGGCCTGCCGGTGATCGTCCTCACCGGTCGCGGGGCCGACGCGGACCGGGTGCGCGGTCTCGACTTCGGCGCCGACGACTACGTGGTGAAGCCCTTCGCCTATCCGGAGCTGCGGGCGCGGATCGCGGCCGTCCTGCGGCGCTGCCTGGGCGAGCGGGAGGGCCTGCGCCGGGTGGGGGACCTGGTCCTCGACCCGGCGCGGCGCAAGGCCTGGGTCGGCGAGCGCGAGGTGGCGCTCTCCAACAAGGAGTTCTCGCTGCTGCAGGTCCTGATCCGCGAGCCGACGCGGGCCTTCTCCAAGCGCGAGCTGCTGGAGGCCGTCTGGGGCTACCGGACGCCGGCCCGCACCCGCACGCTCGACTCGCACGCAAGCCGGCTGCGGCGCAAGCTCGACGGGGAGAACGGTCGCTACGTGGTCAACTGCTGGGCTTTCGGATACAGGCTGGTCGACGGGTGATCGAGCTGGCGCAGCTGGTGGCCGGCTGGCCGATGGCGATCTCGATGGCGGCGGCCGTCGCCGCCCAGGGACTGCGCGCCGGCCGGCGGCGCACCGTGCTCAACGAGGCGCTGCACGAGCTGCGCCGGCCGCTGCAGGCGGTCGCCCTCGCTTCCGGGCCCCGGCTCGCCACGGCGGGCGCCGGCGGCGACGCGATAGAGCTCGCGGCGGCGGCCCTGGAGCGGCTCGACCGCGAGATCAACGGCGGCTCGCCGGCGCCCGCCTGGGGCGCGGTGGACGCCTGCTCGCTGGTCGATTCCGCGGTCGAGCGCTGGCAGCGGCGGGCGCAGCTCGCCGACGCCTCGCTCGATCTGCGCTGGAACGCCGGGCGGGCGACGGTGGGCGGCGACCGCCACGCCCTCGCCCAGGCGCTCGACAACCTGATCGTCAACGCGATCGAGCACGGCGGCCCGACGATCGTCATCTCCGCTCGCCTGCTCGAGGGGCGGCTGAGGATCGCCGTGGCCGACTCCGGCCGCGGCTCGCGGCGGCCGTCGGGGAGCAGAGGCCCGGCGGCGATCGCCCGGCTCTCCGGGCGTCGCCGCCACGGCCACGGCCTGGTCGTCGTCCGCCAGGTCGTCTCCTCGCACGGAGGCCGGTTCGCGCTGCGTCGCTCCGAGCGCGGCACGCTGGCCGTGCTCGAGCTGCCGCTGATCGAGGTCGGGGAGCGCTGGTCCGCATGAACAGGCGCCGGCGGGCGGCTGTCCTCCTCCTGCTGGCGCTTGCCGCGGCGGGGCTGGCGGCGGGGATCGCCGACGGGTACGGCTCGCGCATCGCCAGGGGATACGGACCGCTGCGCCGGGTCGTCGTCGCCACCCGCGCCCTGAGCGCCGGCAGGCCGCTCGGGCCCGCCGAGGTCGCCGCGGCGCTGGGGACGCGGCGCGTTCCGGCCCGCTTCGTGCCCCCGGCGGCGCTCGTCGTGCCCGAAGACGCGCTTGGGCTCGCTCCCACCGCCGCGGTGCCGGCCGGCTCGTACCTGCTCGCCGCGCAGCTGCGCCCGCCGCGGAGCGGCCACGGGGCCGACGCCCCGCTGGGGCCGCGGCGCCACCCGGTGGAGATCACGGTCACCGGCGCCGAAGCGCTGCTCGCCGCGGGCGCGGCGCCGCGCGGCGCCAGGGTCGACGTGGTGGTGAGCACCGAACCGAGCGGTCCCGGTCCGGGCCGCACCTACGTCGCCGCAAGCCGGGTGCCGCTGCTGGCGCTCGGTCCCGGAGCGGACGGCCCCGGCCCGGGGGGCGCCTCGGCCGCCACCCTGGGACTGACGAGGGCGCAGGCGCTGCGACTGATCGCCGCCGAAAGCTACGCCCGCAAGCTGACCCTGCTTCCGGTGGGCTGAGGTGGGCGCGCGCGAGCGGCACATCGAGGAGCTCGCCGGCTCGCTGCGGGTGCGGCTCGTCGAGCGCCGTCGCGGCGAGGCGGCCGCCGGCCGCACGCCCGCCGCGGAGCTCGCCGGTGAGGTCCGTGCCCTGGTCGGCGAGGAGGCGGCGCTGCTCGGCGACGCGGACCGGGCCGCGGTCGCGGCCCGCATCGTCCGCGACACGGTGGGGCTCGGCCCGCTCGAGGAGCTGCTCGCCGACCCCTCGGTGGAGGAGGTGATGGTCAACGGGCCCGACCGCGTCTACGTCGAGCGCGGCGGGCTGATCGAGGCGACCGATGTCCGCTTTGCCGACGAGGAGGAGCTGCGCAACGCGATCGAGCGCATCCTCGCGCCGCTTGGCCGGCGGATCGACGAGCTCAGCCCGATGGTCGACGCGCGGCTCGCCGACGGCTCGCGCGTCAACGTCGTGATCCCGCCGCTTGCGATCGACGGCCCGGCGCTCTCGATCCGCCGCTTCGGCGCCCGCCGGCCTGGCCCCGACGACCTGGTCGAGATCGGCACGCTGACGCCGAGCCGGCGCGGGCTGCTGGCCGCGGCGGTGGCCGAAAGGCGCAGCATCCTCGTCAGCGGCGGCACCGGCTCGGGCAAGACGACGCTGCTCAACGCCCTCTCCAGCTTCATCGGCTCCGGCGAGCGGGTGGTGACGATCGAGGACGCGGCGGAGCTGCGGCTTCAGCAGCCGCACGTCGTGCGCCTCGAGAGCCGGCCGGCCAGCGTCGAGGGAAGGGGGGAGGTGACGGTGCGCGACCTGCTGCGCAACGCGCTGCGGATGCGGCCGGACCGGATCGTGATCGGCGAGGTGCGCGGCCCGGAGGCGCTCGACCTGCTGACCGCGCTCAATACCGGCCACGACGGCGCGCTCTCCACCGTCCACGCCAACTCGCCGGCGGACGCGCTCGCCCGGCTCGAGACGCTGGCGCTGATGGCCGGCCTCGGGCTGCCGCACGAGGCGATCGCCGAGCAGGTGCAGCGCGGCATCGACCTCGTCGTCCATCTGGAGCGGGGCGCCGACGGCGCCCGGCGGGTCACCGAGATCGCCGAGGTCGTGCGAGCGGCGGGCGCCACCGGCGCGCGGGCGCTCGATTGCCCGGCGCCGGGATGAGCGGCGGCCTGGCGCTCGACCTCGCCGGCGGGGCGGCCGGTGGGCTGGCCGCGGTCGGGCTGCGCGAGGCGGTGCTGGCGACGCCGGCGCTTGCGGCCTGGGTGAGCCTGGCGCTGGAGCCGTTGCGGCGCGCCGGCCGCGAGGGATACTCGCCCTCGGCCCTGGAGCGGCGGAGGCTGGCGGCGCTGGGGACGGCCCTGGCGGTCGGCGCCGGCTGGTTCCTCGCCGGCGCCGCGGTCGCGCTGCCGCTCGCCGTCGCCGGCCCGGCCCTGGCGGCCTGGGCGGTCCGTGCTCGCAGCGCTCGCTACCGGCGGGCGGTCGAGCGATCCCTTCCCGGCATCGCGATCGCGATCGCCGACTCGCTCAGCGCCGGCCGCTCGCTGCGCGGCTCGCTGCCCGCGGCGGTGGCCTCGCTCGACGGGCCGGCGGCGGTCGAGATGGCCCGGATCGGGGCGGAGCTCGACCTCGGTGCGCCGACCGGGGTGACGGTCGACGCCTGGCGGCAGCGGATGCGCTCGCCGCGGGTCGACGCCTTCGCCGCGGCGCTCCTAAGCCAGCGCACCGCGGGGGGCGACCTGGCCGGCCTGCTGCGCCGCTTCGCCGAGGGCGCGGCCGAGCGCGACCGGGCCGCCGAGGAGGCGAGGACGGCGACCGCGCAGGCACGCTTCACGGGCCTGCTCGTCGTCGCGATGCCAACCGGCGGCGCCCTCTTCGCCGAGCTGCTGCAGCCCGGCTTCCTCGCCAAGGTGCTCGGCGGCCCGGCCTCCGCCGTGCTGCTCGTCCTCGCCGCGGCGCTGCAGCTCGGCGGCTTCGTCGCGATCCGCCGCCTCTCGCGGGTGCTGGATTGAGCGCGGCGCTCGCTGCCCTCGCCGTCCTCCTTGCCGGCGCCGGGGCGAGGGAGCTGCTCGGGGCCCGGGCGAGGTGGGGCGGGGCCGTGCTCGGTCTCGAAGGCCGGCGCGCCGCGGCCGCGGCGCTGAGGCTGGGGCTGCCGGGGCGTCTCGCGCGCGCCGGCCTCGGGTCGCGGATCCCGCTCGCCGCCGTCCTGCTGGCGAAGCTGGCCGGGGCCGCCGCCGGCGGCCTCGTGGCGCTCGTCGCCGCTCCGGCCGCTCCCGGGCGGATCGCGCTTCTCGTCGCGGCCGGCATGCCGGCCGCCGGCTTCCTGGCTCCCGATGCGCTGCTCGAGCGCCGCGCGAGGCTGCGCGCCCGCCGGCTGCTGGCCGCGCTGCCCGATGCCCTCGACCTGCTCGCGGTCGGCGCCGCCGCCGGGCGCAGCCCGGCGGCAGGGTTCGCCGAGCTCGCCCGCGCCGGCGGGGGGCCGCTTGCCGACGAGCTGCGAATAGCGGTCGCCGGGCTCTCCTGCGGCCAGCCGCTCCCGGTTGCGCTCGCGGCGCTCCGGGCGCGCGTGCCCGGAGCCGAGGTCGCGGCCCTCTGCGCGGCGATAGAGCGCTCCCGTCGCTACGGCTCGCCGCTTGCCGAGCAGCTGCGCCGCCAGGCCCGCGCCCTGCGCCGCGACCAGCGCCGCGCGGTGGAGGAGCGCGCCGCCCGCGCCGCTCCCAAGATCCAGCTGGTCGTCGCCCTGGTGCTCGTCCCGTCGGTGCTGCTGATGATCGCGGCCGCCCTGATCGCCAACGCGGACGTGCTCCTCAGCGGCTTCTGAGCAGGGTGCAAATGCCCTTGCATTGGGGGTCCGTGTTGCAAAGTGGGGGAAAGTGGGTTACTGTGCCCGCGAGTTGAAGCCCAGGACCGGGGTGGTGAGGTTCCTCCCACCTCATCACCTCGGTCCTAACTCTTTCCCAGGTCCTCGCACACGAAAGGAACCGAAGCGGTGGCATTTCGGGGCCTCTACGAGCACAGTCTCGATTCCAAGGATCGCCTCACGGTTCCCTCCAGGTTTCGGGCCGCCCTCTCCGACGGCGTTGTTCTCTCCAAGGGCTTCGACCCCTGCGTCTGGGTGCACACGACCGAGGAGTTCGAGCAGCTCTCGGACCGCTTCCTCGCCCCGCACAGCCCCTTCGGCCGCGATGCGCGGGCCCTGCGGCGACGCTTCCACGGCGGCTCCTTCGACGAGAAGCTCGACTCGGCGGGCCGCATCCGCGTGCCCAAGCCGCTGATCGATCATGCCGGCCTCGGCGGGCCCTGCGTCGTGATCGGCGCGGGGGAGTACCTGGAGATCTGGAACGCCGAGGCCTGGGCCAAGCAGGAGTCCGAGCTCGACGCCTCGGCGCCGGAGATCGCCGAGGGCCTGGCCGCGAACGGAGCGCCTGAGTGAGATGGCCGCCCACGCGCACCGACCCCCAGCCATCGCCGACCCGCACCTGAACCGCGCAACCCTTCACTACATGCCGACCGAGCACCAACCCGTCCTCGCCGCTGAGCTGAGCGAGCTGCTCGCCCCGCAGCCCGGCCAGGTCGCGGTCGACTGCACCTTCGGCGGCGGCGGCCACGCGCGCCGGATCGCCGCCGCGCTCGGCCCGGCCGGGACGCTCGTCTGCATCGATCGCGACCCCGCCGCCGAGGCCCGTTTCGAGGCGTTCGCGTCCGAGGTCGCCTGCCGGACGCGCTTCGTCTCCACCGACTTCGCGGGAGGTCTTCGCACCCTGCACGGCGAAGGCATCCGCCCAGACATGGTCTACATGGACCTCGGAATGTCCTCGATGCAGGTCGATGCCTGGGAGCGGGGCTTCTCCTACTCATACGACGCCCCGCTCGACATGCGCATGGACACCCGCCAGCAGCTCAGCGCCGCCGACATCGTCAACGAGTGGCCCGAGCAGCGCCTCGCCCAGGCGCTGCGCCGCTTCGGCGAGGAGCGCTACGCCGGCGGGATCGCCCGCCAGATCGCCCGCCGCCGGCCGCTCGCCACCACCTCCGAGCTGGTCGACGCGATCAAGGCCGGGATGCCGGCCTCGGCCCGCTTCGGCGGCGGCCACCCGGCCAAGCGCACCTTCCAGGCGCTGCGCATCGCCGTCAACGGCGAGCTCGACTCGCTCGAGGACGCGCTGCCCACGGCCTGGTCGATGCTGCCGGTCGGCGGCCGGCTCGCCGCGATCTCCTTCCACTCGCTCGAGGACAGGCGCGTCAAGCGCTTCCTCGCCGAGCGCGCCAAGGGCTGCGTCTGCCCGCCGGAGCTGCCGGTCTGCGTCTGCGGCCGCGAGCCCGAAGCCGAGCTGCTCACCCGCCGCGGCGTCGCCCCCGGCCCCGACGAGGTCGCCGCCAACCCGCGCTCGCGCTCGGCTCACCTGCGCGCCGGGCTGAAGATCTCCGAGCCCGCAGGGGTGGGGGCCTGATGGCCGCCGCCGCGACCGCCCGCGGGGCGACCGCCCCGGCGCGCGCTCCCAGCCGCAAAGCCCCGGCGCGCAAGAAGCCGCCGGCGCTGAAGGCGGTTCCCGCGCGCAAGGCGCCCGCCCGCACCCCGGCGCCCGCACGCCGCAAAGCGCCCGCCCGCCGCCCCGGCGGCCAGCTGATCCCGATCGCGGCCGGCGCCGCGACCGCGGTCCGCCAGCTGCCGGATTCCAGCCTGATGGTGCGGATGACCCGCGGCCGCGCCTGGATCGGGGTTCTCGGCGTGCTGCTCGCCGGGATCGTCGCGGTCAACGTCGTCACCCTCAGCCTCTCCGCCGCCGCCGGGCACATCGACCAGAACATCGCCGCGCTGGAAGGCGAGAACTCGATCCTGCGCAGCCGCGACGCGCAGCGCTCCGGCTCGGCCCGGGTGCGCCATGACGCGGGCGAGCTCGGCCTCGCGGTCGCCACCACCGACCAGATCTCCTACGTGCAGGCGGGACGCGACGACGTGGCCGTCGCCGCCAGGCGCCTCGCGGCCGCCAGCCCGGGCGAATAGGGGCCGGCCGCGATGCGGGTGATCGAGCGAAGGATCGGCCTCCTCTTCGCGGCCTTCCTCCTCTGCTTCTGCGTGATCGCCGCCCGCGCCTTCTGGCTGCAGGGCGTGCAGGGAGCGAAGCTCGCCTCCGAGGCGGTCAGCCAGCAGACCCAGTCGATCCCGCTGCCGAGCCTGCGCGGGGCGATGCTCGATCGGCACGGCAACGCCCTGGCGGCCTCCGAAGACGCGGCGACGATCTTCGCGATCCCGGCCGAAGTGACGAAGCCCGCCCTGGCGGCGCAGAAGCTGGCGCCGATCCTCGACCTTTCCGAGCCCAAGCTGTTGGCCGACCTGACCGGTGAAACGAGCTACGTGGCGCTGGCCCACAAGGTCGAGCTGCCGACCGCGGCCCGGATCGAGCGGCTCGGGCTGGCCGGGATCGGCCAGGACCCCGACAGCCGCCGCACCTACCCGCAGGGAGAGCTGGCGGCGCAGGTGATCGGCGCGGTCGGTGCCGAAAACGAAGGCCTGACCGGGCTCGAGCAGGGCGAGGAATCGGTGCTGCACGGGACCGACGGCGAACGCCAGATCGTCACCGACGCGACCGGCGAACCGATTCGCCTGGAAACCGCGCAGGAAGCCGAGGACGGCGAAGACATCCAGCTCACCCTCGACCCGGCGATCGAGGCCAAGACCGAGCAGGCGCTGGCCGAAGTCGGCGAAACGTACGCGCCCAAGGGCGCCACGGCGATCGTCATGGACCCGCGCAGCTCGCAGATCCTGGCGATGGCGAACTGGCCGCCGGTCGATCCGACCGACCTCTCCAGCGCCAGCCCCGAAGACCTGATCAACCGGGCGACCGGGTTCACATACGAGCCGGGCTCGACCTTCAAGGCGTTCACCGTCTCCGCCGCCCTGGAAGAAAAACTGGTCACGCCGGAAACGACCTTCTACCTGCCCTCGCAGCTGCACGTCGCCGACCGCGTGATCGAAGACGCCGAGGCGCGGCCGCCGGTGACGCTGAGCGTCGCCCAGATCCTCGCCCAGTCCTCCAACGTCGGCGCCGCGACGATCGGCATCGAGCTGGGAAGCAAGCGCTTCAGCCGCTGGATCGACCGCTTCGGCTTCGGCCGTCCGACCGGGGTCCAGTTCCCCGCCGAGGAGCGGGGGATCGTGCCCGCCCTGGACCAGTACTCGGGCTCGACCATTGGCAACCTGCCGATCGGCCAGGGCCTCTCGGTGACGCCGATGCAGATGATGGCCGGCTACCAGGCGATCGCCGACGGCGGCGTCCTGCGCCGCCCGCAGCTGATCGAGAAGATCGGCGACGAAGCGGTGCCCGAGCCCAAGGGTCGCCGGGTGATCGCCCCCGGAGTCGCCGCCCAGGTGCGCGAAATGCTCGAAGGGGTGCTGGCGGCCGGTGGCACCGCGTCCGAGGTGAGCGTGCCGGGCTACACCCTGGCGGGCAAGACGGGCACGGCGCAGGTGGCCGAAAACGGGACCTACTCGGAGACCAAGTACGTCGCCTCGTTCATCGGCTTCGCGCCGGCGCAGGATCCGAAGCTGCTTGTCTCGGTGATCGTCGATCAGCCGCAGGGCGAAATCTACGGCGGGTCGGTCGCGGCGCCGGCGTTCGGGAAAATTGCCGCCTTCGCGCTGCCCTACCTCGGCGTCGCACCCGAATAGTGGGCGGAGGGACCGGGCGGGGGTTCCGCTTAACTTTTCGGGTGGAGAGCTTGGCCGCTGCCGCCGCCAGCTCACGACCGAAAAGTACAAGACGCTCCACCCCCACCCGGTCCCTCCGGTCGCGTCCTGGGCGGGCCTAGAATCGGCGCCGTGAAGCTGTTTGACCTGATCGCGGGGATCGAGATGTCGGCGACCCACGCAGACCGTGGCGCGAATGCTTCCGGAGCGCGGATCGTCGGTGACGGTGCGGTCGAGGTGGAGTCCTTGGCCTATGACAGCCGAAAAGTCGGGCCCGGGACGTTGTTCTTCTGCGTGCCGGGGGAGAAGGTCGATGGGCATGAGTTTGCCTCGGCTGCGGTTGAGGCTGGGGCGGTTGGGCTGGTTGTGGAGCGGGACCTTGATTTGGACGTGAAGCAGGTCGTCGTGCCCGATGCGCGGGCTGCGATGGCGCCTGTGGCGGCTCGGTTCTTCGGGAAGCCGAGCTCCGGGCTGCGAGTGGTGGGGATCACCGGGACCAATGGGAAGACGACCACCGCCTTCCTGATCCGCGAGGTGCTGGAGGCGGCCGGGCTTCGGTGCGGCCTGCTGGGGACCGTGCGGCAGGTCGTCGGCGGGGTGGAGGAGGAGGTCGAGCGGACCACTCCGGAGGCGATCGACCTGCAGGGGACGTTCCGGCGGATGCTGGATGCCGGCGACGTGGCCTGCGTGATGGAGGTCTCCTCGCACGCCCTGGCGCTGCACCGCTGCGACGCGATCGACTTCGAGGTGGCGCTGTTCACAAACCTCACCCAGGACCACCTCGACTTCCACACGGACATGGAGGACTACTTCCGCTCCAAGCGGCTGCTCTTCGAGATGGGGCCGGGGACCTCGGTCGTCAACGCCGACGACCCCTACGGCCGGCGCCTGGCGGGGGAATTCAAGTGCGTCACCTTCTCCACCGAGGGCGGCGCGGCGGACTTCATCGCCCGCGACGTCTGCTTCGACGCCGGCGGCTCCGATTTCGTCGCGGCCTGGGCGGGTGGCGAGGTGGCGGTGCGGACCGGGCTGCCGGGGGACTTCAACGTCGCCAACGCTCTGGGAGCTCTGGCTGCGGTTTCCGCGATGGGAATCGAGCCCAGCGTCGCCGCGGCGGCGCTGGGCGGGGCGGAGCGAGTGCCGGGTCGGTTCGAGCCGGTCGACGAGGGGCAGGGCTTCGCGGTGCTGGTCGACTACGCGCACACGCCCGACTCGCTGGAGAACGTCTTGCAGGCGGCGCGGCGGCTGACCCCGGGGCGGCTGATCGCGGTGTTCGGCGCGGGCGGCGACCGCGACAGGGACAAGCGGCCGAAGATGGGCCGCGCCGGCGCCACGCTTTCCGACCTCGCCGTCGTCACCTCCGACAACCCGCGCTCCGAGGACCCCGAGGCGATCGTCGCCGAGGTGGTCGCCGGGACGGGCGGCGGCGGCGCCGAGGTCGCGGTCGAGGTCGACCGGCGTGCCGCGATCGCCCTGGCGCTCGGCCGCGCCCGCGCCGGCGACACGGTGGTGATCGCCGGCAAGGGGCACGAGCAGGGCCAGGAGTTCGAGGGCGGCCGCAGGGTGCCGTTCGACGACCGCGAGGTGGCGCGCGAGGAGCTGCGCAGGCTGGGCAGCCCGGCATGAACCTGAGTCCCGCTGAGATCGCCGCGGCGATGGGAGCCGAGATCGTCGCCGAGGGCGGGTCGGGCACCCCGCAGCGGGCGACGATCGACTCCGGTGCCAGCCGCCCCGGCGACCTCTTCTTCGGCCTCCGCGGCGAGACCCGCGACGGCTGCGAATTCGCCCCGCTGGCGCTGGCGGCCGGCGCCTGGGGCGTGGTCGTCAGGCCGGAGTGCGTCGAGGGCCTTGACGGCGGCTGGGTCTTCGCCGTCGCCGATCCGCTCGCCGCCCTCCAGGGCCTGGCCCGGGCCTGGCGCCTTGCGCTCGGGGCCCGCGTGGTCGGCGTCACCGGCTCGGTCGGCAAGACCTCGGTCAAGGACATCGCCCGGGCGCTGCTGCCGGGCAGCGTCCACGCAAACCGCGAGAACCTCAACACCGAGATCGGGCTGCCGCTGACCGTGCTCGAGGCCCCGGAGGGGACCGACGTCCTCGTGCTCGAGATGGCGATGCGCGGCGCCGGCCAGATCGCCGAGCTGGCGGCGATCGCCGAGCCCGAAGTGGCGGTGATCACCAACGTCGGCCCCGTGCACGTCGAGCTGCTCGGCTCGGTCGCGGCGATCGCGGCGGCGAAGGCCGAGGTGCTGGCGGCGCTGCCGGCGGAGGGGACCGCGATCGCGCCGGTCGCCGCCGGCGAGCTCGAGCCGCACCTCGCGCGGGCGCCGCAACTGCTGCGCTTCGGCCCCGGCGGCGACGTCTTCGCGGTCGAGAGCCGCGTCGCCGGCGGCGTCACCGAGGCCCTGGTCGAGGCCCCGTCCGGCCGCCAGCTCTTCCACTTCCCCTTCGCCGAGGCGCACAACCTGGAGAACGCGCTGGCGGCGGTGGCGGCCGGCGTCGCCCTGGGCGCGCCGCTCGCCGCGATGGCCGACCGCGCTGCGAACATAGGCTTCTCCCGCTTCCGGGGCGAGCGCCTCGAGCTGGGCGACGGGATCGTCCTGGTGAACGACTGCTACAACGCCAACCCAGTCTCGATGCGCGCCGCGTTGAGCCACCTCGCCACGCTCGAGGGGGCGCGGCGGATCGCCGTGCTCGGCGAGATGGCCGAGCTCGGTCCCGGCGCCGCCGGCTACCACCGCGAAGTGGGCGAGAGCGCCCGCGCCGAGGGGGTAGACCTGCTGATCGGCGTCGGCGAGCCGGCCCGCGAGTACGGGCCCGACGAGCTGCTCGGCACCCCGGAGGAGGCCGCCGAATGGCTCGCCGCCCAGGCCGAGCCCGGCGACACCGTCCTGGTCAAGGGCTCGCGCTCGGCCGGCCTCGAGGCGGTTGCCGCGACCCTGGAGGGGCTGCTGGAGGCGCCCGCCGATGGGTGAAGTGCTGATCGCCGGGATGGCGGCGATGCTGATCTGCATCTTCCTCGGCCCGAAGTTCATCGAGTACCTGCGGGTCAAGGAGTTCGGCCAGCACATCCGCGAGGAGGGGCCGCAGGAGCACCACGCGAAGGCGGGCACCCCGACGATGGGCGGCCTGATCATCTTCGCCTCGATCTGCGTTCCCTACCTGGTCCTCTCCGACCGCGACGCGCAGAGCCTCGCCGTCTTCGGCGTCGCGATGGGCTGCGCCGCGATCGGCTTCGCCGACGACTTCATCAAGATCGTCAAGCGCCGCTCGCTCGGTCTCTCGGCGCGCTGGAAGATGCTCTTTCAGCTCTTCCTCGCGCTCGGCCTCTGGTGGGTCGCCCGCCACGAGGTCGGGCTCGAACCGATCCTCTTCTTCCGCATCGGCGACGCCACCCTCGACCTCGGCCCAGTCCTCTACTTCGTCCTCGTCTTCCTCGTCATCGGCGGCACCTCGAACGGCGTCAACCTGACCGACGGCCTCGACGGCCTCGCCGCCGGCTCCTGCGCGATCGTCCTGCTCGCCTACACGGCGATCACCTTCGTCACCAACGAGCAGCAGAACCTCGCCCTGCTCTCCGCCTGCCTGGTCGGCGCCTGCATCGGCTTCCTCTGGTTCAACGCCTTTCCGGCCTCGATCTTCATGGGCGACACCGGCTCCCTCGGCCTCGGCGGCGCGATCGGCGCCCTGGCGGTGATGACCCAGACCGAGGTGCTGCTGATCATCATCGGCGGCATCTTCGTGATCGAGGCCCTCTCCGTCGCGATCCAGGTCTTCTCCTTCAAGACCTTCCGCCGCCGCGTCCTGCTGATGGCGCCCCTGCACCACCACTTCGAGATGATGGCCTGGTCGGAGACCAAGATCATGCTCCGCTTCTGGATCGTCGCCGCGGTCTGCTCGGGGATCGGGTTCACGCTCTACCAGCAGAGCATCGGGCGCTAGAGAGGGCGGGGCAGGCTTCGGCGGGCGGGCGTCGAAGTCTTTTTGGATGCAGAGGGACCCCCGCTTCCGCCCGACCGCTGTGGAGCCGGCGTGAGCACGCTCGCGCTCGGCCGGCCAGGTCGCGCCAAGCCGAAGAAGAAGGCGAAGGGAAAGAAGCGGACGCGCGCCGCGGCGCCCTCGACCGAGTACAACCTGCTGCTCACGGCGACCCTCTGCCTGCTCGCGCTGGGCGCCGTGATGGTCTTCTCGGCCAGCTCCACCACCCAGATCCTCAAAGACGGCAACCTCGCCGACAGCGCCTTCTACCTGAAGCGGACGCTGATCTTCGCCGGGTTCGGCCTGCTCGTCATGCACCTGACCGCCCGCCACGGCCTGCTGCCGGTCCGCCGGCTCACCCCGTTCCTGCTCGTCGCCTCGCTCTTCCTCCTCTTCGCGGTGCTCGTCGCGGGCACCAGCGCCAACGGGGCCAGCCGCTGGATCGGGCCCGGCTCGCTCCAGTTCCAGCCCTCAGAGCTGGCCAAGGTGGCTCTGGTCCTCTACGGCGCCGATCTGCTCGCCCGCGAGCCGAAGCGGGTGCGCTCGCTGCAGGGCCTGATGCCCTTCCTGCTCGTCGCGGGCGTCGCCTGCCTGCTCGTCATCGCCGAGCCGGACATGGGGACGACGATGGTGATCGCCTTCTCGGTCGGCGCGACGCTGGTCGCGGCCGGGGCCCGGCCGGCCGACCTCGGCAAGATCGCCCTCTGCCTCGGCGGGCTAGCGCTCCTGATGACCGTGATCGAGCCCTACCGGATGGCCCGCCTGACCGGCTTCCTGCACCCGGGATCCGAGGCCGCCGGCGCCGGCTTCCAGGCCGCCCAGGCGAAGATCGCGCTCGGCTCCGGCGGGCTCTTCGGCGTCGGCATCGGCAACGGCGTGCAGAAGGCCTTCTACCTGCCCGAGGCGCACACCGACATGATCTCGGCCGTGATCGGCGAGGAGCTGGGGATGCTCGGGATCCTCGGCGTCGTCGGCCTCTTCGCGATGCTCGGCTACGCCGGCCTGCGGGTCGCCCAGAAAGCCCGGGACCGCTACGGCAAGCTGCTCGTCGCCGGCCTCACGTCGCTGATCCTCGCCCAGGCGACGATCAACCTCTTCGCCGTGATGGGGCTGGCGCCGCTGACCGGGGTGCCGCTGCCCTTCGTCTCCTACGGCAACAGCAGCCTGCTGGTCACCCTCTTCGCGGTCGGCCTGATCCTCAACGTCGCCCGCGGGGGGACCGCCGCCGCTGGCAAACTGCGGGTCGTCGAGGGCGGGCGTTCGCCCGCCCGCAAGAGGAGCCAGAGGAGCCAAGCCAGCCGTGGTGGAAAGAGCGCCCAGAGTCGTGGTGGCAGCGGGGGGAACCGCCGGCCACGTCGTGCCAGCGATGGCCGTCGCCGACGAGCTTCGGGCTAGCGGCGCCGAGGTCTCCTTCCTCGGCACGCGCGAGCGGATCGAGGCGGAGCTCGTGCCGGCCGCCGGCTACGAGATCGACTTCATCAAGGTGCGCGGGATCGACCGCCGCAACCCGCTGCGCGCCGCCCGTGCCGCCACCGAGGCGTTGGGGGCGGTGGGAGCGGCGCGCCGCGTGCTCCGCCGCCGGGGCGCCGACGCGGTGATGGGCGGCGGCGGCTTCGTCGCCGGCCCGGCCGGCCTCGCCGCGCTGCTGAGCCGCACGCCGCTGGTGCTGACCGAGGCGGACAGCCACCTCGGTCTCGCCAACAGGCTGCTGGCGCGCCGGGCGCGCCGGGTCTGCCTCGCCTTCCCGATCGAGGGGCGCGAGGGCGAGCGCTACCTGATCACCGGCAGGCCGGTCCCCAGCGCGGTCCTGAGCACGGGACGGGACACCGCGCGGCGCCGCTTCCACATCGATTCCGATGCCCGTTGCCTGCTGGTGATGGGCGGCAGCCAGGGCGCCCGCACGATCAACCTCGCCGCGATCGAGGCCTTCGCCGAGAGCCGCGCCGCCGCGCGGCGCGGCTTCCACGTGATCCACGTCGCCGGCCGCCGCGACTACGAAGAGCTGAAGCAGCGCCTGGCCAACGCCCTGAACCGCGAGCGCTACTCGCTGCTCTCCTACGAGCCGGACCTGGGCGACGTGCTGGCCGCCTGCGACCTGGTCCTGGCCCGCTCGGGCGGCTCGATCTTCGAGGTGACCGCGGTGGGGAAGCCGGCGATCCTGGTGCCCTACCCGCACGCGACCGCCGACCACCAGACCGCCAACGCGGCCTGGATGGCGGGCGCCGGCGCCGCCGAGACGATCGACGACGGGGCGGTCAGCGCGGCGCTGCTGGCCGAGCGGGTCGGCGAGCTGCTCGGCGACGAGGCGCGGCTGGCAAGCATGGCGTCGGCCTCAGCCGCCCTGGCCCGCCCCGACGCCGCGCGCCGCATAGCCGCCGAGGTCCTAGCGGCCGCCGGTTCCGGTGCGCCTTATGCACCCGTGGAGAGCAAAAGGCGCACCGGAGCATGAGCGACTGGGCGGAACGGCGGCTGCACTTCATTGGGATCGGCGGGGCCGGGATGAGCGGCCTGGCGCTGGTCTGCGCCGAGCTCGGCGCGACCGTGACCGGCAGCGACCGGGCGGACTCCTCTTATATGGAGCGATTGCGGGCCGCGGGGCTCGATCCGACCGTCGGGCACGACGCGGCGAACCTCCCCGAGGGCGCCGAGGTCGTCGTCTCGACCGCGATCGACGCCGAGAACCCCGAGCTCGCCCTGGCCCGCGAGCGCGGCATCGAGCCGGTCCACCGCGGCGCCCTGCTCGCCGAGCTCTGCGCCGAGAAGCGGCTGGTCGCGGTCGCCGGCACCCACGGCAAGACGACGACGACGGCGATGCTGGTCTGGGCGCTGCGCGCGCTCGGCGCCGACCCCGCCTTCTTCGTCGGCGGCGAGGTGCCCGGCCTCGGGCCCGACGGCGCTGCCGCCAACGCCGGCTGGGGCGGCGGCGAGTGGGTCGTCGCCGAGGCCGACGAGAGCGACGCCAGCTTCCTGCGGCTGCGACCCGAGATCGCCGTCGTCACCAACCTCGAGATGGACCATCACAGCCGCTGGGGCTCGGTCGCCGAGCTGCGCGCCGCCTTTGCCGAGTTCACGGCTCCCGCCGGCGCCGTCGTCCTGCCCGCCGACGGCGGCCTCGGCGAGCTGGGCGAGGGCAAGTGCGTCGCCGGCTTCGACCTCGCCGCGCCCGCCCCGGAAGGGCCGCGGCTCGCGGTGCCGGGCCGCCACAACCTGCTCAACGCCCAGGCGGCGCTCGCCGCCCTGGAGCTGGCCGGCTTCCCGCTCGAGCCGGCCGCGGCCGCGCTGGCTGACTTCCCCGGGGTGAAGCGGCGCCTGGAGCTGAAGGGAACGCGCGACGGCACCCGCGTATATGACGACTACGCCCACCACCCGACCGAGGTCCGGGCCGCCCTCTCGGCCCTGCGCGAGGCGGAACCGGGCCATCTGATCGCCGTCTTCCAGCCGCACCTCTACTCGCGCACGAAGGCGTTCGCCGAGGGCTTCGGCGCCGCCCTCGCCCTGGCCGACGAGGTGGTCGTCCTCGACGTCTACCCCGCGCGCGAGGAGCCCGTCGGCGATCTGGCCGGAGTCAGCGGCCTGCAGGTGGCGCGGGCAGCCGCCGATCGAATGGCGGGCAGGCGGGTCAGGTGGCTCCCCGACGCGCACGGCGCCGACCGGGCCCTGGCCGGGCTGCTGGACGGCAACCGCCGCGCCGGCATCGGGGATCAGGCTCTGGTCACGGTCGGGGCCGGCGACGTCTTCAGGCTGGGCGAGGCGCTGGTCGCGGGCGGTGCGGAGTGAGCGCGCCGCCCCAGGGGGTGCGGCGCGACTACCCGCTCGCGCGGCTGACCACGGTGCGCACGGGGGGCAACGCCGATTGGTTCGCGCGGCCGCGCAGCGAGCCGGAGCTGCTGGACCTGCTCGCCTGGGCCGCCGCCGAGGGCCTCGCCCTCGGGGTTCTCGGCTCGGGCTCGAACCTGCTGGTCGCGGACACCGGCTTCCGCGGCCTCGCGGTCAAGCTCGACGGCGAGCTGGCGACGATCGAGCGCGAGGGCGAGCGGCTGCTCTGCGGCGGCGGCGCGCGGCTGCCCTCGGCATCGGCGAAGGCGGCCGGCTGGGGCCTCGCCGGGCTCGAGTTCGGGGTCAACATCCCCGGCACCGCGGGCGGCGCGGTGCGGATGAACGCCAACGCCTACGGGGGTCAGCTCGCCGAGGTGCTCGAGTGGGTCGACGTCTGCACCGCCGCCGGCCGCGACCGCCGCGCTCCGCAGGCGCTCGGCTTCTCCTACCGCAGCTCCAACCTCGGCCCGGGCGAGGTCGTCGCGCGCGCCTCGTTTCGCCTGCGGCCCGACGAGCCGGTGGCGATCAGGGCGCGGCTCGAGGAGATGCGCGGCAAGCGCCGCGAAGCGCAGCCGTCGGGAATCAAGACCTTCGGCTCGACCTTCAAGAACCCCGAGGACGAGCGTGCGGGCGGCCGCAGCGCCGGCCAGCTGCTCGAGGCCGCCGGCTGCCGCGGCCTGCGCCACGGCGGCGCCCGCTTCTCCGAGGTGCACGCCAACTTCGTCGAGAACGAGGGCGCGGCGACCACGGCCGAGGTGCTCGAGCTGATGGCCGAGGGCCGGCGCCGGGTGCACGAGCAGACCGGGGTCGTCCTCGAGCCGGAGGTGCAGGTGCTTGGCGAAGTTCGCTGGCCCGATGGTTGGCGCCTGTGAGCGGCAGGCTGCTCAGGGGAGGGCTGGCGATCCTCGCCGTGATCGCGGCGGCGTTCGTCGCGCAGCGGCTTTTCGGGGCCGGCACCGAGGTCGGCGGGGAGCTGGTCGCCAGCCAGCCGGTGGCCCTGATCGGCAGCGGCGCCGATGCGGTGGCGGTCGGCTCCGACGGCTCGGTGCTGGCCTGGTTCCAGGTGCCCGAGGAAAGCAGCCTGCCGCGACTGCCGCTCGAATCTCCTCCCAAGAGCGGCCGCCTGGCCGGTCCCGCGCTGGAACAGGTCAAGGTCCTGGCGGCCACCCCGCCGGCTCTGGCCCCATACCTGGACAGCAGCTACTTCGGCGAAAGCGGGGTGGACGTGGACCTCGCATCGGGGGTCGAACTGCGCTTCGGCAATGCGATGCAGGCGGATCGCAAGTGGCGGGCCGTCGCCGCCGTCCTCGCCGACCCCACGGTCACGACGCTCGATTACGTCGACGTGCACGCCCCTGGCCACGCCTCGGTAGGCGGCTCTGGGCATACGCTTCCGCCCCCTCCTTAAACCCTCGACCATAGGGTTAGACCAGCGAAACCCTCAAGTAGGACTTGAGATTTCTGGCTTGCAGGATGTCGCCCGGCCGTTTGACAGGTCCCCGAAAATGCCCTACGTTGAGCGCAATTTCCGCGGTTACAGCGTACCCTTGAACTCTCAAGCATTGCTGTAGCGTCGGACAGAACAAAGGCTCAACTCAACACCCAGTCCTGTTGGACCGGGACATATCCAGCCCCGATCCGGGACTGGGCTTGGAGAAATCGGGAGATGGAATCCACATACCTCGCGGTGATCAAGGTGGTCGGCGCCGGCGGCGGCGGCACCAACGCCGTCAGTCGCATGGTCGACGCCGGCATCCGCGGCGTCGAGTTCGTCGCCGTCAACACGGATGCCCAGGCGCTGCAGGCTTGCGACGCCGACATCAAGCTCTCGATCGGCCAGGAGCTGACCCGCGGCCTCGGCGCCGGCGGCAATCCCGAGGTCGGGGCGGGCGCTGCGGCGGAGAGCCGCGACGAGATCAAGGAGGCGCTGAAGGGCGCCGACATGGTCTTCGTCACCGCGGGCGAGGGCGGCGGCACGGGCACCGGCTCAGCGCCGGTGATCGCCGAGATCGCCAAGGAAGAGATCGGCGCGCTGACGGTCGGCGCGGTGACCAAGCCCTTCGAGTTCGAGGGCAAACGGCGCATGCAGCAGGCGCTCGAGGGGATCGAGAAGCTGCGCAACAACGTCGACACCCTGATCATCGTCCCCAACGAGAAGCTCCTGCAGGCGGTCGAGCGGCGCACCAGCGTGCTCGAGGCCTTCCGCCAGGCCGACGACATCCTGCGCCAGGGCGTGCAGGGCATCACCGACCTGATCACGATCCCGGGCCTGATCAACCTCGACTTCGCCGACGTGCGCACGATCATGCGCGACGCCGGCTCTGCCCTGATGGGCGTCGGCTCCGCCTCGGGCGAGGCGCGCGCCCTCGACGCGGCCAAGGCCGCGATCACCTCGCCGCTGATCGAGGAGTCGATCAAGGGCGCCACCGGGATGCTGCTCAACATCACCGGCCCCGAGGACCTCGGGCTCTTCGAGGTCAACGAGGCGGCGCAGCTGGTCCAGGCCGAGGCCGACGACAACGCCAACATCATCTTCGGCTCGGTCGTCGACCAGTCGATGCGCGACGAGGTCCGCGTCACGGTGATCGCCACCGGCTTCGAGGGCTTCGAGCTGCTGGCCCGCTCGCCGCAGCGGGTGCGGCGCCGCTACGAGAGCAAGCCGCGGATCTCGGCGGAGGACACCGATATCCGCAAACTGCGGGTCAGCGACGACGACATCGACGTTCCTGGGTTCCTCAAAGAGTAGGTCCTAGGTGGGTGGCACGCCATCGAGTGGCCTCCCCCCGAAGACCGTTGCGCAGCATGTCGCTGGTGGTGCTTCAGGCCGGGGGCCGGGAGCCTTCGGGGGAAGGCCACTCGATGCCGTGCCGTGTGCCGCCCCGAGCTCCAGGGCCGATGTCGTCGTCTGGCCCCTGAGCTTCAGAGGTCCAGCTCGTAATAGAGCATCCTTGGGCCGTCCGGGGCGCCTTCGCGGTTGGTGAGGCTTCGGCTCTCGTAGAGGGCGATGGCGGCGCGATCGTCTTCGCCTGTCGTCAGCTCGAAGTGGTTGGCACCCAGCTGGCGGGCGGCCTCTATCGCGGCGTCCAGGAGGGCGCCGCCCGTTCCCTCGCCGCGCCGGTCGGGGACCACGTAGAGCTCTTCCAGGTAGGCGTCTTCGGCTTTGGCCCAGAGGGACGGGCGGAGGCGGAGGAGGGCGAAGCCGAGGGGCGGGTTGTCGCCGGCCAGCAGGACGGCGATCGCGCCGTCGGCCAGCAGCTTTGCCAGGCGCTCGGCCAGCGCGCCCACGCCCGGCGTGAAGTCCTCGTACTCGGTGTTGAAGTCGTGCAGGAGCTGGGCGACGGCCGGCGCGTCGCTTGCGCCGGCCCGGCGGATCGCGCTTCGCGGGGCCTCGGTCATCTCCGCGCGTGAGCTTCCCACAGGTCTTCAATACGCTGCCGCGCGTGACTGACGCGGCACTGCGACACACCCCTCTCTACGAGCAGCACGCCGAGCTCGGCGCCAAGCTCGTCGACTTCGCCGGCTGGGAGATGCCGGTCACCTACGAGGGGATCCGCGAGGAGCATTCCGCCGTGCGTACCCATGCGGGGATGTTCGACGTCTCCCACATGGGCGAGGTCGAGGTCGAGGGCCCGGGCGCGCTCGCCTTCCTGCAGCGGGTCCTCTCCAACGACGTGGCCAAGATCGAGATCGGCGGCGCCCAGTACTCCTGCCTCTGCGACGAGGAGGGCGGCGTGCTCGACGACCTCTTCGCCTACAGGCTCGGCGGCGACCGCTACCTGATCGTCACCAACTCCGCCAACCACGACGCCGACCTCGCCTGGCTCGGCCGCTGGAGCCGCGGCTTCGACGTCGCCGTCCGCGACGTCGCCGACCGCTACGCGATGCTCGCCGTGCAGGGCCCGCACGCCCGCGGGATCGTCACCCGCGCGCTCGGCGTCGAGCTGCCGCGGCGGATGCGGATCTCCACGGCGCGGATCGGCAACCGCCCGGCGCTGATCTGCGGCACCGGCTACACCGGCGAGGACGGGGTCGAGATGCTGCTCGACCCCGAGGTGGCGGCGCCGATCTGGGCCGAGCTGCTCGACGCCGGCGTCGTCCCCTGCGGGCTCGGCGCCCGCGACACGCTGCGGCTCGAGGTCTGCTTCCACCTGCACGGCAACGACCTCGGCCCCGACCGCAACCCGATCGAGGCGGGGCTGGGTTGGTGCTGCGCCGAGGCAACCGGCTTCGTCGGCGCCGAGCCGATCGCCCGCGCCCGGCGCGAGGGCACGGCCGAGCTGCTCGCCCCGCTGCGGATCGAGGGCGCCGGCATCCCGCGCCAGGGCAACCCGGTGCTCGCCGGCGGCGAGCCGGCCGGCACCGTCACCTCCGGAACCTTCTCGCCCTCCCTGGAGATCGGCATCGGGATGGCCTACCTGCGCGCCGAGCTGGCCGAGCCCGGCACCGAGGTCGAGATCGACGTGCGCGGCAAGCGCCGCCCCGCCCGGATAGCTTCCAAGCCCCTCTACCGCAAGGAGAAGTGACGTTGTCCGACGCGAACTATCCCGACGATCTGCTCTACCACGACCAGCACGACTGGGCGCGGCTCGACGGTGACGAGCACGCCGTGTTCGGGATCACCTGGTACGCCCAGGACAGCCTCGGCGAGGTCGTCTTCTACGACGCGCCCGAGGTCGGCGCGACGATCAGCAAAGACGCCTCCTACGCCGAGGTGGAGTCGGTCAAGGCGGTCTCCGACGTGATCGCGCCGCTCTCCGGCGAGATCGTCGAGGTCAACGACTCGCTCGAAGACACGCCGGAGAAGATCAACGAGGACCCCTACGGCGAGGGCTGGCTGGTCAAGGTCAAGCTGACCCAGCCCGAGGAGGCCGGCGCCCTGCTCGGCGCCGCGGAATACCGCAAGTTGCTGGAGAACGGGTAGCGAGGCCCCGCCTCGCGCTTGCGTAGCCTTGAGCGCGTGACCCGCTACACCTCCGCCACGCCCGACGACCGGGCCGAGATGCTGGCAGCGATCGGCGCCGGCTCGGTCGAGGAGCTCTTCGAGCAGATCCCGGAGTCGCTGCGGCTGGGCCGGCCCCTGGCGCTGCCCGGGGGGATGAGCGAGGCCGAGGTCTTCGAGCGGCTGGCGGCGCTCGCCGCCCGCAACGCCGACGCCGAAGAGCAGGTCTGCTTCGTCGGCGCGGGGATGTACGACCACTACGTGCCGGCGATAGTCGATGCGATCACCCAGCGCTCGGAGTTCCTAACCCCCTACACGCCCTACCAGCCCGAGATCTCCCAGGGCGGCCTGCAGGCGATGTTCGAGTTCCAGACCGCGATGTCGGAGCTGACCGGGCTGCCGGTCTCCAACGCCGGCCTCTACGAGGGGCCGTCCTCGGTCGCCTCGGCTGGCTACCTGGCGATGGCGGCGACCAAGCGCAGGCGCTTCGTGGTCTCGCGCGGCCTGCACCCGCACAGCCGCGAGACGCTCGAGACATACGCCGTCGGCTACGGCGCCGAGGTGGTCGAGGTCGGGCTGAGCGGCGGCGAGACCGATGCCGGGGCGCTGGCGGCCGCCGTCGACGGCGAGACCGCGGCCGTCTTCCTGCAGAGCCCCAACTTCCTCGGCGCGGTCGAGCGGGTCGAGGCGCTCGGCGCCGCGGCGAAGGAGCACGGCGCGCTGCTCGTCGTCGCCTGCGACCCGATGACGCTCGGCATCCTCAAGCCGCCCGGCGAGCAGGGTGCCGACATCGCCCTCGGCGAGGGCCAGCCGCTCGGCAACCGGCTCGACTTCGGCGGCCCCTCCTTCGGCTTCTTCTGCGCGACCGAGGAGCAGATCCGCCGCATGCCGGGCCGGATCGCCGGGGAAACCGACGACGTCGACGGCCGCCGCGGCTTCGTCCTCGCCCTGCAGACACGCGAGCAGCACATCCGCCGCGAGAAGGCGACCCACAACATCTGCACCGCGCAGGCGCTCAACGCGCTCGGCGCGATGGTCCACCTCGCCTGGCTCGGCCGCGAGGGCTTCCGCGAGCTGGGCGAGCTGCTGGCCCGCCGCACCGCCTACGCGCGCGAGCGGCTCGCCGCGGTCGACGGGGTCGAGCTCCTGCACGGGGCGCCGGTCGTGCGCGAGTTCGCGGTTCGGCTCGAGGCGCCGGTCGACCGGGTGCTGGAGCGCTGTGCCGAGCGCGGCATCGCCGCCGGCTATCCGCTCGGCCGCGACTACCCCGAGCACGGAGATGGGCTGCTCGTCGCGATCACCGAGCGCCGCACCCGCGCCCAGATCGACGGGCTCGCCGAGGCGCTGGGCGCGGCGGTCGCCGCGGAGCGCCAGGGGGTGACGGCCTGATGGCGCTGACCGAGACCCCGATGCAGGCCGAACGGGCGCGGACGATCTACGAGCGCTCGAAGCCCGGGCGCCGCGCCGCCGTCCTGCCCGATGCCGAAGTGCCCGAGTCGCCGCTGGAGGAGCTGATCCCGGCCGAGCTCCTGCGCGCCGAGCCGCCGCGCCTGCCGGAGGTCGCCGAGCCCGAGATCGTCCGCCACTACAACCGGCTCTCGCGCCGCAACTTCGACCTCGACAGCGGCTTCTACCCCCTCGGCTCGTGCACGATGAAGCACAACCCGCGCGTCAACGAGCGCGTCGCCGCGCTGCCGGGCCACGCCCGCCTGCACCCGGCCCAGGACCCGCAGCGCGCCCAGGGCGCCCTGGAGCTGATGTGGCTGCTGCAGGAGTCCCTCGGTGAGATCTGCGGCCTGCCACACGTCAGCCTGCAGCCGTCGGCCGGCTCGCACGGCGAGCTCGCCGGTCTGCTGCTGACCCGGGCCTACCACGCCGACCGCGGCGAAGAGCGGACCAAGGTCCTGGCGCCCGACACCTCGCACGGCACCAACCCCGCCTCGGTGACGATGGCCGGCTACGAGGTGGTCAAGGTCGCGACCAACGAGCGCGGCGGGGTCGAGATCGACGACCTGCGGGCGAAGATCGACGAGGCGCCCGACCAGGTCGCCTGCCTGATGCTGACCAACCCCAACACGCTCGGCCTCTTCGACGAGAACATCGCCGAGATCGCGTCGCTGATCCACGCGGCGGGGGGGACGCTCTACTACGACGGCGCCAACCTCAACGCGGTGATGGGCCACTCGCGGCCGGGCGACATGGGCTTCGACATCGTCCACGTCAACCTGCACAAGTCCTTCAGCCAGCCGCACGGCGGTGGTGGGCCGGGGGCAGGTCCGATCGCCGTCTCCGAGCGGATCGAGCCCTTCCTGCCGCGCCCGCAGGTCGTGCGCCGCGAGGGCGACAACGGCCACGGCCCGTCCTTCGACCTCGATTTCGAGCGGCCCAGGTCGATCGGCCGCCTGCGCGGCTTCCAGGGCAACTTCGGCGTCTTCGTCCGCTCCTACGCCTACATCCTCAGCCTCGGCGCCGACGGCCTCGCCGAGGCCTCGGAGACCGCGGTGCTGAACGCCAACTACCTGAAGGCTCGCCTCGCCGGGGGTCGCGCCGGCGAGCGCCTGCCGGTCGCCTTCGACCGCCACTGCATGCACGAGTTCGTCCTCTCCGGCAAGCCGATGAAGCGCGACCTCGGCCTCGCCACGCTGGACCTCGCCAAGCGCCTGCTCGACCACGGCTTCCACCCGCCGACCGTCTACTTCCCGCTCCTGGTCGAGGAGGCGCTGATGATCGAGCCGACCGAGACCGAGACCAAGGAGAGCCTCGACGCCTTCGCCGACGCGGTCGAGAAGATCCTCGCCGAGGCCGAGGAGGACCCTGAGGTCGCCAAGCAGGCGCCCTACACGACCCCTGTCCGCCGCCTCGACGAGGTCAAGGCGACGCGCAGGCCCGTGGTCCGCCAGCAGCTCTAGGAGCTGGACAGGACGGTGCCGCCCGGCCATCATGCCCCTGTGGAAGCGAGGGTCGCGACCCGAGCGGAGCTCCCCGCCGCGGTGGAGACCCTGGCGCGAGCCTTCTATGAGGACCCGGTCTGGAGCTGGGCGTTTCCGGAGCCCGAAAGCCGGCTCGGCCAGCACCGAGCCGTCTGGGCGCTGGTGGCCGAGGCCGCGCTCGGCTACCGGACGGCCTGGCTCACCGGCGAGTGCGCGGCGGTGGCGCTCTGGATCCCGCCGGGCGAGCCCGAGCTGCGGCCCGAGGACGAGGAGCGCCTCGAGGGCATGCTGGCGGAGCTGCTCGGGGACGGCGCGGGCAGGGTGCTGGAGACCTTCGAGCGCTTCGAAGCGGCTCATCCCGACGGTGAGCCCCACTACTACCTGAGCCTCCTCGGGACCAACCCGGACCGGCGCGGCCGCGGGCTGGGGATGGGGCTGCTGGCAGCCACGCTGGAGCGGATCGACGCCGAGGGCGCGCCGGCCTTCCTCGAGTCCTCCAACCCCGCCAACACCCCGCGCTACGAACGCCTCGGCTTCGCCGTCTGCGGCGAGTTCGAGCTGCCCGAAGACGGCCCGAGCGTCACCCAGATGTGGCGCGACCCGGCCTGAGCCCGGCGCGGGCCGGTCAGAGCTCGGGCAGCTTCTGCTTCAGCTCCAGCACGGGGGCGAAGAGGTCCCCGTGCTCGTCGATCCGCTTCAGCACGTCGGCCGCCTCGAAGACGAGCGAGCCGGCGTCGTCGCGCTCGACCGTGCCCTCGACCTCCTCCCATGTGACCGGCGTCGAGACCGTCGGCCGTTCGCGGGCGCGCAGGGAGTAGACCGCGATCGTCGTCTTGCGGCGGTGGTTCTGGGACCAGTCGACGAAGACCTTGCCCTCGCGCTCGACCTTCTTCATCTTCGAGACGACGAGGTCGGGCGTCTGCTTCTCGAGCAGCTGGGCGATCGCCCGGGCCAGCGGTTTGGTCCCCTGGCCGTTGTCCTCGCCCCCCTCGTAGGTGACCTCGTCGTCGTTGAGCGGGGCGTAGACCTGCAGTCCCTTCGAGCCCGAGGTCTTGGCGAAGCACTCGACGCCGAAGTGGCCGAAGAGCTCGCGCAGGCGCAGGGCGACGCGGCAGCAGGAGAGGACTTCCGCCGGCGGGCCGGGGTCGAGGTCGAAGGCGAGGACGGTGGGCCGGTCGAGCTCGCCAGCCATCGAGAGCGAGGGGTGCAGCTCGATCGCCGCCAGCTGCGCCATCCAGACCAGCGTCGGCAGGTCCTCGCAGAGGCAGAAGTCGATCGTGCCGGTGCTGGCCGGGACCGGCGTCGTCCTGACCCAGTCCGGGCGGTGCTTGGGGCAGCGCTTCTCGAAGAAGGCGGCGTCGGTGTCGTCGACCCCTTCCGGGAAGCGGCGCAGCGTCAGCGGCCGCCCGCTGAGGTGGGGGACTATGGCCGGCGCCACCTTGGCGTAGTAGTCGACCACCTCGCCCTTGGTGAAGCCGGCGGCCGGGTAGAGGACCTTGTCGAGGTTGGTGAGCTTCAGCTCACGCCCGTCGACCTCGACCTGGGTGTCGCCGGGCACTAGAGCCGATCCCGGCAGGGGCTTCGCTTAACTTTTTCGACGACGGATGTAACCGTCCGAGAGCGAGCGGCCGCGAAAAAGTACAAGACGCTTCACCCCTACCGGGATCGGCTCTTGGCGGAGGACTTGCGGGTCGAGGACGAACGCTTCTTCGCTGGGGCTTTCTTGGCCCTGGCCTTGGGTTTCTTCGTTGGCTTGCCGTCCTTCTTGCTCTGCACGGCGGCGATGCTCTGCTCGAGGGCCGCCATCAGGTCGGGCGCCTTGGTCGCCTCGGGCGCGTCGCCCTCGGGGGCGGCGACGATCTCCTCGCCCGCGGCCTTGCGTTCGATCATCGCCAGCAGCTGCTCGCGGTACTCGTCGCGGTAGGCGCCCGGGTCGAAGCTGCGGGTCAGCGACTCGATCAGCTGCTCGGCCATCTGCACCTCGCGTTTGGCGACCTTCGGCTTCTCGCTGGGCAGGACGTCCTCCAGCTCGGCGGGCGGCACGACCTCGTCGGCGAAGCGCATCGTGGTCAGCGTCAGGATGCCGTCGCCCGGGCGCAGCGCCGCCAGGTGCTCCTTGTTGCGGAAGACGAAGCGGGCGATCGCCACCTTGCCCGACTCCTCCATCGCCTGCGCCAGCAGCGAGTAGGCGCGCTCGGCGCCGTCGGCCGGGCCGAGGTAGTAGGGACTGTCGAAGTAGATCGGGTCGATCTCGTCGAGGTCGACGAAGTCCTGGACCTCGATCGCGCGGCTCTTCTCCGGCGCCAGCGCTTCCATCTCGGCTTTGGCCAGCGGGATGTAGCGGTCCTTGGAGATCTCGAAGGCCTTGACGATCTTCTCGTAGGGGACCTCTTCGTCCGTCCCTTCGGCGACTCTGCGGTGGCGGATGCGGGCGCCGTCGGACTCGCGGATCTCACGCAGCGAGATCCCCCGCCGCGCAACCGCGCTGTACAGCTTCACGGGCACGTTGAGCAGCCCAAAGCTGATCGAGCCGCTCCAGATCGCTCTAGCCATCGGCGTTCACCTACCCGATTCTTCCAGCCGGACGCCGGCCCCGCCAGCGCCGAGCCGGCACGAGAGGCTTCTTGCGCTGCGATCATGGCGCGGTGCTGTTCGAGCTGCGGGACGTCAGTCTGAGCCGGGGCGGTCGCCGGGTCCTCGACTCGGTCAGCGCCGCGATCCCGGCTGGGGCAACCGCGATCGTCGGGCCCTCGGGGGCCGGCAAGTCGACCCTGCTGCGCCTGCTCAACCGGCTCTCCGACCCCGACGAGGGGACGATCGCCTACCGCGAGCGGCCGCTTGACTCCTATGAGCCGCTGGCGCTGCGGCGCGAGGTCTCGCTGGTTCCGCAGCTGCCGGCGCTGCTGGAGGGGACGGTGGCCTCGAACCTGGCCTACGCGGCGGGGCTGGCCGGCAAGAGCGCCGACGCCGGGCGCTGCCTGCGGCTCGCGGGGCTGGACCCCGGCTTCGCCGAGCGCGACGTCGCCAAGCTCTCGGTCGGCGAGCAGCAGCGGGCGATGCTGGCCCGGGCCCTGGCCCAGGAGCCCGCCGTGCTGCTGCTCGACGAGCCGACCTCGGCCCTCGACCACGCCGCCCGCGACGCGATCGAGGCGACCCTGGCCGAGCTGCGCCGCGAGCTGGAGATCTCGATCGTCCTGGTCAGCCACGACCCCGAGCAGGCGCGGCGGCTGGGGGAGTGGGTGGTGCGGCTCGAGGACGGCCGGGCGACCGAGTCGGGTCCGCTCGCCGAGGTGCTCGCGTGAGCGCCTCGATCCACCTCTCCGTCGGCCAGGTGGCGGCCTCGTTCACGCTCGTCGCGCTCGCGGCGGCGATCTCGTTCTGGCAGAAGGCCGATCTGGAGCGGGACATCGGCATCGCCACCGTGCGCTCCTTCGTCCAGCTGACCGCGATCGGCTACGCGATCAAGCTGATCTTCGAGGCCGACACGCTCTGGCTCGTCTTCGCCCTGCTCGCGGTGATGGTCGTCTTCGGCGCCTTCACGGCGCGCAGCCGGGCGAAGCGGGTGCCCGGCGCCTTCTGGCCCCTCCTGCTCGCCCTGGCGATCGCGGGCGCCACCACCCTCGGCCTGGTCGTCGCGCTCGGCGTCTTCGAACCGACGGCCCGCTACCTGGTCCCGGTCGGCGGCATGGTGATCGGCAACGCGATGACCGCCTCGGCGGTGGCGCTCAACCGGCTCGGCGACGAGATGGCCGAGTCGCGCGCCGGGATCGAGGCGACCCTGGCGCTCGGCGCCACCGGCCAGGAGGCGGCGCGGCCGTTCGTCCGGCGCGCCCTGCGCTCGGGGATGATCACCCTGGTCGACTCGACCAAGACCACCGGCCTGATCTTCTTCCCCGGCACGATGGTCGGCATGCTGCTCGCCGGCGCCAGTCCCACAGACGCCGTCCGCCTGCAGCTGATCCTCCTCTACGCCCTGCTCGGCAGCGTCTCGATCGCCGCCCTGGTCGCCACCGGCCTCGCCTACCGCAACTTCTTCACCCCGGCCCAGCAGCTGCGGGAGCTGGAGGCCGGTCCGGGCTGAGCGCTCAGCCGCCGCCGGTCGCGCAGCACCAGCCGTCGACGCGCGGAAAGCGGGCCCCGGCGGGACTCCCCGGAGAGAAGACCGCGGAGATGTCGCCGATCGCCCGCAGGCGGGCGCCGTGCGACAGCGGAACGAACAGCCACTGGTCGGCGGCCGGCCAGGCGAGCAGCAGGCGGCGGCCATCCGACGACCAGGCGAGTTCGGCGAGGCGGCCGGATACGGCGAAGATGCGGCGTGCGGAATCGCCAGAGGGACCGACCAGAGCAGCTTCGCTGCGCGGCGCTCCCGGCCCGGAGGCGCGCTCGAGAAGCACCGCGAGCGCGTCGCTCCGCGGTGAGTACGCCGCGGCTCGCACCATGGCATCGGCCGGAAGGGAAATGCGCCGCGCCTCGCCGAGCCGCAGGCCGCCGCCGAGCTTGCTGACCTGCACATCGCGGAGCCAGAGGCCCCGCCTGGCGATTTCGAGGAGCCTGTCGCCGTCGGCGGACCAGGCCAGCCCGACGACTCCCGGCGAGGCATCGGCGGCATCCATCCTCCTCGCCGTGTCGACCTCGGCGACCACGACCTGGCGCTGCGCGTCGACGTAGGCCAGCAGGTGGAGGCCGGGTGGGAACCAGACGGGGGGTATCGCGGCGCTCATCGGTCCGACCGTCTCCTCCGCCGTCCCGTCGGCCCGCACGACCCGCAGCGACCTCCCCGCTCGGTAGGCGATGCGGAATCCCGACGGCGACCAGCGGGGATCGCCGATCCGGCCGTTTGCGGAAATCGACCAGCGGGGCGTCCCGTCCGGCTCGATCGCGCTCAGCGTCCGTCCCGATGCGGCGGCGACGAAGAGCCCGCGAGGCGACCAAGTCGCCTCCTCGTAGCGACCGAGCAGGCGCCGCGATCCATCGGCCTGCACCACCCACGGACCGCGAGGGGACTGAACGAGCAGCTCGCCACCGCCGGGGATCTCGGTCAGCGCCGGCTCGGCATGGCGAACGCCGGCGGTGAAGACGTCGTCGATCCAGTCGCGGACGGCCGCGCCGGCCGGGGTGAGCAGCAGGGCGGCGAGCACTGTGGCCGCGACCAGCGCCACCGCCAAGCGCGGCAGCACCGGTTTGGTTGCCGGCTGCCGTTCCGCGTAGGCTCGGCTGACCAGGGCGAGCCCGCGCCGCTCGGCATCGGCGGCGTCCGGCAGCGGCTCCTCGCGGAGCAGATCGCGCAGCCTGTCCTCGCTCATCCTTCCACCTCGATCGCGTCGCGGAGCCGATCCAGGCCGCGGCGCAGGCGCGAGTTGACGGTGCCGCGCGGCAGCTCGAGCAACCGCGCGATCTCCCCCGGCGTGTACTCGAGCAGGTAGCGGAGCACGACCACGGCGCGCTGCTCGGCGGGCAGCTGGGCGAGCGCGGGCATCAGCTCTCCGCCGATCGCCTCCGCGGGCCGCGTGCTGCCCGAGCGCTCGGCGGGGTCTCCGGCGCTGCACCGCAGCGCTTCGCGCCTTGCCCAGTCGATCGCCCGGTTGATGACGATCCGGTCCAGCCACGGGCCGAACGGCCGGCGGCGGTCAAAGCGATCGAGGGCGTCGACGGCGGCCAGGAAGGCGTCCTGGGCGATGTCCTCAGCCGCCCCGGCGTCGTGGACGACCAGGTAGGCGGCGCGGTGGGCGCGCGGCCAGTGCGACGCGTATAGCTCGGCAAGCGCATCCCGGGAGCCACGCTGCGCTTCCCGTACGAGCTTCCTCTCCTCAGCTCCCAACCCTCACCTCTTCCGCCGGACATCTCAATCTTCGCCCACTTCTCGCGCCAGGAGCACGATCGCCCTCTCGAGGCGCCGCTCGAGGTCGGTCCCAAGCTGCCCAGGTGGCAGCTCGACGACGAAGGAGCTCGTGCCGGGGAAGCGGTGGTTCTGCCAGTTCGGCGCGGTGCCGTCGGGCCATGGCAGCAGACGAAAGGGGAGCCGAGCGAGACGGGCGAAGGCGCGGGCACTGGGTGCGCTCTGTCCCCAGGCCCTGACCAGGGGGTGTGGCCTGGAGTGCTGGTGGAACCAGATCGTCACTTGCGGCCGGAGGGTGTGGACGATGCGGGCGGCAAGCCGCGTCTCGGGCTCCGAGAGCGGTCGCGGGCCCGAGTACTGCGGATCGCCGCGCCTGCCGATCGGCCGCCAGCCCGTGGGGAAGTTGCGGTTGAGGTCGACGCCGCGGGCGTTGAGGCGAGTGCCGGCGGCGAAGCCGTCCGGGTTGAGGTTGCGGATGACGAAGATCTCGGAGCGAGGGTCGGGGCAGCCGCTGGCAGGCGCCAGCGGTTCGATCCCGCTGGCCGCGCACTCGTCGCCGTGGATGCATCCGAAGACGAGCAGCGCGTCCTCGATCGCCGGATCGCCGCGCTCGAGCAGGCCTATTGGACGGCCTGTTGCCGAGTGTCCGGCGAGGCCCCGGCGCGCGAGCAGGTTGCCGGGGTGGCGTGGTTTGCGGGTGAAGGAGAGGAAGCGCTGGGCCGGCCCCTGCTCGACGGTGGCCGGCTTGGCGTGGTCCGGGGCCCCACTGGCAGCGGGCAGCGATCTCGCGACCGCGATCAGGGCGATGCCGCAGCCGGCCGCGATCGCCGTGACGACGAAGAGCCGCCGTCTCATCCTCGCTCAGCCGCCTTCCCGCGATCGCCGCGGGATCGCCTGGCTCCGACCCATGCCAACAGCAGTGCCGCCGCTGCTCCGAGCACTGCGATCGGCGGCCACGGCCCGATTCCGCTTGACGCGGTCGCCTCCGGGCTGGTCTCGCGGACTTCAAAGCTGCGGGTGTCGACTTCCAGCAGGGCTCGCGAGCCTTCCTGGTCCGGCGGGCGGTTGAGCACCTCAAGCTGCCTTCCGCCGGCATCCGCGCCCAATGCCAGCAGGAACGAGGCTGTCCGTCCCTCCAGCTGCGGCAGGTCGATGCAGACCGCCCGTTGCCCAACCGTGTCGAGAGCGTGGATGAACGGCTTGTGCGCACGGTCCCAGTGGCCCCGTTTGTGGTCGGTGTACAGCGTGTAGGCCCAGCGCCCGTCGGGGCTGGTCACCCGGCTTACCGGCGTTCCATCCATCTCCTCCCACGGCTCGCTCGGATCGACGATCGGTTCGGGGAGCAGCCTGCCTCTCTCCGTGTCGAGGGCGCGCACCTTGTAGGGACTGCCGTAGTACGGCTTGAGGTGTTCGATCAAATAGACGGTCGAGCCGTCCGGGGAGATCGCGTCGAAGCTGAAGCTCCCCGACAGGCTCACTCTGCGGATGGCGTGCCGTGGGCGCCGCGCCCCGCCGGGATGGCGGAGCTGGAGACGGGTGTCGAGGATCGCCAGCCCAGCGGTCCGCGGCGGGTAGATCCAGGAGAAGCGGCTGAGGACGAGTGTGCCGCCATCGGCTGAGAGCCCACCCGACCTGTCGTCGTATGCGGCTGCCGGGATCGAGTACCGGCCCGGAAGGTGCCACCAGCGACCCACCCGGCCGCCCCGCTTGTCGATCCGCGCGACGACCGTGAAGTCGGTGGGACGCTTCGAGCTCGCCCTGTAGGGAAGGTCCGGCGATATCGCCACGTAGCGGTAGGGGAGGCCGTTCACCGTGGCACCCTGGACCGAGGCCGTCACGCCCTTGGCCGGGGCGGCCGCCGGCACCGCGATCGAGACCGCGAGTGCGAGCAGCGCCGCCGTCAACAGCCTTCTCACGATTTCTCCTCTTCTTGGGTTCATGACCCAAATACGCGCGAAGGGCCTCCAGAGGTCCCGCCCGGCGTCTCGTCCTACACTCGACCGGTGTCCCGCCAGCAACGGTTGACCCTGGTCGCGACGATCCTCGGCTCCACCGTCGTCTTCCTCGACTCGACGGTGGTCAACGTGGCGCTGCCGGCGATCGCCGACGGGCTCGACGCCGGGCTGGCCGGGCAGCAGTGGGTGGTCGAGGCCTACATGCTGACCCTGGTCTCGCTGCTCCTCGTCGGCGGCTCGCTCGGCGACCAGTTCGGGCGGCGGCGGATGTTCGTCTTCGGCCTTGTCGCCTTTGGGATCACCTCGGCGCTCTGCGCCGTGGCCCCGACGGTCGAGGTCCTGATCGCGGCGCGGGCGCTGCAGGGAGTCGCCGGGGCGCTGCTCGTTCCCGGATCCCTGGCGATCGTCGCCGCCACCTTCGAGGGCGCGGCGCGGGGCAAGGCCGTCGGGACCTGGACCGCCTGGACCGGGATCGCGACCGTGATCGGGCCGGCCGGGGGAGGGGCGCTGATCGGCCTCATCTCGTGGCGGGCGATCTTCTGGGTCAACCTGCCGCTGATCGCGGCCACCGTGGCCCTGACCATGCACTCGGTGCGCGAGAGCCGCGACCCCGACGCCTTCCGCGGCATCGACTGGGCCGGGATCGCGCTCTCGGCTGCCGGGCTCGGCGGCCCGGTCTTCGCCCTGATCGAGCAGCCGACCCGCGGCTGGGGCGACCCAGCCGTCTGGATTCCCTTCGTCGCCGGCGTCGCCTGCTTCGTCCTCTTCGTCGTCCACGAGGCGCGCGCCCGCCACCCGATGCTCGACCTCGGCCTGTTCCGCATCCGCAACTTCGCCGTCGCCAACCTCACCACGCTCTCGACCTACGCGGGCCTGATCGGCGGCCTCTTCTTCGTCGGCCTCTTCCTCCAGCAGGTCGCCGGCTACTCGCCGCTGGAGGCGGGCCTGGCGACGACGCCGATCTCGCTGATCCTCTTCCTCCTCTCGCCGCGCTGGGGCAGGATGGCCTCGGGCACCGGGCCCCGGCTGCCGATGACGATCGGCCCGATCGTCGGCGGCCTCGGCCTCCTGCTGATGCTCCGGATCGGCTCGAACGCCGACTACGCCACCGACGTGCTGCCGGCGATCCTCGTCTTCGGCCTCGGCCTCTCGGCGACGGTGGCGCCGCTGACCGCGACCGTGCTCGACTCGGTCGAGGAACGCCACGTCGGCATCGCCTCAGGCGTCAACAACGGCGTCTCGCGCGTCGCAGGCCTGCTGGCGATCGCGGTGCTCGGCGCGGTGATCTCCGCCTACTTCGGATCGGCCCTCGACTCCAACCTCGGCGATCGCCCGCTCGGACCGCGCGCCGAGCGCACCGTCTCCGACGCCAAGGCGCAGCCACTGGCGGTGCCGGCGACCGGCAAGCTCCCCCCAATTCAGGCAACCCGCGTCAGCACCGCCTCCACCGGCGCCTCCACCTCGGCCTTCCACCTCGGCATCGGCATAGCCGGCATCCTGATGATCCTCGGCGGCGCAGTCTCCGGCTTCGGAATAGAGAACCCCCGCCAGAGAAGAGAAGCTCTCCCAAGCAGGGGCTCAGCCCAGGCCGGCGAGTGCGGCCACGGAGCCGACGCCGACTGTGCTCCGGAGCCATCCAAGCCTGCGCCGGAGCCCGTCTGAGCGCAGGGACAGGGACGGGGTGCCCCTCGAACGGGCGGATACTCAAAGTGCCGGCCTCATTAGGCCGGCACTTGGACGGGCGAGAGAGGCACACCTCCTCCGCCCCTGAACTAGGCTGCCGCCCGTGAGCGCACCGATCGTCTTCTCCGGCATCCAGCCCACCGGCCGCAAGCACCTGGGCAACTTCATCGGCGCGATCCGCCAATACGTCGAGTTCCAGGACCGCGGCGAGCCGGCGATCTTCTGCATCGTCGACCTGCACGCGATCTCGGTCGCCTATGACCCGGTCGAGCTGCGCGAGCGCCTCTACGACACCGCCGCGATCCTGCTCGCGGCCGGCCTCGACCCGCAGCGCTGCCTGCTCTTCCGCCAGTCCGACGTGCGCGAGCACACCGAGCTGACCTGGCTGCTCTCGGCGGTCACCTCCCACGGCGATCTCAACCGCATGCACCAGTTCAAGGAGAAGTCGGCGAAGCAGCGAGAGCTGGTCCCCGCGGCGCTCTTCCTCTACCCGGTGCTGATGGCCGCCGACGTGCTCGCCTACAGGGCGACCGAGGTGCCGGTCGGCGACGACCAGCGCCAGCACGTCGAGCTGATGCGGGAGATCGCCCGGCGCTTCAACGAGCGCTTCGGCGAGACCCTGGTCGTGCCCGACCACCGCATTCCCGAGGTCGGCGCGCGGATCATGGACCTGCAGGAGCCCGAGCGGAAGATGTCCACCACCGGCGGCACCGAGAACGGCACGGTCCTCGTCCTCGACGAGCCCGACGCGATCCGCAAGAAGGTCGGCAGCGCCGTCACCGATTCCGGCCGCGAGGTGCGCCGCGCTCCCGACAAGGCGGGCGTCGCCAACCTGATCGACATCTACGCGGTGATCCGCGGCACGGACCCGGCCGCGGTCGAGCGCGAGTTCGAGGGGGCGGGCTACGGCGATTTCAAGAAGGCCGTGGCGGAGGCCGTCGTCGAGTACCTCGCCCCCGTCCGCGAGCGCTACGCCGAGCTGCGTCCGGACGAGGCGGCGCTGGACGCGGTCCTCGCCGCCGGCGCCGAGAAGGCCCGGGCGATCGCCGCGCCGACCGTGGCCGACGTCCGCGAGCGCATGGGTTTTGCCGCCTCCTAGCTCGCCGTCGCTTCCGCGCGTTACGGTCCACATGTGACCGTCGCCGAGCTGGATCTCGACCTCGACGTCTTCGCCGGGCCGTTTGACCTGCTGATGGCGGTCGTCCTTCGCGAGGAGGTCAGCCTGCTCGAGGTCGAGCTGGCCGAGGTGATCGTCGCCTACATCGAGCACCTCGAGCGCGAGGACGAGCTCGAGCTCGACGTCGCCACCGAGTTCCTCGTCCTGATCGCGGCGCTGCTCGAGCTCAAGTCCCGGCTGCTGCTGCCCGGAGAAGAGGAGAGTCTCGAGGAGGTGACGCCGGAGGAGGCGGTCGAGGAGCTGCTCGCGCGGCTGCTCGAGTACCGCCGCTACCGCGACGCCGCCGCGGTGCTGGAGCAGCGCTTCGAGGCGGCGCGCGGCTACCTCTACCGCTCGGCGCCGCTGCCGCCGGAGCTGCGCCAGGTCGCGCTCGACGCGGCGACGGCGGTCTATGACCCGGACCGGCTCGGCGCCGCGCTCGGCGACCTGCTCACGGCCCCGCCGGAGATCAACCTCGACCACATCCGGCCCACCGTTTCCCTGCAGAAGCGGCTCGCGGTGCTGCGCGAGGCGCTGCGCGGGCACGCCAGCATCGACTTCGACGAGCGCTTCGGCGACGAGGACAGGCTGACCCAGGCGGTCACCCTCTTCGCCCTGCTCGACCTCTACCGCAAAGGCGAGGCGACCTGGGAGCAGAGCGAGCCCTTCGGCCCGATCTCGATCCGCAAGCGGGGGGTGGAAAGCGCATGAGCGACCTCTCCCGCACGATCGAAGCGCTGCTCTTCCTCTCGCCGCAGCCGGTCTCCGCCCCCGACCTGACCGAGGCGACCGAGGCGACCGAGGGCCAGGTGGCCGAGGCGATCGAGCTGCTGCGCGAGGACCTCGCCGAGGGCCGGCGCGGCGTCGTCCTGCGTGAGGTCGCGGGCGGCTTCGCCCTCGCCAGCGACCCCGGCAGCGAGGCGGCCGCCCGCCGCCTGCTGGCCAAGCCGCGCACGCCGCCGCTGACCCAGGCCCAGGCCGAGACGCTGGCGATCGTCGCCTACCTGCAGCCGGTGACCCGGCCCGAGGTGGCGCGGATCCGCGGCGTCACCTCCGAGTCGGCCGTGCAGACGCTGGCCGAGCGCGGCCTGATCGAAGAGTCGGGGCGCTCGCAGTTCGGCGCCGCGATCTTCAAGACGAGCGAGCTGTTCGAGCGCCTCTTCGGGCTGGCCGGCCTGGACAAGCTGCCCGATCCCTCGCAGTTCGATCCGACGCCCGAGGATGAGCGGGAGCTGCGCGAGCGGTTGCTCAAAGCGGGGGATCAGCGGAGCCAGCCTTGAGCGGGGGGTCGTCGACCTTGAGCGGGGGGCACGGGAAGGGCCCCTCCCCCGAAGACCGTCGCGCAGCAGGTCGTGGTCTGGCGATTCGGCGCCGAATCACGGGAGCCTTCGGGGGAGGGCCCCGTCCTGTGCCTTCCTCATGAGGCTCGCCAAGTTTCTTGCTCATGGGGGGGTTGCCTCGCGGCGGAAAGCTGAGGTGATCGTCGGCAAGGGGCGGGTGACTGTTGGCGGGAAGGTGGTGACCGATCCTGCCCGCGATGTCGGGGATGCCGATGAGGTGCGGGTCGATGGGAGCTTGGTCGGGGCGGAGCCGCGCGAGGTCTGGGCTGTGAACAAGCCGGCCGGCGTGGTCTCGACCGCGAAGGAGCCGGGCAGCCGGCCGGCTGTGGTCTCCCTGGCCGACTCCACCGCGCGGCTGTATCCGGTCGGCCGCCTCGACGCCGACTCGACCGGGCTGCTGCTGCTCGCCAACGACGGCGAGCTCGCCAACCGGCTCACGCATCCCCGCTACGAAGTCGAGAAGGCCTACCGGGTGGAGCTGCGCCGGCCACCCTCCGACGCCGACCTGCGGCGGCTGGAGAGCGGCGTCGAGCTCGAGGACGGCCGGACCGCGCCGGCCGACGTGCGGCGGCTCGGCGAGCGCGAGATCGAGATCGTCCTGCGCGAGGGCCGCAACCGCCAGGTGCGGCGCATGGCCGAGGCGATCGACAACCGGGTGATGGCGCTGCGCCGCGTCCGCTTCGGCCCGATCGAGCTCGGCGGCCTGCCCGAGGGCCAGGCACGCCGCCTCGGCGAGGAGGAGATCGGGCGCCTCTGGGAAGATGCCGGGCAGTGAGGTGGGTTCAGTGACCGAGCAGCGGCTCTTCGCCGTGCGTGGCGCCGTGCAGGCCGAGGCCAACGAGGCCGAGGCGATCGTCGGCGCGACCGAGTCGTTGATGCGCGAGCTGCTCGATCGCAACGAGCTGAGCTCCGAGGCGATGGTCAGCTGCCTCTTCACCACCACCGGCGACCTCGATGCCGAGTTCCCCGCCGTCGCCGCGCGCCGGCTCGGGCTCGACTCGGTGCCGCTGATCTGCGCCCGCGAGATCGACGTGCCGGGAGCGATGCCGCAGGTGATCCGGGCGATGGTCCACTACTACGCGCCGCCCGGCCACACCCCCTCGCACGTGTACTTAGGCGCTACGCAGGAGCTGCGCGCCGATCTCCACGCGGCCCAGTAGAAGGTCCTCCGGCACAATGGGCCGATGAGCGTCACCTTCGCCGAGAAGCTCGCCCGCATGCCGGGCTACCAGGCCGGCGTGCCGACCGGGCAGGCGCCCGAGGCGATCGCCTCGGGCGGCATCGCCCAGCTCGCCTCCAACGAGTCGCCCACCGCGCCGCACCCGAAGGTCGTCGAGGCGATCGCCGCCGCCGCGGCCGCGATGAACCGCTACCCGGACCCCGACGCGACGCTGCTGCGCAGCCGCATCGCCGAGCGCTACGACACCGACCCCTCGCGGGTCGCGGTCGGCAACGGCTCCTGCGAGATCCTGCTCGCCGCCGCCGAGGCGCTCTGCGAGCCGGGCGCCGAGATCCTCTACGCCTGGCCCGCCTTCTCGATGTACCCCTACCTGCCGGCGCTGACCGGCGCGCGTGAGATCCGCGTGGAGCTCGGCGAGGGCGGCGTGCACGACCTCGAGGCGATGGCGGCCGAGGTCACCGCGTCGACCCAGCTGGTGCTCGTCTGCAACCCCAACAACCCGACCGCGACCCACGTCCCCGCCGCCGAGGTCGCCGCCTTCTGCGAGGGCCTGCCGGCCCACGTCACCGTGATCCTCGACGAGGCCTACGTCGAGTTCCAGACCCACGACGACGTCGACGCCACCGTCGACCTGCTCGCGGAGCTGCCCAACCTGGTCGTCCTGCGCACCTTCAGCAAGTGCTACGGCCTGGCCGGGCTGCGGGTCGGCTACGCGCTCGGCTCGCCCGGGTTCCGCGCCGCGGTCGACGCCGTGCGCCAGCCCTTCAGCGTCAACGCCCTCGCCCAGGCCGCGGGGGCCGAGGCGATCCTGCACCAGGACGACGTCAGCCGCCGTGTCGAGGCGACGATCGCCGAGCGCCTGCGGGTCGAGGAGGGCCTGCGCGAGCTTGGCCTCGCCACCTCCGAGACGCACGCGAACTTCTCCTGGATAGACCTCGGCGATGCCGAGGAGGGCGAGGTCGTCGCCGGTCTCGCCGAGCGCCAGATCGCCGTCCGTCCGGGCACCCCGCTTGGCGACCCCGGCCACATCCGCGTCTCCTACGGGACCGCCGCCGAGAACGGCCGCTTCCTCTCCGCGCTGGGCGAATTGCTCGACTAGCGCTGTCTCACCTGCTACAAACTCAGAGAAGGTGAAGCGATCCGCAGACACGACGAGCGTCCCCCGCGCCCCCGGCGCCACGCTCGACCACGCGCGCTTCTCCTATTTCTGGCGATTTACCTAGGCGTCCGGCCCCGCGGCTCTGCCGCAACGCGACAAGTGACTGGCCGGGCGTCGGACCGATTGGCGTCGCTGCGCCTGCGGGGTGCGACGGCGGGACCGGAAGTAGGCTTGTGAACGTGGAGGAAGGTGAAGGCAAGATGATGATCGGGATGCAGGGCGGGACTCGCGACAGGGTCCGCGACCAGCGGATCGAGCGGATCGAGGAGCTGGTCTCGCCGGCGGCGCTGCTCGAGCAGCTGCCGCTGGGCGAGGAGCGGGAGAAAGCCGTGGTACGCGGCCGCGGAGAAGTGGGCAACGTGCTGGACGGGACCGACGACCGGGTGCTGGTCGTGGTCGGACCCTGCAGCGTGCACGATCCGGGGGCGGCGCTCGACTACGCCGGCCGGCTCGGCGAATACTCGCGCGAGGTGAGCAGCGACCTGCTGATCGCGATGCGGGTCTACTTCGAGAAGCCGCGGACGACGACCGGCTGGAAGGGGCTGATCAACGACCCGCACCTCGACGGCTCGCTCGACGTCAACACCGGCCTGCGCATGGCCCGCCAGCTGCTGCTCGAAGTGCTCGACCTCGGCCTGCCGGTCGGGACCGAGTTCCTCGACCCGATCACGCCGCAGTACATCGCCGACGCCGTCTCCTGGGGGGCGATCGGCGCCCGCACGACCGAGAGCCAGACCCACCGCCAGCTCGGCTCCGGCCTCTCGATGCCGGTCGGCTTCAAGAACCGAACCGACGGCAACGTCCAGGTCGCGGTCGACGCGGTGCGCGCCGCGGCGGCGCCGCACGCCTTCGCCGGCATCGACGACGCAGGCGCTCCGGCGATTCTCTACACGTCGGGCAATCCCGACGGCCACGTCATTCTGCGCGGCGGCCGCGGCGAGCCCAACCACGGCGCCGAGGGCGTCGCCGCGGCGCTGGAGCTGCTGCGCGCCGCCGGCCTGCCCGAGCGGCTGGTGATCGACGCCTCGCACGACAACAGCGGCAAGGATCCGGCCAGGCAGCGCCTCGCCGCGGGCGAGCTCGCCGACCAGATCGCCGACGGCAACCGGGCGATCGTCGGCGTGATGCTGGAGTCCTTCCTGATCGGCGGCCGCCAGGAGGTCGGCGACGGCTCCGACCTCGTCTACGGCCAGTCGATCACCGACGCCTGCATGGACTGGGAGACGACAGTCTCGGCGCTGGACCAGATCTCCTCCGCGGTGAGGGCGCGGCGCGGCTGATGCGGATCGCGGTTCTCGGGGTCGGCCTGATCGGCGGCTCGATCGGGCTCGCCGCCAGGCGCCGCCTCGGGGCCGAGGTGGCCGGCTACGACCCCGACCCGGCGACGCTCGAGCGCGCGCTCGAGGAGGGCGTGATCGACAGCGCCGCCGGCTCCGTCGCCGAGGCATGCGCGGGCGCCGAGGTCGTCTTCTGCGCCGCCCCGGTCGCCCGCCTCGCCGAGCTCGCGGCCGCCGCGCTGGAGGCCTGCGGGCCCGAAACGGCGGTCACCGACGTCGGCTCGACCAAGCGCGACATCGTCGCCGCACTCGGTGCCGATGAGCGCTTCATCGGCGGCCACCCGCTCGCCGGGGCGGAGACCTCCGGCGTCGAGAACGCCCGCGAGGACCTCTTCGAGGGCGCCCGCTGGTACCTGACGCCGCAGAGCGAGCGCTCCAGCGGCCTGCTCTACGACCGCCTGCAGCGGACGATCTCCGGCCTCGGCGCCCGCCCGCAGGCGATCGAGCCCGAGGCGCACGACCGCCTGATGGCGACCGTCAGCCACCTGCCGCACGTCGTCGCCAACGTCCTCGTCGGCCAGGCGGCCGCAGAGCTGACCCGCGACTCCGAGCGGATGCCGGAAGTAGGGCCGAGCTTCCGCGACACGACCCGGGTCGCCGGCGCCAACCCGGCGATCTGGGGGGACATCTTCGCCAGCAATCGCGAGGCGGTCGCCGAGGCCGTCGACGCGGTTGCCGCCCGCCTGCGCGAGGCCGCCGAGCTGATCCGCGAGGGGGAGCGCGAGGCGGTCGCCGCCTGGCACGCCGAGGCCGGCGCCGACCGCCGCCGCCTGCTGGAGGCCGAGCTCGCCGGCGGGGCGCTGCGCGAGCTGCGCGTCGTCGTCGCCAACCGGCCGGGGACGATCGCCGAGCTCGCCCTCGCCCTCGGCGATGCCGGCGTCAACATCGAGGACATGGCGCTCTACCCGGCGCCGGACATGACCTCCGGCGCGGTCTCGCTCTGGGTCGTCGGCGATGAGCAGGCGAAGCGGGCGATGGCGCTGGTTCGGGAGCTGGGTCACACGGCGAGTCCGGTGAGCGACGGCGAGTAGGGGATGGCGACCCGCTTCGATCCGGGCGGCCCGCTGCGAGGGAGCTTGCGCCCGCCGCCGGACAAGTCGGTCTCCCACCGGGCGGCGCTGATCGCGGCGATGTCGGAGGGCGAGACCGAGATCGAGGGCTACCTCGACTCGGCCGACACGCGCTCGACCCTGGCCGCGGTGCAGGCGCTCGGCGCCGAGGTCGAGGGCGTGGGCGCCAGGGCGATGGAGCCGACCATCCGCGTCCGCGGGGTCGGCCTGCGCGCCGCCCGCCCGGCCGCGATCGACGTCGGCAACGCCGGCACCCTGCTGCGGCTGCTGCCCGGCTGGCTCGCCGGGCAGCCCGGTGGCGCCTGGGCACTCGACGGCGACGACTCGATCCGGCGGCGGCCGGTCGACCGGGTCGCCGAGCCGCTGCGCAGGATGGGAGCGAAGCTGAGCTGCCGCGAGGACCGCCTGCCGCCGCTGGAGATCGAGGCGGCCGAGCTGCAGGGGATCGAGTACGAGCTGCCGATCGCCAGCGCCCAGGTCAAGTCGTGCGTGCTCCTCGCCGGGCTGCTGGCCGAGGGTGAGACCTGGGTGCGGGAGCCGGCCCGCAGCCGCGACCACACCGAGCGGATGCTCGCCGCGGCCGGCGCCCCGATCTCGTGGCTGAGCGGCGGGATCCAGGTGCGCAAGGCAAAGCAGCTCGAACTCGGCGAGATCGCCGTGCCGGCCGATTTCTCCTCCGCCGCCTTCTTCCTCGTCGCGGCGCTGCTCGTGCCCGGCAGCGAGGTGACCCTGGAAGGGGTCGGGACCAACCCGACCCGGACCGGGCTGCTCGGCATCCTCGAGCGGATGGGGGCGGAGATCGAGGTCGAGCCGGTGGGCGAGCGCGGCGGCGACCCGATCGGCACGGTCCGCGCCCGCGCCTCGGCGCTGCGCGGCACGGAGGTCGGCGGCGACGAGGTGCCGCTGGCGATCGACGAGCTGCCCCTGGTCGCGCTCGCGGCCTGCTTCGCGGAGGGGGAGACGACGATCCGCGACGCCGCCGAGCTGCGCCGCAAGGAGTCCGACCGGGTCGCCACCACCTGCGAGGCGCTGCGCGCGCTCGGCGCCGAGGCGGAGCCGCTCGAAGACGGGATGCGGATCGAGGGCGGCGGCGGCCTGCGCGGCGGCGCGATCGCCTCGCACGGCGATCACCGCATCGCGATGCTGGGCGCGATAGCCGGCCTCGCCTCGCGCGAGGGGGTCGAGATCGAGGGCATGGAGGCCGCCGCGGTCAGCTATCCGGGCTTCGAGGCCGACCTCGCGTCGCTCTCATAGGCCGACCCGCATAGATTCCCCTCCATGGTCATCGCCATCGACGGGCCCGCGGGCGCCGGAAAGTCAACCGTCGCCCGGGCCCTTGCCGAGCTGCTTGGGTTCACCTACCTCGACTCCGGGGCCATGTACCGCTGCGTGGCGCTGGCCGCGCTCGACCGCGGCGTCGACGTCGATGACCCCGAGGCGACGGGCGAGCTGGCGGAGTCGCTGGAGATCGAGCTTCACCCGGGCCGGGTCCACCTCGACGGCGACGACGTCAGCCTCGCGATCCGCGAGCCGCGTGTGAGCGAGGCCTCCTCACGCGTCTCCGTGCACCCGGCGGTGCGCGAGGCGATGGTGGCGCGGCAGCGTGAGCTGATCGCCGCGGGCCGCTACGTGGCCGAGGGCCGCGACATCGGCACCGTGGTAAGCCCCGACGCCCCGCTCAAGGTCTTCCTCACCGCCTCGGCACAGGAGCGCGCCCGCCGCCGCGCCGTGCAGACGGGAGAGAACCCCGAAGCGGTGCTCGCCGCCCAGCGCGAGCGCGACGAGCGCGACGAGAGTCGCGAGCACAGCGCCCTGCGCCCCGCCGGGGACGCGGTCGAGATCGACACGACTGAGCTCGAGCTCGAGCAGGTGGTCGAGCGCGTCGCCGCCCTCGCCCGCGACCGGGACCTCGCTTGAGCTCGCTGCCCGTCGTCGCCATCGTCGGCTTCCCCAACGTCGGCAAGAGCACCTTGGTCAACCGGCTCGCCGGCGGCCGCGAGGCCGTCACCCACGCCGAGTCCGGCGTCACCCGCGATCGCAAGCGGGTGCCATGCGAGTGGAACGGGGTCGCCTTCGAGCTGCTCGACACCGGCGGCATCGACCTCGCCGACGAGTCGGAGCTGGCCCGCGACGTGCAGCACCAGGCGCGGCTGGGGATCGCCGAGGCCGACGCCATCCTGCTCGTCGTCGACGCCCGCGCCGGGGTGCGGGCGGGGGACGTCGAGCTGGCGAAGACGCTGCGCGGCGCCGAGGCGCCGGTGATCGTCGTCGCCAACAAGGTCGACCGGCCCGAGGACGAGCACCTGACCGCGGAGCTGCACCAGCTCGGCCTTGGCGACCCGCAGCCGGTCTCCGCCAGCCACGGGCTCGGCAGCGGCGATCTGCTCGACCGGGTCGTCGCGGCGCTCGGCGAGCTGCCCCCCGCCGAGGACGCGGGCGACGCCGTGCGCGTCGCCGTGATCGGCCGCCCCAACGCCGGCAAGTCCTCGCTGGTCAACGCCTTCCTCGGCTCCGAGCGGGTGATCGTCTCCGAGCGCGCCGGCACAACCCGCGACGCGATCGACACCGAGGTCGAGGTCGACGGCCGCCGCGTGATCCTGGTCGACACGGCCGGACTGCGCCGCCGCTCCAAGGTCGCCGGCACCGTCGACTACTACGCCCAGCTGCGCTCCGAACACGCGGTCGAGCGCGCCGACGTCGCGCTCGTCGTCTGCGACGCCTCCGAGGGGGTTACCGCCGAGGACCTGCGCGTCGCGGAGATCGCGATGCGGGCCGGCTGCGCGACCCTGCTGGCGCTCAACAAGTGGGACGTGACCGCGACCGACATCGACGACGCCCGCGCCCGCGTAACGCGCAAGCTGCGCCTGCGGCCGGCCGTCGTCACCTGCTCGGCGACGCGCGGGCGCAACGTCGCCAACCTGCTGCCCAAGGCGCTGGAGCTGGCCGACCGCGCCGGCGAGCGGATCCCGACCCCGGAGCTGAACCGGTTCGTCGCCGACGTCGTCGCCAGGACGCCGCCGCCCTCGCGGCGGGGGCGCCGCCTGCGCCTCTACTACTCGGCCCAGATCGGCGAGCGCCCGCCCCGCTTCGCGATCCAGGTGAACGACCGAAAGCTGATCAATCGCGAATGGGCTTACTATCTTGAGAACCAGATGCGCGAGAGATACGGGCTCGAGGGCGTTCCTCTGGTGATCGACTTCGTGCCGCATTCCGGGAACCGACGCTAGGCTTTCGAACCATGACCGATACCCAGCCACTCGCCGAGGGCGAGTACCTCTTCACGTCCGAGTCCGTCACCGAGGGGCATCCCGACAAGGTCTGCGACCAGATCTCCGACGCGGTCCTCGACGCCGTGATGGCCGAAGACCCCGAGGGGCGCGTCGCCTGCGAGAGCCTCGTCAACACCGGCATGGCGGTCGTCTCCGGCGAGATCTCGACCGACGTCCACCTCGACGTGCCCGAGCTGGTGCGCGAGACGATCCGCGACATCGGCTACGACCACGGCGACTACGGCTACCACTGCGACCACATCTCGGTCCTGGTCTCGCTCGACAAGCAGTCGCCCGACATCGCCCAGGGGGTCAACGAGGCTTACGAGACGCGCACCGGCTCGGTCGAAGACGAGCTCCTGGTTGCCGGCGCGGGCGACCAGGGCATGATGTTCGGCTACGCGACCGACGAGACCGAGGCGCTGATGCCGATGCCGATCCACCTCGCGCACCGGCTCGCCGAGCGGCTAGCCGCGGTGCGCAAGGACCGCTCGCTCGACTACCTCGGCCCCGACGGCAAGACCCAGGTCACCGTCCGCTACGCCGACGGCCGCCCGGTCCGGGTCGAAAAGCTGCTGATCTCCACCCAGCACGCCGAGGGCGTCGAGTCGGAGTCGCAGATCAAGCCCGACCTCTGGGAGAGCGTCGTCCTGCCGGTGCTCGGCGCCGAGGCCGGCGGCCTCTTCGACGAGGCCGAGCTGCGCCAGCACTTCCTCGTCAACCCGACCGGCAAGTTCGTGATCGGCGGTCCGGTCGGCGATGCCGGCCTCACCGGCCGCAAGATCATCGTCGACACCTACGGCGGCATGGCCCGTCACGGCGGCGGCGCCTTCTCCGGCAAGGACCCGTCCAAGGTCGACCGCTCCGCCGCCTACGCGGCGCGCCACGTCGCCAAGAACGTCGTCGCCGCCGGCCTCGCCCAGCGCTGCGAGGTCCAGGTCGCCTACGCGATCGGCGTCGCCCGGCCGATCTCGCTGATGGTCGAGACCTTCGGCACCGGCAAGCTCCCCGACGCGGAGATCTCCCTCCTGGTCGAAGCGGAGTTCGACCTCCGCCCCGGCGCCTTCCGCGGCTACCTCGACCTGCACCGCCCCGTCTTCCGCCAGACGGCCGCCTACGGCCACTTCGGCCGCGAGGGGGACGCCTTCACCTGGGAGCGGACGGACCGCGCCGAGAAGCTGAAGGCGGCCGCGGGGCTCGAAGCGGCCCCTGCCTGACGCGGGTCCTCTCTCGCGAAGCTGACGGCAGAGCGAGAACAGCTTTGAGCCCGCGCCTTGAGCTTCGGGGACCTGAAGCTCTCTAACGCCCCCGGGCTTGGTGCTTGAAGCTTTGGCGGATTCGGAGAGGATGTCGGTGTCCCTTTCCGGGAATGTCGCGAAGCGGCGGAAATGCAATCCGATATCTGCGCGGCGATAGCCGCGCACAAACATCGTCGCTAAGCGCGCGCAGCGCGCGTGCGACATCAATTCCCGGAAAGGGACACCGACATCCTTCTGACTGTCCCTACGCCTGCGGCTCGCCGAGGCCGTGCGAGCCGGCGGCTCCCGCGCCTGTGGCCTGGTCGACCCTGTGGACCACGTCGCCCGGGTCTGCCACCCCGGCGAAGATGAAGTTGTAGTCGTCGCCCGCCGCGGTGTCGAAGTCGACGTCGCCGACCTGGACGAGGCGCTGGTAGAGGGACTGCTTGTAGTTGACGTTCTGGACCCGCTCGAGGCGGGTCTCCTGGACCTCGCGGGAGACGATGCCGCGGCGGATGTTGAGGCGGCGGTCGGTGATCGTGTAGGTGGTCGAGACCCGCATGAGGAAGCCGACCAGGACCGTGCCGGCGACGATCGCGAGGACGACCAGGAAGACGGTGCCGCTGCTGGAGCCGAAGAGCTTGAAGAGCACGCCGAGGAGCGCCGCGATCAGGATGCCCTTCAGGTAGAAGCCGAGGATCGCCCGCCACGAGGGGTGGCCTTGGAAGATCACCCGCTCACCGGGGCTGAGGTTGAGCGCCATCGGGCGCAGCATAGCCGCGCCGTCCGCCTATCTCCATACGGTCAGTCGGTGTCGATAGCGAAGGTCGAGCCGCTCACCACCGCCCGTGCCCTGCGCGGGCCCTTCGACTACCGCCTGCCCAAGGAGATGGCCGACCTCGAGGTCGGCAGCCTGCTGCGCGTGCCGTTCGGGAGGCGGCGGGTGCTCGGCGTCGTCGTCGGCCTCGCCGATCGCTCTGAGCTGCCGCCGGAGCGGCTCGCCGAGCCGATCGAGGCGCTGGAGGCGGGCACGCCGCCGGAGCTGGTCCGGCTCGGGCTCTGGATCGCCCGCGAGTACTGCTCGACGCCCTCGCGTGGCCTGCAGCTGGTGCTGCCGCCGGGGACCGGCGCCGGCGGCCAGCGGGTGCGCTCGCGGATGGAGCTGCGGGCCGAGCTCGCCGCCGCCGGCGAGGCGGCACTGAGCGGCGGCGAGCGGCTCGGGGTCAAGCAGCGCGCCGTGCTCGAGGCGCTGCGCGCGGGGGAGATGTCGGCGCCCGAGCTCGCAGCGGCGGTCGGCTCCGACCGGAGCGTCCTGCGCCGGCTCGAGCAGCGCGGCCTGATCGCCACCCGCAGCTCGCGCGTGCGCCGCCGCTCGAGCCAGCCCGAGGTCGGCGCCGCCGCCGGGCGGCCGCGGCTGCTCGCCGAGCAGGAGGCCGCGGTGACCAGCGTCATCGCCGCGCTCGACGGGGAGGCCGGCGCCCCGCGCGAGCAGCTCCTGCACGGCGTCACCGGATCGGGCAAGACCGAGGTCTACCTCGCCGCGGTCGAGGCGGCCCTGGCGCGCGGCAGGGGGGCGATCGTCCTCGTCCCCGAGATCGGCCTGGCGCCGCAGGCCGTGGCCCGCTTCCGCGCCCGGCTCGGCGACCGCTTCGCCGTCCTGCACTCTGCCCTCTCAGACGGCGAGCGCTACGACGAGTGGCGCCGCCTGCGCGGCGGCGAGGCGAGCGTCTGCGTCGGGCCGCGCTCGGCCGTCTTCGCGCCGCTCGCCGACCTCGGCCTGATCGTCATCGACGAGGAGCACGACGCCTCCTACAAGCAGGATGGAGACCCCTGCTATGACGCGCGCGCCGTCGCCCGCCGGCGCGCGGCCGAGTCCGGCGCCGTGCTGCTCGCCGGCACGGCGACGCCGCGGCCGGAGTCCTGGCTGGAGCTGCCGCGCCTGGAGCTGGCGCAGCGGGTCGACGGCCTGCCCCTGCCGCCGGTGCGGGTGCTGGACATGCGCGAGGCCGACCCGCGCTCCGGCCCCCTGCACCCCGAGACCTGGGCGGCGCTGGAGGCGGTGCGGGCGGCCGGCCAGAAGGCGATCGTGATGGTCAACCGGCGCGGCTTCGCCCCCTGGCTCACCTGCCGCTCCTGCGGGCGCCACTGGAGCTGCCCCAACTGCGACGTCTCGCTGATCGTCCACCGCCACAGCGGCCGGCTCGTCTGCCACCACTGCGCCCACGCCGAGGAGGTTCCCCGCTCCTGCGGCGATTGCGGCTCGACCACGCTCTCGCGCAGCGGGGTCGGCACCGAGCAGGTCGAGGCGCTGCTCTCCGAGCGGCTGGCGCCCATGCCCGTCTTCCGCCTCGACGCCGACACGACCGGCGCCCGCGGCGCCCACGCCCGCATCCTGGCCGCCTTCGGCGAGGCGGAGAGCGGCGTCCTGGTCGGCACCCAGATGGTCGCCAAGGGCCACGACTTCCCCGAGGTGACGCTGAGCGCGATCCTCGACGCCGACGCCACCCTGCGCTTCCCCGACTTCCGCGCCGCCGAGCGCACCTTCGCGATGGTCGCCCAGCTGGCCGGCCGCAGCGGCCGCGGCAAGGCCGGCGGCAGCGTCATCGTCCAGACCCTCGCCCCGAGCGCGCCCAGCATCCTCCACGCCGCCGCCCATGACTCCTCCGCCTTCCTCGCTGAGGAGGTCGAGCGCCGCCGCGCCCTGCGCTACCCGCCCTTCTCCCACCTGACCCGGATCGTGCTCAAGGCCGAGTCAGAGCCCCGCCTCGAACGCGCCGCCACCGAGCTCGCCCAGTCCCTCGTCCCGGTCCTGCCCGAGGAAACCGACCTGCTCGGCCCGGCGCCGATGTTCCGCGTCCGCAACCGTCACCGCCGCCGCATCCTGCTCAAGGCGCAGGACCGTGAGGGCGCGGTCACCGCCGTCCGCGACGCGGTCGAGCGCCTCGCCGCCGATCGTTCCCTGCGCGAGGTGGCGATTGGCGTCGACGTCGATCCGCAGTAGCGCCACGACGATCCTTAGACTCAGATCGAGATGACCGAATCGGCCGAGACCGAGACCGAGGAGCGCGGCGAGGGCGGGCTCGATGCCGAGCTGCTGGAGCGGCGCGATGCGGCCCTGGCCCACGTGGTCAAGTTCGGCGATCCGGTCCTGAAGAGCAAGGCCTCGCCGGTGCGCGAGTTCGGACCGGGGCTGCGGGCCGAAGTCGACCGGATGATCTCGATCATGCGCGACGCGATGGGGGTCGGGCTGGCCGCCACCCAGGTCGGCGTCCTGCGCCGTCTGCTCGTCTTCCAGGCCGGTCCCGACAGCCAGCCGACGGCGCTGGTCAATCCCGAGATCGAGTGGGTCTCCGACGAGGTCGTCGTCGCCGAGGAGGGCTGCCTCAGCCTGCCGCGGGTCTCGATGGACGTCGAGCGGCCCCTGCACGCCCGCTTTTCCGGCCGCGACCTCGACGGGGAGGAGGTTCGGATCGAGGCATCGGGCCTGGAGGCCCGCGTCCTCCAGCACGAGCTCGACCATCTCGACGGGGTGCTGATCCTCGACCGGGCGCCGCGCGCGCAGCGCAAGGGCGCCCTGCGCGCCCTGCGCGAGGGCGGCGACTACGGCCCGCCGCTGGCAGAGGAGGACGGCGGCGATCACGAGGGCGAGCACCGCGAGCCCCGTACAGACCCGTGAGGACCGTCTACCTCGGCACCTCGGAGTTCGCCGCCTCCGTCCTCCGAGCCCTGGCCGGGTCGGCCCACAGGCCGCTGCTCGTCGTCACCCCGCCCGACCGGCCCAAGGGGCGCGGCCGCCGCACCCAGGCGCCGCCCGTCGCCGATGCCGCCCGCGAGTTGGAGATCGAGCTCCTGCAGAGCGCCGACGTCAACGAGGAGGCGGCGCTGGTGCGGATCGAGGCGGTTCGGCCCGAGGCGGTCGCCGTCTGCGCCTTCGGGCAGCTGATCCGCGAGCCGCTGCTCTCGCGCTGGCCGATGCTCAACGTCCACCCGTCGCTGCTGCCGCGCTGGCGCGGCGCGGCGCCGATCGAGCGCTCGATCATGGCCGGCGAGGAGCGCACCGGGGTCTGCGTGATGAAGGTGACCGCGGGGCTGGACTCCGGCCCGGTCGCGCTGCGCGAGGAGATCGCGATCGGCGCCGAGGACGACTTCGAGGCGCTCTCCGGAAAGCTGGCCGCGCTCGGCGGCGAGCTGCTGGTGCGGGCACTCGACCTGCTCGGCGAGGGGCGGCTGGAGCTCACCGAGCAGGACGATGGCGAGGCCACCTACGCGGAGAAGATCGGCGGCGAGGAGCGCCGCCTCGATCCCGACCGTCCCGCCGCCGAGCTGGCCCGCACGGTCCGCGCGCTCACCCCGCACGTCGGCGCCTACCTGGAGACCAGCGGCGGCGAGCGGCTTGGGGTGCGGCGCGCCCGCGCCGTCGACCTCGGCGTCAGGAAAGGAGAGGTGCGGGCCGAGTGGGGCGCCCTGCTGCTCGGCTGCGGCCGCGGCGCGCTGCGGCTCGAGGTGGTGCAGCCCGCCGGCGGCAAGCCGATGGCGGCCGACGCCTATCTGCGCGGCCACCCGCTGCCGAGGCTGTGAGCGTCCCAATCGACACGGAGGCTGCCGGGTGTTCGAATCCGTGGCGATCGGGACGCGAACCTTTGTCATGATCGCGCCGGCGCGCCAGCTCGCCTTCGAGACGATCCGGGCGACTTTCGAGCGCGACGCCCACACCGAGCGGGCCTTCCGCGAGGCCGCCGACGCGGCTCGCCTGGCCGGCCGCGAGCGGGCCCAGGCGCAGCGACTCGCCTTCGGCGCCGTGCAGCGCCGCGGCACGGCCGACGCGGCGCTCGAGCGGCTCGCCGACCGGCCCCTGCGCAGCTTCGATCCCGCCGTGCTGGCGGCACTGCGGCTGGGCATGTACGAGCTGCTCTTCGCCGACGGCACTCCCGACCACGCCGCGGTCGACCAGGCCGTGGAGCTGGTCAAGCGGGCCGGCGCCGCCCACGCCTCCGGCTTCGTCAACGCGGTGCTGCGCCGCGCCGTCCGCGAGCGCGAGTCGCTGCGCGAGGCCCTGCTGAGCGACGACTCGACACCGGAGGCTGCCGCCGTCGCCCACTCGGCGCCGCTCTGGCTGGCGCAGCTCTGGTGGCGCGAGCTCGGCGCCGAGGACGCCCGGGCGCTGCTCGCCGCCTGCAACGAGCCGCCGGAGAAGGCCTTCCGCGTCAACACCCTGCGCACCGACCGCGACGCGGTCCTGGCCAAGCTCCACGAGGCCGGCGTAGACGCCCGTCCAACCGCTTCCGGTGCGCCTTATGCGCCTATGGGGAGCAAAAAGCGCACCGGAAGCGAGTGGCCGCTGGGGGCGCCGGAGATGGTCGTGGTGGAGGGGCGGGCCGGGGACGTCGTCTCGGAGCTGGTCGCCGCCGGGGAGCTCACCCCGCAGAGCCGCGGCTCCGCCGTCGTGGTCGACGTCCTCGATCCGCAGCCCGGCGAGCACGTCCTCGACCTCTGCGCCGGCCCCGGGATCAAGACCGGCCAGATCGCGGCGCGGATGGGCGACCGCGGCGAGGTGATCTCGGTCGAGAGCGACCCGCAGCGGGCCGCCGAAGTCGCCGACCAGGCCCGCCGCCTCGGCCTGCGCAGCGTCACCGTGGTCGAGACCGAGGCCGAGCCGGTCTGGCGGGCGGGCTTCGACCGCGTCCTGCTCGACCCGCCCTGCTCGGACCTCGGCGCCCTCGCCTCGCGTCCGGACGCCCGCTGGCGCAAGTCGCCGGCGACGATCGAGCGCCTGGTCGAGGTACAGGCGGAGCTGCTGCGCGGCGCGCTCCAGGCGCTGAAGCCCGGCGGCACGCTGGTCTACTCGACCTGCACGATCAGCAGCCGCGAGAACGAGCAGCAGGTCAGCGGCGGGCTCCAGATCCAGCTCCGCCCGGACCGCGATCGCACCACCGGCTTCTTCATCTGCCGGATGAAGGGGGATGATGGTCGGGATGAGTGAGGCGGCCAAGGAGGAGAGCGTGATCCGCCGCGCGGCCTGTCCCGGCTGCGGCGAGCCCTGGCTGCGGCCGACGCAGCTGCCGGGCCGCTTCCGCTGCGTGTACTGTCTGCGCCGCTTCGAGCTCGTCTCGCAGTGCCCCAACTGCGGCGAACACCAAACCATCGCGCGAATGAGCACCACCGAGGACATGACCTGCCAGATGTGCGGTGATTCGATGCTGAGACCGGTATGAGCCCAGGACGCTGCAAACCGGCGCATATCGGCGTCCTCGTTCGCTCGCGTGCAGAGCACGCCACGCTCACTGCGTCCTTGATCTGCTTGGTTTTCGCGCCCTGGGAGGGACTGTCGTGAGTGAGCGAATGATGGAGCTGCTGGCTGCACCGCGGGTGGCGCCCTCGATCCTCTCGGCCGACTTCGGCAAGCTCGGCGCGCAGCTCGACGAGGTGCTTGAGGCCGGAGCGCGGGTGATCCACTTCGACGTGATGGACGGGCACTTCGTGCCGCCGATAACGATCGGGCCGCTGGTCGCCTCGGCGATCGCCGACCAGGTCCACGCCGCGGGCGCCGCGCTCGACGTCCACCTGATGATCGAGAAGCCCGAGCGCCAGATCGAGTCCTTCGCCGAGGCGGGCGCCGACTCGATCACCTTCCACGTCGAGGCGACCCCGCACGCGAACCGCACGCTGGCGGCGATTCGCGATCTCGGCTGTCTGGCCGGGGCCGCGCTCAACCCCGGCACGCCGGCCGACGCGATCGCCGAGCTGCGCGACCTCGCCGACATCGTCCTCTGCATGACGGTCAACCCGGGCTGGGGCGGCCAGGCGTTCATCGAGAGCTCGCCCGCCAAGGTCTCCCGCCTGGTGCCCCTCGCCGGCCGCGCCAAGATCGAGGTCGACGGCGGCGTCGACGCCTCGACGGCGGGCTCGGTGGCCGGCGCGGGCGCCTCGCTCTTCGTAGCCGGCTCAGCCGTCTTCGGCGCCGAGGACCCGGCGGCCGCCTACGCCGAGATCGCCGAAGCCGCCGGCGCCGTCTGAGCGGACTGCCTTCCGCCCCCTGCGCTCAGGGCAGAAACCGAGCCAAGAAAACCTGGGCCGTGTCGAAGACCGATGCGTTTTCGTGGGCGGGAGACCGCACCGGGTTGGCGCGACCGCCGATCACCACCTTCCCGTCGCGCTGGACCAGGGCGGCGTAGGCGACCCCTTCGACGCCGAAGTCTCGGGTGAAGAAGCCCCTACGGCCAAAGCCGCGGTCGATTCTCCCGTCTGGCAGGTAGCGAACGACGGCGACTCGGGCCTCGCCGCTGGCGGGCACGTTGTAGGCGCCTGCCAGGACGATGCGCCCGTTTTGCTGCACGACCACGTCGTGGCTGATCAGGCGGCTGCCGAGGAAGGTGCGCACGACCCCGCGCGCGCCGAAGCTTCGGTCAAGCGCTCCCCCTGGCTCAAAGCGCAGGAGCGCCGCCGGTTCGCGCCTTCCGTGAGCGAGGTTGGCCGAGACCACCGCCCTGCCGCGACGGTCGAGGGCGAGCCCCGTCGTTTCCTGGCAAAGGCAATGCCCCGGATCGGCGTAGGCAAAGCCGTCGCCGCTGAAGCTCTGGTCGGGTGCGCCGTCAGCCAAGAGCCGGGCCACCAACACCCGGCCCCCGATCTCCCCGGCAACCAGCAGCTTGCCGCTGGCAAGCACTCGCAGCGCCGTGAACTCGATGCTCGTCTCCCCGCCGCCTCCGGCGGTGAAGGTGGCGACCCCTTTCCTGCCGAAGTGGGGGTCGATCGCGCCATCTGGCGTGAAGGCGACCACCACCGCCTTCCAACGGCGGTCTTCGCCGATCCCGTAGCCGGCGGCAAGGATGCGGCCGTTGGGCAGCACCGCGACGTCAAGGGCGCCCCCGCCGTGGTGCCCGAGGCTGAGCCTCGCGTGCCCGCTTTTGCCGAAGCTGTGGTCGGGCCTGCCTTCGGGCAGGTAGCGCGCGAGAATGGCGGCTCCGAAGAACCCGGTGCCGGCGGCGAGAATCCTTCCATCGGGCTGCAGGGCAACGGCTTGGGCGAGGGAATCGGGGCCTAGGAAGCTCGTCACCGTGCCACCTTGATGCCCGAACGATTCATCGAGTCCGCCATTGCGGAAGTAGCGTCCTATTACAAAGCTTTCAAAGCCACCTCCCGTCCCGATTAGTCGGCCGTCAGCGTCCTGCGCCAAGCCCTTTATCGACGCTCCACCGACCCCCGGAAACGAAATTCCTCCTTCTCCGAAGCTCGGGTCGAGCGATTCGGCGCCGCGGGCCGGCGCGCCGATCGCCAAGAAGGCCAGGCACGCGACCCACGCCGCCCTGCGCAGAAGTCGCCTCATCGTCACCGAGGGATAACAGGGCGATCGGGCGGGAGTTGCCTCATCCCCTCGCGATCAAGGCCCCGATCGTCTCCTGCCACCAGGCCCGCTCAGCGGGCTCGTCGGCGCCGACCCGCTGCGCCCGTCGCTCGCACCAGCCGGCGAGCGAGCGGCGGTCGCCGACCGCGACCACCGTCTCCGAGATCAGCCCGTAGCGGCCGTCGGCGAGGGCGACGAGCGCGCTCGGGCGATCGCGGCGGCTGCGCAGGACCGAGACGACCGCGATGCCGTTGACCTCGCGCGGCGCCGAGGGGTCCTCTATCTGGCCACCTGGGCCGACCGAGAAGATCTGCGGCGCGCCGCGGGGCGGCAGCCGGGGCGGGGCGGGAATGCCGACTGGCCCCTCGTGCCAGCGCTTGGTCATCTCCTCGACCTCCTCGCGCAGCTCGCCGCGGACGAGGATGTGCAGCTCGTCGCCCTCGCGCACCTCGGTCGAGCCGCGCGGCGGGATCGCGTGCCCGTCGCGGACGATCACGTTGACCAGCGCCTCGCGCGGCAGGCCAAGTTCCCGCACCAGGTGCCCGGCCGCCGCCGCGCCGGGCCGCAGCCGGTAGGAGACGACGTCGCCACCCATGCGCCGGATGCGCCCCGACTCGAGCAGTCGCCTGGGCAGCGCCGGCTCATCGGTGGTCAGCCCCAGCCGGCCGGCCAGCGGCTCGAAGCTCGCCCCCTGGATCAGGGTCGAGGTGACGACGACGAAGAAGACGATCGCGAACAGCTCTTCGCCGCTGCCGACCCCGGCGACGACGGGAAAGGTGGCGAGCCAGATCGGCGTCGCCCCGCGCAGCCCGGCCCAGCCGAGCATCGCCCGCTCGCGCAGGTCGAGCGGCGAGAGGGCCGTTGCGATGAAGGCTGCGAGCGGGCGGGCGAGGAGGATCAGCACCGCCGAGAGGGCGAGGCTTTCCCAGGCGACGTCGTCGAGCGTGCTGGGGAAGACGAGCAGGCCGAGGAGGATGAAGAGGCCGATCTGGGCGACCCAGCCGACGCCCTCGTGGAAGGCGACGATCGTGCGCCGCGCCGGGATGCGCGCCGAGCCGAGGGCGAGCGCCGTCAGGTAGACGGCGAGGAAGCCGGAGCCGTGGGCGACCTCGGCCAGGCCGAAGGCAAGCCCGGCGATCGCGATCGTCGCGACCGGGTAGATCCCGTCGGTCGGCAGCTGCGCCCGGTCGAGCGCGAGCGTGGCGAGCCGGCCCAAGGCCAGGCCGACGACCACGCCGATCGCCAGTTTGAGGACGAGCAGGCCGGCCATGTCGGCGAACCCGAAGCCGGGCTGCTGGATCCATTCGATGAAGCCGATCACGAGCAGCAGGGCGACCGGGTCGTTCATGCCCGACTCTCCCTCCAGCGAGCGCGCCAGCCGCTTTTTCAGGGTCGAGCGGCGCAGCACCGCGAAGATCGCCGCCGAGTCGGTGGCGGCGATCGCGGCGCCGACGATCATCCCTTCGAGCACGCTGATCCCGAAGATCCAGTGGGCGGCGAGCCCCGCCGTGCAGGCGGTCACCGCGGTCCCGATCGTCGCCATCGAGGCGGCGGTGCCGAGCACCGGGCGGATCTCCGACCAGCCCGCGGTCAGGCCGCCCTCGAAGAGGATCAGGACGAGGGCGATCGTGCCCAGCGTCCGGGCCAGCGCGACGTCGTCGAACTCGATCCCGCCGATCCCCTCCGAGCCGGCCAGCATGCCCAGCCCGAGGAAGAGCAGCAGGCCCGGGATCCGGATCCGGTCGGCGAGCAGCGCGCCGAGGATTCCGGCAGCGAGCAGCGAGCCGGCGACGAGGATCAGCTCGGCGTCGTGCCCGCCCATATGCCACCTGTTGGTTCGCGCCCCGATCGCCACGGATTCGAACGACCGGAGATCACCGTGACGATCGGGGCGCTCACGGGCCTAGGTGTTCTCGTCCACCGCGGCGAGGCGCAGCTCGAGCTCCTCGGGGGAGCCGGGTGCCGGAATGTCCTCGACGCGCTCGTGCGGACGGCGGTAGATCAGGTAGAGCAGCCCGAAGAGGACACCCGCCATCAGCGTGAAGCCGATCTCGATGCGGTGGAACTCGTTCTCGACCAGCGGCACGAAGTTCCAGGCGACGAAGAGCGCCGCGCAGCCGATCCAGCGGGCGGCGGCGCGGCGGACCTGTCCCTGCGCGACGCAAGCCTGGTTGACCGTGACCGAGGAGAGGTAGAGCCCGGTCCCCAGCGCGACGAGGAGCAGTTCGCCCCGGTCGTAGCTGAACTTCTTGCTGAAGGCGAGCTGCATCAGCTGCGGGCCGGCGACCAGGATCGCCAGGGCCATCACCGCGGTGAAGGCGGCGATGCCGAGCAGGACCATCCGCACCGAGCGGTGGAACTCATCCTCGCTGCCCGGCTCGTCGCTCGTGTGCAGGCCGGTGAGGTGGGGGAGGATGCTGGTCGAGACCGCCTGGAAGAGCTGCAGGGGCGCCCGCGCCAGCATCAGCACGTTGAAGATGAACCCGGCCGCCGCGGCGCCCTCGAGGCCGCGGGCGACCAGCGGCCCGGCGTTGAGGAAGGCCTGTTCGCTGAACATGATCACCAGCACGGCCGCCGCGAAGCCGGTGCCGTGTGCCATCGAGACCGCCGACTCGGCATCCGCCTCGGCGGGAGGCCTCGGGGGCGCGGTGCGCGCCTGGCGCGCGAAGGCGAGCGGCACGACCATCAGGCTCAGCGACGGCGCCGCGACGATCCCGATCGCGACCGCCGACTGGCCTTCGAGCAGGCTGACCGCGACTAGCACCGCGAACAGGGTGCGGAAGCAGGACTCGGAGAGGATCAGCGCGGTGAAGAGGCCGAAGCGCTTCTGGCCGGCGAGAAAGCCGCGGGCGAAGTAGCTCGCCGCGTAGAACAGCACCGCGGAGAAGAAGACCCAGTAGAGCGTTTCGTTGCCCTCGAGCAGGTCGTCCTGCAGCGGGCCGCGCAGGGCCAGGGCCAGGACCGCGAAGAGCAGCACAAGGCCGATCTGGATCGTCGCCGCGTTGCGGGTCGTGCCGCCGATCGGCTCGCCCTTGACCAGGTGTTCGGAGATGTGGCGGGAGAGCAGCTGTTCGACCGGCCGGTAGAGGGTCGAGATCGTGATGAAGACGGCCGACCAGACCACCGTGATCTCGCCGTAGTCCGGCTTGGAGAGCACGTGCGAGGCGATGAAGAAGTAGACGTAGGTGATCACGCCGGTGAGGCCGACGCCGATCGCCAGGAAGCTGGCGGTTTTGCCGTAGTCGGCCGTCGCCGATGAGCCGTTCGAGCCGGCGTCCACCGGGGCGCCTCGACCCTTGCCGGGGAGCCGCATCAGCGCTCTGCGCCGCGCTCGTAGTGGGACGGCGGCACGTCGAGCGCCAGCTCGACCCGGCGAACCCGCTCGAAGACGCGCTGCGTCATCACCCGCTGTCCGGCGAGCAGGTCGCCGATCACACCGAGCGCGATCAGCTGGATCGCGGCGATGAAGAGCACCGCGCCGAGGATCAGCGACTGGATGTGCCCGGTGCTGTCGCCGTTGAGGATCCAGTCGAGCAGGAAGGGCAGCCAGGCGGCGAGGGCGAGCAGGGCGACCGCCAGCCCGGCCGTGGCGAAGACGCGCAGCGGCTCGTAGCGGGCGTAGATGCGCAGGATCGAGAGCGCGTTGCGGCGCACGTAGCCGCCGGTCGAGTCGAAGAGCCGCGACTCGCGCGTCTGCGGGTTGGTCCCGATCTCGACCTGATCGACGGCGACCAGCATCTTGCCGGCCTGGATCAGGCTCTCCAGCGTGTAGGTGAAGTCGTCCACGACGAGCAGGCCGAGCGCGGCCTCGCGGTTGTAGGCGCGGAAGCCGGACGTGGTGTCGGCGATCTCGGTGCCGGCCAGGCGGCTGACGACCCAGCTGCCCAGCCGCTGCAGCGATTTCTTCGCGCCGGAGAAGTGCTCGATCTCGGCGACGCGGCGGTCGCCGACGACCATGTCGGCCTCGCCGGCGAGGATCGGCGCCACCAGCTTTGGGATGTCGGCGCCGCGGTACTGGTTGTCGGCGTCGGTGTTGACGACGACGTCGGCGCCGAGCTTGAGGCAGGCGTCGAGACCGGCCTGGAAGCCGGCCGCCAGGCCCTTGTTGTTGGTGAGGCGGACGATGTGCTCGACCCCCTGCTCGCGGGCGGTCTCGACCGTGCGGTCGGTCGAGCCGTCGTCGATGACGAGCAGCTCGATTGCGTCGATCCCGTCGATCTGGCGCGGGATGTCGGCGATCGTCGCCGGCAGGGTGGCCTCCTCGTTGAGGCAGGGGATCTGGACGATCAGCTTCATAGCGCGGTCAGGGTACCCGCGGGAGGGGTCGGCGCGCGGGTCCTGTCGCTGCAGGGGACCCACCACCCCTTCCGGTCGCTAAAGCGTCCTCAGGGGCGGTTCCCCCTACAGCGCCACCCGCGCGACAAACCTCACAGAGGGGACGCCCTGGCGCGGTACGATTGACTGATTGACCAGTCAATCAGTGCCATGAACGCGCAGCTCACAAGCACGGATCGGGAGCATCTTCGCCGGGCGTTGGAGCTCGCCGAGCGCGGACGGGGAAGGGTGAGCCCGAATCCGCTGGTCGGCGCGGTCGTTGTCAAGGATGGAAAGCCGATTGGCGAGGGATGGCACGCGGAGCTTGGTGAGCTTCACGCGGAGCGGGCGGCCTTGGCGGATTGCCTGGAGCGGGGGGGCGACCCGGCGGGGGCGACCATGTACGTCACGCTGGAGCCCTGCGCGCATACGGGCCGGCAGCCGCCGTGCGTCGAGGCGATTCTCGAGGCTGGGGTCGCCCGCGTCGTGATCGCCTCCGAGGACCCGAGCGAGAAGGCCGCTGGGCGCGGCCCCGGCATCCTGCGCGACGGCGGCGTAGCGGTGGAGTTTGCGAACGGGGAGGAGGCGACGGCGGCACGGTTGCTGAACCAGTCCTTCCGCAAGCACGCCCGAACCGGCCTCCCTCTCGTCACCCTGAAGCTTGCGATGTCCCTGGACGGCCAGACCACCACTCCGTCCGGCGACTCGCCCTGGATCTCCGGCGAGCGCAGCCGCGAGCTGGTCCACCGCTGGCGCGCCGAATCCGACGCGATCGCGGTTGGCATCGGCACCGCCCTCGCCGACGACCCCTTGCTCACAGCCCGGCCCCAAGACCGCTCCGGTGCGCCTTATGCACCCATAGGGAGCAAAAGGCGCACCGGAAGCGAGGCTCGCCAGCCGCTGCGCGTCGTCTTCGATCGTCAGGCCCGGCTGCCGCTCGACTCGCGACTGCTTGGGACGCTCGAGGAGTCGCCCGTGCTCGTCGTGGTCTCGCCCGGTGTCGATGCATCTGCCCTGCGCGCGGCCGGCGCCGAGATCCTCGTCGCCGACGGCATCGAGGCCGCCCTCGCCGACCTCGGCCGCCGCGGCGTCACCAGCCTCTTCCTCGAGGGCGGCCGCACCCTGGCCGCCGCCTTCGCCGACGCCGACGCGATCGACGAGGCGCGGGTCTTCGTCGCCCCGGTCCTGCTCGCGGGCTCGAAGCGGATCGAGGTGCTGGGGCCGGGCGCCGAGGACACCCTGATCGAGACCCGCTTCAGGGAGTGGTGATGTTCACCGGCCTGGTTCAGGACGTCGGCAGGGTCGAGTCGGTCGAGGCCGGCGGCGAGGGCGCCCGGCTGCGCATAGCCACCTCGCTCGCCCCCGAGGTCGCCGACGGCGACTCGGTCGCCGTCAACGGGGTCTGCCTCACCGCGACCGCCGTCGACGCCGGCGGCTTTGAGACCGAGGCGATGAACCAGACGCTCGCCGTCACCGCCCTCGGCGGGGTCGAGGTGGGCGCCAGGGTCAACCTCGAGCTGGCGATGAAGGCGTCCGACCGGCTCGGCGGCCACATCGTCCAGGGCCACGCCGACGGCGTCGCCGAGGTCCTCGCGGTGGAGGAGGACGGCTTTGCCCGCCGCCTGCGCGTCGGCCTCGGCCCGGAGCTGATCCGCTACGTGGTCGAGAAGGGCTCGATCGCGCTCAACGGGGTCAGCCTCACGGTCGCGGATTTGGGCGATTCTTGGACGGTTCTTTCCCTGATTCCCGAGACCCTGGAGAGGACCAACCTCGGAGAAGCGGAGCCGGGGGACCGGTTGAACGTCGAGTGCGATGTCGTGGCTAAGTATGTTGAGCGCATGGTGGCCCCATTCGCCGGAAAGGAGCGAGCGTGAGCCAGATGACGGAGTCCCAGGAGACAGAGAAGCTGGACCGGGAGGGCGGCAGGAGCCCGTTCTCCACGATCGAGGAAGGGATCGAGGAGATCCGCGCGGGCCGCATGGTCGTCGTCTGCGACGGCGAGGACCGCGAGAACGAGGGCGACCTGGTCATGGCGGCGCAGTTCGCGACGCCCGAGGCGGTCAACTTCATGGCCAAGGAGGCTCGCGGGCTGATCTGCCTGGCGCTTACCGCGGAGCGCTGCGAGAAGCTCGGCCTGAAGCTGATGGCGGCGAAGAACGAGGCGCCGCTGCAGACCGCCTTCACGGTGACGATCGAGGCCGCCGGCGGGGTCAGCACCGGGATCTCCGCCCACGACCGCGCCCACACGATCCAGGTCGCGATCGATCCCAGCTCCGGCCCAGGCGAGATCGTCGTTCCCGGTCACATGTTCCCGTTGCGGGCCAAGGAGGGTGGCGTGCTGGAGCGCACCGGCCACACCGAGGCCAGCGTCGACCTTGCCCGCCTAGCGGGCCTCACCCCCGCCGGCGTGATCTGCGAGGTGATGAACGACGACGGCACGATGGCGCGCGTCCCCGACCTGATCCCCTACTGCGAGCGCCACGGCCTGAAGATGATCACGGTCGCCGACCTGATCGCCTACCGGCGGCGCACCGAGGAGAAGCTGGTCGAGCGCGTCGTCTCCACCGCGCTGCCGACCGAGTTCGGCGACTTCACGGCGGTCGGCTACCGCTCGCTGGTCGACGACAAGCACCACGTGGCGATGGTCAAGGGCGAGGTCGACGGGGTCGAGGACGTCCTCGTCCGCGTCCACAGCGAGTGCCTCACCGGCGACGTCTTCCACAGCATGCGCTGCGACTGCGGCGAGCAGCTGGTCGCGGCGCTGACCCAGATCGAGCGCGAGGGGCGCGGCGTCCTCCTCTACCTCTCCCAGGAGGGACGGGGCATCGGCCTGCTCAACAAGCTGCGCGCCTACAAGCTGCAGGAGGAGGGCGCCGACACGGTCGAGGCCAACCTCAAGCTCGGCCTGCCGGCCGACCTGCGCGACTACGGGATCGGCGCCCAGATCCTCGGCGACCTCGGCCTGACCAGCATCCGCATCCTCACCAACAACCCGAAGAAGATCGTCGGCCTCGAGGGCTACGGCCTCTCGGTCACCGAGCAGGTGCCGATCGAGTCGGCGCCCAACGCCCACAACGAGGCCTACCTGCGCGCCAAGCGCGACAAGATGGGCCACTCGCTGCACCACCAGGGCCTCGCCTTCGACGAGGAGATGATCCGCGACGAGGACGAGCGCGACGCCGCCGGCGAGAGCGGGGCGGCCGGTGGCTGAGTCCGGCGCCTTCCTGGAGGCGTTCCGGGACGAGGAGCGCGAGCAGCTCGCCGGCCGTGAGTTCGCGGTCTGCGTCGGCCGCTTCTACGAGGACCTGGCCGAAAGGCTGCTGAGCGGCGCCCGCGAAGGGTTTGAGATGGCGGGGGTGCCGGCCTCCTCGGTCAGCGAGGTCTCGGTGCCCGGCGCCTACGAGCTGCCCTTCGCGGCCAAGCTGCACGCCACCGCGGGTCGCTTCTCCGGCGTCGCCTGCCTCGGCGTCGTGATCCGCGGCGAGACCGACCACTACGACTTCGTCTGCGCCGAGGCCGCCCGCGGCATCCAGGACGTGCAGCTGGAAACCGGCGTCCCCTGCGCCTTCGGCGTGATCACCTGCGACACGATGGAGCAGGCCCTCGCCCGGGCCGGCGGCGGCAAGCGCGACCAGGGTCGCAACGCCGCCCTGACCGTCGCCCGCATGGCCCTGCTCAAACAGGAGGTCAACCCGTACCGCTGGCAGGTCCGCGACGGCTAGCCCGCATCACCGCCACCTGATACTCGGCGATCTTTCGATCCGAGGTCAGGATCGTCAGTCCATCGGTCTGCGCTTGGGCTACGAGCATGCGGTCAAATGGGTCGCGGTGGTGGTGGGGAAGTGACTCGACTGCGCGCGTGTGCTGCAGGGAGATCGGCAACAGGGAGATGTGCTTCGCGGCGAGTTGGGCGTCGAGATCGTCCGGCGGATCGAGCCTGCCACGAGATTTCTTGATTGCGATCTCCCAGGGGGTCACGATGCTCAGGAAAAGCTCATTGGCCCCGTCTTGGATCGCGTCCCGGGCTGTCGGATGGAGCCGATCTGGTTCCAGCAAGCTCCAGATCAGCACTTGCGTGTCGAGCAGTAGCCTCAATCGCCTGTCCAAAGGCGGTCGCCGGTGGGGAAGATCTCACTTTCCTCGAAATCCCCTTCGATTTCCCGGTCCATCTCCTCCCACTCCTCGTCGGTCGGCATCCGCATCTTGCCCTCCCAGCCGCCGAGGGTGCGCTTCCCGGGCTTTTCGGCCGCTATGGGCACCAGCTTCGCTGCGGGCTTTCCCGCCCGCGTGATCACGATCTGCTCGCCGCCCTCGACCCGAGCGACCAGCCTCGAAAGCTGCGTCTTCGCTTCGTGCATGTTCACCGTGTCCAAGTCCTCAGCGGCCATCTCTCTCCCCCCTCTGGGTGAAGATCGCAAGAATTTCCTTGTTAGTCTACTTAGCTAACTTGAGATCACGGTAGCATGCCCGACCCGATGGCCAAGGTATGTCACAGCTGCGGCAAGGGACCGGCGTTCGGCCAGTCCCGCAGCCACTCGATGGTCGCGACCAAGCGGCGCTTCGACCCGAACCTGCAGAAGGTCCGGATCGTCGAGGGTCAGCGCAAGCTGCGCACCTACGTCTGCACGCGCTGCCTCAAGGCCAACAAGGTCACCAAGGCCGCCTAGCTCGGGCCCCCGGGCGGCCGAGTCCAGTTGCCCTTCGATCGAATTGATGTCGCACGCGCCTGCGGCGCTTAGCGACTGAGTGTGAGCGCGGCTGCGCCGCGCATTCCTCGGATTGCATTTCCGCCGCTTCGCGACATTCGATCGAAGGGCAACTGGACTCGGCTCAACACGAACCAGCTCAGCGCCTCGACCCTGCAAGCTTCAAACAGCGACGCGCGCCTCCGCCGCAAAAGCTCCTCCTCCATGAGGGCGCTGCAGTTGCTCCCGAATCTGGAAGGGGCGTCGGTGGGCCTCTCCGGGAATGTCGCCGAAGGCGGCGGAAATGCAATCCGGTTCCGCGCGGCGAAGCCGCGCTCCTCGTTCACCCCGGCGCGCAGCGCCGGGGTGCGCAATTCCCGGAGAGGCCCACCGACGCCCCTGCTGGCTGGCGCTTCGCGACTACGCGCTCTCGACCACAGGGTGCTCGCCCGTAGGCGCCGGGTCGCCCTCCGCCGGCTCGACGTGGAGCTTGGGGCAGGAGCGGTCGAGCCAGCCTGGGAAGTACCAGGCGCGCTTGCCGAGCAGCTGCATGATCGCCGGGACGAGGACCGAGCGGATGATCACCGCGTCGATGAAGACCGCCGAGGCGAGGCCGAGGCCGAAGAGCTTGATTATGCGGTCATCGCCGAGCATGAAGGAGGCGAAGACGGCGACCATGATCGCCGCCGCGGCCGTGATCACCCGGCCGGTGAGGGCGAGGCCGCGATGGACCGCCTCGCTCGCGTCCTTGCTGTGTTCCCACTCCTCGTGGATCCGCGACATCAGGAAGACCTCGTAGTCCATCGAGAGCCCGAAGACGATCGAGAAGAGGAAGATCGGGAAGAAGGAGATGATCGGCCCGGTGGCGTCGACCCCGATCAGGCTCGCGCCCCAGCCCCACTGGAAGACGGCGACGATCAGGCCGAAGGCCGCGCCGATCGAGAGCAGGTTCATCAGCACCGCCTTCAGCGGCACCAGCAGCGAGCGGAAGACGATCATCAGCAGCAGCGCCGAGAGCAGGACGACGACGCCGATGAAGAGCGGCAGCTTTCCGGCGATCGCATTGCCGAAGTCCTCGAAGATCGCGTTGATGCCGCCGACGTGGACCTGGGCCCCTGTCTTCTCCTCGATCGGCGGGATCACGTCGGCCCGGATGTGGTCGAGCAGGTCGGTCGTCGCCGCGCTCTGCGGCGAGGTTGTCGGGTAGAGCTGGAAGACGCCGACGGTGTCGTTGGGGTTGAGGGTGACGTCCGTGACCTCTTCGACCCCTTCTTCGCCCTTCAGCTGCGTGCGCAGCTCGTTCAGCGCTTCGTCGTTCCCCTTCTCGGGAAGTTCGGCGGCGAGCACGAACGGCCCGTTGAAGCCGGGGCCGAAGCCGTCGGCGAGCAGGTCGTAGGCCTCGCGGGTGGTCGTTCCGGCCGGATCGGTGCCGGCGTCATTGGTACCGAGGCGCAGCGAGAGGGTGGGGATGCAGAGGACGATCAGCAGGCCGCCGGAGAGCAGCGCCGCCACCCACGGCCGGCGCTGGATCCGACCGCTCCAGCGGAACCACCAAGTGTGTTCGTCGATGCTGCGAGCGCCGCGGCCGAAGAAAGGAATGCGCAGCCGGTTGACCCAGCTGCCGGCGAGCGACAGCATCGCCGGCAGCAGGGTGAGCGCCGCGATCATCGTGCAGAGCACCGCGATCGCCGCCGCGGTCGCCACCCCGTAGAGGAAGGGGAGGCCGAGCAGCAGCATTCCCATCAGCGAGATGATCACCGTGATCCCGGCGAAGAGCACCGCCCGCCCGGCGGTGTCGACGGCCGCGATCGCCGCCTCCCGCTTGTCGAGCCCCTCGTCGAGCCCGTTGCGGAAGCGGGTGAGGATGAAGAGCGCGTAGTCGACCCCGACGCCGAGCCCGATCATGAACGCCAGCTGCGGCGCGAATTCCGCCGTGTCGAAGACATGGGTGAAGAGCGTTATCCCGCTGATCCCGACGCCGAGCGCGAACAGCGCCGTCAGGATCGGCAGCCCCATCGCGACGACCGAGCCGAAGCTGATCAGCAGCACCACCACCGCGGCGAGGATCCCGATCATCTCCGAGGAGCCTTCTTCTTCTTCGCCCCGGACTTCCTCGACCGGGGAGCCACCGGTCTCGACCCGCAGGCCGTCGCCCCCCGCCGCCCGGGCGGTGTTCACGATCTTCTTGACTTCGCCGTCGTTCAGCTTGTCGGTGGTGACGTTGAACTGAGCTGTCGCGTAGGCGATCTTGCCGTCGTCGCTGACCGCGCCGGCGCCGCCCTTTTCGTAGGGGCTGGAGACTTCGCTGACGTGGGGCAGCGCCGCGACCTTCGCGAAGACGCCTTCCATCTTCTTCTCGATCGCGGGCGACTCGACGCCGGATTCGGCCTTGTAGACGATCTGAACCACATCGCCCGCCTGCGCCGGGAAGCGGTTTTCGAGCAGGTCGAGGGCGTCCTTGGAGTCGGAGCTGGGCAGGCTGAATTCTTCGGTGAAGTCGGACCCCGCCGAGCCCGCGAGCATGCCGAACCCGACCAGGGCCACGATCCAGCCGACGATCACGGTCTTGCGGTGACCGGTTGTCCAGGTGGCGAAGCGTCGCATCGAGCGTCGCACCGTAGCGAACCCGGCGGCCGGGCAGGTTAGATTTCGGCCTGATGCCCGATCCCTCGATCGTGCGCTTCCGGCGCGTCGTCAGCTCTGCCTACGCCAATCTGGAGGCCCGCCGCCAGGAGGTCAACGACCTCAACGTCTTCCCGGTCGCCGACGGCGACACGGGCGACAACATGGCGATGACGATGCGGGCGGTGATGGAGGAGCTGGACCGCCTCGACGGGCTCGACGTCGACGAGGTCGGGCGCACGCAGCTGGTTCAGGCGCTCGCGCGGGCGGCGCTGATGGGCGCCCGCGGCAACTCCGGCGTGATCCTCAGCCAGATCGTCCGCGGCGCGGCCGAGGAGCTGGCCAGCCGCCCGGGCGAGCTGATCGACCCGGTGCTGGTCGCCTCCGCCTTCGCCAGCGCCGCCGACGCCGCCTACGACTCCGTGCGCGAGCCGGCCGAGGGGACGATGCTCACCGTCTTCCGCGAGATGGCCCACTCGATCGCCCGCCAGCTCGCCCACCTCGAGGCCGACAAACAGCGCCTCGACCGGGGCGTCTCCGACGAGCTGCAGGACGCGGTCCTCGCCGAGGTCCTCGAGCGGGCGATCGAAGACGGCCAGCGCGCGGTCGAGCGCACCCCCGAGCAGCTCGACGTGCTGCGCGAGTCCGGTGTCGTCGACGCCGGCGGCTACGGCCTCGTCCTGATCCTCGCCGGGGTCGTCGCCGGACTGCGCGGCGACGGTGGGGAGGTGCCGGAGATCGACCACCACGAGGCGCCGCGGCTCAGCCGTCCGCACCACGAGGACAGCCGTTTCCGCTACTGCACCAACTTCATCGTCTCCGGCGCCGGGCTCAACAGCCGCGAGTTCCTGCCCCGCCTCGAGGGGCTGGGCGACTCGGTGCTGGTCGTCGGCGACGAGGTGACGCTCAAGGTCCACGTCCACACCGACGAGCCCGAGGCGGCGGTCGCCCTCTTCGAGGACGCCGGGGAGGTGACCAACCTCGACGTCGCCGACATGCGCGAGCAGATCGCCGAGCGCCGCGCCCGTCTCGACGGCGGCCGCACCGGCGCCCTCGCGGTGGCGGCGGGCGACGGGCTGGAGCGCCTCTTCGCCGAGCTCGGCGCGCACGTCGTGCCGGGCGGGGAGACGCTCAACCCGTCCACCTACGAGCTGCTCGCCGGGATTCACGAGGTGCCGGCCGAGGAAGTCCTCGTCTTTCCCAGCTCCTCGAACGTGGTGATGGCCGCCGAGCGCGCCTGCGAGCTCTCCGAGAAGCCGGCCCTGGTGGTGGGCGCCACGTCCCAGCAGGCCAGCCTCCTCGCCCTGGTCGAGCTCGACGCGACGGCGCCGGCGGAGGAGAACGCCGAGCGGCTCGAGGCGGCGCTGGAGACGGTCGCCGCCGGTGGCGTGGCGCCGGCCGCCCGCGACGACGTCGGCGGGCGCTTCCGCAGGGGCGACGCGGTCGGCTTCGTCGGCGAGGAGATCGTCGCCTGGGGCGGGGCGGGCTCGACCCTGGCGGCGACGATCGAGAAGCTGGCGGCCGAGGCGGAGATCGTCACCGTGATCGGCGGCGCCGAGGCGCCGATCGCGCTCGACGAGCTCGATCCGCACGTTCCCGACGGGGTCGAGATCGAGACCCACGAAGGCGGCCAGCCGAGCTGGTGGTGGCTGCTCGCGGCGCAGTAGTGCGCGGCTTCGCAGGCAGCGCAGAGCTCACTCCCGCACAGCTGCACGAAGCGCCGGTCCACTGGCCGCGCCCCAGCGCCCTCGACGTATCGGTCCAGGCGCTCGAGGGGGTGGGCCCGCGACTGGCCGAGGCGGCCGCCGAGGCCGGCATCGAGACGATCGGCGACCTGCTGCTGCGCTTCCCCCATCGCCACCGGGATCGCCAGGTCGTGCCCGTCGCCGCGCTCGAGCCCAAGCAGCAGGCGACGATCGCGGTCGAGGCACTGGCGAGCGCCGGCCGGCCCTTCAGGCGCGGCAGCCTCTCGATCCTCAGCGTCAAGGTCGGAGACGGGAGCGGCGCGGTCAGGGCCAGCTGGTTCAACCAGCCCTGGCTGGCGCAGAAGCTGACCGAGGGCACACCGCTGCTGCTCACCGGCTCGCTCGACAAACGCGGCTTCAGGGTCGCCGAATACGAGTTCACCGCCGAGGCGGACGCGGGCCTGGTGCCGGTGCACCCCGCGACCGAGCAGCTCAAGCCGCAGCGCCTGCGCCAGTGGGTCGAGCAGGCGGTGCGCTCGGTGGGCAACGTGCTGGAGCCGCTGCCGGCGGAGGTCCGGTCCCGCCTTCGCCTCGCCGGGGCCGCGGACGCGGTCGTGGCCGCGCACTTCCCCGAGCGCCCCGAGGACGTCGAGGCGGCGCGCGAGCGGCTGCGCTTCGAGGAGCTCTTCCTCTACCAGGCGATCCTGGCGACGCGCAAGCGAACCCACCGGACCGCGCGGCCGGCGCCCAGGCTAGGGGCCCCCGGAGAGCGGGTCGGCCGCTGGATCGCCTCGCTGCCCTTCGAGCCGACCGGCGACCAGCGCCGGGCGTTCGAGGAGATCGACGCCGACCTCGACTCCGGCGAGCCGATGCAGCGGCTGCTGATGGGGGAGGTCGGCTCGGGCAAGACGGTCGTCGCGCTGTACGCGATGCTGCGGGCGCTGGAAGCCGGCTTCCAGGCGGCCCTGATGGCGCCTACCGAGACCCTCGCCGAGCAGCACGCGGCGACGCTGGGCAGGCTGCTGGCCGAGGAGGCGACCCCGTTCGCGCTGCTCACCGGGGCGACCCCCGCGGCGCGGCGGCGCGAGGCCCTGGAGCGCCTGGAGACCGGCGAGCTGGGCCTGATCGTCGGCACCCACGCCCTGGTCGAGCCCTCGGTGCGGTTCGCCCGCCTCGGCCTCAGCGTCGTCGACGAGCAGCACCGCTTCGGTGTCGACCAGCGCCGCGCGCTCGACTCCAAGGGCGTCGAAGGGCTCGCTCCCCACGTCCTGCACATGACCGCGACGCCGATCCCGCGCACGCTCTCGCTGACCGCCTACGGCGACCTCGACACGACCGCGCTGCACGAGCTGCCCTCGGGCCGCAAGCCGGTCGCGACCCGGATCGTCGATGAGGACGAGCGCGCCGGCGCCTACGAGTTCCTGCGCGGGCAGCTGCGCGCCGGCCGCCAGGCCTTCGTCGTCTGCCCCCTGGTCGAAGAGTCGGAGAAGATGCAGGGCCGGGCGGCTGAGGTAGAGGCGGAGCGGCTCGCCGCCGGCGAGCTGCGCGACTTCAGGGTCGGCGTGATCCACGGCCAGATGCGCTCGGCCGAGAAGGCGGCGGCGATGGACGCCTTCGCCGCGGGGGAGACCGACGTGCTGGTGGCGACCACCGTGATCGAGGTCGGGATCGACGTCGCCAACGCGACCGTGATGGTGATCGAGGGGGCGGAGCGCTACGGCGTCTCCCAGCTGCACCAGCTGCGCGGAAGGGTCGGGCGCGGCGAGCACGAGTCGGTCTGCCTGCTCTTCCCCGAAGACGCCGGGGCGATGGCGCGGCGGCGGCTGAAGGCGGTCGAGCGCGAGTCCGACGGCTTCAAGCTGGCCGAGGTCGACCTCAGCCTGCGTGGCGAGGGCGAGGTGCTGGGAACCCGCCAGCACGGCCTGCCGCGCTTCGCCGTCGCCGAGCTGCCCGAGGACAGCGAGGCGCTGGTCGCGGCCCGCGACGAGGCGATGCGCCTCCTTCGCGAGCACGGCTCCCTCGAAGCCCCCGAGCTCGGCCCGCTGATCGAGGCCGCCCACCGCCGCTTCGGCGCGGGCGCCTCAGACCCGATACCACTGTGACGTGAGGGTGATCGCGGGAGAGCTCGGCGGGCAGCGGCTGGTCGCGCCGCGCGGCTGGAAGGTGCGGCCCACGTCGGACCGGGTGCGCGAGGCGATCTTCTCGGTGCTGGGCGACCGGGTCGAGGGCGCGACCGTCCTCGACCTCTACTGCGGCACCGGGGCGCTGGCGATCGAGGCGCTCTCGCGCGGTGCCGCCCACGCCACCCTGGTCGACCGCGACATGCGCGCCGCGCGCGGCAACGTCGGCCGCCTCGGCCTCGAAGGGCGGGCCGAGCTGGTCCGCGCCCACGTGTCGCGCTGGCTCGGCGCCCGCGAGGAGGCGGATGCCCGCTTCGACCTCGTCTTCGTCGATGCCCCCTATAGACTCGCCGACCGCGTGGGCCAGGAAGTCGACACCCATCTGCGCGGTCTTCTGGCCGAGGGTGGCCGGGCGATCGTCGAGAGCGGCGCCGGGCAGCCGGCCCGCGTCGATTCGGTGCCGTGCCTGCGCAGCCGCCGCTACGGCGCCGCCAACGTCGCGATCTACGGAGACGGCGCCTGATGGCCGAGCGCGACGGGACCGTCGTCTGCCCCGGCAGCTACGACCCGGTCACCAACGGCCACATCGACATCATCACCCGCAGCTCCGAGGTCTTCGAGCGGGTCGTCGTCGGCATCGTCAACAACCCGATGCGCAAGGACAAGACGCTCTTTACCGCCGAGGAGCGCAGGGACCTGATCGAAGAGGCGACCGCGAGCCTGGCCAACGTCGAGGCGCGGATCTTCTCCAACCTGCTGGTCGAGTTCGCCCGCGAACAGGGGGCGCGCTCGATCGTCAAGGGCCTGCGGGCGATCTCCGACTTCGAGTACGAGTTCGAGATGGCGCAGCTCAACCGCAAGCTCGACCCCGGCATCGAGAGCATCTACATGATCGCCTCGCCCCAGTACAGCTTCCTTTCCTCGACCGGCGTCAAGGAAATGGCGACCTTCGGCGGCGACGTCTCGGACCTGGTTCCCGCCCCAGTCGCCGCCGCGATGGCGGGACGCCTGGGCGACAGGTAGGCTTTCCCGCCTCGGTGCGGTGTGGGCGAGAGCTTGCAAAAAGCCGAGGAAATAAACACTTCTTCACCGAACAAGCCTTTGACACGTAGGCTTACGACCTGCTGATGGACGTTCTCGTTCTCATAGACAAGCTCGACGACGTGGTCCACAACGCGCGGCCGGTGCCGCTCACGGACCAGGTTCGCGTCGATCGCGAGGAGATCTACGACCTGCTCGACCAGATGCGGGCGACGATCCCCGAGGAGATCAAGCAGGCGCGCTGGATCGTCAAGGAGCGTCAGGAGATGCTCGCCGAGGCCAAGCGCGAGGCGGAGCGGATCGTTCGCGAGGCGCGCGAGCAGCAGGCTCGCCTGATCTCCGACGAGGAGGTCACCAAGCAGGCCGAGCGCGCCGCCGACGAGATCGTCGAGGACGCCCGCTCGCGCGAGCGCGAGATCCGGCTCGGCGCCGAGGACTACGCCGACGAGATCCTCAACACGCTCGAGGTCAACCTGCAGAAGTTCCTCGCCGCCGTGCAGCGTGGGCGCGATCGTCTGGCTGGGCGGGACGAAGAGCAGCAGCCGGTCGCGGAGCTCGACGAGCAGCAGTAGCGGGCGGCGGAGGAGAGGGTCCGGCACCCCTCCTCACTCAACTTTTTTCGAAGGGGCCGGGTGGGCTGGCGCCCGGGGCGCTGCCCGAAAAAAGTACAAGCCGTTCGGAGGGGTGCCGGACCCTCTCCTCGGTGGTGGTGGCTACTGCTCCTCGAGCTTCAGCTCTTGGAGCTTGGCCCATCTTGGGTCGGGGGTGGTGTCGTGTTCGTGGTCGGCGGGGTCCGCGTCGTTTAGGGACTCGCCGCAGACCGGGCATAGGCCGGCGCAGTCGGGGCGGCATAGGAACCGGGTCGGGATCGTCAGGACGGCGGCGTCGTGTGCCCAGCGGCCCAGGTCGAGCTCCTCGTCCTCGACGTATGGGCTGCGCAGCTCCTCGTCATCGGTGTTGTCCTGGGCGACCTCGCGGGCGTCGACCTCGGTCTCCAGCGCCGCGCCCTCGAGGCAGCGCATGCAGGGCCCTTCGAGCCGGAGCCGGAAGCGCAGCCGGAACGCGTAGCCGCCGCTGGGCCGGGAGACGTCGAGCCGCGTCTGCACCGAGTCGGGTGAGACGGAGTACGTCTCGCCGGCCAGCTCGAGCGGCTCCAGCCGGACCGGCAGGTCCAGCCGCCGTCCCTCGCCATGGGACAGGGACAGCCGCGCCAGGTCGATGATCGTCGTCGCTTGGGCCATGGGGACGCTCCTCCGCTTGAACCGGGCTTACGATGACAGCCTCCGACGAGATTACGGAATGAATCGATTCGACTGGACACCCGAGGTCTACCTGGAGCGGATCCGCACGCAGATCCCTCGCTACGACGAGCTGCAGGAGCAGGCGATCGCCGCGATCCCCTTTCCGCCCGAGCGCGTGCTGGAGCTGGGCATGGGAACGGGGGAGACGACTCGCCGCCTGCTTGACGCCTACCCCGATGCCTGGGTCATCGGCCTCGACGCGAGCCCCGACATGGTCTTTCGCGCCCGCCAGAGCTACGACGACGTGCAGCTGGCCCGCATGGAGGATCCCCTGCCCGACGGTCCCTGGGACCTGGTCATCTCGGTCCTCTCGGCGGGTGACCTCCCCGACGACCAGCTCCAAGCGCTCTGCCGGCGCGTCCGCGAGCAATCCCGCTCCCTCGTCATCGGCGACGTCTTCGAGAAGGACAAGCTCAACCGCCTCATAGATTGGTCCGGTGGCCAGATCACCTGGCAGGCCGACAAGCTAGCCGTAGTGAGAGCGGAGTACTAGAGGGGATCCGATACCCCTTCGAAAACACTCAAGCGCGAAGCGCGTTTTCGAAGGGGCGCCGGACCCCTCCACACCTCGCCGAGCTTCCGGCCGCTACCATCCCGCGACCGATGGCCGTCCCGAAGAAGAGAACCTCGAGCGCTCGGCGCGACAAGCGGCGGGCGCAGCACAAGGCAGGCAAGGCGCGCCTGAACCGCTGCCCGAAATGCCACAGCCCGCGGCTCCCGCATCGCGTCTGTCCCGTCTGCGGGACCTACGCGGGGCGCGAGGTGATCGTGCACAAAGTCGCCGAGCCGACCGCCGCGCCCACTGACTCGGAGTAGCGCTTGACGGCTGTGCCGACCGTGGCCCTGGACGGCTTCGGGGCGGAGCAGGGCTTTGACGTCCTCGCCCAGGGGGCGCGGATGGCCGCGGCCGACGGGATCCGGGTCCGGGTCTTCGGCCCACCCGCCGAGCTTGGGCTCGAAGCGGTCGACGGGGTTGAGGTGGTGCCCACCGCCGAGTCGATCGGCAACGAGGAGGACCCGGTGACCGCGGTCCGCGCCAAGAAGGACGCCTCGGTCGTGCGCGCCGCGGCCGACGTCGCCGGCGGCGCGGCGGATGCGATGGTCAGCCCCGGCTCCACCGGGGCGACGATGGCCGCGGCGACCTTCGGCCTGCGGCGGCTGAAGGGAGTGCAGCGGCCGGCGCTCGCCGTGCAGCTGCCGGTGCCGGGCAAGCAGGTCCTCTTCCTCGACGTCGGCGCCAACGTCGAGGTGCGGGCCCAGCACCTGGTCCAGTTCGGCTTCCTCGGCGCCGCCTTCAGCCAGGCTGTGCTCGGGGTCCAGAGGCCGCGGGTCGGCCTGCTCTCGGTCGGCGAGGAGGCGGGCAAGGGCCGCGAGGAGGTCGTCGACGCGCACGCCGTGCTCTCGGCCTCGCCCGGAATCGAGTTCGTCGGCAACGTCGAGGGCCGCGACCTGCCGGCTGGCGTCGCCGACGTCGTCGTCACCGACGGCTTCACCGGCAACGTGGCGCTGAAGCTGATGGAGGGCACCGCGAAGACCGTCACCGGCGCGATCCGGGACGCCGCCCGCGCCAACCCGCTCGCCGCGCTCGGCGGCCTGCTGATGAAGCCGGCGCTCGGCGGCCTGCGGCGCGAGCTGCACCCGGACACGACCGGCGGGGCGATCCTGCTCGGCCTGCGCGGGATCGCCGTCGTCGGTCACGGCAGCTCCGGGGCCGAGGGAATCGCCAACGCGGTGCGCCTCGCCGCGCGCTGCGTAGAGGTCGACGCGGTCGGTCGCACGGCGGCCCTGCTGCGCGAGGGCGGCGCCGGGCGAGGCGAGCTGGCGGCCGGCCGTGACGCGCCCGGCGCGGCGTGATAGGAAGGTGACGATGACCCGCGAGGAAGTCCTCACCCTCGTCCGCGAGCACCTCGCCGAGGAGCTCGAGCTGGACGCCGCCGGAATCGGCGAGTCGAGCCGCTTCAAGGAGGACCTCGACGCCGACTCGCTCGACCTCTACGAGCTGGTGATGGAGCTGGAGGACACCTACGGCATCTCGGTCTCCGAGGAGCAGGCCGCCAGGATCGCGACCGTCGGCGACGCCGTCGCCTTCGTGCTCGAGCACGCAACCGCGTGAGCACCGCGCCGCTTGCCGAGCTGATCGCCGAGCTGCCGGAGGAGCTGCGCCGCCTGGCGCTCACCCACTCCTCCTGGACCGAGGCGCGCAGCGAGTCCTACGAGCGCCTCGCCTACCTCGGCGACAGCGTGCTCGCCCTCGCGGTCGCCCGCGACCTGGTCACGCGCTTTCCCGAGGTCGATGCCGGCGGCCTGACCAAGATCCACAACCAGGCGGTCAGCGGCGTCGCCTGCGCCGAGGTCGGACGTGAGCTCGGCGTGCCGGAGATGCTGCGCGAGGCCGAGCCGGAGGACCTGGCGGCGGGGATCCCGGCCGCGACCCTGCTCGACGGCGAGAGGCCCGTGCCGGAGGCGACCGAGGCGCTGATCGGGGCCTGCTTCTCGGCCTTCGGCTTCGAGCGCGCCGCGGCCGCGGTCGTGGCCGCCTTCGAGCCCCGGATCGAGCACGCGGCCGAGACCAGGATCGACTTCAAGTCGGCGCTGCAGGAGATGCTCGCCCGCCGCCACTCGCGCGTGATCTACAAGGTGATCGCCGAATCGGGTCCGCCGCACAAGCGCCAGTTCGAGGTGGCGGCGCTGGTCGACGGAGAGCAGGTCGGCGTGGGGGCCGGACGCAGCAAGAAGACGGCGGAGCAGGTCGCCGCCGAGCAGGCCTTGCAGCGCCTGGGAGACTAGATGACGAGCTTCGCGTCCGACTCGATCGCGAGCCTTGCGGCCACGGTTCGAGGGACCGGAGCGAAGAGCGCATGTATCTGAGATCGATCGAGATGAAGGGGTTCAAGTCGTTCCCCGAGCGGGCGAGGCTGGAGTTCTCGCCCGGCGTCAGCGTGATCGTCGGCCCCAACGGCTCGGGCAAGTCGAACATCACCGACGCGGTGCTCTGGGCGCTCGGCGAGCAGAGCCCCGGGGCGATCCGCGGCGCCTCGATGCAGGACGTGATCTCCGCCGGCGGCAAGGGCATCGGCCAGCGGCGCGCCGCCGAAGTCGAGGTGACGATCGACAACTCCGAGGGCCGCGCCGCGACCGAGCTCTCCGAGATCGCCGTGAAGCGCACGCTCGACCGCTCCGGCGACGGCTCCTACCGGCTCAACGGCGCCCGCTGCCGCCTCGTCGACGTGACCGAGGTGCTCTCCGACACCAACCTCGGCCGCGAGATGCACTCGGTGATCAGCCAGGGCCGGGTCGAGTCGATCATCCACTCCAAGCCGCGCGAACGGCGGCTGCTGATCGAGGAGGCGGCCGGGCTCGGCAAGCACCGCAAGCGCCGCCGCCGGGCCGAGCTGAAGCTGCGCGCGGCGCGTGACAACCTCGACCGGGCGCTCGACCTCGAGCGCGAGGCGCGGGCGCGGCTGCGGCCGCTGAAGCGCCAGGCCCAGGCGGCCGAGCTCGGCGCGCGGATCGAGCGCGAGGAGCTGGGGCTGCGCGGCCAGCTCGTCGCCGAGGAGCTGCGCTTCGGCGCCGACCGCGCCGCCGCCGCCGAGAAGGCAGCCGCCGAGGCGCGCGCCAAGCGCACCGAGATCGAGAAGAAGCTGAGCGAGGTGAGCGAGCAGCGCCGTGCCGCCGAGGAGCGCTTCGCCGCTCGCGATCGCGAGCGCACCCAGGCATGGGGGGTCCTGACCAAGCTGCGCGGCGACCAGCAGCGGGTCGCGATCCGGGCCTCGGGGCTCGGCGACCGCGAGGGCGAGCTCGCCACCGCGCTCGAGGCGCTGCGGGCCGAGCTCGGCCCGTTGACGCTCGACGTCGGCGACTCGGGAGCGCCCGGCGAACGGGCGCGCAAACTGGAGGAGGAGCTGGGGGAGATCGACGCCGGGCTCTCCGGCGCCGCCGAGGGCCTTGCCCGCGCCCGCGACGAGAGCGCCACCGAGAACGCCCGCGAGACGGCCCTGGGCGCCGTGCGCAGCGGCGCCGAGCGCGCCTCTCGCCACGCCCGGCGCGCCGAGGGGCTGCTCGGCGAGCGCCACCGCGAGATGCTGCGCAAGCGGCTCGCTGCCGGGGAGCAGCTGCTCGACGACGTCCGCGCCGCCGCCGCCGCGGCGACCGCGGCGGAGGCCGCGATCCGTGCCCGGGTCGAGCGGATCGAGCAGCGCGTGGTCGGCGGCGAGGGCGACGGCGACGAGATCGCAGATGAGATGCGCGCCTGCTCGCAGCGCGAGTACGAGCTGCAGTCCGAGATGCGGGCGGCGTCCGACAAGCTGACCGAGGTCGAGGTCGAGGCTGCCCATCTGGGCGACCGCCGTGCCGAGGCGGCCAAGGAGCTTGCGGCGATCGCCGAGCGGCTCGGCGAGGAGGTCGAGCCGGCGAGCGAGCCGCTGAGCGACGAGGAGCGGGCGGACATCGACCGCCGGCTGGAGCGGCTGGAGCGCCGCCGGGCCCAGATCGGGCCGGTCAACCCGCTCGCCGAGCAGGAGTACGAGGAGGCGCGCGAGCACGTCGAGACGCTGCAGGCCCAGCGCGAGGACACCGAGCGGGGGATGCGCGAGCTGGAGGCGCTGATCCGCGACATCGACCGCGAGATCGAGCGCGCCTTCGAGCAGACCTTCGAGGCGACCGCGAAGAACTTCGAGGAGATGGTCGAGCACCTCTTTCCCGGCGGCCGCGGCCGGCTGCGCCGGGTCAGCCTGCGCCCCGTCCGCGATTCCGAGCCGGAGCCGGCCGCCGAGGAGGGGGAGGAGGAGCCCGCCGAGGAGGAGGAGGACGAAGAGCGCGAGGAGCTCGGGGTCGAGATCGAGGTCACCCCGGCCGGCAAGTCGACCCGCAAGCTCTCGCTGCTCTCCGGCGGGGAGAAGTCACTCGTCGCGATCGCCTTCGTCTTCGCCGTCTTCCTCGCCCGGCCCTGCCCCTTCTACATCCTCGACGAGGTCGAGGCCGCGCTCGACGATGCCAACATCGACCGCTTCCTGCAGCTGATCCGGCGCTTCTCCGATCGCGCCCAGTTCGTCATCGTCACCCACCAGAAACGGACGATGGACGCCGCCGACGTCCTCTACGGGGTCAGCATGGGCGGCGACGGCGTGACCAAGGTCGTCTCCCGCCGCCTGCCGCGCGAAGTCGAGGAAGACGAGCAGGAGCCACCGCTCTCCGCGGTCGCCTAGCCCGTTCTCGCCTAAAGAAACTCTTCATTTCCCAGCCCCGCCCCTGCGCTACGCTGATTCGCGGGGTAGGAAAGGAGGGTCCGTGGCACAACGTCACATGGACAGATTGACGTCGTTCGATACGTCGTTCCTGGCCAACGAGAGGTCCAACGGGCACATGGCGATCGGCGCCGTGCTGGTCTGCGACGGCGAGCCTCCCAACCAGGAGGACTTCCTCGCCCACATCCGCAGCCGGGTGCACCTGCTGCCGCGCCTGCGCCAGCGCCTCGCCTTCCCGCCGCTGCGGCTTGGGACGCCGTTCTGGGTCGACTATCCGGAGTTCGACATCCACGACCACCTGCGCCGGGTGCGGCTGCCCGCCCCCGGCGGCGACGCCGAGTTCCACGAGCTCGTCGGCGAGGTCCTCTCGCCGCCGCTCGACCGCTCGCTGCCGCTCTGGCAGCTGGTCCTCGTCGAGGGCCTGGAGGGCGACCGCTTCGCGATCGTCTACAAGACCCACCACGCGCTCGCCGACGGCTTCTCCGCCGTCGACATCGGCAAGCTGCTCTTCGACCCGGAGCCCAACCCCGTGCCCTCGCGCGACGAAGCGGCCTGGGATCCTCAGGAGCCGCCGACGCGGAGCGCCCTGCTCGCCCGCGCGGTGAGCGGCACCTGGGCGACGATGAGGCGGATGGGCCGCTGGCTGGGCCGCGCCGCGCGCCAGCCGGGACGGGCTCGGAAACGCGCCGCCGACGGCGTCACCGGCGTCTGGGAGGTGGCATCGGCCCTGTTCAAGCCGGCGCCGAAGGTGCCGCTCAACGTCGAGATCGGCCCGGCGCGGAGCTTCGCCTGGGCCGAGTTCTCGCTGGCTGACTTCAAGGGGGTCAAGAACGCCTTCGACGTCACCGTCAACGACGTGATCCTGGCGACGACCTCGGGCGCGCTTCGCCGTTGGCTGCACGACCGCGAGGTGCCGACCGAGGGCATGGAACTGAAAGCGCTGGTGCCGGTCTCGATCCGCACGATCGACGAGCAGGGTGAGCTCGGCAACCGCCTGACGGCGATGCGCGGGCCGCTGCCGGTCGGCATCGCCGACCCGGTCGAGCGGCTGCGCGCCGTGCACGCCGGGATGGACGACCTCAAGTCCTCCAAGCAGCCGCTCGGCGCCGAGGCGATCTGGGGGCTGAACGACTGGTTCCGTGACTTCGCCCCGCCGCTGCTGCTGCGGCCGACGGCGACGATCAACTTCTCCACCCGGCTCTTCAACCTGCTGGTGACCAACTTCCCCGGTCCGCAGATCCCCTTCTACGTGCTCGGGCGCGAGGTCACCGGGGTCTTCCCGGTCGGCTTCCTCGCCCGCCGCCACGCGCTGGCGATCGCGATCGTCAGCTACAACGGCCGGGTCGGCTTCGGCCTGCTCGCCGATCGCGCCGCGGTCCCCGACGCCGAACGCCTCTCCGCCTACCTGGGCGAGGAGCTGGAGGAGCTGCTCGGCGTCGCCCATATAGCCTCCGGCGGCAGCGACGATGGCGACGAGCTGGCAGGAGATACTCAACCTCGGTTCGCGCGAGAGCGCGAACGCCTCGGCGACGCCTGAACCCGAGGAGCAGCGTCGCGGCGTCTTCCGCCGCCTGCGCGAGAGCCTCTCCAAGAGCCGCAAAGCGCTGACCGAGGAGATCTCGGCAAGCCTCTTCGAGCGCATCGACGACGAGACCTGGGAGCGCCTCGAGGAGGCGCTGATCCTCGCCGACGCCGGCGCGCCGACGACCGCCAAGGTGGTCGAACGGCTCGAGCACGAGGTCGAGGCGGACAGCGTCGGCGCCGACGGCGAGGCGGTGCGCGCCCGCCTGATCGAGATCCTCGCCGAGGTGGCGTCGACGGCGCGGGCGCCGATCGACCTCAGCGGCGAGCCGGCGGTGCTGCTGATGGTCGGCGTCAACGGCACCGGCAAGACGACCACGATCGGCAAGATCGCCTGGCACCTCTCGAAGGAATTCGGGCTTTCCGTCGTCCTTGCGGCCGGTGACACCTACCGTGCCGCCGCGGCTGAGCAGCTGGCGGAGTGGGCGGACCGGGCCGGCGCCGAGCTCGTGCGCTCGGCTGAGGGGGGCGACCCCGGCGCGGTCGCCTTCGACGCGATCGCCGCCGCCCGCGCCCGCGGCGCCGACGTGGTGATCGTCGACACCGCCGGGCGGCTGCACACGCAGACCAACCTGATGGACGAGCTGGCGAAGGTGCGGCGGGTGATCGGCAAGCAGCTGCCCGGCGCGCCGCACGAGACGCTGCTCTCGATCGACGCGACCACGGGCCAGAACGGGCTGCGCCAGGCGCAGCTCTTCGCCGAGGCGGTCGAGGTCGACGGCGTCGTCCTGACCAAGCTCGACGGCACCGCCAAGGGCGGCATAGTCCTGGCGATCGCCGCAGAGCTCGAGATCCCGGTGAAGCTGATAGGCACCGGCGAGCAGCTGGACGACCTGCGCCCCTTCGACCCAACCGACTTCGCCAACGCCCTCCTCTCAGACTGACTTCGTGTTTTTTCGCGGATATCGCGACTAACCACGAACTCACCCCGTAACCTCAGCGGCCACGTGTTCGACCAGCTTTCAGACCGGCTGCAGGCGACGCTCTCGGATGTCCGCTCGCGCGGCAAGCTGAGCGAGGCCGACGTCGACGCGGCGATGCGCGAGATCCGCCTCGCCCTGCTCGAGGCCGACGTCAACTTCAAGGTCGTCAAATCGTTCACCAAGACGCTGAAGGAGCGCTGCCTCGGCGCCGACGTCCTGGGAAGCCTCGATCCCGGCCAGCAGGTCGTGAAGATCGTCAACGAGGAGCTGACCGGGCTGATGGGCGGCACCGGCCGTGAGCTGGCGATGGCCTCCAGCGGGCCGACGGTGATCCTGATGGCCGGCCTGCAGGGCTCCGGCAAGACCACCGCCTGCGCCAAGCTCGCCCGTTTCCTGCGCGAGTCGGGCAAGAAGGACGTGGCCCTCGCCGCCTGCGACGTCTACCGGCCGGCCGCTGTCGACCAGCTGGTCACGGTCGGCGGGCGGGTCGGCGCCCACGTCTATGAGCAAGGCACCGACGCCGACCCGGTCGAGATCGCCGCCTGGGCGCTGGAGCAGGCCAAGCAGGAGCGCCGCGACGTGCTGATCGTCGACACCGCCGGCCGCCTGCACGTCGACCGGGAGCTGATGGAGGAGCTGGCGAACATCCGCAAGCGGGTCAAGCCTCACGACGTGCTGCTCGTCGTCGACGCGATGACCGGCCAGGACGCGGTCGGCGTCGCCGAGTCCTTCGCCGAGGCGGCCGAGTTCGACGGCGTGGTGATGACCAAGCTCGACGGCGACGCCCGCGGCGGCGCCGCGCTCTCGGTCAAGGCGGTGACCGGCAAGCCGATCCTCTTCGCCTCGACCGGGGAGAAGCTGGAGGCCTTCGACCGCTTCCACCCCGACCGGATGGCCTCGCGCATCCTCGGCATGGGCGACGTGCTCAGCCTGATCGAGAAAGCCGAGCAGCAGATCGACGAGAAGCAGGCGCTCGACCTCGAGGCGAAGCTGAAGAGCAACAACTTCACGCTCGAGGACTTCCTCCAGCAGATGCGCCAGGTGCGCAAAATGGGCCCGCTCAGCGGCCTGCTCGGGATGCTGCCGGGAATGGGGGCGATGAAGCAGCTGAAGAACGCCGAGATCGACGAGGGGGAGCTGGACCGGGTCGAGGCGATCATCCTCTCGATGACGCCCGAAGAGCGGGCCAACCCGGCGCTGATCAAGGGCTCGCGCCGCAAGCGGATCGCCAACGGCTCGGGGACCAAGGTCCAGCAGGTCAACCAGCTGGTCAAGCAGTTCGACCAGATGCGCAAGATGATGCGCCACATGGCCTCGGGCAAGATGCCCGACCAGCAGCAACTGGCTGCGATGTCGGGAGGAGCACCGCGCCCGAAGTTCCGAAGGCGCTGATCGCCACAAGGCCGCATGTCCTCCGCTTCGCGTCCGGCATGCGTGGGAATGGCCTGAGCCTGTACTCTGCTCCATCCAATGGCAGTCCGAATCAGACTCAGACGAGTCGGGTCGAAGAAGAACCCGATCTGGCGCATCGTCGTCGCCGACAAGCGCTCGCCCCGCGACGGGCGCACGATCGAGACGATCGGGCAGTACAACCCGCAGACCGAGCCCTCGACGATCGAGGTCGACGTGGAGCGTGCCCGTCACTGGCTCGACCACGGCGCCCAGCCGTCGGAGACCGTCGCCACGCTGCTGCGCACCAAGGGCATCCCGGCCTCGGGAAGCTGAACCTGGCGTGACCGAGCTGCTCGAGTTCGTGGTCCGGGCGCTGGTCGAGGACCCTGGCGCCGTCGTGGTCGAGGAGCTGGAAGAGGACGGGGACCTGGTCTATGAGATCACGGTCGCCGAGGACGATCTGGGACGGGTGATCGGCAAGGGCGGAAGGGTCGCGAACGCGATCCGGACCATCGCCAAGGCCGCCGCCGTTCGTCTCGACCGTCGTGTCATAGTCGACATCCTCGATTGAAGCTCGACATCTTCACCCTCTTTCCCGAGGCGTTCGACTGGTTCCGGTCGCAGCGCTCGGTCCAGAACGCCCTGGCCCACGGGAATGAGCTCCGCCTGTTCAACTATCGCGACACGACTCCGCTCGGGGCCGGGCAGGTCGACGACGCCCCCTACGGAGGCGGGGCCGGGATGGTCGTCCGGGTCGACGTCGTCGACGCCGCCCTTCAGGCCGCCTACCCGCACGGCGAGAGCCCCCGCCGGGTGCTGCTCTCGCCCACGGGGAGACTGCTCGACGACGAGTTTGCCGACGAGCTGACCCGGGAGCCTCACGTGGCGCTGCTCTGCGGCCGTTACGAGGGATTCGACGATCGCGTCCACCAGCACCTCGCCGACGACGAGATCTCGATCGGCCGCTACGTCCTGGCGGGCGGCGAACTGCCGGCGATGGTGATCGCGGACGTGCTCATGCGCAAGCTGCCGGGAGCGCTCGGGCATGAGCGCAGCGCGGTCGAGGAGTCGTTCAGCCCCACCCTGGAGGGCATGCCCGAGTACCCGCACTACACGCGGCCGCCGCTGTATCGGGGTTGGGACGTTCCCGACGTGCTGCTCTCCGGCGACCACGAGCGAGTGCGGCTCTGGCGGGCCGAGCAGAGCCGCGCTCGGGCCGAGCAGTTCGAAAAAGACGCCGAGTAGCTACCATTCGGCGGCCGCGCGGCACCCGGTCCGGGTCCGGCGGTCTTTTTTCGCCAATGAGCAGCGTCATTCAAGACATCGAGCGCAGTCAGCTGAGGAAGGGGATTCCCTCCTTCGACCCTGGCGATCGCGTGCGCGTCCACTTCCAGGTCGTCGAGGGCAGCCGCCGCCGCACCCAGGTGTTCGAGGGGATCGTCCTGCGGCGTCAGGGCTCCGGCGCGCGTGAGACCTTCACCGTCCGCAAGCAGTCTTTCGGCGTCGGCGTCGAGCGGACCTTTCCGCTGCACTCGCCGAAGATCGAGAAGCTTGAGATCGCCGCACGCGGCGCCGTGCGCCGGGCGAAGCTCTACTACCTGCGCGGCCGGATCGGCAAGGCGGCCCGCGTCGCCGAGCGGCGCTGGGGAATCGACGAGGAGCTGATCTCGACCCCGACCGCCGCGGCCGAGCCCGAAGCGGTCGACGCCGAGGGCGTCAGCCAGCAGGAGGCCGAGGAGGTCGAGGCGCCGCCGGAGGCCGAGGCGCCCGCGACCACGGAGGCCGAGGCTGACGCTGCGCCGGAGGCCGCGGCCGAGCCCGAGGCGGAGGCTGCCCCGGAGGAGGCTGCGCCCGAGACCGAGGCGGCTCCTGAGGCAGAGGCTGAGAGCGAGACCGCTCCCGAGGCGGAGGCGCCTCAGAGCGAGACAGCGGCAGAGACGGACGCTGAGGCGCCCGAGGCGGGGGAGACCGAGGACAACGCCGCGGCTGACGATGCCGAGGACGAGGCGCCGGAGAAAAGCTCCGACGACTCCGGCGGGGACTCGGCCTGAAACTCTCGATCCCGAAACCGCAGACCCGCGGTGGCGGGATCGTCGAGCTCGTCGTCATCATCGCGCTCGCCCTGGGCCTCGCCCTGACGATCCAGGCCTGGCTGATCAAGCCGTACCAGATCCCCTCGCAGTCGATGGAACCGACCCTCGACGTCGGCCAGCGCGTCCTCGTCAACCGCTTCCTCTACCACTTCACCGACCCCTCGCCCGGGGACATCGTCGTCTTCCACCCGCCGACCGGTGCGGACAACGGCGCCGAATGCGGCGTCACGGTCAAAGGCCAGGAGCCGGTCAACATCGGCATGCCGTGCCCGAAGCCCACCCGCGGCGAGTCGAGCCAGAACTTCATCAAGCGCATCGTCGCCGGTCCGGGCGACACGCTCGCCGTCCGCGAAGGCCACCCGATCGTCAACGGCGTCGAGAAGACCGATGAGCCCTACATCCGGCCCTGCGGCGGCGCGACTGCCTGCAATTTGCCGAAACCGATCAAGATTCCACCCGGCTACTACTTCATGATGGGCGACAACCGTGGCGAAAGCGACGACAGCCGCTTCTGGGGACCTGTCCCGCGCGGATGGATCATCGGCAAGGCCTTTGCCACCTACTGGCCTCCCGACCGCATCGGCATCCTCTAAGCCGCCGGGCGGCAAGGCGCACCAGCGGCGCCTGGCGCGGACGCGGCGGCTCTTCGCCTTCGATCGCGGCCTCGGCACGCGGCTGGTGGCCGGCGCCGACGAGGCCGGTCGCGGCTGCCTGGCGGGGCCGCTGGTCGCCGCCGCGGTCCTGATCGACTACGAGACGCTGTCGCATGCCGACCGGCGCGCCCTGGCCGGGCTGCACGATTCGAAGCAGATGCGGGCCGAGAAGCGGGCGGAGATGTTCCCCGCGGTGCTGCGCGCCGCCGAGCGGGTCAGCGTCGTCGTCCGCTGCGCGCGCGGGATCGACGACCGCGGCCTGCACGTGACCAACATCGAAGCGCTCTCAAACGCACTGGAACGGCTGCGGCCGGCTGCGGACGCGACCTGCCTCGTCGACGGCTTCGCCCTGCGCGACTGCGCCGTGCCGCACCGGGCCGTGGTCGAGGGCGACGGCACCAGCGCCGCGATCGCCGCCGCCTCTGTGATCGCCAAGGTCACCCGCGACCGCTACATGCACGGCGCCGGCCACGACCATCCCGGCTGGGGCTTCGAGGAGCACGTCGGCTACTCGACCCCCGGGCACCGCGAGGCGATCGAGCGGCTCGGCATCTCACCGCTGCACAGGCGCTCGTTTCAGTCTGTGGCGTACTCGCAGCTCGAGCTGGCCGGCTAGAAGGCGCCGCGGATGTGCTCGACGTCGACGGCGCGGCCGTCGCGGTCGAAGCTGACCCCGACCGCGTCGAAGCGGATCCGGTCGTAGTACGGAGCGTCACGCCGTTCGCCCATCCAGGCCGTGGCGAGGCGCCGGACCCGCAGCTGCTTGCGCCGGTCGACGCCGAGGATCGGGCGCTCGGGGCCGAAGGCGGAGCCCTGGCGGCCGGCCTTGACCTCGACGAAGACCAGGGCGCGACCGTCGCGGGCGACGATGTCCAGCTCGCCGTAGCGGGTGCGGGCGTTGCGCTCGACGATCTCCCAGCCGGAATCGGTGAGCTGGGCGGCGACCAGGTCCTCGGCGGCGCGGCCGATCCGCTGTCTCTGCGCGGTCATCGCAGCCGACCCTAGGGCCTGTTTGGCGTCCCCGGGCGAGGTGTCACGACCCCCGCTCCCGAAAAGTCACAGAATTGGCCCATTCAGCGCGCCACGGGTCGGATTTGGCTCCCTAGCGTGGTTTCCGTGCTCGCCACCGCGCAGACGTTCACCCTCGACGGCATCTCGGCCCGGCCCGTGCGGGTCGAGGTGGACGTCCACCGCGGCCTGCCCGCCTTCTCCCTCGTCGGCCTGCCCGACGCCGCAGTGCGCGAGGCGCGTGAGCGGGTGCGGGCGGCGATGATCAACTGCGGCTTCGAGTTCCCGCTGCAGCGGATCGTCGCCAACCTGGCACCGGCCAGCCTGCGCAAGGCCGGGCCGGGGCTCGACCTGGCGATCGCGGCGGCGCTGCTGACCGCCGCCGGGCAGCTCGACCTGGGGCGCCTGCCCCAGCTCGCGATGGTCGGCGAGCTGGCCCTCGACGGCTCGGTCCGCCCTGTGCCGGGGGTGCTGGCGATAGCCGAGGCGGCTCGGGAGCGGGGCATCGAGGCGATCGTCGTCCCGGCGGAGAACGGGCCGGAGGCCGCCCTGGTCGAGGACCTCGACGTCGTCCCCCTCGACAGCCTCGCCCAGCTGGCGGAGCTGGCCGCGGAGGAGTGGGCGCCGCCGCGACCGCGACCGCTGCGACTGTCCCTGAGCGCCTCCGGCGGGGGGCCGGACCTGGCCGACCTGCGCGGCCAGCCGCACCTTCGCTACGCGCTCGAGGTCGCCGCCGCCGGCGGTCACAGCCTGCTGATGGTCGGGCCACCCGGCGCCGGCAAGTCGCTGGCCGCGAGCCGGTTGCCCTCGGTCCTGCCGCCGCTGGCGCCCGCCGAGGCGCTCGAGGTGGCCCGGATCGCCAGCGCCTGTGGCCGGCTCGACGAGGGACACGCGGGCGGCAGGCCGTTCCGCGCTCCGCACCACACGATCAGCCCGGCGGGCCTGGTCGGCGGCGGCAACCCGCCCGATCCCGGCGAGGCGACCCTCGCCCACAGGGGTGTGCTCTTCCTCGACGAGCTCTGCGAGTTCCACCGCAACGCACTTGAGGCGCTGCGGGCGCCGCTGGAGACCGGCTCGGTGTCGATCGCCCGGGCGGGGGCGTGGCGCCAGCTTCCCTGCCGCTTCATGCTCGTCGCCGCGGCGAACCCCTGCCCATGCGGGCGTGGCGACGCGGACCCGGAGTGCAGCTGCGCGCCGCTCGCCGTCCAGCGCTACCAGTCGCGCCTCAGCGGCGCGCTGGCCGACCGAATCGACGTGCTCGCCGCGATCCGCCAGCCGAGCGCCGCGGAGATCGGCGGCCCGCCCGGCGAGCCCTCCGCGGCTGTGCGCGAGCGGGTCGCGGCTGCGCGCGAGCGCCAGGAAGCGCGGCTCGGCTCGGGCCGGTGCAACGCCGAGATGGGCCCGGGGGAGGTGCGCGAGTGCGCGCTCGAGGAGGGCGCGGCGGCCCTGCTCGCCGATGCCTACGCGCGTCGCAGGCTCAGCGGCCGCGCCCACGACCGGGTGCTGCGCCTGGCGCGCACCGTCGCCGACCTTGCCGGTGCGGAGTCCGTCGGCCGCGACCAGATGGCGCAGGCACTGCAACTGCGACGCCGGGACCAGCGATGAGCACTCCGCGCGCCTGTCCCGATTGCCTGCGCCGCGCGCGGCTGCTGGCCCACCTTGCTCCGTACATCGAGCGGATCGCGACTGGAGCTCCAGGCTCGCGCTCGCCCGAACTGCTGCGCCTCTCGAACGAGGACCTCGCCGCGGCGGCGGCGCCCAACGTCGCGACCCAGGTCGTCGCCGCGGTCGGCGCCGTGCCCGAGGATCGCCTCTATGCCGACCTGCGCGCGGCCGGGTGCTGGTCCTGCTGCCGGCACGACCCTCGCTTTCCCGCCGGCCTGCGCGACGCCGCCGACGCGCCCTGGGCGCTGATCGGCCGCGGCGATCCGGCCCTGCTCGACCGCCTCGCGCCGGAGGAGCTGGTCACCGTGGTCGGCGCCCGGCGGGCAAGCGCCTACGGCCGCGAGGTCGCCCGGGAGCTGGCCCGGGAGCTGAGCGCGGCCGGCCTCCTCGTCGTCAGCGGCCTCGCCTTCGGCGTCGACGCCTGCGCCCACCGCGGGGCGCTCGACGCGGGGACGACGGTGGCGGTGCTCGGCTGCGGCGCCGACATCGCCTATCCCGCCTCGCACCGCTCGCTCTGGCGGCGAATCTGCGAGTGCGGCCTGGTCCTCTCCGAGCTTCCCCCCCGGACGCGTGTCTGGCGCTGGACGTTCCCGGCGCGCAACCGGATCATGGCGGCGATGGCGGGGATGACCGTCGTGGTCGAGGCGGCGCGGCGTTCGGGCTCGCTGATCACGGCCGACCTCGCTGCCGACCTCGGTCGCGACCTCGGCGCCGTGCCGGGGCCGGTCAACTCGAGGGGCGCGGCCGGCACCAACGAGCTGCTCGCCGGCGGCGCGTGTCTGGTCCGCGACGCCCAGGACGTGCTCGACGCGATGCTCGGCCCAGGGGTGCGGGTGGCCGAGCGGGCCGGGCCCGAGCTCGAGCCGGAGCTGCGCACGGTGCTGGCGGCGGTCGAGCGTGGGGAGGAGACCTGCGACGGGATCGCGTCGCGGCTCGGCTTCGGCGGCGCCGAGGCCGCCGCGGCCCTGGCCAGGCTGGAGGCGCTCGGATACGTCTCCTGCTCTCTGATGGGCGTCTACTCACGGACCTTGCTTCAACCCAAGCGGTGACGTGTGTGGCGCGGCGCATCTCTGCGTCCTCGGTCGCTCGCGTGCAGAGCACGCCACGCTCCCCTGCGTCCTTGACCTGCTTGGCCACACCCGTCCCTTTGTGGCTGCGGCCTCTAGTCTGAGCGGCGTGATTCCAGCGGTTCTCTCGATCGCCGGCTCGGACTCTGGCGGCGGCGCCGGAGTCCAGGCGGACCTGAAGGCGTTCGCCCGCTGCGGGGTGCACGGGATGACCGCGATCACGGCGATCACGGCGCAGAACACGGTCGGCGTTGAGGCGGTCGAGGCGGTCTCGCCGGAGACGATCGTCGCCCAGGTCGGCTCGGTCGCCGAAGACATCGGCGTCGACGCGGTCAAGATCGGCATGCTCGGCAGCGCGGAGACGGTCGATGCCGTGGTCGAGGCGCTCGGCCTCGTTGGCGACGCGCCGGTGGTGATCGACCCCGTGATGGTCGCCGAGAGCGGCGCGGTGCTGCTCGATGCCGGGGCTCGGGCGGCGCTGGTCGAGCGGCTGCTGCCGCTCGCCACCGTGGTCACTCCGAACATCCCCGAGGCGCGGGCGCTGGCCGGGGCCGGCGAGCGCGAGCCGCAGGAGGACCTGGCTCGTGAGGTGCTGGCGCTGGGGCCGCGTGCAGTCGTCGTCACCGGGGGGCACAGCGAGCGCGTCGTGGACGTCTTCTTCGACGGCCGTGCCGCGGCTGAGATCGCCGGCGAGCGCCATCCCGACGGCGCCGCCCACGGCTCCGGCTGCACCCACTCCTCGGCGCTGGCGGCGTTCCTGGCGCTCGGCCTCAGCCCACTCGAGGCAGCCCAGCGGGCGCGTGTGGTCGCCTCTGAGGCAGTTGCCCACGGCCTGCGGCATCTCGGCGAGGGGCCCGGCCCGGTCGACGTCTTCGACCTCGCCTCTGGACCGCCTCGATAGATTTCGACCATGAGCTCAAACGGCGCCACAACCACCAAGCTGCCTCGTCCACGCTCCAGCGTCGTCTTCGACGGTCCCGACCGCGCTCACTCGCGCGCCTACATGAAGGGCATCGGCTTCGACGACGACGCGCTCAGCCGCCCGACGATCGGGATCGCCAACACCTGGACCGAGGCGATGCCCTGCAACTTCCACCTTCGCGGCCTCGCCGAGCACGTCAAGGAGGGGGTGCGCGCGGCCGGCGGCACGCCGATGGAGTTCAACACCGTCGCGATCTCGGACGGGATCACGATGGGGACCCAGGGGATGAAGACGTCTCTGGTCAGCCGTGAGGTGATCGCCGACTCGATCGAGCTGATGGCGCGCGGCTACCAGTTCGACGCGATCGTCGCCCTCTGCGCCTGCGACAAGACGATCCCCGGCTGCGCGATGGCGCTGGCCCGGCTCGACATTCCCTCCGTCGTCCTCTACGGCGGCTCGATCGCGCCCGGCCACTGGCACGGCCGCGACGTGACGATCCTCGACATCTTCGAGGCGATCGGCGCCCACAACGCGGGCGAGATCACCGATGAGGAACTGCGCGAGCTGGAGGGCGTCGCCAGCCCAGGCGCCGGCGCCTGTGGCGGGCAGTTCACCGCCAACACGATGGCCTGCGCCTTCGAGGCGCTCGGGGTCAGTGCCGGCGGCTCGGCGATGGTGCCGGCGGAAGACGGCGAGAAGGGAACGGTCGCCGAGCGGATCGGCGAGCTGGTGATCAACGTCCTCGCCGAGGACATCACGCCGAGCAAGGTGATCACCCGCGACTCGCTCGAGAACGCGATCGCCTGTGTCTGCGCCTCGGGGGGCTCCACCAACGCCGTCCTTCACCTGATCGCCCTGGCGCGCGAGCTCGACATCGAGCTGACGATGGACGACTTCGAGCGCATCTCCCGGGCGACGCCCCTCCTCGCAGATTTGAAGCCGGGCGGCCGCTTCGTCGCCACGGACCTCTACGCGGCCGGCGGCGTGCCGGTGATCCTCAAGCGCCTCGCCGCCTCCGGCGCCCTGCACGAGGACGCGCTCACGGTCACCGGCAAGACGATCGGGGAGGTCGCAGCCGAGGCCAGCGAGGCGCCCGGCCAGGAGGTCGTGCGGCCGCTGGAGGATCCGCTGAAGGCGGAAGGCGGGCTGGCGATCCTGCGCGGCAACCTCGCCCCCGAAGGCTCTGTGGTGAAGCTCGCCGGCACCGAGCGGAAAGCGCAGACCGGGCCGGCCCGCGTCTTCGAGTCCGAAGAGGAATGCTTCCGCGCGGTCAAGGACCAGAAGATCGAACCCGGCGACGTCGTCGTGATCCGCAACGAGGGGCCGGTCGGCGGCCCGGGCATGCGCGAGATGCTCCAGGTCACCGCCGCGATCGTCGGCGAGGGGCTGGGGGAGAGCGTCGCGATGGTCACCGACGGCCGCTTCTCCGGCGCGACCCGCGGCCTGATGATCGGCCACGTGGCGCCGGAGGCGGCAAGGGGCGGCCCGATCGCGGCGATCCGCGAGGGAGACGAGATCACCGTCGACGTCGACGGCCGCCGCCTCGACCTGGCCCTCTCCGACGAGGAGATCGCCAAGCGGGTGGCCGAGTACCAGCCGCCGCCCTCGCCGTTCGGCCAGGGCGTGATGGCCAAGTACGCGGCGACTGTGAGCTCAGCCGCTCGCGGCGCGATCACCGGTTGAGGCGAGGAACTCCTCCAGCACGCGGTTGAACCTCGCCGGCCGCTCGAGCTGGGGCACGTGGCCGGTGCGCTCGAAGATCTCGAGGCGGGAGTGGGGGATGCGGCGGTGGTAGCTAAGCGCCGCGATCGAGGGGATGACCCAGTCGTCCATGCCCCAGACGATCATCGTCGGGGTCTCGATCTCTTCCAGGCGGTCGCGGGCGTCGTATTCGATCACCGCGTCGAGCGAGTCGGCGAAGCCGGGACAGGGCACGCCCGACGCCATCTGCTCCCAGAGCAGCTCCTTGCGCAGGCGCCCCGGGTGGCGGATCGCGAAGCGGAACATCAGGTAGCGGGCTCTGGGGTGGGTGACGAAGAAGCGGGCCGCGGCGCCGAAGGGGCGGCCGAAGGCGTTCCAGGCATGTGAGGTGGCCGCGCTGCGCTGGTGTGGGAGCCAGGTGTTGACGAAGCCCGCCGCCGAGACGAGGACCAGGTGGTCGAACCGCTCCGGGGCGGAGAGCAGCGCCTCGGCCGCGACCAGTCCGCCCATCGAGTTGCCGACCAGGGCCGCGTCGGCGCCGACCCCGAGCTTCTCGCAGAAATCGTGCAGGAGGCGGCCGTAGGCGGGCATGCCGATCGGCCAGGAGGGCATCGGGCTGGCGCCGAACCCGGGCAGGTCGAGGGCGATGACCCGGTGGCTGCGGGCGAAATGGGGCAGGTTCTCCAGCCAGGCCTGCCAGGAGCTCGTGATGCCGTGAACGAAGACGATCGGCGGGCCCTCGCCGAGCTCGACGTAGTTGACGTCACAGCCCGGCAGTCGCACCCGGTGCAGGTGCGACTGCCAATCGATCTTCAGCCACTCGGGATCGGGGTTGCCGTAGTCGTCACGCATAGCCCATACGTTCAAGTATGGGTATTTCGCGTATCTGCGGCGGCTGCAGGTGGTCCCAGAGGATTCCGCGCGGCCGCTCGTACTGGCGCTCGACCTCGATCACGGCGCGCGGCGTGGCGATCACGTCCACCGGCAGGTCGTGCGAGGTCATCATCAGGTGGCGGCGGAGAACCTGGGTCGGGTGCACGGTGGTCGCGACCGTCGTGTGCGTGTCGATCTTGCCGGCGTCGATCAGAACGCCGTACTCGAGGTCCGAGTAGCCGCCGCCCTTGCCGACCCGGGCGCCGCTGAGGTTGACCGCGACCGAGCCGCAGAGCACGAAGTCGATCTCGGGCAGCTCGTCGAGCGCGGTGACCCGGCCGTGCTTGAGCGCGCCCTTGATCGTCGCCGCCTCCTTCAGCGCGTTCTTGCTCAGCTTCTTCGGGTCGAGGACGCGGAAGGGATGCGGGTCGCGCAGGCGGGGCACGGCCATGATCACGACCTTGCCTTCCTCCAACGCCATGCGGCGGGCGTAGGTCTGCGGCGAGTCCGGGTTGGCCTTGATCACGCGCGCCCGCTTCCAGAGCCGCTGCCCGGCGAGCTTCTCGGCAGCCAGTTTTGCCCCGGCGAAGTTGGGGATGCGGCCCTCGGCGCCGGGGAAGCGGGACACGCCCGCGCGGTCCATCGCCTTCCAGACCTCCTTGCGGACATCGTCCTTGGAGCGCATCAGCCAGGGAAAGATATCCACCCGGAACGACCGAACCGTGTGCCTAAACTCCCCTGCATGCCGCGCGGCCTCAAATTCGCGATCCTCGGCGTGGTCGTTCTGCTGCTGTTGGTGGTCGGCGTCGGATACGCCTACGACAGCTCGCAGGACGACACGATCGCCGACGGGGTGACGATCGGCGGCGTCGACGTCGGCGGCATGGACGGTGCCGAAGCGAAGCGGGCCGTGAGCCGCGAGCTGCTCGGGCCGCTCAAGCACTCGCTGCGGGTTGGCTATGACGGCGAGCACTGGACCCTCCCCGGCAAGAGCCTCAAGGTCCACGCGGAACTCGACTCCGCGGTCGAAGAAGCGCTCGGCGACAGCCGCGAGGGAGGGCTCCCCGGACGGCTGGTGCGCTACGTGACCGGTGGCGATCTCGAAGACCAGATCGGCGCCGACGTCACCTACTCCAAGCCGGCGATCAACCGCTTTGTGCGTCGCGTCGCCAGGGCGGTCGATCGCGAAGCCAGGGATGCCACGGTCGAACCCAGCGCCGACGCGCTTGTCGTGGTCAAGGCCCAGAACGGGCGCAAGCTGCGCGACAACCTGCTTGCCCGCCAGCTCCAGGCTGCGGTGCTGAACGCGGACGCCGATCACACGATCGCGGCCCGCACGCATTACACGAAACCCGACGTGACGACAAAGGAAGTCGCCGGTCGGTACCCGTCCTATCTGACGCTCGACCGCGGCACCTTCACCCTGCGCCTCTGGGAAAACCTGAAGCTGGCCAAGGCCTACACGGTGGCGGTCGGCCAGGAAGGGCTCGAAACGCCGGAAGGCCTGTACGCGATCCAGGAAAAGGAAGAAAACCCGACCTGGCACGTGCCGGAATCGTCCTGGGCCGGGAGCCTTGCCGGCCAGGACATCCCGCCTGGCCCCTCGAACCCGATCAAGGCGCGCTGGATGGGAATCTTCGAAGGCGCCGGGATCCACGGCACCGAAGAGACCTACTCGCTGGGCTCGGCCGCCTCGCACGGCTGCGTGCGGATGTCGATTCCCGACGTCGAAGAACTGTATGACCGCGTGGAAGTCGGCACGCCCATCTACATAGGCTGAAAGGCTCGCGGCGCCGGACGGCGAACCTCATCCAATGAGCTGGGATGAGGCGCTTACTGCGTATGACCGGGACCTGCGCGGCCGTGGCGCCGCGGAGCGCACCCGGCGCGCCTACGGCGTCGACCTCGGCCAGTTCGTCGAGTGGGCGGGTGACCGGACGCCGGCCGGGATCCGCCACCGTGACGTGCGTCGCTATGCCGCCGGCCTCTCCTCGGGCGGCGCTGCGCCGGCCACGGTCGCCCGCAAGCTTGCCGCGATCCGCGGCCTCTTCGATTTCCTCGTCCGCACCGAACGGGTCGGGCAGAACCCGGCCGACCTCGTCTCCAGCCCGAAGCGCGAGGAGAAGCTGCCGCGGGTGCTCTCCGCCGAGCAGGTGCGGGGGCTGCTCGAGGGGATCCCGGCCCGCACGCCGCTGGAGCTGCGCGACCGGGCGATGCTCGAGCTCGCCTACTCGTGCGGGCTGCGCTGCGAGGAGATCGTCAACCTCGACCTCGGCGCGCTCGACCACGAGACCGAGCAGCTGCGGGTGCTCGGCAAGGGCTCCAAGGAACGGCTGCTGCCGGTCGGCGAGCCGGCCCAGCGGGCCCTGCGCCGCTACACGGAGCGCGGCCGCCACGCGCTCGCCGCCGATCCGCGCGAGGAGGCGCTCTTCCTCTCCAAGAGCGGTCGCCGGCTCTCCAACTCCGACGTCACCCGCCGGCTCGGCCTCTGGGTGCGCGAGGCGGCGCTGGCCGCCGGCGTCTCACCCCACTCGCTGCGACACAGCTTCGCCACCCACCTCCTGGAGGGTGGAGCCGACCTGCGCACGATCCAGGAGCTGCTCGGCCACGCATCGATTTCGACCACGCAGGTCTACACTCGGGTCGATGCGGCACGACTGCGCGACGCGTACGCTGCCACCCACCCGCGCGCATGAGCGCCAATAACCTGTCAGCCACCTTAGGATTCAGCGAAAGTCCATGGAAACCGGCGTAAAAGAGGTGGAGCTGCGCGACTTGTGGCGCCGCTACAAGGAGGAAGGGGACGCTGGCGCCCGCGAGCGCCTGGTCGTCGCCTACTCGCCGATGGTCAAGTTCGTCGCCGGCCGGCTCGGCGCCGGGCTGCCCTCGCACGTCGATGACGCCGACCTAATCTCCTACGGCCTGATGGGCCTGATCGGGGCGATCGAGCGCTTCGAGCCCGAGCGGGGGATCAAGTTCGAGACCTTCGCCATGACCCGGATCCGCGGCGCGATCATCGACGAGCTGCGCTCGCTCGACTGGGTGCCGCGCTCGGTCCGCTCGCGCGCCCGCGAAATCGAGGCGGCGCAGGCGAAGCTCGAGCACGAGCTGCAGCGGGCGCCGAGCGAGGCGGAGCTGGCCGCACGACTGGAAGTCTCCGAGGACGAACTGCAGACCTCGCTGCTGGAGATCGCCAACTCCTCGGTCTACGCGCTGGACGAGCTCTGGACCGTCTCGGATTCCTCCGGCGATCAGGTCTCGCTGCTCGACACGATCTCCGACCCGCGCGCCGACGATCCGCAGGAGTCGCTCGCCAGCAGCGAGATCAAGGACCGGCTCACAGAGGCGATCTCCTCGCTGCCCGAGCGCGAGCAGCTCGTCGTCGCCCTCTACTACTACGAGAACCTCACCCTGCGCGAGATCGGCGAGGTGCTCGGCGTCACCGAGTCCCGCGTCTCACAGCTGCACACCAAGGCCGTTATGCGGCTGAAGTCCGGCCTGCAGGCCGTCTGAGCCGCGCCCAACCCCGCTTGAGTTACGCCCCGCGGGGTGTACCTTCATTTGCGTGCCTCATAAGGCCGCAGACCGGATTCGCAACGTCGCTCTGATCGGGCACCGGGGCTGCGGCAAGACGAGCCTCTTCGAGGCGATGCTGTTCGAGGCCGGGGCGGTCAAGCGCCTCGGGACGGTGGCTGAGGGCTCGACCGTCTCCGATCACGAGCCCGACGAGCAGGAGCGCTCGATGTCGATCAACGCCTCGCTCGCCTGCTTCGAGCACGGCGGCCGCGAGATCAACCTGATCGACACCCCGGGTGAGCCCAGCTTCGTCGCCGACGCGATCTCCTCGCTGCGGGTCGCCGATGCCGCCGTGGTCGTCGTCAACGCCGTGATGGGCGTCGAGGTCCACACCGAGCGGCTCTGGCGGCGGGCCGATGCCGAGGGTCTGGCACGGCTCGTCTTCGTCAACATGCTCGACCGCGAGCGGGCTGACTTCTTCCGCGCCCTCGACTCGCTCAAGGCCGCCTTCGGCGCCCACGTCGTCGCCACCGAGATCCCGATCGGCGCCGAGGGGGAGGTGCGCGGCGTCGTCGACCTGATCGACCAGCGCGCCTTCCTCTACGAGGGGGTGGGGCCGGGCGCGGCGCAGGCGGTCGAGATCCCCGAGGAGCTGCGAGGCCAGGCGGAGGAGTACCGCGAGAAGCTGATGGACGAGGTGGCGGAGAACTCCGACGAGCTGATGGAGCGCTACCTCGAGGGCGAGGAGATCGACCACGACGAGATCGTCCGGGCTCTCAAGCAGGGCGTCACCGCGGGCCGGATCTTCCCGGTCACCTGCGGCGTGGCGACCGCCAACCTGGGCACCGGCCGGCTGCTCGACGCGCTGGTCGAGGACCTGCCTTCGCCGGCGATGCGCGGCGCGGTGGCGGCCACCGGAGCCGGGGGTGAGCCGATCGAGATCGCCCCCGACGAGGACGGGCCGCTGGTCGCCTACGTCTTCAAGACGCTGGCCGATCCCTACACCGGCCGGGTCAATCTCTTCCGCGTCTACCGCGGCACGCTGTGCTCCGACTCCCACGCGGTCAACGTGACGCAGGGGGAGAAAGAGCGGGTCGGCCAGCTCTCCCAGCCCCTGGGCAAGGAGACGAGGGGGGCGGCGGAGCTGGGTGCGGGGGACATCGGCGCCGTCGCGAAGCTGAAGCGGACCCACGCCGGCGACGTTCTCTGCGCGGGCGCCGAGGAGGTCGGGTTCGCGCCGCTGGACCTGCCCAACCCGGTGATGGCCTTCGCCTACGAGGCGAAGTCGAAGGGCGACGAGGACAAGGCCGCGGCGGCCGTGCGGCGCCTCTGCGAGGAGGACCCGACGCTCGACGTGCACCGCGACGCGCAGACCGGCGAGCAGATCATCGCCGGCCTCACCCAGGTCCACGTCGAGGTGATCGTCGCCCGGATGAAGAGCCGCTTCGGGGTCGAGATCGAGCTGCATCCGCCGCGCGTCCCCTACAGGGAGTCGATCCGCCAGCCAGCCGGCTCCCATGCCCGCTACAAGAAGCAGTCGGGCGGCCGCGGCCAGTTCGCCGACTGCCAGATCGAGATCGAGCCGGCCGCCGACGGCACCGAGTTCGAGTTCGTCAACAAGATCAAGGGCGCCTCGATCCCGGGCAGCTTCATCCCGGCCGTGGAGAAGGGGATCGAAGAGGCTATGGCGCACGGGACGGTCGCCGGCTACCCGGTGAAGGGCGTGCGCGTGAGGCTCGTCGACGGCAAGCACCACGACGTCGACTCCTCCGAGATGGCCTTCAAGATCGCCGGCGCGATGGCCTTCAGGGAGGCGATGGAGGCGGCCGACCCGGTCCTGCTGGAGCCGATCGTGCGGCTGGCGGTCAGCTGCCCGGAGGACGTCGTCGGCGACGTGATCGGCGACCTCAACTCGCGCCGCGGCCACCCGCTGGGGATGGAGCCGAAGGGGTCGATGACCGAGGTGAGGGCAGAGGTGCCGATGGCCGAGGTTTTGGACTACGCCCCCGACCTGCGCTCGATCAGCGGCGGCCGAGCCGACTTCGAGGTGGAGTTCGATCGCTACGAGGAGGTGCCGGCGCACCTGGCCGACAAAGTCGTCACCGCGGCTGGGTGATCCGGGCGCACCGGGCGATCATCTAGGTTTGGCCTGTGAGCCCTGACGAGAGCTGTGGAATCTGCGGCCGGACGATCCTGGCCGGCGAGCGCACCCGCACCTACATGAGCCCGAAGGAGGGGCCGCGGCCGGTCTGCGAGCTCTGCCGCGACCGCGCCAGGGCGCTCGGCTGGGTCGACCCGGCGGCCGCCGGCGCCAACGTCGGCCGCGCGCGGCCGGAGGCCTCGCGCGAGGCGCCGCGCAGCCGGCTCGAGCGCGCCGTGGCCCGCTTCAACGGGAGCGATGCAGCGCGCACGGTCGCCGGCCTGATCCGCAGCCTCGGCCAGCCCTGGGTCTCGGTCGGCGCCGCTGCCGGCTCGCCGAGCGAGGTGCGGATCACGGTCGCCTGGGAGCTCTCCTGGTACCAGTGGGGCGTCGACCTCGCCGACGAGGCGCGCCCGGTCTTCCCGATCGACAAGGGCAGCGAGGTCGAGCAGCTCGACCGCTCGGCCCGGCAGTGGAACGCCGGCGTGGGGGAGGGCGGCGCGCTCGTCCTCGGCGCCCCGGCCGGCGGGCGCGAGCGCAACGGAGAGCCGGTTGGCTGAGATCGAGAAGCTGGTCGTCAACGTCGACGGCGGGGCTCGCGGCAACCCGGGCCCGGCGGCGATCGCCGCGGTGGTGCAGGCGCCCGGCGGCGAGGTGCTGGAGGAGCGCGGCGAGAAGATCGGCCGCGCCACCAACAACGTCGCCGAGTACCGCGCGCTGCTGCTCGGGATCGAGCGGGCGGCGGCGCTTGGCGCCAGGGAGGTGGAGCTGGTCGGGGATTCGGAGCTGATCGTCAAGCAGGTCAAAGGCGAGTACAAGGTCAAGGACGCGACGATGCGCGAGCTGCACGCCCAGGCCAAGCGCGCCCTCGGCGAGTTCGAGAGCTGGTCGATCCGCCACGTCCGCCGCGAGCACAACGCCGAGGCGGACCGCCTCGTCAACCAGGCGCTCGATGGCTGAGCCGATCGATCCCGGCGTCTCGATCGGCCACGTCCACCTCAAGGTCGCCGACATCGAGCGCTCGCTCGAGTTCTACTGCGGCGTGCTCGGCTTCGAGCTGCAGCAGCGCTACGGCGAGGAAGCCGCCTTCGTCTCGGCTGGCGGCTACCACCACCACATCGGCCTCAACACCTGGCAATCGAAGGGCGGCTCGCCACCGCCGCCGGGTGCGACGGGCCTCTTCCACCTCGCGATCCTCTACCCGACCCGGGCGGCGCTGGCCGACGCCCTGCGCCGCCTGACCCGGGCCGGGATTTCCCTCAGCGGCGCCTCCGACCACGGCGTCAGCGAGGCGCTCTACGTCGACGACCCCGACGGCAACGGCGTCGAGCTCTACTGGGACCGGCCCAGGGAGGAGTGGCCGCGGTCGCGGGACGGGGAGGAACTTGCGATGGACACCCGGCCCCTGGACCTGCAGGGCCTGCTCGCCGAGACGTCCGGCTAGGAGCCGAGTATCGCGCCGATCAGGTTCGGCTTGAAGGGCTCGGTGCCGTGCACGAACTGCACCCCCGAGAAGCCGCTGTTGGCCCGCATGTAGGCAAGCTCCTTGGCCAGGTCGCCGACCCCGTTGGACCCGGCGAGCGGCGCGAGCTGCAGCGTGCTGAGCACGCCGATCGCGGCGCCCGAGCCGTTCATGAAGCCGCTGCCGGAGTCGCCGGGCACGCCGGGCGTCAGCGTCAGGACGTTGTGGCTCCAGCCGCTTCCTTCGCTCTGCACGACGATCCCCTGCTTCGGGCTCAGCTTGGAGATCCCGGCCCGCAGTTCGGAGTTGCCGTAGGAGTAGACGGCGGAGCCGAGCCCGCCCGCGGCGCCGACCCCGGTCGGACCGCCGAAGCCGGGCACAGAGGGGTTGACCTTGCCGACGTCAGCCGCGGCGATCCTGATCAGGGCGAGGTCGTTGTAGGCGCAGGCGTCGGGGTTCGTCTCGCCCACCGCCTGCATCGTCAGCCAGGAGCTGTAGACGAGCGTGCCGGGCTGGCTCGCCCCGGTCACTTTCACCGGCGTGCCGATCGGCAGAGAGCCGCTCGTGCAGCCGTCGGTTTCGGTCTGGCCGCCGGTTCCAGAGCAGTGCGCCGCCTGGCCGAGGTAGACGCCGCCACCATCTTCGAAGACGAAGTTCGACGTGCACTGCGCGCCTTCTGTGAAGACCTGGACACCGGGATGGACGGTCGCCTGGCCGCTGGGCGCCCACGCCATGGCGACGGAGGGAGGGACCGCCGAGACGAGGGACACAGCAAGAAACGAAACGAGGGCTGCGAACTTGGTCATTGCTTGAGCCTCCAGTTGTCTCGTTGACCAGGCAACCGTCCTCCGGGTTGTCCAGACACTACCAAATAATAAGTAGGCCCTCCAAGGCACCCCGCATAGAGCTAGAATCCGCCCCCGTGCGGCTGTAGCTCAGCTGGCTAGAGCGTCTGCTTGCCATGCAGAAGGTCGTGGGTTCGAATCCCATCAGCCGCTTTTTCGAGAATGCCCTGCACGTGGGCGAGTTGGTTTTGGCACGGGTCGCCGAAATCAAATGGAACCATCCCCGCATACCCCCTCCATTTTGGGCACTAGTTCCCAAAATGACGTGGATGCGTAGGGACTAGCGGCGATTTCGGCCGATTCCGCCTTGCATTGGCGCCGCAGGCGAGGTAGCAGGCGAGCGGCGAGGTACCCTTGCCCTATGGCCCAGGAGCGAATCACCGTCGACCCAAACCGGATGCGCGGCCTACCCAGCATCCGCGACACCCGCGTAACCGTCAGCGCGGTGCTCGGCCAGCTTGCCGCTGGCGCCAGCATCGACGAGCTGCTGGCCGACTACCCCTACCTGGAACGCGAGGACGTCCTCGCCGCGCTCGAATACGCAGCCGCCGCTGCGCAGGAGCGCGAGCTGGCAGTCGTAGCTCCGGCAGCGTGAAGCTGCTCCTCGACGCAAACCTCTCGCCCGAAGTCGGACGCCGTCTCAAAGAGGCAGGGCACGATGCGATCCACGTCGCGGATATCGGTCTGCTGACCGCGAACGATCCCGAGATCCTGCAGGCCGCGATGAAAGAGGAACGCATCCTGCTTACGGCCGACTCCGACTTCGGGGCATTGCTGGCGCTGGGCTCGCTGGCATCGCCATCGGTCTTGCTCTTGCGTTCCGCCGACCATCTGCGCCCGAGTGAGCAGGCGGAACTGATTACGGCCAACTTGCCTCAGATCGCCGAGAACCTGGAGATGGGAGCGATCGCGAGCCTCACGAGAGATCGTCTGCGTGTTCGTGAGCTACCCATTGCAAGGGAACACGAAAGCGAGTAGGCCGTGACAAAGGAAAGCGATTCGACCCCGATTGACCGGGCCACTCGCAGACTTGGCATCCCACAGCACACTGATGCGCCTGGCCGACAACGGCAAATCTGAAAGGCATTAACCCGTCCCGATCGAACGACTGGCGAGTCCTGTTGGCTGCAGTGCTCGCGTTCGATAGTCCCGCGCTCAGGGCAACGGCATTGCAGGGAATGATCCCGCGATTTCGACGCGATGAGGGTCCGGCCAGTCGAGTAAGTCAGACTTGGGCCAACAACAAAGTCCGCTGAAAAGGCGGAATTTGCGGTTCCCAGGAACTTCCAAAGCATCCGAACGGACTCGTACCGTGACAAGGATGTTCGTAAACCATTCACGCCACTGGGGCAGACCGGTACAGGTGCGTCATGGCGGCGTACGGCGGCAAACTAACGCTGTCCTGGCCCTGTCCTGGATCTGACGTCTCTATGTTCAACCCAGGAGATGAAATCAGTGGGCAAGTCTCAGAGCGCTTCCGACAAGCGCAGAAACTCCTTGCAGAAACTGAACAAATCCTTGACGACGAAACGACCTCCGAGCATAGAACTCAATGGCCCAATGTCTACCGGCTGGAAAACGCGGCTAAGCACGCTCAAAGAGTTCTACGGCTTGCCGACCCGGGCACCACGCAGCTGTCCGCAGCTGATGAGCTAGTCGCCTCCGCAACACAGGCACGGGATGCAATTCGTGCGGCAGTGGACTCTGGCGGGGGAAATCTCATTGGCTCGGCAGACCGGCTTCTAAATGCAATTGCGCAGCTCGAACCGCAGCTAGGTGAATCAGATGAAAGCGCCGCCGAAATCCTCTCTCGACTCAATGAGATCCAAGGGGAAATCGAAAATAGGAAAAGTCAAATCGACGCCCAGCTCGGTGAGCTAGGTGGCACTATCGACCAGCAGCGAGGACGCCTAGATCAGGCAATAGAAAACAATCAAAAGCAGTTCTCCGAAGCCCAGGAACGTCGGAATGAGGAACACCGACAGCTGCTCTCCGATGTAGAAGCAAGGACCACCGAGCTGGAGAAACAACTGAAGGGCGGGTTCGAGGAGGCTGCAAGCGGAGCCCAAGAGCGCGCCGAGGAAACGCTTAATGCCCTGCAGAGAGAACTAGTCAAGGCTCAGGAAATCACCAGCTTTGTTGGGGGCACTAGCACCGCTGCGGGCTATGGCAAAGAGGCAAATGCCCAAAAGAAAATTGCCGATGGGCTGCGGTGGCTCGCAATCTTCTTCGGTCTATTGGCGGCCGGGCTTGCCGTCTGGGCAGTGATTCATGCCGAGCAGCAGAACAATCCTCCACTGTCCGTTGTCTTGGCGAAGGCAGTCGGCTCTCTTGTTTTCGCTGGGCTGGCTGGATATGTAGCAACCCAATCTGGCCACCATCGTCTCCGCGAGGAACAGGCACGGCGCCGCGAACTCGATCTTCTCGCTCTGCCTGCCTTCATCGCCACCTTGCCGGAGGAAGAGAAGGAGGAGATAACTGGGCAGGTGGCTTCGAGGATCTTCCTGTCCCAAGCGACCACCTCTAACGGAATACCCGAAGCCGCGTTGAACAAGGAAAGCATCAGTCTGATTGGCCTTTTGCTCGACGCCATTCGAAAGGGATGAGACGACCAGTTCTCGACTGCTAGGCCGAGCATGCGCCGAAAGTGCTGAGGCATGGGTTCGTGAGTCTCATGTGGGCAGATTGCAGTACATCGATCAAACCGCCACCTCGGATTTCGGGCACTCGCGCGTACGAGTGCCCGAAATACCGCATATCGCCGCATATCCGCGCGTATTCAGCATAGGAACCGTCCGCTGCGGCGATACGAAACCCCTGCAAGCGGTCACCTTCGCGGCGGGCGGCTTCTCGGGACCAGCCTAATTGCCATGCAGAAGGTCGTGGGTTCGAATCCCATCAGCCGCCTTTCGGGAACGCCCTGCAGGCGGGCGAGTCGGTTGGCGCTGGCCGTCGAAACAGGATCGAACCATCCCCGGCATTCGCCTCGAGATGGGGCACCAGGAGGGATTGGCGAAACCTCTGGTGCGCGGGCCAGCGAGCGCCGCGCCAGGCGGGGCAGGAGGCAGGGAGTCCGGATGGCGCAGCCTCCGCGGCAGCGCATCCGACATTGACCGCACCAGGGCGGGGTGAAAGTCGGATGCGCTGCGGGCCAGCTACTCGTGAGCGCCATTGGCGAGTGCGACTGGAACCGCGTAGCGGTTTCGGGCACTGCTGGCCAGGAGTGCCCGAACCGCCGCATATCGCCGCTGGGAGGCGACTCGACGTCTGAGCCTCGCAGGCGCCTCAGCAGATGGGTGCTTCGTCGAGGTTCACTCTCGTGTTGTTGCCCTCGTTGGACTCCGGGATCACGTTGCTGGAGTCGGCCACGGCGGTCCAGCTGCCTTCGCAGGAGCCGCTCACGTAGGGCAGCGTTGCCGAGGAGCCGGCGGGCAATCCCGCGAACTGCACCGAATCCCGCACCGAGGCCCCGCTGTAGATGGTGACCGTGAATGGCCCGGCCGCGGCGGTGCCCTGGTTTTTGACCGTGACTTCCCCAAGGGTGAGCCTGGTGACGAGGAGGTCGGCGTCGCCGCTCGGCCCCGGTGGGGGTGACGGGGGCTGTTTTCCATCCGGAGGTGGAACGGGCGGTGGGGGCGGCCTCACGGCGAACGTGCGGATGCGGTAGGTCGCCCGGGCCTTGTCGCCGTTGTCCATCGCGAGCCGGCCGCTCAGCCGGGCGCCGCCGGTCACCTGCTGCCTCACCGACGTGCCCAGCCGGTAGGCGATCGGCAGCGAGGTGTGGCGGTCGAACGGGTTCAGATCTCCCGTGTCCTGAGGGCCGAAGTCGTCCTCGCGCAGCTGCAGCCAGACCGGGACGACGTCGGCGGTGCGGCGGTCGCGAGCCAGGCCCGAGGCCGTCCATGTCCGGTGCGAGTCCTCGAGCCAGCGGTCGATGCTCCGGTCCCTCACCAGGGTCCGACCGTTGACCTCGACGGTCACGCCGTGCAGGAACCAGCCGCCGGCAACTCCGTCCCTGCTCTTCTCGATCGCGACGCGGCTGATGTCCCCGACCGTGAGCCCGTCCCGGGTCGCCGCTCCGATCGGCACGCTGTAGGTGTCGTCGTCACCGCGCTCGAAGTCGTCGTAGAGACGCTTCTCGAGCGAGAACCGGTGGCTTCCGATATTCAGGTAGACGTCGTCGTCGGTGCCCGCGAAGCGGCGACCCCCGGTCTCGATGCGAACCGTCATCGACTCCACCGGCGTGCTCTCGCGCTGGGAGGTGGGCACGGCGCGAATCCAGGTGAACGGCGCATAGGAACCCGGGAACGCGAAGGAGTCCTCACCGTTGATGACCGTCGACGTGTACCGCTGCCCGTCGATGCGGGCGTTCGCGTAGATGTCGGCCGAGCCGATCGGATCGCCCAGGTCGATGCCGCGGTAGTTGAGGATCTCGAGCTTCACGAAGCGAGTGAAGAGCTGGTCGGTCCGGCCCGAGGGCAGGTCCGGCAGGTTGATCTGCTCGGTCGGGAACTCGCGGAAGCCGCCGATGTAGCGGTTGAACGCCTGCCGGTACGGGGTGGGCCCGCGGTCGTGGAAGTCGCCGAGCGCGAGGCGCAGGCTGATCACGCTGCCCGCCTTGCCGGTGCGCTCACCGCACTTGAACGGCAGGCACGGCTCGCCGCCGCCCTGCCAGTGCCCGCTGAAGATCGAGATCTCCTCGGCGCCCTTCACATCGTGGCGGAGCGCTGCCGTGTCGCGCAGCGACATCGCGCGCTTCCACAGCGGCTCGTTGCCCAGCCAGGATCGCACCGCCCGGATCCACTGCCGGCTGGCGAAGTAGGCGGTGACGTAGGCCTGCTGATACTTCGGGCGGCCCGGCCAGTCCTTGTTGAGGCCGTCATGGAGGCCCTGGTTCTTGTTCGATTGCCAGTTGCCGTGCCCGCGAGGGATGTCTTTCACCCCGGTGTAGACCGCGCGATTGCCGACCAGCTGCCGGCGCACCTGCGGCGGCACGTCGAACCAGGTCGGCGCCTGCCCGTACCCCAGCGAGGAAACGCCGGGACCGCCGCGTCCGTTCTCCGCCACAGGGTCCTCCACCCAGTTGCTGTGGGCGTAGAAGTCCTGCACGGCGTGCAGCGAGATGCCGAGCACGGCCATGACGTCGAGCGGGTCGGCGTGTGGCTGCCGCCCGGCGTACTGGACCCACTTGCGGGTCAGGAACATCAAGCGCTGCCACTCTTCATCGATCCCCGCGGTGGTCGACAGGTGCGGCATCCCGACCTGGCGGCTCTCGTAGTCGAAGTGCAGCCGCCGGGCCCCCTCGACCCATTGGGGCAGCCAGTTCTCGTGGTTGAACCCGAACCGGGTGAGGCCGATCAGCGCGCCGGCGTGCCCGGAGTAGGGGTTGTCGTCCGGGTTCGTGTAGTAGTCGACGAACCAGTTGTCGACCATGCCGACATCAGCCGCCGCCGCGGTGAACCCTTCGGCGGTGAGCGCGTCCCGCGTCAGGTCGGCATGAGGGCCGGTGTCGAACGCCTGCGCCGAGCTCGGGACGAGACACAGCCCGAATGCCAGCGCGATCGCGATCGACTGTCGCACGCCGCCCACCATCTCATACCCACGGCGAAAGACCAATCCGCCACAGCGCGGCTGCCTCACCGGCGCAGCTCACGGCGCAGCATCGCGTTGCCGCGCTCGAGCTGGTCGATGGTGGCGCTGGAAACGGAGCGCGCCCGGGTGGCGCGGTTGACGCGGGCCTGGACCTCCCGGTGCGACTTGTTGGTGCGGCGGGCGACGCTGGCGACCAGGCGGCTGCGCTCGCCGCGCAGCCGCTCCCGGGTCGCGTAGGCCGACTCCCGCTTGGGCTCGGGGTCCTCCCGGGTGGCCTCGGGCCTGGCGAGGGCGGCGGCCTTCTTCGCCCGCGGCTCGGGGTCATCGGTCGGGAAGAGCTGGAGCGCGGTCTCGCTCATGATCGCCTCGTCCAGCTCGGCGTCTCCCGAGCTCAGGGCTGCAAAGCCGCCGCCCGGCTCGGGCCGCTCCGGGTCCGGGTCGTCCATCTCGCCCTCGTCCTCCTCGGCGTCCGGCGAGAGGTCGAGCGCGTGGCGGCGCTCCAGCTCGATCTCGTGGGCGAGCGCCTTCAGCCGTGGGTCGGCCGGCATCAGGAGGTAGCTCATCTGGCGGCGCGGCCCCGGGGTGGTCCGGATGAAGCGGCCGACGACCTGGCGGAAGAAGAGCTCGGTCCGCGCCGCCGTCGCGTAGACGCCCACGCGCAGGCGGGGGATGTCGACGCCCTCGGAGACCATCAGGACCGAGACCAGCCAGCGCCGGTCGGAGGAGGCGAACTCGGCAATGCGCCGGCTGGCACCGGGCTCGTCGCTCATCACCAGCTCGGGCGGCTCGCCCGAGACCGACCCGAGCCGCGCCGCGATCGCCCGCGCGTGGTCCTGGTCGGAGGCGATGACCAGGCCGCCCGCGTCAGGGTGGCCGTCGGCGCGCACCTGGCTCAGCCTCGCGTCGCCGTCGCGCAGCACCTCGCCCATCCACTCGCCCTCCGGGCTGAGCGCCGTCCGCAGGCGCCGGGCCGCCTCCGCCGCCGGCAGGACGAGGTCGAAGTCGGCGCTGCGCAGCCGCCCGTCCGAGACCCACTCCATCTCGCCGTCATAGGGCAGGAAGGTGATCGGGCGGCACACCCGGTCGACCAGCGCCTGCGGATAGCCGTAGGCGTAGTCGGCGCGGCTGAGGCCGTCCCCGTCGTAGGTGACCCAGGGAATCGCCGAGTTGTCGGAGCGGAAGGGCGTGCCCGAGAGGAGCAGCCGGAAGCGGGCGCCGTCGAAGGCCCTGCGGGCCTGCACGCCCCAGGCGGCCTGGTCGCCCATGTGGTGCGGCTCGTCGGCGATCAGCAGGGTCGGGCGGCGGCCGGCGGCCAGGCGGTGCGCATCCGGATCCGAGGCGACCGTCTGGTAGGTGACGGCCACGCCGTGGAAGTCGGCCGACTCCGGCCCGTCGGAGTTCGGCCTGTTCGGCTCGAGGTCGATGCCGTAGCGGCCCGCGTCGGCGGCCCACTGGCGGCAGATGTGGGTGGTCGGGCCGGCCACCACGACGCGCGAGACGAACCCGGCGCTCAGCATCCGGTGGGCGATGTGCAGGCCGAAGGTGGTCTTGCCGGCAGCCGGCGTCGCCGAGGCCAGGAAGCTGGCGGCCGAGTGCGCCCGCACGGCCTCGGTCGCCTCCTCCTGCCACGAGCGGAGGGGTCGGGCAGCGGGCCAATCCGGAAGCGATCGGGCACGCGCCCCGCCGCCGATCTGGTGCTGAGAGCCGTCGTACAAGGGCGCGCCACAATAGGGCCGCCCGCGGTCGGAGGACGGCCGGCCCAGCGACGGTTGCAGTTGTCATTGCCGGCCCCCGAATCCGAGCCGCGCAGCTCGCCGACCTGCCAAAGCACGAGCAGACGCTCGATCGCATCCGTGCCCTCGGCCGACACGCACAGCGCCTTGCCGTACGAGTGGCCTGCGGCAGCGCCCTGCATTCGGGGCTCAACTCGAAGATCGCCAGCGACACGCTGCGAGCATTGCGCGACGCCGGCATCGTCGTGCAGGACGCGCCGCGAAGCTGGCGCGTCCCCGACCCGCTGCTGCGCAATTTCCTGCTCGAGCTCGGTTCAGGCGGATGAGCACCACCGCGCGACGGGCGCGCTGGGGATCTCCGTGGGCATTAACTAAGAATTTTCAGTTTGATCTCGACTTTTACGTCCATATCCGGCTACACTCGGCACGCCTAGATGCTGAATAGGCATTTGGGCTTTGCAACCGGGGAAATCCAGTCATTTGCCTATGCAGCCAGATGAGCCACGATTAGGGCATCGACTTCGCTTGACCGCGGCGGTGCTCGCGGTCGGGCTCGGGGCGCTCGGGGCGCCGGCCGCGCGGGCGTCCGACGTGATCGTTCAGGGGACGACCGACATCCGCGACGCCGGCCTGCTCGAGGACGTGATCGTCCCCGGCTTCCAGGCCGCCTACCCGCAGTACACCCTCAAGTACATCGCGGTCGGCACGGGTCAGGCGATCGCCAACGCCAGGACGGGGCAGGGAGATGCCCTGGTGACCCACGCGCCAACCCTGGAGAGGGCCTTCCTCGAGGAGGGGTATTCGCTCGAATCCCGTGGCCGGGCCATCTTCTTCTCCGACTACGTGATCGTCGGGCCCACCGGCGATCCCGCGGGCGTCGTTGCCGGCGCCCCTCACGATGCCTCCCGAGCCTATGAGCTGATCGCCAAGGCCGGAGCCGAAGGCAAGGCCAACTTCGTCTCGCGCGGCGATAACTCGGGGACCAACATCCAGGAGAAGGCGATCTGGAAGCTGACCGGAGTCGAGCTGAACGAGAAAGGGGAGCCGGGCCCGGCCGGGACAGACGAAGACGCTCCCTGGTACCACCGGGCGGGCCTGGGCCAGGCGGAAACCGTTCAGCTCACCCAGCAGTGCCCCTTCGGCGGCGGTTGCTACGAGATGACCGATCGCGGCACCTTCAACCGGCTTGTCTCCAATGGCTCGGCCAGCGCCCTGGGTGTGGCCTCCCAGATGAACGAAGCTGGCGCGCCGGGTGGGATGAACCTGTTGACGAACCCGTTCACCGCCTACGCCGTCGATCCGGCCAAGGTCCCCGGCGCGAACGTCGAAGGGGCGAAGGCGTTCCTCGACTACCTGACCTCGCCGGAATTCCAGGCCCGGCTCGCCGGCTATCCGAGCGCGAGCTCGCCGGCGTTCCTCGCAGACGCCCACCCGCGCCTCTCCGTCGATCGGCCGCTCTTCGGCGCGGTCAGGGCGGGCACCGCGATCGCAGTCTCGGGTGCGGTCACGAACCTGCTGCCGGGTTCTCCGCCTGTGGCCGGTCAGCCAATCCTTCTGCAGCGCGCCCCCGTTGCGCTGAGCGCGGCGCCGGCCTTCGTCACGGTCGCCAGCGGGACGACCGCCGCTGACGGCACCTACCGGCTCGAGGCCACCCCGTCCAGGATCGGGATGATGCGGGTGGCGCTGCCGGCCACGTCCACCTACCCCTCGCTTGCGGTGACGCCGCCGATCGCGGTCGGCGGCCTTGCGCGGACCGATCGCACGGCCGGCGCGGTCTGGGTGCGCTCGGCGGTCGGCATCGAACGGGTTCGCGTCGGGGGGCACACGGTGCGACTGCAGGGGAGCGTCGGGCCCTCTCGCGGCCGCGACCGCAGGGCCAGGCTCGTGATCCTGGGCCGCGGCGAGGGCGCGCGGAAGCTGCGCGCGCTCAGCACGGTGAGGCCGTCCAGGGGCTCTCGCTACAAAGTCCAGGTCGAACTCGGAAGCGGCCGCTGGAAGCTGCGCGTCCGGTACCGCGACCCGGGCGCCGTCCTGCCCGCCACCTCGCGCCCGGTCTCCGTCTCCTTGCCTTGACGGTGGCTGGGCCGGCGCTGAGCGGGGGACCCTTGTGATCGTCGGGGGCCGTTCCCGGTGAGCTTCATCTGGGAAGGAGTGCGCGAAGCGGTCGACCTGCTTCTTCACGGCGATCCCCAGGTGATGCACATCCTCGGCACCACGCTTCACATCGCCGTCTTCTCGACCGCCCTCGCGCTGCTTTTCGGGCTGCCCTGCGGGCTCGCTCTCGGCCTCGGCCGCTTCCGTGGCAGGGGGGTCGGAGTCGCGCTGCTCAACGCCGGCCTCGGCCTGCCGCCGGTCGTGGTCGGGCTCGTGGTCGCGCTCTTCCTCTTTCGCGGCGCCCCGCTCGGCGGCCTCGATCTGATCTACACGGTCAACGGGATCGTCCTCGCCCAGGCGATCCTCGCCTTTCCGATCGTCGCCGCCTTCACCGCCTCCGCGGTGCAGGCGCTCCCGGGCGCGCTGTTCGAGCAGGCGCGAGCGCTCGGCGCCTCGAAGCTGCAGGTCGGAGCGCTGGCGCTGAGGGAGGCCCGGGTCGGGGTGTTCGGCGCGCTGATCGCGGCCTTCGGCTCCGCGCTTTCGGAGGTCGGAGCCGTCGTGCTCGTCGGCGGCAACATCGCCGGGCAGACCCAGACGCTCGCCAGCGCGGTGCTGACGGAAGTGTCGACAGGCGAATACGGGACGGCGATCGCCCTCGGCATCCTGCTCCTCGGCCTGATCCTCATCTGCGGCGCCGGGCTCACGTTGCTGCAGCAGCGGGGCAGCGTCCCGCGGGGTGGGGTGGGGGCGACGCGGTGGCGAGCGTCGTGACCGGCGCGGCCGCCGGCAGCATCGCGCTCGAGGCAAGCGGCCTCGCCGTGCGCCGCGGCGCGCGCGAGGTCGTCTCGGGCGTCGACCTGACTCTGCGGCGGGGCGAGGTGACCGTGCTGCTGGGTCCCAACGGGGCCGGCAAGACGACGCTGCTGAGCGCGCTTGCCGGGCTCGTGCCGGCATCGGCCGGCAGCGTGAGCGTGCGGGGTCGGCTCGCCTCGGCGTCCCAGGTCCCGGCGCTGGCCCGGCGCAGCGTCAGGGCGAACGTCGAGCTGGCGATGGCCTGGTGGGGGGTGCCGCGCGGTTCCCGCCGGGCCGGGGCGGTCGAGGCGCTGGGGGCGCTCGGGGTGGGCGACCTGGCCGAGCGGCACGCCCACACGCTTTCCGGCGGGGAGGCGCGCCGGGTCCACCTCGCGCGCGTCCTGTCCGTGCGGCCCGACGTGCTCCTGCTCGACGAGCCGTTCGCCGGCCTCGACTCCAATGCCAGGGCGGATCTGCTCTACGACGTCGCCACCGTGCTCAGGGCCGAGGACCGGGCGACCTGCATAGTCGCCCACGACCGCTCGGAGGCATGGGCGCTGGCGGACCGCGTCCTCGTCATGCTCGGCGGCAGGATCGCCGCCTCGGGCTCGCCGGCCCAGGCGCTCGATCGGCCGCCCACCGCCGAGGTCGCGCGGTTCCTCGGGTTCAGCGGGGAGATCGACGACGACGAGGGCACGCTGATGCTGCGCCCCGGCCAGGTGGCGCTCGACCCCGGCGGCGCGATCGAGGCGCGGGTCGGGCGCAGGGTTCCGGTCGAGGACGGGGTCCGGCTGGAGCTGACGCTCGATCGCGGCAGGGTGTTCGCGCACTCTCCTCTCCCAGGGCCAGGCCCGGGGATGGAGGTTCGGCTGCGCGTCCTCGGCGGCGTCCGATTTCGAAGCCGGCCCGTCGGGCCCCACGCTGGTGGGGCGCCGAGCGGGCCGGTTACGCACGTCTCCTAGTTGCTCTTGAAGATCGAGTGCGTCGGACAGACCTGGCTGCACGGAATTGCCTTCATGTCTGCTCACCTCCTTTCCCTGTCTCCACAGAGGGCGCAGCAGCGTCGTCTCTGCTCATGGCCGCTCGTGGGCTGACCGGGAGAGCCGGGGAATGGCCCAGCGAGGGGGCGGCACGACCCAATCGGCCGCCGCCGGTGAGCTTAGGTCAACCGGTTGGCGTTCCCCTACCGGTAGACGAAAAGAGGCCCAAAATTGCCCTCACCGACGACTGGATCGACTAGCCTTGCTCAAACCGCTTATGTGTCACTGACTAAACGAGGAGGTTTTTAATGGCGTCGATGCCCGCCGAGGCAGAAACGGCCAGAAGCAAGGCCACCGGGGCCGACGCCGGGGAGAAGGCAGCGCGCAAGTCCGGCGCCAGCCAGCGCAAGGCGACCCTCGCGAAACTGCTCTCGCACCCGACCCGGGTGCAGATTCTCGCCGCCGCCCACCGCCAGGCGATCAGCCCCTCCGAATTCGCCCGCACCCACGGGTCCTCGACCAGCAGCGTCGCCGAACACTTCCGGAAGCTGGCCGACTACGGGGCGATCAAGCTGGTGCGGATGGAGCCGGTGCGCGGCTCGATCAAGCACATGTACGTGGGGACCAAGCGGGGCGTGATCACGGCGCGCGACTGGCAGGACCTGCCCGAGTCGGTGCAGGGCGACATCGCCGGCGCCGGGCTGCAGGACTTCGTCGGCGTCACCGCGCACGCGATCGAGACCGGCAGCTTCACCGCCCGCGGGGACTTCGTCCTCACCTGGGACGAAGCCAAGCTCGACGAGGTCGCCTGGAAGACGCTGACGCAGATGCTCGGCCTGGTCTGGGCGAAAGTGCCGAGCCTCGAAGAAGAATCGGCGATGCGCCTGGCGGCGACCGGCGGGGAGCCGATGAAAGCGATCGTCGGCCTGGCGGCGTTCGAGGCGCCCGAGCCAAGCGAGTAGCCGACGGCGCGGGCCCGGGACAGGCGGCCGCGCGGCGCTAAACTGGCGGCGCGGTACGAGTTTTCCCGGGGCTGTAGCTCAGCTGGAAGAGCGTCGCGCTGGCAGCGCGAAGGTCAGGGGTTCGAGCCCCCTCAGCTCCACTGCTCAATTCGTCGCTCCCACCTGCCGATGCAGCAGCGATGAACCTGGCCAATCAGCACGTCTTCTCGCACGGGATGCGGGATACGCGATTGGCTCTGGAGGCCTGGAACGGGCGGCACTGGGCGGTGCTGCGGGGCTGGCTGGCGTTGAGCCTGGCGATCGCGCTGGCGCTGCTGGGCGCGGTCTGGGTCGTCGCCGGGCTGCTGACCCCGGACATCACGCCGATCCATCTGCCCGGCCTGACCGAACCGTCGGAGCCCGGCGACCTGCTTCCGATCCTCTGGCGCAACTCGCTGGTCCTCGCCCTGCACGCCACCGCCTGCGTCGCCGGCTTCATCGCCGGCGCCTCGATGCCGATCGCCGCCGCGCAGCGCAGCGGGCTCTCGCGCTGGGTCCATGTGAAGGCGGGGGAGCTGGCGATCCTCTTCGTCTGCGCGGTCACGCTCTTCTCGCTCTCCACCCAGGCGCTCTACCTCGGCTTCCAGGGCGCGACGATCGCCTTCCAGCTGCACGTCTCGATCGGCGTCCTGCTGCTCAGCGTCCTGCCGCACGCGATCCCCGAGCTGACCGCGCTCTTCCTGCCGCTCGCCGCCTGGTTGATCGCCAGCCGCCGCGGCGAGTGGAACCAGCTGCTTGCCGCCACCCTGATCACGGTCCTGATCGCGATCCCGGTCCTGCTCGTCGCGGCGACGATCGAGGTCTACATCTGGCCGCACGTCCTCGAGGCTCTCTCCCCGGTCGCCTAGTCAGCTCCGCTGCGCCTTTGCCCCGCATAGAGGGGTCAGGGAACACCGGAACGCTTCGTCGTAAGATCGCCCGCCTAATGGCTGGCTACGACCCCAAGGCGATCGAGAGCAAGTGGCAGCGGGTCTGGGCCGAGGAGAAGACCTGGGAGGTCGCCAATCCCGGTCAGCCCGGCTTCGCCGCCGGCAAGCCCAAGTCCTACGTGCTCGAGATGCTTCCCTACCCCTCGGGCGAACCCCACGTCGGTCACCTCAAGTGCTACGCGGTCGGCGACGCGATCGCCCACTTCCGCCGCCGCCAGGGGTTCGAGGTGATCCACCCGATGGGGTACGACTCCTTCGGCCTGCCGGCCGAGAACAACGCGATCAAAACGGGCGAGCCGCCGCGCGTGGCGACCGAGCGCTCGATCGAGTCCTTCCAGCGCCAGTTCCGCGAGTGGGGCATCTCGATCGACTGGTCGCGTGAGCTGGCGACCCACACGCCCGAGTACTACCGCTGGACGCAGTGGATCTTCCTGCAGCTCTTCGAGCGCGGCCTCGCCTACCGGACCGAGGCGCCGGTGCAGTGGTGCCCCAAGGACGCCACCGTGCTCGCCAACGAGCAGGTCGTCGACGGCCGCTGCGAGCGCTGCGGCACCGAGGTCGTGCAGCGCAAGCTCGAGCAGTGGTTCTTCAGGATCACCGATTACGCCGAGCGGCTGCTCGCCGACTTCGACCTGCTCGAGTCCTGGCCCGAGCACGTGATCACGATGCAGCGCAACTGGATCGGCCGCTCCGAGGGCGCCGAGGTCGTCTTCCGCTGCGAGGAGCTCGACCTCGACTTCCCCGTCTTCACGACCCGGCCCGACACCCTCTTCGGCGCAACCTTCTTCGTCCTCGCCCCCGAGCACCCGGAGCTGGAGCGGCTGGTCGCCGGCACCCCGGCCGAGGAGGCGGTGCGCGAGTACGTCGACCGCGCCGCGCGCGAGTCGGCCGAGGACCGCGGCGCCGAGGGCCGCGAGAAGACCGGCGTGCCGCTCGGTCGCAGCGTCGTCAACCCGGTCAACGGCGAGGAGATCCCGATGTTCGTCGCCGACTACGTGCTGATGGAGTACGGCACCGGGGCGATCATGGCGGTGCCCGGCCACGACGAGCGCGACTACGCGTTCGCCAGGGCATTCGACCTGCCGGTCCGCCGCGTGATCGAGGGCGAGGACCCCGAGGTCGACCGCGACGAGCAGGGGCTGCCCTATCCCGGCGACGGGCCGATGACCGGCTCGGGCCGCTTCGACGGCGCCGGCAACCGCGAGGCCTACGAGCAGATCGTCGCCTGGCTGGCGGAGGAGGGCCGCGGCGAGACCGCCGTCAACTACCGCCTGCGCGACTGGCTGGTCTCGCGCCAGCGCTACTGGGGGGCGCCGATCCCGGTCGTCTACTGCGACGAGTGCGGGATCGTGCCGGTCCCCGCCGAGCAGCTGCCGGTCGAGCTGCCCGAGGTCGACGACTACGCGCCGCAGGGAAAGAGCCCGCTGGCGGCGGCCGAGGAGTGGGTCGCGACCGAGTGCCCGCGCTGCGGCGCGCCGGCCCGCCGCGAGACCGACACGATGGACACCTTCGTCGACTCCTCCTGGTACTTCATCCGCTACCTCGACCCGCGCAACGCAGAGGCCGCCTGGGACCGCGCCGCCGGCGACCACTGGCTCCCGGTCGACCAGTACATCGGCGGGGTCGAGCACGCGATCCTGCACCTGATGTACGCGCGCTTCTTCACCAAGGCGCTCGCCGACTGCGGGGTGCTCGACGTGCAGGAGCCGTTCGCCAACCTCTTCGCCCAGGGGATGATCACCCGCGACGGGGCGAAGATGTCGAAGTCGCGCGGCAACACGGTCAGCCCGGCCGAGTACGTCGAGCGCTACGGCGCCGACACCGCCCGCACCTACATCTGCTTCATGGGGCCGCCGGAGCGCGACGCGGACTGGGTCGACGAGGGGGTGGAGGGGGCCAACCGCTTCCTCTCGCGGCTCTGGCGCCTCTGCGAGGAGGTCGAGGAGAAGGATGCCGGCGAGGTCGGCGCGGCCGGGGGCGAGGCCCGCGTCCTCGTGGCGAAGGCGCACTGGGCGATCGACAAGGTCACCCGGGACTTCCAGCGCGGCTTCCAGTTCAACACCGCGATCGCCGCCGTGATGGAGCTGGTCAACGAGGCCTACCGGCTCAAGGACGGGCTCTACGGCGACGCCGACGGCGTGGCCGCGGTCCGCTTCGCCACCGCCACCGCGGCCTCGCTGGTCTTCCCGTTCGCGCCCCATATGGGCGCCGAGATCTGGGAGCGGCTGCAGGGCGGGCGCGTCTGGGAGCAGCCCTGGCCCGAGGCGGACCCGGCCCTGCTGGCCAGCGACACGGTCACCCTCGTCGTCCAGGTCAACGGCAAGCTGCGCGACCGGATCGAGGCCGCCGCCGACGCGCCGGAGGAGGAGCTGTTGCGGCTGGCGCGCGCGAGCGAGAAGGTCGCCCGCCACCTCGACGGCAAGGAGGTCTTCAAGGAGATCGTCGTGCCGGGCAAGCTGGTCAACCTCGTCGTTCGCTGACTCGTCGCGGTTCTGGTCCATTTATCTGGTACAAAGCGCGCGTGCTCGTCAGAAGACTCACCGAAGCGCCCGTCGAGGAGTGGCACCGGCTGCGCACCCACGTCCTCATGGACGCAGGGGAACTTGGCTCGCGCAACCTCTCCGTCACCTGGCTCGAGCTCCCCTCCGGAGCCGAGCAGACGCTGCGCTCCCACGAGGAGTCCGAGCAGGTCTACGTGGTGGTCAGGGGCGCCGGGACGATGTCGGTCGCCGGCGACACCCAGGAGGTCTCCGAGGGGGACCTGATCCTCGTCCCGCCTGCGACCGACCACTCGGTCGCCAACACCAACGACGCCGACCTGGCCTGCGTCTCGGTCCAATCGCCGCCCGTCGCCGCCTCGGAGCTCTACTCGGATCAGCTGGCCGAGGTCGCCGGGTATGACGACGAGGATCTGTAGCCGAATCGTTTGATTTGGCGCGCCACGCGCGCGCCGGGATAGGCAACGGTTCGGGCCATGCCCGAGCTGAGCAGACCGCAGGTCGCCGTCTACGGCGCCGTCGCCGTCGCCCTGCTGCTGCTCGGGTTGCGGGCCATCCGGGCTGAGGGCGACGACGGCGGGTACGGCTACGGGGCGAGCTCGGGCTCCTCCTTCTCGAGCTCGTCCTCGTCGAGCTCGTCGGGCGGCATCTCGCTCGATTCGGGCGGCTCCGGCGGCGACGTGGTCGTCGACGTGACCGGTGCCGTCGCGCGGCCAGGGGTCTACCGGCTGCCGGCCGGGGCGCGGGTGACCGATGCGGTCGATCGCGCTGGGGGCGCGACGGGGGCGGCGCTGCTGGAAGCGATCAACCTCGCCGCCCGGCTGGCCGACGGGCAGCAGGTGGTGGTGCCCAAGCGGGTGCCCGGCGGGGCGCCTCTGGCCGCGGCGGGCCCGGCGGGCGAAGAAGGCCCGATCAGCCTCGGCACGGCCACCGTCGAGCAGCTCGACACGATCGACGGGATCGGGCCGATCACCGCGCAGGACATCGTCGACTTCAGGGACGAACACGGCGGACTCTCCTCGGTCGACCAGCTGGACCAGGTGAGCGGGATCGGGCCGGCGACGATGGAGTCGCTGCGCGCCCGCCTGCAGCCCTAGGGCGCGTGCGGGCCGGGCGCCCAGCGCGGGTCGCCGTGATCGGCGCGATCGCGGTCGTTGCCCTGGCGCTCGCCCACCGCGGCGAGATCCGCGACCGGGCTGAGGCAGCGCTCGGCCGTGGCATGCCGGCACGCGAGGCCACCCTGGCGCGGGGCTTCGTCCTCGGCGAGGACGAACGGGTCGACCCGGTGACGGTCGAAGACTTCCGCCGCGCGGGCCTCTCGCACCTGCTGGCGGTCTCGGGCCAGAACGTCGCCCTGCTCGCCCTGCTGGCGATGCCGCTGCTGGCCGCTCTCGGCATGCCGCTGAAAACCCGGCTCGTCTGGGTGCTCGGCGCGATCGCCGTCTACGTGTCGCTCGCCGGCGCCGGGCCCTCGATCCTGCGCGCGGGCGTGATGGGCGGCGTCGGCATCCTGGCCACCCTGGCGGGCCGGCGCGGCTCACGCCTCTACGCGCTGGCGGTCGCCGCCGTCGTCACCCTGGCGATCGACCCGACGATCGCCGCCGACGTCGGCTGGCAGCTCAGCTTCGCCGCCGTCCTCGGCATCCTCCTGCTGGCAGGCCCGCTGCGGGCCTGGATCGCGGCTCGAATCGGAGCCCGTGGCGGGCGCGCCGCGCTGGCCGAGGGCGCCGCGCTGACGATCGCCGCGACCTTGGCGACCGCGCCGTTGATCGCCTTTCACTTCGAAAGCCTCTCGACCACGACCCTCGTGGCCAACCTGCTGGCGCTGCCGGCGGTGGCTCCGGCGATGTGGCTGGGGATGCTCGTCGCGATCGGGGCGCAGGTCCCCGGCTTCCCGGTCGAGGTCCTCAACGCGGTCAACGCCCCGCTGCTCGCCTACATCGCCCAGGTCGCAGCCTGGTGCGGCCGACCGAGCTGGGCCTACCTGCACGTTCGGATAGGCCCCGGCGGCCTGGCGCTGTCCTACGCGGCCCTCGGCGTGGCCACGATCGCGACGCCGATCCTCGCCCGCGGCCGCCGCCTGGCCCGCCTGCGGGCCTCCCATGCCCCCGGGCGTAACGCGCTGCGGACGGAACGGGCCGACAGCACGTTGCGCCCGGGGCGGCGAGTTGCCGGCGGCGCCGTGGCGCTGGCCGCCGTTGTGGCGCTCGCCTGGTTTCCGGAGCTAGGTGGGGTGGGGGCCGCGAGGCCGCCCGCCGGGCTTCGGGTCTCGGTGCTCGACGTCGGCCAGGGCGACGCGATCCTGCTGCAGCCGGCCGGCGCCCCGGCCGTCCTCGTCGACGGCGGCCCGCCCGGGGATGGGCTCGCCGCGAAGCTGCGCGGCGCCGGCGTGGCCCAGCTCGGCGCCGCCGTCGTCAGCCACGATCAGTCCGACCATGCCGGCGGGATCGAGGAGCTGCTCGGGCGCCTTCCGGTCGCCCGGCTTGCCTATGCGCGGCTCAGCCGTCGCCTGCGCCGCGAGGCTGAGGCCGCGGGCGCCGATCCGGTCCGGCTCGTCGCGGGCGGGTCGCTTCGCTCCGGCGCCCTGCGCGTCGAAGTCCTCTGGCCGCCGCGCGAGCTTCTCGCCGAGCCACTGGCCGGCGCCGACCCCAATGCGCAGGCGCTCATCCTCCTCGCCCGCTGGCGGGGCTTCTCCATGCTGTTGACCGCCGATGCAGAGGCCGAGGCCGTGCCGATCGATCCGGGCCCGGTCGACGTGCTCAAGGTCGCTCACCACGGCAGCGAGGACGCGGGCCTCGGCGCCCTGCTCGACCGCGCGATGCCGAGGCTGGCCGTGATCTCGGTCGGCGCCGGCAATCCCTACGGTCACCCGACCGCGGCGACCCTCGCGATCCTCGCAGCGCACCACGTTCCCGTCCTCCGCACGGACGTCGACGGCACGGTGGTCCTCGAAGCGACGGGGGGTTCCGTGCGGGTCCACGCCACTGGCTAGCCCCGTGCCTGGGCTCAACGGATCGTCGAGGCAATACTGGGGTTCTCTCGCCGGGCGCCTTTACTTCGACGCGTCTGGACCGATGGACGTAAAGGTGCTCTCTCAGCTCGGACAGGCGTTGTCGCGGCATCTCTCGGAATCGACCCTCGTCGGCGACAGCATGCTGGTGCGCCTTCGCAGCGGCACGATCGGGCTCCTCGGCCTGGTCGCCGCGGTCGGACTCGGGCTGATCGCGATGATCTCCCAGCAGGGCCTGCCGGGCGTCTCGAGCGGGCCGCTGCCGGAGCGACCCCCGGTTCCCTTCGTTCAGCACGAGACGATCGCCTTGCCCGGGCTGGCCATGCGCACCCCCGCCGGGCATCGGCCCAGGTCAAAGCGGTCCCGCTCGATCTCCAGGCAGGCGCCCTCTCCCGCGGTCCCAGCGGACTCCGAGATCGGCGGATCGCGCCAGGTCGCGGCGCCCACCGACGAGTCCTCGCCGGCGGGTCCTCCGCCGGCCTCGCCCCCCACCGCGCAGCAACCCGCTTCGCCGGAGAGCCCCGCCCCGCCCGCCACCACCGTCGCTGCGGCCCCTCCCGCGACGCAGGCGCCGGCCGCGGAAAGCTCCGCAGTCCCCGCCACGACAGCACCCGAAGACGAATCCCCCGGTCACTCCGGCGAGCACCACGGCCACGCCCCGCCCTGGGCCGGCCACGGCCAAAGCCAAAGCCACGGCCACGAATCCTCCTCCCGCCACCAGGAACCTCCAAGCTACGAACCCTCAGCCACCGAATCGCCAGCGGACGACCAAAGCGATTCCGAAGCCGACTCCGGCGACCACGGCCACGGTCCCGGGCGTCACGGTCGATCGGGCTGAGCTGGACACTGAGGCGGTCCCGGCAGGGGTGGAACGTCTTGTACTTTTTCGTAGTGAGGTGGAGGCGTCAGCCCGCTGGCTCTTCACCGAAAAAGTTAAGTGGAACCCCTGCCGGGACCGCCTCCACGCCTATCATCGCCCCCGAATGGCAGACCTAGCGTCCCTCTACCTGATCGCCGGCACCGACCAGGCAAAGATCGACGCCACACGAGCCAGGCTGCGAGCGAGAGCCGAAGGCGACGGCGGCGCCGCGGCGCTCGAGGTCTTCGAGCCCGGCGAGGGCAGGGGCGCGCCCGACCACGAGGCGCTGCTGGCTGCGATCCCGGCGATGTCGCTGACCGAGTCCCGCCGCTTCCTGCTGGCCGACGGGGTCGAGCGCTGGCGCGACAAGCAGCTCGAGCCGGTGGTGGCCGCCCTGGCCGCTCTTCCGCCCGACCTGACCGTGGTGCTGATCGCCCGCGCCAAAGCACCCGCGAAGCTGGTCAAGGCGGTCAAGGCAGGGGAAGGCGAGATCCACGAGTTCGAGGCGCCCAAGGCGAGGGACATGCCGCGGCTGCTGGTCGGGGACGCCAAGCGACTTGGCTTCGCCCTCGACCCCGCGGCGGCACGGATGCTGGTCGAGCGGATGGGGGTCAACTCGGTGCGGCTCCGCAACGAGCTCGAGCGCCTGGCGCTCTGGGCGGGCGAGGGGGGGCAGGTCAGCGCCGCCGACCTCGACGCGATGGTCTCCGACACCTCCGAGGCGGCGGTCTGGGGGCTCTCCGACGCGCTGCTCGAACGCGACGCCGCGAAGGCGGCCTCGATCGCCGAGCGCCTCGTCTCCCAGGGCGAGAACGTCACCGGCCTCATCTACGGCCTCGCCTCGCGCCTGCGCAGCGCCTGCGCCGCCGCCGCCCAGCTCGAGGAGGGTGTGCCGCCGAAGCAGGTCGAGGCCGGTCTGAAGATGCACCCGTACGCGGCCAAGCAACTCGTCGCCCGGCTCGGCAGGACGAACCTCGACCAGCTGCGCGGGGCGACGATGGCGCTTGCCGACCTAGAGGTCTGGTGCCGCGGCGGCGCCGACTACGGCGATGCGCTGGCGTTCACACTTGCCGTTCGGAAGATCGCTGCCTCCTGAGGAGCGAAAACCAAGCAGATCAAGGACGAGCGAGGGAATGTGCTTTCGCACATGACCGAGCGAGGACGCCGAGATGCGCCGGTTTGCAGCCCTCAGGCGGCAGCGATCCGTGCGGCGCGGGACTTCTTGCGGGCGCCGGTGTTCTTGTGCATCGCGCCCTTCTGGATCGCCTTGTCGATCTTCGAGACGAGCGCCTTGTGCTCGGCTTCGATCTTGGCCCCGTCGCCCGCCTCGACCGCGCCCTCGAGCCGGCGGAAGTAGGTCTTCACCGTGCTCGTGAGCAGGCGGTTCTCCGTGCGCTCGCGCTCGCTGCGTAGGATCCGCTTCTTCTGTGAGGCTATGTTGGCCATGAGTCGTGTGCCTGCGAGGGCTCCGAGCCCCCTCCGGGCGGCCGCCGACTATAGCGACTGAGAACAAGCTTGGAGACGCCCAAGGCACCCGACAGCCCCGAACGCGAGGAGGCGGAGCTCGCAAGCGACGCCGCCGTGCGCGCCGCGGAGGCCTTCGAGCCGGGCGAGGAAGGGGGGGATCCGTCCCCCGGCAGGCAAGCCGGGCGCATCGCCCGCTCGACCGCGTTCTTCTCCATCGCCACCGCCGCTTCGCGGATCGTCGGCTTGGTCCGCGAGGTCGTCGCCGCCTCCTACTACGGCATCTACGGGCCGATGTCGGCCTTCACGATCGCCTTCCAGGTGCCGAACCTGGTCCGGGCCCTGTTCGCCGACGCCGCCCTGCAGCCGGCCTTCGTGCCGATCTTCACCGAGCAGCTCGAGCGCAAGAACTACCGCGAGGCGTTCCGGCTCGCGTCGACCCTGCTGCTGCTCGTAACGCTCGTCCTCGGCGCGATCACGGCGCTCTTCGTCCTCGTCGCCCCGGTGCTGATGCCGCTCTTCGCGCCCGGCTTCGAAGGCGAGATCCTCGACCTGACGATCACCCTCTCCCAGGTCCTCTTCCCGATCCTGATCCTGCTCGGGATGAGCGGCGTCGTGGTCGGCATCCTCAACAGCTACGACCGCTTCGGCGCCTTCGCGATCTCGCCGCTCTTCTGGAACCTGACGATCATCCTCACCGTCGTTCTGCTGGCGCCCGCCTTCCACGGCCAGAACCGGATCTACGCCTACGCGATCGGCATCCTCGCCGGCACCCTGGTCCAGCTGATGATCCCGGTCTTCGACCTGCGCAACACGCCGTTCAAGTTCGAGTGGAGCTTCGAATGGCGCAATCCCGACGTGCGCCGCGTGCTGCTGCTGATGCTGCCGGTGACGATCAGCCTCGGCCTGATCAACTTCAACATGCTGATCAACAGCCTCTTCGGCAGCTTCGTCAGCGACCAGTCGCCGGCGGCGATCGACAAGGCGTTCCGCATCTACCAGCTGCCGCAGGGGATCTTCTCGGTGGCGATCGCGACCGTGCTCTTCCCGACCCTGGCCCGCTTCGCCTCGCGTGGGGAGATCGAGAACCTGCGCGCGACGATGGCCAACGGGATGCGCCAGATCCTCTTCGTCCTCGTCCCCGCGGCGGCGGCCGTGCTCGTCCTCTCGGTGCCGATGATCCGCCTCGTCTACCAGCGCGGCGAATTCACCCCGGAGCAGACGACCCTGGTCGCCACGGCGCTCTTCTGGTTTGCCTTCTCACTGCCGACCAACGGCCTCTACCTCCTGCAGACGCGGACCTTCTTCAGCCTCCAGCGCCCCTGGCAGGCGACCGGCCTGGCAGCCCTCGACCTCGTCGTCTCCGCCCTCGGCGCCCTCGTCCTCTACAAGCCGTTCGGCACAGGGGGGATCGTCGCCGGCACCGGGATCGGCACGACGGTGGCCGTCGTCGCCCAGGCGGTGATCCTGCGCCGCGAGTTCGGCGGGCTCGAGTTCGGCAGGCTGCTCGCCACCGGGATCAAGATCACGATCGCCTCCGCCGGCCTCGCCGCCGTCTCCTTCGGCGTCTGGGACCTGCTGGACAGCGCCCTCGGCCGCGGGCTCCTCGGCCAGGTCGTCTCGCTGGGGGTCGGGCTCGGGCTCGGCGGCCTGGTCTACCTGGGCCTGGCAAGGCTGATGCGGATCGAGGAGCTGACCCAGATCATGCGCCTGCTGCGCCGCCGTTAGATGCTCGGTCCCGGCCGCTACCTGCTCGGCGTCGCGGAGATCGGCCTGATCGCCGGCTTCGCCTGGCTCGGGGCGTCGGCCGTGCGCAGGCGGCTCGTGCCGCGGCTGGACGGCGCGGTGGCCCACCTGGCGACCGCGGTGCTCGGGATCGCGCTGGCCCTCTGGGTCGCAGAGCTGCTGGGCAGCTTTGGGCTGTTCGAGCCCTTGTTGTACGTGGCCGCGGTGGTTGTCGCCGGGGCCGCTCTCTGGATGGGTGTGAGGGGAGGGTGGGGGCGCTCCCCCGTCTTGCTGGGTTTTTCGCCTGGTGAGCCTGAAGCGGCGGGCGGGCGCCGGTTGGGCGAAAAAGAGGACACCGCTGCGCCGGGGGAGCGCCCCCACCCTCCCTCGCTGGCCGCCTGGATTGCTCTGGGGCTCGCGGCGATCGCCGTCGTCAAGTTCGGGCTGGATGTGAAGCCGAAGCTCTCGACCGGGATGACCGGGTTCGATTCGACTTGGTACCACGGGCCGTTCGCTGCTGGGTTCTTTCAGAGTGGCGACACGTGGCGGCTGCACTTCATTGCGCCGCAGTTCCTTGCCTGGTTCTACCCCGCCAATTCGGAAGTGCTGCATGGGGTTGGGATGCTGGCCTTCGGTCGCGACCTGCTCTCGCCGGTGCTGAACCTCGGCTGGTTCGTCGGCTGCCTGGTCGCCGGCTGGTGCATCGGGCGGCCGTACAGGGCCGCGCCGGCGTCGCTGGCGCTGACCGCCGTGGCGCTGAGCGCTCCGGCGCTGAGCGACCAGGCCGGCGAGGCTCGCAACGACATCGTCGGGATCTTCTTCCTGCTGGCCGCGGTTGCGGTCGCGCTGAACGCCTGGAGCGCGCGTGCCGATGGGGAGTGCGGGTTGGGGGCGGGAGCGCTGATCGTCGTCGGGCTCGCCGCCGGTCTGGCCGCCGGCACCAAGCTCAACTTCCTTCTGCCCGCCGGGGTCCTCGTAGCCGGCCTCGTGGTCATCGTGCCGCGGGGCACGAGGTGGAGAGCGCTTGCGGCGGCGGGCCTCGCCGCGGTCGCCAGCGGCGGCTACTGGTACCTGCGCAACCTCGCCCACACCGGGAATCCACTGCCCTGGGTCAAGCACCTTGGGCCGATCACATTGCCGGCGCCGGAGCAGGCGCTGGGCGGGCGTGAAGACCACAGCGCCTTCAGCTATCTAACCGACGGCTCGGTCTGGTCGGACTGGTTCCTCCCCGGCTTCCACCACGGCCTCACCGTTCTCTGGCCGTTCGCCCTGCTCCTCGCCATCGGCGGGCTGGTCCTCTGCCTCGGCCGCCGCGCCGACCCGATGCGTCGAGTCGCCGGAATCGTTGGCCTGACCGCAGCCCTGGCCTGGCTGATTGCCCCGACCTCAGCCTCCGGCCCCGACGGCATGCCCCGCGGGTTCGAGTCCGGCCTCCGCTACCTGGCCCCGGCCCTCATCCTCGGCTTCGCCCTCCTGCCCACAGCCCCCTGGCTGAGCGACCGCCTCGCCAATCTGCCGCTGACTTCCCGTTTCTTCGCGCATGGCGCGAAGAAACGGGAAGTCAGCGGGCGGTTCGGGCGGCGTATGGCGCTTGGGGTAGGACTGGCGCTTGCGGCGCTTGCGGCGCTCGTCGGCTACCCGGCGCAGCGGCACTACCTGGAGCACCGCTACGCCGATCCCAGTTTCACCACCCCGGGGCTGAATGCCGCCTTCCAGTGGGCACAGGGCGTCACCGGCTCCCGCATCGCCACCACCAGCACTCGCCAGTACCCGCTCTACGGCCGCGACCTCAGCAACCAAGTCGACTTCGTCGGCGAAGAGCAGCCGCACGGCGGCTTCACCGCGCCGACGACCTGCCGCGCCTGGCGCCGCCTCCTCAACGCCGGCGACTACGACTACGCAGTCACCACCCGCGACCGCGTCGAACCCCGCAGGACCCCATACCCCCCGTCGGCAGCCTGGACGGCTGGTCCCTGGGCAACCCCGATCCTCCGCAGGCCCCCCACAGTCATCTACAAGCTCAACGGCCCTCTTCCGCCATCGGCATGCCGCTGACGGCGCTCCTGGGTCCGGGCGTGCGGCTGCCGACGCTCGTCCCGCGGGTGGCGCCGTAGGGGGACCACCCCCGAGGACGCTTTAGCGACCGGGGAGTGGTGGGTCCCCTGCGGCGACAGGACCCGCGGGCTGCAGCCGCCAGCGCCACCCGTCAACCGAAAACCTCCGTCGGCCATACTCCGGCACCCGATGGAGCACATCCGCAACTTCTCGATCATCGCCCACATCGACCACGGCAAGTCGACGCTTGCCGACCGCATCCTCGAGATCACCGGCGCCGTCGATCCGAAGAAAATGCGGGCCCAGGTGCTCGACTCGATGGACCTCGAGCGCGAGCGGGGGATCACGATCAAGGCGCAGGCGGTGCGGGTCGAGTACACCGCCGCCGACGGTGAGACCTACCACCTGCATCTGATCGACACGCCCGGCCACGTCGACTTCTCCTACGAGGTCTCGCGCAGCCTCGCCGCCTGCGAGGGCGCCCTGCTCGTCGTCGACGCCGCTCAGGGCGTCGAGGCTCAGACCGTCGCCAACACGTACCTGGCGATCGAGAACGGGCTGGAGCTGATTCCGGTGATGAACAAGGTCGACCTGCCGGGCGCCGAGCCGGAGCGGGTGGCCGGGGAAATCGCCGACCTGCTCGGCGGCGAGCCCGGTGACGCGATCCCGATCTCGGCCAAGACCGGCGAGGGGGTGGTCGACGTGCTGGAGGCGATCGTCGCCCGCGTGCCGCCGCCCGCGGGCGACCTCGCCGCGCCGACCCGGGCGCTGATCTTCGATTCCGAGTTCGACCAGTACCGGGGCGTCGTCGCCTACGTGCGGATGGTCGACGGCAGGTTCCGCAAGAACGGTCGCATCCTGGCGATGCAGAACGGGACCGAGGCAGACATCGACGACATCGGCTTCTTCCGGCCCGCGATGACCGCGGTCCAGGGGATGGAGGCCGGCGACGTCGGCTACCTGATAACCGGGATCAAGGACGTCGCCAAGCTGCGCGTCGGCGACACGCTGACCGCGCTCGAGCGCCCGGCGAGCGAGCCGCTGGAGGGCTACCGCGAGGTGCGGCCGATGGTCTTCTGCGGCCTCTTCCCGATCGACACCGACCGCTTCGAAGACCTGCGCGACGCGCTCGAGAAGCTCGCGCTCAACGACGCCGCGCTGTCGTGGGAGCCGGAGACCTCGGAGGCGCTCGGCTTCGGCTTCCGCTGCGGCTTCCTCGGCCTGCTGCACATGGAGATCGTGCGCGAGCGGCTGGAGCGCGAGTACGGCCTCGACCTGCTGGCGACGACCCCGAACGTGCGCTATCTGGTCCACCTGACCAACGGCGAGGAGCAGGAGGTGCGCAGCCCGACCGAACTGCCCGACCCGGCCTCGATCGAGACGATCGAGGAGCCGTTCATACGCGCCACGATCATCTGCCCGTCCGAGCAGGTCGGCGCCGTGATGGAGCTCTGCCAGTCGCGACGCGGCACCCACGTCGACATGCACTACCTGAGCCCCGTGCGGGTGCAGATCCGCTACGACATGCCGCTCGGCGAGATCGTCCTCGACTTCTTCGACCTGCTCAAGTCATCGACCAAGGGCTACGCCTCGCTCGACTACGAGCCGATCGGCAACCGCGCCTCCGACCTGGTCAAGGTCGACATCCTGCTCGCCGGCGACAAGGTCGACGCGCTCTCGATCATCGTCCACCGCGACTTCTCCTACGAGCAGGGCAAGAAGCTGGTCGGCCGGCTGCGCAAGACGATCCCGCGCCAGCTCTTCGACGTGCCGGTGCAGGCCGCGATCGGCTCCAACATCCTCGCCCGCGAGACGGTCAAGGCGCTGCGCAAGGACGTCACCGCGAAGCTCTACGGGGGCGACGTCACCCGCAAGCAGAAGCTGCTGAAGAAGCAGAAGGCGGGCAAGAAGCGGATGAAGTCGGTCGGCCGGGTGGAAGTGCCCCAGGAGGCGTTTCTCGCGGTGCTGGAGATCGACGAGTGACGCCCTTTGCTTGGCTCCCCATGCCATCCGCGCAAGAGGCCAACTGGCCAGACGACCAGGACCGGGAGGCGTCTTTAGACTGCCGCGACCATGAGCGTAAAGACTGAAGCTATTGGCAAGGAATGGCCCGCCACGACGTATGAGGTGGGCAAGGAGAAGATCGGCGAGTACGCACGCGTGCTGGGGATCGACAACGCGGTGCACTTCGACCGCGAGGCGGCAAAGGCGGCCGGGTTCCGCGACGTGGCTGCGCCGCCGATGTTCTGCGTCGTCTACAGCGCCCCGGCGCTGGGGCCGGCGATGTTCGATCCCGAGGTCGGGATGAACTTCGCGGCGATGGTGCACGGCGGCCAGGAGTTCGTCTGGGGCGAGCCGGCCTGCTCGGGCGACGAGATAACGACCAGCGCCAAGTGCCTGGAGATCTTCGAGAAGGACGGCAAGGGCTTCTACGTCTTCGAGACGCGCTCCGTCAATCAGGACGGCGCCGAGGTGGTCAAGGGCACCTGGACCAACATCGTGAGGGGAGTCTGAGATGGCCGACTTGAACGTGGGCGACGCGATTCCGGAGCTGAGCGTCACGCCGGACAAGTACCTGCCGCACCGCTACGCGGGAGCTTCGGGCGACTTCAACCCGATCCACATCGACCCCGAGTTCGCCAAGGCGGTCGGCCTCCCCAACACGATCCTCCACGGCCTCTACATGATGGGCCTGGTGGCCCGCGCCAACGTGGGGCTCGCCGGCGGCGACCCGCGCTCGCTCAAGCGCCTCTCCGTCCAGTTCCGCGGCATGGGCGCCCCCGAGACGGAGATCGTCGTCAGCGGCACGGTCAAGAGCGTCGAAGGGGACACGGTCGTAGTCGACACCGTGGCGGCGCAAGGCGACAACGAAACCATCCGCAACGCCGAGGCAGAAGTAGAGCTGTAGCCCGGGTGGAGGGCCACCCGGCCCTCCTTCTAGACTCACAGCATGCTTTCCGCCCGTCAGGAGCTCATTCTCAAGCTTGTCGTCGACGCCTACCTGGCGTCAGGCAGGCCGGTGCCTTCGAAGGAGCTTGCTGAGCGGCCGGAGATCGAGTGCGGACCTTCCACCGTGCGTGCTGAGCTCGCCGCGCTGGAGGCGGCGGGGTACCTGACGCATCCGCACACGTCGGCGGGCCGGGTGCCCACGGAGCTTGGCTACCGGCGGCACGTCGACCTGATGATGGCGACCGGAGGTCCCAGCGTCGAGGCCGCGGTGGAGCTCGAGCTCTCGCGCCTGCGCCGCCAGATCGACGACGCGATGCGGGAGACGACGACAGCGCTGGCCCAGGTCACCGACCTGATGGCGCTGGTGACGGCGCCGGTCGGGGAAACGCTCTACATGCACGGCGTCTCCCGCCTGCTCTCGGCCGAGCACCTCGCCGACCTTCCCCAGGTCGACGAGCTGATGGACGCCCTCGAGGGCCAGGTCGCCGTGCTCGGCGCCCTGCGCTCCGCCCTGGCGGAGCGCTCGGTCTTCCTCTGGATCGGCGGCGAGAACCCGCGGCCGGAGCTGCGCTCGGTCAGCGTCGTCGGCGCCAACTACGGGCTCGGCCACCGCAACCTCGGCGCCGTCGGCGTCGTCGGGCCGCTGCGCATGGACTACGCGACGGCGATCGCCTCCGTGAGCGGCGCGGCCCGCCAGCTCTCGCGCTACTGCGAGACGGTCTACGACGACTAGCCGATGGCACGCGACTACTACGAGGTCCTCGGCGTCGAGCGCGGCGCCTCTGAGACGGAGGTCAAGCGCGCCTTCCGCAAGCTCGCCCGGGAGCTGCACCCGGACGTCAACGCCCACGATCCCGATGCCGAGGAGAAGTTCAAGGTGGCGGCGGAGGCCTACGAGGTCCTCTCCGATCCCGAGCAGCGCCAGACCTACGACCGCTTCGGTCACGAGGGGCTGCGCTCGGGCGGCTTCCCGCCCGGCGGCGCCGGGTTCAGCTCGGTCGAGGACATCTTCCAGGCGGTCTTCAGCGGCGCCTTCGGCTTCGAGGTGCGGCGCGGCCCGATGCGCGGTCAGGACCTGCTCCACTCGGTCGAGGTCTCGGCCGTGCAGGCCATGCTCGGCGCCACGGTCAAGATCCCCAGCCACGAGGGCGAGCGCGAGATCGAGCTGCCGCCCGGGGTCCAGCACGGCACCCAGTTCGCGCTCCGCGGTCACGGCCTGCCGGGGTCCGGCGGCGGCCCGCCCGGCGACCTGCGCATCGTCATCCACGTGATCGTCCCGACCGACCTCTCCGACGAGCAGCGCGAGCTGGCCGAGAAGCTCGAGGAGAGCCTCGAGCCGCACAACCTCAGGTCAGGTCAGGGCGACGACGGCTTCTTCTCGCGCGTGCGGCGCGCCTTCCATTGATCCGCCTGGCGGTTCGCTGCTCACCGGCTCAGGCCGAGATCGTCCTCGCCGAGCTGACCGTGCTGGCGCCCAACGGGGTCGAGGAGGAGCGCGGCGACGGCTACGTCGAGTACGCGATCTACGGCGGTGAGGGGGAGCTGCCCGAGCTGGGCGAGATCGAGGCGGCGGCGGGCGACGGCCTGGTCGAGGTGGTCGCGACCGAGGTGCCCGACGACTGGGCCGACCGCTGGCAGGACTTCCACAAACCGCTCCTGGTCGGCGAACGGCTCTGGCTGCGCCCCTCCTGGGAGGCGGCGCGCGAAGGCGCGATCGACGTCGTCGTCGACCCGGGCCAGGCGTTTGGCACCGGCGCCCACCCGACCACCCGTCTCTGCCTCGAGCTCCTGCTGGAGCTCGCCGCGGCCGGTGAGGCAAACGGTCCGCTCACCGACTTGGGCACCGGCTCGGGAGTGCTCGCGATCGCGGCGGCGAAGCTTGGATGGGACCCCGTGCGCGGCTACGACCACGAGGCGCCGGCGATCGCGGCGGCTGCTGACAACGCAGCCGCGAACGGGGTCGAGATCGACCTCGAGCGCACGAACCTGCGCGAGGGCCTGCCGGAGCTGGCCCCGACCGTGGTCGCCAACATGACCGCTCCGATTCTGAAGGTGGTCGCGGAGATGCTTGGCGCTGGAGGGAGCCGGGGGAGGACTCGCTGGAGCAACAGCGGGGAGGCTCCATCGAGTCCTCCCCCGGCTCCCACGACCCTGGTTCTCTCCGGCCTGCTTCCGGGTGAGCTCGACGAGGTGGCGGACGCGTTTCTGCCCGCGGAGCTCGTGGAGAGCGAGCGACGCCGCGATGGGGACTGGGCTGCCCTGCTTCTGCGCTCCGCCTAGGGTGGCGATATGTTTCCGCCGATGACGCTGGCCACGATCGTCGATCCGGGCTACAAGTTCGCCCTCTTCCTGCACATCCTCGCGGTCGTGCTGGCGTTCGGGCCGACCTTCGGGTACGCCTTCTTCATGTCGGTGACGCCGCAGTTCCCGCGGGCCACTCCGGCGATCTTGGCCGGGATCCAGAAGATCGATCGCTACCTGGTCACGCCCGGCATGCTCGTCCTGCTGCTGGCCGGCCTCTACCTGCTCTCAGACGGTCCCTGGGACGCCGGCGACGCCTTCGTCAGCGTCGGCTTTCTGGCGATCATCGCGCTCTTTGGGCTCCAGCACGGCTTCTTCCGGCCGAACACGCGGCGCGCCCGTGAGCTGGCCGAACGCGACCTGAAGTCCGGCGATGAGCTCGGCCCGGAGTTCATGGCGATCTCCGAACGGCTGAGCAAGGTCGGCGGGATCGCCGGCCTGATCGTCGTCGTCACGGTCTTCTTCATGTCCTACAAGCCGTTCCTCTAGAGCTCCTCGACGATCTGACCGCCTCCGGGAGCCCGCCCAACTCCTCGCTTCCGATCGCGATGTTCGACTCGGGCGTCGGCGGGCTCACCGTTCTGCACGAGTGCCTGGTCTCGCTGCCGGAGGAGGACTACGTCTATCTCGGCGACACGGCCTGGTTTCCCTACGGGGTCAAGGACCCGGGAGAGCTGCGGGCGCGGATCCACTCGATCGCCGAGCTGCTGCTCGGCGGCCGCGCCAAGCTGCTGGTGATCGCCTGCAACACCGCGACCTCGATCGGCGAGGACGTCGCCCGGGGGGTGGCGGGCGAGCACGGGGTGGAGGTGGTGCCCGTGGTCGAGCCGCAGGCCGAGATCGCCGCCGCGATCACCGACAGCGGCGCCGTCGGCGTGCTGGCGACGCCGAACACGGTGGAGAGCGGCGCCTACCGGCGGGCGCTCGAAGGGCAGGGCCGGGCGCTCGAGGTGACCGAAGTCGAGGCGCCCGACCTTGCCCCGTTCATCCAGGACGGCTCGCCCTTCGACGAGGCGGTCGTCGAGATGGCGCGCGCCTACTGCGCGCCGCTGAAGCGCGCCGATGTCGACACCCTGGTCCTCGGCTGCACCCACTACCCGCTGGTGGCGCCGATGCTGCAGCGCATCCTCGGCCGCGACGTGCGGCTCGTCAGCGGTGGCCACGCCGTCGCCGCCGCCGTCCAGCGCACGCTGGAGCGCCGGGAGCTGGCCCGCCGGCCTGACGTGGAAGGCGCATATCGCTTCCTCTGCACCGGCGACGTCGACTCCTTCCGCGACCTCGGCACCCGCTTCCTGCAGATGCCCCTGGGCGAGGTCGAGCGGGTCGAGATCCCGGCCGTCGCGTAGCTCGCGCGCCTGAATTCTCAGAATCGGCACGTTTGTCACCCACCTGCGCGTCCTGGCCTGGCAGGGTCGGCCCATGACGACAGCAACCGCAGCAGCCCCTATTGGCAATACCGTATATACTCATCCCGTGGCAAAGGTGATGATCTCCATTCCAGACAACCTGCTCGAGCGCCTGGACGCTCAGGCGCGCGCCAGCCGCGAGACGCGCAGCGGCTTCCTGCGGCGCCTGGTCGAGCGGGAGCTACAGGGCGATCGAGGTCAGCGGCGCAAGGAGCTCGAAGAGATCCTGGGCCCCCTTGTGCCCATGGGCGGCGATTTCGCCCGACTGATTCGCGAAGACCGCGAATCGCACTGACCATGCTGCTGCTCGATGCCGGAGTTTGGATCGCGGCGAAGGATTCCGACGAGCCCTACGCGTCGGCGGCCAGGCCGCTCGTCCTCGATACCTCGATTCCGGTGACCGCTTTGGACTTGACGCTCTACGAGGTGGCCAACGTGGTCGGCTCGCGGCGGCAGCGGGCAGCCGAGGCAAGGGACCTGTGTCAGGCGATCGCCACCCGCTGCCGCCACGATCTGGTCGTCATCGACGCCGAGCTGGCGCGGCGGACGGTCGACGTCGCCGCCGAGCACGGCCTCACCGCCTACGACGCCGCCTATGTCGCCGCCGCTCGCCGCCACGGCTGGACCCTGGTCAGCACCGATATCGCCGACCTGGTCTCCAAGGGCCTTGCCGTGGCCCCCGACGCCGCCGACTACCCTTAGTGCGATGAGCGTTCTCGAGCAGGCGCAGGCGGACGTGCGGGCCGCGATGAAGGCGGGCGACCGCCAGCGCGCGGGCGCCCTGCGGATGATCGTCGACGCGCTGCAGAAGGACGCCAAGCTCGGCGACGGCGACGAGGTCGCCGTGCTGCAGCGGGAGCGCAAGAAGCGTCTGGAAGCGGCCGAGGCCTACGCGGAGGCGGGCCGCGCCGAGCAAGCGACGGCGGAGAATTTCGAGGCGGAGCTGATCGAGGCGTACCTGCCCCAGCAGGTCTCCGACGAGGAGCTGGCCGAGCTGGTCGACGCGGCGGTCGCCGAGACCGGCGCCAGCGAGCAGAAGCAGATGGGCCAGGTGATGTCGGCGCTGATGCCGAAGCTCGGCGGGCGCGCCGACGGCAAGCGGGTCAGCGCGGCGGTGCGTGAGCGGCTTGGCGCGTAGGCAGCTGACCCTCGACAACAGCGTCGCCGCCGAGCTGGCGGGCTCTGAGGACGCCGTGCTGCGGGCATTGCGCGGTCACCTCGACTGCGACTTCCACCTGCGCGGCAACGTCCTCACCCTCGACGGCGAACCGGCCGACGTGCAGACCGCCGCCACCGTGGTCGACGAGCTGGTCGAGCTGATCGAGCAGGGCCACGAGGTCGCCCCGGGCACGATCGAAGCCGTCACCGGGGCGCTCGACGCCGACGAGAGCCCGGCCGAGATCCTCGAGGACGTCGTCTGGCGCCACCGCAACACCAGGGTCTCGCCGAAGACGCTCAACCAGAAGCGCTACGTCGACTCGATCCGCGACCACACGATCACCTTCGGCATCGGCCCGGCCGGCACCGGCAAGACCTTCCTCGCGGTGGCGATGGCCGCCGCCGCGCTCGCCGAACGCCAGGTGCAGCGGATCATCCTCACCAGGCCCGCGGTCGAGGCCGGAGAGCGGCTCGGCTTCCTGCCCGGCGACATCCAGGCCAAGGTCGATCCCTACCTGCGGCCGCTCTTCGACGCGCTCTTCGACATGCTCGACCCCGACCGGGTCAACGGCTACTTCGAGCGCGGCGTGATCGAGGTCGCGCCGCTGGCCTTCATGCGCGGCCGCACCCTCAACGACTCCTTCGTGATCCTCGACGAGGCGCAGAACACCAGCCCCGAGCAGATGAAGATGTTCCTCACCCGGCTCGGCTTCAACTCGCGGATGGTGGTTACCGGCGACGTGACCCAGATCGACCTGCCCGCCGACCAGCGGTCCGGCCTGATCGTCGTCCGCGACATCCTCGACTCGGTGCAGGACATCTCCTTCGTCAACTTCGGCCGCGAGGACGTCGTCCGCCACAAGCTGGTCCAGCGGATCGTCGCCGCCTACGATGAGCACGGCAGCCGCGAGCGCGCGGCGCGGACCGAACACGGGCCGACCCCGAGCTCTTGAGCGCAGACCTCACCGACGTGCCCGCCGGGCTGCGCGAGCCGGTCGTGGCGGCGCTCACGGCTGCCGGGGTGGACGACGGCCACCTCGCGGTCGAGCTGGTCGACGCGTCCCGGATCCGGGAGCTCAACCGCGAGCACCGCGGCAAGGACTCCCCGACCGACGTGCTCGCCTTCCCGGTCGACGGCGCCGGCCCGACCGCCGGCCCGCGCGAGCTCGGCGACGTGGCGATCTGCCCCGAGCACTGCTCCGACGTCACCGAGGCCGCCGTGCACGGCGTGCTCCACCTCTGCGGCTACGACCACGAGACCGACGCCGGCGAGATGCTGGCGCTGCAGGCCGCGGTGCTCGGGGGGCTGCGGTGACGCGCTCCGGCTTCATCGGCCTCGCCGGCCGGCCCAACGTCGGCAAGTCGACCCTCGTCAACGCGATCGTCGGCAGCCGCGTCGCGATCGTCTCGATGCGGCCGCAGACGACGCGGCGCGCGATACGCGGCATCCACACCGACGTCGAGGCCGGACGCCAGCTCGTCCTCGTCGACCTGCCCGGCGTGCAGCGCCCCCGCGACGTGCTCACCGAGCGGATGCAGAAGCGGGTCGAGCGGGAGCTCGCCGACTCCGACCTGGCCCTGATCGTGATCAACGGCGAGGAGGGGGTGGGGGCCGGCGACCGCTTCATCGCCCGCGCCCTGCTCGGCGCGGGGGCGAAGCTGCCGACGATCTGCGCGGTCAACAAGATGGACCGGCTCGGCCCGAACGAGCTGGTCCCGGTCCTCGCCCAGGCGGCCGAGCTGGAGGGTGTCGACGAGGTCTTCCCGATCAGCGCCCGCAGCGGCGAGGGTCTCGAGGCGCTGGTCGAGCGGCTCGGCGAGCTGGTCCCCGAGGGCGCCTACATGTACCCGCCGCAGGATCACAGCGACCAGCCGGGCGAGCTGCTCCTGGCCGAGCTGATCCGCGAGCAGGTGCTCAACCGCACCCGCGAGGAGATCCCGCACTCGGTCGAGGTCGCGGTCAAGGAGACCGAGGAGCGCGAGGACGGCCTGGTCACGGTGGTCGCCGAGATCTGGGCGGAGACCGAGTCGCAGAAGGGCATCCTGATCGGCAAGGGCGGCAAGAAGATCGCCGAGATCGGCACTGCGGCTCGCAGCTCCCTGGAGGCCGAGCTTGGCGCCAAGGTCCACCTCGACCTGCAGGTCCGGGTCCGCAGCCGCTGGCGCCGCGACGAGGATCTGCTCGACCGGCTGGGTATCGAGTAGCGACCGCATTTACGATGGCTTGGTGTTCGAGCAGGTGAAATTCGACGAGCGCGGGCTGGTGCCCGTTGTGGCGCAGGACCATGTGAGCGGTGAGGTCCTGACGCTTGCCTATGCCAGCGAGGAGTCGCTGCGGCTGACCGTGGAGACCGGGGAGCTGCACTTCTACAGCCGCTCGCGGGAGGAGATCTGGCGCAAGGGGGAAACCTCGGGCAACGTGCTGAAGCTGCGCCAGCTGCGCTACGACTGCGACGGCGATGCGATCGTCGCCCTGGTCGAGCCGACCGGGCCCGCCTGTCACACGGGAGAGCGCAGCTGCTTCCACCGCGACCTCGACGGCGACGCGCCGCCGCAGCCTGCCCTGCACGAGACGCTGGCGACGCTTGAGCGAACCCTGCGCAGCCGCGCCGCCGAGCGGCCCGAGGGCTCCTACACCGTGAAGCTGCTCGACGACCCGGCCCTGATCGGAGAGAAGGTCGAGGAGGAGGCGGAGGAGGTCGTCCGCGCCGCCCGCGAGGAGACCGACGAGCGCGTCGCCGAAGAGGCGGCCGACCTGCTCTACCACCTGGCGGTGCTGCTCGCCTCGCGCGAGGTGCCGCAGGCCGACGTCCTGGAGGTCCTCGATGGCCGTCGCCGCTGACTCCGACCTGCGGCTAGAGCCGAGCCTCGAACAGGCGCGGGAGCTGGCCGAGCAGGGCAACGTCGTGCCCGTCTGCGCCCGCCTGATCGACGACTGCGAGACCCCTGTCTCCGCCTTTCTCAAGCTGCGCGCCGGCGAGCCCGAGGGGGCGCCCTGCTTCCTGCTCGAGTCGGCCGAGCAGGGCCAGGTCGGGCGCTACTCCTTCGTCGGCTTCCGGCCGCGCTCGGTGCTGCGCTGGAGCGACGGCGTCCTCTCCGAGGCCGGCGGCGAGAGCCGCGAGGCGCCCGACCCCTACGCGGCGGTCGCCGAGCACCTGGCCGCGTTCCGTCCCGCCCCGGTCGAGGGCCTGCCGCCGTTCAGCGGCGGCGCGGTCGGCTTCTTCGGCTATGACCTGGTGCGCACGGTCGAGCCGCTGGGCGAGCCCAACCGCGACCCGCTCGGCCTGCCCGACATGGCGCTGATGGTCACCGACCTGCTGCTCGTCTTCGACCACCTGCGCCACGAGCTGACGATCATGGCCTGCGCCAACGCCTGCGACGAGGGCGGCATCGACGCGGCCTACGAGCGCGCAGCGGCGACGATCGCCGAGGCGCGGGCTCGGCTGCGCGGAGCGGTGCCCGTGCCCGAGCGGCCCGCCCTCGCCGAGCCGCCCGAGTTCACCTCGAACCTGGAGCGCGAGCAGTTCGAAGCGATCGTCGCGCGGATCGTCGAGTACGTGCACGCCGGCGACGCCTTCCAGGTCGTCCCCTCGCAGCGCTTCTCGGCGCCCGCCCCGGTCGAGGCATTCTCGGTCTACCGCGGCCTGCGTGCCGTCAACCCCTCCCCCTACATGTACTTCCTCGAGTTCGGCGACTTCCAGATCGCCGGCGCCTCGCCCGAGCCGCTTGTCAAGGTCAGCGGCCGCACTGTCGAGACCCGGCCGATTGCAGGCACCTACCCACGCGGCTCCGACGAGGAGGAGGACCGCCGGCTCGCCGAGCGCCTCGTCAACGACCCCAAGGAGCGCGCCGAGCACGTGATGCTGGTCGACCTCGGCCGCAACGACCTCGGCCGCGTCTGCGAGTACGGCTCGGTCAGCGTCGACGAGCTGATGGTGGTCGAGACCTACTCGCACGTCCTGCACATCGTCAGCCAGGTCTCGGGCACCCTGCGCGAGGGGGTCGGCGCGATGGACGTGCTGCGCTCGGCGCTGCCCGCCGGCACGCTCTCCGGCGCGCCCAAGGTGCGGGCGATGCAGATCATCGACGAGCTCGAGCCGGTGAAGCGCTGCTCCTACGGCGGCGCGATCGGCTACCTCTCCTGGAACGGCGACCTCGACACGGCCATCCACATCCGCACGGTCGTCATCAAGGATGGCGAGGTCCATGTCCAGGCGGGCGGCGGCACGGTCGCCGACGCGAAGCCGGCCTACGAGTACAACGAGTCCGTCAACAAGGCGCGCGCGGTCTTCCGCGCCGTCGAGCTGGCCTGCGAACAGCCGGATTGGGCCTGACATGCGCGTCCTCGTGATCGACAACTACGACTCCTTCACCTACAACCTGGTCCAGTACCTGGGCGAGCTTGGGGCGGACGTCGAGGTCGTGCGCAACGACAGGGCGACGGTCGAGGAGCTGCTCGAGCGCGGGGCCGAGCGCCTCGTCGTCTCGCCCGGCCCCTGCACCCCGGCGGAGGCCGGGATCTCCGTGGAGGCGATCCGCCGCTTCGCCGAAGCGGGCACGCCGGTGCTGGGCGTCTGCCTCGGGCACCAGTCGCTGGTCGAGGCCTTCGGCGGTCGCACCGTGCAGGGCGACCCGATCCACGGCAAGGACGCCGAGGTCGAGCACGACGGCCGCACCATCTTCGCCGGGCTGCCCAGCCCACTCGTCGCCGGCCGCTACCACTCGCTGGTCGCCGACCCGGACCTGCCCGGCGAGCTGGAGCTCAGCGCCAGCCTCGGCGACGTGGTGATGGGCGCTCGCCACCGCGAGCTGCCAGCCGAGGGCGTCCAGTTCCACCCCGAGTCGGTGCTCACCCCGCAGGGCAAGCACCTGCTCGCCAACTTCCTCGGGAACCCAACATGAGCTTCCGGTGCGCCTTTTGCACCCTGGAGGTCCATAAGGCGCACCGGAACGGGGCGGCGTGGACGTGAGGCCGAACGAGATCGTCACCAGGGCGATCGACGCCGTCTGCGCCGGCGACCACCTGACCGCCGACCACGCCGCCGCGGTGCTGGCCGAGATCATGGGGGGCCGCAGCAGCGAGGTGCAGACCGGCGCCTTCCTGATCGCGCTGCGGGCAAAGGGGGAGACGGTGCCCGAGCTCGTCGGCCTGGCCCGCACGATGCGCTCGCTGGCCGCGCCGGTCTCCACGGGGCGCGCCGACCTGGTCGACACGGCCGGAACCGGCGGCGGTCCCTCGACCTTCAACGTCTCGACCGTCGCGGCGCTGGTCGCGGCGGCCGCCGGCTGCGCGGTCGCCAAGCACGGCAACCGCTCCAGCACGAGCAAGTGCGGCTCGGCCGACCTGCTCGAGGCGCTCGGCGTCAACATCGAGCTCGAACCCGAGCAGGTGGCGCGCTGCATCGACGAGGTCGGCTTCGGCTTCATGTTCGCCCCCCGCCACCACCGGGCGATGGCGCACGTTGTCCCGGTCCGCAAGGCGCTCGGCGTGCGGACGATCTTCAACTTCCTCGGGCCGCTGACCAACCCCGCGGCGGCGGGGCGCCAGCTGCTCGGCGTCTCCGACCGCCACTACCAGGAGACGATCGCCGAGGCGCTGGTCGGCCTCGGCAGCGTGCGGGCGATGGTCGTCGCCGGCGAGGATGGCGTCGACGAGCTCTCGCTCTCGGCTCGCACCCGGGTTATCGAGGTCGCCGACGGCCGCACCGCGGAGCATTTCGTCGAGCCCGGCGATTTCGGCTTCGCCGAGGCCGAGCTGGAGTACGTCGCGGGCGGGACGCCGGAGGAAAACGCAGCCGCCGCCCGGGCGGTGCTCGACGGCGAGGCCGGCCCGCGTCGCCACCTCGTCCTGCTCAACGCCGGTGCCGCGATCTACGTCGGCGGCAGGGCGGAGAGCCTCGCCGCCGGGGTCGAGGCGGCAACCGAGGCCATCGACTCCGGCCGGGCACGCGAGCTGCTCGGGCGCCTGATTGCGGCGACAGCGGCGCTCGCCGACTAGGCTTTGTCGTTCAGGTGGCGATGATCGAGCAGCTGATCTCGGTGGCGCGAGAGGGGGTGGAGGAGCGCCGTGGACAGGTCCCGCAGTCGGACCTGGAGTCGCACCTGTCCGCGCGCGGCGAGGACCGGCCCTTCAGCGAGGCCCTCGTCCGTCCCGGCCTCTCGCTGATCGCCGAGTTCAAGCGCCGTTCGCCGAGCGCCGGCGAGATCTCCGCCACGGCCGCCGTCGCCGACCAGGTCGGCGCCTACGAGCGGGGTGGCGCCGCGGCGCTCTCCGTGCTCACCGACGAGCGCCACTTCGGCGGCTCGCTCGAGGACCTGCGCGCCGCCCGCTCGGCCTGCGACCTGCCGATCCTTCGCAAGGACTTCATCGTCGACCCCTACCAGCTCTACGAGGCGGCGGTCAACGGCGCCGACGCGGTCCTCCTCATCGTCCGCGCCCTCGGCGACCGCGAGCTGCGCGCGATGTACGACGGCGCGCGGGAGCTCGACCTCGACTGCCTGGTAGAGGTTCACGACGCCGAGGAGCTGCAGCGGGCCCTGGAGCTCGACGCAGACGTGATCGGGATCAACAACCGCGACCTCGACCAGGGAACGGTCGACGTCGCCACCACCTACGAGCTGATGCCCGACGTGCCGGCGGGCAAGACCGTCGTCGCCGAGAGCGGCATCTCCTCGCGGGCCGAGCTGGAAGAGCTGGAGCGGGTTGGGGTCGACGCGGTGCTGATCGGCTCGGCGCTGATGGGCGCCGCCGACGCCGAGGCGAAGACGCGCGAGCTGACCGGCGCGGACGAAGGAACCCGCGAGCACCACCTGCCCTGAGCCGCGGACGGCGAGCTTTTAGCGCCTGCTTCGCGGTCGTTTAGGAAATGCTGAGGAACCTCCCCTACGGTTTGCCCCGATGAGGCGTTTTCTCTCAAGCTCGATTGGCTCGGCACTCCTGGGCGGCGTCGTGGTGGGAGCCTTCTTCGCGATCGCCATCTCAGCCGGGTGGATCGAATCGCAGGGCACCACCACGACGACCGTCGCCGAGCCGCTCTCGGCGCCGGTCGACGTCAAGGAAAGCAGCGGCGCCAACGTCGTCAACCAGATCTACCGCCACGACGGCCAGGGCGTCGCCTTCATCGAAGCGACCATCGCCCCCGAAGAAGCGTCCGGATCGCCCCTCAACCCCTTCGAAGAAGAATCGGGCGGCGGCGGGGTCGCCACCGGCTCCGGATTTGTGATCGACACCGAAGGCCACATCCTCACCAACAACCACGTCGTCGACGGCGCCACGAAGATCCAGGTCAAGCTCGGCTCCTCCGACACCACTCGCAGCGCCGAGGTCGTCGGCACCGACCCGGCCAGCGACATCGCCCTGCTCAAGGTCGACGCGCCGGCCGATCAGCTCCATCCGCTCGCCCTCGGGGACTCCGCCAAAGTGCAGGTCGGCGACCCGGTGGTCGCGATCGGCAACCCGTTCGGCCTCGACCGAACCGTCACCAGCGGCATCGTCTCGGCGCTGCAGCGTCAGATCCAGGCTCCCAACGGGTTCTCGATCTCGCACGTGATCCAGACCGACGCGGCGATCAATCCCGGCAACTCCGGCGGCCCCCTGATCGACGCCGGCGGCAGCGTGATCGGGATCAACTCGCAGATCGAGACCGGCGGCGGCAGCAACGGCAACGTCGGCATCGGCTTCGCGATCCCGATCGACACGGCCCGCCAGGTGGTCGACGAAATCGAGCAGAACGGCAAGGTGGAACACGCGTATCTCGGCATAAACGGCGGCACGATCACCCCGGCCCTCGCCGATGCGGTCAACCTGCCGGTCGGCAAGGGCGTGCTCGTCGCCGAAGTCGTCAAGGGCGGCCCGGCCGACAAGGCGGGCCTCGAGGGCGGCTCGACCGAAGCGACGATCGAAGGCGCCAAGTTCAAGCTCGGAGGCGACATCATCACCGAAGTCGACGGCGAGCCGATCGACTCGATGGAAGAAGTGATCGAAGCCGTCGACGCCGCCAAGCCCGGCGAAGAGATGGAGCTGACGATCCTGCGGCACGGCGATTCGAAGAAGCTCACCGTGACGCTCGGCGACAGGCCCGCCTCGGTCAAATAGCCGCTCGCGTACCCTGCGGGTATGCGCGTCAAGATCTGCGGGATCACCAACCTGGACGACGCCGCCGAGGCGGTGCTGCTCGGCGCCTGGGCGATTGGCCTGATCCACTACGACAAGAGTCCGCGCTTCTGCGAGCCCGGCGAAGCGGCGGCGATCTGCGCCGCCTACCGCCGCAAGTGCGAGGTGGTCGGGGTCTTCGTCAACCCCGAGCTGGAGGAGGTGGCCAAGGCGGTCGAGGGCGCCGGGCTGACGATGGTGCAGCTGAACGGGGCCGAGGGGCCGCAGTTCTGCGCCGAGGTGGCTCGGCGCACCGGCGTCAAGGTGATCAAGGCGATCCACGTCTCCAGTGCGGCGGAGATCCACGGCGCCGAGGCGTACCGCACCGACTTCCACCTCTTCGACCGGCGCGGCAAGGGGCTATGGGGCGGGACGGGCGAATCCTTCGACTGGGGGCTGCTGCGCGAGCACCGCTCCGAGGTGCCGGCGATCGTCGCCGGCGGATTGCGGCCCGACAACGTCGCCGCCGCGATCGAGACGACGCGGCCCTTTGCCGTCGACGTCGCGAGCGGGGTGGAGGCCGAGCCCGGACGCAAGGACCACGCCGCGATGGCGGCCTTCTTCGAGGCGGCCAAGGCCGCTAGCGTCCCAGCGGCATGAGTCCGGTCGAGGAGCGGTTCGGGCCCTACGGCGGGCGCTACGTCCCGGAGACGCTGATCGCGGCGCTCGACGAGCTGACCGCGGCCTGGGCCGAGGCTCGCGGGGACGCCGGGTTCAACGAGCGGCTGCGGCTGCTGCACCGCGACTTCATCGGCCGCCCGACGCCGCTCTACCTGGCCGAGCGGCTCTCCGAGCGGGCCGGGGGCCGCGTCTACCTGAAGCGCGAGGACCTCGCCCACACCGGCGCGCACAAGATCAACAACGCGATAGGCCAGACGCTGCTCGCCGAGCGGATGGGCAAGCGGCGGATCATCGCCGAGACCGGCGCCGGCCAGCACGGGGTCGCCACGGCGACCGCCTGCGCCCTGCTCGGCCTCGAGTGCGTCGTGTACATGGGCTCCGAGGACATCCGCCGCCAGCGGCCGAACGTCGAGCGGATGGGGCTGCTCGGTGCCGAGGTGGTCCCGGTCGAGGCCGGCGCCCGGACGCTGAAGGAGGCGGTCAGCGCCGCGATCCGCGACTGGGTCGCCAACGTCGAGACCACCCACTACGTGATCGGCTCGGCCGTCGGCCCGGCGCCCTTCCCCGCCCTGGTCAGGGATCTGCAGCGGGTGATCGGCGAGGAGGCCCGTGAGCAGGCGCTCGCCGCCGAGGGCGAGCTGCCGGCGCGGGTGATCGCCTGCGTCGGCGGCGGCTCCAACTCGATCGGCATCTTCGCTCCGTTCATCGAGGACGCCGGGGTCGAGCTGATCGGGGTCGAGGCGGCCGGCGAGGGGCTCGACACGGGCCGCCACGGCGCCTCGCTCGCCTCCGGGGCGACCGGCGTCCTGCACGGCTCGCTCTCCTCGGTGATCGCCGACGCCGAGGGCCAGATCCTCGAGGCGCACTCGGTCTCGGCCGGCCTCGACTACCCGGGCGTGGGGCCCGAGCACGCCTGGCTGCGCGACAGCGGCCGGGCCAGCTACTTCTCCGTCACCGACGCGCAGGCGCTGACCGCCTTCGCCGAGCTCTGCCGCCTCGAGGGGATCATCCCCGCGCTGGAGTCCTCGCACGCGGTCGCCTGGCTGCTCGAGAACGGGGGCGGGGCGGACGGCTATGACGTGATCTGTCTCTCGGGGCGCGGGGACAAGGACCTGGCTGAGTACCTGGAGCGCACTGGCGTGGGGGGAGCAGGGGGGTGACTCGCCAGAGCAACAGCGGGGAGGCTCTGTCGAGTCACCCCCCTGCTCCCAGCCCGGGAGCGCTCTCCGGCGCGGCGCGGATCGGTGCTGCGTTTGGGCTTGCTCGCGCCGAGGGCAGGGCTGCGCTTATGCCGTACATGATGGCCGGCTTCCCGGATTCGGAGACATCGCTGGCGGTTGCGAGGGCCTATGCCGAGTTCGCCGATTTGGTTGAGCTTGGGGTTCCGTTTTCCGATCCGTTGGCGGATGGGCCGACGATCCATGCTGCGGCGACGGCGGCGCTCGAGGCCGGGGCGACGCTCGAGACCGCGATCGAGGCTTGCGAGGCGATCTCGGAGCGGGTCCCGGTCGTCTTCATGATCTACGCGAACATGGTGCTCGCGCACGGTGGCGCGACCGAGTTCGCCCGCCGCGCGCTCGCAGCCGGGGCCTGCGGCGCGATCGTTCCCGACCTGCCGCTGGAGGAGGCCGAGGCGGTTCGCCTCGCCTTCGGCGACGCCGGGCTCGCCCTCGTGCCGCTGGTCGCGCCGACCACGCCGGCCGAGCGCCGGGCCCGTATCTGCGCCGAGGCTCAGGGCTTCGTCTACGCCGTCTCGACGGTCGGGACGACGGGGGAGCGGGATGAGGTCCCGCCCCAGCTTGCCGAGCTCGTCACCGCGACCAAGGCCGAGGCGAGTGTGCCGGTCGCGGTTGGCTTCGGGATCGGCACGCCGGACCAGGCCGCCCAGGTGGGTGAGGTGGCCGACGGCGTGATCATCGGCAGCCGCCTGGTCCGCGCCGCCGGCGAGGCGGGAGGGCCAGATGCCGCCGCGGATGCCGTGGGGACCTTCCTGCGCGAGACGCGCGTCGCCCTCGGCAGCTAGGATGCCCGCCGCATGGGAATGATCATCACCCTCTTCCTCGCGCTCGCGACGACGATCGTCGCCTATGCCGTCCTCGGCCAAGGCGGCGGCGTCGCCGGCCTGATCTTCTTCGGCATCCTGGTGATCGGCGCCTCGATCCGCGTCCTCAAGCCCAGCGCCTGAGCGCCTACGCGCGCGTAGCGACCACCTCGAGGTACTCGGACTCGAGGACGAGCGCCCGCTCGCCGGCGCGGTTGTTGAGGTCGAGCAGCGCCCGCAGGTCGGCCTCCAGCGCCGCTTCGCCCTCCGAGCCCACGCGTTCGAAGGCGACCTTCGTCGGTCCGAAGTAGGTGCGGAAGATCTCCAGCCAGTGATCGGCGGAGCGGAAGCGCTGCACGGAGATGCGGCGCTCCAGGCGCAGGTCGGAGATCGCGCTGCCGAACAGCTCGCGCAGCCGCTCCTCGGTTCCCCAGAGCAGCGGCGGCTTCACCCCGGCGGGTGGCGGGACGTGCTTGGCGTTGGTCTTGAACATCTCGCCGACGAACCCGGTCGGCGTCCAGTTGGCCATGCCGATCCGCCCGCCCGGCTTGCAGACGCGGAGCAGCTCGGCTGCGGCCTTCTCCTGGTCGGCGGCGAACATCGCCCCGAAGATCGACATCACTACGTCGAACTCGCCCTCGCCGAACGGCAGGTCCACGGCGTCGCCCTCGACGAACTCGACGTCGAGCCTCTCCGCGACCGCCCGTTCCCGTCCGCGCTCCAGCAGCGCCGGCACGAAGTCGCTGCCGACGGTGTTGCCCCAGGCGCGCCGGGCCGCGGCGAGCGCTCCGTTGCCGCTGCCGCAGGCGACATCCAGCACCCGCTCGCCCGGCAGGACGTCCAGCGCCTCCGCCAGGTCCTCGGCGACGGGCATCACGATCCCGGCCACGACCGAGAAATCGCCCTCTGACCAGATCCCCTGCTGAACCTTCCCAACCGCCTCGAAATCCACCGCGTCGCTCATCCCATCTCTCCTTCCGCGCATTTGCTCGCCAGGGCTCCGAACCCATCGATCTTCCGCCATGCGGGCGTAGAAGGCGATGGAGTTCGACTGTGGTGACGAAACTAGCGCGTTGCCGGCGAGGCGACGGGGTTAATCTGAGACCGATGCGGATCGGCGTGCTCACCGGCGGCGGAGATTGTCCCGGCCTCAATGCGGTGATCCGCGCGATCGTGCGCAAGGGGGTCGAGCACTGCGGGCACGAGTTCGTCGGCTACCGCGACGGCTGGCGGGGGCCGCTCGAGGGCGACAGCCGGCCGCTCGGCGTCCCCGAGGTGCGCGGCATCCTGCCCCGCGGCGGCACGATCATCGGCGCCTCGCGGACCAACCCCTTCAAGGAGGACGGCGGCCCGGAGCGCATCGCCGAGCGGCTGAAGGCAGATGGCGTCGACGGCCTGATCGCGATCGGCGGCGAGGACACGCTGGGTGCGGCGGCGCGGCTGCATCGCGAGCACGGAGTGCCGGTCGTCGGCGTGCCGAAGACGATCGACAACGACCTCGGCGCCACCGACTACACCTTCGGCTTCGACACCGCGGTCAACATCGCGATGGAGGCGATCGACCGGCTGCATACCACGGCCGACAGCCACCACCGCGTCCTGATCGTCGAGGTGATGGGCCGCCACGCCGGCTGGATCGCCTTCCATGCCGGGCTGGCGGGCGGCGCCAACGTGATCCTGATCCCCGAGCTGCCCTTCGACCTCGACCGCGTTTGCGAGTTCGTCGGCCGCCGCTTCGAGCACCGCTACGCGCCGATCCTCGTCGTCGCCGAGGGCGCCCAGCCGGCCGGCGGCATGCCGGAGACCAAGAGCGGGAAGCTCGACCAGTTCGGCCACGTGGCGCTCGGCGGCATCGCCCACTGGCTCGAGGGCGAGATCGAGCGGAAGACCGGCAAGGAGACGCGAGCCACCGTGCTCGGCCACGTCCAGCGGGGCGGCACCCCGACCGCGTTCGACCGGGTGCTGGCGACGCGGTTCGGCCTGCACGCGATCGACGCCGTCGACGCGGGCGACTGGGGCAAGATGACCGCGCTGCGCGGGACCGACATCGAGCTGGTCAGCCTCGACGAGGCCACGGCCGAGCTGAAGACGGTGCCGCCGGAGCTGTACGGCGAGGCTGAGGTGTTCTTTGGGTAGCGAGGCAGGGGAGGGTCCGGCGCCCCTCCCCAAAACGCTCGCCGGGAGGCTCGCTTGAGTGTTTTGGGGAGGGGCGCCGGACCCTCCTATGTCTTGCCCAAGACAGCTGCCTGCCTGGCCGCTCTGGTGGCGTTCGCGGTGCTTGTCGCGGGCTGCGGCCAGGGGGAAGGCGTCTCGAGCGGGGCGACGGTTACTGCTTACGTCGAAGCTCGGCTGTGCCGGGGCGCTGAGGAGAGGCTTGCGAGCGCGGGTGGGGGGGCTGGGGACGTCCGGGTCAAGGCGATTTGCCTGTCGAGTCCCTGGAGCGGCAAGAAGCTCAGTCTGGCCACTGTCGGAGGAAACGCTCGACGGGCGACCGAGGACTCGGCCGCGGTTGCCTATCTGGAAGCTCCCGGGAGAGCCTCTCGCTTTGCCCACCCGATTCTCGAATCGGCCGAAATCGCCTGGATCGCCTCGAGCTCTGGCAAGCAGGCGATGGCGCAGCTCCTGCAAGCAATCGACACCGCCGGAAGCTCGGGCAACCTCCGCGAAGAGCTGAACAAGTCCCTGGACTGAACGCGTCGATAGGGAGGGGCGGGCAGGCCTCCCGACTGGCGGATACTCAAAATGGCGGCCTCATTAGGCCGCCATTTGTCAGGCGGGAGGCCTGCCCGCCCCTCCTCAACCACCGGCCTAGAGCAGGTCGCCCAGCGCCCCGTCGAGCTCGGGATGCCGGAACTCGTAGCCCAGGTCGAGAGCCCGCCGCGGCATGACCCGCTGGCCGCCGCGCAGCACCGCCCCGAACTCGCCGCCGTACATCAGGTCGAGCGCGAACCCGGGAATCGGCAGCGCCGCCGGGCGTCCGAGCGCCTTGCCCAGCGCCTTCGAGAAGACCTTGTTGGTGACCGGGTTCGGGGCCGTCGCGTTGACGATGCCGGCGATGCTGTCGTCGTCGAGTGCCCAGAGCAGGATGCCGACCTCATCGTCGACGTGGATCCAGGAGACGTACTGGCCGCCTCCCGCCAGCGGCCCGCCGACGCCCAGCTTGAACGGGGTCAGGAGCTGCTTGAGGAAGCCGCCGCGCGGGTCGAGCACGTGGCCGGTGCGGACGATCACGAGGCGCACCCCGCCGGCGTCGACCTCGTGCGCCGCCCGCTCCCACTCGCGCGTCACCTCCGCGTCGAAGCCCTCGCCCGGCTCGGTCGACTCGTCGACGAGGCCCGCGCCGCGGTCGCCGTAGTAGCCGATCGCGGACTGGCTGACCAGCACCCGCGGCTTGCGCTCGAGGCCGGCGATCGCGCCGACCAGGTTGTGGGTGCCGGTGCGGCGGCTCTCCATGATCCGCTGTTTGGCCTCGTCGGTCCAGCGCTGGTTGATCTTCTCGCCGAGCAGGTTGACGACCCCGTCGACGCCCTCGAAGGCGGCCTGCGGCGGCCGTTCCAGGGTCGGCTCCCAGGCGTGCCAGGTGACGCTCGGGTTGGTTCGCCGCGCCCGCTTCGGGTCGCGGGTGAGGCCAACCACGGTGTCGCCCCGGACAAGCAGCGCGTCGCAGAGCGCCGATCCGATGAATCCGCTGGCTCCGCTGACGAGCACCTTCACGGGGCTAGGTGACCTCCACCGTGGAGAACGTCCCGGTCTCCTCGCTGAAGCGGGCGATCCCCTCGCGCTTGGCCTCCTCGACCACCGCTTCGGCCACCTTCGGCGCGACTTCGCGGTTGAAGACGCTGGGGATGATGTAGTCCTCGGAGAGGTCCTCCTCGGAGACGGCCATCGCGATGCCCTTGGCGGCGGCGAGCTTCATCTCCTCGGTGATGCTGGGCGAGCCGGCGTCGAGGGCGCCGCGGAAGATGCCCGGGAAGGCGAGCACGTTGTTGATCTGGTTCGGGTAGTCCGAGCGCCCGGTCGCCATGATCCGCACGTAGGGCGCGGCATCCTCGGGCATCACCTCCGGGGTCGGGTTTGCCATCGCGAAGACGATCGCATCGTCGTTCATCTTGGCCAGCGACTTGGCCTCGATCAGGCCGGGGCCGGAGAGGCCGATGAAGAGATCCGCGCCCTCGATCGCCTCGTTGGGGCCGCCGCTCAGCTGTTCGGGGTTCGAGTTCTCCGCGTACCAGCGCTTGATCCCGCTCATCTCGCCGGACTCGTAGTCGGCGCGGGAGGTCGAGAGCGCTCCCTGGCGGTCGCAGCCAACGATGTGGGTGACCCCGCAGGCGAGCATCATCTTCGTCACCGCCACGCCGGCGGCGCCGAGGCCGACCATCAGCACCCGCAGGTCCTCGATCGGCTTGCCGACGATCTTCAGCGCGTTGAAGAGGGCCGCCATCGTCACGATCGCCGTGCCGTGCTGGTCGTCGTGGAAGACGGGGATGTCGAGCGTCTCCTTCAGCCGGTCCTCGATCTCGAAGCAGCGCGGGGCGGAGATGTCCTCGAGGTTGATGCCGCCGAAGGTCGGCGCGATCAGTTCGACCGCCTTGATGATCTCCTCGGCGTCCTGGGTGTCGAGGCAGATTGGGAAGGCGTCGACCTGGGCGAACTCCTTGAACAGCATCGCCTTGCCCTCCATCACCGGCATCGCCGCCTCGGGGCCGATGTTGCCGAGCCCGAGCACGGCGCTGCCGTCGGAGACGACGGCGACGGTGTTCTTCTTGATCGTGTACTCGAAGGCCTTGGCGCGGTCGTCGTGGATGTCCTGGCAGACCCGGGCGACGCCGGGCGTGTAGGCCATCGAGAGGTCGTCGCGCGTCTTCAGCGGGTACTTGTTCTCGACCGAGATCTTGCCGCCGCGGTGCATCTGCATCGTGCGGTCGACGTAGTCGAGCACCTTGGCGCCGCGGGTCGAGCCGATGCTGCGCAGGATCCGCTCCCAGTGCGGGCGGTCCTGAGCGTCGATCGTGAACTCGCGCACCCGCTTGCCCTCGCCGCCGGCTCCCGGCACGAGGTCGACGCCCTGCAGCTGCCCGCCGGCCTCGGCGATCGCAGCGGTCAGCTTGCCGAGCGGCTCCTGGCGCGCGTCGAGCTCGACCCGGATCGTGACGCTGTACTGGGCACTGACCGTCATGGACAGCTATCGAATCAGATTCGAGGCGCGCGCCTGGGCACGGTTCCCCTCTAAACGTCCATGTGCGGGAGAAACGGGGACGGGTAGCGTTGTTCGAGTATGAGAAAAGGCGGAATAGCACTGGGCCTGGCCCTTCTCGCGCTTGGATCGGCTTTCGCCGGCACGGCGTCTGCCGACGAAGCGGCGCCCATCTATGACCCTGGCACCGTCGTCTTCGTCGACCTGACGCTCAACTCCACCGAAGAAGCGAAGCTGGAAGCCGACCCGGGCGAATACGTGAAGGGCACGTTCTCGATGACGAAGTCGGCGAACGGCACACCGGCGGGAGAGGAACCAACTCCCTTCGTCGCGCCCCGGGCGGCGGAAATCCGCCTCAAGGGCAGCGTCGGCGGCTCGTTCCGCGACCTGAGCGAAAAGGCCGGGTTCAAGCTCAAGTTCAAAGCCGCCAACGCCGTGCTCGGACTGCGCAAGATGACGCTCAACAACATGGTGCAGGATCCGTCGATGCTCCACGAGACGCTCGCCTACGCGGCGTTCCGGGCGGCAGGCGTGCCCGCTTCGCGAACCGGGTATGCCTACGTTCGCCTCAACGGAGATGACATCGGCGTCTACCTCGATCTCGAAAACCTCGACAAGGTGGGCCTCAGCCGCATCTTCGGCGTCCCCTTCGACGATGAAGCGCAGCACCTCTACGAGGGCGAAGGCGGCCACGACCTCAAGCCCGGGGAAGCCACCGCCTTCGAAGTCGACGAAGGCCCCGAAGACGACATCGCCGATCTCGAAGCCCTGATCGAAGCGGTCGGCGACGAAGGCGGCGAGCCGTTCTCCAAGCGAGTGGCCGCTGCCGCCGACCTCGCCGAGATGACCAAGATGTGGGCGGTCGAGAAGTACATCGACCACTGGGATGGCTACTCCGGCCACGCCGAAGCGGGACTGCGCCCCAACAACTACTACCTCTACAGCGATCCGGCGGGCCGCTTCCAGATGCTGCCCTGGGGCGCCGACCAGACCTGGATCCCGACGATCGGCGTCGGCACCCCCCAGCGCGAAGTCACCTTCGACGGGGAGGGCGGGGTGCTCTTCGACATGTGCCTCGAGGACGAGGCCTGCTTCCGGATCTACTGGGAAGCGCTGCGCGACGTGCGCGAGGCGATCGCGGTCCTGGATCCGCAGACGGTCGGAGAAGCGACGGCCGACATGCTCGCCCCGTGGCAGCAGGACGAAATCGAACACGGCCGTCCCGAATACGACGCAACCGAAATCAAAGAAGACACGTACGGCGTCGACACGACCCTCGGGTTCGTCTCGGGCCGCCGAGCGGAAGCCGATGCATGGCTGGCCGCCAACGAACCGCCGCCGGCCAGCGCCGCCACGTCTTCTCTGTCCCCGGAGTCCACGACTGTCCCGCCGCCGGTTCCCGGTCCGCCGGCAGCGTTCGCCGGCGCCAGGCGCTCGGGTCGCTATCTGGCCGCCGATCTCCGGCTGGCTGGGGCCGGCACGGTGACATTGCGCGCTTCGAGGCAGACACCGCGGGGAAGAGCGACCGTCTGCGCCGGTCGCAAGCCGGCCGGGTCCGGCGGTGAGCTGACGATCGGCTGCAGGCTCCCGCAGGCCGCGATGGAGCTGCTCGCCCAGCGCGCTCTCCGGCTCAGGCTGACGATCGCGATCGCGCTGGCAGACGGCCGCACCAAGACGATCGTGCGTTCCATCCGCCTCCCCCGGGAGTAGCGCCAGCGACATAGAGTTGGCGCCCGATGGCCGAGGACCAGCATGAGCTCTTCCTGATCGACGGCAACTCGCTCGCCTACCGGGCTTTCTTCGCGCTGCCGGAGTCGATCGGGACCAGCGACGGGCGGCCGACGAACGCGATCTACGGGCTGGCCTCGATGCTGGTCAAGGTCATCGACGAGCACTCGCCGGCCGGCGTGGTGGTCGCCTGGGACGCGGGGATGTCGGGGCGCGAGGTCACCTACGACCTCTACAAGGCGGGGCGCAAACCGCGCCCCGACCTGTTGCGCGAGCAGTGGCCGCACCTGATGCCGCTGGTCGAGGCCTTCGGCTACACCAACGTCAAGGTCGAGGGCTACGAGGCGGACGACGTGATCGCTTCGCTGGTCCGCCAGGCCCGTGAGGAGGAGATCCCGGTGATGGTCGTCACCGGCGACCGCGACGCCTACCAGCTGGTCGGCGAGGGGGTGCGGGTGATGAGCACCTCGCGCGGCATCACCGAGACCAAGATCTACGACAGCGCCGCGGTCGAGGAGCGCTACGGGGTGCCGCCCGAGCGGATCACCGACCTGATGGGGCTGCGCGGCGACACCTCCGACAACATCCCCGGCGTCCCCGGGATCGGCGAGAAGACCGCGACCCAGCTGCTGCAGCGGTTCGGCGACCTCGAGGGCGTGCTTGGCAGCGTCGATGAGATCTCCGGCGCCAAGCGCAAGCAGAACCTGGTCGAGCACGCCGAGGACGCCCGCATGTCGAAGCAGCTGGCGACGCTCCAGTACGACATCGAGACCGGCGTCGACCTCTCGGCGGCGATGGACGCCGAGCCCGACCGCGGCGCCCTGCGGGACTTCATGCGGGAGTTCGAGCTGCGGGCGGTGCTGGAGCGGCTGGAAGAGGCGCTGCCGGATGGCAAGGCGGTTCCCGGGCGCAGGGTCGAGACCGAGCTCGAGGTCGAGGCCGTCGAGGCAGCGGCCGCGGACCTCAGCGCGGGGGAGGCGCCGCTGGCCCTGGCGATCGAGGGCGAGCGCTGGGCGGCGAGCGACGGCGAGCGGATCCTGACGGGCGCCTCGACGCTCGACGAGCTGGCCGTCGCCGTCGCGGGCCGCGGCCTGGTCGCGCACGACGCCAAGTCCCTGGGTGGCGGCCGCCACGGGCTGCTCGCCGCCGCTGCCCGCGAGGGCGCCGAGCTGGAGCTCGACCACGACACGATGCTCGCCGCCTACCTGCTCGAGCCGCAGCGGCGCACCTACGAGCTGGCCGAGCTCGCCGCCGACGCCGGGATCGGGATCGCCGAGGGGGCGGCGCCGGCCGGTGGCGAGGACGACGGCCAGCTCTCGCTCGACGGCGAGGAGGGGCAGGCGGGGCTCGATCCGGCCGAGGAGGCGCGCCTGGTCGCCGCCCTCGCGGAGGCCCAGCGGCCGCGGATCGCCGAGCTCGGCCTCGAGCACCTCCTGCGCGAGGTCGAGCTGCCGCTGGTCCACGTGCTCGCCGCGATGGAACGCGAGGGCCTGAAGTTGGACGCCGAGCGGCTCGCCGAGGTCGGGGCCGGCTTCGGCGAGCGGATCGCGACGCTGGAGAAGGAGATCTTCGAGCTCGCCGAGGAGGAGTTCACGATCGGCTCGCCGCAGCAGGTCGGACGTGTCCTCTTCGAGAAGCTCGGCCTGACCCGCAAGCGGCGCGGCAAAACCGGCTACTCGACCGACGCCCGCGTCCTCGCCCAGATCCGCGAGGAGCACCCGATCGTCGAGAAGATCGAGCACTGGCGCGAGCTGACCAAGCTGAAGAACACATACCTGGACTCGCTGCCCGACCTGATCGACCCCGGGACCGGCCGCGTCCACACCACCTTCAACCAGGCGGCGACGACCACCGGTCGCCTCTCCAGCACCAACCCCAACCTGCAGAACATCCCGATCCGCACCGAGATCGGCCGCCCGGTGCGCGCCTGCTTCGTCGCCGAGAAGGGCGCCCGCCTGCTCTCCGCGGACTACAGCCAGGTCGAGCTGCGCGTCCTCGCCCACGTCGCCGACGAGGAGGTCCTGAAGGAGATCTTCCGCGCCGGGGAAGACGTGCACGCCGCGACTGCGGCCGAGGTCTTCGACATCTCGCGCGAGGACGTCGACGTCGGCCAGCGCTCGAAGGCGAAGATGGTCAACTTCGGCATCGTCTACGGGCTGACCGGGTTCGGCCTCGCCGACCGGCTCAACATCCCGCGCAAAGAGGGCGAGGAATTCGTCTCGCGCTACCTGGAGCGCTTTCCCGCCGTGCGTGCCTTCCGCGAGCAGGTAGTCGAGCGGGCCCAGGAGGAGGGCTTCGTGACGACGCTGATGGGGCGGCGCCGGGCGATCCCCGAGCTGCGCTCCGGCAACCCCAACACGCGTCGCCTCGGCGAGCGGCTGGCGGTCAACACGGTGATCCAGGGCACCGCCGCCGACATCATCAAGGTGGCGATGGTTCGCTGCCGGCGGGCGCTGGCCGCGACGAAAGGCGACACGCGCCTCGTCCTGCAGATCCACGACGAGCTGCTCTTCGAGGGCCCGCCGGCGGAGATGGACGGCGCGGTCGAGCTGGTGCGGCGCGAGATGTGCGCCGCCTACCAGCTCGATCCGCCGCTCGAGGTGGACATCGGGGTCGGCCCAGACTGGCTCGACGCCAAGTAGCCGGTTCCTCAGCCGGCCAGCTCGACCTCGTCAAAGGTCGCGACGCCGTGCTCGAGCTCCAGCTCGGCCTCCTCGACGGTGGCGCCGGGGATCAGGTCGGCGGTCGTGCAATTGGCGCCCGCGCCGTCGTCCTCGTGACCGCCGGGCCCGCGGCCGGAGTTGTCCTCGCCGGCTTCGCCGCCGTTGTCCTCGCCGGGCTCTTCGCCGCGACCGCCGCTGCCTTCCTCCGCCTCTTCCTCGCCGCGGCGAGCGCGCGCGGTCGCTTCCGACGAGTGCTCGTCCTCGCACTTGATCCTGGTCTGTTCGGTGACCTGGCCGCTGATCGCTTCCCCGCCGAAGAGGGAGATCACGAGCTTGCCGGCTTCCGCGTCGAACGACTCGATCGTGCCGGCGTTCTCCTCGCCGTCCATCACGCCGTCGTCGTCGCTGTCGCGGTCACGCGGATTGTCGCCGGCAAGGAACTCGGCCCGGTTGCGCAGGTGGTCGCGGTCCTGGTCGCGCCCTGCCTGGTTGACGCTGGTCGAGAGGTGGTGCCGCTTCTCCCACCGGTCGGGGATGCGGTCGTGGTTGCCGTCCTTGGCCGCCGCCGCTCCGGGCAGGGCGAGAAGCGCCAGCGCCCCGAGCGCGGCGGCCGCGAAGGTCATTGGCCGGCTAGCGAGTTTCATGGTTCCTCCTGGGTTGGGGGTTGCGTCTGCAGGGAGAACCCGTCGCCGCCGTGAGAATCACCCGAATCGTCAGATTCCGGGCCGCCGCCTTCCGTGCTCGAACCCGATTCGCCGCCGGAGCCGGACTCGTCCTCCGAACCGGAGCCAGCGCCGGACCCAGATCCCGAGCTGGACCCCAACTCGACCTCGGAACCGCCTCCGGACCCGCCATCCTCACCCGAGGAGGCCCCGTCTCGGCCGGAGGTCCCACCCGAGCCATGTCCGGAGTGAGAGCCGCCGTCCCCGCCGGACCCGCCCTCGCCCGGGGACCCCGAGCCGTCCCCGCCGTGGTCATCGCCCGTCTCCGTGTGTCGAGTGCCGCCGTGCCCGCCGGGGCCGCGATTCCCGTCGCTGCCAGCCGAGCTGGCGTGGTGGCCTCGATCGTCGCCAGGCTCGCTAGAGCCGTGGCCGTCGTCGCCGCCACCGGGCCCGTCTCGGTCGCCTCGCTCGGAGCGGGGTGGCTGGCCGTTCCCGCCGGCGCCGTCGCTTTCGACCGCCGTGCCCGGCGCCCGCGTCGAGCCGGAGTCCACGGCAACCACGCCGCCCGTGGCTGGCGGCGGGTGCCGTGGCACGCGGCTGTGGTCGATCGCGACCCCGGCGCCGACCGCGCCGGCGACTAGAACCGTGGCCGTCGCCGCCTTCAGCGCGACCCCGGCGCCAGCCGCCCCGCCCAGGCCGGCCGCGCCGGCCTCGACCGGGGCGCTCGCGGCGCCGGCCAGCAGCGCCTTCAGCAGCGGCAGCGGCAGCAGCATCCCGGCGCCGTCGCGCAGGGCGCGCCGCGCCCTGTAGATCGCCTGCCGCGCGGCGCCCCCGCTGAGACCCAGCGCCGCAGCGATCTCCTCGTGGCTGAGCCCTTCTAGCTCGCGCATCACGATCGCCGCGCGCTGCGGCTCGGGCAGGGCCTGCAGGCGGCGCATCAGGTCGGCCAGCTCCTCGCGGCGCTCCAGCTCCTCGGCCGGGTTGGAGCCGCCGGCGATCGCCTCCGCCAGCGCCGCGGCGGAGGGCGGCCTGTCGCGCAGGTCGTTGAGCGCGGTGTTGCGGACGATCCGGAAGAGCCAGGGGCGCAGCTCGATCTCGGCGCCATCGCGGCGAAGCGCCAGCAGCGCCTTGGAGAACGCGTCCTGGGTGACGTCCTCGGCGCGGCCGCCGACGATCGCCGCCGCGTAGCGGGTAAGCGGCCTGCCGTAGCGGCGCACGATCTCCTCGAAGGCGCTCTCGTAGCCCTCGCGGACGAGCGTCACGAGGCGGCGGTCCGGCTGCGTGCGCAGAGCCGGCCCGAGAACGAAGCGGGCGGCGAATCCCTCGGCTGGCGGTGGCATCTGTGGCTCGGCGATCTCTCGGGTTACTGATATGACAGCACTGCGGTTCACCGGCTGACTTTGTCTTTTGTTCCGCTATGCGGCAATAAAGGCGAAGTCGCCGGAGGGCGGTCGTCTACTCAACACATGGCCGAGACGAAGATCACACCGACTTCTGGGGGACCGAGCCTTGGATAGGGGCCTCGCGGTCATCCTCACCGCCGGCGCCGGCGGCCTCATCGCGCTGCAGGCGCCGATCAACGCCGGCCTCGGCAGGGCGACCGGAAGCCTTCCTGCGGCCCTCGTCTCTTTCTTGATCGGCACGATCGCGCTGGCCGCGATCGTCGTGCTGAGCGGCAAGGCCGGAGGCTTGAGCTCGACCTTCGACGTCAGCTGGTATTACCTGCTCGGCGGCCTGCTCGGCGCCGTCTACGTCGCCAACGCGCTGGTCGCCGTCTCGGTGGTCGGCGCCGGGGGCGTGGCGGCGGCGACGATCACCGGCCAGCTCACCGCCTCGGTCGTGATCGACCGCTTCGGTCTATTCGGTCTCGACCAGGTCCCGCTCAGCCCGGAGCGGGTCATCGGCGTCGTCCTGCTCCTGGCCGGCACCGTTCTGGTCGTTCGCTGAGACCGCCGCGGCGAACTCCGGCGGCGCGATCTGCAGGTAGTGGCCGAAGGACCACTCGATGAAGCGCCTGGCGCCGAGCAGGCGGACCAGCGGCCCGAGCACGCGCGGCGGGATTCGCGGCACCAGCTTCTGCACGCGCAGCATCCAGCGGAACTTCCACTCGTGGGAGTCGTTGAACTCGGCGTAGCGGATCGCCGCCTGCTCGCGGCTCTGCCAGCCCTCGACCACGCCGCGCAGCTCGCGGCCCAGCGCGATGCCGAAGTAGAGCGCCGTGCGGATTCCCTCGGCGCTGAGCGGCAGGCAGTGGCCGGCGGAGTCGCCGGCGAAGAAGATGCCGCCCTCGGTGCCGCGACGCAGCTTGTGCGGGATCCAGTTGCCCTGGTAGCGGACCCGCTCAGCGTCGAGGTCCTCGGCGAGCAGCTCGGTCGTCTCGCGCACGTGGAAGCGCGGGTCGAAGGAGCCGACGCCGATCCGCAGCTCGTCGCGGGCGGGGAAGCTCCAGCCGTAGCCGGCGGGGACGTAGCGGCGGTCGATCCAGATCTCGAGGTCCTCGCCCATGCCCTCGGGGTGGACCTCGAGCCCGCGCGAAAGCGGCGCGTCCGGCGGCTGGTAGCCGTCGCCGTTGGCAAGCACCCGGCGCCAGCCGAGCGCGTCGACGACCAGCGGCGCGGTGATCGTGCCGCGGTCGGTCTCGATCGCGACCGCGCCGTCGCCGTTGGCCGGTCGGCCGCGGCCGTTGACCTTGGCGGTCTCGAAGCGCGCGTCGCACTGGTCCCAGAGCAGCGCGCAGAGCTCGCGGTAGTCGAAGGTCGAGAAGGTGAAGGGGAGGGGGAAGCGCGAGTCCCCGTGCGGGGTGTGCATCAGCAACGAGTCGAAGCGCTGACGCTCGGCGTCCATCAAGCCCAGGGCTTCCATCCAGAGGGTCGGGATGCCGCAGGCCGATGTCTGGCGCTCGCCGATCTCATAGCGGTCGACGATCAGGACGTCGGCGCCCGAGCCGGCAAGCTCGCGCGCCACCGCCAGCCCGGCAAAGCTCGCGCCGCAGACCAGCACGTCATGGCTGCCGTCGAGCGGAGTCCGCTCCTCGCCACGTTTGGTCGCCCGGGTCGGCACTCCCGCAGCCTACCCACCCCCGGCACCCCCGGACGCGGAGGGCCGGTCGCGAGATCTCCGGTCATGATGAGCGCGGCCGGCCCGGAGCAGAGGAGGTGGCCGGTCTGATTTCTGCAATTATCTCCCGCTGTGTCCGTGACCGATACGACCTTGACCCCTGCATCCACCGCTCCCGCCGGCACCCCCGTCGAGGGCTCCGGTGGCCTGCTGCTGGAAATCGACGGCAAGGTCGTGCCGAACTACGCGGCGACGATGGTCTCCTTCGAGGAGGGCGACGTCGTCAAGGGCCACGTCGTGCGCATCGACAAGGACGAGGTCCTGGTCGACATCGGCTACAAGTCGGAGGGGGTCATCCCCTCGCACGAGCTCTCGATTCGCAAGTCGGTCAACCCGGCCGACGAGGTCGAGCCCGGTGAGGAGGTCGACGCCCTCGTCCTCACCAAGGAAGACTCCGACGGCCGCCTGATCCTCTCCAAGAAGCGCGCCCGCTTCGAGAAGGCCTGGCGCCGCATCGAGGCCGCCGCCGAGTCCGGCGAACCGGTCGAGGGCAACGTGATCGAGGTGGTCAAGGGCGGTCTGATCCTCGACCTCGGGGTGCGCGGCTTCCTGCCCGCCTCGCTGGTCGACATCCGCCGCGTCCACAACCTCGAGGAGTTCACCGGCCAGACGCTCGAGTGCAAAGTGATCGAGCTCAACCGCAGCCGCAACAACGTCGTGCTCTCTCGTCGCGCGGTCCTGGAGGAAGAGCGCAAGGAGGTGCGCGAGCAGATCCTCGGCCGGCTCGAGCCCGGCCAGGTGGTGGAAGGCAAGATCTCCAACATCGTCGACTTCGGCGCCTTCGTCGACCTCGACGGCATCGACGGCCTGATCCACATCTCAGAGCTTTCCTGGAGCCACGTCAACCACCCCTCCGAGGTGGTGGCGATAGGCGACACCGTGCGGATCAAGGTGCTCGACATCGACCGCGACCGCCAGCGCATCTCGCTGGGTCTCAAGCAGACCCAGGAGGACCCCTGGCAGCGTGTGATCAGCGCCCACCGGCCCGGCGACGTGCTCGAGGGAGCGGTCACCAAGGTGGTCGCCTTCGGCGCTTTCGTCGAGATCCTGCCGGGCGTCGAGGGCCTCGTCCACATCTCCGAGCTCGCCGACCACCACGTCGAGAGCCCCACCGAGGTGGTCGAGCCGGGCGCCAAGCTCGACGTCAAGATCCTCGAGATCGACGAGGAGCGTCGCCGCCTCTCGCTCAGCATCAAGCAGGTCGAGGAGCAGAAGATGCCGATGCAGGGCCTGGGCGAGCAGATCCAGGAGGCAGCCGAGGCAAACGGCGAGGCCGCCGAGGTGGCGCCGGAGGCCGAGGCTGAGGCTGAGACCCCTGCTGCCGAAGAACCCGCTGCCGAGGCGGTTGAGCCCGCAGAGGAGCCTGTCGCCGAGGCAGCCGAGCCGGTCGAGGAGGCCCCCGCCCCCGAGGCAGAGGAGCCTGTCGCCGAGGTGGAGGAGCCCACCGCCGAGCCCGTCGAGGAGGCTCCGGCTGCCGCTGAGGAGCCGGCAGCTGAGGCTGAGGCTTCCGACGAGCCCGCTCCTGAAGCTCCCGCCGAGTCCTGAGCGCCTGTCCCGGCAGGGGTGGAGCGCCTTGTACTTTTTCGTCGTGAGCGTGCGGCGTCAGCCCGACAACTCTCCCCCGAAAAAGTTAAGCGGAACCCCTGCCGGGACAGGCGCCGGACCGTGCCGCTGACTGTCGGGCTCACCGGTGGGATCGCCGCCGGAAAGTCCACGGCTCTCGCCGCGTTCGAGCGGTTGGGGGCGGCGACGATCTCCAGCGACGCCGTCGTCCACGAGCTGCTCGATTCCGAACCGCTGCTCGGCAGGCTGACCGAGCGGTGGGGGGATCAGATCGCCCCCGGGGGCCGCGTCGACCGCTCCAAGCTGGGCGAGATCGTGTTTGCGGATCCCGAGCAGCTGCAATGGCTGGAGGCGCAGATTCATCCACTGGTCGGCGAGCGCATCGGCTCCTGGCTGGCCTCGCTGCCAGCGGAGACGGGTGTCGCCGTCGTCGAGGTGCCGCTGCTCTTCGAGACTGAGATGGAGCCGATCTTCGATACGACCGTCGCGATCGTCACCTCCGATGAGGTCCGTCGCGAGCGCGCCGATGCGCGCGGCCATGCGCTGGTCGGCGAGCGCGAGGCGCGCCAGCTCGCCCAGGAGGAGAAGGCGGCCCGCGCCGAGCACGTGATCGAGAACGACGGCGCCCTCGAGGACCTCGAGCGACGCCTGTCCGCCCTCATCGCGAAGCTGGAGGGATGAGCGCGGCCCGAAACCGCTCGGTGAAGATACGGAGAAGGCGACGCCTTGCGCTGGGCACGGCGGTGCTTGCCGCCGGTATCGTCGCCGGCGTGCTGCTCGGAGTCGTCGGAACGCTCGAACGGGGAATTCAGGAGCTCACCCTGCCCCTGAAACACGAGGACGTGATCCGCCAGCAGGCCCAGGAAAAGGGCGTCGACGCGGCGCTCATCGCCGGCGTCATCTACGCCGAGTCGAAGTTCAGCGACAGGACGTCGAGCGCCGGCGCCCGCGGCCTGATGCAGATCACGCCCGAAGCGGCGCAGGACATCGAGCGGCACAGCGGCGGCACGACCTTCCGCTTCAGCGACCTCTCCGACCCCGAAATCAACATCCGCTACGGGACCTTCCTGCTGCGCGAACTGCTCGAGCGCTACGACGGCGACGTGGTCGCCGCGCTCGCCGCCTACAACGCCGGCCCCGGCAACGTAGACGAGTGGGGGGGCAGCGACCTGAGCGTCGACGGGATCCCCTTCCCGGAAACCCGCGCCTACGTCGAAGAGGTGCTGGACAAGCAGCGCGCCTACCGCGAGAGGTATCCGCAGGAGCTGGGGTACCGGTGAGCGACGCTCCGCGACCGCGCGTCGCCGCCCTGGCGTTGGCCGTCGGCCTCGTCCTGGCCGACTCCTCGATCGTCGTCCTCGCCCTGCCGGACATCTACCGCGAGCTCGACACAAGCGTCACCGGCGTCAGCTGGGTGCTCGTCTCCTTCAACCTGGTGATGGCGCTGGCGGCGGTGCCCGCGGCCCACCTGGCGCGCCGCGCCGGGCCGGCCCGCACAGCCGCGGTCGGCCTGGCCGTCTTCGCCGGCGCCGGGCTCGCCTGCGCCGCCTCGACCGAGCTCAGCACCTTGATCGCCGCCCGTTGCGTGCAGGCCCTGGGCGGCGCCGCGGCGGTCACCTCCGTGCTCGAGCTGCTGCCCGCCACCGTCGGCTCGGAGCGGCGCGCGGCGACTCTATGGGCGGCCGCCGGGGCGACCGGTGCGGCGCTCGGCCCGGCTGTCGGCGGCCTGCTCACCGAGCTCGTCTCCTGGCAGTCGATCTTCCTGATCCAGGTTCCGGTGGCGCTTGTGGCGGCGGTGCCGATCCTCGCCGTCGCCCGCCACGAGGCGGCGACCGGGATCATCTCGACCGAGCTGCGCCGCACCGGCCGGCCGCACATCTCGGCGAACGTCGCGCTGGCGATGATCTCGGCGGCGATCGCCGCGGCGCTCTTCCTGCTCGTCCTGCTTCTGATCGAGGGCTGGCGGCTCTCACCGATCGGGGCCGCGATCGTGGTCAGCGTGATGCCGCTCTTCGCCCTGCTCGGCAGCCGTCTCAGCGGCGCCGTGCCCAGCGCCAGGGCGCGGGCGGCGGCCGGGGCGATTCTCGTCTCGGGCGGACTCGCCGGCCTCGCCCTGCTGCCGAAGGCGACCGTCGCCCTGACCCTGCCGCCTCAGGCGATGGTCGGGATCGGCCTCGCCCTGGTGCTGTCGGCGCTGACGGAGACGGCCCTGGGCGGCCGCGCCCCGCAGGCGATCCACGGCGGCTGGACGATCTCCTCCCGGCACGCCGGCGTGGTGATCGGCATCCTGGCCGTTACCCCGATCTTCACCCACGATATCGCCCAGCAGCGCAGCGAGGCGATCGACGCCGGCACCGCGGTGATCCTCGACTCGCGCGTGCCGCCGCTGACCAAGATCGACCTCGCCGGGCGGATCGAGTCGCGCCTCGAAGAGGAGAAGGGCAGGGTCCCGACGATCGGCTCGGCCTTCGAACCGCTCCCCGAGGACGAGGGCGAACGCTCCGAAGTGGTGCAGCTGCGCGAAGAACTCCAGGACCAGCTCGACCGCGGCGCCACGCATGCCTTCAGCCCCTCCTTCGGGATCGCGGCCCTGATCGGCCTGCTCGCCCTGCTGCCGATTGGCCTTGCCCGGGAGGGGGAGATCGAGCTGTGAGCGCCGCGCGGAGAGCCCAGCTGCTGGTCGGGGGCGCGATCGTCGCCGCCGTGGCGCTGGCCGGCATCTACCTCGCCGCGGGCGGCACCTCCTACGCGCCCGCGAAGACCCAGGACCCCTGCAAGCCGCGGCCCTGGGGCAACCCCGAAGGGCTCGACCGCATCGCCGAGCGATTCTCGCTCTCGGCCCTGGACGGCGCCGCCTGCAAGCTGGGCGTCAGCCGCGAGGCTCTGGCCCAGGCCCTCGCCTCGGAGAGCGCGCGCGAACGCTTCGCCGAGCGCTATGACCTGAGCGAAGCCGAAATCGCCCGCGCCGTGCGGGCCGGCCTGCTGCGGGCCGTCGACGACGCCGAACGGGCTGGGGCGCTCAGCCCGCTGCTCGCCGGGCCGCTGCGCGAAACCCTGCAGAGCATCCCTCTCAACCGGGCGATCGAGCTGATCAACAACGCCGAAGCCCTGCTCGACGGCGTGCAGGGCGTCCTCGGGCCCGCCCAGAGCTTCCTCGAATCCTTCCTGCCCTAGCCGGAACGCTCCCGGGAGCCGGGGAGCCCGGTCTATTTCTTGATCTGGAATTTGCGCTTCTGCGGATTCCAGGCGACGCCCTCGCAAAGCTGTTCGGGTGTCGTGTCGAGCGACCCGGCGAGCTTCACGATCGTCCCCAGCCGGGGCTCGCGGCCGCCGCGCTCGAGCAGCGAGATCTCGGTTCGGTGGAGGTCGCAGCGGAAGCCGAGCTCCTCCTGCGAGATCCCTTTCTTCTGGCGCGCCTTACGCAGATTGGTTGCAAATCGTTCGCGTGGTTTCATTCGCGGCATTCTCTGTCTGCGACGACAGAAGCGCTACAGCCAAAACATTTCCCAACAAAACCGCACGTTTATAACACGGATCAGTCGCGGGTCGCCCGCCAGACCCAGATCATCGCCAGCGGCTGCAATGGCAGACGCGCCCAGAGCGCCCAGCGCGGGACCCGGTTCAGGTCGAGCCCCCGCACCTGCTCCGGGTTGACCGCCATATGCACGTTGGCGGGGAAGACGGCCGCGAGCAGGGCCAGCAGCCACCAGCGGGCGAAGCGGCGGGTCGAGGGCGAGGCGATGGCGACGCCACCGGCGATCTCGGCCAGGCCGCTGAGGACCACCGCCTCGCGGTGGCGGGGCAGCGAGGGCGGCATCATCGCCTCATAGCTGCGCGGGATGACGAAGTGCATCGTCCCGGCGAAGGCGAAGAAGCCTGCCAAAGCACTCTGCGAGCGGTTCATCGAGCGGCCAGTCTAGGGGCTTCAGGTGAGAGAGGGCGCCGGGGGTGGAGTCCCCGGGGGCTCTCGGGAAGCCGGCCCGGGGGCACCGCCCCCGGCGCCCCACCGGCACAGCCCTTTATGGTGGCCCCGTGTCCGAGTTCGTGCTCAACCCGGCCTACACGCCGACCGCGGACCAGCCGCAGGCGATCGCCGGGCTGGCCGAGGGTTTGGGGGAGGGGGAGCGGTTCCAGACCCTGCTCGGGGCCACCGGCACCGGCAAGACCTTCACGATGGCGGCGACGATGGCGGCGGTGCAGCGCCCCTCGCTCGTGATCGCCCACAACAAGACGCTCGCCGCCCAGCTCTGCAACGAGTTCCGCGAGTTCTTCCCCGACAACGCGGTGGAGTACTTCGTCTCCTACTACGACTACTACCAGCCCGAGGCCTACGTCCCGGCGCAGGACCTCTACATCGAGAAGGACTCCTCGATCAACGACGAGATCGACCGGCTGCGCCACGCCGCCACCGCGGCGCTGTTCGCCCGCCGAGACGTGATCATCGTCGCCTCGGTCTCCTGCATCTACGGGATCGGCTCTCCCCAGGTCTACAACGAAAAAATGCAGCTCTTCAAGGTCGGCGAGGAGATCGACCGCGACGAGGTGCTGCGCAAGCTGGTCAAGATGCAGTACCAGCGCAATGACTCGGTGCTCGGCCGTGGCGCCTTCCGGGTGCGCGGCGAGGTGCTGGAGATCATGCCCTCCTACGCCGAGTCGGCTTACCGGATCGCGCTCTTCGGCGATGAGATCGAGGGCATCCAGCACTTCGACCCGCTGACCGGCGAGATCCTCGACACGATCGACCACGTCTCGGTCTGGCCGGCCTCCCATTACGTGACCCGCGACGAGACGCTGGAGCGGGCGGTCGAGGAAATCCGCGGCGAACTCAACGCCCGCACGGCCGAGCTCGAGGCCGAGGGCAAGCAGCTGGAGGCGCACCGGCTGCGCCAGCGCACCGCCTACGACATCGAGATGCTGAAGGAGATCGGCTTCACCTCGGGGATCGAGAACTACTCCCGCATCCTCGATGGCCGGCCGGCCGGCAGCCCGCCGCACACGCTGATCGACTACTTCCCCGACGACTTCGTCGTCTTCGTCGACGAGTCCCACCAGACGATCCCCCAGATCGGCGGCATGTACGAGGGGGACCGCTCGCGCAAGCAGACCCTGATCGACTACGGCTTCCGCCTGCCCTCGGCGATCGACAACCGGCCGCTCAAGTTCGACGAGTTCCTCGCGCGGGTGCCGCAGCTGGTGATGGTCTCGGCGACGCCGGGGCCGTTCGAGCGGGCCGAGTCGACGCGGACCGTCGAGCAGATCGTGCGGCCGACCGGGATCGTCGACCCCGAGATCGAGCTGCGCGCGACGAGGAACCAGATCGACGACCTGATGAACGAGATCAAGGTCGTCGCCGAGGAAGGCGACCGGACCCTGGTCACGACGCTCACCAAGAAGATGGCGGAGGATCTGACCAACTACCTGCTCGAGTACGGCGTGAGGGTGCGCTACCTGCACTCGGAGATCGACACGCTGGAACGGATCCAGATCGTCCGCGACCTGCGGCTCGGCGAGTACGACGTGCTGGTCGGGGTCAACCTGCTGCGCGAGGGCCTCGACCTGCCCGAGGTCTCCCTGGTGGCGATCCTCGACGCCGACAAGGAGGGCTTCCTGCGCGGCGAGACCAGCCTCGTGCAGACGATCGGCCGCGCGGCGCGCAACGTCAAGGGGCGGGTGCTGATGTATGCCGACAAGGAGACCGACGCGATGCGGGCGGCGATGCGCGAGACCGACCGCCGCCGCGCGATCCAGCTCGCCTACAACGAGGAGCACGGGATCACGCCGGAGACGGTGCGCAAGGGCATCTCCGAGATGAGCGAGTTCCTGGCGATGGAGGACCGGGCGCCGCGCAAGCGCCGCGGCAAGCGGGCGGCCGAGTTCGACGACCCGGCGGAGCTGGAGCGGGCGATCGTCTCGCTCGAGGAGGAGATGCTGGCGGCGGCCGACGACCTGCGCTTCGAGGAGGCCGCCCGGCTGCGCGACGAGCTGCGGGAGCTGCGCCGTGACCTCGACGGGATGAGGGCCGGGGCGTAGGGCGGGTCCCGGCGGGGGCTCCGCTTAACTTTTTCGGTGGAGACGAAATCAGGCTGTCGCCTCGCGGCTCACGACGAAAAAGCACAAGACGCTCCACCCCCGCCGGGACCCGCCCTGCTCGTCATCCGTGGGACCATCGAGGTCGTGACCGTCTCCGGGGAGATAGGTGAGTGGGCAGCCTCGCTGCGGGTGGACGATCTGCCCTCGAGCGTGCGGGAGCGGGCTGAGCTGCAGCGGCTGAGCATCGCCGCCGGGCGCGCGGCGGGGGAGGGGGAGGCGGCGCCGTTCGCGGTCGCAGCCCCGGACGGGCCGGTGGGCGAGGTCTACCGGTCGGCGGTCGCCTCGATCGCGCACGACTGGGACGACTACCTCTTCATGGGCCATACCGGGCACTCCGCCGTGCCCGTCGCGGCGGCCTTCGCACCCGACCCGGAGCGTGAGCTCCTCGCCCGGGTGGCGGCGAACGAGGTTGCCGGGCGGCTCGGCGCGGCGCTCTTCTTCGGGCCTCATAACGGGCAGTTCTGGGCTTCGATCCATTGCGCCTCGGCGGCCGTCGCGGCGTCGGTCGGCCTCGGCCTCGACGCCGAGCGCAGCGCCCACGCCCTGGCGATCGCCCTCTACCAGCCGCCCTACGGGATGTGGCCGGGCTTCATGGGGCCGAAGACCAAGCTGCTGACCGCCGCCGAGCCGGCGGCCGTGGGAGCCCGCGCTGCCCTGCTGGCGGCGGAGGGCGTCAGCGGCGCCCTCGACGTGATCGAGCACCCGCGCGGCGTGCTCGCCGCTCTCTCCTTCGCGCCCCAGCCGCGGATGCTCGGCGCGTTCGGGGACGTGTGGCTCACCGACACCCTCGCCTACAAGCGCCTGCCCGGCTGCGCCTACCTGCAGTCCGTCGGCGAGGCGGCGCTCGAGTCGGGAATCGACGCCGATGAGATCGCGGGCATCGACATCGAGGCCGGCTGGCTCACCTGCGAGATGGAGGAGCTCGGCGCCGGCCCCGGCCTCTCGGCCGTGCGGGTCAACTTCTCGGCGACTCTGACCGCCGCGATCGCCCTGCTCGCCGGCAGGTTCACGCCGGCCGAGTTGGCGCCCGGCTGGCTGGCGCAGCACGAGACTGAGATCCGGGCCCTCGCCGCCCGCGTTCGCGTCGTCCACGATCCGGGCCTGACCGCAGCCACCCTGCGCGGCTCGATCGAGGCCGGCGCCTCGCCGGCGCTCGGGCTCGGTGACCTGCTGCGGATCCGCCGCCGCCTCGGCGACACCGGCATGGACGAAGCGAACCCGGCGCCGGCCGTGCTCGGCGCGCTGCGTGCCGACCGCGGCCTGCGGCGCGCGGTCGCCGGCTCGTTGCGGAAGCGCCTCGGCGGGGGCGCAGGGAGAGGCGGCACACTTGGCGAACTCGACACCGCGGCGCTGCGAGTCACCTTCCCCAGCCGGCTGCGCATCCGCCTCCGCGATGGCTCGATCCGTCTCGTCGAGGGCAGCGAGCCGGGCTCCTGCGGCCGCCCGCTCGCCGAGCAGCGGGCCGTGGTCGAGGAGCGCCTCGCGGTCGCGGGGCAGCGCCCCACGCCGGGGCCTCGGCCCGGCTGATCGACTTGGCCCAGCGCCGCCGAGCGCCAGAGCGGGCGCCGCGGGCTTCCACGGCCGCGGCGCCCGTCGGCGTTTGGCGTCCCTCTCCCTAGGCGAGAACCTTGGCGGCCTTGGCGCTGTCTGCGAAGAACTCGCCGCGCACGATCCGGCCGTCGGCGGAGAACTTCATCAGGTGGGCGAACGGCGACTCGAAGTCTCCGCCCTCGTTGCCGGCGCGCTGCGTGCCGCGCACGACCACCCACTCCCCGGCGTCGATGAACTCCGTCGGCTCGACTTTGAACGAGGTCCAGTAGTTGGGGATCTGGGCGAAGTCCCCGACGATCGCCTCGGCGCCCTGGGTCTCGCCGCCGAGCGGCAGCTCGTCGGACGTGTACCAGGTGCTGTCCTCGGCCAGCATCTCCTTCAGCGCTGCCAGGTCACCGCGGCCAAAGGCCTCATAGGCGGACCGGGCAGTGTCGACGTTCGACATCTCTCCTCCTTCGGAGTGGCTTGCCCCCGCCTCGCCTTCAAGCTACTGGCGGAGAACTCAGCGCGCAAGGACCCTTAACTAATCTGCGTGCATGGCTATCGACGTCAACGAGGCGAGCTTCGAGCGTGAGGTGGTCGAGCGCTCGCGCAGCGTGCCCGTCGTGGTCGATTTCTGGGCCGAGTGGTGCGGCCCCTGCCGCACCCTGACGCCGGCGCTCGAAGCGGCCGAGGCGGCGCGCGACGGCAAGGTGGTTCTGGTCAAGGTCGACGTCGACGCCAACCAGGCGCTTGCGGCCAGCTTCGGAGTGCAGGGGATCCCGGCGGTGAAGGCCTTCCGCGACGGCGCCGTGGTCGACGAGTTCGTCGGCGCCGTGCCGAAGGCGAAGGTGGAAGAGCTCTTCGACGCTCTCGTCCCATCTCGCGCCGACGAGCTGCTGGCGGCGGGGGACGAGCTCTCCCTGCGCGAGGCCGCGGAGCTCGAGCCGCGCCGGGCCGACATAGCCGTGGCACTCGCGCGCAAGCGCCTGGAGCGCGACGCCGAGGACGAGGCGCTCGAGGCCGTCGAGGCACACGAGGGCGATTTCGCCGCAGAGGGCATCGCCGCCCGGGTGCGGCTGAGCAAGGCCGGCATCGGCGCCGGCGCTTTCGAAGCCCTCGACCGCGGCGAGCGCCAGGCGGCGCTGGACGCCCTCCTCGCTGCGATCGCCGGAGCGGACGAGGCCACCCGCGAGCAACTCCGCCGCGCCGTGGTCGGCATCCTCACCACGCTCGTCCCGGACGACCCCATCGCGACGAAGTACCGCCGCCGCCTATCAACCGCCCTCTACTAACGAGCGCCCCCAACGCCCCCAGCCGCTGACTTCCCGTTTCTTCGCGGTATGCGCGAAGAACCAGGAAGTCAGCCGGGGTTTTGGCCGAGGTCGCGTTTGCGTTGAGAGAGGAGGAGGCGGATGCGGGTTGCTACTGCCTCGGGTTCGCGATCCATGCGTGTGCCGGTGACCCGAATCATCTCGATCCCGGCCAGCTTCAGGTCCTCCTGACGCAGGCGATCTACCTCAAAGGCACGCGGGTCGCCGTGGTAGTCATAGGTGTCGAGTTCGACCGCGAAGCGCTCGGCCGGCCAATAGGCATCCAGCTCATACCCCGCCACAAAGAAGTTCATCGAGGGTTGCGGGAGCTTGGCGCGACGAGTCAGGGCCAGGAAGCGACGCTCGAGGGCCGAGCGGGTGAATGCTGGGGTTCGGTAGGTCTCGAGTGCGTCTCGCAGCCGAGCTACACCCCGAAAGCCTCGGCTGCGCGCCAGAAAGCGGTCGATGGCGATGAGGTCCAGCAGGCCACGTCGCTGGGCTCTGTCCAGGGCCGACGTGAGGAAGGACGGGCTGACGGCGGCAAAATCGAGGAGCGTTCGCGGGATCGCTGTGACCGGAATACTTTCGAAGGCGTCTTGGTCGTCAGGGGAATGCGCCCGCGCGCTGTGCACGCGAATCGTCGCCCGGGTTTCCCTTGGGCTGGTCGCGGTCACTTCGACAATCGGCGGCCAATACGTTGTCAACCCCCAGAGCCAGGCGGCAGAGCAATGGCTGAGCAAGGTGCCGTGGCCGCAGCTGAGCACCGCCGCGAGGCACTCGCCGCGCCGAGGCAGAGCACGATGGCCAACCGCATAGACGCCGTGCTGAGCTAGGTGCAGCCTGCCGATCGACGCTTCCCGGAAGACCTGGTCCTTCGACAGGCCAAGTCTCACCATCTGCCCCACCGAGACGACTCCGTATTGCCGCACCGCAAGCTCGGCAACCTTGCGGTGACTTCCTCGTTCTTCGCGCATACCGCGAATAAGTGGGAAGTCGGCGGAGTTCGCCCCCCTGGGAATCGAAAGCGCTGGGGGAAAGGCGGACGTTGCGGGATGCTTCGGGGGAACGTCTGTTCGTGTGCGTAGAATCGGGTCGCAGTGGCCGCTTCTGAGCAGATCGTCATCTCCGGGGCGCGGGAGCACAACCTCAAGGACGTCGATGTGGTGCTGCCGCGCGATGCGCTGATCGTGATCACCGGGCTCTCTGGCTCCGGCAAGTCGAGCTTGGCCTTCGACACGATTTACGCCGAGGGACAGCGGCGCTACGTCGAGTCGCTCTCGGCCTACGCCCGCCAGTTCCTCGGCCTGATGGAGAAGCCCGACGTCGACTCGATCGAGGGGCTCTCGCCGGCTATCTCGATCGACCAGAAGACGACCTCGCGCAACCCGCGCTCGACCGTCGGCACCGTGACCGAGATCCACGACTACCTGCGCCTGCTCTGGGCGCGGATCGGTGTGCCTCACTGCCCGCAGTGCGGGGCGGAGATCACGGGCCAGACCCAGGAGCAGATCGTCGACCGGCTGATGACCATGGAGGAGGGCGCCAAATTCATGGTCATGGCGCCGGTTGTGCGTGGCCGCAAAGGCGAGTACGGAAAGCTCTTCGAGCAGTTCCGGGTCGAGGGCTACTCGCGGGTCAAAGTCGACGGCGAGCTGCGCCGCCTCGACGAGGAAATCGTCCTCGACAAGAAGTACAAACACGACGTCTCGGTCGTCGTCGACCGGCTGGTGATGAAGTCCGACCTGCGCCGGCGGCTCTCCGAGTCGGTCGAGGCCGCTGCCGGCCTCGCCGCCGGCCTGGTCGAAGTGGAGATGGTCGAGGGGTCGGCGGACCCGCCGCTGCTCTTCAGCGAGCAGTTCGCCTGCCTGGAGTGCGGCACCTCGATCCCTGAGCTGGAGCCACGGATCTTCTCCTTCAACTCGCCCCACGGGGCCTGCGAGCGCTGCCACGGGCTCGGCTTCCAGCGCGTGATCGACCCCGAGCTGGTCGTCCCCGACCCGACCCTCTCTCTCGCCGAGGGCGCCCTGCAGCCCTGGAACCGGGGCGTCACCGCCTACTGGAAGCGACTGATCGCCTCGGTCGCCGAGGAGTATGGCGTCGACCTGGACAAGCCGTGGGCGAAGCTGAAGAAAGCCGAGAAAGAGATCTTCCTCAACGGCACCGGGGGCGAGCGCCACCAGGTCACCTACACCAACCGCTTCGGCCGTCGCCGCTCCTACAAGGTTCGTTTCGAGGGGATCCTCAACCAGCTGCAGCGTCGCTACGAGGAGACCGACTCGGAGGTCAACCGCGAGCGGATCGAGGGCTACATGGCCGAGCAGCCCTGTCCGGAGTGCAAGGGGGCCCGCCTGCGCCCGGAGAGCCTCGCGGTCAAGATCGGCGGGATCAGCATCGCCGAGTACAGCGCGATGTCCGCCCGGGCCGCGGCCGAGTGGATCGCGACGCTGGAGCTGACCGAGACGGAGCGGGCGATCGCCCGCCTGATCGTGCGCGAGATCTCCGAACGGCTCGCGTTCCTCGAGAACGTCGGCATCGGCTACCTCTCGCTGGGACGCTCGGCCCGCTCGCTCTCCGGCGGCGAGGCGCAGCGGATCCGGCTCGCGACCCAGATCGGCTCCAGCCTGGTCGGCGTGATGTACGTGCTCGACGAGCCCTCGATCGGCCTGCACCAGCGCGACAACGAGAAGCTGATCGCGACCTTGGATCGCCTGCGGGACCTCGGCAACACCGTGATCGTGGTCGAGCACGACGAGGGCACGATGATGGCCGCCGACCATCTCGTCGACCTCGGCCCGGGCGCGGGCGAGCACGGCGGCCACGTGATCGCCGCCGGCACCCCGAAGGCGGTCGCCAGGAACCCGGCCTCGCTCACCGGCCAGTACCTCTCCGGCAAGCGGCGAATCGAGCTGCCCGAGCAGCGGCGCACCCCGAGCGGCGCCCTGCGCGTGCGCGGCGCCCGCGAACACAACCTCAAGGACATCGACGTCGCGATCCCGCTGGGCGTCTTCTGCTGCGTCACCGGGGTCTCCGGCTCGGGCAAGTCGACCCTGGTCAACGAGACCCTGCACCACTCGGTCGCCAACCGCCTGCACCAGGCGAAGCTGCGCCCGGGCGCCCACGACGGCGTCGACGGGCTCAGCCAGATCGACAAGATCATCAACATCGACCAGTCGCCGATCGGCCGCGCGCCGCGCTCCAACCCGGCCACCTACACCGGCGTCTTCGACCACATCCGCCAGCTCTTCGCCCAGACCCAGGAGTCCCGCGCCCGCGGCTACAAGCCGGGCCGCTTCAGCTTCAACGTCAAGGGTGGGCGCTGCGAGGTTTGCCGCGGCGACGGGCAGATCAAGATCGAGATGCACTTCCTCCCCGACGTCTACGTGCCCTGCGAGCAGTGCCACGGCAAGCGCTACAACCGCGAGACGCTCGAGGTCCGCTTCAAGGGCAAGAACATCGGCGACGTGCTGGAGATGTCGGTCGAGGAGGCGGTCGTCTTCTTCGAGAACGTTCCGAAGATCGCCCGCCGCCTGCGCACCCTGCACGACGTCGGCCTCGACTACATCCGCCTCGGCCAGGCGGCGACGACGCTCTCCGGCGGCGAGGCCCAGCGCGTGAAGCTGGCGACTGAGCTCTCCAAGGTCGCCACCGGCAACACGCTCTACATCCTCGACGAGCCGACCACCGGCCTGCACTTCGCCGACGTGCAGCGCCTGCTCGACGTGCTCGGCCGGCTGGTCGACGCCGGCAACACGGTGTGCGTGATCGAGCACAACCTCGACGTGATCAAGACCGCCGACCACCTGATCGACCTCGGCCCCGAGGGCGGGGAAGAGGGGGGCGAGGTGGTCGCGACCGGCACGCCGGAGCAGGTCGCCGCGGTCTCCGGCTCATACACCGGCAGCTTCCTCGCCGGTCTGCTGGAACCCGCCGCGAAGCCCAAGCGCGCCTCCCGCCAAGGGCGCGAGCCGGTCGCCGCCTGACCAGAGCCGCTCCCCGCCGCAATGCGGAAGTAAGTAGCTGCTACTGAGCCGAGTCCGTGGCGGCCACTGATGCGTGCCCACGGGCGCGGTGGAAGGCTGGCCTAGTCGCTCGACGCATGAAATTCCCAGGAAAAGGGCACCTGTGACGTAGGCGACCGCCCGGCCTTGGAGGCCGGGTTCGAATCCAGGACTACAGGAGGTGGATCCGGTGAGATCGACGAGAGCCAAGATCGGATTGGCGGTGATCGCGGCGGGCGGCCTTGTGGCCGTCTCGCTCATCGCGGCCGGCTGCGGTAGCAGCGGTGGAGGTGGGCCGAAGATCGCGCTCCTCCTCCCGGAGTCGAAGACAAGCCGCTACGAAGCCCACGACCGACCGGAATTCGAAGAAAAGGTCGAAGAAATCTGCGAAGACTGCGAAATCATCTTTTCGAACGCGAACCAGAGCACCTCCGAACAGCAATCGCAGGCCGAAGCGGCGCTGACCCAAGGCGTTGACGTGATGGTCCTCGACCCGGTCGACGCGACCGCGGTCGGCTCGGTGGTCAAGAAGGCCAACGAAGAAGGGGTGCCGGTGATCAGCTACGACCGGCTCATCCTCAACTCGGAAATCGATTACTACGTCTCCTTCGACAACGAAAAGGTCGGTGAACTCCAGGCTGAAACCCTGAGCGAAAAGCTCAAGGAAGAAGGCAGCCCCAAAGGCCCGATCGTGATGATCAACGGCTCGCCGACCGACCCCAACGCAGGCCAGTTCAAGGCCGGCGCCCATAAGGGCTTCGACGCCGCCGGGGTAGAGATCGCCAAGGAATACGACACCCCGGACTGGAGCCCCGACCAAGCCCAGAACGAGATGCAGCAGGCGATCACGGCGCTCGGCAAGAACGGCTTCGCCGCCACCTACGCCGCCAACGACGGCACCGCGGGCGGCGCGATCGCGGCGATGAAGGCAGCCGGGATAGAACCGGCTTCGAAGCCGACGACCGGCCAGGACGCCGAACTCGAAGCGATCCAGCGCATCCTCGCCGGCGAACAGTTCATGACGGTCTACAAGGCGATCAAGCCGGAGGCCTACGCCGCGGCCGAAATCGCCGTCGCCCTGGCCGAAGAAGAAGAAGTTCCGGCCGGCCTGGTCAACGGCAAGACGAACAACGAACTGGAAGACGTCCCCTCGGTCCTGCTCGAACCGGTGGCCGTCACCAAAGACAACATCGACAGCACCGTCGTCAAGGACGAATTCTGGAGCGCGTCCGAAATCTGCACCGCTCCCTACAAAAAGGCCTGCGAAGAAGCGGGCATCGAATAGTCCTGCACACGCGGGGGCGGGTCGCACGGCGCGGCCCGCCCCGCATTCACCGGAGACGGGAGGGAGCATGAACGGGAACGGCGGCGCGATTCTCTCCGCACGGGGGATCAGCAAGAGCTTCGGGCCGGTGCAGGCACTCGACGGCGTCGACTTCGAGGTCAACCGGGGCGAGGTCATCGGGCTGGTGGGCGACAACGGGGCCGGCAAGTCGACCCTGGTGAAGGCGATCTCCGGGATCAACTCGATCGACGCGGGCCAGTTCCTCTTCGACGGCGAGCCGGTGTCGATCGGCGGCCCCAACGCCTCGACGGCACTGGGGATCGCGACCGTCTACCAGGATCTCGCCCTCTGCGACAACCTCGATGTGGTCGCCAACCTCTTCCTCGGCCAGGAGACGATGGTCGGCGGCCCCGGCCGCTTCCTGCGGGCGCTCGACGAGACCGCGATGGAGCACCGCTCGCACGAGCTGCTCGAGCAGCTCTCGGTGACGATCCCCAGCGTCCGCTCGGAGGTGGGCACGCTCTCCGGCGGCCAGCGCCAGCAGGTCGCCGTCGCCCGCTCGCTGCTCGGCGAGCCGAAGGTGGTGATGCTCGACGAGCCGACCGCGGCGCTTGGCGTCGTCCAGACCAAACAGGTCCTCGCTCTGATCAAGCGGCTCCGCGAGCGCGACCTGGGGGTCGTCGTCGTCAGCCACAACCTCGCCAACGTCTTCGAGGTCTCGGACCGGATCTTCGTCCTTCGGCTCGGGCGCAGGGCCGGCGACTTCGATGCCGACGAGACGACCGAGGAGGAAGTCGTCGGCGCGATCACCGGCGCCGAGTTCGGCGGGAAGGCCAACGGCAAGAGAGAGGAGGAGCTATGAGGGTGACGGTCCCAGACTCGGCGGCGCCGGCGGAGTCGCCGGCGGAGACAGCGACCCGAGCGGAGATCGTGCGCCGCTTCGTGCAGGGCGACCTCGCGTCGCTGCGGGTGATCCTGGCGATCGCGGTTATCTGGATCGTCTTCCAGTCCCAGAACGACCGCTTTCTCTCCGCCGTCAACCTGACCAACCTCTTCCTGCAGATCACCGCGGTCGGCCTGATCTCGGTCGGCGTGGTCATGGTCCTGCTGCTGGGGGAGATCGACCTCTCGATCGGGGCGGTCAGCGGCGTCAGCGCCGCGGTGATGGCGGTGCTCAACGTCAAACACGGCTGGAGCCCGGCGACTGCGATCGCGGCCGCCATCCTCACCGGCTCCGCGATCGGGCTGCTGCAGGGCTCGCTCTTCACCCGCTTTCGCATCCCATCCTTCGTCGTCACCCTGGCCGGACTGCTCGCCTGGCAGGGCGCGCTGCTGCAGGTGCTCGGCAGCACGGGCACGGTGAACCTGACCAACTCCGGGATAACCGACCTCGCCAACACCTTCTACGGCCCCGGCGTCACCTGGGCGTTTGCGGCCCTCGCGGTCGCGCTCTTCGCCCTCGTCACCCTCGGCGGCCACCGGCAGCGCGTCGCGGCCGGGGTCACGACCGAGCCGTTCGGCGTGCTCGTGCTGCGGATCGGCATCGTCGCCGCCGTCGCGATCGCCGGCGCCCTGATCCTCAACGCCGACCGCGGCCTGCCGCTGGCGCTTCTGATCCTCTTCGCCTTCGTGATCGGCTTCCAGCAGATCACCACCCGCACCTCCTTCGGCCGCCATCTCTTCGCCGTCGGCGGCAGCGCAGAGGCGGCGCGCCGGGCGGGCATCCGGGTGGACGGGATCCGCATCGCCGCCTTCGTCCTCTGCAGCTCGATGGCTGCCGTCGGCGGCATCCTCGCCGCCTCGCGCCTGCTCGCCGTCAATCAGAGCTCCGGCGGCAGCGACCTGCTGCTGCTCGCGATCGCCGGGCCGGTGATCGCCGGCACCAGCCTCTTCGGCGGCCGCGGCTCGGTCTGGTCGGCGCTGCTCGGCGCGGTCGTGATCGGCTCGATCTCCAACGGCATGGACCTGCTCGCACTCGAATCGTCGGTCAAGTACATGGTCACCGGCGGAGTCCTGTTGGCCGCGGTGATAGTCGACGCCGTGGCTCGGAGCCAGCGGCAGGCCGAGGGGCGCGTTTGAGCGGGCGTGGGGGTGGGTTCAGCACCCCTGCCGCGAAGACCGTCGCGCAGCTGATCCGGTGGGAGATATAGGGCGTGGTTACGGGAGCCTTCGCGACAGGGGTGCTGAACCCACCTTCCGCTCCCCTCTACGCATGGAAAGCTTCAGGTGATTAGAAGCGAGGCGCCTATGGCGCCGCCCAGGTCGCCGAGCTCGGCGACCTGCATGGTTGGCGGGTTGTCGTCGACGAAGAGGTGCTTGTGCATCTCCGAGGTCAGGTGGTCCATGAAGCGGTCGCCGAAGCGGACGCCGAGCCCGCCACCGAGCACCACCGCCTCCACGTCGAGGAGGTTGCAGGCCGAGGCGATCCCGGTTCCCAGGTAGCGGACCGCGCGGCGCAGCAGGCTCTCGGTGAGCGCGTCGCCCTCGCGCAGCGCGTGCTCCCAGACCGAGCTGGTCAGCCGGTCCCTGCCGCGCTTGTGCATGATCTTGAAGATCTCGGTCTCGACCCCTTCGTCGTGCTCGTGTCGCGCCCTGGCTTCCATTGCCGCCCGCCCGGCGTAGGCCTCGAGGCAGCCGCGGCGTCCGCAGGGGCAACGGGCGCCGTTGCGCTTGACCACCGTGTGGCCGATCTCCCCGGCCGCGCCGCGTCCCAGCCATGGCTTGCCGCCGAGGATGATGCCGCCGCCGACCCCGGTGCCCCACCAGACGCCGAGCAGTGAGTCGTGCTGGCGGCCGGCGCCGAGCTCGTACTCGCCTTCGACCGCGACCTGGACGTCGTTGCCGATGCGCACCTCGGTGCCCAGCGCCTTGGCCAGCGTCTCGCCGAGCGGGAAGCTGCCTTCCCATCCGGGCAGGTTGCGGGCCCCGGTTACAACGCCGGTCTTGCCGTCGGCATCGCCAGGCGAGCCGACGCCGACGCCGCGCAGCTCCTCGGGTTTCGCGCCGGCCGCGGACGCGGCCTCGCGCAGCGCGTCCTCCATCGCCCGCGCCACATCCGCCGGGCCGCCGGATGTGGGCGTGGGCTGCCGCGCTTCGCCGCGCAGCGTGCCGTCGGCCTCGACCACCACCGTCTGGATCTTCGTGCCGCCGAGGTCGATGCCGCCGCGCAGATCAGCCACGTGCGTCAGTGTATGGGCCGGTGCAGAGGGGATGGCGAACCTGGTGGGCGAAGCGGCGCTGGTACGAGCGCAACCGGCGGCTCTCGCGACGGTGGCGCCTGGCGCAACACGCGGCGCGGGGCGGCTTCTTCATCCGCCAGCCGGTCGAGGGCGAGGTGCTGGAGGCGCTCGAGGAGGGGCGGCTGCGGATCGGCGAAGGGACGCTGCTCGAGCCCGGCTGCTGGCTGACCCTGGCGCCCGAGGCGCGGATCGAGATCGGCGCCGACTGCTTCCTCAACCGCAACACGATGCTGGCGGCGCTCGACTCGATCGAGATCGGCGACCACACGATGTTCGCCAACGGCTGCTTCGTCGGCGATTCCGCCCACCGCTTCGACGACCCCGAGGCGCCGGTCACCCAGCAGGGCTTCACCTCGAAGGGGCCGGTGCGGATCGGCGCCAACTGCTGGCTCGGCGTCAACGTCGTCGTAACCAGCGGGGTGACGATCGGCGACCGCTGCGTGGTCGGCGCCAACTCGGTGGTCACCGGCGACCTGCCGCCCGGGACGATCGCGGCGGGGGCGCCCGCGAAAGCGATCGGCACCACTCTGTGACGAAATCCGCGCGAATGACGCGCGGGCGTGCCTATAATCCGTTGACGGCCGTGACCCGAAGGGCATGGACCCAATGGACCTCGTCGAACTCGTCGATTCCTCACAGCCAACCGGCGCCGTGAAGCTCCTCCGCGGAAAGGGCGAGCTGCGCGCTGCGCTTGCCCCGATTCGCCGCGATGGCGGCTCGGTCGGCCTGGTGCCGACGATGGGCGCCCTGCACGAGGGCCACCTCTCGCTGCTGCGCGCCGCCCGCGCCGAGTGCGACGCGGTGGTGATGAGCCTCTTCGTCAACCCGGCCCAGTTCGGCCCCGGCGAGGACCTCGACCGCTACCCGCGCGACGAGCGGCGCGACCTGCGGCTCGCCGCCGAGGCGGGCGCCGACTTCGTCTACGCGCCGCCGGTCGCGGAGGTCTACCCCGAGGGGTTCGCCACGCAGGTCGAGGTCGGCGGGCAGCTGACCAACGTGCTCGACGGGGATCCCTCGCGGCGCGGCGCCGGCCACTTCCGCGGCGTCACCACGGTCGTCGCCAAGCTCTTCAACGGCGTCGGGCCCGACGTCGCCTACTTCGGCCAGAAGGACGCCCAGCAGGTGGCCGTGATTCGCCGCATGGTCCGCGACCTCGACTTCCCGGTGCGGATCGAGGTGCTGCCTATCGTGCGCGAGGCCGACGGCCTGGCGATGAGCTCCCGCAACGCCTATCTCGACCCCCGCGCGCGCGGCCAGGCGGCGGCGCTCTCGCGGGCGCTGCGCGCCGCCGAGGCGGCGGCTGGCGCCGATGGTCTCGCCGCCGGGCTTGCCGCCGCCGGCGCCGAGCTGAGCGCCGCCGGGATCGAGCCCGAGTACCTCGAGGCGCGCGACGCCGAAGACCTTTCTCCCGTCACCGAGCTGGGCGACCGGCCGGTGCTGATCGCGCTGGCCGCCGAGGTCGGCGGCGCCCGCCTGATCGACAACGTTCTGATCCGACCATGAAGGCTTCAAACCGACCCACCTGACACGGAGGCAACCACCTGATGCAGAGGCAGATGCTCAAGTCAAAGATCCACCGGGCGACGGTCACCGACTGCGACGTCGATTACATCGGCAGCATCACGATCGACACCGAGCTGATGGCCAGCGCCGACTTGATCACCAATGAGCAGGTCCACGTCTGGGACATCGACAACGGCGCCCGCTTCGTCACCTACGTGATCGACGGCGAGCCGGGCTCGCGCACGATGCAGGTCAACGGCGCCGCCGCCCACCTGACCCGGCCCGGCCACAAGATCATCGTCGCCTCCTTCGGCGCCTACGACGAGAAGGACCTCGAGGCATACTCGCCGGTCGTCGTCCACGTCGACGATGAGAACGAGATCGTCGCCGTCGACAGTCACCCGGAGGTCCTGCTCGCCGAACAGCCCTCCCACGCGTCTGACGCGGAGATGGCTTGATGAGCTCGGGCGCCCGCTCCCACACGGCGCCGCCGCCGGCCGAGCGGCCGCCGGTCAGCCTGCCGCGCCTGGCCGAGATGAAGGCCAAGGGCGAACCGATCGCGATGGTCACCGCCTACGATTTCCCCTCGGCCAAGGTGGCGGAGGAGGCCGGGGCGGACATCGTCCTGGTAGGGGACTCGGCCGCCAACGTCGTGCTCGGCCACAGCGGCACCGAGGCGGTGACCCTGGAGGAGATGCTCGTCCTCGGCAAGGCCGTGCGGCGCGGCCTGAGGACGCCGCTGATGGTCGGCGACATGCCGATGGGCAGCTACGAGTCGAGCAACGAGCTGGCGATCCAGAACGCCCAGCGCCTGGTCAAGGAGACCGGCTGCCAGACGGTGAAGCTGGAGGCGGGGGGGATCTCGGTCGAGCGCGCCCGCGCAATCGTCCGCTCCGGCATCCCGGTGATGGGCCACGTCGGCCTCACCCCGCAGACCGCCACGGCGCTGGGCGGCTACAAGGCCCAGGGCAAGACGGCGCAGAGCGCGATCCAGCTATGCGAGGACGCCCTCGCGCTGCAGGCCGTCGGCTGCTTCGCGATCGTCTTCGAGGCCGTCCCGGCCGCTGTCACCGAGGCGATAGTCGAGAAGCTCGAGATCCCGACGATCGGCATCGGCGCCGGCCCGGCCACGGCCGGCCAGGTCCTCGTCTTCCACGACCTGCTCGGCATCACCACCGGCCGCATGGCCAAGTTCGTCAAGCAGTACGCCGACATCCACAACCAGATGGTCGCCGGCATGAACCAGTACGTCGAGGAGGTCCGCACCGCCCACTTCCCCGAACCCGACCACGTCTACGCGATCGAGCCGGGAGAGCTGGCGGAATTCAGGCGGTATCTGGACCAGGAGAGCCTCACGTCGGCGAAGGCCTGGGACTGGGAGCCGCTGCCGTAGCTCGTCCGAGCTGGGGCAGGCACCCGGTATATCCGTCGAAGGCGGCGACTCAAGGGGGCCGAGTTGAGGTGGCCTGCGACTTGACCTCGGGTGCTCTTCAAGCGAATCAGCTGGCCGGTTTCACCGAAGTCGCATCCAGCGATTCGTCTGGACGCAACACGCGCTCACCCGCGTTCAAGAGCGAGGGCTCAAGGAGGCTGCGGTCGAACGACTTGTCGCCGAACATCACGGCGAGCGGGCGATCAACCGCGGGAGGGCGCAGTGGCGAGTGACTGGACCGACGATCGGGGGTCAGGCGTTGGTGGTCGTCTATGACCATCCCCACGGCGTCGACCAAGGCGCAGCGAGGATTGTGAGCGCATGGCCCGCGTAATGGACGGGGGTCATGCGCGCTACCCTCGAATCACTGTGCGTGCCCATTACGACCCGACGGTCGACATCGCGCTGCTGGTGATCGAGACCGGCGAGGCGATCAGCGAGGAGCTCGAGTGGGGCCTGATCGACCGCGATCCCACCGATGACCACTTGATGGGGTTCGAGGTCTGGGAGGCGAGTCGCCGACTGCCTCGCGAGCTCTTGGCCGCCCTTCCTCAGCCGACGTTCTCGACGGACACCGGCCCAGGAGCCGCGTAGGACGCAGCCGACAGGCAGTCCTCGACGCCGGCCCCGCCACGGCCGGCCGGGTCCTCATCTTCCACCACTTGCTGGGCATCACCATCGGTCGCATGGCCAAGTTCGTCAAGCAGTACATCCACAACCAGATGGTCGCCGGCATGAACCAGCAGGCGGAGCTGGCCGAGTTCCGGAGCTGCCTGGATCAGGAGAGTCTCCGTTCGGCGAAGACATGGGACGACTGGGGAGCTGCTGCCGTACGAGGTCGAAGGAACGCCTTGATGGCTTCGGGATTCGGAATGCCGAGCCGGCGCCTGTCCGAAATCCTCTTGTGGCACCGAATAGAGCGGCGAGTATGACGGCCTCATCATCAGGTACCGCTGGCGTACCTTGACAAGGATGCGGGTAGAACTTAGGGTCGGACCGCAGTGTAAACAGTGCCAGTTGGGAGTGTGTCGTGCCCAGGCTGCGTTGCACGGTGCGCCACGGCTGGCTTCAGTACTCGAGTCAGAAAGAGCCAGTTCATCGAATACTCCCCGGTTCATCGAGCAGTTCGCTTTAGCTTTCCGCATTTGCTGCGGGAAGTCCGGTCCCGGCATCTCTGCAACCGGAGGGCGGACAGATAGGAGTCCGAAATGATCGAGTGCATGGAAAACGTGGCTGGTCGCCGCGGGAGGAGGTGTGACGGGCAGCTGAGGGAGCCTGCGGGTTGGCATTTGGCGAAGGTTGCGAATCAACCCTTTTTGCGAAAAACACAGCCGTCCACGTCGTGTTAGGCGCGACGGCATGTGGGAGTTGACGCAGGCCTGTTCCAGCGCTTAGCTGGAGAGAGCCTTTCTCCCGTGCGCTGCGCCTATTGCCCGTGGGTGGTGGCAGATGCACGTATGAGGAGGATGAGTGTTCAGACGCCTGTTTGGTGGTCGTTCGCCGCGGGAGGATGGTTTCAGAGAGCCGGAGATGCTCGAAACGGTTGAGGACATCGACCTGGCCCAATTACGCGAGAGCCTCTTCGATCGCCGCAGTAGGCGAACGGCTCGGGAGCTTGACGCCCGCTTCGGTCGACTTGAACGTGGGGTGGAGCTGGTGATTTCGTCCATGGTTGTGGTCTGGATCATCGTTTGCTTCCACGAATCGATGCCTCTCGCAGGTGGTTTGGGACTGAGTGGCATCGGTCTCTTGTGGCATCGTTTCTGGAACAACGGGGGTGGTCGGGGCAAGGGCTGACCCAGGGTCGAGCGTTCTACTATTGCCGGACCTGAATGCCCGTCTACGAGTTCGAGTGCGAGGAGTGCGGCCGGCGCTTTGAGGAATTGGCCTCGAGCGATGTGCGCAGCCTGCCCTGCCCGGAGTGCCGGTCGGAGCGGACGCGGCGGCTGCTCTCGCCTGTCTCGCCGGCCGGTCGGCAGCCTCGCGGCGCCCGGGTGCGCTCCGACGAATCGCGGCGGGGTGAGCGGGAAGCGGCCCGTGGCGAGCGGCTGGCGGAGGCCAAGCGCAAGCGTGCATCGGGGGAGCTCTAGTGGCAGCTACGGCCGAGGAGCGACGCGAGGCGCTTGTCGCCCTCTACAACGAGGTGAAGGCATGCACCAGGTGCCCCCTGCACGAGACCCGTGCCAAGGCTGTGTTCGGGGCCGGGGACGCCGACGCCGACCTGATGTTCGTCGGCGAGGCGCCGGGCGCGGAAGAGGACCGGCAGGGGCTGCCGTTCGTCGGCCGCGCCGGGCAGCTGCTCAACCAGATGCTGGAGGAGATCGGGCTCTCGCGCGAGGAGGTCTTCATCGCCAACGTGCTGAAGAGCCGCCCGCCCGGGAACCGCGACCCGCAGCCGCTGGAGATCGAGGCCTGCAAGCCCTACCTCTTCGAGCAGATCAGGCTGATCGAGCCGAGCGTCGTCTGCACCCTGGGCAACTTCGCCACCAAGCTGCTGAGCGGCAACCCGGCCGGGATCACGCGGGTGCGGGGCACGCCGCAGGTCCACGAGCTCGGCGATCGCACCGTCTTCCTGCTGCCGCTCTTCCATCCGGCGGCGGCGCTGCGCACGCCGGCGGTGAAGGAGACCCTGCGCCAGGACTTCGCAACGCTCCCCGACCTGCTGGCGATGGGCCCCCCCGCGGCTGCCGAAGAGCCTCTCGATGAGCCCGTGGGGGCCGGGGAGGAGGCCGACCAGGCGCCCGAGCCATCCGCCGACCAGCTCGACTTCTTCGGGTGAGCGCGCCGGTGACCACCTCCGCCGCCGAGACGGAAGCGCTTGGCGCCGAGCTCGCCGCGGGCCTTGCGCCCGGCGACGTCGTCGTCCTCAGCGGTGAGGTCGGTGCCGGCAAGACGACCCTGATCCGCGGCGCCTGCCGGGCGCTCGGCGTCGAGGGCCCGGTCACCTCGCCGACCTTCACGATCGGCCACCGCTACGTGGGCGGCCGGCTGCCGGTCTCCCACCTCGACCTCTACCGGCTCGAGGGCGGCCTCGACGCCGAGGACCCGGCGCTGCTCGACGACTACCTCGATCCCGGCGGGGTGGCCTTCGTCGAGTGGCCAGCCGCCGCCGAGCCGCGGCTGGCCGGCCGCCGGGTGCTCGCCGTGCGCCTTGCGCACGCAGGCGGTGACAGCCGCCGGATCGAGATGCCCGCCGCATCCGGGCGCGGATAGCCGTGTTCGAGAGGGGAGCTGCATGTAGCATCGAACGAACGTTGAAACGCGAACGGAGGGACGCGCGATGAAGGGACTGAAAACGCTTACCGCGGTGCTGCTTGGGATCGCGCTGCTCGCCAGCGCGGCGCCGGCATCTGCGGGCGCGGCCGCCTACAAGCACTACGTGGCCTGCGGCGTGTCCCAGAACGCGACGCCCAAGCACAAGTGCCCGAAGAAAGCCAAGAAGGGCGCTTTCTTCAAGAGCCTCAACGGGGACGTCAGCTACAGCGTCTGCGTCAAGTTCCCGACCGGGAAAAACATCTGCGCCAAAGCCCAACCGGCGACGCAGGGGACGCTCTACGTCAACAAGATCACCTCCAACATCCCCGGCAAGCACCGCGTCAGCTGGTTCGTGGAAGGCAAACGGGTCGGCCTCTTCATCTTCCAGGTCACTGGCTGAGCCCGACCCCCAGGGAGCCGCGGTCGTCGGAGTCGACACCGCGACCGCGGACACCGCCGTCTGCGCGACGCGCGGCGGCGAGGTGCTGCACGAGGTGCTGCTCGGTCCGACGCTGGCCGGCGCCCCGCGCCACTCGACCGCGCTGCTGGCCGAGGTCGAGCGGGCAGTCGCGGCCGCCGGTGGCTGGGGATCGGTGGGCCGGATCGCGGTCGGGCTCGGGCCCGGCTCCTTCGTCGGCATCCGCATCGGCATCGCAACCGCCCGCGGCCTGGGGATCGGCACCGGCCTGCCGCTGGCCGGCGTCTGCACGCTCGACGCGATCGGCCGTGCGCTGTCTGAGCGAACGCCTGGCTCCGCAAGCCTCGCCGTGCTCGACGCGCGGCGCGACGAGGTCTTCGCGGCGCTCTACTCGGCCACGGGCGAGCGGCTCTGGGAGCCGCTGGTCGCCTCCCCCGAGGCGCTGGCTGAGCGCCTGGCGGCGCTGCCCTCACCGCCGCTGACCGGCGGATCGGGCGCGGTACGATTTCGCAAAGAGCTGGCGAGCCGGGGCGCCGAGATCCCCGACGACTCCGACCCCGTTCACCGGGTCGCCGCGCGGCACGTCTGCGCCCTCGCGGAGGCAGCGGCCGGCGGGGCGGGGGCGGGCGAGCCCCTCCAACCGATCTACCTGAGACCTCCCGATGCGCAGCGATGGCGTGAGCGAGACACTTCCAAGACAGCCGAGTGAGGTCGCCGGGGCGACCGCGATTCGCCGCCTCGCCTACAGCGACCTGCCCAAGGTGATCTCGATCGAGCGGCGCTCGTTCCCGACCCCGTGGTCGCTGGCGATGTTCGTGCTCGAGCTCTCCAAGCCGTCGGGGATCTGCCTGGCCGCGACCGACGGTGACGAGCTGCTCGGCTACCTGGTCTGCTCGCGCTACGACCAGGTCTGGCACCTGATGAACGTCGCCGTCGCCCCCGAGCGCCGCCGCGCCGGCGTCGCCCGCGGCCTGATCTCGCGCCTGGTCGAGCAGGGCGGCGGCCGGCTGCCCTTCACGCTCGAGGTTCGCGTCTCCAACCGGCCGGCGATCGCGATGTACGAGCGGCTCGGCTTCCGTTCGGCCGGCGTGCGCCCTCGCTACTACCAGGACAACGGCGAGGACGCCCTGATCATGTGGCTGGACTGAGCCCCGCCGAGCAGGTCAGAGTGCCGATCCTCGCCATAGAGACGTCCTGCGACGACACCTGCGCGGCCGTGCTCGACGGCCCGCGGGTGCTCTCGAGCGTGATCTCCTCGCAGGCCGCAGCGCACGCCCAGTTCGGCGGGGTGGTCCCCGAGGTGGCTTCGCGCCATCACCTCGAGCTGGCGGCGCCGGTGGTGGAGGCAGCGCTGGCCGAGGCGGGGCTGGCGCTCGACGACATCGAAGCGGTCGCCGTCACAGCCGGGCCGGGCCTGATCGGCGCCCTGCTCGTCGGCGTCAGCGCGGCCAAGGCGATCGCCGCGCCGCGCCGCCTGCCGCTGATCCCGGTCGACCACCTGCAGGGCCACGTCGCCGCCAACTTCCTCGAGCCCGAGCCGCTGGAGCCGCCCTTCCTCTGCCTGGTCGCCAGCGGCGGCCACACCCTGCTGGCCGGCGTGCGCGAGCACGCCGGCTACGAGCTGCTCGGCCAGACGCTCGACGATGCGGCGGGCGAGGCCTTCGACAAGGTCGCACGCCTGCTCGGCCTCGGCTACCCGGGCGGGCCCGCCCTGGAGAAGCTCGCCCGCGACGGGGACCCGGGGGCGTTCGAGATGCCGGTGGCGATGAGCCGCGACCCCGGCCTCGACTTCAGCTTCAGCGGCCTGAAGACCGCCCTCGTCTACCTCACCCGCGATCTCGGGCCGGAGGCCGTCGAGCGACGCCGGGCCGACCTTGCCGCCAGCTTCCAGGCGGCGGCGGTCGGCCAGCTCGTGGCCAAGCTGGGGCGGGCGCTGAAGAGGGGGGAGTGGCGGGCCGTGGCGCTCGGCGGCGGCGTCGCCGCCAACGGGCCGCTGCGCGAGGCGGTGGCATCGCTCTGCGAGCGCCACGAGGTCGCCCTCAAGCTCGTCCCGATCGAGCTCTGCACCGACAACGCGGCGATGATCGGATCGGCTGCCCGCTTCGCGGAGCCGATCGCCTACCCCGACTACCTCGCCTACGACGCCTTCGCGACGGGAGATCGCGCCGCCGCGTGATCCAGGTCACCGTCTACTCGCGGCCGGAATGCCACCTCTGCGCCGAGGCCATCGAGGCGCTGGCCGGCCTGCACGGCGAGGGCTACCGCTTCGAGCTGCACGAGGTCGACATCGAGAGCGAGGACCTCCTGTTCAAGCGGCTGCTGGAGAAGATCCCAGTGGTGGAGATCGACGGCAAGGTCGTCTCCGAGTTGACCCTCGACGAGGCGACTGTCCGCCAAAAGCTTTCTGCAGCCAGGGAGGCGCAAGGCCGGTCCCGGTAGGGGTGGAGCGTCTTGTACTTTTCCGGGCAAACCCCCGGGCGCCAGCTTCCAGCGCCACTTCGAAAAAAGTTAAGCGGAACCCCTACCGGGACCGGCCTCGGGCCCTACCGCCGCCGGCCGCTCTCGCATTCCTGCGAGCGGCCGATCCCGGGGCTGCCGTCGCAGCGGTCGAAGCCCGAGCCGCCGTAGAGCTGGTCGCTGCTCGGGCCGCCGTAGAGGGTGTCGTTGCCGCCTTCGCCGTGGCAGCCGTCGTGGCCGGCCCCCATCTCGCAGTAGTCGTCGCCCGGGCCGCCCCAGCAGCCGTCGCTGCCGTCACTCGTCTGGCAGTAGTCGTCGCCGCCGTCGCCCACGCAGTCGGTGTTGACCGGGCCGGAGATGCAGACGTCATTGCCGCCGCCACCGATGCAGCGGTTGCGGGCGGTGGCCTGGGGGTAGCAGGTGTCGCGCTCGCCGCTGCCGATCAGCTTGTCCGAGCCGGCGCCCAGGTAGGCCGTGAGCGGCACCGGCAGGCGTTCGAGAACCTCGACCTTGTCGTCGGAGGGCCCGGTGCCGACTTCGACCGAGCCGACGCCTGTCAGCGAGCAGGCGGCAGCCCCGTGGCCGCGCGTGAAATGACAGCCCTCGGAGATCTCCGCCATCGGCCCGGTGACGATCAGGCTGGAGCCGCCCAGGGAGAGCCGCAGGTGCGTGCCGGAGGCGGCGCCCCGAATCACGATCCGGCTCTCGGGCGTCGCCGTCGGGGCGCCGACCAGCCCAAGCAGGAGGATCGCGGTGGCGAAGAGCAGGAGCGCCCGCGCGCGCAGCGACGCGGCTGAGCGCCCGCGTCCCCCCTGCTTGATCGGGATGAGGGCCAAAATCGGGTAGCGATGGTACTGAAGCCGCTACTCGCCGAGGAGCTCGTCGAAGCGCAGCGCGGCACGGCTTGGCGTCAGCATCGAGTCGCTGAGGTGGAGCAGGCCTGCGGCTGCCAGGTCGCGCACCGCGCGCTCGACCGAGTCGCGGGCGGCGAACGTCTCCTCCTCGCCGCCCATCTCCCGCACGATCTCATCGAGCGTGACCGTCGTCGGGTGGAGGGCGAGAACGTGCTGGAGGAGGGCCGACTCAACGGCCTCGTCCTCTGCGGCGGTGCTGCGGATGTCGTCCAGTTCCCCCACGGCCTGCCTACATAAGGGCGCGGTCAGCCTTTCTCATCCCCCCGCCGGCGCCTCTTTTCCGGCGGGTCCAGGGTCGCCTCCAGCGCCGTGCGCGCCCACTCGGCGCGCAGGCTGCAGCCGTAGACGTGCTGGGTCGAGCCGCGCACCCGCTCGGTTCGGACCAGCTTCACCGCTTTGCACTCGGCCAGCACCCGCACGTGGTAGCTGACGACGACGAGCGGCTCACTGAGGCGGCCGGCGAGCCCGGTGGGGGTGGCCTCCGCCTCGGTTCGCATCATCTCGCGCAGGATGCGCCGCCGCAGCGGGTGCGCCAGGGCATCGAAGAGGTCGGTCGGCTTGCGCCTGCTTCGCGTGCTCATCTGGCGCGGCAATATAGAGGAAATGAAATCTATTGTCTGACATGGTTTTGTCTACGGCACGCGAACGTGCAGCGGGCGCGAGCGTCGGGGCCGGTCGCGGACGGGCTCAAGCGTCCTCGCGGACGCCGCCCATCTCGGTGAAGACGGCGGTCGGGCCGCCGTCCAGTCGCTGCTCGTCGGCGATCACGTGGGAGACCGCGTTGATCAGGGCCAGGTGGGTGAAGGCCTGGGGGAAGTTGCCCAGGTGCTGGCCGCTGGGCGCGTCGAGCTCCTCGGCGTAGAGGTCGAGCCAGCCCGAGGATTCGAGCAGCCGCTCGCAGAGGGCGCGCGCGCTCGTGCGCTCGCCGATCTCCGAGAGCGCCGAGACCAGCCAGAAGGAGCAGATCAGGAAGGTCCCCTCCTCGCCGCTGAGGCCGTCGTCGGTCTCCTCGACCCTGTAGCGGAGGACGAGGCCGTGTTCGGTCAGGTCGGAGGCGATCGCGTCGACGGTGGCGCGCACGCGCGGGTCGTCGGGGGGGAGGAAGCGCAGCAGGGGGATCAGCAGGGTGGAGGCGTCGAGCGCGTCGGTCTCGTAGTGCTGGCGGAAGACGCCGTCGCGGACGCCGCGCTCGAGGATCTCCTCCCGCATCCGCGTCGCCGTCGCCGCCCACTCCCCGGCGACCTCCTCGAAGCCGAGGCTGCGGGCGAGGCGGGCGCCGCGGTCGACCGCGACCCAGATCATCAGCTTCGAGGAGACGTAGTGCTGCGGCTCGCCGCGCGACTCCCAGATCCCCTGGTCGGGTTGCTCCCAGGCCGCGATCGCCGCTTCCACCTGGTGGCGGATCAGCTGGCGGTCCGCTGGCGTGCCGGTGCCGCGCAGGGCCTTCTCGTGCAGGTAGATCGAGTCGAGCAGCGCGCCCCAGACGTCGTTCTGGCGCTGGTCGTAGGCGCCGTTGCCGATCCGGACCGGGCGGGCGCCCCCGTAGCCGCTGAGGTGGTCGAGCGTCGACTCGGTGAGGTCGCGCTCGCCGCCGATCCCGTACATGATCTGCAGATCGGGATCGTCCCTGCAGACGCTGATGATGAAGCGCATGAAATCGCGCGCCTCCTGGTCGAAGCCGAGCGTGTGCAGCGCCCAGAGGCTGAAGGTCGAGTCGCGGATCCAGCTGTAGCGGTAGTCCCAGTTGCGCTCGCCCCCGGGGGTCTCGGGCAGGGAGGTGGTCGGCGCGGCGAGGATCGCCCCGCTCGGCGTGTAGGTCAGGCCCTTCAGCACCAGAGCCGAGCGCTGCAGGTGGATGCGCCAGGGGTGATCGGGGAATTCGCCGGCGCGCAGCCAGTCGCGCCAGAACTCTTCGGTCGAGTCGAGCCGCTCCAGCGCCTCGGGCGCGCTGCGCGGGCCGCCCAGGTCGCTGTCGCCCCAGGCGATCGCGCAGAACCCGGTCTCGTCCTCGCGCAGGCGGATCTTGCCGCGAGCGACGCCGCCGTCGAGCGTCAGCTCCATGTCGCTGGTCAGGCGCAGCTCGGTGCCGTCGTCCCCCTTCGCCACGGCCTCGCCCAGCTCCCCGCCGCTCCAGCTCGCCTCGCCGGCGCCGTAGGCGAAGCGGGGCGCGCACTCCATCTCCATCTCGACCTCGCCGTCGACGCAGGTCATCAGGCGCAGCAGCGAGCGGTCGGACTCGTGCGCTGTGCTCGGCCTGCTGCCGGCGCCGTCCTCCGTCGCCCACTCCGCGATCGAGAGCAGGTCGTGGGTGACGACCCAGCCCGTGTCGGTGACCCAGGTCGTCTCGATCACCAGCGTGCCCGGCTCGTAGCGGCGGCTGATCGGCACGATCACCCCGCGGGGCGCGATCTTGAAGTGGCCGGCGCCGCGGTCGAGCACGGCCGCGAAGGCGCTCGGGGAGTCGAAGCGAGGCAGGCAGAGCCACTCGACCGCGCCGTCGTAGGAGACCAGGGCGCTGGTGTGGCAATCGGAGAGGAAGCCGTAGCCGCCGATCGGCGGGAAGCGGGTCTCAGCGGTGCTCACGGCCGTGCCAAGCTACCACTGTGAGCAGCGTCTCCCTCGCCCACGTCGCCGGCGCCTTCGCCCCGCTCGAGGTCTTCCCGATCACGATCGGAGCTGTCGCCTACTGGGCGCGGGCGAGGACCCTCGCCTGGGATGGCCGCCCGGTGCCCGTCTGGCGCCAGGTCTGCTTCGGCGCCGGCCTGCTGACGATCTCGGCCGCCCTCTTCACGCCGATCGGCCACATCGCGGAGGAGCTGGTGATCGCGCACATGGTCGAGCACCTGCTGATCGGCGACATCGCCTCGCTGCTGCTCGTCCTCGGCCTGACCCGGTCGCTGCTGCAGCCGATCCTCGCGATCCGCGCCTTCAACCGGCTGCAGGTCCTCACCCACCCGCTCGTCGCCTTCCCGCTCTGGGCGATCAACTTCTACCTCTGGCACGTGCCGGGCCTCTACGACGCCGCCTACGGGGCGGCGCCGGTCCACGCGCTCGAGCACACGAGCTTCCTCTTCTTCGGCTGCCTGATGTGGATGCCCGTCTTCGGCCCGCTGCCGAAGCCGGCCTGGTTCGGCGCCGCCTGGAAGGTCGGCTACGTGATCGCCGTGCGCTTCGCCGGCGCGATCCTCGGCAACGTGCTGATGTGGTCGGACACGGTGCTCTACCCCATCTACGGCCACGGCGAGCGCTACTGGGGGATCTCGCCGGTCGCCGATCAGAGCACGGCCGGGGTGATCATGATGATCGAGGGGACCTTCCTCGCCCTCGGGGTGCTCGCCTGGGTCTTCTTCGAGGTCGCCCGCGAAGGGACCGAGAAGCAGCGCCTGCTCGACCTCGCCCGCGACCGCGGCGTCCCGCTCGACGAGCGCCGCGCCCAGCGCGCCGTGGCGGCCGGCCATGCGGCGCGGCTCGAGCGGCGGATAGAGGAGGAGGGCGGTGACCGTGTCCCGGCTCGATAGGGCGCGGGCCTGGCTGGTGACCGGCCCCGTGGGCCGCGGCCTCGCCTTCGCGATCGACTTCGCCGTCGCGCTGCGCACCGCACTCGCTCAGCGGCTAGGGTCCCGCGCTCGATGAAGACGGTCGTCACAGAGCTGCCCGAGTCGCGCGCCAGCGTCGAGGTCGAGGTTCCGGCCGAGAGGGTCGAGCGGGGCGTGCAGCGAGCCGCCGGCGGCCTGGCCGGCGAGATGAAACTGCCCGGCTTTCGCAAGGGCAAAGCGCCGCCGGCGCTGGTGATCCAGCGGCTCGGCTACGGCACCGTGCTGCAGGAGGCGATCCGCGACTCGCTGCCCGAGTGGTACGAAGAGGGCCTGCTCGACTCGGGGATCAGCCCGGTCGGCGACCCCAATATCGAGATCGTCTCCGCCCCCGCGGCAGAGGGAGAGCCGCTCAGCTTCAAATTTGAGATCGGCGTGCGCCCCACCGCCACGCTCGGCGAGTACAAGGGCCTCGAGGTCGGCAGGGCCGAGGCCGAGCCCGCCGATGAGATCGTCGACCGAGAGGTCGAGCGCATCCGCGCCGGCTTCTCCCGGCTCGAGCCGGTCGAGCGCGCGGCGGCCGAGGGCGACGTGCTGCTGATCGACTTCGAGGGCCTGCTCGACGGCAAGGCGTTCGAGGGCGGCAAGGCCTCCGACTACCTGCTCGAGCTGGGCAGCGGCCAGCTGATCGAGGGCTTCGAGGAGCAGCTGAGCGGCGCCTCCGCCGGCGATCGGCGCGAGGTGAAGGTGACCTTCCCCGAGGACTACCAGGCCGAGAGCCTGGCCGGCGAAGACGCCGTCTTCGCGGTCGAGGTGAAGGAGGTGCGGGAAAAGATCCTCCCCGATCTCGACGACGATTTCGCCTCCGAGGCGTCGGAGTTCGAGACCCTCGACGAGCTGCGCGCCGACATCGCCAAGCGGGTCGGCGAGGTGGTCGACGAACGCGCCGAGCAGGACTTCCGCGTGGCCGCCGTCGACGCCGCCGTCGACGCGGCCACGGTCGACGTTCCCGAGGGGCTCGCCACCGCGCGGGCGGAGGAGCGCTGGGAGCGGGTCGAGCGCCAGCTCGCCGCGCGGGGAATCGGCGCCGACGCCTACCTGCAGATGCAGGGCAAAACCCGCGAGGAGCTGCTCGAGGAGTCGAAGCCCGACGCCGAGCGGGAGCTGAAGCGCGAGGCGGTGCTGGCGGCGATCGCCGAGGCGGAGGCGATCGAGGTCTCCGAGGAGGAGATGATCGAGGCCCTCGCCCACACCGCCGAGCACGAGCAGACGACGCCCGAGAAGCTGCTCGCCCGCCTGCGCGAGAACGGCCGCGAGGCGATGGTCCGCGAGGACATCGCGGTGCGCAAGTCGATCGATCTGATTGCCGAGTCCGCGGTGCCGATCCCGCTCGAGCAGGCAGAGGCACGGGAGAAGATCTGGACGCCGGAGAAGGAGCAGGAGGCGGAGGAGAAGCCTTCCGAGCTCTGGACTCCCGGCGGCGACGCCTAGCCAGACGTTCGGTTCGGCTCGCGCAGGGTTTCTTGCAGCCATAGGGTGCGGCTACTCAATACCGATGGGTATCCGGTCGATGAGACGCCCAGCCCTCGAGCCCGCGCTTGGAATCGCCGCCCTCTTCGCGGCGATCTTCGCCCTGCGGGCGACGGTGGGCACGGTCGGCGACGCGATCAGCTTTCTCTACGCCGTCCCCGTGGTGATCGCTGGCGTCGTCTACGGCGTCCGCGGCGGCCTGCTCGCCGGTGCGGTCGCCTTTGCGCTCGCCTCGCTGGGCTCCCTGTTCGGCGCGGTGCCCCCCAGCGCCCTGGGCTACGTCAACCGGTTCGTCGTCTACATGTTCGTCGGCGGCCTGGTCGGCCGCTTCGCGGACCGGTTGCGGGCCCTCGAGGCGGAAAGCGCCCGTCACTTCAACCTCTCCCTCGACATGATCAGCACGGCGGGCTTCGACGGCTGCTTCAAGACGGTGAACCCCGCCTTCGAGCGCATCCTCGGCTACGGCGAAGAGGACCTCGTCGGCCGTCCCTTCCTCGACTTCGTCCATCCCGACGACGTCGAGCTGACCGAACGGGAGGCGGCGGCGCTCTCCGACGGACACAGCACGGTCCAGTTCCAGAACCGCTACCTCGATCGCGACGGCGAGGTGCACTGGCTCGAATGGGCGTCGGTGCCGCTGCCCGACGAGCGGCTGATCTACGGCGTCGCCCGCGACATCACCCAGCGCAAGGCGATGGAGGAAGAGCTCGAGCGGCTCTCCCGGCACGACTCGCTCACCGGCCTGCTCAACCGGCGCAGCTTCGACGAGGCGCTCGACGCGCAGCTGGCCTACGCGCGGCGCTACGGGCGCGGCGGCGCGCTGCTGATCCTCGACCTGGATCGCTTCAAGCAGATAAACGACGGCTTCGGTCACACGGTGGGAGACCGCGCCCTCTGCGAGGTGGCGCGCGTGCTCGACTCGAACCTGCGCAGCACCGACACGGTCGCGCGCGATCCCGACGGCGTTTTCGCCCGCCTGGGCGGTGACGAGTTCGCGGTGCTGCTTCCCGAGGCCGACGCCGGCGGGGCGGAGGCCGCGGCGGCGCGGCTGGTGGAGGCGCTTGCCGCCTCGCCGCTGAACGTCGAGGGACGGGAGCTGCCGCTCAGCGTCAGCGTCGGATGCGCCGTCTTCGACGGCCGCGGTTGCCCGCAAGCGGCGGAGCTGCTCGGCGCCGCCGACCGCGCCATGTACGTGGCCAAGGCGGCCGGGGGCGGCGGCGCCGTGCTGGCGGGCATCGCCGCCCGGGGCTGAGCACGAACCCGCCGCACCGCTTCTATAGAGTGGCGGGCCATGAGCCCCTTGATTCCGATGGTCGTCGAGCAGACCTCGCGTGGCGAGCGCTCCTTCGACATCTACTCGCGCCTGCTCAACGAGCGGATCGTCTTCCTCGGCACTCAGGTCAACCAGGAAATCGCCAACCTGATCGTCGCCCAGCTGCTGCACCTGGAGTCCGAGGACCCGGACAAGGACATCAGCATCTACATCAACTCACCCGGCGGCGACGTCTACGCCGGCCTGGCGATCTACGACACGATGCAGTTCATCAAGCCGGACGTGCAGACGATCTGCGTCGGCATCGCGATGAGCATGGGTGCCCTGCTGCTGGCCGGCGGCGCGCCGGGCAAGCGGATGTCGCTGCCCAACTCGAAGATCCTCATCCACCAGGTCTCGGCCGGCTTCCAGGGCCAGGCGACCGACATCGAGATCCACGCCAAAGAGATCATCGACACCCGCCGGCGGCTCGACGAGATCATCGCCAAGCACACCGAGCAGCCCTTCGAGAAGGTCACGAAAGACACCGACCGCGATTACTTCATGAGCGCGGAAGAGGCGAAGGCGTACAACATCGTCGATCGCGTCATCGAACACCACTGAGCATTCCGGCCGCGGCGCTCGCCGTGACGAAGCGCACCCTCCGGTGCCGGGCCAGGTGGTCGAGGTTGGCCGTGACGAGGTCCCATGAGTCCAGCGCGGCGTCGCTGCGCAGCACGAGGGCGAGCACGGGCGGGGTCTCTCGCAGCATCTCGAAGGCGAGCCGTGAGACGAAGTGGCGCGAGTCGGGAGGCAGCGGCAGGCGGTGCCGCCGTCGCATCGCCGGCGGGCTGTAGAGCGGGATCAGCAGCGGGCCCCCGCCAGCCGATGGGTCCGCTGCCGGAAACGCTGCGTGGCTGGAGCGGTAGGGGCGCGTAGGCGCGTTGCGGAAGTCGGGAAGCTCCCCGGCCGCCGGCTCGTTGCCCGGCGGGCCGACCGGGGGCCAGCCGGGCTCGACCGTGAGGTCCACCTCGACCCCCGCCCGGTCCAGCAACGCGAGCATCGACCCGCAGAGGAAGTGATCGCCGCCCCGGTGCGCCCGGCAGGGACGGCCGAAGGCCGCCTCGAAGGCCCCGAGGCCCATCGCCAGGCACTCCTCGGCCCAGGCTTCGTCGGCGTAGTCCGCGAACCAGGCGCCGCGCTCCTCGTCCCAGCGCCAGGTGTGGGTGTGCAGCCCCAGCTCGTCGCCTTCGCGGACGAGGGAGGCCAGGGTGTCGCCATGCTCCGCGGCGATCCAGCCGGGCGATCCCCAGGTCTCCGCGACCTGGGGGTCCATGCGCAGGAACCAGGTGATCGCGCTGGAGCCGGCCCGCTCGGAGAGGAGCCTGCGCAGCTCGGGCAGGCGCTCGAGGAAGCGCTCGAAGCCCCGCCATGGCTGCGGGTCGTCGCGGTCGAAGACGCGCAGGTCCGGCTCGACGTCGACGCAGAGGACGACGGGGAGTGGCTGGTGGCGGCGCCAGCGGTCGAGCAGCCGGCAGGCAGCCGCGAGATTGGACGAGGGCCCGATCACCGCCGTGATCCTGCCAGAGGCGCGGGTATCGTCTCCGCATCCGCGCCCGGCTCGCCTCAGCCCCGCTGCTCATCGCCCTGCTGGCGCTCTCTACCGCGTCCCCCGCGGCGGCAAGCCGTGACGGCGGCACCGGGTTTCTCGGCCACGTCTTCCCGGTCGCCGGGCTGCACGGCGCGCGCGGCTACATCGGCGAGTTCGGCGCGCCGCGCAGTGGCGGCCGCTGGCACGAAGGCTTCGACATCGTCGCCGCCTGCGGCACGCCGCTCGTCGCCGTGCGGGGCGGCAGGGTCCTGCGCAGCGGCTACGACCCGGTCCTCTACGGCAACTACCTGCTGATCCACGGGGAAGGCGAGGAGCGCAGCTATTTCTACGCCCATATGCCGCGCCCGGCTCCGGTCCGGCGCGGCGAGCGCATCTTCACCGGCGAGCGCGTCGGCGCGGTGGGCGAGACCGGCAACGCCCGCACGGTCGGCTGTCACCTCCACTTCGAGATCCACGTACACGGCCGCCCGGTCGACCCGGAGCCGTCCCTGCGGCGCTGGGACCGCTACAGCTGAGCCCGGCCGGACGGCCTCGCGGCGGCGCAAGTCCCCAGTCACGGGGAGGGACCTCGTCGGGCACGCCGTAAACGACCGCCGACAGGGCCGGCTTGGCGCTCCCTCTAAGCTTTGGAGCGCGAGCCGGTAGGCAACCACTGCCCCTAAGGAGGGGATTTCGCTGGCACGGCCCACAGACTCGAATGAGCAGCTCCTCTGCAGCTTCTGCGGCAAGTCGCAGCGCCAGGTCAAGAAGCTGATCGCCGGCCCGGGCGTCTACATCTGCGACGAGTGCATCGACCTCTGCAACGAGATCATCGACGAGGAGCTCACTCCTCCCCCCGCGGTGGAGCTCGAGAACCTGCCCAAGCCGCGCGAGATACACGAGGTCCTGCAGGAGTACGTGGTCGGTCAGGAGGAGGCCAAGAAGGCGCTCTCGGTCGCCGTCTACAACCACTACAAGCGGGTCCAGATGAGCCAGGCCGAGGACGTCGAGGTCGAGCTGCAGAAGTCGAACATCATGCTGCTCGGGCCGACCGGCTGCGGCAAGACGCTGCTCGCCCAGACCCTCGCCCGCATCCTCAACGTCCCGTTCGCGATCGCCGACGCGACCGCGCTGACCGAGGCCGGCTACGTCGGCGAGGACGTCGAGAACATCCTCCTGAAGCTGATCCAGGCCGCCGACTACGACGTCAAAAAGGCCGAAACCGGAATCATCTACATCGACGAGATCGACAAGATCGCGCGCAAGGCAGACAATCCGTCGATCACCCGCGACGTCTCCGGCGAAGGCGTGCAGCAGGCGCTGCTCAAGATCCTCGAGGGGACGACCGCCTCGGTGCCGCCGCAGGGCGGCCGCAAGCACCCCCACCAGGAGTTCCTGACGATCGACACCACCAACATCCTCTTCGTCTGCGGCGGCTCCTTCGCCGAGCTCGACAAGGTGATCGAGAACCGCGTCGGCGACCGTGGGGTGGGCTTCGGCGCCGCGATCTCCTCGCGCGAGGACAAGGACGCCGGCGAGTGGTTCGAGCAGGTGCTGCCCGAGGACCTGATGGAATATGGCCTGATCCCGGAGTTCATCGGCCGCCTGCCGGTCGTCGCCGCGATCCACCAGCTCAGCCGCGACGACCTGATCACGATCCTCACCGAGCCCAAGCACGCGCTGATCAAGCAGTTCCAGCGCTTCTTCGAGTTCGACGAGATCGAGCTGGTCTTCGCCGAGGACAGCCTCGAGGCGATCGCCAACAAAGCGCTCGAACGCGAGACCGGCGCCCGCGGGCTGCGCTCGATCCTCGAGGAGACGCTGCTCGACGTCCAGTTCGAGCTGCCCTCGCGCCGCGACGTGACCAAGTGCGTGGTGACCAAGGAGACGATCGAGCAGGGCCGCCGCCCGACCCTCGTCACCGAGGCTACGCCGCAGGACATCAGCGGCATCGGGGACGAACTGAGCGAGGAATCGGCGTAGCTCGGGGCGGGGGCAGGGCAAGCTGGCCCCCTCTCGCGAAGACCGTTGCGCAGCAGGTCGCCGCACGAGCTTCGAAACGCAAGGCCGGGAGCCTTCGCGGGAGGGGGCCAGCTTGCCTTCCACGACGCTCCCGTTCCCGAGAAGCTTCCCCATGACGAGAAGCTCCCCGGATCGGAAAAGAGCTTTCGGGAGGCTTCGGCCGGCAGAAGAGCATCCGGGCGTTTGGCGAGAAAAGCTTCCGTGACGTGAAAGGGGTGGTGGTGCCCTTTCCGAAAAGCTCCTGGTGAGGCGAGCCGATTCGATGCGAGCGACCAGCTGCGCAACGGCTTTCCGGGAAGGGCACCACCACCCCTCCCGCCCCCGATATCTAGACTCGCCCCGTGGACGCCACTCGCCGTAAAAAGCTCGAGGAGACGACCCGTTACGACCCGGCCGAGGTCGAGGGGCGGGTCTTTGGCGAGTGGATGGAGGCCGGGTACTTCCATCCGGCTGCCGAGGGGACGGCCGAGGAGAACTTCTCGGTTGCGATTCCGCCGCCGAACGTGACCGGGGCGCTGCACATGGGGCACGCGCTCAACGGGTCGATGCAGGACGCGCTGGTGCGGATGAACCGGATGCGGGGGCGCAACGCGCTCTGGGTCCTCGGCACCGACCACGCCGGGATCGCGACCCAGTCGGTGGTCGAGAAGATGCTGCGCGCCGAAGGGGTCTCACGTCACGACCTCGGCCGCGAGGAGTTCGTCAAGCGGGTCTGGGAGTGGCGCGAGGAGTACGGCTCGCGGATCGTCGAGCAGTACAAGCGGCTCGGCGCCTCCTGCGACTACGAGCGCGAGCGCTTCACCCTCGATCAGGACTACGTCAGGGCCGTCTACCGCGTCTTCAAGCAGCTCTACGACAAGGGCTACATCTATCGCGACAACTACATGGTCAACTGGGACCCGGGGTCGCACTCGGCGATCTCCGACCTCGAGGTCGAGAACCGAGAGGTCGAGGACACGCTCTACTCGATCGACTACCCGGTCGAGGGCTCAGAGCGGGTCCTGACCGTGGCGACGGTGCGGCCGGAGACGATGCTCGCCGACACTGCGGTCGCCGTCAATCCGAAGGACGCGCGCTATGGCGACCTCGTCGGCAAGCACTGCATCCTGCCCCTGGTCGGCCGCCGCCTTCCGATCGTCGCCGATGAGCACGTCGACCCCGAGTTCGGCACCGGGGCGCTGAAGATCACCCCCGGCCACGACCCCAACGACTTCGAGATCGGCCGCAAGCACGGGCTCGAGGAGATCGTCGTCATCGGGCCCGACGGGCGGCTGACCGGGGAGGCGGGGGAGCCCTTCGCCGGGCTGACCGCGGCCGAGGCGCAGGAGGCGGTCGTCGCCGCCCTGCGCGAGGAGGGCGTGCTGCGCGCCGAGGAGCCTTACGTCCACTCGGTTCCCTTCTCGCACCGCTCCGGCGAGCGGATCGAGCCGCTGATCTCGCTGCAGTGGTTCTGCCGCATGGACGAGCTCGCGGCGCCGGCGATCGAGGCGGTGCAGAGCGACCGGGTGCGGATCGCGCCGGCGCAGTGGAAGCGCGTCTACCTCGACTGGATGCGGGAGATCCGGCCCTGGTGCATCTCCCGCCAGCTCTGGTGGGGGCATCGGATCCCGGTCTGGTACTGCGATCCCTGCGAGGAGGTCTTCGTCGCCGAGGACCCGGCAGCCGCGCCCGAGCGCTGTGGCGCCTGCGGCGGCGAGCTGCGCCAGGAGGAGGACGTGCTCGACACCTGGTTCAGCTCGGCGATCTGGCCCTTCGCCACGCTCGGCTGGCCCGACGACACACCGGAGCTGCGCGCCTTCTACCCGACCAGCTTCCTGACCACGGCGCGGGAGATCCTCTTCCTCTGGGTGGCGCGGATGATCATGACCGGGCTCGAGTTCGCCGGCGATGTGCCGTTCGACGACGTCTACGTGCACTCCGTGATCCAGGCCCGCGACGGGCGGCGGATGTCGAAGAGCCTCGGCACCGGGATCGATCCGCTGGAGGAGATCGACGTGCACGGCGCCGACGCGCTGCGCTTCGGCCTGCTGGCGATGTCCTCGACCCAGGACGTGCGCTTCTCCGACGCCAAGGTCCAGCAGGGCCGTGACCTGGCCAACAAGCTCTGGAACGCCGGGCGCCTGATTCTGCTGAATTGCAAATTCGAGCAGAATCAGGCGCTCACAAATGCGCCGCAGGACCAAGTTCCTGCGGCGGTTCGGGGAGGGACGGGTGCATCTCGGGACGACCTGTCCTTTGAGCGGGTTGAGGATCGGTGGATCCTCTCGCGGCTAGAGCGGACTATTGCCTCGGTTACCGAGAAGCTCGATGGCTTTGACTTTGCCCACGCTGCTGCTGAGGCTTACGCGTTCTTCTGGTCGGAGCTCTGCGACTGGTACCTGGAGATCGTCAAGCCACGCCTCTATGAGGGTGAGGCCGAGGTCTCCGTCACTCTGCTCTGGGTGCTGGAGCGGACGCTCGCGCTTCTGCATCCGGTCATGCCCTTCGTCACCGAGGAGATCTGGTCCTACCACCCGAGCCGGGAGGGTCACCTGGCTGTGCACCGCTTCCCGACCGCGGACCCCTCGCTCTTCGACCCCGAGGCGGAGACCGAGGTCGAGCTCGGAATCGAGCTGACCGGGCGCCTGCGCGCCTGGCGCGACATGGTCGAGGCGCCGGCCGCGAGCCAGATCTCGGCCCGCTTCGAGGGCGAGGCGCCGCAAGAGTTCGTCGGTCGCCTCTCCCGCTTCGAGTTCACCGAGGACGGCGGCGACCCGATCGCCGCGGTCGGTCCCGTCAAGGTGCTCGCCTCGGCGGAGATCGACGCCGAGGCGGTCGCGGTGCGCCTCGAGAAGCGGCGCGAGGAGCTGCGCGCCGAGGTCGCCCGCGCCGAGGGCAAGCTCGCCAACGAGAAGTTCGTCGCCCGCGCCCCCGCCGAGCTGGTCGAGGAGGAGCGGGCCAAGCTGGAGCGCCACCGGGCCGAGCTCGAGGAGCTCGCCGAATAGACCCGCAGGCGTACCTCGACTCGCTCGAGCCGATCGGCTGGAGGCTCGGGCTGGACCGGATGCACCGGCTCAGCACCGCGCTCGGCCTGCCGCAGCATCGCTTCGCCTCGATCCACGTCGTCGGCACCAATGGCAAGTCCTCGGTGACGCGGATGATCGCGGCGCTGCTGGAAGCGCATGGCGTCCGCGCCGGCGCCTGCGTCTCGCCACACGCCCGGCACTGGTCCGAGCGGGTGCTGATCGACGGCGAGGAGATTGGCGCAGCCGAGTTCGCCGCCGCTGTCGAGCGCACCGCCCAGGCCGCTGAGACCGTCAACCGGAGCCTGGAGGACAACGAGGCCGTGACCCAGTTCGAGGTCGCCACGGCGGCCGCCTTCGTCGCCTTCGCCGCCGCCCGGGTCGATGCGGCGGCGGTCGAGGCCGGGCTCGGCGGCCGCCTCGACGCGACCAACACGATCCCCTCGCGGGTCACGGTCCTGACCTCGATCGGGCTCGACCACACGGAGTGGCTGGGGGGGACCGAGCTGGAGATCGCCGCCGAGAAGCTCGCCGTGCTGCGCGACCACACGACGCTGGTGCTGGGCAGGGTGAGCGCCGAGGTGGCGGATCTTGCCGGGCGCACGGCCGCGGAGCGGGGGGCGAGGCTGGTCGTCGCGCCGGAGGACCCGGGCCCGGGGGTGACGCTGCTCGCCGCCGGGCGTTTCCAGCGCCGCAACTTCGCCCTCGCCACGGCGGCAGCCGGGGCCTTCCTCGGCGAGCTCGACCCGGACCGGGTCGCGGGCGTCGCCGGCACGCTCGCGGTTCCCGGGCGGCTCGAGCGGGTCGCCGAGGGCCCACCCACATACCTCGACGCGGCCCACAACGCCGATGGCGCGGCGGCGCTCGCCGAGGGAATCGCCGAGGTCACCGGCGGGGCGCCCGTCGTCGCCTGCGTCGCGGCGCTGGCCGACAAGGACGCCGGAGCGATGATCGCGGCGCTCGCGCCCGCGGTCGAGATGGTCGTCTGCACCGAGCTGGATCCCAAGGCGCTGGAGTCGCGCGGCCGGCCGGGCGTCGCCTCGCACGGCGCCGCCAAACTGGCCGCCGCCTGCGCCGCCGCCGGCCTCGAAGCCGAGCGGCAGCCCGATTTCCTCGCCGCGGTTCGGCGCGCCCGTGAGCTGGCCGCCGGCCTGCCCGACGGCGTGCTGCTCCTCACCGGCTCCCACTACGTCCTCGCGCCCGCCCGCGCCGCTCTGGCGCTGTGCGAGGATTGAGGTCGATGAACTCGAAGAGCGCCGGCTCCGAACTGCTCTCGATGATGGCCCTGGTCGCCGCGGTCGTCGCCGCCGTGATCCTCGTCTTCTTCGGCATCGGCTACCTCTTCGGGAGCCTCTTCCTCTAGCGCATCCGAGGTTGGCCACAGCGGGGCGGGGTCAAAGTCGGATGCGAGGGTTCACGAGGCCGACGGCGAAGTAGACTGCCGCTCCCACCTGCGGGCGGGCGTCCAGCCATGGCACTAGCGATCTTCGGCATCAGCAACAGCGGCCTCAACCTGGCGGCCACCCTCTTCGTCCTGGGGATCGTCGTCGTCTGGCTTGCCCTGATCGTCTACACGTACCTCGACGCCAAGCGCCGCATCTCCGACCCCTTCCTGATCGCCTGCGCGACGGTCGGCTCCTTCTTCCCCTACATCGGCACCGCGATCTACGCGATCGTCCGCCCCCCCGAGTTCCTCGAGGACGCCCACGAACGCGAGCTGGAGATCCGCGCGGCGGAGCTGCGCGTGCGCCAGCTGACAGAGGCCTCCTGCCCGAAATGCGAGTACCCGGTCGAGAAGAACTACCTGCGCTGCCCGAAATGCCAGCAGCGGCTGAAGGACCCCTGCCCGAGCTGCGGCAAGCCCGTCGATCCGCGCTGGGCCCTCTGCCCCTACTGCGAGACGGCGCTGCCCGAGCGCCAGAGGCGCCAGCGGCCCAAGGGAGAGGCACGGCGTGAGCCGAAGGCGGAGCGGCCGGCGCCGCGCAAGGAGCGCCCGAAGCGCGAGGAGCGCAAGCCCGCCGAGGAGCGCCCCGCCCGACGCGCGGCACGCCCCAAGGACGAGGCGCCGGCGGCCGAGAAGCAGACTGCACCGCCCAAACGACCACAAAGGAGCCCCGCCAGTGAGCCGGACGCTGATCCTCGTAAAGCCTGACGCCTTCCAGCGCGCCCTGACCGGCGAGGTGATCGCCCGCTTCGAGCGCAAGGGCCTGCGCATCGCGGCGCTGAAGACGATGAGGGCCGACGAGCCGATCGCCAACAGGCACTACGAAGAGCACACCGAGAAGCCGTTCTTCGGCGAGCTGGTCTCCTTCATCACCGGCGGCACGCTGGTGGCGATGGTGCTCGAGGGGCACGAAGCGGTCGCCGCCGCCCGCCAGCTGATCGGCGCCACCAACCCGGTCGAGGCCGCGCCCGGCTCGATTCGCGGCGACTTCGCCCTCGAGGTCACCTTCAACATGGTTCACGGGTCGGACTCCGACGAGTCGGCCGAGCGTGAGATCGAGATCTGGTTTCCAGAGCTGTCTTGACGACCCTCGCCTCCGGGTCCCCCCAGAGGGCTGAGATTCTTCGCAAGCTCGGGGTGGAGTTCGAGGTCGTCGTTTCCGGGGTCGATGAGCTGACCGGCGGCGATCCCGAGTTCGAGGTGCTCGAGAACGCGCGATTGAAGGCCCGGGCGGTTGAACGGGATGGGATCGTGATCGCCTGCGATACCGACGTTGTGCTCGACGGGAAGGCGCTGGGCAAGCCCGCCGACGCCGAGGAGTCGCGTCGCTACCTCGACCGGATGAGCGGGCGCGCCCACGAGGTGCTCAGCGGGCTTGTCGTGCTCGTGGGCGGGGAGGAGCGCAGCGGGCTGGAGCGGACTGCGGTGGTCTTCAGGCAGCTCTCCGAGGCGGAGAGGGAGCGCTACGTGGCATTTGGAGAGTGGCGCGGCCGCTCCGGCGGCTACGCGATCCAGACGCTTGGGTCGACGCTGGTCGAGCGGGTCGAGGGCAGCGTCTCCAACGTGGTCGGGCTGCCGGTCGGGCTGCTCTTCGAGCTGGCCCCCGAGCTGTTCTCAGCCGCGTAGCGCCAGCGCCTTGTTCTGGTGGGCGAGGAGGACGTCGACGACGCGCGGGTCGAAGTGGGTTCCGCTTTCGCCGGCGATCGTCTCGGCAGCCTCGGCGACGCCCAGCGCCGGCCGGTAGCAGCGATCGCTGAGCATCGCGTCGAAGGCGTCGGCCACCGCGACGATGCGCCCCTCGATCGGGATTTCCTCGCCCTTCAGGCCGTTCGGGTAGCCGCTGCCGTCCCAGCGCTCGTGGTGGGTGAGGGCGACGCTCGCAGCCAGCTGCAGCAGGTCGCTGTCGGAGCCGGCGAGGATCTCGTAGCCGACGGTGGTGTGGCGCTGCATCTCCCGGCGCTCCTGCGGGGTCAACGGCCCCTCCTTGCGCAGGATCTCGTCCGGGGTGGCGACCTTGCCGACGTCGTGCATCGGCGCCGCCGTGCGCAGCAGCGCGACCTCTTCCCGGTCCATGCCGAGCTCGCTGCCGAGGAGCGCGGCGGTTGATGCCATCCGGCTGACGTGACGCCCGGTCTCCTCATCGTGCATCTCGATCGCCCGGGTGAGCCGCTCGACCGTCTCCTGGCGCGATGCCCTGAGTCCCTCGATCGCCTCCTGCTGTGCCGCGGCCAGGTCTTCGCGGAGTTTTTCGGCCTGCTTCTTGGCTGTGATGTCGGTCGAGATGCCGGTGATGCCGGCGATCTGCCCGGAGTCGTCGAGGTAGGGGAACTTGACCGTGAGGAAGGTGCGCTCCTCCGCGCCGACGGTCATCGTCTCCTCCTCCGTATAGGTCTTCCCCTCCTCGAGGATCCTTGAGTCGCTGGCACGGGCGAGGCGCTCCGCCTCCGGCGACATGATGTCGCTGTCGGTGAGCCCGATCAGCTCGTTCGGCTCGAGCCCCGCGACTTCGTGCGCCACTTTGTTGGCGATCGTGTAGCGGCGGTCGCGGTCCTTGATGTAGATCGGAACCGGGGCGGCATCCATCAGCATCTGGATCCGCTCCTCGAGCGCCCGGCTGTGCGCCTCCTGGGCGCGCTCCAGCTCGTGGCGGCGCAGCGCGTTCATCGCGGTGATCAGCAGCTGGCCCGGCCAGAAGGGCTTGACCAGGTAGCCGCTCGCGCCGAACGCGCGCGCCTTTTCGGCAACCTCCGGGTCGTCGACGCCGGTGACCAGCACAACCGCGGTCCGCGGGTGCTCCCGGGCGATCTCCTCGGCCAGCTCCAGCCCGGACTCGCCCGGCAGCTGGATGTCGCAGAGGGCGAGGTCGAAGGGCGCCTCGCTGAGCTTTTCGCGCGCCTCCGCGACACTGCCTGCGAAGTGGCAGTCGTAGTGCTCGCCAAGCGCGCGATCGACCAGCCTCAGGATCTCCGGCCGGTCGTCGGTGGCGAGGATGCGCGCCTTGTCGTCGCTCGTGTGGATCCCCGCGGCGCTACTCACCACCACCGTTCTTTCCGGCGTCTCCCGCCCCATCCAGCAGTCCACGCACTACCCCCTGCAGGGCGAGGGCGCTGAAGGGCTTCTCGATGAAGGCGCTGCTGACGTCTCCGGTCAAGGCCTGTGGCGCCAGGACCTCGTGGCTGTACCCAGACATGTAGATGACCGGCAGCTCGGGGCGCACGCCCCGAACCTCCTCGACCAGCTGCGTGCCGAGCATCTCCGGCATGATCACGTCGGTAAGCAGCAGGTCGATCTGCTGTTCGCCGCGCTTGCAGACTTCGAGCGCGTCCCCGCCGTGGCTGGTGCCGATCACCGAGTAGCCGCCCTTCGTCAGGATCCGTTCGGCCATGCGGCGCACGTCGGGCTCGTCCTCGACCACGAGCACGACCTCGCCCCGCCCCGAGGTATCGGCGTCACCGGCAGCCTGCGGCTGTGCGGGACCGTTCGCGGTCGCCGGCAGGTGGATCTTGACGGTGGTGCCCATGCCCGGCTCCGAGTAGACGTCGATCCGGCCGCCGGCCGCCGTGACGATCCCGTAGACCGTTGCCAGGCCCAGCCCGGTGCCGTCGTCCTTGGTCGTGAAGAAGGGCTCGAAGATCCGCTCCACGGTGTCCGCGTTCATCCCGATGCCCGTATCGCTCACCTTCAGCCGCACGTAGGCGCCGGGGGCGGTGTCGGGGTGCATGTAGGCGTACTCGTCGTCGAGTTCGACGTTCTCGGCCTCGATCATCAGCCTGCCGCCTTCGGGCATCGCGTCGCGGGCGTTGACCGAGAGGTTGACGAGGACCTGCTCGACCTGGCTCGGGTCGGCTTCGACCGAGTGCAGTCCGTCGGCGAAGCGGGAGGAGAGCTCGACCCGCTCGCCCAGCGCCCGGCGCAGCAGGTTCTCGAGGTCGCCGTAGAGGCTGCCCAGGTCGAGGACCTCGGGCTTGACCACCTCGCGACGGCTGAAGATCAGCAGCTGCCTGGTCAGGGCCGCGGCGCGCTCCGCCGCGCGGCGGATTTCCTCGACGTCCTCGCGGGCCTGGGATCCCGCCTCGAGCTCGCCGGCGACGAACTCGGCGTAGTTCATGATCACGCCGAGGATGTTGTTGAAGTCGTGGGCGATGCCGCCGGCGAGCTGTCCGACGCTCTCCAGCCGTCGCGCCCTGTCGAGCTGCTCCTGCAGCGCTTTCTCGCGCTCGCTCTCGGCCCGCTCGCTGATGTCGCGGATCGCCGCCGTGGCGATCGTCTCGCCGTCCAGCTCGATGCTCGAGAGGCTGATCTCGACCGGGAACTCGGTGCCGTCGCGGCGCACGGCGAAGAGCTCGATGCCGGCGCCCATCGGTCGGGTGCGCGGCTCGGAGAAGTAGTTCTCTCGGTAGGTGGGGTGGATGGAGCGGAAGCGCTGCGGGACGAGCAGCTCCACGGCCTCCCCGATCAGGGTCGAGCGCGGGTAGCCGAAGAGCTTCTCCGCCTGCCGGTTGACCAGCACGATTTCGCCTGCCCGGCCGACCCCGACTATCGCGTCGGGCACAAACTCGAGGAACTGCTCGAAAGTCGATCCAGCTCCTTCGGATTTGGCAATGCCTGGTCCCGCTGACACCGAGAAACCTCGGGGTACACCACTATTACTAATCCGGTCCGTTTGAGTATAGACCTGCCGTTTCGTACGGTCAACCGGTGCCGGCTTGAGCCGTTTGGGAGAATCCCGAGCGGAAGGTCCCCTATCCACGCATGGGCGTTTTCGGATATCTGAGAGGTTTGGGCGGTCGCGACATGGCCGTCGACCTCGGCACGGCCAACACGCTGGTCTACGTCCGTGGCCGCGGCATCGTCCTCTCCGAGCCCTCTGTGGTGGCGATCGACTCGCACACCGGCCAGGTCCACGCGGTGGGCGTCGAGGCGAAGCGGATGCTGGGCCGCACACCGGGGACGATCACCGCGATCCGGCCGCTGAAGGACGGTGTGATCGCCGACTTCGACGTCACCGAGCAGATGCTGCGCCACTTCATCAAACAGGTGCACTCCAACCGCTTCGCCCACCCGCGGGTCGTCGTCTGCGTTCCGTCGGGCGTGACCGGGGTCGAGAAGCGGGCGGTCGAGGAGGCGTGCCTCTCGGCCGGCGCCCGCCAGGCCTACCTGATCGAGGAGCCGATGGCGGCGGCGATCGGCGCCGGCCTGCCGGTGGCCGAGCCGACCGGCTCGATGGTCGTCGACGTCGGCGGCGGCACCACCGAGGTCGCGGTGATCTCGCTCGGCGGGATCGTCGTCTCGCAGTCGATCCGGGTCGGCGGCGACGAGCTCGACGAGGCGATCGTCAACCACTGCAAACACGAGTACAAGCTGGCGATCGGCACGCAGACGGCGGAGGAGGTCAAGCTCGAGGCGGGGTCCGCCTCGCCGCTGCCGGAGGAGGTGCGGTCCGAGATCCGCGGTCGCGACCTCGTCTCTGGCCTGCCGAAAACGATCACGCTCGGCTCCGAGGAGGTGCGCGAGGCGCTCGAAGAACCGGTCGGGCACATCGTCGAGGCGGTCAAGGACACCCTCGACCGCACCCCGCCGGAGCTCGCCGGCGACATCATGGACCGCGGCATCACCCTCGCCGGCGGGGGCGCGCTGCTGCAAGGACTCGAACAGCGCCTCCGTGACGAGTGCCAGATGCCCTGTCAGCTGGCAGAGTCACCGCTGACGTGCGTGGCGGTTGGGTCGGGCCTCTCGCTGGAGGAGTTCGAGACCATTCACCGCGCCAGCAAGCAGAACTCCGGGTCCAGGCACTTTGCTTAGGTCCCCTTCATCCCAAGCCCCAAACTTAGGTCGTCATCGTGTACCGAAAGCAAGTACGCCGCCGTAGGGCGGTGCTCGCCCTGCTGATCGTCGGCTCCTTCGTGCTGCTGACGCTCACCTACCAGGGCTCGCATGGCCTGCAGAGCGGCGTCAGCACCATCTTCAGCCCGGTCCAGTCGGTGGCCGACCGCGCCCTGAAGCCCGCCCGGGACCTGGTCGACTGGTTCGACAAGACCTTCGACGCGCGCGGCGAAAACAGCCGCCTCAAGGAGCAGCTGGTCAAGGTGCGGGCCCAGGCGGTGGCAGGCCAGGAGGCGCTGCAGGAGAACGGGCAGCTGCGCAAGCTGGTCGAGCTAGACCGCAACCCGCCGCTCGTCTACACGAACTACGAACCGGTGACCGGGCGGGTGATCGCCCGCTCGCCGACGCTCTGGCGCTCGAGCGTGACGATCGACGTCGGCGGCGATGACGGGGTCCGCGTCGACGATCCGGTGATCGGCGGCGACGGCCTGGTCGGCCGCATCTCCTCGGCCCAGCCTGGTTCCTCACAGGTGATGCTGCTCACCGACCACGCCAGCGCGGTCTCCGCGAAGGTCGTCCCGTCCGGCGTGCAGGGCGTGGTCAAGCCCGAAGTGGGCAATCCTGAAGACCTGATCCTCGACTTCATCGACTCGACCGAACGCGTGCATGGAGGCCAGACCGTGGTCACCGCCGGCTGGCGCGCCCAGGGCCTCTCCTCGCTCTTCCCGCCGGGCCTGCCGCTGGGCGAAGTGACCAAGGCCTCGATCGTCGAACAGGAGGCCAACGAACAGGTCGACGTGCGGCCCTTCGCCGACCTGCGCAACCTCGACCTGGTTCAGGTGCTGACCGGGGGCTCGCGCGGGTGATCCTGACGCCGAAGATCCTCGCCAGGGTCGCCGCGATCGGCCTGCTCGGCGTGCTCCTCCAGCTCTCCTTCTTCTCCCAGGTCGAGCTCTTCCACGTCAGCCCCGACATCCTGCCCGCGCTCGTCGTCTGCCTGGGGCTGCTCGGCGGCAGCATGACAGGCGCAGTCAGCGGCTTCGCGATCGGGCTCTTCGTCGACTGCCTGCTGGTCGAGGCGCTCGGCATCACCTCGCTGGTCCTGCTCGGCACGGGCTACATGGCCGGCCTCTTCCGCGAGCGCTTCGAGATCCACAGCTCGGTGCTGCCGGCGCTGCTCTGCATGGGCTTCACCCTGCTGGCCGAGATCGGCTTCGGCGCGATTCAGCTGCTGCTAGGGCTCGACGCGCCGCTCAGCGTCCTGATCGTCCGCGACCTGCTGCTGAAGAGCGTCTACGCCTTCTTCCTCGGCTGGCCGATCTACCTCCTCGTGCGCAGGGCTCTGCGGCCGGCGCTGGTCGAGGAGCCGCGCGTGCAACGGCGCAGGCAGCCGACGGTGCTGGGAGCCTGAGCCGGGATGTACCTGCGGTCCGATGAGCGAGGCCCGGCGATGACCAACCGCCTGGCGCTGCGCATCGCGCTCTTCGGCGGCGTCGCGGTGGTGCTCTTCGCGATCCTCTTTTTCAGGCTTTGGCTGCTGCAGGTCCTGGACGGCGAAAAGTACCTGGCGGAAGCGAAGAACAACCGCACCCGCTCCTACCGGGTGAGCGCCCCGCGCGGCCAGATCCTCGACCGCAACGGCAGGGTCCTGGTCGCCAACCGGACCAGCCTGGCGCTGCAGGTGAACCCGCGCAAACTCCCGGCCGACCCTCGTGAGCGGCGGGCCGAGCTGTCGCGCCTCGCCGCCCTGACGCACACCAGCCTGCGCCACCTGCGCCGCACGATGCACGAAGAACTGAAGCTCGCCCCGGCGGCGCCGGTCACCCTGCGCCGCGACGTCGGCCACTTCCTCGTCTTCTACCTGCAGGAGAACCAGGACCGCTTCCCTGGGGTCGAGGTGCAGCGGGTCTTCGTCCGCGCCTATCCCGACGGGACGCTGGCCGCCCACATCGTCGGCAGCGTCGGCGAGATCGGCGAAGAAGAACTCGAGGAACGGCGCTACCGCGGCCTGCAGCCCGGCGATGAGATCGGCCAGGACGGGGTCGAGGACACCTACGACCGCTTCCTGCGCGGCGTGCCCGGCCTGACCAGGATCCAGGTCGACGCGCTCGGCCAGCCGACCCCGAACGGCCGCCTCGTCTCCAAGCCTCCGGCGCCGGGAGACAGCCTCAAGCTGACGATCGACAGCAGGGTTCAGGAAGCCGGGGAGCTGGCGCTGGCGGAAAGGGGCCTGCCCGGAGGCTTCGTGACGATGGACGTGCACACCGGGGAAATCCTCGGCCTGGGGTCCTTCCCGACCTTCGAACCCTCGCTCCTCACCCCGCCGCTGACCCAGAAGCAGGTCAACGAAACCTATCTGAACCCGCAGGCGCCACTGCTCGACCGGGCGACGGCCGGCCTCTACCCGACGGGCTCGACCTTCAAGCTCATAACGGCGCTCGCGGCGCTCGAAAGCGGCAACCTGAAGCTGGGCGAATCGATCGAAGATTCCGGCGAACTGATCGTCGGCGGCCAGCCGTTCAAAAACGCGGGCGAAGCGGCCAACGGGACGGTCAGCCTTGTCTCCGCACTCGAAGTCTCCTCGGACGTCTTCTTCTACACGCTCGGCTTGCGTATGTGGAATACCGGCGAGCTCCAGCACTGGGCGCACGCGCTGGGCATCGGGCGTCCCACCGGGATCGACCTGCCCGGCGCGGAAGACGGGCTGCTGCCCTCCCAGCGCTGGCGCAACCAGCTCTACAAGGAAGGCGAAACCGATCGGCCGTGGTCGGCGGGCGACAACGTTCAGCTCGCCACCGGGCAGGGGGACCTGCAGACCAACCCGCTGCAGATGGCGGTCGCCTACGCGACGCTCGCCAACGGCGGGGCCGTCGTCACCCCGCACGTGGGCAAGGAAATCGACGACCCTGCCGGTCGGGTGCTGAAGGAATTCGCACCCGCGCCACGCCGCCACGTTCGCATTGACCCCGAATACCGGGCCGCGATCATGGAAGGGCTGCACGATGCGGCGCAGAACGGCGGCGGCACCTCGTTTGACGTCTTCGGCAGCTTCCCGATCCCGGTTGCCGGCAAGACCGGCACCGCCCAGCGCCCGCCGCATCTGGACCAGTCCTGGTACGGCGTCCTCGCTCCGTATCCGAATCCGCGTATCGTCACGTTCGTGACCATGGAGGAAGGCGGTTTCGGCGCCGAATCGGCCGCGCCCGCAGCGAAGAAGATTCTCGAAGCGTATTTCGCCGGACGGCTCGCGAAGGAAGCGGCCCATTCGGGGGGCGAAGGCTGATGTACGCGACCCGCGCGCGCCGCGCCCGTCCCGAGCCGTTCGCGGTCCGTCCCGGCATAGCCGAGCGCCTCGGCCTGCCCTATATGGACGGCACGCTGGCGCTCTCGGCCACGGCGCTGGCGGCGTTCAGCGTCTTCACGCTGGCCCAGGCCACGCTGCACGACGTCCCCGGCGACCCGTATTACTACGCCGATCGCCAGGGCGTCTACGCCGCCCTCGGCCTCCTCGGCATGTACCTGCTCACACGCATCGACTACTCCCGCTTCCGCGAGCTGCGCGTCGGCATCTACACCTTCCTCTGCGTGAGCATCTCGCTCGTCTTCTTCTTCGGCTTCGCCGCGCGCGGCTCGCGCCGGGCCTTCGAACTTCCCTTCTTCAGCTTTCAGCCATCCGAGCTCGGCAAGCTCCTGCTTGTGCTTGCGCTTTCCGGGTTCGTCATCGATGGCGCCAGGAACGGGTCAGAGCGGCAGCGCACGGTGCGCTACCTCTGCCTCGGCCTGGCACCGGCTGCGCTCGTCTTCCTGCAGCCGGACCTCGGCACCTCCCTGGTGTACGGGGCGATAACTCTCGCCGTGATGTACGTGGGGGGCGTCCGCTGGACGCACTTCGCGGTGATCGGCGCGGCCTTCGTCGCTTTGACGGCGGCGGTCCTCGTGGTGGCGCCCGCAGTCGGGACGCCGATTCTCAAGGGGTACCAGGAGCAGAGACTCACCTCTTTCCTGAATCCCAGCGCGGACCCCGCCGACGCGGGCTACCAGCAGAACCAGGCCAAGATCGCGATCGGATCCGGGGAGAAGACCGGCCGAGGCGATCGAGCCACCCAGACGCGGCTCGATTTCGTTCCCGAGCGGCACACCGATTTCATCTTCGCCGTGATCGGTGAGCGCTACGGATTCGCCGGAGCCGCATTGGTCCTATCCCTATACGCCCTGCTCATCTGGCGGGCGCTGCGGATTGTGACGCTCTCGAAGAACTCCTACGGAACCCTGGTGGCAGGTGGCATCGCCGCCATGCTGCTCTTCCAGGTCTTCGTAAACGTGGGGATGAACCTGGGGATCATGCCGATCACCGGGATCCCCCTGCCGCTGATGAGCTACGGGGGGTCGTCTGTACTGGCGACCTTCCTGGCTCTCGGCGTCCTGCAGAGCATTCACATGCAAGCGCGGCTCAGCCAGAAAGGCAGGTTCGCCTGGTGATCCCCAGAAGGGAACGCCCGGTGCGTACCTACCAACTGAACTGAGACTGAACTGATGAAAAAGACAATTCTGGTGTCCGCCGATCGCGGCGAGACACGCGTCGCCGTGCTCGAGTCGAAGACAAAAGGCGGCAAGCGCGACGTCGCGGAGCTCTACATCGAGCGCCGCGGACGCCGCTCCATCGTCGGCAACATCTACAAGGGCAAGGTCGACAACGTCCTGCCCGGCATGGAGGCCGCCTTCGTCGACATCGGCCTCGAGCGCAACGGATTCCTCCACGTCGACGAGATCGTCCTGCCCAACGGGGAACAGGCGCCGAAACGCGGTCGCGGCAAAGGCCGCAGCATCGACCAGCTGATCAAGCCGGGCCAGGAGGTGACCGTGCAGGCGGTCAAGGACCCGCTCAAGTCCAAGGGCGCGCGGCTCTCGATGAACGTCTCGATCGCCGGCCGCTACCTGGTCTACGCGCCGCAGGGCAGCGGGGTCGGCGTCAGCCGGCGGCTCTCGGACTCCGAGCGCGACCGCTTGCGCAAGATGGTCGACCGCACCTACAAAGGCAAGGGCGGCCTGATCGTCCGCACCGCCGCGCACGGGGCGAAAAAGGCGGACTTCGTGCGGGAGATCGGCTACCTGCACAAGCTCAACGAGGTTCTCGAACGGCGCAGCGAGCAGACCGAGGCGCCCGACCTGATCTTCCAGGAGGCAGACCTGCCGGTGCGGGTCCTGCGCGACGTCTTCCTCAGCGACTTCGAGAAAGCGATCATCGACTCCGAGAAGCAGTTCGAGCGGGTCACCAACTTCTTCCAGCGCACCGCGCCGGAGCTGGTCGGAGGGGTCGAGCTCTACGAGGAGCGCAAGCCCCTGTTCGAGAAGTGGGGGATCGACAAGGAGATCGAGTCGACGCTGGGCAAGCGCGTCGATCTCGCCTCGGGCGGCTACCTGATCATCGACTACGCCGAGGCACTGACCGTGATCGACGTCAACAGCGGCAGCTTCACCGGCCGCGGCAAAGGCGGCCTGGAGGAGACGATCACCCGGGTCAACACCGAGGCCGCCGATGAGGCGGTGCGGCAGCTGCGCCTGCGCGACATCGGCGGCATCATCGTCATCGACTTCATCGACATGGCGCGGGCTCGCAACCGCGACAAGGTGCTGAAGACGCTGCGCAAAGCGCTCGACACCGACAAGTCGAAGAGCTACGTGGTCGAGGTCTCGCCGCTGGGCCTGGTCGAGATGACGCGCCAGAACGTCACCGACGGGGTGCGCGAGATCCTCACCGTGCCCTGCTCGACCTGCGATGGCGAAGGGGTCGTGCTCTCCGCGGAGACGGTGGCGCTCGACGCGATGCGCCGCCTGCCGGACATCGCCGCGGGGGCAAAGGACGCCGAGGCGCTGCTCGTCCGCGTCCACCCGAAGGTCGCGGCGGAGCTGATCGACCCCGACAGCGGCCTGGCCGACCTGGAGAAGGCGACCGGCAAGCAGTTCCACTTCGAAGGCGGCGACGCGCTGCCGATCGACAGCTTCGACGTGATCGAAACCGGCACGCGGGCCGAGATCGAGGAGCGGGCGCTGCCCTTCAAGGTCGGCGAGGAGGTATTGGTCAAGATCGACGAGCCGCACATGTACAACGCCGACGACGCCGTCGCCCGGGTCGACTCCTACATCGTCAGCGTCACCGGCGGCGGCCGCTTCGTCGGCCAGCGCAAGCTGGTGCGGATCGAGCGGGTCGAGCGGGCCGCCGCGGTGGCCTCGTTGCCCGAGGGCGCCGAGTCCCCGAACGGCGCTGGCGGCGAGGAGAACGGCTCCCAGCTAGAATCCTCGCCCTCGCGCAGTCGCCGTCGTGGTCGCAGGGGCGGTCGCGGTCGGTCGCGCTCCACCTCAGAGAGCGGCAAGGACGAATGAACACGTACGCAGTCATAGAGAGCGGTGGCAAGCAGTACAAGGTCGAGAAGGGCACTTCGCTGCTCGTCGATCGCCTGGGCGCCAAGGAGGGCGAGAAGGTCTCCCTGCGCCCGGTGATGTTCCGCGACAAGGAGGTCGTCGCCGGCGGCAAGGACCTGGAGAAGGTCAAGGTCGAGGCCACGGTTGCCGAGCACCTGCGCGGCCCGAAGATCAAGGTCTTCAAATACAAGCCGAAGAAGGGCTACCGCCGCCGCGCCGGCCACCGCTCGGAGCTGACCAAGCTCGAGGTGACCGAGATCAGCCTCGGGGGCCGCAAGGCGTCCGCGCCGAAGAAGGAGGAGCCGGCCGCGAAGAAAGAGGCGGCTCCGAAAGCGGCGAAGCCAGCCGAGAAAAAGGCGGCCACGGCGAAAAAACCCGCCGAGGCAAAAAAGCCAGCCGCGAAAAAAGCCCCGGCCAAAAAAGCCGCCGAGAAAAAGCCGGCAGCCAAAAAACCTGCCGCCAAAGCCGCGAAAAAAGCCCCAGCCAAAAAAACGGCTGCTAAAAAGGATTCTGACGATGGCTCATAAGAAGGGACTCGGCTCAAGCCGCAACGGACGCGAATCCAACCCCAACATGCTTGGGGTCAAGGTCTTCGCCGGGCAGAAGGTCAGCGGCGGCGAGATCATCGTCCGCCAGCGCGGCACCCGCTTCTGGCCGGGCGAGGGCACCGGCCTCGGCCGCGACCACACGATCTTCGCCGCCCGCCCCGGCACCGTGGAGTTCAAGCCGAGTCGCAAGGGCCGGACGATCAGCGTTCTGCAGGATTAGCCAGCGCGGGGGAGGGCCGGGTACCCCTTCCCCGGAGACCGTCGCGCAGCAGATCGATTGTCGAGGCTCAGGGTGTCTCGCCGGGAGCCTCCGGGGAAGGGGTACCCGGCCCTCTCTGTGAGCTTCATTTCCGCTGTTGCTCCGGATCGTGCGGCTAGGGTGAAAGCTTGTGTATGACAGGGCGAAGATCTGGGTTGAAGGCGGGGCGGGTGGCGATGGCTGCGTCAGCTTTCGTCGCGAGGCTCATGTGCCTCGCGGCGGGCCCGATGGCGGGGACGGGGGGCACGGGGGGGACGTGGTGCTCGTCTGCGACCCGTCGCGGCGGGACCTTGGGGCGCTGAAGGGGAGCAGGCACTTTCGCGGGGCCCGCGGCCGGCACGGGGAAGGGTCGAACCGGCATGGGGCTCGTGGGGAGGATCGGGAGATCCTGGTGCCGCCCGGGACCCAGGCCGAGGCCGTGGACGGCAGCCGGGTCGATCTGGTCGAACCGGGGCAGCGCGCCGTGGTCGCACACGGCGGGCGCGGCGGTCACGGGAACAAGCGGTTCGCGAACTCGACCCGGCAGGCGCCGCGGTTCTCCGAGAAGGGGACGAGCGGCGAGGAGGCGTGGATCGAGCTGCGGCTGAAGCTGCTCGCGGACGTGGGGCTGATCGGGCTGCCCAACGCGGGCAAGTCCTCGTTGCTGGGGCGGTTGACGCGGGCGGCGCCGAAGGTCGCGGACTACCCGTTCACGACGATCTCACCTGTCTTGGGGACGATCGAAAGCGACGAGCGGCAGGCGATCGTCGCCGACATCCCGGGATTGATCGAAGGCGCCGCGGAGGGCGCGGGGCTCGGTCACGAGTTCCTCGCCCACGTCGAGCGCTGCGCGCTGCTCGTCCACCTGGTCGAGCTCGTGCCGCTCGAGGGCGAGCCACGCTCCAACTACGAGGCGATCCGGGCCGAGCTCTCCTCCTACGGAGCCGGTCTCGACCGCCTGCCGGAGCTGGTCCTGCTCTCCAAGCGCGACCTGCTGCCGGAGGAGGAGGTCGAGGCCGCGATCGCCGAGTGGAAGGGGCTGCTCGGAGAGAAGGTCCTCGGCGTGCTCTCCGCCTCCTCGGCAACCGGCGAGGGCCTGGACGAGCTGCGCGCCCGCATTCTCTCCGGGCTCGCGGAGCTGCCCCGGGCGCGCCCCGAGCGGGCGCCCGGCGAGCCCGCCGAATTCGAGGCCGAGCACCGCGTCTACCGGCCCGCGGGCGAGGGCGGCTACTCGGTGGAACGCGAGGACGACGGCGCGTATCGCGTCACCGGTCGCGGTGTCGAGCTGCTCTTCGAGCGCCACGACGTCGCCAACGAAGAGGCGCTCGCCTACCTCGAGCAGCGGCTCAACGAGATCGGCGTGATCGCCGCCCTGCGGGCCGCCGGCTTCGAGCCCGGGAACGAGGTCCGCGTCGGCGAGCATGAGTTCGAGCTGTATCCGTGATGGAGACGGGCAACCCCTCTCCCAAAGACCGTTGCGCAGCAGATCGCCTGCGAGTTGTGTCCGCAAGAGAGACGGGCAACCCCTCTCCCAAAGACCGTCGCGCAGCAGGTCGCCTGCCGGGGCTCGGGTTCTTGGGCCGGGAGCCTTTGGGAGAGGGGTTGCCCGTCTCTCTTGGCCTAGCTGCTTTCTCCTCAGGGGTTTGTGCGGACGGCGCGGACTATTAGGCGGGTGTAGACGCCGGCGCCGGCCGGGGTCAGGTGGATGCCGTCCCAGAGCAGGTCTTCGTGGGCTGCGGCCACCGGGGCCCAGTCGATCAGCGTCGTGTGCGGCCAGGTGGCGTCCGCTTCGGCGAGTGCACGGTCGGACTCCTCGATCCAGGAGACCGGGGCGTGGTCGGTGACCAGGAAGAGCTCGCCGACGTTTGAGGTCGCCTCGCGCAGCGCCTCCATTTCATCGCCGTAGAGCGGCCCGTTGTTGCCCATCTGGACGATCAGCGCGTCGACCCGGCCGCCGCGCCGCTTCAGCCGCCGCGCCAGCTCGACGAACTCCCCGGCCTGGCGGCCGACCCTGGCGTTCATCGAGAAGCGCGGGCCGAGGCGCGCCGCCAGGCGGTCCTTGGCGCCGACCATCACCGAGTCGCCGAAGGCGACGATGCGCGGCGGCCTGCGCTGCGCCCTCCGCGGCTGGTGTGCGCCTGGGTGCAATGCGCTGCCAGGCGTCCTCGCGTTGCGCGCGGCGGCGGGCTCGACCGTCACCTTGGCGAACTCGGCCGTCGAGGCGGCGGCGGAGGCCGACTCGAGCGGGTGGCTGCCGCTCGAGAAGAGCCCGCTCCAGCCGACCAGCGCGACCACGGCGACGACCGCGAAGGCGAGGGCGGGGCGCGCCACCCGCAGCCAGCCCTCGGGGAGCGCGGGCAGGCTGCGCTTGCCGCGGAAGGGAAGCTCGACGAAGCGGTAGGAGAGGTCGGCGAGGACGAGCACCGCGAGCAGCTGCAGCGGGATCAGCACGCCGCGCGGCATGGAGACGTCGAGGCCGGGGCGTGTGAGGGCGAGCACGGGCCAGTGCCAGAGGTAGAAGCTGTAGCTGCGCAGCCCGAGCCAGACCAGCGCCGGGCGCGCGAGCAGTCCGCCAAGCCGCGCGGTCGGGTGGGCGATCACCGCGATCGTCGCCGCGCTTGCCAGCGCCAGCCAGAGATAGCCGCCGTGGAACAGCGCGAGGTCGTAGTCGTGCACGTGCAGGAAGCTGAGGAGGACGTAGGCGAGGGCGACGACGCCGATCGCGTCGAGGGCCGGCCCGCACCAGCGCCCCGGCTTGGCGCGGCGCAGCTGCCATGGGCTCCAGACGAGCGCCAGGGCGACGCCGATCAGGAGGCCGGTGGCGTGGGTGTCGGTGCCGTAGTAGGCGCGCGCCGAGTCGTGCGGGTCGAAGAGGATCCAGGTCAGGGCCAGCGAGGCGAGCGCGCCGGCGAGGACGCCGACCAGCAGCCGCCGGCGCCCGAAGAACGACATCCCGGCCGCGAAGGCGAGCGGCCAGAAGAGGTAGAACTGCTCCTCGACCGAGAGCGACCAGAGGTGGCGAAAGAGCGAGGGCCGCTGGAACTGGTCGAAGTAGGACTGGTGCTCGAAGACGAAGCGCCAGTTGGCGACGTAGGCCAGCGAGGCGATCGCGTCGCCGCGCAGCTCGGTCAGCCGCTCCGGCTCGACGATCGCGGCGACGACCATCGTCACCGCGATCAGCACGCCGAACGCGGGCAGCAGGCGCCGCGCGCGGCGCAGCCAGAACCGCCCGAGCTTGACGGTGCCACCGCTGCGCCGGTGCTCGCTGAGCAGCAGCGAGGTGATCAGGTAGCCGCTGATCGTGAAGAAGACGTCGACGCCGAGGAAGCCGCCCGGCATCCAGCCGACGCCCGCGTGGTAGAGGAAGACCGCGAGGACCGCGATCGCGCGCAGGGCATCGATGCCGGGCAGGTATGGCAGGCGGCTGTCCTGCGGTCGGCTCATCGATAGGTCTTTCGGCAGTGTGCCAGCGCCGCCTTGAGCGTGGGACACCGCGGCCGGCCATGCCAGCGGCGGCTCATAGACTTGGCGGCCATGACCCTCGTCGTCAAGCTCGGCTCCTCGATCGTCGCCGCCGACGACGGATCGCTGCGCGCCGACGTGCTCGACTCGGTCTGCGAGCAGGTGGCTGCGCTCGTCAACGGGGACGAGGCCGTGGTCATGGTCACCTCAGGCGCCGTTGCCCGGGGCATGTGGACGCGGGAAATCGGCATTCGGCCGGTGGCGATCGATGAGCTGCAGGCGGCATCGGCGATAGGCCAGGGCAGTCTTTTTCGCGCCTACGAGGAGCGGCTCTCCGAGCACGCCGTGTGGTCGGCGCAGGTGCTGCTGACGGCCGCCGACCTCGCAGCCCGGACGAACTACCTGAATGCGCGGCAGACGCTGCGCAAGCTGATCGAGTGGCGGGTGGTGCCGGTCATCAATGAGAACGACACGACCGCTACCGACGAGATCACCTTCGGGGACAACGACTTTCTGGCCGCCCAGGTCGCGCTTCTGCTCGAGGCGCGGCTCCTGGTGCTGCTCAGCGATGTCGATGGCCTCTATGAGGCCGATCCGCGCAGCAACCCCGGGGCTGGCCTGATCGGCGCCGTCGAAGACTTCGGCGAGCTGGGGGCGCTGGAGATCGGCGACCGCACCTCAGCCTTCGGCTCGGGTGGAATGCGCAGCAAGGTGGCGGCGGCCGAGATGGCCAGTGAGGCCGGGATCCCGGCGGTGATCTGCAACGGGACGCGTCGCGGCACTCTCCTGGCCGCCGCGCGGGAGGAAGCCGAGGGAACCCGCTTCATGGCGAGGCCGACCAAGGCATCGAGCTTCAAGCTCTGGATCAAGCATGCCAAGCCCACGCGCGGTTCGGTGAGAGTTGACATGGGGGCCGCGCGTGTACTTCGGGACAGCGGCTCGAGCCTGCTGCCCGTGGGCATCGTCGGCGTGGAAGGAGCTTTCGAAGCTGGCGACGCTGTGCGGGTCACCTGCGAGGAGATTGTGATCGGCAAGGGGATCTCGTCCTACTCGTCGCGTGAGCTGGAGCGGATCAAGGGCATGAAGAGCGCCGAGGCACGCGAGCTGCTGCCGCATGCCGATGAGGAGGTCATCCACAGGGACAGGTTCGTGCTGGAGTAGCGGGAACGGGGGCAGTTGCCCCTTCTCCTGAGACCGTCGCGCAGCAGGTCGACTGCCGAGGCTCGGAGTGCTGGGCCGGGAGCCTCCGAGGAAGGGGCAACCGCCCCCTGCGGCTACCCTTAGCGGTTCATGGCTGTGACTACCAGGACAGTGCCTGAGACCTGCGCCGCCGCGCGATTGGCTTCGCGGGCGCTTGCCAGTGCCCCGACCGATGCCAAGAACGCCGCGCTCGAGATAGCGGCACGGTTGCTGGGCGAGCGCTCCGCGGAGATCCTCGAGGGGAATGCCGCCGATTTGGCCGATGAGCGGGCTGCCGGGCTCACCCAGGCGCTGCGCGACCGGTTGACCCTCACCGAGGAGCGGATTGCCGGCATGGCCGAGGGCGTGCGCATGGTGGCGGCGCTCGACGACCCAATCGGGGAGGAGCTGGAACGGAAATCCCTCGCCAACGGCCTCGATCTGCGCAAGCTGCGTGTTCCCCTTGGCGTCGTCGCCGTGGTCTACGAGGCGCGACCCAACGTGACGGTCGACTGCGCGGCGCTGACGATCAAGAGCGGCAACGCGATCGTGCTGCGGGGGTCCAGCTACGCGGAACGCTCGAACGGCGTCCTGGCCGCGGTCGTTCGCGAGGCGCTCTCGGAGGCGGGGCTTCCCGAGGACGCGGTGCTGCTGATCGGCGGCGGGCGCGAGGACCTGTCCGAGCTCGCCACGCAGGACGACACGGTCGACCTCCTGATTCCGCGGGGAGGGGAGGGGCTGAAGAAGGCCCTGAAGGACGTCGCGACGGTGCCGGTGATCTACGCGGCTGCGGGCAACTGCCATGTCTACGTGCATGCCGAGGCCGATCTGGCGATGGCGAGGCGGATCGCGGTCAACGCGAAGCTGCAGCGCCCGGGGGTCTGCAACGCGGCGGAGACGCTGCTCGTCGATGCCGCCGTCGCCTCCGAGTTCCTGCCCGGCGCGTTGAGCGACCTGCGCGACGCCGGCGTCGCGCTTGTCGGAGACGAGCGGGCGCGGGAGCTGGCGGGCGGGGTCGAGGTCGCCGCCGCCACCGATGCCGACTGGGACACCGAGTACCTCGACCTGAAGCTGGCCGTTGCGGTCGTCGACTCGCTGGAGGACGCGATCGAGCACGTCAACGCGCACGGCACCGGGCACTCGGAGGCGATCGTCAGCGCCTCGCCGGAGGCCTCGCAGCGCTTCACAGCCGAGGTCGACGCCGCGGTCGTCTACACCAACGCCTCGACCCGGTTCACCGACGGCTTCGAGTTCGGCATGGGCGCCGAGATCGGCAACTCGACCCAGAAGCTGCACGCGCGCGGGCCGATCGGGCTGCGCGAGCTGACGACCTACAAGTACGTCGTCCATGGCGACGGCCAGGTGCGTGAGTAAGTCGCCCGCGGCCGGCATCGGCGTTCTCGGCTCGGCGTTCAACCCGCCGCACCTCGGCCACCTGGCGCTCGCCCAGGAGGCGCTCTGGCAGCTCGGCCTCGAGGAGGTGATCCTGGTCCCGACCGGCACCGCGCCCCACAAGCGGATCGCCGACGACCCAGGGCGCGAGCTGCGGCTGGCGATGACCCGGCTCGCCGCCGCCGACGACGCCCGCTTCTCGGTCTCGACCCTGGAGGTCGAGCGCGAGGGGCCGTCCTACACGTATGAGACCTTGCAGCTGCTTGCGAAAGAACGAGGCGACAGGGAGCTGGTGTTCGTGATGGGGGCGGACGCCGCGGTGGGCCTCGAGAGCTGGCGTGAGCCGCAGCGGGTGACCGAGCTGGCCCGGCTCGCCGTGGCGCGGCGGGCGGGCATCTCCGAGGCCGAGGTCGCCGCGGTGCTGCGCAGCCTCGGTGCGGAGGGCAGGGCGACGATGCTCGAGATGCCGCAGTTCGGCGTCTCCTCCTCGGCCGTGCGCGAGCGAGCGGCAGCGGGGCGGCCGCTGCGCTACCTGGTGCCCGAGGCTGTCGCGCGCTTCATCGAAGAGAAGGGGATCTACTCGTGAGCGCCGCGGCGAAGAGCGAGCGCACGGAGGCGCTGGCCCGGCGGCTGGCTGAGCTGGCCGACTCGAAAGCGGCGAGTGAGATCGTCGCCCTCGACATGCGCGGCCTCGTCGCCTACACCGACTTCCTCGTCATCTGCACGGCGCGGAACGAACGCCAGGCGCGGGCGATCGCCGACGAGGTGAAGCTGAGGCTGAAGCAGGAGGGCGGGCTGCTGCCGGGTGGCTCGGACGTCTCCGAGGCGGCGGGCTGGATCGTGCTCGACTACCTCGACTGCGTCCTGCACGTCTTCACCGAGGAGGCGCGCCAGCGCTACCAGCTCGAGGACCTCTGGCGTGAGGCGCCGCGGCTCGAGATCCAGGCGTCCGGAGATGGCGTCCGAGGGCACCTCTACGGTGCCGCGCATGGGTAGCTTCAAGCGGGCGCTCCTCGGCTACCGCCGCCCCGATGTGGATGCGGCGATCGCGGCGCGTGACGCCCGCGGTTGGGCTCTGGAGCGGGATGCCGAGGAGGCGATCGGGCGCTGGCGCGAGTCGGAGGATGCGGCCGCGGTGGCCGAGGAGGAGCTTGCCTCGCTCTCGGCGATGGTGATCGAGCGCGAGCGTGAGATCCGCGGCCTGAGCCAGCGCCTCGAGGAAGCCAACGAACGCCACGAGCGCAGCATCGCCTCGCTGCAGGCGGTCTCGGCCAAGCTGGAGGAGATCCAGGCCCAGGCCCGCGGCCAGGCGACCCGGATCCGGATGAAGGCGCTGCGCGAGGCGGTCGAGGTCGGCCGCCGGGCGCAGGAGCTGACCGACGCGCATGCCCACAGCGAGGAGGAGGCGCCGGCAGCCAACGGAGGCGCTCCCAGCGAGGAGATCGAGCGCGCCGCCAAGAGCCTCTACGAAGGTCTGGTCAAAGTGGAGATCGGGCCTCTCGACGACTTCTCGCAGCTGGTCGGCTTCGAGGACGCCGCCGGCCAGATCGGCGCCACCTCGGAGATCTCCGTGGAGCGCTTCTCAGAGGGCCGAGCAACCCTCTCGATGCGCCTCAACGAGCCCGTCGAGCTGCTCCGCGAGCTCGAGGAGCGCTCCCCGCTCGAGTTCAAAGTCCGCCGCACCGCGGACGACAACCTGATCCTCGACATAGACGAGGACCAGGGCCCCGAGCAGCGCGCCGCCTGAGCCCGCGGGCCCTGCCCGGCGGCCGATACCCTAGGTCCCGCCCGGCGCCCTGGCGGAGTGGCTACGCAGCGGCCTGCAAAGCCGTTTACACCGGTTCGATTCCGGTGGGCGCCTCTCGCGTGCGGGCTTGGGTCAGGTCGGTAGCGGCCGGTGGCCGCGCAATAGGCGGATGGCCAGGCCGGCAAGCAGGTAGGCGATCGCGATTGCCAGGAGCACGAACTTGCAGGATGCGAAGATCGTCGCCAGCACCGGGAATGCGCCGCCGGCGCCGCCGAGGGTGAGCAGCAGGCAGACGTTCTCGAGCGCGTCGCAGGCCGCTCCGAGCGCGCCGAAGAGGACCACGACCCTGCCGATCGCAGCCAACCTGCGCCAGCCGCGCTCGTCGGCGAGGTCGCGAACCGACGCCAGCGCGAGGGTGAGGAAGGTCCCGTAGGCGAGCATGAAGCCGAAGTCGATCCAGAGCGACTCGCGCGCCGCGTCCCGGCCCGCATCGCCCCATTCGGCAAAGATCTCGTCGGCTCGATGCTGGCTTCCGGCAAGCTCGAACGGAACGATCCCCGGCCCGCCGGTGTCCTTCATCCGCCCGTCAGAAGGGGACATCGCCAAGAGCAGGGCCACCGTGGCGATCCCCGCTGCGATCATTCCCCGCCGCCGCGTCACCGGGTCAGTATCGCTCACAGAGGCCCACGGCAGAAAACGCCCCGAAAGCGTTCGAAGGCAGTCTCGATGCTTCCCGCGGTTGCGAGCGGTGCTCTCAGCAGCGAACCGCGTAGGCGAAGAGGAAGGACGTGTAGGGACGGGGCTTGAAGGTCGTCACGAAGGGCTCGAAGTCGGGTCCAGTGAGGCGAACGGTCTGTCCCGGGAAGCGGGCGCTGAGCGACCCGCTCCATTCCCAGTTTTCCCCTTGCCTACGGATGGTCGCTTCGCCATGGAAGGGCGAAGGTGGCTTGATCGTGCCTTCGCTGAGATCGTCAGAGAAGACGGCGGTGTCCACACCCCCTTCGACCGAGATCGAGTAGGTGACGCGGGCGATGCCCACCGACTTCGTCCAGGAGGCGTTGAAATTGGCGGGGGTTGCTTCCCCGCCTCCGGGGGCAGGCGGTGGCGTCGCCGGATCGACTTCCACGTTGGCGTCGAAGCTGCGCCCGTCGCAGTTGGTCGCGTCGACGTCGATGCCGCCGGCGCTGGGATCGAATCCAGGGGTTTCCGCGGCCTGGGGGCAGTGCCAGCGCGGGACGGTCTCGATCTGCCCGGAGAAGCCCCCTGTGCGAGCGAAGCCGGGCAGATGCGCGTCAGGGTCGAACCGAATCGAGCCCCTGAATGTACCCTTCCACGCCACCCAGACCTTCGGCCCGCCGGTACACGAATCGGGGCGGCGCACCATCCTCGACGGCTTCCCTTCCGGCTGGAAGCGGAGCGCGACTGAGCCGAATCGGCCGAGTCGGCCAAACACCCCGCGCCGGGTGGTCCTGCCGGGGCCGGAGTAGCTGGCGAAGGGAAAGTTGCGGCGGGTGGTCGGCGCCACGATCGAGACTTCCCTGCCAAATCCCGACACCGAGTCGATGTGCGTGGGGTTCTTCCCCACCTGCACGCTGGCGGCATACATGGCGCCCTGGGCGGACGACGCGAGCACTGCAACGGACATGAGCGCCACGAGGCCGGCGAGCGCCGCCCTTCCTCCCGCTCCGAGGTCGCTCCTCATCTGGCGGAAGATAGCGGGGCGCGGGGTCGACGCAATAGTGTCTATGACGGCCCATCGGAGACGCTCTGGGTGGCACACACAAGCCTGTCGCTGGCCTCTCCTTGGTCTGCGAACTCTCGATTGCCTGGTGACCTTCGACCCCGGCGCGGGAACCCCGAACCCGCCGCGAGGTCGGCCACCCACGACGCTCAGTCCTCTACTTGATAGAGCCCCACAACAGAAAACGCCCCGGCGGGGAGCCGAGGCGAGTTCTGGGGTTACTACAGGGAGGAGAGATATGTATCTCTATATATGTGGATCCGTGGGAGGTAGGTGGGTCCGTTGATGCGTCGCGGACGCTTTTCGTGGGAAGCGATCAGCGCCATATGGGCGGCGCGGAACCCAGCCAAGGAAGTTTTGTGCTCTGCCCCTTATCGGTTGTCCTCTGCGAATCCTTGAGCAGCATACGAACGTATGTGCGATTTGTGTGTGAGTGGGATCACAGTCCCGCTCGCGCCTGGCGGGCGCCTCTCTCGGAGCCCCGCTACCCGGTCAAAGCGCATGCAATCAGGCCAAGCCAAAGCGTGGTTAAAAACCTGTATCGAGCCTGGACGGATAGCCGGTGGCGCGGGGCGGCGCTACGGTTGCGGCGATGAAGAAGGCGCGCATAGACGCGGTGCTGGCCGAGCGGGGCCTCTTTCCGTCGCGCACGGCCGCGGCCGGTGCCGTGCGCGCGGGCGCGGTCCGGGTCGGGCCCGACGGGCCGGTCGCCCTGCGGCCCAGCCAGCTGGTCGAGCCCGAGGCGACGCTGGTCGTCGACGAGGGTCCGCGCTTCGTCTCACGCGGCGGGATCAAGCTGGAAAACGCGCTCGACGCGCTCGGCGTCGACGCCACCGGGCGCGACTGTCTCGACGTCGGCGCCTCGACCGGGGGCTTCACCGATTGCCTGCTGCAGAGGGGGGCCGCCCGGGTGGCGGCCGTCGACGTCGCCTACGGGCAGATCGACCTGCGCCTGCGCCAGGATCCGCGCGTGACCGTGATCGAGCGACTCAACGCGCGTGAGCTGATGGCAGCCGACCTGCCCTTCGCGCCGGACCTGGCCGTGGTCGACGTCTCCTTCATCTCGCTGAGCAAGATCCTGCCGGCGGTTGTCCGCTGCCTGGCGCCCGGCGGTGAGATCCTGGCGATGGTCAAGCCGCAGTTCGAGCTCGGCCGGGAGCGGGTTGGCAAGGGCGTCGTACGTGACCTCGGCGACCGGCGCGAGGCGATCCTCGGCGTGGCGCTCGCCGCTCGCGATCTGGGGCTGGCGGTCCGCGGTTTCGCCTCCTCGGGCCTTCCTGGGCCGAAGGGCAACCGCGAGACGTTCCTCTGGTGCGGAGGCGAGGGCGCCGGGGCCGGCGATCTCGAGGCAGCGATCGCGGCTGCGGAGCCCGAGTCATGAAGACCGCAGCCCTGATCACCCACTCGCACCCGCCCGCCGCGACGGAAGCGGTCGGCATCGCGACCGCCGCCGCCGAGGAGGCGGGCTGGCGCCTGATCGCCACCGCCGATGAGATCGCCAAGCACAACCATGCGGCCGCGGGGGTCGAGCAGGTCGAATCGCTGCCGGACGGTCCCGACCTCTGCCTCGTGCTGGGCGGCGACGGGTCGATCCTGCATGCCCTGCGTCGCTTCGCCCGCACCGGCGTGCCCGTCTTCGGCGTCAACTTCGGCACCGTCGGCTTCCTCGCGGCGGTGGAGCGCGACGAGGCCGGAGAGGGAATCCGCCGGGCGCTGGCTGGCGAGACCGAGACGATCGACCTGCCGGCATTGGCGATCGAGGTGGGCGGTGAGGAGCAGGTTGCCTTCAACGACGTCAGCTTCAGCCGCCGCCCGCGCGACCGGGTCGCCGAGCTCAGCTACCGGATCGCCGGCGAGGAGGTCGGCAACGTCCGCTGCGACGGGCTGGTCGCCGCCACGCCGGCCGGCTCGACCGGCTACAACCTCGCCAACCAGGGCCCGATCCTCGCCTGGGGCGTGAAGGGCTACGCGGTCTCCTACATCTCGCCTCACTCGCTCACCGCCCGCGCCCTGGTCGTCGCCCCGGGCGACGTGCTCACGGTCGGCAACGCCGCCGGCCGCGAGCCGGTCGAGGTCGAGATCGACGGATCCCAGGCCACCGCCCTCGCCCCGGGCGACGCGCTCGACGTGCGCTTCGTCGACGCGGTCGGCCGCCTGGCCCAGCTCCCCGGCACGAGCTTCTACCACCGCATACGCGAGAAGTTCGGCCACCTCGCCGTCTAGGGCGAACTGCACGAATTCCCTACCTCCCAGAGTGGGAATTTGATGCAGTTCGAGCCTCGCGGGCCGAGGTCGCCGGTTCTCTAGGGTTTCGCACCATGGAGCGCAAGTGGTGGACCCTCGTCCTGATCACGATCGCGACGTTCATGCTGCTGCTGGACATCACGGTCGTCAACGTCGCCCTGCCTGACATCCAGCGCGAACTGCACGCCAGCCTCTCCAGCCTGCAGTGGGTCGTCGACGCCTACTCGCTGATGCTGGCCGCCTTCCTGCTCACCGCCGGCTCGCTCGGCGACCGGCTGGGGCGGCGGCGCGTCTTCTCGCTCGGCTTCGGCATCTTCACCTTCGCCTCGTTCCTCTGCGGGATCGCCGGTGACCCGACGCTGCTCAACCTCGCCCGCGGGCTGCAGGGAATCGGCGGGGCGGGGATGTTCGCGACCTCGCTGGCGCTGATCGGCCAGGAGTTCCACGGCAAGGACCGGGCGACGGCCTTCGGAGTCTGGGGAGCGACGATCGGCGGCGCGGTGGCGATCGGGCCGCTGGTCGGCGGCGTGATCACCGAGCACCTGGGCTGGGAGTGGATCTTCTTCGTCAACGTGCCGATCGGCGTGCTGGCGATCGCGCTGACCGAGATGAAGCTGGCCAACGTCGCCGCCCAGGACCCGCAGCGGATCGACCTGCCCGGCCTCGCCGCCTTCTCGGGCGGGCTCTTCCTGCTGATCTTCGGCCTGATCCGCGGCAATCCGGAGGGGTGGGGGAGCGGCACGATCGTCGCCTCGCTGGGCGGGGCCGTGGCCCTGCTGCTCGCCTTCGTCGCGATCGAGGCGCGCAGCTCGCACCCGATGCTCGACCTGACCCTCTTCCGAAAGCCGGCCTTCAACGGGGTCTCGGCGGTCGCCTTCGGCCTCTCGGCCGGGATGTTCGCGCTCTTCCTCTACCTGACCATCTACATGCAGGGCGTGCTCGACTTCTCGCCGCTGGAGACGGGCCTGCACTTCCTGCCGCTGACAGTCCTCTCCTTCGTCGCCTCGCCGATCGCCGGCTCGCTCTCGCACAAGATCCCGATCCGGGTGCTGCTCGGCGCGGGGCTCTGCATGGTCGGCATCGGGCTCTTCCTGATGCACGGGCTCAGCGCCGACTCGCCGGTCAGCGACCTGCTGCTCGGCTTCCTGATCGCCGGCGTCGGCATCGGCACCGCCAACCCCGGCATCGGCCAGGCGGCGATCGCCGTGGTGCCGGTCGAGAAGGCCGGAATGGGCTCGGGGATCAACACCACCTTCCGTCAGGTCGGGATCGCCACGGGCGTCGCCTCGCTGGGGGCGATCTTCCAGTCGAGGGTCGACTCGAAGCTCTCGGAGATCCTTCCCGGCGCGCCCCAAGGCCTGGGTGAGATCGTCTCCTCGGGCGGCTCGCGGGCGGCCGGCCTCGCCGCTCCGCCGGGGCGCCACGCCGAATTCGTCCATGCCGCCAAGGTCGCCTTCGTCAGCGGCTTCAACGAGATCCTCCTGATCGGCGCGATCCTGTCCTTCGTCGTCGCCGCGCTGGGCTTCTTCCTCGTTCGGTCCCGGGACTTCGTAAAAGCCCCGGCCGAAACAGAGCCCGCGGAGCCCGTCCCCGCCTGATCGGAGGCGTGGGGCAGGGGGTGGAGCGTCTTGTGCTTTTTTCGGGCCAACCCTCGGGCGCCAGCCCCGGCGCCGCTTCGAAAAAAGTTAAGCGGAACCCCCTGTCCCACGCCTCCGCCGACCAGTCGATCCGCCTCCACTGCTACTAAGAGGACGTGCTGCGAGAGCTTCGGATCGAGAACCTGCTGCTGATCGAGAAGGCCGAGCTGCGGCTGGGCGAGGGGCTCAACGCGATCACCGGCGAGACCGGGGCGGGCAAGACCGTTCTGGCCCACTCGCTGGATCTGCTGATGGGGGGCAAGGCCCGGTCGCAGATCGTGCGGCCGGGTGCCGATGAGGCCTGGGTCGAGGGGGTCTTCGACCTTCCCGAGGGCCTGCTCGCGGAGCCGGAGATGGCGGAGCTCGCAGAGCGGCTGCCGGAGGGTGCCGAGGAGGTCGTGCTCGGGCGCCGCGTCTCGACGAGCGGGCGGACGAGCGCCTTCGTCGCCGGGCGGGCCGCCTCGGCCTCGGACCTGAAGCTGCTCGGCTCCCGCCTGCTGGCCTTCTTCGGCCAGCACGAGCACCGCAAGCTGACGATCTCCTCGGCGCAGATGGAGGTGCTGGACGGGTTTGCCGGGGCGGAGCATCTCGCCTTGCTCGAGGGCTACCGGGAGGCGCATCGGGAATGCCTGCGGCTCGCCGTCGAGCTTGCCGAGCTGCGCGAGCGGGATGGGTCCCGGGAGCGCGATCTGGACCTCTACCGTTACGAGCTCGCCGAGATCGAGGCCGTCGCGCCGGATCCCGCCGAGGAACCCGAGCTTGGCTCGGAGCGGGAGCGGCTGCGGCACGCCGAGGGATTGCGCGAGGCGGCGGCCGGCGCCCAGGCGAGCGTGCTCGGCGCCGAGGAGGAGGGCGGCGGCGCGGCCGGGGCCCTCGCTCAGGCCGAGGCCCTGCTGCAGGGCGTCGCGGGGGTCGACCCGGACCTCGACGCTCTCTCCGCCCGGCTCAGCGCGCTGGCGATCGAGCTGGGCGACGTCGCCGGCGAGTTGCGCTCCTACGTCGACGGGATCGAGGCCGATCCGGGGCGCCTCGCGGCGGTCGAGGAGCGGCTCGACGCGCTCGACAGGCTGCAGCGCAAGCACGGCGGCAGCGTCGAGTCGGTGCTGGCCCACGCGGAGCGCTGCCGCGGGGAGATCGCCCGGCTGGAGAGCGCCGAGGAACGCGGAACGGAGGCCGAGGCGGCGCTGGCCGAGGCGGAGGCCCGGCGCGCGAACCTGGGCCGGAGGCTGAGCAAGGCCCGGGCCGAGGCGGCGGCGCCGTTCGAAGCGACCGTGGCCGAGGAGCTGGAGCGGCTCTCGATGCCGGGCGCGCGGCTCGAGGTCGCCCTGGAGCCGCATCCCGACGGGTTCGGCCCGGGCGGGGCCGAGACGGTCGAGCTGCGCCTGGCGCCCAATCCGGGCCTGGAGCCGGCGCCGCTGCGCGATGCGGCGTCCGGCGGCGAGCTCTCACGGGTGATGCTGGCCCTTAGCGGGACCGGCGGCGGGGCTGGCGCCGGGACGCTGGTCTTCGATGAGATCGACGCCGGGGTCGGGGGCACGACTGCCCGTGCGGTCGGCGAGCGGCTGCGGGCGCTGGGCGAGGGGCGCCAGGTGCTCTGCATAACCCACCTGCCTCAGGTCGCCTCCTTGGCCGGGACCCACTTCACGCTGGAGAAGGACGTCGCCGGCGAGCGCGCCAGCGCCACGGTGCGCAGGCTCGACGGCGAGGGCGTGGTCGAGGAGATCCGCCGCATGCTCGGCGGCGAGCGCTCCGACGACGCCGCCACGCGCCACGCACGCGAGCTTCTCGCCGCCGCCTGAAGCCAGCCGATCCGCTTGCCAGAGCGGTTAATCTGCTCCGGTGGCAACAGCAGCCAGTCGCCGTCGCATCCCAGCGCTGCTCTCACGCCGCAATGGCGCCGCGGCTGAGACCGCGGTCGAGGGGATCGCACGGCTCGGGCGGCGGACCAAGCACCTGGTCAAACGCCTGGAACCGGGCGACGTCGCCGTCATCGACCACCTCAACATCGACCGGATCGCCGCCGAGGAGCTGATCGCGACCGGCGCCCGCGCGGTGCTCAACGCCTCGCCCTCCTCCGATGGCCAGTACCCCAACGCCGGGCCGTTGCTGCTGGTGCGGGCCGGGGTGGCGCTGGTCGACGTCACCGAGGCCGACCCGTTCGAGCTGCTCGGCGACGGCGACCGGGTGACCGTCGCGGCGGGCGCGGTCAGCGTCGGCGGGCAGGAGGTGCTGCGCGGCCGCGAGCTCGGCGTGGTCGAGCTCGAGCGCCAGCTCGACGAGCAGCGCGAGAGGGTCGACGAGGCGCTCGCCGAGTTCGCCGAAAACACGGTCGCCCACGTGCGCCAGGAGACCGACCTGCTCACCGGCAGCGTCGAGTTCCCGCCGACCCGCGCCATCTTTCGTGACCGCCACGTCCTGATCGTCGTCCGCGGCGACCGCCACCGGCGCGACCTGAAGGCGCTGCGCGCCTACATCCGCGACGTGCGGCCGATAGTGGTCGCCGTCGACGGCGGCGCCGACGGCGTGCTCGAGGCGGGGATGAAACCCGATTTGATCCTCGGCGACATGGACTCGGCCGGCGACGAGGCGCTGCGCTGCGGGGCGGAGCTGATCGTCCACGCCTACCCCGACGGCCGCGCCCCGGGGCGCCAGCGCCTGCTCGACATGGGGCTCGACCACACCCTGCTGCCGGCCGCCGGCACCAGCGAGGACGTGGCGATGCTGATGGCCTATGAGAAGGGGGCGGCGCTGATCGTCAGCGTCGGCGCCCACTTCAACCTGATCGAGTTCCTCGACCGCAAGCGCGGCGGCATGTCCTCGACCTTCCTCACCAGGCTGCGGATCGGCGAGAAGCTGGTCGACGCCAAGGGGGTGAGCCGGCTCTACAACCCGAGCTCCCCCTTCGGCCCGATGGCGCTCTTCCTCGCCGCTTTCATGGTCCTGCTGGCGATCGTCGTGATCACCTCCCCGGCGCTCAGCGACCTGGTCGATCTGCTCTGGCTGAAGATCAAGATCTGGCTCGGGCTCTGAGCGTCACGCGGATAGCCTGTCGCCGTGGGCTACAGCGCTCGATATCACGCGGTCTCCTTGGTCGCGGTCTTCCTCGCCCTCGCGATCGGGATCCTGATCGGGGCCGAGTTCGGCGGCGACGCGCTGAACAACACGCGCAAGAACCTCGAGCAGAGCCTGACCGGCAACCTGCAGGACGCTCGCGAACGGGTCGACGAGCTGAACGGGCAGCTGGGGCGCTCCGACGAATTCGCCGACCGCGTCTACCCGGCGCTGGTCCGCAACCGGCTGGCTGGACGGCGGATCGGGGTTCTCGCGATCGGCGACCTGCCGGGGGGGACGGTGACCTCGATCGAGGATACGCTCGGGCCGACCGGGGCGCGGCTGGTCGGGATCGGCGTGGTGCGTGAGCCGGCCGACCTGAACGGCCTCGCCGGCGACCTGGCGAAGACCCGCTTCGCCCAGCTGCGCACCGACCCCGAAGCGCTGACCGCCTTCGGCGCCGGCGTCGGCCGGCAGCTGATGCGCGGCGGCACCCTGCTCGAACGGGTGCGCGGACACCTCTTCTCGCGCGCCAGCGGCAACTTCGGCGGCCTCGACGGGGTGATCGTCGTCCGCCAGGTGCCCGAAGAGATGGGGCCGGTGCAGCACGCCAACGCGAGCGCGCTCGAATCCGGGCTGATGAGCGGCATCACCGGCACGCGCACGCCCGCGGTCGGGGTCGAGACCTCGACCGCCGAACCGTCCTCGGTCTCCTTCTTCAACGGCAACGACCTGGCCAGCGTCGACGACATCGAGACCGCTGCCGGCCGGGTTGCGACCGTCTTCGCCCTGCTCGGCGCCGAGGGCAGCTTCGGGGTCAAGGGCTCCGCCGATCGCCTGCTGCCCGACCTGCTGCCGCCAGCGGGGCAGCGGTGACCTGGGTCGGCTTCCCGGTCGCGATCGCCGTCGCCCTGCTGGTCGTGCCGGCGGGGGTGAGGGGGCTCCTAGACGCCGGCCTGGTGCGTCCCAACTACCGCGGCTCGGAGCTTGCCTTCCCACTCGGCGCGGTGCTTGCGACGGCGGCGCTGGTGGCGCTGGCGCCGCTCGCCTTCCTCAACGACCGCGCCGACCTCGACCTGCTCTCGCCGGAGTTGCGGCGCTGGATGCCCTACCTGCTCGGGGTCGCCTTCCTCGGCTTCCTCGACGACTCGCTGGGGCGCGGGGAGGTTGCCGGGGCGCCGCGCGGCTGGCGCGGCCACGCCCGGGCGCTCCGCGCGGGCAGCCTCTCGACCGGTGCGGTGAAGGCGCTTGGGGCGCTGGCTCTGGCCGCCTACGTCGTCTCCGGCCGCGGGCTCGAATCGTGGCGCTACGTCGGCGACGTGGCGCTCCTGATCCTCGCCACCAACCTCTTCAACCTGCTCGACCTGCGGCCGGGGCGGGCGGAGAAGGGGCTGGGGCTGCTCGGCGCCGGCCTCTGCCTCGGGGCCTGGACGCTGGCGCCGCTCGACCTGCTGGGCATCTTCGCCGGCCCGGTCCTGGTCGGCGCCGCCTTCACCCTGCGCGAGCGCGCGATGCTGGGCGACACCGGCTCCAACCTGCTGGGCGCTATCGGCGGTGTCTGGCTGCTGACGACACTCGGTCCCGACGCCCGTCTGATCGCCCTCGCGATCGTCGCAGGAATGACCATTTACGGAGAGTTGCGTTCGATCTCGGCGACGATCGACTCGGTTCCGCCACTGCGCTGGCTAGACTCGCTCGGCAGAGCATGAGTCGGCCCTCTCAAGGAGATACGCGCTTCATCTTCGTCACCGGTGGCGTGGTCTCGGCTCTCGGAAAGGGGATCGCCGCCGCCTCGATCGGCCGCCTCCTCGTCTCGCGCGGCTACCGGGTCCAGCTGCAGAAGTTCGACCCGTACATCAACGTCGACCCGGGGACGATGAGCCCCTTCCAGCACGGCGAGGTCTTCGTCACCGAGGACGGGGCGGAGACCGACCTCGACCTCGGCCACTACGAGCGCTTCACCGACGAGAACACCTCGCGCGCCTCCAACGTGACGGCCGGCGCGGTCTACAACTCGGTGATCAACCGCGAGCGCCGCGGCGACTACCTGGGCGCCACGGTGCAGGTGATCCCGCACATCACCAACGAGATCAAGAACCGGATCCGGATCGTCGCCGAGTCGCAGTCGGTCGACTTCGTGATCACCGAGATCGGCGGCACCGTCGGCGACATCGAGTCGCTGCCCTTCCTCGAGTCGATCCGCCAGCTCTACACCGACCTCGGGCCGAAGGGCTCGATGTTCGTCCACCTCACCCTGGTGCCCTACGTCGGCCATGCCGGCGAGCTGAAGACCAAGCCGACCCAGCACTCGGTCAACGAGCTGCGCCGGATCGGAATCCAGCCGCACGCGCTGGTCTGCCGCTCCGAGGGGCGGCTCGACCGCGAGATCCGCGAGAAGATCGCCCTCTTCGCCAGCCTGCCGGTCGACGCGGTGATCTCCGCCAACGACGTCGACAACATCTACAAGGTGCCGCTGGTCTTCCGCGCCGAGGGCGTCGACGATCTCGTGCTCGACCACTTCGGCCTCGAGGCGCCGGCGCCGGACCTGGCCGAGTGGGAGTCGATGATCCGCCGCGCCGACGCGGCCGAGGGCAAGGTGAAGATCGCCCTGGTCGGCAAGTACGTGCAGCTGGCGGACGCGTACAAGTCCGTGATCGAGGCGCTCGAGCACGGCGGCATCCACCACGGGGTCGAGGTCGAGGTCGAGCTCGTCGATTCGGAGGACTTCGATCCGGAGCGGCTGGAGGGCGCCGACGGCATCCTGATTCCCGGCGGCTTCGGCGAGCGCGGGATCGAGGGCAAGGTTTCGGCGGCGCGGATCGCCCGTGAGCGCTCGATCCCCTACCTGGGCATCTGCCTGGGGATGCAGATCGGCGTTGTCGAGTTTGCCCGCACGGTGGTCGGCATGGAGGGGGCCAACTCGGCCGAGTTCGACCCCGAGACGCCGTTCCCGGTGGTCGACCTGCTGCCCGAGCAGAAGGAGGTCTCCGAGATGGGCGGGACCATGCGGCTCGGCGCCGACCCGGTGAAGCTGCACGAGGGCACGCGGGCACGCGAGATCTACGGCGAGGCGGTCATCTACAAGCGCCACCGCCACCGCTACGAGGTGAACAACCAGCTGCGCCGGCGACTCGAGGACGAGGGCCTGGTCTGCGGCGGCACCTCGCCCGACGAGCGCCTGGTCGAGATGGTCGAGCTGCCCGACCACCCCTTCTTCGTCGCCTCGCAGTTCCACCCCGAGTTCAACTCGCGGCCGAACCGGCCCGAGCCGCTGTTCCGCGAGTTCGTCGGCGCCGCGGCCCGGCACGCGGGCGAGCGGCCGGTTGACGGGGCGGAGCTACCTGAGGCCGAATCCGTACAGGGCCTGTCTCGGTAGGGGTTCCGCTTAACTTTTTTGCGAGGTCGCGTCCCTTTGGGCCGCGCCTGAATAACGCAAAAAAGTACAAGACGCTCCACCCCTACCGAGACAGGCCCTGAGCTCGCAGTCGCTGCTTCCCGGCTAGCCTGTCCCGTCGTGGAGAGGCTTCAAGAGACGTTCGTTCGGCTGTGCGAGATCCGCAGCCCGACCGGGGAGGAGCGGGAGGTCGCGGACACGATCGCCGCCGAGCTGCGGGCCCTCGGGCTCGAGGTGAGCGAGGATGACGCGGCCGGGCCGGCCGAAGCGGGGGCCGGGAACCTGGTCGCCCGGCTGCCGGGACGCAGCGGCGAGTGGGTGATGTTCTGCGCCCACATCGACACGGTGCCGCACCGGGGGCAGATCGAGGTGGTCGAATCCGACGGTGTCTTCCGCAGCGCCGGCGACACGATCCTCGGCGCCGACAACAAGGCGGCGGTGGCGGTCTTCATGGAGCTGGTCGCCCGGCACGCCGAGGCCGGGGGGCCGCCGCCGGTCGGGATCGAGCTGGTCCTGACAGTCGCCGAGGAGCAGGGCCTGCGCGGCGCCAAGGCTTTCGACGCCTCGACCCTGCGCTCGCGATGCGGCTTCGTCCTCGACCACGCCAGCGCGGTCGGCGAGGTGATCGTCACCTCGCCGACCCAGCAGCGGGTGCTCGCCGACTTCCGCGGGGTCGAGGCGCACGCGGGCATCCGCCCCGAGGACGGCAGCAGCGCGATCGCCGCGGCAGCGGCGGCGATCTCCCGGATGGAGCTGGGGCGGCTTGACGAGGGGACGACCGCCAACGTCGGCGTGATCTCCGGCGGCACCTCGGGCAACGTCGTTCCCGGCCATTGCGAGATCGTCGCCGAGGCGCGCAGCCTCGATTCGGGGCGCGCGGCCGAGGTGGCTGGATCGCTGAGCGACGCCTGCGCCTGGGGCGCCAGCGAGCACGGATGCGACGCGGACGTACGGATCGAAGAGCTCTTCCGCGGCTACAGGATCCCGCCCTCATCGGCAGCCTTGGCGCTGGCCGAGGCCGGACTGCGCCGGGCGGGGTTCGAGCCGGAGCGGACGGCGACCGGCGGCGGCAGTGACGCCAACGCCCTGATCGTCGCCGGCTTCGACTGCGTCCTGCTGGCCAACGGCACCGAGGCCAACCACACCCCTGACGAGGCGGTCAGCGCGCGCAACCTGGACGCGATGCTTGCGGTCTGCGAGGGCATCGTCGCCGAGGCCGCCGCCGCGCCCGCGCCGTGAGCGGCCGGCTGAAGCTGCGCCGCGGCGTCGTCGTCGCCGAGGAGCCGCTGACGGTCGAGGTCGACGGCAGGCGCCGGGCGGCCTGGGCCGACCGGGCGCTGCTGGGCGAGATGCGCGAGGGCGACGAGGTCGTCGTCAACGTCGAGGCGCTCGACCTGGGCCTCGGCTCGGGCGGCTTCGACGTCGTTCACGTCAACCTGACCCGCGGCCTGCAGGACGGCGGGGCCCCAGCGGGCGAGCACGTGATCAAGCTCAACTACACCTCCCTCCAGCACCCGTTCGCCCCGGTGGAGCTTCCGGTGCGCCTTATGGACGCTGGAGGTGCAAAAGGCGCACCGGAGCCGAGGGAGGCATCGATGCCCGTGCTCGTCCTGCCGCTGCACGGGCATTTGGCGCCGGCCGCTTGGGCGGCCTCCCGGGTAGCGCCCGGGATGACGGTCGGCTACGTGCAGACCGGGGGAGGGGCGCTGCCGGGATCGCTCAGCCGCGACGTCGCCGAGCTGCGCGAGCGCGGCCTGCTCTGCGGCCACATCACGGCCGCGCCTGCCTATGGCGGGGAGAAGGAGGCGCTCTCGGTTGCCGGGGCGCTCGACGCTGCGGCGAACGGCCTCGGCTGGGACGCGGCGATCGCCGGGCCCGGGCCCGGAATCATCGGCTCCGAGACGCAGCTCGGGCACGGTGGCATGGCGGCCCTGGACAGCGCCCACGCCTCCCTCGCCCTTGGCCTGCCCACCCTGCTCTCCCCGCGCCTCTCCTCGGCCGATCCAAGGCAGCGTCACCGACCGGTGAGCCACCACACGCTCACCGTGCTGAGGATGCTGCTGGCGCGGGTGGAGGTCCCGGTTCCCTCGGGGAGCCCCGACCCGATCGCCGTCCTCGCCGAGGCCACCGGCGACCGCCACGAGCTCCGCGAGCTCGACGTGGACCTCGAGGCCTACCGGGCCGCCGGGCTTCCGGCCCGGACGATGGGCCGGACGATCGAGGAGGACCCACTCTTCTTCGCCGCGCCGCTGGCTGCGGGCGCCGCCTTGCGCGGCAAGGGTTGAGGGCCGGCGGGGAGAACACCCCCGCCATGGTCGTCGCCGATCCACCCCGCACGGAGAGTCGCTTCGAGGGTCTCGTCCTCGACTTCCTCTCCTACCTGGAGCTCGAGCGCGGCCTCTCTCGCAACACGCTCGACGCATACCGCACCGACCTTCACCAGTACGGCGAGTACCTCGCCTCGCGCCACATCGACGCGCTCGCGGCCGGTCCCGCCGAGATCAGCGAGTTCCTCGCCGAGCTGGCCACCGGCAACGGCCGCCCCGCCTGCTCGTCGGCGACGGTCCACCGCAAGGCGGCCTGCCTGCGCTCCTTCTACAAGCAGCTGCGCCGCGACGAGCTGATCGGCGACGATCCGACCGCGGCGCTGAGCGCTCCGCGCCGGGCGAAGAAGCTGCCCCAGGTGCTCAACTACGCCGAGGTGCAGAAGCTGCTGGCGGCGCCCCGTGGCGACGAGCCGACGGCGCTGCGCGACCGGGCCCTGCTCGAGGTGATGTACGCCTGCGGGCTGCGCGCCTCGGAGACGATCGGGCTGGAGCTGGCCGACCTCGACCTGCACGAGGGCTTCCTCCGCGCTCGCGGCAAGGGCAGCAAGGAACGGCTGGTGCCGCTCGGGCGCAAGGCGATCGCGGCGATCTCCGGCTACCTGCGCGGCGGCCGCGCGAAGCTGGTCGGCGAGCGCCATGAGGCGCGGCTCTTCGTCAACTTCCGCGGTGGCCCGCTCAGTCGCCAGGGCCTCTACAAGATCGTCCAGCGCAACGCCCGCGAGGCGGGCCTGGCGGGCCAGCTGAGCCCGCACACCCTGCGCCACAGCTTCGCCACCCACCTGCTGGCCGGAGGCTGCGACCTGCGCGCCGTCCAGGAGATGCTCGGCCACGCCGACATCTCGACCACCCAGATGTACACCCACCTCTCCGGCGACCACCTGAGAGATGCCTACTTCAAAGCCCACCCCCGCGCCACCGCCGACTGATCGCTGACTTCCCCTTTTTTCGCGGTATGCGCGAATAAGTGGGAAGTCGGCGTCGTGTAGAACTGGCGGATGCCTGAGCTGCCGGAGGTGGAGACCGTTTGCCGGCAGCTCGACCCGGAGCTGGCGGGGCTGGCGATCGAGGCGCTGGAGGTGCTCGACGCGCGCTGGTGCCGGCCTATGCCGCCCGGGAAGCTGGAGGCCGCGGTCGGGGGCGCGACGATCGAGGGGCTCGGGCGGCGGGGCAAGTACCTGCTGCTGGCGCTCGACGGGGCGCGGACGCTTGTCATGCATCTGCGGATGACCGGCAACCTGGTCCTGGTCGAGGGCGAGGAGAAGCTCGATCCGTCCGAGGGGCGGCGCCTGTATGAGGGGGAGCGCTCGGTCTCCGAGCGTCACCTGCGGGCGCGCTTCACGCTCGACGACGGGCGCGAGCTGTGGTTCACCGATCCCCGCCGCTTCGGCGAGGCCTTCCTGATCGAGGACGCGAAGCTCGACGCGCGGTTCGCCAAGCTCGGCGTCGAGCCGCTCTCCGGGGCGTTCACGCCCGTCGCCCTGGGGGAGATGGCGGCCGGGCGCACGGCGCCGCTGAAGTCTTTCCTGCTCGACCAGTCCCACGTCGCCGGCGTCGGCAACATCTATGCCGACGAGGCGCTCTTCCGGGCGCAGCTGCATCCCCTCTCGCCGGCCGGCTCGATGAAGCCCGAGCACCTCGAGGCGCTGCGCGACGCGGTCGTCGCCGCCCTGGAGGCCGGGATCGACGGCGGCGGGGCCTCGATCGACGACTACCGCGACGGGCGCGGCGAGAGGGGCTCGATGCAGGACGAGTTCCTCGTCCACACCCGCGAGGGCGAGGAGTGCCCCCGCTGCGACGGGGTCATCGTCCGCATCGTCGTCTCCGGCCGCTCGACCTACTACTGCCCGAGCTGCCAGGTGCGGCTGCGCCGCCGGCCCCGGCGCCGCGCCAAGCGCTGAGCCGTCCGGCCGGTCGGTCACCGTAAGCCGGTCATGGCCGGAACGACGCTGAAGACCGAGGCGGTGGTGCTGCGCAGCATCCGCTACGGCGAGGCGGACCGCATCCTCCACCTCTACTCGAAGACGCGGGGACGGATCGGGGCGATCGCCAAGGGGTCGCGAAAACCGAAGTCGCGCTTCGGCGGGCGGCTGGAGCCGTTCTTCCGCCTCGACCTGATCCTGCACGAGGGGCGCGGCGAGCTGCTCACCGTCACCAACGTCGCCACCGTCGACGGCTACCCGCGCCTGCGCTCTTCCGGCCCGGCGCTGAACGCGGGCGCCCGCGCCTGCGACGCGGTGCTGCGGCTGCTCGACTCGGCCGAGCCCAACCCGCCCGCCTACAACCTGCTCTGCCGCTATCTGTCGCTACTCGACGACCCGGCGGCCGAGGGGGCCGCCAGCCTCGAAACCGCGCTTTCCTTCCGGCTCAAGCTGGCGCTGGCGGCCGGCTTCTCTCCGGAGCTCGCCTCCTGCGCGCAGTGCGGCGAGGCCGATCACCTGAGCGGCTTCTCGGGGGCGGCGGGGGGTGTCGTCTGCGCCGGCTGCGAAGCGGGGGCCTTCCCGCTCTCCGAGGAGGCGCACCGCTTCATGGTCGGCGCGGTCGGCAGCCCGCTGGCCGAGGCGCCGGCGGCCGAGCCGCGGGCACTGCAGCAGGCCGAGCGGGCGGTTGGCGAGACCCTGGAGCACCATGCGCACGTGCAGCTCAGGTCCGCGGCGTGAGGGCCGACCCATGCAGGGGTTCCGCTTAACTTTTTCGGTGGAGAGCGGTTGGGCTGGCGCCCCCGGCTCACGACGAAAAAGCACAAGACGCTCCACCCCTGCCTGGGTCGGCCCTTAGGATCGACCCATGCATGCGACGGCGACATTCGAAGATCGCGTCTCCGCTTGGGAGGAGCAATTCCTGGCGCCGGATGCAACCCGGTCCTATCCGGCGCGGCGGCGGACCGAGGAGGCCGACAGCCCTGTGCGGACGCCCTTTCAGCGCGACCGCGACCGGATCGTCCACAGCAAGGCGTTTCGCCGGCTCAAGCACAAGACCCAGGTCTTCGTCGCTCCCGAGGGCGACCACTACCGCACCCGGCTCACCCACACGCTGGAGGCATGCGGGATCGCCCGCACCGTCGCCCGCGCGCTCTCCCTCAACGAGGACCTGACCGAGGCGATCGGGCTCGGCCACGACCTCGGCCACCCGCCCTTCGGGCACGCCGGCGAGGAGGCGCTCGACGCGGCGCTCCGCGAGCGCTGCGGCAGGGGGTTCAAGCACAACGAGCACTCGCTGCGCGTGGTCGAGGTTCTGGAGCGCGAAGGCCGCGGCCTCAACCTGACCGAGCAGGTGCGCGACGGGATCCTCAACCACACCGGCTCGCGCAAGCCGGCGACGCTGGAGGGGCGGATCGTCAAGCTGGTCGACCGCGTCGCTTACATCAACCACGACATCGACGATGCGCTGCGGGCCGGGATCCTGCGCCCCGAGGATCTGCCGGCGGCGGAGATCGAGACGCTCGGCGCGTCCGGCTCGGCCCGGATCGACACCCTCGTTCGGGACATCGTCGAGCGCTCGCGGGCGACCGGAGACATCGGCCAGAGCGAGGAGATCGGCGGCGCGATGCTGCGCCTGCGCAAGTTCATGTTCGACCGCGTATACCTCGGGCCGCAGGCGAGCGGCGAGCACGAGCGCGTCCACCGCGCGATGCGGGCGCTTTTCGACCACTACATGGAGAACCCCGGCGAGGCGCCGGAGCTCGAGCCGGGGGCGGACGAGTGCCAGCGCGTCGCCGACTACCTGGCGGGGATGACCGACCGCTACTGCATCGCCAAGTTCGCCGAGCTGGAGATGCCGAAGGGTGCGATGTGGCGCTGATCTCTACCGAGAGCCTGGAGCGGGTCAAGCAGGCGGTGGACATCGTCGAGGTGATCTCGGCCCACACCGACCTGCGCCGGCAGGGCGCGCGCTGGGTCGGGCTCTGTCCCTTCCACGAGGAGCGCACGCCGTCGTTCTCGGTCGACGCCGGGGAAAAGCTCTACCACTGCTTCGGCTGCGGGGTCGGCGGCGACACGATCAAGTTCGTCGAGGAGAAGGAGGGGCTGGGCTTCGCCGAGGCGGTCGAGCTGCTCGCCGACCGCTACGGGGTGGAGCTGGAGCGCGAGCGCGAGGACCCGCGGGCGGAGGCAAAGCGCCAGCAGCGCCGCCGGCTGAGCGAGCTGCTCGACCGCACGGCGGGCTTCTACGCCACCTACCTCTGGGACTCCGACGAGGCGGGCAAGGCGCGCGAGTACCTGGCGCAGCGGGGGCTGAACGAGGAGACGCTGCGCGCCTTCGGCGTCGGCTACGCGCCCAGCGCCTGGGACAAGGTCCTGCTGCGCGGGCAGCGGGCGGGGTTCAAGGTGGACGAGCTGCGTGGGGTGGGGCTCGTGCAGAAGGGCCGGGGAGGGGGCGAGTACGACCGCTTCCGCTCGCGGATCATGTTCCCGATCCGCGACCGACGCGGCCGCACGCTCGGCTTCGGCGGCAGGGCGATGCGCTCCGACCAGGGCGCGAAGTACGTCAACACGGCCGAGACCGACTTCTTCCACAAGAGCAAGATGCTCTACGGGATCGACCTGGCCAAGGCGGCGATCGCCAGGGCGGGGCGGGCGGTGGTGGTCGAGGGCTACACCGACGTCCTCGCCCTGCACCAGGCCGGGATCGAGGAGGCGGTCGGGGTGATGGGCACGGCGATCACCGAGGAGCAGGTCGCCTCGCTCTCGGGGATGGTCGACGAGGTCGTGCTGGCGCTCGACGCCGACGCCGCCGGCCAGGAGGCGATGCTGCGCGCGCAGCGGGTCGCCGCCGGGCGCAAGATGAGGCTGCGGGTGGCGGCGATGCCGGCGGGCGAGGACCCGGCCGAGATGATGGCCGCGGAGGGCGGCGCCGAGCGCTTCCGGGCGCTGCTCGAGGGCGCCGTCGAGCTGACCGCGTTCCAGGTCGGCCTGGTGCTCGACCGCACCGACGTCTCCTCGCCGACCGAGCGCGACCGCGCGCTCGACGAGGTGGCGCCGATCATGGCCGGCATGGGGGAGAGCGCCAGCCGCGACGACGTCGTGCGGCGGGTGGCGGAGCGGCTCGACCTGGAGCCGGCGATGGTGATGGGCCGGGTCGTGGCTGCGCAGCCGCTGAGCGGGGGTCCGACAGGGTCGACCCGCGGGGCCGGTGCCCCGGCGCCCGCCCCGCGGCGCACCGCGGAGCTGACCTCGCGCGAGCGCCGCGAGCGGGCCCTGCTGGCGATGTGCATCGCGCTGCCGGCCGAGGGCAGGGAGTACCTGGCGCGCCTCACTGCCGAGCACCTCTCCCCGCTTGGCGCCCGAGCGGCGGCATGGCTGCGCGAGAACTCCGACGATCCGGCCTCCAATCTGCCCCAGGGCGACGCAGAGCTGGCCAGCCTGATCGCCGAGCTGGTGATCGTCGCCCACGACGAGCCGGCCTCCGCGGAGGCGATGGAGCTCAACTACCTGCTGCTCGAGCAGCGCCGCATCGAGGCCGAGATAGCGGCAGCGGGCGAGCAGGACGACTACGAGCGCCGAGCCGCGCTGAGCCGCGACCGGGCGGCCCTGGTTCAGCGCATAGCCCACACGGAGCGCGTCGGGGGCTAATCGGTACATTGCCCCAGGTCATTCCGGGGTAGCTCAATCGGTAGAGCACGCGGCTGTTAACCGCGGGGTTGTGGGTTCGAGTCCCACCCCCGGAGCTCTAGGCTGGCGCGCGGGTGCGGGCCAGCGCTTCGACCAGCTCGGCGGCGCGTCCGGCGCCGTCGTGCTCCTTCGCCCAGGCCGCCAGCTCACTCGCCCGCTCCGCGTACGCCGGATCGCCCAGCACGCGCCGTACCGCCCAGCGCAGCGGGGCCGGGCGGCAGAGGCGCCAGGGGACGGAGAGGCCACAGCCGGCCCAGTCGACGCGCATCGCCGTCTCGCTCATGTCGCCGACGATCGGGCAGATCAGGACCGGGGTGCCGGCGCCGAGGGCGCGGGCAACCGTGCCGTGGCCGCCGTGGGAGATGACCAGCGAGGCGGCCGGCATCAGCTGGCTGTAGCTGAGCCAGTCGACCAGGACGGCGTTGGCGGGGACCTCGATCGGGCCTTGGGGCACGACTTTGTTGGTCGTCGCCACGACGCGGACCGGCTCGTCCGCCAACGCCGCCAGCGCGGTGCGGACGAGGCGGTTGCCGGAGTCGTGGGCGGTGCTGGGCGCGACCAGCACCAGCGGCTCATCGCCCGCCGGCAGCTCGATCTCGGGGTGCGGCAGCTCGAAGGTCAACGGCCCCGTGATCTCGACCCCAGCCGGCCACCGCCGCGGGTACTCGAGCTGCGGGAACGTCCCGACCAGCGCAAGGGCGGGGCTGATCCCGCCGTGGAAGCGCTCCACGGGCGGCAGGTCGAGCCGCGCCCGCTGCCGGTTGAGGTCGCGCCGGCCGTGCTCGAGCCCGACGTCGAGCGCCCGCTGCCCGGCACGCCAGACCGCCCGTCCAGCCGGGGTGCGCGGCCGGCGCAGTCCGATCGCGAAGAAGGGCAGGCCCGGCTCGACCACCGGGAAGATGTGGGGGATCAGCGTCGCCAGCGGCACGCCTGCCTTCTCGGCGGCCAGGCCCGGCGCCAGGGTGAGGATGTCGCTGACGACCGCGTGGGGGCGCATCTCCTCCAGCAGCGGCAGCAGCGCCCGCGCCGCCTCGGCAGCGTGGGCGCCGTCGGCCGAGTCCGGGTCGGGCGGCGGGAACATCCGGTATTCCTCGGCTGCGGCGAAGCCGAGCCCGGCGCCCTCGACCGCCGCGCGGCGCTCCTCCCAGGTCTCGATCGTCACCTCGTGACCGCGCCCGCTGAGCGCCCGTCCCAGCGCTATCGCCGGGAAGACGTGACCCGGGTCGCCGAAAGCGGCGACCAGAAACCTCATACCCGGAGCCTCAGGGCGTGTCGAGGCCCTCACCCGGACGCGTGAAGACGATCTCCGGCACGTGGCAGTTCCGCGAGGTGCGCAGCAGAAAGCGGACCGCTTCGCCGATGTCCTCGGGCCGGATCATCTCTTCGCCCGGCACCTGGCCCTTGGCGAACTCGGTCATCGGCGTGTCGACGAAGCCCGGCGCCAGAGCGGTGCACTGGATCCCGCCGGCGCCGACCTCGCGGTGGGTCGACTGGGTGAAGTTGATCACGGCCGCCTTGGTCGCCGCGTAGATCGAGAGCCAGGCCTGGCCTCCCTTGCCGGCGATCGAGGCGGTGTTGACGATCAGCGCCTTGCCGTGCTCGGCACCCGCCTGGCGCAGCATCGGCAGGCCCTCGCGGGTGCCGATGATCAGCGCCCGCAGGTTGACCCCGAGCTGCATGTCCAGGTGCTTGGTCTGGATCTGCTCCATCGGCGCGCCGATCCCGACGCCGGCATTGTTCATCAGCATGTCCAGCCGGCCGTATGCCTCGCGGTGCTTGGCGAAGACGCCGACCACGTCTGCCTCGTCGGTCATGTTGGCGGCGACGCTCTGCACCTCGAGCCCGTCGGCGCGCAGGCTCTCGGCGGCGCCCTCCAGCTTGTCGGGGCGCCGTGCGGAGACGGTCAGCGCGTAGCCCTCTTCGCCGAGCACTCGGGCGACCGCCAGCCCGATGCCGCTCGACGCTCCGGTTATGAGTGCTGCTCGCTCCGCCAATTCGCCCTCCTCGCGCTTGCCCGGGTAGGCCGCGGACCCTACCTCCCGATTGCTCTATCCGTCCCGAGGGGCCGACTGCGACCCGAGTGCCCTCAATAACATGCCCGCGATGCGCATGAGCCGAGTTCTCGCCGCTCTCCTCTGCCTGCCGGTCGCCCTCGCGATCGCGCTGGCCGGCTGCGGCAGCGACTCGGGCTCGACGACCGGCTCCTCGTCGAGCAGCGCCGCAAGTCGTCCGGCGCCGCCGAAGAGCGATTTCCCGAGCGCCGAGGGCAAGTCCCTCGGGCAGGTCCTCGAAGCGGCCGACGGGCCCTCGGACCTGGTCGTCTCCCCGGCTGGCCTGGTCTATTACAAGGGCGAGAACCGCTACACGGTCGGCGTCTTCAAACGCGACCGCAGCCAGGTCGCCGACGCCGACATCGCCCTCTACTTCGCCAGGGTGCCCGCCAAGGGCAAGGGCGCCAGTCCGGAGGCGGGCTCCTCCGGCAAGCGGGCCGAAGAACGGGCGCTGGACGAGCCCGCGATCGGGCCCTTCCCGGCCAGGGTCGAAACGCTGCAGACCCAGCCCGCGTTCCGGGCCCAGACGACGACCAGCGACCCTGACGCCGCCTCGGTCATCTACGTCACCGACGTCAACTTTCCCGGTGACGGCGAGTGGCGGATCGGAGCCCTGATCAAGCAGGGCGATGAGCTGAAGAGCGCGCTGCTGCCGAGCGCCAACGTCGGTGGCTACTCGAAGGTGCCGCGGGTCGGCGAGAAGGCGCCGCCGATCCACACGCCGACCCCGTCAGACGTCGGCGGCGACCTCGCCAAGATCACGACCCGCATCCCGCCCGACACGCAGAACAAGGTGGACTACGCCGACGCCTACGGCAAGGAGCCGATCGTGCTTCTCTTCGCCACGCCGCAGTTCTGCCAGAGCCGCGTCTGCGGGCCGGTCGTCGACGTGGCCGAGCAGGTCAAGCAGATCTACGGTGACAAGGCCGCCTTCATCCACATGGAGATCTACAACGACAACGACCCGAACAAGCACGTGCGTCCGCAGGTGCGCGCCTTCCACCTTCCGAGCGAGCCGTGGTTGTTTGCGATTGACCGAAGTGGAAGGATCGAGGCTGAGATCGAGGGCGCCTTCGGCGTCGAAGAACTGACCCGCGTCGTGAAGGGACTGACCGGAGAATGAGCGAGAAGACGAGCCCGGATGCCGAGCTGCTGGCCTCCTTCGCGGAGGAGGCCAAACGACGCTGCGACGTGATCGCCGCGGGCCTGGCCACCGAGACCACCGATTTCGAGACGATGCGGATCGAGGCGCACGCCCTCAGGGGGGCCGCCGGCGTCGTCGGCCTGCGCCGCTTGGCCGAGCTGGCCGGCCTGATGGAATCGGACCTCGCCGAAGCGAAGAAGACCGGCACGATCCGCGGCGGCCGCACCCACCAGGTGGCCGACGCGGCCAAAGCCATAGCCGAAGGCGCGGCGGCCGCGGCCAAAGGCGAAGAGGAGCCCCCCGACGTGGGCCGCTCCCTCGCCCAGCTCTTCAGCGCCTGAGCTACCCTCCCCAGCCAACGGGGCGGTAGCTCAGTTGGTTAGAGCAGCGGACTCATAATCCGTCGGTCGAAGGTTCGAGTCCTTCCCGCCCCATCTCTGTATTCCGGGTTCGTTGCGATGTTGTGCGGCGATTGTTTGAAACTGCGCGCCACATATGCGCCAGGCCTATCTAGCGTCGTCGGCGATGCCAGGCGTCCTTCTCAGCGCTCTCCTTCCGCGGGTTGAAGACGCGATTCCGGACACGATCGGCGTGAGCGCCATATTCAGCGCTGCCGGGGCTGGAGGCGTACTCGCCCTGGCGGTTGGGTCAATGCTCGGTCTCCCCGAGGGTCAGCAGGATGCCTTGGCCCGGCGTGGCGTCAATCTGGGATTTGCAGGCGGAGCTCTGTTCTATGTCGTCGCGCTGGTGGGCCAGGTACTCTGAAGACAATGCACCGCACTTCGACTGCCAGCCAAGCGATCGGTACGGTCCTCACGGTCGCGGGTGCGATGACCCTGACCGCCCTCACCGACGCGGGTGCCGGCGGGGCATATGCCTTCCTCTTCCTTGGCATGGCGATCTTCATCGTTTTCATGATCTGGCCCGAGCGGACCCGGTTTCGCTGCCGGCCCGTTGGTTCGAAGATTCGGCATGCACCGGCAGACCGCGCGTTGAAATAGACCCGGCGTGAATGATCCTTCGGCGGTCAGGGCCTGTGCGCCTGGCCGCCACTGGCTACCGTTGATGCGTGGCTGCCTCTCCCAGCGCCGATGCATTCGAATCGCTGGTCGTCGATGCGATCGATCGGCTGCCTGAGGAATTTCAGGAGGTGCTGGCCAAGGTCGCCGTGGTGGTCTCCGATCGTGGGGCCGAGGTCCATGCGTATGGCCAGTACTACGGGGACGGGGTTGCGCAGGAACGGTATGAGGACCGGATCGTGATCTATCGCGACACGCTGGAACGGGATTTCGGACACGACCGGGCGCTGCTAGCCCGCCAGGTCGAGCGGACCCTGCGGCACGAGCTGGCGCATCACCTGGGCTGGGATGAGCGCGGCGTGGGCGGACTCGGTCTCTGATGGGGGCGGGCCCGGTAGGCCGAGCGGGACGGGCGGGGGCCAGCCGCCCCGCCCCAAGGGCGGAGACGGCCGGCTCGCGGCGAGCTACTTGCCCAGGGTGAGGTTCACCTTTGCGTGCAGGGCGAGGACCTTGCCGGGCTTGGGCTGCTGCTTGATCACCTTGCCCCGCTGCTTCGGCTGGCCGGTGCGGCGGGCGATCTTGCCGAGCTTGCAGTCGGCGCGCCCGATCGCCTTCTTGGCGGCCCTCAGCTTCTTGCCCTTGAGCTTGGGGACGACGCAGCCTTCGTAGTAGAAGCGGTCGGCCCGTGAGGTGGCGCTGGTGCCCGCGAGGGTTGTCACCGTGACGTCCGCCGCGCCAACCGTTTTGCTGCGCGGTGCGGTTGCGGTGATTTTGGTTTCCGATTCGACCGTGAAAGAGGTCGCCGGAACGTCGCCGAATTTGACCGCGCTGGCGCCATTGAGATCGGTGCCGGCGATCGTCACGACCGTGCCGCCCGCGACCGGGCCGAATTCCGGATTGACCGAGGCGATCGCCGGAGCCGGCTGGACTTCGGCGCTGACCAGGATCTCTTTCCCGGCGACGGTGCCGCTGGGAGCGACCGTCGCGTTGTCGAACGGCGGCGGGAAGACGAAGCCGTAGCTGGCGCCGGGCGCTTCGGCGACGGCGACTTTGTCGGTCCCGTTGGTCGGGTCGACCCCGATCAGATCCCCCGACTTGATCGGCAGGTTCGCGGTGAAGGTCTGCAGTCCGGGGCCCGCCGGGGTGGCGGGATTGCTCGTGCCGACGGCGGTGTATGCACCCGACCCGTTCGGGCGGAGCACCCGCAGGTAGAACGGCCCACCCTGGGCGTCCTGCATGCGCCAGCGCACGATCGCGCCGCTCACGGGGGAGACCAGGTTCGCGCCTTTCTCGGGCAGCGCGGTGTTGAAGAGCGTCTGCACCTGGCCGAATTCGGCGGGCGCGGAGCCGGGCGGCAGGACGCTGCCGACCGTGACCGTCGACGCCTGCGCCGCGGGGCCGCCGAGGAGCGCCAGGGCCGCCATCGCGGCAACCGCCAGCATGCCGAGCAGCCCCAAACCGCTCCGCCGTTCGTTCGAGCACTTGTTCCTGCCATCACCGTGTCGGACTCGACACATCATTCCCTGCCTCCTTGAGTGTGCGCCCGGCACAGGCCGGGCGGGTTCGAACTGCTCAAACCGCCGTCTTCGCAGAATGTTGCGGCCCGACCGGTTGGGCCGATTCCAGCAATGAGCTAGGACTGGAGCCGGACCGGCAGCGTCTTCAGCTGGTTGAGGAAGGCCGACTCGGTGAATTTCGGCCGGCCCGCGAGCACCATGTCCGGGTAGCGGGCGAGGGTCTCCTCGAAGAGGATCTTCAGCTCGAGGCGGGCGAGGGCGGTGCCGAGGCAGAAGTGGCGGCCGCCGGCGCCGAAGGCCTGGTGCTCGGGATTGCGCAGCACGTCGAAGCGGTCGGGGTCCTCATAGCGCGTCTCATCGCGGTTCGAGGAGGCGTACCACATCACCACCTTGTCGCCCTCCTTGATCTCCTTGCCGTTGAGCTCCGCGTCGCGGGTGGCCGTGCGGCGAAAGTGGGCGAATGCGGGGAACATGCGCAGCGACTCCTCGACCGCGCCGGGGATCAGGGCCGGGTCGTCGATCAGCAGCTGGCGCTGGGCCGGGTCTTCGATCAGGGCCCGCATGCCGCTGGCGTAGGTCGCCCGGGTGCTGTCGTTGCCGGCGGCCACGAGCAGGAAGAAGCCCATCACGATCTCGTGTTCTTCGAGCTTCTGGCCTTCGACCTCGGCGTGGACGAGGACGCTGGTCAGGTCGTCGGTCGGGTTCTCGCGGCGGGCCGCGATCATCTTGCCGCAGCGCTCGAAGATCTCGGCGACGTTCTTCTGGATCGCCGCCTCGATGTCCTCGGGTGAGTAGGCGCCGTTGGGGTTGAGGTCGGGGTCGCTGGCGCCGAGCGTCGAGTTCATCAGCTCGGCCCAGATCACGTCGTCCTCGGGCGGGATGCCCATGAAGCTGCCGATCACCCGGGCGACGACCGGCTGGGCCACGTCTTTGACGAGGTCGCAGGAGTCGCGTCCCTCGAGGCGGTCGAGGACCTCGGCCGTGATCTCCCGGATCGCCCCCTCGTGGGCGGCGATCCGCTTCGGCGTGAAGCCGGCCTGGAAGAGGGCCTTGATCCGGTCGTGCTTGGGCGGGTCCATGCCGATGAACATCGCCCGCGCCAGCTCGAGCGGGAAGGCCTCGGTGATCAGGGTGACGCCGCCGAGTTCGGACGAGTAGGTCTGCCAGTCGCGGCTGACCGCGTGCACGTCGTCGGCGGTGGTGACGGACCAGTAGCCGGGCGAGTGCGGGAATTCGGTGATCTTCGAGGTCCAGTGGACGGGGCACTCGCCACGCAGGCGCTTGAAGGTCTCGTGCGGCGGGCCGTCGAGCCAGAGCTCGCGCTCGGTGACGAGCAGCTCGTCGAGCTTCGTCTCCTCCTGGGTCGTCTGGTCGGCGGGCTGCACCTTGGCGGGGGATCCTACTGGCTGACTGGCCAGTTTCAAGCCCCCGCTTCCCTCCGGCGCACCTGTTTCGAGCGCAGCTCGCGGCTCTTCGCCTTCGCCTCGCCGTAGGAGGACTCGAGCAGCTGCCTGCCGCCGGACCAGCCGAAGGCCCAGGAGACGAGGATCACGGCGAAGACGACGTCCCAGGCGGAGATGATCAGCTGCTGGCCGATCGAGTACGCGGTCGCGTCCTTGGCCGACGTCTCGCCGGAGAGCGCCGCCGAGTTCATCGCCTGGGTCACGCCGACCCCGCCCGGCGTCGCGGAGACGCTGTTGGAGATCGAGTTGGATGCGGTGACGGTGGCGACGTTGTGGAAGCTGACCGGAATCCCATAGGCGCCGAGGAAGACGGCGACGATCGCCAGCCGCGCCAAGTAGCTGCCCAGCTCGGGCAGCACCAGTCGCGTGAGCGCACGGCGCGGGGTGCGCAGGATCGCGCCGCCGGCGACCAGCTGCTCGCGCAGCTTCGCCAGCCGCTCCCAGAAGACCCGCGCCAGCAGCGCGACCAGGGCGACCGCGGCGGCGCCGATCAGGACGAGCAGCCCGGCATGGTCTGAGAGGAACCCGAGCTTGATCGAGAAAGAGCCGCTGACCGTGAGGAAGAGGTAGAGGTAGAGGGCGACGTTGAAGACGGAGAAGGGGATCTTCTCGACCAGCAGGCCGGAGAGGACGAGCGGGAAGGTCGCTCCGGCGATCAGCGTCGTGAACATGATCAGCATCACGAAGGTGCCGAGGTTGGCTGGCAGGAAGCTGTTGAGCGCGACGGCTGCGGCGTAGGAGGCGAGGACGAAGCGGAACGGCAGGGCGGCGCTGGGCAGGGCGGCGCGCAGGATGCCGAACCAGGCGAGTGCGGCGAGGCCGGTCTGGGTGCTCTCGAGCAGGACGCCGGCGACGATCGCCCAGGCCGGGACCTCGCCGACCTTGTCGAAGAGGTCGGCGATCCAGGCGGAGGCGGGTACGCCGAGCAGGTCGAGCACGGCGATGGCCAGGACGACGCCCCCGATCCAGAGGGCGATTCGCGTCAGCCTCCGCGGCAGCGTGCGGCTCGCGTCGGCCTCGGGCGCCGCCGTTTCCGTCTCCACGCGCGCCACCCTAGCGGCGCGCGGGCTGGCCGAGCGCCGCCGGCGGTGCGAAGATCGACCCGTTCACCCCGCAACCGAGAGGAGCGAATGTGTCAGCACGAAACTTGAGCCCGAAGGGCGGTCGGCTTGCCCGCCTGCTCACGCTGGCGCTGGCGATCGGGATCGCCGCGCTGGTCGCCGCGGGCTGTGGCGGGAGCAGCGACAGCTCATCCAGCGAAGCCCAGAACGCGATCGAAAAAGGCGCGGAAGAAGCGAAGCAGGGCATCGAAACCGCCAAAGAGGAAGTGAAGAAGGGCTTCAAGGAAGCCGAAGAAGCGACGAAGCAGGGTGTCGAAGAAGGCAAGGACAAGGCCTCGAAGCGAATCCAGAAGGCCAACGAAGAAGCTCAGAAGGGGATCGAAAAGGGCAAGGAGGAAGCCGAACGCGGCATCGAAGAAGCCGAAAAGCGGGCGCAGGAATACGCGCCCTGAGCCCTCCGGCGGCTCGATCTCGCCACCGATGAGATCGAGCCGCGCCCGTCGGTCAGCTAGCCGCGGACCTTGCAGTCGCGAGCCAGCGCGGTCGAGAGCCGCTGGCCGTTGGCGAAGACGAAGGTCGCCCGGGCGAGGGTGAAGATCGCGCCGGGGAAGCCGGCGGGGGCGGCGCAGCTGGCGCTGAGGAAGCTGCGCCGTTCGCCCCTGTAGGAGTACTTGCGCCCCATCGTCATCTGGATGTCGGTGACGTAGCCGAGGTCCGAGGCGAGCTCGGGGATGCGGGTCGAGAAGACCGTGCCGAACTCGCCTTCCTGGCGAGCGATCGTGAAGGGGAGGACGAAGGCCGCCCGCACCGGCGTCGTGCCGTAGAGGTGGAGCAGCAGGCCGGCGCGCCCGTGGATTCGGCTGTTGAAGGCGAGCACGTCGCCGTGCGCCGGAATCAGCGGCGCGTCGGGGAAGTTGACGTTGGCGGCGAAGTGCCCGCGGCCGACCAGGGCCTGGCGGCAGCGTTCGAGCGCCGCCTGGGTGCTGGTCTGCTGCAGGACGCCCGCCGGACAGCGCGGCAGCCCCGCGACCGAGACCTTGCCGGCGCGGTTGACGGCGATCGTCATTTCACGCAGCTGCGGCGGGAGGGTGCCGTCGGCGGTGGCGACCGAGCCGTCGAGGCTTACCGTGACCGGGGCTGGGCGTTCGCGCGGCAGCGCCTGGGGCGCCAGGCGACCGTCGAAGAAGACGCGCAGGTTGCCCTGCTGGATCAGCTCGGCCCGCGCCACGGCGGCGAGGGCTGCGAGGAGGAGGGCGATCGCGAGGACGACCGGGACGCGGCGCAAAGTCACGTCCCAAGTGTAGGTCTGCGACCCGCTCCGCCGGATTGGCCGCCGGTTATTTCGCCAGCACGCCTGACATCGCCCTCAGCCCGGCGTCCATGCCGCGCCAGAAGTTGCCGCCGTGAAAGGGCTCGCCGCGGCTGAAGCGCCAGGGGACCGAGAGACCGAGCGTCTTCTTGCCGGCGCGCCAGAGCTTCGAGGAGCCGACCCGATAGTCGCCGTCGGCGCCGGGACGGACCTCGGTCGGCCGTGCGGGGTCGCCGGTCAGCCGCAGCGGCACCTGGGCGAAGGTCGCCTTGTCGAATTGCTCCATCACGCACATGCTGACCGGGTCGAAGTCGAGCCGCGGCCGCTCGCCGAGGATCTCGGCGGACAGGTGGGCGGCCGCGGCGTCCGCCTGCAGGAAGGCGAGGAAGGCCTGCTTGACCGGGAAGTCGCCGGCATCCCCGACGACGAAGATCTCCGGGTGCTCCACCAGGCGGCGGCTCTCGAGCTCGGTGAGCAGGAAGCCGCGCTCGTCGGCGGGCAGGCCGGCGAAGGGCGTCGAGGCGACGTAAGGGGGAAAGGCGACCAGGAGGTCGTAGCCGAGCTGCTCGCCGTTGGCGTAGGAGGCGATCCCGGGCTCGACGCGCTCGACCGTCCAGCCGGGGTGGCCCGCGATGCCGCGCCGCTCGAACTCGGACGCCGCGACCTCGTGCAGGCGTGGCCCGAAGGCCTGGATGTAGGTCTGCTCGAAGGTCGACCAGGCGATCTCGACGTTGTCGCGGACGCTCCTGCGCCGCAGCCAGGTGTCGAGCATGAGGACGATCTCGTAGAGGGGCCCGGCGCACTTGTTGTTGGGTGGGACGACGAAGAGGACGCGCCGCCGCTCGCGCAGGCCGGCCGCCTCGACCAGGTCCTGGAAGCCGGCCCGCAGTTTGAGCATGTCGACCGGCGTCCAGGTGCTGATCGCGTGCTCGGCGAGTCCCGGGATCTCGGCCGGACGCATCCCGGCCCCGGTGGCGACGACGAGGAAGTCGTAGGGGATCGAGGTGCCGTCGACGGCAACGCATCGGCCGTCGGGATCGATCTCGTGCGCCCGTGCCTGGATCAGCTCGATGTCCTTGCGCGCGGCGGGCTTGGCCAGCGGCAGGCGCAGCTTCTCCGGGTCGAGCCCGAAGGGCACGTAGATCGAGTTCGGTTTGAAGAGGAAGCTGCGCTGCTCGGAGACGAGCGTGATCTTTGCCCGGTCGCCCGCCAGCATGCGCAGGTAGAAGGCGGTCTCGAGGCCGCCGAAGCCACCGCCGAGGACGACGACGTGGGGGGTTGCCGACCCGTTCGCAGTCGCGCTTCCGTTCACCGCCCCAGGGTTCCAGGCGACGCACTGCGTCCACATCGGCAGCCCGCCGCGGGTCCGTTGCGGGTTTCCCGTAGATCGCGCGCCTGGCCGTCAGGGATGGCCTCCCCCTGTCGATGGCAGAGGAGAGCCCAAATGCTCGAATCGCCTTCAAAGCCATCGATCTCGCCGCCGCGCGGGTTGCCCCTGCCCACTGTCCGCCCCGGGGTGCCCTCGGTTGGAGTCAAGGACCTCGAGCGGAAGCCGGGGGAGCGCCGCCCCCTCTACGTCTCGCTGCGGCTGAAGCTCGTCCTCGTCATCGCGATCGCGCTCGGCTGGGCCGGCTTCTCGCTCTGGCTGGCCCTGCCGTGGATCTCGGAGCTGGGCCAGTCGATCACGCTGCCGCTGGCGATAGCCGTGATCTTCGGCATCGCGATCGTGCCCGGATACCTCAACGCCAACCTGATCGCCTCGCTGCTGATCGACCGACCGCCGCCGCTGCGCTTCGACCTCGACTTTCCTGGCGTGACCGTGGTGATCGCCTGCTTCAACGAGGAGGAGACGATCGAGGAGACGATCGACTACGTCGCCCAGCAGGACTACCCCGGCCATCTGCGCATCCTGGTCGCCGACGACGGCTCGACGGACCGCACCGCTGAGCTCGCGCGCGGACGAGCCAAGGCCTCCTCGACGATCTCGGTGCTCACCGTTCTCCACGGCGGCAAGGCGCGCACGCTGACCGCGGCGCTGCAGCATGTGCGGTCGCCCCTGGTCGTGACCGTGGACGCCGACACGCTGCTGATGCCGTCCTCCGTGGAGCGGCTTGTCGCCCGGCTCTTGATTTCCCCGCCCGACACCGTCTCCGTCGCCGGCGCGGTCTTCGTGCGCAACTCGCGCAGCAACTTCATCACCCGCGCGCAGGAGTGGGACTACTTCCTCGGCATCGCCTCGGTCAAGCGCCAGCAGGGCCTCTTCCAGGGAACGATGGTCGCCCAGGGAGCGTTCAGCGTCTACCGCACCTCAGCCCTGAATCGGGTGGGGGGCTGGCCCGACCGGATCGGCGAGGACATCGTCCTCACGTGGGCGATGATGCGCCAGGGGGGAAGAGTGGGGTACGAGCGAACTGCGGTCGCCTTCACGGGGGCGCCGGAAGACGTAAGGGCCTTCGCGCGCCAGCGCCGCCGCTGGGCGCGCGGGATGATCGAGGGCCTGCGCGAGCACGGGGCAACCCTTCTGACCGGGGGGCGCTCCAATGCCCACGCGGTGCTGGTCAACTTCATCTTCCCCTACGTCGACGTCGTCTACTCGATCGCTTTCCCGATCGGGGTGGTCCTCGCCGTCGTCTTCGGCAACTTCGCGATCGTCGGGCCGATGACGCTGGCGGTGCTGCCGCTCAACTTCGCGCTCTCGATGATCATGTTCAACCTCAGCAAGCAGTCCTTCGACGAGGTTGGGCTCAGGGTTCGCCAAAATCGGATTGGCTACCTCGGCTACCTGCTCACGTACCAGCTCTTCATGTCTCCGGTCTCGGTCGCCGGCTATGCGCAGGAGCTGTTCGGTTCGAGGCGCCGCTGGTAGGAATTGACTTCGCGCCCCACTCGCGCTCGGTGCCGGGCTAGGGTTCGAGCAATGGCCGAGCCGGGACACGGGATCGAGCTCTCCGAAGGCGATGAGTTCGCCGGCTACCGCGTGGAGAGCCAGCTGGGTCGCGGCGGGATGGGCGTCCTCTACCTGGCGCTCGAGCCCGGCCTCGAGCGGCGTGTCGCGCTGAAGCTGATCGCGCCGGAGGCGGCGGCCGACGAGGTCTTCGCCCGCCGCTTCGCGGAGGAGTCGAGGATCGCCGCCTCGATCGAGCATCCGAACGTCGTGCCGATCTACGCCGCCGGCGAAGAGGCCGGCGTCCCCTACATCGCGATGCGCTACGTCGCCGGGGCTGACCTGGCCCGGCGCCTCGCCCGCGAGGGCCGCCTCGTGCCGCCGGCCGCGGTCGAGCTGATCGCCCAGGTCGCCGGCGGCCTCGACGCGATCCACGCTGCCGGGCTGGTGCACCGCGACGTGAAGCCCGCCAACGTCCTGCTCAGCGGCGCCGAGGGGGCCGAGCACGCTTACATCACCGACTTCGGCGTCGCCCGCAACGTCTCGACCGAATCGGGCCTGACCCAGACCGGTCGCTTCGTCGGCACGCTCGACTACGTCGCGCCGGAGCAGATCTCAGGCGGCCACGTCGACGCACGCGCCGACGTCTACGCGCTCGGCTGCCTGCTCTTCAAGCTGCTGACCGGCGAGGTGCCCTTCCCCAAGGAGGGCGACGCGGCCCGGCTCTTCGCCCACCTCAACGATCCGCCGCCCGCCCCCTCGCTCTGGGTTCCCGAGGTCTCGATGGCGCTCGACGACGTCGTGATCCGGTCGATGTCGAAGAGCCCCGAGGACCGCTACCCCTCGGCGGGGGATCTTGGCCGGGCGGCGCAGGCGGCGCTGCGCGGCGAGCAGCCGGCGCTGCCCGAGCGCACGGTGGCGACGGGTGCGGCGGCCACCGGCACCACGGAGACGATCTCGCCTGACGATGCCGGGACCGCGGCCGGGGACGGATCGACGGGTGCTACGGAGGCGCTGCCCCCCGGTCCGGGCGAGCATGCCCGGGCGCCTCGCCGGCGCCATCTCGCGATCGGCGCCGGGGCGGCGCTGGTCGCGGCGATCGTCGCGGTTGTGGTGGCGATCGCGGGTGGGGGCGGGGGTGCGAGCCCGGAGGCCAACGCGGGCGACCCGCATGCGGGGAAGACGACGCCGGCGAGCTCGAAGCCCAAGCCGGCGCCCAAGGCACTGAGCAAAGCCGAGCTGATCGCCAGTGCCGATGCGATCTGCGAAGACAGCCAGGCCACCTACGGGAGTGTCCGTTTGCAGGAAAAGGAAGAAGTGCCAGACGTCGCCTACGCCGCAACCCTGGCGGGCATCTCCCAGCGAGGGGTCAACCGCTTCAGGCGGCTGGTTGCGCCGGACAGCGTCGAACCGGCCTTCTCCAAGTATGTGCAGGCTCAGGAACGGGTGATGGAGTACGACCGCGAGGCCTTGAGCGCCGCGCAGAGAGGTGACGCGACTGCATATCTCGCCGCCCGCGAACGCCGCGACGACGAGGCACGGGAACGCTACGACCTCGCCCGCGAAATCGGCCTCGTGCAGTGCAGCGCCAACCCCGGCTAGCGGTGTGCCGCGACCGAGCGCGGGCCGGTGCGGCGGTCGCGCGGCGGCTGCCGCTCCTTGTCGGCGTACATCCGCCGGTCGGCGAGGCGCAGGGCGCTGCTCGGATCGTTCGCTTCGGCGGGGATCAAGGCCCAGCCGGCCGAGCTGCAGATCGGCATCGCCGCCTCCGGCTCGCTGAGCGCCAGCCTGGCGAGCGCCGTCAGCTCCGCGGCCGGTCGGCCTTCCGGGCGCAGCAGGGCGCAGAACTCGTCGCCGCCCATCCGGTAGGCGCGCCCCCAGGGCGCCAGAGCGTGGGCGAAGGCGCTGCCAAGTCGTTCTAGCAGCGCGTCGCCCGCGGAGTGGCCGAGGGTGTCGTTGTATGCCTTGAAGTCGTCGAGGTCGAGCAGGAGAAGCAGCTGCTCCTGCTCTTGGGTGGGGGCGCTGAGTGCGTCCTGCAGGTCGATCACCAGCTGGCGCCGGTTGGCGAGGCCGGTGAGGGCGTCGGTCGTTGCCTGTTCGCGGGTGGTGCGGAGCACCCGCAGGTACTGGGCAAAGGTGAGTGCGAGCCGGGCAAAGACCAGCGCCAGGCAGGCCGTTGCCAGCAGCATGGCGAGGGCGGTCACCCTGGTGAAGTGATCGAAGACCTCGATCGCCAAGGCGAGGAAGCCGAAGGCGATCGGCAGGGCGATCGAGCGCCAGCTCTCGTCGCGAAGGACCGCCGGCCGGCGGTCGCCGGTATGCCAGGCGGCGATCCCGATGAGCAGGAGGGCGAACCCCCAGCCCGCGTCGAGCAGCCCCCCGCCTTCGTAGGCGCCTTGCGCCGTCTCATAGAGGTAGGCGCTGTCGCTGATCGCAAAGACGGCGAGGGCGCCCCCGAGCCAAGCCCAGGCCCGGTCCAGGCGCCATCCGGTGAGGGCGAAGGCGACAAGCACCAGGCCGACCAGGATGGCGTCGGCGAGCACGTAGCTGAAGTTGATCGCGGTGCCAAACGTCGGGTCACCGGTCTGGTCGAGCACCGCGCGGAGGACGATCGCGGATGCCAGTGCCGCCATCGCCAGGGCCGCGACGAGCCCGTCGAGCCAGATCGCGGTGTCGGCCTGGCGGGCCCGCTCCCGCATCAGCAGCACCACCCCGGCGCAGGCGAAGCCGTAGAAGCCAAGCCAGAGCACGTCCGGCGCGGTCAGGGCCGGCGGCTGCGCGGTCGAGTAGTAGACGACCCGCCAGATCAGGTCCCCGAGCGCCCAGAGCGAGACGGCGATCGCGAGCAAGGTCCAGGCGCGGCGCTCCTCGGCGACCGAGACGGCCCGAGCGATGCAGCAGATCGCCGCGCCCACCTCGAGCACCAGCACCGCCCAGCGGGCCATGAATCCATCGAGCGGACCGAAGTCGACGCCGAGCAGGTAGGCGACGACGGCGATCGCGATCACCCCGAGCACGGGCCGCAGCACCAGCTTGATCGGCGGCGGCGATTGGGCGAGATAGGACATGGCTGACTGACACTTGAATCGACAGCAGCGATCCCCCACTGGTCCGTAGATTTCCGCAGTGCAGGTGGGGTTCAGGCGTGCGGCTCCGGGTGCAGCTCGACCCCTCCGCCCTTCTCGCGGATCAGGTCGACGGTGAGCAGCACGGCGGCGACCGCATAGAGCGGCGTGAAGGCGAGGTTGGCGAGGAGGTCGGCGAGCCACTCGCCGAGCAGCTCGCTGGCGAAGAGGTTGTGGGTGAGGCTGGAGATCCACTCGGTCAGGCCGTCGCCGGCGATCTCGGTCGGGATCAGGACCAGGGCGACGAGCCAGAACTTGCCGCGCACGAGGTGGACGCTGCGCGCGAAGGCGGCGCGGATGCCGCGGTGCTCGATCTCGACCACCGGGGCCGCCAGGCCGAGCCAGACGAAGGCGAGGACGCCGGGGACGACGAAGGCGACGAGGCCGACCGCGACCAGCGCGCCGTAGATCAGGTCGATCGCGATCAGCGGCCCATAGTTGATCATCCCGGCGATTTCCCGCAGGGAGGGCGGCCGGTCCCCGCGAGGGTGGGTCAGCGAGATCGCCACGGCGCCGGTGTAGAAGACCTCGCCGACCAGCCCGGTCGCCGCGATCGCCAGCACCGCCGCGATCGCGGCGAGCAGCCGGAAGCCCGCGCCGAACCCGAGCGAGCCGATTTCGGCGTTGACGGTGATCGCGTGCAGGAGCCCGAGCGGGACGAAGACGACGGCGGCGAGCTGCAGCAGGGAGGGCGCCCAGCGCCAGTACGTGCGGCCGATCCGCGCGTAGGTCGAGAGCAGCTCGGCGCGGCGGCCCACGTCAGCGGTGACGGCGGCGCCCGGCGGGGCGGCGGCCGCGTTGCTCCAGTCTCGACTGCGAGGACTCCGAGGTCGGCATGCGCTTGACCTGGCTCAGCTCGCCGACGAGCAGCTCTTCGGCGCAGCGCCGGTGCCAGTGGTGGTGTTCGGTGCCGCCGAGCCTGAAGACGTACTGGACTACCACGTGCTCGCTGCCGATCTCGATCTCGCCGTGGCAGGCGGGGCAGCGGTAGAGCTTGCGGGAGATGCCGCGGATCAACCAGGCCTCGTCGCCCTCTTCGGTGATGCCGCGCAGGCTCCAGCGCTTGTCGGGCAGGCCGGCGAGGTCGCCCACGGCGACTACTTCCTCGAGAGCCAGGCGAAGCCCGTGGCCATGGCCACGTTCGCGACGCCGGCCAGGCGAAGGCCGAGCTTTGCTCCCGGACGGCTCACCGCCGGCGACTCGGCCCAGATCGCGTCGGTGGCGATCTCGGTGCCGCGCAGCCAGGCCAGTGCCCACCAGTCCCGCGGCTCGCCGCGGCGCTCGGCGATCGCGTGGGCGGCGGCGAAGGTGAGCCAGATCGGCGCGGCGCGGCGGAAGAGGTGTTCCGCGTCGGGAGAGGGATGCTCGTGGCCGAGCACCTTCAGCGTCGCCGCCGGGGCGAGGAGCGCGCCGCCGCCGAGCAAGAGGTCGAACCCGATCATGGTGCGGTTGGTACGGCGCAGCGCCTGCTCGAGGGTCATCGCAACGTCAATCCAACCAGATTGCCGGAAGGGAAAGCACGGGGTCCGACGAATTGGACGCCGTGACCAAGACCGCAACCAAGACCGCGCCGCAGCTGAAGAGCCTCTCCGAGTACATCCAGGAGCGCTTCGAAGACTTCTCGCGCTCACAGAAAGACGTCGCCCGCTACATCGTCGATCACCTCGACGAGGCAGCCTTCCTCACCGCCGAGGAGCTGGCCCGGAGAGCGAGCACCTCGTCATCGACGGTGGTGCGCTTCTCCCAGGCCCTCGGCTTCGAGGGCTACCCCGAGCTTCAGCAGGCCGCGATCGAGGAGTACCGCAGCGCCGGCGCCGCGGCGAGCGGCGCCGCAAGCGCCGGCTCGCTCTTCTCCTTCGACCACTCCGAGCTGGAGAGCTCGCTCGGCGCCGACTACGCCAACCTCGAGGAAACCGCGAAGAAGCTGACCCGCGAGCAGGTCGACGGGGCCGTCGCCGCGCTCGCCGAAGCGCAGCGCGTGGTGATCGTCGGCGTCGACCAGATGGCCTTCTTCGCCAGCTACCTGCGGCACACGCTCAGCCTGCTCGACATCCGCGCCGAGATCGTCGCCAGCACCGGCGGCGAGTCCCTGCAGCGGCTCGGCCGGATCGACGACGAGACGCTGGTCATCGTCCTCTCCTCGGGCCGTGCCCATCCGCTTCTGCTGCGGGCGATGAAGCTGGCCCTGCACCGCGGCGCCCGCACGCTGGCCGTCTCCGACGCCTCGATGTCCGAGGTGGGAGAGCACGCCGAGCTGACCCTCTACTTCTCCTCCAACAGCCCCTCCTTCGCCAGGTCCAACACGGCGCTGATGGCTCTGGTTCAGGCCCTGGCCCACGGTCTCTACGCGCGCGACGAAGACACGCACAAAGACCGCATCCGGGCCTACAAGCTCAAGTAGCACCACTCAAATCGCTCACTTCGCCTTTTGTCGCGCATAGCGCGAAGAAAGGCGAAGTCACCGTCCGGGGAGGCGATCCCTAGTATTGGCCTCCGTGGCTGAGCGAGCGACATTCCGGGTCAAGACAGGCCTGGCCGAGATGCTGAAGGGCGGGGTGATCATGGATGTGGTCACGCCTGAGCAGGCACGGATCGCCGAGGCGGCGGGCGCCTGCGCCGTGATGGCGCTGGAGCGCGTGCCGGCCGACATCCGCAGGGACGGCGGCGTCGCCCGGATGTCCGACCCGGCGATGATCAAGGGGATTCAGGAGGCGGTGACGATCCCGGTCATGGCCAAGGCGCGGATCGGCCACTTCGCCGAGGCCCAGGTCCTGCAGGCGCTCGAGGTCGACTACATCGACGAGTCCGAGGTTCTTACCCCGGCCGACGAGCGCCACCACATCGACAAGCTCGCCTTTGAGGTGCCCTTCGTCTGCGGCGCCACCAACCTGGGCGAGGCGCTGCGACGGATCGGCGAGGGGGCGGCGATGATCCGCTCCAAGGGCGAGGCCGGCACGGGAAACGTGGTCGAGGCCGTCCGCCACATGCGCGAGATCGTCTCGGGCATCAAGCGGCTGGCCCAGCTCGGCCCCGAGGAGCTTGCCGGCGCCGCCAAGGAGCACCAGGCGCCGCTCGAAGTCGTGCACGAGGTGGCGACGCACGGCCGCCTGCCGGTGCCGCTCTTCTGCGCCGGCGGCATCGCCACCCCGGCAGACGCTGCGCTGATGATGCAGCTCGGCGCCGAGGGCAACTTCGTCGGCTCGGGGATCTTCAAGAGCGGCGATCCGGAGCGTCGCGCCAAGGCGATCGTCGAGGCGACCACCCACTTCAACGACCCCGAGCGGGTCGCGGCGGCCTCGATCGGGCTTGGCGAGGCGATGCCGGGACTGGAGATCGCCGAGCTCGCTGCGGCGGACGCGCTTCTCCAGGATCGCGGTGCCTGAGCTGCGCCTCGGCGTGCTCGCCATCCAGGGAGGCTTCGAAGCCCACTGCCGGGTGCTGCGCGAGCTCGGCGCGGCGGCCAGCGAGGTGCGCGTTCCCGCCGACCTGGACGGCCTCGACGGGCTCGTCATCCCCGGCGGCGAGAGCACGACGATCGCAAAGGGGATCGAGTCGGCCGAGCTCGCCGCGCCGATCGCGGCGCTGCATGAGGCGGGTGGGACCGTTTTCGGCACCTGCGCCGGAATGATCGTCTGCGACGAAGCCCACCTGGGGCTGATCGACGCGACGGTCGAGCGCAACGCGTTCGGGCGCCAGCTGCAGAGCTTCGAGGCCGACCTGGAAGTCGATGGGATCGGCGAGGAGGCGCTGCGCGCGGTCTTCATCCGGGCCCCGTGGGTCGCACGCTGCGGCGCCGGGGTCGAGGTCCTCTCGACCTACGAGGGCCACCCGGTAGCGATTCGCGAGGGCAGGGTGCTCGCCTGCGCCTTCCATCCCGAGCTGACCGACGATTCCCGGCTGCACGCACTGTTCATGGCGATGACGACGAGCGCGCGCGAGGGCCGCGTTCAGGAGGAGGCAGGAACGTGAGAGACCCGCGAGTGGAGAACCTGGCGAAGATCCTGGTCGGCTACTCGACCAAGGTGAAGGCGGGGGAGGTCGTCTCGATCGACGGCGAGGTCGGCGCCGAGCCGCTCCTGCGCGCGGTCTACGAGGAGGTGCTGAAGGCGGGCGCCCACCCGATCGTCAACGTCGGCCTCGACGGGCTGGCGGCGATCTACTACGAGCACGCCAGCGACGAGCAGCTCGACTGGATCTCGCCGCTGATGGAGTGGACCGTCGACAACGCCGATGTGCGGATCGCGATCGGCGCCAGCGCCAACACGCGCGAACTCTCCGCCGTGCCCCCCGAGCGCCAGACCCGCCGACAGACCGCGACCGGCCCGGTGCTGGGCCGGATGATGGACCGCAGCGCCGCCGGGGATTTCCGCTGGTGCTACACGCTCTTCCCGACCAACGCCTACGCCTCGGAGGCGGAGATGAGCCTCGCCGACTACGAGGACTTCTACTTCGGGGCCTGCCTCGCCGACGACCCCGATCCGCTGACGGCCTGGAAGCGCGCCTCCTCGGAGTGCGAACGGCTCGCCGAGTGGATAGAGGGCCACGAGGAGGTGCGGGTCGTCGCTCCGGGGACGGACATCAGGCTCGGCATCGCCGGGCGCAAGTTCATCCCCTGCGTCGGCGACCACAACATGCCCGACGGCGAGTTCTTCACCGGCCCGGTCGAGGACTCGGTCGAGGGCGAGGTCACCTTCCACCTGCCGGCGGTGATCGCCGGCCGCGAGGTCTCCGGGGTGCGGCTGCGCTTCGAGGCCGGCAGGGTGGTCGACGCCAGCGCCGAGCGCGGCGAGGAGTTCCTGATCCAGCTGCTCGACACCGACGAGGGCGCCCGCCGCCTAGGCGAGCTCGGCATCGGCACCAACTACGCGATCGACCGCGGCACGCTCGAGGTCCTGCTCGACGAGAAGCTCGGCGGCACCGTGCACATGGCGGTCGGCAAGTCCTACCCCGAGTCCGGCGGCGTCAACGACTCCGCCGTCCACACCGACCTTGTCTGCGACCTGCGCCAGGGCGGCAAGATCGAAGTCGACGGCACCGAGTTCCAGATCGACGGCAGGTTCGTCGTCTAGCTATTGGTTCGGGATCGGCGATCCCGCCAGGAAGAAGAACCAGACGGTCAGCACCGCAGCGGCGAGCAGGACCGAGCCCATCAGGACCGCCTCGACCACGGTGGTGGTGCCCGCCGGCTGCCCCGTGTCGCGCATGCTCTTCAGCCAGGCCGGGCGCATCGGCGCCAGCCGGTTGGTGCCGGTGGTCTGGATGTAGAGGCGGTTGAGGCGGCCGATCAGCCAGGCGATGACGAGGACAGAGACGACGATGCCCACCGCCACGAGGAGGTAGGGCCCCTGGCTTGGGAACTGGGTATGGGAGACCTTCGAGCCGATGTAGATCCAGCTCAGGGGAATCGCGGTCCAGATCGAGAGCGCCGCCAGCAGCATCGCTACGAAGATGAAGCCGGCGACCAGCCCCCTCGCCGGACCGCCGCTGTGCGAGTGGGTGGCCATTCCGCACTCATAGAATGGCAGTTATGTCCGGACATTCGAAGTGGTCTTCGATTAAGCACAAGAAGGGCGCCGCCGACGCAAAGCGCGGCAAGCTCTTCACCAAGCTGGCGCGGGCGATCACCGTCGCGGCCCGCGACGGCGGCCCCGACCCCGACGCCAACGCGCCGCTCGCCACGGCGATCCAGAAGGCGCGCGACGCCTCGATGCCGAAGGACAACATCCAGCGCGCGATCGACCGCGGCGGCGGCATCGGCACCGACGCCGCGGCGATCGAGAGCATCCTCTTCGAGGGCTATGGCCCGGGCGGCGCCGCGATCCTGGTCGAGGCGCTGACCGACAACCGCAACCGCGCCAGCGCCGACATCCGCCACGCCTTCACCAAGCATCACGGCAGCCTCGGCGAGCCGGGATCGGTCGCCTGGATCTTCGAGAAACGCGGCGTGATCGTCGTCGACGGCGAGCGCTACGGCGAGGACGACCTGATCGCGGCGATCGACGCCGGCGCCGAGGACGTGCGCGACGATGGCGAGCAGCTGCGCGTGCTCTGCGAGGCCACCGACCTCAGCGCGGTGCGCGAGGCGCTCGAGGCCTCCGGGGTCGAGGTCGAGTCGGCCGACGTGGCGATGGAGCCGAAGAGCACGGTCTTGGTCAAGGGCAGCGAGGCCGAATGGCTGCTCAAGCTGGTCGACACGCTCGACGAGCACGACGACGTAAACGCGGTCCACGCCAACTTCGACGTGCCACAGGAGATACTCGAGAAGCTGGCCGCCGCCTGAGCCCGGCGGGAGGCATCCGACCAGCCGCCCAGAATCACTCCCCATGCAAGTCGTGATGGGAATCGATCCCGGCGCGGCGAACCTCGGCTTCGGCGTGGTCCGGGTCGAGGGCGCCCGCATGGTTGCGCTCGATGGCGGCGTCGTCGAGACCTCGCCGGAGATGGCGATGGAGCGCCGCCTGGAGCGGATTCACAGCGCCCTCACGGAGCTGCTCGAGTGGCACGAACCGGCGGCGATGGCGCTTGAGGACCTCTACTTCGGCAAGAACGTGCACTCGGCGATGGCCGTCGGCCGCGCCAGCGGCGCGGCGATGCTGGCCGCGGCCCAGGCCGGCGTGCGCTGCTTCACCTACACGCCGCAGGCGATCAAGATGGCGGTCTGCGGCTCCGGCGCCGCCGGCAAGCAGCAGGTGCAGCGGATGGTCGGCACCCTGCTCAGCCTGCCCGAGCCGCCGACGCCCGACCACGCCGCCGACGCCCTCGCCGTCGCCATCTGTCACGGAGGCGCGGCAGGCCGCGAAGCCGCCGTGCAGGGGGTCGAGGAAGAGATCGCCCAGAGGCTGGCCGGATGATCGCGGCGGTGCGTGGCGAGGTGATGGTGCGGCGGCCCGACCACGTGGTGATCGAGGCCGGCGGGGTCGGCTACCGGCTGGCGGTCTCGGCCGAGACGCTGCGCGCCGTGCCGGCCACCGGCCGCGAGGCATTCCTGCACGCCGAGCTGATCTCCCGCGAGGACTCGCTTTCGCTCTTCGGCTTTGCCTCCGAGGAGGAGCGCGACCTCTTCGGACTGCTGATCTCGGTCAGCGGGGTCGGCCCCAAGGTGGCGATCGCGACCCTCTCCGGCGGACCGGCCCGCGAGCTGCTGCGGGCGATCGCCGCGGGCGACGCGAAGCGCTTTCAGGCCGTGCCCGGGATAGGCAAACGCACCTCGGAGCGGATCATCGTCGAGCTGCGCGAGAAGGTCGCCGGCGAGCTCGAGGAAGAGGTGGCGCTCGGCGTCGTCGGGGGCGAGCAGGACCCGCGCGGGCTGGCCCGCGACGGCCTGGTCAACCTCGGCTATGCGCCGCTGGAGGCCGAGCAGCTGCTGGACGGGATCGAGCTGGACGGCGACGCCGAGCAGCTGCTGGCCGCGGCTCTGCGCAAGGCCGCCTCCTCGCGGAGCAAGTCGTGAGCGAGAAGCGCATCCGCACCCCGGGGATCGACGGGGCGCTGCCTCCCGGCGAGGCTGGGGAGGAGGCGATCCTCGAGGACGACGTGCGCGTGCACGACGCCCGCGCCGACGTGCCCGACGAGGATCTCGACCGCTCGCTGCGGCCGCGCACGCTGGCCGACTTCGTCAACCAGGAGCAGGTGACCGAGCAGCTGGCGATCTTCATCGAGGCGGCGCGGGGCAGGGGCGAGGCGCTTGACCATGTCCTGCTCGCCGGCCCGCCCGGACTCGGCAAGACATCTCTCGCCCACATCGTCGCCGAGGAGATGGGGGTGCCGATGGTGCAGACCGCCGGCCCGGCACTGGAGCGGAAGGCCGACGTCGCCTCCTTCCTCACCGCGCTGGAGCCGGGCAGCGTCTTCTTCGTCGACGAGATCCACCGGCTGGGCCGCGCCGTCGAGGAGACCCTCTACCCGGCGATGGAGGACGGCGAGCTGCCGGTCGTGCTCGGCCAGGGCGCGGGCGCCCGCACCGTCACGCTGCCGCTGCCGCCCTTCACCCTGATCGGCGCCACCACCCGCGCCGGCCTGCTGACCACGCCGCTGCGCGATCGCTTCGGCCTCTCTCACCGGGTCGAGCACTACAGCCCCGAGCACCTCGGCCAGATCATCGTCCGCTCGGCCGGCATCCTCGGCGTGGAGATCGACTCCGAGGGCGCCGAGACGATCGCATCGCGCTCGCGCGGCACGCCGCGGGTTGCCAACAGGCTGCTGAAGCGGGTGCGCGATTTCGCCCAGGTCAAGGACCGCGGGGCGATCGACGCCGAGGTCGCCGCCGCCGCCCTGGAGATGCTCGAGGTCGACGCCGCAGGACTCGACCGCAGCGACCGCGCACTGCTCGACACGGTGGCGAGCAAGTTCGGCGGCGGCCCGGTCGGGCTCTCCACCCTGGCGGTCGCGATCGGCGAGGAGGCGGACACGATCGAGGACGTGCTCGAGCCCTATCTCCTGCAGCAGGGACTGCTGAAGCGCACCCCGAGGGGGAGGGTGATCACCGCCAGGGCCTACGAGCACCTGGGCCTGCCCGCCCCCGATACCGCAAGAAGCCTCTTCTAAAAGCGACTCTCAGTAACCTGCGGGGAGTGCCGTTCTTCATCTGCCCCAACTGCGGCCACAGGGAGGTCAGCGCCGAGCGTACGGCGGGCTTCAGCACGCGCCCGAAGGGCTGCTCCAAATGTGGCTTCGGCTTCGTCTTCGAGCTGCTCGACGACTACTACCCGGCGCCCAACGCCGCCTTCTTCGTCTGCGATCAGAAAGCTCGGGTGATCGACGCTGGCCGCGGCAGCTTCGAGCTGACCGGTCTCACCGACGAGGACGTGATCGGCCGCCCGGTCCAGGAAGTCCTCGGCCTGCGGTGGCGCGACGGCGGCGGGGGTGGAGAGGGTGCCGACACAAACGGCGACGACGACACCGATCCGATCGAGACCTCGCTCGAGTGGGGCGTTCGCTCGCTCGGCAAGCGCGTCTCGGTCAACGCCGAAGGGGACATCCCCGCCGACGCGGTGGCCGACGTCTTCCCGGCCTACGACGACGACGGGGGACTGCTGATCGTCCTCACCCCGGAGGCTTGAGAAAGCATGGGCAAACGACGCAAACACGTCTTCGTCCTGCTCTTCGTCCTCGGCCTGATCGCCGTCTCCGGGCTCGTCATCGCCAAGAAGGAAACGAAGCTCGGGCTCGACCTCAAGGGCGGGGTCCAGCTCGTCCTGCAGGGGCGGCCGACCCCGCAGCAGCCGACGATCGACAGCGGCTCGATGGAAAGGGCGGTCGACATCATCCGCTCGGGCTGCGACCAGCTCGGCGTCTCCGAGATCGAAGTCGCCCGCGTCGGCAACGACCAGATCCAGGTCGGCATCCCGGGGGCGACCAGCGTCGGCAAGGCGACCGAATGCGCGACCAAGCCGGCCCGGCTCTTCTTCTTCGACTGGGAACCGAGCCTGATCGGCCGCGAGAAGGCGATCGGCGGCCACCCCGGCCGGGAACCGCCGGAAGCGGCGCTCAAGGAAGCGAACGAAGAATGGAAAGAAGCCGGCCGCAGCCCCAGCCGGCGTGAGAACCAGCAGCTGATCTTCGCTGGGGCCTACCCGACCGAGTTCTCGGCGGCCAAGCTGGCCTCCGAACAGAAACTCGTTTCCGACTGCGAAAAGTGCAGCCAGCCGACCACCTACTACCTGTTCGAGAAGGCCGAACCGCACAAGCTGATCGACGGGCCCGAGTTCACCAAGGAAGACCTCTACATCGACCCCAGCGGCAGGAAGCGGCCGAAGGATGCCGGCATCCTGGTCAAGGTGCCGCAGGGGACGATCGTGGTCTCCGAAAAGCCGAGCGACGCCAAGGGCCAGGTGCTGGAAAACGCGGAACCCGGCTGGTTCGCGCTGAAAGACGAACCGGCGCTCTCGGGCACGGAAATCACCCGTCCGAAGCAGGAAACCGACGAATTCGGCCAGCCCAACGTCACCTTCGGCTTCACCGACTCCGGCCGCAAGAGCTTCCAGGAAGTCACCCGCCGCATCGCCCAGCGCGGCGCCGCCTCGGCGATCGGGCCGAGCAGCGAACAGACGGCCGAAGCCACCTCGGGCCGCTTCGCGGTCATCCTCGACAACGAAGTCAAGACGCGGCCGCTGATCAACTACGCCCAGAACCCGGACGGCATCGACGGCCGCACCGGGGCGCAGATCTCGGGCGGCTTCACCAGCATCGGCGATGCGCAGACGCTGGCCAGCTACCTGCAGCGCGGCGCCCTGCCGATCAACCTCAACCTGATCAGCCAGTCGCAGATCTCGGCGACCCTGGGCTCCGAAGCCCTGCATGACGGGATCAGGGCCGGGCTCATCGGCCTGATCCTCACGGTCATCTTCCTGCTCGCCTTCTACCGCTTCCTCGGCCTGGTCGCGGTTACGGCGCTCGCCGCATACGGGGTCATCTTCTTCGCCCTGATCAAACTGATCCCGATCACGCTGACCCTGCCGGGGATCGCGGGGCTGGTGCTGACGATCGGCGTCACGGCCGACTCCAACATCGTCATCTTCGAGCGAATAAAGGAGGAGGTCCGTGCCGGGCGCTCCATGTCGAGCGCGATCGCGGCCGGCTACAGGCGCGGGATCGCGACGATCATCGACGCCAACGTCGTCACCCTGCTGACCGCCTTCGTCCTCTTCGTGCTCGCCACCGCCGGGGTCAAGGGCTTCGCCTTCGTGCTCGGCGTCGGCACGATCGTCTCGCTGCTGACCGCCGTCGTCTTCACCCAGGCGCTGCTCGGCTCGATGAGCCGCACGCGGCTGCTGCGCTCGCCGGCCGCGCTCGGCGCCAAACGCGAGGGGCTGCGCTGGCGCTTCGACTTCATGGGCGCCAGCCGCTGGTTCTTCACCTTCTCCGGCTGCATCCTCGTGATCGGGGCGCTGGCCCTGGCGACCAAGCAGCTCAACCTCGGCATCGACTTCGAGTCGGGCACCAGGGTCGAGGTCGCCCTGGTCAAGCCGACCGACGAGGAAGGCGTTCGCGAAGCGCTCGAGAACGTCGGCGTCTCTGGCGGCGAGGTGCAGAAAGAGAGCAACCCGGGGCTCGGCGACAACGCCTACCTGATCCAGTCGAAGACGCTCAAGCCGAGCCAGATCAACGAGTTGCAGAAGGAACTCGAGCGCGAGTTCGGGATCGAGGCCAACGGCTTCGACAGCACCAGCGTCGGCCCGACCTTCGGGGCCACGGTGGCCAACAGCGCACGCAACGCGCTGATCTTCTCGCTGCTGATCATCTGCGCCTACATCGCCTTCCGGTTCGACCCGAAATTCGCGGTGCCGGTCCTGATCGCGATCTTCCACGACATCCTGATCACGGCGGGCATCTACTCGCTGACCGGGAGGGAGGTGACGAGCGGTACGGTCGCCGCCTTCCTGACCATTCTTGGTTACTCGCTCTACGACACGATCATCGTCTTCGACCGAATACGCGAGAACATGCCGCGCATGCCGCGGGCCGCGTTCTCGCAGATCGTCAACCGCTCGATGAGCGAGGTGCTGACCCGCTCGCTGGCCACCAGCTTCACGACGCTGCTGTCCGTGGTCTGCCTGCTGATCTTCGGCGGCGCGACGCTGCAGGACTTCGCCTTCGCGATGATGGTCGGGATCATCTCCGGCACCTACTCCTCGATCTTCATCGCCTCGCCGGTTCTGACCGCCTGGAAGGAACGTGAGCCGGGCTTCATCCGCCGCCGCGAGCGGATCGCCGCGATCGAGGGCAGCGTCCCGGCCTTCGCCGACGACGTCGCCCTGGCGAGGATTGACGACGACGAGGTGACCGACGCCGAGCTGGAGGAAGAGATCGCCGCGCAGCGCGACGTGCAGCCGAAGGCCAGCGCGGTCGCGCTCGCCGAGCCCGAGCCCGAGGCACAGGGCGACGGCGGCAAGCCGTCGAGCAACGGCGAGCCGCCGACGGTCGACCCGGCCACCACCGCCAAGCGGGAGCGCGAGGAGCGGCGAAAGCAGCGGCGCAAACAGAGGCGCAAACACGGGAGGAGTCGCTGATGGCGCTGCTCGTCTGGTTCACGATGGGGATCGCCCTCTGGCACTTCACGGTCTTCCTGCCCGACCGCTTCTGGCAGGGCATCGTCGGCGCCTTCCTCGGCGCGACGATCGGCGCCGTCGTCTTCGGCGCGATCGTCGGGACGGCTGCCGGCAAAGGCATCGGCGACACCGACGTCACGACGGCGTTGGAGGCGATTCCCGGCGTGGTCATCGGCCTCGCGGTTATCTGGGCGCTGGGTGTGCGGGAGGAGCGGGTTCGGGCTGACGCTTGATGGGTGGGGCCCGTCCCGGCAGGGGTTCCGCTTAACTTTTTTCGGAGGGGCGCTGATTGGCTGGCGCCCCGGCCTGCGCCCGAAAAAAGTACAAGACGCTCCACCCCTACCGGGACGGGACTCGTTGCCGTCGCTTCGGTGGCAAGACCAAAAGGGCCTGCACTTTGCGGGTATTCGCGGTGCGAGTGGCGTCCGGGGGGCTTCCTAGCTTTGGAGCGTGGCGGAGACACTGCACGCGTACAAAGCTGAGCGCTACTCCTACGAGGAGGCGCGGGTGCTTTCGGCTGAGCTTGGGGTGAGCGAGCCTGTGGCGATCACGCTGGTTCGGCGCGGGTACCGGACGCCCGCGGAGGCGCGGGCTTTCCTCGATGCCGACGAGATGCACGCGCCCGAGGAGTTCCACTCGATGGGTGCGATCGTGGATCTGGTGCTGGCGGCGGTCGCGGAGGAGCGGCGGATCACCGTCCACGGCGACTTCGACGTCGACGGGGTCTGCGCGACCACGATCCTGGTCGGGGCGCTGCGTGAGCTTGGGGCCGAGTGCGACTGGCTGATCCCCGACCGGATGGCGGACGGCTACGGCCTGAGCGAGGCGAACGTCCGCAAGCTGGCGGAGCGAGGGACCTCGCTGATCGTCACCGTCGATTGCGGCATCACCGCCGTCGAGGAGGTGAAGCTCGCCCAGGAGCTGGGGATGGAAGTGGTCGTAACGGACCACCACCAAGCTGGGGAAACCCTTCCGGACTGCCCGATCCTCCACCCGGGGCTCGACGATGGCTACCCGTTTGACGATCTGTGCGGCACCGCAGTGGCGTGGAAGCTGGCATGCGCGTTGCGAGGGGCGTCTGGGGTGGGGTCCCCAAAACACTCAAGCGCGGCGTCAGCCGCGCGTTTTGGGGACCCCACCCCAGACGCCACCCCCACCAACGCCACGGACCTCGACCTGGTCGCCCTCGCCACCGTAGCCGACCTCGTCCCGCTCGTCGGCGAGAACCGGGCGCTCGTGCGAAGGGGGCTCGAGGAGGTGCGGCGGGCTCGGCGGCCGGGTATGCGAGCGCTGATCGCGGCGGCCAAATGCGAGCCCACTCAACTGGATGAGGGAGATCTTGCCTTTCGGTTGGCACCACGGATCAATGCAGCAGGTCGGCTCTATCGAGCTGATGCCGGGGTGGAGCTCTTTCTGACGGACGACGAGGCGCGAGCGGCCGAGATCGCCAACGAGCTGAGCCGGGCCAACGGCGAGCGGCGGGCGACCGAGCGCGAGGTCGCCAACGAGGCCGAGGCGGCTCTGAGGGCGCTGCCGGAGGAGCTGCGCGAGGCCCACGGGCTGGTCGTCGCCGGCCAAGGCTGGCATCCCGGCGTGGTCGGGATCGTCGCCTCGCGGCTGGTCGAGAAGCACCACCGGCCGGTGATCGTCATCTCTCTGGACGAGGACGGGGGAGGGCGGGGCTCGGGTCGCAGCATCCCGGGCTTCGACCTGCTGGCCGGCCTCGAGGCCTGCGCGGAGCACCTGCAGAGCTTCGGCGGCCACAAGGCGGCCGCCGGCCTCGAGCTGAAGGCCGGCGAGCTCGACGCCTTTCGCAAGGCATTTGCCGCCCACGCCGATGGCGCGCTAGGGCCCGAGGACCTGAAGCGCACCGAGCGGATCGACGCGATCGTCGGCGGCGCTTCGCTGGGGCTCGACCTGGCCGAGGAGCTGCGCATGCTCGCTCCGTTCGGCATGGGCAACCCCGGGGTGAGGCTGCTGGTGCCCTCGGCGCGGGTGCGCGACGTGCGCACGATGGGGGAGGGCAAGCACGCCCGCTTCAACCTGCACAGCGGCGCGCACAGGGCGCTCGGCGTCGCCTTCGGCCGCCCGTCGCTGGGCGTCGGCGAAGACGATCTCGTCGACGTCGCCGTTCGCCTCGAGGTCAACCAGTGGAACGGAGCGGTCGAGCCGCAGCTGATCCTGCGCGAGCTCTACAAGCGCGAGGCGGCTGCCGCGGATGAGGCGGCGACGTGGTGGCAGCGCTTCGAGGCCGAGCTGGAGCGCGATCCGGCCGGGTGGTCCTGCCCGGCGCCGCCGGCAAGCGCGGTGCACCAGCGCCGTGCGCTGCGCAGCAGCAACGCCCCCGCCGCCGTGGTCGGCGAGCTCGCCTCCTCCGGGGGGAGCGTTGTCGCGCTCTGCGCGGAGGCGGGGCTGCGCGCCGGAATGGCTCGCGAAGGGATGCGCCTCGCCGATTACGCCGAGCTGGAGCTCGAGCCCGGCCTCGCCGCCGGCTTCGAGCACGCCGTCCTCGTCGACCCGCCCCCCAGCGCCGGCCATGAGCGGCTGGTGTCCAGCGCCGAGGGCGGCGATGGCTACCTGCACCGGGTTTGGGGTGAGGCGGAGTGGCGGCTGGCGCTCAACGCCCTCGCCGTGCACCTCGTCCAGCGGGAGACCCTGATCGGCGCCTTTCGCGACCTGCGCGAAGCGGGCGAGGTGGGCGGGGAGGAGCTGCGCGCGGCGCTGCTGGGCAGCGGCCCCCAGCCGCGCAGCGCCGAGACCGCGGCTCGCTGCGTCCGGGTTCTCACCGAGGTCGGTCTTCTTCGGGGCGCTCCCGCGGGGGGCGGTGGAGAGGTCGGGGTCGTATCCTCAGAGAGAACAGATTTGGAGCGCTCACCCGCCTTTCGCGCCTACAGCGCCCGCCACGAGGAGGCTCGTCGATACCTCGAAGCACACAAACATCCGTAGCGAACCAGGAGCTCCTGGCCGACCTCTTCGCCGTGGTCGAGGAGTTCGACTCCTCGCCGAGCGCCAACGGCGATGCCGGAAACGGCGCTGAAGCCGGCGGCGGGGTGGCGATCTCGGTCGCCGCGATCGATCGCACCGCGGTCAAGCGCGCCTTCGAGTTCGCCTGCGACCGCCACGCCGACCAGCTGAGGCGCTCCGGCGACGAGTTCATCACCCACCCGGTCGGGGTGGCCCAGATCTGCGCCGGGATGCGGCTCGACACCGAGACCCTCTGCGCGGCGCTGCTGCACGACACGGTCGAGGACACCAGCGCCAGCCTCGAGGAGATCAGGGCCGAGTTCGGCGAGGAAGTCGCGCTGCTGGTCGACGGCGTCACGAAGCTGACCGGGATCACCTTCGAGAGCCGTGACGAGCGACAGGCCGAGAACTACCGAAAGATGATGGTGGCGATGGCCACCGACGTCAGGGTCATCCTGATCAAGCTGGCCGACCGCCTTCACAACATGCGGACGCTCGGCGCCCTGCCCAAGCAGAAGCAGATGGCGAAGTCACGCGAGACCCTGGAGATCTACGCGCCGCTCGCCCACCGGCTCGGGATCCACGCGATCAAGTGGGAGCTGGAGGACCTCGCATTCGCCACCCTGCACCCGCGCAAGTACGCGGAGATCAAGCAGCTCGTCGCCCAGCAGCGCAACGAGCGCGAGGTCTACGTCGCCGAGGCCGGCAGGTTCCTCGGTGGCGAGCTGCGCCAGCTGGGGATCGAGGCGGAGATCTCCGGCCGCGCCAAGCACTTCTACTCGATCTACACGAAGATGACCAAGAAGGGCCGGGAGTTCAACGAGATCTTCGACCTCACCGCGATGCGGGTGATCGTCGCCTCGGTGAAGGACTGCTACGGGGCGATCGGCGTCATCCACTCGCTCTGGAAGCCGCTGCCGGGCCGCTTCAAGGACTTCGTCGCGATGCCGAAGGCCAACATGTATCAGGCCCTGCACACGACGGTGATCGGTCCCGAGGGCAAGCCGCTGGAGATCCAGATCCGCACCGAGGAGATGCACAAGCTGGCCGAGTACGGGATCGCCGCCCACGTCGCCTACAAGGAGGGCGGGGTCGCCGACCCGCGCAAGGAGAAGATGACCTGGCTGCGGCAGCTGGTCGAAGCCGAGGGGGAGCAGGACCCGGCCGAGTTCCTCGAGTCGCTCAAGGTCGACCTCTTCGAGGACGAAGTCTTCGTCTTCACGCCGAAGGGCGAGGTGAAGAACCTCTCCGCCGGCTCGACCCCGCTCGACTTCGCCTACGCCGTCCACACCGACGTCGGCCATGCCTGCGTCGGGGCCAAGGTCAACGGCTCGATCGTGCCGCTTCACTACCAGCTGCGCTCCGGCGACATCGTCGAGGTGCTGACCGCGAAGCAGAAGCGGGGCCCCTCGCGCGACTGGCTGAAGCTGGTGCGCACGAGCCGGGCCCGCAACAAGATCCGCGCCTTCTTCAAGGAGGAGAGCCGCGAGGACGCCGAGCGCAAGGGCCGCGAGGGCCTGGAGGAGGCGCTGCGCAAGCGCGGCCTGCCGATGCAGAAGGTGGCCTCCTCGCCGCTGCTCGTCGACGTGATCCGCGAGATGGGCTTCCGCAAGGCGACCGAGTTCTACATCGCGCTCGGCCAGGGAAAAGTCTCGACCAAGGCGGTCGCCAACAAGCTGATGCAGCGCCTCAAGGCCGGCGAGGCGGTCGAGGAGACCGATCCGCTCGGGATCGCCGGCGGTCACCGCGAGGACAAGGCGCGGCGGACGAAGGACGCCTCCAACTACGGGATCAGCGTCAAGGGCGCCGCCAACATCGCCGTGCGCCTGGCCAAGTGCTGCAGGCCGGTGCCCGGCGACGAGATCGCCGGCTACGTCTCGCTCGGGCGGGGGATCACAATCCATCGCTCGGACTGCAAGAACATGAAGGCGCTGAAACGGGCGCCGGAAAGGTTCGTCGAGGTGAGCTGGGACGGCGAGAACGAGTCCTCCTACCGGGTCGAGCTCCAGATCGATGCCTACGATCGCACCCGCCTGCTCGAGGATCTTTCGCGCACCTTCTCGGAGGCAGGGATCAACATCCTCGGCGCCAGTTGCACGACCAACCACCCGATGGTCAAAAACAAGTTCGTGATCGAGGTGGGGGACACCGAGCAGCTGAAGCAGTGCATCGCCCGCCTGCGCAACGTCGAGTCGGTCTTCGACGCCTACCGGATCACTCCGGCCGCGTAAGAAGCCGGCTGCCAATCGGGCGCGAGATACGGCCTGACGGTCCGGTCGCATGAGCGTTGTCTCATAGATCGCACACACGGCACTGACCTTCAGGTACTATCGCTTACGCGGGGTTGGGGCGCCGCAGCCAGAGGAGGAAGATCTCGTTGAGAACCATGTTCGAGTTGTGGTGGCTGCCGCCGCTTTGTCAGGCTGAGGCGCCGCTTTGAAGCGCACGGTGAGCGTCGGCCTTGGGGCCTTCGCCCGCGAAGGGCTGGCCGCGGCGGAGTTAAACGGCGGCCAAGCCTCGACGGGAATCGTGAGGGCGATCCGGGTCTACCTCCGGGACAAGGGCACCGAAGAGCCGGGCTGGGCCTATCCGGCCCTGCTGCGCGAGCAGCGGCCGACGGAGGAGGTGGAGTTGGAGCTGAGCATCGACGAGGTCCTCTGGCGACAGCTGGAGCAGGAGGCCGCGGCTCAGGGCGTGACTCCGCAGCAGCTTCTCCAGCACGCCGTGCTCTACCTCGCAGCCGAGGTCGACGCGGGTCGAGTCACCCGGCGGATTCTCGAGGAGCTCGGCGAGGAGTAAGCGGGGCTGCCCCGGCCTCGCTACGCCGCTGGGGGTGAGACGACTGGGGCCGCGCCGAGCTCGGAGAGCTTGGCCTTGAGGGTGCGCCGGCCGCGGTGGTGGAGTCCGTGGACCGAGCTCTCGGACTTTTTCAGCGCGCTGGCGATCTCGACCGGGGTGAGGCCGGCGATGTGGCGGAGGATCAGCACCTCGCGCTGGTCCTCGGGCAGCTGCTCGAGGGCGTGGCGCAGGTCGTGACCGCGGTCGACGCTGATCTGGGCCTGGCCGCCGTCGGCGACGCGAACCTCCTCGGTCGGGATCGCCCGCCTGGCGCGCATGTGATCGAGGGCGGCGTTGCGCGCCACCCGCATGATCCAGGCCGCGAACGGGACCTCGCGCTGCTCGTATTTGCGAATCGCGGTCATCAGCTTGGCGAAGACGTTCTGGGTGATGTCCTCGGCCTCGTGGTGGTCGTGGACGAAGCTGGCTATGTAGCGCTGCACATCGGGCGCATAGCGCACGTAGAGGAAATGCAATCCCTCGGGGTCACCGGCCTGGGCGCGTTTCACCGCGTCGCTGACCAGTCCGGTGTTGGCCGCCTGCAGCTCTGTTTCACCGCTTCGGCTGCCCAAGGAATCTGGGCTCATATCCGGTTTGAGACTGGTCAATTGCGGCCTCCCGACGCGCTTGCTCGCTCTCGTTCTCGATGTCCGACTGGGCCCTGGGCCCCACTCCGAAAAGGAAGGGAATTTGACGCAAACTGGGATGTCCCGCTTAGGACTCTCCGCGGTCTTTGCGAAAAAACGCCTTGTCCGTTTCGGACTGCGGCCAGAAGGAATAATGGCCCTTCGTCCGATTGTCAATGCCCAATATTCGTCTAAATCTCGTTCTCAGGCTCAAGCTGCCCGCAAATGCACAACTAATGTGGAGAACATAGGAGGATTTTCGGGCAGGAAGTGAAAATCTTGGGCGGCCCCGGGTAGTTATAAGAAGTGGGAAGCACCGTGAAATTCGCGATTGGCACATTTGCTTGCACCGGCGTCGAAGCCCACCTTGACCCGGATCTCCTGTCCGGCTTGCGGGTCGCACTCGAGGAGTACGCGCAGCGGCTGGAGTCAGGGAAGCCGCCGATCGCGATCCCCCGCTTTCGCCGCGATGCCGTTCCCTCGCCGGCCATGGTTGAGTTCGAGCTCCCGGTCGATGGGCGGACGCTGTCAGCCCTCGAGCGCGAGGCGAAGCGGCAGGGTGCGACCGTGAGCCAGCTCGCGGCTCACGCGGTTCTGGTCTGCCTCGCCGAGCGGGATCACCTGGCGACGGCGCCGACGGCGGCGTAGGGCGCGGCGCGACGGCGCTTCCGGGGCGCGTCAGGCGGGCTGGCGGGCGCCGGCGAGGACGTCGTCGACGGCAGCCACCGGCACGGGTTCGCCCTGGGCGTGGAGGGACTGCTCCAGCGCTTCCAGGCCGAGCACGATCTCGACCCCGAGCCGGCCGTTGGAGACGGGAGTCGTCCCCTCGCGAATCGCCGAGGCGAAGTCGCTCAGCTCCTGGCCGAGCGGCTCCAGCGCCTGCAGGCGCGGGGCGATCATGTCCCCGGTCCGGTAGGTCAGCCGGTACTCGCCGAAGTTGGCGGGAGCGGTCTCGGCGTCGAAGTCGAGCCCGCGGTCGTAGATCCGCACCGAGTCGTCGGCGGCGGTGTCCTCGTACTGGACCATCCGCTTGCTGCCGACGACGACCATCTGGCGCAGCTTGCGCGGCGCCAGCCAGGAGAGCTGCACGTTGGCCTGGGCGCCGCCCTCGAAGCGCAGGGTGAGGAAGGCGGTCTCGTGGATGCTCTCGCGGAAGACGCTGCGGCCGTTCGCCGAGACCTCGACAAGCGGCTTGCCCAGCCAGTGGAGAAGGATCGAGAGATCGTGCGGGGCGAGGTCGAGGACGACTCCGTCGGGCTGGTAGAGGCCGAGGTTCATCCGCGAGGAGGTGACGAAATAGACCTCGCCGAGCTCGTCTTCCTGGATCAGGTCGCGCACCTTGTTGACCGCGGGGCTGTAGAGGAAGGTGTGGCCCGGCATCAGGACGAGGTCGCGCTCCTCGGCGATTGCGACCAGCTCGGCCGCCTCCTCGGAGCGGCGTGCCAGGGGCTTCTCGACCAGGACGTGCTTGCCGGCCTCCAGGGCGCGGCGCACGAGCGGGTAGTGGGTGTGGGGAGGGGTCGCGATCGCGACCGCCTCGACCCGAGGGTCGGCGAGCGCCGTGTCCAGGTCGCGCTCGATCCAGACGCCGGGATGGCGACGGCGGAAGTCTTCGATGCGGCTCTCCTGCAGCTCGCAGAGCCCCATCAGGCGGAACTCCGGACGCTCGACCACGTTGCGCACGACGTTCGGTCCCCAGTAGCCGTAGCCGACCACCATCGTGCCGATTGCACCTGCGGGATTCATGCTGCCCCCCTTCTGGCCAGCACGGTGAGGGGGGTGCGGGCGAGGATTGATAGATCAAGGAGCAGGGAACGCTGCTCGGCGTATTCGATGTCGAGCCGCACCATTTCCTCGTAGGTGCGCTCGTTGCGGCCGCTCACCTGCCAGAGCCCGGTCAGGCCCGGCTTGACGGAGAAGCGGCTCAGGTACCAGCTCGGATACTCGGCGACCTCGTATGGGATCGCCGGGCGCGGGCCGACCAGGGACATGTCGCCGATGACGACGTTGAAGAGCTGCGGCAGCTCGTCGAGGCTCCAGCGCCTGATCCAGCGGCCTACCGGTGTGATGCGGTCGTCGACGGCGAGCTTGTAGAGGTCCTTGCGGCCGCCGTTCGCTGCGCGGCCTTTGATCAGCGCCGTCACGTAGTCGCGGTGGCCGCGGGGATCGGCGTCGGAGCGCATGCTGCGGAACTTGAAGACCGTGAACTCGCGCTCTCCGAAGCCGACGCGGCGCTGGCGGAAGAGGGCTGGGCCGCGGCTGTCGATGCGGATCGCGAGAGCGAGGACGATCAGCAGCGGCGAGAGCAGGAGGATGACCGCGCTCGCCAGCAGGATGTCGAGCAGGCGCCTGACGACCGCCTGCCAGAGCGGTTCGCCGGCGGTCCGGCCCAGTGGTTCGTCGCGGGTGAGTCCGTGTGCCTCCATATCGCTGATGGACAAACGACCCGACTCCGCCCGCGCTTCCGTCTGGACGCACGACCGAGTCTGAAAAACGGTCAAGTCGAAAAAACTTCAAAGGAGATTTCGGTCCCGCGAAAGTCAGGCGGCATTCGCCCGTTGATTGAGCATGGTTCCCAGGATCGTCTCCATCATCGGCTCTCGCCCCGAGATCGTGCAGGCGGCGCCGCTGTCACTCGCGTTCACCGGTTGCGTCGAGGAGATCCTCGTTCACACGGGTCAGCACTACGACCCGGCAATGTCCGATCTGCAGATCGCCGACCTGCGCCTGCCGCTGCCCGAACACAACCTCGGCGTCGGCTCGCTGCCGAACGATGAGAGCGTCGCCGTCGCCGAGGAGCGGATCGGGCGCGTGATCGAGGCCGAGCGCCCCGACGCGGTGCTTGTGCGAGGCGACACCAACGCGACGATCGCCGGGGCCCGCGCCGCGGTCGCCGCCGGCGTTCCCCTTCTGCACGTCGAGGCCGGCCTTCGCAGCTATCGGGATGACATGCCGGAGGAGCACAACCGGATCGAGACCGACCGGATCTCCAATCTTCTCTTCGCCCCCTGCGAGCATGCCCGCGAGACCCTCCTCGAAGAGGGAGTCGGCGGAGCGGTGGAGGTAACCGGCGACGTGCTGGCCGACGTCCTGCTGGCAAGCCGCGACCAGCTGCCGGAGGGGAGCGAGCCGGGCGACTACCTGCTCGCGACGGCGCACCGCAACTACAACACCGACTCGCCCGAGCGCCTGGCGGCGGTGCTGGACTGCCTCGCCGCGGCCGAGTGCCGCGTGATCTTCCCGATGCACCCGCGGACGCGCAAGAGCGTCGAGGCCTGGGGGCTCGAGCTGCCGGCCAACGTTGAGGTCCGGGACGCCGTCACCTACACGGAGATGCTCGTCCTCGAGCGCGACGCCCTGGCGATCGCCACCGATTCCGGCGGCGTGCAGCGCGAGGCGTACCTGTGGGGGGTGCCGTGCGTCACGATGCGCGAGGAGACCGAGTGGATCGAGACCGTCTCCACCGGCTGGAACTCGCTGGTCGGCGTCGACGCGGACAAGTTCCGGACCGCCCTGGGCAAGCCCAGGCCCGGCAGCCGCCCGCCGATCTTCGGCGACGGCAACGCCGCGCGGCGGATCGCCGAGCTGACCGTCTCTCACCTCGAACGGGCGCTGGAGGGTTCCGCTGTCTGAGCGGCTGAGAATCGGGGTCGTCGGCTGTGGGCGCATGGGCGCGTTCCACGTGCGCAACTACGCGCAGATCGAGTGCGCCCAGCTGGTCGCGGTCGCCGAGCCGAGCGAGGAGGCGCGCCGCCGCGCCACCGCCGGCACCGGCGCGGTCGAATTCTCCGACTGGCGCGAGCTGATCCAGTTCGGCGCCGACGAACTGGACGCGGTCTCGATCGCCTGCCCCTCCGAGCACCACGCCGAAGTTGCCCTGGAGGCCCTGGCCGCGGACCTGCACGTGCTGGTCGAGAAGCCGATCGCGACCACGCTGCCCGATGCCCTGCGCATGCGCGGCGCCGCGCTGGAGGCCGACCGCAAGCTGATGGTCGGCCACGTGGAGCGCTTCAACCCAGCGGTCGCGAAGCTGCGCGAGCTGGTCGCCGACGGTCGCCTCGGCACCGTCTACCGCGCTCACACCACCCGGGTCGGGCCGCTGCCGGCGCGGATCCAGGACACCGGCGTCGCGATCGACCTGGCGACGCACGACCTTGACGTGATGCAGCACGTGCTCGACCGCCAGATCGGCGAGATCTACGCCGACGGCGGTCGCTTCCTGCACGGCTCCCAGGAGGACCTGCTCACCTGCATGGTCCGCTTCGGCTCCGCCGATGCCGGCGACACGCTCGGCCTGCTCGACGTCAACTGGCTGACGCCGGAGAAGAAGCGGGAGATCGCCCTGATCGGCGAGAACGGCCTGCTGCGCGCCAGCTACATCACCCAGGACGTCTGGTTCGTCGAGTCGCCCAGCGCGCCGCTTCACTGGGACGGGCTCTCGATGCTGCGCGGCGACGGCGAGGGGGCCGCGGTGCGCTTCTCGCTCGCCAAGGCCGAGCCGCTGCGCTCCGAGCTGGAGGCCTTCTGCCACTGCGTGCTGGAGGACACGCCCGAGCCGGTCAGTGCCCACGACGGGGTCAAGGCGCTCGCCGCGGCCCTCGCGATGCGCGAGTCGGCCGCTGTCCGCCGCCCGGTCGAGCTGCTCGACATCCCCGTCCCGCGTCCACTGGAGGTGCTGGTGTGATCCGCTTCGTCATTCCCGCCTACAACGAGGCGGAAAACATTCCCAAGCTGCTCGCCGACCTGGCGCCCGTCGCCCGTGAGCTGGGCGCCCGCGTGATCATCGTCGACGACGGCTCGACCGACGGCACAGCCGACGTGATCCGCGAGCACGCCCGTGACATGCACCTGGCGATCGTCAGCCACACGGTCAATCAGGGGCTCGGCACTGCGATCAACACGGGCCTGCGAGCGGCGCTCGGCGAGTCCTCCGACGATGACGCGATCGTCACGCTCGAGGCCGATACGACCTCGGACCTCTCCGACCTGCCGCGCATGCTGGAGCTCTTCGAAGAGGGGGCCGACGTCGTGCTCGCCTCGGTCTACGCGCCCGGCGGCAAGATCGTCGGTGTCGCCGGCTGGCGGTTGCTGGCGAGCAAGTCGGTCTCCAACACCTTCCGCTACCTCGGCGGGCTGCGCGAGATGCACACGCTCTCCTCGCTCTACCGCGTCTACCGCGCCGGCACCCTGCGCCGGGCCGCCGACACCTACGGCTACCTGCTCGTTCGCGAGCCCGGCTTCGCCGCCAACGTCGAGCTGCTGCTGAAGCTCTACAACGCCGGCGCCAGCGTCGCCGAGGTGCCGACCGTGAACGACTGGTCGACCCGCAAGGGCGAGTCGAAGATGCAGCTGAAGCCGACCGTGGTCGCCTACATGCGGGTGATGGCGGCGCACCTCGTCGGACGCATCCAGCCGCCGCCGGTCTCGCCGCTGGCCGAGGCGACGGCGCCGCTGGCGCTGCCCGCCGGGCAGGCGGTGTCGCCGGCCGCGCTCGAGGCCGAGCGCCAGCCGCTGCCGCAGGCGGGATGACCTCGCCGCGACAGCGGATCGGGATCGTCGGGGGCGGCGTCCTCGGCGTCTCGCTGGCGCTCCGCCTCGCCCAGGCCGGGGCGGAGGTGACCGTGATCGAGCGCGGTCCCAGCCTCGGCGGCCTCGCCGGCACGATGGACTTCGGCGGTCACCAGGTCGACCGCTTCTACCACGTGATCACGCCGGCGGACTCGCGCATGATCGCGATGGCGGAGGAGGTCGGGCTCGGCGATCAGCTGCGCTTCGCCCCGGTCGGCGCCGGCTTCTTCTCGGGCGGCGAGATGCACGACTTCAACGGCATCGGCGACCTGCTGCGCTTCTCGCCGCTGAGCCCGCCGGCGCGGCTGCGCCTGGGCTGGTTCGTCGCCCAGTGCCAGCTGCGCAGCTCCTACGACAGGCTCGAGCAGATCCCGCTGGAGACCTGGCTGCGGCGCCACTGCGGGGCCCAGGTCTACGAGCGGATCTGGAAGCCGTTGCTGGACTCGCGCTTCGACGGCGATCCGTCCGGCCTGCCGGCGACCTACCTCTGGGCTCGCACGCGGCGCATGTCTGGTGCTCGCGGCAAGGGCGGCGGGGAGGAAATGGGCCATATCGTCGGCGGCCACCAGCGGCTGATCGACGCGATGGTCGCGCGGGCGGAAGAGCTCGGGGTCGAGGCGCGCACCGGGGCCCCGGTCAAGGGCCTGGCGACCGACGCCGAGGGCGCGGTCACGGGGGTCGAGCTTGAGGGCGAGACGCTCGATTTCGACCTGACGATCCCGACCCTGCAGCCGCCGGCACTGCGCTTCCTGCTGCCCGAGCGCCACCAGGGGCTGCTCGATCCCTACCCGCAGCGCTGGCTCGGCTGCGTCTGCGCGATCGTCAAGGTGCCGCGCTCGCTGATCCCCTACTACGCGATCAACATCACCGAGCCGACGCCGGTGACGAGCGCGGTCGAGACCTCCCAGGTGCTGGGGACCGACCACACCGACGGCCTGCACCTGGTCTACCTGCCCAAGTACTGCGATCCGGACGCGCCGGAGCAGAGCGAGGACGACGAGTCCGTATATAGGCGCTTCACCGACTACCTGGCCCGCCTCTCGCCCGGCTTCAGCCGCGACGAGGTGGTCGACTGGACCGTTCAGCGGGCCAAGCTGGTCGAGCCGGTGCACCAGCTGCGCAGCGGTGGCGGCGAGCGGGTGGCGCCGCTCTGGCCCGGCGTCGAGGGGCTCGCGCTCGCCTCCAACGCCCAGATCTACCCCCACCTGCTCAACGGCGACTCGGTGATGGGCTTTGCCGAAGAGGTCGCCGGAGAGGTGAGCGATCGGCTCGGCCTTGGGGGCACTTCGTCCAATAGTGCGAAAAACGGTCTAGTCGGCACGTTGTCTGGTTAGCTCGGAGGCGCGCCGGCCCGGCCCGTCGCCTGAGCGGACCAGGCCATGTACCAGGTAGAAGCCTCAAAAGCCCTGCTCAAGCCCAAGCTCTGGGCGCGGCGCTCGGCGCGGCTGAACGTGCCGCGCAACGTGGTGATGCTGGGCATGGTCAGCATGCTGACCGACGTCTCCTCGGAGATGGTGGCGACGATCCTGCCGCTGTACCTCGTCTTCAGCCTCGGCGCCAGCCCGCTGGCGCTGGGCGCGATCGACGGCACCTACCGCGGTGCCGCCGCCCTGGTGCAGGTGGCGAGCGGCTTCCTCGCCGATCGCTGGCGCAAGCCCAAGGAGGTTGCCGGCGCGGGCTACGGCATCTCGGCGGTGGGCAAGGTGGCCCTGGTCGCCGCCGGCAACACGATCGGCGGCATCGGCGCGATCGTCGCCTTCGACCGCATCGGCAAGGGCATCCGCACCGCCCCGCGCGACGCGCTGATCTCGCTCTCGAGCAGCAAAGCCGGCCTCGCCACTGCCTTCGGCGTGCACCGGGCGATGGACTCGGCCGGCGCCATGCTCGGCCCGCTGATCGCCTTCGGCATCCTGCTCGCCGCGCCGGCCCGCTTCGACGCCGTGTTCGTCGTCAGCACCCTTTTCGCGATGCTCGGCCTCGCCGTGCTGATCCTCACCGTGCAGGGCAAGCCGAAGCGGGCGCCCCGCGAGGACAGGCCCGCGCCGTCGCTGCGCGCCGCGGCCGGCCTGGTCAGGGACCGGCGCTTTGCGCTGCTGCTGATCGCCGCCACAGTGCTCTCGCTGACCAGCATCTCCGACGCGATGCTCTACGTCGGCCTGCAGCGCAAGATCGACTTCGCTCCAGCGGTCTTCCCGCTGCTCTTTGTGATCACCGCAGTCGCCTTCATGGGGCTGGCGATTCCGGTCGGGCAGCTCGCCGACCGGGTCGGCCGCGTGCCGGTCCTGCTTGCCGGCTACGCCCTCCTCTTCATCGTCTACGGCGCGCTGCTGATGAGCTCGCTCGGCTACGGATTGCTCGTCCTCTGCCTGCTCGGCCTCGGCGGCTACTTCGCCGCCACCGAAGGGGTGCTGGCGGCGATCGCGGGGGCGCTGCTGCCCGAGGACCTGCAGGCGAGCGGGCTCGGCATGCTGACCACCGTGGTCAGCATTGGCAACCTGCTCTCCTCGCTCGTCTTCGGCGCCCTCTGGCTGGAGCTCGGGCTGCACAGGGCCGTGCTCGTCTTCGGCGGCGGGCTCGCCCTGGCGATCCTCGCCGCGGTGCCCTTGTTGCTGCGCTCGCAGCGAGCGCCGGTGCATGGGTAGTCGCAACGGCAAGATCCTGGTCGTGCTTGTCGTCCTCTGCGTCGTCGCCGGCGGCGCCTACGTGGCCGTCGCGGCCCTCGGGCCGAACGAGACGACCACCGATGCGCGGCCGCAGGCGGGCGCCGTGCTCGATCGCAGCGACGTGATGGTGCGCGCGGTCGAGCCGTCCAGCCCGCAGCTCAACGGCCGCGTCTTCGTCGTCGACCATGGCGAGGTCAAGCAGCTGCCGGGCGATCTCAGCTGCGAGCGGGTCTACTACGCAGCGGGCCGCGGCATCTGCATGGGGGTGGCGCCCTCGGGGGTCGACTACACCGCCCAGGTCTTCGACTCGAAGATGCAGGTGCTGAACACGATCCCGCTCAGCGGCCTGCCCTCGCGGGCGCGGATCTCGGGGGACGGTCGCTACGGCGCGATGACCGTGTTCGTCAGCGGCGACTCCTACCTCGAATCGAGCACCGCCTTCTCGACCCGCACCTACGTGGTCGACATGGCGAGCGGCAAGGCGATCGACCAGCTCGAGCGTTTCCACGTCAGCGAGGACGGCAAGCCCTTCGACGCGGTCGACTTCAACTTCTGGGGCATGACCTTCGACCCCAGCGACTCGGACCGCTTCTACGCGACGCTGGGCACCGGCGACCACCACTACCTGGTCGAAGGCAGCATCGAGGGGCGCGAGATGAAGGTCCTGCGCGACGGGGTCGAGTGCCCCTCGGTCTCACCGGACGGCAAGCAGATCGCCTACAAGAGCCGCATCGGCCAGAGCAGCCGCTGGCACCTGCGGGTGCTCGACGTCGCGACGCTGAAGGACCACGCCGTGGCCGAGACGCGCTCGATCGACGACCAGGCCGAGTGGCTCGACGACGACGCCCTGGCCTACTCGGCGGGCGCCGACGTCTACACGGTGCCGGCTGACGGCAGCGGCGAAGCGGGCCTCCTGGTGCGCGACGCGAGCTCCCCGGTGCGCCTGTCCGCGGACCCCTAGCCCTTCCGGTGCGCTTTATGCACCCCAGGGGTGCATAAAGCGCACCGGAACGGTTACTGGGCTCGGGTGGCGAGGGGGCGCAGGCGGTCTCGGCCCTCGCTGGCGAGGCGGCGGGCGACGGCGAGCGGCCGGCGACGCGGCGCCGGCACGGCGGCGGGATCGATCGCGTCGACAGGGGAGAGCGAGATCTCGAGCGACGTGCCTGGCTCAACGGCCAGCGGCTCGCCTGGATCGGCCTCCTTCCCGTCGATGCGGAGCGTCTGCCGGTCGGGCTCGATTCCCACTGCGGGAAGCCCGACCGTGAGCTCGTCGACCTCCGCGGGGATCTCGATTCGAGCCTTCCTGGTCAGCAGGCGGACAGCGAGTCGCGTGCCGTCGCGGCGGGTCTCGAAGCTGGTCGCCGCGATCTCCTCGAGCGAGCACCACTCGGTCGGTTCGATGCGGTTGACCTCGTCGACCACGTTCAGCAGGGCCTCGGGGCCTCCGAGGGCGTCCTCGTGGTGGCCATAGAGGATCAAGGGCTGGTCGAGGAAGGCGCGCAGGGTCAGCTCGGCCGTCGAGCGATCGGCGATCGGGTGGCGAAGCAGGGTCGGAACCCCTTCGACGAACTCGGCAGGGCCCCAGCCAACCAGGGCGCCGGCTTCCTCGGGCCTGGCCAGCCACGAGTGGGGATCGAACTCGACCCAGGGGTAGGGCCGGGTCATCGTGATCGCCTCGAAGCCGCAGCGGCGCAGGCCGCTCAGGGTCTCCCGCGAGCAGGCCTCGTGGGGCGGGACCATGACGCGGTCGACGGCGACCCCGGTGCGGCGGCCAAAGGCCTCGACCCGGCGCAGGGCCTGGGCCGCCAGCGATAGCGCATCGTCCTCGGTCTCGATCCGGCCCAGCTCACCGCCATCGTGGTCGTTGCCGTGGACCAGCAGGGAGATCGCGCCGTCGCTCTCGCGCAATGCCCGCAGGGCGGCGGGGTGGGCGAACCAGGCGTCCAGCGGCACCGTCGCCAGGGCGACGTGGTAGCCGTGATCGCGAGCGTGCTGCCCCAGCTCGTCGAGCTTGACGAAGCCGTAGGAGGGCCAGTGCAGGTTGGGGTCGTCGAAGAGCAGGGAGGCACGGGCGGCTGGGGGCTGCCAGCGGATCGCCTCGGTGCGGGCGCGGAGGAAGTGCAGCAGGGGCAGCAGTGCGGCGCTGCGCAGGTCGCAGAGCCGTTCGCGCAATGCCTCGCGCGGGCCGAGCTCCGCCGGGATCAGCAGGGACCGCTGCAGGGGGCCGGCGCGCGTCCAGACGGGCTGACCGCCGGCGGTGGCCAGGGCCTCTCCGCCGGCCTCCACCGAAATGCCCATCTCAACGGTGAGAGCGGCGGCCAGGTGGACGTCGGGCAGCATCGCCCCGCGCAGGCGCCGGTCGAGAAGAGGAGAGGTCGCGACCGAGAGCGAGACCGGCGAGCCGCCGTTCGGCGGCTCCGGGACGCACAGGCTCAGCACTGGCAGATCGGCGGAGAACCCGGCGCTGGGAGGCTCGGCCGCCTCGCCCACGGCGATCAGCGCGTCGATGCCGTCCAGCTCGTCCGCCGCGCGGCCGGCGAAGCTCACCGGCAGGGCGGCTTCGAGGGCGGCGAACAGGCGTGGCCGCTGGGCGAGCGCCTGGGCCGGCGCCACCCCGACGAGGAGGGGGCTGGCGGCGCTCACGGCCCGATCCGGTAGATCGAGTAGGAGGTGGCGGGATTGGTGCCGCCCACCGTGCCGCCGTCGCCGAACGTGGTCACCGGCGGTCCGTTGCGGTGGATCCAGGCGGAGAGCACGCGGTTGTATTCGACGCCGAAGCGTTCGTAGCGGTAGCCGTCGAAGCGCCGCCTGTCGACGATCGCGTAGCGCGTGCCCTCGGCTTCGAGCCGGGCGATCGCGGCGACTTCGTCGGCTCGCGAGTCGAGCAGCCCCGGCAGGAACATCGCGTCGTAGAGCGCTGCGGGCCGGTCGCTGAGGAAGCTGAGGCCGGAGTCGGTGGGCAGGGCGAGGATCGTCTCTCCGGGAGCGGTGTGGCTATCGATGAAGTCGACCGTTCCCTGCAGGGCCGGAGCCGAGGCGGGTGTGGTGACGAAGCTGCCGCGCGCGGTGCTGACCACGGCGCTGGAGTCGGGGTACAGCGCGATCTGGGCGTAGGCGGTGAGGCCGATCGCGACGGCGGCCAGCGCCGCATAGAGGGCGGTTCGAGCCTGCGGCAGAAGCCGGCCGAGCCTGTCGTGCAGCACCGCCAGGAGCAGGACCAGCGGCGCCGCGTAGTAGGGAGCGTAGGAACCCTCGGTCGTGAAGGCGTCATAGGCGCGGGCACCCAGCGCCCCGGCCGCGACGACGAGGGCGAGGTCGAATCCCCACGAACCCGAGAGCAGCGGGTCGCCGCCGCGCAGCAGGCGGATGCCGACGACAGCGCAGGCGGCGAAGCCGAGAGCGGGCAGCCAGCTCATCCCGATCAGCAGGTGGGTCGCCTCGTGCTGGACGGCCGCCTGGGCGGGGGAGAAGATGCCGGCAGCCCGCCAGACGGCGTCGAGCGCGAGCAGCGCTGTTGCCGCCGCGGCCACCGGCCAGAGGGCGCGCACGCGACCGGCGCCGTCCTTCGCCCCGCTGAAGAGCGTGGCCGCTGCCACGAGCGCGCCGAGCATGGCGCAGTAGACGGTGGCCCGGGCAAGCGTCGCGACGGCGCTTTCGAGGTCCATCGGGGCCCAGGACTTCTGGGAGGCGAAGCCGGCGATGCGGAGGAAGTCGACCGGCCAGAGGTTCTCGGCGAAGAGCCGCTCGGCCCCCACCGTGCCGGCGAGCAGCGCCAGCACGCCGCCGGCAATCGCCAGAGCCGGCAGGACGAGGGGCGGGAGCGCCCGCAGCGCCACTCGGACTCCCTGCTGGCGCGCGCAGCCGACCAGGTAGGCGAGGCCGGCCAGTGCGGCGACGGCGGCGAACTCCGGTCGGGTGAGGCCGACGACACCGGCTGCCAGCCCGGCGAAGAAGAGGCGTTCCCGCGCAAGCGCGAGCAGCATCAGGAGCAGGAAGAGGACCCCGAAGGTGGCCGAGTTGGTGTGCGGGAGGACGAAGTTGAAGGCCGTGCCGGAGAAGCCGATCGCGGCGACGATCGCGGTCGCGATGAAGGCGGGCAGCGGGCTGAGCAGCTGGCGGGAGAGGGCATAGAAGGCGGCGATGATCGCCGCCGCCTGCAGCAGGCCGAAGGCGAACGCGGTGGTGAGGCTGGCGCCGAAGGCCGCGAAGGCGCCGCCGAGCGCGTAGAGGCCGGCCGGGCCGTAGAAGTAGCGGATGTCGCCGTAGGGCTGGCCGCCGGAGGCGAGCGAGCTGGCGACGTTGAGCTCGTGGCCGGCGTCGACCGACGGGACGCCCCAGGCGCGCCAGCTCAGCCCGGCAAGCAGGGCGAAGAAGAGGATCAGGCCGGCGATCGCGCGGGCATCGGCGTCTGCGGCGACGCGGCGCGCCTGGGCGGCGAGTCGCTCGCTCCAGCTCACCGTCGCGGTCTCGGAGCGAACCGCGACGTTCATGCCGAAGCGGGTCGCAGGGCACCGAGCAGCAGGCGCACCTGGCTGCCGGCCAAGCGTAGCCCGAGCGAGGCGTAGAGCAGCGAGCCGATTGCGAGGGTCAGCAGCGGCGCGGCGATGCCGCTGGCAAGGGTGTCGCCGATAGCGGCGCCGATCCCGAAGCTGAGCGCCGCAAGCAGGGCGAAGCGCAGGCCGTCTCGGGCGAGCTCCTGGGCGATTGGAGCGCCCTCGCGGCCGGCGCCGGCGACCAGCAGCACTGCGGCAAAGGCAAGCGGGACGACGAAGAACGCGCCGACGACGCCCTCGGCGCCGAAGAGGAAGCCGCCGAGCGCGGTGACCGCGATGTGAAGGACGACGATCGCCGGCGCCAGCAGGTTGACCAGCTTCGAGCGGCCGAGGGCGAAGAGCGCCGGCAGCAGCAGGTTGACCAGCAATGCCGCCACGGTCCATGCTGCGAGGAGGGCGGAGAAGCTGCGCAGCTGGGAGACGTCGGCGGCGCTGAAGCTCTTCGGCAGCAGCTCGCCGATCAGCGTGGCGCCGCCGGCGACCAGGGCGGCGAGGGCGGGGGCGACGAGCAGCATCGAGTAGCGGAAGCCGGCCGGGACCGTGTCGCCGATCACCTCGCGCCAGTCGGCGAGGGCGCCCCTGCGCATGTCGGCGATTCGCGACATGCCGAGGGCGAAGCCGGTCGCGGCGACCAGGTAGCTGGCGAAGAGGTAGGCGTAGGAGAGCACCGTGGCGGCGCCGTGGTTGTAGTTGCTGGCGAAGGCGAGGGTGATCACGTAGAGGGCGTTGAAGGCGAGGTAGATCGCGGTGCTGCCGAGGACCAGCAGGGTGCAGCGGGAGATGCGGCGGATGGCGCCGGCCGGTCGTCGCAGGTCGGTCGCCTCGGCCGGGGCGCGGCTGCTGCGCACGCCGTCGAGCATCGCGGAGCAGGTGATGACGGCCATCGCCAGCATCGACCAGCCGAGCGAGAGCTCGCCGGCGGCGCCCGAGACCACGATGTAGACGACGAGCCCGCCGATGGCCCCGGCGATGTAGGCGAAGGCGATGCGGTCGAAGCGGTCGCGCACGGCAAGCAGGGTCGCCCCACCGGCCGCCCAGAGCTGCAGGATCATCGCCAGGCCGAGGATCGGCAGGGCCTGTTCTGTGACGCCGCGCCCGGCCTCGCCAAGTCCCGGCGCCAGCAGGCTCGCCATCGGCCCGGCCAGCGCGATTGTCGCGATCGCGACGGGCACGGCGATCGCGACCAGCGCGATCGCCAGCTCGCGTGGCGTCAGGCGAGGACGGTTGCCGACCAGCAGCGGCGCCGAGGTGACGCGGATGCTCTGGCTGAAGACGCCGAAGCTCGAGTACAGGGCGAAGGCTACGAAGAAGCCGTCCGTGCGGCCGCCGATCCCGAAGGAGTTGAGGTAGAGCAGCGCCTGGATGCCGGAGGTCAGGCCCATCGCGACCGTCGCGATCGCCATCGCCACGCCCGCGTGCGCGTGCTTCTCGCGCAGGTCCTCGCGGTGATCGGCGAATTCGGGCAGGGGCGTAGCGGGGGGTGCGGCCGCAGATGCGTCCATACCCGTACAACGAGCGAAGTCGTCGAATACTTGTTTAGCCTGACGAGATCGGTTGAAAAAGCGTGAGCGAACCTAGGGGCCGAAATGCCGTTCGGCGGGCGCCCAGTCGACGCCGGGGCCGCCGGCCAGCCGGTAGTCGTCGGCGGCGGGCGCCAGGAAGCTCGGTTTGCAGTCCCTCGAGGAGCTGGCCCGAAGCGGCGGCAGGGTTCCCTCCCATCCGCAGACCAGGTTGCCTCCCTGCCGGAAGGAGTTGAAGGGGCCCGGCCAGTCGCTCCAGATGAGGAAGAGCACGTTGTCAGTGACCGAGATGCGGCCGAAGGGCCCCGCGCGGAGCCCGACGGGAGTGTCGTTGCCGGGTGTCCAGATCGTGTTGGAGCGCAGCGCCACGCCCCGGGTGGGCCCGACGATCTGGACGATCTCGGGCGGGCCGCAGGGGCTGCCCGGCGGCGCGCAGGGCGCGTCGTTGCGCAGCATCAGGTTGTCTTCGAGGACTACATGGGCGACCGGCGCGGGCTGATCCTTGACGAAGAAGCCCTGGCAGCGGTTGTCGTGCAGGTAGTTGCGCCTGAAATAGAGGCCGTCGCCGCCCCAGACCGACTGCAGGCAGTCGCTGTGGTTGCCGTTCTCGCGCACACCGCGGATCTCGTTGCCTTCGATCAGGACCCCGAAGGGATCGGGGTCGCCACTGTCGTGGTAGCGGTTGAGACGGATCGCGTCCTCGCCGAAGGGGCCGACGAAGAGGTTGCCGCGGATCGTCGTGTCGGCGATGCTGGTGGTCGTGGTCGGGCCTGCTTCGACCCCGAAGTAGCCTCCGCCGATGCGGTTGTGGAGGACCGAGATCTTGCGCGAGCCAGGCTCGATCGTGACTTCGCCGTCGATCTTGAAGCGGGCCAGCTTCAGGTTGGAGCCGCCGAGGTCGGCGCCGCCGATCGTCGCCTTGCCCGGATTCGCGGCGCGGATCGTCACGCCGGGGGCGCGCTTGGAGGCCGAGAGCTCGAGCTTGCCGTAGTGGCCGTCGCCGAGGCAGATCACCTTGCCCGGCGGCGCCGGGGCCAGGGCCGCGTGCAGGGCCATGGCGCTGTAGACGACCAGCGAGCAGGGGTTCAAGGTCCGTAGTGCTCTTCGGCTGGGGCCCAGTCGACGCCGCGCCCGTCGCCGAGGCGGTAGTCGTCAGCGGCCGCGTTCGGGAAGCTGAGGCCGCAGCTGACCGTCTCGCCACTCGGCTGGGGCCAGGTGCCGCCCGGGGCGGCTTCGCGTTCGCAGATCGTGTTGTCGCGCAAGGTGGCCGGGCTCATGTCGGTGTCGGTCCAGAGGCGGTAGGTCACATTGTCTTCGATCCGCGTGTCGGCTCCGGTCCCTTCGCGGAAGGCGGCGATCGAGTCGACGGTGTCGCCCCAGATCGTGTTGCGCCTCATCGCGAAGCCGGTGTAGGGGCCGACGACCTGGAAGTAGAGCGGCTGACCGCATTCGCTGGGGCCGAGCGGCTTGCCGCAGGGTTCGTGGTTGCGCAGGAAGAGGTTGTCTTCGACCCTGAGCCCGTGGATCGGCCCCGAGACGCCGCCGAGGCTGGCCTGGTCCTTGACGAAGAACCCCTGGCAGCGGTTGTCGTGCAGGTAGTTGCGGCGGAAGACGATGTGGTCGCCGACCCAGACCGTCTGCAGGCAGTCGGAATGGGCTCCGTTCTCACGCACCTGGGTGATCTCGTTGCCTTCGATCAGGATGCCGACGCCGTCGCCGTTGGAGTCGTGGTAGCGGTTTAGGTGGATCGCGTCCTCGCCGAAGGGGCCGATCAGCTGGTTGCCGACGATCTTCGTGTCGTTGACGGTCGTCGTGTCGGTGGGCCCGGCTTCGATGCCCTGGCCGCCGCCGGTGACGCGGTTGTGTTCGACCGTGATTCCGGTCGCGCCGGGCATCACCTGGATGCCCTCGGTGGAGACGAAGTCGGCGAGGGTGAGATTGTCGCCGGACAGTTCGGCTCCTTCGATCGTGGTGCCGCCAGGGTTCTCGGCCCGGACGATGACCCGAGTCGGCCGTGCGCCGGCGTCGAGGCTGAGCCTGCCGTATTCGCCGTCGATCAGGCAGATGACCGCGTTGGGCGGCGCCTTCGCAACGGCTTCCTGCGCTTCGAGGAGGCTGGCGAAGCTGCGCGAGCACGGTCTCTTGAGGCCGACAGATGAATCGACTGCCGCCGGCGCGCTCGAGCCGCCGCCGCAGCCGGCGGCGGTCAGGGCGCTGGACAGGACGGCGATGGCGCTCAGCGCGAGGAGCGCTGGCTTGGGCTGGTTGCGGCGAGGGCTCACGAACAGCTAACGAGACCGGCCCGCCGTTTCTCACAGCGGGCCGGGGGGCCGCGGGATGATTCGGGACTTCGGCTAGGGCCCGTAGTGCTTTTCCGCCGGCGCCCAGTCCACTCCGCGTTCGCCGGGGATGCGGTAATCGTCAGCGGCTGGGTTGGCGAAGCTGAGGCTGCACGCTTTGGTTTCGCCCGTGGGTGTCGACCAGGCGCCGGCGCCGCTG